>JAABUO010000004.1_pt1 | contig 846087 bp, 770 predicted proteins | sample 5559291 | NCBI WGS metagenome assembly JAABUO01 (sample SAMN10711878, study PRJNA513372) | rock metagenome | isolation source: Antarctica rocks | place: Antarctica: Victoria Land, Finger Mt sud
CGGGGCCGGTGGGGTGCATGACGTATTGCCAGTCCGGGGTGGGGTGGGGCTGCGGTACGAGGGCGGTTGTAGGGGACTGGGGTACTAGGGCGGTTGTGGGAGGGGGGATGTAGGTTAGGAAGGTGGGAGGGGTGAGTTGGATGGGGTGTGGGGTGGGGGCTGGGGCGAAGGGGATGGTGGCGAGGGCGTTGCTGGGAGGGGTGGGGGTTTGAGTTGGGGGAGAGGGGTGGAGGGCGGAGGGAGGGGTGCCGTTGTTGGGGGGGTTGCCGTCGAGGGTGATGATGCGTTGGTTGGTGGTTGGGGTTGGGGGGATGCGGCCACGGCCTTGGTTGGGGGGGTTGCTGTTGGTGGTGAGGTGGCGTTGGATTTGGGACATTCTGGCTGGCCGGTTTGAGAGAGATTCGAAGGCGAGTGTAGGTGGAGGCTTGCTGATGTTGTGGGGAGCTTGATGCTAAGGAGGAGTAGGCTTTTTGGAAGGGAGAAGATGATGACGATGAATGAATGGCTCTTGACTTGCAAGAGCTGAGGATGGGGAGATGGTGTTTGGAGTGCTTGCAGGGAAATGTAACTGCTCTAGGGATTCGGGGGTTATATATATGTTTGGGAAATGGAGAATGGAGGACTCATCTGCCATGAATTCCGAAGGATGAGTCCCGTCCTGCGGTAGATGCGACCATTTGACTCGATTCCGAACCGTGATGACTGTTCTGTGCCTTCTCTTCGAGACTTGAGACTCATCACATCTGCGTTTGCTGTCTATCACAGAAGCTGAGACATGTCTGAATGTGAAGCCTGCAACCTGTGCGCAATCCTTGAACCGCATATGTTGTTCATCGCCATCTGGGAATTGGATAATGAATCTGGGAAGCAGTAGATCAACAAATATAGCATTTCTAGATAGCAAACGATGTAATTGCAGAGCTCTGAAGTACCATTGCAAATTGCGCAACCAGGAATTTTTTAAAGAGCCAAATGTAACGACAGATCTTGCTGCAGTCTTCAGGCTAGGGCAGTCCGATGCACTGCTTCCATCCAGCGTGACTGCTCGTATCATCAACATTGTTTTGATATAGTTTCGATCCCTTCGACGATAAATCTTAGATTGAGAACGTGCAAAACGCAAACGTCAGGCATGACGCAGGGAGATGAAATTCCTGCGAACGGGCAATGAATCGAAAGCGCTGAGATGCATTCGTGAGTGACCAAAAAAACTTCACCTAAGCACCAAGAAAGCCCACCATCAAGCCCACCTCGGCAGACTTCATCGCAGTATACTTCCATTGCTTCCTAGGACTTTCACAACTTACTAGTACAGCAGACTTCACCCTTCTGCCCAACGACACCCTCCACCGCCGGCTGCTTATGCTGCTCACTCACCAAGGTGCTCTTGTTGAATGCCTGACTACTCGGCGGCACATCCAGCGCCGGGTTCCTGTCAAAGAAATTCGCTGGCTTGAGGCTGACTCTGAGAATCTCACATGGCATGACTGGGAAATCCTCGATCCTTGTCGAATGCTGCAGTCCAAATTGGACAAATAGTACTAGATCCGTGTCCGTGATATTCTCCTTACGGTCTGCCCACGCGCGCACGCCCGCCCCGCCGCGGGATTGGTTGGTGTATTTGCCGCCGGCGTACAGCTCGGCGTCGTGGTAACGGACGGCGTAGATGTTGTGGTCAGCAAACTCGGCACGCTTGTGGTGGAAGCTTTCCGAGTCGGCGAGCATCTTTTGGAACGGCGGGGCATGGATTTTGTAACCGACAGGCTTGTTGTTAACAGGATTCCGGACAGCAGCGTTTTGGATCTTGTAGACGCGGTTGACGCCATAGTCGATGTCGAGGCCTGCAGAGGTCGGCACGAGGGTTTCGTTAACGGTATAGCCGATGCCATGGGGATTGAAGTTAGAGCGGGGCATGGGGTGGGCTTCTTCGTAGATGAGGCGGTTACAATGGCCATCAATGGCAGGGTCGATGCGCAGGGAGAAGATGTGTTGGTGGTGAGTGGCAAGGACGCCAGGGTGGACAACGGTGCCCCAGGGGACGGTGACGCCTGGGTCAATGGGTTGGGTGTTGAGGATGCCGGTGGCGCGGACTTCGTAGATGAGCTCGCCGGCCTGATTGAACATAAAGGCCATGATATATTCGTAGTTCGCGACAGTGATAATGGACTGGACGACGAGTTCGCGGTTGCGTACTACAGCAGCACGACCGGTGTGGTAGTTGGTGTGCTTCCAACCTATGCCCGCATCTTGCTCATGAACGCACACGATGTTTTCCATTGGCAGGAGTTCGCCATGTTCATCGTTCAAGACTGCGTCCAGATAGTGGATGGAGCCGAGGCAGTCACAACCGAGCTCGAGATTATTAGCCGTAATGCCAGCGCCCACATCGCCGAGGTCGAAGGCTGCTTTTCGGTGGAATGGGGTCCGCGGATCAGCGTATGGAATGTTCATGTCCGAAAGTGAGAGACGGTAGAAGAGACTTCTGCCGTCATAGCGGACCTAGTAGTATGAGCATTGGGGGATATTTTCACAACAGGAGCAACCTACATCGTAAAGTACCATGCCCTCGCGCTGGTTGAAGCCCACGCGGAAAGACCATTTCTGCCACTCAATGATCTCCCCAGTCTCACCAGCTTGGGTGATCTTGAAGCTTGCCCCCTCGGGCTGGACTACATTCAAGGGCTTCAAGTCCGTCCTCAAGTCCTGATGCTCAGGCGTGTATTCATTTGGTGGGTGGATGTCCAGAGGCTGCGGCTTCCTTGTGGTGTGATCAGCGCCGGTTGGCAGATAGTCTATCCTTGACACCCTCATGTCCGCGGTATCAACTACAGGTGAGATAGGGAGAGGGAAGGCATAGTGATTTGAGTCGGCATTTGACGGATCGCTGGGGTCACGCATGTACAGGTATGCCTGATACATGCGCCGGTCATCGTCGACGCCATCAGAGCCTGAGGAGCGTCAACATGTCTGGCAGATAGCAAGACTTGAGGAATAACCCTACCATAGATCCAGGGATCGCTGACAATGGCAGTCCCTTCAGGAAGGCCTAGCTTGGCAATTTCGGCCTTCACCTTCTCGTCCTCGAGAGTAAGCTTTTCCACCGCAAGGATCTCCTCGGCACTCCCAGGGCCGTGGACATTTGGTCCCAATCTCACGTTGCTTTGGACATGGTTATGCGTTAAATTGATTATAGCCTCATGGATCTTGTCCTGCAGCAGTCACTTCAGCCATTGCTCGTGATATTGCCAAGAGCATATTTAAAGCATGCCGTAGGTGCACAGCTTGACTCACGGTGTTGCGAAGATAGTAGCACACGAAAGCCTTTCGGTCGATCTTTGGTAGTCGTTGAGCATTATGCTCGGCTTCCAGATATGGCACGAGTCTGGCTTTCTCTGGTTCTTCTAGGGTGATGGTTTTGAATTGAAAATTTGTTGTGGAGGGATAGAGACGGCGGACCAGGCTAGCGGCGGCCCTGATCTCCGAAGCGGTTATTGGCGAAAGAGGATGAATCTGAACATGGCTGGCTACGGTAACCTCTGATGTAGCTGATGCGGTAGTCACTTGCTCAGTCGACATAGTGGCGGGCGGAAGAGATATCGCGTGCAGTGGAAAGGCAATAATGCGAAGGAATTGATTCCTTAAAGCTTCTTCTGGCTTCGGAATAATTCACCATTCCTTTACTGGCCGGGAACCGATAAGTGGCAACGTCGAAGATGGAGATAGTTGGGGTCGTAGAGCACTAAGAGAGATATTGCTCACGCAGACGAAGGAGCTACAATCGAGAGTCAAAGGAATTACACGCATGCAGCTACCCAATGAGGTAGGTGTGATAACAACCAATGATGCAAAGTCGCAAGCTTTGGAACATGAAGATAGTGCAAGGCGGGCCTACCAGGAGACGGGACTCATGCTGTCCCGCGGGGTGGACGATGCTGGATTGACGGCCAGGTACTTCTACTTCTACTCCTAACTCAGGCGACGTGGGATGATAATCCTCGAGCTCTGGCCTGAGCATAGAAGAAGGAACAAGATGATCTGGACCCGAAGAAAAGCTAGCCCACGCTTATCCCTCTTAGGCATGTCCTGCCGATTATCAGTGGCCGAGAGATCCATGGGATGCACTGATGTACCCATCGGATAACTTGGTATGGAATCCCTACAAATGCCAAACACTTCATTGGCGTCGTTTAACTAGCGGTACTTGACAGGAGCATGGCAGCCCAGGGACGAAAACGCGTCGCTTCGTAGACGGATCGACGGTGCATGATAGTCTGGACAACAACTAATCGAAAGTTGAGGATCGTCTATGGCACACATTATGTATGATAGTGATCAAAGCAGCTTGCTCAATCATTCCCCTCTCGATACCTAGTGATCTGCGTCGTGATACATACCGCTGAAGTGCGACGGGCCCAAAGTATCACATACAGGCCACCCGGCTTAAAAGCTTGAAAGATATGCTGTCAGAGGTCCTGGTTGTTGTAGGATTCAAAGGATCCGAAATCAACTGCATCCTCATGCCCCACGCCAAATCCTACGCGTCGACTGCTCCTTGGAAGCTTCCCATACTCTCATCCCTTCAGAAATTCTCCTTGCCCCACACGAATTTGAAGCCGGGCTCGCTGTACATGTTGCACTTGATGTGCAGCTGGCTGCCAAGCACCTTCGGTCCGCAGAAGAACACCCCTGCCTCGGCTGGGCTGTGGATCTTGCGAATGCCCCGGAACACCGCGTCCCAATTCGGCCGCCCAAAGTTCGTGGGGGCACGGAGGCCAGTGATGGTGTCCTTGTCGCCATCGGCATCGTTGATCATGATGTTCGTCGCATCGTCAGGCTGGATCTTGGCGGTCAAGTACTGGGTGATGTCGTGTCAGTAAATATGCAGTTCTTCTAGCATCGGGTGGGACTTACCGTATGGATCTCAATATGGCTATCCATGTCTTGCGCTTCAATGGCCATCAGTAGTGACCGGAGCCACTCAAAAGAGCCGAAGTCCCTGCAGACCCAGAAGAAGTAGACTTTGCGAAGACGCGTCTTCTGCTGCGGGTAATTCATGCGGTACCAGATGCTCTTGAGAATCGAAGCGAAAGGGGTGACGCCAATACCGGCACCAACGAGAACGGCAATCTCGTATTTGAAAACGTCTTCGGACGCACTGCCAAAGGGCCCATCAACGTAGACCCGAGGGAGTACCTTTCGGATGGCCGGATCAACACCTGCGCTGGCCGCCCGATCATCTACGCCCACTACCGCCGAACCCTCGTTTCCTTTCTTCTCACCCTCGCGCTCAAAATTGCAGCCAAGCGCTTTTCCCAGTGCCTTTGTGAAGTTACCAACGCAACGAACATGGACCGAGATATAGTCCTCCTCCGGAGCGCTCGTCAGGGTGAAGGGGTGATATTGCCAAACTGAGATTTCCGGGCAGCATAGGAAAATGTACTATTAAGTACATGTTACTATTGGTATTAGATTCATTGACGCGGCACAAACCTGGCCTGCTCGAGTCTTTGTGTGCTCCTTCTTCATCTGGATCTCGACTACATTGCTTGGATGCTGAATGACCTTGGATACGAAGGTCTTGTGTCTTCCACGAATTTCTCGTGCAACCCTCTCCAGCAGGTAAACAAAGCCGCTGTACATCCAGTACTCCCAGAAGACACCGGTCCCGGCACAAAACGGTGCAGCGTCAGTCTTGATCATGCAAAATGCTCCATGCACAGACCAGAAAACGAAGAAGACGATGAACAGGTGATGCGTGTACCAGAAGCGCTCGAAGTTCTTTCCCTTGACCTTTTGGACAGATGTCGAAGCTATGAGCATCAGGGCTGTGAGCATCACATAGCCAGACCAGCCAGGACCAGTCAGAACGTTTGCAAGCAACCATCCTTTGAAGCCGAGGTTGTTCTTTGCCGCGAGCTGGGCGAAATTGTTCCAGTGAGCAATAGTATGTACCCAGCTCCAAAAGACAATCGCCCAGGCCACTAGTTTATGAAAGGTGATGTTTTTGTCGAATTGTATAATGCCATTGAGCGGCGTTTGTCTTGCCAGAGATACAAGGGTACGACACACTGGAAAGATCAGTATACCGACGTTGAAATGGAGCACGAGGGCAGCAGCTCTAGCTATTGGGTAGGTGAGACCAAACGTGGCACGTGCGGTTGTGAGGTTGTCCTTGAGCTGATAATTGAGGAAACCGAATGTAGCTATCATCGTTTGGACGGACATGAAGATTAGGACGGAAAGTCTCTTGTAGCCTTCGTTGACCATCCATCGATCAAGCTTCTCCTTCCAGGTCAGATCTCTTGGAGGCGCCCCACTCAGCTCACCGGACATCAACAGTCTGGTCAATGGTGGCCACCTCGACCGTTCGGACGCCTTGGACCATGTACTGCTCCTATCAGACACCATCTTTTCCATATCTGCGGCGGCGTGAAGCAGAAAGAGAGAATGGGGTTGTGAAATGAGCGTAATCCAAGCAAGTCTGAAGATGGAGCGGAAGGGAAGGATTGGGTGTAGATCGTGGGATGTATCTAGGAGGCCTGTGGCAGGAACGTGCTGTTAGCGGTTAGATCCTCTTCAGAGGAAGAAGGAGCACTGACCAAATTTACAGCAACAAATAGCGGCCGGCGCAATGGGTTCCTGCCCTTTCTCAAATCGAAATAATGTACTGAAATGGATAGAGCCTACTCCTAATCACTGATAACAAGTTAAGAATGAAGGAGGGAAAGAGGGTTGAAGCGGGTCTTCAACCGCATTGACACTGAGACATTGGGAGAAACGATCCGGCGCTTGGCCGTGTATCGAGTAACCAAGCGGAAGAGACACAAGAACGAGACCTTACGACAAATACTTCCTATCAAGGATGTAATAGCGAAGATTGGATGAGTGGTCATCATTGCATTTCCCAGAACTTGCCTTAATCACGGTCAGCAGGACATGCTCTATACTTCATGTTGAGAGCTGGTAGCTTGGTAGCAGCTGCCATGCAGAGTCGAAAGTAACTAGACTGGCTCAATAGACGCCGACTGGGACGTGTGATATCCTTTAATTCCCAAGACCGAGGTAAGGGGTAATCCCCCCTAGTCGCCAAGGCTCCTATGTTTCAGGCAAGCTTCAAAGATTTCCCCAACCACCAAGCTTCATGCAGAAGCCCCTGGCACGTGACCGGCCATCGCGCTAGCTTTTGCCAATGTATAACATGTCGCCTCCATGACTTGAAGAATCTGGGGCGCATGATTGTATCTGTTTACTAAGTAGTCGTACAGTATCTCAACGGTTGGAGAAAGCTTAGCCTTTAGTGGAATTCTCTATTGTAGCCGCATATCCATGGGCTTGTGCACGATTGTACTTTGCCATACCTGCTGATCGCTGATCTTAGAGATCCAGCCCAGGCTTCCGAGGATAACAAGAGGCCAATGTGACCCGTCGCAAGGAAGTGTGCATAAAAATAGCCCTTATTTGAAGGCTGTACCCCCAGGACATTGTGAACTATCTCGATCTCTTTGGTAAAGTACAAGCCAAGTGCAAGATCACGCTCGGAGTGGAAAGTAACGAGACTGATTATACATTGAGAAAAGGGGGAGCTGCAGAGCTGCAACTTTGATATATCACGCTAAGCCTCGACGAATGATTTCAAATCTGCATAGGATTGTTAGCATGGAGGTGTAAGCGCCAACCGGATCAAGACTCACTCGATAACCAGCTGAGGTATTCCCTCTGCTCCTTGAAGTCCACATAGTCCGGCACGAACAATGCCAATGCTGTGTTGATGCCTCTCTCGTCAAGATATCTCTCGAGGAGCAACTGCAAGTCTTCGTCCAGGTTGCCAAATGGAGGGCCAGCATACAGGTGTCGCTTCGACCAGTCAAGTTCTGCAGTCTGCGGATCCGCGAGCTCCCCCTTCTTGTAGTAGTTCACGTTCTCGATCGCTATCATGCCGTCTTGCGCCGTGGTGTCAACGTGCATGCATCCCTTGCCGGGTTTCTCGATCATGACGCTGATGTTGACTGAAAAGCTCGGCTCGTCGCTAGCTTCCTCGCCCTGGGCCGATTCGTCATCCATGAGCTCAGGGCGGTCCGCTGGTGCAATGCGGTCTTCTGGCGCGACGGCTATGTTCCCACCTTTGGTGCTGCCTTGGTTGACAGCACCCTTTGTGTTGGCACCACCCGACTGAGCGTTCTCTGGGACCTCCTCGCCATATTCATCTTCTAACGCTGGATCCTCTGACAGCTGGTCTGGGTCTTGGTCCATGTTGTTTAGGTCGGCTATGGTGAAGGACAGGCGGATACTGCAGACTAAGGCGTCAGCGAGCGCCTTCATTGGTTCCAATACAAGGTGTTAGTCTACGCACGTTTCATCACCAAATTGGCGGGTCATGACCACTTCTTCTTGACCAGATGTATCGTGTATCTGTGAGATTTAGTAATGAGACTTGGGCACGGGACGTGAAGCGTACTTCGAACGGACTATTATCGAGGTATTCTTGAACAGTCGCTGGATACTGTTCCGAATCCCTTATATCCTTCTCCATCTGAAGCTCCGACTCAATCTTGGCGGAGAGTTCCTGGTCCACTGCACAAATGTCAGACAACGTGAATTGCAGTCACAGTACCACTGCTACCTTGGCCTTCTTTCTCCCATACTATCGTTGAAGTCGAGAAGAAGCTAGGTCTAGGTCTTGAAGCTACCCGCCATGACTGCTGTAGTATCGAAGTACGGCGGACAGTAGATAGCGCTCTTTGGGGACATCTTGCTGGTAATCTAGGGAAAGATCGAGGGGCAGCGCGCGCAAGGTTTCTGAGAGAGAACATTGGCATGAGGAGAAGTAGATGATACAAACGATTGGGATTGCTTTGAGGGTAGCTAAGTTGCAGCGCGCAACCTTTGAAGCTTCGGACTTTTCGCCGCTAGCACAATTTCTACATAAATCCGCCCAAAAACGGGTCTTGGCGTTTTTTGAGAGCCCAACTCTAGATCGGGCATGGGGAAACAAGCTAAAAGTACTTTAGGTAATATATGAGCACAGGTACTGTGTGCTCTTTATCAGCTTCTCACTCTATTCTCTTGCTGAAAGTGCTAGCCTAAATACGATGATCAATCAGAGCAGAGAAGCATGCTTTGGGAACGTTCAGAAGTCCTCCCTGTGGGTCGGCTCGTCTGTCAATGGGACGTATCGGACGCCGAACGACTTTTCCCTCTCAATCTTGCCATTTTCATCTTTGTCGATGACCCAGATATACTGTGAATAGGAGTCCCCAACTGGAATGAATAGCCGTCCAGGCGCTTTCAGTTGGTCGAGTAATGTAGGATGCGCCTCGGTAGCAGCTGCGCCAACATGTATAGCATCATATGGTCCCCTTTCAGCCCAGCCCTTTCGCCCGTCGGCTTTGACGAACTTGATCTTCCCACTGATCAACATGTCCTTCCCGTCGTCGCTTTTTCGCATGTTTGTTGTAGCTAGATCCACCAGCTCCTGGATATGATCGACACCAACCACTCTCCCTTCGCTTTCGTTGCCCACCAGGTTGGCGAAAACGTGCGTCAGATAGCCTGAGCCCGATCCAATGTCGAGGACTCGAGCTCCTGGGTAAAGGAAGGGAAGAAGGGACTCGCATGCTGCAGCGTGCATGTGGGGAGCTGAGATTGTGGCGGCGAACCCTATAGGCTGAGGGGAGTCTTGGTATGGTATGGACGGGGCATAGTGAGCGCGATCGACCTACAGTCAGGTGTGTCAGTAGTCATGAGCTTAAGGGAGTATAGTCGAAGGTGTGAGGGAGTGGATTTGTGGAATGGGCATCATACACCTAACATCGCATTCTTAACCCGGTCTGACGTGATCAGCTTGTTGCTGACTAGATTAGAGATCAAGGCCTTATTAGATGATCCTGACGAGAGCCAAGCCATATCAAGGTTGTCATCAGAAGCTCGATGGCGTGTTTGAGTGGTAGTATTTTTGGTGATGCTGTGGACAAAATACGTTGTGGTGACCAAAAGGACGACGTAGAAAATCCGATGCGTGATTATTCGGCTGCTGGGCATGAAATGGTTGTAGACCACAATTTCTAGCTCTTGAGGTCGGTGTTACTTTCACGTCATCCGAATTCCTCGGTTCACCCGATCGGCTAAGTTTCCGCAGTCGTGCGCTTGGGCTGATAGAGCTTCACAAAGCAAAGACGACGACTTTGAAGCGAACAATCATCATTGATCGTAGCCCATTCGGTCTTTGCGGTGATCTAGATGTACTTCTTTTCTGGGTCGAGTTTATCGAAGCCCTCCATTGTCTTTTCGTACCTGTAGCGGTCAGTACTGCGACTGTTGGAGTCCATGCGGGTTAAATTTTGCGGCAACATACATTGTAAATACGATCCCTCCGCTCACAACCAATCTCGCCAGTCGTGGAACCGCTCCTGACCAAAACGTCAAAACACCTTCATCTCGGAAGATCTTCGCTGCGCAAGCGAAACTGCTCTTGTAATCTCGCTTGGCTTCAATAGACTGCATCCTAGATCACAGGTTCAGCCGTTGTCACTCTGGAAAACTCCGTCAGAGGTTTTACCTCGTCTTTATCGTGTCTAACGGCTGCGTTACAAATCTGCTCCGATATCAGCTTTGAGACCGTATGCCGCCATACCTGAGCGATTACACAGTGATGAAGCCTGCCAATCCCCCAATAGCGAATGTACTCGCCGTTCCTAGTTTCTCGCCAGGAGCGACATAGCCTTGCGCAAACTGCTTGATCGTTGTATAGCTGCCAAATCTGGTCGCTGAATTTGCCGCTTGTCGTGCCGTTGTCGGGACGAACCCTTGGAAGAAGCCTCTTATCCCACGTTCTCGGAATATGACACTAGATCCATGAAGAAATCCTCTCATTCGTGGGTTCGCAGATTTGCGGTCATCGATCCTATTACAACCGATCGTTAAGCAGTCCAACTCAGGGCATCCTCGCAATGGGGACCTACAGCGAAGTTTTGATGCTCTCAAATGGTGTAACAGCCAGCAACGACTCGGTAATGCCGGCTCCAAACCCAGCTATGACCGTTCTTGGCCCAGAGATCTTGCCCGCCTCATCCTGAAGCATCGACTTGTATGTGTCGAAAGCCACGAACCGTATGCCAGCCTTGAGAGAATTGCCGATAATCAAGGTTGTGCATCCTGCGTACCATGCCCTGCCAAAGGGTGGATAACCAAGCTTCTGGTCATTTGGTAATCGACGGTTAAGCTGTGATCTAGTCTTCGCAACTGTAGGGCGTCAACTGGACACCCAATTGCTAGGGACTGCCAGAAACTAACACTCCGCCGGGTAAGTAATAGCTATTGAGACAGTTGTCAGCCAAGCGCCAGACTGCTTTGGATGGAAGGAGTACAAATCTCAACAGCGCCGGCGGTAGAGCCTGCTATGATCGAACGCAGCAGGCTCGGCTGGCCTAGTCAGCACTCGAAACCATGGGCGGTCTGCAAGCGCGAGGAATCTTACCTTCTGCTTAGCCTCAGAATTTGAGCTTGCCATTATTGAGACATGAGAACGATCCGAGGGCAGAGACTGCGCATGGAGAAGCTCTCCGCGCTACAAAACTTTCAATTGAGTGACACCGCCCGCCTTGGCATTCAACAGGTTGAGCCCTAAAGGAGAGGAGCATAAACCCCAAGGTACGCCCATTGCACACAGAGTACTCCACTCGCGGATCCCGAACACAGCACATCAAAACAACTTATGTATACAGCAGAACGATGCATCGATCTTCACAATACTTGTGTGCCAGCATGCAGTTCAGCACTCTATACATCATTGTGTCAGTTCCGTATCCCATTCTCAATTATCACTACTAGAGGTTCTTAGGAAAGGCATTACTATATTGTGTATATCATGGCTACATGGATGCCACTTGTCACGTAAAACGCTCTGGGGCTGCTGATGTTGCCATACTTCCCACCATTACCATCCAGAGGTTATATTCCCATGCAATGGAAGCAAACGGTGCACCAATCCACGGGACTCCGTGGAGAAACGTACTAACGGCTTTTCACTGGGCTGAACGACCGATGGAGCCGAACCCCTTCCAATAGTCGTCCTGGGTAACCATTGGGTGATACGGGACTACCAAGCCGTCACTTTCACTTCAAGACGCTCGGGATGCTATGCTGTCTTTGAAAGCTCACGGAAAGCTGAGATGGAGAAATGTCATTCGCGATCCAAGGCCTCTCAATCATTGTACGCATGGACCCGATATCGACAAGAGAGCTGGATCTGTAGTATACAGCACCCATTGGGTCCTGAGGGGGTTGTATCGTCCATGTGTGGCTGCCGCTGATAACGTTTATGACATCTTCCTCGAACGTTGTAGGGTATTTGGCTACCTTGTAGTAAGATATTGGGAAGAGACTAATGGCCTACCTGGATTTATAGAATGCTATTTACACAAAAGCCTGTATACCAGTTATTGCCCTTCCTAAGATCAAGCTATGTATGTCGCTCTGGCCCTGCAGACAATCAGCATCGACGTGCCGAGAGCGGAATCATCTGTGGGACTGACCTCATATGTCTGCGTTACAAAAAGGTTCGCAACATGCCTCCCTATATGATATTCATCGCTGGCCGCATTGCCGCCAAAGATCTCCTGAAGCCTGCAAAGCATGAACCAATTGTACCTCAAAAAAGGTTGAAGGCATACGTACGTCCTCGCGTTTATCAATGCCCTATCACAATTCTGCCTTTTGATCATGGAAATCATCTCTGGGGCCGCTTTACCTTCTTCTTTCAGCCGGCCGACCTGGGTTGCCGCCAGAATCCCATATGACGCATCTGTGACCGCATCTGACAATTTCTTCTGGACCAACTGATATTTCGCAATTGGGTTGTTCTTGAACTGCCTGCGCTCAAGAGCATACTTTCTTGCTCTAGCGATACAGTCTTCGAGTGCACCCATGGTTCCCCAGGCGATCCCAAATCTAGCGGAGTTCAAGCAGCTGAAGGGACCCTTCAAACCCTCGACTTCTGGAAACATGTTCGCTTCGGGTACTGGACACTCGTCAAGCTGTATCATGCCGGTGATTGACGCTCGGAGGCCGTTCTTGTTCTTCAAGGGCGGGGTCTCGATGGTGCCAGGTGGGCATTCGGCACGATCGACCAGGAAGCCCCTGATCTTGCCAGTCTCCTGTAATTTGGCCCACACAAGCATGACATCAGCAATTGGCGAATTCGTGATCCATGTTTTTGAGCCTGATATTGAAAGATATCCCTTCTTGGACGGGTGTGGCTTGGCGGTACTCTCCATGGACCCTGGATCAGAGCCATGGTTTGGTTCCGTCAGGCCGAAGCATCCGATCAGCTTCCCTTTTGCGAGGCCTGGCAAGTATTTATCTTTCTGTTCTTTTGTACCAAATTCATCGATTCCGCCCATGACCAACGAGCTCTGCACTGACATGGCTGACCGATATCCTGAATCTACCCTTTCGACCTCTCGGGTGATGAGACCTGAAGCAACATTGCTGACCCCGGCGCAGTCATACCCTTTAATTGTTGCACCGAGGAGACCGAGCTCGCCCATCTCCTTCAAGATCTCTTTGTCATATTGCTCGTTCCTGTAGGCGTCTACGACAACTACTTAGCACATGTGAGGAGGAGGAGAGGTCCGTCCAACCTAAGACTCTTGGCAACATGCGTTCCTGGCAATAATCGTGCGCGGATTCTTTTATTGCTAGCTCCTCTTCCGTAAAGAGAGATGCGGAGTCCAATGGATCCTCCCAATTGAAGACAGACGGTGCAACAAAGGATCGACAGCCCACGTTAGATATAGTTGCAGCATTGGGAAGTTGTTTGCGAAGCGTGCCCCGAATCATGGCTCAAATTTTGACGGATTCAACGCAGCATTACCGTAGTACGAAAACAAAATAGACAATGCTCAGATCGAATTAAGAGATCCATCACTTTCTACGTTCAGTCTGAGCCTCAGACGTCTTCTCGAGAACGGCTCATTTTTCGGATCATTGAACCTCGGCATCTACGTCATCTCTTGCCTGAGGCGCTTCGAGCATTGATCATCTTTGGCACTTGGTAAAGAAGAATCTCCTTAGGCATTTCGTCGCGTGTAAAAAGCTCAAAATATGCAATTGCGATGATCTCCTCAGTAGGCACCGAAAGATTGAAACGAGGTTGGGAAAGAGCAACGTGCTTTGACGCGTCCCCGACGTCAAGCGCGACTTCCTGCCAAGCCGAACCCTTCAACCCCAAAGTACATGTAAAGCTCACGAACGTCCTGAACTCCAATCTTCCTTCACTGTGGCATTCAGGTTCTTGTCAAGATGGGTATCAAACGTATGTCGTCTCCTCCAGCCATATGTCTTGATTAGCGAGCTAAAATTGAGCAGAGCTCGCCTCGATCATCAGTGACAATGCCCCCGATGCGATCAAGGCCGGTGAAATAAAAAATCAATTCGGCAGGAAGGTTGCAATAGTGAGTAGTATCCTGTAATGTCTCTCCAAAGGTTTAGAAACTGACATTCTCCCAGGATGCGTGAGTGCCCGCTTCAAGCGTAGTACGGTCGTTTTCACTCTGACGGCGCCCAACCCAGGTCCATGAGCATCTACAGTTTCTTGGTTGCCGTACGTTCCGAAGGCCAGCAGCTCATGAACGAGAGCGGCGAGACGACCTCACATCTTATGGGCATGTTCTACCGTACGCTACGCATAGTCGACAATGGCATCAAGCCCCTCTATGTCTTCGATGGCGCCCCCCCCAAGCTAAAGTCTGGAGAACTGGCCAAGCGCTTCGCACGAAAGTCGGAAGCAAAAGAACAGCATGAGGAGGCCTTGGAGACGGGAACGGCAGAAGAGGTGGAGAAGTTCTCGAGAAGGACCGTGAAAGTGACTAGGGAACACAACGATGAGTGCAAGCGGCTGTTGCGCTTGATGGGCGTTCCATATATTGTTGCACCGACAGAGGCCGAGGCTCAATGTGCGGTTTTGGCAAGAGCTGGGAAGGTTTACGCTGCAGCTTCGGAGGACATGGATACTCTATGCTTCGATTCGCCTATACTTCTGCGCCATCTGACCTTTAGCGAGCAGCGGAAGGAGCCCATCCAGGAGTATCACTTAGACCGTGTTCTTACAGGCTTAGAGATGGACCGCAAGCAAGTGAGCTCTCCCGCATATCTTTAATTCCACCGCTAGGGCTTATTGTGCATGTGCAGTTTGTCGACCTCTGCATACTCCTCGGCTGCGACTACCTTGACCCTATCCCTAAGGTCGGCCCACAGACGGCGCTGAACCTGATCCGCGAACACAAGACCCTCGAGAATGTAGTCTCATTCATCCAAAAAGACCCCAAGAAGAGATACACCATTCCGGACGACTGGCCCTACCAAGACGCCCGTGCCCTCTTCTTCGAACCCGACGTGCGCCCCGCAGACCACCCAGAGTGCGAGTTCAAGTGGGAAGCTCCAGACGTGGACGGCCTAATCCAGTTCTTGGTCACGGAGAAAGGCTTCAGCGAAGACAGAGTACGCAATGCAGCGGCGAGACTGAACCGAAACCTGAAGACGGCGCAGCAAGCGAGGTTGGAAGGCTTCTTCAAGCCGGTGCAGAAGACGCAAGAGGAGGTGCAGAGTCTGAAGAGGAAGCACGAGGAGAAGAAGCAGGAAACCAAGAAGAAGCAGAAACAGGACCAGAAGGCGAAGAAGGAATCAAAAGCTAAGCCGAAGGGTGCGGGTTAGATGAGCTTCCCCTTTCCTGGACTGCGTATGGGGTTGGCGTTGCATTATTTATGCCCTTGATGATAGCGAGGCGAAGACAGGCGTTGCTTATGCTAGGAACATGGATGGATGGCTAGCTAGCTTGCTCGACTGTATTATATCCGCTGCATGTGCTGGACAGCACTTAGCCACATGTACTCGATGAACGTTCTAAGAGGATGCTCAAGATGCGAGATTTGTGCTATAGCTTCTGCTACCTGGACAAAAACCGTCAAATTGTCCAGAGACGCCCGAACAACGCCGAGGATCGAGAAGCCCAATCTTCCAGACTGCGGCAAAATATTTCAATAGCCAAGCGGGGCTAGAGTCCCCTTGGATGGCCATGGCCAGCAGAGTGCGGCTGACGAAAGCAGGGGGTTATGACACTGGACGTCACCGATCTTGATGTACCATTGCCAAGCTCTTACCTTTCTCGGACCTCCTCCCAGGCATGATGTACGTGAACCACAATGGCAAAATCAGTCATCCAATTGACGGATTGACGTCTCGACTTCATCATGCGAAACCAACAAGCGGATTGAGTACGTGAAGCTGGCTCAAAAAGACAGCATTGTCGAATGCGTTGTCGAGTACTTTTAGAAGGTATATTTCAGGTGCAAAAGATGCAGTTGAGGGGAACAGATAGGAGCGCTAGATTATGGCTTGTTGGTAGAGTAGGGGTACGAAATATGAGGATGTCATCTGAAATCTGGTGCTGTTTGCAAGGAAAACACCTGTCGTGGAAGAGCATAGCAAAGGCTAGCTTACTTGAATGATAAACATCATTTGCTAAGGACTGCTTGCTAAAGAACATCAGAAGGAGCACCCCCTTCTGTCAAGTTTCCACCTTGTGCCCGCGGAGTATCCCAATAATATCAGCTACTTAATAGTGCTTAAGTGAACATGGTACCAGGATCTTAAACCACTACTACCAATACCTTCACCCGACAATACAGTTTCGCAATAGCAACGGCTCCCAGTCTAGAATTGAGCAGCCGTCCAGCTACCGGCGCTTTGATCATTAGCCTCGCAAAGGACACCGTCACCCGCACGCATATAGCCCACGCGGATGGGGCTGCTTGGTTCGCTCCCCGTACTTGGAGTCGAGCCCCCAATTGCATAGAGAAAGTTAGACGCGCTCGACGAGCAAATCCTCAGTGTATTGAGCGGGCCATCCTCCCAGCCATGGAAAGGCTCATTCTTGAATAGCTCGTAAAGGTAATTGCCCCCGGGGCATTCGGTGGCGCTGAGGTAGAACAAATGTTGCTGCGATTAAAGAAGAAGGCTGCTGTCAGCACTATGTTTCCCGGAAGAAGGATACGAAAGCTACTGACAATATGGTAGTACGCATTGTCAACAGCAAGGGCGAGTGGCGTGTCGTTCCTCGCTATGCCGGCGGCCAATATGACGGAAGTTGTGTAACTAGACGCGCTTGATGGAGGCCCGGATCCACTCAGCAATTGGACGGAGGAGTCTGCGGCTTGGTAAACGACCATAGTGGACGTATAATCGTCGGAGAAAGCGGCGGTGCCCATCTTATCTCCGGTAATAACAGTAGGGGCCACGGTGGTGATGCTGGACAGGGCCATTTGTGGGGCAGCTTGGGTGCTAGCGACAGCTGCCATGAGGATCGCGGTGGTACGGTGGGAGAAGTACATTATGGCTCGTTGTTAGATGGATGTGACTATGTTCGATGACGTTGCTTGCAGACGGGCGTGATACCGATCGGAGGAGCTCTTGCACGGAGCTGGAATCCGTTGAGGTGGTATCAGTCCTCTATATATATTGGAGTGAAAGAGGCTTACGATGCTAGACTGCGCTTGTACTTGGCATGGCTGCCATATCCAGACTTCGAAGGGGACGATTGAAGCTTTCTGCAAGACCTGCATGGCGGTGGACAGTTCAAGCCATCTAGTTATTTGCGCACCGTCCGGAGACGCATGCACATCAACAAACCCTCATGGGGTTTTTGAGTCAATGTGTCTATAGCCGCTCCAGCGAAGAGTCCAAAGTCTTGCATTGGCTTGTCGAAGCATCAAATCTTGAGCTGCTTCAATTGCGAATAACGAGAAATTTGCGCTCGTGGCGTTCTGCTGAAGTTGCGAATACGAAGTTTGGATCGTCGATTTGTCTTGTAGTTCATGAACGAGCGAGTTCTTCCTCTCTTTCTGCTCAGCTTGTGCGTATATTGATGCGGCAGTCGGTTACTGGACAGCTGTTCGCTTGTCAAATCGAGAGGCTGAAACTCAATAAGAGCCGAACCGATTGCTTGTTACACAAGAAGCCACTCGCTACGGAGCTCTATCCTCATCTTCACCATCGTCGATAACAATTGTAAAAATTGATATCACAAGGGCAGTATCACAACGCTTTTTATCCGCTATTTGCGCGCTTGTTGTGGCTTCGCTGCCAAAGTCTGGACCGTCGTAAATCCCAAATATCTAAGGCTAGAGGAACGCATCTTCCAATGCCGCGTTCTAAGTTCGAGAGCAAGCTTGCCAAGCGGATAGGCCTGATCGCTGGACTCAGCCATAGGTAGAGATCCCAATGGTCTTCTTAGCAGAGGTAGGCGCTGCGGTGGAAGTGGTCTGTGAGATTTAACGGATCTATGAACGTGATGAAATTCTTGAGATATGGTGCTGCCAATTAGAGATACAATTTGAGGCTTTGTAGAAATGTTTTAACGTTTTGAGAAGCCGTCCAGAGATGGAATTAGAAATTCTTGAAGACAGTTCGTGTCGTATACCTCCACCCAAGAAGAAAAACGCTAAGAAAAAAGAGCAGGCAATGGGTCGATCACCTGCAAGAACCTATTTTAGAACAAGAAGGAGGAATCATTGGTAGAATGATCGCTGGAGTGACGAGTCTAAACAAGATGGTACTCCAAGAATGGACGAATTTGTTTTGTTCTTTTGGCTCTTGGATGGGCCCAGCGCAATGATGGCGCTTGATGAAGAAGGCGGTATCTCGTAATACAGCTGTTTCAGTCAACAGGGCGGACTTTAGCGTGCTCGAAGCCCTTAAAAGATCTTTGATGGAGATCTCTGTCGTGCCGTACAGTAGTCTCGCACATACTCAGCTGGGTATTAGCCATACAAAGTAAGGAAAGCCATGACACACATCAACTCATCCGTAGGTACATACCCTTCCATCTCCACAACGCACGAAGCCAGGTCAAACTTTCTTTGGCGAATATTCTCACAGAAACAATACTACAAAACGCCCGATTTTTCATACAAAAAACCGGGATAGAATGGGGTTTGACACTCCATTTCAAAAAATATCCAAAAACATGATGGTTCTTTCACAAGTAAATGCCTCAGTATCAAGCCGGCAAACTTGCATGCACTGGTGGAGTCGAGAGTAATAGCTTCACAATTTCAAGCGAAGGGCAACCCGATATAAAGAGTATTACTTAAAAGTGCTCCTTACCTTCATTCATCCAGCTGCAAACCAATGTTCCGAAGCCACTGCCGTATAATTGATGCAAAAAGTCCCAACTTGGACTATCGTCCTATATGGCTCATTGTGTTCGAGAAAGTCCAAGAGACTTTCCGGCTCCTTTGACAGGTCCAGGCTCGGTATCGTTCCACTATCTTATTCCTGCCGACACCTGGGTGCAAGAGCGCTATTGTCATGGTCGCTGTTTTGCCAATGTCAGCTTGTCACAATGCCTAATCTTATGCTATCAGCCTTCATAGCTCTTCGTAGCGTACTGTCTCCCCTGCCGGTTTGGTGGTACTTCCAGCGCCCTTCTCAACGATAATTGAACAAGCTGAGGCGGCAGTCGAAGGCGAGAGAAGTGGCGAAAGCGAAGCCTAAGGTAGGGCTGCGTGGTGATGAAGCTGTTTAAAGCTGGGTTTGAGGTCAACCGTGGCATCTTCGTGCTTCTGAGGTGAAGAATAACGTTACTCTTCCTAGGAAATCCGAATAAATGGTTGACTGATTGCATTGTATGGTAATGCCAAATATACTGAATCATTGCAATTCTCTGCAGCTTCATTGTATTGAACGTAGATGTGGCACCATTGCATAGAAAAAGGTAGTAAATATAGTGCAGACCGGAACATCGGGCCGTTCAGCCCTGTAGGTCAAGCCCTACAGCTCTATGATAAGGCTGATTTTTTACACATCGTCCACTTCATAATCATTGTTTATATAAGATATGTATATAAAAATAAGAGAATTTATATGCCCTGGTCACTTTGGCCGAGTGGTTAAGGCGATAGACTTGAATTGAATGAAATAATCTCTTCAGCCATCTATTTCTTTCGGGAGCGTAGGTTCGAACCCTGCAGGTGACGATATCTTTTGCTTTCTGGGGCCCGTGGAACGTTCTTGCTTGGGAGATCGATAAATGTGGTGAACAGCAGGTCGAGAGGTGTGGGTGTGGAGATGCTAGGGCCCATATCACGTCCACAAAACTTTATCCCATCGTGAGATAAATTACATGATGAGATATTGAAGGGCAGTGGGTCGAAACAATACTATGGTATCCCTAAAGGCGCTTTCAGATTGATATACATGTAATTCTTCACGTCTAGATAGCAAATACCCCCTTACCATCGATGAGCCCGTTTGCCGCCCAATGCCCCTTGCCCAATGCATCCCCCATGTATCTTCATTAGAAGCCGGGAAAGTTGAAACCCCCGCCGCCACCTTGCTGGAATTTGAAACCCCCACCTGGAAAACCACCGCCTTGCTGTCTGAAAAAGAATTGCTGTCCCCCAGCCCCCTGCCCAAACGGACTTCCATGGAACGGCTGTCCCTGCTGCTCCTGGCTATTCGGATCATCGCCCCTATCAAACCTTGCGCGCAACTCCGGATCGCTTAGCACCTCATACGCCTCGTTGATTTCTGCCATCTTCTTTTCCGCCTGCTCCTTCGGTACCCCCTGCGCTGTCGTCTTATCCGGGTGGAATTTCCTGGTCAGCGACCTGTAACCCCGTTTAATGGCGCGGTCGTCGGCATCATTAGCCACGCCGAGAACTTTGTAGTAGTCTTTCGTCTTCGAGCGCTTCAGTCCGATATGGGCTTTTTGGTGGAGGAGCTCGATCTGCGAGGCGGAGGGGTGGTGCTCTTTGGCTTGATTGAGGGTGTTGAGGGCGGCTTCAAAGGATTCTTCATCGATGTGGCGTTGGGCGAGGGAGAGGAGGCCGTAGAGGGAGTTAGGGTTCTTTTCGAGGGCTTCGGTGCAATAGGTGACGGCCTTCTTCTTGGAATTCATCTGGGAATGGCTGTCAGCAGGTCCGAGCGAAGACAATGGAGAGTGGGCTGGAATGGGTCGTTTACCTCGTAGTAACACTCGCAAGCCATCTCTACTAGGCTACCGTAGAACTCGTCTGGTGAATTCTTGTGGATGTTACCAGAGGCTTTGGCCTCTGAGATATCCTCCTTGACATCTTTTATCAGACCCTGATCTTCTGCACTGCCAACGAGAATCTTCACGGCGCTATTGAACTGTCGCTTGTCCTTCAATCCAACTATCTGCTTCATTATCTTGTCAACCTGCTTCTCCCGCCTAAACAGCTTGCTACAAGCTTTGGAGTCCGGATCCGAACGCAGACATTTCCGCATTTGCTCAATCCCCTTATCAAGATCCCCAATCGAGTAAAAGAGCATTGACGATATCTGTAGATGCGGCTCGATCGATTGCGGTGACAGCTGTAGAACGTGCGTCAGATCGCTGACCCCTTCAAGAACCTCTCCTCTTTCGAACCGACATCGAGCTCGTAATTGTCGTAGACTCAGGGATGTGCTTGCCACGAGCACTGCAACTCCCGCCTGGCTTACGCATGCTTCCAGATCACCAGCCTTCTCAGCATCAGCTGCTAGGACCGCCGCTCCTTGAGCTTCCTCTAGCTGTGCGATCTCGGCACTATCGTGCTTTCCTGCCGCCTCATAGTCTTTCCTCGCAGCCGCCCAGTCAGCAGCTCTGCTTTTTATCTTCGCTCTTTGCAACAGTGCTCCTTCGAAGTTGGGTCTGATAGTCAAGACCTTATCGAAATCCTGACTTGCTTGGGCGTTCTTTCCTAGGGATAAGTATGTTGCGCCGCGCTGGAAGATGGTAAGGAAGTTCTTCGGATCTCGTGATATGGCAACGTCAAAGTAAGAGAGAGCGTCATTGGCGTTGCCGCTTGCAAGATGTGCTTTAGCAGAGGTGACGAGAGAGGCGATTGGGGTGTCTGGTGGTATTTCTAAGGGTGAGAGGGCGGAGGAGAAGGGAAGAGTGAGGAGAGCGGCTGCCCAGGTCAGTGATGATAATCGTACTATCATGGTGGAATGTATAGATTAAAACAGATCCAAGCGTTGAAAGCTTTTCTTCATCAGAGAAACATCAAAGAGCCATGTTCGGAGCTCACAGCAAAGTACAAGTGTCTTCAAAGACGATCCATATCCGCACAACCCTAAACCCTAAACTTACACTCTCCGCATAGCCCTATCTTGTCCTAACTTCATCCCATCCATCTTTCCTATACACTTTATTGCGGCACTTCCTACCCTCACCATTACTACATAATCTTAGTGAAAGCACAGGAGCCTCCCTCAACTGTTTAATGGACCCACTCCCCGACCCACTCCTCTCGCCCTCCAAAGCAAAGCAAGCCGCCTCTGACTCACGTGCCTGGTCCGACGTCCTCTCCTTCCTAGCCCCCCTCTTCCACCCCGACCCCATCCCGCCCTTCGAACGCAAACCCGCCACGCTCTCCACCCTCCAAGGGCTCATCTCCCACAGCGAAGCCCAGACCGAACGCAACGCCTTCCTCGCCTCGACCCGCATCCGTGCCCTCCACGAACTACGCACCCCCTCAAACGACCCCGCCTTCCCCCTCCTCACCGTGATCCAGCGCTCTCTCACACTAGACGGCGCGGAAGCACTCAGGACGCTTACCACGCTCACCATACTGCTAGGGTGTAAAGCCACCGCCCCGGGGACAATGGCTAACAAAATTGTCGGTCTTACACGCTCACAGCATGAAATCAGTCAACAGCTTCAACGCGTGGAGGTCTTGCATCAGCAGCTCAAGCTCGAGCATGTTCGGGCTCAGGAGTTGCTTCAGAAGCTTCGCTCCGAGGAGGCGTTCCAGCCGTCGGAGCCGCTGGTGCAGAAGACGGGGGATTGGAATCGTGGGACTAAGGGGCTGAATATGAAGATTGGAGAGTATAAAAATCGAGCATCCAGAATGGAGAGGGCGGGGGCGGCGAAGCCTGAGGTGGGGATACCGGAGATTAAGGGGCAGGAGAAGGAATTGAGGGATTTGGAGAAGAGGGTTCGGGGCTTGGAGGGAAGGGTCCGGGGGTATGAAGGGTTGCCGCCCGATAAAGATCTGGCATTGTTAGAGGTGGAGAGGATGAGAAGAGAGTTGGAAGGGCTTGTCAGAAAGCGGGATGGGCTATTTGAGGGGCTGGTAGAGAAATGAGAAGCGTGGCAATGAGTTTGAGGGAAGCGAAGTCTGGAGATTTGCATCGAAAAGCGTTGTTCTGTCTTGAAGCTAGGAGCAATTGGCTCGTACGTGTTTTGCTTTGTGAGCATATTCGGCGTTTTTTACGAAGGGCTTAGTCGTTGCATTTTAGCCAAGGGGAGTTCAACGGTATCTTGCAACGAAACTAATTCAATTTGTCCAATTCAACAGTCACGCAAAGAATAATGCGGCCGAAGTTTCCTGCGGTGTCTCGCTCGTCTTCTGATACCTCATCTACATATAGGAACGAGGAAGGATGAGTACACGAATGATCTTTGAGACTGCTAAACCTCGAATGCGATAATTTGATTCATGGATCGGTTTATGGAAACCTGCATCGTAGACTCGTAGGTCTGGGAGACGACTAGTACTATGCGTTATAGAATCGTAATCTGTTGTGCTACTCTTGGATGGCCGTATCATAGACTCCTATATTCGCTTCGCATCAGCAACGACGTGGTTCGTGTGCTGCAATGGAACACATGGAGCCATTGATATTATTCTAGATCTTGACGAATCTTATGTCCTGCCGCCTAGGGCCAAAATTGAATTACTTCCCACGTTTTACAACCCCCCCCCCGGATCTCTACTGAGGGATCCGACAATCTCCCCTTTCCCAAATGTAAGGCTAGGGGAGGAATGCTGCCAGTCTATTGTAAGATTTGCGATTGAGAGGTCTTTGTCGTTCTTCCTAACTGGTGCGTATTGGGGATTCCCATTGAATTAGATGCCAGGATTTGTTTTGTGATTAACTTGCTGCACGTATCCGAAGCGAGCTTCTGTCTGTGGACGGGTGTGAGCTGGAAGAGAAACTAGCAATCTGAGCCTAGCGTAGCAATTCCTGGTCTAGTATTCTCATTGTTCTCTTCGACGATTCATGGCTGGGGTAGGAAGGCGCCCAAAATGACATGCGTACTCTGTGATCTCATCCGTGCATGAAGTAGTGAGAGCCAGACATTGTCAGCATTGAAGCCGAGCGCCAGGTATGGACTGACGCGGTAAGAGACCCAGTCTCGAGAGAGTCGGACTATTTCTCCTCAGCCACACGGTCGAGCTGAATAGTAAGGAGGAACGTGAGTAGGGAGTGAAATCCGTAGCCAGGAGCTGCAGAGCCTTCGAGAGCGTTTTGGACAGTAACACGTTGAGAACCCGGACGCCTCAACGCACGGCGCAATTGGTGCAAGTTTCTGATCCATCCCATCTGCCGTTAGAATTTCGTTTCTAACAGAAGCGCCAAGATCGAAAGGTCCAGAGCCCATGATAGTAGACTAGTCATGATCGAATTGGAAAAAAGAAAAGTAAGAGACAGCTACTTCAATAGAAGTATAAGGGGCGATAGGCTTAAACGACAATGTCTTCAAAGAGCTAATTTGCCTTCACTCAGCAAGCCATCATCTGATCTTAGGTTTGATGGAAGCCTGCTAGGTCAAGATCAGGCGTCAAGGTACCATTTCCAACGCATTCAATCACGTTTCGACGTTTTTGACACTGTCATCTCGAGTTTGACTGCGTAAGAGGGAAGCATTGATCGTCGGCAACCGGACCGCTCCCCACAGGCTTGGCAAAGCAATAACCGAGGCTTGAAGGAACCCCCGGACATTCGGACATCTTGACCACCTGCTTCCGTTCACTATTCAGGCATTCCGGACAGTGCAGAATGGCCTCCTGTATCTTCTGCAAGATCATAAAGGGTTCGCTCCTCTACTCTCCGCACATCGGCGTCTGCTGAACCAGCCAGGGGAGATGCCATCGCTGAAGCTCTTCGAGAGCGAGCGAATCTTCGCTTTTATGGACATTCAGCCTCTCAGCGCCGGACACTCAGTTCGTTGACTAAATGGAGCCGCAATTGGAGGCTCAGCTGATCAAGTACCTCATAGCTCATCATACCTAAGCACCACGGGGCTAAACTCACGGATATCCCGGATGAGGCGCTGACGGAGATACTGGTATGATTTTTACCGCATGGTTGAGGGGATACTCGGGGCTTGATAGCTGGGGAAGCTGACAACGGGCAGCCGGTGGCGAAGAAGATAGCAACAGCGAGCGGATTGGAGAACTATAATCTGTTGCAGAACAACGGGCGGCTGGCTCATCAGGTCGTGGACCACGTATGTCTGTGTCCCTATAGACAGAGCCCCGATGATGACATGAGCTTTCCAGGTCCATTTCCATGTGGTATGAGTCTCCGAACCAGTTTCAGCTGGAGCAATGCTGACTTGTTGCAGATTCCGAAGCCAAATGAAGAGGAAGGATTGGGTATTGGATGGCCAGCCCAAGAAACTGATATGGAGAAATTGAAAGCGTTGCATAGCGAGATCAAAGCTAAGATGTGAAGACATCGCTTGATGCGATGTATTGTACAGTCCCATATTGAGATGAATAACGCCTCCTATGAAATGCTATTCTGATGCTCATGCGCCGTGCTCGACCCAAATGCTCCGCCCAGCAATACAGTGGGGCGTCTAGCTATATACAGTCGTCGTATCGTGGAATTTGGTTGAATTAGTCTAAGTCGTCGTGTCGGTGTTGTGCTGGGAGGGGGCCATTCATGGCTGGCGTGGGATAATGCTGTATCTTACCATCCTTCTGTATGAGCCCAGTCCGGTCATAAAGCGATCTCGCCCTCAAGTATGGATCAAGTTGCCAATAGCCGGATCGCAACTGTTCTGCCAGCTTTGTCCTTTGTTGCTGACTTGTTTGGGAGTCCTTTACCCAATCTTGCGTCGCTGTTTCGAATTCTTTGACGACTATAGCCCGCTCATCGAGGAGCCGCTGCTTAGTGGTCTCATCCTTCATCTGGTCGTTCTCGCCAGGTTTGGGTTCGACGAACTGATACTGCCAGGGATCGCTACCACCAAGTTCTTTGATGATGTGGCTTTTCTCAACATAAGCTTCGAGCTCCTCAACGGTCTTGGTGAAGTGTACTTTGCTGGCTACGACCGGATCCAGCCAGCCTTTGATGATGTTCCAGATACCTGCACTAGTTGTGAGCTGCCAAGCTTGGAACAGCCATATGGATATGACATACTTTGGAAGATCCAAGGAGACTTGTGGACAAGGACCACTCCGAGACTTTCTGGGTAGTTGGCTTCGAAGACTTTGATCATGAATTTGACCGGAGAGTAATCCTACGCTATTAGCCGAGAACCTTGCTCTGGTAATTTGAGCCTACCATGTTCGCCATAGAGAAATCTGTCATGTCGAAGACAATGGCCTGGTCTATGTTAGGTCCCGCTATAGCTCTGATTTCGTTCGGAACTTACTGCCGTGTCCACCGGAGGTGATAGCATCAAGCGTGCGGTCTCAATGACGAAGACTGTGTATCTCTCGAGACTAGTCTCACTTTGTTGACCCTGCTTGTGCAACCTCACTCTGACGAAGCACATCGGTCTCCCTTCCTTGTCCGTACCGTGTATGAAGCTTTTGCCCAGCCGTTCCTGAGCCAGGAAATCTAAGCCTTCCTTCTTAACGGCCGCGTTCGTGCTTTGGCTATCCTCAAGCGCACCACCTTCTCCTTTCTTCATGATGTCGTCGTCTACATGCATCTCCTGTAATCGCCAATGCATTGTCGCGACCATCATGATGAGCGCATTCTGGACGTCCCATTTCCTTGCGCGGAGAAATCGTAGCAGGAGCCCATCAGGATGATCATGCTTGACCATACTCCAATACGCTTTTCGAAGATTTTCTGGCGACTGATTTGCAAGGGCATTGTGAAACTCCTTCGTTTGACCCCACTTGTCGTTTGCATCCGTCGAGCTGTCGGTGAGTGCTCCTTCACTGTCGTCGGTCTTATCTTTCTTCCTGAATAAGCTCACACGTTTTTTCTTCTCCCTCACTGACCCGTTGGGATCTGCTTTTGATCGCTGATCTGCTTCTTCCAGGCTTTTAGATCCATTGACGCCGTCAGTAGCGGAGGTAACGCCGAAGACACGCAGAACCGAGACCCATAGCTCTTTCAGCTTCGCTTCTTGCTCAGATGTGAGACTTCCAGGTCGGCCGGGAGGGATCGCGCCAGGCATATCCTCAAGTGTTTGTGCTACAATGCGCTCGTCAAGCGCAATTGACGGCTCGAGCTGTGTCTCTATGCTTGATCGCTCCCTTATATAATAAGATCCTCCTGCGGTAAGACTAACAGCGACAACAAGGGCTAAGACGATGCTAGAAGAATCACTCTCTAGGACTTGCGATAGTTGGTCACGCCGACGTCTGGAAACTGTTTTCGAATGAGGTCGGATTGAGGTTGACAATCGTGGGTTCCGGCGCGCTTGGACAATAGAAGGCCTAAAGTATGCTAGGTTGACTGAACGGTGCAGATGTCGCAATGACATAGGAGTAGGGAGAGTGAAGAGTGGCAGTTCTTGAGCTTCTTCGAGGTCATGAGGACAGGTAAGCCAAATGCATGAGTGGATTAGCGCCATCGCGGTCCTCCCGTGGTGGATTGCGGGGCAATCGATCTCCGGGTGGGGCCTGCGTTAGGTGACCCAGCTAGTGGTATTAGGGATCGTGAAGACGTTGTTTGGTGTTTGTTTTATAGATCTAACAGTAGGCCAATAACATTAGGACAACCCAATGGCTTTCACTCCTTAAGGAATCTGGGGGTAGCATACAACAGACTGTAGCCATGGAGGGTAGCAACCAGCGCTCCACCTCACAAACGCGCAACAGACGCTCATCGCGGCCAACTACACCCCTCCGCTCAAGCTCACGGACATCATTACGAGATGGCCAGGGTTTCACGGCCGGAGGCATTTCCTCAGAGTTCCCTCTCGAGTCTCTAGAACCTGCTTTTGCTGAGCTGTCAGACTCAATGGCCGACCTGGAAGCGAACTTTATGCACCTGCAGTTGATGCATGAAAGCCTGTCACGGTTCAATGAAAGCTTCGCGAGTTTCTTGTACGGGATGAACATGAACGCCTTCTGCGTGGACTTTCCCGAGGTCTGTAGCTCTACAGCCTTTTTGTAACGAAGACTGACACCTTTAGGCACCCATACCAGACTCGTTCAAGCGCCCAAGACCTTACAGTGAGTATCCAGGCACTCAATCTGCGGAAAGTGGGGGAGGCCGTCAAAGTTTCGACGGCGAGACAACCTTTCTGTGCGTATATTTGGAATTGTACAACGCTTGTGTCTTATAAATCTTCCCTAGGACCACCGACACATCCTTCGTCGAGAACCCACTGTCCTCGAAGTCCATCTCGAAGTTCGCAACGCCGGCATCTACCGCCAGACCTCCGTCAGGCCTGAGTAAGCGAGGAGGCACGGAAGTCCGAGGGGCTGCAAGAGGAGGATCCGCGCGTGGATTAGGAAGAGGAGTGCGTGGCAGTGGGCTTGCCAGGGCCAAACCGCGCGGCGCCAGATGAGCAGGAGCACCGGCCGACCTACACGACACTTCCAAGCAAGATTGCCTGCTAGGAGTGACAACCAAGTGGGAGACAGTGACCGTAATTTTGAGAGGATGGGAACTTCATTGTGCATGAATGACTGCAGGATTTTAGAAGACTACCATCCAAACAGGATATTGGCATGAAAAGCGCAGTCAACCGGGCCTGCTCCACGCTCGATGGTCGGTTGAGCTGCAAGTGGGCCATAATTACAATTTAAGGTCTGCACTCTAGTTCTGTTTTCGTCAACTGCTTGTTTCTAACGTATAACTTCATCGATAGCATCCGATGTCGACGTAATGATGTATCAACGTTATCGGCGCCCCTTTCCAAATCTACTGCCTCTCTTACCTTTAGACTGCTTATTCTTGATCTTCAAAGCTCGATAGTTCGCATGAGCGGTGGCGCTGACCTTCTTGGTTTTAGGGCCGGCATCTGACCTGGATTTGGTCGGCTTGTCCTTCGCTTTCGGTTTCGCCTTTGTCGATGACAAGTCCTCAACTTCACTCCATGAATCCTGCTCAAGATATTCCATATTATCATCTTCACCGGGCTGTTCAAGAGGCTTCTCTGCTGGCCCTACGAGCTGCGTCTCGGCAACAGCCGCTAGTCCGTCAGCAGCATCATCGTCATCCTTGGTGCCCTGCCACTTGGGTTCCGGTTTCCACTTTGCGTTGTTGGGCTTCATGTTAGTCTTCCTAGTGGTGCGCTTCTGTCCCTTTTTCTTCCAGACTTTCAGCGGCCTCCCGTCCCTCCCTTTGCCCTCATTCTCGTACTCGTCGAGATCGTCATCGCTAGCTCCTACGCCGTCTGGCCCAAGTGGCATGTCCAAGACTTGACTATCCTCGACGAAAACAGCTGGCTGTTTCGACATCTCGCCAGGGGCCACTATCGTATCTTCGGCAGCTTCCATCTCTCTCAGCATATCCATTTCTTCGTCAAGCTTCTCGTCTTCCATATCTCGCAAGCCTTTCACTAGAGTACTGAGCCCACGACCAGCAAGCCTCGGCCGTTTGCGCACCGCAACAGGGCTCCAGGAAACCGCGTTATCTGCGCCGTTACCTGCTCCAAGTTGTCCCTGATGCTCTGTCCATCCACGCTGGCTATCTCGACGTAGAAAGGTGGGTGTACTGTCGAATTGTATCTTCGAAATCCCGCTTTTCGAGGCCGGTGTATCCCGATCAGCTAATCGCTGCGCTAATGGTGTTAAGAATGAGTCGAGATATGTGCGCTTCGAGGCGCTGATAGGCGACCTGGCAGGCTTCTTCCCAGTAGACTGCTTGCCTTCCACTGCTGCGAATTCTCCAGCAAGCGGGCGTTTGGTCGGCGTTGCAAAAGCATTCGGATTGGCAATGCCAAGAAAACTTCGCTTCGATGGAGTCTTGAGGCTACCGGAAGCCGGGGATAGTAGGTCGAAGAGTCCTAAGACGCGGCCGTCTTTCTGAGGAGTAGGTCCGATGCAGGTGCGCAGATGTACAGGCGTTCGATGGATGGAACGTGGCGAGTCATAGGGATCGAGAATAGCAGGATGTACGGGCTGAGATATCTTCTGACGTTTGGCGCTGGGAGCCTCGGGTGGAATGGGTTGTGCAGGCGGCGCATTGTGCTTCGTAGGTTTGGGAGATCGCCTATGATTGCTAAGGAGGGCACGGAGCTTGTTGTATTGCTTGTATTGCTGTGCTGGTCCTTTCAGCAATCAATGATCAAAGTGGCCTTGTTGTGAGTCATTACCGATCTCAGGATGCTGCTTGATGTCGTCTCTGCTAGCCTTGCGCCCGTTATGGGCTGCAGTGAATGACTTTTCCCATTCTTTCAGCTCTTGTCGAAGTTTGTATGATTCCTCTTGAGGCTTGCTCGCTCGGGGAGTCTCGAGGATTGACATGTTTCAATCGATTTAAAATTATAATACAGAAATGTCCGAAATTGATAGTTGATGGGCCCTCGACGCGTGCTTTCGCGTGCCTCGGCCAGAAAGACCTTCGGCCCGTGGACTTAGGTTTGAGTGGTTTGCAAGATAGGGTCCTATACTATAATAAGCGATTTCTAGACTCGGAGTGGGACAAGCTAGCTCAGAATCCCCATCTTGCCTTTTACCAGATAGGGCCGTGGCTATGCCCAAAATACTCCATTCATCAATCTTTGGAACATTCATCTGCTTTGCGCAGGTTGTTATTTTGTTTTTCAGAAAGCTATGATTATTCCTGCCCTTCTCCAAATGTCGAAACTCCAGATTTGCATTGTTGAACGTCAGTCTCGAACTCTGATCGTGCTGGTTTTCCAGCAATCCTGCTTAGTCATTCTACGAAGTAAAGGTTTCTCTACTTCACAAATCGTATAAGCTTCACTATTCCTCCTTCTTGATATGGTAGATAATTATCATCCCATCACTTTCCGTTTCTCCTCCTCTGTGTACATGCTTGCTGTCTGCTTCAAAGCTTCGACAAGTATCGGAAGCGATCTCTCGTTGAAATCGTTGGCGTTCCGGATGCGATCCAGATCGTCTGCAAACTCTGCTGTGATTTGTTGCATATAAAAGCTTTCGAAGTCCTTGGGCGCTGACTGAGGTTTTGTCGCATGACGCTTCAGCCTCCAGATACCTACTCCTTATGAATATCTATCGCTCACCTTTGCAGGACCAGCTTCTTTTGCATCTTCAGCCGTCTCATCGCTCGTAGTCTTGGGTTTTTCTTCTGCTGGCTTCTGCTTCACTGCTTTCGGTTTTGGAGGCTTAGCCTTGGCCTGAATCCATCAGTGTCTATTGACAGCATAAGAGTGCGATGTTGGGCTAATAAGCAGGGATTGACAAACCATAGCGTCTCCTTGGGTGGACTAAGATGGTATGCTCCTGTACCGAGGACGCCCGGCGATGCTTGAAGCTTAGGCAAAAGTTGCTATAGTGGAGTTTACAGCATGTATTGGCGCTCATGCAATCAGCTTCGACTGAATAAATGTAGATTCAATCACATACGATAACAATAAAGACCCTGGAAAGGTGCACAGAAAAACGGTGTTAATTGACAAATCACGTGTGCTGGCTGTAGGGAAACGAGCGAGTTGTCACCCGTAGAGATCGATCATCAAACAACCCTGGGAATCCCAAATTCACCACCCACCATGTCATCTACCGATCTATTCGCTATGAAAGCCTCTGTACATATGCCATGGCGTATGCAGCAGCTCCTTAATGATTGCGACTACTACAGACATATCCCGCCCTGATAGGGAACTAGGCAGCCTCGTACACCACGGCATCAACCGCCTCAACGGCCTGGTCAGCTTGATTCTTCGGAAGTTCTGAACCCGCTCTCTGCCCTTGACTAATTTCAACTGTAATCTTTACGATAGCTATGTCACCAACGATAGAAGCAAGATCTTTGTCCGCTATAGTTGAGCTCGCCGATGACCCACCTGTCAACCCCAGAGATGTCGCAATCCCACCAACACAAGGACCACTGGTTCTTTACATTGCACGCGTGCCTGGGTCTATGGGTAGGATAATGGCAGACTCCTTGCGGGCAATATATTCAGTAGCTGATTGGACTAGATATATTCCTTTCCACAATGAAACCTCTGCAGAAGGGAGTCACAGCTTCAGACTTGGAGAATTGTCTTTACTACGTTCATCTCAATGGTCCAGAGGATGAGAAGCTCTTGGAATCTAGTTCCCTACAGGACCCTTCTCCCGCGGGACTTTCTGAGGACGCTGTCAATGCATATGTTGCCAGTGGAGGGACAGAAACTGTCAGAAGGAAACCACTGGTTCCTGCGCGCATGTTGGCCTCTGATTACAAGATGGGGCCACCATCCAACGTAAATTATCACTATCAGCCTCCTCTACACGATCATCATCAGTCTCCTTCACAAGATCCCCGTTATCAGCCTCCTTTACAAGATTTCAATTATCTACACGATGCCAACTACCAGCCTCCTTTACACGATCCCAAATATCAGCCTTCACACGAAAATTATCGTTTTGGAAGAAAGCCCGGGCCACCAGCCATTCACTCAGGAGCTGTTGGTGAAACCTTTTCACAGAGTGTAAACTCTTTGAACGGTCCACGGCCAATGCGCTCACGGTTTTTTACCACAGACGGAAGTTTAGAGCAGACCGATACGAGTCGTCATGTCGCCGATCTCAGCAGACGGTATGAAGAGCCTAATCTGAGGCCCCCAGAGCTTCCACCAAGGGCAGGTCGAGCAAGCGCAACCTATAGTACGGACAATGTGACAGAAGAAGCTGATGTAGCATCATCCGCGAAGGTCCTGCGATTTAGACCTGGCAGGAAATTTTCTGCACAAGCGAATTGCAAACGAGACGAAGATAGAGACATGTCTTTGATACTTATCCGCCGTTACGATGGTCTGCAATCAAATGTTGGGAATATATTTTGCACGGGAGAGAGACGCAATGGTCCACCTGGTACAGTTACTGCCGTCAGGTCACCATTGAAGTCATCTACTGAGATATATATTCAAATATTCACCCCTGGCTACGGTCGACTTGTCGGTCCTGATTCGAATGTTCCTTTAAAATCACGAGAATCGAGACTCTCTTACCAGCTACCAGATGCTAACGGTAGATCTCCAATTACACTTGGCGTCGAGCATGATAACGTTTTTCAACGACAGCTTCGTACAGTATCCGCTCGGAGTCGGCCTCGAATACCTAGTCAAGCTTATCCTAGATCCCAATCTACTTCAGATGTTAGGCGTTTCAGTGAGCAGGCGAATGGCGGCATGCAGGTGGACGGATTGTCTCCTTCCTCCGGGCCAGATACCATGCAGTCAAGTAAAAAAGGGTATACTTTTGAAAGTCCATGGCACGGTCTTTGTGAGTTTCACACCGGCATTGCAGGCCGATCTTTGAAGTGTACGCACACATCGAGAGCTTCAAACAATGTAAGCATGTCATGCGTCTCGGTCAGTGAGCTTCGCTTCAATCTTCCGAGTTCGAGTGCCTTGGGCCCTCCTAGAACGCAGCTATCCACCGATTCGAGCAGAAGTTCTAAGCGTTCATCCATCTTTTCACATCACAGGGCGAAGTCCGCCCTTGAAGTTCCAAGCTGCTCGTCATATGGGAGCAAAATTGAGCTTGAAGAGAGGATGGATCTCTCTTTGGCCAAGGAGCGCGCTGGCGGTGGCTTTGGAGGAAAGCATGCGAAGCTTGGCAAGCTGATAGTCGAGCATGAGGGTCTTAAGATGCTCGATCTGGTCGTTGCAGCTAACATAGCATTGGTATGTAATCTCTCCAACTTGTATCTCCCTTTTCCAGCTTTTGGTGTTGCAAGACTGCCCACTGGATACATGTTATTCTGTCTTGTGCACAAGCTTCTACTATTCATGATAATGAGCAATACTGACTGGGGGGTGCTGCAGTGGTGGAGAGTGTTCGAAAACACGCCATAGATATGACGAATCACGAGGCACCACATGTGATGTATCGAATTTAGTCACCTTTGGTCAATCGTCACAATGAGGCTTTCCCGTCATTCCACTATTGCGTTGACTGTAGTGAGGCCTGATCGTTTATTGAAGCGACCCAAAACCCACGCCCTAGTGACATACCCAATGTGTCCGCTGAATGAGTCTTGCAGGTGTAGCTATTTCTTTCAACAAACTTTCTTTTGACTCCAGTATTACTGAGTCAGGATCTCGCACTATATCACTTCAATCATGCATCTCCAGCACGGCTTCTCTTGTCCTGCATTCTGGACGCTTACAAGATCTCCAACACCTTCCTTCTGCTACTCCAGAGAGCTTTCTCGCTTGCTCGACGTTGAAAATACCTAGTACTGAAAAACAACCTCTTGATCAGAGACTATGCGCGTTCTTACTCTACGACAGCCCAATCTCTTGGTCTATCTATTCTCTATCCTACTGCTCTTCATCCTCCTGCTACCGAAACCAGCTTCCTCGGAAGGAACCAACAATACCGCAGATCCAAACAAATCGTCCTCAAGCCATGAGCCTTCCGCCGCCGCACCACCAGAAAAGGTCGAAACGCCGCCAACGGAATACCTACCATACCCACCTCCGCCCAACTACTCTTGGCCCGCGGGAATGACACCACAAAACGAGAACCCCCAGCCCAGCGACCACAATCCCCCAGCAGGCTGGAACACCGGCCAGACCAGCAACTCGGGTTCAGGCTCTGGCTCTGGCTCTGGAGCCCCACCAACCTCCGCAGCCTCAATGCCCCTCCGCCCCCTCCTCCTCTTCCGCATCATAGCCACCCTCCTCCCCCACCTCACCCACAGCGCACGCATCCCCCGCCTCCTCTCCCAAACCCCCCTCAGCGCCCCCTCCGCCTCCTCACCTTGCGCCAGCGCACCATACGCCCCAGCCCCCGCCTCCATCCCCCCAAGCAACCACCTCTCCCGCCTCCTCCTCGCCCCCCTCGCCCTCCTCCCCCGCACCCCCATCGAAACCCCCCCCACCGAATTCCTCCCCTACCCCCCTCCCCCAAACTACAGCTGGCCCGCCGGCATGACGCCCCAGAACGAAAACCCCCAACCCAGCGAGCACGACCCGCCTCCAGGATGGTACACCGGCCAATCCTCCTCCTCTTCCTCCAACTCCAACTCCAACTCCAACCTCAACTCCAACTCTGTCAGTGGAGCGCAAGGGAGCAAACCCCCCACCACCAACAGCGCCTACGATTCCAGCGGCGGCTTACCAGCAGGCTACGGCCAGAGTCCTAAACCGCTGAAATGGTGGGCTATCGTGCTGCTCTGTGTCGCGGGCGCGGCGTTCCTGGCGCTCGTGACGTGGGCGGTGTGGCGCCTGCGGAAGAAGATGGGGATGAAGAAGGGCGTGGGGGTCCCGGCGCCGCAGATGGGCGAGGGGGGTGGGGGAGGGCATGGGGGAGACCATGATGATGATGATTGAGATGTGGGGGCGGAGAGATGGGGGCGGGGTTTAGGTGCTAGAGAGCTAGAGTGAATGCATGCGTTGTCGAAAAGTGCGTGCCCCTTTTTTGAAATGATGGGGTTTTTGAACGGTTTTGGCATGTTTTGGTGGGTGGTAGTGGTTGTGGGGGGGCGGTCGGATTCGGTGGGGGTTGGGCAGACTTGCGTGCGACCCACGGGACTAGAGGACTGTACAGCGCAGTCTAAAATGCATCCGGTGGTACTTGTACATGTCCATGACATTCTGAGATTAGAATGTGACGCTTGCGATGTCTACAATGATGTCAGTTCTGTGGGGGAAAGGATACGTGTACCAAGAGCTACAAATTTGGCATTCCATCTTGGAGGTGGATAGAACACCCAACCAAGCTCTACCTAATCTATGTAGCCCAATCTTTCGCAAAAGCATCTAATCTTTGCAAGAGAAACAGCTCGAGCTTAAGCCATTCAGCAGGCTACTTTAGCTGATCTGACGATCTCGCTAAAGCTATGGTACATGATGAATAATGCAATCGCACAAACCCTCGTCAGCGCCATCTAGCCATGCATGCACCGGAGTAGTAAAGTAAAATAGGCAAGTTTCGCCACCATCCCACAGAAAAGCCATAGCGCACTGTCATAGCCTGACAGCAGCATCTGCTAGTACATCATCTTCCGAATCGTAACATGCGCAACACTCAACGGCTGTTCATGCGGTAGGATACGACGTCGGCTTGGCAGCTAGCGGTGCCATGCTCTCGCGCTGCAGTTTCTCCTTATCCATCTGCTCTCTCGCCGCCTTCGTGACTCGGGGCTTGCGCGTCCCGGGGGTGGCTCTGATGGCTCCGCCGCGGGGACCTCGAGCCGATCCGCGTGCGCGTCCGCCGCCTCGGCCGCGCTTGGGGGGGCCGTCGGCTCTGTAGATGGGTGAGATCAGCTTGTCGTACGTAGGAATGCTAGCTTGAAGTGCTGGATAGCTCGAGCCGAAGGAATAGAGTACGTACCTCTCAACATTGGGCTTCTCGCCCTCTGGCACCAACGGTCCACTGTAAACGAAGAAGCCGTCCTTACTCGCGGCAGCTTGCTCCTCCCAAGCCAATTCTGTATCATCCACAAATGGGTCGTCCTTGTCGTATTGGTCTTCCTTCATCACTCTCTTCTTCCTCTTCGCTGGACCCTCGCTGCCATCTCCAGGAGACCTCCCTGACCCAAGCACATCTCGCTCAATCAGACTGATACCGCCCATCTCGACGTTGCTGTCGTCGCCTGCTGCTTCGCCTTCTGACAGGTCGACAGACATGTCATCAGCTGACATACCAGACCCGTTTGCTCTCTTCTCCGCATTCTCCAATGCCGCACCGGCGGCAGCAACGCGGGCAAGGCGCTCACGCTGGGCTGCCAGGCGTGGGTGTAAGGCGTTGAAGCCGTAGCGTTCCTCGGCTAAGCGTGCGAAATTAATGTATTTGTTGTTCTCGCCATGGAGCGGTATGTCCAAGATGACAGTCGGCGCAGTCTTCTCTGGTCCAGTGTTCTCGGACGGGCCGCCAAAAAGGGCGCTGGAGAGAAGCCCGTTGCCAGAGGCGACAGGAGCCTCCCTCTGACGTGAAGCTTTGGTGGCGGCTGGGGTGGAGGTGCCGGTGCTGGTGGTGGATTTGCGGGCTACAGTTGGAGGTTTCGACGGTGCTGGTGCAGCGCCGTCGACATCCATTGGAGTAGGTGCATCGTTGGTGAGGGCAGGAGTGGTTGAGATGATGCTGGGTCGGTGAGTCGGGTCGGGTACTTGCTGAATGGAAAGTGAGCCAGCCTCTGGCGGGGTCATACGGGCTCTCTTCGGCGGTGAGGATGCAATGTTGACATCGGAGTCGCGCTTGAGGTGAGGGTAATGTATTTGGGCGGGTGGTTCAATCAAGCTCGAGATAGACGGCGAATTACTCGCAGTCGCATAGTTCGCCGGTCGCGGCGGTGTAGGGGATCGTATGTTCCGATTTGAGGGAGTTGGTGGTATTGAACGAGGATCGACTGTTGAGGATCGAATAGGGTCGTAGTTCTGACCGCTGCTGCGTGGAGTGGGATCTCGTGCAAGGTACTGTGGGATGTATTTTGAATCTTGGGGGACGGGAATAGCTTCATGATTTCCATTTTGGGGGATGTGGATCGTTGCGGGTGGTTGCGGGCTTGCGGATGGTAGGGAAGGCGCCAAGGTGTCGGTAATCTTACTCTGACCCGAGGCAGCAACATCGGCATGAGTGGTTACTGGATTCCGTGCTTTTCTGCCCCTCGTTGAAGTACCTCGATCCGACCTTGGTTTGCGTTGCTTGACAGGTGCATCTTTGCCATCCATGGCAGCATTTGATGATGTTGTGCCATTCTTTGCATCAGTCTGCTTTTTGGTGGCATTATTGGGCTCCCGCTTCTTGCGAGGTTTCTTGACCGGAGCCAAGACATTTTTAGCTTCCTCGCCCACTTTCTCACCAACACCATGTTTGGCATCATGTGGACCGTTTTGGGGATGTAAACTTGAGTGGGTGACGAAGGGCGTTTGCGTTGCTGATTTTGCGTGTGTGGGCGAACTCGGTGTTGGGGGAGAAGACAGGCCTGGAGACGAACTCTGGCGCCCATTCTCCCGCACCTTAGGAACATCCACCATCCCCGACATGACCGCCGGACAATCAAGACAACAGGTGCAACCAGAGGTAGGATATGTCCTTCGAACTGCTGGCAAATCTGGCAGGCTATGTCATGAAGTTATGTATTGTCCCCTAGTATGGTCAGCAGCCTCAACCGTGTATAGAGATCGAGCCGACGGATGCTGCAGCAACGATGGTCGCAATGACTTCGAATCAAGAGGGTAAAAGTCGACCGTGATGTTAGATTGTTGACAACAGGACTGCCTGATCACAAAACTGATCGTCACCGGGTCTGGCGCCTAGGACAAGTCTGCAAAAACACACAAGAAGAGGGATACTGGGGGCCGAACTTCCCCTGCCGCTGAAAGTGCTGCGAGATGCAGGCGGGAGGGCGGTAGAGGAAAAGAGAAGAATGAAGGGAGTGGAAGAACGTGGGCAAAGGGGATATATGGGGGAAATGGCAATTGCTGGGGCGGAAGGCACTAGGTTTGACACAAAGCACAGGCGAAGAAAGGACCCCTCGGCAGCTGGGACCGCATCATCTGAGATTCACGTTCCAAACGGCTAGTTCATCTATCGCTTGAAGGCTGATGGCTGTCCGGGAGCCTGCCAGAGCATCGACATTTCGTAACTTGTCCTCCTCGGACCCGGGGGAAGAAGCCCCCTGTCAGCAGCTCCATCCGTGACACTGGGGAAAGGGTTGACGAATAGTGCAGCAGGTGCTAGAGCATCATCATGTGTCTTTCTGACTGGTTGAGCTGGATCTATGCTTGATAGCTGCGGATCGAAGAGAACCGCCCAGACATCGCGGAGATTCCTGTGGCAACCATCAACGCCTTGCAAACGAATCTCTACCACAGCTGAATATGGTCTTCCTATCCTTCTTTATCAATACTCTGCAGTTTCCGTCCATAACATATCGTGTGGAACATTAATTCGGAATCTTGAGCATGGCGAGATGAAGATCGGACATTGAGAATTGGGGCATCAGCTAGCCTAAAGTGGTACTAGCGGCGGCCAAGCCATACGGCAGTAGTGTATAACCTTATTTTCGCCCGACGTTTAGCCTGATATGCTCTGTTTCTGTTCGAGCATGCGAGGCATCTTCCTTTGATACATGTACCGATCTCCTCCTTTAATCACTACACACAAGCACATATGTCTCACGGGGAATGTCCAGTGTCTCCAGTATGCGCATACTTTGGATTGCCTGGTTTTGACAAGATAACAGATGCGCGACATGACCATCGCATCGTTGGGCTACTGTTTCTCCGTCAATTCATTGACCAGTCTCCGGCTTTCACATACACGGCTATATCAGTTGAGAACGATGAATCTAAATGCCCTATCTGACACAATGGAGTGTGTTCGGACTGTGTAGCGTGTCACAAGGTATTCTAACACGCATCCGCGAGCCATTTCTTTTGTCTGCTCGCGTTGTGGATCTTTCTAGTCGGCTTCTGGAACAAATCAAATCTCCTGAGATACATATAGTCTGCTGTAAAAGCATCGATATGTTCGAGCGCAGCTTAGCAGTCCAGTCTGAGACTTTTCGTCACCCGACACCTTTCAACACAACACAAGCATAAGTGTTGTAGAACCTTTTCCCCTCATGGCATATAAGAAGCGGGTCCCCACCCAGCCTTGGGAACCTACCCTCTTATCAATCAGTATCAAGCAATAACCATGGCGCAGTTCGACGATTTTCCGGCAGAGATCGTTTGTGGCGTTATCTCACAGATCAGCTATCATACCAGCACACATTCTGGAAAAGCATCGCGCGAAGGGATGGCCCAGATCATGGCAGCGAACAAAAAGCGCTGCAGTACATTGGTGGACCTATGTCTTACTTCCAAGAAGATACGGACGCTCACCGAGCCATATCTATACCAATATTTTGGCATTAATCAAGTCACTGACAAAGAGTGGAGTGATGCACAGCAACAATCACTCCAACGGTTCCTGCTTACGATAATCCTTCGTCCAGAGCTAGCCAACCACATAAAATGCATCGAGGCTTGCAATTGGCGCATCAGAAGGCCTCCAGGACATGCCAATCTTCTTGTTGGTCCTGACGAAGAGCTTTTCAATCAGGTCGCAGAGGGATTTGACATGCTAAAGTACGGGGATTGGTCTGCTCATCTTAAGGCAGGATCGACGGATCCACTCATTGCCCTCTTGCTGATGCTGGCGCCAAATTTGCAAAGCATCAGCTTCATCATACCAGAGGGCTCATGGTGGCCAAGAGACGTTATAGGTCGCACAATCTCTGGTCCTCTGCCAGCAAACTCCCACAACTTTGCACATTTGCAGCATATAACCTACGCGGGGTCAACAGACAAGCAATTCTTCAATTTCCACGAAGTCCTACCCTTTTTCCGCCTTCCATCTATGCAGCGTGTCTTCACCATTGGCTGCAGAGATCCCCATGGCCCGGGAGGGCTCGAAAAAGGCCGGAAACGCATCTACTACCCTCTGATGAGAGCTGGTGAATCGAACATCACCGACATACGTTTACAATCCAGCGAATTCAAACCAAGGATAATCGAAGGCATGGTGCGCTCTTGTCATGCTCTCGAGTCCTTCTCTGTTTCGTACGATCTGTCATACGAGTACACCCTCCATGGCGATTCACACTCACATGATCATACGAAGAGGAGCCATGCTCTTGCCGTCCTTGACCCTCCGGCGCTGGGCAAGGCCTTATCCTCCGCAAAGCACTCCCTCCGAATCCTCAAAGTCTATGTCGAAGACTTCATATGTTACCAGGGGTTTAGAGGCTTACATGGCGCACCGCAAATCAATTCGATCGGAAGCCTTCAGGGCTTCGAGCGGCTTTCGATGCTCGAAATCGGAGTTGTCATGCTTCTCGGGAACGCAGCGAGATCTGCTCCGATGTTGGTAGACATCTTACCGTCATCGCTCGAAATGCTTCACTTGAGAGACGATAACAATATCGTCTACTGCGATTGGGACATGGAGGGTATAGTGACTCACCTAGTGGCCCTTGCGGTCGATGGACTGGCTCGCTTCCCACGGCTACGATCAGTGGACTTGAGTAAACTGGGCGTGTGCGGCTGTCAGCAATGTCAAGTGGATCAGGAAGATGAGAGAGCTCGGCTAGAGATGGCCTTCAAAGGCACTGGTATCGGATTGGTCGGTTGGTGGTAGTGGAGCGAAAGAACGCGCGTGCGTCCAATTTCATATATTCTTCTTGTTGACTATCTCACGCGCCGGCACGAAGTGGTGCACTCGATCGTCGGCATTCATGAAAGAACGCAAAGACGGAAAGTTGATGGAGACAGTTTCCAATAAAGGGCCTCCCAAAAGCAAAGCTTGGAGAAGGGTGCTGAATTCACATGTGATACCAGAGACCCCTGAGAGTGCACCGTGCCGGCGCATGAGATATAGAACGAACGGTAAGAATCTCCCATCCTTGTCAAGGCTTTTGTAGTGTACACACCTCCCCCTTCCTAATCCCGTCCCCTAATCTTCTCGATCAGGATATACGAGGAATTGACAAGTCCGGGGTAAGGATACAAAACGAACGGTAAGAATCTGCTATCCTTCTCCAGGGCCAAGTAGCGTACACACCTCCCCCCTTCCTAATTCCCTCCCCCCATCTTCTCGATTAGGATGTACGAGGAACATTTCTCCGACAAGTTCAAGCCACCTCCTATTCCTCTCTCAGCTCTTATCATCTTGACAGAGCAGAACCTTCGCTGAACGAGCACGTGGTTGTTGAACGTAGTCGTCCACCTATTCTACCGATCCACCTCGCCTGCTGCCCAAAACCGAGCCAACGACTTCGATCCCAGACCGTGGGCAGATGACAAGGTGAGAATAGAGAGACTCAAAGGGCTGTGTACGCGCCATGGCCCTCGCTTGCATCCCCTATCCCGTCTGCTTTCAGTCAACGAAACCACTACCGATCTAAACCCTCCTCCGCCAACGTACCGCTTCGGTCTAGTCCCGAGATAGCGGAAAGGGTAGAATCAGAAACGAGGATATCTCGACGTGTAAGCTTTGATGGAGAACAGTGACTAGAAACGAACACTCAGACCCAATTGAGCGTAACGAGGTAGGCAATGTGGGTAGAGATATCATTGGGCTTATCAAGTAGACCATATATATCTAAATTTTATCGCGAGGCCGTGTGGGTAGAATTAGCATCGAGCTTATCAAAAAGGACGTATATGATTGAGTGTATCTTGCGATGCAGGGAGAGAGATGGGAGGGGAATTGACACGATTTCTAAAAAAAAAGGGGGTCTTCCTGATCTAATTAGTTCAGAATTGCGGATTCAAAATTACTCATACATATATCTCCATCTCACAGGAAGCTTTTCGGACTCGCTGCATGGGGTCTTGGAGGGACAAAAGCCTTGAATAGAGTTTGAATAATCGAGATAAGAGAGAGGCTATAAAAACATTTACCATGAGCAACTGCGACCCCTTCCTTCCTCGTCACGCCAGATTCATGAAATCCAACTTCCGCACTACATCATTCATCCTTCCCGCCTCCTCCTCTCTCTCATCATCGTCATCGTCAACAACAACGACCTCCTCCACCTTTCTCTTATCTCCCTCGCCCACCCTCCCCTCCGCCTTCAAGCTCCGAAACTCCTCTCCCAACCTTCTCATCACCTCCCCAACTCCCACCCCAGGGTTCTCCGCCTTCAGCCTAGCAAAGTTGCCCTTCACAAACCTCTGATACTCACTCAGCTCCGCCTTCCCACCCCCCTCTTCCCCACCATCCCCCTTCCCCTTCCTCGGCGCCGGCTGCACCTGCACCAACTTACTCCTACAGACCCCACAGCTATGTCGCCTCGGATCAATACTCTTCGAATGCCGCTTAAACTCCATCCCACACCCTCCCTCAGTATTCATACACGCCCAGATATACTTATACTGAATGGCATAGCTATGCGTCGTCGTGACCTTGACCCCTTCATCTGCGAACAGCGCCGTGGTTTTCGCGGCCCAGGCTTTGAACTCCCTGCCGTGCGGGTTGTTCTTGACGTTGCTGATCATGAAGTTCGCGAGGTGGCAGTACTCGTGCGCAAGGACGTTGCACAGGCGGTCGGCGTCGTCGATGACCTTCTCTGCGAGCTCGATGGAGGCGTGGTGCCGGTATGTGGTCGTCGTTGCGGATGATGTGCTGCCGTCTGCGGCTTTGGAGCGGAGGGCTTCGCGCTTCCAGTTGGCGCGGCCGGCGGTGGAGTTTAGCTTCTTGCTCCAGATGATCTGGATGCCGCCTGCGGATTCGGCCATGGCTGTGACGCGCCCGTCGGCGACTTTGGTGTCGAGTTCTTGGAGGAAGGAAGTCGCGAGCTGGTGTTTTTGTTCGTCAAAGGCTTTGCGACGCGCTATGGCTGCTTTGTCTCTTTTGCTTGGGCTTTTGAGCGGAGTTTTGAGCGGGCTTTTCCTTGGTGATGTAGAGGGGGAAAAGTCGGTTCCATCGTCTTCGCGGACGGAAAAGAGCTTGCGGGGAGATCTGAGCTTTTGAGGGGAGTATTGGTCGTTCCAGTCATTGATTACTTCTTGGCTCCAGAAGGCGTCAATGCATGGTCTGTGGGGTGAGGGAGGGATGCGGTGGAAGGATTTGGTGGGAGATCGAACTATAGGTTTGGGAGCGCTGGATGGCGGTGTTCGCGGTCTGTCGTCTGGGGCATGCTCGTGTGGTGTTCGGGAGCGTGGAGGTGAGCTAAGAGGGATCAGTAACCGATTGGGCTCGAGGACAATGAGGAAGACCTACAATCGCAGATGACCGAGGGTTTCTCTGCTGGATCTATCATCGAATGGATCAGACGGAGGTGTTTGTGGACGACTATCGACGGTGTTCGGTTTCTCTGGCGAAGTAATATCGACGATAGGAGAAGGTTTGTGGGGGCGAAAGGCTGTCAGACCGGAGTTGTCTCCTTTCTGGATCCTCTTCGTATACTTTGAGGGCGACCGCAATGGAGGCGCTTCCAGATCGCTATCAAAGTCGTCTACAATAAAGTCTGAGAGGTGGTCCTGGGATGAGCTGTCGCTGTGCAGTCCAAGATCATTATCTTGTACCAAAGCGTATGTGCTATAGTCCACTCGCTCTCTCACTGCCTTTCTCGGGCTGGATCTGAGCTTGACATCCTCACTGTTGCCATTGTCTTTGCCATCCCTTTGCTTGTCTTGACTTGATGCCCTGAACGACCCCTTGGTGGTCTTCTCTTCCGTTCCTGTATGGCCTTGGACCTCTTTGAGACGCTGCGGTGTCGAACCAGTCAATGGTAACAGTAGAGAGTTGACATGAGCGATCTTGAGCGGCCTCTGCCTCCTGTTTTGTGCTGCGGTTTTGGCCGGACTCGCGGACGGAGTTGGCCTATCACCCTGCTTTTGCAACGAGGAGCCGAAGGAGATCTTTGCCTCTCTAAGCAAATCTGCAATGTCTGGGAGTTCATCGCCGCTCCCAGTGCAGCTGTTCAGCCTTGCCATCTTCTTGCGTGGGTGTTGTGGTCTTTCCTCTCGACATTACGATTCCGATAACCCTAAATAAACAGAAGAAGTTGCTGAGCAACGCGAGCCCTAAAGCAAGGTCAACCCTAAGAAATATAAAGTAATTTCCGATGGAGATATCCTCATGATAACAAAAGTCATAGAAGGATCCTTTCATCAATTCTTGCTCGTGTCTTCTGACTTTCTCTCGCGGTACTCGCGCTGCTGGTTGCCGAATGCCACAACAATCACTACGCTTGAAATTATCCTTCACCTGGCTGATGAGTTCCAGCACAATGATGAATGATATCTAACACTCACGACGAGCAGCAATAGCAAGGTTCTGAAAACACTGTTCAAGATAACCAGGCCAATCTATCTATACAACCACCTAGCAATTACCAGGTATCACTAGCGCTAAGAAAAGACATTCTCAGAATGAAGACGGTCACTTCTAAACTCCCCCTGTCCACGTAAGATCTTGCTGACTTCGTATGCTCGCTTGAAGTAGACTGCACGACCTCATCGCAATACCGAGTAATTGGAAAGCCTGAACTACAATAAGACCATACCTGCTCCCACAAGCCCCGCGGTTACAACGTATATAGCAAGCTGCAGCTGGCCAAAGTTGAATTTTGGGACGGTGGTTGCACCGGCAGCGCCCTTTGGCGAGCTGGAAGAACCAGCTCCAGTAGCGGATGGGGCCGAAGTAACAGTGCCAGTACCTGCAGGGCCAGCTTGACTAACGAGAGCCTTGCATGAACTCGCCGGGTTGGGTGTCTGTTTTGTGGCCACTCCCTTAAAATCGCAAGGGTTGTTGTTCTTCGGGTTGTTGGCCGTTTGGTTGTTGTAAAATTCATTCATAGCCCACGAAAGTTTCTCGGTTGCATTACACATGGAATAGGATCCGTATTTGCCAGTGTTCGCGTTGGGAGTGATACCGGCACAGTTTTCACCATTACCAAGGCCGCAGAGGTAGTCCAGGTTGGTTTTTGTGTCACTAGGACTGATATCTGATTTGGCGACGCAGGTGAGATTAGTCACCATGCAACTGCACAATTCTGCGTTTGGAGTCGGAGGAAGGGTATCGACTGCTTTCCAGTTGGAGTCAGTTGACGGGCAAGCCTGAGGGCTGTTGCTGGGGGTGTAGGATGCGGAGTTGACACCACTGGGTGAAATCTTTGCAATTTGACTGGAGTAAGTTTTGAAATCAGACCGCGTGGTTGCCTTGTTGTCGTCGCCTACAGAAACCAGGCCTGATTCTCTGTTAGCGGATGAAACTTTAGATGCGATATGGGTTAGTCAACACACCGTAATTGTTGGCTTCTTGGAAATACATATAAACGATACCGCCAGACCATACAGGTGTCATCTCGCTGCCGAAGAGTGCTCCAACTTCCGAAAATACACGTGTTTTCGTATTGCAACCGTATTCCGCGAAGAATGCCGGAACAGAATACGTAGAAAACTCCTTAGTTCGAACATCGTACTTGGAATCCGTGTAAGATGACTCGCCACACCACGAATAGATGTTGTAACCCCAGAAATCAATGGCATTTTCTTGCGGCCCGCAATTGAAATAGTCTGCAAGCTCCGTCCTAGTATCATCGTCATTGGTAGCATACCCAACACCGATGGGACGGTATTTCTTCTGTACGATGTATGCTTTGACGTCCCGCACAGCTGCTTTTACGAAAGCACTTGCAATGGTGTTGTTAGGCGCGTTCGAGACCTCATTCCCTGCAAAGAAACCAAGAACATTGTTGTACTTCTGGAATGTATCCACCACACTGGTGTAGCGGTCGTAAAGTCCCAGGTTCCACTCAGGGCTGTCACGGTTGATGGATGTCTTGGGCTCCCCGAGATCCAACACGACATATATCCCGGCGTTTTGTAGCATCGTCATACACTGGTCATGGTCACTGGTTGGGTCCACCGCGTAGACACGGATGGTATTGGTTCTGAGTTGTGTTAAGAGGGGAATGTCTCGTGTGCAGCCAGCTGCATCGGCCAACGGATCTTTGTATTGACTGCCGCCGCTGATTGTGCCGTTACTGGAGAAATCCTCTGTATAACATTAGGACTTGAATGATCAAATCAAGGGAGACTGCCTACGTTGATATGCTACACCCTGAATGAAGCTGAATGGCGAAATGTCAGTGGTCACTTTGTAAGCACCAAGAAGACAGCTCACAATTCCGTGCCATTAGTCTTATAGAAGAATTTGGATCCCTGCAGTATCATCAAGTCAGACAATGCCAGGTAATGATGGATGTTAGAAATCGTAACCACGAACCTTGATGACAATCGGGTCTACATCAGCGAGGACTGAGGTAGCATAGAGAGCTGCAACCGCAAAGGCCTTGGAGGCATGTTGGAAGGCTCTCATAGTGAGTGTGCCCGGAAGTGAGACTCAGGATAACGGAAGAGGTCAACAATGGCGTGTCAATCTGTCCGAATGTTGTAGTGGAGAGGTGAGCTCGAAAAGTCCACGTAAGAAGTCAGGCGTCCGGAACTATGACGGGAAGGCGCAGTGCGGTGCTGCTCTGAGACCCAAAAGAAGGTGATGAAGACGAAGTCGTTACTAAAGCAGTGAGTAACGAATGTCAAGAAAGTTTAGCATCACTCAATAGCATTGACGATAAAGCAAATGACTGAGGGTTGTTTTTCGAAGGGAGACTGCAGAGAGCAGAACGCCGAATGTAGAGATGCCAAGCAGCGGATGCAAATTTGCCGTGGATTGGAGCTTCCACGGCTCGCTTCACCCACAGCTTCCAATCATCGCCCGCCACTCCAATTCTGAGACGCGCAATCAACAGCATCACGTGTGAAGCTACTCGCCACTATCCCACTTGTAGAAAATACCAAGTATGCTGGCCCCTATTCTTGGAATGACCGCATTGGAGCATCCCGGGTTCCCACCTATGCACGCTTCGCCGTCCGATCCACTGTGTACCATGGTACAAACCAGATCGCATCGTGATACTCTGGAATTTGGAGGCGCCTGTTCTTTCGTACTTTAGGACCTGATTGTTATGCATCTACGGAGTAAGCGAACATGCTTAGAAGACCAGACAGCATACAATTGATTCCCCGTTGCAGTGTCAGGGCATGACCAATCAGATGCGGAAACGCCGGGAAACACACCGGAAATTTTGCTGCTTTAGAGTCCGTATTATTTCTCCTGGTGGTACGGTATTGAATCACGTACTTTACACATGGTTTCCAACTTGCTATTCTGCCCCTATTCGCAGCAAGCGCGCAGCGATCAGCGATTCGTTATCACCAACTTGGAGCTGGCGCCAATCTTTCTGTCCGGCTAGTACCTTATCGCCACTCGCCCATGGCTATTATTAACCTTAAGGATAATCCACCTCCACTCGTGACATGGACGATCTCAGAAAGCTAGCCTCTGATCTTTGTTATTATTATCGATGATGCTGGCCACTTCGAGGCACTTGCTGTCACAAGTCTATGGTGGACGTCCAAGCGCTGTAAAGTGTCAAGCAAAATGAGTCGCAGAGAGATAACATGATCCTGTGAAGCCAGATATCATGATTTGGGGTCGTCTACGGAGTACTCCGTAGCGTGGCAGGCATAGCTCACCGTTGGAACTTGAAAATCCCGGCGCCACATGGAAACTTTGCTTGTTCTTGTTCCTGTTGTTGAAGGCTGGAGAGCTTGAGGCCTTGCCGAGAAAGCCACATCCGTAACGTTAATGGCGATTAACCTGGGCTTTGGCTTGGTCCTTCTACATCAATTGCTGGTAGATAATGGATCTGGCGAAGCTTTTAAAGCAATGCGCATGTTGATTTTGAGCTTGAGCGCCTGCGAGTTAATGGGTCAGGCCGCTGCCGTCATGCATGCCGATACCGAGTGAGACTAGCCATTTGGAGTGTAAAATATCCCTGTAGCGAAACTCATCTCCGCGATCGCAAAATTACAGCCACTGCCATCGCGTAAGCAAAATCTGTCAATAAGGTAAAGTACCTGCCGGCTTCGAATCTTCCACCCCTTTCACAATCCAACCTCCGTCTTACCTCCATCATTCATCGTCCCTCGTTATTGCACCTCCTCAGACGAGTGCCTGTCTTCACAGCGGGCAGTACTGTCGTTCACTCGACCTCAGCAGTGGAGTGCAGAAACCGCCCTCCGGTCGGTCAGTCTTAGGAGGCGGTAGCGCGGAGCAACAGCGCAGTCAACACGTTCAGCCGCTCTTTCCACCTTCTCTCCCTCCGCTCTCTTAGTCCACATCGCTTGCGACAACCCACTGCATTTATCATTCGATCAGGAGCACTATCATCATTCGAGAAATCGGCCGTTGTTTACCAATCCCCCAGAGATACGTCGCAATTCAGCTAGTGTGTCTCGATCACCGAAGAGTGTCCGCATGGTCTGCGATCACAGCATACATTGAACATCAGAACAAAGATAAGCCAGGAGAACAGCGTTAGATGGGCTACCTCTAACGTGAGTTTTGTGATCTTTCTGACCAACAACGTTGCGTCGCGGCCGTGAAGTTGCCCAGCGTATTTGACATTTGGGCTATCCCCAACACACTCTTGTCGCCGCATAGTCGTTCCTTGCATCTGACCGTTTCCAGATCATCAACAATCGCTTAATCACAATTCATCATGTCGGGCCATCCTCAGGGAGGTCAGTATGACGACGGCTACGGCCATCATCCTCCAGCAACGGATTCGTACTACCAAGATGACGGTCAAGGGTACTACGATCAACATCCAGATTATCAACATCACAACGGTCAAGACTACCAGCAGCAACAGCAACAGCAACAGCCGCAGCAGCCGCAGCAGCAGCACCACGGAGGTGGTGGCTACTATGACGAAGCGTGAGTTGTACTGTGTACGCTCTTGGACAATGGCTAAACGTGTGCAGTGGCTACTACAATGCTGACCCTAACGGCGCCTATCAACACGAAGGCGGCTATTACGATGGCCATCAGCAAGGATACCAGGATGAATACTACAACGATCAATACTATGACCAAGGTACGCCTGCTGCCGGTCAGCAGCCCTACAATGGCTCAAGACCCAGGCGGCGGGGTCACGACTCTGAAGAGGAATCCGAGACCTTCAGTGATTTCACAATGAGGTCTGATATGGCGAGAGCAGCCGAGATGGATTATTATGGTCGTGGCGATGAGCGCTACAACAGCTACAACGATGGTGGGGCAGGCGGTCGGGGCTATCGGCCACCTTCTTCTCAGATCTCCTACGGTGGCAATCGCTCTTCGGGCGCCTCGACGCCTGTTTATAACATGGAATATGGTAACGCATTGCCAGCAGGCCAGCGTTCCAGAGAACCTTACCCTGCCTGGACATCTGACACGCAGATCCCGCTGTCAAAAGAGGAGGTCGAGGACATATTCTTGGACCTCACAGCAAAATTCGGGTTTCAGAGGGACAGCATGAGGAATATGTTCGATCATTTCATGACCCTGCTTGATTCCCGCGCCTCACGCATGACCCCGAACCAAGCTCTACTTTCTCTTCATGCTGATTATATTGGAGGCGACAACGCTAATTACCGTCGATGGTACTTCGCTGCACACCTCGACTTGGACGATGCTGTCGGTTTTGCCAACATGAAACTTGGAAAAGCCAACCGCCGAACGAGGAAAGCAAGAAAGGCGGCGAAGACGAAGGCCGACCAGGCACATCCCGAGAATGAACAAGACACCCTCGAGAGCATGGAAGGGGACAACAGTCTCGAGGCTGCAGAATATCGCTGGAAGACACGTATGAATCGCATGTCTCAACACGACCGCGTTCGCCAAATTGCCCTTTACTTGCTTTGCTGGGGCGAAGCCAATCAGGTTCGCTACATGCCTGAGTGTTTGTGCTTCATTTTCAAATGCGCCTACGATTATCTTCAGTCGCCTGAGTGTCAGAACCGCGTTGAACCCATTGAAGAGTTTACCTACCTTAACACGATTATTACACCTCTCTACCAGTACTGTAGAGATCAAGGTTACGAAATCCAAGACGGCAAGTACGTTCGTCGCGAGAGAGACCACAACAAGATCGTTGGCTACGACGATATGAATCAGCTATTTTGGTATCCTGAGGGTATTGAGCGTCTGGTCATGGAGGACAAGTCCAGAATTGTGGATATTCCAACCCATGAGAGATATTTGAAGCTTAGGGAAGTGGCTTGGAAGAAGGTGTTTTTCAAGACCTATAAGGAGACAAGGTCCTGGTTCCACTTGCTCGTCAACTTCAACCGTATCTGGATCATCCATTTGACCGTTTTCTGGTTCTACACCTCCTTCAACTCTCCGTCCTTTTACACGAAGCACTATCAGCAGCAACTGGGTACAAAACCTCACCCTGCTGCTCAATGGTCTGCTGTCGCTCTCGGTGGCACCCTCGCCTCCGCTATCATGATCGCGGCATCAGTCGCCGAGTGGGCGTACGTGCCCCGTCGGTGGGCCGGCGCCCAGCACTTGACAAAACGGCTCTTTTTCCTCATCGGTATCTTCGCCATCAATATCGCTCCTAGTGTCTATATTTTCGGTATCAACGACACTTCGAAGATCGCTCACGCCATAGGGATTGTCCAATTCTTCATTGGTTTGGCAACATTCTTCTTCTTCGCCATTATGCCCCTTGGAGGTCTCTTTGGCAGCTATCTAACCAACAAGAATTCTCGACGTTATGTCGCGAGTCAGACTTTCACTGCCAGCTGGCCTCGCCTTCAAGGCAATGATATGTGGATGTCGTACGGACTTTGGGTTGCAGTTTTCGCTTGCAAACTCGCCGAGTCCTACATCTTCCTGACGTTATCGTTCCGTGATCCTATCCAGATCCTCTCGGAGATGACGATCAGGCAGTGCGCTGGCGACGCCATTATCGGGACAATTCTATGCAAGCAGCAGCCCAAGATTCTCCTTGGCCTGATGTTCTTCACCGATGTTTGCCTCTTCTTCCTCGACTCGTATCTCTGGTACATTATCTGGAATACCCTCTTCTCGGTGGCCCGCTCCTTCTATCTAGGTGTCTCCATCTGGACTCCGTGGAGGAACATCTTCTCTCGGTTACCGAAACGAATATATTCAAAGGTCCTCGCAACGACTGACATGGAGATCAAGTATAAACCCAAGGTCTTGATCTCGCAAATTTGGAATGCCATCGTGATCTCTATGTACCGAGAGCATTTACTAGCTATCGACCATGTTCAGAAACTGCTGTATCATCAGGTGCCATCGGAACAGGAAGGTAAGCGTACATTGCGTGCGCCTACATTCTTCGTTTCCCAAGAAGATCATTCTTTTAAGACGGAATTCTTCCCAGTCCAGTCAGAAGCTGAACGTCGTATCTCGTTTTTTGCTCAATCACTTTCGACCCCCATCCCAGAGCCTTTGCCGGTTGACAATATGCCTACTTTCACGGTACTTATCCCTCACTACGGGGAAAAGATACTTCTCTCGCTGCGCGAAATCATCCGGGAAGATGAACCATATTCGAGGGTTACCTTGTTGGAGTACTTGAAACAGCTCCACCCACACGAATGGGATTGCTTTGTCAAGGACACCAAAATCCTCGCAGACGAGACGTCACAATTCAACGGTGATTACGAAAAGAATGAGAAGGATACAGCCAAGAGCAAGATCGATGATCTCCCATTCTACTGTATAGGCTTCAAGTCCGCAGCTCCAGAATACACGCTTCGGACACGAATCTGGGCCTCCTTACGTTCCCAAACTCTATATCGCACCATCTCCGGTTTCATGAATTATAGCCGTGCTATCAAGCTTTTGTACCGTGTAGAGAACCCGGAAGTGGTGCAGATGTTTGGTGGAAACTCGGACAAACTTGAGCGTGAACTTGAACGCATGGCTCGTCGCAAATTCAAGATCATCGTTTCCATGCAACGTTATGCAAAGTTCAATAAAGAGGAGAGAGAGAATACCGAGTTCCTTTTGCGAGCGTATCCTGATCTTCAGGTTGCCTATCTGGACGAGGAACCACCTCTTAATGAGGGCGAGGAACCTCGTCTTTACTCTTCGCTAATCGATGGACATTCTGAGCTCATGGAAAATGGCATGCGTCGCCCGAAATTCCGAATACAGCTTTCCGGTAACCCTATCCTTGGGGATGGCAAATCGGACAATCAGAATCACTCCATCATCTTCTATCGGGGTGAATACATCCAGCTCATTGATGCCAACCAGGATAATTACCTCGAGGAATGTCTCAAAATCAGAAGCGTCCTCGCTGAGTTCGAGGAGATGACCACCGACAATGTGTCCCCGTACATGCCAGGCCTTCCCCCAAGCACCAAAAACCCAGTCGCGATCCTTGGTGCCCGCGAGTATATCTTTTCGGAGAATATTGGCGTTCTTGGTGACGTTGCTGCTGGGAAAGAGCAGACATTCGGTACTCTGTTCGCTCGTACTCTTGCTCAGATCGGCGGCAAGCTGCACTATGGCCATCCCGATTTCTTGAATGGTATCTTCATGACGACTCGCGGTGGTGTTTCGAAAGCCCAAAAGGGCCTCCATCTCAACGAAGATATCTATGCCGGTATGAACGCACTGTTACGCGGTGGCCGTATAAAGCATTGCGAGTACTATCAATGTGGCAAGGGCCGTGATCTAGGATTCGGTTCAATTCTCAACTTCACCACAAAGATCGGCACCGGTATGGGCGAGCAGATGCTGTCAAGAGAATATTACTACCTGGGTACTCAGCTTCCGCTGGATCGATTCCTGTCATTTTACTACGCTCATCCCGGCTTCCACATGAACAATGTGTTCATTATACTATCGGTGCAGATGTTCATGATCTGCTTGATTAATCTCGGAGCCCTCCGCCACGAGACTATAATCTGCTCATATGACAGGAACCAGCCGCCCACGGATCCGATTATGCCCACAGGATGTGCCAACCTTGTTCCTGTGCTCAATTGGGTGTTCCGTTGCGTCCTGTCAATCTTCATTGTCTTGATCATCTCGTTCATACCCTTGATCGTCCAAGAGTTGACAGAACGTGGATTTTGGCGTGCCGCTACTCGTCTCGGAAAACAATTCGCATCCTTCTCGCCTTTGTTCGAGGTCTTCGTCTGCCAAATCTACGCCAACGCTTTGAGCCAGGACCTCTCCTACGGTGGTGCCCGTTACATCGGCACTGGACGTGGCTTTGCTACGGCTCGAATTCCGTTCGGTGTTCTCTACTCAAGATTTGCAGGCCCTTCCATCTACCTTGGCTCACGTCTATTGATGATGCTCCTCTTCGCCACTCTGACTATCTGGGGTGTGGAGCTGATTTACTTCTGGGTCTCGCTTCTTGCGTTCTGCGTGTCACCCTTCCTCTTCAACCCACATCAATTCTCATGGAATGACTTCTTCATCGACTACCGCGATTTCTTGCGGTGGCTTTCCCGAGGCAATTCGAGATCCCACAACTCGTCCTGGATCGCATTCTGTCGTCTCTCCCGAACTCGCATCACCGGTTACAAACGCAAGGTGCTCGGGGAGCCGAGCTCGAAATTATCCGGTGATGTTCCTCGCGCTCACTTCTCGAATATCTTCGTCGGCGAAGTCATCGGCCCCTTGCTACTTGTCGCGGTAACACTGATACCCTACCTTTTCATCAATGCCCAGACTGGTGTTGCGGATAAGCCTAAAGCTACAGGGGCTTTGATTCGAGTCGCCATTTGTGCGTTCGCTCCGATCGGCATCAATGCAGGTATTCTTGCGGGTTTGTTTGCTATGGCTTGCTGCATGGGGCCTCTTCTGAGTATGTGCTGCAAGAAATTTGGATCGGTACTGGCTGCCATCGCTCATGGAGCTGCTGTCATCCTCTTGCTTGTCTTCTTTGAAGTCATGTTCTTCCTTGAGGGTTGGGTGTTCTCTAAAGCACTTCTGGGCATGATCACCGTTGTCGCGATCCAGCGCTTCATATTCAAGCTGATAATCGCTCTTGCTCTTACACGTGAGATGAAAGGCGACGGGTCGAACATCGCCTGGTGGACTGGCAAATGGTATAGTATGGGTTGGCATTCGATGTCCCAACCGGGCAGAGAGTTTCTCTGTAAGATCACGGAGCTCGGCATGTTCGCTGCGGACTTCATCCTCGGTCACATACTACTCTTCCTGATGCTACCCTTGATCGCCATTCCTTACATTGACAAGTTCCACTCGGTTATACTATTCTGGTTGCGCCCAAGGTATGTCTAAATCTACCTACCGGTTAGTATGTCAGCTGAAGCTAATATCTAACAGTCGTCAAATCCGGCCCCCGATTTACTCGCTCAAGCAATCCCGACTGCGAAAGCGCCGAGTCATCCGTTTCGCCATCATGTACTTCACCATGTTCGTTATCTTCCTGGCTTTGCTTATTGGGCCCATCGTGGCTGCCAAATTTATCGGCAAAATCAAGATCAACCTTCCCATGCAATTGCTGCAACCCACAGGACAGCATAACAACGATACGAGCGGCATGATTACCGGGTCGCGACTCAATGGAGCTGGTGGTCCGGCCGCAGTATCTGGGGGGACGGCAGCAGCAACATCGGCAGGAACTGCAGCAGCATCGGCATCGACTACGGGTCCCTAGCGACTCGGGAAGCTCGAGACGGAGAAATAGAGCGTAGGCCTCGGCATGTACAGTAATCCGGCCGGGAGGGCCTCCAGTCGCCGTATTCGGTGCGCTAATGACTTGCATTCGACCATATCATGTGTCGACTATGCTTCGAAATGGATGGAAAAAGGCGCATGGGATAGACGCCGTGTTCGCTCTTTACGTGCTGGTCGCACAGACATGTACTTCTTCTCCAGGGCCTCAGCATTGATGGAGTTTTCTTCTGCTCATGATTGCTGTCCTCGAGAGCCGGCATATCTGGCGTGCTTGTGATATGTGTGATAGTGGGCAATCCAACGCTAGCATAAAGAGAGTAAAACTTCATCACATACACTGCTGCGTCGTTTGTAAGGTGCTCAAGCATCACGCTTCTACACCCTGTACATTACTCTGAGTTTGGAATCTTCACAAGTCCGCGCTCCGGAGTTAGTTCGAAATTTAGCCACTCGCTTAATAGCGCTAGTCCCGGGAGCATTTGACCGCTTGTAACTGTGGAAGGTCCGAGACTCCACGTCGGACACTGCAACTTTGGAGAGAAAGATAATATCTCACGGAAATGCCACCGAGCGATCGCGTATGGCACAATGGACTTTCAGGATGCCCATAGCTGGCTAGTCGATGTACTCAATGAAGTGTCGGTGCAATTCAACAAGGTCCCCGGTTCCGCAATCTTCCTTCGATATGTCAAGTCGAGCTATCAAAATGACCCCGTGCGCTCAGCGGTGGAGCTCATCTTGTTCTTATTCTTTGTGCGATACTTACTCGCACCCAAGTACTCGACGCAGAAAAAGAGCTACGTGAAGCTGTCGGACGAGGTTCGTTTCCCCACGTACAAAGCTGGAAGCCAACTTGCCGTGGTCTGAATGACGTGCAGGAGATAGACGAGCTTGTCGATGATTGGACTCCGGAGCCTTTAGTTGCTACACAGACACCTTTCGAGGAAGCCGAGAACGAAAAGAGACCTGTAATAGTCGGGTATAGATCCTCTCTCCATAAGTGCTTGGTAGGATTGATCCAGCTGACGATAATGCGGACCTACCGGCCCCAAATCAAAGCTCTCCAACGGCCGAACGGTCACCAATCTGGCTTCACTGAACTTCTACAACCTTATAGCGAACGAGAGTCTGAAGGAAAAGGCAATACAGACATTACGAACATACGGGGTTGGCCCTTGCGGGCCTCCAGGCTTCTACGGGACACAAGATGTACACATGAAGACGGAGGCGGACATAGCTTCGCACCTAGGTACGCCCGCTTGCATCGTATATGCTCAAGCCTTCTCCACGATCTCGAGCGTGATACCTGCATTTTCTAAGAGAGGCGATATCATCGTCGCGGACAAGGCGGTCAACTATGCAATCCGTAAAGGTATACAGATCTCCAGGAGTACGGTACGGTGGTACGAGCATAATGATCTGGAGGATATGCAGCGGGTTCTGGAGAAGGTTGTCAAGGAGCAAGCGAAGAAACCCTTGACGAGGAGGTTCATCGTGACGGAAGGCCTGTTTGAGAACATAGGCGACATGGTGGATCTACCCAAGATAGTACGTCTGCAGCTCACGCCAAGCGATGAAGCTCACATGGAGATGACAGATCGAGTCGAAGCTTCGGTATAAGTTCAGGCTGATCCTTGACGAGACTTCGTCCTTTGGGGTGCTTGGGAGGACCGGTAGAGGACTCACGGAACATCAGAATGTTGACGCCGCAGAAGTCGACATGATTATTGGCTCTCTGGCAGGTCCATTGTGCACCGGCGGTGGGTTTTGCGCTGGGTCAGAGGAGATCGTGGAGCATCAAAGGATCTCCGCCGCAGCGTACACTTTCTCTGCAGCCTTACCCGCCATGCTAGCCACTACTGCGAGCGAAGTGCTACTCATGCTGCAGACGAACGCAGATATGTTGACGCAGGTCAGGGACAATATCAAGACGATGTGGGCGCAGCTCGATCCAAGGAGCGATTGGGTAAATTGCACCAGCTCGATCGAGAACCCCACCATGCTGCTGGTTCTGAAGCCGGAGGTCATCGCGAGTAAAAAGCTGAGCACGGCTGATCAAGAACAGCTACTGCAAGATGCAGTAGATGAGGTTCGTCTCTATTATGGTAGACCATGGATTTGGACTAATTGGTCCACAGAGCTTGGCGAACGGGGTTCTCATCACCAGACTCAAGAGCATGCCTCGAGCTATCTTTGCCACTGCGAAGGATACCGGCTGGGAGCTCCAGCCGGCGCTGAAAGTGTGCATTACATCTGGATTGTCGAAGAAGGAGATCGAACGAGCAGGAATCGTCATCAGGCATGCAATTACCAAGGTGGTAAACAAGAAAAGGTAACAGGGCATAGGCAGGCGTTGAGTCACCGTACTTTATGTAGATACCCTTTGGAAGCTGATTTAATACCGGTCTTTTAACTTTGCTGTACTCTCCCCAAGCTGACGGCAATGGTCTGCCATCGTCCAACACAAATCACTCCCATTCCTCCCTCCCTCCCTCCCTCCCTCCCGTCCAGTGTCATCCAAGCTATATTTGTTCTCCTCCCTCCCCTCTTAGTCGTGTTTGTTGCACCCTGAAGAAAAGATTCCATTGCGGCAGCTTCTGGCATGCTCATACACTATCCAGACCTTGCCTTGCACCTACGACTCAGGACATCGGCAGACACTGACAGGAATTCGACAACAGAAAGCGCCCTACAGCACTCGCCAGGTCATGCACCAGCATGCCGTTGTAAATTCGTGCAAACATCAATCGCAGATGTTTTTCTACCGACTCACAGAGACAGCGAAATGCTCAGTAATGGTAATTGATAAGACCCAAAAGCAAGATACTCAAATCGCAAACTCAATGAATATAATGTGAATCTGAAAACACGACCCAGAATCAGTATACAAGAGTGCCACATGGGGAAGGACAACCGATATGGCAGTTGCTCAGGGGGAATTGCCAAGTATCTAAGGTCGGGTCTTTGCCAATGAGCGACAACGGGTACCTGGAGGATGCAACGCCAGTGACCACGCCAGCCGGCGTCTATTCACCGAGTCAGATCGAAGACATCCAATCCCTGTGAGTTTGTTCAGACATCAGGAACACTAATTCGGCCTTTCGTACGGGCCTCGTATGGGCTCCGATTTCCCTACCGCTTTCAAGTGGTTGCGACTTCGCCGACTTTGCTTTGAGATGGGAAGAAAGACATCTTTCTTTGTTGACCGGGGTCTAGACTGTGCCTTCTGCCGACCTGTCAGCGGGCGATTCCCATGGGGAAGACTTGAAGTTGTTCCTTCTCTCAGTCACTATTCGTACGCGTATGGTGCTGCCCGGGAAATGAGGCAGGTGCAAGCTCCTTGGCTCCTACACACTTTTTGCCGCTTGACTGAAACATTTCTGCTTGTGAACAACATCTTGCCTTGTCCCTCTCTTCTGCAACTTCGTTCCTCGGAAGTCTGTATTCTCTAGCGATTCACAAATTCGCTGTAGTTGTAAAACGCACGTGATCGTTGTGCACATTCCTTCGGTCACTGCAGCACCCCCTGATCGGCACTAAGATTTCACACAAGTCACAGCTTGATATACAGCTTCAGGTTCTTTTGTCAAGATCACGCGCGCGTCAATGTCAATGCCAATTAATCACAGCTTCAACGAAATTCACCCTCCTTTGATTCAATAGCCTGGTCAACCCGACTGTGGCGCACCCACATACCAGTAACAAAGCAACATCTATTGAACCCCCGACACTGGCGCTCATTCATCTCCACCTGTCTTGAGGACAAGGGCTTTCATAGCGTAAGTTCTCCCCAACTCCGCCAATCTTTCAAGTCCCCATCTTGCATTCTTGCCATAATATTGCCTTCATCTCTACTATCAACACCCCTAATCTAGACCATTATTGACTCCGCTGAGCGGCAGGAACTTTTGCTCCACCGAGTTTGACAAGCTTCAACCTCACGACTGTCGTTACTGAAAAACGGACTTGCCAGCACCATGAAGACTGGAATCTTCTTCAGCATTGTTATCCCGCTGCTGCAGCTTGCTTCCGCACAGCGTTATGGTGAGCAAGGTGTGAACTTCGCTTCCTCGAAACCCAATTAACATCTGATCTAGCACGCTTGCATCATAGGCATGCAAAGCGCAATGGTGTGGGTGTGAAAATTATCACTGATGTTGCCTATGTAACGGTCGATGCTGCGGATGTCATTGTATATGTGGACGAGCATGGTAATCCAGAGTCCACCAAAACCATGTATCACAATCAGCCGGGACCTACCACGCCTCCCACATCCTCGACGATCCCGACCTCCTCACCAACCCCTACTTCGTCTTCGACCCAAGGAGCACCTGCGGCTCCACAGCAACCCAACCCGTACCCCTACCCGCATCCGCACCCTCAACCTGCGCCGGCGCCGGCGCCTGTACATTCGTCTCCTGCACCTCCGCCCGCCGCTCCAAACGCACCCTCGACCCCGGCGCCTGCACCAGCGCCTTCGCCGTCGCCCTCTCATTCTACACCCGCTTCTCCGCCACCCTCTCCCTCGCCGCCAAAGCCTGCGCCGGCTCCTTCTCAACCTGCGCCGGCTCCAGCTCCGTCGCATCCAAGCTCACCTCCTGCTGGTGGACCCGGTTTTGGCTCGGCGATCTCGTACTCCCCCTACAATGCTGACAATACTTGCAAATCAACCTCTCAAGTAGCCAGTGATCTTGCGAAGGTCACTGGTTATGAAGTTATTCGACTCTACGGCACGGACTGCAATCAGATTGCCAACGTCCTTTCTGCCGTAAAGGGCAAAGGGGTTTCCCTCTTCTTGGGGATCTTTGATATCCATCAAGTGCAAAGCGAATCTCAGACACTCATCGACGCTGTCAAGGGAGATTGGAGTGTCGTCAACACTGTCAGCGTAGGCAACGAACTCGTCAACAACGGTGGAGCCTCGGTCGGCCAAGTCACTGGCGCCATCGGCCAAGCTCGCGGCATCCTTAGAGGCGCCGGCTATAATGGCCCTGTTGTCACAGTTGACACGATGGTTGCCATGAAGAACAACCCCGCCCTTTGCACTGCATCCGATTTTTGCGCCATCAACTGCCACGCGTTCTTCGATGGAAAGACACCCGCAGATCAATCAGGCCCCTTTGTGGCCAACTGGGCCAAGATGGTCTCGGAAGCGGCAGGCGGCAAGACTGTCGTTGTGACTGAGACTGGATGGCCATCGCAAGGGTATGAACCTCATTTTACAATTCCCTCCTCCCAAAACATGATCATTACTGACTATCACTCTAGACAAACAAACGGACTAGCCGTCCCCAGCCAAGAAAACCAGCAGGCGGCAGTCGCGAGTATCAAGCAACATTTTGCCACCAACGCTATTCTGTACTCCTCGTTCAACAACATGTGGAAAAAGGATAGTGCCAGCACATTCGGAGCAGAACGGTACTGGGGCATCTTGGGCCCGGCACCCAGTGGGTAGTCTACCAACCATTGTCATCTTGGATCCGACTCCTTGTTGGTCCTTGGACCTCTAGACTTGTGACATCGGCCCTTTGGTCCCGCCGTGGCAGACGCCCTTAGGCATGCAGCAATTTATATGCATTACTGGTTGATCAGAAAGCGTTGGCGCATTGGTGAAGGTTGTGCCGGACATGTTAGGGGGCTGGTACTCTGCGATGTGTATGGGGATCTGTGCGTTGTGTGCGCTGGTGCACTTGCTCTTTGTACATACTTTTACCTTCTGACAAAGTTATCCTCTAAAGTTCATGAACGATGTGCATTTTGTTGTGGGTTTTGATGAGCTTTGCTGCTGTACCCTTGAATACCAAAGAAGAGAGGCTGACATTTCTTGGATTCATGCTATTGTGACTACTTGTTCGGAGTCTAGCTGAAATTGCCTGGTGAATTACTTAGGTGTCGAAATAATCTTTGGGTTGTGGCGCTCGACTCAACCACTTGCATGAGTCCTTTGGTGGGAACTTCTGACTTTCTCCGCAACTGAACCCAACAACACTATCCTAAATGAGCTACCAGAACCTCTCCAACCTCCGGCCATGCCAATTTCTAAGCTGAGCAATGGAGTTCGAAGTCTCCTACACTCTAGAGAATGAGCAGCAGTTCTGGGACGGTGTGTAAGCCGGCGCCATCCAACACACCCTCGCCTCATTCCGCTGACGTCGTTCTCTACAGAGCTCGACGAAATTGTATCAGCGCACTGCGAGTCCCACGAACTGATCGACAACACCCTCCGATCATATCTTCACTTCGTCACCAATTACAAAGGTCGCCCTTAGTTTGAGGGAATGGCAATGCAGCTGGTCGCTGATCCAAAGCAGGAGAATACCTACAGAACGAATATGACATCGCTCGCTGCTCGTACAAGCTCCTGGAGTCGGCGCTATTCGCTGCGCACAAGGACTACGTACGAAGACAGATAGTATATAGCTTGCTACAGGTCCGCAGGGCTCCCTGGCGCAGAATGGCATCTGGCTGATGCGTTTCAAACAGGAGGACTGCGCCGATACTCTGCATCTCATAGTCGCCTTTCTTCTCTTTGACGGCCGGCAGAATGAGATCACTCTCGAGATGATGAACGACGAGGGCGCTTTCCCAACGCTGGTCGAGTTAATACAAGGGCGGAAAGACGATGAGGCGGGCTTGCATCGGATGCTGCTGGAACTGCTCTACGAAATGTCACGAATACAACGATTACGACCTGAAGACCTAAGTCCGCATCCCCTTTTGCCGCGAAGGCTGCATGCTGACAAGGCCGCACAGTGCTAATAGAAGACGAATTCATCATCTACATGTTCGACATCATCGAAGGCCTCTCCGACGACGTCAATGACCCCTATCATTACCCCGTCATCCGGGTCCTAGTACGCTCTCCTTCCCCTCCCCTTACACTCCACTGACCCAGCCCCCCCCCCCTCCAGCTCATCCTCAACGAACAATACATGGTCACCGCACACACCCCTCCCCTCTCCCTCACCAACCCCCCCCTCCCCAACCGCGTCATCCGCGCCCTCTCCACCCACGGCCCCACCTACCCCTCCTTCGGCGAAAACCTCATCCTGCTCCTAAACCGCGAGTCCGAAACCTCGCTGCAACTCCTCATCCTCAAGCTGCTGTACCTCCTCTTCACCACGCCCCCGACCTACGAATACTTCTACACCAACGACCTGCGCGTCCTCCTCGACGTTATCATCCGCAACCTCCTCGACCTGCCCCTCACCGCCACCGCCCTGCGCCACACCTACCTCCGCGTGCTGTCCCCCCTCCTCGCTCACACCCAGCTGCAGCACCCGCCGCACTACAAGCGCGACGAGCTGCTGCGCCTGCTGGGCATGATGACGAGCGAAGGCGGCGTCAGCCATTTCGGCGCCGTGGACGAGACTACCAAGCGCTTGGTGGGGAGGTGCGTGAGGGTTAAGTGGCTGAGGGAGGAGGCTGGCGAGAATGAAGCGGAGAAACATAATGGGGCGGTGGCGAGGAAGCTGCTGGGCGTGGAGCAGGCGGGTGCGATGGCCAGTGCGCTGAGTGTTGTGGAGGTGGCGGCGCAGAGGGAGAGGCCGGGGGTGCAGACGCTGAGTCGTAAGGAGGCGGGGGGACCGGCGGCGGAGGGGATTGGGGTCGAGAGAAGTCCGTTTGAGGTTGAGGGGGAGGCGTAATTGGGACGATGGGGGGGGGGGGCGCGTTGGGGGGTGTATATCACTAATTATGATGGCTAAGAGGGAGTTGCATTGCGGGTCTTTATCAGAGTTGGATCAAGGCATTAGCTCCATTACAGACTTCATCCACGTTCATGGGGAGGGACTGTGCATCAGGCGCTGTAACCAGGAGAGGATTTCCCACAATGACCGGCCAATCATAGCCTGGGCTTTGGGACTTGGCTCCAACAGTAGTAGTCATTGAACGACCCCTCGTACTTTACTACACTGCTCACAACGAACTAACACGCAGTTCTCGGAGCATGTTGCATAGGCATGCTTGCCGCCTTGGAGGGGAAGTATGACATACTTAATTACTGGTTTGTAATATTATGCTATGCTACCTCTATTCCTATAGTCCGTCCAGGATTCAACTTGATAAAGAAGAGGGGACGATTTTTCCCGTTGTCAAGCAGTGCACCGACCGACTGACTGAGGTTCTATCTACAACGTTGGAGCGGGACTGACATGAATCCCCTTTTTGGCATTGACCTGGCAAAGGGGATAGGCACTGCCGTTCTGCAACGTCACTGTAGCCTTGGAGGAAGCTATTTGCCAAGATTGTGGGCCGACGATGCGATGAAGATGGTTCTTCTCTTATTGTTCTTGTTTCGGGTTTTATGAAGGGTCCCCTTGGCGGATTTGCTGTCTAGGTGGAATGCATTTTCCAGGATCATGCGTTGCTTCGACATTGTCTGCGATAATGTTTCCATACATTGAGTGGGTTCGATAGAGCGATACTTGGGTGATTTGGCTGTGGGTGATCGCTCTTGGTCGATCGATTTAGTCGTTGTCGCTACCTTTCCAAGGATATTGGTGCACCGATTTCTTGCCAGTGCATGAGCCGGCGGAGCAATCATGGCGTTTGTGGCGGCTTTAAGGACAGCGTGCAGGCTCCGGATCGCAGAGGTTGAGGATTTGTGGGGTCGTGTCAGGTTTGGGCAAATGAGTGATCTTTTCGGGGCTCCTTGACGGGTTTTGGGAGGGTGTGGGCGGAGTTGGGGGTCCTGAGGGTAGCTGGTGTGTCCGATTCGGACAAGCTATCGGCTAGGTTCATGTTGTTGCTGGTTAGGATAGGGGATCCAACAAGAATCAGAGGCATGCTGATCTCCCTCCCCGAGCTTGAAATTCTGAGTCAGTGGTGATGGGGAATTCCGTTCTATTCAGGTCCTGCATCCTAGCGATAATGCGACGGGCTGGATGCGCTTCATCCACGATCTAGTGATTAGGAGCGAGGAAGAAGTCAGTCAGCCAGTCGTTGTTGGTGAAGTCCACTGCGAACGGTTCAAGCAGAATCATTTGATCGAGGTATTGTGTTGCTGGCAGGGTGGGAGGAACAACGTCTTCCAGTCCAAGCTTTGCCTCCCATCCAGGCCGGATCGATCTTTAATTTTCGCAGTCCACGAGATTACATCTGCCTCGGTGCTGGCACTGTTGTCCAACCTCGCAGTAGTCGCCACCTGCTCCATATTGATTATTACTTGATTTAAGAACATGAGCAAGCTAGCGGTTTTCGAACGCCGCTCTTGTCCCAGCCAGGATCACCAAGGGTCGAGAGCCTGTATGGAATTACGAGGCAATCTATCAATTGGGAGAATATGAAAAACGGGAAGCCAGTGTAGGCTATAGGTGGGGTTTGTTGGAAGGCATTGTGCAGTGGAGACAGAAGACAAAAACGAAAGAATGGGAAGCGCTAGGATATGAAGTTCGTAGTAGGAGAAAGGACAGGAAGAAGCTCGTTCTGTATGCCCCCCTTGGAGCTATGCAACATTCGAATCCTGACAGCAATACCAATTCTGTTGAGTGCGGTTCTTGCGATTTATGCTCGTAGCTGGATGGCTAGGGGTGCACTTGGTATATCAATAACTACATCCCTCAATACTTTTGAATTGGCGGCTTATACCGTATAATGACCAACATGTTGCTAGCCCACATCGCATCCATAGTGACTGTGCTACCATTGATACATGGTGCCCTTTGCGTTAGCGCAAGGCCAGGAATGCAAGATACAGTAAATCTTGACAGCCACTGATCTATAAGCAACCATTCAAGGCTTGGAGGCTGGGAAAGCAGCAGAAGCCATGCGTGGTCTAGCAGCAAGTCCATCTTTGTCTCCCAACCAATGCAGGCGAGCCAAGAAAGCGGAGCAATTGACCGGGTACATGTTTGAGAATGATAAAAGCAAGCAAGGGATGAAAAGAACGAAAAGAAGTCACTCCATTATTGTCCTAGAGAGACCGTTCAAGAGCGTTGCATACTTCGTCTGGACACCAATTGGGCAAACAAGAAGCGTAATAATGAGGAGGAAAGAACATCAGCGCCTCACCAAGCGAACATCATCTCATGTCGGTGTTTAGGAGGAAGATCTGGGAAGAGTGTACTGCAGGTTGGCCGGATTTTGGCATTTGAATACGGCGTTCTCAGAGAACCGCGTCTGAACGCCTAATAGAGATATTGATGGACGGATGGACAAGGTCCAGCAAACAATCTGACGCAACCCATATTCTTGACACTCTCTTCCGCGATTGGATCAAATAAAATGGGGGTTCAGAGTAGATCTATTAGATCTGTGTATAAAAATAACACCATACAGATCTGATCTCACAGGGTCTTTATTCGTTTAGAGTACGCAGATGTAGCCACGAGCATACAGCCTTGCAAATCTGATGCACTTGCTGGAATGTGTGAATTTCGTAGGCGATCCTTCTCTCGAAGGGGTTTTGAAAAGATCGTCTTACTTGCTGGCATCCTCATGGCGCCAGACTTTGAGCTCTGCAGCGTGATAGACCAGATGTGGTGTATAAGAGAAACCTTGGGATGCGAGCTTGGATGCTTCAATCCCAACCCAATATCTTATAAGATATCGAGTATCGACGCTCAGAGTGATGCATATGACGCCACCAAGCTGATCACCAGCTAGTCTAGCGCCGGCAGCTTGCATTTCATGCAAACAGTTGCTTGGCATCAAAGAAAGCCAGAAATAAGTATTCAGAGAGTGCTTAAATTCTCCACTATTGTATATAGGTCTATCACTGTACTGAATACACCACAATGCACCGATGACAGTGGTTTTCTTCTTCAAGCTTATCCGGAGTTGTTTTGACATATCAATGAACATTCCCCCATCCTTTCGAACAATAGCGTACGGAGCCACGTAGGACTGCGTTTCCTCTTCTGGAGCATACGTACCCAATTGCGTGTATCAGAGTGGACTAGGAGATAGCAGGACGATACCCAATGCGCCTCCGGGTACGTGGGCCAAATGGTCAATCGACGCTTACCCTTGATCCAAATGCTACCGTTGAGAACCTGCAAACGAAGATATCCGAAGTCACATCTGTTACTCTGCCCGATATAAAATATGGATATCCACCGAAGCCACTGCCTTTGGAGGGATATGAAAAGACAACACCGCTTTCCGACTTGGGTATCAAGCTAGACGGTGAACAGCTCATCGTCAGTCGCCCAACGATTCCGCAAGTCGAAAAGACAGGTCAAATGGATGGCGAGGTACAAAAGCCGGCAACAGCAACGTCGAAAGCATCTACTGCAGCCAGCAGACCATCAAAGAAAGGTGTACCCTCCACAACCTTCTCCTTCGCAGACGTTGGCACTGCACCACCCTCGCCACCACCGAGCCAACCCACCAACCTACCCCCCCTCGCCCTCTCCCGAAAACCCAACACCATGACCACCGAGCCCCCCGAACTCCCTCTCCCCTCCCACACCTCCACCCTCCTCCTCCGCATCATGCCCGACGACAACTCCTGCCTCTTCCGCGCCTTCAACTCCGCCTACTTCGGCGCCATGGACAACATGCACGAGCTGCGCTCCATCATCGCGCAATACATCCAAGCCCGCCCCGAGGACTACTCCGCCGCCGTCCTCGACAAGCAGCCCAACGCCTACTGCCGCTGGATCCAGCGCGAGGACGCCTGGGGCGGCTTCATCGAGCTCGACATTTTAAGCAAGCACTTCGACATCGAGATCTGCTCCATCGACGTGCAGACGCTGCGGGTGGACCGCTTTAACGAGGGGAGGCCGACGCGGTGTATCCTCGTGTATTCGGGGATTCATTACGATGTCATTGCGTTGAGCCCCTCGGATCCGCCGTACAGGAGTAGTTTCGCACCGCCGGATTTCGATACCAAGATCTTTGATGCGTTTGATGAGGTGGTGTTACAGACTGCAGTGGAGCTGTGTACGGTGCTGCAGGGGCGGCATTATTTCACGGATACGGCGGGGTTTAGTATTCGGTGTAATGTTTGTGGGACGACGGTGAAGGGGGAGACGGGGGCTACGGAGCATGCGTCTAAGACGGGGCATTATGATTTTGGAGAGGCTGGTTGAGAAGCTGTTATCAATGCTCTATTAGGTGCCAATTGGGAGCTCAGGAAGAAACATCGCATAGGTGGTAGGAGAAACATCGCATCGTCATGATTGGAGGCCACAATCAAAAGCCTTGCATAGCTATACATAGTAGTGCTCTCGGTATCAATAGCCTTATTTAAATATAGACGTGGAAGAAGCACCGCCGACTCCTCGTGCCATGCCGGACCGAAGCCAACCCAGAGTACGCCATACACCGTAGCTGTAGCCATGCCCCAGGGAAAGGACTATCATACTTTTGCTTTCCTATGTTTCTTCTTCTCACCCTCGCCATTGACCTCTGCGTGCTTGTGCTTCTTGCTCTCCACCTCACCGTCCTCTTCACTGTGCTTCCGCTTCTTTTTCTTCTCCTTTCCCTCACCCTTCGCTTGCCCTTCCTCCTTTTTGTCCTTCTTCTGCTTCTCCTGTTTCTGTACTGCTCGAGGTGCAATATCTGCCATCTCTGTGTCACTGTCCACGACAGCTGTGGGGTCCGCGACGTCAATCTCCGCGAGGACGTTATCCATTGCTGCTCGCTACAAACGATCAGCCTGCTATCAAAAAGACATAGATACATGATACACGCACCATGGCAGTCTCGTTCTTCGTGGGTGGAGCGCCACTAGCATAGAAATCCAGCCTCTCCTCTACCTGTTTCTTCAGTGCCTCGCCGAATCTCGTTGTGGGCGCCTCGGAAAAGTTGTCTATCCTTGATGCAATAGAACATTTGTTGGCGAGGAACCTTGAGATCCTGCCTTTGTTCTTCTGTCCTGCTCTGCCAATGAAGGATGAGTGGTAGATGAGCCCGTACTTTGGCGTGTTGCCCTTCGTCTTCAGAGCTCTGAATAGCGCCTTCTCTGCTCCGAGGATCTGTACCGTTGATGCTGGGTATTTGCATAGGTTCGTTAAGCTGCCGGCGTGTGATATCAGACGTGCACCGACGACTTCACCTATCAGGGCGGCAAGATTTGGTGCTACGATACCCATCTTGTCGATGAGGTACGTATGTAGAGTCTTGCGGTAATTTGTCAAGCTGACGACCCTCGTGGCGAATGCGGTTACGTTCTCCATATCGCTCTCGGATAGATCTTGCCCCATGCTGACTTTCGCGACATCGATAATGCTTTGTGCGAGTGATTCGTCGTCGTTTAGCTGAGCAGCTAGGTCCTGTAGGTCTGCATCTGATAATCTTTTCTTGTCTCCTATGAACAGCACCAAACGAGCGTACGCCTGGTTCTCGGACACAATGCGGATAAGCTCGGGGAAGTGCCACGAATACCATTCTCGTACCCGCATGGAGAACAGATTCATGGCTTTGTCGAGGTTATCCAGCGTTGCAATGGCCTGGATAATATGGTTGTCATTCTTTTGTACGCTGAACTTGACTCGAGCTCTGGAATAGGCGTGCCCTAGACCAAGCTGCGCCCGCTCAACGTCGCCTTCTTGCAATTGCTTGAGCAGCTTAGGCGCATGTTGTCGGACGCCGCGCAGCATATCCTGAACTATTTCGCTCGTATCACCGGTCTCGCACTCGACGTTGGCGAAAGCGGCCTTGATGCTTCCAGCAAGATTCCTGTCCGAAACGCCGAGAGTGACTTTGTGCTTCTTGCTCGCCTTGGGCAGATTGACCTCCAGCAGCGATGTCAGGTATTCCGAAGCTATGCCCTCGGATACATCATTCGCGTTCTCAAGCGCCTGCGCTGCGCCTCTGAAACCGGTCAGCAAGCCAACGTTGTGGAATATGCTAATTTTCCTACTGAAACGGCGCAAAGCTGACAAGCTTGACCATCTTCCCAAACTTCGCCAGATCCTGGAAGAATGTTAATGTCTCTTCGGAGAGAAGCTCCTCCCTATCCACACAAAATACCTGAACGGAGTCTTGGACTTCTCTCAGTCGATTACCCACAGTGTCCGGCTGGTGCACGACCTGGAAGATCGCATAGCCAACGGAGGACTCGTGCAGTAGGTAATCGACCGACATCTTAAAGTCTGATTGGGAGAAGGTTGAAGGCCCGGGTTTTCCAATTGAGCCCAACTCGGTAAACCGTAGCTAGCACCTGCCGCGTGTTCTATGGCTTGGTCCAGGAAAGACAATAATGTGGGAAGTCGCTAAGGAAAGTTGGGAAGTCGACAATTGAAGTGTTCGCGACCTCTGAAGCTTGGAATGATTTTCGGATTCGCTTAATACCGGCAGGGGCTCATGCAGCCCTAAGACTAGCGTCCCGCGTCCAAAGTATTTCGCGTACCCTCCCAAGCGTTCGTAGAAATGGCTTCAAGAAGCAGATGAAGTCTTAGCCCTTGACATTCCACAAATCGTCCGTGCCGCATCGTCAAGTATGTCTGCTGCACAGCTTCTGAACCCCAAGGCGGAGTCGAGAGTAGGTCTTGTTGTCCGCACGATATATGCATATGCTGATTGAATATAGAGACGTGGGGAAGCCCTCAAAGTCAACATCTCCGCAGGCGAAGGGCTACAAGATGTCCTCAAATCAAATCTGGGACCTTCGGGTACTATCAAAATGTACAATTGCTTCTCCCATTCATCGGGACTGACGGCTAACGCTCAGTAGGCTGGTCGATGGGGCAGGATCTGTATGAGATTATCTTCGAGTCCCGGGCTCTGCGTCATGCTCACAAGTAATCAGATCAAGTTGACGAAGGATGGAAATGTCCTGTTGAGAGAAATGGTTAGTCTCGCGGTCCACTATGCCGATATAGAAGCTGACCAAGCCCGCAGCAAATACAAAATCCTACCGCGGTATATCCGTTCCATGGACGTCATGAAGCAATTGCTAAGATGTTCAGGTCATGATCGCTCGAGCAGCAACTGCACAAGATGACATCACGGGGGATGGCACAACGTCTGTAGTTCTGATGGTCGGAGAGCTGTTGAAGCAGGCAGACAGATACATTACGGAAGGACTGCATCCACGGATCATCACAGATGGCTACGAGATTGCGAAAACGGAGACACTAAAGGTAGGCTCAGAGCGCCCACTATGTTGCTGTGCTGACATGTTCGATAGTTCTTAGACTCATTCAAGCTTGAGAAAGAAGTTGACCGCGAGCTTTTAATTTCAGTGGCCCGAACATCATTATCCACGAAGCTCAATGCAACCCTTGCCGAGAAGCTCACACCTGCCATCGTCGATGCGGTGCTTTCCATCTACCATCCCCCAGCGAAGCCAGACCTTCATATGATTGAAATCATGAAGATGCAGCACCAAACTGCTTCAGACACGTCATTAATCAGGGGTCTAGCGCTTGACCATGGTGCGAGGCATCCTGACATGCCGAAGCGCGTCGAGAACGCATATATCCTGACTCTGAATGTCAGCCTGGAATATGAGAAATCGGAGATCAACTCTGGATTCTACTACTCCAGCGCAGAGCAGCGTGATAAGCTTGTCGAGAGCGAGAGAAGATTCGTTGATGATAAGCTTCGAAAAATCGTCGAGCTGAAGAAGGAGGTCTGCGGAAACGATCCCAAGAAGGGGTTTGTGATTATAAATCAGAAAGGAATAGATCCATTAAGTCTGGACATACTGGTCAAGAACGGGATCTTCGCCCTGAGGCGAGCTAAGAGGAGAAATATGGAGAGACTACAACTGGTTTGTGGAGGGATCGCTCAAAACAGTGTTGACGACCTTACTCCGGATGTCCTTGGCTGGGCTGGCTTGGTTTATGAGCACCAACTTGGAGAAGAGAAATATACCTTCATTGTGAGGCTTCTCAAACTATTACTCCGTATCAGAATGTTAACGGAAATTTCAGGAAGACGTGAAAGACCCGAAGTCGGTCACACTTATGATTAAAGGACCCAACGCACATACGATAACACAGATTACTGATGCAGTACGCGATGGTCTCCGAAGTGTCTACAATATGATCGTCGATAAGAGCGTGGTCCCCGGAGCAGGGGCATTCCAGATCGCTTGTGCAGCTCATTTGTCGAGCGAAGGTTTCCGAAGGCAAATCAGAGGCAAAGCCAAATACGGCGTGTCGGCGTTCGCAGATGCGCTATTAGTGATCCCAAAGACTTTGGCAGCAAACTCGGGTCACGACATTCAGGATTGCCGTATGTGAACCTACATTGCTACCTTAATAAGCTTACTGAAACCGCATGTAGTGGCTGCTCTGCAAGACGAGCAAGCAGAAGGCAACGTTGTCGGACTCGACCTGAAGACCGGCCAGCCAATGGACCCCATACAAGCGGGCGTATACGATTCTTTCAGAGTTCTGCGCAACTGCATAGCCTCGAGCTCTGGTATAGCGTCTAATCTCTTGCTGTGCGATGAACTTCTCAAAGCAAGACAAATGGTAAGTCTTTCACCACAACAATTGGGCAAAGACTAAAGAAATGCTACAGGGCCGACAAGCAGGTCCTGGGCCTAGCGAAGAAGGGTAAGAAGACGATATCATAGATCATTGGCCAACACGTCTGCGGAGCTTCGAGCGAACCAGAACAGACTGACAGTCCGCAATGCCGACGTCGAGCTGCTAATTCAATTTCGTCAAGACATCCATGCTCTGAGCGTCATCATTGAGGTCAGGAACGAGAACTGGGAAGGCTCAGTGGTCAAGTGAACCGGGTCTTCAGCGGTACTACAGAGTGATTGTGGCATAGAGAAAATGCCAGGCTACAAGGACATCAAGGTTCATGAAAATGACGGACTTTTTGTGACAGTAGGAGATTTGCAGCTTCAAAGAAACCCGATAAGTCAAGACTTTGACCATCTGCATGCCTCAACATGCCTAGATCTAGCAAGTTAAGGGTCGAAGAGACGTTCGGTGGCTTGCGCTCACCGTCGCATACTGGACACTCTTAGTTGACTTTGCCAACCTCTTGTGAAGCTTACTTGTAACGGCTCAAGCCGCCTCAGTACCAGAGAAATGCGGGTGGAATCCTGGTAAAATGGCCGCGCCGACCCGACTGGAGAGCATAACCGCGATAGCCTCCACGGCCCTAACAGACGAAGTATCAGAAGGCAGCCGGTCATGAGGATCGTTTCCTCCCTGAGTGACATATGAGACGAGATGATCTTGTGCTCACGATATTTTGTCCGAAGCACTGTGCCAACATTGCCAAGCAGCCAGATCTACGCCAAGCGGCATTGGGGTTTGAGACTTGGAAAAAGGAGAGCGTCGGCGCGAGTCGCTCTAATCTGGCGTAATTGACTGCTCGCTTCTCTATTCGCCGGTTCGAATCCTATAGATCTCATCGTCCCCTTTCTCAGCAACCGGCCGAGATACGAAGTCAATATGGGATCGAGACTCAATGTTGGTGGATACAGCGCACTTATGGGCTAGGCCCTGATCCTCCCTCCCCTCAGCCCCTCAGGCCCCCCAGTCCCCTGTGCGTGCGCCGCTGCACGTGCAATTCTACAATGCTGCGACTCCGCCGGTACAGAGTCTTCGTTGTTCTTGCTGTCATCGCAGTAGGGTTACTGTACCATTTTAGGAATCTTGGAGGCATCAACAATGCTAGGACTGCCAGCGTCCAGGGACTCAAAAACTTCGGCGGACTAAAGCACGATAGCAGCTCCACAAAGCCGCCACCCATATCAGAGCCCAATGCAAAGCCATATGCCAAACTTGGAGATATCAAGGATCCGGCGAAGAAGGCTTACGACTCGGTCTTTTCGATCATATCTGAAAAGCTAGCAGTCACCTCCTCTACTCCTACATCCACCACTTTCGCATCGACCTCGAACTCAGAAGCGAGCGTGACGCCTGGTCGCCATGGAGTCCATTCTTCAGATGAAGACGAAAATAAAACCGCGACAGACACAGGAGCAGAGTCGTCAATAGATGCGAAGACTGCCAAAGTTGCTCCCGTCGCAGGGGACTCCGCAGGGGACTATAGCAATGTAGAGACCGCAGGTCGGGGGAGACTCCAGATCATTGCTGACGACACTTCTCCAAAAATCCACTGGAAGAAGCAGAAAGAGCATTTCCCAATTCCCACCGAAAGCATCATACAATTACCGACAGGCGCGCCAAAAGAAATACCTCGGATCCAGGTGAAGTTTCCCGATGAATCTGCTACGGAAAAGATTGACCGAGAGAAGAAGTTGGATAAAATCAAAAAGACATTCATATTTTCATGGTCTGGCTACAAGAAGAATGCGTGGATGCACGACGAATTGTCTCCGGTTTCAGGCCAGTATCGTGATCCATTCTGCGGTTGGGCTGCAACCTTGGTGGATAGTTTGGACACACTATGGATGATGGGGCTCAAGAGCGAGTTTGATGAAGCGGTGAAGGCAGTGGCGAACATTGATTTCACGACAAGCATAAGAAACGATATCCCCGTCTTCGAAACAGTCATACGCTACCTGGGAGGTCTCATTGCTGCTTATGATCTAGGCGGGAGCAAATACAGAATACTACTTGTCAAAGCGGTGGAGCTGGCTGAAATCCTGATGGGATGTTTTGATACCCCTAACCGGATGCCCATGACCTTTTATCTTTGGAAACCGTAAGTCCGTTAACTTCTCTACTCGGCTCAAGCTCACTTCTAGGCAGTACGTTCGCATCCCAACCTCATCGTGCAAATACGCGAGTCGTGCTGGCAGAGATAGGGTCTTTGTCGGTCGAGTTCACGAGGCTTGCACAGATCACCAAAGAGGCTAAATACTATGATGCTATTGCTCGAATCACGAATGAGTTCGAGATGTGGCAAAACAATACTCGCTTGCCTGGTCTGTGGCCGATGAAGGTAGACGCTTCCGGATGCAAGAAAGAGGATACTCCATTGATATCTCCGATCGAGAATACAATGCAGAAAGAGCCAGGAGTTACTACAAAACAGAAGGTGGAAAAGATTCCTGACACTGCAGACTCAGAAGATGATGGAGAAACCGCAAGGACCGCTGGCCTCGAGAAGTATATAATCAAGACTGGTACCGGTGCCGGCCTCAAAGACGAAGGCCAGGTCAATGCGGATTCGACAGCTAAAGCTTCCAAAACTACCCTAGAGAAAAAGCAACTTGTAGAGGACTCGCTTGCGGCAGCCTCTGCTCACCCTAAGCCTGACTGTAAGCCACAAGGATTGAGCTCTCCACCGTTCACGACTGTGGAAGATTTCACGTTAGGGGGCCAAGCAGACTCGGTGTACGAGTATCTTCCCAAAGAATATTTGCTATTGGGTGGCCTAGAGCCCCAATACCAAAAGATGTACGAGCCTGCAGTCGAGGCGGTGAAGAAGTACCTTCTTTTTCGGCCGATGATTCAAGAGGAAGCGAGAGGGATTTTGCTCAGTGGGCAAGTATCAATCTCCGGAAAAGCCGACGACAAAAGCAGCATCAAGCTGAAGGCGGAGTTGACGCATCTTACTTGCTTCGTGGGTGGGATGTTTGCCATGGGTGCGAAGATTTTCAATCGGGAGGATGACCTCGCACTTGCCGAAAAACTGACAGACGGGTGTGTCTGGGCGTACGAATCAACAACGACCGGCATCATGCCGGAGAGCTCACTCGTCTTGCCCTGCGAGAGCCGAGAACACTGCGCTTGGAATGAGACCCGTTACTGGGAAGCCCTAGACCCTTACAGGGTAACGCGGTCTCAGCGGGATGATAGGCATCAGACAGTTCTAGAAGACAAGCATGCAGCCATCGACCAGAAGCCGAAGAAGTCCGCTGGCCAGGCGGGAGCGAGTATTGTGAAAGCCCAGCAGGATAGGACGTCGTCTGTTGGAGAAGATTCTGCCACGGCGGTGACGGGAGATGACGAGGGAGCCGAGCAAGGAACGATATCACCTATGTTCAAGGAGTCTGTCACAGATGCTAATTTGAAAGGCACGGAAAGAAAGGGGTCGTTTGTGTCCGCAGATCTTGTCCAGGAGCAACCGAATAAGTCCAATGCAGGCAAATCCCTTGCCAAGCGCCGGCTTGGAGACATCGAGAATGACAACGTTGAGAGCTCCTCAGACGAAAACAGTCAAGAAGCGAGAGCATCCACTCCCTCGAGCTCAATAGACTCGGAGGAACCCGTGAACGATAAGGAAGTAAGTTCGACAGAAGCCGATACCAAAGACTCAACGATTGCGACTGCGATCAGTGATTCAGAGTCAGAAAGCTCTCCTTCAGCTATCGAAGCAGCTGTCGTGGAGGCGACCAAACCAGTCGTTCCGCTCTATACGCCACCACCAATACCCACCCCGGAAGAGTTCGCCAAGGCGAGGATTCGCGATGAGCGGCTCCCTTCTGGGATAACCAAAGTCACCTCGCCCAAATATATTTTGAGGTACGATGGTTCCCTCTGTGCTCTGTAACAGTGATGAACCCTAACCATGTTGTGGCCTACAGACCCGAGGCCATCGAATCCGTCTTCATCATGTGGCGCATCACCGGCGACGTCTACTGGCGAAAGAAAGGCTGGGACATGTTTGAGTCCATCTACGCCGCCACCGCTGCCGACTACGGAGCTTCCGCGATAAAGGATGTCACCAGTGAAACGCCTGTAGCGCTTGACGAAATGGAGTCTTTCTGGTTGGCGGAGACGCTGAAATACTTCTACCTTCTCTTCAGCGATCCAAGCTTTATCAGCTTGGACGACTACGTACTGTGAGTGTGGAGGTTTGTGTACCTCGACGGCTAAAGCTGACTTGATGTAGGAATACCGAAGCGCATCCTTTCACAAGACCTAACTAAATTTTGCAAGGACCGGCATTTATAAAGGACCGGCACGGAGTGCTGAGCATATCAGGCATTTTATAGCTCCATCATCGTATATACTACATCCTCATCCGATCTAGATCGCGAGAAAGCTTCAATTGCCTTATGTATTATTCGGCTTTCATGAGAGCGGAGGGTTGTAGCATCGTTGTGGGTTTCCTCGTAGCGCGTTTGCTCGCGAGAGGTCATTTGTACATATCAGACGTCAGAATGTGATCATGACCTTAGAGTATTGCCATTGAAAGTATGAGAACAGGACTGCCACCTGTGGTTCTGAGGTATCACCACAGGCAGTACGTAGCCCCATCTTGAGAGCCTGAAGTAGCATTGCCTGCCTACAATTCATCCAGCATTTCTCAGCATCTGCTGCCTTTGATGGTAAGTTCACATAACGCACAGGTCAGTGTTCTCCAGAGGGTTTCTGTAGTATTGAGCCTTGTGGCTTGATTGCATTGCAATACGGATTGTACTCCAATAGTGGATCAGAACGTTCAATACCCAGCCAAGTGGCGCTAATGCAAGTTGCCGGCGCTTTACTAGCGGCTGATCATCGCGTAGCCCTACCGCAGGCGCGTCCTCCCTTCCAGATTCAGTGACCTCTGAGTCCAACAGCACCTGCAAAACCCTTCATCAGGCTGTTATAGGTACCGCGCACGATCATTGTCAGTATGACTGAGGCCAGCGCATCCACTAGCCCGACGCCTGCGGGCGAAAACAATGGCGTGCCAGCTGCGCAAGACGGTCAGGAGAGCTCAACCATGACAGAAGCGCATTGGAGAGCGATCAGGACCATCGTTGACATAGTCTATGCTTACCGGCAACCCGAGTGCGCCTGAATTCGCTAAAGTTCTTTCGTTGTCCAGACTAACAGTGTCTCCAGTGGTCATGATCCCTCGAAAATCTTCCACCGCAAAGTCAACAAGCGCCTTATGCCAGACTATTACGACATAATCAAAGTACCAGTGGCGTTGAGCACGCTGAAGTCCAAATTACTCACCAAAGGTTACAAAAAATTCCCCGAGTTTGTTAGGGATTGCGCCCTGATATCGCACAATGCACAAACGTACAATAGACCCGAAGCTGGGGCGTACCAAGACGCTTTAGTCATCCGCGAGATTTTCGAGAAGGAGTTCAGAAAGCTTGCAGAGCTGAATGTTATCACCGCCGAGGAGGCCGCCCTTCCAGATCTTGGGGAAATTCCACCGGCTTCTCCACGGCCGATAGAAGAAGAGGAAGAAGTAGAGGAAGAGGATGAAGACGACGACGATGAAGAGGATGAAGATATGGATGACTCGGATGACGATGGCAAGAAGAGAAAAAAACGTGGTCCACGATCAATGGCCGCAATCACGAAGCGTGAGGGGGGCGCGAAAGATGGAAGCCAGAAAGGGGGGGAAATAGACCCAAGGAAGAGAAGAGGAAGGCCACCGCGTGTGGATACTCCCATGGAGGCCAGAATCAAAGCTGTCTTGAAAGGAATACGAAAGTTCAAGAACGATGCTGGGCACATTATGATTCATCAATTCGAAAAATTACCAGATAAGACTACAATGCCCGAGTATTATCAGGAAATCAAAGAGCCAATCGCAATAGAGCTGATAAAAGTAAGCACTCTATTTTGGTTTCGAGTTATTTCCAATTTTGTGATTGACGCACCATTAGCGGAAGCATAAACGGAAGAAATACCAGTCGATGGATCACTTTCTGCGTGACATTGATACGATGTTTAACAACGCCAAAAGCTACAATCAAGATGAAAGCCAGATATATAAGGATGCGGTGTATCTGCAAGTAGGTCCCATGCGAAAAGCATCGCACCTTACGTAGCTGAGATATTCCACAGCAAGAAGCTCATAAGCTGGCCGATGCCGAAAAAGCTAAGCCTGATACTGACTACGTGATGGAGGAAGGTCGCTTACCTTTGCCGAACGGTATCCTGCACAATGGTGAGTTATGGAAAGTGGGCGATTGGGTTCACATACAGAACCCTAACGACGTTACGAAACCCATCGTTACCCAAATCTACCGCACCTGGCAGGACAACGAGGGCCAAAAGTGGGTCAATGCATGTTGGTACTATCGACCTGAGCAGACCGTGCATCAGTACGAGAAGCACTTCTATCCCAACGAAGTTGTTAAGACTGGACAGTACCGAGATCATCAAATCGATGATATCGTCGACCGCTGCTTTGTTATGTTCTGCACTCGGTACAGCCGTGGGAGACCTCGAGGTTTCTCAAATGACAAAGAAGTCTATGTGTGCGATTCGAGGTACAATGAAGAGAAACACAAGCTCAACAAGATCAAGACTTGGGCTAGCTGCCTGCCTGACGAGGTCCGTGACAAGGATTACGAGATGGACCTCTTCGACGGAGTAAAGAAGGTCAAGAAAGTCCCCAGTCCACTGCTTCACCTGCTACCAGAAGACGCGAAGGAATCGGACGAGCTGCCCAAGCCTCAATGGGGTGTTGATAATGCCCCACCTGTTGTTGGTGCGGTGTACAAGGGTCCCAGAGATGAGAATGTAAGCAACCTATGACTCCACATCGCAACCGCTGATTCTTTGTTTTGAAAAGCAATCACCACCTCCAGAACCAACACCTTCTCCTCCACCACAACCCCCGCCACCGCCACCTCGACAAATTTCACACGCATCTAATCGCGATACGCCAACTTATCGCAAAAACAGCGAAGTCGATGCTCCCTCATCGAACATGACTCACCAACCCACCGCAGTAGCTCCATCACCCACACCTACAAACCACCCATCATCTCACACCGCTCAATTACCACAATACCACACCCACTCCGCCTCTCCAGCCCCAACTCCATCCCACCCGCAGCACTACAGCCAACAATTAGCCAGCTATGCCCAACCTCAACCCAACAACATCGCACCCAGCCAATCCTCATCCCATCTCGACCACTACTCCACCTCCCAGAACCGCTACCAACAGCCCTCCTCAAACTATCGTACCACCACCAACAACGCCATGTCTGGCTACAACGCCCCACGAACTGTAGAAGTCTACCGTCTCCCCGACTCCGCCAACGCCGCCATCCCGCAAGACATCCGCGAACAGTTCCAGCGCGATGAGGACGGCCACGTGCTCTTCTTCACCACGCCGCCCGTGGACGCCCTGCCACCTGTAGGAGAGGGCACCGTCATTGGCCACACAGCGAAACACCTCGCCAACAAGCTGCGCCGGAAGATGGCGCTCAAGGAGAAGCGCGTAGCGGAAGGTCTCCCTTCAGACGAAGAAGCGCCTGCGTCTAAGAAGGTGAAGGTAGAGCAGGAAGAGCCCTCACAGCAGCGGGTGGAAGATCTGAGGGACAGGGGCTTGAGAATGCTGATCGAGCAGATGAACCAAGGCACGGAGGCGATCTACAAGAGTGTCTATGGCGGTACGTGGGAGGAAGGCATGGCGTACGAGCACGGACGATTGAAGGTTGCGCAAGCGGAGGCGGTGCAGAGGCAGGCGGAGCTGGAGGTTAGTGAGCGGAAGAGGAGGGAGAGGGAGAAGGTCGATATGTATGGCACGGGGGTCTATCTGGATGATTATGATCCGCGGTACTAGTAGGAGACTCCTTGCTACGATGAGGTCGATGTCCGGTAAGGTTGTCATAGCTGTGCTCTGCATAGCTCGAGCTTTTCGTGCTCGCGCTGGCTTGCTTGTTGGGGGCTGCGAACGGCAGTGGGGTGGGTTTCGCAAGGATTGTGTATGCTGGTCTGTCAGAGGTCCATCACCTGCAGTAAGCATGGCTAGAGAGGTGCGCATAAGATGCTTGATCATTCTAACACCACTGAGAATTGCCTTAGCTATGCTTAGATGGATATCTGAAACAAAGAAATCTAGTCATCAATCATGTTGCAAAGAGCAATTACAATCAAATGAAAACACGCAAACACGCAAACACGCAAACAAGTGTTTACCGGAAGTAGGCAGATTACCATAATCAACACCCCCCCTAATCCAATACTTCTGCCGAGTCATCCGCGCAAACGCCTCTATGATCAAGGCGGAATTGCTTGCTATCGTTTTCAGTCCATCGATGGCTGCTCGAACTTCTTGGTCCTATATCTAGAAGCGGTCTGCAACATCAGGTATCCTCGACAGACTTTGACATAGGTGTCACAGCTCTGCATCACGTTGACTCGGGGTAGTCTGGTTCCACCTTGCCGCAGTCTGGTGTGCTGCATAAACGCGAGCGCACCACTCGCAATATCCAAGCCGAAATCACTGTCAAGGACTGTCAAATCTGGGTATCCGCTAGATGTGAGTGAGATTCCAACCTGTACACATAGAGAATTACCCAACGTTATTGCGTTAAAGCGTGTTTTCGTCAGAGTTCCTACCCAACACATCAGAGTTGCCCACCACATACAAGAATTGCCCCCAATGCAAAGCTCCAGATAAAGACACGCTGCTAAGATTACTCGTAGGCGGTACTTGAGGCTCTCCGGTCTCTTCGCCTCACGGTACGCTGCAATGTACTCAGCATCACTTAGGAGTGTGAGGAGTTCTGGGGATCGAGCTGTGCCGGCGACAGGAGAATTGGGTGTCGGATTGAGGGATTTTACCCAGAAGATCTTGTCCACGGCGGCCTCTGTTCTCGGTTGGATGGCCTGGAACAAAGTCCAAAACTTCACGTCGAAGTGTCTCGTCCTCGGTACGATTCTCTCCATGAAGTTGTTCAGCCGGGAGAAAAAGCCTTTCCAGGACTGAGAGGAGATTAGGGCTGATCTTTGGTCATGGAGAGCAATACTCACCTTGTAACATGCAGACAAGCTTATCTCGTACGCCATGCTCAAGGCGAAGATTTCCATGCCGGCCCCTGAGTTGCAGAATCTCTGTCGTTCTGCTCGCATTGGGGTCTCCATGACCGCCCGGTACTTATCAAGACTGCTCCGTACTTTTGGGCTGGAGCACACAGCAAGCTTTGCAGCAAAGGCGGCGTGTACCTTTGTTTTCTCGCCATACCCAGCAGCAACGTAGAAACTCTTCTACTGTCGGAGTGCGTCCAAGGCGTGGTTGTACGATATCCATGTCGTTGGCAGCGAGTTCTGGCACGACTGCACACTTGTCCCTGAACACCTCAACCCGTGGACTGTTCTTTCTGGGTCGTTGTCAAGTTTGCTGTGAGGTCGACTCGAATACTGAGAGGCATAACTGTGAGGTCGTAAATGTTAATAACCCACCAGAAGTCTCAATCCATTGAGAGCGTGTCGTTGTCGTCCATCAGCTTAACCAAGGCAGCCTTACGGTGTTGTCCAGCAAGTAGCTCCATCGGCGGCAATACAGACCAGTCCAGTACTTGATCATTAGGGTTGGTCAAATGATCTCTTGAAACTGTCTCGCCATTCTTTGAGTGCTTTCAGGAAGGCATCGGGGTCGAATTCCATCTCCTCCCAAGCTATTGCTAGAGCGATAATATCACAGGCCTTCTTGCCCAACGACACAGAGTAGTTCTCAAACTTCTCCGCCGTTAGCGAGGGTTGTCATTACGTGGACTAGTCTGTCTGAGTGTAGTACCTATATAGATATATCCCACTCCTCGACTGCCGCTCCCCTGGTGCTGATAGGGGTCACTTCTCAGGGCCTCATCTAGATCACCAACAAGACGGCGCCATACCGATATTTAGTATATATGCGCTTCGATAGCCAACAGTTGTCAGAATGCAACGTTCCAGATTCTTTGCGGTTTTAAAGATTGGCAACTGAATGATCGGAGTGAGATGGATGGAAATTAGCAATTGGATTTCGCAGTCTTTCAATCAGCACTTCTTGGGCTTTGTACAAGCTATTAAGTGAGTTCGTCTTTTCGGTCATGTCCATCGTGCCTCGATGGCCTGTCGGAATGAGTGAAATCCCATGGCATTCCGGCATGCTAGGCACGAGCTTCGAATTCTCGGCAACTTTCTAGTCTTTATCTGCAGTCGCCGAGACCTTTTCATGAGCTCTAGTCGAGGCTTTCAATCGGGGCGGGGACGTCGATGGTTGAGCCCAAATCGACTCTTTTAGTTCGCAGGCCGACGGCGTCTCCATATCTGGTGGCGGCATGTATGGCATCGCCACTGGCGGTCCAGGTGCGGTATTCCATCGGGCCTCGAACTCCGTACCGTTAAGGCACGCCGGCAAGATTACATATTTCCCCTAGAATGAGATTCCCACTCTTTGATGGGGTCGCCGGCCTGCGGCATCGCCAGCCAGCTGGCGATTTGGAGCAAGAGAGAGACACAAATGTAGGTCCACATCATCGTGATTGAGGAAGAATTGCTGGAGAAGATGACGTTTCAACGTGATTGCTGATCTGGTAGGTTGGTAATGATGATAACGATCAACGTAGTTACTGAGCTGGAAAGACGTCTGCGCATCGATCAAGTCTTCTGTAGAGCATGCTCATGTCTTTCATCGGAATTTTCAGCATGTCCAGCAATCGTCGGAGTCTTGCCACAATTGCGACATGTACATTGTGCTTGTAAAGACTGATTAGCAGGTGAGATAAAAAATATCACTGAATTCGCTAATTTATCTTGCCAGCGCCCAGTCTGAACATTTCTAGGAGAGGGTGCCACTCTTGGTACCTCAGAAAGATGGCAATTCCGTGACTAGCTTCTTCGCTACTCAATAGGGTCTTCGCCCCCAAGGATTCTACTACGATGAATCCAGAACCGACTTGGCTCGGATCCTGCAATCGTCTGATGCTGCACGTTTTGTCCAGTCTGCGACAACGGCTCGTCGAATGCTTCAACAGTATCCTAGGCATAGTTTTCTTGACTCCTTTCAATTGTAATGCCGGAATTTGAAACACGCTATCTTGTCTAAGTGGTGTTGCCTCGTCCGATCGCACAGAGGGGTTGCTGTCAAGTACGACCACAGGCGTAAATGTACAAGGCCGACTAAGCAAGGCGCACGGCTCGCAGACTTCGTTTCTCTCTTGACTCTTCTGTATCGTCTTCTTCCAAGTCCAGCTCGAAGTGCGTGGTGATCATGTTGCGTCGTTCTATCATGCCATGGAGTTGCCTCGAATCCTGGTATCGAGGTTGGTAGGTCTGCAGATTCCCAAGACCCTGGCCGCAGTGAGATCTTCTTCCTCTTTGGTCTGTGTTGATCTAGCGGATTCTTTTAGGACTCGGCTCCCGCTATCATCCCTCCACTGTCTCATTGATTCGTTCAGAGGGAGCTTCCGAGTGATATCGCCTGATTCGCACCAGCGGCCGGTTGGTGTTCGGCTGGGTCAATACGCTGCGTCGAGATGGACAGGCAGAAAGTTCGAGGCTGGCAAGTAAGGAGGAGGTCGACATAGAGAATTGAGAATGCTGCTAGACGCTTGGTATGCACTCGCATGAGCTTTAGCAGCCCATTTTGAAGTTCTTCTTGCCTCCGTTGTTATTTCTTCGACCCGGCGGCGTTGGCTGCACGAAGGACGTGTCGTCGGTGGCCGGTGTTCGAGAAGGGGCGACCTATCTGCTGGCGTCGAGGCCGGGCAGCTGTGGCAAGGCTGAGCGGAAGATGGAGATTGTTCGTGCTGGCATCGCTCACTTACTGGCCTCAAAGCCCGGCAGCTGTAATAAAGATGAGCGTGCGATGGAAGCAGCGACAGAATCCTCGGTTGCCTTGACAATTAAGGCTACACTTCCAGCAGCTATACGGCCGTGTTGCTTACGGGTCGCAGTCCCAGGGTCAGAAGATCCCATGTTATTCGCGAGGAAGATATCGATTCGAGCTCGAGCGAAAGAAGACATAGGCTACACAGCCGGCGGATTCGTCAACCCTACGACAGGAGATTTCTCCAGGTTTGGCCCCCTCGGACGCAGTTCAAGGTAGGATATAGCAGCTGCAAGTCCGGTTAGATGGTATGTAGCCGGTTTATGTCAGTTGCTGCTTGAGTCAAATTCACTCCTCCCCTTTTGTCACCTATTCGGGTCACCGATATGCTAGGGTCCTTTGGTTTGGCCCATCCGGTATCACTGGGCTTTTCAAAATCACTGTGCTTTTCTTTCACCAAATGAGGCTTCTGGGGAGGGCGCTGGAAAAGTCGTTTAAGAAGTGGTACCAGAAAGGCCAAGGAGCTTTGAGCTCCTGAGAGTGTATGAGATGGTGTCTGGTAATATTATAGTATAGTGATCTTCACTAGGGTTTTCTCCTTGGCCGCTTCTGACGTTTAAAATACCATTGCTGCGCACACTTTCGCCGGTACCTTGGAATACTAACAGCAGTGGAAGTGCATCCAATAACCTCACGCGCTTTTTTGTACTTATCTGCAGCAGTGTAGGCGTCTTCTCGGAATTCTCTATGGTAGAATCCGACATCCGCTGGTGCCGGAGTGCAATTCATATGTTTCTTTCACTCACGTTGTATGTGAGTACATGAGATCTCGAAGTCGTTTTAACAAATTTGAAAGACTTACTCTCCACAAGGCTAGCAGGTGAATTTTCGGGATCGTCTGTGGTATGACTTGCGCCAGCTTGTCTAGCGATGGCTTCTTGATGAAGGATTCCTTCTCAACCTGCTTCTGCTTTGCTGCCCGCTTGCGAGCCTTCGGATTCTTAGAACTGTGGGGCTTCCCATTGTCTCTAGGAACCTATATTTACTTGATTAGTGTTCGAACTATAGGGTCAGTTGAAACGATAATTATATTGTCCACTCTGGGATGCAGCGCCTTATACGTCGCTTTCTTTTCTCTTGTAAACCTCTGTGCCTTAGGCATGGTCGCCGAATACACAGATTGCTTGCTTGATTAGTCAAATAATTGACAACAACACCTGTCAAACTCGGTCAGCTTTGTAAAGGCTCCGAGCGATGCGAGGCGGAAGATCTTTAGCAAGCCAGTCCGCTCATCGCCATTCAGACCTGAATGTAGGACTTGAGCCTCCGTGCAATGCATCGTCCGCCCTTGAACGGTCAGTTGTGGCAGTGAATTCATCGGGACCCTGTGAGGAGCTTTGCACTCTGACCCTCGCCAGAATGGATGGCTTTCACACGATGCGTGTAGCCGATATCTTAAAGCATGGGTCTCAGCACGGTATCCGTGTGAGTCCGGCCATTTGTCTTTGATTAGCTTTGCGAGACTGTTGTTCAGCGCAGATCGAACGAGTGAGTCTTGTCTCGCTTGTGGTAGCGAGGCTAGCCAAGTATCAACGTTTGGATAGTACTCGCGCCATTGTCGTGTAACAAGAAGGCTTTGTATCAACAGCTCAGGAAGCGTTCGTGTGGTGACTTCTTGACGCTCTGGTCTCGACAGCACGTCCATATAGTCCCTTATCCAACAGTTTAGCTTCAAGAGCGCTCGATACTGGATTTCTCGAAGTGATTTGATGATCTTGTCTACATGATACCAGTAAAGGCACACATCAGTTCGAATTGCATGCTGAAGGGTGGAATGCAGGCATATTTTGATCCAACCTCCTTAGTTGTTGTTCGTGCTGTGATGGTGGTCGTGCATCGACATTTCAGATTGGATCTTCTGCATAACGCTTGACTTACACAACCATATAAAGTTTTCGACAACTTTAAGAACCCCGTGCTCCATCCAATGTTGCGTCGATGCGGGGAAAAGAAGTCGTCGCCTCAAATCCTTGAGATTGGGTAGATTGAAACGCCAGAAGTCATCTCTTCGATAGAGATAGTCGCTGAGGGGTTGTCTGGGCTGCGGAGGACATGTTCGAGCGTGAAATCGGATTGCATCGTCGCCTAGCTTGCTGTCCAAGAAATGCACAGGGTCTTCAAAGGCATGCTGAAGTGCTTGGTCTACAGTCAACGGTCGGTCGGTCTTGAGGCCCAGGCGATCTGCGAGCCGGTTCATAAGTATACTAATTTTTCCAGCCACAAGAAATCTCGATGTCGACATGTTCTTGGAATCAGAGTTATCTTTGAGTTTGCTCAGAGACTTGACGATTGGCAAAGTCAAATAATGCATGACGTTTCTCAAGAATCCGGCAGCTGAAGAGAGCCTGGTTTAGTATGTATGATCCTCATAGGAAGACTGTGACTGAGTCCGGTCTTACCGTCTCGCCAGATGGCTTTAATTACCAATGGTCTCTGGATAGCATTGCGAGACTGGTGTCCAGCGCAGGTCGGACATACCACCAACCGTAAGCGGCTTTTTTGCATTCTTCAATCCTGTCCTCACTTGGTGCTGGCAATCCGAAAGGAGATCATTCTTTTCCGGCGGGTTACAGACTCTGAGCCAACTGGGATCTGAGGCTGATCAGATACACTCCGGGTCTGTACTGAGCAGTAGGTGTTATAGACTTTGTAGAGATCTTTGCGCATGCACTATCGAGATTGACATATCTGTACTATATAATATAGGGCCGATGGGCTCAGCTAGAAGAACGCTGAGAGACTCATAAGTCTGGTGTAGCTATTGACGTATGCTAAACCATAACTACCGTTACGATCAGCATCGTCTGTTGGAACCAAGATTCCGTGGACCGCAGAAGGTCCTGGTCGTGGATAACCGTGATCATTCTCCCAAAGTGCGTTCACAACAGAGACCACCCCTGCGTTGTTTCTGGTGATCTTGCCGCACGGCTAAACTCGAGCAGCCAGCCGAAGGATTGCAGCATTGACCCTATTCGGAAGACAAAATAGGTCGACAAGACTGTCCCTGTTCAGCTTTGCGAAGAGAAAGGTATCTTTAATGCAAGAGACATCTCCCGACCCCTTCTGAAAAAGATAACACTCGATATCTGCGACTGTGACCCTCTAGATGCTGGTCGAAGCAATTGATCTTCGATCATTTCTAGATGGCGAGAACTCCTAACGCATCCATGCTAATGAAGGCTATAAGGCCAGAAGGCTACAAGGAGGTCGTAAAAATGTGGTGGGTAGGACTGAGAATAAAGTTGAGGCTAGTGACTATATGTGAAAAGTATGGTGACGAAACCCAGTGTATTTTCCTATATACTAATCAATGGGCAAGTAGCTCAGTTGTGGGTGCCGAGATGTCTCGCCCACGCATCAAGTATCGACTTTTTAATCTGAGACGCCTCATCGATCAGAATAACTCGAACGAACATACCTCGACAAGCTCTTGAGCTCGCTGCAGAGACCGTGATTGACAAACATCGAGCCACATCGAAACAGATATTCCGATCTTCGAGTTATTGCGATTCGAAAATCTTGAAATATTCGAGAAGAATACCAACTATGATCTCTGGCTCTCAGCTCTCTATTAGCTTGTGTGCAACACTGAGTTGCTTGAGAAGCCTATACTCCGAGACTTCGCCAATGTCGATGGAAGGCCATTTATAATTGTATAAAGCTACAACCTGCAAGCGACGCTTGATATGCGTTGTTAACGAGAATAGATATAGCTTCGTGCTTGTCAGCTGCTCGTCGAGATAGGCGATTAGACACGCGCGCTCTATCTCGGTAAAAGGTTTTGACAAATTGATTAGAAGTGCTTCGAAGAGCTGTCTCGCTCGCAGGTTGTCGAGATAGCTATTATTTTTTCGAGACCAATGTCGGATTGATTGTATATCGCTTCGAAGGTATCGGGTAGCAAACAATGAATGCCTCTTATTATTCGCTACAAGTTTCTTGACAAAACGAGAATTAGTGACATCGATCGACTTGTTGCTATGTCCAATGAGTTTACAAAGAACACCTTTCTTCAGAAAGACGCACGTGAAGAGCACAATTCTCCTCAACTTTCCCGTACCTGGAGGACCCTGCGTGATAGTAAGACGGTTCGAGAGCGACACTCAAGGCCCAAGACCTACGGATCTTCGATCGACAAGTAAGTGACTTGACGGATGATATCAGCCTGCAGAGGATTGCATCCTCCTGAGTTCCATGCCGAGCACCAAATGACGGATTCATGCGACCAGCCCAAGGTCTGGCAGTTGGCATCGACGAGGTTCCCTCCTGGCTTTTACCAATTCATCCACATGGCAATGCTGGCGACATGTGCGACCAGTAGAATGTTTGATAGTTGGTAAGATTGTCTCCTGGCTTGTATTGGCTTATCCAAAACAGCAGTGCACGTATCCGATTCTGCGAAGACAACAGCGAGATCCGTGCGACTCATGTCACACAGCATACCGTTGGCGATTTCATTTTTTAGGATGTCCACAAACTCAAAGATCCAATGTAATTGCTCGGCGTGTTGATGGTTATGAGTCCTATTGGAATATTTATGGGTCTAGTCTGGCTTTAATTGACTTCGTCAACCCTGACTCTATAAGGTAGATATGGGACAGCCTTTTTGATTGGGTATCGGGCGTCAGTCGTTGGTTGACGTAAACCAGCATTGGAACGCTCCATCACTTATACTCGGGCGCTGTCCACTTAGCGCAGTCTGATCAGGGGCCTGCATGTATTGACCGTTGTAGCAAATTTCCCATCATGAGAATACTACATCTACATCGCGTCGATTGTAGCTCCTGAGCACATTCTTGATAAGATTTTGCGAATTTTCCCACTGGAACAGGGTTCACATCCCAATTGACCAGGATGGACAGTACCGTGGACAGTGGTCCAATGCCGTCCCAATGCTGACGGCCCATACCTCGGACCCCAACAGATTACCACTGATCTCGAAGATGTGCGGATTGTGCGATGATGGAAAGTATTTGTGATCGTACACTGTCCCAAGCCGCTACAATTGAATGGGCTTCTTCGACCATGTCCATGTCTTGTTGTCGAAGGAGCTGACCCGCCATTTGCTGAGGTATTGCGTTCCTTGGTATCCAGGGGTATTATCCTAGATTATTTGCTTCTATAATATATTCAATATATCTAGAGAAACTTTACAGGATACAAAAATTCTAGAAACCAACGGCTACTAGACTGATTACCAAGCCGCGGCATAGTGGTAATGTGAGGATTGTGGAGTAAACTGACCCAGAGATATCGGCACGGTGATTGCGAATAGCGCAGGCCAAGATAGAGTAGATGAAGGTAGCGGGTGTTCTATGATAGTGAGTAAAGGATCGTAGTAACGCATGTTGAGCAGAATAGAAGGGTTGCGAGGGTAAGATGGTGAATGATGATAGCTGTGATTATGTATAGTATAATACTAGGTTGTATGCGTTATGTCGCACGAGGTTCCTCGATGGTAGGAGGTGAAAGACCAAAGTATGAATTAGAGAAGATGGTGGAGTCTGGAGGATTTTGAGGTAGTCGTGTCTGGGTGGGACGAGGGCCTCAAGTAGGCAGCTTCGCCGTTAAGGATTGGACAATAAAGCTTCACCATGTGAGGGAAGGCCAACATTCACGAAGTGAAGTGGCAACGTCAGATTCTCACTTGTTAAAGTGTGATTCTGAAGGAGTGAGTGTGGGTCTAAAAGTGAGTAACAAGATGAATAGACCTCACTCCTTTCAACTAGCGGGGCTGGGTGATACCCTTTCTCTCAACAAGTAAGAACAATCCCTGGGGGCAACATCTTCCGTCTTGTACAACAGGTAGACCCTATTGGCTTTTGCACATCAGAATTGTATTATCTGAACAGCTCATCCATGATCCACCCTCTCTGCGAGCTCAGGCCACAATTGCGGTAATGGAGAGATATATTGCGCAGACTCCTGAATTGCGCGACCCTTGAGACCGGACTTTGGTTCGGCTGGCCAAATAGAGATCGACAGCTCTCGTGTTACGGCCCTAAGTAATGAGTAGGCTCCGATACCGAGATGCAATGTAAACAGATCTGTCCTCGAACAGATCGTTGAGCAAGAGTGTTCGAGCGAGTGATCTCAGTAAGCCTTTCGATACTCTTTTGAATACCCCAGTACTAGATAATTCGGATGACGGGCTGCATCGAATTTGGGACCCGTGAGTGTAGATAGATCGGCAACATGAGCTCTCTTCTATGGGTGGTCGAAGGATCTCTCGATTTCGGCCCAACAATCAATGACCTGCATACCTCGCTGGGTCGTTGTACAACCACGGTTGAGGCACAAAGTGCTAGAAGAGGCTTCCTGCAGACCGTGCTCGGTTATGTGCGCTCTCTCATAGCCTCTGCTGCTTTCGGAGCACTTGCGAGTGCCCAGTCGTTGCTAAGGTACCAGGGGTCTCTCTGCCCACTTGAGCCTTTCATGTGCTGCCTCGGTGCTACCGCCGTGGTTCGTTCATAGCTACCTTGCTCCCTTCTCGGTCAGATCCAGAAACTCCTGGCACCAACTCCACGGTCTAGGCCATGAGAGCATCTGCCTGACATGAAGTGCCATCGTCTGATGAAAGCCTAACAATACTACGTTATATGTGAAGAGCCGCAACTTCGAAGGGTGAAGAGTGGAATGTACACGCGTGCTTATAGAACGACAAGTCCGCTGGCCGAGACCTGAGGGAAGCGAAGTACGAAGCTCGAACTAGCGGGACGTGGTTGGCCTTGGGAATGTGGTTTCTGCAATCTCAATAAAGCAAAACGGAATCAATTTTGAGTTGAGGGTATCATCTAGATGTACATAACACGAGGAGCTGCTGGAGGTTTCTACAAGTAAGCGTCAGCCGATGAAGAAAAGGAGAACCCTGCTTCTAGGAGCTTACATCTTCTCTTCATGTGCTCGGCATCAGTTTCTCTATTACTCTCCCTCGCATCTTCGAGCATGGTATCAATACCTCGCTCTTTGAGTGCTTTCTAAGTCGTGTAAGATGAAGAAGTGCGTTGCTTCCCCAGGATTGGCACTCACAGTCAAGCAGACTTGGTAATTTTTGAACAAGTGGGCACATTCGTCTGCCGTAGAGTCACCACGTAGGTACTCTTATCAATAAGTAAGGATTCACACATAGGAGGTTGGAAATTGGTACTTTCACTGTACCACTTCAGGAAACAAGAGTCGTAACGTCTGTGGCTTTCATTAGAATGGTTGGCTGCGGCAAGGAGATCCGCAGCATACTCTTTGACTTCGTGACACTCTGGCGCAAGTGACGACGACATGATGGCATCAATAACAACTTTCAGAACTTCCAGGGAAGAAGTCGAGGCTCGGGACGCTTAAGCCAAGCGTCAAGTCAAAGGATTGCACTAGTGTAATGAAGCTTATCTGGAAACCTTAAAATTCGCCCTCACCTCGAATTTGGGCATGGATCTTAAGTAGAGACCGTGACTATTAACATCTTCTGAAACCAGCTGCGTAGTAAGAAACTCGCCGAGGCTGAACCTGAAGTACATCTGAGTTCAAGCTCCCTACTCGAGCAAAGCTATCCGACAGCACAAGCAAGAGGATTACTGCCCCATCCTCAAGGCTACGGAGCATTGCTTTCAGAAGGATTGTGGGTTTCGCACGGAACGCACATCAATGGCTGACAATGGCAAACGATGGTACCTTCAAGTCTATGAAGGATGAAGTCTCGTCTGCGCTCGTCGATATAACACGAGCCACTGGGAAGATTGCGGCCGAAGACTTAGCCTTTCAGCGATCCATAAATCCTGCTGTCGCGCCACAGCTAGCGAAGCAGAATAAGAGACTCCTTCATATCATACGTGATCTGACCAAGAATGCGACTGCAGGCACTGACATTCAACCTCCACAACTGTCTGACGCAGACGCAGTCGAGGAGAGGTGGCAGGGGCTTGTCGATGTGTTCGATAGCCTACTAGAAAAAGCAGATGCTTGTCTGGATGAATATACGGGAGTCATCAAAAAGTCCAATGTGTCACAAGAAGCAGCGTCCACGAACCACGCATCCTCTTCAAGGAAACCTTATACGGCCAAGAGCTTTCATTCACAGATCATACCCAAGCCCCAGTTGCTCTTTGAAAGGGTGCCCAAGAACGACGAAGATACGCCCTTCAAGCCATTACTTCGTTCAAAACCACACTGTATAGAACCACTATATGACAGCATTCATCTGGAAGCTGTCGAGAATGACCGCGAACAGTATGACACTCAATCTTACTTGTCTCCCCAGAATTTTCATCCTCCCATCAAAGAATTAATTGACACCCATATTAGATATGGTCATCCATATAGTGCTGAGATCAAGGCCTCGAGCTACCCCGACTTTGTCTATCAGAGCTTCCCACCTATACCCTTCCTACCCCTCGAATCCGCAGCGGCAACGTTTGTGGACACTCTGGATGGAGTGAATCTGATGCTACAAGAGCTGAAAGCTGCCAAAGAAATAGCCGTAGATCTTGAGCACCACGACACTCACTCCTACATTGGTCTTACTTCTTTGATGCAAATAAGTACAAGGGACAAAGACTGGATAGTCGATACCCTTAAGCCATGGAGAGAAGAACTGCAGATCCTAAACGAGGTCTTCGCAGAGCCTACAATCCTGAAAGTGCGTACAGTTAGGAATTGGGATTTCAAGTCAGGACTAACCTTTCTGAAGGTCTTCCACGGTGCCTTCATGGATATGATCTGGCTTCAAAGAGACTTAGGCTTATATGTCGTGGGCCTATTCGATACATTCCACGCCTCGAGAGCATTGGAGTATCCGAAGAATAGCCTTGCAGCATTATTACAACGCCACGCTAATTTTGACGCGGCAAAACAGTACCAAATGGCCGATTGGCGTTTACGGTTTGCTATGCCTCATCTTCATTGAAGTGCCTACTGACGGAAGATTCGCAGGCCGCTGCCTAAGGAGATGTTCAACTACGCCCGCTCTGATACCCACTTCCTTCTCTATGTGTATGACATCCTGCGGAACGAGCTACTGGAGAAATCTGATGCTTCAAGTCCAGACGGCAATCTGATCAACCAGGTTCTTGTCAAATCCAAAGGAGAGACTCTTCAACGGTATGAAAGACCATTCTATGACGCCCAAAGGGGCATGGGCTCGGGCGGTTGGTTTAACCTGCTCAAGTGGACTCCCGCTCTGTTCAGCCGAGAACAATTTGCGGTCTTCCGAGCAGTACACCAATGGAGAGACGTCGTTGCCCGCAACGAGGATGAGAGTGTCAACGTGATTATGTCAAAGCCTGCGATATTCAACGTGGCTCGAGAGATGCCGACTGACATGGCCGCACTATATGGCTGCTCACATCCGATATCTCCACCTGTACGCGCTAGGGCAGCGGAGCTACTCAAGCTCGTAAGAAAAGCCAGAGCGGAGGGAGCTACGGGTCCAGATCTTAGAGAGACAATGCAAGCTATCGATCCTTACCACCAGGCAGCGGAAAAGGCTGCGGTCCCAACTGCACAAACCTCTCTCATTGTCGCAGAACGATTACTCCCGCCAGTACTAGTATCACATGATAATATGCCGTCAAGATCTGTCAGCTCTTTATTCTGGGGGCCCACTATCCAAGTTCCTTTTTCACAACGCCACCTTACACAAGCCCAAAAGCCTTCGGAGAGTCTTCGTTTGGCGCTACCTTTGCCGCAGCTCACTGCGGAAGTTTACGTGAATCCAGACATTGGATTCAATACCGCTGCAAACTATGGACAAGTGGATCCTGGTGCACGCGCTGAACATGCATACGTTAAGGACCGGAAGCCACAGGAACAGGATGTATTCATTGTCAAGAACGGTGGTGGGCCAAAGAAACGCAAAGCAAATCCAATTGACGAGCCTCCTGAACCAGTATCGCCGAATGGTCTTACAGCTACCGAGGTCAATGGTCATCAAGTCGGACACGAAGAGATGGAGATCTCTCTCAATGGTACAAGCGAGGAGCAAGCGGCTCAAGAAAAAGCGGAGCGCAAGGCCGAGCGTAAAGCGCAGAAAAAGGCTGAGAAGCAACTTCGCAAGTTTGAAGAGCAGCAACGAGTGAACGGACACACCAAAGGCGAAGTCGAGGTGGATGACGAGCCATTCGACTACGAAAACGCGCCATCAGTCTTGCATGCCAAGAAGGGCGAAAACGCCGCAGCAGGATCGCAAAAGATCTTCGACCCCTACTCCAAGTCCCTCAATGCACCAAAAGGCATGCGGAGAGCACAGAAGCCGACGGCGGGCAAAAGTTCTACATTCAGAAGCTAACGTCAGATTTCTGGTGAAGATCCCTTTGCTTTCGCGATCCGTAAGGGCATGTTCTACCATGGCTATATCAGCTTGACTGCGACATCGAATGCGATGGGTCAAGCAAGAACCAGCTTCATTTAGCACGGTCGAAATCACAGCAGGCCGAAGCGGAGGCAAGAGTGGGGATGAAGCGCCCCGTTTTCTGTCGTCATTGCCAGGCTTGCCACGACTGGGGAAGGGTGCAGATTGAGGGTGATCGTCCCACACCGATAGCCGTCAAAGGGCGATTAATCTCTGAGACTGGCTCGTAAAGAGCCTACAGAGGAGCACTTGAGGCTTCAGGGGCTGGGGCCTGCATGTCAGCTTCAGAGAGCTTCTGTTCATATTTTATGCTTGTACAAAGAACATGCATCATTAGTCTGGTTAGCCAGCGCTTTCCGAGTTACGTCCGCTATGAGAACCAGACCGTTTCGAAGAGGTGATGACCTCAATTCGCAGTTCAAATGTGCAGTAGTCCGAGACGATGACTTTGGTTCCAAGACGGGCTAATCAGCAACGTCCTCGAGAGTACCCGTCTAAACGGTCGAGTAAGCCTTCGGTTGATGCTTAGGCCGGTCTCTCTGGCTCGCACTGAACAGGTTAGGATGTTCATGTGCCAGTCAGCAACTGACAGAAGGAACAAAGTAATTCAACGTCTACAACACGTTGGGCAGATTGCATCGAGCGCGGAACTTCATGTTGAACTTCGCCCAAACGGTTGCAACCCTGGAAACCCGGCCAGAGTGCAACAGTCCATCAAGCCGAACCGTCAAATTGTCAATTAGACCATAGCCTTTGCCTGGGAGGCAAGATCGAAACGTGGTAGCCTGGATGTCCTACTTTAGTAATAAAAGTCGTGCATGTGATCGATCAAATTTGTTACTTCGGGCTTTGGCTCGCCCTTGCATTCCCCGTAGTGTACCTGTTCTCGGGACGAACCCTCTGTTCCTGAGCGGTCGCCGGTTTCGCCGGAAGGATAATATGGCCACAACATCCTTGTTACTGAGGTATGGACAGAAGGCACTCGTCTGCCCATCGACTCCATATGGCTCTCTCTCACTGCTTTGCTCGTATCCATCGATAATCATTGCGGTGACATCATCTGCGGCGCATGCGCGCGATCGATCCGATCTAATTTTGGATAGTAATAGCGCCGAAGCCGAATTAGGATCATTCCCCCTGGCGTCGCCAAGCGAGCTTCTTATCGAGCCTCCCTGCTGCTCTCCGCAGTCCGCTGCCCCCACTTGCTCGCTGGCGATCTCTGCTAGAAGTACCTTAGGCCGATGACCAACCTTAGGCAAGGTACCTGTCCACAATTCACAGTAGACGCCCTTCGGCACCCGGCATCTTTGGCTCAACCTGCCGTGGATGACAAGGCTCGCCAGCGAGCATTGTCGCATTCCCGCCATACACACCGTCAGACTGACGATTTGTCACTCTCCACGAGCTCGAGCAACGCTGCGCTGGATCGGCTGGTACCGGCAGGCAAGACATTGGTCGTCAGCGAAAAGTACACAAGAATACCGGTACCCTCCATCGCCGATGTCCCCAGCGTCAGATCAGTGAGGCGCGCCTTGATTGGCACCTACCGTCAAGAGCAAGAGAGTCGACATCCATCATCTTCCTTGTAACGGTGTGCAAGCCTTGCGCCTTCCGCGGTCATTCTGCGGTCCCATAGGCAATGTCCGTAGCGACGATGATGCCTTCCGCATCGAGAATATCGAGGACTTCGACTTCCTCCTCATCCTCCTTCGTTCCTATCTCCCGGCAAAATACTATTTCTTCCTCTCACGATGGCCGTTCCGCAAGGCAGTCCAAGAGGTACTCGACCGCTTTGTATCTTTCCATGTCCGCCAAGGAGAAAGACCTAGAAATTGAAGATGATCTAGCGAGAGGTGAGCAGACTGTGCAAACATACTCCAGATCCAGGCACTGACTTCAGGTCAGCGCAGAAGATTCAACGGGATTACAAGGCAAAGATCTCCAGTCAGTCGAAGAAGAACTTCGTTCTGGAAAAGGACGTGCGTTATCTGGACTCGAGGATAGCGCTACTGATACAGAACCGTATGGCTTTGGAAGAGGTAATTTAGGTCGGGACAAATGGGGTCTGTCTACGAGGCTGACCTGTAGCAGCAGAACGAAGTCGCAAGTCATCTCGAAGAAGCGTCAGATCTTCAGGAAGGCTTCTTTCCCAACGACGACCAAACACAGAAATATGGCAATCTCCTCTTTCTCCTCCAATCGGAACCACGCCACATCGCACATCTGTGCCGTCTTGTCACAATGACTGAGATTGACTCGTTACTACAGACGGTGATGTTCACAATCTACGGCAATCAGTACGAGTCTAGGGAAGAGCATCTCTTGCTGACCATGTTCCAATCCGTCCTGACCTACCAGTTCGACCACACTCCTGAGTATTCGTCGCTGTTACGAGCTAATACTCCCGTGTCTCGTATGATGACCACGTATACAAGAAGAGGACCTGGTCAAAGCTACCTGAAAGTTGTTCTGCAAGCCAAGATAAACTCGCTCATTGAGATGAAGGACGTCGATCTTGAAATCAACCCGCTCAAGGTCTACCAGAGTATGGTTGCGCAAATCGAAGAAGACACTGGACAGGCGCCCGACGGTCTGCCCAAGGGCATCACCTCTGACCAGGCAGCAGAACACGAGCAAGTACAGGCAATAATTGCTCCAAGACTCACCATGTTGATGGAAATCGCAACCTCGTTTCTGGAGACTATCATAGAAGGCCTGGACGAGACGCCTTACGGGATCCGATGGATATGCAAGCAGATCAGAAGTCTCTCAAAGCGGAAGTACCCAGATGCCCAAGACCAGACAATCTGCACCTTGATTGGAGGCTTCTTTTTCCTACGGTTCATCAATCCAGCGATAGTGACCCCGAGATCCTACATGCTCATCGATGGCACTCCAGCGGACCACCCAAGGAGAACGCTCACATTGATAGCAAAGATGCTGCAGAACCTGGCTAACAAGCCTTCCTATGCGAAAGAGCCGTACATGGCCAAGCTCCAACCGTTCATTCATCAAAACAAAGAACGAGTCAACAAGTTCATGTTGGATCTCTGCGAAGTATCAGACTTCTACGAAAGCCTCGAAATGGATAATTACGTTGCGCTCTCGAAGAAAGATTTGGAGTTATCGATCACCTTGAACGAGGTATACGCCACACACGCATTACTTGAGAAGCACAGCGCCGCTCTGGTCAGGGATGACAACTCTCATCTCAGCATCATTCTACAGGAGCTCGGACCTGCTCCTGCACAGCTTCCCAGGAAAGAAAACCGAGCCATCAACCTTCCTCTGTTCAGCAAATGGGAGACAGCAATCGATGACTTGACAGCTGCCCTTGACATTACCCAGGAGGAAGTGTTCTTCATGGAGGCCAAGGCGACATTCGTGCAGATCTTACGTTCCTTGCCTTCAAACACTTCCGTTACTCGGAGGCCGCTACGTTTGGATCGTATTGCCGAGGCGGCTGCAACGCTGAAGAATGACGCCGTTATGGTGCGAAAGGGCATTAGGAGTATGGAATTGCTTTCGCAACTGCAGGACCTCAATGTCATCGACAAATCCGATAACTACGCTCTGCTTCGTGATGAAGTCGAGTCCGAGCTCATCCACCTTGGAAGTTTGAAGGAGAAGGTACTTGAAGAAACAAAGAAATTGGAAGAAGTCTACCGAACGATCCGTGATCACAATGCGTATCTTGTTGGTCAGCTCGAAACATATAAAAGCTATCTACACAACGTTAGGAGCCAATCTGAGGGTAAGACAAGAAAGCAGCAGAAGCAGCAAGCTCTTGGACCATACAAATTCACGCACCAGCAGTTGGAGAAAGAGGGAGTCATTCAGAGGAGCAATGTGCCAGAGAACCGGAGAGCCAATATATTCTTCAATTTCACAAGCCCACTACCAGGGACATTCGTTATCAGCTTACACTACAAAGGTATGCTCATTCCACTTCGCTCGTTCTTTTCGTCTCTTTCTTCCCCTCTCTTCCTTCCTCCGTTACTGCAGTACTAAGATCTCCGTGTGCGCAGGCCGTAATAGAGGTCTTCTGGAACTCGATCTTAAGCTCGACGATCTGCTCGAGATGCAGAAGGACAACCAAGAAGCACTTGATCTTGAGTACGTGCAATTCAACGTACCCAAGGTCCTGGCTCTGCTCAACAAGCGCTTTGCACGAAAGAAGGGTTGGTAATTTGGACAGCTACAGCGAGGGAACACACCCTAGCGTTCGCGCAGCATTATATCACGGATCTTGGGTACCACCTGCTTTTGGCATTCTGGCTTCATGGGCATGTTCAGGAGATACCTTCATTCGTTCTGGTGGGGAGGTGCTTGGAGTTTGTGCTGCGGCGACAGGTTTAGGGGCTTTATCGTCATCTACGGAGACGGTCATATAATCATTCTACCGTCGACCAGCGGTCTGGGTCGTTCGGATTATGCAGATTCTGCTCAGGAACTTATTAGGAAGGAAGGATATTCGGCCGGTGGAATTCATATGGTAGGCTCGGGATGTTCGATGAGTTATTTGAGTGGATGTAAGGTAAGGTCGAATCTCGAGGCTACGAGCATACTCTGCGCTCGAGCATCTCGGTCGGCTACTTTTTCTTGTTTGCGCGTCCAGGGGCCGCGTTGCAGATGTTGACGACCATTCTCCGTCCGGCGTTGTTATCATTATCCTATTACCATTCTACGCTTCCGAGTTTCGTCAGTATAGTTGCCTTCCACATTACCGATGGCATTGTCGCTGTCGGCAGCATCGGTGGGATCATGAAGATCCTGACCTAGCAAATTTCATGAAGTGCAGTAATCCACCTTTTGCTGACTGGCTCTGTTGGCGTCGCATTTCTTTCTGTCTGTTTCATATGCGCAGCACGCGCATCTCATCATAGCGCAATATATATGGCACATTGCACCGCTCAGACCTGCCGCTGCCCCAGAAGCTACAGCACCTATCCACAAGTAGCAGACTCACTCCAGCTCTGACACTTATGCTTTTAAGGTACCTCAAGTCATCGGCTTACTTTTCTCGTGCGGCTCGACAATATGACTGCGATGTACTTTCGCCAACTGCTAGCTACTTTACTCTGTGTCAGTCACCTGTCGTTTTCGATCGCCTCCAACGCTCCTTACGCCTCCGCTATAACGGCCCTCTCAGAAATCAACAACCGCAAAGCAGCGATCGCAACCCCTCCAGCACTGGAACAGAACTCGACTCAGCTCCAAGGATGGGGCGACTGCCTAACCTGTGCAGCCAAATGTGGGCTCTTCTTCTGCACCTGCTCCATAGCTTGTCTGCCTGACACGCCTGGCCAGCCATTTGTTTGTTATGTATGACGTTTCATTCCTCAAACCTTTCTTTAGTCCCCCATCGTATTACTCGTGGGCAATCAGTCTGATGTCCTTTCTCATATCTAATAATAGGGATGTATAACCGCGCTCGGAGGCTCAATCGCTATAGCGAAGAATTGCAGACGCTGTATTCCCATATGTAGGAACAAGCACGTGGAGTTGACGTGGGAGACTTGTCATGCGGAGAGTATGATGACGGGGTGAGTGGCTAGATGAAACAAGAAATGGGCAGTGCTGTGGCTAATGGTTGGGGTTAGATGCTTGGTTCCTGCCCCTGGGTATTTGAAAAGGAATCTCTCGACGACCGCTATGACACCGTCGGAATCAGGTACTGCGGGGTTTAGGGGCACGAGCTAGCATCCCTCGACTGATCAATAGGGGGTGGGGAGGTGATGGGACGTTGTTCGGCGGCTCTTCTGTCCTGGAGTCATCAGTCTGACCCCATCGCCAGGCAATCTTGCTGGACTGAGAGGGGTCAAGCGAGTCGGTATTTGTGCCAGCAGGGTACCTTCTACACAGGGCAGTTCAGGGACTCACCAAGCAATTATACCCAAAACACTGTGTTGACGAGATGAAAACGGACTGATCGCACCAATGAAGGACCATCGTCGAAGAGGCAAATTGTTGTCAGACATGGCATACCCATAATAGATTTAGAGACTCAAGAGCGCCTGTTGAAGGATTCTATGGCTATCATAAGAGGCCCCCGCGGCTCGGATGGAAGGGTTTGGCGGATCTCATCACAGTGCGCATCGCAGGAGTTGACTCGTGATAAATGGCCTGCTGGAAGTCGAATCAGAGGTGCGGGTCAAATAACAACTGAGTTTTGGTATGTAAGACGCGGCCTTCCCCTTGTCGCAATGGGTGATCTATCGTGCGGACGATTTAGGACGGCAATCATCCTTAAGAACCGGATATGCTATGCGATGTATGACTTCACTGACGCGAGCTCGAAGCCGCGAAGATCTACTTGAAGCGTCGTTTCAGGCGTTGTAGTGACGCTGTCTGCTTGGTATTGCACGAACATGATGTTAAGACGATGATATCTTAGCCAAGAGTATCCCCAAACGCGAGGCGTGAACACCACGGGACCGAAGCGTGCCGTCAAATGAACAACAGCCGGCCTACCCAGGATTGTTGGTGCCCGCGGGTATCCCTCAAGAGATGGTACTGCAGGTGTACACGTCGGCCAGCACAGACCAGTCCGTTAGCGTTTTAGGAGAGGAATTAGCCCCATACAGGCTATAACAAAATACTTTGCGTGCTTTCTTCGTCCATAGAACGGGCTATCCAAGAACAATAATGTATCAACAGCCTCGAAGAAACCTTGAAAGGACGACACATGGCCATGGGACATGGACACCATTGTTGCCCTTGTCGCAAGTCTGCATTTCGAAGTCAAGCTAGTACGCCGTAGCAGAATGGCAGAAAGATTTCGAAAAAGGCAAATAGGGCGCCGCGGAGCACTACGATTCTCCCAAAATTCCAGTACATCATATGGGTTAATCGTTCGCTGGAGCTTAACACGTCCACCATATCATCTGTCAATCGACACCTATAGAACTCCGAAGAACAGCTGGCCGCCGGCTCCTTCAATTGCCCCAGTGGCAGCTTCCAAGCCATTCCTCCAGAGCCACCTGCCAAGGAGGCTTCTGGCAGAGGAAGGCAATCAGCGACTCAAGGGCTAAGCACCAAAGTGCCTCCGTCCAGAACCCTTGCGCTGCATCCATGATTTTGTTTCCATACAGCAAAGATAAGGACTAGGGGAGGTACTCTTGTGCCACTGCTGGGTTGATCACTCCGCCCCTTGCCAGTCGGAATGCTACGATCGCCTGATGGAGCGGAGTTGTATTTGCAGCACTCAGGCGATCAGCACATAGCTCTGTCACGAGTCCGAGGCTGATGTCATTCGATGGCCGTCTGGGCATCTAAAGGACAAAGGAGGGTATGCCATAACTGATATAAGGATATGGTCAAGGCCTCCTGAGAACTGTTTAACGAGGAAGAGAGCAGGTAGCGCAGAGCGGCACCGGGCGAAGATGGTATGGTGTGCCATCGCCTGCTATGAGAGAGTTGATTCCGTTGAGAAGATATGACGGTGTACGACAGAAGCGCGGAGGCGGAAAGCGTAAGGTCCATCGATCAGTCCTGCAGCACTCCTACCGAATTTGCTCGGAAATGCAAACAACAGGCTGCAGAAGCAAGGAGAACGGTGTCAAGGAGCAGATTTCTCGACGGTTGGATGGTCGCTTCACAGAAAATCTAGCTAGCTACCATAAAGCACAAATTTTCCCCCCAGATTCTGGAATCCAGAAGAAATATATCCCAGACATACCTCCCTCCACAGGTACCAAAGCTGGGCTTGTTCAAAACAGAAGTCGTATTGCAAACCAGCGTTCGTGTTCATCTCATACCCATTAAAAAAACATGGTTTATACACATACCATCGGTCCTTTTAAAAAAACCTCGCCCACCTAGCTCAGCGTCTACTCCAGTCCCTCAGTTTCCCTCCTCCACTTCCTCCTCCTAGCGACTTCCTCACACACCGTCTCATTCCTCTCGACCGCCTCCAACCCCGTACAGTACCAACTCCGGGGATAATATACGCCCTACCCTGCCCTTCCCCCCTGACCAAGAGCAAAGTTTGCGCTATCTGTTGGTACCTCTGTGTATTGAGATCACTGAGGGGTGGTTGTATTTGGCTTGATAGATTGCTGATGGGGTAGTGGGTGTGAGGACGACTTTAAGGGAGTGTGCTGTATTGGGGGGGACTGCCCGGCTGAGGAGCGGAGAGGTGTGGTAGGTGCAGTTGGGGGTGGAGAGGGGGCGGAAGGGGGCGGAAGGGGGCGGGACGAGGGGGTTTGGGTTTGGGGTGAGGAGAGGGATTTGGGGGGCGAAAAGCTTCCAATGTCTCTTGTGATTTCCATCATGGAGCCCTTGTTACAGCCTCGCTGCGTTCGTGTGGCTTGCATATATTTGGCTTCTGAAACATAGAAGAGAGATCTTATGATATGAGAGCCAGTGAAAACTGCGCAAGGTACCTTCTGCATCCTACATCCTGGCCTGATGCGTGTTGGTGAGGCATTGAGATATTTTCATGGCTGGACCCCTTTACCCAATTGCCGAGATCTCTTCTCGAGGAGTGTAGAGGAGTAATGCGACTAGGATCACATGAAACGTGCTCCGTAAGGGAAATTGTAAAGATATACCTGTTTGGCAATGCACAGCCTGAAAGGTTGCTCGTTGCTGTGTGCACGCCTCTTCTTGCTGTACTCACGGCCTATCTCTTCCTGTGCCCTATTATTGGATACCACGATGCTTACGATCGACTCTTAGAATTCCGAAAAGATCTCATAGAAATTACAGCAATACTATGGACAAAAATATCTGTCTTGTAAGTTTTCTGCCATGGAACCAAAATCGAGCTATGAAATATAACAGATTGGGCGAACTTTGTGCGTAGAAGATCTAGCTAGCTGTACATCGTTGTTGACGATGGCTGGAGACCGGTCTTTTAAAATCTCATAAGAATTTTCGTGCACTAGTATAAGAGAGAGATATAGCGACCACACAATTACATGGCTTTCCCTTCGACAGGACCAATCGATCTAGATCTGACATCCGCTTTCACTCTAGCTGATGCATGGTGAACGGGACGTAAGCACCTGTAACACTGACGTCTTTCTCGGAGTTATACTTCTCGAGGCTCTCCAGGGGTCCATATTTCTCGCAAAGATATAGCATATCGTTATAGGCTCTATGAAAGTATAATTTAGCAGCTTACCTCATGTTTGACTGAGTATGCTTACGTTTGCCTCGAGACACTTCCTGGATGTCCCGCGGAATCATTCAGATACGGATGGATGCTGTAAAGCCGGTTACGGTCTTCCCATTCTTCCACAGGCTCTGAGGGTTCGTGATGGCGTTGATAGAGTCGCATGTAGATCGGTGAATTGAAGTAAAACGCCCAGGAGCATCTCCATGTTCCGAATTCCATTTCGTTATGGGCGTATGTGGACCCAGGATCGAAGACAACAGTCTCGCCCGTTTCCATGTCGATTCCAATGTTGCGTTCCCATAAATCGCCATGTATCAATGCTGGCGTTATCTCGCGGCCGTCAGACTGCAGAGCCCCCAAAAGTCTTGGTATGGCCACATCGATGAGCTGCTTGCAAGCAGCGTCGTATTCTGGCCAAGGATCGTTTGTCTCGTTGTCAAATTTGATAACGTCTTTTAATTGATGCGTGAAGGATTTCGCCCAGCTCTTTTCCCAGACTACTGTACGTTCCATTTTGCCACACACGGTGGAAACGGGAAAACCAAACATTCCGTTCGGAGAAGTCCCTCTACGATGAAGCTCCGCTATCTGCGACGTGAAAAGGCCTGGTTCTGGAGCTGCAGAAAAATCCATGTCGTGGAAATCTCCTAGAAAGAAGTATACTTGAGATTCGCCGTTATGATACTCCCCCCATCCAGCTGGTTTCGGTACCAGTCCCGGGACGAGAGCATCGATGGCAGATGAAGAATGAAATTCACCTTCGGCTAAAGCTCGTGCACCCTGCCCTGTCGCGCACTTCGCGTTCAAGCATTCGCATCAACAAGCCATTTTTTGATCGGAAGCGGTTATTTTACCTTCAGGAAATATCTCTTTGCACTCTCATCCGGCAGAACAACTGAGACCTTCGCAGTCTTCGTCCAGGCTGAAATACCGCATGACTCCGCTGAACTGACCTTCGTCCCTGTGGGCAGGACTTGCGAGGCTGGTGTCAATGCCAGCCGTCGACAACGTGTGAAGTCCATCCTTACCCTTGACAACGGCTTTGTTCAAAGGGAAATTCCCCTCGATCCCTAGCTCCCACTCGGACAAGTCTGACATGATTGAGTTTCCGACGAAAGCAAGGTAAAGTCATGGTTGACATTGTCTTTATATCTCTGACATGGGACTCATTCGCGCTGGATCTCGGCCCAGTACATGGAGTACCAGCGAGTGCGCACTGCCCAACATGGAGCGAATAACAATGGGGGCTTCCGTCTTGATTGCTGGCAGTCAGAGGAGGCGTGAGACCGCTATCCAATCGATACTCATATTAAATGCACTTAGCCGGACAGAGCCTAGAAGTCCGAGCGGACAATCCTTAGGGGATGTGCTCCGACAGGGGATCTTGCATAAGTTATCTGCATCCGGATCATGCTCTCGCAAGATCCTCCTTCTCTCGCGGGTGATTATGTGGATTGAGGGGATTGGCTCTTGTCGGGGCCGCGCAAAACCAATTCCGCGGCAAGGCGGGTCTGTCGAGACTCGAGAGTGCCTGGCACATCAATACTCGAGTCTATAATACCACCCACATACAGACAAAAACCAAACAGTTTACTCGCATTGAACAATCAAGTTTGAGCGAATCAGAATTACGATCGCGAACAATGTACGGAGTAAAGTAGCTTACAGGAAATGACTTTATTAAATAAAATTCCTCAAAATTGCCAAGCAATTGCCAAGAATCGACTTCCACATCTCGAAATCCTTCAAAATAATCCTGCCACAGCTGTGTATACACCACCTGAGGGAATATCCACTAGAAGAAATATACACTGATGCTGAAGATGATGTTTTATGGTATAATTTGCCCAAGGCTCTAAGTGCAGGTGTACCTATGTGTGACTGGTATACTTGGTGACAAGCATCCTGGATAGAACTGCACACACTAAAATCTAATCTACAAACATCGGGTCATCATACTCTAGGACAACGTGTTCCCAAAGCTTTTCTGTACGCCAGAACACTAAAGTAACGTCTACAAGTCATTCGCCCACACAGTGACAAAAAAAAACCTTGGTAATCTACTACTCGTGATGGAAATCGAGTTGGCCAAGGTGAGCTGTCTCGAATTTGCGGACCAGCCGTTGCTTCATTGCATCAGGCTTTCTATCGCCAGTATCCTAATACATGCCAAGCATACTATTACTAGTATGCCAAGATTATTGGTGACCTAGCCTAATATAGCTAGTAAGGCAAAAATTCATGGCGGTAGAAAGCCTGATCACTGAACGTAAAAGAGACATCTCGATCCCCAGTGACACTTTTTGAACAATCCGTCCTGTTAAATTTTTACGCAACACCACGCACTAAATGTATTTATGTAATGTATCTCGTCGCGAGCCCTATATAATATCTAGCGACAAACGTGAAGATATTTGTTACGCTAGTACTTCCACAAGAGATATTAGAGAGAATTTTATGCTTTGAAGAGATCTATAAACGTCTTTAAGCAATGCAAGCAATTACTTGATAACAAGGAATTGCAACTTTGTAGTCGTAACAATAAGTTAAAACTTAAGATAAATTGAACAAGATTTATAAAAAAGTTGTGTTCGAAATCTATATACTAATAAGATTTCTCTATGCTTAGAATGCTCAATATGTTTAGGACCTAAGTTTACTAAGTCTTCTAAATATTTGCTTAGTATATTCAATTGCCAAGATTATTAAGCATGTTGAACTTATACGTATCTATATTTTGTACTACAAAGTTTTAAGAATTTCTTATATTGATCTAGTTCTAAATAGAATTGTAATACTATTCTTTTTCTTAAGTGCTTTCGTCTCGAAAGCAAATCTTCTCTTCTATTATGTTTAAGACGTTTGCAAGCTCTATTTGTTGACTCAATGCTATCGCAAAGAAAGAACGAATAAGTTGTCGCATCAAGATGCGTCTTTACAATTTTTATTTCGATCAAAGTACTAAATGCTTGATTATTAAGGAGTTTTCTTGTTGCATCAAATGTAAGCGCTTTAATCGAAAGTGTAATTTAGCTTCTTCGAATAAAAAGATAAATAAGGCGATAAATGTTGTTAAGAAGCTAAATAACAAGATTCTCGAATTTTGAATAAAAGTTTGTCGTTTGAAAAAGCAACGCAAATATTGATTGCAAAAGTTAAACGCAATAAATAATATAAAAGCGCAAAACATCTTGAAGCTAAAGACGAACAAACGAGAAGAGAAAAAGAAATAAGCTAATTTGTACGTTACTCTTGCTCTTAACGACGAGTTCTCTAGTTTTGATTTTGCTTTGTTTAAGATGTTTTTTCAAGCTATAAAAGAGCTTTTGTAGAACTTTTTTTTGAGCTAGCTCTTGCTAGAACTTTTAAATAAGATTATAGCAATTGTTAAGATTCTTCTCTAATTCTTATATGTTCTCTAAGATAGAGTAATTTTTTTACTTAATAAGATAGTTTTGATTTTGCTTCTTTAAGATTTGCTTTACTTTATATTTGTTTTCTTCTTAAGCTTTGTAATAAAATTTTTTCTATATAGATTTTTTTTTTTTTTTAATTTATACTTAATTTAACACCTCTAAGAGTCTATGTGAGAGCTATATACTTTCACGATTTTTAAATCTAATTAACTACGAATAGACGAATAGCACTAGCGTCTATTTGTTGATCGTCATTTCGTTCGTAACAAGTCGTTATAACGACGCTACGTCTTCGTCTTCTATATCGTGATATTTGTGATACAAGAAAATCCTTCAAACGAAAACTCTATAAATCTAAGAGAAACTCGAACATCGTTAACAATATTGTTGCCTAAAATTGACGCAACAACTTAATAATCAAAATTATGCGCATCGTTGCGACGACAAATCTAATTTCGTTTAGCAATTGTCGTAGATTCGTGATATTAATCTCTTGTTACATTTGTGCTCTTTTTTGTCGTTATTTAAGATAGATTAACAAAACATGTTTGATCGTTATGCGTCTTTAATCGCAATCGCAAGTTCTTATCGTAATCTTAAACATTTGTCGTTCGCACAAAAATTAATTAAAGTTTGAAATTTATTTATTTTTAGTTATATTAGAAGTGCACTATGCGATTTGAGACAATTAATGTGTAGTTGCATGTGTTTATGCGTGATTTTAAATGCAAGTTTGCGATACTTTGCGTCGTTTTTGTCTTTTAATTATTTTAATCGTTACTTCTTTCGAGTCTTATTCTAAATAAACGTCTTTTTAACAATAAGGTCGCTTAACATTTGATTTGCGAAAAATAAACGTTATTTGTGCGTCTTGTTAACGATTTCGTTTGCAATCTTATTGTTTTTTATATTTTTATGTTTTAAAACTTAATAAAGTTTCAATATAACTAGATTGATCGTTGGATCGAGTTATGATATTATCTCTCTAACTTGATCTAACGCCAAGATTGAATCGCGACGATTTTTTGGAATCGAATCGCTCAAATTAGTTTAGCGCGCTTCGCACTAAACTACTTTGAGCGATTCGATTTCTCGAATTTTTTTTACCCAAGTCTTGGCATTTGCACGTGACATTTCCGGGTTAGCGCGACTAGTCTAAATATAACGTTGCGACGCCGCATCGCATTACATGCTCTTTGCGTTCTTTTAAAATATATTTAATTTAACGTCGATTTTATCTCTTTTATAATCTTTAATAAAGCTTAATTATCGAAATATATCTTGTAAACTTGTTCTCGCAAATTAACAAACGTCTCGCAATGTTTTGTTAATTTTTCAATCGCTTTTGTAAGTTTCTCGAGTTCGTCGTAATTAGTGTGATCGTTGGGTCGGGTTTCAACCCGATCGAGTTAACCCGCCCAATCCTGACCCTGGAATCAGGCAAATTTCCTAGCTCAACAGGGTGGGGCGGGCGAAGAATGCGCGTCGAGTGTCCAACCCGACCCACCCGATCACGTGACGTCACGTGACGCGCTAAACATATGTGGTTAGCGTGGACCCTGCATTGGCCTAATCGAGTTAGCTTGAATCCTGCGCTAGCCCAATCGGGTTAGCGCATAGATAAGATAAGATAAGATAAGCGAATGCTAACGCGACGAAGTTAGCTTGGGTTCTTGGCATTGGCCCGACGAAACCCGACCCTGGGGTCGGGTTCGCGCCTTAACCCTGGCCCAACCCTACGGGGCCCAAGAGGGTGGGTCGGGTTGAGAAAAAAGTGTCCGACCCGACCCAACGATCACACTAAAAAAAACTCATTTACTTTCAAGACGAAAAGAACGAACAACTAAGATTATGCATCTTTAAAGCTATAAAAGCGAGAATCTTTAAGCTATCGCATAATGCACAAACGCACGAAGAATTCTCACGCATTTATGATAAAATTATAGTTAACTATTACATGAGAAACTTGATTAGACGATTGAAAAGATATCTAAAGCATTGCTTATTATATTAGCTTAATAGTACAACTAGACATCGTTTGTACAAATAGCTAAAGTTTATTATCACGAAGTTAAAGATATTTTATATTATTATTATTGATTTTATTTTTGCGTTGTCGAAGTTGTTAAACGAGTACGATTTTTTTATGTTAATAACAAACAAATTCTTCAAAAGAATTATAACAATAATTAGAAAGACAACTTTCTTAGTCGAGAAATAAGTCGTTAAGCTCATTGACGCTCTCGCGAATTGAAGTCTCTCTTTATGCATTATTTTCGATCGAGATAGAAAATTTTTATTCGCTTTAGAAAAAGCAATTTTTCATTCGTTAGAAATCGATTTATTGTATTTTATTGCTTACTATTTATAATTAAATGATTAATCGAAAAGATTTAATCAAATAATTAAAATAGTATTACGTCACTATTTTACAACGAATTCGAACGCGAATTAAAAGCGTTTTGTTATTAGATTACGTAATATTTTGAACAACTTAAAGAATGCGTTAACGAGAAAATCTTTAAACGAACTAATTTACGAGAAAATCGTTCGCGACGTTCTATTATTGATTGATTTTTACAAAGAAGACACTAATTACGTCGCGAAAAAAGAAAGAAATTAAAAAGAAGTCGCGAAATTTATGACGTTTGTTAACGTAGAAATGAAACTTCAATACGACAATCGTTATTAATCGCTTATCTTAAGAAAAAGTAATAAGATTTTTTTTAAGCTACATTTTAAATACAAGATTTTAAATTAAAAAAATTTTAAACTCTCGAATTAGAGAGCAAGATCTTTTACAATCTTGGAAGTTTATAAGCATTTAACGTTTAAACTAGATTTGTTTTTTAATTAAAAAATTCATTCTATAATGTTTATCGTTATGCTAGAATTTGCGTCAAAGAAAAAAGATTCGTATTTTAGAGTCATAGATATCGAATTATCGCTTGTGAATAATGTCGAAAAAGATGATCGATATAAACTCGAAAAATTGCTTGACAAACGTGTAACGTTGCGCGATAGCAAAGATCGAAAAAAGAAAATCGTTCAATACTTAGTTAAGTGAAAAGATTAAAATTTAACGCATAACGTATAATACGATGAAGTTGATTTAAAGAAGACGTCAAATTTGATTAATAATTACTTGAACATTTACGACGCACAATTAATACAAAAATATTAAAGCTCGTAAAGCAACATCGTTTAAGTTAAAACAATAAACGAGTCTACTAAAGTGTGTTTTGCTTACAAAAACTTAGAATTCTTGCTTTGATTGCTTGTTAAAAGCGTATTATCACGAGATTATTTTATGAAAGTGAATTTGCTTTGTGTTACGATGTTGTTTTGCTTATTATATGTTTTACTTACAAATAAATTTCGAAATTCTTAGAACTAATAGACGCGCAAAACGCGTTAGCTTTGCTTTATAGTTAAACATAGTATTAACATCAATATTCTTTACGCAATAGCAATGAATTTCTTTGCTTTTGCTCTCGCATAAAAATATTTATTAAGCAAACGAAAACGAATTAATGAAAAGATATTGATTGCGAAACGAAATAACAATCAAGAAATAAAAGCTCAAAGAAATCGTTTCTTTAAACGTGCGAAACGACTAATAATGCGAACGAAAGAAAGAGTCGATAATTTAGTTTTGCTTCGCATAGAATTCGCATATTGTAACAAGTTAGCTAAACGCACAATATAAAGAACGAGAGCAAGAAACGCGACGCAAGATCTTACAATTATTAATGTCGTTTTTGAAGACATAAGGCTAGAAATTGCTTTCGAGATTTTTTGAAAATAAAATATCACATCAATAAAAGTTATCGTAATCTATTAGTTGTCTTATTACGACGAAGACTTGCTAAAAAATAAATTACTTAATATAATTTATTAATAATTCGACGAACTTAAAGAAATCTTTGTCGAAACAATAAAAAAAGTAGCTTTACGAATTCTAAATCTATTAGATTTAATCTTATATTCAAAAAAGAAATTAATTGTTACTTTGATTCTTAACAAATATAGACTTAAATTATTGTCATTAACGAAGAAGAAATTTATACGACAAAATCGTTTAATTATTAAGAATTGCTACTTTGCGACAATTATAAATGATCGTTAACGCATTTTTGACTTGATAGAATAAAATAAATATCTAAAAAATAAAGTTAGAACTTTGAAAGAATTGCTTAGAACGTGCAACAAGAACAAAAAAAAGTTGACTTTTGCATTGTTTAGACTAGTCGCGTCGAGCCAGGTCATCGAGTTCGAGCCAGGTTCCCAGCTCGTCAAGACCCAATTTGGGTTAGAAATCTTGGCCCAAGTATTTGGATCGAGTCAAAGGGTAGATATGAAGTACTTAGCGTATAACTCGACCCAACTCGTCAAGACTCGAAAAATTTAGATTATTTTTAAAAAAGTGCATTAATCAACTTAATCAAATTGATTAATTTAATTAATTTGTTTATAATATTATATAGTAATGCATTTAGGTAATGCATTTGTACGTTATTTATGCGTTATTATTTTTAAACTATTTTTAGTAATTCAAATAATGCGAATTTTTTTAAAAATAGAAAATCTTGGCATTTTGACGTCATTTTCGATTGCTTGGCGAGTCGATCGAGTCGGGTTAAGAAATTGTTGACCTAAGTCGATTCCAAGCTAGGTCAAGAGGTTGATATCGAGTATCTAGGTCGAGCTAGAATGTTGATACCGAAACCCGGCCCAACGATTAGTCTAGCATTGTTGATGTTGATCGTTTATGATATAATAACAATCGCGAAAAACTAATTCTTCCTAGTAGTTTACTTAAGAATCGAAATCACTATTTTGGTCTTATTAATAATAAATTATCGTAACGAATTTACTAATTTTGGGCATCTTGTTCTCAAGACATAAAGAGAAAATTAAATATATCTTGATTTTTAGAGTTTAACTTTATTCGAGGTTTTTAATTAAAGTAACAATCTTAAAGATTTTTCTCATCTATTATTTCAAGTGCATTCGAGGAAAATAAGAATAAAATCTCTCAAAAGAGAACTTATTACTTTGTTAGAAATGAAAGTAGTCGCAACATTTTAAAAACACGAAGCTAATTTAAAAGCTTCAACAAGATTAGTGTTTTAAGATTTTTTACTTCGTCGATTAATTACACATATATATAATACAAAACTAAGAGTTCGCGAAATATTAAACGTGAACAAAGACTTTTATCTACTTGTGAGAGAAGCATTTGTCATTAATGTTCTTTAGCAATTTGAAGAGCACGATAACTTTAAATTAGTTGCGATTTTACTTTTCCTTGCACACTACGATGTAATAATGATAGAAATTCGTCTACTAAAATTGTCAATGACACGCGCCTTTTTTAGCGCGTCTATCGAGGTCATTATATTTCTTAATATCATTAATAGCTTAGTGTCAACACTCGAAAAAGCTCAAATATGTTGGTTAAAGACGAGTCGCGTTCTCTCTTTTATAATGCGTCAATCTTGATTAAGCTTAATCTTGATAACTCTTTAATCAAGTACTCTTCAAAGAATTGCGCAATTTTGTTCGATCGATAACTTTATAAGATTTGTAACGTTAAAGTTGCGACGCGAGAACTATATTGACGAAAGACGTTCGTTAACAAGAAGACAATGAAAGTCAATGTGTCGAATAACGAAAAATTAGTTTTTCTTAAAAATTTATCGACTTGAAAGAATTATTACATCGTAATATATAAAAATATCTAGCTTATAAATAATGTTGAACGCGTCAAAGCTAAACATAGTATTTTTGTTAAAAAAAGAAATAAAATTTTTATGAAAAAATCTATAAAGTTAGCGATTTTTTTTGAAGATCTCGTCTTAGGGCAAGAATCTAGTAATAACGAAAATAAGAATAACGAATTTTTTGAAAATAAGTTTGACAAAGAAGCGACGAAGAAGAAGACAAAAAACAAGAAGCGCAAAAGCGAAAATAACGAATTCTTTAAGCAAGATAAAATCGAAGAAGAAACGAAGAAGCTTAAGGCAAGAAAGAAACGCAAGAGCGACGTCAAAAAATTAAAACGAAGAACAAGAACAAAGACAAGAAAATCAAGACGAGCAAAACGACGTTGAAACTAAAATTTGACATCAAGATTTTCTTGAAAGAAATTAAGACTTCTAGATTTTCATCAATCACACTTTTACTTTAGACGAATCGAATAATAACGATGCTCGTGAAAGCTTTTGTTGTCGCTAGAAAAAATCAATTGCGTATGTAGTCTTTGATCAAAATTGTTTTAACATCTAACTTAATCAAGGCAAACAAGAAAAACGCCTTCAAGTCACTCAATGCAATCAAGAAATTCGCAGACAAAACTATTATAAAAGTCGTAAAACGATACTTATTGTTCGCTTTTCTTAATTTTATACGTTTCGAAGATTTCTTCTTGATTAAGGACGCTTTGTCGCATGTGAAATCTTACGCACATAAGAAAAATTTTGGGAAATTCTTGAAAAAAAAGTTACACTTGCTCAAGAAACATTGAAGGCCAATTACTCTTATACTTCATGCTTCATCATCTTTTTCTTCGTCTTTTTCGATAGTTGATTATTTTAATTAAGGCGTATCATTAGCGAAAATTTCGCCTTTGATTGTTTGTTCTCTCGCAGAAACGAAATTTCTTTTCGAATCAACTTTACTTATCACTACTCGCTTTTCTTTTTGGTCGACGATTTTTTAGCATCGTCAAAGGCGTATCATCAACGAAAATTTCGCCCCTAGTTGTCTATTTTTCTCGCTATTACACTAATAATCTTCTTCACACTTTGGTCGTTTTCTTGGCGTTTCTTACTAGGCCCTTTCCTCACTACGCGTCGGTTCATCGACGACGGTAATCCATGCCGCCTACGGGAATCCTTGCCGCCTACGGGAATCCTTGCCGCCTACAACTATCCCTTTTGCCGCCATCGAGGACAATGGCATACCAAGAAGGTTGAGGGCAAATGTTACAATGATCGAATGTTACGATGATCGTACTTTCCTTGCTTGGCAGGGTATTCCTTGGCAATCAAGCCTGTATTTAGATCTGGAGGACTTTCCTCCTCCTAGCTAGTAATTCAATCCTTTCCATCACCAGTGTCCTCCTTGCAGTGCGAGAATCGCACCAAACGTAGACTATATGTAGCAAAAGTAGTCTTGTCCAGACCCTAATAACTATATTACGAAGCTTCGAACAACGTATTCAACAGATATTAGGCAATATTGTTGAGATGAAAAAATTAACGTCTGTACAATGCTCTCGAACATGCTATTAACAAGCAAGCAAGCAAGCAAACAAGCAGGCAGGTAAGAGAGAAGTTAACAATTAGGAGATATCTTTCTCTTACCTTGCTAACAGGAGAAACTTGTATATCCCAGGTCCATCTCCAATGTTGTAAATGTAAACAAGAGCAAAATCGCCCGATGGTGATCGACAAGGAATTAATGCGCATCCAGCGATCAGGCTGGCATCGAGTCCGCGATCTTTTCAAACAACGCTAAAACGTAATGTCCTTGGCATTACATGCTTGGCACGTAAAGTAACAACACTCGCAAGCGGATGCAGCCTAATGACAATGAAGCAAGACCAGCCGGGTATTTTTGCGGCCTCTTGCATTAGCTCCCTATTGTTCCGCCTCATTGTGCGATCTGCAGTCTTGCATCTTCCTCGCTCACGCACTCACATCGTGAGGAGTGTCGCTAAGAATGTCACGAGCGGCGTTCTATAATATGACGAGTCGACGTTTGTTTGTTCAAGGTCGTCGGGCATGTTGTGTACTGAAAAACAGAGATGCTTGATTTGGTAACGTCCACTGCAGTTCTCAATACTGAGATACTAGAGTTCTTCACTGTTCTTGGTAACTCAATCAAGGACTGCAGTGTTTTCAGGCCGCGAGGTCTGATAACGCGCCCGCGAGCGCTAGTCTCATACCTCTTCGTAAAGGCGCATGCCCTCAGCTCTTCTCAAGCGATGCGTATAGCCTACCATTACAGCTAAAACCAGCTCTACGGACCAGCCCACCAGCTATATTGCATAGTCTCTTCAGGTACCATGGTTAGTGATTAGCTCCATCCTCGAGGACAATTAAGGCTGTCATTTAATCCATTAATCCATCGGGTCAAGTAGTTTCAGAACCCTTTCAGCTTTAGAAGGAAAAGCGATGATGAAGGTCGTCAGTCAAGGTTCCTACGCAGCACATCCCAGTCTCACAGTCCTAGTCCGAGCCCATCCGGTGTCACTGGCCCAATCCGAGAAGATCGTTATGAATCCATAACAGCTTTACCTCAGACATCAACATTGACACACTCTCGGAAAAACAGCGACCGATCTAGAAAGAACAGCGAGACCGATCCAGGGCCGCTGGGTCTAAATGTAATCTATACTCCTGAAAGTGCTCTCAAAGTGGACATTGTTTTTATACATGGTCTCGGAGGAACTAGTCGAAGGACGTGGTCGAAGAACGAAGATCCGGAGTTGTTTTGGCCATTAAAATTCCTTCCCTCCGAGCCCGATGTCTGTGAGGCCAGAATACTCACGTTTGGATACAATGCCAATTTCCGTGCGGCAGGTAACGTCAGCACCTCAGTACTGGACTTTGCTAAAGATCTACTTTTCGATCTCAAGTACGCGAAGGATGAGCAGAAGGAGGATTTGAATATAGGACATGTGAGTAGAAGTCGAGCGTAAGGGCCTAGAACAAGTCTGACTGTGACACGAGGTACCCCTGATTTTCGTGGTCCACAGTATGGGAGGGCTCATAATCAAGGAGGTGAAGATGCCCGCTTAATTGCCTGTGCTACACTGAGAAGGAGCAGGCATATATGCAAGGCCAGAATGATCCTGAGTACCAGTCCATAATCAAGGCTGTCACTGCGATCACCTTCCTCGCAACGCCGCATCGCGGTACCAATTTGGCCGAACTATTGGACCGGATCTTGCGATCAAGCATTGTCACCAGTTCGAAGCAGTATATATCTGAGCTTGCGAAGAACTCATTCACCCTCCAAAAGCTCAACGAGCAATTTCGCCATGTTGCACCACGACTAGATATCGTATCTTTTTATGAGACTCAAGCTACCTCAATTGGGCTTAAAAGGACTCGAGTTGTAAGCTGATTTCGGCAGGAATTTCTCTATACCTATGCTGACATTTCAAAGATGATTTTGGAAAAGGATTCATCCGTGCTAGGGTATCCAGGGGAGACCTCGAGAGCATTGGACGCAGATCACCATAACGTTTGCAAGTATGATAGTCCTCGAGATCCCAACTACGTTACGGTGAGGAATGCTCTCCAATCAATCGTAAGTAAGGTCATTTCGACAAACAGATCAGATAAGCCGCCTTCATCAGATCGATTTAGGTCGCAGGATTTGAAGTCCTTGCTAGAAATCACAGAGTTGCCAGACATAGATTACATCTTCTTCAGGGACCAGTGGGCACAAGGAACCAGTGATTGGTTCCTTCAAGAGAATTGTTACCTTGAATGGTTACACGCCCGAGACCCAGCACCGAAACTCCTCTGGCTGAACGGTGGGCCCGCAACCGGCAAGTCAGTAATGTCTTCATTCATCATCAACAGCCTTGTTGAGCAAGGTGTCTCTTGTCAATACTTCTTCATAAGGTTTGGTGATCAGAGGAAACGTAGTCTGAGCTTACTGCTTCGCTCAATCGCTTACCAAGTAGCAAGAGACGTGCCGGAGTTCTTGGAGGGATTAGTTCAGCTTGTGGATGAAGCCATTGACTTTGGAACGGCAGACCCGAGGACCATTTGGGAACGCATATTCAAGTCCATACTTTTCAGTGTGAAAGCAGGCCAGCCATTATACTGGATTATAGATGGCCTTGATGAAGCGGATAATCCTCGGGCACTATTCAGACTATTGTCTGACATCTCTTTGTCATATATACCGATTCGGATTCTGCTCGTAGGCCGGAAAACTCCGGATTTAGTTGACGTCTTTGAAAGGGTTCCGGAAGTGCTAAGTCCCAACTCGATAAGCATTGAAGGACATCTGGAAGACCTGCGCTGTTACATTCGTCAAGAGCTGAGCATGTCTGGCAATGCTAAATTTGAAGAAGGTATTGTGCAGCGCATTGTCGAAGGATCACAGAACAACTTTCTCGTAAGTCTCGCGAAATTCTATTGTCCGGTAGTACTAATTGTCAGTGGGTACGACTTGCTGTTGATAAATTGAATGTCTGTCATACACAAGCCGATGTTCAGCTCGTACTCCAACAATTACCGGTTGGTATGGAAGCAATATATGATCGGATGGCATCTTCAATTGCCCAGAACCCATCTGCAACAGACAGGGCGCTGGCATCGACCTTACTGCAGTGTATAAGTACTTCATTACGTGTGTTGACAGTTACGGAGCTGTCGCAAGCACTACACGAAGATGCCTCCAAGATGCTAGATTTCCAACGAGCGATAGTGGATCTGTGCGGTGGCTTTGTTGTTATAGATAATGGTGGTAACGTTGCCATGATCCATCAGACTGCTCGAGAATACTTGCTCAGCGGTAACGATCGCCCTTATCACGTTGATGAACCTTTTGCCCATATGCAAATGTTTTTGAATTGCATGCGATGTCTCATGGCTATCGGTCTTCGTGCAAAGGTGAAAGGGAACCAGAAACCCGAATTTCTTGACTACGCTGCTACCTCATGGTCTTCGCATCTCAGATTAATGCCACTCGATTCTGGTCAGGGACATGATGTCCTCATAAAATTCTTGACCGGCCATTGGGTCTTAACATGGATCCAAACCGTGGCAACAGGTGGACAGCTAGGCGTAGTGATCCAAGCGTCAAGACACCTTTCAAGGTACTTTGCGAAACAGAAGGAACAAGATGAAGCATGGAACGGGAGAGATCGTGACATTGTGAAGCAAGAACTCATTGAAAGCTGGGCCGAAGACTTGGTGAAGATAGTTGGGAAATTTGGAACGATCTTGCGACAAAACCCTGAATCAATCTACAAACTTATCCCGCCCTTCTGTCCGCGGAATTCAGCAATCTACCAACAATTTGGAAAGATGAAAGACAAGAGTCTCGTGGTATCAGGCCTATCGAATGAGAATTGGGACGACTCGCTCGCGCGCATGTCATTCGGATTTGGCACATACGCCTCGTTCATCTCAGTCGCCGGAGCCCAGATTGCCGTCCTCGTCACGTCAGGGATTGTTATACTCTACGACTCTTCAACCTTTGAGGAGGCGACAGCCAGTCCAATCAAGCATGGCGAGCGCATATACAGGATGGAGTTGAATAGTACAGGGACTGTGCTCGCTACCTACGGCTACAAAACGACCAAAATCTGGGAAACTAAGACCGGAAAATGCAGATTGTTGGTGGGAAATATCGAGTCACGACCTCGACCGCTCGCCATGCTTTTGACCAACAATAGTACTGTGCTTGTTGTTGGCACAGATGACAGACGAATCAGATCGCTCAACTTAAACGATACGTCCCCAGCCTGGCAGCTTGTGGCGGAGCTCGAAGAACCCGAGCTTGAGGGGCATTTCTTGAACTCGTCGAATCATATGGCCCTGAGCAAGGACGGAAAGCTGATTGCTGTAGCCTACCGCGGGCATCCACTTTCGGCCTGGGAGACTGACGGACCCGTGCATATCGGCCACTGCTGGCGTAAAAGAGAGGAGATTGCTAGAGGCGAGGTAATCGAAGCCGTGTGGCACCCACACCAACTCGAAGTTCTGGGCCTTTACATAGAAGGCGTTGTGTTCAAATGGCGCCCTTATGAGGATGAAGTAGATGAAATCGCTACCGGTGCATCTAGGCTAGCGATCAGCAGGGACGGAAATCTCTTCGCGACCGGCGATGTACGTGGAACGGTGAAGGTGTACACCACATCTGACTTCAGCCCCTTGTACCATTTGGTCTCCGAAGATGCCGTCCTCAGCCTGGCGTTCAGTCCCGATCTACGGCGCTTTTACGATGTAAGGGGCCATTATGGGAGTGCCTGGGAGCCGAACGCTCTGATGAGATTTGCGGAGCAGAAAGGTAGAGACATCTGGAATGGAAGCGAGACGGAAAGTCTGACCCCAAGTCACACGGCCTCCGAAAGCCGGACTCGGAGAATTGACTCTATCACAACACTCGCATACTCGCCTATGGGTCGTCTTTATTGCTGTGGTACAGAGCAAGGAACCGTCCGTTTGCACGACACGCAGCGAGGGAAGCTCGCGGACCTTCATATGTCCCAAGGCTTCCTAAGCATCGAGCATATGAGCTGGAGTAACGATGGGCGATATCTCTGCTTCTCCGACTCGAGTAAAAGGGTCATTGTTAAGTGTATAACTACCAACACCGGCAACTTAGAGCCAACGATAGAGACAAAGGCCGAGATACCGTTGAAGAACAGCACGAGCGGGCCCATCCTACAATTGCTATTCCACCCTAATTCAAGCTACCTCCTGGTCCGTTCCTCGTCAACGGTTTGCATTATCTCACTCACGTCTTTTTCGGTGACACATTCATTGGATTCGCACACGGCTGATTCCAAATGGATCACACATCCTCAGGACGCCGCCTTGATCATTGGGATCGGACCGAATGCTATTGACGTATGGGATTGGACCCTAGCTAAACGCCAGACTTATATATATAATCCTCCACAGTCTCAAACCATACCACTAAACCCAGAAAGCTTTGCAGATCAGACTACGGTGGACCGAGCCCTTGTCACCCTCGACAAGAAGCATGTGTTGGTTCAGACGTCGCCTCTTAACAAGAATTTGAGAGAGAAGACGGTCTTCTATTTTGAGACCTCTTCATGGGTAACATCCACAGCACCAACACCGGCCGTCGCGCAAGAGAGAAGCTCAATGGAAATAACCACTTTTCCACTTCCTCGAAACATATCCTCCCAAATCGCCCTCTGTCTCACCTTCCTATCCAACAACAACCTTATATTTCTTTCCAGAAGCTTTTCAATCTGCTCTTGGCGACTTCCACTCCGCTCAGGTTCGTCACTATCCGCTTCTCTTCCGACACGCCGTTTTCTCGACGTAGTTCCAGCCACAACGAGCTCAGCGTCTCTTCTTTCAGATCACCACAAGAAAGATAGCGGTGATACTACTGAGGAAAAGACCAATATCCTTTTCTCATTACCTGGTGATTGGGTTAGTAAAGACTGTGTAGCTTTGTGCAGCGTTTGGAGCAAAGAGAGGTCTCTGCTATGTCCAAGAAATGGCGAGATTGCTGTTGTTAGGTGCGCGGCTCTGTTTTGAAACCTTCCTCTGTACACAAACAGTCCGTGTCGGTTGAAAATGTTCACTTCGTACCGGTCACTGTAGATGAAGAAGTAGCGAAGGCAGAATGAAAAACCGGCATATCGATATGAGGGGAAACCAAGGAAGACGTAGGGGTCCTACTTAGGATGTCAAGGTGTACCTAGTCCACTTTCTTGACTTGACAACGAGGCCAAGCTCCTCTGTCTCCAGAGCGTCCCTCGATGATAGTCAATGAAGAAGAGACACAGAGCAATTAAACACAGCCCGCCCATCAAGGTGAATGTCCAGCCAATACCCATTGCATCTATCGCATGCTGTAGGAATGAAACTGCAATAGCCGCCAACGAGCATCGTACTATGTTGCTGGCAGCCTGAGCAGCAGCTGGTGATCGATAATTCTTGTCCACGAGGAGGGTGTTGTAGATCTTGAGATCCATCGCTTTAGGTTCGACGAATGGAAATATTGGAGAAGACTTACGCTGAAATCGAGTTGCATGCACCATCCTACAATGAATTGAAGGGAAAGCGGGATGGCCATATGCTAGTGGGTGCAATTCATCAGCTGGTGAGCTGTCTGAATTTTCGGAGGATATGCAGACCTGATGGTAGTGCAAAACCCAGCCGAAAGCCACAACTGAGCAGCTGGTCACGAGCATTGGTATCCACACAACGCCGAGCCGCGCCTTTTCAATAGGAAAGTTGTCCAGATCGTCTCCCACCGCTTTGTCTGTTGAGAGACCCCGTTCGGTCCGGGCATTGCGATACGCCTTGTCCAGCAGCGGGCCGGAGAAGAAGGTTGACACCGTCCCACCAATACCAAATGGAAGGTATATCAAACCTGCTTGCCACTGATTTAGCTTGTAGATATCAACGAACAAGACGGCGAGCGACGTGTTGATGCACGTATAGACGACATAGAGCATGCCGCAAGCAATGATAATAACGGTATTATCCCTGCGGGCAAGGATTTTCAAGGATTTTAAGGGATTGGGCATTCGCCACTTATAATCAGCAGCTACGTCGCTGTCTCTCCAATGACACATCAGCGTAGGGATAGGTAATCGTAAGTGCTTTGGTGGCCTGAGTGATCCATTGCCCACAATACTCCGAGAAGTTTCGGGGAGGAGGATGATCATGCTAAGCAAGCATAATCCTGCGGCGATACTCAAAAACCAGAATATCCAGGTCCAACCAGCGGCATAGCTTAGACCTCCTCCTAGAATGGGACCAAGGCTCGGCGCGATCGTAATACTTTGGACATAAGCCTCGGGTCTCCCAGATTTGGAGTCTAGACCTACGCGAAGGATACCGCGCTAACAGAAGACCCTCTTTCAGCAGGAGACGCAACATCAGTAATCACCCCATACGCAACTGAGAAGGTGCCTGAACACGTCAGAGATGAATACATGGCTAGGAAAAGAAAAGCGTGCCAGAGATAGCGAGAGCTTGCAAGATCCGAAGACCTACGAGGGCTGAATAAGTATTCGACATAACCATGGCGATATTGGCCCCTATGTAGAGAACTAGAGCAATCATGTATACTGGTCTACGTCCTAGTACGTCAGCAGCGTCACCAACTAGAGTCGGCGCGACTGTCGCCATTGCCATATAGGAGGTAATGGTGAGATTGATCTTGTCGACAGAGACCGAGAAGGTCTGAGACAGCTGGTGTATGGCTGGATAATAGATGAAGCTGGTCAAAGTTGAGAACCAAGCAGCATAAGAAACCATAGCAACAATGCACCATTTCTCAGCTACCGTGAAAACAGAGTATTTCTCAATTGCTTCTGCTCTGTTACTACCGCAGGCCTCCTTTGTGGCCATGGTCCGAGTGTCAGATTTAGAATGCATAGACGTGCGTCAGAAAGCGATGTTGTCTGAGATGATAGTCACGCATATGAAAAGATCATGTAGAGCTGGAAAGGAGCCCAAGAGGGAGCTTCCAAAGGACATACATTATACACATTATCCGATATGTTTTGACACCGATGAAAATGGTGGAAGTAAGATCGCTCTTGCCACCAGATTAAACCTCTCGCCCGATCATTGGTGCATTCAACGCTAACCCCAATAAGGATTTATGCAATCATTGTGCAACATTCAATGAAAACTACTTTATATAGTCGTACATAAGCGCTGTCAGTCCTACATGATTCAAAAAAGACCACAAAGGCGCTCTTTTGGCTCATTATTCTGTCAATAGTCGAAGCGAGACTTCTCATCACAGGGATAGGTTTTGGTGACGAGAAGCGATAGCGCGCGCCTATATCAAGACCACATCAATTCAGGTAGGCAGCCAGGACAGATGTCGCAACATGAGGACTTAAATCAACTAGGTGAGCATCGAAATGCTGCCTATCATTAGAAATTGTAAGCTCGATCCTCTCTCACCGACCTCGGAAGAAGCTGCAATCCGATTGAGCGACGCTCTGCTCTCCGTGGACCCGTAGGATCGCCGCGATAGTCAAGGTTGTACGATAGTGTAATTCGTGCAGCTCTGCTAAAGTTCGAAACTCCCCGAACTCCTCGATTTCAGCCCAACTTCCATTCTTCAAGATTTCGTATGAGAGCTCTACTCCCGTGATTTACGCTTTCCAACTTTATGAAGATATCTACACCCTTCATCTCTAGACCTCTATTCCCCGTACGGCCTTCAACACCTTGGGAGAAAATTAAAGCAAGTCCCAGCTGTTTTCTGGCACGTTGGCTGTACGAGAAGCGTGGCCCTCCCCTAGCCGTTGAGCCAGTAGAGAACCCGATAGCTGTGGTTTGTGTCTCAGACACGCACAATCTCCAACCGCAGCTGCCAGATGGCGATCTGCTACTCCATGCAGGAGATCTTACGGAAGCAGGGACATTCAAGGAGCTTCAGGAGCAGCTGGACTGGCTTAATAACCAGCCTCATAGACACAAGGTGGTGATCGCAGGTAAGCCAAAGAACTTCTTGTCTATGATTATGTGGTCTTATCAGCCTATGGAGGGAACCACGACCGCCTCCTCTCTCCCACCTTCATTGATCAGAACCCCATGTATGCCCTCGCGAAGAGCGGCAAGACTCGCGACGACCTCCATTGGGGCTCCGTGATCTACCTTGAGAATTCATCAACATCGCTTCGTTTCCCTAGAGATCGTCAGTTGACGATATATGGATCCCCAATGACACCGCAGTATGGGAACTGGGTGTTCCAGTATCCGCGAATCCGCGATGTCTGGAGGGACACGATACCGGACGGCACGGATATCTTACTCACGCACGGGCCTCCGAGGGGCCATCTGGATACTGTATATGGCCGAGCGCAAGGGTGTGAGCACCTACTGCGGGAATTATGGCGTGTGAAGGACAAAGCCTTGAAGCTTGCTGTGTTTGGGCATATCCATGAATCATACGGGCGGGAGACACTATGTTTCGATTCCGTGCAAAGGCATCTCGAGGAAAGCCTGTCGGGGAAGCTGGGATTTTTGGGACTGCTCAGGATGGCGCTGATGTGGCTAGTGGGGAGATCCGGGATCTGGCTGCCGTTAACACCGAGGATCACCTTGGTAAACGCTGCCCACAAGATTTATGGTAGGTCGACAGAAGGTAGGGAGCCTGTCATAGTGTATCTCTGATATAGGGGCCTAAAGACAAGTAGCTGGTGGAATATTAATGTTGCTGATTGAAAACAATCTTTCCCTTTCACGTTCTCAAAGTCGATTAAACCGGTGTAATTATTCGGTATGTCTTTCAGTAAGCGCTTTGCTGTTGTATCTCTGCACGAATGGGTCTTCGCTGGCCAACAAGTTAATCTTTATTCGGTCGTCGAAAGTTGTCTTGCGAAGTATCTAAACTTTTTTCAGCCTACCAATGGGATATCCCATATCATGGCTTCTGTTGGAATGTCCCTTTGGTCATCCCCTTTTCATCAGTTGGCCTCCTCATCGACAATTCGCCTCTGGTCGCATATACCCTCACGATTGCGTCCCTTCAATGCCTCAGATACCTGCCTGGCCGTCCACCAACCAAGCGATTAATCGTCAGGCTGTTAGGGAGTGTACCAAGCACAATATCTGGCGCATATCCTAGCTTCATGTCTAGGACAGCAGACCTCTTCCGTTGCGTAGAGTATCCAAGGCAAGTGTGGATTGGTATTTGGAGTCGCGGCGGTCCTGCGCTGTGATCCTTATATGCTGATTATTTCGAATTGCTTAGTGAAGAGATATTTTGGTTCCCTTCTGATTCAATATTGACCCTCTCGACCTCGTCTCGCAAATTCTGGCAAGGCTTTGCTTGTTGTTCATTCATTTAAGACGACGCCTGACTCGCACAATCATGGGAGGTACTTCGTAATCTATTTGTAATCGCTATTCGGTCATTGTTACTGATTGCGTTGATATCTAGAGTGCCAAATTCAATGATTCAAGGAGCTTCAACAATTCGTATCCATCAACCTAAACTTAACCTAATGGTGGCTTGGCAACCCCGGTAAATGTGCGGACATGCAGACTTTCATCACCAGGCCAGGTCTATTTAGCTATTATGAAAAACACCAGCATGTAGAACGTAGTGTATAAGTCACTATAGCGCAAAGGAAAAAGAAAAAAAAGGCAAATCAGATCAGATCAGGGGACTCGAACCGTCGAAAAATCAATAAAAATTTGGAGCTCTAGGGTTGCGATGAATTAGTAAACGTTATCGGGGGAGGAAGATACGGGCGCACTAACTCTCTTTGATTGAGCGTGTCATCCTTAGTGCAGGGGCCATGCTAATCTTCTCTGTATCGTTTCAATTGACCAAATGCCCGAAGGCGAAGAATAAGTTTCTTAATTTAACATAAAAACCACAATATTATCACCCTGAAACCTCGGCTTTTCTTGCGCATCACAAAAATCAATGGCATGATGTCTCGAGCACACAGTGTGCGCACCCCTACACAGCGTGCTACAAATTTGGCCGCCCGATCACCGAGACCTAGTCAATTACAGCCTATGGCTCAGTATGCCAATATAGATCTACGAAAGGGTTTGCCTATACATAATTGAATCTCACTGTCAGACCGGCGTCAGCTGAGTTCTCGCTCAGAAGCCAATCCCTCCACCAATACCGCATAAATAAGAGTTACGGAAAACCCAGTGGCCACAAATGCTAATGTACACTTTCAAGGGGAGATCTTTCGCCTCGATGGGTTGTGGGTGACAGACAATGATGCACAGGAAGTGGAGAATTATGCAATGACGAGGTGCCATTCGCTTTGCGCAATTACACTAGGACATCATCGGATGGCAACAGCATCCTTTTCCCCCACACCATCCCGTGTGCCGACTACGAGTACGCCTTCCCCATACATACGCTTTCGACCGGCTCTATGGAATTTCCCCGAAAGATTAACCCCTCCACTGTGGATGCCCACGCATGGTGATTGGTTGGGTTCGATGTGTGCAGCTAGATGTCGGCCTGCATATGTGGTGCTCGCGAATCCTTACCGTGCTATCTAACAATGAGGCAGACGAGGCAACCGCGCGCGGCGAGCTGTCGGATGCTGCGACTCTGACATGGAGGCAATAAGGGCCCTGTAACCATTGGAGCGCTTTTGCTTATCACGGCATTGCATAAAGTAGATGTGGAGTTGCTGGAGCTGGCGCTTGTTCACGGCCTTTCAGCTTCCCGTTCCTACTTCGTACATTAGCTTATCCATCCTAAGTGTACGTCGAGTCCAATCATAGGACAGATTAGCTTTTTGGAGTATCACTGCCACCCCTGAACGAACACCATGAAAACGGGCTGCCCTATGATCGTGACCCACGGGACAAGATTATTGGTCTACAGCGCCTAGCCACTTTCTCCAAGCTGCTGGTAAGATTTGATCGCGGCAGGAAGAGACGAAGGCTGTATCCGGCAACTGTTTCATAGAAGGGGTTGTCCATAGGAGGATGGCATTCGGCTTGCAATGAAGGTTGACTCTATATCTTTTGCCTTGAATACTCGAATATGACACAACAGACAATGGCGAGGATCTGATTTCTCGACGTAGCGCTCCTCGAGGTAACAGTGTCAGACTTGATACGCTCTGAGGTGGAACAGCCGGAGCTGGCGTACGCCGAGTTTGACCACCAATGAAATCAGCCCTAACTGTGTAAATGCCAAGCCAAGGTTATTGGTTGCATCGGTACTCAGACCCTGTGTGCACGAATTACATTTGGCAACGATTGAGACCAAAGTCAAAATACCAGCTCTTAGACCGCAGCATCTGATCCGGCAGCCGTCCTCTGGGAAGCCTCGCGAATTTTCGGGATAAGCATCCGAGGCTGGCTGAGATGTGGCGAATGTCCCGAACTGCACCTTTCGACCTGTGCTTTGGCGCTCGCTGCAAACATTTCCTGAAACGCAGGAGGAGCCGCTTGATCGTTCTCGCAGATAAGATAGGTGGACGGGATAAAGTGCCAAGCAGCAGTACGTTTGAGCTTAACGGTTTGCACCTTATACGACTGAGGTATAAGTCTTGAGGCCCACAATGAAGCTTCAGACGACGAAAGATCGTTGTACAGTGTCTGTTCGCCGCGTAGAATGCAAAAGCGTCCATCTGGCTAAAGATCTCTTAGTACTGGCTTTCGAAGAAGAGTATCGAGCATACTTACTCTAACATCGCTGTTGGGAGACTCGCCAAAAGCGCTTAGCACTGATTGACCCTTGTCGAGTAGAAAGGCACAATAATAGAAAAGGTGAGTCACGCCTCCAGCTAATCCTTGAGATTGACGTTTGGCGTAGCTAAGCTCTTCTGTTACAGCCTCGCTTCCGACTAGGCCCCCATAAGAATGCATAACAACAACAACATTTTTCTCCTCGTATTCTATTTGACGGATGAGCTCTAGGCGAATAGCCAATACGTCGTCGACGAGAGAAACCTGTGGGAAATCCGGTTTATCGACATCGCTACAGCTTGGTAGCCGAGGGTGTATTGTTGGGTAGCCTTGATCCATGAGACCCTTTACTAACTTCTCGTAGACCTGAGGGATCTGAAAAGATCCCTGAACAAGCAGGATAGTCGGCAGGCTCCGTTGCTCAGCAGTCGTAGCAGACTTCGACGAGGGTAAGGTCGCCATAATGGTGCGTTAAGAGTGTAAGCACGAAAGATCGAGTTTGGTGGGTTGAAGGAAGCCGACCCAATTTGAAGTGGGACGAGACTTATATGTAGACAAAGGGACATCCAGGTCATTCGTTCCTTTACTTACCACAAAGTTGGCACATCATTCCCACCAGACATCAGGGCCGGAAATTGAACGACTGTCTTGGATGAAACAAAGACAGCCATACCCGATCGTAAGCAACCTGCTTGTATCATGCATATCTCATGCTAGACTGTGGATCCTTTCCCTCTCCACACTAGAGGTTGAGCCACGTTGGGTCGCATTTTGCCCTCATGTACTCCTGAGACAACGTTTCAAAGGCAGCCCTGAAGCGAGGTCTCTGCCCCTTGTCCGCATGCTTCTCAGAATCAACGTTGATAGGGCAGCATGAAGTTGTGAGGCAGCCTCCAAGGTTCAAAGCAACGAGCAATAGATCCGAATAGAGCATGGTTCCAGAAACATGTGGCTGGCTGAAGTGCATGATGGCTGCCTGGAAGGATCAAAGGATGCGCAATTTGCGGGGCTGCTCAACTTCGGTAACGATCGATCCTTTATGCCAAGCTATAGCGAGACTCGCACATGCATGGCAATGTAGCGTAATCGACATGGGATGAGACATACATGATAATATCCACGTACGTACTTGCCTAATGATCGACAGAGCTGCGCAGCCACGTCCTCTTTCAAGCGTAGCTCAATTTATCTGGCTAGGAGTAATGATCTGTTGTCAACCGAAAAAGAGATGGTAAGCGGCTCACCTGGCTAACAAGAGCTACCTGGGTAGGCCCACAATCAAGTCGACACTATAATCCCAGAGTGATACGTGCGACTTAATCACTTCAGAGAGCGGTGGACGAAGCTGTGAAAATGGCTGGTTCCTCCCTCACAAGATCTGAGACTTGGGCCGGCAAGCTCTTAACTCCACATGTACTAGCCATAGCTCTCTCCAGCAACATGTGGCTTTTCAAACACATCTGCGGCTCTTAATATACAGTTGTCAACAAGCCTGTACAGCAAGTCGGAATCCGAAGTCAGCTGCAATCGCCCCTTTTGACTTGAGTCCGTCAGTACTATCTCTTTCCTCTGACCTCCAGTCTCTCCTCCAAGGGATACGGCCTTGAGTGTCATTCGACGAAGGCCGGATTTCTACTCACCCTATATATTGCCTGGTGATCTATAATCTACATAGTCTTAAACGTATTGATGACATGATACATTCCAAGTCCATGAAAGTTCGTGCTGAAGAAGCTCTTCATTGAGGAATAGGAGAAGGTCTACGATCTAGGTCTCCTGAATAGAAATATTGACGCCCCTGATTCCATGGGTGATCATAAAGTACCTAGCCAACTAGAGATATATGGCCAGGCGAACGGCCTGGAACAATGAATCCCTTTTACAGCTTTCGTACTCGACATATACTCTGTGAGATCCGGTCATCGAGCGCACGCAGCGCCGGCAAGAGCCAAAGTTTGGGGGAACAATGTGAGATTGTCCAGCCCTGTTAGTTGGCCAGTGATGAGAAGATCTGCCTAACTTCATCCTCAAAAGGCTCCAGTATCGATGGAGTCGGGCCCAGCTCTGCTCAACAGAGTACTTCGTGCAAATGCTGTAGCTGGACGGCAGCTGGGAGACAAGGCTTTGTCCGCGGCCCAAGAACATAGATAGACGCGTGAATGTAGTTTTTCAATGCGGAACAAGGCCACAAGATGTACGTTTATTGTTGTGTGGGAGCCAAGAGTTGTCTTTGCTCTCGAACTAGTCATTGGATGGACGGGTTGAGGCTGGTGCAAAACCACACAAAAGTATCAGACGCATGTGCAGAATCATGGAAGCCCACCTGTTTCTTCATCCTCTTGTCGGAGAATGCACTTAGCAATGCTACACGGTAGCCGGACGTTCGATACTGGTGCCTTTCCGCAGGGTAATTCAGAGGTTCGACGGGAGAAGTCAATATAGTACTTTGATTTGACATAGGGCGACACAGCGTCAGACCATGTTGATGAGAGCTGCCTCGTCGACGTGTTGAAACCACTCAACGATCATAACTATGAAATGGATTGACCGATGCCCACAAAAAAAGTGTGATCGGGCCGACTTTCTCCCGACTGGGGAAAGGTTCATCCTTGAACCTCGGTTCAAGACGCGGACTCGCGTTCAGTGCAGTAAAAGTCGCGTCTCCTTCCGGTTCCTCTCGTTCATACAGCAATAGATCCAGATACGCTTCACGTCCCCAAGATGCCTCATTCCGTCTCACCTCCTGCTTCGCCCAGCGTAGCGCAAGAAGATAGTATTATCCCAGACGCAAGTTTACATGCATCAAGCGATGTGAACACGCCTAGTAGCAGCCATGGTCAAAATGGCAACGGAGCGGAGGAAGCCTTGAAAACCAATATCAAGCTTGAGGAATTATTTCAAGATGGCGATGACGATGATGATGAGTTCCCAAGTTCCAGCGCTCCAAACGGAAAAGTCGAGAGTAGCCCACCTAGGGGACCACTGTAGGCTTGATTCCTCGGAAGCTACAATTGCTGGACTGACTTTCGATGCAGGGAGCTTGCACCATCGGCGAAGTTCTCAGATCCAGAGGTTATGCTAGCCTTCTACCAGCGGCTGTTTCCCTTTCGCTACCTGTTCCAATGGCTAAATCACTCCTTGAAACCATCTAACGACTTCGGGCATCGAGAGTTCGCCTTCACCCTCCAGAATGACGCCTACCTTAGATACCAATCGTTTCCTACCTCAGATCTGTAAGTCTCGAACGTATCATATTTGAAAAGAAACCCCACTGACTTCGACAAGCCTCCGAAAGGACGTCCTCCGCTTGAATCCTGCCCGATTTGAGATAGGGCCCGTTTACACAGCCAACCCTCGAGATCGCAAGACCCTCAGGAAATCAACGGCTTTCCGACCGCTAGAGAAAGAGCTGGTATTCGATATTGATCTGACGGACTACGATGACATAAGGACGTGTTGCGTTAAGGCAAACATATGCCATAAGTGCTGGTCATTCGTGACGATGGCTATCAAAGTGGTTGATGCCGCATTGAGGGAAGATTTCGGGTTTGAGCACATTCTGTGGGTGTATTCCGGTCGAAGAGGAGCACACGCCTGGATCAGCGACAAGAGAGCGAGGACGATGGATGATCAGCGACGGAAAGCTCTTGCAGGGTATCTTGAAGTCGTCAAAGGTGGTTCACAGAGTGGCAAGAAGGTCAATGTGAAGAGAAACTTTGACGGAGACTTACATCCTCATCTTGCGTGAGTTCAATGCTCAATCCACTTCTGTATTGCACTAATCATGCTCTTGTTGAAGACGAAGTCTGGACCTATTGAGAAGCCACTTCGAGACGGACATCCTCGAGGGTCAGGACCCCTGGGCCGACAACGCCAAAGCCGAACGACTCCTGCAATTACTACCTGATCAAGCATTGAACGACTCTCTTCGAAAGAAATGGGATGCCGCACCCGGTAGATCGAGTGCCAGCAAGTGGGCTGACATCAACGCGCTCGCGAAGACGGGCGCCAGCAAGTCGTTAGATGGCAAAGCTTTGCGTGAAGCCAAGCAAGATATTGTGCTTGAATACACCTATCCCCGCCTCGATGTCGAAGTCAGCAAGAAGCAGATCCATTTGCTTAAATCGCCATTCGTCATACATCCAGGCACAGGTAGGGTCTGTGTCCCAATCGATCTCAGGAGGCTAGAGGAATTTGATCCTTTGGGCGTGCCGACTGTGACCGAGCTGTTGGGCGAGATCGATGCTTGGGATTCCGCGAACAAGAAGCCAGATAGAGACGATGATGCCAAAAAGCTGTCAGACTATGAAAAGACGAGCCTCAAGCCTTATGTCGATTATTTTAGAACGCATGTCGCTGGGATCTTGAGAGAAGAGAAAGGAGTTAAGAGGGAGCGTGAAGATGGAGATTCGATGGAATTTTAGAACGCCCATGCATCGCAAGGCCACTGTGCCGTGAATGATCACACAAACCCTACTTAACTCCCGAGTACACGCACGATTGGTTGCCCAGGATCAACTTGGAACGTTGGTAAATTCTGTATCGTTCGATACTAAGCTTTACTGAGCCAGCAGCAAAGGTGAATGAACCCAACAATCAATCGTCCCGGCCGATAGTCCAGATAACGGAGAGCTTAGAACACCATGAGCGCCTGGAGTTCGTCCCTTCGGTTAACAGAGCGACGTATTCATCGCAGTGGAAAGATCTCGTAGAAGAGATGAGTATTCGGAGTACGGTGAGTAACGGTCATAGCACTAACTTTGACCAAACGCTCGACCTCCGCATGAATTTCCTGTTGGGATTGGTTGCAATTGACCTAGGTCATTAGGCGTCAGCGAGCAACTTCCAAACGACGCTTTCATACTCCCGCTTCATGTAGTTACTCTGCGTAACAGGGCCCGGCGCTCAAACTCTTCAATGAGTGGGGCACTGCTTTATTGGAAGCTGCGATACCGCTGCCGAGCCATATCTTCATGGTCTTCGCTCCTGCCGGACGACTTCCCACGATGTACCACTCGCTGCACGCTTGCTTCGATGTTGCACCCGATTGAGATAACCAATCTAACATTACGACGCTGAGAGCGTCGTCAGCTTCCGCTCCCAACAACGCTGGTGCTCTTACGTATTGCGCGAAAAGTACGTCATGCTCTAAATTTCTTGGGAAACCGTCGATCAAGAACCTAGTCCTACCGCTCCGTATGTCCTTGTACAACCTATTTAGGAGAGTCTCGACGTAGACTTCGTGCGGTAATAAAACCTCCAGCGCGGTCCGCGCGATGGGCTGCAATCCAGTCTCCACGCCACCAAGAGGATCGCTCTTTTTGTTCTTCTCGAAGGAGGCGGAGTAGTGTATAAAACCAAATTCCTGAGCTAGCCGGGCGCATTGCGTTCCTTTTCCGGCTCCAGGTGGCCCTATATGCGAGGATCGGGTGGTTAGAGGTCTGTTCCCCTGTACACGGGGAATATCGGATTGCGGAGTCTCGCACCAATGATGTAGACGATCTCCGCGCCCTCAAGATGCCGCGGGGTAGTCAATGGTTGTGCCGGAGATTGGATGGGAACGGCCATTCTGAGCAGGGGTGAGGAAAGAATGACGGAAGGAAACGAAACCAATGGGAACAAGCACTGACTAAAAGGTGGTGTGCAAGATGAATGCGTCCTGCGCTTTCAAACAATAGAATTGCTGATCTGTACATTCTCGGTTCCTCAAGATATATTAGATACACAAAAAGTAAAGGGGCCATGAAAGAGATATTAGCATAGTCTCAGAGTACCCTGAAAGAATGACTTTGCAGTGATCTTTTTCCGTGTCTTCACTGGACTCTCCGAATCGAACCTAGTGCGAGACCCTATTGGAGACCCGGTTTGAGCATCGCGAGACACTCGCATCCGAGACATTGGTTACCTTGCCTTGTCTACAGTTCATTCCTGTCCTAGTCTCTAAGGATTCTCTGTGGCGGATTCAAGGAGACTAGCCGACACCATGTTTTGACCTTTTTGATATGCGCCTGAACTTGTTCTGGAAGTGAGCTCATGTGTAGTAGCAAAACCGAGAATCCGTGAAATACTCGATACACTTGCGACCTTCCCATCAATCCATCTAAAATTTTGGGTTCGTTTGTAGAAGCGTTCATCTCGGTCTGAAGAGCATTCTTGCCACTGAAAGCCCTTTTACAAGTAGCGATTCGCCTCTCGCACCGATCGATACTTCCTCACTCTCATTGCTACTTGTGTTGTGGGCTGGGAAATAGAAGATGAGCGATTGCAGCATAACATGTAGGGATATGTTGGTGGCTTGGAGTAATCAAGGAAAAGGAGATCAATGATTCCAAAGTAAAGAACAGAAGAGTGAATAATAATATCCATACCGTTAATTCAGGAGGGCTTTATTGTGGTCTCGAAAAGTCATCAAATCGTTAATGAATCTATTGCCATGAAGGCAATAAAAAGGTCTTTGCTTGCAAAGTCGTTTCCACCACAGACTAGAGATCAAATAATTGACTTTGTCAATAAGACCAGGGGCAAGGGATGTCATTGGTGATTGGTTCCATCATCATCATAGGCTTAGCATCTGGCGGCACGAGACATCACCAGCCGCGACAGCCGCGCATATATAGACGCATACATTGACGCAGATAGACTCTAGTATATCACCTTTCAACTTATCGAAATCGCCATCTGAGTACGAATGCTTCTATTGCTGTCCCGAATTAGCTTAATCTGCCCATCTGCCTTGGATAACTCGCTGACAGGTAGACTGACCTACTGATGGCGGGATTCAGCACTGCACAAAAGGATGGCTCCTACTTAGGCATAACGAGAGAGCTCTTACAATCAATTTCGTACCGCGGAATCCGAGATGGAATAAGCCGGCTCCACCACCTTTTCTGCATATTGCTGCTCTCCATAGGGGTCTAGCAAGTGACTCGGAAGAACCAATTTTATGGCGGATATGTACAAGTAGGCTTGAGCTTAGCCCTCCGAGGGTGTCCACCACGCACTCCGAGAATCTACTGGTCATCAATGACATGCAAAAACTTCTTTTCTTCCCGCTTCTCTCTTTCCGTTGCTGGAGGCAAGTCGTAAAATGAGGCGCTTCGGAAATCTTGCTACAGCACACGCCTACGTTAGTACTGTCAACAGTATCAATCTACCCCTGGGGGAACTGACCAAATACTGAAATGTGAAATTCTTCAAGTCGCCAGGCTCAATGCCCAGATCCTTGAATGTCTTCGCTTTCGGATCAATCTCCTGGTCGATGAATTCTCTTTCGACCTCATCAGCCGATGCAGTTGACCACCATATAAGTTTGTTCAGCATGTTGGCTGCAGGCTTCAGTAGCCGCTTCGGGATGTTGATGTGGCGACGATGCTTGATAATCTCGCGGTCCACAAGTGCAGCAATCTCCGCCATAGAGTAATTCGTTGGCCCATGAAGCTCGAATGTCTCGCCGGCGGTGGTGTCGTCTTCAAGCATTTCCGCGAGCGCGGAGCCGATGTCGATGGCCTGGTGATGGTCAATGTACGGATGAGGGGAGTGGAGTACTAATATTTACGTGAACTGGCCAGAACCTCTGCTGGAGGTGGTTCGATGTCAAGAGATTATTGTTACCTGCGAGCTTCTTCAACAGGCGGTCTTCGAAACCGAAGACCGGTGCTGGTCGGACGATTGTCGTTTCGGGGAAGATCTTTCGGACGACTTCCTCGCCTCGTGCCTAACAAAGGTCAATTTTGAACAGTACCACGCTTCGGCCTCTGGGTGCGAACCTTTGTACGGAAGAACTCGGATGAGGAATTCTTGTCTGCGTTGTAGGAAGACATGTGGATAAAGCGGTCAATGTCGTATTTAGCAACGGCTTCCGCAATACGCTCGGCACCTTCAACATTGACGTCTTCATAGTCAAAGTTCCTATAATACTCAGCTTATGCAGAGCGCTGAGAAAGGCGACGTAAGTACTTTGTAGGATAGTCTCTCCCAATGAGGTTGTAGACAACGTCTGAATGCCGCACGCTCTCTTCAATCGAGGGGGTGTTCCTCAAGTCCCATTCCTGACCAGTCGCTCAGTATCCATATCCAAATGCTTTTGCTTCATACGAACCATGAAGACAACGCGCCCTAGGTCTCCGGTGACTTTCAGAAATCGTTTGGCCATCTCTTCTCGGAAAGGAACCACAACGGTACATCCTCGCGACGCTGACGCAGTCAGATTCTAGAACGGTGGTTGTGTGCAGTCGCCACGCACCCAAGCGGTGTACGATATATCTCCCTAGGAATCCCGTAGCACCGAAAACGGTTACAGTGTGTCCTAAGGCGCATCAGTCTGAGCTCAACCAAGGCAGCGTCTTCTTACCTCCAAGCGAGGCACTGAAGAACTGTTGTCAGCCCACAGTCTTCTAGTAGTTCCTGGCAAAAGCTGCAACTTACCGACCGCCTTGTATCCTGATAATAGGCTTCCCTGTTCTGGTGATGGAGACATCTTCTCGGATCCCTCTTCGCTGAACTAGCGGGGTAGCGCTGGCGCGTTGACATTTTGTTGCAGCGCGCCAACAATTCCGAGCTGGAGGAATCCAGCATCTTTGCATTGTGCTTCAGCCTTTTTGCTCCGATAATCTTTGTGCTTCAAGTGTCTGGCGGGATACTGAAGTTGCTTTACTTAGCGCGAAAAACCCCTGTCAACTGTCCAGTGCCAAGATGCATCAATGGCGGGCCGTATTCCCGGATATCGGCCGCTACCGCGCTAAATATATCTACAACGAATCACTTTACGAAGAGCCTACACCCTCTGTATATGGAGCAGCTTACCAAGATGCCTTCGACGCACGCACCATCCTGAAGTACAAGATGGATCCAGAAGTCATATCCGACTTCCTGTCCGAGCAGCGCGAAAATACCGAAGAAGAACTCCAGCAGGCTTTCCTGACCATCGAAGACTTCTGGGACCGCAAGCTATGGCATCAGCTCACCGATCTGCTTGTGGAGTATTTCACCAACCCACTCAGCGCCCATCAGCGCCTACCTCTCTTCAAGCACTTCGTCATAGGCTTCTCTGAGAAGATCAACCAGCTGAAATACGTTCGCCTGGGCCTGCTAGCAGCTACCCAATGTTCAGGTCAGCTTGTTACCAACTTCCTACGACCCAGCCAGCTAATCTCTTTCAAACAGATGACCAAGAACGCCTCACCTTCCTCACGGACCTCTCGAAGAAAATCAACAAGCCCGCCTCCCAAGATGCCTACGTCTACGCCCTCGTCGCCGCCGCCGACGTCAAGCTGCGCCTCTCCGACACCGCCTCCGCCCGCAAAGACCTCGACACAGCCGAAGGCATCCTCGACACCTTCGACAGCGTCGAGACCGAAGTGCACGCGACCTTCTACCGCGTCAACGCGTCCTACCACCAAGCCACCAGCGACTACGGCGCTTACTACAAGAACGCCCTCCTCTACCTCGCCTGCATCGACCTCCACACCCTCACCCCCGCCGAAGCCCAGTCCCGCGCCCACGACCTCAGCGTCGCCGCCCTGATCTCCGACTCGATCTACAACTTCGGTGAGCTGCTGCTGCACCCCGTCCTCGACAGCCTCGTCTCCACGCCCCACGCCTGGCTGCGCGACCTGCTCTTCACCTTCAACCGCGGCGACCTCGCCGCCTACCACCGCCTCGAGCCGCACCTCTCCAAGTCCCCGCAGCTGTCCGCCCACCGCGACTTCCTCGCCCAGAAAATCGCCCTCTCGGCGCTCACTGAGGCGGTTTTCCGCCGCCCGCCGCACGATCGCGCCATGACGTTCCAGACCATCGCGCAGGAGACGAATGTCCAGCCCAACGATATTGAGATCCTGCTGATGAAGGCGCTGAGCCTGGGATTGTTGAGGGGGAAGATCGACCAGGTGGCGGGGATCGCGCGGATTAATTGGGTGCAGCCGAAGGTGCTGGATATGAAGCAGATTGATGGGATGAGGAAGAGGCTGAAGGATTGGGATAGCAGTGTCAATCAGCTGGGGAATTGGATCGAGGGGGTGGGCAAGGATGTTTGGGCTGCGTGATGAGAGTCAGCACGCTGCTGGCCGTAGGTTTTTGAAAGCACCAGCAGGTGCTACAGTTAGTCAATCGACTCAGATCGGATGGAAGAGCAGATCCGAGGAAAGCATGGTGTGGGTGATTCGGCACAAGGCCGGCGATGTACACTAGAAGCTGCGATCGCATAATAGCGTACAGGCAGGCGTCTTGCGAGACGTTAGATTCTAAGCTCAGAGATCAGATAGCAGATAATCCATGCCTCCACAAGTGTAGGCGCAATCAACCGGACTTCGTGGGTCAGTTGAAAAGTTATTGTCACAGCAAGAAGATTCATCATGAGAGGCAATTGGATTCACTACCGTAATGGCCTTCCAAGAATTCTTGTAGGGCAAGTTCAAGCACCATTTCACAATAGCGGACTACAAACCACCCCACCCACCACCCACGCCGGCCACCAAACGCACCACACCACCACCTGCGTCCACAAACCTTGCACCCTCCACCCAAACGCCGCCTCCAGCAACACCCTCCCCACATCGACCCCGCAAAGCCTACACATCGCCAGCACCACCACCGGCGGCGACAGCAACTGCAACAGCCCGCTCAGCACCACCTTCCGAGCCTTGCTACTCGTCGCTGTTTCGGGAGTGGAGGCTGTGGAGAAGGGCTGGCCGACAAAGGAGAGAGGCGAGGCGAGGAGGCCGATGAGGAAGGCGAGGGAGAAGTTGAGCGTCGCGAGCGTGGCGAGGAACATGCCGAGGAGGAGGAGAGAGAAGCATTGCAGGAGGAGGCGTTGCTGGGGGGTTGGGGGAGATTGGAGGGAGAGGAGGGTGGCGAGGAGGGTGGGGAGAGCGAGGTTGGCGAGGGCGAAGGTTGAGAGGATGGAGGGTAGGGCCTGTGATGTTGTCAGTGGGTGCGGAGTGATAAGGGGAAGGCAAAGTGTACGTCGCTGATAGCGTTGTTGAAGATGTAAAGGGGGATGACGCCAAGGAAGTGCGATGATACGACAAGAGCAATAGGTAGGAAGAGTTGGCGTTCGAGGATCGTGAGGTTCTGCTTGGGTGTGATGGCTACCATGCCATCTTGCTTGATGACCTCCACTTCTGGTTCCTTTTCCCCTTTCGCAGTCGTAGAACCTATCTTGAGCGCTGGTGGACGCCCGCTTCGAACCCAGAGCGCGATTGCGGTGATGGTGAAGTTAACAGCCACCAGCATAGCGCTGGGTAGATAAGTGCCAATACTGACGAAACGGGTGGGCTGCATGAGCAAATAGAAGAAGAAGCTTTGATGGAACTTTTCGAGGAGATTGTTCAGACTCCGAAAGGTGCTCTCCACGCATCTACCCATTGCCATCTCATCTTGCCAGCCATCGCCAACGGCTTGCAGTGTGATGGCATCAACGTGGTAGGGAATGAAGCTGCTGTGAGGGCCAGATGCATGACCCAAGCCTTGGCTGGCCATGCCGCGGAGCATCGTACGCAATCGGTCTTTGTAGCTGTCAGTGTGCCTCCACATGCTTTGAAGCGCAACGCCTATACCCATCTGACCGCTAGCAATGGAGGTGGCGGTATTGAATAGGTCCAAGTTAGGAAGCTGGCCGTTAATGCCGTCGTACACGATGTGTAAAGTCTCGAAGCGATGGTTTAGAGCATTGTCCAAGACCACGACGCCTTGTAGTGCTCCACTCTTGAGTGGGAGCGGAGCAACCGAAGGGGACGAATGCTCGTTGTGGTAAGCATCAACCCAGGCTTGGGGACCGGCTTTGCTGTCAGAGGTGATCAAGACGATGATGTCTTTCGACCAAAGCGACCACCCTGTAGTTTAGTCAGACAACGTCTTCCATTCGGCTGTATAGATGATGCTCACGCTTGAAGTATCTTGCTAATGATAGAACAAGAGCGACACCGCTCTGGTTTAGCTCCTCATCCATGTTCGTCCACGCTGCCACAAGCACAATGGCTTCAGTCGCGTCTCCTCGTGGGGCGTGTAATATAGCGTAGACATTCTCTCCGCCATAGGTGTTCCCCGCGGCTTCATACTCATACTTTTGCCGAGCAGCTCTTAATCCTGTGGATTTGAATATCTCCTCAAGCTTCTCCGAGATCCTTGAAAACAATACGATCAGCTGATATAGACTATGACTCGTAGGGTAGCTTACTCTCCCTGCTCGCTCCCAGCCAAAGCCTGTATCTCATACTTGTAGGCATTGAAGATTTGCTGCTCACTGCCACCAAAGTAGGTATGGACTTGTCCAGGAAGAAGCGCGTTCTCTGATATGTAAGTGTGTCTCGAGTACTCGTTGAGTGGCAACAACAGAAGCCAGACCACCCCGACTAGAATGCATATGGTAGAAAGGTACGGAGGGAGCTTCAGCAGCCGGGGGTCACGGCGCAACGCCAACACGGAAGGAGCTTCTAGGATCGTTAGCAACGGGCTATGCTTGAGCAGCCGTCCTCAAATCGACTCACAAATCAACGGCATCACGAGATTCAGCCAGCGCCGGTTGGGGCTGGTGAGTCAACAATCCCAAGATGCTGCCTTCGCAAACTCGTGAAATCGGCGGAGTTTCTTAGCGTGATCCTGCTCTCAAGCTACCCGGCCTCCTCTCCCAATACTAAAACCCTCTCGGCCCCGTCCACACATCTCTCCTTTCAAACACTCTTTGCCATTCAGGCTAGAATCAAGTGTAGTATTTGTTCTTGTTAGCTTGACCGCTAGCACATGTCCAAGCGACATCTTTACGGTTAAACATTTTTGCAACCTCGCGGCGGGCTCTTGAGGACTTGTCCTTGATCTCGCTGCACCGTGTCACTGGCCTTACACTGCCGCCTGTATTGACGCGAACATACTTCTTTCATCAGTGTTCCTAGCTTGCCTGGGATTCTGGAGAAGGACGTGGTGCATCTTGATCTCTTTCACCAATGCTCCTGCAAGCAGCAATTACTGATTTATATTTTGATAAAATAGATATTGTCTCATTCGATCAGCCTTCTGGCAGAGTGATTACGACTTTCAATTCCAATTCCTCCAGCATCAGCGACTCCTAGATCCAGGCATTGTCCCAGCAAACACCTCGATTATGGACAAGACTGTGCTTGCCATTCCGTACCCCCAACTACCGGTACCATCCACCTATGAAACCGATTGATTGCGCAAGTTCCAACTATTCCCGCAACAACTGGTATTAGCCCACCTTGCGACTGCGCATTGCTGCGCATGTACGACGTTGAAGAGAAAAGCAACCGTAACGCCTATAGGGTAACCGCTGTTCTCGTAGCCGCCTCAGTGATAGCCGTCATAGGAGTGGTGGAGTGCACCGTAGATAGCTGAAGCTTGAGTCGTCCCGTAGTTGAGGCCGCCGTCAGCGATGCTTAGATGAGCGGTGAAATGTCGTTGGCGGGACGCTTTGGGAAAGTGGAGATAGCATATTGTAAGTCACTGATGATCTGCGGCCACACCCAGGAGAACATGGTGCCTCAATTCATAGAGCAGGTTATTCAGCCTAAGAGCATTGTGGCGGGCTTCCACCGTTTGGTAATTACTGTGTAAGCCACTGCGATATTCGATGTTCCGGATGATACTAGCCAAAGTAGCGACAGTGGTATCCGTGAGTATCATGCTGGTAAAGGATGAATGAGTGATCAGAGCCATCTCGATCCCTGTGGTTTCAAGAAAGTCCCACCCTCAAAGTCCTGGTTGGGGCATCCGAGAGCGCAACCGAAAGAAGAAGTAATCGAACGACCAGCAGAAGCTTTTTGAACGACCGATCAGCCCATCGACTAAGTACATAGGATAACAGCAAAGGAAAAAGGAGTATGGATGCAAATTTATGTAAGAGCTATGAGGGAGTGCCGCAACTGTCCTCACTCCTTCCCAGGCTAGCGGTAAGGCTTATCAGGACAATTCGACATCATAAGAACAAACGAAGTGTTGCCGACTTATCATATGAACCCACGAGGAGGAAGTATATACCATGTATCAATTCCGCCTGGATATCTTTGACACCAAAACAGTAGCTACATGCTCTATGCACCGTTCCCAGTAGACCGAGCATGTCTTGGGTCACATTGTTGAGTCTAGATCACCATCACCGTAGGCGACACCATGTACGTTGGTCCGATGAACTCTTGAATAGTTGAACAAACCAAAAACTAGATGCATGCCAATAATGTATACAATGTTGCGACAAATGTCGTGTTACTGAGGAAGACGTTTCTTGAAAGTACCGCCCCGCGCTAAGGGCTTGCAAGGACCTAAGCGAGCCGTCACTCCGAGCAACCAGACCCGTAAACAATACGTCAGAACAAAAAGAGGTTGGGAGGCCAACACTGAAGCCAGCCGACCCGCACCAGCCCCTTGATCTCGAAAGCGTTGCTAGTCAGTTGTGCGCATCTAGAGTTTTGAGCAGGCATCCTCTAAGCTGAGAAACCTCCAAGCACCATCTACTGCAGTGTTATCTGACCATTACTGCCTAGGATATCTCAAATCACTCATCCGCATCTCCCCACAACCCACTTTCGATATTCAACATCCACATTCCTTTCTCAATCTCAACTGCCGAAATTTTCAACGCATTCCACCGATAACCACGAGCTACTACGAGGACTGCGTGTCAATCTAGAAGCCGTCCTTCTCGAAGGACAGGGCGAGAACGAGGACGTCACAAGGGAAGTCACAGCTGGTTTAGACCAGCAGTGACGCCGCCATGGCGAACCTGAGATTTGCCATGGGCATAAAGCGTGAGTTCTCCTCCAACACCCAAAATCACTCCCAAGACTGGAATCTGACTCAATCGACAGGACTCGTGCCCTTCCTCGGCTACCACCATGTCCTCATGATCTTCATCGCCATCGCCATCATCCTCCTGTCTCTCCTTCTCGCCGGCTGCTCATCATCATCACCGCTCATCCCGGGCATCTTCCTGATATCACTCTACTACCAGCACTATACTCCAGTCTTCGATCCCGCGCAGGTGGACCCAGGCGTAACCACAGCCATAGCGAACATTGTCGGCGGAGCCCGATTGGAAGTCCGAGTGGGATACTTCGGCATCTGCATCAACCCTGACGGAGGATCCTTCCTGTGCAGCAATAATGCGTCGAGCTTGGCTGGGCAAGTCAGTGTGGATCAGGACCCACTGAACCTGATCTGGGTAGCGAGCACGTTCAAGGACTCGATCGTCTTTCCCTACCTCATGTAAGCGCCCGGCTTTGGGGAATATTGAGCAGGAATTAAGTTCGCTAATCCGTCAACGCAGCATCGTCGCCATAGTCCTAGCTTTCGTTACATTCCTCCTACTCGCTACCTTCCCAGGCTGGCACGAAGAAACCGATGAACGAGGCTCAGAAAGAGACGTCAAGCCCTTCCCCTCCCGCCCTGTCTCGCAAGTCGCGCTCGCTCTAATCTTCATCGCCTCAGTCTTCGTCCTTGTCTCCGTACTATGGCAACATACGGCGTCCGTGGCAGCGAGTACGATAGCGCAAGATTTAGGGAATGGGAGCGTCAGATCAGGGGTCGGGACTTCGGCAATGATATTAGGGTGGTTCGGATTCGCGCTGCTGATTATCGTGACCATTGGGTTGCTGGTCATGATCCTGAGTATACAGCTGCTGGACCGCTTGACAGATGATTGAGCACCGTTGGCTCGAGGCCAATTGAACTGGAGAAGATTGATGGAGACATACGAAGACCTACATAATCTGCTTTTAGCGTGCATATCGGGTGCGTCATTTAGACGACGAGAGCTCATACCCTTCTTCAGGCCTGGTGGCCGGTCATGTATAGCGCGATTCAATCCCCAACGAGGGTTTGGCATTTCCAGGGGTTCTGGATATCGGTTTTACTGTTACTTGCTGAATGTGTGCTGTGGATAGAGAGACATGGCAGATACAGTACAACCAGGTGCCATGAAGCATGACGTGGAAGAGGTGTATATAGAGAAGGTGGTATATGCGCATGAGTATAAGACCCGAATCCAATGGTATGCAGATTTTCAAAAAGTTCCTAACCGTAGTGAATTTGCGAAAGATTGATTTACGGTAAATACCATAGACTGTAGCCAATACTGACCCGACGTTTTCGTGCATTACAAGAGTACAAGAGAGGGCAGAATACTCACTGTTCTTAATCGTACAGCATCCCCTCTCAGATAATTCATTTAGCCGTGAAGAGCGCCTACGCTGGCCGCTGGAGTACGTAAATGGCCTTAATATGAAAGCCCACCGTCGCCAGCACCATCTCCGCCACCCAACAGAGGGAAAGCAGACTTGTAGCCATCTCCATGTCCAGGCGCATCATTATGATTCTGGTGCTGATTCCGGCCTTGACCCACATAACGGTCATTGCCGGGCCCCATGTCATCAAGGGATCGGTAGCCCCCTCTTCCTCTCCCCCTCGCATTTCCTCCCCTATTGCCGCCGCCGCCGCCGCCTCCACCGCCACCACGTCCTCTGCCGCGATTGCTGTTTCCCGCAGGTCCATTCCCTCCTCCGCCTCCCCGATGTCGACCCTGGAAGCCGCCGCGCGGACCACCAGGGCCGCTGGGTCTTCGATTCTCGTCGTTGTTGTAGCCGCCACGATTCTGTCGGAAGGGTCTGTCTCGGCCGTTGTCGTTCTGGTGAGGTCGTTTGAGGTCATTGTGTGGAAGATTCTCGCGATCGCTATCAGCCTCGCCTTCGGCTTCTATCCGCAATTGGACCTTTTCACCAATTGTTGTCTCGAAGAGGAGTGAGTTTTCGACACTTGTTGATTGCCAGTTTTGGATCCTGTTGGCGTCTACCGGACGAGCATTCCTCGTCAAAGCCAGCACAATCAGTGGTACGGGCGTCTCCGTATGGATAGTAGAATTAGCTGGGACTGGAGCAACGCGCGCAGCCCAGATTTTGTTGTCGAATTGACCGATGCCTGTGACTTGCCAATTTTGCTTAAAGCCATAGCCACCAATTTTCTTCATCGTAAAGCCGGACGGTCCGCCCGGGCGTGGGGAGATCAAGATGCTGTTCGCAAGGTAAGATGTCCCATTATCTGGTACTCGATGAGAACGATTCAAGAGATCGATCAGCTTCGTGCCGTCAGTGGGCGACAGAAGATATCCGGTAAAGAACACTGTTCGCTTGATCTCCCAGGGAAGACGATGGGTGAGGTTCTCGGTGCGAATCGCAGTGTTGTGGTCATTGATCATGCGCTGGACCTCACTAGCCTCTATCACGGGATCCAGAGTGGTCAATGTGTCGGCTACCTGGATAACTTCCGCTTTGATGGTCTTTCTAGGTGTTGGTGCTGTCGGCGAAATGACTGAATCATTGAAATCTTGGAGGTACTCTCTGAATCCTTGCGTGCTACCGTTCATCAGCGTAAATCTAGAAGTCAAGACCGGGGATCTGACTGCTTTGGCCGATCTTCATATATCCTGATTTCACTAGCATCTCTGTAGCTATGTATGAGATCTGCCAGTAGAGCCTGCTTGTATTTTATGGTCGAGCTGAATCTCTGGTTGCTGGGTCCAGCCTGGGGTTTCAAGCATATCATGTCGAAAAGAAGCTGCTTGCTTGCTACTATCCTCCTGATGACCTCGACAAAGTTGTTTTCTGCACGGCCGGTCAGGAGGATGGTGAGGGCGTCGTCCTGCTTCATGCTGAGGCGGACGAGATCTACCTTGGACTGATCAGTACCCGTTATTGAGGATCTGCCTCCGCTCGTACGATGTCTTCATTCCACCATCCGTCCCAGGCCTTCTGCTCCTCTTTTTCAATGCCTTCGCCTGTGGCTTCTAGTATGCGCTCATCATGCCACCAGCCTCCGTTGATGAGAAGGTCCTGGTTTTGAAGCCAGCCTACAGTTTCGCCAGACCATAGCTTTCGGTTTGGCAAGGGGCTCATAAAGACTACTTTGGCTCAGCGAACTGCAGGCGTAGAATCTCGGGGCACCCACGGGTGTTATCGAAGTCGTAAACGTGCAGAGCCTTCACCTGCGACACAGCTTCTTCAGATCAGATCGGCCGTTCCTGTAGGAGGGGAGTAGCTTACGAGGAAGCTCTCGCGGACTGTAGCATGACCATCTCTTCAGTGCTGTCGTAGTATACGAGACAATTTTACGGGCAGCATTAGAGTTCATGGATCCATTGGCCAGCGGAGCACTCATGGTGAGTGGTTTTGAGGCCGCCATGCGCTCAAATTTCGCGCATGAATGAGAGAGGTAGAGCTGCTCACTAAACTAAGAGGACTGAAGAGTATCGGTTTATCAAAGCCCTCCGAGTCTGAATGGCGGAAGGCGCGTTCGACGTTCAGCTCGAGGCTCGGCCCGGCGACGCCACTTTTATCGGACCCTCATGAGCTAAAGTATTGACATTCTCAATTTGGCAGATATCTTGAACATCTTCAACGCATGTTCAACTGCTTCCTTGCAGCGCATGGAGGAGGAAGGAAATATCCATCAACAAGTGCTCCAGAGCACTCTCGAGGAGGCCAAGGCCAGGAATACTGCCAAGAATGCTTTCATCGATCCGTGTGTAATATGTTTGGAACCTGTTACGGAAAGAGCCGTGGCCGCGCCATGCAATCATTACACTTTCGACTTCCTCTGCCTTGTAAGCTGGTTACAAGAGCGATCAACCTGCCCATTGTGTATGTGCCTCCCTTCTACTTTTCATCGGTAAACTTGACAAGTCCGTAGGTAACTCTGAAGTCCGATCTGTCGAGTATGACTGGCGATCGCCCGACGACTTCAAGACTTATGAAGTTCCTCCCTCAAATACCGTCCAAAGCCGTCATTCCCCCGTATTCCAGACGCCTTCTCAAATCCGCCGACAACGGCCTCCTTGCCGCATTCTAAGGTCGCCTAGACCTCAGAGACCGCGTCAACCCGTGAGCTCCGACGCCGCCATACTACGTCGCAAAGAGATCTATTGCCGCCAGCTCTACTCCTTACACGTTGGCTCAAATCGCCTATCTCGCTTTCGAGATCTCACCCCTAAGCTCTTCACCGAGGACCAAGAGCTTGTATCGCGTGCTCGGAAATGGATCAGACGCGAGCTACAGGTTTTCGATTTCCTGAAGACGGATGTGGAAGCAGACCACACTGTATCACGGAGAGCCAACAACGCTGAGTTCCTGCTGGAGTATATTCTTGCAATACTCAAGACAGTCGACATCAAGGGCAGCGGAGGGCAGGCAGAGGACATGTTGCAGGAGTTTTTGGGCAGGGACAATACACGGCTCTTTCTCCACGAGCTGAGAGCATGGCTTCGGAGTCCATACAGCTCTTTGGAGGACTGGGATCGGCATGTGCAATATGACGAGGCCACGGCGTCTGGCAGTCCCATCGACAAGTCACAAGCAGACACCAGCGAACAGGGAATGAGGCAACGCAGCCCTCCCAATCTTTTAGACACTGCGGAGCGCCGAAGAAGGGATAGGAAGTACTTTGGAACGGACCGATATGCTCCCTACCAAGATCTTCCGCCGACAAGCCGAGGTCAATCGCAAGGAAGCTATGGCTGAGCTGTCCGTTCCAGAAACGCCGAACAAAACGATCTCTCCTTCAGCCCGCTGTGTAAGAGCCAACACGAGACTTTGCAGCTCTCAGAGTTGCGATAATCAAGTGAACAGATATCAGTCATCATCAGTTGTGCGAAGAGATCACTTCTGAAAAGCGATGAAGGGTTGAGCAAATGACGAAGCACACGAAGCCGCAAGCCCACAGGGATGCGAAACGGCGATCAAATTTTCCTCATGCCGTGGAAGAAGGGATATCGCAGACTGCGGGGTCTGTAGAGAAATCAATAGGCAACTGATGACGAACAGGACCCTAAGGCACTGAGTAGAACCCAAGTATTATAACCAAGATCGAACACCCTAGTGGTAGTAGGTGGGAGCTCGAGGAATGATGCTTCGAAAAATATAAGATCTGGACCTCAGACAAGAAAGAAAGAGAGCTATCAATTCTAAAACCTCTTCATCACGAGCGTAGCAAGGTGATGGATGCGAAGTACTTTGACGAAAGCCTCGATGAGTAAGGGTACCTTACTTTAGTGATCTCTTCGGAACTCAGGCAACAAATCCCTTGATGAAATCGAAAGGTATTTGACGAAACTCAAAGCACGAATTGAGAAAATCGACGTCAAGAACTGTTTGCAAGTCCCAAGGCCGTCGAAATTTCAAGCCGTCGAAATTTCAAGCTTTTCGTCAACCAGTTCTCCCAAGTAGCGCCTAGGATCACATTGATGTAATTAACGCTGAATATCCAAACATCAGTAAATCCCAACGATAATTGAGCGACTCAGACTATAACATTGCCAGGGTATTGACCGCGACATCATTAATAGCAAGGGAAATTTCGTTGCCCCTGTGGATGTCGAGGTCATTCAGAAGGAGAAACAAGTCGAAAATCAATTGAATGCATCAGCGGCAGCAGGCCCATTGGATTTGAATTCAGGAAAAATGATTATTCAAGGTCTATCAATACTATCTAAGACTTCACGCAAACTGGTATCACAATAATCCCAACACCCATGCTCGGACGAAAGAAAGAGACATGAATCACAAAGACGCCCACACGCTCAAACGCTTCCAGAGAAGAGACTGAAGAATTGTTTTGACTGTAAGCCACTACGCCGCATTGACAACCCGCACTGGCTGTCTCCGCCTCGTAGCCCACCCCTTGACCGCCAGCACCAAGATCGTCCAAGCCATCAAGAACGCCGTGAAGCCCATCGTGACAGTGAAGACAAACATGGCATTGAGGTCGTAACGCTCCATCGCGGAAACGGTGTCCTTGTTACTGGCCATGAAGATAAGACCCCCCGAGATGAGGCAGAACGAGGTGATGATCTCGGACGGCGGGCGGCACGGGAGGTAGGACGTCGGGGGCGAGAGGTAGGTCAAGATGTAAGTGACTGCGCGCGCCAAGGCGAAGCCCACGAAGAGGGTGCCCCACTGCTTATGCACCATGGTTGAGACCATGGAGGCTTGGTGGTGGGAGCTCATCATGAGGCCGAGGAGGAGGATGATGAGCGCTGGGAAAGGGTTCATGGAGAAGTTGTATGTCTTGGGTGGTGTCCATGGTTCGTCGCGGAGCTTCACGCTGCTGCTGGACGACGATGGGAAGAGGATGCTCGTGTTGAGCAGGTCTCTGATTCGCCGGGACTCGACTAGCATGCCGCATAGGCCGCCTCCAAAGAACATGATCGAGATGGAGACGTGTTCAAGATCTTGGGCGGACCATGCGCTTCCCCATGCTGACAGATGTTCCAGAAACACATTCGTGGATCCGTACAGGAAGATGACGAACGATTCCACGAATTCGGCCGAAGGGATTCTGGCTTTTCGAGCACTGACCACGCCGACTGGGGGCTTGATATTCCAAGCCCAGCCAAGTTCAGCGAAGCAGCCCATCCATCGGCCGAGGGTCAGAAGACCGTACCAGAAGAAGATGCCGCCTTTGATGAAGTGCGCAAGACCGTTGAAGATGTTATTTGCTCGCTGCAGCCATCTTGTTAGCCTTGCAGATTCCTAGACTTAATAAGTGAGACGTACGAATATGCCGCCGTAGACGACGACCCCCGTAGTGATTGCTAAAAATCCCAACAATAAAATCACACAGTTGATGATTTGGTACGCGGCATTCACAGCCTTCATCCCTTTTCTTGAGAACCTACTCGGCATACTTGAGAGAACCCGATTCATGGCGCTATTTCCAAGTAGACTACGCCTTTCAGTCAAATCAACCTCGGAGTCGGCATGTTGTGGATCGTGAAAATCGTGCAGAGATCCATCTCCACAATCCGTTGTGCCAGACATCGAATTGTTTCGAGGTGTCTCGGGTGCTGTGCCGTGCCCAATGTCATCCGAATACCCGCCTTGCCCTTGTACGTATGTTTGTTGTATTCGATGATGCTGTGCCATTGCGTCTGCAGAGATCGGTATGGGTGCTACGGCGTGCGCGTTCCTATAACCTGGCCGGGAGGAATCTGCATAAAGCTTGACCACTGCCATAAAGCTCTGCGCAACCACGACCGATATTATGACCCACCCAAGCTTATGATGTGAATTGTTCTCGTAGAGATCTGGGGTGTTCTTGGTGTAGATCGTACTGAGAAGAAGAGCTACGCCGTTTATGCCGAGAAAGCTGAGCTGGACTAATACGGCAAGGCGCGATCGGGCAGCACTTAGAACGACACCTATAGAGAGTTAGGTCAGATCTCCAGGTTCTAGATGGTCGACTCACCAATAGGCAGGACGAAGAGCCAAGCTATTATCATAAGCCCTATATGCCCCAACAACAGCCCTGAGTACTCCGGGTGAGCGAAATAGCTTTGAGGCGACTGTGCGACTGTCATATTCGCCAGGCAAGTTGTAGAATTGGAGAAGTGGACACCTGTGCCAGAAGAATCTTTCATCGCCATAAAGTCATCATGGCCATGAGCAAATACTTCAGGCAGTACTCGCAGAAACAAAAGCGCCGCTATGAGATTCAGCTGAGATGTGTGAACCGTGGGCTCTAGGCAGAATGAGAGACTCTGTGCAATACTGCACAAAGAAAGCAAGCGTCACTCAAGCTAGGGATTTGAGTATATGAGATAGAAGGATTATTCAGGTGCTGATGGACGAGCCTTGCAGTAATGAGGTGGCACTGTTTGCGTTGTGGTTGTGGGCAAACGCTTTCAAGGCGGTAGGAGAACTCCCCAAGATATCATCACCAAGAGGAAGAAGCGGAAAGCCTGACAGGGAGCAAACGCATCTGAGCACATGATTCTGGGAGCGGACTTAGCATATGTCAGCGTATTGCAGCTGGGATATTTGATTTCCGATGCCATAAGCATTCGAGAAACTGCTTTGACATACACTCCGAAGAGAGCATAACCGTCAGCAACGGAACTTTAGAAGGCTTGTCTAGCGCGCCTCGGCTACAGTGACCGGGCTGCTGCGATAACGCCGATCACATGTCACCCATGCGACCACTTTCTCATCAGTCATGCTTTGCTCTTCCAATAATACTTTAAGGTCAAGGGATAGTGATCGCTGTTACCGGACAGCCGTTGTTGCCGCACTGTCGTTGGTATATGCCAAGGCGCAGTCGCCTCGGATTTTGGAAGTGGTTTCGGACCTCCCTTCAACTCCTACCGATTTCGCTTTTACGGCCACTGCGGCACTTGCTCGGTCACAAGTCACACCATGGTCTGGAGGACAGAAATCTGACTCACAGAGCATCGGTGTCCGGTTGCATCCGAGGAGCTATGCCTCTGATTTATGCTTTGCGTATGCTTTGCGTATGTCAGCCCACCATTTTGAGACGGTGCCAGTCTCTGTCCGAACAGAGGATGCTGGAGACTGGCGTGCCAAAAAACCTCATCCCGTCTTGGCAAGCTTGCAAGCCCCCATGTCCCAAGTGTGGAGGAACCTTCATTGCTCATTCAAAACCTTTGGCGCAGGCGACTAGTCAAGCATCATTGCCACAGCCATGCATCGCATTCGAAGTTGGCAAAGCATCCAAACTTATTACTAAGCTGACCCTGAGCATGCTGTGGCTCAAGGGTTGTCGTTCGGATACCGCGATACAATTTGTGGATCGAATGTTCCATAATTTGGCCACTGCAAACCACGATGCGGGAACCACGGTCTTCCTGCGATTTAGCCGGGGCATTCATCAGCCATCGCACAGTCATAGCCGCTAGAAACTGCCAGCTTAGCGACGTCCAAGAACAGATGAGTAACAAAGGGGTTACTTTTAGTATGGCAGTCATCGCTCAGGAACGGAGGATCGCAAAGGATACTGTCGAAGGACCCCTTCATTTCTGCTGCATCACTAGTCAGCACCGAGCAAGTAAATCTAGGTACTATATTCTGTTCACAACAGCACTTACTGGGAAGCTTAAAGGGAGCATTGAAGTCATAATGAGCAAATTCCGGAAAGACCTCGAATCTCTTGTCAAATTCAAAGAGCTGGATGGATGGAGAACCATAAGCGCCTGAGGCCTGCGAGTATTGATATTTCGTCAGTGATTACTGCTTCAAGCACACTCGACTCCCCGACCAGGGAACCCTACCATCAAATTCTTGAGCTGAATAAAGACGCTTGGCGCAGAAACAATAGCAATTCGAGTGGTTGCTGTTGCATCGCGAAGGAGTTCCTTCGCAAGCAACGTTGCTGTTTCGTCGCTGTACTGCGTGGACTGAGGGAGGATGAATTGAAGCAGTGCTTGGATTGGTTCATACCCAAAATTGACTTGCGTTCCAGTCTTCGCTGAACATGTTCATGGACAAGGGAGCTTTTCGGCATTGCTGGCTTTCATCCAGCTTGAATTTCAGATCCTCAAAATTCTTCTCCTTTTGGTCTCTTTCAGCGTAGAAATCTTGCAAAGCTGCAAATGTAGCACTTGACAAAATGCTGAAGATCATCAGAGATCAAACGTGACCAGGAAGCGAAACATTCCGGAAGAGATTAGACCTACGGCATATCATCGTCCTCGGCGTGTCTGTCCATAGCCACAAGAATACTAATATTATGCGACTTACGCAGGTCATGCAGTAGCTGTCAGAACGAGAGAATGACATCAATTGTCGGAATAGTGTGATCGAAGCGGCAAAGCAAGACTGGGAAAAGGGGATGTCTCCCGGGTTAAGCGCGGATTTTAGGGCTGGCACTAGCGGCTTTTTGCCTCGTGAGAAAGAAGTTGGACGTTGACACATTGCGAACCATCGGCGCAAGAAGCAGAATGAGGAATGCTTTTATGTGAGCGTCTAATAGCGCACTTTTAATAAGCACACATGGAAAGATAGCACAATCTTCAAATAGCGCCGCTCCCGCCGCCCTTTAACTCCCAATGGCACCTACACTCCCTCAATTCAATCCGGCTCGACTAAGGTCCTTCATCTTCAGGCTTCCGCTGCTCACCCGTGTCTTCCTCGTGGTGATTGCCTTATTTTGGATCTTGGAGCTTCAGAGCGCGTGGAATGTGGTACAATGGGGCGCGCTCATTCCGAAGGAGGTCAATCTCGGTACAAGTACGTACATACGGAAAGACTGTTTGCGGTATCCTGCCCGAGCCTCGAAGCTATGTTTGGTAACGCGGCGAGTACTAACGGACTTGTTCTGCGATTAGTGTACCGATTGAATACCTACCCTCTCATACACCTTGGCTTCCTACACGCGTTCCTCAACGCAATCGCACTCGTTCCCCTGATGGAGAGATTCGAGGCCGAGCACGGCACCTTGCTGACCGGCGCCATGTTCCTTGGTCGTAAGTCGTCCTAGTAGAATGTCTAAACTCGATTGCTAATTCTCGTCCTAGCCCTGTCGACTATTCCAGCTGGGGTTTACCTGTTGATTGAAAGAGTAGTATTGAGAGGGAACACTGCCGTCATGGGCGCAAGGTATCAAAGCACCCCACACACCAACTCCAATATCTGTTCTCTAATAATGTCCACAGCGTCTGGGTCTTTGTCCTCCTGGGTATTGAGGGCATCAAGACATTCAGAGCTAACCCTCATTTCACGTAGGTTGCCAGCTCGTCCACTGATTGAGAATGCTGACATTGCTCTTTCAGTATAAGCACATATAGGATTCCGACCTGGACTACACCGCTAGTGGTTCTTCTCTTCGTCACCGCCCTCGTACCTAACACCTCATTTCTTGGTCATCTTTGCAGCATAGCGACGGGTTACATATGTCAGTCATCCATTTTATAGCTCTGTTTCTTTGATCTTCGTGGTACCGAGTCTGACATCTTCAAAGACGGTTTGGGTTATCTGAAGATCCTAGCACCCCCAGAGAAAATTCTTCGCTGGATCGAAGGAAAACTCAACCTCCTTGGACGCCTTCCCCATTATGTGTCCATAGATCAGAAGACCTACGGTCGGTATGGCGTCTTGCCTACGACCAACACTCCTACAATGCCTGGAGCCGGCGAAGGATCGGTCCCCATGCCTTTCATGGGCGGCGGTGGCCATAGACTGGGTCCGTAAATTATAGACTGTAAGAATCGATTCTATCTTTTCTTCACGATGTGACCGTCTAAAGCTTGCGCTTTTCCCTCTAAAGCCGTGTTTGATCGCCGTGGCTTTCTCGGGCTGGCCTCATTTGGGGCGATCATTATGCTCTTGATCGTGATCTTGTCAACGTTCATATCAGCCTAAACTTTGCGTCAAAGTTTTGTGAGCACCGTTCTACATTTGAGACTTGCTTATCTTCTTACCTGCTGGCTTCCCCCTATCATATATTGAGAGCGCAGAAGCTACGACCGACAGCCTCATATCCCCACCACTGGGCCTGAAAAGCTCTCTGTTCACTCTCCGTTCCCTATATCATTATATCCAACCCCAACAGTCCTAGCCTGAACGCTCTCCTTTGCGATTCCAATATCTTCACAGCTGATGGACTCTTCAGCATCGAGCACAGTTGCGTGTCCACCGCATCTGTCCCAATCACTCGCCATATAACGACCCCATATGCCAGCTTCCCCAACCAGAAACTCTCCTGCATCCACCAACGACAGTACCTCATGCGCCAAAAATGTCACAACCCCCGCGAACCCCTCAGACATCAAGATCGTCACTTTCTCCAAATACATCGTCGCCAGCACTCCAGCTCAACAACTCTTCTCCAAAATTACCTCACAAACACCGCGGCCGACCGCTTGTCCGGTCAGAAACGATCTCTGTGATACCGAACAGACTTACTACTGGCCTCTTCGTCGTCACCGCTTGGCCTCGCCACCCCACCGCCCTTTTCGACCGCCGCACGACCAGCCACTGCTCCCAGGACCCACCCACGACTGCTCTAACACCGCAGTCGCGCGTACCCACGCCACAGCCGCTCCCTTCGCCTAGAGCTCCTGCGCGGATGCGTAAGCTCGGGCTTTGGCGACTGGATTCGGGGCAGTAACGCACTGCGAGCAAGCTCGATGACCTGGGCTCCTCAAGTGGCAGATAGGTTAACTTTCAGCTGGGATCGGCAACCATGGATCGGTTGTAAGGAGCTGTGGTTGGGAGTAGGTCTCGGCCTAGTCGTAGGCATGATGTATTGGATGTTGTCGCGCTTGCCATACGACAAGCGGGTGTTGTATGCTGAAGCCTTTTAATCGGGGTCGGTGAGATGACCAGCTTAGTTGGAGCCATGGGAAGAAAACCGGGCATCTTCTAGCCTCGCCTCCTCCATTGCTTCTGGTACGACTACCATGACTCCGTACCAAGTTCTTTGTCTCCAATGAGCCTCCAAAACAGGTACCGCTCTCGATAGACAAACATAATACCTACCGCTTCCCATCGCAAACTCCCTACTCCCTACTCCCTCCAACCCTCCGCCACACTCTCCTATCCACAACTACCCATTCCCGCCTCTCCCTCATGCAAAAAACCGCCCATGTCCATCTCCCTCTCCACAACCACAACCCCAAACCCCAAAAGCGCCCCACCCTCCTCCATCCACACACCCACATATCCGAACCCCTCAACCTCCCTCCCAAACCAGAAAAAGAGAACCAGTGCAGGACCCGCCGGAGCCTATCTAGAGTCCGAGATGAGAGGAAGTAGTTGTAAATATGGTTATTAGATTTTTTGTTGGTAATGATGGTTTTGGAGTAGTGGTGTAGATTTTTGGAAGTTTTGGGATTTGTGAGAGGGGGAGAGGAGGGGGATTGCCTCTGGCTGTGGGGTTGTTGTGGGGGTGGTTGTTGGTTCTAGCTGCTGGGAGTGGGTGGTTGAGAGTGGGTGCATATGCCTTTGTCGATTGACATCTGAAGAGCGAGTGCACCGTGCTTGTTGGCCATGCACGCATCTAGCAAAGGAATGTTGTACCGTGCGATATGTGCCAACATACCCAAAGTCTCCTCTACCGAATCCTCGACCGAGCCAACGCCGTCGATCATAGGCGGTACTAGAGAAGAGAAGAGCCTGGGTCGTCATGAGGACTGTGGACTTTGACTGGAGGCCTCATCCAAATAGAGGATCAGTATCTGGAGAAGCATTGTGTGGCTATCGGGATCACGGACGTGCTTTCGAAACCAACTAATGAGGTTTTCGGCCCTTTCTTCGGTTTTCAACCAATCCTTTCGCTTCGGCGTTCTTTGACATGGGGATATACTGCGCGCTGATAGGAGATAGATATAGATAAGAGCCATGAAGGGGATCGAACCTACGAGAGAGATAGGGTGCTGGGAGGTACTTCGGCATACAGATCGCCTTGTCCTGTATGCTCGTATAAATGAAATTGTCCTTCGAGTGGTATCGTCGCTTCCATATGCATGCTGTCGTCAGGTCCTCCCTTTAGAAAAAAAACTTCCGCAGCTCTTCCCCACCATTTCCCTTCCACTGAAACCCTGTTCCCTCCGTCTCTCCTAAGGTTTAGGAATATGTATCGTCCGACTAACCATCGCACACCCCCACCCCACAAAAACCCCCACAACCGGATGCACCTCCACCACCGTCCCCTCCGCCCAGCTCCCCCCAATCACCCCATACTCCCCGCCATTCACCTTCCCCTGCCCCACCAGCGTCGCCATCGCAGCAACGATCGCCAAGCTTGTCGGTATGGGTGTTCCTTCGAAGTACTTGCTTTTCCCGGTGGAGTCTTTGGGGAGGGCGGAGACGGTGACGTTGAAGCGCGCGAGGCGGGTGAGGCCGCAGAGGACGAAGAAGGAGAGGAGGAGCGTGTCGATGGGGGTGCGCAGGCCGAGGGCGAAGGCGCAGACGGCGGGGGCGACGCCGAAGGAGATCTGTGGGTGGGGAGGAGGGAGTTAGTTGACGCTCGTGTTTGGTGACATGGATCTTCAAGTCGCTCCGCATGCTGTGTCATGGGCTGGAGCAATGTGGCCGCGTACTGGGCAGTGACTGTGTAGGCGAAGCTCGGCCGTGGATCGACGTACCAAATCCGCCAAGGAATCCAGCTCCTGCCCCATCAGGCTGCTTTTCCCTCTCCACCTCGCGACCTTCCCATCCATGAAGTCAAAGAAAAGCCCAAACGGCATAAAAGCGAGCGCTGCCCATATGGGGCCGTAGGCGTCTGCAGGGCCGAGGCAGTACCGCATGGAGCTGAGGATAGACATGAAGCCGCAAAAGCCTGGTGATGCTTCGTTAGAGACAGATCGATACTGATGTGGAGCGTGGAGGCGGACCGTTCATTTCAGTGATCAGGTCGGCGAGGTGAAGAGCCCTGAGTGCAGGGCGTCAGTGCGTCCATTGGAGTGGTTCGCTGGAGGAGCGGGTACTTGATCATGGAGAAGTGGCCGGCGTCGGAGGCAAGGAGCCGTTTTTGCTTCTCTTCGCCTGGAGTGTGTGTCAGTAGAGAGCGCAATTGAAGGTATTCGAGAAACGTACTACCCTGGGAGACTGCTGTTGAAGGCTGCTTTCCCGCGCCGCCATTGGCGGTATTGGCTCGTAGAGACATGGCTGCTCAGCTTGCTGAGCTTCGTCTGGCAATTCAGTATACTGCAAGGGTAAAATCTGATAGTTACTAGAGTGTGCGTCTTATGACACAGGGTGCATTGTAGTGGTAGCTCTGATGGGATATCAAACATGGATTTTTGGGAGCTTTGGAACGTCACTAGCCTCATAGTCACGTGGTATAAGAGGTGAACATCGGATGATAGGACTTGATAACGAAACAACGCTTCACCCATAAGCCTCAGAAACGATACCTACATATAACTACATCAACGATTTTCCAGCTTCCGTCTATACCATCCTACTTTCCATCAATTTGACCTAAAGCAGGCGGGAATGCTTCAAGGTCTGGGCAACATTTAGGTGGGAATAATGATGGAATTATCTTGTGATGTAGAGCCTAAAATGTTTGGAATCCTCTACCATCTTTTCCGTCTATCTCACCGTCTACCGATGTCATCCGAACCGCTGTGTTTTCGAGGACAAATTGCTGGATCATACAGCCCGACGAGGCAGCTATGTATGCCAGCAGTTTCTTCAGCTTCATACTCAAACACTACACAGATGTTTCGCTTGTGCATGAGAAGTTGGAAGATTGTAGTGCGTCACGATCGTGTCGAACTAGAAGCCACAGCTCATAAGGTCAAAAGCTGGGCCTTGACCCTTCGTGTCACACGTTACCACCTAAACGCCGAATCCCCAGGCACAAATACATTGGTTGAAGAGTTTTGAATTGTTCGAGAGAACTAGAATATTGTAGGTATCGTGTTGGAGGGCTGATATGAGTGGTTACCGATTGTCCGGGTTTGTTACCTGGGTATTGGATTAGCGCTGTTGAGAGAAATGTGCGTAAGAATGATGGTAGCGTACCTGCAAGATTCTTCTCGAGTAATCTTGGTTGTCTGCAATACTTCCATCGCTCTGCCGCCTTTGCATCATCACTGATGGCTCAAGTCTCGAATCGGACATCGAGGCGGCACTCGAAGGTAGGTTGTGGTTTCTGAACGGGTTCTCGGCGTTCTGGTTGAGTTCCTCTTCCCTAGCTCTCCTTCGATGCCGAAGGAAGAAGAAAAGACCTCCTGCGATAGCACCAACAACAGCCACACCAACAATCGCTCCAGCAGCAATAGCCCCTTTGGGCGGGCCCCCGGCGGATGACCCTGACGCTGTCGCTGTTGCCGCATTGCTTTGACCAGGCGCGGTGATCACGACGGTACTTGTAGGGCCGATAAGCGAGGGAGATCCGCTCTGAGTTGTGTCTTGAGCAGGTGCTGCGTTCGGTTTTGGCGAAGGCGAAGGCGATGAAGGATCGCTAGGAGTTGGCTTAGCGGTGGAGGTACTAGATGAGTCGCTGGAAGATGAGGTTGCAGCAGCGGATGGCTTTATGTTGGATACGGCATTGTCAACCCCAGTGAGCTGGACGGACCAAAAGCCTTGACCACCACCTATCAAACAGTCAGCATCTGTCCTCGACTTCCTGGATATCCAGAGTACGTACAGTTCATCTTGCCGTATCCGAAGCATGGAATACTGCATTGCGAATCGGATGTTTTACTGCTAGCGAGTGGTAGTTGATCGCCACAGAAGCAATTGGAGCCACCCGTTGTAGCCATCACGGGCTTGTTGAGCTTCACACATGTATCCTGGCAATATCCCGGCGATTGCCATGTGTAGGAGCCTTGGTCTGCTAACGGTTTCGATGAGGAATAACAGCCATTATAGGTCAAAGGTCTTAGTCCCGATGTCGCTGTTCCGGGAGCCTGCGCTGATGTCGGAGCGAAAGCGAAGTAGAGAGATATCGCCGTAACTACGGCCTTGGGGATCAATCGTACCATGGTGTGAATTTAGGTATGGTAGGGACCTTCCGTTGGGAAGGCCAGGGGTTTCTTAATATTACAGATCACTAATAACATTCAGGTCAGCTCTAAAGGCTTTCGAGTGATAAGATCGGACTTGATGTCACCAGGAGGATATTGCCAATGTACCTTTGTTGCTGTACTGAGCCGCACGGGTCAAAAAGTGGGTCTGGTTCCTTTGTTTGCGTTACCCAGAGTCACGAGACCTTCGAGTCAATGACGACGAAGACGACAATCAACAAAGATGTCGCTGCCTGGGGTTGTGAGGCTACCTGCGGGTTGTTGATGAAAGATGTGAAATGGCTCTTTAGCGGAGAGCGTCCTGTTGCCGATGTTGCTTCCGATGCCAGCTTGTACCGCTGAACCGTATCCAATCTTGGAGAACTGCCAGCAGCCTCTTATTGTCTCCACGAATGATACGAATATTGCAGAATAGTAGGAGGAAGTGTCGTCGCGGTTGGTCGACCGTGTCCTTGATTGGAATGTACTCGTTGTTTCAAATAGTCGCTCGTGCACCCCTAGAAAAGACTGGTGTAACGAGCAGAAGTGTTGCGGGTATAAGAAGCAGGGAGTGACTTTAGTGTGCCATGGAAAGCGAACGTGATGACTGTGACTGATCCGTCACAACCCCAGATACAATGTAGGTCCCACCGTCGCAGAAAGGGAAGATGACAGCGAAAAGTGAAGTGGTGAAGGCAAGTACAGCATTGAAGCCACTTGAAGCTATTTCAAGGCGCTAAGCTTGTCTTCATCTCGCTTCTGGGTCTAGAAGAGGTCTAGTCAGGAACCCGCTCGACTTCTGTGGCGTCAGCGAATCAGATGAACCCAAGCAAATCATGCACAAATAGAACTCAAGCCGCATTTGCGCAATGGGTACGAACAAGCCGTGCAATCGTAAAGTAGGCAAAGCTTCACGGAGTTTTTGGGTTAAGATGGTGGAGCTCAATGTCGAATGCTCGTTGGTTGAGTATGCAATCCAGAACAACTGGCCTGCACATAGCAAAAGGGATTCAAGTCAACAACAATCACCAGAACAGAACCGAGCGTTGAATCGCACGGCTACACTAGGCTTCCTTGATCAGCTAGTCAGAATGAAGGTTGCCAGAGACATTCGAGTCAAGATATTGTGTTCTTATTTTCTGGCCTACTGCGCACCAATGGAGTCCAGCTGTTGCTGCTTAACTATTGTTCCTTGAGACGCTACTAGCAAGCTGCAGGCATCCGACTGTGAATTGAAGATTCGACAGAGCGCCACTCTCTCCGTACTGCCGCACAGCCAATGTCTTAGATCTCTAGTACTAAGTACAGGTTTGCCAGATTTTCTAACGCAATGAATCGAGTTACTATGCAACGACAATGCCCGAGTATACGCGACATAAGCAAGTACATAACGTATCATACATCGATCACCTATAGTACCGCGGCTCGTCGAAGACGTGGTAAGCATGGCCTCGAACACCCTGGCCTCGGAACATGGCAGGGAAGCGCAAGCCCTCAGCGACCTCACTCTCGTTGATTAGTTCATCCGTCCCCTCAGGCTGACCCACTACAAATTTGCCCACTTGTAGCTCTGTATCGGTGATCGTGGACCGGCTGACCCTTGCATATCCCGTCCTCTTGAGGCCCTTGTACAGTATGTATTCGCACCAGCGGTCCCAATCAGTCGAATCAATATCTCTCATCCCACTTTTGTCTCCAACATAGGTGTTGTAGTTGCCTTCCCCGGGCTTGGTGATGAGGTAGCTCAGCAGAATCGTTGGCCTCGGAGATTCGCGCATCAACATGCTCAGATATTCTGATTGTAGCCTTCGGTCTTCCGGGTCTTCTTCCTGTCCGGAGTGGAAGACAAGAACATCGATATGCTCCCCATAAGCATCAATGGTCGCGTGGATCGCCGGAGCGAGCTCGCCAACCGGTGAAGGCAGCAAATGGTGAGTAGAGTTGAGGATGGGAAATTTGGATAAAAGCGCCGCACCCCATGTATGCTTGTTCGGTCCCGGGCCAGCATCAACATACATGCCCAAATTCTCTGCGATATATTGGGTAGTATCGCGGTTGCCCATGATGATTCTCTGTAAATCGGTCTCGAGGAATCCAATGACATCGACTTCCAATTCTTTGATCAGGTCCCGTATCCTGCGCTCAGAAGACCACATGTCGTTGTCCAGTGAAAAGTGAATCGTCCAGATTCCGGCAGTGATGACTTTCTCATCTTTGTGGTAAGGGGTGTAGTCATTTGTTGGGAAACGCAGATAAGATATGGCAATGGCAAATAGTTCCAGAACCGCAACGATATAAATATAGTACGACAGCAGCCGGTTCGGACCTTTCTTGCTGAGCTTGTGTCGAGTCTCCAGACGGCTTTCGGTCTTAGGTACCGCATACATACCCACTCCAACCAGGAGGGCCATGGCCGCCATGATCCAGTCCGTGTGCTCCCGCAAATACGGCCCTCCTGGAACAAATGCGTACGCGACTACCCAAACGTGGGCCAAAACGAGCAGGTTGTAGAACAGGAAACCCAGACCGAAGCTAAATGGACCGTTACGAACAGCTGAGCTGATCAAGACAGGGGCTGCGGCCATCAATGAGGTAGCGAGCAACAGCGCACCGGAGTAACCCGTCCAGTTGCTGAACCCGGTGACAAGGAATGCCCCAAGGCCAATCGATACGAAGTGTACCCAATTGGTGACAGACTCTTGGAAAAGGATGCCAACGACCACACCAAGTCCCATTGCGAGAAGGGTCAGAACGCCGTTTGCCGCAATGGGGCCTCGCACCGGGAAACCTTCCCAAACCCATAGGATCATTGTACTTGAATCAGATAGAAGTGAGTGCATGCCGAAGAACAGACCAGCCAGGCCCAGACCCGCAAGCACTGGCGATTCAGCACCCTTAGCTTCTTGTCCACCGCGGCTTTCGGTGACTTGTCGAGTGGACCGCAAAACGGCTACAATTGCCAGGGCGAAACCAAGCTTATTCCAACCTCCGTTCTCTCCGTGCATAATAGGCCAAACTGGGTTGTTAGTGTGAAAGGCAAACTTGGCGATGCTCGACAGAATGAGTCCGATACTCCAAGCCAATACTCTAGCTTCCAAACGAGGCAGCTGAGACCTCTCTGCATACCATGTAGCTGGCCACGCAAGGCAAACCATAGTGATACTAAAGCCCACAACTAATAGACGGTACTCGGGTGTCTTCACGGTGTACGCTAGCAACCCTGAGAGCGAAAGCAAATGGACAAGGCGGAGGTTTTTGATGATCATGGGACGGATAGACCGAGAGCATAGTAGCAAAGGTGATATGGTGCACATGACCACAATTTCCCATCCTGAGATGCCCATATGCCAAAGCGGAAAATCTGATGAAAGTCAATGATCCTAATGGAAACCTCCTTTGAGTGGGACATACACCATACGATCAACCCCAGCGAAGTGAGCATTGACCAGAATACGAACTACAGCATTTGTTAGCAATTTGCAGGAGCCCCGAAGTGCAAAAGCGGGACCGACTCCATTGTACACGTCGGCCGCAGCGTCGAAAGCTTCCGCCCAGGACAGCCCGGATCCGAATATTCTGCCAATAGGCTTATCCTTTCTGATTACGAGTTAGCCCCATGACCTCTATCAGTTCTACGTTGACATCTCACTCTTTCTCGAGTATAGCATTCCCGATTGGCTGGTTGTTCCTACGAAAACGCCTTGTCAGTCTTTGCCCAAGGCATCGGGCTCATTGATCCGTACTTTGCTCATTTCGGAAGCCAGTTCACATACCCTCTGCTAGACCCTTTGACATCTCTGATCTGCAACTCAAATCCTTCGAAGTCTAGTGCAGTTACAGCGTCGAAACCCACATCGAAGAGTATCAACGCCCACTCAAAGAATGCGTAGGTGGTGTAGGCTAGGGCTGTCAGTCGATGCTCGTAAGGTGTATAAATGGTCAAACTTACCTCCAGGTACTTTGTGGACCTTGTGCTGGATGAAGAAATATATCAGTGGTACTAGAGTACCGAAGAATAATGATGCAAATCTCTTTCTCCATTTGATCGCCGTAGGGTTGTTGGGGCTCAGCGCCAGACAGCCTAGCGTCCATGGCAGGGTAGCCACCAGGTAGGATATCATGAAGATGTCATGCCAGTTGTGATCATCCGTTGAGGTAACATAAGTCCAGCCACCGCATGTAATTGTACGGAATATACCTGTGCCGGCCACAATCTTCGGGAGCGCTGAGTCGGAACGTGCTGTGAGGATGTACCAGAGGAAAACGAGGGCAAAGCGAGGTCCTAATCACACATGTCAGTGTCTGGACCTAGCTCGCGGCGACATGTACCGCACCTGAGGTGATTGCAATGAACAGCTGGAATATTGAGCGCTCTGGATATCGATCACCAATGGTAGCAGAGACGGAGGGAAACCATTCTTGGGGATAACCCTAGGAGCTTTGTCAGACAATTCGAAGAGAGCGGATCAAGCTCTTACATAGTATTCGTTCTGTACAATTTTGTCGTAGTGGAGGTACAAGCCCGTTGCGAGTGCCCCCAAGAAAGCTGTGTATGCGACCACAGTATGGGTCCAAGATACCCATTTACCAGACACAGCTACCACCAATTCGCCGTCCCTATATTTAGGGGCCATTGCGCGCAGGACAGCTCGGGCACACTATCGCTCTCTTCGGTGAAACATGATTGCTGAGGAGTATGGCGAAGAACAGTATTGACCGCCCCTGGAAAGAACATAAGACCCCTGAGGCTTTGAATGTGTTTACAGCGGTTTTTGGTAGCCGGCGCACAGACCAACTGCGCCTTAACTCCGACGACCGAGCAACCCACCAAAACTCTCGCTTCTTTCAAGCCATCGGATTGTACCTTATTTTGCTATTCGTACTTGTTTCCGTTTAGCAGATTATACTTACAGATGGCCGGTGCAAGCGATAAAGCTCGCTTCTACCTTGAGCAGTCAGTCCCGGAGCTGCAGGATTTGCAAAGGAAGAAGATCTTTACAGAAGTACCTCCTTATGTTATCACGGATGAAGCGCACGAATCTAATGACTTGAATAGCAAGAAATCCAATCAATTGCCAGAAAGCGCTCCGACTTCGAACATAAGCTTAATGCACGGGGTTCGCAACCGTCTGATTACGCTCGATATGCGGAATATGAAATCAATCTCGAGTCTTTGCGGCGGAAGCGCGTGAAGAGGATGGGTCTGAAACGAACAGGTCATGCAGGTCAAAGACGTATATTCTTTGTCTTAGACCGGGCCACGCGGAAGTTTCCCGGCGACATCGGTCTGTGGATGCAGTACATTGAATTCGCTAGAAGACAGAAAGCCAATAAGAAGTTGTCCCAGATTTTGACCAACTTGCTCCGGCTTCACCCTACGAAACCTGCGCTCTGGATCTACGCCGCCAAATACACACTGGAGGAAAAGTCCGACATAACAGAAGCAAGAAGCTATATGCAGCGAGCCCTAAGGTTTTGCAAACGTTCGAGGGACCTATGGCTTGAATACGCAAAGCTGGAGATGATGTACATCTCTCAGATAGCCACACGTGGCCGGATATTGGGGCGACAGGAATCGCGAGATCTGGAAGCTGAGACCGGCAGTGAAGTGCTGAAGCTGCCTGCAATCATCGCACCGGAGACGTATTCTAATGCTGCGTTCGACGAAACCGTTGATGAAGGAGTGTTGGCGGAACTCTATCAAATACCAGCATTATCTGGAGCTATTCCAATGGCAATTTTCGACGCAGCTATGAAGCAATTCAATAACGAAAACATTTTGGGCCAACAATTCTTTGACATTGTTGCTTCCTTCCACTATATTCCTTGTATGGCAAAGGTATTGCAGCATGTCGTGGATGGCCTAATCGGTGCACGCCCACATAGCCCACATGCACTGGCTTGTTACATCCAACAACCGACTCTCTCCGTTGGAACCAAGTCCGCCGATTATCCTGCTGCGATAAGAACCTCCTTGGACCGACTTGGATCGTCTATGGAAATATTGTCGACCACACAGAGCGTGATTACATGCCCCCAGGCTCGCAGCATCCTAGCACATCGAGTAATCGAATGGCTCTTGCGGTTGGTAGAAATTGACGATGTGGATTCAGATCTTGCCTTGGTCCTCTCCGCGACGCTAAAGAAGACCTGGGCTCGTTTTTTGACGGATTTGGCTGACGACCCTGGCGTCAGTGCTGACGACCTTTCGTCGTTGCTCAAACAAATGCAAGCTCAGGGCCTTCCAAAAATGGCAGAGTCAGCTATCACGGTCGGATCTAGTATATGGCCTGAAGACAAGCGATTTCTTGGTATGGTAGGATGAGTTGTTCGTCGCTACCCACACAAAGCTTCAGTAATCGGATTTCCCAGCTTTTCGAGAGCTCTTCTTGCTACTATGAGTCTTCTTAGATCTTAGACGGGACTCATTCTCTGCCTTTTGTCTTTAGACGTAGGAAGTCAGCACACTAGTATGTGAGATACTGAGACCAATAGAGATAGCATACAATTTTTTGACTTTCCTTACTTGATCCGGTGAAGTCTCTCCTTTGATTGTTGATCGACAAATTTGCATGATGTTTTGGTATAACTTGCGGAAACATTCTTCTACATTGTCACTTTGCTTTCGACTGCTGTCAGCCTGCACTATCAGGGCTTCCGATTTGGCAGCATAGTATTGAGATGCCGCAAGAGCCTCATGAAAAAATGAGGGAGTTAGATGAGACAGGTCTTTGATCGCCAAGCGAACAGTAGCTTTTGAATTAGTTCTATAGGAAATCAGAAGACATTGCAAGGTGTATGACAATATAGCCTACTTGTTAACTTTCTGACCTCCAGGACCAGATGCACGACTGAATGACACCTCGCAAGAATCCCTAGGTACTTTACTTTGATCGAACGTAGCAAGCCACTGCCGTCCAACGGCTTGCTCCTCCTCTGAAAGTCCACCGTTATCAACCGGCAGCGTGGCTAGATACCGACAAGCCTCCCAGCTGCTGCAACGGTTGGTCAAAGGCTTGAGGCTGCCTATATTTCTGAGAGCAAAGAGCATATCTCGCGGTTGGAGTTTGCTTTTCAAGCTACTTCATCTGGTTCGACCTTCCATCTTCACTAAGCTTGTAACCGAGCCATACCCGATAATCAATCCGTCTATATCTTACTTGGGTTGAGATTGATATACAGCTGACCGATGGTACCACCACCTTACTCTAAGGTCAATTCACGTGATGCGGAAAGACGGCACGGTGGAACAATTTCCCGCTAGCAGCCGTCATATTCTCGCACTCATGATGTCCATTTCAAAGTGTTTATCATGTTCCATGTCTCTCAACTTCGTCTCTGTGTTTTCCTACCATCATCACAGCAGTGCAATGGAAGTCATTCACAGCGGCGTTGCGAGCTGTTCCATGATCAGCGCTCCAGTCTGCACTTGGGTCTGAAATCCCCGCACTCTTTCTACATCCTACCCCCTCCTGCGATCATTGTGCCCCATACTCCTCGTCATTGCATCAATGAATTCGAGCCCTCCATCTGAAGCACACCACTTCGGAGGCCAGAAACTAACTCTAGAGAGCCCTCTACCGATTCACATTCCCGAGTCTTCGCAGATACCAGTCCTACAGAACCAGATCGATCCTATTTTCAATCAGACTTCTACACACATGCAGCAGCCTATCATGGCATCGAATGCGCATGCAGTTGATCCAGGCATTTCACTGCAGACTTGGACTGCTCTCGAGACCGCCACAAGCCTCAACAACGAAGCAGTCAACCTCACCAACGTTCAAGGGAACAGTGAAATCGACGGCGAAGGAGACGACACTTCGGCCATATCATACGAAACTGAGGAAATGGCTGGTCAAGACAGCCATCAGGAAACTGATATCTTGCAAACTTATTTCACATCTTCTACCGCTTATCCTCCTGCACCTATCGCTGCACTTGAGCCATTATCTACCCCCCTTCAGCATGATACTACGACACTACTGTCTAGTCTCAGCCAGAGTTCTCCTGAACAAACCCTTCATCGAACCACAGAGCCCCATTCATCATCCCAGCACGCCCCCTTAGTCGAATTCGAGAGTTCCACAGTTGATGAAGCTGCCGAGCATGACGATGCTCAAGCGCTCAAATTTGAACCAGGATTGAGCAACGAAGGCGTGAATTACGATACCCTTCTGGAAAGTCTATCCCCTTCCACCTCCACTGCTCCTAGCGCCGACAACATAGCTTCAATCACGACTGCTGCTCCCTCGGATTCTCCTAATGTACCCAGACCTTGTAGCGTCGAACAGCCCCTGTCCGCGTTTCCAGTCCCAGCTGGACTGCCTCCACGCCCGCCACCACAGGAGAAACCTGCTATTCATCCTAATTACAAAGCCGAGAACGACATCTCAACCTATCATTACCCGCAAACCCAAGCATCCACCACCCACAGTCCTCATCCTACCCAATCAAGTAGCTCTCATCCTGCTTCTCAAGGCTATCCTCATCCTACACCTAAAGCTGTTGGTGCAAATGGTCTTCCCCCTCCGCCCCTCGCGACTTTCCAGCAATCCGCTTCTCCGAGCGGTCCCAGCCAGGCTAGCCCCCTTACGCCTCAGACTCGACAGACAGATGGTGCAAATGAGTCTAGATCCGCTCGTCCTCACGAAGAGAACGACGACGAGGTGCCTTTTACACCTGCGATTGAGGGCCTTTGGAACAATTTCATGCGTGAAGAAGCTGTGTATGTGAGTGAAGGCTTATGGGACAGATTCCCGCATGGCTCTCGACTTTTTGTTGGTAAGGTTTCGAAGCTTGTGACTACTACCGACGTCAAACGCTGATGTAATCTAGGAAATCTTTTTACGGAGAAAGCTACAAAGCGTGATCTTTTCTACGTGTTCCACAGGTATGGGAAGCTCGCTCAGATATCCATCAAGAATGCCTACGGGTTTGTTCAGTACTACGATGCGGTCTGCTGCCAGCGTGCATTGCAGGCGGAACAAGGAGAAGCGATCCGAGGAAGGAAGATGCGTGAGTACGCTAGAAATCTATGATCGCACTTCAGAGGCTCACCACTACCAGATCTTGAAGTGTCCAAACCACAGAAGAACGCCCGCAACGCCGCTCCGACGGCCGCTGGAGATAGTTTGAGGGCAGGGTACAACAAGCGTGTAAGAAGCCCAGACTATGGCCGTGGGTCTCAAAGAGGGGGTCAACGTAATGGTAATGCTGGGTACGACCGTGGCGTACCTCCTGGAGGTGTCAGAGGAGGGGACTTGAGACGAAGGGACGATTACCGCCCAATGCGCTCACCTTCGCCAAGAGGGTTTCGTGGACGCGATGAATACCGTGGTTCTAGGAACAGAAGCCCAGATCGCTACTATGGAGGCCGGCGAAGTCGCTCTAGATCACCGACTTACGGTAGAAACGGACGCTATCGAAGCCGTAGCCCACTGGGACGGGATCTAGATGAGGAAGCAATTCTACCCTTCCCACGAAGGGAACTGAGGGATGTTCCGGACGTCCAGCTGATATTGGTCGATCAAGTCGATAGGTGAGCAACTTGACCAGTCGTAAGATAGTCTAGGGTGTCAACTGACAGACATCGGAAATTTCAGGACTTTTGTTGGCTATATTGAGAAATCGTTCCGTGACCGCGGACTCCGTTGCGACGTTTTACAACTACCTAGGGTCTCAATGGCTGCAGTAATAAAGAGACAGATCATTGAAGGAGTACAGGCCGTCGTCAAGATCCTTCGTCAGTCGCAAGTTACAGGCAAAATCCCTCTCCAAGTATTCGACAGGCGTGGAGGACAAGACAACGTGCGCTTTGAAGGCAAGTCCCACCACGGAAACTCATATATGCCGCTTGACTAACGGGCATGTAGAATATGAAGAACTAGATGCTAACATTGCCGCCGAACTTGTGGTCAGAGCGAAGGGCACGCACATGGCACCGCAACAGAATCCCGGTCCTCCATACCCAGGCCCTCAATACGGTCAGTTTCCACAGCAGGGGCCGCCACAGCATCAACCACAACAGCAAGCGCCACCCGCAGGAGCTCCCAACCTCGCAAATCTCATAACTTCTCTGGATGGCCCAGCGTTGCAGAAGCTTCTCGGTGCAATGTCGCAGAACCCGCAAACGCCTCAGACCCCTCAGAATCCGTATCAACAGCCTCAACAGCCGCAACAGCAACCAGATCTAGCGGCTCTTCTGAATAGTGTCAATCGTCAGCAGCCACCCCAGCAAGGATATCCATATGGCGCACAGCAGCCGCCTCAGCAGCCGCAGTACAATGCGCAGGCGGTGAACCAGGCTTTCGCGAATAATCCGACGCTGGCATCATTGCTTGGAAACGCTGCTAATCGCGGTCCTCAGCCGGCCATGCCGCAACAGCAGCAGCAGCATTTCCAACCTACCCAGCAGCATAATGTGCAGAACATCATAGACCAGCTGGGCCGTTACAGGCAATGAGTGCGAAAAAGAAACTTTTGAGCGAGATCGATGAGAAGGTTTGGTAATCCAGCTTGTGGACCAATGGAGTCGCTCGCTGCTTGCAGTAAGTTACGTGTTACATCAGAGAGTTTGCTGAAGAATTTCTAAACACCGAGCTAAACGGCTTTTACTAAAGTATGCGACAGGAGAGTCTACTCTCCGCATGGCTGTCTCATATCAGTCAGTGCACTAGAAAGCTGTCTTGCTCCTGCGGTGGAGATTCAGAGAAACGATAATTCAGCTTTGCACTATCTGTACATAGGAGCGAAGTAGAATTGTGCCCATGCAAATGCTCAAAAATACCAACATCTGCTACCCACGCCTGTCATGCATTTGAATATCTGTACATCTAGTTCTTTCCGAATGTGCCACAATAGTTTGCTCCAACGTCGCAATCAGCCCCCACGCGGCCACGCAGCCGGTCTCGTCAGATAGAGCCAAGTCGCCGCTTTCCCCTTCTCCGTAAGAGCCTTCCTAGCCTGCACCCACTCCTCCAGCACCATCTTCAGATCCACCTCCTTCCTCCCCAAAACATCTATCCCCCTATTCTCCGCCGCCATCACCACCTCCTCCCCATCCAAATTCTCCACCCCTCCATCGCGCTCAATCACCGCATCATCCAGCTCCACGAATTCCATCCTTCTCTTGACCCTCCTCCTCACAATCGGCGTCGGCAGCACACCTATCCGATCCCACAAACTCGAGTAAATCCCCAGACTCCTTCCGATATGCACTATCACCGGCTGGCCCATCTCCTCCACCTTCCCACCCTTCATCTCCGCCTCCAGCCCCAGCGCCGGATCCGGATTTCGGAACACTCCGTTCCGCCTCTCCTCGACCTTCCGCCTCGCGCTCTCGACTTGCATGGGTATCCAAAGGCTGCGCGGCACGGCGCCGCTCACAGCTAAGACCACCAAGGGCGTAAACTCCCCACAGATGCAGAAGACGAGAGCGAAGAGCGGTAGGCGAGCGAGGTCGGCGCGGGTGCGTCGGATGGTGAGCCAGTCTGCGCGGGTGAGGGCGCCGGCGAGGAGAGATTGTTCTAGGGGCTGGGAAGAAGGGTGGCGAGCGACGAGGATGCGGGTGAGCTTGTAGTTGGTGTAGAGGTTTTTGAGACCGGTTTTGTAGAAGGTTAGGTAGGCGCGGCCGAGGGTGTAGTAGTATTTGTAGGCGGGTTGGTCGGGTTGGCGGGTGGGGAGGGGGAGGGGAGGTGGGAGGGTGGAGGGTGGAGGGTTAAGGCGGTCATGGGGGAAAGCGTTCTCGGGGACTCTGGTGTCAATGATCGAGGGTTTGGCGCTGTGTTTAGGCGCAACTGTGGCATTGTTGCGGACAGAGTCGACTGCGGCTTTTTGAACGTTGGTGTTTGAAGGCGAGACTTTCGTGGAGTAGGATGCGAGGTGGATGGTTGCGGCGGAATGGTAGAGGCGGCGCGTGGGAGATTGGAGAAGTGCAAGATCGAGTCTGTAGATTGCTCTACAGGGCGAAGCTAAGAACATCCCCTTTCGAAATTTCGTGGTCGAATGCACGCAGATAGAAGGCCTGAAGGTGAAAGCACATCATCATCATCAGGAACTTTTGGTAGAGGCGCGGAATCGGGCCGCGACACCGTCGTCATTTTTGAACTCCGTCCCCAATTCTTTATTCTCAACTTCGAGGCTTGGTGGCAGTGCAATGTCAAAGAAGATCGTGGAGTACGTTCATCAGATGGGTCGCCCGCTCAATATACTCACAAGAGATGCTTACGTGGAACAGTAAAGATGCGCCAACGAATCCTCGAGGCATACCATATGCGCCGTTCGTGGACAAGGTGGAGGACTATGTCGTCTCGAGAGCGGAAGTTGATGGGACGATGAAGAGCTTCCAGGAGATGATATCGTGCGCCTTGATCATTCAATAATAAGCCTCTCCTCTGCTAATAACGTTCTGCATCGACAGAAAATACCAATTCATGGAAGTCAACACCCAAAGGCGAGCGGCAGGGTTGAAAGAGAAGATACCAGACATCCAAAAGACCCTGGACATGGTTCAATTCCTGAAGAGACGGAAGGTCTGTCTACGTGCCTGAGCTTCAAGTCAATACCATGCTCATACCTTTTACTTCAGCCAGATGCCGAACCCCTAGAGACTACCTTCGAGCTCAACGATACCCTTTACGCTAAGGCACTTGTCCCGCCCACGGAAGAAGTCTACCTATGGCTTGGGGCCAATGTTATGCTGGCGTATCCCATCGCTGAGGCAGAAACGTTGCTGGAGTCGAAATTGTCCGCTGCGCAGCAGAACCTGGAGAACTGTGAGGAAGATTTGGACTTCTTGCGGGAACAGATTACAGTAAGCCCGTGAATCTTTCTTGATCGATGGTCGACAACGCTGACTAAACTGGCAGACGCTGGAAGTAGCGGTAGCGCGGGTCTACAACTGGGATGTCACACAGAAGAGGAAAGAGAAGGCGGAGCAGGGAGACGACGAACGAGGAAAGGGCAGGACGCTTCCGAATGGGTAGGAAAGAATTCCTAAGCCATTTTGTTGTAATTCTAGACTCTGTAGATACCCCAAAGTCTTGTTATGCTTCCCCAGGACAATCGATCTTTCATGATACCTTAGCAGATTATACAGATTATATATTGCAGCTCCTGGAGCATATGATCTTATCCCGCTTATTACACGTACGTATCCAGTTTTCTTAATGAGCACCGCGGGGTCTTAGAGGCTGGAAGACGTCCCCTTACCATCGTTGAGATGCTTCCCCATCTCATAGCCCACCACATTGGTCATAAATACCTTCCTACCGGTCCACCAGGGAGACAGTTCATTGAGTAGCTCGGTAAGTACTACGTGAAAGAAAGAAATAATGTGCGTTTGCAGATGGTAGTTCAGCCCTTCGACACTCCATGCGCTGAAACCGATAGTGCTACTTCTGCTTGATAACCCTTATGGGAACTTCTTTCTATTGCTTCCTCCGGGTTCTCCGACCACGGCCCTGTGAATGTTAAACCTTCTGCCGCCTCAGGATTTGTCCATTAACAATCATTCAGTCCATCGCGATCTCTTAAACATTTTCTCAGATTGCAAAGCAATAAGGGACTGATCCGTGGTTTAGCTGAGCCTCAAAGCTGACTCCCCTGCCAACACACGGATAGAGACAGTGGAGAGTTGTTGGATCTCATGTATGGTAGGGCGCCGCATACAATTATCCTCCTGCTCTGTCCCATTCCGCTTTCTTCGTATTGGACTCTTGTACTGAATGACGGTTTGCCTCTATAGCTATGGGCTGTCACAGGTCGGTTCAATCCGTCATCAATTCATCGAAACGGTGTCCTCAGGAAAGCCAAAACAAGTGTGCACCACTCTATAATTCTGGCTGACACAAAGTTTAGGATATGAAGATCTTAAGTAAATCAAGAAAATCCGCAGGTAGATCCTGCAGTTGAGGGGGAACCCAGGGCGGGCAGTTGGCGATGATGCCAAATTTCCGCTTTCGGGCAAGTGCTACGAATGGAGTGACTAAAGTACCCCGCCGTGGCTATAAAACCCACGACCGCTCCGCGCTTTCTCATCCCGCGAATGCCAAGACTTCGTACCACTGGATCTGAGAGCTACCAAATATCAGGGGAGCTGCCACTACGACCAATTTCCGAACACTAATACATCTACTTCGCTTGTCGCTGCTCTGGCCATTTCAATTGACAATTTCCTCAGCCGAATACCCTTCTCCAGCTTTGGCACCACCATCAAACCAGCGATAACTCCTGGGCCTTGCACTTAGAATCACAATCACCACCAATACAGGCGATAGCGAGCTTCCCAGAATACCAGCAATACCACCTTGGCCCACATGCAGATTTACTAGAGCGTTGTCTCTAAGCTCCTGGTCAATGCTGCTGCGACTACCACAAAATCTCCACTACCCAATAACCGTCACCGAGCTGCTGAAGCAACCAAACGACAATGTCGAGAGGTTCGCACCGCTGTTTTCATACTCCTATCAAACAACGGTGACAGAAGGTGACGGTCTGGGTGAGGATCATCAGGTCCAGAGAACCTTCCCTACCAGATACGAATCCAATGTCGACGGCGTGCTGCAGGCATGGAGAATCGCGAAGGGCGCCGTCATCACACACAGGTAAGCCGTTGACATATCTCAGTCAGTGATGTGGTTACTGACTGGCAGTGCAGTGTCGAGATAGCCGAGATAGAAGAGCCATGCGATCACAGTGTCCAGTTCGGTGGTATGTGTGCCAGCTGCGGCAAGGACATGACTCAGTAAGGATACCCAACCCTCTCAGAGCTTCCTCACTGAACCTAGTCTCCCAGAGCATCATACGTTACAGAGCAAGTCGACGCTTGGCGAGCGCCCATTAACATGATTCACGACAACGTCGCGTTGACCGTCAGCCAAGATGAAGCCACCAGGGCCGAGGACGAGGCGAAGAGACGTCTGCTGTCTCTAAAGAAGCTCTCGCTTGTGGTGGATCTTGACCAAACTGTTATCCAAGCTACCGTTGACCCAACAGTGGCAGAATGGCAGAAAGATCCAGAGAATCCAAATCATGATGCTGTCAAGGACGTCCGAGCGTTCCAATTGACCGAAGAAGGCCCTGGTGGCAATGGATGCTGGTACTACATCAAGCTTCGGCCTGGGCTCAAAGAGTTTCTGGATAATGTGTCCAAGCTCTACGAGTTACACATCTACACGATGGGTACCAGGTCCTACGCAAAGCACATTTCTCGCATCATTGATCCTGAATGCAGGATCTTTGGTAACAGGATCTTGAGTCGTAGTGAGAATGGGAGCTTTACCGTCAAGAGCCTTCAGCGTCTATTCCCCGTGGATACGAAGATGGTTGTCATTATTGACGATCGAGGAGACGTTTGGAATTGGATACCAAATCTCATCAAGGTCAACCCATACGACTTCTTCATCGGCATTGGGGATATCAACTCAAGCTTCCTGCCGAAACGGCCGGAATCGCCCAAGGTCCCAAGAGTGGCGCCTGCATCAACTCCGGACCCGAATAATGACATCGCTGAAAGCGTCATCAAGGACAGTGCGGACTCCAAAGTCAACGGCACCGGCACCGAAGCCAGCCAGTCTGAGGAATCGTCGCAGCAGGAATCAATCCAGTCTAGCGTCAGTGACGTTTCGGCCCTCGAGCAACTCGTTTCCATGGGGGGAGGCGATGATCCAACATTACTTCGAGAGCAGACGGCTAGCCAGGACAAGACGATCACTACTCAAGTCGCAGATCGACCACTTCTCCAAAAGCAGAAGCAACTGGAGGCTGAAGAGGCTGCTTTGGATACTGCTTCTCAAGACAAGGATGCGGATGGTAACCCTGTCGCATGCTCAGATAGCGCCAGTGAATCCGACAAACCTCGTCACAACCTGCTTCACGACGATGATCGAGAATTGCAATACCTAGAAGAGGCATTGCGCAAAGTCCACACTCAGTACTACGATATCTGTCCCCGTGAGCTGACTGACTTACAAGGCGGGCGGGTCGCCCAATTACGAGTCGCCCAGACGAATAGGCAGTCGCTACCTGCAAGTCGGGATATGGCCATGGTTCCAGACATCAAGGTTCTATTGCCACAGGTCAAGCGTACTGTTCTCGCCGGTGTGGTCATTGTGTTCTCGGGCGTTGTGCCTCTAGGTGCGGACATCCAAATCAGCGAGCCAGCGCTCCAGGCAAAAGCCTATGGTGCGAGGGTGGAAGAACGTGTCAGTCGAAAGATTACTCACGTAGTCGCTGCCAAGCCCCGAACGGCAAAGACGAAGCAAGCAGAACTACGGGGTAAAAAGGTTGTCAACCCGCGATGGCTGTATGACTCAATAACTCGGTGGCGAAAGCAAGAGGAACTGCCATACATTATGAAATATGATGGCAGCGACACCAGCCAGAGCAAAAGCGAAGACTCGGACGACATCTTGAGCGACAGCGAGGACGACATGGGTAGCAGCTTCGATACTGAAGAAGATGACCCCCAAACCTCGACTGCGAGAACTAAGCCTTCATTGACCGTCAACACCAACGATGACGAGACATTTTCGGACACGGAAGGTCTCATACCCATAACCGCCATGGATGACAAGAGTCCCATTGGCGGAACAAATGAGGATTGGGATTCGATGAAGGCTGAAATGGCAGCGTATCTCGGTAATGATGCAGAGGATAGCGGATCTGAAGCTAGCGGCATTGCTAGCGTTGAGAGCAACAAGAGCACTGACAGCCGTCTCAACATCCGTGGGAAAAAGAGGCTTCGCCCTGATCCCGGTGACAGCGAATCTGAAGACGGAAGCCCTGAAGCGAAGAAACGAGGAACCACGCTCAGACAAACCGTTGTCGCCGAAAAGAAAGTTTCTGGTCTACCGACACCAGATATCACGGCTGGCGAAGAGACGATAGGAAAGCCTGACAATGACGACGACAAGGCGGATGGGGATGGGCAAGAAGGTGATGGCTGGAGCGAGTTCGAGGACGACCTCGAAGCCGAGATGGAGAGGGCCGCGAACGAGGAGGCTGATAGCTAGCCTCTTTCGAAGTCGGGCCTGGACGATTACTTCTTGTGTAGATATTTGGGTTATGCGGATGGTGCTGGTTGAGGTTCTGCAATGTGTGCGATCCAGGCTATCGATCACTGTGTTGAAGATACCCAAAGCGTGGCGTGACGGAGCGTGCTGAGAAGCATAGGGCATATGAAACAACATTAGGCATATTCCAGAGTATGTTCTGTCAAATCCTCCAATCTAGGGATGGCCCGCATTGTTGCACTACGACGGAGTACTCCCTCGAATAAAGAGTATTGACGCTGAGCACCTCATCCTGCCTGCCTCATAAAGTATTTGCTATCAACTCAGAAACCGCCAAGCCACTAGCGCAGGTTGCGCGCCACTCGCGCGAGACGAGCTTGTCGTCCTCTGTCGTCCAGTCTGACCTCGAGCATATGTCTGCGGTCCTGTCCCAGAACAACAGAATAAGAATGAGAACGAGAACGAGCAATCAGTCCCGGCCGAGGCTGGAAGGACCGTCGACATGACAACCTGATCAGTCCCTGAGCTGGTCCAACGCCAGCGATGCTGGTACAGTCAAATTCTAGAAATACGAGCACGGCAGGCACCATCGACTTGATGCAGACTTGTTCCTTTCCTTGCGATTTCAGTGCTTACATTGCTATCTTTGCCAAGGAACACTCTTCACTCACCGCCATACTATCACCGTAGCTATGCTGCGCCGGCTAGTAAGCCATCGCTGTGTTCCCCCCCCTGTTCGGTTCGCTCTTCTCCATGTCTACTCTATCCTGATCTACTTCTCTTGTCTATACCCTACATAATGCCCTTGATATTTCTAAGTTTGCAAGAAACCCTCTAAGACGCCTGTGTGGTTGTTGGGATTCTTGAAAATAGAATTGTTATGCGTCGAACTTTGTCCTGTTCCCTAGTTGCAAGGTTTAAACTCTGTTCCACAGCACAAGTGGACTCTCGCGCCCTTGTCTTCTCCAACTTGCCTCTTCTATCAGCCATTTCTTCGCATTCAGCCCGCTAAAGATTCGGCCCTGGGCAAAGCCATATGCCACTAGTCCGGCAACCTTATGTTATACGTTAGTACGACGACTTTCACCCTCTTTACTTAGTTGAGTGACGCTTACCATGCCAGTCGAGAAGGACGTCCCACTCGCTTTACGGAAGCCTCCTCTGTCCGCACACTCAACATTGAAGCCAGGCGCCCAAACCGTGACATGAGTTGGTCCTTGTGAAAAAGGGCTTTCAAAACCCTCGTTATTGACGGCACCAGCGACAATCAAGGGAAATCCGGGATCCACGTCAGCCCAGATTGCTGGCAACCTGTCTACGTCTTTCCTCCCGAGTTCCACGCCATCGTTGCCAGCCGAAACCACGATAGCTGCGTTCTGTGTGAATATTTTCTCCATGCTTCTCTTCACATCAGGCCATGGATAGGCCAATGGGTTTTCACCTGCACTGACTGCAAAAGCAACCACAACAGGCTGAATATCCCGTCGCGGCCGGGTTTCGATGTCTGTGAAGACTGCATCGAAAGCCCAGTCTATGTCGATGTTAACAAGAGGGTACGCTAACTTGAGCATTATAAACTGAGCATCCTCGCTAAAGCCGTTGATACGACCTAGAGCCTTCGAGGCCACACATGACCCATGTGACGGACCGTCATTATCGTCAGTCGGCGTGTTGTTTCTCTGGCTTTTGATCTTTGGCGAATACAGCCAGTCTATTATCTTACCCGGCGGAAAGTCCTACGGAGAAGAGACGTTAGTACGACGAATTGCTCGATTGAAGAAAATCCAGCCTTGGCAACTGACTTCGCTGGATGCATCAAGCCCACGGTCTATAAGATAAATAGTTTGGCCCTCAAAAATTGGATCATCGTCATACGCGTAGAAATTAGGCGCATGTGGTGTATTCTTCGTCCATGACAGCACCTTGAGATCATCAGGCGCACCATGTTGAAAGACTATGTTGTTGGTCAGGTTTGGCAAGGTTAGATTATGGGGCAACTCCGCGTCGAAATCCGCCGTTGATGCATTAAGTATCAAAATGGCCTGGCGCTGGTTCAGCGATCGCACATCACTCGAGAACCTTTGCAAAGCTTACATCCGAACCCAACGCTTCTTTCGGTTGTTTGGCCTCATCCTCGTCTGCTGTAAGCGACCAGCATAATACCCCGCCAAACTCAGGGCGGGTTTCAAGCCGGGATCTCGTAGAAAGATCCTCGTTTAACAAATAATTTGAATTTCTGACGGATCAGTTCCGATTTGTTGGGCTTGACCGGGAAGACGGCGTATTCTGTGAGCTGACCGCCCAGCAAATGGTTATCGGCCGATGCGTCAGATGGTGATGTTATAGAACCTGGCAGAGTCTGGCTTGAGGTCGCAGCCGTTGGTATTGTTATGGAAGCGATGATACTGGGAAAAAGTACCAAGGTAATTACTAGCAGATACAAAGCATTTTTCGAGGGCTTTTGGAAAATCTTCTGCTTCAAAATAGTTATTATCACCGATGCGAAGCTGACTGAGAAACAGATGGGAATCAGGTATATATATATTGGTCAACATGTTGGGTATCATTCATTAATACAGCTTCAGGCTGCAGTCAGCCACTATGTCGTACAAGAATCGTCCCATATTTCCGGACAACGCGCAAGGTTCTAGAATGCATGCGCACGTATGGATATGTCCAGAGACACTAGGTACCGTTCCCGAGGAATCCTGACAGGTGGGACAGCAATCGTAGGTTTCAGGCTGACAGAAAGGGTGTTTATGGGATTTGCTGCTGCACTCTTCAGCCGTACAGTGATACAACCTACTTTCCAGGGGTCGATGGAGATAATCGAATCATCACACCTGCTGTTTCGTGTGCGTAATCAAGGCGTTAGATACACTGATCGAGTAAGTGGTCTTCTTTGACAGCTTGTCTATCTGGCAAGTGGTCCTAGAGGGTCGATCAGTCCATCGCCACCTTGTCGTTGATCTACCACAAGACATGCTAAGCATTGATTGTGCCGCTTCTTACCGGTGCATGGCATAGGACTTTTCAAGCTCTGACGCTGGAGTCATTTGCGTCGAAGGGAAGACAAGCAGAGGATCCTCCCGAGTCACGATATGCGAGTAGACCAAAGCGCAAATACGAGCGCCATACATATGCGACCTGTATCCCGAGATCCACCCCACCATCTTCCTTCAAGCAGGATTAAAGGAACCATGAGACACCTCACCGCCTCGATCTGCCTTATGGGATTCCTCCAGTCGTTCCGTCTTGCAAGTACAGCGTCCGTCCCACCGAACCTCGTTCTCCACCAAGCAACGTCCACACACAATGACACCACAGGCAACAACCCCACGTCTACTGTCAATGCCACTCGCCCGAGGTAGTGAGTCTTCCTGATCCCCAATTCGATAAGGTCCCAACACCGACGCTCTTCCGCAGTCCCGTCAATGACCCCTACGACCTCTATCAACCCGGCACCCACCAGATCGTAGAGTTCTATGATTACCGCACCTCCATATCCAGCAATAGCATCATGAGTGTCTTGAAAATCGCCACTTCGTCTATCCTAGACCACCCGTCGGATGACCTCATCGGCACAGAGGAATTGCAGTACTGGGCCAACGAGGTGCAGTTGCTCTTGATTCCCAGTGATCGGATGACGTGGCGGATGTGGCACGATGCGATAACCGCTATGGTGAGATTTGTTGTGCGCAAAAAGATGAGCTATGGGTGGAGTTTCATCGTTCTGGAAAGGGGTGAGTCTGTCTCACAGAAGAGATAACATTACAGTGCTACCGCGTTTCGAATTGCTTTACCCCTTTCTAGGCCACGGAATGCTTGTTCAGACGACGCCTGCCGCCTCACTGGCTGACAATCGTAATGCTGACTCTGAATTTCCTTCTAGGCATGGATGATAAAGTGGGCTGGGGCACTCTGACGAATGTAACGGAGGACAAGCTGCACACAGGCAACGTGGAGACGAGTAAGCTTTGACATGCTATCAGGCGCTCACGAGCAAGCTTGCTAGGCCTGCTATCTTGCCATGTTTCGAGTTGATTGGAGCTTACTCCCAACGCCCTACCTCCACCCAAATAACGAGTATCCTCAACCACTATCATTCGAAGGGTTTGCGATTCCTCGCCACACTTTCGTTAACGTACTACTTAATGACGGAACGTTGATGGCTCGTCCATTAACCAAGAACAAGTCATCTACTAAAAATTAAATCGGCAAAGCATTCATTGACAGCGATTAAAACACGCTACAGAACAAAAGTCGACGGGAGAGGAAACCAGAGAAAGAAATTTCGGGCCATCGGCGACGTAACTAGAACCGCTACATGTTCAACGCACGGGTTAAAGGCTGATGATGACTTATCAGCCACGTTCTCCGGAGAAAATCTACACGAGAAGAATCTGCGCGAGAACCTGGGCTATACGGGCTTATGCAGTATCTATGGGCGATTCGTAGGGTGCACCTTTGAAGGGGCTAGCGTTCGATCCTTGTTGCTAAAGCTATCTTTCTTTCAAGCTTCATTCTATTCGGTGACCTCGACTTCTAAAGGCACTCGGATTTTTCTATACATCCTATTGAGTTCCGTACCGGAGTACGCAGTACATTATAGCAACTCGAAAGTTTGGGTCAATTATCCACCGGTCAATCCCAGTCCAATTTCATCATCATTCTATTGTTCCAATCTTCATTACAATGCCCATCCAATGACCCCGCTCCGCCGTCAATAGCCAGCGCCATGGGTGACTATCTAGCGAACATCTCTAATCAAGATATGACATCCAAGCAACGCCGAAAGTCCGAACCCACCAGGGGGGAAAAAAGCTAGAGAGAAGAGATCCCATCTTCCATGTGGTATAAAGCCGAGATATCATCGTAGAAACGCACACCCACTCGCTGAGAAATGCAGCAGTGCAAAAGAGAAAAAAGGAACAGAGGAACCCAGTGAACTCCTCGCTCATCGATCTTGTTCTCACACAGTCTTCCTCCCACCGTCGTCTCCCCTCCCCTAAAGCCCCATACAAGCCCCCCTCAATCCCCTCCGTAACTCAAGCCCCAAGATCACTCTCCACCCCTCCTCCCCCTCCTCTCCCCCCTCCTCCTCCTCCTCTTCCTCTCCCCACCGCCCCCTTCACACCCGCCAATCCCAAATTCGCCATAGGTTCCCACTCCGCGATCCTCCTCGCCAGCTCCGGATCCGCCTCGTCGCCGATGAACGTCCAGCTCTCCTCGTCCGCGGCCGGGTCGTCGATGGTGTCGGTGCTGTGGGCGCGGTGCTTGATCAGCGTCTTGGCGTATTCCATGTCCCGGTATAGGGTTTGGATGGCGGTTGCGACGCCGTTTTCCTGTTTGGAAGGGGGGCGGGTTAGTGGGTCGGTGCGAGGGGAGGGGGAGGGGAAAGGTGGAAGGCGGAGGGGGAAAGGAGGAATGGGAAGTACCTTGCGGATTTGCTCCCCCAGAACCTTGGCCTTCACGACCATCCGCTCACTGTGCGTCGCCTCCCATAGCGCTCTCGAGAAGACAGTGACGTTCAACTTCTTCATGCTGATTCCCACGCCTAGATCCTCGATCCTCGACCCAAAGAAGAACTGATCCCCAAAGAACGGCTTCACGATCGTAGGAATCCCCGCTCGCAAGCTGGCGCCCGTCGTGCCCGCCCCACCATGATGAGCCGCGGCGTCAATTTGGCGGAAGAGCCAGTCATGCGGCGCGGATTTGATCTGATGGATTTCTGGTGGGAGAGGGACTTCGGGGACGGCGGCGTCGGCGTTGCCGAGGCGGTCGGACCAGCCTTTGGACAGGATGCAGCGGACGTCGGCTTTGAGGACGGATTCGACGACGGTTTTGGTGAGGGCGGCGGGGTCGGAGACGACGATGGAGCCGAAGCCGATGTAGACGATCTTCTTGCCGTCGGAACGCGCCTGGGAGATGAAGGTGGTGAGTTCCGGGGGCGGCGTCCAGGAGGAGGCTTCGTCGAGGAACCAGTAGCCTGTGACGCGGATCCAGTCGCTGTAGTCGAGGGGGGGCACGACGACGCTGGGGCTGAAGTTGTAGAGGAAGGGGACTTTGTTGGGCTGCATCTTGTCGAGGTTGGTGCTGCGCAGGTGGAGCTGCTCCTTGCGCCAGCGGTTCACTTGCCCGGCGATGGCTTTCCAGAAGACGTTGTCGAACATGACGTACGTGATGTAGTTGTACGCGCCGCCCATTTTGTGTTCGGGGACGGCGAAGGCATGAGGGTACGCGCGCGTGCGGGTCCAGGGCATGGTGAAGGCGCGGAAGTAGGGCACTCGAAGGGCCTCGGCGATATGGATACCTGCCATGGCGCTTGGGCTTTCGATGAGGAGGTCGGTATCTTGGCAGGCGTGCCAGGCGGAGGCGAGAAGCTCGTCGATCCAGCCGCGGAATTTGACGGAGGCTTCTCTGAGGAAGGAGTATGTGAACATGCCGTTCTCGACACAGATTCGCATGAGCTCGGCCGGGTCGCCTTCGACGGGTGCGAAGTCTATGCCATGTTTTCTGACCCATGGCTCGAATTCCCGGTGGGTGGCGATCTTAGGCCGGTGGCCTTCGGCGAGAAGGCCTTTGCATAGCGCTATGTAAGGCTGGACATCTCCTCTTGAGCCGATCGTGAGGCAGGTGATCCGAAGAGATTCCGTAGGCTTGAAATTAAGGATCGAGGCTCGGGGGTCGTCGAAGAGTATGGGGGGTGCATGCTCCGGATGTGCTGGCTCATCCAGGGTATTGGGAAGCTTGACCTCGTGCTCGTCATAACCCTCCTTACGGGCTTGTTGCAACATCTGGTGCTCGGCTCTTGCTGCATCGGCTTCCGCTTTGTCCTCTTGCATCAAGAGACCAGACTCCTGCAGATATCTCATCGATTCCAGATTGTTCAGTAGTGTGACAGCGCAGTCGTCTCGCACCTCGCTTTGGCCAAACTCAAAGAAAAGCTCTTCGTGTCCGCGAATGACGATGACCAGTCCCGAGTAGCCGAATCGAAAACCTTTTTCCTTATCAACGTTCTCGATATCCTTCAGCGGAAGTACCATCTTAGTCCTAGTACCCGGTAGAAGACTTCGAAAGCAGAACTTCCTATTGCTGACATAGACCTTGCCATATAGTGGAAGCACACGGTGAAGATACCCAAAGTAGGTGGCCTGTAGTTTCTCGTTTGGAGGAAGCGCAAAGTGCGCTCTGAATCGCTCGCCGTACCCGGCAGCGTCCTCGTCTTCATCGGGATCTCCGAATTGTTCTTCGGGCGATTTCCCTCCAGCGCCACTGTAGTGTTTATGACCGCCAGCCCACATACCAGAAACCTTTTCGACGTAGCCCATAGATTCAGTTGCAAGCAGGTTGCTCATACGCTTCGAATGGTTGCGTAAGTAGCCTGCAAAACCCGCAGCCCGTTGAAGCGGGTATGCTCCCGCTTTCACCAGTTGCTGCAGGGTTGGAGAAGAGCTTGATTGTTGTAGCTGCCTGTCATCATCGACTCCTAGAAGTTCCTGCCGGTCTTTTCGCGTTTGGCGTTGCGTGTGAGCCCTGGAGGGAAATTGCGCTTTTATGTCAGTCTGCATCGAATCAGGGCGCGTAGTATCTTCAGACCGGCGGCGTGGTTGGCCTGCAGGACGCTCAAGCCGTTGGATTGTCGGTGAATGGAAGACATCGCTACGGTTGAGGATCTGACTTCCACTTGCATCGGTTTCTGTATGTGAGTAATCGGCCGCCGATGACTCAGTACCTTGCTCTAATGAGTGAACGTATGAATCCGAAGAACCTTGCAACTTGGGGGGCGAGGCCGTTGTGTCCGGCAGTGGCTTCCGCGCCGATATCATACGGCTCGTACTAACACTCCTTCGTCCTTGGTCAAAGCTAACACGAGAAAGCTCCTTCGAGAGATCCACACTCATCCGACTTCTGTCAACACTTTCTCTACCCAATTCTCCACTAGGACGAGGACTCGCTCGACCACTACCACGGAGCGATGCTGGCGCCAACGTAGCACGAACAGGCTCGTGGAGCGTTGGTGTTCCCGGTTCCCGTGGGCTGTCAGATCTCACGTCCAGTGATCTCCTTGGTCCTCGGGAATTGTTTCGTGAACGCGAGTACTCATCGTCCCCATGTGCAGGAGACAGATAGCCTGAAGGGATCTTCTGAGCCGCTGTATCGTCGACCATGGTTCTCAACACATCTAACGCATCTCGCCCAAAACTGAAAAAGGAGAAGAAATACTATCGCCAAATGAGGTTCTAGCAAAGATGTTTGTTGGAATGAGCTTACCTCGTCGATAGCATATGTTTCGTCACTATCCACAACGCGTATCTTGAGAGTCTCTGCGAACTCAATGACTGGACTTTCTTCAATGTCGATGACGTTCTCGACTGGCAGAGATATCTTGACACTGTCTCCGTCATTGTGCGATCGAAAGATTACCTTCTGCAATGTCTTGACCCATTCTTTGGCACTTGCATGACTGTCCGCTTTCAGGTGATACGTCCGTTGATGAGTAACGACTGAGAAGCTCGTCACATCTTTGCCCTTCTCCTTGTGCTCATAGAGCGCCGCCGAAATGCCATATCGTAGATCGATATTTCCACTCGGAAAATAAAGGTTTGCGGGGTCGGCATAGTATGAGAGTACGTCTCCTTTAAGAGTGAACCAGTAGCGATTGAATTTGGGGTTCTGTTTCCCTCTTTTGGCGAGGTATCCGGACTTTGCGATCAAGTTCTTGGAGGTCATGAGCTTGAAAGATCTGCATACATGGGCGGTGGCTTACAGATTTCTTCGGTAGGTACGCGTAGAAACAAATGTGATGTTGTGTGATATACATATATCCTTGAAGCAATACGCTTTGTAAAAGCCAGCAGGGGTACTCTAATATCTTATCAGCTAATTGATAGATTACAATAGTCATGCTTAACAGACCAGAGATGACCTCTTCCGCCGTTACAAAGCCAAATATCTCCTTGAGCCGAATGACGAGACTGCTTTTACTCGCTCCTAGCTGCACGTTCTTCAGTTCCTGCGAAGATTCCTTCTCAGACACAGTGAGCTCTGTAGATGTACCCAGCTGCGCTTCTGCTTCAAGCATCCGGCTCATGACTGGTGCGTCTCGGGGCGTAACACCTCTTTGGCTTTCAGTAGAAGCTGATCGTTCAGAGGATAGTGGCAGACTGCTTTGAGACATGTAGTTTTTCTCCTTGATGGTCCTAAGGTTGAGCTTGGGCAGGGATCGCAGAAGACCATGCTCATGCGACTTCTGCTTATGCCTATGCTGCGCTGCTTTATTAACATGATCCTCGTGCTGGCTAGCCGTATGTTCCGAAGAAGGAATGGTAGAGGCATGTTTCTTGATACCAGACGTTGCTGTTTCTGGCTCGTAATCGCTATCGCTACTCTCATCGTCGAATCGCGAATTGAAGTCGACTTTGGAGCCTGCTGCAGCGATCATCGAGAACACGGACTGATTCGCGTATTGCGCAGGTTGGCCCTTGGCCGCGGTGACATCCTCTTGAGCATCCTCGCCCTCTTTGAGCCTTTCGGGATATTGAACTGATGGGTGTCGCTGGGGCTTTCTCTTCTTTGTAAGCTTTCGTCTGACTCTCTCTTTCGAGTCGTGTTCGGAAGGCATAGCTACGGCAAGCTTCGAATCCAACGGTTCAAGTCCGCAGCGACAGGCAAAGAGCCCTTGGGTGAAGCCTGACTGCAATCACCGGACTCAAATCAGCTGCTGATAGAGGGGGCGATAAGCGTCCATGGCATGACCGAAGCTCCACAAGAGCTTCTCGTAAGCCATGAGCATAGTTTCGTCATATGGAGAGGTTGTCCGGCACATGTGATAGATAGAAAGAATATGAAGCTTCCGCGAACTGGTCCAAAAAGATTTAAGCCGATACCCCAATCAGCCCTACCAAGGCTACATCACCCCGTAGAACTTTACTTTAGACCCTGGCTTTTCGGTCACGAGAGCAAGGCCCTGGCATACTGACAGCGAAGCACGATCATTGATGTATACTAGCGTTCGCGGTCCAAGAATGTATGAAATTTGCTGAATACACCGTTCCTAAGCTGTACACAACTATTCAAAGGCCACTCACATAGCCGGTACAAACGCCATACCAATCCTGATGCGAGAGCTTATTCCATGTGTCTGATACAACCAATCTGTGCCCCCATCGCAACGTAGACTGCCTGACCAACGTCCTATCTTTCCACACCACCGTTCCGTCATTGAACCCATTGAAGCTCAGCTTTGCATGCCGGCTTACTGCTTGGCAGCGGCAAGGCCAACGCTGTTGTTGCCAATATCGTAGACTGAGTACCACTTCCTCAAAAAAGCATCACCCAGAATGGCAAGGGGACCGATAGGCTCAGGAAGATCCATTCCTAACAGCAGTTAGCCACTGCAAATGCGCGAAAGAAGGGAACCCTAGGACGTACCAAAGAAGGATGAAATGCATGAACCCTGGACTTCGAGGATGTAATCGTAGGGACCGATGGTGAAATTATGACCAGTCAATGTGAAAGACAAGTCTGGGAGCTCATCCCTCTTCTTGCAGTCTACACTGTACTGTCCGTTGTAGCCCTTCTTCGCGCCAATTTCCTTGTTGAGAAGCTCGGCAAGAATAGAGGGAAGAGCGATCAAAGAGGTTCCAGTATCGAGGATGACACCCGTGTTGTCGAGTTCCGCGGTCTGGTCGCCGAAGCTGATGGCGTCAAGGTCGACCTCCCAGTAAGCCTTGCGTCGGAGAGGGAGCTTGGTCATTTTGCCGGTGTAGTGGTCCTTGTCGATGCCGCCGAAGACAGCTTCAGACTCGTCGTTATCGCCATTTGCAGTGTTGCCCAGGTAGAACGCAAATACTGGCTCATCGAGGAGTTCCTGATTGATCATGTTGTAGAAAGGCGGAACGATCTTGTTCACACTGATGGTATCGTAGCCGAGACCCATGATTCCATCGAAGCGACCGAAAGCAAAAGCAAGACCTGGCTCAGTGGTGGCTTCAGCGAAATCTTGCTTCTTGATCTTCATGTCTCCAATCTGTACGGTGTCTTGTGAAACGAAGCCACTGAGACTGCCAGAACCGTAACGGATCTCAAAGTCTGAGCCGTTCTTCTTGTATGTCGAAGATGACGACGAGTCGTACTTGGTATGGAGATAGCAAGCGAGAGAACCGCATTCCGATGAAGGAACCCAGAGGTTAGACGAGCCAGTATCGAGGACCACCTTGAATGTTTGCGCAGGTGTGCCAATAGCAATCTCGGAGAAGTATTGAGCGTTGAGGAAGTTGCTAACGGGTACTTGATGATTGTCATTGTCTAGGTGGATGGATGTCTCCCTGAACATCTCCTCTCTGTGTGCTTGGGGCCGGACACCCATGTACTTTTGACCCAGCGCCTTCGCCTGCATCGGAATGTCGGCGTACTCCTAAAGTCCAAGAGTTATTGAATGGCCTTGGCAGTTGCACACCATCACTTACAAGTTGCTTCGATAGAGGAACCTTCTGTAGCTTCATTTTGTGAATTCCAGCTTCCGCCAGGCCCAGCAGGGCGCCAGCGGCGAGAACTAAGGTAGTCTTCATGGTTGCAGCTCCTTATCAGACTTCAAATTTGAACAGTATCGATATTCTGTTTGTTGCACTTGAAAAAGATATGATGGATACGTAGCTTGATGGAAGTGCTGCGGTCGAAGGATGAAGGATGCTGGATGGCTGGTCGAAGTACGAAGTACACTAGGCGGCTGCCTGCCACCCCCATGACGACGCCACTTGGCATTAACCGGACCGATCAGCCACCGAGACCAAAGCATTGGCACGTGACAATCCATGGTCATGAGCGAGATGAATTCTGGTGACCAAGTCCCAGGTGCACTTGTAAGAGGCTTTTCGAAGATGGCGGGATCATCACTCTTTCTCCTACTGCGTCATTGTTCTGAGCGCGCGGATTGAGCATCGCATTCTCTCTTTTAATATGAATCATTGGCAAACCCGTTCATATTGTCATCACGTGAAATCGTCTTTTCATCAGGGAAACATGCACAATTTCTTGTTACAGCAATCATTGATTGAATTTATAAGTCTCTCAAGAATGGCTATTTAGTCATAGAGTACCTCTCCTGTGCCTTTGAAACCATGGTCCACCCGCTGAAAATGCAGCACCGCTTGAGAAAACGAAAAATGCCCCTAGGAGCATCAACTACTTGTAGAAATCGAACCTAGACAGTAATCAGCATCGGAACAACTCTAGACTTAGCGCATCGAGCACTTACTTGTCGGCTTCCTGCGCGCCTTTGACTTGGCTCGAGTAGGCGTCTTCAAGGTCTGATTGGATGATATTGTACCGATTCTTCCTTACGGCTCTGAGACCCGCTTCTTGCATAATGGCTGCAATGATGGCACCCGAAAGCGGATCGTTGCGTATGATGAGTGAGTCCAGGTCTACTTCTGGCGACAGCGACATCTTGGATGAGATTGTGGTAAAGATCAACCGCCTCTCCCTTCGGTCGCGCAGGGAAGGGAATTCGATCTTTCGATCTAGACGTCCTGGCCGGAGAAGCGCCGGATCCAACGTGTCTGCACGATTCGTAGCCATGATGACCTTGACGTTACTTGTCTGATCAAAACCGTCCATCTGATTCAGCAGCTCAAGCAGAATCCGCTGGACTTCTCGGTCTGCTCCGGTTTGGGCGTCGAATCGCTTGGTGGCAATGGCATCGATCTCGTCGATGAAGATGATAGCGGGTGAATTTTCCCTCGCCATGCGGAAGACGTCTCGAACCATACGTGGCCCTTCACCGAGGTATTTCTGAACGAATTCCGAGCCGACAACCCGAATGAAGTTGGCCGTTGTACTGTTCGCCACGGCCTTTACCAGCATAGTCTTTCCAGTACCGGGAGGTCCATAAAGCAAAACACCGCGTGGTGGATCGATACCTATTAGCAACTGTCAATTGCGTTTGGAGGCGTCCAGAATTCCAGACTGACCAATCTGCTTATAAAGATCGAAGTGAGTGAGCGGCAGCTCTACAGCTTCCCGAATCTCCTGCTTTTGCATGTCCAAACCACCAACGTCCGCGTATGTGACATCAGGCTTCTCGTGGGCACCAAGCATAGCTATTGACGAGTCCGCCTCAGGTGGTAGTATGTCCACGAGAGAGTTTGAGTGGCGGTGGAGAGCGACAGAGGACGAGGGTTTGAGCTTCTCACGGTCAAGGGTCGAGAGGATTCGAACAACATAGTTGGAGCCTGTTGAAGATTGTACAATGCCGGTGCTGGCCAGATAGTCAGCCCATTAATTTTGCATTTGAGAGGGGCCCAGTACTTCTGATCTATTGCCTCCATGAACTGCCCGATCACGAGTGGAACACTCTGTATTCGCTTGATCTCTTCCTGAGCTCGAACCAGCTCTCGCTTGAGACTCCTACAAGTGAATCAGAGCTGCACGAACTAGGAGCTTTCAGCTTCTGCAGGCGAACCTCTGCTCATCTTTGATATACTCCTCCTGTAGATTGATGTACCTAGAAGAGCTTTAGCGGCTTATTTCCATAAGGAGATAAGAAGAACACACTCCAGATGTCTCTGTAGCTTCTTCAGGGTCGAATACTCGTCGCTGTCGTCACTTCCGATACCTTCTAAGGAATCTATGCTGGGTATCGAGTTGAACGGAGCTTGCTTCTTGTGTGGCGCAACGACACTGGCTGGATTCTCAACAGCAACAGCACTCATGATTGATATGGTGGTGATGAGAATCGAGATCGAGTGCTAGGCGTTGATGGCTAAATTGCAATGCGTATAGAGACAACTGAAGTCCTTGATAATAATTGCCTTGAGAAGCTTGTTGTGTTCACATTAAAGTCAACCAAACGCCAAGCCCTGACCGCGTGGAGACAGCACGCCCATCACGTGACACTTAACTGGTGAATATTACCAAGGTTTTCGAACAGAAACCGAGGAGCAAAATGTTCAACCTTTACTCGATCGTACATTTGGCACCCCGATCAATGCAAAGCTATCGGCTTTTTGGTCTCAATGGAGCATCAATCTCGGTGGCTGAGTGTGGTGGGTCAAGTAGGTAAGTAGTATCTATCAAAGTACTTTATTCATATCTTTCATGAAGCATTCCCCTAGTTATCAAGGACCAGAACCTGAATCCTCTCAACCTCAGCTCTTGTTCTGCTTCGCTATCTAACGCTTGTACTGTTGTCCATGACAGATCTATACAGCTGCTGCAGCTTGAGATGCTGCATTTCCTCGCTTTCCCATGCACCTCTCTGACTACTTCGAGTGGCTCAAAAGACCATATAAGCTTCTGCAGCCCGCTAATCGCAGCACATGATTCCATGACCAGATAAGTGATAAGCCCTGCCTCACACCAATCTCTGGAGAGTCCAGCTCCGCCATCTCGGTGCCTAGGTAACCTTGCTGTAGTCAGAACTCATGAGCTTCTCGTTTCACTGTCTACAGCACTTGATCTCCCTCTCATCGCCGGTCTATGCTTATGCTTCTCCCGCTCCTCTCACTGAACACACTTCCGCTGCTACTCCTCCTCCGCATCCTCCTAGCCTCTTCAAGGTCGCCCGGGTGCAGTCCACTAGCCCTAGCGAAGAGGTTCAGGATGTCCGTAAGACTAACAACGCCACTCAATTTTCCAGACATCGCAGCACCGGGTAGCGTGGAAGCGGAGACGCTGGGGGTGGTGCTGAGAGGGAGGAAAGGGGGTTGGGCTTGAGGGGTGGACGAGACGGACGAGGGAGCATGAGGGACCGCAGAGTGAGATAACGTTATTGATGGGGCTGGATGTACGAATGGGTGACTCGTAAGAGAAGCTGAAGATGCACCAGGCGTCGAAGGGAGTGAAGAAGTAGGTGATGGTGACGGCGGAGTGGTGATCCACATCCTATGCGTTTATTAGACTGTTCGCGCAGGAGAATCTGTGATCTTGTGATAGGAGGAGAACTTTATGGAAGGTCCCAAGGAAGTCAGTCACATGGGAGTAGAACAACGTACCTGTGGGCTGTAGTGGCAACCAGCTTTGCAACCGTATGTGCGAGTGTGGAATGCGGACTGACATGGAAGACTGGGAATGAATCTTGGCCATCTTCCATTCCACGCGTCGAAAGAATAACTGTAATGAAATGGATACAGGTATTATCCAATAGAGGTGCCGAACTCGATTTGGTAAGGAGCTAATGAACAATTTAGCTGAAAGCTCAGAGTGTGACTGCCCCATCAGTTAGATGGAGTTATTCACCTTGACATCTATGTTGGAAATGTTTCCAATCACATTATATTGGGTGTCGACGACTGCGAGGGAGCTTACACCCTCATTGTTCATAAGCTTCAGAGCTTCTTTGAGAGGCTTATCGCCACTATCACAAGACGTCAGTCACGACATTCGGACCCCATGGCAGCTTCCTAAACATCCAATGACGGAGAGGGAAACAATGATGGACCAGTGGCGGGTCATATCGGACGAGGCTTACTTTATCGAGATGAGCTGCTGTGATCCGATGCCTAGCTCCTTGATGTTCTGCGAGTAAAGCTGGTCGATTATGGGAAAGCATCCTCCATTCTCCCACAAGAACTTGACCAATGTAGATTGGCTCAGAATCCCCACAACATGATCAGTGCCATCTTTGACTATGACAATACGGTGGACTCCTCCGCCGAATATCTCTACTGCCTTCGATAGGTCTGCGTTGTGAGGTAGGGTAACAAAAGGCTCCTCGTTTCCTAGGTTCTTGGCTTCACGGATCGGGATTGTAATGCACTGCTGAGCTTTTCTGACGAGGCTCTGGTAGAAGGGAAGGCGTTCTTCGTCTGGGTGTAGTTGGCCCGTCGCGAAGAGGAGGTACTGGGTCAGATCGCGGTAGTCAAAGGTCGCGGTAGCAGCTTGATCTTTCGGACTTGAACGAACGAGGAGAACGGCTGAGCTTGAGTCTATGAGAAGCTGTGATACGTATTAAGAACTGAGACCATGTGATCAAGGGCTATAAGCACCCACGTTCGTCGCAGCTTCCACTCCCGTGTCTAGCTCAACAAAGTGTAGATCTCCGGGATTGATTAATTCTCCAACGCTTATGTGCTGCCAATCTCTGCCCACAAAAGCTGGGTCAGCTGAGCCAGCGGTTGGGGGGTTGTTCACCAGGTCCTGGATTTGTGCTTGCGATAGTGAGAGATGTCGATTGGCACGCGGTGACGGTGGTAGACCGCGCATCTGTTCGGTAAAGCTCTGTCGATGGCTATGACTTGGGCTAGGGCTATGTGCCAGACGCATAGATGGAGTTCGCGACGTTAGAGAATGGTTGGATCGAGCAGACCCAGAGCGCTGAAGCGGGTTGTCTGCCATACTGGCAATCGCTTGCTGGTGTCGCGTTCTGCTTAATGCTTGCTTTCAAAGACCGAGGAGGCTCTGCTCAGAAGTGACCAAAGCGACTGTGAGATTCACCTAGCGGGCGATGTTGATCGCGATGCGCAGTGAACATACTTTACTTCAATGGACAATGGCGAAAGGTGTTTGATATTCCCCAGATTCTATCTTAGCGGCGCGCTTAAGGTCGATCTATCTTGTAGCGCGCCATCTGCATAAAAGGTACATGAAATTACACTTTATGCAATGCAATCCATCGAGGATCGAGGATTGAGGATCCTCTTAATCCTGCCTGTTTCATTCCAATGCAGAGGTCCACGTCTTTGCTTGCGCTCTCCCGTCTGAGATCTATCGAACAACTAGTATACTTATAGTAACTTTATTAGATGGGTACTTCTATGCGTTGAAGCCTGTCTCTTGAGCAGTAATTATCGGAAGTTGTTGTTTTGCCCATTTCAACTAAACAACAGCGTACATTCTTGAAGTCGGATCCTGAGCATAGTGTGCTTCTAGCTAGAGCCTCTTAAATCTCTTCCTCTAACATTAGTCAAGAAAAGTGCATCGAAGAATTAGTAATGCAGAAAAGCAATCATGCAGCTCTTTTGACAGAGAGCAGGTATCAAGCAATCCAAGCAACCCAAGATTGACCTTCCAAGCCATGCATGGCGCCGTCCCACCGTATTATGCAAGCGACCAGACGAATACCAATGCAAACCTTACCAGCACTTAAATTGCGCCCAGAATCCACCTCGCTTCGTCTTCTTGCCTGGCCGATCAGCAAAATCAGCACCGCCAGGCTTTTCGCCCAATGGTGTGAGTGGTTGCGTCCGAGAGTGAGCGTTGCCATAAAGCGCCTCTGAACGAGCCGGTGCGGAGGAGCCGCCAGAGGCGTGAAGGCGGCGGGCAGCGACGACTCGGCGTACAATGACTGAGATTATTTGTCAGTAGGTCATTGTTGATTTGTAATGAACATTTGAACTGTCAATCAATCTTTGCCTTCTTGTTGCCGAATGAAAGGGGGGCGACATACGAGCGAACGTTTCCTCGATATTAACCATCTCCCTCGCACTAGTCTCCATGAACCCGCAATCCCTCGACCTAGCAAATTCTAAACCTTGCCGACTTGAAATCACCCTGGCGTCTTTCAGATCGGATTTGTTGCCTGCGACAATTTTTACCGGCTGGACACCACCACTGTCATGCCGGTGGTCGCATTCCATATCGATCATCTGGAGGAAGTAGTCTAGCGTCGAGAGGGAGGACGGGGCCGTAATGTCGTATACAAGGAGGAAACCGTCGGACCGTAGATTGGAAGCGGCCCAGAGACCGCGATACTCTTCTTGTCCCGCGGTGTCGGTAAGGGAGAGGAAGTAGGATTTGCCATCGATCGTTCGGGTTACGGAGTAAGAGTCCTCTGCCGGTTCGATTAGGATGGTACATTGCAAGCTTTAGGCGGTACTTCTACCAATCGTAGGGTCATATCTGGAGCGTAACGACGAATCAGTGAAATGTCAACTACCAGCCTGGAGTTGACCTACTCATGCGTCCATTGGCTTTTCACCAACCGCAGCGTTATTGACGATTTACCTGTGCAGTGCGCGTTCAGTCAACGGTTATCGAGCTGTAATGGATTCTATGAAAAACCGTACCGCATCCACCGTCGCCGCATATTGTGATTGATATGCGGTCGTCATCCTCCATGTCGCCCGTTCAGCACGCGAGCAGCAAGACCACAGGAGGATCTCAGAACGTATCTGTACTGAGCACCTTCTCGGAGTAGCCGTAACGATGGAAAGACTCGCGCAACGTCCCTCGCTAACAGAAGTCCTGTTCGCAAGTGAAGTTGCTCGTTTAGACGCTGGATGTTGACGAGGCTGACGTGCCCTGACGGGTCTTGTTGAGTGTGTGGGCAGGTGGGGCAGCGGGCACGACGGGAAGCTGGACGTCAAGATGCGAAAGGGCGATTGGGAAGCACGAGGCTTCTTTGTCTAATTGGGATCATCGTCTCTGGAAAGCTGCTAACTGAGATAATCGCACTCCTGGCTCCCTTGAACAAGACCCTGTTCCCAATCCCACGGTCCACGGAGCGTTTCTAGGCCGTCCCAAACTACCGGGTCCAGCCTGCGCATTGACCAGGGTTGAGATCCCTGGGCGGAGGGTCATCTCCTTTTTGACCGCTAATTTATAAAATAGAGTAAGTAGAGTAAGCAAGTGTTAACAATGGCCAAGCCTTGGAGTTGAGTCCCTGGATGTTCTTCAGGAGTCGAACGTCCCGATGCTCGACAAGCAGCGCTGTGCCTGTACACTGGCATCAAATGTTCTGCGCCTTAACTGAACAGAATCCCACCATCGGAATCCCGTGTCAACTGTGATTGACATGCATTATCATGATACACTGCGGTGCAAGTAACACGAAGCTCACTTCCTTGCAGCATTGGTACCGCTGCCAGTCTTGATATGTGTCTGCTCCCCCAACCTCAGTGGGGTTCGACCACATCAGCTTCCCAGCTCGATCCTCCGCTCCAGCACATGCCTAGCCTCGCTCTCACTAAGCACCTCCAGCCCTAGCTCCTCTAGAGCTTCTCTGCCACTTTCGTTACTCCTGAATATCCTCTTCTCGACGTCCCATAGGCCCAGAGCACCGCCATCCTCTACTTTGCTTTCCTCAGTAGACTCCAGTCCAAGGAGTATCAAGCTTTCCCGGAGCTTCCGCATTCCCAGTTCTGCCTGTCCTGGCCCCAGATGGCGATCCATGACCTCCCATACAACACTCACATCCCGCACAAATTGTGCAGCCCCTGACGAAGAGAATGAATGTCGCATCAGAATGCTCTCATAGAAGAAAGACTGCATCGAGAGCGCGAGTTGGCGACCTATGCGTCGTAAAGGCGCTTGTGCGAGGACTTTCGCAAGAAACGAGAGGTGTTCATTCAATTGTTGTACGGTGGCATCTAATTCAGCGGTCAAAGCTAGAGACGAGGTTGTTTGCGCTGGCTCAGACGCAAGAGACGACCATGGGTTGATGCGCGCATAGGATCGCAATGCGTCGCGGCTGCTGTGGATCAGCATGTCTTGGATGAAACCCTCTGTCCGAACACGCAGCCGTCGGTACACTCCAGCGGTCTCGTCGAATAATGCACCCGAGTCTTCTTCTGAGCCAACAGCACTCGATGTGCGATCTGCTACATCTTCGACACTCATTGGCCCGGCCAGGCCTTGACCGCTGGTGTTCCTCCTTGCACGATCTTGAAGCTCATCCCACAACTCCAAGAAGAAGACGTCGTCACTCCAGTCGCGCATCTTCCCTTCAAGATACTCTGCACTACCGTAGACTCGACAAAGACGCTCAAGCCCCCCAACGCCTTGCAAATCTGCTTGGTCTTCCTTGGAGACGCCTTGAACGGTGCGGGCGATGGAAGAAGTGAGGCTGAGATAGGCTTCAAGAGAATTATGAAGCCGAATGTGAAATTTATCGAAGATAGCGATCTGGATGTCTAAGAGAAAGCGCAGCTTCTGAGAGAAGGATGAGAGGGGTCGGTAACGGTCTGTGATTGTTTCAAGCAGATCATTGACACGGATCGCGGCGTTTGTGGGCTTGGTTGCGCTGGCGTCGACGCTATCGTAATCGATTCCTCCACTTTCCTTGTCGTCGAGGATATCCTGATAGCGAGATAGAGCGACTATGAAGATATTAGTGACAGATCCCAAAAGCTAACGCCAAGTGCTTACAATTCTTTTCCACATCTAGCCAGGCTCCGAACCAGTGTCTCTTAACAAGGACCTCCCACGCTAACCCTCTCCATCCCTCCATGCGGTTGCCTCCGTCATAGCCCCATTCTTCCTTGATAGTAACATCGAAATTGATGAGTTCATGAACGAAGTGGCTCAAGAGGTGCGGTTGCTTCGCGATATGTGGCAGGACGGCGAGAATCTTACGGCGCAGCATGGGCAACAGCGCAGTGATGAACGCCGATGTAGAATCAATGTATACAGACGTAAGGGCGAGGTTCGAATTCTGAAAATGTCTGCGCAGTATTGGCTGCAGATGAGTTGCCAAGAACGCCTCGTGGGTGTTCAGCAAGTTAAGAATGTAAGAGAAGAAGATTTCAGGCTACATCTTTTCAGTATGAGGCGAAGAGCAGAAATCGTGGCAAATACCTTGTCCAGACGATTGGAGGATCTGTCGTCCTCAAAATTGTACTGAAAGCGTAATTCCAATGGCTTGACCATAACTTCCAGTGGGAGAAGTACTAAGAGCTCGTCGTATGACGATACGGCTGCTGTAGCATTGTCCCGAGCGTTGAGCTCTCTAAATTGCAGGATTCAGCGCGACATTAGACCAGAAATGAAATCTTCGAGGGTTTGAGGACCAGCGAACAGCCATCAGACTGCTATAATATAAGAGGTACGACATACGGTTCTTGCAGCTCGAGTAGCTTTACTACACCATCTATCCACTCTCGCTCCACTTCAGCGGCAATGGCAACATCTTTTTCAGGCCACCTCATCCTGCCCAGGGTCTGCTCGAAATCTTGAGCAAAGGCACCCTTCATCTGTCTCCAGAGCGTTCGAACGGAGTTTTCAACATGATCTATCAAGTGAGGAGCGGCATCTTCGGCGGCAGGCTGAGCTTCCTTCAGAGCAAAGGCAAGACTCTGTAGTCGTAGGTACGGTTGCAACGCAGCTTGGGGCGATACTTTGAAATTATCTCGTGCCTCGGACCTAATAAACATCAGAGTATGCACGTATGTAGAGCGTCTCCATCATGAACCTTAGGACGTCCACTTCGGCTAGCAACTCCATGTATCCAGTTGCGACATCGAGCCGACGCAGCTTCTCCATACTTGCATCAAACTTGCGGATGGCATCGTCACTCGTCTCGGACTGTGTAACTATCCGTAATCGCCGGTCAATGTCGGCTTGTTGTTTCTGAAACGCTTGGGCTTGTTGCCGTAGTTTGGCTGAGTGTGCCTCGGAAGCTTTTGTTGCTTCCTCAAGGGTAATTTCAGCTTCTCGAAGCTAAGACTCAATTAACAATGTTCGTGATAGCGGACACACTAGCGAACCTGCTGCTTCAGTAAAGTTTGCTGCTGGAGTACATTATCGAGTAGGGCATCGAGATTTTCAAGGTCTGCACTGGTCTGCAGCTTGTCATTGAGATAGTCTTCTACGCGTATGTCCCGCTCTTCATTCGCAGACAGCTTCGGAGGGTTTCGAGAGACAGTAGCCATTGCAAGGTATTCGCACGAGTCTCTGCGTTGTCTTATCAAAATTATAACAGTAACGTTGTCTATATTTCAGAGCAAGGGCGGACTTAAAGCTCCTGGTTAAAGCCGGCTCCTCTACGCACGGGCCCACTAGGCTCGCTGTTCGAGCACTTACCAGAATCGGCAAGGGGCAGAACCCACGGTTAACCGCACCTCATTACGCAGGCGCAATTCGTAAGGTATTCTTACTCGATGACGGAATGACGATGCCAGCGAGCCAGCTAAAGAGGGATACCCCACAACAATATCCGGACCGACTATCACATGTCGTCACCTAACAAGCGGCGCAAGACCAATAACTACAAGCCATCGCCAAAGCCATTGGGAAGTCTTGATTTCTTCTTTGAAAAGCAAAAGGATCGCCAAGAGCAAGGCAAGCGCGACGATAATATCGCGGAGGGACCAAGCGATCGAGTCCAAACACAAGACAGGCCACCTACCGATCAGCAGAATCTGACTGATGAGGAACTTGCCCGGAAGCTGCAAGATGAGTGGGATCAGCAGGAAAAGGTCCGCAGTGGCGTGGTAGCAGAGGAAGCACCCAGCGAGCCAGTCGAGGATAGTAGTGCAGAAGTGCGGAAGGTAGAGACTGCTGGTGCTGAAGTGGTTAAACCACCTCTGAGCTCTGATTATGGGCACAGAGCCGTGCAGGGTTCAGAAGCCCAAGGCCGCACAAGCAGTGGAAAGAGAGATACACTGGCTTTACAGTCAACAGCTTCCGCCGAAGGCACGGTCTCCACGATAGTGCCATTCGACGAGAACCCTTTAACTTTTAACCCATCAAAATTCATTCCTGGTCTCCAGAAGCAATGGACTGAAATTGGTGGTGATGCCTCATACGGCATACTTACAAGATGCTTCATCCTTATCAACAGCATGCAGAGTCGCATAAAAATCGTTGATACATTGGTCAATTTCTTAAGGATCCTGATCGAAGGCGACCCTGAGAGCCTATTGCCTGCAGTAAGTCTTACAGCGGATGTGGGATGGGCGAGTGTACTGAGATATTGGAAGGTCTGGCTCGCTACCAATTCTATATCGCCGCCATATGTATCGTTGGAGCTTGGTCTTGGTGGCTCGGCAATCTCTAAAGCATTGAAAAGAATATGCGGACTAGACAATGCTGGTCTGAAGACTCTCTACGACAAGCACGGAGACGCTGGCGATGTTGCATTCGAGGCGAAGAAGCGACAAAGTTTTACCCTTCGAAAGCCGAAGCCATTATCGATCAAAGGTGTCTTTCAGAGCCTAGTTAGAATCGCGAACAGCAAAGGAACTGGCAGCCAAGAGTTCAAGCAGAGGATCGTTGAGCGGTTGCTCCAAGATTCCCAAGGCGCAGAGGAGAGCAGATATCTCGTCAGAACCCTGGTACAACATCTGAGAATTGGTGCAGTAAAGACCACCATGTTAATCGCACTTTCGCGAGCGTTTCTCCTATCGAGACCACCAAACGCAGGGTTCCCAGTAACACCACAAGATGATCTAATCAAATTGAAGAAAGACGGTCTGGCCGAAGTTTACTCGAAAGGTGAAGAATTGGTAAAGGCTAGCTTTTCACGTCGACCCAATTACAATGATCTCGTGCCTTGTCTTCTCGAAGTCGGCATATCGGACGAGCTCTTGGTGCGGTGCGGCCTAGCAATGGGGATCCCTCTGCGGCCCATGCTCGGTAGCATCACCCGAGACCTTGGCGAAATGCTTACAAAACTTCAAGGGCGGGACTTCAGCTGTGAGTATAAATACGACGGTCAGCGAGCCCAGGTTCACTGCGACGAGAATGGGAAAGTGTCTATCTTTAGTCGTCATCTGGAATCAATGGTAGAAAAATATCCAGACCTAGTTCAGCTTGTGCCCACCATACGAGGTGAGGGGGTCAGCAGCTTCATCCTGGAGGGCGAGGTCGTCGCTGTAGACAAAGCGTCCGGAGATCTGAAAGCTTTCCAAACGCTCACCAATAGAGCCAGGAAAGACGTAGACATTGGATCGATCAAGGTTGATGTCTGCTTGTTTGCCTTCGATCTGATGTACCTCAATGGGGAAGAGCTATTGAACAGATCATTCCGTGAACGTCGTGAGCTGCTACGTAGCCTGTTCGTGGAGTTACCTAATCGATTTACTTGGGTGAAGAACCTGGACGCGACTTCAGCCGACTCAGAAACGGTCCTTGAGTTCTTTAAGAGCGCCATCGAAATCAAATGCGAGGGTATAATGGTAAAAGTACTCGATAACGTGTTACACCCAGTCCTCGCAGTCGAGGCTCAGGAAGATAGAACAGCGAGATCAGATGTTGCACAAAAGGCAAGTAAAGCTGGCAAGAAGGCGAAAGGTAAAGGCACAGCGAGCGACAAGGCTGAAGAGAAGGCGAAGGGAACCCGCCGCAAAGCGCTCCTTGCGACCTATGAGCCTGATAAACGACTCGACTCTTGGCTCAAAGTCAAGAAAGATTACAACACCTCAGCCGACACCATTGATCTGATCCCCATAGCAGGATGGCATGGGCAGGGGCGCAAGGCCAAGTGGTGGTCGCCAATCCTCCTTGCTGTCCGTAACCCCGAGACAGGCTCCCTAGAAGCTGTTACCAAGTGTATCAGTGGCTTTACAGACAAATTCTACCAAGTGAACAAGGAACGGTATGCTGAAGGAAGCAAGAACGTCATTGCTCGACCCAGCTATGTTGAATACAATGGCAGTCCCGAGGTGTGGTTTGAACCGCAAGAGGTGTGGGAGATGGCATTTGCCGATATCACGAAAAGTCCTACCTACCTGGCCGCGCTAGGAATGGTGGACGAGGATCGTGGGCTGAGTATGAGGTTTCCACGCTTTCTCAAAGCTCGAGAGGACAAGAGCATCGATGAAGCCAGTACGTCAGACTTCCTGGCCGAATTATGGAGGAAACAAGAGCTGAGAGTCAAACGAGAGGATGCGCAGGGTGGAGATGCAGAGGAAGAAGATGAGCTTTGAAATACAAAGTATGTCCATCCAATTTCAGCGATTGTAGAAGGATAAGGGTCGGAGTGGTTGAGATGGATCTACAAGATCAGCCAACTCTTGCTGCGTTATTCAGACATGATGGCTGGCAAAGCTTCGATAGAAAGTTCAAAATTTCGAGAAGATGTTTTATGCCTTCCACTCAAGCTAGGTTTTCTGGCATCACAAACAAGCGAATTGGGAGAACAAAGTCTCACGCTTCATGTCGACTTAAAGACGGAATGACTGTTTGACTATTGGCCTACATTGGTCCTAGCGTCCAATGTAACGTCGTGTCACCCTTGAACCAGTTAAGTATAATTCCATAATTAGTGAAAAATTTTCACGAGTATTGCTCACCATATTGAGGACTCGGGAAGAACGGCCTAAGACAGTGAGAGGGTGATTCCAGCAAGATTGACCGAGGCGAGCGACGGATGGCACTGTTGGCACATGGGATTTACCTCTAGCATCTGTCAGTGCGGGGCAAGCGCAGCTAGAGGCAACGCCAGAGTCCGAGGACTTCCAGGCCAAGTCAAGCGTGGTGAGAGTGATCAGCAAAGGGGCAAGGGTGAGGAGCTCTGCTGCAAAAGTCCTTGCTAGCGCAAGATCCAAGGGCTGGAGATCTACCCCCTTAACCACAAGCTCTCTCGCCGCTACACCAGCATCATGCCCCCCATTTCCGCCAAGAAGCCTGCTCAAGCCCCCCTCGTCCACCCCTTGTCCGCGTTCCGTCGTCAAAAGTGCTAGCGTGCGAGTAGGTCGGGGACTTCGATTCGACGGCATGAAACATCCTACTTCGACTTGCACACTTGCAGTGCCACCACTCTGCCCTACCTCACAACGAGCCTCTCGTAATTCTTGTCATTTCACTAAACGTCTCCCCGCAATTCACTGGCTCTTGGTATTGCCGACGCACGACTCACTACTCCCTTCGTGTTCACCGAGCCGCGCAACAAAGGAACTCTCGTCGCCCTGCTTGACTTCAATTGGGCACCCCTCATTATCGTCGCATCCTCCATCGCCAACCAGCGTCTGCGCATATATATCCTGCCAAACCTTGCCCCAAGCTGACCGCTTGCGAGCCCTTCGCTTGCCACGTCCGCTCCCTCTGGCGGAACTCGAAAGGCATCTACTTGCAAGGCAGCCTTTTGGCTACGTCCCCACAACAAAGCAGCCTCCGCATTTGCCCCGCAACTGGCTCCTGAAGGGCTGAAACGACGAAGCGTCCCTTGAATAGAATGGGAAGAGAGGGCGTCGTGACGGCGAGGTCTGGCTATCTGGAAGTCTACGAGGCATCTTGTCAGGGCAGGCGGACTCGACGCCCAAAATGAATCCGTCAAACCTTGGCAACATGAATGGCTACTATCAGAAGCTCTACTCAGCGGAGGACTTGCAGACCATGACCGATCTCAGCAACCATGATGCGATGATGGGTTTGATGATGGGGAATGGCCTAGACACGTCGGCCATGGTTGGAGGACAGACGCTGGACGACATAATCAGCATGAACAACAAGGATCTTCAACGTCGGCGTAGTTACCATCAATCACAGCCGTATGGTTTGAACAGGGGAGGAATCGATCCAAGAAGGTCGTCGATGATGGAATTTGGATCCGGCAACAACGGAGACTTGGCCGGGTTTCAGTTCGACCCATCACCGAATCATCCCCCCTCTGGTGCGCAGCGTCCAGGGAACATTGCACAAAGGAGATTGGATAATCAACAAGCACGACGGTGGGAGTCGGTTGAAGACCTGGCCTTGAACGCCCATTTTCAAAACATGGGGCCTGTTTACAGCCCTCTCACATCCTCCTCGCCCTACCAGCATCATACTTTGCACCACTCTACCTCGATGCCTCTCGATACGTCTGGTGACTACATGTCGAACATGATGGAAATGGATTATTCGGCAGGCGGATTGGACCATAGGAACAGTGGGGAGGTGATGCCAATGAACATGTACACCCACGCCGCCTATACTCCGATCATGTCAACCTCACCGATGCAACAAAATCTAATCAGTTCAATAAGAGGCGCCATCCAAGACCCAGGTGGTGGCATGGATGCCAGCCCTAGCGAACATGATATGATGGAGAAATTGCCGGACCTGCAGACGCCTGATCAGGTTCAGAACTTTCAGACCAATGTTGCACAAAACAGTATAGTCCAGCAGCCTATAGCAATGCACAGTGCACCTCAAGCGATCCGAACGAGCTCAATGGAAAGTTTCCCAGAAATTAATGAACAAAAGCAACCGCAGCCAAGCGCAAACCTCGATGTATCAGCCCTCAACACAGCGCCGATTCCTCAAGGAGAAAATGTGCAGAACCAGATCGGGGCGCCTGTCGTACCACAGTACCGCAATGCGTACTCGGCAAGCGGATTTGACATGCTTCGCGTATTGATGCGAGTAGCAACGAGACCAAAGGCATTGATCAACATTGGGGCTGTCGACATGTCTTGTGCCTTTGCGGTCTGCGACGTTACTCAGCACGATATTCCAATCGTATACTGTTCGGATGTCTTTGAGCGTCTCACAGGCTATACCAAGCACGAAATCCTGGGACGAAACTGCCGCTTCCTCCAAGCCCCGGACGGGAAAATTCAAGCAGGTGTGAAGAGAAAATATGTCGATGATCGTTCTGTGCTTCGGATCAAGAAGATGATCAACCAACGGCAAGAGATGCAGATCAGTATCATCAACTACCGAAAAGGTGGACAGCCGTTCATGAATCTGCTTACTATGATACCAATCACATGGGACTCGGAGGAGATCAAGTATTACGTTGGTTTTCAGGTCGATCTTGTAGAGCAGCCAACGTCGATTACGAACAAAAATCCAGGTTGGCCACTATCACAATCAGTTACATACTATGTAGTGCTCTGCTGACCGTCTTACAGATGGTAGCTATACAATCAACTACCAACGCGGTCTATTGCCACGCTATCAGATACCTCAGCCCAACGAGCCTAATCCAGACATTGGACAAACCGTTGGAAGGGACGATGTGTCGACAGTCCTAAGCACCATCGGCACGGGCGAATCTGAGCTTTCAAAGCGGATCTGGGACAAGGTTCTCCTCGAGAATACAGATGACGTCGTCCATGTGCTGTCGTTAAAAGGATTGTTTCTTTATCTCTCGCCATCAAGTCGGAAAGTACTCGAGTATGACCCCAGCGAGCTAGTGGGCACCGCTCTTTCATCGGTATGCCATCCTAGTGACATTGTCCCTGTGACAAGAGAACTCAAAGATACATCGACTGGCGCTCCTGTGAACGTTGTTTTCCGGATCAGACGGAAACACAATGGCTATACATGGTTCGAGAGCCACGGGTCATTGCATCTCGAACAAGGTAAGGGAAGAAAATGTATCATCATGGTTGGACGCGAACGGCCTGTTTATGCGCTTTTTCGAAAAGATATCGATTCTGTTGGTGGAATTGGCGAATGCGAGCTGTGGACCAAAATGTCAACTTCTGGCATGTTTCTTTTCGTGTCCTCGAACGTCCGCAGTCTGCTGGACCGTCAACCTGACGATCTGATTGGGACGAGCGCCCAAGCATTAATGCGTTCTGATTCCAAACTAGAATTCGGCAAAATGCTCGAGCTGGCCCGGACTGGTGTCAGAGTAACATTGAAGCACGATGTCCAAAACAAGCGAGGTCAGACACTTCAAGCCAGGACGACAATCTATCCAGGTGATGCAGCGGAAGGTTCAAAGCCAACGTTCCTGGTGGCGCAGACTCGTCTGCTGAAGCTGTCGCGCCATTCGAGTGCCATTAGGCAAACCTCTGGGATGTCACCACCTAAAGCGGAACCAAAGGCTGGCAGCCCCGAGACATCATCTAGTGTCGTCTCTGCCGGGCCCCAAACACCTAAATCTGCTACATCTAATCAAAATCCAGGTGTCGACGGTGTCGCCACCGAAGCAGGCGGCAACGGTCTAGCTATCGGCACTCAACACGAAGCTCTCGCGTCAGAGGAGAACATGTTCGATGAACTTAAGACGACACGTAGCACAAGTTGGCAGTTTGAGCTCCGCCAAATGGAGAAACGCAACCGGCTACTGGCAGAGGAGTTGCAAGGCCTTCTATCAAGCAAGAAGAAGCGAAAACGAAGGAATGGAGCGGGTCACTTGCAGAAAGATTGCGCTAACTGTCACACGCGAGTAACGCCAGAATGGAGAAGAGGACCTAGCGGCAACAGAGATCTATGCAATAGCTGCGGCCTGCGGTGGGCGAAGGAGGTGAGCATCCTACCTTGTCCTCATCGTCCAATGACCAAACTACGAGCGCTTGCCTGATGTTTTCTATCTAGAACGGTCGCGTGTCCCCTCGAACCCCCCAACCAGCCGAGCCCAGCAACGTTCTGAACCGGCCAAATAAGGAACAACAGAGCTCTACAAGTCAGAACACTATTCGAAAATCTCCGCCGGAGAAGTTTTCTTCACAATTCTCTCCCCAAAAGTCCTATAACGCGAAGATTGCGCGCATGGAAGCCATCTCACCCCAAGCGTACGGCGGCAGTATTCCCACCAAAATTGAAGAGGAGATCGAACTCAGCAACGACTCTGGAATTCAGCTATGATCCATTCTCATCGACCTGATATTGCGGGCAATCTACGATAAATCTATTATTTCGGATAATCATTTTTCTTCATCTATCATGGACTAATTATACCCCATCGTCTCTCGGAAACGGCAATATCGCTAGCTGTCTCTCGTTGGTGTTTTGTTCGGCGTTCTACTCCACATGCAGGGTTCTGATTAAATCTGGCGTTCTCCGATCATTACTGATCTCCGAGTCTCAAATTTCGCATCGCAGCCTTTGTGCTGTCCTTGAAACGTCAGCAAGGCGTTAGGTGATTGTTGGAGGGCATCTCGGGGTGATGTCGCAGCCTTTGTGCTGTCCTTGAAACGTGTGGGAGGCGTTTGGCGGATGTCGGAGTGCACCTCGGAGTGGTTACGTTGTTGAAGCTGTGGATACCCAGATACCCAAAGGAAGTATATTTACTGGTAATCGAAGCTTGTGGGATACGGTCAGAGCGTGCTGACATAGCTTGAATTCAGTGCTGGCTGCTTGACTGAGCTTGTACCATTAGCAGAAATACCTGCCTCGCTCTGCATAATTTTCCAAGCACTTCGGTATTTCTGTTCTGAACATCTTGGATTGCTGCCAACTACATCGCGATTTTTTCGAAGCGATTTCAGTTCGAGCACGGAGGTACGCTCACAAAAGCACTGGAGCATCTTGAATTTCAGCAATTGATTCTTACCCCAATGATTGTAGGGGGCATCTTATCATTTACGGACCTCCGAGCTACCTCAGATTTTGGCACCAGCTTTTGAACACTACGCCGGGACTTTCCCTTCAAAAATCCACCGTAGATCCCCCTATGTAAATAATCCTCATCTATAACCCTAGTTAACCTTTACAGCGCGGCTGGCAGCTAAGCGCGTTAAGCGGCATGACGTCCTCGATACAGTAGCGAAGTGGAGGGTTTCAATCTCAACTAAGGTATATCGCCTCGCTATACCTCCAATATCACAGTAGTGAACGATTGAAGTAAGACTCGTCATTGGTACATTAAAATATAATATCTCTGTCCTCACAAAGGTGCAGCAAAAGCCGGCCGTAGAAGCTTGAAGTCGTCCTGTAAATAGGATATGCAAGGTGTGAAATCTGGCCAACGGTTCTATCACGAAGTTTGCACGTCAATCTCGAGGCAGACGAGCAAGCGTTTTCGAATACCACAACAGCGATGTCTGAGTAGTCGCAGCAGACAATCAAAGGCCTATCCGTCAAAGCAAGCAGTATGGGGTTGTCTTCTTGCCCTTGGTGTTGGTCCTGTTTTCCTATCTGGAGTGGTAGGCTTCTACGAGCTCCACGCTGACTCGGCGTCCGCTCCGATTGAGTTTGAAATCGAGAAAACGAAGAAGAGAGCTGGTCTCTCGAAAGAAGAGAATCGTGATTCTATCAGCTCACAACACCTGCAAATAAAGCGAAGCGTCGAGAATCCCGGTCTTTATGTTTGGGGGTCGAACTGTGGCCGTGTGGCTTCGCCTTCAGAGGAGAATGTGATTCGATTGCCGCGCAGAGTACCCTTCTTCGATGGCATGCTTCTTCGAGATCTCAAGCTCGATCGAAACTTTGGTGCTGCCATCACAGAGAACGGAGATCTCCTCCAATGGGGAACGCAGTATTCGCCAGACGTGCGAATGCCGGTTCCGACCCTGACAGGTAAAGGACTCGTATCTATTGAGATATCGAAAGATCGAATAATTGCGCTGTCATCATCGGGCAAAGTCTATTCGATCCCAGTCTCACGATCCGATCAAGCCTCCGGCTCAAAACCGTCTGAAAGCTCTTGGATCCCTTTCTTCAGCTCAACAGCTTCTATCAGTTACCGTACGCTCCAACTCCCCAATGTTAGTTACTCCGAGAAAGTTTCATCAATCTCATCCGGGCTTCAGCATGTCCTACTATTGACTTCTACCGGCCGAGTCTTTTCCGCAGCCTCTAGCAGCGATGAATTCCCCTCAAGAGGCCAAATGGGTGTGTCTGGTCTGACCTGGACAACCCGTCCTCCTGGCCCCTACGAGCAACCTCATGAGATTAACACATTGCGGGGTTTTGACATTACCGCCGTTGCGACTGGAGACTACCACTCCTTAGCTCTTGATCGTGAAGGTCGCGTATTTGCTTTTGGAGACAACTCTTCTGGCCAGCTTGGATTCGAGCCTTCGGCCGAGTCTCCATTCATCGATGCTCCATCATTACTACCACTTCAACGCCTTTATGCCGGTACCGGATCGTCTCCACGCATCACCTCCATCGCGGTTGGTGGGGCGAACTCATTCTTTACCGTCGACGCTACACGTGTAGCCAAGCCAGGTGATGATTTTGCGGCCGGTGCACGTTCAGGACTGATAACGGGGGATACCTGGTCGTGTGGTCAAGGTATTCTAGGCACCTTGGGCACTGGTCGTTGGACACATGTCCAAGGCACGCCGACAAAGATCAAAGCCCTTAGTGGTCTGTTCGAATACGACGAGACTGTCAACCGTGTTGTGCCGATTCGATTGAAACGCCTTTCGGTGGGCTCAACGCACGCCTCTGCCACGATGGATAATGTCACGCATGTCGCGGCTGGTACGACTACAAATTTGGATGGTGAGAATGAAACTAATTGGGGCGCCGATGTTCTATGGTGGGGTGGGAACGAATCTTGCCAACTTGGAATGGGAAAAAGGAACAATGTGGCGCTGCCAGGCTATATTGCGCCGCTAGACCACGCAGCGGATGCACTCGCGAGAGGGAAGAAGAAGGGAGCGAAGGACCATAGGTTTCAGATAACCCCTAGGCACACAGTCACAGTCAATGGGAAGAGAGTCAAGATGGAGCAGAGAGTCGAATGTGGCAGGGGTGTGAGTGCTGTATATTCTGCGATCTAGCTTTGCGTTCAATAAGTGCAGGATCTGACAGGCACGTTCCATGTAACACATAAATTATTGTTCCCCCTGAGAAAGGCCAAAGAATCTATGTATCGTTGAGTCGTCTATGTCTATTCGTGTCTTGGCAGGGGTACTTGCACGGACCCCACCTCTCTGCCCTACCAGGCTTCATTCGTGCAGCAATTCGCAACCTCATCTTCATATCCTTCATCTCCATATCCTTCATCTCCATATCCGTCGTAGGCTTTGACTAGATCTACCATCAATTGATACGCGACCTGTTTTGGGCTCCGAATTTCAGGGCACACGCCGACGCCGACGCCATCCGGTACATCGTCTTGCAACTACCACCGCCCTCTTATTAGCTATTGAACCTTTTGGTACTCCCGAGGTCGCTCTTGGCTGCACGTATCGCATTGGACGTCTGGTAGTCTCAGAAAAGGCGGTTCGGCCACGATGGCCTCGAATGCGCAAGATCAAGCCAAACCGCAGATCCAGCCATGCCGATACAAGACAGGGAAGACTTTAGGAGCGGGCTCGTATTCAGTGGTGAAAGAGTGTGTACATATAGACACTGGTGGATACTATGCCGCGAAGGTTATCAACAAGCGCATGATGCAGGGGAGAGAGCATATGGTACGCGTCTTTGCCGGAAACAAGCTGCAGTGGCCCGAGACAGACGCTGATGCTGGAGCGATGCAGGTGCGCAACGAGATAGCGGTGCTGAAGAGAGTCTCAATGGGCCATCAAAATATTCTTACGCTTGTCGACTACTTCGAGACTATGAACAATTGTACGCCCGATTTGCCTTGTCTGATGTGACTTGATCTGTACTGATTGAGAGTCCTAAACCGTAGTATACCTAGTAACAGACCTCGCCCTGGGTGGTGAACTCTTCGATCGAATATGTCGGAAAGGTAGCTACTACGAGTCCGATGCCGCCGATCTTATTCGAGCAACGCTGTCCGCCGTGGCATACCTACACGACCATGGTATTGTGCACCGTGATCTAAAACCCGAGAATCTACTCTTCCGAACGCCCGAGGACAATGCAGACCTCCTGATAGCCGACTTCGGCTTGTCGAGGATTATGGACGAAGAAGCATTTCACGTCCTCACGACAACCTGCGGCACCCCTGGCTACATGGCTCCCGAGATATTCACGAAGACAGGCCATGGCAAACCTGTGTTCGTCATTACACCCTTCCCTTACAGTGCTGAGCAGCTGATGTACTAGGTACACAGTGACGTCTGGGCTATTGGGGTGATCACCTACTTTCTCCTGTGTGGTTATACCCCTTTTGATCGTGATTCCAATTTGGAGGAAATGCAAGCTATCCTTATCGCCGATTATTCGTTTACTCCGTTCGAATACTGGAGGGGCGTTTCCATGTCCGCCCGAGAATTCATCAAACGATGCCTGACTATAGATCCCACTGCCCGCATGACGTCCCACGAGGCGCTATCCCACCCTTTTGTCGCTGAACCACGTGATCAAGGTGCCGAAACAGGCGAAAGGGCCGATCTGTTACCAGTCATCAAAAAGAATTTCAATGCCAGGAGAACGTTACATGCAGCCATTGACACCATTCGAGCGATCAACAAGCTTCGGGAAGGCGGTGCCGCCGCGATGATGGATGGGGCACTGAGCAAGGATCCCAAGAAAGAAGAGTCGAGAGATGAAAAGGTTGTTGGCGAGGGTGGTGACCGGATGGAGGTCGATAGCCGGGGTAATGCAAGAGGCCAGACGGCAGAGCAAATGAGAGAGCAACAGAGAAGGATTCAGGAAACGAGCAGAGGATTATGGTGCGGTACGACGATGAAGCAGGAGCAATGACCAACGCGCGAATGCAGGGGATATTTAACGGATCTGTGTATCGATCGATGACTTTGGATGGCATTACGAGGTCTATGGGACATTTGGACGTGAGGTAAGCCAGGACAAGCTTCTCCTCCTTCGGCAGAGATCAGCTCTTGTCTTGACATGCTGGGACATATCTTTTTTGGCTGTGACTGCATCGAAGCTTATGGATAATGGGACGCGTCGGGAGGCAACCCTTTCCGGCGTGCTGGCATATGATCCTTTTCTCCCGTGCGTTTGCATCGGTGGGTGCTAATTCTGCTTGGTAACCCTTCTGGATATCGGGTCCATGCTGCTAATTAAACAACACTTGAATCAAGTCACTGAACCGATTTCAACGGTTTGCCGCCTTAGCATTAGACCGCCACGGGTCGTTCAGTCCATCGCCATTATGCCAACACGTTTGGAGAGTGCTAAAAGTTAAATTCTTGTCTGGATCCAGCACACTGCCATCGCCGTATTGCTCACGATTTGGCTGCTGTCGGACGTTCCCACACTGGGCTTGGTAAACGGAGCCGCGATGGATGACTGGAAAGCTCTGGTATTGTTTTTAATGCTCACGTGTCATATGAGATGTCTAATTGAATGACATGATATGCCAAGGGCTGTTTGGAGCTGCCACTGAAAAGGATTGGCGAAGACCGAGGGGTGGATTAAGATGTTCCCACTGAGGATTGATATGTACTCAGCTTGCCTGGTCTCAGTGAGTAAGTTCACATCTGACTTCTGCTGAACCCACTCCCTGGTTGCATACACACATATCGTAATTTGACACCAAAGCTAAGTAGTCTTCGAATCTTGCAATCCTTCTTGACGAGAGAAGGTACCCTTTTCCATAGTCTTCCAACGAGTGGTACAAGACCCTGGCATTAGACACGGCACAAGGTGGAGCCAGTGTTGACGTAGACCCGCTATCGCCATCGTCTTTGCTACAATTGATGCCAAATCACCGGACGCGAAAAAGCGGATCCTTTTTAATATCACATCATCCACGACTGATACTTTCACTGCTCACCTCTTTTCTTCCTGCACACATACCTCTTCGTCAACGGACAACAATTCCAAGAACGCACCCGTGTAGCAAGCTCCATCGATCTTCTTCAACTTCACAAACACACTGAATCCAGTTCGATATCCAAGCACGCACAATGAAGGTCTCCTCACTTGTGCCCGTGGTCATCCTCGTGGCTGAGGTCGCTTTGGCCATTCCAGCAGCTGTTGAGGTGAGTGTAAACAGCTGCTCAGCCATTCAATCTATATCTTCAGAATACTGACACCTTTCACCGGACTAGCATGGCCATGTCTCTGGACTTGTGCTCAATGACCGCGGGATCCCTTGCTTTGTTGAGGGTAACTGCGGTGGCATCGACTCCCAGCTGGTGAGCATACTTGTTTGTAGACATGTACTCTAGTCTGTTAACACACTGCTAGCCTGGTTCCGACTATGGCTACCCGACTCAGACGTCTGCGAGGAGCGTCTGCTTTCCAGGCATCGGCCGTCGTGCTGATCGTACCTTGGTTACTGTGGCCTCTTCCGTGACTTCAGACGGGCAGGCCGATCCGGAGTCCACTCCTGGTACCGAGGGATTCATGAACCCAACGCTCCACGACCGCGAGACCCCTTGCATCGCAGAAGACAACTGCGGTGGCATCAACACTCAGCAACCGGTACTACATTCTCCTCTTCCCACAACCTAGCCACTCCCTACTGACCAAACCCACAGTCATCGAGCGACCCTGCCACGTCATTGCCAATACACTCCTCCGTCACGGCCATCGCCCCCCCAGGGACCACGACGCTGCCACTCCACTCCTCCGTCACGGCCATCGCCCCAGCGGCCATCACGACCGTCACGAACCCCGCCGAGACATGCTACGAGATTGCCGACGGCCAGGTCCAGTGCGTGCCCGCCGCCACGCCCAAGCTCATGGCTCGCGCCCCCAAGACCGCCACCGCCTTCGTCACGCTCGATGACCGCGAGACCCCTTGCATCGCAGAGGATAACTGCGGCGGCATCAATACCCAGCAACCAGTACCTGTCCCCCCCCCCCCTTTCCCAATTCCCCATCCCCCCTCCTGCCCCCTCCTCCCCCTCACCCCCTCATCCCCCACCCTCCCTTTATCCTCCCAAGCCACTAACCTCCCATCACAGGCCTCCTCACCCCCACCGCCCACAACCCCCCTCCCCCCCGCCACAACCGTCTCCGGCGCCATGACCACACCAATGGGCATCGCCCTAACGCCCTACAGCGGCCAGTACGGCAGCCTGATCGCCCCCCCTTCGCCGGCGCTGAGCTGCTGGGAGGCGGATAACGGGCAGGTGCACTGCGTGCCGACGGGGAGCCCGTCGCCGGCGAGCTCGGTGCAGACGAAGAAGGGGAAGAAATATCCGATCTTGCCGCGGGAGACGGGGTTGCTGGAAGCCAGCTTGTGAGAGCGTCGGGCAGGGATGGGGAAGCTGGGGATGAGGTGGGGAGATATGGGATTATGGAAGGTTGGTTAATGGAAGGTGGTTAATGTGCTTAGCTGTGGGTTGGCCGACTGAGCGACTGCGAAAGACTCCTTGCGATAATGGGACGGCTCTGCAGATGGCTTAGGCGGGAGACAGTTCTAGCTGGAGGCTATCTCAATGCTTGTCCCTCAAATGCAAGCACGTGACATTACCAGCCATCGAATATATGCTTGACCTCCCCGCGCCCCATTCTACACACTCCCCCCCCGACTCACGCTCCGACTCCTACTCCCCGCGTCTCCAAACCCCACCCTCCCAACCCGAAACACCCCGCCACACCACTCCGCAAACATATCCACATCCCACACCTCGTCCTCCCTGCCCTTCCCCTTCCTACTCCCCCCCACCTTCCCATTCCCCCTCCGCTCCTTCACATACAGCCCATAGAACGCTTCGTACTCCCCCACCACCTGGTCCTGCACCGCCCCCACCAGCGTCTCCTTCGTGCGCGCGTCGTCGAGATACTCATCCAGCTTGCGCCTCAGCAGCGGGACCTCCTTCTCCGCCGCCTGCTGCACCTTCCCCACAGCCTGCAAGCCGTCAAACCCCCGCTTCGTGGCCACCGCCTCGCTGATGGGCTCGGTGATCCGCGCTGCGGCGCGGCTCGTGAAGTCATTGATGACGGTGCGCAGGCGGGCATCGAGCTCGACCTTCGCGTCGAGCATGTTCTCGACGACTTTCGGGAGGAGGGTCGTGTCCGCGATGAAGCGCCACAGGTTGCGGGGGTCGAAGAGGCCGCCGCGGTCGCGGAGCTCGTGGAAGGTGGTGGTGGCGGCGGAGAAGTCGAGGGAGAGGGTGGGGGGGGCGTATTCGATGTCGAAGGCGAGGAGGTGCTGTTTGAGGAGGAGAAGGTGCTTGAGGAGGAAGAGCTGGGCGTCGAGGGGGGTGGTAAGGGGGGTGAGGAGGGTGGAGGCGTGGGTGAGGGAGAGGGTGGTTTGGTGGACGATTTGGTGGGCGAGGTCGTCGAAGACGGTGGACTGGGAGGGGGGGGTGGGGGGTTAGTGAGGGGGGTTGGGGGTGAGGGTGGGTAGAGGGAGGGGGAGGGCTTACGTTGACGAGTTTGTAGATTCGACTGAGTAGCCAGATGGCTTTGCGGAGGGTGGGGTACCATCCTTCGAAGGCGGCTTTGGTGTCAAAGTCCCAGCGACCACTGGGTGAGTCGCCTTCGTCGACGATTTGGGGCGTCTTCGGCATGGGGGTTGTGGGCTCAGCTATGGAACCCTGTCGGCGGCCAGACGTCACTGGCCCGTGGGATTTGGTGCCAGACAGGGAAACCATACGGTTGCGTGCAGGGTAGTCGAGGACGTCGGCTTTGGGCTTGTATCTTTCGATGTCGTCTCGGATTATGGCTTGAGCCAGGAAGACCAGCCGTGTCTGAGCATCCTCGAGCGCTGATTGGATTAGTGTTGAGAACTCGAGCTGGTTGGTTTCCACTTCTTCTGTTTCCTCATCAGGATCGCGCATGTAGCGTGTCTGTATCAATGTGCATAGCTCGCATAGTTTCAGCAATTGGTTTTCGTGGATGATGCGCGGTCGGAGATGGTCGAACAGCGGTTCGCAGACCGACTCGAGGAAATCGTACAGACCGTCTTCGCCCTCGAACCATTCCCGCCACAGCTCGTATTCATCGGAGCAAACGCCTCTAATGTAGCCAATGCTACTTCGTGCAAACGCCACAAGTTCTTTCGAGGTACTAGGCGCCGTTGCGATCTCGCCGATTCTCTTTCTACTGAGTGGAATAACAAGCCTACCGCGGGTGGCAGAGTAACTTGTATACAGCTCGTTCATTAGACTCTGGTATTCGGCTTCAGCACCAGGCTCAGCGCCCGCAGATGATACGGAGCGTTTGCGGATCTCCTGAGCAACCTCCTTTAGCACTGATGCGCCCACACGGAACTTGGCATAGAGCAACGCTGACATTGTCGTATCATTCAGCTGCTTGTCGGCAATTCTCTTTGAAACGTCCGAAGCAATCTCACGCAGTCCGCCAACGAAGTGAACTCGGACCAACGTCAATCCTCTGGTCATTAGCAGGCGGTAGCGTGAGCGGTATGTTGTCGCTTCTCGATGTGTGGGCTATTTTGATTAGAGAGGGCCTATCTGAAGAATCGGAATACACTCACATGAGAGGCCATATACTCCAGACATACATCGAGCCGCGAGAGCATCTCCGAGAATTCTGTACTTCCGACAAGCCTGCCAGCTCCGGGTGCGTTCAGCCGTCTCGTGACTGGTTCCAGGTAGTTGTAGTACTTCAAGTTTGCTTCGAGGTCACTCGCTAAGCCTGTCATACGCCTCTGCTCCTTCAAAAGGCCCTCGCACTGCTGCTGGAACGTCGTCGTTTGAGCTTCTACAGTTCTGAAAGACTCGGAAAGGGTGCTCAGAAGGCTGAGTGTCGAGGTGGTGTCTGACAATAGGGAGTCAAGGTGCGATTTTGATAGCTCCAATTGTTTTTGATAAGCCCTATCGAAGAAAGACTTAGTACCTAGCCATTTGCAAACACTTGCAGGGAAAGACCAACGTGTACTCATCGTGACTGGCGTCCAGTAGATCATGTTCCAGATCGTGATACCAATCGACAAAGTCAAGCTCGGTTTTGATCTCGTTCTCGTCCTTCAATTGGGTCGACCCTCGTCGAGGCTTCTTCTCCTCCTGACCAAGAACGGCTTTAACAGCATAGTGAAAGTCGCTATAGGACTGGCTTCGTCGAGCTACAGTGGCCTTCGGCGGACCCGCAAACGCGGAAATCTCATGGACTTCTTCATGACGATCTAGTAGACCGATGTCAGCTTGGGCATCCTCCTATACGGTGCATCAGACAATATGTTCGAGCAGAGCTGAATTGGGGCTTACGTCGGGTTGTTTGAGCAAGGACTGCTTCCGCTTGTGCTTAGGCGCGGAATGCTTTTCTTCTTGCGCGCTGGGTATAAAGGCGTAGTAAGAAGCATCATCATACATGTTCGAGATGTGGAGAGCTTGGGCGCACAAGATTACCGGAGGTTTGTCGTCGTTCACGAGTGGAGTGCAAACTGTGCAAACAAATATCTCCGGACTATTCACGGTGCTGCAAGAGCTTCACTTCTCGGCACTACCTCTACACAACGACAATGATCATAAGACATGTTTGCAAACGGCAAGGTCAGCAGTCTAACTACTTGTCCATGCTGGTTTTTGCTACTTACAATGTGCTGAGGCGTCGGCAGAGACGTAGACTGACCAGTGGTAGGCCGCATATTTCGAGCAATACCTCAGAAGCAATGGAGGAGGAGCCTAGCCAGCGAAGCCGACGCAATCAATGCCTCCCTGCAGAATCAACTGAAGGAGATACACAGCATTGAAAGTGCACTTCAAGCTCATCTCGAGCGCCCAGTGCCCCAGATCGATGACCAAAGCCACACCTCCATAGACCCTCTCAAGCAAGGTGTGGCAGGACTGTCCCCGAAGGAGATGTATAGTACTCGGATGCGCCATCGTATGTAATACCTTCAATCAACCCTTTTCAGGTCCCGTCCATGCTTATTGTACTATAGTTCATAAGGATCGCGAGCTCGGCACCGAACTTTCTCCTTTTTACGACCCCCAAGAACTTCTGAACAATCCTCCCAAGCCTGCAGACATTACCCTTGAACTCCTTCTCGCCTCCCAAACTCACCTCGGCCACAATACTTCGTTATGGAACCCCATGAACGCGCGCTACATCTACGGTATACGGCAAGGCGTCCACATCATTTCCCTGGAGGTCACTGCGGCACACTTACGGCGGGCCTGTCGCGTAGTAACTGGAATCGCTGAGAGAGGTGGTCTTATTCTATTCGTGGGGACACGGAAAGGGCAAGATCGATGCGTGGTCACCGCCGCAAAGATGGCAGGAGGTTGTCATCTCTTTGAGAGGTGGACTGCTGGAGCTCTCACCAACGGCCATCAGATACTCGGAAATTGCAAAACGAAAGTCGTGGATGAGTTCGACCGAGAAGTTCCCGGCTACGAAGACAACCTAGCGGATATGCCTGCGCTCAAACCTGATCTGGTTGTGTGTCTCAACCCACTGGAGAATTGGGTGTTGTTGCATGAGTGCAGCATGAACGCTGTTCCAACAATCGGGATCGTGGATACGGATGCAAATCCGACGTGGGTCACGTATCCGATCCCAGCCAACGACGACAGTCTAAGGTGTGTGCACATGATTGCTGGGGTACTTGGGAGGGCAGCGCAGGAGGGAAAGAGGGAAAGGTTACAGATGGCGCTAAGGGGTGAGGTCATATACACGGCGAACCAGTTGGATCCGCCGGGAAAGACCAGGAATATGGCTACCGGAGGTATGGGGGGCGATGTGCATCACAAGGAGGCGGGTTGAGAAACGTAGCATATTTATCTGGCTGTATATATCAAGCGCTCGAAATATTCGCAATTGTTGGGCTCCCCAAGAGTAGGAATCGACATGACAAAAGTGACCGTGAACAAGCCAAGGGATTCTCAATGGGAACGGAGGCCGAATGGATGAATGTTTACACGCTATCTTGTGAGGCGCCTCAACCAATGCGGTTCCTCGGTAGACCGTCATTCCGTCTTTCTGACTTAGAGCGACCCTTGCATTGGATGTTCAATTTCGCTTGGCTTGTCAATATTGGAGGATTGGCCCTAGTGTGGACATCTGGGGTCACAAGTTGGTCTCACCAGCCACATGATGGTTTGACGTGTTCAGAATCCAATGAAGCCTGAATCAAGTGTGTTGTTGTTCATAGATGCCCACCGTTGAGGGAGGTCTTTCCTCTGTCTCTACTAAATCTTGAAAATTCTTCAATTCATGGCCCTCATCGTCGTCTCTACCCTATGAATATATCAGTAAAGATCCCCAAGACAAGTCGTACGAATCACTCACACAGCAAACGTCCCCGCACTGACCGGCATCGCCCTCAGCAATGTCGGCCCAATCCCTTTCCAAAACCCCCTAAGTCCCTCCCCTTTATACGTCTTCCTGAAACAGTCCCTCATATTCACATACTTCCTATCCGCCCCAAGCCCATCACTCTGCATCTTACTCTTCACAACATCAAGAGGATAGCTCCCCAACCACAGCGCTTCGCCCGCCAATCCTCCGTACGTCGCCACCTTCCACTGGCTGATCTGATCTCTACTTACATTGTTGCGCTGCGCATCCGCCTGCATCATCCACTCAAAAGCTAGGAACCAGACCCCATAAGCTTGCGCTTCTCGCAGAATAGTGACCGCTTCGCCACGGTAGAGCCCGTTGAGGACCCCGTTGTGGGCGGAGATCTTGCGGATGCAGTCAATAGGGCCGTTGTAGAGGCGAGCGGCGCCGTGGGGTTGTGTTTGCAGGCGGATACGCACGTGCTCGATGGGGCCGGAAATAACACTGTTGGCGATGCCGGCGAAGGCACCAGAGAGGTAGTATTGGGTGTAGCTCAGTCGGCCGTTGGGATTGGATGTTTGGGAGGAAGCGTTCCGGGCGGTAAATTGGCGGCGGGCGTAGTGGAAGGCGCTGAATTGGATAGATACCTGGGAGGATGAGCTCGAGTACCACACACAAGCAGGCGCCACACAAAAGATATTACGTGACCAACGGTACGAAATCATAGAGGCTTGGTTCGTAATACTGAAGGAGGTGTACAAGTAAATGAAATGAAATTCAGGCTTACACATGCGCCAATGCCAACAAGTGGAGTCAATGTTCCCTATCAAGGATAGAAATGGCCTTTTAGCAATGTTCAGAACAGCCCGTATCACAGAGCTTGGATAGACTGGCAGACCTTGTAGAACGCTGTTGGCCCCTCATTCTTGAAGATTTGCCGGGCGCCGTCTAATGCATTCGTATATTGAGATGTGGTTTGTAGTCGGACCTTGACGATATCTGAAGGTATTATTCAATACCGCACAGTAGTGCCTTTGTCCTGTAACCATACCGAACGGTTGCCCTGTCCATGAATTTAGTCCAATCCTCCATACTGAACCAGCACAACTTCGACAGTGTTCGAGCCCGGATGAAATGATCGAAGGAGCATTGAATGCATCTTGCAAAGAGCTAGAATAGCAAATTCGAAAAGGAAAATGTTGCTCGTTCTACAGATTCTGGTGTATTAACTACTTCGATTATGAATAGAATTACAGAACCAAACGCAAGCAAAGTACGGGTAACGAGAACAACTTTGGAAGCTCCAGATACTCCCTGAGACGTTGATATTCTCATGCTCGTGAAAGAAATGATCAAGGCTTTGACTGACCGAGCAGAACTTGGGCTATACCACCAGCAGCACCAGCGGTGAGATCTTTAAGGGTTCTCTTCAGGCCTTCGCTTTCTAGCGATATGTCAGACATATTCGGCACTCAAGTATGACCCAACACGGCCAAAGTCTTTGTCATGACAGCAGGCACATACTCTAAGTCTGTCACAATTGACTGCCAAGAGATATTAGTCGAAAGTGGATCCGTCGGTAGTTCGGTCCGGACGGCTACTCGGTCTTCACCAGTGCCGAGGCTATGAATACCGTACTCCGTAGTGCACCGGACATCACGATTCATGTTTACAATCTACCCACCAACCCAGGCATCGGGGAATCCTAGCAGCACAAGTCCTACCATGTCTCTCGTGCTAAAAGCCAGCTCCCTGGTTGTCTGTGGAACTGTACCTTATCAAAAGCTTTAAGCAAACTGCTCTCGCAATGGAGTGGAGGCGGCTATAACACTTCTACCTCGGCGCATCGCCAGCGAAGAAACGCTAAAACAGTGCACCTCCCATAAAGTACACTTTAGTCTCAATGGCCCGGGCGGGGTTGGGTCAACACGTCTTATTCTGTCATTCGTGGCTTGCCGATTGTCCGCTCTCCCTGCTCCGTGTCCTGCATCTCACTGGGTACCAGGGGCAACACGAAGCTAAAATGTACCGCGGATCAACATCAATGACGCCAGGGGAGATCAAAAGATGAAGGTCAACGACAGCTGTGGAGCGGTTGAGATGCCGTCGTCTTGCCGTTGTCTTCCAACAAAAGGCTCCCTCCCTCCTCTCTTCCACTCTTTCGCTGTACATTCCTTGTGCTCATGGTCAAGATGCTCTCCACCTGGGTGATTCTTCTTGCATCCTGCTCCACTGCGTTGTCGCAGGCTTCGTCCGCTCTGCCAATTGTCAATCTCGGATATGAGCTCCATCAAGCTTCCTACGAGAATGTAAGTTCGAGTGATGGTAAGCTCAGGGGGTGGAGAGGGCTGATAGATATATAGACAACGGGGGGGTACTACAACTTCAGCAACGTCCGCTATGCAGAACCCCCGGTCGGCGACCTTCGCTTTCGTGCTCCCGTTCCGGTCACGGATACGAAGAATTCTAGCGTCGTGAACACTGGCAGCATTGGAAGGATTTGCCCGCAAGCAAACCCCGCATGGGAACTTATCGCTCAACAATTCCTTCCTGCCTATCTCACCGGCCAACCGTTCAATATCTCCGCAGTCGAAGCGGCCATTGCCAAAGCTTCTGGCTCAGTGCCTGCGCAAGATCCCAGGACGTCAGAAGATTGCCTTTTCCTTGACGTTGTCACCCCGGAAAAGGTTTTCAAGGGTAAAGCGTCGAAAAAAGCTCCGGTCTTGGTCTGGATATACGGCGGCGGCTACACAGCGGGAGAGAAGACCGGTTTCGGTCAATACAATCCGTCGGGCCTCCTCAAAGCTAGCCAAGCGTCCGGCTCTAACGGCGTTGTCTTCGTCGCCATTAACTATCGACTTGGTGCCTTCGGCTGGCTCGCTGGACCCACTCTCCAAGCGGATGGAACTGCCAATGCCGGGCTTTACGACCAGCGTCTTGCTCTGCAGTGGATCCAGAAGTATATCCATTTGTTTGGGGGTGATGCGGACCGTGTAACGGTCATGGGAGAATCCGCAGGTGGTGGCAGCATCATGCATCAGATCACCGCGTTCGGCGGCCTGCAGGGTCCAGCCCCATTTCAGCAGGCGATCCTACAGAGCCCAGGATTGTAAGTCGCGATCTATTTTGGAGTGCTTCAGCACATGCTGATCGTGCTCAAAGTCAACTCATGGCCGGAAGCTACCAACAGGAGCAAGTGTTCGACGCATTCCTCAAATTGTTGAATGTGAGCACGATCCAGGAGGCAAGACAGCTACCGTCAAGTGCCCTCATTACAGCAAATCTTATACAAGTCGGACTCCAGAGGTTAGTATCGCGGAGCTCTTTTTACCGTTCTTGTATCATGGCATGTGCATTGGGATATCTCTTAGGAACATACACTCTATATATGTTTTGCGGCTCCTGCATTTCTGTTTTTAAGATGAGTAGAGCTGACTCCTGTACGCGAATAGTGCATATGGTTTCTTCACCTACGGTCCAGTTGTAGACGGGCTATTTGCCCCTGCACTACCTGGAAAGCTTCTCCTTCAGGGCTCCTACGACAAACTCCTAAGAGTTATGGTGAGACTGTTTGAATTCCTTAGCAGGTTCTTGAAATTGATAGAAATAGGTGGGACACAATGCCAACGAAGGACTTTTGTTTACAGACCCTGCCGTGACCAACGACAGTGCTCTTGCCACGGATCTATCGGTTAGCTTCCCTGACATTAATCCGGCTATCAAAGCCTACATCCTGAACGTCCTTTATCCGCCTGTTTTTGATGGGTCTCTTGGCTACAAGGATGAAATTGGTCGTACCGATTTAATTATTTCAGAGTCGACCTTCACGTAAGCAACCGCTTACCCATCAAGCAGAAGCCGCACGCTCACAAAGGACATCTAGGTGCAATACAAATTATTTAGATCGCGCATATGGCAACCAGACTTATGCCTACGAGTTTAGCGTGCCACCGGCGCTCCACGGGCAAGACATTCCTTACACCTTCTTTGGTACCGATGTCGTAGCAGATAATGCCATGGTCAAATCCGATGCAACGGCGGTGGCCCTGCAGGAGTACATCACCTCTTTCGCCCAGAATGGCGCTCCCACTGGTCCTCAACTTCCCCATTTCCCCTTGTATGGTAATAACAGCCAAATTCTCGACCTCAATGGAACAAGCATTAGGCAAGTAATGGACCCCACGGCCAATGCGCGTTGTTTGTGGTGGCAATTGGGTCTGGTTTATTAGCTGTAAGGGCTTTGTAGGAGGTAAGACAACGGCGCTGGATGATGGTAATCGAGGTTGTGTGAAATGTTGAGGAAGTCTGCGACGCTCGGAGCCTGTACATAGGATACCAAATGGTCAGGGGGCTTGCATACGAAGATTCGAATGCCCACGTTCCCCTTTTTGCGCCTTCTGTAGCCACGATTGCATCGGTGGCCTATGCTCGTGCTTTCGCGAATGCTGTATTGCTCCCAGATGGAAAGGTCTTCATCACCGGCAACCAGGTAAGTAATCGGTTGGGCTTTTTCTTCGCTGTTTAAAGCACCCTTTATTAAGTCCAGCTTTCTTTCAGTTTCGAGGTCCAAAAACCCAAAATCGCTCAACCGACACATCAAATTGGCTGATTAGCGTCTAGGCTTATGCTGTACCGTTCTCTGATGACACCTCAGTACTCGATCCATCAACGTCCAGATCCACAACACTGAACCCAACGGCGATCCCCCACAAATACCACAATTGGGCTCTGCTAATGCTTGATGCCACTATATATAACGGAGGGCGCGGAGTCTGTGGACCATGCTGCACTGGTGGCATAGCGACTGACCCCACATAACTTATGTTTCAGCGACGTCAGTACCTTGCCCAATGTGTACCGACGCATTGCCATGTATTTGCAGGTAAAAGCTAATTGGTGCTGTTGGCACAAACACAAGAAGGAGGTTGATGGCTGAGGCACTAAGTTCGGAGATTGTGTGATCCCATTTCAGCCCTGGAATCGGAGCTGCTAGGTGGAGATATCCAGGCAAGACAGGGGCGTTTTGCGTACTGCTTCAGCCTTGGTTACGAGTGGAGCAATGGCATCGCCTTCAGGTCGGTAGAGATCTTGACCCTTCCAAATATGAAGTTCAAAACTCCACCAGCTTGGGGTTAGCGCTCAGCTCGGAGCTGAAAATTAGCGCAACGCTCAGTGTGGCACAACTCCCGCTGAACAGAGATTGGATATTTCGTATACGATGTTAAATCTTCAGAGGCGGTGCACCGACATATGAAATCCTACGAAAGTTACATCGGAGTCCCTAATTCAAATATATAAGAGCAAGACATGCTGCTATCTAGTAGAATCATTCACATCCCTCAACAGTCTCCTAAAGCAGCCAAATCTACAACCAAAGGATATCTCACCTAACTTTACCTATTCTCTATTCGTCGTCTCTCGAAGCTCGCAGACACATCCTCAAAACCAACCAGTCGAACGCAAGAATGTTCATCTCCACGTCCTCCATGTTCGCAATTGTCGCCTTGACCGGCGTCTCCCTTGCCGCGCCCTCAATCATGCAACGAGACACTCAGTCATGCCACTGCAGCGACCGTGGTGTCTACATCGGCGCCTACGGCGTCTACATCTCAGTCCCCTACAAAGGCGGCGTTGGCTGCAACGACGTCTACGGAGCTCTAGAAGACAGTGGCGCCATGCCTTCAAGCTGGCAATGCAATCCCGCTGACGATGGGAATACTCAGCTGTATTTCAATGCTGGTCTATACAATGCCAAGGACATCAATGCGGCGTTGGGGTCCATGTACCCTAACGTTCAGGGCGGATTCAATTGCCCAGACTACTAAACCGGCCAAGGTGGAGGAGGGCTGAATTCTTGTTTCTGGCTTTTCGGGGAACAACAAGGTCAGCCTGTCGGACTTGTATGGGTTGGAAAGCAGCAGCAGTTGCGTTAGGCATCAGATGGGGCATACGTGGATTGCAGGACGTTGGCCATTGGTCTTTCTCTTGTTTGGGCTCTGAAATTTTTTGCATAGCGGCGTTGTCTCTTTACCGTTGCTAATTTCAATGCACTCTTTGATTTCTGTTTTGATTCTTTAGAATCAACAATCATGTTCAACACCGAGGTATTTGAGTTAATACATATGCTTCTCATTGCCGGTCATTTTCTCGATGCGTTCCTGACGATAGATGGAACAAATGGCAGTTGATACTAAAGTATAAGTAATGAGATCGCTCTAGACATTAGTCCAGCAGCGTGGTAATAATTGTCGCTTTGCCGACCTGCTCTCTAGCAATCCCACAACAGGTACATCATATATTGGTGATGATTTCCCGTGCTGTGATTATCTGCATACGATATATAAGGCGATTACCCGGGGTCGTAGGATGGCAATTCAGAGGATAAAGTGAAGTCCATGTACATAATTAGACTTGTCTTAGATGTAGGACCGCTAGTGATATGGTGACAGGAACCTCGAGTCCCGCCTCTTGGAAATCTTTTGATACAAGGTAATTCAAGGCTTGGTGATAACAACACGGTGTCATTTACTCTCTCTGAGGGGTAAATACACCCGCAATGGAAGAGTTCCCACCGTCCTACCAGTTCTCTAAAGCCACCTTGACCGAGTATTGGAGCATCATATCGGAGTACATTCCTTCATCTGACCTATGCTCAGCATCAAGAGTGTGTCAGCAATGGCACGCCATATTCGCATCAATTCTATGGGGAAATCCCGCGAGCCACTGGGGCACTGAAAATGACCGTGTGTATGGTAAGATGCCGATGGATCATGCCGTGGTTAGAGACAGGACTCACGTCAATCAGTGGCTCTAACCAGGTTCAAGAGAACCCTGAAGTGGGCACGGCTATCTGTCAGAGAACTAACCCATACTCTCCACCTCCCACCTGCTCAGGCGGAGATATATGACGGACCCCATGCTGAATGGTTGGGAGATGTGCTCGAGGCTTTACCAAACCTGCAAAGTCTCATTGTCTCTCGGCTACCATTCTTTGATCATCAGGCACTGTTAGCTTTACGCAATGGCCGCCGAAACGTGACAGATGGAAGTTGTCCCACGTTCTCACTTCGGCTTCTTATCGCAGCTCAGTGCAAAAACATGACCGCATCAAGCCTTGCGGAAGCGTTGACACATCTGGTGGGCTTAGCATATCTTGATTTGTCGGGTAACAGCAGCGCTCGGGACCCTTCAGTACTGTCCAAACTCCAGAGTATGCCAAACCTGCATATTTTGAGATTGCATCATTGCCAGCTCAGAGACTCCGATATGGAGATCCTTGGGAGTTCCATAGGTATAAAGGTACGCAGCCTCGACCTTCGTGGTAATTCGTTGACAGATGCGGGTATCAAAATTCTCTTACAATACTGCTTCCATACCAGAGGTACTCGTTCCCGGGCCTCTTCGGGTGTAGTGATTGAGGATTCGGCAGATTGGCCTGCTGGTATTGCTCGTCCTGATGCCAACATTCTTGACGAGTTTCGCGATGAGACTCTTAGCGAACGATTTGCTAGACGGTTAACAATCGGCATTGTTGATAGACTACCATCGCAGGAACTTCGTAAATCGGGGGTCACACATTTCTACATCGCTCAGAATCATCTTAGCGTTGAAGGTGTCTCAACTCTTATAAGGAACGCGCGACTCTATGTCCTAGACGTGGGGTCATTTGAGACCTCGAAGGTGTTGAGTAAGCCTCGAGCGATGTCTTCGTCTTCACCGCCTACTTCCGGTGGTCGACGCATTGCCTTGCCCGGAGCTGAGAAACTTATTCTACTACTCGAAGACTTTGGAAAGGATCTGAGGTATCTCAGGCTGCATCATTCAGTTGTCACCCACAAGGCTGCGGCAAGAGAGGAGTGTACTGCACTCAAACCTGTCGAGCTCGAAGGCAGCGTTGTGCGAATTGAAATAGATTCAACCCCATTTGTGCCTGAGCTGCCCAACGGCGAGCCTGCACCGCGGTATGAGCTGCCGGGTGATGCGATGCAGATTTTCATATCCCCAGCAATTGGCGAGAAGCCCTCACTAGATGCTATCGAAGCAGTATCGTCTCCTAGACGCGGAAGCGCTTTTGCTCCTGAGGTCATGAATGCATCGAATGCGGAGGATGAAGATGGCCCGATTGTTACAGCAACCGGTCTAGGATCGATGGCACAGGCAATGAACGGCATCAGCTCCAGGAATTCGCAGGGAAAGCTTAAAGAGGATCTCACGACGCCCCTTGATATTAGCGCAAATGCTATATTCCGATTTGCTGAAATCGAACAGCGACTTAGGAACCTTGAATTGAGGAGAGACGACAAGCCTCATGGTCTGCTGCCGGAGATGCTGCCTAGGTTGCGCACAATTGTCTTGACTGGCGTGCCTTGTCTTGACAGCACTGGACTAGTCGACTTCCTGATTTGCTTTATTCGAGCGTGTGCATTGAAAGTCGAAGTTGCCAGGCTTCAAGCACTACGAGGGCCCGACCCGTCGCGAGTATCCAATGATCCTTCAAGACTTCAAAAGAGATCCTCATTGCAACGAATAGTGCTTGAAATGGGTCCTCCAGGTTCTACTTGCACGGGGCGTAGACCCAACTCACCTCGCTCTCCCCAGACTCCTTGGTCTGCTTTTCGAACGAAGTCTTCGACCGAGGATCCAGATAGCGAGGCATTTTGGTCGGCACAGGAGAACGACTTCTCCTTCTTTAACGATGATGAAGAATGCGGCTTGCCGTCGAACGAAAGCCATTATTTTCCGCTATCCAGCCTTTCAGAGAAGATGCTTGTGCCTCCAAATGAGGATCAACCTGATTCACTGCCAACTCTGCAACAACCACGTAATGTGAACACGGTGGTTGACGTCGTGCAGGAATTGTCGAAGTTTCGCAAGGATAGAAAAGCCGCGTACGAAGATGCACTGAGACTCGGACAGCCTTACGTAGAGGGTTACTGGTCAGGCGAGATCAAAATAGTGCGCTGGGGTGCAAGATCGAACCACAACGCCGACTACTACGGGAATGTCTATGAGCGAGGAATCTATCGATGAAAAGCAGCAAAGCTCGCGAAGCCTGTCTGCGCGATGACTGGCTCAATGCCAGCAGGATACCCTTGCTACTCTCTAGCAAGTTGAGGCCTGATGCTTGTCGTACGACTCAGGCCCAGCACGTATATATCATCAGACTGACAGTAGACCTATCGAGGCAGGCTAGTTGCGCATGTGCTGAAGATTATATAATAGACCGTACATTGCTGTGGGTCTTGTTTTCTGGTAAAGAGTATTAGTATACTAAGTGGCACGTTCAATCGACATCGAATGTATATGAGTTCTTAGAAGAAAACTAAGAGCTAGCACAATATCTACCTCCAATTTTTCCTGCACCATGGCAGAATCCTTGAAAGGTATCAAGATTGTGCAAGCAACATGGATGGGCTTATCAACCGCGCTGCAACAGCTTTGCGAACCCCTTTTCGGGCGGAACCGTTGCCATAGCCTCAACTCTTTCTTCTAGAACCTTTGCGGCCGCTGACCGTGCTTCTAGTCGATCTAGCCAAGCGCTGTAGTGCGGTGCCTCGCTAACAATCTCAGCTCTCTCCACGCCATCAAGAAGACTGTTAGCGATGATCGCCCAAGGAACGAACGCCAGGTCCGTATAAGAGCATTCGTCACTCACAATGTACTCCCTATTCACAAGCATGCTGTCCAGAACTTTCATCTCCCGCCGGATCTCGCTGCAATACCGCTCAGTTGCTGATGGCAACTGTTCGTGGTGCGATCCCGCGAACCATGCCGCCTGACCGTGATAGGGGCTTTGATCACTCATCTAGAAGTGAAGGTACGGCTTTCCGTAGTACTTGACGAAGCGAAAGAAGGCTTGCCCTCCTAATCATGTTCATCGAGAAGGTATTCGACGATTGCTAGATCCGTTCAGCCCGTGTTGCAAGGGATCGATCGAGTCATCACTTCAAACTGTAGGTATGGCATGCCACCCGGCTCCCAAAGAACGATATCCGTCTTCGGATCTCGATGCGTGGCATCCTAGCCATTCAATCGTCTTTACGCAGATCATCGAACATCATCACTCATGAATGCAATCAAGCGTAACGGCCATTCGGATCTAGCGTCTGGTACGGAGGGGTTTTCAGGTCATGGATGCGATGGTATTTGTGCTGGTAGTTCAAGCCTGACCTCCTAATAATAATTGCAATTCCAAGGATAGGGTCCTGAGAAAGGAATGGCTTTGCAATACGACTGGAACACTTTAAAGACAACAGTCGTGAACCGGCTACAACGTTCGTCTTGAGTGCACCAATGCCGAGCGAGAATTCGGTATAGAAGACCTTCTATCAGCAGCATTGTGCCCAAAATATCATCACGAATTGCGAAGTCAGAAGGAGGAGAGAACGCAAAGAAAGAGGAAGGGTACGAAAAGACTCGCAAAAGAGTGTCAAGCTACCGTGATGTTAGTTCATTCTTCTACAGCAAGCTAGATTATACGCACCATAAAGAGATTTGATACGAGGACGAGGCTGAACGTCTTTCAATCAACGCGGTTCTTATTCGCTGGGTGCAACAATGAGAACTTCGATGAAAAATCTTAATATTACGATCTCCTCAATTCTGGTTGTAACCACAAAGCGCCTGACAACAAGATGTCAATGACGGCAGAATTGAAGTTGCCTTCAGCTATCCTTGTCCCATCCTTACCGAGGGATCAGACATGTATCAGCTCGACGAAGATCATGCACGAGTCAGAACTTTGGCGCGATCCCCAGGCCAAAACGCATAAGCTCTCAAATAAACGGTTTGAAGATATCTAGCACCATCTCGAGAACAATTGGGTACATTTTGACCTGTGAGCGCAAGAGCATTGGGGAAGACCGCTAGTTCCAGCAGCATAGTATGCTTCTTGCTTCCGTTTTTTCTTTCTCGCATTCTACTCTTTGATAAGCAGGTCATACGAGCCAAACAAAGTGCGCTCTCTGCAATCTACGATTCAGTACACAGTTTCCGAACGTCGGTCAAATGATCTAGAATGCGAGGTGGGCTGACGAACGGGCAATCCGTCACTCCGGGCGACAGGTCGTGAGACCATCAAATTGTCAGGTCGTCAGGTTGTTAAGTCGTAAGTCACTAAGTTATTGATCTATTATCTTATGCTTACGTCAACATAAGAAATTTCTACTTGAGATAAGCCTGACAGATCGATCGGGGAGTACTGTTATTGGTCCCTTTCGTAAATCATTGTTTTACCAGTCTCTCTACGCAAGAGATTTATATTGCAATCCTTTGCAGCACTATGTGGACAAGAAGGGAGGCACAGTACGAAGTATCTCCATGACCACAAACCATACTAAATCTAGACTCGATCTCCTTCGACACAGGCGGACGCAGGTTCTCGTCCCAAGTTTATGGCGATCTCCATACTAAATTCACTGTCTACCCGAAACGAACGCGGTATAAAAGTCTCGGAGCTCGATCGTGGATTGCCTGGTCATTTCACACCCGCCTTGATAGACAACACAATCTAAGACAAGAAGACTCCGAAGGTCCATCCCCTCCCAATAGCGACTCTCCCCTCCCCTTCCAACCTCCCCCTCTCAACCCTCCAGTGGCGCCCGCCCTCACTTGTTACTCCACATCACCATCCTACCTCCTCAACAACCCTCCCAATATCCCAGCCATCCCCCCAACACCCCATCCCCTCTCCCTCTCCAGCCCGTCCCCATCTCCACCGCACCCCCCTCACACAATCTCTCGCGCTGCTCTCCTCGCAAACCCACCTACTCATCCAAATACCCATCATCGCGGATCCCGCTTTCAACCAGCAAATAGCCGCCAACTCCACAGCCTCGCTCTCCATACCCTACCCTGCTCAAAAAAAACGCTTTCAAAGTATCGAAATCGAAACCTATCCTCCTCCGCATCCATTGCCGCCGGTCCGATACCGCTATCAAATCCACGCAAATCATCCCGCATCTACAACGCTGAGAGGAACTTCTTCCTGCCGCCAACGCTATAATGTACGCACCAGATCCTTAAGTTTTTTTAGCGGGATTAACACAGCGAGTAGCATGCTCTGGTGCGTCGCTAGAGCAATGGCAGATGTTGAGACTACCACGCCACTCTTGAGACCTGGATGCTGGTTTCAGAGGCTGCCTGTACTCGCACGAGAAATTGATTGTCTTTGCATGCTTAGAGAACGTGTTTGACCAGGTATCATGGCGATAGCACTGAGCGAGTTCTCAGTCAAAGCCCATCGCCCACCTCAAGCGGCAAGACGTCAGAGAAAGAAGTGTCACAGCCACCCTCCTCAGTCCAGAAGTCCCTACGGAAAATATCCAATGGCAACATCTCCACCAGCACCCCCCTCCAAAGACCAAGATTCCAAGAGGCACAGAAACGCACAAAGTTGTGCATTCCCAAAACCAATGATCAAGCGCAGTTCGAGAAAAAACGTTTCAATAGCAGGCCCTGGGCCACCGACCAACAAGCAGCGTACTATACACAATCGTTCCCACCCAATCTCAGATCTTGATAACGCCCCAACCCAATGCCTCTAGGTATCTCATCGAGCAGGCAAAGGTTGAAAAAATCAAAAGCAATGAAAAAACGTGCCGCCCATCCCCAGCATTAAACCTTGACCCTCTTCCCGACGCATGCGTAAAAACCCTCCAGCCCACCCAAAAGGAAAAACCCCCGTGCCTTCTATCTTCCGTCGCGACGCCTGGAGATATTTCTCAAAAACCCGACTTACTTACGTCGCCTCAAGACTCTCCGGCGAAATCATCCCGCTGTTCTCGCCTTTCTCTTTCTCCTTCTCCTTCAGCACATCCTTCTCCTTCAGCACATCCTTCTCCCTCCCCACCTCCACCACCTTCCCCCCACCATTACCGCCCCCATCCCTCTCCAGCCCCACCCCACCCTTCGCCCCCTTAACCGGGCTCTTCTCCTTCTCCTTCTCCCCCACCTTGGCAATCTCCTTGCCCGCCGCGAGATCCTTCCCCGCCTCCGTGTCAAGCTTCATCTTCTTCCGCGGATGCCCCTTGCCCGGCCCCGGCTCCTTGACGGGCCGTTTGCGGGGACTGCTGATCTTGCCGGTCGGCGGCAGGCGCGGTTTCGGGAGGCGTTGTTTCTGCGGCAGGTCGTCGTCTTCGACTAGGGGCGCGTCGTTCTGGGCGTGTAGCTTTGCGAGGAAGAAGTTTTGGATGAGGCCGATTTGGGGTTTGAGCGTTTCGAGGGTGAGGGGCGGGAGGAGGGGTGGGGTTGGAAGGAACGAGGGGGTGGATGTGGAGAGGGCGCTGAGGGGGGTGTTAGTGCTATACTTCGGACAGGAGGAAGGTTAAAATGGGTATTAGAGGGAGCATACCCTTGGTTCTGTGCCTGGTTGGCCGTGTGCATGCGGTTTTGCAGCAGATGCAGTGGCACGCTTAGCGAGCCCATGCCAAACTCGACGTCGAGACCGAGCTCCTTGAAGCCAAAGAAGTCTTCGCCTAGTTCCCCGGCGAAATCACCGCCTACGAATTGCTCGCTTCCGTCGTTGAAGGCGTTTGCGCCGTCAGGGCCGGCGTCCTGGAGGGCAGGTCGGAGGAGATCGGCGAGATGGGATTTCATCCTGTCGTGCATGATTGCGATCTTCGTTCCTGCACGGTCGGTGTCCTCGGAGACATAGGTGTCGAGAGCGTCAAGATCGGTGCCGTTATCTTGGAGGCTGTGGAGAATCATTTCTTCGATGCTGAATCGAGGTTCCCAAGTGACATGCGTCTCGCCTGTTGTGCCGGGCACGGGCGTTTGCACAGCGGTCTTTGGCGCTTGCGAGTAGTCCAACAGAGATGCAGCGAGCTTGGTGAAGAAGTCTCCCGCTAAATCTGTGAGTGCATCGAGCGCGGAAGGCTGGAATTCCTCAAAGCCTGCATGGAAGCATAGCTTGCCTATCGAGCGCTGGAGAGCGGCTCGGGTCACCCAGGGCGATGCGACTGGACCGTCGTCGGACACGACATGGGGTTCAATATCCTGTTCGATGAGAGGCGCCGGCTCATGTTTCTGGAATTGGCCATGATACATCTAAGGTCTTGTTAGAATATCCAGTCTCCACCCAAACAAAACTCTAGACTTACCTGGGCCTGTATCTGCATCTGCTTCACAACGGCGATCTTTGAGCACACCTTCCGTGTCTGTTGCACCTGTCGCATGTTGTCCGCGATCTTCTTGGTCAGAGCACTTTCGGCGGAGACGAAAGCTCCTTGGGGCATTATGCGGAGGAACTCTTCTGACGGGTCTTGGACTTTTCCCTCGCTGTCCTCTTTCCATCGGGTTCGGGTTGAAAGGTCGGGTACTCCACCTAGAGTGTTGTAGTAGTCGGGGAGCATCCGCTCCTCTTCACCTTCTATGCCTTCAGCTAGAGTCTCTGCGCCAGGGACTGCCTCTTCGGCTTCTGTCACTTCGGCTTCGGCTCTCTGTCGTCCAAGAACGCCGTCGGCCAATGCCTGCTTCTGCTTGCGTAACCATGATCTCATTCCCACCTTGCTTCGGAGCAAAGCAGGTTCGTCCGGGTTAATCTTATCGCCCTTGAATAGACGATGTCTGTCGGCAGCTACGAGCGCACGGTCTTTTTTGGTCACCTGTTTCCAGGCTTTGTATTCAGCATCATCATGATCGACTGCTTCGCCAGCCGGTCCCGCGGCCTGACCATGGCCATTGAGTGTAGAGTCTATGCTATCAATATCCATACCGTCAGAATGAACGCTTGTTGCATCGTGGTTGACCACACCATTGACACCCGCTGGAGTATGTGTTCCAGGTGGCGGCGTTGAGAAGTCCTTGTGGCTTCCCTCCCTGTTCTCGGAGCTAGCTCTCCGAGCCTCGTTTTTCAGATGCGAGCCCAGTCCATTCGCTAGAGAGTGCAACGGTGGCTTAGTTTCGGCAGCTGGTGAGCCTTCGAGAGCTGCCGTCGGAGCTTTGCGTGGAGCAGTGCCTTTCTTTGTCTTCTTCCCGGGCGCTTTGCGGCCTCTAGAAGCGATGATCGGCTCTTCGTCGCTTTCCTCACCACCATCAAGGTCTGCATCGGCTTGTTGCTGCCGTCGCTCCTCGGCTTCGACCTCCGCACGATCCCGGATTACTATGGCAGGAATGAGAGGTACAAGCTTCTCCGTCTCTTTACGCATGAACAGAGCATGGCGGCGCAGGAAGTGGTCTGGGTTACCGTTGTACTTAAGGCAATTTGCCCAGATAAGGTTGAGGTCATCGACGAATTCCTGCTTGGACTTGTACTGGATGCCTTTAAGCTTTTTGGTCATAGAGCCAAGATCCATCGGATGTTTGATGACTGGAAAGAGCGATCGTCAGCAGGTTACACTGGGAGACGATGGATCAACAATACCATTATAGTAGTCAGGAGCTTCCCGCTTGTTGACCCTTGTCAAAAAGGCCGTGGAGTGCTCGGTCATGGCTTTCAGCTCGCTCAAAACCTTCTCAATGGCCTCGTAGAGCTCTTCTTGCCCAACTTTCTCTTCGTTGTTCCACTTGCTTCGGTTCTTCCTGACTTCGCTCATCAAACTCCTCAACTCGGCGTCTGAAGCTTTGACTTGGTTTCTCTTGGAATCGATACGGGCAATCAAATGCTTAAGCGTTAGACTCGAGGCCCCAAGGTTGGCTTGGCTTAGTGTTCCTTGCTGGCCATTCCCCAAAGCATGGTTCGCACTGTTTCCATGACCACCCGAACCGTTCATGTCTACATCTACCTGACGGTCAAGCTCTTCCAGCTTCTTCTGATCAAGCATAGCATCTCTATCGCTCTCGATGGTATGGAATTGCGTGTAGAAGCTCCGTTTAGCCGCATCCTCAGTCGCTTTCTTATCATCTTCAAGTCTTTTCCTAACATCCTCGGAGCTCTTGCCAGTGTTCGAGGACGGCGTGCCTTTGACGCTGTTCGCTGCTGAGCCAAAGGACAGGTTCCTCCGCATAGGTGTCGACGGTAAAGCTGGAGGCACGCATATGCCAGTGCTCTTAGCTTTGAGTGGCGAGACGTTCGCGGGGGCGTCATCCTCGCCCTCCGAGTCCTCGTCGTCATAGTTATCTTCATCTATAGCTCGGGCAGGCCTCTTTGACGGAATAAGAACTTTGGGATGATGCGCCTCCTCCCTAAGACCGTCATCTCGTGATTCAACATCTTGAGCCTCTGTGGGCTTTTCGGCGATCCATATGGTTTCCCCACCGAACAGTGCTTCGAATCGCTGCTCGCTCTTCTGTAACAAGTCCTTGAAGATTGATGATTTCGGATCATCCTCGGCCCCCAGCTCGCTCTCAAGAGTACTGGTCAGGTGTAAGGGGTGAAGGGCATTGGGTGATCTGGAACGAGCAGGATGGACAGGGAAGCCGTTTATCTGAAGCGCATCGCGCACTTGGGAGCCGATATTGGAGTGGGAGTGGGTGAAGTTGTTTCTGAGCGCAGACATCGCTCAATTCATGGCCCCTCGCCCAAGCAGGGGGGGGTCGCTCCACGGTGGGAGCACCGTCGCACGGCGTCGATGATGGATCGCGGCCTAGTAAAATTCACATTGCGAGGTAGACATTGGGTCGCCGAGATGGTAGGGGAGATTTGGGGGGTTTTGGAGATGACTGGGGGTGGTGAGTTGATGGCAAAGTTGTCGAGATTTGGGTGCGCTCATCTGCTTGGGATGGAGTGCAGTTCCCGTTGTTTCGGGGACACAGCCAGACCACCGGATGAGTCAGCAAGCTATTTGACTGCGGCGCAACGAACAGCTCTTCAAACCACCTCACTCCCCCTTCAACTGCTACCGACTCAACGCTCTGCCGAGCATCATTTGCCAGCGCCTTACTCGCGCATCGATCATGCTATGTCACTGAAAGACTTGAGTGTCCGCAATTTGCCGATCCAGCGATCATGCGAGTACGATACCCGTTCGCTGGTGAGTCTACGCTCTGCCCACGAATATATCACAACTAACAAGACCATTGAAGGTGCTTTCGTATTTCTCACACTAGCTGCCGCCTACCTAGGCCTCAGCGCCCTCCAGATCCCGCAAGTCAACGAGAAGATTCTCCACTTCATCACCTTCTTCCTCCTGACGATCGCATTCTACTTCATTCTCGACACCACCCGCCGCCGTGTCCTCAACCTTACTCTACTCGTTGTCACTTTCTCTCTTGGCCTGGGTTCGGAACTCGCACAGGGTATCCTGACAGGGCGCACGTTCGACCCCATCAACATAGCGGCCAATGTCGCCGGATCGCTGGCAGCGCTAGGCCTGTGCTTGTTGTACCACAAGCGAATGCTTGAGAGGAAAAGAAGGAGAAAGGGCTACGGAGTCGTACCGCAAGATGGGGAAGAGGACCTTGAATTGGCCGGACAGGAGGTTGGCGTTGTCGAAGCGCATGAGGATAATGAGGCGTGGGATGACATGGGTGGAGAGGAGAGTGGAGAAGGGGAGGGTGAAGGGAGAATAGCCCCTAGTAGTGGTGGCGTTGGAGATGAGGGGGGGGAAGCCAAAAAATCAAACAACTGACGCCAAGTAGGATAGTGGACGAGCATGGACTCGCTGGCTGCAAGCGGCACGATTATGTCAATACGTGGATTTGACAAGTTCGTGATGATATTCACAAGCTTTTTTTGGTCATGGTATGGTACACTTTATCTCGACCGCGCTTGAGCATTTTCACATGGAGCTCGTCATTTGTCGTCATCTCCGCGGCATTCCTCTTCCTCTTCCACGTATCGCTCGTTGAGCAGCGCCTGGCGGTAGGCCTCGTTGCGGTGCCTGTGGCTGTTCCGACTGCTCGTTCTCTGCGACTTTCGTTAGACTGGCTTCGTTGCGTGCAGAAAGAGTCGAGAACATACTTATTGTCTCATCAACGCTGAGAATCAGACAGCTCGCCTCAACTGCCGCCTGGATGGCGTTGACCTTGACGAGACTTGGCTCCCAAATGAATGCTTTAAGGTTGTCCCTAACACCCTCATTGTCGAAGTCTACGCCTGCCCAAACATTACCTTTCCGATGCTCGACCCGCAAACGTGTCAAGATGTTCGTGGCATCAAAGCCTGCATTATCGCACAGCTGTCGCGGTATGACCTCAAGAGCTTTGGCAAAGGACTTGATGATTGCCTGCTGTTTCCGCGGGACGTTCTGGTCCGCAAATTTATGGAGGTATGCCGAGACCTCCATCTACAGCTGCACGTCAGAAACGAGCTTGCAATTCCCGCGCAGAAACATACCTCACAAGCACCACCTCCTGCAACGATGTTGTTATTGCGTATCGCTCGCTTTACGATCATGATAGCGTCGTGCAGACTCCTTTCAACCTCTGCAATGAACTGCTCAGCCCCACCTCGCAGCACCAAGGTACACGTTTTGGCTGCTGGGCAGCCTTCAAAGAAATTGAATCTCTCGCTCCCTATCTGGCGTTCCTCAAAACGCTCACAGGTTCCCAGATGTTGAGGCTGAATGTCTGAGCACGTCGACGATATGGTGCCGCCAGTCGCTTGGACCACACGCTCGAGATCATCTGAAGAAACTCGGCCTGCGCAAAACACATCTCGATCGGCAAAATATCTGCTCGCATGTTAGCTCACTATGAGGGCATGCGTAGATGTCACGGACTGAGTAGCTAGGTCTCCAATTGGCAATTTGCTCAGGACTACTTTTGCGCCTGTTTGATACAAGGCCTCCATCTTGTTATAGATAATCTGCCACTCGGCATCCACAATTGCCTGGTATTCGGAGACTTGGTCCACCCTAACTTCTGCGTTGTCTTTCTCGCTCTTGAGTTCGAGTTCCACGTTCAGGCAGACGATCTTTGGGTTCGTGAAAGTTTTTGGCTGTTGCTCGAAGCCAGCGTATGAAAAGGTCTTCTTGAAAGCTACCCCATTAACGAACAGAGAGTCTTGCAAGGCACCTCCGGTAATTTTCTTGATTCCAATAAGCTTCTCATTAAGATCCTCTTGATCCAGGGAGAGCACAGCGTCGACGACCACTATGAGAGGCATTAGCACGGTCTGGCTCCTGCGCGATCTATCAGAGGAGCGGGTCATACTCTTAGTGAAGAAGTCTGCATTTCGATGTATTAATTTGCTGCTCATGGCCGTAGCAGCTAACCTTCTCAACGTCTCTCGCTTGTTGCCTTCATTCGTACTGACGGCGATTTCCTTAATTTTGTTTACGGCCATGGCTGACGCTCTCCGCAGACCTTTGATGATGGTTTGCGAGCTGACACCTTGTTCGACGTGCTCCTTGACCTCCTTGAGTATCTCCCCAGCAAGGACGACCACCGATGTTGTACCATCGCCAACCTCAGCATCTTGTGAGCGGGCTATATCTGTAAGAATTCGTGCTGAAGGATGAACAATGTCGAGGAGCTGTGCTGATTAGCTAGCTGACGAAAAATGATTATCTGGACGATTCTGACCTTCATAACCGTTGCGCCATCGTTCGTGATGGTCTGCTTGCCATTTGCATCGACCATTAACAGGTCACCGCCATATGGCCCCAGCGTGCTTCTGATAGTATCTTGTACTGCGAGGCACGCCTGGATGTTTGATATTATCTGGCCCTTTCCCTGTGACGCATCGGTACCTTCCTTCAGGACTATGATTGTTGGAGTCTGTCCCCCGAAACTCATTATGGCGCCTTGGTACTCGCAGGTCCACGGACAGGTTGCAAGCTCATCGGAGCTTGAATTTCTCGGACAGCTGTGCCCAGGCCTGATAATTTGAAGCTAGTGGATTGACAGATTCTTTCGTCCCACGATTATTGGTCCCGGATCTAGTTCTCTTGGGTTTGTAGTCTGCCAGTAAAGTATGAATTCGAATCTCGGAATTTTTCGACGCGTTCCACGAAGTGATAGGCATGTCTTGGCACTCGGCGCTAGGGTCAAGTGAGGGTAATAAAGATGGTGCTTTTTCACTGGGTGCCTGGCTATTTTTGGCAATAGTGGGTAGAACCGTTGGTCACAGACAAATCAAATTATTATCTGATTCTCCCCAGCTACTTCTTCTCGGAAACCGTTCAAATCTGGGATTACAATGCTAGCTCTTTGCATCACAAAAATGGGCCTGAACGTGGCAGAGGATCCCTCTCCACAGTGAGCCCCCTGAACATGCGAATGCTCTTGTCCAAAGCGCCCATACATCACGGCGTATTTCTCATCCCACATTAGAGACCCATCGTCATAACACGTTGGCCAAGATCAAACTCTGCCTCCATATCATGAAGCGAACCATGCCCTAACATTATGCTGTGTCTCCGGACTCAGGGTTGATAGTATACCATTGGCATCAATGCCTGCCATCTGGACAAGCTTCTTCGAAGCTACGACAACTCGCTGCGCCGTAGTGCCCTGTATTGTTTCCGCTTCAAGAGCCTGGACAATGGCTTGGAAGACCGGGCTAGCAGCAGCAACAACGGCTTGATTTTGTCTGCGCACACGCATCAGAGAATTGAAAATCAGGAGCCCATGGTTCGGTGGTGAGACTTACTGATCTATAAGCTGCGCGAGGAACATATAGGCGTAAGGTGCAGCTTCTTCGTCATTGATTACTGGTAGAGTATTGATCCAATGGGCTAGGACTTCCTGCACATTCATTACCTTGCTCGGATTTGCCTGCAAGATCTTGGCAATACTTGCACAAGCGTTCTCAGTTGCGAAAACATGATCGTCTTCTCGTGCATCGGGTCGTCGACAAGCCGCAAATAATGCCGGTAAACTCTCTGCCACAAAGTCTGACCAGGGAGCGCCACCTTTCTGTGCTGCTATGCCGACACCGTAGCAAGCAGCTTGCCGATTTGCTGGGACGTCGTCTTGTATACCGTTAATGAGTGGCTGCCGAATATGATTTTGATAGCTCCAGCTCTGATCACCACAGAACTCGAGCACATCGTCCATGATACATAGCGCCCACTGACGCTGTGTGGAATCAGCACGGCTTGTAATGAAGGCGTCGTAGTACGGGAGAAGGCGAGACCACGCAGGTAGGAATGATGTCTCCTGATTCTTGAATATCGTATGGAAGGCTTTGTTCATGTCGGATAGAAGGTTTTGGTCGTCCTCAATGGCTATCATGGCATCTTCGGACAGTTCCTCGTCCTCTTCGGTTTCTTGAGTCTCTTCATCACGTCTTTTGACCCTCTTTTGGTAGTCTTCTAAAGTTGATTGCGCGGAGTCAATAAAGGCTGACATATGTGCTGATGTCAGGGAGTTCTTGCCAAGAACCTCGACGGATTCGTAAAAGCATTGGTACATCTCGGCGAGAGTATCAATGGCCGGCTCTGCGCTTAGAACCTCAAGTATCTTCTCGACAGTTGACGCCCAAAGCTTAGCCATCTGAGGTGATCTATCGCCGTGCGCTCTCTTGTATGAGTTCAGAAGCATTGGCACGCTTTTGGCTGAAGCAACTCTAACGGGGTCGTGGAAGAAAAATGCTAAGCCAGGCAGAACGACCTTTTCGAGTATTTCCACGACGTATGGTTCGAACGCAGCCTCCAATTGCTGTGCGTAGATCATGATCAGCTCGATAGCCATGTGCTTCTCTTCCAGAGCCGAGGTCTTGATTCCGATGACTTTGCCTTTGAGGGGTACAAGCTCCCAACCCTCCTCCTGTTCAAAGTTCGAAATTTGCTCGTCGTCATCGAGAAGTTGTATGTCAGCTTTCGCACTAGCAAGCTCCAACAGAGGTGGCATGACTCCGCTTAAATATGGAATGAAGTCTTCAGCAAGGACACGACACATACGCCCCCAGCAGTGCAGTAAGTATTGTGATTGTGGATCGTCTGCATCAGTGATGTTTGCTGGAGTTGTGTCAGTAGCCACGGAGTTGAGGGGAATGCCAAAGCAAGCATACCTTGAATGTTACCCAAAATTTGTACCAAATCAAGCGCATCTTGACCCATCCTGGTCTTACCGACGGCCAGTGCTTCGAAAGGTTAGCTTTACCTGGTCTACTGGGTAGGCGAGGGGACTCATGTAATCCTACCTATTAACGTAGCGCATTCCATGGCTTTCGCTCTGAGGAGCCGAAGCTCTTTCGACTGCTCTTCTCTCAAGACGCCGAATAAGAGTGGCATGAGTGTCGCATAGTACTTGTCGAAAGCCGTTTCGGCAGAATCGGCTATGGTTGCAATTGTGGAGAGGGCCTGTTCTTGAACATATCGTTTTGGGCTACGTAGTAGGACGAGTAGATGGTTTAGAAGATCGTCGAGATAGGGTTCGAGAATGGCCTTCTCAGCCTCTTCGCAGAAATTGACAAGCGCGGCGGCCGCGTGAGACTGAATTCGGGGCTCAGGTGATTCCAGTACCGGTATGATGTTCCTCAAGACGACGTTGTGGTATTTTGACTGCATGGTACCAGCAAAATCGGTACTCATCTGGCCAAGTGCGTTACAACCGGCCCATCGAACTCGTGGGTGACTGTCTCGCAGAGCTGGTACCACCAGATCTAGAACTTTGTCCAGTTCGCCGACCATTAGATCCCGACAGCCCTCAGAGATTGCGGAGATCGCCATGAGTGCTGCGTGTCGATCTCGCCAAGCTTGGGAAGTCATCATTCGAGGAAGCCAATTGAAAGTTGGTGGTAGTATGGCCTGGCCCCCAAGCTTGTTCGCGAGTCGATCCATAGCCTGCTCCCCAGCGACGTGGTTCAAGTCACTTTCTTCAGCATCAAGCTATGCCACTATCAGCACGAGGTTTGCACTCTCTTAACGTAGGCACATACATCTTCGGCGGCATTCCACTCTGACGCATCATCGTCGTCTGCTCCAACATCAGTCATCAGGCTTAGACACTGAGTGACCATATCTGAAGTGTATGATGGGTCTTTCTTGCACATGTTGGCCGCATAATCGGCAAAAGTGCCCATGAGCTCCAACGCATTCTGCCGCGTCTGATTGTCGAGGTCTTTATCCTGGATGACCGAAACACTAAATGCAACGAGGTTGGAGAAGAGGTTTTTGAACATCATAGGTGCCTCTTCGGCGAGCTCGGTCAAGGCCATCAAGGCTTGGGTAAGATTTTCCGAGTCGCCGGCCTCCTTCAAGGGTGGTAGAACGTTGAGGAGTTCTGGTATCAACCTGTAATATTGCTTCTGTGTTTTCTTGGGGCAAGAACCGAAGAACGACGCGAATGCTTCCATCGCCGCTAGTCTGACCTGCCTGATCTGTCAACATATAATTCCTCGACGAACGGCCGGATTGGCGCACCGAGACATCTTCATCCTTGAATCCTTTGGCGAAGGCTCCCAAGACCGTACTCTCATGTTGCTGTTCTATTATACCCGGGGTAGCCGTAAATATGCGGAAGGCATTCTCTCTCGGACCGGCGTCCGGCGACTGGCTTGCGTTAAAGAGAGCTTGTAAAAGCCCTGGCCAGTTCTCGTCTAGGTGTGACCGGTCAGCCACGTCCCCTCATCGATTACACTCAGGATGGTGTTGAATGTGTACCTGAATCGGTATATTGGCGCGCGATTTCCGCAACGGCATCGCCGACCTTGTGCCTTACGTGCAACAGCGTCTCGTTCTGCAGACATTCCAATAATTTTGCCCGTATTGCCTCTTTGACTGCATTTTGTAATGTCCCGAACAACTCCTTCGAGTCATCACTTCCAGGGGATTTCCGGGCTTTCGATGCGATACGCCGGAAAAGTACAGCTGCAAATGATCTTGTCTGCATGAAATTAGGTTCAGCCATGGACTAATTTTTGAGGTGGTGCAGCAAGCAGTGACTTCATACCGATGGTTCGGGGGAACTGTGCATCTGCTCTACCAGGCCAGCTAGTAAGTAATCGGGGCGTTGAGCGACCCATTCGGTGTTGAGTTGTTCCTCTGCGAGCGCTCGCGTCTTGTTGTCAGGCGAGGCCAAGCTATCAAGGAGCTGAGTCAAAGCTGCGTGGATCTGGGGCGGTAATTGAGACATCGCTTCTGTCTAGCTGCCTAGCTTGGCTGTGGTGGTAATGAAGCTGTATGTAAGAGAATGGGCTCACTCCTAAAGCACGCGAGTGGACGCGGAGTTGACCGCACCGAAATACTGGTGGTGTCTAGGGTGGGTTAGGCACTGAATTCTTGCAGAGTCATACAGCATTTGCATAGTCGTCGACGTGGCAAACACAGAAGCAAGGCCAGTGCTCTGGTGAGCGCATGAATAATGCCCTCGCGCGACTTGTTGTTTTGTTTGGGCGGGCATTCATGAACGTTGACTAAAAAAAAGTGTCGAGGCAAGAGTTCGCGCAAGCGGGAAGCTGCAGTAGCACGAGAGTGCCTACACCCCTCTAATTAAGCCCTACACCCCTACGCGAATGCACAACGAAAGACCTTAAGGTATGCCAAAGAACACGCATGTCCTATGCCCGTGATATTTACGTCTGATCGACCTGTTCAGCGTGATGTTGTGTAGACATTAGACATTCCCTGCGCATCGATGTCAACCATAGATTCCTCGCACTCTTCGTGATAATTGTTCTCAAGGCGTAATTTCTGGCGCGGTGCAAGTTCCGGCTTCACCATCTTCGATGTCCGGCGAACCTTCTCTTGAAAAGGGATTCTACGTCTGCTATTTGACTGCTAATAGCTGATTGCTACAAACTACAAATACAAGCATTTGCGCTTCCCGGCCATGATCCCTCAACCAAGAGTCCAGTGCAGAAGGAATCGTTAGACTTGGAGAAGTAGCGACTATGCCGAGTGATTCGATATTCCGAGAAACCGCAAGAATAGTTTTTATTTGTTCGAACGGCTAAAAGCAAAAACCCCTACGATGACCACTGCCAGCGTGACAATGGCTCCTGGTAGGAGAAGATCATTGGGCACACCGGCAAGCAGTTGCTCTTGTTGCTTTGCTTGCGGCGCGGCAGGTTTTCGCTCCTTTTTCACTGGGGTCTTCATCTCATCATCATCGTCAGCGAGCTTTCGTCGACTCTTGACATCGGAAGGTGGCGGTGTCAGCGGCCTTGCCAAGGCTGGATGAGGATCGACCGTCGCTGACATTGGCGGCTTCTCCGGGTCGTGGACGAACAGGTCGACCTTGTCGCGATGGGTTTTGCGGGCTAGTGAGATAGCGTCTAGTAAGTCTTGGTCGGTGGTGATCGAGACCGTATCTCCTTCGTTGTCGAGGTAGCTCAGAGCGTAGCCTGATTTGCCTAATTTGCCGTCTTCGGCAGCGGCTTCGCCACCAACCGCATCGACCTCTCCGCCGAGTTTTGCCGTCACATTACTGACAAGGTCAGACATGCCAGCGGATGCGACAACTTGCAGTCGGTGAACGCGGCCACTGGGGGCTTTGAATTTGAAGGAGAAGGGTGAATCTTCCAAAGTCGAAGATGGAACTTCGGGCTCCTCTGCTGGCGACTCATCTCCATTGTGTGACGCTGACTCGTGTGGCTGCACGCTATCTACACGTTCCACGAACGGTCGGGCGATTTCGGGAGAAATGGCTGATCGAAGGCCTGGAGTGTAGGGCCGGTGGCTGCCACCGTCCCCTGATACCATCGATTCAGACTCGTTGTCCAGAGACAGCCAGAACTTGCCCCATGCTGGACCTTCGTTGTCGCCTGTTGACATAGTATTGATCTATTATATAATAAGCAGTTGATCTCTGGAAAAGCTAACCCAAATATACCTGCTCAAGCGTGGCGTATGTGAGTTTCAGAACATCGACCATGCCGACGATTTCTCCTGGTTCGTTCATGACAGGCAGATTGAGATAATGTCCATCTAGGCGTGTTTAGCTGCTACGTCTCCTGATGAGCTTTGGTTACCTACCATGCATCTTTCTCAAGGCCGCTTGTATGCTCATATCCATTGGCGCAAAATCAGGATGTGGAGTCATGACCCGGACAACGCTACAGTTTGCAGGATCTAATCCTGGTGCAATAACCCTCAATACAACATCTTTACTGGTGAAAATCCCAGTAATTGAGCCTTGGTCTTGCACCAAAACAGCCGTTGTGTGATTTTCCTTCATTAACGCTGCGGCCTCTCTCACCGATGTCCGTACGGAGACTGTAGTAGGCGGCGTTCCGTTCAAGACCGATTCCAACGTAGGTCCGGACATTTTCTGCCTCAAGGCTTCAACATACTGTATGATCTGCTGGGGTTGACTAGATCCAAGCTCGGATTGCACACCTTCGAGCGCATCGTAGAGCTTCCTCGAGGAGCTATAAGCACGCTCAAGCTTTTCCATAGCATCGTAGAAGCACTTTGTAATGTCTAGTATCCCGGAGATGTCTTGGTTCTCGTCCATTACCGGGAGATGTCGAAACCCTTTGCGCACCATCAGATCTAGGGCGTCCGTGGCACTGGTATCCGTCCTGGCACACAAAGGATTCTTCGTCATGATCTCGGAAATGGTAACATCTCTCGCCTTGATACCAGCTCCCACCACACGGAAAGCTAGATCCTTGGCTGTGAATATGCCAGCTATTCGGTCGTCATCGTCAGTAACCAGCACGCAATCTTCCCTTTTTGCGGCCATCAACTGGGCTGCCTCAGCAACTGTTGTGTTTGGCTTTATCTGTAGGGCCTGGCTAGGTTTTAAAGCAAGCACTGTCCCCGGGGGAGCCTTGCGGGTATGTCGAGCTCTGGGGGTATTGGTCTTCTTCTTGTTGAGGTCCGACTCCATCTTCTTGCGAATTGCCTGAAACTCATCAGCTCCTACCAACGTCTTTCTGAGTCGATGATGGTGTCCTACCTCATCTCGCTTCGACTGCTTTTGCCGGCTGGCACTCAATGTTGAAGTTCCAGCCTCACTCTGCATGGCTGAGCTCTGATGAGACTCCAATTTGGGCCGAGAATGGGGAATCGGGATGTTTGATGGGCTGTTCTCGAAAGTAGGCATTTGTCCTCTTCCTTGGCCTCGGCCTGGAGTGCCTCTTAAGGTTCCTCCAGCGGCAGACATGTTGGGCGGTGTTTAGTCAACAAGCCAATCCATGCGGATCCAGTTCTCGCACAGTCTCAGCCTTCGTTCTGATTCGACTGTTTCACCGCGGCTGCATGACACTTCATGTGCAGTGTTGCCCCATAGCGACGGGGGTCCTGTCAATAAACCCATAGCGCATACCCGATTGGATAGATAAGATCAACGCTAAGATAAGCGAGAGGGCCACACCGATTGTGGCATCACCCCATAACTCTCGACACTGGAGCGATCTTGAAGAACAGAGGGATCACGACTCTCGGTATGTGCGCCTAAACTCTCAGAAATTTATGAAGCTTATTGCTTGGCTCTCTGGCGTCCATTGAACACTAACTGGTATATGCAGAACATCCACCATGGTCAAGAAGCGCGCATCAAAGTACGAGAATTTATCAGATACCGAACAAGCTGGATAGCTGACACACAGACTACAGCGGTCGCAACAAGAAGGGACGCGGTCACGTCAAGCCTATTCGCTGCTCCAACTGCTCAAGATGTACACCCAAAGACAAGGCGATAAAGAGATTCACCATCCGCAACATGGTTGAGTCGGCCGCTATCCGTACGTCAATAAGCTCTGAAGGCTCTCAAGGCAACACAATGCTGATGGCTTTGAAACTTCCGCAGGTGATATCTCGGACGCCTCTGTCTTTCCCGAATACGCCGTGCCGAAAATGTACCTCAAGCTACAATACTGCGTCTCCTGTGCTATCCACGGCAAGATCGTCCGGTTAGTCCTCGTCTCCGGATTACACCAGAAAATCCGTTATTGACAAATATGCAGTGTCCGTTCTCGAGAGGGTCGTCGGAACCGAGCTCCTCCCCCTAGAGTTCGGTTCAACAAGGATGGGAAGAAGATCAACCCGCAGCAAGCGGCTAATGCGGCTAAGACAGCGCAGGCACCGAGTTGAGAGATGTTAGGGAAATTGCTTGTTGTGATGTTTGGCACCTGGGCATCAACCGAAGGCGGTTCTGCGTGAACGATAGTGCGGAAAGGGTGATGAATTGGCACAAGAGTACAGAATATTCGAATCAGCTGCTGGAACACACCACACCTTAAGGCCACTGAACGATTACCGCCTGCTACATATATTGAAACTACGTAGCCGTAACCGCGGTTGATATGGCACGCCAGCATGATAACCTTCATCTTCTCACACCCCTTAATCATGTATCGCCAGATATCAAATAGACAGCCCGCTCTGTGCGCCGAATGATGCCTATAACACTCTGCGAGCGAGTGACATACCGCCAACGCCAGTCATGAAACCCAGAGATCCCGCTAATGCCCAAAAAGCGAGGTCACCGCTGCGTATCGAAGCTGGAGGCCTGTCTAATGCCAAAATCAGACAGCTAAAACACGATAGACCATATTATGGTGTTTCCTTGCCTTTCTCATTCACATTGTCCACGCTTCGTGACCTGAAAAGGGCGCTCTTTTTGACGTCCTTGGCTAGGTCTTGAAGTCTTTGCGAAAGCGTACTGTTGCCGGAAGCCTTCTTCAATTGCCATTTTCTGTACTGTTCGAGGACCACATCGTACAGAAAGCCGTACTGCGTGTCGCTCTGCACCATCGTCATTCGCTGCTCCCTTAAGCGGTTCACAACATCAAAGATCATGTCTTCGTCCTCGCGGGCTTCTGCTACTGCTCCAGTCTCGATCTGGGCTAGAAGATGTTCGAGCGCGATGAATGTACCCGATCGTCCCACCCCTGCACTGCAGTGAATGATTCTTCGATTACTTGCTGCTCCATTTTTGCTGACAGACAGCTTGAGAAGTTCGAGCAGCGCAGCACGGTCTTCGTTCTCAGGTACGTCGAAGTCAGGCCAGCCACTGAAGAGCAAGTGCCAGACCGTTTTACTGTCTTCGCCTACGGTCATGGCAAGCTTGCGGATTGTTGTTCGCGATGCTTCATCGTAACTAGTCTCCGTCAATTGCACCTGACCTTCTGATGAAGATCCATCTTCGTCGGTACTTTCTATTTCAAAGGTCGCGGCTTCTTCGCTCAGCGGGAAATATTGCGAGCACTTTTCTCTTCCGGCCTCGGCTGTTTGGGTGAGCATTACAATGACCGCAGGGTCTGATGTTTCATGCCAAATCAATTGCCAAAAATGGTTCAAGCCAGTCTGCTTGGGACCCTAAGAATTTTTTGATTAACAAAAGCCCCGGACGTCGCCGGAAACGGCGATCAACTTACTTGAGTCGCAATACATCTTGTTTCGGTGCCTGAGTTATGGTCTCGCAAGGATATGGGCGAGGCATTGATGTAGTCTAACTTGCCCTCGGCGACTTTGAGGTGTATGCGAGACTTGTCCCATGGCTGGACATTCAAATATCGGTTTCGAAGTCTGACCTGGCTGCTTGTATCCTGCGTCCATGGCGATGAGGGACCAGTACGTCCTTGTGCGATTCGCATCTGCTGCTGCCATTCAAGTTCCTGAAACTTGGCGTTGATCTCTGCATATCATTAGTCGATGTTCTAAGCCCACCTGCATCATGCAAGATGGCGTATGCACGATTGCATCAGCCTACCAGCTTTTGTCTGCCGCAGAAACGCGGGCAAATCCGCGTCTTCTAGGCTCTCTTCGGTCTTCGCAGCCTTCGGTACTGGAGAAGAAGTTCCTGAACGCCTGCTATCCTGCGACCGTGCACGCTTTGCTGCAAACGAGCTGCCTACTCTTCCCAGAGGCGACGGCATATTTTGTAGCAGTTTGGTCATGAGCGAGGAGACATGTTTGTTTTTTGAGGTCTTAAAGCACTAAGCAACATTGCAATACCAAACCTGAATTATATCTCCAAGGTGAACACCGTTTTGAATGATAGCATCATCTTGTTCAAAGATTAAGACTCATCACAGGTGACAGAGCACGAATGACGGAGCTGCCTATCGTTTGCGTACTGAGCAAACTTCAGCATAGAATGAATCAATGACAGCAAAACGCAATGAGGTTTTCCATAAGAATAGACTGAGCAAGCAAGGAGCTAGGGCAAGACAGCGCAATGAAGTAGGGAATACAAAGGATAATGTATCGTAGGCCGGGGATTCAGAAGCAAATTTTGAGTGAGCACGATTGCTGAACTTGAGGATTCCGTTCTTTTGACTGCAATGATCACGCTCTTATCCCTCCTGACCATGCGAGCGCAAGGCTGCCGTTGACCTCTGATGAGGCCTTGTTTCCGCAAATAGACTTTGTTTCGCCACCACCACACCATCGTTCGCCTCGGTCTAACTTCCCTCCATTCTCCTTCGCAATCTTGACAACCCATGACCATCAATTCCATCAGGTAGAATATTGTTTAATATCGGTTGATACTTAGCGAGTCAATATCAATCATTCATGTCGGTCCCTCTGCCATGAGCCCATGGCTGCGCATATTGGAGGTAAAGCCCTCCGTCAGCCTCCCAGCATAACTGTTTAACAGAGTCCTGTCTAGGGATGGCTTGTCACACGGGTCGGTACTGTTGCCATAACACGATGATTGTGTGTTTACATCGCGCAAAAGCTCCTCGCTAGTCCTGTGTTCCACCGCATCGTCGAAAAGGCACAAAAGAGGGTCCGTCAGATGAAGCACGGGCCTGATCCCGAAGACATGGGTGGCACCAATATACAGAGTCAGTCACGTCATTGAGGGTCTGAACATGATTGTTCTGATACGACTTGATGTCTGCAGAAACAGGTGAACAAGGCAAGAAATACCTTGATCACTACTTGGAGGAGCTCAAGGATCAATTCCGCGGCGGCTCAGGCTTCAAGAAATAGGCCGCATTGTACGAACCAACTATACGATAACACCAACACTACCGGCGCTGGAGTATCTACAAGTCTACAGCGTATATCAATTGTATATATTATGGGACACGAATCTGCCTGGTTAAAGCGATCCTCCGCGCGCCTTGCCAAGCACATCGTCTAACCACGGATAAAAATTGGGCTTCTTGGCCGACATTCAATGCCACTTGGCTCTCATTCCATCCGAAAATCCAAAGACACAGAAGTCACGAGGCGATCAGTCTTCTGCTGGATCAGACCCCATATTCTATCTCGATGTCAATATGTTCATCTCGGCTTTATTCATCAACGAGAGGTCTTTGGTTTGGATCACGGGCACACCTTTCTGTCACTAAACCAAAGCCCGGCTGTCGACTCAGAAGACGGACGCTGGACAAACAGTGCGGTCCGATTATATAGCGAGTCAACCAAGGTGCTGATTGAACCGTAACCCTTGCTGCGCTTCGCCTGGTATCATTCCATTCTGAAAGACTTCTCAGCAAGTCCCCATTCATTGCAGAGGGATGAAGATATCACGACTTGGCAGTCTCCCTTGTCTGGTCAAACCGCGCAACTTGAAATTGTGAAAGCGTTGAATAATATGCATCGGGAATAAGTAGTAAGTCTTTGGCACGTTGGTGGAATAGTCACTTGCACAATTCCATTTCTATCTCGATCCTTTCTCTTATTCCCAAAATCAAAAAATCCTGCTGTTGGTCAATTTCCTATAATGACTCGCTAAGCCAATGCAAGTTTCGAATTAATCCCGGGTTTACCGGGTTTCGCTTGTTCATGTCACATCTTGTGTCCGTTCCTATGTCATAGAGAATGCTCTAAATTTAGTCTCTTACCAATCTACTCTCCAGTTATCCACGATCTTTCTGTCTCTATCTATAACCTCCTAGTGATCTACATAGCTCATCATCACATGAAACCCTCAGCTGTAGTGAACGGCGCCACCGTTTGCGCCTCCCACAAGCTACCTCTCGTCAAACCTGTTCACCAAGCTCATTGGGCACTATCTAGAATCGTTCAACGTGAGGTGTGCGAGCACTCGGCGAAGACCCAGAGCAGTGGCAAGCCATCTACGCCTCATTAAGAAGTCAAAGGAAAGACTACCCAACGAACGTCAAGCATGGCTTCATAGACCTCACCAGCGACGCAGACACATGTTATAGCAACTGATGGTATTGAGGCCGAGTATGTTTCCTTCGCAGTATACCTTCACGAGGACAGCGAGCCATAGAATTGAGGCGTCAACGGTCCATCCCCCAACCCGTCAGTCATGTTTCAGGCGAGGAGGCAGCGTAGATAGGGTAGGTGTTTTGGCTTTCCTCGAGCTTGTGGATCATGGATTACGGGGGTGCTGCTGGTTTGGAAAGTGTGATGGGAGGCGTTGAAAGGATGGTTTGGTGAGCTGATGGGGAAAAGGGTGCTTCTGAAGATGGAGGCTCATGGCCCGTTCAACTTCAACAATCTTCAAAGAGGTCCACCCACCGATATAGGGTCTATGGTTAGATGTAGTCGTGCTGATATATCCAATTCACAACGGGCAAAATGAGAGGAGTTGAGTCGGCATATCTCAAAAACTCAAGGATTCGTGGCCCCAGCAGGATCTGGTGAGCTTGGTCTCCACGGTGTACATGAGCCATTGGGGAAGAAAATGTGAAAAACTAATTACAATGGGTCCAGGATCTGACTCTCGACCTGCAAGCTCGAGACAAAAAGCAATCCTACTAGTGATGAGTCCTGATCATCAGGGCTACGAGCAATTGAACTTGAGGGTTTGATCCACTTTTCAACTGGACCTCAAAGCCTTCTTTCACGGCCTGGGATTTATTGCTTGATTGTTTCATATAGAGTGCAAAATCGTGATGAATTATAGAGGTAGGTAGTTAGCTGCAAGTCGTGGACAATTCACTACATCCCATAGAGCGTACTCTGCGCCCATAGACAGTACGGTAGACGCTTCTCTATGACACTCGGATGATACCTGGGAGCGAAATGGTATGCTGCCGAGAAGCCAATAGCCCACATAAATAACGCCGCCCATTCCTCCCTGCAATACGAGTACAAGCCCCCATCTCCAACACCCTCGCTAAAACCAAATGGCAGCTATATGCATCCAACACCAATCACCCCTATCTAAATCCCCTCCAGCACGCCCCCCACAACCCCTCCCAACATCCTCATGCCATACGCCCCCGCAACCCTCTCCAACACCCTCATATCCGCAACCACCCTCTCCCTCTCCACCGTCCCCGTCCACTCCCCGCCACATCCACAATGCTCCATGAAATCATTCACCCTCAACCTAGCGCACTTCCTGCACTTCAGATCCTGCGTCTGCCACTCAACCAGCGCCTTCTGCACCCTCGCAATCAACTTCTCTTCAATCCCCAATCTATTGTACTCATGCCCGCACGTCTGACACGTCCACGCCCTCTGCTGCTCCGCAGAGGGATGATCCGGAAATTGTGGTGGGGGAAGCACGTCCTCGTCGCGACAGAGGTCGAGATCGCGTGCCATGGTGCAGTTCTCGCAGATCTGCTGCTCGAGCTTAAGGCTAGCGCTGGGGTTCCGGAAGCGGCCCTGCGGGCTGAACTCCTTGATTTCGAAGAAGGCGAGGAGGTCCTTGCGGAGCAGGCGGGCTTCTAGTTGGGTGGTGCGGTCGAGGGAGTAGACGTGCATGATGGAGATGACGAGTTGCAGGACGGGGTGGGTGTTGGTCAGGTTGAGGTGGGAGCCGGGGAGGAGGGGGAAAGCGTGGTCGGCGGCGAGGGTGGGGTGGGAGAGCTCGGAGCGGTGGCGGGAGAGGAGGGTTAGGATTTGGCGTTTTAGGGGCTTGGAGATGGGTTTGGAGAGGATTTCGTTGTTGAGGGAACTGTCCTCGTTGTCGTCTTGGGAGGAGAGCTGGCGGGCGGGTAATTGGGTTAACCTGATGGTTGAGTCTGAGATTGGGATGTCGCTGCTATTTGGGAGCTGGCGGGGGCGCTTGAGCTGGTGCATTAGATCGATGAACTCCACGACCCAGTCGTGGAAGACGGACTGGTATTGGGTGGGGAGGAAGGTGTTGAGCTGCCAGTGCATGATCGTATCCAGGGTTTGGGATTCGGCGTCGACGACTTCCTGGCATGCTTTTCCACCGTAATTGTACTCATCGTCCCAGACAAGGTAATCCCAATACTCCTTGATGTCTAGATCAAGGAAGTGGAACAAAGGCTTGGCTTTGATGGACTTGAGGATGTACTGGCTGTAAGCGTATGCGTTACCGACCTCTGCTTTCGTGGTCTGAAGTAGCAGACGGTTGGCATTGGCGAACACAATATGTGAGCCTACTCGCTTGAAGTCGGTCATCAGTTGTTGAAAAGCTTTTCGGGACATCATCTGCACATAGTAGTGCAGAGAGCGGTCGTAAAGAAATGAATCCGGATTCTCAACCCAGCGGACGAGGTGTTGGACCATGATGTCGGCCATGTTACTGCCCTTGCAGGCTTCAGTCCACCACGCCTTCACCATTTCCCGCAGCACTGTGACTCCAGCGGACGCAAAGGCATTATCGGAATGCAGTACGCCAGCTGCATTGTCTGCGTCATCTTCTGAGGGCGCAGCCGGATTGAAAGCAACAGAGTCACTACCCTCAAGCTCGTTGATCAAGGAAGAGGTAAGAATGGTGTTGATTGCTAGGTTGCGAACATCAAGCTCGATGCAGACCGAAGAGTACGTTCCCGGGTTATTCACTGCTGGCATCTCAACGGTCTCCATGGCGCCCAGCACGTTATCTTTTTGGTAGCCCGCGTGATCGGGTAGGGGCCCACCTGACCACCAAAGGACAACATTGTTCCTTTGCAAACGTCGCGCATAGGCAATGTCAATGAGATATCTGGCGTCGTCTCTTTCCATGTTGCATAACGGAACATCTCCATATCTTGCGAGCTCGACGAGATGATTGATCCAGGAGCCCAGAGCAAGATAATGACTTATCAAGCGCTTAACTACAAAACCCTGCCAACCTAAAGATGGCAGGTTGCTATCCGAGATCTCGACCTTGAGCGGAAGCACGGGAAGATCCTTTAATGTTGGAAGGTCGTGTAGTAGGAGGCGTCTTTGGGGAGATTGCACAACGAGTACCGTTGGCCTACTCTCATCATTTCGCATCTTCTTGACGGTGTCGCCAAGCTCAAGGTATGCTTTTCTTTTGGTCGTAACTTGACTCGTTTGAAACCGAACTTTGTCCTGATACTGAAAAGCATTCTGCCATGCTTCGCCGTTGTTATCCTGCAGCCGCCTTTCTAGAAGGTCGGAATAGATTCTCTCCGCATTGGGCTGACCTTGCGTATCCCTTGACCGGTCAAGCACAATGATTTTCGCTTCGGCTTTGAGCGTTGAGAACACTGCGAAGACCTGTCGATCACCTGCAACTAGATGGTAGAGGTATATGTAAGCCATCTCGGACCCTAAGAGATATGGTTGCTGGCCTGGAGTCCGGTGCAGCGTTTTTAGGTCGAAGCCTTGCTCCAGTCCTTTGCCGAGCACACCTTTCTGGCTCTCATCGAAGGTACAGAGACTACCCAGTTGCAGCACTGCCCTAACGGTCAGCGGCACCTCCCTCTCGTACACCCCCTCGACGCTAGGGTGGTTGAACAGTGTCGCCAGTTTCTCGTTTTCATGGAGATAGACTTCTTCTGACATCGTCATTTTGAAGAGGTGAACCGATGGGTGGCCGTTCGGTAACGTATGGGTAACCTTCTCAACTGTGCATCCTTTGATGTCGACATCTGGAAGTTCAAGCCCCTTCAAGTTCAAATATAGCTGCCGAGGAACTTTAACAGTCAGGCTATGAACTTTCTGGTCGATCAATACGAATGCCCGTATCTCGCCGGGGGACTCCGTCTCGCGCAGTTGCAGGATTTGCCATGTATTGATGAATAGCATCTCCGCCTGATTACGGAAGTAGCCACCCAGGGAGTCTGATGCAACATTGCTTCGCTCGCCAAAAAGCTGCCGCCGGCGTATCCGTGCTTGTTTCTGAATCTTCCATTTCTTCTTCTGATACCGCAAAAAGCCTTCATAGTCCTCTGTCATTGAAGGCATCTTCGAAGGTAGACTAGCGTAGGGATCCGTGTTCGCTGAAATCGGTGGCTCTGGTGCTTTCCGCTTTTGCAGATTGTTGGCCTGGCTCATTTTCAATTTGAGGGCTATTTGGGATGCTCCGAAATCTTCCAGGTCAGTAGGCAAACGATGATCTAGTATATTGGTAGGGACTTCCGCCAATGGGGTCTTATTGAAGAGTTCGGTCATCTTTTTCTGTTTGAACCTATCGTCTTTGACATTGATTCTGCGTTGAAGCCATTCTGGATGCCCAACCCTGGGGACAGGATTTCTGATCTTTTGCAGTGCTGCGGGAATAGTAATGAGTTTTTGGATCACCGAGCTCAATCTCTCTAGGTAATAATCCCAATCGATCAAACTTCGAGGATTCATGTCGTTTGGATCTTCCCGCATCCACTTTCGTAGGAAAAATCGTTTCACCTGATCATCGGCGGAGAAAATGGCCACCGGTATCGCTCTCTCAGTCACAGGCGCGTTTTTTGGTCTCGATGCGATAATGTACTTGCAATTGAGGCCCTTGTCTTTGACCATCTGTGCGCCAAGGAAGTCTGCGAGTCGCTTGGCCGTGGTAATAGATGACGATTTCTGCGCGCCATATTCTTCTAATGACTTTGACATACTTCTGTTCTCACAGATTAACTCGATCAATTCTTCGTCCGCTAAGGTCGAGCCATGCTGATACAGGACGTCGAGCCAACGATTAGCGACCTTAGAGACAGCGGCGTAAGTTTCACCCAGAGTGGTCCCTTCGAGAAAGAACCTGAATATCTGTGTCTGGAAGATTTTGATAAGCTTCAATTCTCCTCTTCGCTTGACCTCGAAACCTTTTAACTCCGCTAGGCTGCCGTCATGATTGAACACCGCGTATCGCTTCTTCAAATTTTTGTCCTCTTCCTTGGATGTTGGAAGAATCATGGCTCTGTAGGGTCCATCCACTTCGAAAAAGATCGAGTTATCACTGTGTGTTTCGTATCGGAAGGTTCGCGCATCGACCAGCTCCTGATACTGATGATTCGTGAACCTGCCGTGCACGAGATGGTTGAGCATAACACATGGATATGAAATCGGAAGCTTCTTCCCATTGCGCATTGTGAACGCGAAATTTTCGGGGAATGTAGCGGGCAACATGCACCAGATACCATCCGTGTCAAGCTCAAGAGGCCGTCCAATTCGCTCGACGAGCTCCCTTGCCATTTGGATGATGTGGGCGCCTGTTAAACAAGTGACACCTGCCATCTCCATTGAATACCATCGCGAGCCTTTCCGCATGACGTATCCATAGAAGCTGTTCAAAATGACTTTGTGCGCAAGCTGTAGCGAATCGAATAGAATAATCATCTTTTTGGCTTCCTCGACCTCTGCTGTAGACGCTCCGGAAGTTTTCAAAGCTTCAGTTTTGTTCTTCCATACCTTCTGCTTCCCCTTGAAATCGTACCGCCGATCACGGAAATTCCTCACAGTGTCAACGTAGAAAGGGTTCTCCCGCTGGCAGATGATAGCTTCGCGCTCAATGGTCTTGGTCTCGTGGATCTTGTGATAGATTTTCTTGCTGTAATCCTGAAGACGCTTTTTGACCATGCTAGCTTGCTCCTCCGCACCCAGCTCCTGAAAGGTACGGGCCGGACTCTTGGGGAAACGACCCGGAAAGCGTTCATTTTCTAGAGCATGCCTTACCATGTTGTACTCGTTCTTCTGGGCCGGTAGAAATTCTCCGCGCCAGGACCACGGCATCCGCCTATCACAGGTCTTGCCTGGTCGGTTGAAGTCGCAAGCAGCGCAATCCGATTCTTGTATCATGGAGTCGGGTTGCAATCGGTTCGTCGTCATGATATTGGGATACATAGAAGCGACATCCAAATGATAGATAGACGGTCTTTCACTCCTGTTGGGCGTTGCTTTTATATCCTTCAGCTTTTTGACTATCTCAGCCTTGACTTCCTCATAATTGGTGATATCATCCAAGCTCTTCTTCTCCTCAACCTCGATACTAAATCGAAGAGCCGCGTCCAGATCTCTGACAAGCTCATCGAATGCACTCGTGTCCAGCGCGAAGTTCACGGGTATATCGCTTCGGAAAACACCAGCTTCGATACTTTCGACATGACCCCCAACATAGGTTTCTGACTCGAGCAGATGCCCGTCCCAGAAAGTCTCTGGCGGCTCTTTGTGCTTGTTCGGTAGAACAATACCTTTTTGATACGCTTGAACCATGAGCAGCATTTCGCACAGTGTTCCCGTGCCCTTGCGCAGAACATCGTCTGGATTCAACGGGATGATGGTACATAGGGAGAAAATAAAAGGGTGCACATATTTCATGTATAAATAGTATGTTGCGACAGCATCCGACACGGAGTATTCGGCTAGTGTCTGTGGTCTTTCGCTGGCATATTTTGTCATGAGTTCGGGATCCAATTCATCAGGATCGTAACCGAGCTTCGCAACAGTTACTGCCTTGAGACCACGACTGCCTTGCGGTAAGTAGCTGTCTCTGTTAACCCAGGCAAAACAGTCCATGTGGACACAGTAATCGCTCTGGTAAATGTCTTCGCTGTTTTTCCGAAACCCTATCTCGTGGTACATGTCAATCCCGAGGACACTCGCCCGAGCTTCGACAAAAGGCCAATCAAAGAAATCGCCGTTGTAGGTCGCGATCACAGTTGGTCTTGCTTCTTTAATATGTAGAAAGAATCTCTCGATAACGGCCTTTTCATCCGGCTCATTGAAAACCAGGAAAGGCCCGTCGTACTCGGGTTTAGGTGTATATTCGAAATCTGCTATGTCTTCCGAGACAATTTCTCTGTTAGTGATCAGAAAACCTTGACCGTCAATCATGTACGAGATCATCATGATCTGATCTATGACTGCGTCAGGGAACTTGAGAGGCAGCTTCGTCGTTTCGATATCGTATGCAAGCACTACGGGGTCCGCTCTTTGTAAACGCTCCTCGATGCATATCAAATTTGTGACGCCATGCTTTGCTTCTACCGTATACCACTTCCCAATCCTTATGTCTGTTGCAGTCAGTAGTGCTCCAGTGCTAGTCTGCAAACACCAGACCTTTGTCAATTGCGACCCGCACGTGGTAGGGAACATCATATTCTCGAATATCAACAATAAAATCACTTGCATCTGCGATGCTTTTGGGTCGTAAATCATTATCTCGTCTATCGTCGTAGAAGTCGAAGCCAGCATTTGTACTGCTTGTGGTCAGCATACGGCTCAGGCAATCTTGATACGTGAACTTGCCTGGCAACCTCTGCGTATGTATCCATCGCGTTCATGGTCTTCTTGTTTGCTTCTGCAAGTGGCAGTATGGCCCTCCTGACTGCCAGCAGATCATTGACGTTTTCGAAAGCTAGTCGTAGAAAGGTTCTCCGGTAGCCCAGCAGATGGTTCGGCATCTGCAGGTCCTCCTTTTCGACTCGCTTGACCGCTTTTATCAGACCTTCAAACTTCCTCCTGGACCATTCCTCTACTTCCGCTTCTCTGCCTTTCCGGACAGCAATCAAGAAGTAAGGATCGTACTCGACCGTGGCCTTGAAGGTTCCACCATCTTCCTCGATGAAGTAATAGTCAACGCCTGCACGGCCGCCAGGGATTTTCTCATCTTCGATGGTGGTGCTGTGCATATTGCACAGCCAGCCCGTCTTCTTCTTTCCCGACTCATAGCGCACGAATTCCATAGACTCATCGATGGTGTGCGCCAGCCGTGTAGCCTGGATCTTTGCATCTTGGGAGGTGGCCTCGCTGGCACGTAGTGTGGAGGCGTCGATCGTTTTCGTGCGCGCAGGTCTGAAAGTTGACTTGGCGGAGCGGAAGGTACGCCCATAGCTTCGGTCTGGCTTCCGTGAAGGCATTGTAGGTGGGATATTCTGGGTGAGGAGCCCGCTGGCGGACGAGAAGGCGCTTGACTTCTATGGAATTGGGCTCATGTCTCATTATTTGTGGGCTGGCATGACGGGCCAAGTTAATAACAGTGGCATATATTTACCAATCGGGCCGGTATTGCAACCTCGAGTCGTTTCCACGATATTGCGGGAAGACACACAGTCCAAACACGTCGAAGAGGTCGCGTAAAGTGGGACGCGTAAAGGGCGCGACAAAACTTGGCGCCAAGTCTAACCGTTCTTTAGCGCTGGAATCCAGAGTTCCTAATGGTGAATCCGGCCGAGACATCGAATCTCGTCGCCATTGTCTGACTGTCATTGGTCTTGATATCGATCCCGAAGTGACGGCAGAAGTATCGGTACGGTCAAGGCTTGAAGACCATCGTTCGACCGCACCGCCTCGCCCCAATTACGAGAGTGTGTTAGCCCTATCGTCATCAATGTCTCCGGCAAATGGAAGCGATGCACCGCCAGAGAATGCGAACGAACTACCGGGAGGCAATTTGAACACAGCAGGTGGTAAAGTAAGGGACGCCAGTATTGCAGACGCTCTGAAGGCTGTCAAGGTCGATGATTTCAAAGAAATTCACAAGAAGCCGTGCGTGCGCGATGCCTTCTTACCGGGTATCGGTGCTGGTTTTGCAGTGGGTGGCATACGGGCTATTATGGGTGGTGCGTCTGGAGCCACTTTGGTATTGACAAGATCTAACGGACACAGTCCCGGTGTTCGGAGCATGTACTTGGGCGGTCGGTACCTTCTGCCTCGGCTCAGCCGTGATGTACGAATTTTGCCAAAGAAGGAGGCAGCTCGAAAGGGAAGGGATGCAAAGGGTTGTCGAGGTCATCGATCGCAAAAAGTCGGAGAAACGGCAGCAAGCTGAAGCAGCCCGGGCGACACGCAACGAGGCTAGCGGTGCTAGCAGAAACAACTGATGCGGTCGTGGATCAATACAGGTACAAGCTGATACTGGAACATGCTGCTACATACTTTTTGGTGACCTTCAAGGTCCTTCCATAGCAACCAGCAAATCGTTCTGGAGGCCAGACGGCCTTGGAGGAGCTACAGCCTTTCAAAGCCAGATCACATGAAGTGCCTCGTCTGGTAGTACCGGATTCGACACTTCCGTGCGCTCGCAGCATACCCGATTTATTACCTTGGTCGAAGGTCAACGACCTCGAACTCCAACCCTTTGGCTTCATACACGTGCCCAGGTCTCAGCGCTGGTGTATAAAGATTATCAACATCGTGTGGGTGGAAGAGTCCCGTCCGAGTGCAGTTCAGTACCGACTTCATTCCAGGCGGATCTGTGAGGCGGAAGACGCCCCAGCTGCGGCTCTGTCAGCTTTGCGGCAAACAAAGATCAAAGAATACGCTTACTCTCCCTTACTCGGTGCACAGACCATGGCGATACTCTCCTGCATCATCACTTGGTATCCAGAGTGCGTGTGCAGATCTGTAGAGCTCATGAAACAAGTCTGTGTCGGATGCGTATGAATCCAACCCAGCACCATCAGGTCCTCTCCATCGACATAGTCAAAAAGTTCGCTCTCATTGACCATCTCACACGTATCAGAGGTGCTGCTTTGGTCGGGGATTACAAGCTTTGATACAAAAAGCGCATTGGAGATCAAGGTCCCACACAGTATGCCACAGGTTTCGCGATTAGCACGTGTGTTCGGCAGTGCGAGTGATAGAAACCGGTGACGGAGATCTGGTGGTAGAAATATGGTCCTCAGTGGCGTACCGTTCTCAAGGTATGCTGACGGCTTGAATGTGAAAGTCGAAGGCTCCATATCACGTTGCGGCGGCGTCGCTGTTCCAGCTCGGGAGGGTGGATCGTCTGGATTAAGCTCTTCTTTGGCCGGTCTTGCTGGCACAAGCGCCATTTGTTGTGCAGGCTCGTTACGCTTTGGCGGTACTTCTGGGGCATACTCCGAGTCTCGCGACGCAGGCCGTTCACTGGATAGTATTAGGGGTGTTTGAAAGTCGTGCGCAACTGGAACCGTAGGATAGCGGTATCCTGGTTTGTGGTTTTCGAAGGATGGACGACGAGATTCCCCATCACGTCCGCTTACGGAGCCGTTAATCTGCAGGCGGACATTCTGCATCTGACGGCTCAGGGTGTCTTGATCGATGCCCTGATCATCCCTGGCGAAAGCCTCCTCCCAGTTGCCCCACAAGCCTGCAGCTCGTCTTTCTTGCTCTTCCGCCTCTGATATTCCGGCTTGTCGTGTTGCTTTTCTTGCTGTAGCTCGCCGTCTAATCTCGGTATGGGCCAACTTGACAGCCAGATCCCTGTTTTCCCCAGCCGCAATAGCACCAATACTACCGGCTACGGCAGGATCTGATGATAGGGGCGTGTGGCTGCCACGCCGTTCATCTTGACGATGGTTTGAAAGAGTCGCATTTGGCGACGCTCGCCTGGTATCTCTGTCTCGCTGTAATTGTTCATACCGCTCGTAGCGTTTGTTTATGCGTGGTTTGAGGACCTCGAGCTTCTTCAGGCTGCTTTGTACCTCCTTGTTGGCTTGGGCAAGAGCCTGGCGATTCTCGCTTTTCCGGACATCGGGATGACCTGATAAGTTGTTGACGACGAGCTGTGCATGTCTGAAGAGAAGTAGATAGGTCTGCTGGTCATTGCCTTCGCGCTCGTAGATTTCCGCCTACGTACCGAAGTCAGTAGACCGATTATATAGTTAGCAGTGAAATGAGCATACCTCCTTTAACAATGTGCCAGCTGTTCTCAGCCAGTATTTGAGTGGAATCAGGGGGTTGTAATCGTAGCTTTGAGCCTTCTGAACGATCTGCTCTACGTTCATAGGCCGCGAAGCCGTGGGTTCCTCGACCCCATTTGTGGTGTCTGCCATTCTTGTCAGGTTCGATCTCGATTTATTTTCCGCTGATAGGCACTCGCAAGTCTGTATGTGCAGAGGAGGAGGAGAGAGAAGCCATCATTCCTATACTAGTTCGATACCCTACTCAACGTGAACAATCAGTCAGGCTGCAGTCACTGAAGTCAGGTACAAATGACGCACTAATTCGCAAGCCCGTCAAGTCAGCAATGTCCCGTCGAAGCTTCCAACCTTATCGATAAGTAATAGCAGGGGTACAGTACATTGACGCCAAGGGTGCATCACCTTAGCCTCAGGTACCAAGATTACCTTATTTTCTATCGTCCATGTCGAGCCTCTGAGCCATTGTACATCATGGTGAAGAGCTATACGTTGTCTCGACTCTAAGATATTGATTTCTGGTATGGCAGTCACCGCCCATTGAACTCTATCTGTCTCCCGGCGCAGCTGAGGTCCTATGCCTGGCCGCATCGTCCGCACACCGGCTATAAGATCGCTTGCGAAGACAATACAGAAAGCCAGAAGCCTAAAAGGCTCAACCAATGAAGTCAACATTGTCAGTTCTGATCTGTGTGGTATGGCTGACGACACCTGCAAGCTTTCATAACCTGACATTATTCAGACGATGTCATTCAACGCTTGGCCCCTTCCTTGACGCCTCTTAGAGGATGCTCTATCATAGACATCCACCCTGGTCCGGGGGTGTTCTCATCCAAGCTTCATGACTTTCTCAAACCTCGAAGTCATATCCTGGTAGAGCCGATTCACGACTTCCACCAGCCGTTTCTTCAGACCCTTGTCGACGCCCCTAATTCAAGGTATCATCTGAGAGACTGGCTGTACCGTGATGCCGTTGAGCTCAGCACTTATATCAAGGATGGTCTACTGCCGGAGTTCGGGGAAACGCCCGACTCCGCTCAAAGCAATGCGCTGAACCACTCGATTCTCCTACTGGTGAATATGGCGCGCGGAAAAGCTTCGAGGAGAGAAAACGCTGGAAAATTAAACTCGCATTACAGGATTCTAAGCTTCATGAATGCTCTACGCAGCGGTGCGGGGCTTCACTCTCGAGGACCAGTCCGAATGCTACTATGGCTGGATGATAACGAGAAGAACGCTCTGATTCCGCAGACAGTAACTACCCGCAAAAAGATATCGCTGCAGCTCGAGACATATTGCCATGTAGAAGAAATTGTAGGCGGTGGCAGCCGGGGCAAGCAACGTCGAGAGACAGCGCTTGATGTGCAAAACGGTATAGAGGTCGCCAAGCGTATGCGAGACAGGGGGATAACAATTCCCATCCATCGCCAGGATGAAATGCAGAGGGAGGTTGCACAGTCAATGGATCCGACGGACGATCATTCACAGGTCTCACCCATTTTAGGTCGAGATTGGCAGAAGGAGCTCCTGAAGCTTCAAAGAGCTTTTGACGCAGGCGAATTCCCCCAATATGAAGAAGGGCCACCGGGTCCTCACGAGGTCCGTCAGCACAAGAAAGGACACTCCTTGACGCCAGAATTTCGGCGATACAGACAGCTACGCTCCAATGCGGGGCTTGGCAAGAGGCAGCAGACCGTCCTAGACAGCCTCTTACAACAAGAAGCAGAGATTGACTCGATACAGACCAAGATCCTGCACAAGAATCCGAACCAAGCCGAGCGAGAGGAGAAGGAGAAGGAGCAAGATCGCATACGCGACGAGCTCAAGACTACTTTGGACCGGAAGGAGCCTAGCTTCGTTGCCAAATTCGCATTCATAGGGGACGACAGAAGGGCGCTTGCCTTGGACCCCCCTCTGTTAATGTGGGACCGTCGCGAGGCAGAGCCACTCCTCGCTCAAGAAGCAGAATTCCATGGTCCCCACAAACTGGCACTCCTGGACTTCCGACCCTTAGCCCCAAGCCCTTGGCCCATGACCGAAGAACAGACCGTCCTGTACGACTATCTCTCAACCCACATGTTCTACTCCGGCATCCAAAGCCTGAAGACCCTCGGTCAGCTAGCGCCTGGCGCCTTCGAAGCGCTGGCGCCAAAAGTCCCCGAGCTGAGAGATCCGCTCAAAGGCGGACGATACGACATCGAAGAACTCAGAGCAAGGAATCTGTCGCCGGAGCTGCTGCACAAGCTCACGCTCGCATGGGCGAGGTGGCCGTTCAGGCCTTCGCTCTCGGAGCTTTTCGCCCAACATGACAGTTCGGAAGGCGATCCCATGAATTATCCGGATTCCACATCTCTTGATGCCATGTATAGCCCTAATCGCGTATAAAGCAAATGCTTTTGAGCCAGGAAAACTGTAATTATAAGTTTTCCGATGCTGGAGTGACTGAACATATCAACGCTTCAAGCTATTTTTGTCGATATATGTCCCGGCTTTCTGTATATAGCACAACAATGTCTCGTCCGGTTCATCCTGATAGAATACAAATCTTCAGCATCCTGAACATATCTCTCTATCGTCGTCCTGCTTAACCAACATTGGTGAGGCACTGCAACCACAAGACGGTCATTCATCAATATATTCCCAACCGCTATCAGGAAGGATACCATGCCCACCGACATCTCACTATACTCAGCCAAGCCTTTATGACGCATTGAGAAGTCGCTGTGACGCTCGTCTGCAGAGATGGGTTTGTTATGCTCACTGAGGTTTACTTTATGGAAGGGATTGCTTGGCTGGAGAAACGATGAAGCAGCAAGGAACAGGTGGGTACGCTCGCTCGAGGAGTAGATCAGAGATATGTGTACAGCATTCAAGTCGTCAGACCATGAATCACCCCAGCTTCCATCGCGAGACAAGCGTCCTTTCAGCACTGCTCCGAAAGTAAAGTTCTTTGACATCTCGGATCTCAATAGGGATATCTTCCAGACATCCGCTTAGGCAAAGGCCAAGCTTCATCACGCACATATCCCTGCTAATTGTGATCGCACGCTGGTAAAATACGTTATGCCGAATTAACCACACCCAATTCACGAAACCTGCCCCCTCTTCCGCATGACCAACCTCGCCTTCAACTTCTCCACCACCTCCCTCCCCAACCACCCCCACTGCCCCCCCTCCCTACCCACCTCCTCCGCCCAGGCAAACAAAAGCCTCAGATTCCACAACCTCTCGCTCTTCCCACTGTCCAAGCACGCCGTCTCCAGCACCAACCGATCATCCACCACCGTCCCCCTCGTAGTCTTATAAACCGCACTCGCAGAATCCGGAGGCAGCACCAGCGCACGTTCCGCTCTATCGAAGTTTGCAAATGTTGGGAGGGTGAAGACCCACTCGAAGATCTGCCGGCCGAGACGGTGCGCAGACTGGGTGTCGTTGAGGGCCTGCATCGTGGCGCTGAAGAGGGAGGTGTGCGCGTCGTAGGCGGCGCGCCGACGGACGTAGATGCTTTGGTGGCGCTTGAAAGCTTGGAGGTGGGCTGGGTTGCCGGCGAGATCGAGGGTGACGCGCCAGTACTCCGGGTCGTTGGTGTGGATTTTGGCGATGGTTGGCAGCTCGGGGAGGAGGCAGGGGGCGGTCATGGGGAGCTCTGAGTCGTCCTTGAGTGTGACGGTAATAGCGAGAGGGACGAGCCGGTGGGTGTCGACTTCGTAGATTACGAGACAGCGCGGCTCGGCTGCTAGGACCCAGAAGTGGCGGAAGGCCTGGAGGTGCGACTTGTTGTCGAGGACGGTGGTTGGGAAGAGGGGGTAGAAGGCGCAGAGGAGCGAGGCGATGGCTAGGTTGGAGGTGCTGAAGGTGTGGGTACCGCCTCCTAGGAACAGTATACCGATTGCTAGATGGGCGGCCAGATGGCTACCGTACGGTATGTCCACTTCGGTTCTACCATGCAGGGCGCGCAGCCGGCGGAAGAGGTGGAGATCGCCAGTTCCAGCCATGACGCAGGCTGCAGCGAGCGCGACGACGTCTTGACAGTTGCGGACGGTTGTACGGGCCAACTTACTATCATAATTCAGGACTGGGAATCGGCAGATGCGTATGAATTGGTCGAGGTAGTGGCATAGTAGGGCTCGAACTTCGGAAGACCCAGTTCCCGCAAAGCGAAGGCCGATGCTCAAACATAGACCGGTAACGATGTTGAAGAAGGGCATATCTTCACTGTTTAACGACCGTAAGCTGGTGAGCTTGGTTTTGTACTGAAACACCGCAGGTAGTTGGTTCTTCATCCAGCCAAAGCTTGCGCGTATATCATCCCACATAATAAGGTGCCGAGCCACTGTTCGTAAGAGAAACACATCAGGGCGAACATGATCAAACTGGTGGATAGTATCCGGTACATCAATCTTTCGCGCAAGGACTGCATCCTGTGTCTTCATGAAGATGAGTGCAATAGCAACAGCGGCGGCAGCTGTACCTTTATCTAGAATGTGCACAAGCGAGACCTTTCTGGTTCCCACGGCTAGTGCCAATAATCGTTCGACAATGTGCATATCGTGCAAGCCTTTCAGATCTTTACCTCGGCCTAAGTTGATGAAGCCAAGTGCAAAGCCAGCAGCGAGCCTATATCCCTCGTCTCGCAGGCCGTCTTGTGGGTTTGAAGGGTCTTCCTCGTCGACATTCTCCATCTCTGAAAGCATGATCTCGCTCATTCGGCGATGCTGTGTGTTGCAGTAAAGAAGTCCGATGCCCATGATACCACTTGTTTGCGTTAATGGGGAAAGATTCAGCTCTGCAGCGCCAGGCGGGAGCATCCGGGTTACATGGACGGAGAGTAGGCGTGTGATGAGAGTGTCCATGGTGCCAAGATATGATGCGGCAAGTCCTAGGAGAAGGCCAATAGAGGTCATCGTGTGTTTCGGCGTTAGATACTTGAAGGCTACCCATTTTGCGATAGACTTCAAATGACCATTGAGACCCAGCGCGAGCAGAAAGCCAGCGTGCCTATTCTTCAACTCTTGAGGCTTGTTGAACAGGATCCAGGAAGTATCGATGCCTTTTGCATTTCTGGCGATGCTCAACCCTGCCTCGACTCCAGCATGGAAGAATGCCCATGAGACTTTATCTTCTGTGTAAACCAGTTTGTCTGCGGTAACGGTAGTATTGGAGGGCCTCATGACGCAGCTAAGGGTAAACCCGTGTATAGGGAACTTCTCAGTCAACAAAGGCAGGCGGGCACTGTAGAAGAGACAACCTCGGCCTGGCGACACTGATAATGTTCTTACGGCTATAGTCTTCGCCAATTCCTGCTGAGCCTCCAACAGCTCTGTGTCTGACCATTCCGGTTCTGGGACGCATTGGGCTATGGGTGCATTCAGCGGATGTAGAAGCTTCGTGGCTTCGGCAAACCGTTGATCTTCTTTATAAACCATGCGAGTGACCGAGTGCCTATCTATCTCGGCCGCTCCGTCGTATGCGCCAACTGTTTCGACCTCCAGCGTGGAATTGCAAATTGTGTGGATATCTCGCATAATCTCTTTTACAGGCGCGGTAGCTGATCTTCCTTGAGTTTTGCTGGCTTGACCCTCTTCATCGAGCAAGTTCAGGTCGTCTCTACCTATCATTTCGAGCATATGCTTTCCCAGAGCCGGCGATGGCTGAGCTTGGCAAAAGGACATTGCGGCTCGAAAAGGGACAGCCACGCTTTCTGGCAAGGTTTCTAATATTGATAGGTTAAGACCCCAAGAAGACATCTCGTCAAGGCGCTCAAGCATGCCCTTTTTGGACCTTGAAGTGAGCAGACTTGTAATCATGATAGTTCTCGGCGTCAAATTCATCAGCTGCCTGGATGAGGTCGATTCAGCGAACAAAAGAGTATCACTCGACTCTGAGCCCCCGACCAGATCAAGAAGGGTAATAAACGGCCTTCTAACGGCATCCAATGTCGTTGACTCAATGGACTGCAGAATAGATGGCGGCTGAAATGGCTCAGCTGGCGTTCCATCCCCATGGATCACGGAATCATCAAATAGCCACGAAGCCATATTGGTACTTTCCAGCACGTAAACCGCGGTATGTTTGAAGCCCCATGTTGGCCAGCCCAGCCATCCGCCTAATTGTGCTAGCATAGGTGTGATTCCATGTAGTGCATCAGAAGCCATGTTCTCAAGCTTCAATTCCTCTCGAAGAAGATGCAGCCCTATCAGTAGAGTAGCGAGCATCATCCGTGCGTTCCCAATGGTCGCTGCCGTTGAGAGCAAGCCTTCTTGAGCGATAGGTGATTCGTGGATGGACAGTCTGAACCCTCGAGCCAACGATAGGCAATGTATGAGATACGGACATTTCTTTTGCGATGGGAGAGCGGTAGTTGTAGGCCGAGACGATCTTGCTCTCGTTGAAGAGGTCTCTCGCGATTGCACCGAGGTACTATTCTGCTTTGTCGTCCACTGCCATGCTTCGCCTTCCATCCACATGGGTGAAACGCCCGACATACTTCTTTCTTCCGTCAACATAGCCTCCCAGCTCTCTAAGTTCGTATTCACGCCACTGCTTGATCGTAACAGCCCACCTTTTCGTTTCTGTCTGGACGTTGTCTCTGACCGTCGATCCTCAATGAAGCCTACCGCTATTGAAAAAAGGACGAGAACAAAGGCAGTCCACTCCATATCGAGTTCGTCTTCTGGCTGAGAGCGGAGCCAGGACATCGCGCTCCACCAGAGTATAAGTATACAGTCCCCAGACTTGGTAATATCTGGTAAAACCGAATCACACAGCAAAATCATCTTGCGAACAAGAGCATTGTGCGGTGTCAGCTGTATCTCGATACGGTGCTTAGTACCTTCGGCATCTACCACGTCAGCCATCCCCGTCTGGCCATCGTGCTCGAATTTGGCCAGCCTTGATGGGCCCTGGCTTAGTACGCGCTTGAAACCACCTTCACGCTTCTGCTTTAGGGAAACCCCACTTGCTATTCGGTATGGGTCATAGACATTGAGTTTTTTTGGTAAATGTATACTGACAGATGGAGCCCATGGAGCCTGAAGTGCCAGTCCTGACCCACCGTCTGCATAGTCTCTTAATGTCAACATCCGACTGCAACCGCCGTTGTGGACTTTACATGCGTCTGTGAGACCGGAGTTTTGCTTGGAGTCCACGACCCTGATATTTCGAGTGCCTGCAGCGTTCTCGGAAGATTGGTCTCTTTTGCCTTGCTTAGTGCTGCCGACCGTTGGAGCATTATCAATGATTTCAATCTCGATTGTTGTAAGAGTACCGGCATCTGGATTCATTAGGCATACAAAGCAATGCCGCTGGTGGGCTTTGGTCCGTATACAGTGGTTTGGAGACCTCAGGACGAAGACCTTGGATATGGTGTTTGGTGTATGGTAGGAATCGTCGTGAAGGACAGTGTGAATCGTGCTCATGATCACTTCTTTTCGCAGACCTCTCAAGTTGTGGCTTGGACTGACAGATTTCCCACCCTTGTCATCATCGTCGTCCGAGTCTTCAAGCATCTCCTCATGCGGTGGCACGACCACAAGAGGAGGTTCAATGCTCGAGCGCACCCCGAAAGACGCCCTTGAGCGAGGAAGTGCAGTGCCTGTGTTCAAGCCTGAGCTGAGTCTCATTCCGTGTGATCCAAACGAAGCACCTCGTCGTGTCACGTTACCAGCCGGATGACCACTTACCAAGTCGGAAAAGGCTGTCTTATCATGACTGCTCGAGAGGTCCGCCCGGGCCAGTAGCGAACTGACTCGTCGAGAGGCTTTGAGCGTCGCCTTAGGGTTTTCTAGAGCAGAGTCCAAATGGGACACCAAATCACGATCACTATCGTTGAAGCTATCATCAGACAGGACGTCTTTGCTTGGGGCTACTCTCGACTTCGTAGATCCGAAACTCTCCCTTCCCATGCTTACGGTCCTCGCGATCGGGGTATTGGCTCCTGTGCTTGCACCTGGTCCGTACGAGCTACGCCGCCGAGAGACATTACCACTAGAGCCTGATGGAACACGGCGTTGTGATCTTATTGAAGATACCTCAGCGACTTGTTCAACGGACCAGATTGTGAGGCTTCGTGTCTCTTGATGTTGAGTAACGGCCAGAACAAGTGGTGCTCCCCCTTTGCTGTGGTCTGTGCTTTCGCCTAACTCATCATCTGCCGAGACATAGAGCAAAGTCTCTCTCGGATCAATAGTATCAAGAAGTGTCCCTGCTAGACCACTCCGGAGTAACGAGGTTCTCGTCACCCGGCCTCTGTCATGAGTCACTACAGTGCCTATCTCAGCTAATGGATCGGTCAAACAATATAGCCTTGGTAGCCCTGCGTCGTCGTTGCTAGTGTGGGCTTGTTGCAAGATAGTACTCAACATAGGCAGCAAGGGATCTTTTATATCTGGGTTGTCCTGCAAGTCTGCGAGACTAGACTGACCCTGTGAGCTCGGTAATAGGAGAGAAGAACCTAACTGGTAGTGTGCGAAAGAGTTTGGCGGTACCGACGGTAGGCTAGGTTTTTCAGGCACATTTGGATATTGAGATACACGTCGTTGCAATAGAATTCCATGAGGCAGTGGAAAAGCTCCATCTACCTCAAAGGGCAGATGTACGACGTGACTGGTACCAGAAAGGAAGAAGATATGGGCTTGCGTCGTGAAAATGACTACAAGGGCTCGACTGCGAGCAGCCTTGCTATTTTCTGGGTCGTCTCGGCCAGATGAGCCGTCCACTCTCCGCGGCTCCTCTCCAGAACGATATTGAGCCCGTGAATCAGTCTCGACATTCTGTTCGAGGCCTGCTGGTCCGTGCCGTTCGGCATCCAGACCGAGTGCTTGTAGATCATCTACACGATCACTGCACAGCGCCTTCTCATCAATTGCACCAGGAGCAGACACTCTCTCAGCGTTGACGAGGAAATGTGTAAAAACGGCTTCGGTCACGGCTTCTCCTTCGACATCGAAGCGGAATACTCTCTGGACCACACCATTTCGAGACCAGACCACACAACGCTCGGTGATGAGTAGCTCCTCTTCCTGCCTTTCATGATTCTTTCGCGCTGAATGATCCGGTACGCTCCGCCATTCGTAGAGGTTCTCTGGCGGTTCGGAAGGTAAAATACCCTCCGAAACCAAGAACGGGAGGGCGGAAGGCTTATGAATGCCCAAGGAGGTCACTGAGGCCATGGTGTCACCATTATCCACCCTTCAGCACCTCGCCAGAGCTAGCGCCATCAGGTATTGATCACAATAATCGATGGCCCGAGCCTTGTTGATACTAGATCGTTGCGCGCGTGGAAAAGCACGCGACTCCGGCTCCTCGGGCCGTTCATCCGCATTGCTTGTGTTGAACCTCAAGCTCTGCTTTCAAGACATCGCGAATGACACAGATCCCATTCAGAACGTGCGAACCCTTCGACAACGTGAGAGACCACTAGACCTTTCAAGAAATGACATATACAATGTCGTAGGACTAAACCCAGTGTCTCGGTTGGAGCATTAGCTCATCGAATCAAATCATCAAATCATTTCAACTTCGACTTACACAATGAAACCTATAGTCCGTAAAATCAACGACCTGGTTCAGCTTACGTATGCTTGAACAATCATCGTCGGCCGCATTGTCTTGCTGATACGGAGTTCGCAGCTACGACAAACCATACCGCATCCATGTAGCGCAAGTCTATCCGGTGCCTTCGCCCAATGGCTCCACGATCGTCGTCTGCGGCCACGAAGGTGGTCTTCTACTCATCTGGCGGGGAGGAAGGCCCCTAAAACCATCCAAGACAGAGCCAGAGAAGAAGTCATCCCCGCCAAAAGCCAATGGCGCAAGCGACGCTATGATTATCCTGGACTCTGATGATGAAGACATTCCCACAAAGCCTAGCCCACAACACATAGACGAACCTGAGTTCGAAGAGGGCGAGAGCGAATTCGACCCGTCTCAACCCTACGAACCTATAATCCAGACGCTCGGGCTTCCCCTGGGCACTGATGTCCTACATCTAACCTTCCCACAGTTACCTCCGGATCTACAATCAAGTAATCTAGGATCTCTACCGAAGATGCTGCTAGAAAGAATGCTGGTGGTAGTTGCATGTGTTGACTGTAGTGTCCGAGTCCTCAGCCTCCCACTCGCGCCGCCTTCGTCGAGGAGCAAAGCTAGACCGGAGCTAAGGAAGGATCTTCTGAGGCCAGTGACCGGGAAAGGTATGTTCGGAGAGCAAATGCTTGTTCTATCAGGCGGCAATGGGCACCAAAGCATTCCACAAGGGGTCTCGGTCTCATTAAGCCCTCATATAGACGTAGAAGAGGATGACATAGAAATGGATGATCTAGAGCCAGAGGGGTCAACGCAATCGCGCGCAAGCTCACATGCCCGCCACAGAATCCGTTCTCGCGAGGGAAAACGAGGTGACGACGACCTTTGGGATGTGCTGGTTGCGTCGCACTCCACTGACACCTCTGGCCTACTCCTGATCCATCGTGTCCCATTGCTCGACGACGGCAGCGGCATTGATCTAAAGGACTTCAAAGCCAGTGTGCCCTGGCGTATTCAATCCCTCGCTTCTCCCGCTATGTCAATACAATTCAATACTTCGCTTTACCCTGCATCGCGTCATTCCCACTTGCTTCTCACCGACGCCAACGGCGTCGCACGGATCTTCGAATGCCAACCTGACTTGGACGCCGAACGAGGATCCTGGCTCATCTCTCTGTACACCAGTTACGAGCCCACTAAGAACGGCCTACCAAGGCGCAAAGATATTCTCAAGGCCCAATGGGTCCTCGGTGGCAAGGCCATTGCCGTGCTTCTGGCTGATGGAGAATGGGGTATCTGGGACCTTGAGGGTACAGGCCCGAAGAACAAAAAAGACACCGACACATGGCAAGTCCCTACCGGAGTGAGCCTTTCCAAATTCGCAATCAGTGGCCGGGTTGGTAGCTCGTCGACCGCAAGAGAATCGGCTAAGAGCTCCGCGACTACCGAAAGCAGATCGAGACTTGCGCCAATGACGCCCGGGACTCGGAAAGTCAGGCAGGAAACACTCTTCACAGGCCCTGCGGCGAAATCCGTGAGGCCCGCTCGTGGCGGGATATCTTTACTCCCAATCCCGGATGGGCTCGACCATCGAGCAGATGATGAAACTCTTCTACTATGGCATGGAGACTCGATATCGATCCTGCCAAGTCTTCTCACACATTGGCAAACTAAAGTCCAAGGTTCTGGGAATTTGTTCGGCAAAGGGGCGAGAGGCCAAGCCACAGACCTCAATAATATTCAGCTTGGTGGTGAACTACGCAATGACGTTTCGTTGATACCCCGGCGCCAGACTTCCAATTCTGCAACGAGCGATTCCAGGCACAACAGTGTCCTGATCACAGGAGAGCATCGTTTCGTCATAGTTGCTCCACCACGTACCGAACCTAAGGACTCGGCTGCCCCAAAGCCTGGAATACGATCAGAAGTCGCAGATCAAGCCTTGCTGGCGAAGGGCGAGCTCGATGTCAACGGCATTGACAATATGCTCGATAGCATGACCAATGGGCACCAGACAAACGGCATACCCAAGCACGGATTACTGTCGATATGAGGACCTCTAAAGATGTGTACATTTTGCTCCTCTGTTCATAAGGTTCTCTGATTTGCTTTATTCAGCGTGAGCGACTAGATATCCAAGCAAGCAACTAAGCGGGAAGAATCTCCATCCCTTTCTGTGGTGGACATGCTCTTGACACGTCTTGAAGAGACGTTATGACGGGATAACAAAGGGACTGATTGACCAGCAGTGTATCAAAGCAAAAGAGCGTTAGCGTTTTTCGACCGGACAGAGCACTCCGGTGTTGAACTTCGGGAATAACGGCGCAGAAAGGGGCGAACCATCTGCCCCAACGATGACCCCCTGCCAATGCATGAGATAACCCCATCTTCATATCCATCCCTTGAAGTCATATTTTTCCTTCTCCTCCCATTTTTCCCTCCTCCCATCTCCCCTCCTTCCCTCCCCCCTCCTTTCCTTATCCCCTCTCCTCCTCCTCCTATTCTCCCCTCCCCTCCTTTCCCTCTCTCCCCTCCCCTCCCCCAACACGATCGCGGGTACAAGGTTGAGCGCCGGGAAAAGATCGATCCCCTCAGCTCAGTATATCCCGCGCAACATCAAACCGTCATCCGTCCTCGCATTGATCCGCAACGGCATCGACCGTATCGGGATCACCGAGGCGAATGGGCGCGCACCTGATCCCTGCCGGAGCACGGAATTCGGTCTTGTGAGGATGGCATGGGGGATTTCTGGCGGAGTGTGGGGAGTTTGAGAGCAGGTTTTCTGTGGGTCGACTCCGCTGGAGGAATGTGTAAAGGTGCTACATACGTGGAGGATTGGTTTTGCATTGAGGGATTCTGATAGGAGAGGAATTGTTCGGAGCGTTTGCTGGATTTGGATATCAGCTACAAGGTTGATGTGGGAATGGTGGCTCAAGGTCCTTTGTATTTGGAGGACGCTTGGGGATCATGCGCGATCGTGCTCTATTTCTATGGGAGCTCTATGTCTAAAGTGCTTTTGGACCAGCAGCCCGGGGGGTTGAGGTAGGTAGCTATTATTACCGAGCTCGATCTCATGCGAGCGCGCATGCTACAGAGCCGCGATCCGTCTGTTCAGTCATTCCACCCTAGGCTTTGCAGTTCCTTTCTCACCTCGTTCTCGGTGTCCATTTTCTTGATCTGCGTGCCTTCGAGCTTTTCGCCGCCTGCTCGCCGCATTCTCAGATCGTCAATCGCTCGTAGTTTCTTCAACAGCGCTCTGACCTTCTTCTCCTGCTTGTCTTGAGGCCCGTCGGCACCGGTTGGGCTTGTCACTGTCACATCAGGCGTCTCGGGCGGTGTCTGCTTTGGAGGCACTGCACTGGCAGTTGGTGTCGCTGGATTGACTTTCGGTGCGTTAGGCTGCCGAGGCTCTCGTTGCCGTTGCTGAGAACGAGGCCGACCGTCGATGTTGCTTTTCGACTGATTCCTTTCGTGTCCTCTCCGGTCTCGCCTCTCGGGACTTCGAGCTGGGCTTCGACCGGGACTCGGTGTTGTCGCAGTTGCAACGCCGTCGGTTGTTGGGGCGAGTCCTGCAGCTTTGTCGGCAGCCTCTTTGGCTTTCTTTGATTCTCGCTTCTTCTTGTTTTTGAGTGCTGTCTTGGATAAGTTTTCATCGCCGTCGGCAGCTTGAGCGGCCCCATCAGTTTCAGGTGCGGCTTCAGCGCCGGGGACTTCCCGTCTTCTAGGCTTGCCGAATCCGTTGACGCCGCTGCCCAGTGAGAGACTACCGTTGCTGACATATGCTGCCCCACCTTCGTCTTCACGCTTGAAGGCCAGAGGCGTGACTTGACCTCGAGCACCAGGTGGACGGTAAGCTCCAGCTGGTTTCGAGGGTGTTTTGACGGTGCCGAGATAAGCCAATGCGGACGCGTGGGGCGTAGGCATAGGATGAAGTGGATCCTCAACCGGGCCACCTGCCAGCTTGTGTGGCCGCCAGGTCACGTGGTAGAGTTCCTGCAGTTCTTCATTGTACATCAAGCCCCCGCCTACGTGCCATATCCTTACTCCATTGTCCACCCTTAGCCGCGGACTCGTTGTAGCGGTCAAAATGTGCTTGCCGTCCGGGCTCCATTCGCAGACGCTAGCGTTACTGGCTTCAATGGTGCAGATCTTTGTCCGGTCCTTCTCTAGATCGTAGATGTCCATCTGACCTGCAAGATTACCGAAGCCAGCAACGAGCACGAACCGGCCATGAGGCGAGAATAATATCGTATTACGAGGGCCCAATGCAAAGCTATGTGTGGCGTCCGCACGAATATTGAAGAGTGTAGTCTTCGCAGGCATATAGCCATACACAACTCCGAATTCTCGGGAGTTTGATGACCAAGTCACGTCATGGATTGGACCGTCCTTGTCTGTGTCGGCGTCAGTTTGCCTTCAAGCTAAGTAGATACTTTCCACTCACCAAGATCTATCCTGGAGTCGAAACCTCCGTTGGCACTCATAAGGTAGAGTGTAGTCTCGCCATAGTAGCTCTTCCCGGACTTGTCGACCTCGGTTTGCGCGAGCACGATCAGGCTCGTACCCTCGTCATTCCACTTCAGCTGAACCTTGTCACCCTTGAAAAAGCTCTTCTGGGAGACGGCGTTGTCGAAGTGCGGCACATTGAAGACTTTCACCGCGGCAGGTTGGCCCTAAAGTCATTCTTAGCCCTACGCATTACCCTCAGTCAGAACATCCGACCTACCTTTCGTTCAGGTACAAAGACTGCAATTGAGTAGTTCTCGCCAGGCGATACCGCAAAGTCTGTGACACCTTCGACCCGCAGCTTGTTCCATACAGTCCCCAAATCGTCACTCTGGTAGAATTGCACCTCGTTTGTGACGACTCGAGCACAGTACCGCTCATCGAAGGTATACTGAAGGTTCCATCCTGTCTGTGACTTTTGCACGAAGCGCCCAACGACGTTATGCTCGTCCTCCGCTGAGTCGGCTCCTCCCTCTTCGACCACCCTCCACACCTTCAGGTTCTTGACTGCATCCCCATTGCCGTCCTTCGATGGTCGCTGCCAGGTGATGATGTAGGTCCCACGGGGCGAGAAGCCTAGTTCGTAGACATTCTGGGCCGATAGCGTTGCGAGTATGTGACCCACGGAAGCATCAACAACAGTGACCCTGGTTTGCGTTAGCTGGATCCACAATTGGCCGGCACACACTTCACTCACCGCTCCGGCGACGCCCATGCAAAGTAACGACCACATGGGGAGTACACGCAGCATCTTAGATTGCCTTCGGGCCTGACCCCCCGAATCAGCGATATTTCCCCAAGTCAAGAGTCATTGTGTTCCTTGGTCGGGCGGCTCGTACCTTTGAAACCCAGGAAGAGACTCGTATACTGGAGCGGCATCAACAATGCCAATGCCTTTCAGCGTTCGGTCTTTCAGTCGCGATCATGTTAGCCCTTGATACATACTCCGAAGCTTCGAAATAATTTGCAGCAGAATTGGGGGATGAAAGTGGCAGCGTGTTAGTAGGTACTCACATGCGAATTGAGCTGGGAGTGCCATGACTAGTCAAAGTCACAGAAACTGTGGCATACAAGAGGCTGGCGTTTTGGTTCCGAGGCGAACAAGTGCTGGAGCGAGGGGACTGCGCTTCGGGAGCAGGAGGGTGACGACAGACAAAGAAAAGAAGGTGAGTGACTTTGTCCTCCGGAATTTGAAGCGACTTTTTCGTCACTTCGGCAACTAGCGTCCTGTGTGGACTTTCTGAATTTTTGCTTTACAAGTCACTGGAGTGCACTCCGTACTTTAGACATTCCGGCTACACGTATCCGCAATTGACTGTATGATGCACACAGCACATCGCACGCCAGAGATCAATCGCCAATGGAGGTAATGAGTTGGTTGACAGCCAGAATATTTAGCTGAGACTAATAAAATTCCAAGGGTATCTCTAATTCAAAGAAATTGAGGTGATATTTCCTCAGAAAGATTTCATTGTGAAGGACCTGCTTTTCGATAGCATCGACCATGGAAAAGCTCACTGAAACAATTGCAATTGCAGTTTGAAAATCCTGGTGCGCCTCGCCTGTGGGCTGAGCCTATCTTCCTTCAAAGTCGAACTTCCCCAGCCCCTTACCATCGTCACGGCTCGCCATTGGCCATCCCTCGCCCTCCCTGCTCTCGATTCGATCGCTCATGAACATCTCCGCCTGCTCCTGTCCGGTCATGCTAACATCTCTAGCATCTCCACGCGGGGTGGTATCCACCGTGTCCCGCCCATATGATATGCCGTCAAGCATGGCTGGATTGGTCTCCTGCACCCCCTGCATTGGGCTCGCGCTCTCATGCCTCCCTTGCTTCAGCGTCGTGAGACTGCCTCCAACATTGGTGGCTCGAGGTCCAGCCCCTCCACGTCCGGAAATAGGTCCACTAACGGTGCTGCTCGCCGTCTCACCGAAGCCGACCAGGCTGGCGTTGCCTTCATCACTCATTCCAGCGTTGCTACTCACGCCGTCGTCCTGGTCCTCACTCATTTTATCCGCATCGTAGACGTCGCTCTCGGCGGTCCGTCCACCCGCACTGCCCGTCGCCGATGCGCTTCCAACCGTACTTCGTTCTTTCACTTGTGGTGTTATGGCATTGTCAAAGTACCCAGGAGGCTGTTGTTGTGGTGCGTAAGCCCCTCCACCAGGAGCGAGATGGGCTGAAGCGCCTCGAAGCGTAGCCACTCTCTCAAGACCGGCAAGACGAGAGATGCGATCTGCTCGTTCGGCGTCCAGTGTGTTCTTAGAGGATCTCGAGGCGGATGAATGGGCATGCATATGACCATGGCTTGGTAGGTGACCAGTCTGACCATCTTTGATAGCGGTCGTGGAAAGAGCCGAAAGAGATGTGGTCCCTGAATTTGGTGTACCTCTGCATCAAAAAGTGAGACCACGCACAAGACAATGCCTTCTCGGTTGAACAAATACCATAGCTCATCAACGAAGGAGTGACTTACGGGATCCATTCCGAGGGTGTGGCAGGGTCAGAAGGCGGAGGGGGAAGATTAATCAGAGTGGGAGTCGACATTGTTACGATTGGCGCGTCCACTTAACCCAGCTGACTAGGTAGTATGCTCTCTGAACGTGTTCGAAGGCCGCCGATAGAAAGGTTTAGGTGGGGCTCATTGGGGAATTATGGTCGGTGTCGCTGCAATTCTCCAGAGCAAACTGGACTGCTTTATTGGGACCAGCTTCTCTGAAATTGAATTCTCCGACTTCACAATCTCCCGGAAAATGTAGTTAAGATAGTAGGTAAGGTAAACTACTTTAGAAACACATTCCACACTTCAACAACGTAGCGCGTCATAGCGCCAAGCCGGCTACTCCTATTCACCTAGTAATGCAATCCACCCGGTAATGCAACCGCTAGTGATTTTAGTGCAAAGGTCAGGGTTATAAGGGTCAACCTTAAGCTCTATGCGCCAAAATCATTAGCGGTTGCATTACCGGCTGGATTGCATTACTAGGTGAGAAGGAGTAAGCCCCACACTTCATTGGGGTTGAAGATGAATTTTACGCTAGGGCTACTTCAAGGCATCCGCAGAAGTACAACACCGAGTTTGCTCATCAGCTTCTGCATTGAGTGACCGGTGTGAGAGGACTGTCAAGCCTTCGTTCGAGTCTAGCTTGGTTCATTATTGTCTATCCTGCGTAATACGCAGAGTATAGGCTCTATCATCAACACTCACGGTTCCTTGTTGCTTCGCGGCAGCCTGCTATACCGATCGATCGTCCAACAACACTCTCGGACAACAATTCCTTTGATCGATTTCCCCCCCCCCCTCCCCAGCTTGACATCTTTGGTGAAAAACATCTTTACATAGCAAGATGTTACCAACATTCCAACTTCGCGACATGCGGCGTTCCTCTTCAAGCCCTCCGCCAGCCTCACATAGCGGTCTTAGGTTCTCCTCGAGGGAGCCTCTCGTCAAACTTACGGCGCCAGAATATGACAATACCATTACCGGTCATCCAGAAGCTACACTGAAGTATGTGGATGAAGACGATGGCGAGATCGTGACTGTAAGTGTGGGGTCATGTATGCTCGCGGCTCGAGTTAATTTCTTGAACAGGTTGGCACTTCATTGGAGCTTTCTCAACGCCTTGAAGATCCCCTTCCACGAAACAGTGATCCTACTCAACATTACCACATTTTCGACATCGATCGCAAAGAAGACGTGGTTAAGATTTGGCAATCCTTTGCCCAGCGCACCAGCGGTATAGACCGCAAAGAGCGTCCAAGCAAGCTGGAAATGTACAAAGCGCATCTGAGCGGCCTAGAAAGCCATGCACCTAGTGTAACGGAGGCTGTTGCGAAGCCCTCGGAGCAAGATGTTTCGAAGGGTAACGATGGTCCAAAGCCAGATGATGTCGAGGAACGTCGAAGACAGTACTTCTGGGCCTGCGATCCTCCTGAGCTGCACGACATCAAGAGCGATGATGAATCGTCTAGGCTGTTTTCCGATCCCAAGCAATCTAAATTTACTACATCGACCCATGAAACTATGGGCCTGCCGGATACTGCAGTAGCCTCTATCCTTACTCACGAGGGAAAACGCCAGGTTCGTCGTACACCCAAGTTTCTCAAATTCCTTGTCGCTGACTCCATTGCTAGGCCCGAGCTGCCGGCCAAAGGATGCGGGCTTTTCCACAAGTAGGGAGGGCATCGTCCACTTTGGACCACTTAGACTACCAGAATAGGTGGGCCTCCTACAACCACTCGAAGCTTTCGATATCTTCGGAGCACGGGCCAACGCAGTCTATAATCGGCAATAGCCACCAAAGACAGGTAAGTCACTTCCCAATAACCAAACGTTTTCTCGAATCGGAACAACTTGGAGTTGTCAGCATCCATCTTGTCGGTGGCCGCATGGTATCTTCCAAGATACTCGAGCCTCTACATCCGATCAATTCCGTCAATGAGAAACTGACTGACATTGTGTCAATAGGCGCAGTGGGCCGGAGACAAGATAAGGGGACGGACGAACCGTGTGCGACATGCCAAATCTAGCATCGAGCTACCCGATCAAGATACCAAAAAGATCCGGAGTTCAGCCAATGATCAGCCGCTTGCTTTTCATTTTAAAAACACCACCCCTTCTTTAGTCAGATCTACCGCTGAGAAGAATTGCAAGACTGGAGCACCAAATCTTCTGCAAGTGTTCAATTCTGCGTTCGATAAAGGCATGGAGGCCGGGGCATCTGCCAAGGCTTTGAGGAGAAATAATTGCTCTGAAGCAACGGAACCGTGCGGGTACACAACCTACCTTGAGTCTAGGAACGAGGGGCCTTCGCCAAAATCATCCTCAAGCAAGCAAATAAGTCAATCCATCAAGCTGTCTGTCGATGAGGTCGCTCGAGTAGTCACCGAGCTTCAACTACAGACATCTACATCCGAGAACAGCCAGTTGGCGCAACAGGTTACTCAGACACTCGAGAATGGTCTAAAGGACGCTCTCTCGAAGTTCGACCTATGCCTCAAGAGTATCGCATGCTCGGCCCAGGAAGCGAGCCACGCTACAGAGAAGAAGATCCAACCGCATACTGAAAATATTGGAGATTCAGGGGATAACCTTCAAGGCTCTTCTAAGACCATTGCCGATTCACTGCTAAGCAGTCATTTGCAGTCCGGAGCTCAGCCTACCTCTGCTGACTGTAGGTTGCCGCAAGAGGAAGAAAGCGTCTCACCTAGAAAGCAAGCGTCCTCTACGTGTGAACCTGGACGAACGAGCAGCTTACGCTATCATGGCCCTACGCCCATTCATTCCTCTCAAGGTAATACTTCTGCATCCGACCACTCAGCAGCACCCGCGTTGCCTAGCAAGGCTCACGCATCAATGCCACAAGAAGAATTCAGACATGAACCACGCGAAAGTGCATTGGAAGCCGGCTATCGCTTAGGGTTGTTAAGACGTAATCTTTTGACAAGCTCTGGGCCATACTATGTCGGCTGGGATAGTTCAATACCGGCTGGCGCTTCTATAGCAAATGCTCCCATCGAAGCCCCGACCGGAAAAGAGACCCGCGGTCAAAACGTGGCTCCATCGTATGACCAGTCTTCAGAAGCTCTCACTGGTACTGATCATCCTTTCGCACCCAGATTTCCGCCATTGCCAAGCATGGAGCCATTGCAACCTTCGCAAAGCGCCCCTCTTTCGTACGGGATTCCTGCATCAAACGCCAAACACCGCCTCCAACGAGGATCCGCAAGTCTTGTCCCGGGTTTGGCGTCGTTGACAGGTCCGCCACCCACCACAGTGTCGTGTTATGAAAATCCTTCTCAAGGAATGCCTGGTCATATTTTGTTGCCCGGAGATACTTCGCCAACTACATTTTGTCCATTTCCGAGCGAGTCATCCGGCAATTTCTTCAATCGAATGACTGGCCGCGATGCTGGCGCCGCCCAATTCGAAGCATCCATGGGAAACACTGACGGGCTCAGACGTAGCGCGACAGTAGCGGGTCTGAACAACAAGTACACCACTAGCAGCCGTCGCCCGTACTCAATCAATTACGACGGTAACGGTAGGATGCCCTGGACCGATTTCTTAAGCTCGCGTCCTGCCCCTGCTCCGCCATCTCTACCTGCCAGCGATCGTGCTACGACAGCATCATCCAATAGAATGAGGGATCTCTCGCCATGCCTCTCTATGCCAGGCTCATTCCCACCAACCAAGACTAATACCGAGGAGCGCCCTACCGATTCATCGCTCCTGAAGGCCCGGAACTGTGCGAAGCATCTGCAAGACCTTGGGTTTGGCGATGTGGTGGATGGAGGGCCCGAGAGACTCATGGTGTATGCCCAGGCTGCTGAGGGGGATCTTGTCAACGCCATCGATATGATTGACGAGGAGCAGAAGGTGTACAAGGAGCATAGGTATCATTGAGAAGACGAAGAGGAGGAGGTTGTGCCGGCGCGTCGAGATCAGGTACGCAATGTGGAAGCGTTGCTGTTGAGCTCGCTCGTTAGAACGCGCTCAGTCTTGCGCAATCAGGAGCACAGAGATGGAAACTTCCGCAGAATGTAGATTGACATCACAAAATCAGGTCTCACGACTTTTCCATTGTGTGTCTTCAGTGTTGGCGATGTCCAATTTTCAGTAGGTAATAAACAATTTACAGTTGCAGTGGTAGCTTTTGCGCCAAACGCTTCGCTAACAAGATGATTACAATCGCAATCACCATCGCCATCACTAGTCAGAGTGAATCGCTGGCACCAACTAGCAATGCTCCGTTTTTAGACCTCATGGATATGAACACGTATCTGCTACTCCGCATGCGTGCATCTACTGCCGTACCCTCATCGTCTTGAATTTCCTTCAAAGAGACCGATACAAGAAGCGAGATACATCGAGACAACGCTCGCTCTCCTTTTTCACTCCGACGACCAAACACCGTGATATATTATACATTCTAATGTTGTTACTTGTCGATCGATTGGAGCCTATCTTACAGACAGCGAAAAGTCTTGTTATCGATGCAGTAGTAGCATTGATCACTTTCTCTTGAGTATCCAAGGGGTTTCTCTATTTATTTCGTATTTTTTCCAAATGTTACACCAAGGAAACCAATCTACACACCCCTTTTTCGATAATATTCACCCCCCTTTTCGGTAACCACCTCCCCCGCCCCGGGAAAGATACCTATATTCTTGGTGTTATTACAGGGATCTTCTCGTCATTTCCCTAGTCTATCAACTTGATACAAGACAGTGGAATTTGAGGTCGATTCAAACATGCAATAGGTGACGAAGGAAGCAAGAGAAACCGCCCGCATTTGAGCCAAAAACCGGCCATACCCCAAACGGTATCACGTGTGTTCTAGAGGAGCAATTATACCTCTTACTGAATGCGAATTGGAGCTCCAGTCCAACGTTACATATGGAGATCAGAGGTCAGGAAAACAACCAGAAGATCCCTTTTTTTACACCAAAACCCAGGCATCTTCCCCGGGGGGGGGGGGGGGGTGGTTACCGAAAAGGGGGCCGTGTAGACTGGTTTCCTATAATGAATGCATGTACGCACTCCTGATCAACATTTCAGAGTCAGCTGCAAAGAAACAAGCAGACCCTTAAATCCCATAAATCCAAGCCCCAACCACCTTGCCCCCAAAATTCCCTCCCGTGCCATACGGCTCCGTGCTCAGATCCGGCACGCTGGCACTCAGCTTCTGCCCTCCAGCATCCCCATACGCCAGCGCATAGATCCACGCCGTCGCGCCGCCGTACACGCCCACGCTCTGCGCCACATTGGCCTCCGCCCCGCTGAAGTTTGCCCCGCCGGGACCTATGCAGAAGACGTCGCCGCGGTACTGGGGCTTCGTGAAGAAGCAGGCGGCTGGCGGTTCTGCCACCGTAGCAGGGATCGAGATCGAGAAGATCCCGGCGGCTGAGCGGTCCTGGTTGAGTTTGCTGACGGCGCGGCTGAAGGCTGTTTCGGCGGTGGCTTGGGGGGTTGTGAAGGTCGTGGCGTCGGGGCGTGGGGGCATGGCGCCTCGTTGGGGGATGTAGCCTGTGAGGGTGAGGGAGGCGCCGGTGATGCTGTAGCCGAAGATGCCGCTGGGCTGATCGTAGGTCCCGTTGGGGAGGTAGAAGGTGGAGCTGCAGACGCTGTTGGAGGGGTCGAAGGCGACTGCGAAGGGTTTGGCGGGGGGAAGGGCCATATAGGCACCTGCTTGGCCGACTGTTCATTCGTTGGCGGGCGAGATGAAAGGGTTGCTCTGGTTGGCGGAGCCGGTGGCGGAGAGTGTGGGGAGGGTTGAATCGGAGGCCGAGCCTGTTAACTTGCAGGCGATGGAGACAGGGAGACCAGTGATGGTGAGGTTGTAAAGTGGGAACGATTGCGCGTTGCTGGCTGCGTCGATTAATTTGCAGTCACCGCCTGGAGCTGGGATGATCCGGTTGAAAACACTGGATGCTGTTTCGTTGATCCCTGCAGAGTAAAATCCCTGCTGATGCTGAACTGAGGATGATTGCACCATTTGGGATTATCTCCATCGCAGCCAGCAGCGGCGCTGTGACCAACAAGAACCCATTTACCATTGTGGCAATCGACAGCAGCCAGTGCTCCGACGGTGCCATTGAACTGAAAAGCCGCCGCCATGTTTGGAATAGTCATTGGATATCCTTTGTTGAAGTGGATGAGGAAAGCTATGGCATCGAAATAGTCCCAGTCGAATACAGCTGAAAGTGTTCCAGGCCCATACACGGCTTGACAGGACGGATTTTGTTGCTGACACTGTTCGTTTCCCGTGTGCAGAGCATCGCCAAACATTTTGTACTGAATGATATGAGTGATGTTGTCCACCTCGGGCATAATTTTCGCTGACTTGAACAAGCCAGGAAGAATCGCGAACAGGGCAGTTACGAGTCCGCCGACCAGCCATCCTATGGGACCTCCAACAGCAGCAGTGGCTAAGGACCCCAGTGCGAGTCCCGCAGCCCCGAAACCACCCCCGATCCAATTCCCGTCTACGAAATCGAGAATGACGAATGCGGCACCTAATGCCACACCAGCTGCTCCAGCGGCGGAAGCAGCCTCCTTGCCGACGAGAGTCAGAGTAGACGTGACATTATTGACACGCATCATAGCCAACTCAGTAGTACCTGTGTCTTCCAGCGATGTACTGGCGGATGAGCATCGCTGCTGGAGACGACTCCTACACAGACGGTGGCACGCATCACCCTGAGGCTTGATCGGGTCCTGCATGTTCACCCCATTCCAAGTCGTAAGTACAGGCCGCGTCTGTTCCTCCCATGGCTCAAGCGACGGTATGGATTTTCCATTTTCATTGGGGGCATCGTCCCAGAAGGTCTCTGCAGATCCTTGAGGTTGGTTTGAAAATTCCACCTGTAGTTGATTGTGCCCCAGGATAGAATATCTCGTGACTGTACTTTCACTCGCGTCACCCCACTTACCGACTTTCATGGTCGCAAGCTTCAACGTCTTAGGCGGGCTTTCCCATCCGGGGATGTAATCGACTTTAGCCTGCCACCAGGTACTAAATTCAGCATGGAGGGGCTGTCCAGAGAATAGCTTCTTCTGTAGCTCTCGCACAAACGCCATGCAGCCGGCATTCAGCCTTGAATAGGTTCCTCCCTTGACAGGCCCGGCGGGATCTGAGATGATTCCTGCGACGATTCCCGCCTCGCCTTTCGTTTCATCGATGAGATCAGAGTTCGCGAGATCAGTTTGCCCAAGAAGGACTCGTCTTCGAAAATGATCAGGCTCCCATGTGAAGCTGGGAGCGTCTGGGTCTGTTGCACCTGGATTTGCAAGATCCAGGGCGTCCGCTTGCATTACGAGGCTTTTTGACCCAGGTGCGGGATGTGTCCCGTCTCCGCCATACTCTCGAACCTGTAGTCGAAGAGCCGCATTGTTCGCATCCGGTTCGATGTGGGTTTGGGCATGAGCAGGTACGAGAATCTCCGGGTGTTGTTCAAGATTGCCACCTACCCATATCTCATCGCCCTCGTCAAACTGCAACACAAGCGTAATGATAAGTCAAAGAACTTTTGAGCGAAAAGGGGATTGGAAAGATTCTTACAACCCAGTCGCAGATAGCCACACATTTCGTCCTGCTTTGACGCAATTGGCGATCAAACAGAGTAAAAAAATGAGTTTTAACAAGGCCGATCGTTGATTTCGATTCATTGCTTTGAGTCCCTTGCCTTGTTTAGCGGGCTTGTCAAGGCCAGGTGCGCCGACTTGCGGTGAGAACAATGTAACGATCTTGTATTAATCTCATAAGAAAGATCTAGAATGGACGCAGCTCTTTCATCTTCTTTGCAGAGGGGGGGCCATCTTCGGCCTATATTTATGTATGTCACTGGTCCAAGCTCTTCGACGGCCCAAGGCCACGGGCTGTGCGCTCTTACCGTCCTTCATTCCGTTATGCTCGTGGCCGATATTATATTTCCAGTAGTATGATTTGCGTCTTTGGTTGACAGCTTTGGATCTTTCGCCTGTCGCGAAAGCGGAGACGGCATGGATGTCTCTTAGGAGGATCGTGAAACCACACACTTGCCTTAATTCTGCCAGCTAACAACATGCTATGATTCAGGCTGACCCTCTTATGAAAGACGACTGTCCTTGCTTGATCGAACAAGATCAGTGGCTCAGCGTCACACATACAGCTGAAGGACATCGTGGTGAGCTCAGGAATACTCTGCGTGATCTTTGAGTATGGACCATACAATAGTCGGACACGACTAGGTGGGTGACGATGAAACTCGTGCTAGATAATTGGGCGATTGAGGGGCGGGATCTATACAGGTATATAAAGCCAAGACGGCGCATTACATACTTATGTTCGCGCCAAAAGATAACTATAAGGTAGTCTTGGCGTTCCCAGCACCACACTCAGTATGCTCGTTAATTAACTACATACCAGCCTTCGCGCACCCAAACTCTGAAAAAACGTTTGTACTTGCCGTATTTTCAGTAAATTATTCCGGTGAGTAAGCTTCTCGGTAAAGTATTGAATAGCGACGGTCGTCGCCAAAGCCTTCGATCACATGCTACTCAATCACCTAGCGTCTATTTTCCACCAGTCGAGACCCCGATCGATAAAGGTTCGCAAGAGTGCAGGGCTGCATCTCGTCTTGCAAAATGTCTATCGCCTGTAGCTGGCAAAGTAGAAGCAAGAGCGAAGGAATGTGGGCCTAGTCGGGTGTACGAACTGGAATATTGGCAGTTCAAGGAGACTGAGCCGTCATTGAAGCCAGACCATGTAACGACCAGTGGTGCACATGTAAGCTTTGGTAAATCAGCACGCTCATTGTCTAGGATGAGAGCCGCGGAAATGCAAGCGGACGATATTGCCCATAAGTATTGGGATGTAGAAGCCCGCAAAGAGAAGCGAGGCGTGGAGCCTGGCAAAGAAGTGAAGGAGAGACGATGTTTTTCACCCGGCAGGCTGCGATACGTGGGAGCGAGCACGTTGTGTATAATTCGCTCTTAGTCTAGGGCACTCTGACTGAGCGCAGCTCTAAAGATAATGTAATACTCTTGCGATAAACAAATCTATACAAGTGATCCCGCACACAAACGTAAGATATATATATAGAGAGAGAGTATAGCAGAGAACCAGCTGCTTGCTAAGCTCCAAAAGTCGTTTTGAATGAACCGCTGGTGGCTCCATTCCAGCCACAGCCACCACTATCAGCCCCATTGCTATCAGTGCCGAGCTGAGCTCCAGACTGTGAGCCGCAGTTCACGAGCTTGTAGCCTGTCATGCACGTGGCTCCTGAATTGCATTCAAATACGCAGGTGCTCATGTTGCTGGTGCATGATGGGCCGACCACCTCCAAAGAGTGTCCGTTCCCATTGACCAATCGCGAGACGTCGACGACGCCGGAGGAAGTGAAGGTGTACTCTGCCCAGGTGTTGGAGATTTGTCCGTTGACGAGGGTGGTGTCGGGATAGACGGCAGACCAGGCACCCGATTGTTGGTAGGCGAAGCTGATTGTTGTGCTCCCTTGCGGGGGAAGGGAGACAGTGATGAGTGACGTGTGGGCGTTTACCCAGCAGGCGCCGGGCCCCCAAACGACTAGGATGATGCCGGAGGTGTAGCTGTTGGTGAAGGAGCTTGTGTATGCGCCTCCGGAGCCGATCCAGACGCCGCCGGAAGAGTCTTTGGTGTTGGTGCCCGTAGCCTGGAAGCCGAGGGAGGTGAGTTTTTTGGCGTCGTCGGATGTCAGGCCGGAAGACGTGCCACCAGTAGAGCCGGTAGAACTCGGCTGCGAGGCCGTCGCTGTGTTGGTTGCAGTATTTGCGGTGTTTGTCGCAGTGTTTGTCGTTGCTGTAGTCGTTGCTAAAGTGGTCGCAGTATTGCTTTGGCTGGTGGACGGTTGGTTTGTGGTCACAGACACAGTGGAGGCTGTAGAAGGCGGACTAGGCCTTCCCCACCCATATCCTGGCTCGCGAGCTGCAAGCGCTCGGTTATGGACGATACTGAACTGAAGTGAGTGAGCGGTCAACATAGGGATGGGCAATGACAACGCACTGGTCGAGAGCTATTGGCTCCTCGTGCTTTCTGGGATGAAGATGAGGCGCATATCCGTGAGGCCCGGCAACGGCTTGACCAACAGCAATCGCGAGCAAGACTGACACAGCTCTTGGCCACCACATCTTCAGGCTTTGCCTAACGATAGTGAACGTTGAGGGATAGATTTCCTGGTGGTGACTGCGAAGATATCACGCTCCTCTTGTGCCAGCGCGCAGTAGCGGCGGTAGGGGAGAAGGTTTACGCGTAGAGAGAGGATGAGAGATATATAGAATATATTGCAAACAGTACCAGACTGAGCCAAGAGAAGCGGAGGATTGAATACTATAAGGAGGAAAAGACAAGAGATGGGTTTATGATTGATAATAAAACATCTGAAGGGGGTCAACCAGCCCTTTGTAGGCCGGAGCAGAAGGCTTCCTTGCAGAGCTCTGCTCTTCGAGCCATGAGCAGAGCAGGCGAGAACGCGAAAGGGTCCTAGTCAGGAACCGTAGTTTCATGCAGAAGAGCCAGGCACAAGTGGAGCAGTCCAGCAACAGGTGGCATGGATTTTTTCTCGGCCCTGAACGCGAAAGACCGAGCGAGCCATTGAATGCAAAGAGCGACCTAGATCATGAGCCCATCCTACCATGCAGCTACCGGCCTGCAAAAGCATTTCCTCTCACCGTTGTCTGACAGCACAGCGATTCTAGAAGTCGAATCCAGGAGAAAAGTAAAAAATATGCGTAGCCCTTTGATGTCAACGAACCTTTGTCTGTCTAGAACTCATCCAAAGGTAGCAGTCGTGAGAAGCGCATGAACGAGCAGCTAGAAACAGTGGGTCAAGCAGATTCAAACACGCCGACACTGACATGGCGTGGCTTTAGACTTTGACGCTGACGACTGGGACTGGGAGAGAAGGCCAAACATGTGAAACGAGAACAAGAGGGTGCGCCTGAATGCCAAGCGCTCTCGAACCAGACCTGCGGCAGCTTCTGCGGCACTGCTAGTACTCGTTTTCACCTATTAATGCAACCCACCTTTAATGCAACCGCTAGTGATTCTGGTGCATAAACCTTAGGGTTACTACTCAGAACCCTGATCTTTGTACTAAAATCACTAGCGGTTGCATTAATAGGTGGGTTGCATTGATAAGGTAGGTGAAAACGAGTATAAGTAGTGCCAAGCCTATGGTCACATCCCCCCTACTTCGCATCCGCTTCATGCTCGCTGCACTTGAGAGGAGACAGAACAAGACTAATAATTCTTTCGAAGACTGGGCGGGCATCGGACTCGACGAATATCCAAGCTATAATCTTACGGCATGTGACGTCGACGATCCCTCTTCGCTTGAAGGCAAGCAGATCCATCAGACGTCGATGATTCGCCCATGAGGTCGAAGAGTACGTGTTTGAATGCGCTTATGGTATCATCCTAAGAATCCACACGTCGCACCTGGAATACGGCTATATTGCAATTAGACTTTCATTGAGAGGCGAGGAGGGTGGATGGAGCATGTTACACCATCTCCTCCTTGCACGAGCGTCGAGTCAAAACCCACCTGATTGGCAACATGGTTGTTCCCAACCTTCATTGAATCTAGCAACGACATTAACACGACAATGTCCTATACTTACTGACGCTTTGACGTTGTCTCGAACCCTGCTGTGACATGTCTTTTATCGAGGTCCTAATTGAGAAATCGCTGTGTTTTCTTCACTCTCGTAGATGTAAATACTTTGGCTGATATAATAGGAAATCATAAAAACCTGAAAACCAGATATCACGGGACTCGAGGCTGATCTTCTTTCCGCTTCGACGTCATCTTATCCGCACATCGATGACAAGAACGAGGTCGAAACACTTTGAGTAAGGTTTTGTTCACACCATCCAAGTACTCATTGTGTAGATTCGGCACGTAGCTCGTTCGCTTGCTGTAGGTCCTCTCCTCCTAATTATCCAGGTCCGCTCTGTTGGCACTGATAGCATCATCGCATCTATCTCAGGTTATCAGATAGCGTCCTTCGAGGTGCACTCAGGCCTCTTTTCTGGAGTGTATGACAAGTGATGGATGCTCCAAAGACAACAACCCAAGAATGGTTTCTTGCCATGAAGTTTTTCTTTACAAAAGCATACCTTTCCCACAACATCCGATGTTCCAAATCACGATTGCAAGTGAACCTCTAGTGGCTAATCGCGCGGTTGAGATACTGTAAGGTCCGTAAAGAATCTCGGAGGGCCAAGTCCACTACAACCTGAGAATATGCAGGCCACATCGAACGCGCAATGCATCAAGATGAGCTGTACTGCATTGGTTCGCGGGAGTAGCCTCAAAGCAACCGCCTGCCCTTGACAAACTCGGCATCCGAACCACGTACGCAGAGCCTTACAAGGTTCTAGGTTCACCTCTTAGGTTGGATGGTAGGGTACTGTCAGATGACCAAAGAGCACAATGCGATTACGATAATGCTCCGCTACCAACTTTCACTGCAGCTGAGGAGCATAGTCGCCTTCTTCTGTAATTGACATGAACAGCGACAGGCCTAAAGCGAGGCAGAAGCTCAGTCAATCAATTCATAATTGATCTTCAACATACAACGCGGATTTCTCAGAGAGATGATGTCAAAAAGCTATGACCATGGCGCCAGGAGCATTCCATCATCTCGAGTTCCATTCCTTGCAGCGGGAAAGTCACGTGCCTTCTCCAATCCCTTAAAAGGAAACCCTTTGGGATCTGAGATCGAAGAGGAAGCAGCCATGGCTTGCAGAGCTCTGTACGCCACCCTGGGTTTTCCAGCAGCCATCGCTGCTGGAATAGTCAGCACTATACGAATACCAACAGGTCCATGTGTACCATATATGCAACCCACACACTTAGCCATGGCTGGCTTCCCCCTAGCACCCGGCGTGGTACCGATCTCAGCCCTGCCCACCAGGTCGCTGGACGCTTCAGCATCGCCCTCCGCCAATGGCCAGAGATCATCGCTGCTCGCTGCCGCGTCCGGCTCTACGTCGAACGACTACATGTTCCAAGTCAAATCACAGAGATCTTTCCCTTCTCGCGGTGTCGACAACGAAATAGACTATGTTGCAGCGGGCGGTAGAGAGACATCGGTCTGCGGACAAGGAGAGATCTTCACTCTGCAAGACAATACATTATCGACTGATGGGCTCTGGGTATCTGCCCCGCCTGAGACCTCCTGGACTCGTTTTGCGGTATCTGCACCAACGGGAGAGATGGTCACAAACTTCACACTGGTGGATGGATATCTAACTTGGTCAAATCAAGCCTTCGATGGCGGCGTTGCGAATTTCTGTGCGATCAACAAAATTGTTCTTGCTGTCTACAACGGCACTGCGCCGACGGACTGTGTGCCTGTAAAGCTATTGGCACTACAGACCAGTACGTATTAGGATCCTTGGGAGGATGACGTACTACTGACACGTAGCATAGCGTTCGCTCTATGCAATGACACCAACGCTGCTGCTGCGACAGCATCGACATCGAACAGCTTGGGCTCGTTTGTTCCCGTCTCTGCGGACGCCACGGACACTCCATCCCCGTCCTCTATACAATCAATGACGAACCCTGGTACTGTGGACGTTTCATCGACTTTGCCGGATGCGCCAACAACATTCAATTCAGCCAGCTCAGTGACGATCTCTCCATCGAGCGCCTATGAGACCTCCTCGCCGCTGTTGAGCAGGTACGGCATTTCATGGTTGACCTTGAAATGTGACTGATTTGTATCCCCATGTACAGTCCAACGTCCTCAGGAAATAAGATTTCGAGATCTCCGACATCTGGTTCGCCGTCAGCCAAGAGCAGTCACTATACGTTTCACGCATCAAGCAACACTATCTCCACTTCTTCCACGGTATCCGGTTCAATATCGTTCCGGACAGATAAAAGCTCCTCAAGTTTGACATCCAGCCCCTTCTCCTCCATCTCAATCGCAACGACTACTCGGCCATCAATATCGTCAGCCACGGTTACCGCTTTGTCGGCCAGTCCTCCAAGTTCATCATCCACAAACTCGACCTCAAATAGTCTTACTGAATTAACTTCGTCGTCAGCGTCAGGATTATCGAGTCTAAGCCCCTCCTCTAGCATCGGAATCATTTCAATCGCAACGACAGACTCAATTGCAGCACAAGCTTCAGACCTAAGTGCGACCAGATCAAGTACACCTAGCTCAAGCACAAGCTTCAGTGCAACAAGTTCCGGCACATTGAGTTCGAGTACAACAAGCTTCAGTACACCAAGCTCGAGCCCGTCAAGCTCTAGTACATCAAATTTTAGCATAACAAATCCTGGAACTATAAGTTCCAGCACATCGAGTTCCAGCACTACAAGCTCGAATACACCAAGTGCAGCAGCTTCGACGTCTGTATTCTCGTTTCTTTCATCGACCACTACAAGTCAAAGCACAAGCTCAACTTCAGCCCCGCCGTCGACATCCTCCCCATCATCAACCGCAGCACCCACTAGCCAAGCCGCAGCCACTGTCTCTCCAACGTCAGCATACACATACACAACCGGCGTCCGCTTATCCCATCCTACTCCTTTAATTGCTAACGCCGTTGACTCTATTGTAAGCTCTCTTGTCCAAGTGTCTTCTACCCTCTTTAGAGCGTTTCAAGAGCGTCGAGACATGTCTATCGAGCATCCGGCCGGAAGACTTGCCCTATGCCCTATGGTTCCATGTTACAATTTTGAGAGAAAAAGCTGACTCGAAATTCATGAAGCAATACGACGACGTTGCTTCGAACGTCTCCGTTACCTTCCCCATCCAGCTCTACGAACAACGAGCCCGGAACTTCACCGTCACAACCAACGGCGTGCGTCTCCCCTCCCTCTCCTCCCTCCCCCAACGCCTTGCTAACACCTTCCTGCCCACAGCTCTTCGCCGTCGGCTTCGCCGACATCGCCGACGACACCATCAACACCGCTCTCTACGCCTCCGCCCTCCCACCTGGCACTGTCTGCGTTTTCTGGAGAGACCTCGTCGCTGGCCCCACCGCCCAACAAGGCATCTACTACCAGATCGACATCTACGGCGCCAACTCCCAGCTAAGCGTCGAATACATCCTCACTCCCTACGTCAACCCCACCAACTCCACCAACTCCCCCACGCAGCTTTACCACGCGATCCTGGTCTACAACTACGATGCCGTGGGCCTCGTGGAGCTGTACTACTTCTCTGACGGCGATGGGGGCGCAGACGCAACGATCGGCGCGCAAGGGTTCGATACGAATCATTCTCCGCAGGCGGCGCAGTATGATTACAATACCACGGTGGCCGCGGGCGACTTGGTTGATCTGGTGACGGATCTGAATGCTAATTCGAACGGGACGGCGACACTGAGGAGTTTTGCTGTGGAGTGCTATGGGCCGGGGACGTTCCCGGTGGGGACTTGTCATTGATTGGGTGAGGGTCGGTTACGGAAAAAGTTATTAGTGCTCTTGGCAAATTGAGTTGGGTGACGACTCTGCGAGGCCGAGGTTCGCTCATTTCAATGCTGAGATTCCGGTAATAGATTCACAGGCAAGCTTTCACCGCTGACTATCATCGCCCCTGCTATTCCTCATGGGTGACAAGACAGCGCCAGAATCCTCGAAACCCGTGAGTGTAATCTCGCAGGCTTCCCGAATCAACAAAGCCACAACCAATTCTCTACCTACAAACCCATTCAGCTTTGACTTGCAAAACACTCTCGTCGTTACGAATTACACCCCCCCAAAAGCCCGTCATTGCATGATCGCATCTCCCGACATTCAACATCTTCGGTACCTTTCCCGTCATCCACGAGCTACATCTAGCATCTCATCCATAGCCTCTCCCACATCACTTCACTCCCCACCATAGCCCTCTCCACATCCTGACGACCTCCACTGGCTTCCACCCAACTTACCCTCCAACGCTAGCCAGCTCACATAGAAGCAAGGTATCATACCACACCCATCCCAACAGCACCAACAACGCCGCCATCACCCCTCTTTCAAATCCCACATTCTCGCCTCGGGATCGCTTCACAGAGGTATTCCTCCTCTGGCCAACGGGCAAAAGACAGGAAGCAAATTTTTCTGACTACTAAGTTGTTAAGAAGCTTACCTTCAAAACCACTGAGAGCGTGCTGCTGAGCCTCGCAAAAGGAAAGTCCCTAGATGAACTAATGTAGCATGCCCATTTTTTATGAAGCAGAGACTGTTGAGGAACATCTTCACGCAGGTGAGGAATCCAGTAGAAGATGTTCGAAGAGAGAGGGGAAGTAAGAGAAGGGTCTTCGGGACCTGGGGGGGGGGGGGGGGTTTAGCGGTATATTGGTGCTAGTAAGGGGTGGGCACCATGGTGGGTTTGGAGGTGCGGATCACTGTGCGAGTTGCTCCTGCAGTTCGGTCCCATCGTATTTGTGATGTATAATCCGCTCATCCCAGAACAGGCTTATCAGAGAGCATCTTAGTCACTAAAAAGTAGATATTTCAAAACCCATGGTCTGGTGGTATGAATATATACAATAGAGAAAGAAGAGCCGACGCTGCAATCAAAAGGCACGTATGTCAGCAGTGCGACTTGCAGTCCTGATTGAAAGCATCGATCATGGCCGAAGGGCACGCTGTTCTCCTGTACAGCACCATTTGCCCACCATCTGAACAGCTGTCAGTAACGGGAAAGCTTGTAAGAGTGAGAGTGATGGTTAACTCACGTTCCCACGTCGTGCCATCTTGTCCTATGACAGGGACGTTGCCAGCTGTAGGGTCGGTGTCGACGTCAAAATGAGCGCTGCATCCGAAGTCATCCGAACCAGAGGCTGTGTTGCTGGAGCACCAGTTGGGCGCTCCGGCTTGGCCGTAGCACGCATCCTAGAGAGGATTCTACGTTAGTAGAGGGTCATAGTGTGCGTCTTGAGTGGACGTTCGTGAGTCGATCTAAAACAGTGACAATGACAGGGAGGATTGAGGGTTTACTAACCACGACCATCATCTGTATTGTCGATCCACCCTTGGTACCACCGTTATAAGCATTCACGCCGGTTGTCATCAATTCGTAGCATACTCCACAGCTTGTACCACAGCCTGGCTGACCCGCTGAATTCAGAGATCCACCAAAGAGTTTTTGGTTGACAGCTCCTGAGTAGATCCCTTGGCCGATACCGAGCGACTCGCCTGTATTGGCCTGCCAGGATGCTTGCCCGAAGTTGCCATTCCCACACATACATGACGTTCCCATGTACCCATAATACTAGACTATGACTTAGCTCTGCAAACATCCTCTAGGCTATGTCTGTGAGGGCGAAACCATACCGAGGTGCTAGCGACTCCTTCCCAGCCACCTGGGACAGCCACATTACCGCATCCACCAACGGTCGCCGACGCGTTTGCGTAGGTGCTGGTCAAGTCCTCCCCCGTGCTCATTGATCCTGTCTGACCTGATCCTGTCTGACCTAAAGTCGCGCTTGGCGCAGGGTTAGAGGTTGCAGGCACAGAGGTTCCGCCGCTACTGGGAGTACTGCCACCTGAGGCAGTGTTGGAGGTGCCGGGCATGTCGCCCGGTTTCTGACAATGCCAGGATGGATCATCACTCCACACTCCGTTGATCGGCTGCCGACATTGCGCAAAGGCTGGAATTCGGTCATGAGCTTAATCTCCCAGGCGGACTTGGCCACAGAACTTACTATCGTCCTTACATATACATTGACTTCCATCTGCACATTGTAATGGGCCGTTGATTCCGATGCTCGGCTCACTGCATGTACCCCATAGCTCTACGGTTGCCCGTTTCGTCGCTGGGATTGAGTGAACAACTGCAAAAAACAGCGTACATGATAGGAAGATTTTCATGACGAGAACAAGAGTCAGTCAATACCGCGCAAGCGCCAGTATCGTGACGAGCTCTAAGGAGATAAATCTTTGGTCAAGGAGGAAAAACCGACAAAGGTCCACGATCGTCACAGGGAGCAGAAACGGAACATTTATAGAGCAGCTCGGATGCTACTCATCCATGGGGGAATCAAGCATACATGAAACCATTCGGAAGGTTCACAATGAATTAGTTCTAGCTCTCATGCAAGGAAACTCCAAAACAATGTCGGCAGAAAGCCAGAGATGCTGACTGACCCACACATCCGCAATGCTGCAGGATCAAGAATTGGAGACGGGTGGAAAGAAGCTCGTCGACGATGATTCGAGGTCCTTGTCTGACTTGCGACAAGACCCACCGGCGCACTGATTTGCGTAGAGTGCCTGAACGCCTACGCAGGTACCGGACATGCTCACGAAGCAGTCCAAATTTCTATACTGTAACCTGGCCAATGTGAAAGCATGTATATTCGAGACGCGGCAGAGGCGCATATGGGAAACCCTGTCAACCTCGTAAAACGTGATACTCGCGGCAGAGAGTGGGATTTGGGCCGTGATCCATGTTTCGGGTTCAAGGCAGATCTATTTCTCATGGTAGAACTTCGTCCGGTCGGATCCGATCGCCGATCGGGGTCCTTTTGAGTGTTTCGGAGAATTCGGTGGCGTGGGGGCATGTGTAGAAGTCTTAGAATAGGCTTGGTCCTGCACATATAAGCTCACATGCTCCCATGTGCCACTTGTCCGCAGATGAGTCTCTCAAACCCGCCCTCAGCTTGAGGGCTTCGCGGACTACACATAGTGGGATGAAAAGACGCCAGCATAGTGAAACTTGCCCTTCGACGAAGGGAAAGACGGAAGTATCAGCCATCGCAAGGCTAGCTGCAAAGATGCCTTCACTTTCGATAAGTACGTTACTTAACAGACCTCGCTTTAAGTTTCTGTAAGACTGAAAGCAACTTTTACAAGTGAAAGAGTTGCCAAGCCTGGAGTAGATGTCAGCCCGCTGTGATTGGCTCTACTAAGCGCCTCATCTTTTCGGCCTAGCGTTCATCCATGTAATATTGCCGTGCTTAACCCAAATGGCAAAAAGTCCATTGAACGTTGCATGCGCCAAAAGAGCATCTACGGCCCATTGGAGGCTGAAAGTGAGGTGGCCGGAGTACTGTCCAGGCGACTACTCAATCTACGAACTGAAGGACACAAAGCCCGATAATGTCCCTTTACTACCTCCTTGTTCTCGAGACCAGTCCTACTAATCGTCAACTCCCAACGCCTGCTGATCGCATTCTCGACTTTCGTTACCTTTGCATGATAGAAGCCAGGTTTCGCTTGCTCGGCCTGCACGAAGAAGGTTTGAAGCCAGAGTAGCGCTTTGATTTCACCTTTGACAGCTCACAGACTGTACTCCTTCCCCACAAGCGGTCGATTGACAACTCTCTGGTTCTAGGGAATTTTCCTCTTCGACCAAACTGAGGTCTTATGGCGTCTTCATTGTTCTATCTGAAGATCAATGACCCGTTCCCTGGTTTATATAGTTTTCGAACCCATAACAACGTTTGCTTCTCCAACTGCAGTCCTGGCGCGTCGAGGTCCGAGCGCTTCTTCTACGTGTTTTAGCCGATGAAGGCGGGTATATCTCCACATTTTACTTGATGCCGCCTATGAGCGAAGAGCTCTTGGAGTCGGCACAGGCCAAAATAGTCGACCTCTGTAAGTGCAGAGATGACGGGACTTGCAGTGCCAATAATAGTCTGCCTTAGGTTGAGCCCCGAGCTTATATACTTTGATTTCAGCCATGTTAGGGTGGCAAACAGCTCTGTCCATTAAAACTCGATTCATATTATTCATCAACTTATTGCTGCAATTGTGTATCTAGGCAAGCGCCTCTCACTGTTCAAGAAGCTCCTCGTATAATCGTCTGTTCATTTTTCAGTCATGTTCGCAAACCCACTCCTTGTTCTTACCACAACTCTCTCTCTCCTTTTCCCCGCCCTCTCCACCCTCCTCACCGACACAGCCAACAACATCGTCAATGACCCTCCCTCATCCCGCTACTTCAATGTCATCAACCTCTTCTCCTACGACCAGACCCTAGCTATCCAATCAAACACCATCCCCGGCGGCCCCAAAAACGCCCCAGGCTCCTTCGTCCAATTCTACCTCAACGACCAAGGTAACGGTCGCAATGGCGGCTGCCAGTTCAGCTGGAACCCCTCCAACGGCACATTACCGCCCATCAACCAGACTCAGCAACTGGAATTCGACGCTGCGAAGACGGCGACGTTGAGGAGTTATAGCGCACCCGGGGAGTTTGTGGTGGATATCAAGCATACGTAGGCTCCCCTTCTCTGCTGCGTTATTATGCTACTTCTTTCTAATCTATCGTTCTGATGCTTCGGTCTGCTGCTCTTCTCTGGTGCTTGTTACTCTTTCTTTCTGCTCCTTCTGCCTGCAACTCTTCCCTTGCCGGTCCTCTCTGCTGCCTCTCTCTACTGCTTCGTTCCGCTGCTCTCTTTTGAGGTCCTAAAATCAGTGAATCAGATGAAAATTGCTAACATATCCGACAGGCTTATCATTAGTGGGATCGTGCAGGTCAGAGAAGGGACGTTGAACATCTCGAAGGCGAACACAGACTGGATCTGTGCCGACGGTAGCTGTCGATTCAAGACGGCGCATTGGACGAGAGTGCCGTTCGAGGAGAGCACGATCCCTGCGGCCTGATTGCGGGTGAGGCGAACGGGACTTTCTTGACAAGTTACAGGTCTCTAGCGCTCGCAGGGCCGACACAGACATGGTTCCTTTGGGACTAATTGTGCACGTCGACGAAGCTCATGTACATGTAGTAGAGAGGAAAACCCAACTGTACAAACCCAATGCGCTGCAAATTCCTCGTCCTATCTCGCTCCTAGTCTCGATCCGTGCATAGACACCAACATGCAACGAATTGAAACATAGGAAGCATGAACAAAACCACCCAAGCGAACGACAGAGAGCAAACAAAGAGCAGTCCCGCACAATTCGAGAGCCCAACCACCCCCCCCAACCCCACCGCAGACTCCAAGAAGCCGCAACACCAGCACCAATCCCCACAACCCCCCCTCCCTCACCACACCCCATGCAAACCTCGCCGTACGAACCACCGTCCCGCACATACCAAGTACCTCATATCAGCATCAGCCACACACGCCCAACCTCCAGGTATCGAATAAACAAAACGCCAAACCTCCACCCCATCTCGGCGTCCACCTAAACCCCCCTCCCACTCCCACACTCCAATCCTCCGCCTCCGTATCAGTAGTCCTCTGCTTTAATCTTTACATTTGAATACAAAGGAGAACTCTCCCACCATAGTAGTAGTATTACCATCGATCAGCGCAGCCCCTTTTGGCCATCGTTCTGATAATTGAACGCAAACTTTTTCGCAGAGATAGAGTTGCAAGCGTTGGATTTTTAGAAGCCTGACCTACCATTCTTATCATTCAGACCTCCGCCGTCTTGCTGCGTTTTGGCTTTTTACATCTACAGTGGTTCGATCTTTGCGAGAACGTGTGTGTGTGTGACCCCAACTACCTTGGGGGTTTTTGGGGGGGGGGGGATGCCGCATGACCTTATCTGGCAATGCGACTTACCATCGCACGAAAGCCCGGGAGAGGGGACCAGTTGAGGGGGATCACTTGGAGGTAATCACTCAACATAGCACGACGTATCGACGCCGTCAAAGTTATTCTTAATTAGCTACAAGAGCTACCTTGAGATTGTGCTAATCGCGGGTATCTTTCTGTTGTTTTGATTGTATCTTTGAGCAGTACTAAGTCTTCGTCTTATGCTGCTGAGTGTTCCGTACTTAGTTAGGACGCTGGAGCTCTTATGCGAAATAGCGGATCTCCGTGAAATCGCAATGCAGTCGTAGTCTAGTCATCTGTAGGCTGAGGAATGATGTGTTTGATATTCCGAAGCGAGGCGTTGAATGGGGTGGTGTTTCATCGAGCGGAATAGGTGGATTCTATTCTGTGTATACATGCCAAGGTGAATCTTCTTCATGTGGGTATAGGTGTGATTCTGAGAAAACCACTGCTGCAAATGACGATTCAGGCATCGCGGACCGATCGTAATAGCTCTGCTAAGTCATCGCTGACTTGCCGACTCCTTGGAAGCTCCTCATCCTCGCTGCCGTCCACCGAAGTATCAGCGGTCCTGGCCGCCTCAGCGTCCTCATTGTGGGCTTGAGTGCCAGATCCATTGCTTGAACGTCTTGAATCGCTGTTCGATTGCGTGCCAGAGTTTCTATCTTCGGTCTCCAAGGATGGTTCTTGGACTTCGTCGTCTTCGATATCGCTCTTAGGTACAAATACTGCGCTCTTGACTTTTGATGCCCGGTCTGCCTTCCTTGGCTTGCTTGCATGCTTGGCCTTCCGCTTAGACTTCTGTTTCTCCAGCTTCTCCTTCATCTTCTTCTTCTTTGACTCCACCTTCTCAGCTGCAGCCATTGGATGGGGTGCTCTGCCATACCCGTGTACCTCAGGATCATACTTTTCGTCCAGATTTTCACCTCCAGCTAGCTGCATTGTCAATAGCCTGTTCACAATGTCTTGATAATCCATCCAGTCAGGTGCAGCAAAGTTTCTCTTCATGATCTGCCAAGCAGCCTTCTTGTCTGAAGTCTTCCACCGAGCCGTGAAGTCTGAACTGCCCAAAGACTGCCAAGGTATGCTGAGTTCTTCAAGAGCTCTACAGCCGGACAACGCTTCGAGAAGTTCTAGCTTGTCTCCAGGCCTCATTTGTTCGGCTCTTTTCATGGCCTTCGTCATCCTCCAAGGGTTCTTGGTGGGCTTTTGCGGAATTGCAGCCTTTCGCGCCGCTTTAACCTCCTTCATGAAGCGTCGTCGATCAGCATCCTTGAGCTTTCCCCATTTGAAGCTGCACTGCAGCCTCGATTTCGAGCCACCCATCCGATCACTGACTACTTGCCAATTGATTAGCTTAGTGTCGTCTACGTTCTGAGCCTGACTCCATTCCGCTTCCGGTATATCCCTTCCCTCATATTTTTCTTGCAGAGCCCTAAGTCTGGCGTCTCTCATCAAATGCATGCATTGATCTACCGCCATGGCTAAATTTCGAACGTCGCTGTCCAACCACTTCTCGGTATTGCGAAGCTCTGCATTAACATGGTAATTTCTCCAACGGTCCCTCACATCTTCCTCGAATCGACCCATCATCTGACCTACTGCGACCCAAGACTTGCCCTTTTCTTCCACAGCGTGATCCAAGAGCTCGTCATCCTCAGCCGTCCACGCGCCCCGAACGCCGAAATTGTGGAATCTTCGGTGGCAAAAACGACGAAGAGAGTGCTTTGTGCGGTAGTCAAGCGTCTCGTAGATCTCTTGCCACAAAGTTTGAGCTTTGGAATTACCTTTGACGGGGTTATGGATTAGTTCGTTGAATTGCCACTCGCTGATTTTGTGCTCGTCACAGTAGTTTTCCCGGACCTTCTCGAGCTTGGTGATCTCACCAATGGTATATGTACCTCCCTTCGGAGCCTCATCTTCTGCAGGAGGGCTAGACACATGTAATTTTCGCTTGCGCTGTGAAGCTTTGTGCTTGGGTGTACTTGCCTTCTGTCTAGAAGAGGCAGGCACCTTCTCCAGTACATCGGTCTCGTTCGAGGGGCTTTGGCGACCGGATGCCATGCTAGATTCTCTTGAGGGATGGTATTCTTGAGACGATTGCCTTTGCATGTCTTCAAAGCCAGGCAGAACTTGGTCTTGCTGGTCTGTATTTAGCAGGTCAAGGCTATCAACGAGCAGATCATTGCTAACCAGAGGGACCGTCATTTTAGCAGAATCCTCTGCCTGCCTCTTTGAGCGTAGTGAAGCTCTTCGCCGCTTGGCCTGCTGCGCTCGTGGCGTGGCTGCATCGCCTTCGGAATTTGCTTCCACGCCACTGTTGGCATGAGCAAGCTCACCTTCTTCCATCAACACTGGGTCAATGGGCAAAGCTTGCCCTGGAGTATCATCAAACAGGTTAGCGGAGCCCACACCATTGGCGGCGCAAAAATCATCGAATGCTTGAAAGTCAATGTCGAATTCATGCTGACCTGTGACGCCCGGCAACGTCTGATCTTCTTCAAAATGGGGGTCTGAAGAAGGCCCAGAGTGCCTCTTGCGTTTCTTCTTGCGATTCTTGTGTGACTTCACTAAAGCTCCGTCATAGGAAGGTGGTGATGACCTTGGTAATGTGCAATTAAGTGTATCGTGGTGTTCAATATGAGACTGATCGTGCGGCTTCTTGAAAGTGAACGAGCTCATCTCGTCCTGTTCGTGATCTTGAAGAAGGGAGGCCACATCCCCATCGTCGCTATGAATGTCGTCGAGCTTATGAGAGGATTGAAGAGGATGAATGTTGTCAGGCTCGGAGGAGGACTGGGAAGGTTCTTCGAGATCATTGAAGAGGTAGTCGAGCCCGTCCGTACCGTCAGAAGCTGCTGGGGCAGCTGGAGAGTCTTCTCGTATGGGGGACACAGTTCTTTCCTGTAAACGAGAATCACTAGTGTTTTGCCTCCGCTTCTTCTGCCGCTTTGGATCCCCTTTTCCAACCCGTTTGCGTTTCTTGGAGCTGGTGTCATCTTCGGAAGATGCGGCGGGCTGGGTATTGTAGGTTTCGTTCATCAACTGACTTGACGCAGCCAAATCGTACTCAGTGGACGGCCGTCTGACATGGTTGACGGCCTCGTCCCGCATTTGCAGCAGAGCACGGGCACTTTCCTCTTCATCGGCATTGACTTGGCCATACTCTGAACTTTTCCTATCTTTCCTATCTTTCCTGTGCTTGGGCTTCCTGGGTCCAGTGTCGCCAGGCATGATATCAGCAACTGCGCCCGATTGCTGTGGAGACGGCGGGCCAGGTTGTGACGATGTTTGGCCCATCATTGTAGTTGTCATCAAAGCAGTCGCTGGTCCTGCCGACGGGACAGTACTATGTTGTCCAGTCAATTTGTTGCATCGCAGTGAGTCGCACCGTCCGGGTAGCGGTTGAGATGGTGGAGAAATTATGACTTGCAGCAAGTGCTTTCCAAGCGAGACGCTAAGGACACATTAGCGGTCCTCGATCAAAGGTTTCTTTCGATTGTGCTGTGCCGGATTCTAACTCAGGTTGTGCAGTTCAGGGCAAAGGTTCGGGGAACCCGGTCTATCATTGGTAACATACCTATATTCTATGTGTTCTCGGCTGTCTTCGCTCTAGTAATAACCTACCTATAGGATAAATGGCTTTGCCAAACCCTGCGTCTCTGTCGAATACTTTCTCACCTCTTAACCATGTCTCTTTCACCACCCCCTTCAATGTTTTCCCTTGATATGGTGAACACTTATTCCTGAAGAGCATAGCCTCCAACCCGACCTCAAAGGTCGCCTCATCGTCAAAAACTGCCACATCCCCATCAAAGCCGACGCCAAGATCTCCTTTCTGGCGCTCCAACCCCACCTGCTTTGCAGTGTTCATGCAGCACCACTTGGCAACATCTTCCACTGTGATACCTCGCTTCTGACCTTCGGTCCAAAGGATGCTCAAGCCCAAACCGACCGAGCTGACCCCGCCCCAGGCGGCGAAGAAGTCGCCATTGTTCTCAATCTCATCAGTACCATTACTCACTATACTAGGAGGCAGCAACTTTAGATTCGGTGTACACGGTGAATGGTCCGACACCACTGTACTGATGACACTGTCTGTCTTCCGGAGTAGCTCACCCCAGAGACTGTCCTGGTTCGACTGGCTCCGTATTGGTGGACAGCACTTGTGTCTGGTATCGCCATTTCTAATACTTTCCGCGGCTAGTGAGAGATAGTGAAAGCAAGTTTCCGAAGTAACCTTGATGCCACTTGTACGTGCTTCACGTAGTAGAGGGATAGCTTCAATGGCAGACAAGTGGACAATGTGCAGTGGTAAATTCGGAGCGCACGACGCAAGCGACAATATCTCGGATATGGCGTAGGTCTCAAAGGATGCAGGGCGCGATGCAAGAAAAGTGTTGTACTCGTTTAAAGGGCCAACAGGTGCCAACGGCGGCAAGGACCATTGGACATCGTCACCGACAGAGTCCGATATTGGTGGTATCATCTCGGCATGGAACATCAAAACCGTGGGCTCATCGGCTAGTTCACTCATAGCGATGGCGATATCAGTGGACGAAACTGCTGGGAACTCTTCCACCTGATGATCATATCAGCTTGACCTTTAGCATCAGAGAACGTTGATGCATACCCCACTGTCGATCAGGAAGCCTTTGAACCCTCTGACGCCTGCGCTGACCAGCGACTTAAGCTCGCTAGCATTGCCTGGAACGATGCCCCCATAGAAGCCAACATCGACCCAACATTGCCCTTGTGCTGCCTGTACCTTCTCTTCAAGCCCCCTAAGAGTCGTGGTGGGTGGTATAGCATTTAATGGCATGTCCACCACAGTCGTGACTCCGCCGAACGCTGCAGCCCGTGTGCCAGTCCAGAATCCCTCCCATGCCGTCCTTCCGGGCTCATTCAGATGTACGTGAGCATCGACGAGACCCGGCAAGAGAATTAAGGGAGAGTGGTCGACGTAAGGAGTCCCAGAAGGGAAATCGGAGGCTGGCAGTACGGAGTGGAAGACTGATGTGACCTTGCCCGTATGAAGCGAAATGACAATAGTAGCTGCCGTAAGCCTGCCTTCAATCACAGCACGAGAGGAAGCGAGGACGGCGATGGGCGGGTGCGTTGTAGGTGATTCGGTGCCTGGCGGTGTCGTTGCTGGTGTAGGATACGGGTGGATAGCGTTCACGGTGGACATAATTGCTGTTTGGTTACCCGGAACCACAAAAGATAGGGAGATGATATATCCACGTGGCACAATAATGACAGAAAACCAAGCAGAAGCCCTGTTGCAAAAGCTCGCTGTCTAATTCTGAGTATGAAAATTACGGAGAGAGAGCTTGGTAGTACCAAACAAAGAGACGTTCCGCGTTATGGTCGACACCAGACCTTTGTGGGGTGCGTGTCAACTATTATCTCCTCCCCAGATCTCCACAAATGCTCCACATCAACTCGAACGGATCCAAATTACATCCATGATGAGTATGGTGTGCGCTCTCGCGGTTTTCTACGTTGAAGGTTGCACTGCGTCGCTGTAGCGGCATTGCAACTAACCACATGCGCGATTGCTATTACTCGATGAGAGGTTGAGCAGGTTTCGGGCCTTATCAGCATTGGGATCCGGCAGCTGTTATCGAGTAATGGATTGCGCAGTGACCGTCAGTGCGAAGTGCTTCTGTGGTCGTGCTTGAGCTGCTAGCAGGACGAAAACCGCTTAGCTCCGTTTTCTAGCGCTAGATAGATAAGGAGCTGTTTCCGAGACGATCACATGCAAGAGTCTCAAGAGCTGTACGTACTCTGTATGGAGTGTAAAAGGTAGTACCTGACTCACGTCTGCATAGAAAAGGAGCCTTTCCTTCAAAATGGATACATATTTGATGCCCCATGACCACGTCCGATCTCAATGAGTACCAGGAGAACGAAACAAGGCTGCCGCTCATGCCGGAGGTAAACCTAAGGCTAGTTTCCATTCTATCGAGTAAGCATTACTCGATGAGAATGCAGCCAACTTCGGCCCAAGCATCACATCGCCGGGAATAGCATCGATGAGGAGTACACATCCTTGAAGACCGCGCTCAATTGATGTACAGAAGCCAAAGTCTGCTCCTTGTATGACACCGGACCTGTATGGGAATAAGCCAACACTCAAAAACCACTTCTCCTACCTGTCTTGTACATGTCTCAGCAGGTTCTTTTGGTTATTATGTCTCTCACATGGGCGTGTGGGTTGAACTGGTCAGAGTGCTGCTAGGTTGTTTTCTACTCTCGCTTGGCATTTGGATCATCTCTTCCTACAAGATGGCAAATGCGTGTATTTTCTCCTTTTCCAATACGTCTCATGGTCCGTACTTAACCCAATGATCAGCTAGCTGCTACCTTACCTTCTCCGAGGGTTGAGCATTAAATATTGTGGTGTATATACCGGCTTTCCTAAATGCCCGGTGTTTCATATCCAGAGTGAACCAATTAAACAAACAACGAAGTGCAAGACGATGCAACGTTGGGACCATATCCATTTTGTCACCTCGACCAGTGCATATTACTGAGTCATTCCGACGTGGTTGATCGTAAGTCAGATGTCCAAATCCACTGAGCTGTGCGTCAAGAAGAATTTGGCCGGAACATAAGCAAAGTATGAGATTAGAGCGGGCTTCTAGAGTGGCTTGCGAAGAACTGGATCAGCGGTCTCTGATGCACAAGGACTGAGAGTAATCGCGACCGTTTGCACACACGAATACTTATTGAGAGCTACGACTTTCTCTCGGAATCTAACCTGGGGCTTACAGCCTGGGATCTATTCGTCCAGTATGCTCTGAATAATCCCTCATCTCGGTATCGCTCTCTTCATCCTCTCCAGAGCCTCAAAACTGGTCTTTGTATCGCCCGTCCGGCCAGCCGTCAGCGCCACATCGAACACGTCGCTTGTTTGACCCCTACGACCCGCCCGGTTATGTTTCCGAAGAACCAATTTGCAGCGCACAACAATACGGCGGCGACCTCAGCCTAGAAAACTGCCGCAACGCTCTACTCAACATACATTCGGATTTAAGGCCTGGGTTATTGACATTCGGTGATCGCGGCTCGGGTGGGTGGCTTGCTGCATTCCTGAAAGAGGTCCTAGATCTGGAGGAGTCATTGGATATTTAGATGCGTGCATCGACCTTGCTATGGTGATCGCGATCCTGGTTGAGCCATTGGAGTTCGTATAGGCTTGCCTGTCATGTTATACTGAGAGGCTAGGTCGGTGACATGTCGCAGTAGATGAGTCTCCGACTAAGGGGCCTGAAATATACCAATTGGACCGGATTATCAGAGCAGCTAACACTCCCCATCAAGAGTACGCGTCCTTCGCTGAGAACTAACACACACTGTCGGTGATCTCCGTCGACTCGAGAAGTTGTAGGAAGCTTGCGCCAGGTATTCGTATCATGTGGATTGGAAATTCCTCCTACGAGCAGCTTCCGCCGGCGCGGCTTTCGACACTACAGCAACAGGCTCTCCTTCAGTCCGTTTCTCATCGTTGCCACCGATGACCCAAGTCTTCACAATCTCTTTGATCTCAACATGTTTCTCTCCCTTTTCTTTAGCTTCCTTGAGTCTTCGAAGGTAGCCTGCGTATACGACGACTTCAGCTACGGCAACCATGCCACTACCACCCATACTTAGGCCAAGTCTTGCAGGGGTATTCCAGTGTCGTGCAGCCATCCAAAAGGCCACGCTACAGGCTACTATGGAAACAAGTATATTGATGATCAGTGCGACCTGGCGATTGATGTCCGCGTACGTCATCTCATCGCCATCACCAATGTCAGCTTGTGTAGGTTGGAAGAGCTTTACGTGGGCAGATCCGGGGAATCGTTGCTCGAAAGTCTCCATGGGCGGAGGTGGATTGATCATACGCTCATACGCCCTAGCCTCTTCTTCGCGGCGCAAGCGGGCCATCAGGGTTTTGTATTCAGTAGTCTGCGAGTATCAGCGGAGGCTTTTGTCTGCTACAATCGTTCTCCGTACCGGCTCCGCCTTAGGTTTTGGCGGCCCATGGTAGATTCTTGACCCGCGCAGAAGCTCGTCCAAATGGCATGGAACCGATGACTCTTGTTTATTGTGCTCTCTCAAGACTTTGGAGATAGCGATCAGCTGTGTATGGGATATGGGTTTCCCAATAGCTGGGTCGCTCAAGGATGGTTCGCATGCATTGCCGAGTTCAATTGGAAGCTCATGTAGCTGATAACAAGCTTGGACAGCTGCCACAACGGCAGGCGTCATGGTGAGGAGAACCATCGAAGGGTACAGATCTCGTAATCACCAGTTTCAGTGATGTAGAGACAGTACCTTAGCTGACAACCTGTATCTATTTTAGTGTAGAAGCGAGGGTGAGACTTGGCGCATATACGGCCCGACGATGATCCTTGCTGCAGATCTTCAATGGGAGCTTCGACAAAAAGTTGGGCTAACGAGCTAGCACTGATAGTAATTCCTCAGTGTCCAAGACATGTATGCGCTGGTTCTTTGCGGGGCACAGAATGCTTGAGACACATTGAGGACGCCACTCTACTTACTATCATCGTTCTTCTCTCCCAATGACCGAATCTACAGAACGTTCCCAAGACCGTCGAAGATCCAGACATGAGGGCCAGAGCAGTCTCATATGGGGCGTTCACCCCCCAGCACCTATGTCCCGAATGTCTTCGGCCTATATCTCCATATCATATACGCCGCTCGCTATCTTCCTTACAAAAGCTCTATCACCCTTCCAGACGACGTAACCAATCAACAATGGCCCAAGCTGTGTCTGTGGTACAGAATGTCTTCAGCAATGGACCGACAACGGACAGCAGGCTTGCTGGAGTGTCAATAGATCCATTCCGGATTGTAGGAAAAGAGATGAAGTTCCTGAACAAAAACATACAGCAGCTCCTAGGGTCAGGCCATCCAATTCTGGACACAGTCGCAAAATACTACGCCAATGCGGAAGGGAAACATATGCGGCCACTTCTAGTGCTGCTCATGTCTCGAGCTGTGTCGCTGACATCTAAAAGCGCAGGACAGCCTGGGACACCTTCTGCGGCCACTGTCAATACTCCTATTTCTCCGCCTGCCGTGCTTTCAGACACCAATCCTTCGTCTCCAATCAGTAACCCATTGGGCCCCCCCATGACGGATTACTTCGGAGGGTCAGATATACTTCCGTCCCAAAGACGGCTGGCGGAGATTACAGAGCTCATACATACGGCGTCGCTCCTTCATGACGATGTAATAGATAATTCGGATTCTCGACGATCATCACCTTCAGCAAATTTGTCCTTTGGAAACAAAATGGCAGTCCTGGCAGGGGACTTCCTCCTGGGGAGGGCCTCTGTGGCTCTAGCGAGATTACGAGACGCCGAGGTCATCGAGCTTTTGGCAACCGTCATTGCGAACCTGGTTGAAGGAGAATTCATGCAGCTGAAGAACACGGCTCAAGATGAAGCAAACCCCGTCTGGACGGAGGACACAATCACGTACTACCTGCAGAAGACATACCTCAAGACTGCGAGTCTAATCAGCAAATCATGTCGAGCGGCGGCGTTGCTTGGTCAATGCTCGCCAGATGTGGTGGATGCAGCTTATGCATACGGGAGGAATCTCGGTCTAGCTTTTCAGCTGGTGGATGATATGTTAGACTATACCGTCAGTGGAAACGAGCTGGGGAAACCTGCAGGCGCAGATCTAGAACTCGGGCTCGCAACCGCGCCTCTACTGTTTGCTTGGAAGCGGCATCAAGAGCTAGGTGTTCTGGTAGGCCGCAAATTCGCCGGCGATGGCGACGTGCAGATGGTGCGTCTCTCAGTCTTGCGTTCTTGACCGGTGCGGCTAACGAAATATAGGCTCGGGACATCGTTTCACGAAGTGACGGCCTCAAGCAAACTCGAGCTCTTGCGCAAGGATACGCCGACAAGGCAGCCCAAGCCATCAGCGGCTTCCCCGATTCAGAAGCCAAAGACGGTCTCCTGGAGATGTGCGAGAAGACGATGAAGCGGAGGAAATAGGTCTCCCACGATGACCTGGTTTGTACATATGCTGGACGACATTTTGTAGATATGGGATGGCTACAGAGCTTTGCATCGCATCCACTCATATAGAGCAGTCTATACAGATAGAGCATAGAATGCCCATGCCTTGGCAGGTTGCTAAGCTTCAGAGGCCAGCCACTCTGAAGAATCGCCTTGCGCTTCCCTAAAGAACGAATTCACGAAAAGCCCAATGGGATGAGTAACCATTGCAGGCCCATTGTCAAAGCGTCTAAGCGTCCAAGCACATCAGTAATATAGTCGGATAATCTTACGAAAGCAGCAAGAGAAGAACTTCCGCAGTGATCGCCACGAAATCTAGCACCCACTGGAAACCCACTCAATCACCACCACCACCCTCTCCCCCCCCCCCCCCCCCCCCCCCCAAAGAACTCCTACTCCAAACTCCCCGCCCTCTCCCTCCCTTCCCCCTCTCCACCCACCACCATCCTCAACCCCCCTCTCCTCCCCCCCTCCCTCCTCTCCTCCACACTCGCCCTCCCCTCCCCCTCCCTCCTCTTCCCCGCCTCCCCCAACAGCCCCTTGAAATAAACCTCCGCCTGCACCGTCAAACTATAGCTAACCGGCATCCAACTCCAGGCATTCCGCCTTCCCGGCTGCGCCCCTGCCGCCAGCAGCGCGCGCACGGACTTCAGCTGCCCGTAGGCGGAGGCGTAGTGCAGCGCGGTGTTGCCTTGGTTGTCTTGTGCTGAGAGGAGGGGATGTGGAGCGGTGGGGTGGGGAGGGGCGGTGGGGGAGGGGTCTGAGAGGGAGGAGGAGCGCGGGGAAGGGAGGAGGGAGAGGAAGAGGGGGAGGAGGGAGGGGAGGTGGGGGGTTCGGGCTGTGAGCATGAGCTGTTGTGGGTCAGCGGTCCACTCCTCCTTTGCGTTGAGATAGGATAGTAGTGTGCGGTGGAGTTGGATGTTGGGGGGGAGGTCGTACAGCATTTGCACCGTCTTTATTCTTCCAGCTGATACAGCGTGGGAACCGTGTTGCGATCAGGCTGGCCACGAGATCGGAGGTCTCGGCTGCGAGGTGTAGCGGGGTGGCCCAGTTGGCGTTCTTGCTGATGCCGTGGTCTTCGTGGCCGGCGTCGATGAGGAATTCCTGGAAAAGGCGCAGGCGCTCAGTCGTTGTACGGAAAGCCTTAAGAGGGGGATTGGGGAGGAGAAGGGGGTAGGTGGGAATAAAAGTGGTGCTGGGAATAGGTACGGCGATCTCGAGCAGGCCGAGCTGGGCGGCGAGATGAAGAGAGGTGTTGCCATTGTCGCCGAAGTCTGGGTTTTGCAGGCTTTGGGGGTTGTTCTTGATGATGCGCTTGACGAGGGTAAGGTCGTTGAGGTGGATGGCTCGGCGGAGGCGGGTGGAGACGTCGATCCTGGATGGCTTGTGAGAACGGAACAAAAAGTATTGTGCGAGACCACTTACATCGCGGAGGAAATTGCAGTTGAAATGGAACGCGGAAGGGGATTCCACTTTTAGATCACATTGGCGATGGGTACTGTAACAAGGTACTATTTGGAAGTCTAGGTAGAAATTTGTTTGTATGGTGCTGGTATCGTGCCTTGACGGCATGGGGCAAGTATGAAAATACAGAGTGACTGGACGCCACATTACAGCACCTCAGGACTACCGCTGATGTCTCTCGAGGTGCTGCCCCTTGCAATTATCCCAACCTTCACTGGTTGCAATTCCCCTCGCTCAGTTGAATTCTCGTGGTAGTAACACAGTCTGGACGCTTCTCCATCCGTCCACAACAGATGCTTCCAGGCTTTCCTGCTCATCAGATCTTCAGCTTCCTTCACATGCCCTCGAAATCACCGCCGTCCTCGTCGTCCATATCACCGTCTACAATGTCTTTGGCTAGCTCACGCTCCCTCTCACGAGCCTCCTGAGCGTTCTTCAATTCCAAGCGATGCTGGTTCATGGGGAATCTCATTGCCTATTGCATTGTAAGTGGCATCCAACTCCCGGCCAGTGTCAGCTACTTACCTTGACGCTCTCATCGTGTAAATCAAGGCACGCTCGTATCCGCTCATGGAACGCCTCGCCAGGTTCGCGCGTGGCGTATATGTCGCCAACTTCTTTGCTCTTCATGAAGGCGTTCTCATGATCTAGAGTTGCTTCGATGACACCGTCCCGAATTGCTTTAGCGACAATGTATTCCGCTGACTCCTCGCTCTCTAAGTCCAGCTTCAGACAGATGTCTCGCAGTGAAATGCGAGCATACGAAAGGGACATCATGCGGATCCCCGTCTTGATAACGTTCTGCCTGAGCCGAAGGACAAGCGTATACGTGCCATCACGTCGGAACAGAGTGCTGTGCTGTTGGACAACGTTCAGAAAGCCATCAATTTTGCCAATACGGACTGCTTGAACGAGGCTGAGGTATGGCTTCATCGCGTGCTCCAAGTTTGGTTGACGAAACATCGCTCGATCTGGAATATCTCCCATAAGCAACTCGACAACGACGAGTAGCTTCGACGCTGCCTGGTAGAAACCGCCAGCACTTGGGCTTGCTGGAGACTTGCGGGTAGCCCCGATTAGATGTTCATGAGCTTCGGTGTAAGATAGCTGGATTGCACGTATCCTACCAAGATAGTAAAGATATCGTGCAATCTGGTTGTTGGAGGCAGCTGGTGGAAGCTCGGAGTGAGATATTAAGAGGTCGGCTTGGGTGATGTGCGAGGTAGAAAGGTAGTTGCGGAGGAGTAGAGTGGTGACCGTGGCTCGAGTGTCTTGGTCCTTGCGAAGCACCGAAGTACGGAGCGCTGCTAGGAGCTTTTGGCGAATCGATACCACAGATGCTAAAGGTGAAGGAGGAAGGGGAGCCAATTGTTCGTAGAACAGAGAGTAGTAGAAATAAACGCGGGCGGATAGAGCATCCAGAGTTCGACGGTTGAGTGTGCGTAATCGGTCCACCACGTTAGACGAGAATTTGGCGCCCAACTCAATAGCTTTGGTGTCGTAGAGGTAGATTTGAACGAGTATCGAAATATAGAAGTCTGTCTCGGGGAGCACTTCTTTCGAGGTAGGGCTAGGTTTTGGACCTGGGGACTTATCCTTTGTCGGCCGGTCGATGTCCATCTCGGAGCCTGACGCCGCTTGCTCAAACGAAGCGCTCTCTCTTCCTATACCGGCCAAGAGTGCCTTGGCTACAGGACTTGTTGATTGGTATGTTTCCGTAATGACTTGGGCGAGTAGATCCGGAGACAGGTGTTTGCGGACTGAAGACATGGAGCGTAGTACGCGAAGTGTAAATCTTGCATCGAATTGAGAGACAGCCTGCTCAAGAAGGGGATAGTTGGCTTTGATGTCTATCGGAATCAGCTGTATTCGCAATGAGAATACTACAACATATTTCGGAGTACTAACCCGTAATAGCTTTGACCCTGGGGTCGATGGTTGGAGCATTTGCGTTGTCTGAAGCTTTCTCCGAGTTCTCCATCGCTACATCCCCTTCGGCATCCATGCCAGGCTCACCGTTGAGCTTCGAGCTCTTAGGTGGTGGGACCACAACGGTCATCTCGTCTTCTCCATCTTTCGTAGTGCCAACTTTGACCTGCTCCGCCCCATCATCTCCCATCTCGACATCCTCAGTACCGTTGACACCGTTCTCAACAGGCTCAGCGCCATTTGTCTGTGGCTTATCCGCAGATCCTTCTTTAGCTGCCGTGTTGCCGCTGCCCTTTTTCGGAGGCAAAGCTTTCCCTCTTGATGACGTTGTACGCGTCGGCACGGGCTTATCTTTGTTTGAGCTCGAGCTCTGAGAGCCAGAGCGAGCTCTCTCGCCGTTGGTTGATGTCTCCTTGTTCGACCTCAAGTTGCGTTTCTCGCCGGCCATGTCGGTAGGTGGTCTGGGTATCGGGTCTGCACTCGTGAGACCCTAGAGCCCTGCTAGCGGAGCTTGGTCTTCTCTATCAAAGTTGCAGGCAATTCCCTGATGATAAGATCTCGATTAATCAGGGGGGACAAGGAGTATACCCGCTGATGGGGTCGACAAGCGATGATATGGGAGTGAAATACAGTGTCCGAGGTGAAGGACAAAAGCTCGTCAGCAGAAGCCGCGAGCTTGGGCTTGGCACGCACGCTAGAGGTCTACTTGAAATATCCGATACAACAACTACCTTAAGCAGCACCGTCTGCACGGCAGACCTTGTGGTAGTTTACAATTTCATTATCACTTCTCTAAGCGCTAATGCGGTGGTCTCTACTACTCTTCGTTGTCCCGCGGTGATGATGAATCCAGGATCGTGACATCTTCTACTCCGTACACTAAACGGGACGCGCCGCGTGAGCTCCCCCAGGCAGACACTGCTTGTCTTATGAGATTTCGGTACAGTCATGGTATTCCGCAATGACTCTCCTTGATAATCATCTTGAGCAAATATCACTATCTTCGGCTGCCATTATAGAATTGCCGTACGTTTACCCCCTTGGTTTCTGAATCTTTACGCTAATCCCCAGTACCCAGGTTCCCTCCTCCCAAGATCTTTACCAACGCGCTATTGCAACCCCATGATATCACTGCTCTCATCCGGGATACTGAGTCGCACGAGCGCGCTCTATTTAGTCTAGCTCCTTCAGACCGGGATGCTGCTGTATCTCGTAGGGGACCTGTTCATCCCTCACAAAGTCACGAGCAGAGCTTTCTGCATGGGTCGGGATTAGTAAGACGTCCCAAACATGGGTCTGCCGCAGCTGCACTCCTCGGTGGCGAGCTGGGTGAGCAGATTCAAAGGGAGGGTTCAAAAGATGCCAAGGAGCGAGATGGAGTAGACGTAGAACTGCTATTGAAAGGCGCCGAAAGGCTGTGTAGCGTGTAGTCAGTCAGACGTCCCTCTGGTTGCATTTCACGAGCTAAATTCACAAAGTCCAATTCCTGGCGCTCCAGAGAAGATAGCTGCCTTAAGAACACGCCATGGACGGCTCACTTCCTCCATCAGCCGATTCGATGCCCGAGTATCCAAGCAGACTGGGCAATTGGCGAGAATGAAAAAGAACACATCGTTTAGTGAAGAAGGTGACGACCTTGACAACGTCATTGATGGTAGCACGATTACTGTTCCTGCGGCTTCAGAAGAAGCGCAAACCAGCGCCCACGACTTTAGGTTGGAACAAGAGGAAATACAGGAGCTGGAGAAAAAGAAGCGTGCGCTAGAAGATCGAGTCGCCGGGATGGAAAGGGATCTGGGGGGTTTACTGAGGTGACACTGGACGACTCCGTGCCCTAGAAAGTATCCATCTCTTAGTACAAATTGGTCGCTCTGACCTTTCATGACCTATTCAGCTGGCCAAATTATAGGTTCAAGTGATCTCTCCGGTGTATACAAGGCTAGGGAGTGCATACCTAGCTGTCCTGGGAAGCGTACGCAACGAAATGAAAACCCGTCCTTTTGCTTTCAAGATCTCGTCTCCGTATTAACAATAGGGTCATAGGTTGTTATCCAACGACGACAGGCAGTGAGTCATGTTGTTCCATTGATGTCACGAGCCCCTCAAGCCATGTCAAGTCTGGAGAAGGGGCTGATACCCCAATTGAAGTGCAATAGCTGTGATGATCCATCGTGGAAGCTGGATTTGATTTTCTTATTGGAATGTCTGTACACTGAGCCTTAACAAGGCAGTCCTTCAAGACCCTGCCCTGTCTGTTCAGCACATGCTGAGCGAACCCTACTTCGTCGACTCCAGTGGAGAGCTACTCCACTTTGAACATCACCGAAATAATTAGTGAGCCGAAGCCGCCGCAATGACCAACAACAACACTCCTAATCTTGCCGACGATCTGGAAATCTCTCGAATCATTGCCGAAATCTCCCCTATTGACCTGACGCGACCCTCCGATCTTCTAATCTCCTAACAATCCCGGAGTTTATAGAATCACACATTATGGAAGGCGCCGTGCATCCTCCAATCGAAGAGAGACTGTCCAGACTCAAACTCGAACGGACAGTCACTTCAGCCCACTTGAGGTTGACGCGGCCTGTTAGTCAGATACATTCGGACCACAAGGAAATCAAAAAGATTACTTGCCTGGGTTCTGGTTTTGTTGGAGGTATGGCTGACTGTCTGCCATTGGGTACCTGCTTCTTCCTCATCAGAACACTGACAAGCCTGTAATGCCCACAGGCCCGACATCCGCCGTTACTGCCTACAAATCAAACGTTGAGGTCACTGTGGTCGACATTGACAAGACTCGTATCGAGGCGTGGCGGTCGGAGGAACTGCCTATCTACGAACCCGGTCTCTATGATGTTATTCGAGCTGCTCGCGATGGCGTTACCGCAGGTCCTCCGACAGACGCAAATGCTCCTTTCCAGAGCTTCAATGGCCCTTTCAGACAAGCCACCCAAGACGGCGTATTTTATCGCAAACCGAGCCTGTTATTCTCTACTGATATAGAGTCAGCTATTGCGGAAGCCGACCTGATCTTCGTTTGCGTCAATACTCCAACGAAGGCAACAGGCGTCGGCAAGGGCGCTGCGGCAAATCTTGGGTACATTGAGACTGCTACGCGTACCATAGCGAAAGTGGCAAAGACCGACAAGATCGTTGTCGAGAAGTCCACGGTGCCATGCCGAACTGCAGAATCCATCCGGGCCATCGTGAGTAGATACCCCTCTATCCCGAAATGTCCTGAGAGCTAATTGCGGTTTACAAGCTCTCTGAGAATGCTCACCCTGGCGTTCGCTTCGATGTTCTTTCAAACCCGGAATTTCTCGCCGAGGGTACTGCCATACGAGATCTACTGTATCCTGATAGGATCATCATTGGGTCCATGCCAACAAGCGAAGGCTACGCGGCAGCAGCCTCTCTGGCTGACATTTACAGCCAGTGGGTGCCCAACGAACGGATCATCACCATGAACCTTTGGTCATCCGAGCTGTGCAAGCTAGCAGCTAATGCCATGTTGGCTCAAAGGATTAGCAGTGTGAATGCGTTGAGTGCTATTTGCGAGGCAACAGGCGCCGACGTGGATGAAGTCAGTTACGCCTGTGGTCTAGACTCAAGGATTGGCCCACATATGTTGAAAGCAGGTCCAGGCTTCGGTGGCAGGTCTGTCCGCACATCGTCAAGAAAACCTAGCTTGCACTGACAGAAACATAGCTGCTTTCAAAAAGACATCTTCAACATCGTTTATCTAGCCGAGTCGTTGAATCTAAAGGAAGTGGCTGATTACTGGCACGCAATCACAAAGATGAACGAGCATCAGAAGGATCGTTTCACTAGACGGATTATATCATGTCTATTCAATAACCTCTCGGGTAAGAGACTAGCTGTCCTTGGGTTTGCATTCAAGAAAGATACTAGTGATACCCGCGAGTCGCCAGCAATAACCCTGGTGAGCAACTTTGTCGCCGAACAAGCGAATGTCGCAATATACGATCCGAAGGTCAAAGAAGAGCAAATATGGAGAGAACTCGTAGACTACGGAGGAGTGGACGAGACGTTGAAGCACAATGTGGAGATCTGCTCCACCGCCTATGCCGCATGCGAGGCTGCCGATGCCGTGGTCATCGTGACAGAATGGGACGAGTTCAGCAACAGGACACTGGCGGACGAGCAATTGGTTTTGAAAGAGGTTAGCCCCAACCGCTTGCAGGTTCCTGAGATGTCGGCAAACCGCGAGCGGCCTCGAGCGGCCGGTCCCGCAACATTGTCAAAGCCAGTGTTGGAGAATATGACCGGCGGTACGACTTCAGTACGCTCATTCGATGTGGGAGCCGTGGATCCCACGACAAGCTCGGGTCGCCTGGACTGGGCTCGCGTTGCTCAAGGGATGAGGAAGCCCCGGTACGTCTTTGATGGGCGAAACATGCTTGACCATACAAAGCTCGAGGCATTGGGCTTCAGGGTGGAAGTTATCGGTAAAGCGAGCAAGAGGCCTAGTCCTTTACAATGAATAACGAAGCGAGGAAGAAACAACACGACGATAGACGAGGATGGGTAGCGGGCAAGGAGGCTTGGTCTGTCCGTTGCTACACAGGAAGTTTCTTGCGAGATACTGTCCTGTGAGGCTGTTTGACAAATAGTTAGAACTAAGCTGCTTTCATATATTGGTCTCGGTATTAGGTCCCGCCCTGCTTGGATTTGCTTCTTGCACCAATCCCATGAGCACTCCAGAGTCAGACCGTACCCACTACCCAGAGTCAAGGGGTTTAAATTATCAAGCCACTGAGCCACCGACCGTACTAGTTGCAGCATAAGGGTGAGGCTCTGTCTCCGGGGCCGGTAGCGACAGATGGAGGCTTGGAGCCCCACCAGATATTACCAGAGTAGAACGATACACAAATGTCCATTCTTTCTTTCTCAACTACTTCACTACCGACACCGAGGCGATTATTCCGCGTGCCCGGCTAGAAGCCAACTTTTTTAGATTGCGGAACCTTAGGGAAGCAGATATGAGCATTTCCCACAAATTACCGAACATCTACTTACTCTAGAGCTCCAACGTCACACTGCATCATCTACAGCTTTCGGTCTCATCTCCTCCGTCACTTATACAGTGCAGCAGTCGAAGATGAATAATCCAAACTCTGCTCAAGCAGCACAAAGCCTTCCACCCCTCCAGGCGCTGATTAAGGCAGAGCAAATTGCCAACATCCCCAACCTCAATGAAGAAACGCGAACCAAATATGCACAAGGCATCACAGCCTTATGGGCAACGATACGCACCCAGCCAGAAAACTCCCCGGAGCGTCAGAACGCCCACAAGAAACTTGCCGGGGTGACCACCAACCTACGGGACCACATGAGGAAAGCGGCAATCAATGCAAGTGCAAATGCAGGTAGACCTGCCAACCCGGGACAACCAACCCAAGATGGCAGGGCCCAAGGCCAGCAACCTATCCAACCCAGCCAGCAACCGAAACCAGAGCAACAACAATTCTCGGCAAAAGTCGCTCAAAGCGTAGCACAACTGACCCTTGTAGTCCCCCCCGACATCGCTACACAAGGTCAAGAGAAAGCCCAGACTTGGTTGAGAGAGGCAAAACATAGATATGCCATTTACGCGCAGAAATATGAATATGCCACTAACTCGCTTCGGGCATACATGTCAATGATGGCACAACGGCAACGCGAAGGCAGGCAAACCCCAGCGGAGGAGATGCAAGAGCTTCAAGGGAAGAAGGCGCAATGGGAAAGAGATCAAGCCATGGCAAAAGAATACGTCACCAAATTCAAGGCCCAGCAAGACCAGTTCAGAGAGCAGATGGCAGCTCGCGACCAACGCCCTGATGGTGCCATTACGCAGGACTTGAATATGGGAGCTATGGAGGGTGTCACGGACCTACAGTCGTCTAAGCACCAGTCACTATCAGAACATCAAGGTCACAAAGACGTCAATTCAGCCATAGATGCTGCTAGACAACAGGCCGGATCAGCAGGTCGAAATGCAATGAGCCCTTCCAACGGTCAGCCTAGTCACCCACCTGCGAGTCATGCCTCGGAGCCAATAATCAAGAAAGAACCACAGCCATCACAACTTCCCATGGAGATGAACACCTCCGGCCCGCCTCTCCATCATAATTCACCGCAGGTGGGGCAGTCACACCCGCAGACAATGCCCACTTCACAAGGTGGCCCTGTTGCTCTGACGCATAACGCCGCTATGCGAGCAGCACAGTCCTATTCCTCGCAAGAAAACTACCAGCAACCAAATTCTCAACCCCCACCTCACGGACATCCCCAATTACCAAGGGGGGGCGATCCACAGAACAACAACGTCAAAATGCCCATCCCGAAAGATCTCAAGATCCCACCACTACAGCCCGTCAGCATGGGCCCAGCACGTCCTACCCTGACTGGCGGTCCTTCCAACGGAGCCATAGGCCAACTCGGGCAGCCGGCGATCCAGAAGCATCCAGGATACGTGCTGGAAGGCGATGGCGAGCGTGTGCTGAGCAAGAAAAAGTTACAAGAGCTAGTCAAGCAGGTCACTGGCGTTGGTGAGGGCGACGATACTGAGGGATTGACACCTGAAGTCGAAGAGGTGAGCTTCTCATTATATTCCTACAACCGCATTCGTTCCCCTCGCGCTGTCACTCAATCCATTTCCCTGTCTGTGTGACTACTTGACCCTCATAAACAATCCATCTCCCATCCCCAAAGTCCTGTCCCTCCTAACCCCGTCACAGACCCTCCTCCAAGTCGCCGACGACTTCGTCGATCAAGTCGTCTCCTCCGCCTGCAAGCTCGCCAAGCTGCGCTCCTCCTCCACCCTCGAGATCCGCGATCTGCAGCTCATCCTCGAACGCAACTACAACATCCGCGTCCCGGGCTACGCCTCGGACGAGCTGCGCACGGTGAAGAGGGTCCAGCCGACGCAGGCTTGGACCCAGAAGCTGAGTGCCGTCCAGGCTGCGAAGGTTACGGGGGGGAAGACGGATTTGTGAGCTGCTGGAGGGATGGGTTGGCAAGGTTAGTAGAAGCAGGAGAGGGGGGGGAATGCATGCTACTGGAGTTTCCTGCTGGGGTAGGTTCTTGGTGGGGTGCATGATACCAAGACAGACATTCGTGGGTCAAGGGGCGCATTCTTGGGTAATTGTGATGCTGTCACTGAGAACTAATGCTGTCACTGAGAACTACTTCTGTGCGAAATGTCTTCTGCGAACCTATATTTCGAAGGTTCTGAGTAGAATGCCGACGAGGCTGTATGGCCCGTCGGTCAAAAATACAAGTCTCAAAATAGGGAGCCCCTAATCCAAGACTACTTTCACCATCCCAGACCGCTTTTACTATCCCAAGACTAATGGATTTTGATTTACACACTACCACACGCAGCCCTACCCCTCTGCTATAGATCTTAAATGTCGCCCTTCAAACGCATGCCATACAAATTTAACTTTTGAATGAAATTTAAAATTATAGCGAGATTGTATATTAATTCGTTTTTGTGACAATTTTGCAAATCTTGTTAATAATTACAAAACAAAACAATAAAAGATCAAGAAAAGAAGTTATCTTTAAAAAAACAGCAGTGGTCGCGAGCGTTACATCCACACCTAGATGGAAATTCCCGTCCGTTTTTTTTTTTTTTTTTTTTTTTTTAACAGGCAAGGCTGCCAATGCGAACGGCACGAGCTCGGGGGATTTATGTAAATAGCGCGTCAAAGATTTCCACACTTTGCCGACCAGAAACCTTACTACACGAAATGCCCGGAAGGTCAGGTTTTTGGAGGGTTGATAAGGCTTGCGAGACGGGGAAGCGAGAGGGAGTTGGGTAAAGAAAACTCACAATCGATTCTCCAGAAGTGAAGGAGCCGAATGAGGATTTCATTTCAAGACGAGCTGAACTTTGCCAGACGAGAAAGAGCATTACATTCGATGGGAGAGCCGACTATTTTCTACATCTTTCAAATTGCATTTACGCTCTCCACGTAGTCCCCCAATATACACATGTCATGCCTGGGAATCGATCGATTTCTAACCCAGATATAACCGTTTCGTCGGGCCTCCACATATCTCGGTTACATGCTCAAATAACCACTGTTTGAAAGCTTCAACAGGAGCTTATTTGATGCTCCAATGGTATGTGTAAATGCATGCACTGGTGACTGGGACATGCACCTGATTTAGGTGGTAGACAAACCTCTTCTTGAGTATATATTCTTCAGGTGGTCTTGGGATCGTAACAGCGGTCTTGGGATAGTGAAGGTAGTCTTGGATTAGGGGATCCCTTAAAATATGCGGCGCAGGATTTTCCGACCTCTTTGCCTCGAATCGCTCCTAGCAGTCGTGCCTCAAAGCCAAGCTCTGTTGCCTCACTTAGCTGAAAATTTGGCGAAGGAGGGGCTTGCATCACCACTACCTAGGGCTACTCGCCATGAGCGGTCCTAATTAGGGGCAGTAAAACGGTGCAGCCTGTTTCTGGAGACTCGTTGACAAAAGCCGATGAACGGTATCATGATGGAGCGGCGAGCTGATGGAGACCTATAGTCAAGTGAAGAGGGCAAAGCGTTAAAGGTCTCTCCCTTCTACAGTTGCGAAGACCAACTACAGCGACTGACAAAGGGCAGTGAAGTACGGATTGGACTTCATTGACCATGACCAAGTAAGTAAGGAATGCCGGAGCATGCGGACATTCTCAGGATTCTCGGAAAGGTAGACTGCATATGCATCATGCAAGGCTACCTTATTTGCAAGTCAAGAAAGAGAAACAACAGCCACCTACTGGAGAATAAGTAACATTTGGAAAGGCAGACTCCATGTGCATCATGCAAAGCTATTTGCAAGTCTAGAAAAGGAAACAACAGCCACCAACTGTCTACAGCTACTGATGGGTATCTTCCCTCCTCTCACCCTCGTCTTCACCCTCACTCCCTACCTCGAAGGAAACATGGCTCCCTCTCCTACTCCCACTCCCTTCCCCCCTCGGCCCCGGCGCCAACCCCTCCGTCCCCAGCCATTCTGCGAGATGCCTCCCCTTCCCCTCCTTCCAATCCTGCAACCAAGTCGGCTTCTCCTCCTCCACCATGACCCCACTATTTCCCCCCTTGCTACTCCCCTGACTGCTCGGCCTCCCCCCGGCACTATCCCTCCCCGTCTCGATAACCCTCAGCGCTGTGCTCAGCCCGGACGGTAAATCCAGTCTCTGCGTCCCAACGGTGAGATTCCCATTCTCCGCGTGCTTCCCCATAACGGCAAGCGTCAACACATCCGTCGTCTGCCCAATGGCGCTCTCGAGCAGCTCGGTGGAGTCCGCAGCGCCTTCGAGGGCGTCCGGGGAAGGCGTGGTGGCGGTGAATCTGTTGCTGGAGCGGATCTGGTAGGTCCAGCGGCGGGTGAGAACGCGTTTGCAGCGGGCCCAGGTGCCGAGGTCGTCGTATTCGGCGTCGTTGACGGAGGAAGGGGCGCCTATGCGGATGGTCTTCTGGGGCTGGTTCCAGAAGAGGATGAGGCGCCATTTGAGGCGGTCGAGGAGGCCGGTGGGGTGTATGTAGGTGAGGGGGCCGGAGCGGGACCAGAGGGAGGGGTATGAAGTGGCCATTTCGTGGAAGAGGTGCTGGGTGGACTGTGCGTTAGTATAGGAGAAATGGCTAATGGTTCGAGAGATTGGGATAAAGAAGGGGTGGGTAATTCCGGAAAGACGTCTTTACGTTTAGACTGGAGTACACTTAAGGAAAAATCTAGCCCGAGAGATACTCACATCGTATATGCCTCTCGAATACGGTGTTTGACGGCGTCGTAAGAGGAAGCTCTTGACGACGTACCAGCCAAGTAGCACCACTGCCATCAAAGACACTGCCACTATGAAGTACCATTTGATGCTGACATCGGTCGAGAAGGCATCAACATGCATACCAAAGAAACCCACGGTGAAAGTCAAGGGAAGGAAAATGAACGTGATCCAGCTAAGTCTCCACAAGGAAGTGTTGAGCTGCAAGCCGTGTCTGCTGTCGCGGATCCCTACTGATTTATACATGAGATCCTGCAGCAATGTAAGCATTGCTCTATTAAGGAGAATTGAAGCTAGAGATAGTAATCCCGCGCAAGGCAATCATGTTTCCTCAGCAAGAGAGCGAGATGACCACTTACCGCAAGGCTCGCAGTAGGCTTGACAAGATCCTCTTGAACCAGGTTGCTAATCCTCTCCATGTCACCCGTACTAGCTGTAAGCCAATTATCTACCAAGCCTTGATCAGACATCTCGTGAAGATGCAACTGCATCTCTCGAACAAGATTGGAATGGATCGAGACCAATCTCTCAACTTTGAGCCACCAGCTGGAGTTCGTCCACAATTCAGGCGCGCGAGATTCGTCCGCTGGCTCCTCGTAAATTTTGTCTTCCAGTATGCTTACGTGGTTGTTCGTTATGTCAAGAAGCTTCTCCCAGCTTTTTGTCACGCTCTTGAAGATATCCTGGATAATTATCTTCATACATTCTGAGGCCATTCGCTCGTCCGTGGAGATGTCGTGATTCTCGTAGGCTAGATAGAAGGGTAGACGACGCCACCGAGACTCCCATTGCTGGCGAGCTGCGATCAAAGTGTCTTGAATTGAACCAGACTGTGAGTTCTCGAAGATAATGATAGTACTTTCATTGTCCAAAGTTTCAAGGTGGGGAACATACTTGCTTGATTCTTCGTTATGTTCAAGCTCCTGGTATGGATTTTCAAAGTCTGGCGAGGGAAGCTCGGTCACTGCCTCCTTCTTCTGTATATAGCAGCTGATCCTTTGCACATAGACGTCATAGCCATAGACCGGATTATCATTGTCATCGTAACAGTTCAGTTCCATCATCTTGCCAGCCGAAGGCTTGCCGGACCCAGCATCAGCTCTGCGATCGACCTCGCAAGGCCGAAGATAGTCCAATCCGAATGATGTTCGAGAGACGCCACGCCATGGATCGTGAGTCGTCTTCCAACTCTTGCCACTAAGGAAGGGTTTTCCGCCTCGCTTTTCAGGACGTCTATATTTGACATAACGTCCAAAGGTCGTGCCAACGAGGTCATCACTATCGCTGATATTGAATTTGTTCAACAGAAAATGTGTCGCCCATTGGGCGTTCTGGACATGTAGGACTCGGAGGACTGCCTCTCGACCTCGATCTGCATTGGCGTAGAGTTTCCTCAATGATTGGATATTATTGAACTCTTGCGCAGAAACCTTCCGCATACCCTGCTTGCTATGATCCTGCTTCACATAGTCGATCATAAGCACCCTTCCACTTCGGCAATGCTCTGGTTTGTCAAAGCCTTTCTGCCACTTCAGGTTTGGACTGCGCGGCCGGTTTGTCCATGGATGCTGCCGTGATCGAGGCTGAGGTGCAGCCGCATGGTAGTTGTCTTCGAGGATTGCAGATTCCCTCCTACTCTTTGCGGATTCAGAGCCACTGCTCTGCGGGCGTCCTCCATGATGCCCGCCATCTTCAGGGAGATTGAATTTTAGCCTTGGTGATTCTGGCTGGCTCATGCTAGTCATTTAGGTCTGCGGAGATGGCTTGCAGGGTAACACAGCAGTGACAGAAAGGGGCGCCTGCCGCAAGGATACTGGAGGAAGAACATCACGAAGTAGGGATCGAGTGTCCAGGAAGGAGTCATTGCTTCCTTCACTGCGAACGGAAGGCACTTCACTTTCAGAGTCTCGGTCTTAGGGCTGCTGTAGGGCTGAATACCGCTATCCCTGCATTACAAAATTTTACCGTCTGTGCCGTTAATGGAAGTCACGATCAGCATGTTGATAGTCAAGGCTGCATACAGGGCTGTAGGAGCCAGGCGTCCATCTGGGGAAAACGGTGTGTAATCTCAAAGCATCGGTACCCTGCGTGTCCTCAATAATGGTATGCTGTGTCGCAAAGTCCAATCCAGATTCCCTAAACGTTGGCTCACTGGCCGATGCTTCACTCCCCGAATTCAAACTTGCGGAGACAATAATGTTCTCGGTCGATAAGTTTCTGCTGTGTTCTAGGATTCGGAGGACGCAATGGACCTCTCTGGCTGAAGACCTGACTTCGGCGACAGACCGAAAGATCTCCCCCTTTCCCTGAGGTCGTTCAAGCCCGATGGTGGGGTTGGCGGATCTCGGACTTGAATGGTGAGCTTCAATTCATCTACAGGGTAGGCTTTGACTGGCACGAGTACGGCGTTGATGGCGTTTGATAAGACAATCCTCTGGTTTTTGATGGCACTACAACCTCATCTGCTCGTTTCTCCTATGACCCTCCTACATGAAGTCGCAAATGGTATCTCAATCGTTCGTAGGGATGCCCAGAGCACTAATCAGTTGTCGCGAGGTGACCGATGGCATCAAGGGAGGAGGCTTACATTATACTCCATCTGTCCGACCGTGAAAGATCTATGTCGCTGTAAGAGGCCAAAACGGCATGTCGACCAGTGATCTCATTGGTTGAAGTGATGAACAGAGATTGCATGAGTCGAGTGCAGGACCCCAGGACACCAGCTGGTGGCAGTGGTGTCTGCCAAATCAGTACTGGTAGAGCTGCCGAGCCAGCCTGATCCAGTAGCCAACGCGGCTGCACGGTCCAGCTGGATTGATGGTCAATACCGCTGCGGTGTGGAAGTACTTCTGCGGTGAAGTGCAGGCCGGCACGACGATCTCAAGTATCACATGCAGTGGTCAGGAATGGTGCACCATTTCATGGCGCTTCTTGGAAAAATGTATTCACGGCTAAGGCTACCATGGGCTGAAAGACTGATGGAGACCCATAGTTGAAAAGTCAAAGCATGAAAGCATTTGCCTTGCTTGATGCAGACACCCAACAAGACGAAGGAAGGCACTAAATTCATTGTTCTGTAAGAAGTGCACCATGCTAGAGCAGGGTCAGGCCGAAAACAGAAGGATGTAGAAGTAGGTAAGATCTCGCCCGCTCCCAAGCTTCTAGAGCTGACAAGTAAAACAAGGCAACGAGGCAGTGTTTCAGAAGCGTTGAACAAGAGGGGCATCTCGGCGCCATAAACAGTGGGGGCTCAACAGAGCCTCGTTACGCAAACCTAAGTATGCATTCAGGCAGCCGCTCGCTGCGCCTCAAGCTGAGCTGGAGATTTTAATGGCTTGTGATAAGTTTGTATATATACTCACTCCCAACACTTACCCACACACTAAGGAACTATGCGATGCTCCTAGCTTGACTTTTACCACTTCTCATCTTCTCTCAAATTAGGTGCAAAGCTATGGGACCATCCATTGCCAAAGGAGCTCCGCCTCAGCAGCACAAAGGGCTGCAAGGGGGAGCTTCGACAGTGCAATATGAAGATGACTTTGAGAAAGCCAACGCCGCATTACAAGTGATCTGGAGCAATGTAATGGACAGGAGCGACTACTATAAAACATCATCCTTCTACAAAAAGGTCAAGTGCTTGTTGGTATCGTGGGACCCAGCATGCGATGATTTGCATACCGAGGGAGAAGTAAGATTCTGAAAACCTGATAGAAACACGATAGCTGATGATCTAGGTCTCTAAGCTTGCTGATGTCCTCGAGAATTCCTTCCGCTAAAAGGTCATTCGGAGATTGCTTCACAGCAACTCCGAGCAACTTGCCCACGTACAGCTCATGAAATATACGGCAGACTTTCTGTACGAAGAAGATGCATATCAGACACTTCTCCTGGTATACTATGCGGGTCATGGTAGTCCAAAATCGTCCGAAAATCGTCTGCCTGGCTTTATTCTCTCGGGGTTGGGACTTCTACCCCCGATTGACTGTAGTTGGGCTAATGATCTGCAGCAAACGTGTGCTTTCGGAACACCCTGAAGAACTCAATGAGATAGTCTGGGGCCGCATTGAGGACAACTTTCAGCATACCAAGGGTGATGTCCTGGAAATTTTCGATTGGTAGGCTCTCGATCCTTACCTCAGTTGGCGGCATAATTCTGAGACGTGACCCCAGCTGTTATGCTGGCGACTTAGGACGCACACGCTCTCAGACTTGGTCACATAGGTCTTTCGAATTCCTCGGCGCCTGCTCTTCTGGAAATACCGCTTTATCGCTAGGTCCGGAGTCTTTCACGACGGCGCTGATCTGGGCTTTAGAGACTCTCAAAGAAGAGCAGTCAAAGTTTCTCGTTTCTGAATTATCCCGCAAGATCAGAGATGCTCCAAATTTTCCAAAGGACCAAGTACCAGTACAATTGGATCGCGGCTTTCACGCCATTCAGCGTATCATGCTAGCACCGTTACCCGAGACCAGCGATCGGACTGACCCCACGTCAAGGGCCTCACTTGCTGTTGGACCGCAAGGGCTGTTAAATCTGAATTTCATTTTCGACAAGCCACCCTCTAAGAAGAAAATCATACAATTTGGCGATGCCTTGAATCGCTTCATGTGGCAGACCGAGATGCCAGTCAATAGGATCGTTTCGGGAGGACTGACATCTTGGGGAGGTATCCAGCCATCCCCTGGGGCGTACGCACAAAAGCTGGCCGCGGTCAAGCTTTTCGAGAACTCTGGGATGCGTAGAAGACTAGGGAAGTTGAAGCGCCGGGCCAGTCAAACAATGCTGTCTGGCATGCCTACGCCATCGTCATCTCCGGATGAGATCTCTCAACCACCCACCAGGAGAAGGAAGGGATCGTATGGACTGGACCTGACAATCGCCGTTGATTCGGACGAGTGACATCGCAAGAATTTGGTCATTCATGGGATCGCAAGGGCAACACATCCAAGGCTGATCGGATTGTATTACACTTCTGGATGGAAGTACTTTCGGGCTTCCACCGCGGTAACGACAATTCTAGATGTTGTTACAAATTGGTGCATCCAGGGGCTTGTGGCATAGATACCGACCGCGCTCATCAGCTGGCACGGCGGTTTCGTTCATTGCCCGAAAAGGACACCTGCATACGGTCACTGTGAGTGTAGGGTGCGTGATTGGTTCGCCAGTGCCCTCTTTTGCTGTCTGGCGGGGTTCAGTGGTGATCATATGCAGCTTCCACCTAAAGGGCAAGGCCAGACCACGCTGAGCCTCACGTTGCCCGAGCTGAAGAAGGCCCGCCTTACCCTGAGTCAAGAGCGAACATTATTCTGCGAAGAAGTCAAGTCGTACTGATACTCACCAACCATACAACAGCATCTTGTGGACTGGGCAGAAAGGCTAAGCTTGGGACGATGAGCGATCACGCGGTAGTGTGTCCCATTGCTCGATTGGACCAGATTAATGTTTCTGCCAGCTTGAACAATACGGGGTTCTGGCGTGGAGCTATGTTTCGGATCCTTTGACGAGAGAGAAGGTAGGTCCTTTGGACTCGAGAGCTGAGCAGAGATACTGAGTATCGCCGTAGGCCCCACGTAAATGGAACAAGGAGCGCAAGGTCTGGATGAGGAGGTCTACCGCAGAGACCTTCGACTACATAATGTTCGTGGATGGGTGGCAGTACGACGAAGATCGATGTGGATGGGATTACTGGCTCAAAAATGAGGACGGTATCAGGTATGGGCATTTGGTGAAGGAAACAGACACTAAGAAAGCCTGAATGGAATGACTGGCTGTATCATGTGCTTATCTATGCAATGGATCACGCGATTCTCGCCCTGCATATGCTCCGCACCAGGGCTCCCATTTAATCCGTCCATGCTCCGAGGCTGAGAAGAAAGCCTTACGCTGTAGTGCTAGCTTTGTGCTGCTTCAGCCGATTGGTGCTTCGTAAGGTTGAGGAGACGCACACAACTTCATGAATGTAACATCAAAAGCCACATTGCAGTTGAATACCGAGGGAAATTCACATTTTCGTGGGTGAATGCGGTCGATGGCATGTCCAGGCTGGCACATTGGATCCTCTTATAGTAGCCCACGACAGCGTCGACACTATGGACCTCAATCTTACGAAAACCTTTTATGAAGACACAAAGCAGGACTGTTCAATGGGCATCTCTGACGAGAAGCTGGGTTCGACCGGTCCGACATCATGGGGAAATTCAACAATTGCGTCCATGAAGTCCCCCCATCGTCCCTAGCAGTAAGTATGGCTTGACTGTAAAGGGACTCAGCTCTGATCAGGACGCAGCAAGGATTCGCAGACGGTATTCCTGGCACAGAAGATTTGCCAGGACGAAAAAACCAAAGCCTAGCACCGAAACCTTTATCCGAAAACGTGTGTCATCAAATCAGTTTTTCGGTATGGCCACAATGCTAAGGCCCTCTCGCAGTTGAGGATCACCCACTTGGATACCCAAGGCAAGCGGCCTATGCCGATAGTGATGAATGCTTCATGATATACCCCTCGTTTTGGTTGGGTCCACTCCCGGCTTCTCATGCACCGACAAGATGAGCTGCGCGAGCTTGAGGACACGCTTAAAGTAGCGAGATGGACAAAAAGGACGCTAAAGACCCAGAGCGCGAATTGTGTTTGCAGTCTAGAGAAATCGACGAAGAGAACCGGGACCTTCCTGGGCGAGATCGCATCGACCTTCTTGACAAGATCGAAGAGAAGACGCTGAAATACGGTGAGAGGCTCTCTCCTTCGTCTACCCCTTCGGCGCGAGCTGGCTTGAGTTTTGCGAAACTGTAATTTGTACACTCCTTGTTGCGCTAATTGAATGAACTTGTTCACACGTTCACCGCTTGATCCTGGATATGATTATCCCATCGGCTGGCAAGGAATGGCGCACCATCCCTAAGCACCGTCTGACGAAAGAGCGTTTCAACGTGATGACGATCGGCTGTTCAGCTAGTAAAGACTCATAGATCAAGAGTCGAATGGTCAAAGTGTTTTACTTCATTGACTCAATCATTGAACCAATGGAGAGTGTCGAAACAAGGAGCCAAGTATTTCTATTGCAGGAAGAATTCCAGAGGAGCGCAGCATGCCGGCGCATGGAATATGTTGGAAAATTCCTCAATGCGTTCCCACAATTGCAACGGGAAACAGCCCCCATCTACACAGAGACAGTCTACGCGTTTCAACTTCCCCAATTATTCACTATGAGGAGGACTCGCCGTTCCCTTCACTGCTCGAGCATGATCACTTATATACCTTCTATCCAGGTCAATTGCTACAACAAGCCCAAACCCTTGTTGCGATGAACAAGCCGCCCATGCGAGATCAACTGAGCCTTCGCAACTACATCGAAAATCGAAGGTGTCTCGTCGAAGGAGAATCAGCTTTCGCCTACCACAAGGAGGACCTGGTGACTTTGCGCCCAGGCAGGGATCACTCCTTCGTTGACGCTTTTGTCGAGCGCATGCTCAGGACCTTTCATTGCCGACCTCTCCAGGTATTACTGCGCACCTCAAGCAAACTCATAGACACCATGGCTGACCGTTGCAGGTAATTTTCTGTTCAAAGGTAGAGAGTCTCCTTCGCACTATTCTCTCCCCCTCATCTTGAAGCAATCCTGCTCGCATCACTAAAACCTGAATTTAACGTTCCCAACCCATACTTTAGGAAACGGCATCAAAATCCCTGGACACAGGCATCCGCTATTTCACGCGCGGTCGCATCAACGCTTTCGTAACGCTCATCATTACCTTCATCATCCTCCTTCTCCTCGTCATCCCCATCTGGCTACTCTACCATCTATCAGTGACGTTCAACACCAACAAATCGAACATCTTGTGCATAGCTGTACTTCTAGTCGCAACATTAACCTTTAGTGCGGTGCTGTCGTTGTTTACGAAGGCGAGGCGACATGAGATTTTGGCGGCCAGTGCAGGGTGATTTCTCCGGCTTTCCTTGAATATCTTGATATAACCGAGAGATAAACGCTAGCTGTTGCAACATTTGATGATCTCAGAGCACATGGTATGTATCTGCTAACCACTTGTGTAAACAGATACTGTGCTGTCCTGGTGGTCTTCGTGGGGAATCTGGGCAATGCTGGGATCACAAAGGGCATTAGTTCCAATTAGGTGGCAAGGCAAAGTAGGCGGACCGAAGACGGAAGGGGTACGGGAAGCGAACAGAGTCGGTGAGCCCAACGTGCTCCTGAAGAAAATGGTGCAGGATAACGAAGGCCTAGCACCGGGGGAGAGCCTACCTTCTCAGGAACAGAGTAAAGTAGCAATGTTCGCTGCAGATGTCCATTCATCCAAGTCTGCCAGTGTGACGTGACGAGCGTGTTTAGCTCAGATCATCGCTTTCAACGCAGGTCCAGTACGATCTACATTACTTTAGTACATACAGTAGGTATCCGAAGGTAATCTACAGCTTGTGATCGCTGATACCGGGACAGGTTTATCCTTGAGCCTGCGTCCATCTGACTGAGTAGGTAGGGATCCGAGTTTGTCAACGAAGTGACTTCCCTGGATCGAGACGACAATCCTTCGTAAGGTAGCCTGATAAGTTGCGCCGTATGCAAACCTTAGTTGACAGGATTGACGCTGTGCCCCTTCGGTCCCCGAAGACCGTTCTGATGCAGCTCGCAGTGAGACCCGAGTACCTCCCCCGTACGTTTCCCAAACGTTGGATTTGCAATATCGCGGAATTGCGGAAGTGCTAGTGCTGAGTCACATTTTCGGCTTCGGCCAATTTCGACCAGTTCGGCCCGCCCAATTTGGGGTTTGCATTTTCTTTCCCCACCATCAAAATCATAGAAGCCCCCACCCAGAAAAGGACTTGTAGAGAACCAACCGTCTCACTCAGCCCTCGTACAGATTTTCTCATCTCACTCAGCCCCACCATCCGCCCGCATAAACAAAGGATAGCACTCCTCCCTCAAGCATCCATCCGAGTCAAACCGCACTGCTTTCAATATACCTTTCACAACACCATCCAACGAACAAGCATGGCAGCCACGGAAGGTAGAGCCAGGAAGAGACAGAGTAGGGCTCCGGTCGTCTTGGGCAACATGTATTTTGCTTTTAGAGGCTTCAGCTGATAGCCTCAGCAGGGACAACACAGTCATGTCCGCCGCCGGAGCTGCCACAGCTCGTAGCCGAGCAGCATGTACCAATTGCTTCCGCCGATAAAGATAGCCAACGCCTCATCGTCGTCCTGTCTCATGCTAGCTTGGAAACATACAAGGCCTCGCATGGAGGCAGAAACGGAACGATGAAAGACGAGAAGTACTCATTACTGAACAGCGATGAACATATCGGCGTGATGAGAAAGATGAATCGAGACATCAGCGACGCTAGACCGGATATAACTCACCAGGTTTGCTTCTGGATTTTTGCTCGAAGCCGCGGTACTCGTTGGCCATGCTGAAACGAATGACAGTGTCTGCTCACGCTACTTGATTCGCCAGTCAACAAAGCTGGAAAGCTTCAGATCTACATTCATACCGCCAAGGGAGTCCTCATCGAAGTGAGCCCGACGGTCCGAATACCTCGCACATTCAAGCGATTCGCAGGTCTTATGGTGCAGCTGCTACACAGATTGTCAATACGCTCAACAAATTCTCAAGAAAAGCTGCTAAAGGTTATAAAAAATCCCATAATCGATCACCTCCCTCCAAACTGCCGTAAGGTTACCCTCAGTTTCGATGCACCTGTTGTTCGGGTGCAGGACTATATCTCAGACCTTGGGTCGAAGCAAAGTGTCTGTGTATTCGTTGGCGCAATGGCCAAGGGCACCGATGATTTCGCAGATGCATTCAAAGATGACACGATCAGTATCAGTAACTTCAGTCTGAGTGCCAGCGTTGCGTGCGGCAAATTTTGCAATGCGGCCGAAGACGTCTGGAACATCGTCTAAGCCCTTGTCAAGCCATCCTGCGCCGATTTACGAAGGCACGACCATCACGAAGCGGATAGCTCTTCCGCCATCATGAGACACCTAGGTCCCGAAGTCATGCACTTCTGGGACGGATTTCCTAGGGCGAAGCTTGTGATAGCTGAGATCATAACATCAAAGCTCCCTGACAAGTGGCTGCCTTGTCGCGTTGAGGCTTGTGGATCTGGCTCTGTTTTTATAACAAGAACATCGAGGTTCAACAAACTCAAGGCGCTTTCGCGTCTTCGTGGAGCACTTCAACCTGCTCCACGATTTCTTTGGTCTAAGATCGCTGTCACCCTGCGTTTTGCAGTAAAAGTATCATGGGTTTTTATAGGCTGAAAGGGTACAAGGCCCGGTCTTCGTGGGTTGAGATACCCAGGGCTGCCTTTTAAGTAGGCATGACCATCATGATGCCTATGGTGGCGTCAGCTGGTTGGTAAATTTCGTTCTACCTCTACAATACTGATGTAAATCAACCGGGAGCTCAGCTAAACATCTCAGACATGCGACCATTTCTTGTGATCTGACTTCAACTCTAGGATTTACTGACCGTGCTAATGAATCTTGCCTCGGAGAAGTTCATTAATGCATGAATCTGGCGTTGGCTCACAGCAGTAGCTCTGACTGGTTGAATGCAATCGATTGGCATGCATCACAATGAACAGTTGGTTTGCTGACAAGATACATGTTAGGCGTGTCCGAGCGAATCGAGTGTTCTGATTGCTTTTGGCTAGCTGCAGGTCCCATCGACGTGGCAAGCGACCACCTTGGGCAGCCCTGGAAATTATCCCAATCATCCATTCACGAATCAACTCTCAACCTGTCCCATGTCAGGTACCAATCTACCTACCAGCGATCGTCCGGGATCTCGAGGCACACCGATCCCGTCATGCTAAGAACGAATCACCATAGGCCTAAAGGTCCCATAGAGCGTCACTTTAAAGGGCGTCCTATGCTCAGATTTCCGTTTGCTTTCTAGTACTCCTTTTGAATCAGTAATCGAGCCATCGTTAGGTAGCTTGTTGAGCAAACATGCCAGTCTCACACGTCGGTCTCACGGTTACGCATCTTCCTACCTCTTGCTCGTTCTTTCTAGCAGCGCTCTCGCCGCTTGGCTATCGCTACCTTGGACAAGAAGGGAACCAAATTGCTTTTGGAAAGAGCAACGCTGAATTCTTCCTCTCCCATGAATCTGAAAGGTACAGAATCACGATTCCGAGTTCTGTTGCGATGCGACTACTGACGAATACGTAGTATCAAAGCAACGGCTGCTCATATTGCATTCAGTGCACCTTCGCGTAGTGCCGTCGACGCCTTCTTTACAGCTGCCTTGAAAGCCGGTGGCCGATTCCACGGTGAGCCTGCGGTCCGTGATCAAGAGACTGGGTATTATAGCGCCGCGGTCCTGGACTTTGACGACAATTCAATCGAAGCAATGCATCGAGAGCGACTACGGGAGCGATCTGATAGATCAGACGTGAGCAAGGAGGACCAACGTGTTCTGTATTGGCAGAAAGACGTAGCTCGAAGCTCAGCCGGTGACGCTACCCATGCGGAGAAGCAGATATCGCGGGTTATGATAAATAACGTTACCACCCCTACCACCTTCGTCTCACGGTTCGCCCCCACAGCGAGAGAGCATGGTGAGACGAGCGCGAAAGCCCTAATCGGTACGCTTCTCGGTGCTGCAGCTGGCGCAGCTGTTGCCTATGCCATGACGAAGGGAGAAGCCGAGGGCCCCAGATCACCCCAAACGCAAACGATAACGTACCAGACCATCGAAGCCAACAATCCCCAGAGGACCCAATCAGTTGCCAGCTCGCGACGATCTTACCCGCCTTCGAACTCATCACACGCTCCGCGTACGACAATGAGAGAGCTGGAGTACCCCAACGTCTTGGGTTCGGCCATCGGTCGTAGTGAATTACTCGAGACAACCTCGTCGACCAGACGTCTCCCTGGGCCGGCTGCTACTGCAGGCATGCTGCTAGCTACCACGTTGATTGATACCTTTGTGCCTCCTTCGGAAATTCGTCCCTTTCCTCCCTACCCCATAGCAAGGAGCCATACCGATAGTGTTATAGGACGTTCCCAGGCCGTCTCACGGCCATCGAAGATGTCGCGTGCGTCTTCTGCCGTCAAGACCGTATCACAATCAGATCACAAGTCTTCCTTACGATCCCTTGCTGTGACTGAAATCAAGTTGGCGAGAGATGTTCCTCTACCTGTTAGTGGGGCCACCAGCCATGTGTCGCGACACCCCACTGCAAGTCAGCCGCACAATCTAGACATGAAGAGCGAGCTAGGCTCTGTGGCACCGAGCGACAGTGTCAGCCAAGCGGGCTCAAGGAAGTCAAGAGGGAGCAAGAGATCAAGTCATCATAGCCGTAGCAGGACAGGCTTGAAGGCTGTAGAAGAAGATAGTTTTAGTCGGGTCAGCGAGAGAACTGTCAGGGAACGAGGAAGCAAGTCGGAAAGAAGGAGAGAAAGTGCACTTAGTCTGCCGATGAGACCATCCAGCAAGGCAAGTGTGCATCGTAGCGTCAAGAGCTTCATTCCTGGTTTTTGATGGTTGAGCGGATGCTTAACTTGGGTTTTGGGGTCTGTTGAGGGGTCGCTTGCTTGTGGGATCAATGTCTCTAATTATCTTATTTATAAATTACTATAGCGTGATTATTCCGAAATCGGCCCAGAAGAAGTAATTGCTATAAAGTATACTTACTTGTAGTGGATTGAGTAGCGTTGGAATCATCACGTGTGCCAGTGACCCTGGCGACGAATACTTTAGTGTCCAAACAAATCAGGGTCGGCGATAAGAGTAAGTACGAAAGGGCCGCTCGATTCTTGTACCTCACGCGTTGGCCTCCCTTCCCCACTTCTAACTTCCATTCATGTGAATAGTTTGTCATCTGGTCTTCGCAGGCCTCACTGGAATTGCTAATGTAGCATCTTTACATAACGTTTTTGTGTCTTTTCCCAAGACAGGCTACTCCGGTCCCCACTAAAAGACCGGCAAAACATGATGAAAATACGATAGCACCCTTCAACCGATCATGGATGCTTCTGTACAGCGCGCTCTCAATGATAAGCTCTACGACAAGAGAAAGCAAGGAGCTCTCGAGTGAGTCCGCTACATTTTCCACCTGGACCTTGCTGACTGAAGTTTTGTAGCTTGGAGCGAATCGTTCGAGAAGCCAGTGCCAATCGAGAATCAGAGAAGATAGCCAAGATCGTTGATCAACTATGCCATGACTACGCATACGCAGTCCATCAGCCACACGCAAGGAATGGAGGGCTGATTGGACTCGCCGCAGCTTCAATTGCTTTGGGCTCAGTAGGCGCACGAAAGCACCCACCACGTGCATTGGAGCTGATTTCAGCGTAGGAAGAAGTTGCTCAATACCTGAAGGAGATTGTACCACCCGTCCTAGCTTGCTTCACCGACCAAGATGCACGGGTCAGGTACTATGCATGCGAGAGTATGTACAATATCGCCAAGGTTGCCAAGGGGGAAATACTACTCTTCTTCAACGACGTCTTTGACGCTCTTTGCAAGGTATGAGCCCCAGACGAATGCTAGCATATGGTTGCTGATTAGGAGGAAGCTTGCAGCAGATTCCGAGCTATCCGTGAAGAACGGTGCTGAGCTACTTGATCGGCTCGTCAAAGATATCGTCTCTGAGTCCGCGTCAACCTACGTGTCCGTCTTACAGTCGCCTGAAGACCCAACTTCGGACAAAGCTTCTGCTGAATCGGAATCTATTGATCTTCCAATGGCCTTCTCGCTTGCCAAGTTCATACCACTGCTTCAAGAGCGCATTTTTGTTATCAACCCGTTCACACGTACATTCCTCGTATCATGGGTTACGCTGCTAGATACCATACCGGATCTGGAGCTGGTTGCTTACTTACCTGCATTCCTCGGGGGTCTATTCAAGTTTTTGAGTGATCCTAATCGAGATGTACATGTCGCCACTCAAGGCGCGTTAGAACGCTTCCTTAATGAAATCAAGAGAATTGCTCGAATAAAGCGTAGGATTGAAGAAAGCCGCAGGGGTCAAAGCGATAGCAAGCTGAAGCACTCGGACTCGAGCGACAGCGGCAGTGTCCGTACCGATCGAAGCACGGTGAACGAAAAGTCTGATGTTGCAGAGTGGGAGACTGACGTCCACGATGGGCAAGCGGACGGTGATTGGGTACCTGGGCAGGACGTGCAGGTAGATCATTCGAAAATACTAGAAATTCTAGTAACGTTTTTAGATTCGTCGTCAGGTCGGATATACATCCTGTCGATAGCTTGGACGTTTCTTACTGACAGCATAGTAGAGGAGGAAATACAGCTTACAGCTTTACGCTGGATTGATAGCTTCTTCGAGATTTGTCCAGAGGATGTTCTTGCGTTCGTTCCTCGACTACTCTCTCGGGTTCTTCCCGCCATGGCCAGCGGTGTTGATGTCGTGAGGCAGGCTGCCAACAGGGTCAATAATTCTCTGATGGAGCACATCGCTTCTCTGAACGATGAGCAAGTACAAGCCACAGAGGAAACTCGGCTGGTGGCGCCATCCCGCATTCCAACCAACACACTGAAAGAAGCAGATAGTAGATCCCGGCGAACTTCAACACCAACCCCAAAATTATCGCAGACTCCCGAGAACGAAGCAGAGACGAAGAAGGATGAAGAAGTCACAGTACCGACAGCACCGTTGCTCGCGTCGCCCCCTCCCAAACACATAGTAGAGCTCGATTACGCAGCTGCTGTGGGTACGTTGACCTTGCACTTCCTGAATGAACATGAGGCCACCAGAGTCGCAGCTCTCTCCTGGCTCATTATGTTACACCGTAAAGCTCCTCGAAAAGTTCTCGCAACCAACGATGGTACATTCCCAGCTCTTCTCAAAACCCTATCAGACCCTGCAGAAGCTGTCGTTACGCGAGATCTGCAGTTGCTGTCTCAGATTTCGAGGAACAGCGAAGATAGCTACTTTACCTCCTTTATGGTCAACTTACTTCAGCTATTCTGTACTGACCGTAAGCTCTTGGAGACGCGCGGAAATCTCATCATCCGACAACTGTGCGTCAGCTTGAGCGCCGAGAGGATCTATCGGACGCTGGCAGATTGTCTGGAAAAGGATGAAGTGGGTCTACTGCCATATGACTCATGCACCACGTTGACGCAGGTCTAGGATGTGGAATTTGCCAGCATCATGGTACAGAATCTAAACAACAATCTTATCACGGCCCCAGAGCTAGCAGATCTGCGCAAAAGGCTGAGAAATCTTGAGATCAAGGTACGACGTGTCTCCTACGCGGTATGAGTTCTCTAAGTGGTGTAATCAGGACGGTCAGACTTTCTTCGTCGCATTATTCCGATCGTGGTGCCACAACGCTGTGGCAACCTTCTCACTATGTCTGCTTGCTCAAGCCTACGAACAAGCCTACAATTTACTTCAGATCTTGTAAGCAATCCGCTTCTGTGGCACTTCGTCGCTAATATGTCCAGTGCTGAACTGGAGATGACAGTCAACATGTTGATACAGATTGACAAGCTTGTACAGCTTCTCGAGTCACCAGTCTTCACATGTATAGTATTCACCGCTGTAGTAGGGTTCTTGTTCGTTCCCTGACATTGTATAGATTTACGGCTCCAGCTCCTCGAGCCTGAGAAGTACCCACATTTGTACAAATGTCTTTATGGCGTCTTGATGCTACTCCCTCAATCTTCGGCTTTTGCAGCTCTGAAGAACCGCCTGAACAGTGTCAGTGCCATAGGTTACCTTCATATTGCCCCGCGAGGGTACGTCCAATCTAATTTTACTCCTACTCTCTCCCACTTGCGCCAGAAGAGCACTGAGGCTCAATTCGGTAGCACTCCACCAACGCCTACAGCAGCATTCGACCGACCCAACAGACTAAAAGCTAGAGAGGAAGGTACGATCAGATGGGGGGAATTACTCGAAAAATTTAAGAGTGTGCAGGAAAAGGCGAAACGACTGCAGAGATCGCAGAACCGCGTTGATGACGGGACACCTGCCCCGAGGCCCGCTCTAGATACTGACAAGGAAAAGGCACTACCAGATGTTCCTAAGCAAACGTTACGCCCTTCGAGCGCTGGGAGCGCCACCCAGAAAGCCCCGACGTCCGGTGGGCCGCTCCACAAGCCTAAATCGAGTCTCGGCAACTTTGGGCGGCTTACCGGCGGAGTGGGGAGGCAGAAGCCAAAGAATGATAGATGAAACGTTGCAGTAACTGCTAAAAGAAATTGGCCACAGCACTGCCGCTGCAACCATTCGCCGGACTGTATACCCTTTCTGACTCTAAATTCTGGTAAAGGAGCAACGTCAGCTAACGTTCGCCTCCGGTCGTGCGGTCCTGTCGGTCAATACCTTGAAGCGTATACTCCTGTTTCTCCATCTGAGATGGATGGTAACGACAATAGAGTGTCGATCAATTCGATCAATCATGGACACCGATCGATCCTCACCAGTGACTGAAACAGGAGGGCCAAACCACATCTCAACCTAAGATCTCCCGACATTACTCGAGTAAGAACCTTCCTCTCATTAAGATTCCGACCCTGATCGTTGGCCGCACGAAGCGCTAACAAGCTGACATCGTAGCTCGAAGGCGTGTATGCCATATAGACCCACAAGAGTGGACGCAATTCCTCGCGGTCTTCTGCGTACGTCCGCAAAGAGGGCAAGCCAATTTTCTCTCGCCTCAGAGAGCTTTGACCGCTGCATGAGGATGACTAGATCGCTCTTCTAGCCGGAGGTAAATGCGACTTTTCATTGTGTCCAAGTGTCCAAGAGCGAGAGCAAAAATGGTTAGATTCCGGCAGAACTCCGGCTCAAACCGCGTCTTGTGAAGATGAACGCGACGGAACTTCACTTCAGATTAGCAGTTGCTTCAATTCTCACTTCATCACCTTGAAAATCTGAACCAGCATTACTTTGCTTTACTCTTCGAATCCTCTAGATCGTCGCACGGTTCTTGTTTCGTCATCTGTATCATATTTAGCTGACCGATTGTTGGCTTGTTACAATAATCATCAGCGGTCACTACAGTGATGGCGGCATTCTAGTGATCCTGAATCAGAAACGAGAAATCTAGGAGTCAACATGGAGGCGGCCTCCAGTTCTATGCCCAGCTACGCTGGTATCGGCCCCATTCAGGGGGGTGATGGCTTGTCGGTGATAAATTCAGGGGTGTCAGAGCCTGATGAGTCGGCGTTCCAAAACCCTCGGAAGAGAAAGCGACGAGCGGTTGCTCAAGAGGATGATTCAGAAGAAGATTTTCTGGATCTCGACCTTGAAGCTAGTGGTGCAGCACACCTTGCCCAAAAGTCATCGAAACGACGATCATCCAAGCGTGCCTCAGTTGTGAGAATACCAGCTCTCATCTATCCGAAATCGGTGTATGTAGATCATGAGCAATCTGTACAAGTATCTATCGAAAGTATTGTCTTGCAAGAAGCCTTAGTAAGCAAATGTATCTGGTTGCAGCAAGAGACGATACTGAGCATTCTTAGGCATTTCATCAAAGCGTTGGCAGCACCCAGACTTCCTTCGAGGAAGAGCACTTCATTGCGTTTGACATTCTGAATTTCAGCATCTACCGTCCACATAAAGCTCGGATAGTGAAGAAGAGCAAAACCGAGGAAATGCCAACGTCGAATGAATTAATGGGCCTCCACGAGACTGATGATAGGGGCATGGCCTATTGGTACCTGGATGGCTGGATCTGCTATGGTCCAACGAGGAAATTCATTCAACGTGTACGCTGTGAAATCCTCTCGATTGGCGGTTACGAAGACATCGATTGGCATACTGTGGGATCGGCTCTCTGGGTTCAGTCAATCACTAGTCGAAAATCGGGCATCTGGTATTGTCTTAAGGAACCTGCTCAGGAATACCATCCTTACCACGAGGCTTTTCTGTGGCTGGCCGACATGGCAAAGCATCTCGTGGACTACCTTTATCACCATGAGAAGGTGGGTCTGCATTCTCTCAGAAAAGACTTCTACGATTGGGTTTTGAAGACCCACCAATCAGACCTCGCATTTCAGCAATGGCTGCGTATCTACTCAGATACCGATTTTCGTCGCGTCCTAACGGCACACTCATGCTTTCTGTCCAATCAAGCTATCCAACTGGGCGAAGAATATGCGAATCATCCGATATGGACTGAAGTTGACCCATTCCAGATGAACGCAGTGCCGAAGCAGAGCCAAGCCAAGAAATTGCAGCTTGTCAAGTCACTCAAACATCAAGACATCAAGCCGAGCACTGTCGTAACTAGTTATGTTTACGAGTGCTTTAAGCATCTCCCGTGGGCAAGATTCCTCGATGTTCAAGACCCCGCGCCTGCCCTTCGCCGCAAGCAAGTCAACTCTCACCCTTTCTTTCGAGGTGATGCTACGACTTCAAAGCCTTCAATCTCTACAGGTGATGTTGTTGTGGTCATTAGTGATTCAGATACTGATTGGAAATCCAACGATACCTCGTGGTTCGGCTACGTACAAGCGGTTTCTTCACAGCAGAACGAAAAACCCAGACTTAGCCTGCTATGGTTGTATCGAGCGTCAGATACTTCATGTCGACGTATGCGATATCCGATCTTGAAGGAGCTTTTTTTGAGCGATCACTGCAATTGTGGTGATGAACCTATATACGCAGAGGAAGTGATGTCGAAGCTCAATGTCGCCTTCTATGGAGATGAGACAACAACAACGAACGCCGAATACTTTGTGCGCCAAAAGTATAGTGGAGGCGATGGAGCATGGACATCTTTGACAGAGTCAGACTTTACCTGCGTGTGCAAGAAGCCGAAAAGAACACATAACATCTGTGCCGGAGATACGTGGCTTGTTGCTAAGTCCAGCTCTGGGAGAACCTTGGAGCCCGTGGAACTCTTGGACAACGATGACGTCAATCTCGTGACAATCAGAGTTCGATGGCTCGAGCGTTTAGGTCGTGACTATGCCATCAAAGATGCCGATCCAAACGAGCTAGTCTATTCATCGACCATCGAGCAGATACCAAAAGGTTCTCTAACTCGTCCTTGTCATGTGCGTTTCTACACAATCGGTGAGAAGCATGAGCGAAAGATTCCGGTCCCTTACTGCTCACGAGGAACGGGTGACTTTTACTATATCAGTTATTGGAATGACAGTGGGATTCTCAAGCCTCTACAAAAGCCGTACCCGGTATGTTTGCATCAAGGCTTCGAGCCCTCGGTATCTCCACGTCCACGTTCACCAATGAGAGGTTTAGACATCTTCTGTGGCGGTGGATCCTTCGGTAGAGGCCTCGAAGACGGTGGCGCAGTGGAAATGGGATGGGCCGTCGATTACTTTCGCGAGGCGATTCATACGTACAAAGCGAACGCCAGAACAGAGGACACAAAACTTTTCTACGGCTCCGTCAACGACTATCTCAGCCAAGCCATAAGAGGCAAACGAGACAATCCTTTAGTCGCTCAACAAGGGGAGGTCGAGGTAATTGCAGCAGGGAGCCCCTGCCAAGGTTTCTCATCGATTAATCTCACGAAGGACAACTATGCCAGTCTGATCAACGTTTCAATGGTTGCCTCTGTGGTGTCCTTTGTTGACTTTTACCGGCCAAAGTATGCGTTATTGGAGAACGTGCTCGGTATGACTAAATGTGATCCGAAACAACAAGACGATAACATCTTTGCACAAGTCATATGCGCTTTGGTTGGCATGGGTTATCAGGTACGACCATTTATTCTTGACGCATGGAACTTTGGCGCCCCACAGAGTCGAACGAGAATTTTTATCTCCATCGCTGCGCCTGGTCTAACGCCTTTGCCCGATCCACCACAATCTCACTCGCATCCTGTTGGTATTAACGCTCGTGCCTTGGGCAAAACCGCAAATGGCTTACCAATGGGTACTCGTTATTGGGATTCGACACCTTTCGAGTATATCACTATCGAAGAAGCGACCAATGACTTGCCTCTGAATCGGCATGGAAAATCGACATGCATTCAACATCCAGATCATCGTCCCAACAAGAATGTCAATGCCCTCAATCAAGGCCGAATCGAATGCATACCGAAGCATCCAAAAGGGATGAACTTTGTCAAGGCAGTCAAACTGGGTGTTATGGCGAGACCTCAGATCGAAGCGTTCTCCTGGGATAAGCCTATTAGATCAGGCGAGAAATCGAAAGCGTGGCAACGGGTTATCCCAAACGCGCTTATCTCGACTGTAACGACATCGCCTTCGTTGGACGATGGGATAGCGGGGAAATGGCTCCACTGGGAGGCTGATCGACCCATGACGGTAATGGAGGTTCGTCGAGCTCAAGGCTTTCCGGATAACGAGGTCATCGTTGGCACTCCGGCTATGCAATGGAAGATTGTGGGAAACAGCGTTGCTCGACCAGTAGCTTTGGCTCTAGGACTAGCTCTCAGACAAGCTTGGCTTTCGAACGGTGAAGATGTGGAGCGGACAGCTGCAGCTTGCCAAGAAACGGCCAAAATTGGTGAAACGTTGGACAGCGATCAGGAAAACGAGGTTGACGGAAGCCAGGAGCATACTGCTGCAGAGCCACCAATTGCAGATACCGATGCCGAAGCAACAGAGTCACCGGTGTCGGAAACAGCAGAACAAGCGACTCCTAGAAAGGGCCTTACGGGGCATCCCGACACCCCCGGAGCCACTCCCCGAACCAAAGCCTCGAAAGCCCGTGTCCTCCGCCTCGCCGCACCTCCAGCCAAGACCTTCACGAAGCGCCTTCGCTCGACACTCAGCACCGAAACCTTCGTGCAGCTGCCCAAGAAGCGCCGCCAACCTCAACAACCACTAGCGGTACACTCGAACTTCGACTCCGCAATCGAAATCTCCTCGGATGACGACTCTCCGAGCCATGACGCTCTGCCATCGACTGTCCGATCGAGCCAGACGGGCACCAAGGGCACCACGACGCCGGAAGGCGACGGCAAAGACGGAGGCAAGGGTGGCTTGCTTGGCTCGAGCCCGGTAGGGAAATTGTTGAGGATGGGGCAGGATCTTGCGAAGAGTCTGATCTGAAAGGCGATGCACAGAGTACATGATGGAAAGGAGGGGGAGAACAGGAAGGAGGCATACATCCCAGAGGAAGCTGTAATTATGGGGCGGAGTTTGTGTACAGAGCATTAGCGACGGGAGCAATGAACCTTTTTTCCTGCATAGCGGCGGTGATCCGTGAAGGATGATGCACCATTTGACACTGGTGCAGCTACCCTCGAAGAAGAGCTCTGATGAGGTGTACAGGTCTCAAGACCAAAGCTAGAGCGAATGTGCGAGAAGATTTCAAGTTTCACTACCGTGCACCGTAGACTACCTCGCCCTATCATCGCAATTCGCATAGTGGGATACTTGATGGTCTGAGAGTCAATGATTTTCTTCGAGATCCATCGCCCTCCCTCATCATTATCTTTGGAAGAAAGCGATTCGAAGTACTGTTGAGTATGCATTGAACCCCCAGCTCGAAGAATTCCCTCCCTTTTGAAACCGGCGCCGCCAATGTAGCTTCCCTCATCCATCTCCGTCGAACCCCAAATGGACGCCTCAGCCATGCAACCCCACCAATATTTAGATACACAACCACCGCCGAACCCGCCCCTTGATCTCTCACTCGCCCCTTCTCAGAACAGATCCAACAGATCCTGATTCGTCTTCTTGCCCCCGCCGCCATCCCCAGCCAACTGCTCCTGCGGCGGCGGCGGCTGCGTAACGGCACTCATATCCAGCGACGCGAACCCGCCTAGGATATCCGCATGGGCGTGGTCCCCATTCGCCTGCCCCACGCCCGCGCCATTCGACAGCCCCATCAGATCTTCCAGGTTGCCCGCCGGCTGCCCTCCTCCCACAGTAGGCGAAGCCACGCGCTGCGGCGTGCCCGCCAGGCCTTCGAGGCCCGACAAGCCGTGCTGCGGCGATTTCTGGGCCGACGCGGGGGCGGCGCCGTCGAAGTCGATGTCGAGGAGGTTCTCGGCGTTGGCTTGGGGTGGGTGGCCGGAGACGGCAGCGGCGGCAGCGGCGATGGGGTTCTCGCGCGCGTTCTGCTGCTGTTCCTCGATGGCGGCTTTCTGGACGGCGTCGGCGCCGTAGCGGCCTTGGCCGATGAAGGATTCGGGGGGCTTGTGGTAGACGGAGGCGAGCGTGGAGAGCTCGGTGAGGAGGCGGTCGAGGAGGGCGGGGGGCAGGGATGCGATGGTGGTGGTGATGGGGGGCTTGTCGGAGAGGATGATGTTCTGCGCGACTTGCGGGTTGCTGGAGAGGAGGCGCCAGTAGACGTAGGCGCGGTCGCGGACGTCGGGGTTGTCGTTTTCGGCGGTGGCGGCTTGGAAGATCTTTTGGACGAGGCTTTGGGCTTGGGGCTGGTCGGGTTTTTTGAGGAAGAATTTGACGACTGCGGTGAGGATTTGGAGTTGTGTCTGAGAGGCTTTAGCGCGGCATCGTGATTAGGGGTGCCGAGTGTGCTTTACTTGTGTGAATTCTTCCATAAAGCCATCCACGAATCCTGAGAGTATGTCGCCGGCGTTGCTTATTTTCTCTGCATACTCGCCTACGATCCATATCAACGACCCTCTGGCGTTTGGCTCATCTAATTCGTCAATGCACTTGCACAGCGTAGGTATTATCCCTTCGTAGCCAGGGTATTTCCGGAAGATGTCTTTGATGACCACGATCGCCTCCTGAACGACATAATTGACCTTGGTATTGATTAAGTCGAGTAACGTATTGACGCATTTCTCGCTGGCGCTTTCGATCTTGATTGCGACTTGGCCTATTGCTTTGACAGCCCGCTTCACTATATCCATGTCGACTTCCAGAGCATATTCCTTCAGCTCCGCAAGTAGTTGATCCACATTCTTGTCGTTTGCTATTCGTACCATGATCTCGAGCTTTTCAAATTTTATGTAAGAAGGATCGTTATATTTGCAAAAGAAAACTCGTAATTCTTTACTCAGTATATCGGGCTGTTTTTGAAGGAGGAGATCTATATTACGCAGCGCAACATATTGCACTTCCGGCGGCGAAGCAACGAGCGTGACTGGAAAACATTAGCAGGCTGAATACTCGGATCAAAGCCCGCGACAAACCTAGTGGAGGAGCCATCTTTTTCAGGTATGACCGATTTGCATCTGCATTTACGTATTTCATATGTAGGAAGACCACTTTGACCGCCGCGAGCACCACACTTGGATTTACGTGTTGGAACTGGGGTGAGACTCTTTCGCATATATGCTCCGCTTCTTTCACGTCTGTCGCCCTGTAATTCGCAAGCGTTGATAAAATGCTGACCCTTCCCCACTCAGTGCATTCGTTGAGTGCCATCAGCATTTTCTTCAGCGAAGTTGGCGATATTTGGAGAGCATTGGTTTCAGGAGCCGCTTCGTGTATTTCCGCAAGGGCAGTGACAGCATTAGCGACCACCATAGGGTTTGGGTCTCCCATCATCTCCTGTAAAGTCTCGAGAAATCCGTTTTCCAGACAAAGTGATGGATTGAGGTCGAAGAGTTTTGCGACGCATATTGCTGCCGTCTTTCGTACGTATGGCGACTCGTCTCTCAGTGTTTTGCGGAGTGGCTCCTCCATGTAATCTACCATCTTCTCGACCCTTATGCAGCCCATTGTCCGTATGGCCAGCGCTCTCACTAGTGGGTTTGGGTCTTCGGAATCCTGGACAAAGGTATTCACGGCGAGGATACAGAGGTCAGGATGTGACTTTGCGTAATTCCTGACTGCAGATGAGCATGAATTGTGGTAGAAGCGCACCGCGCCCATACTGGATGTAGCACGAACATGAGATATAGGTATACGAGCTTCTTCTGATCCAAGTCTGCGGTTGCTATGTTCTTCAAGACGTCGGGAAACAGCGCTGAGACGTCTTTACCCAGCGTCATTGACATTATAGTCTTTTGTATAGCTTCTTTCCTAGAGGTTTGTGAGCGAGACTGAATGCTCCCTTCAATCTTGCACCTTGAGCACACCTTTCGTAGGCATATTGAGAACTGATGATGTACGACGTCAGCCAGGCTTTACAGAAGCAGAGGGCGCCGTAGAGGGAGCTCCGTACACTAGGCCAGCTCTCAGTTCAAATGTCTCCCCTTTCCTTGGTGCAGCGAACGCGCCCTTAATCCTGTTGACAGCCATATCCGCAAGCCTTTTCAGAGGCCGCGACCACCGTCGCGCCTCTTCGTAGTAACCTCAGCTCCTCCTCCTTGCGTGGGACCAGGCAGCTCGAGGTTCGACTCAAGACTATGCTTCTGGAAGTATGGCGGCCGAAGAGGTAGACTTGGGCTTGCAGTGCCTTGAGGAGAGCCTTGATTGAACCGGATGCTGTCTTGGGACCTAGGTTTGGTGTGTTGTAGTCCGACTTCAAATGATGTACAGTGAGATTCCTCTACATCAATCATCATTCATGGCCATTGGCCATCTACGAAAGTCGAAGATCTGCCAAGGCCGTAACCCTAGAACTACTTATCTCTTCCAGCAGCCTGCACCACTTTTTTTCCTGTCGCTCTTTAATTTTGGACAAATCGATTTCCTAAGCAGCCTGTTTCACTGGTACAATGGTATGTGAAAAGATGCTCTATGACTTCGAAAACCCGTTGACTAATATTACAACAACCCCAGGCTAACCTTCCCAATCTCAGACGGCTTTTCGTCGAGTCAAGAACTGAGGCCGAGGAAAGTTCTTACTCAAGAAATGCTGTAAGAAATCCTAGTCAGCGATATACTAGTACTGCAAAGAAATCTGACTGAGGCGAAGTTCTATAACCTAGTTCTGTTCATGTCTGCTGCCGCTACGTTCAGTCTTATCGCACAGCATATGCATGGAGGCAGAGCGTCCTTAGGACGTTAAACCGCGTCTAGCGTTTGATCATCAACTCCGATACGGTCAAGAGTCTTCATTCAGCGCTATATCTACGAGCCATGGCCACCGGAAAGTACATATTTTATTCGGGGCCTACCGAACGCCTATGCTTGGGTATTCCCCCATTATTATCCATGAAGATAACTCTTGAATACCCAACAACATCCAGGTACCTCAATCAGTTTCCTCTCCATCATCATCGTTGAGGAAGTCTAGGTTTTCCAAACCTTTTGCCAGCCTTCTCTTAGGCCTACCCGTTCCCTCGTTTTCGGAGCCAGCTTTACCCCAATGTTTATCTCCAGCCTGTACAGCTTCTAGGTCAGCTTTGAGCTCTCGCTCCTCCCTAATCTGGCTTGCTTTCTCGTTGGAATATCTGCCATCCATGCCAGCATCCGAGAGCATCTCTTTGAGGTGACGGATTTTGGCTTTGGGTGTGTCGTACGGCTGGAGCTCCTTATACCACATTTTTCGAATGCCACATTTGACTAGCCATCCCTGCAGGCGTTTAATCTCTTCGGTATCTGGATCGGCAGGTGCATCCGGCTTCGAGCCTTTTGAAGCACCAGACTTCTTGGGCTTTGGCTTCTCGGATCCTCCACTTCGACGCTTAACTTTCGGCTTGGGTTCTTCGTCTAGCAAAACAGACATCTCGCTCCCTGAGTCTAATCCACCGTTGCCATTTAAAGTCGATACCCCTTGCTCTTCAGGTTCATCAGGTTCCTTTCCATCGGGGAGGTCTTGCGCCGGTAAGCGTGACGGAGATATGGATCCCTTTGCTTTGATATCCGTGTGCTTTGGCTGCCTATGATGGTCTTCTGAAGCCGACACATCAACATTCTTATCCCCGGTCTTCCGGCGTTTCTTTGGACCTGCTTCTCCTGTTGACGAGCGCTTCTGGCTCTTAGCCTGCGATTCCGGTTCCGCGGCCTTTGTGGATACTTTCGAGGAACTCTTCGGTGTTACGTTCTTCGGCGGCGATGCTTGGGACGATGGTTCAGGGTGTGCGTCCTAGACCTCGGATTAGAAAAAGAAATATCGGCCAATCGGACTGTTTGCACGTACTACTTCTGCTTGGATTATGTCCTTACTCCTGTCCTTCCAGACAGGATGGTTCTTGAAGAAGTCTTTCTGCAGCCCCAATCGCTTCTCTGCCGCAATCCGCACTCTCTTGACGGTAAGGTCTTCTACTTTCCGCGTCTCATAGATCTCCCGCACAACGCTTTGCAGAGCTTTCTTCAATGCTGCATTCGATGGAGGAGAATCAGAGAGCGACTCCAAATCAGACATCTTGGAGGGTTCCGAAGATAATGGTGGTGTTTGAAGATGTGAAGTGTGTAATGTGTAAATCGCGTCCCCGACACGGTCCGAAAGAAGAACTCCCCGCTGCCAAGACCTAGCCAAAACAAGCGAGGTCCGCTAGTCCACAACTTCATGCTTTGGGTTGTGCACAACGGTCCTTGCGATTCCTTTGTTTTCCAGCTCGCTGTTCATCCAGAGCATCTCTAGCCCGTAGGAACCACCATCAGTCTAGCGCTCGTCAGCAGTGACAATTAAGAATAAAACATGGATCTTTTGCAATACCAATGTCACCCTGCAAAAGACCAGCGCGAATCTTTTCATACCACACTTCCCCTTAGTCTAGACTAGGGACTATTCTCTGGTTGACCAATACTTCAGACTGGAAGGCCTTTTACTGCATGATGTTTGTTGGTCTCAGGGTGCGTTGAATGTTCCTTTCGGAGGTACAAAGTCTGAATCTTATATCAGAGCGTTGTACAAGAACTGTTATAGCAGTTGAGGCAAAACAGTCCGTTACGAAGATATTGGACCATCATTCCATGCTTCTTTCTTCAAATTCGAATTCTCCGCGTGACGTTCACTTCAATCTCTTATTCATGTCCCCTGCTTTAGCTCAGTGACACAGGCGCCTAAGATCCACAAAAGCTTCATTTCGCACTTGTCAAGTCATAAGCCAACGAGTACCAGCACTCTACCGGTCACAGACTCTTCACTACATAGCGTTTGCCATCGCCATGACGTTACTTGAAAGAAGACAATGACTACCCGACGCTCTCGGCGCTGTTGCTGCCCAAAGAAGGCCGGATGTGCTTACACAAAGAGATAAAGAAAACCCTGAACAATCCATTGTGGCCAAACTTATACTGAAAGAGCTTCCACCCGTCTTAGTTTGTATAAGAGGACTCGACGTGCACAGATCTCCTCCGCATCCACACGGCCTTGACATCCTACATCTACCTAAAGCATCTCAAAATCAATAAACCAAATCTTCAGCTCAAATCATACACCCCTCCTCACATCCACCTTTCAACCATGGACAGCACCCCCGAACTAATCCTCTGCTCCACCTGCCACCTCCGCGAAACCCCTGCGACCTCCTACTGCGAACCCTGCTCTGCAAACCTGGAGACCGAAATCGAGAACTACTGGCGGCCATTGATCAACTCCACCAAGTCCGAGCTCACAAGCCTGCACAGGGAGCAAGACAAGTTCGAAGGGGCTTACTACACGAGCCAGTACGCGCTCACGGAGAAGCAACTCGGTCTGGAGCTAGCGGGGCGGAAAGGGGAAACGTGGAGGACGCTGCGCGAAGAGATCTTGGAGAGGGTGGACATATATGCGATTCTCGAGGGGGAGATGGAGGGGCGCAGGTTGGATCTAGAAGAGGAGTTGGAAATGCATCGTGGGGGGTTTGCGAGGGAGCTGTGGGGGTTTAGGCGGAGTCGGTGTGGGTTTGAAGAGGGGGACTTGTTTTGAGTGTTGGTGTGCTTGGTAGAGGATATTATTTAGTTGTCCCTTGGTACGTTCTCTGGACTGTATAAGTAGTCGAGCATTCAGGAATGATACCCTATCAGGCTCGCTGATTTGAACCACAATTTACTCTCTGTTGAAAAAACTGTCTAGGAGCATGGCGAGCTATAGCGATGCTCTCCATACCTACTGACTGCAGTCAAGTCCGGGAATTATAATTCGAAACAGGATCTTTCATTTTCGAGGAATTGTCCGTGGCGCAGAGGGTTGCTCCCTATCTTCTCGGAATACCAGTCGGTCAGAGTGGTCTGGCACCAATGTGTATGGTCAATTTCTTTTTCTTCTTACTTCGGAGGCCCAGGTTCGATCCAGACCTTGGCCAACATTTTTGATATATCAAGTCTTCATTCCACTCGAAACCCATGCACCTTGCATCTGACTTAAATGAACTTCCTTCATAGACTTCTCCAGCAACCAAGGAAGTTCTTCTAGCGATTGTTCCTAAAGCTTTCGTTCTTACTAGGAAACTTAGCTTTCGCTCTTGCTAGAAACCATATTCTCGGTCGACTCGTCTGGTCACCACTGTAGGTATCACCGGTAGATATCCTTCTTCAACTCTAACATTGCGCCAATTGACTTTTATACACCGTCGGCGCTGGTTCAACGTCTTTCTACTGCCCACAACACACCGTTTGGCAGGATGCAGTAACTTCCCAGCAAAGCCCTCTTCTAATGCCGCGCCCGAACTCCCAGGAACTCCATCCCATGCAAGCAATCCACACTCTCTCACTTCACCCTCTGGCCCAAAATCCTCCCTACGATCCACCCTGCCGCTTCTCCCACTCCTCCGGCGTCAAACATTTCGGCGTCCAAGCATGGATGGCCGCAATCTCCTCTTTCAGCGCCGAATTGACCAACCGATGCCGCGCGAGTGTTGTTTTCTTTGCGAACTGGGTGGAGACGATCATGGCCTCGAAGGCTTGGCCGCAGCCGCCTGTGGGTATGCTCGTTAGCCGCTTCTCATTGCTAAGGGGCATGACAAAGAGCGAGGCAAACGAGCAGAGGGGCGGTGCGTACCGGAAATGTCATTGATGTCGACGTGCGAGGCATCGAGCTTTTCTTTTAAGGTTGCTGATATGGAGTCGGGGGTTATGCCGGAGGTGTTGGCGGCGGCGGCGGCTTGGGTATCTGTTTCGGCGGCGCCGCTCATCACTGCAAAGAGTCGCGTCCGAGGTTGTGAAAGAGGTGTGAAGGCTCGATGTCGATAAGAGCGGTTGGGCCGAAGAAGGCGCTGCATTGATCTTTCTCTCAGCTTGTGGAAAAGTGTTGTCGAGGATCGTCTCAGAAGATGAGATCTGACGTCGATCACCTCGGCGTGATCTGATCCCTGCAAGCGGCTCATGCGGTGCTATCTCCGTAAAAGCAGGTTTGCCGACATGGGAAACCCTGTTACCGATGCCAACCAAAACGCCCTTCACTGCCTCATGTTTCGCAGAGCAGTGCGAAGCTTCTGTCGGGTTGCCAAGATGAGTACTTACACGACCGACAAGGCGAGCCCGTTCACTATGGCGGTGATGAGCTCTATGCGGAAGTTGTACGCATACCAATCATTGTGAAGCTGTTTGGTCTATGTTGACGAGGGACAGGTACCCAGAAGCTCTCGCCGAGGGTTTTGACAATACTGGCTGTGAGTATGGGATGCTGAATATGAGCTATATTTCTAATTTTCCAGGCTGACGTTCTGGAGAAGTGCTCCTCGAAGCTCCCTTCGACCCGATACGGCGGCAGATGAACTCCGTCCTCCTCACCATCGACCTCACGAAAGCAGTCGCCGACGAAGCCATTGAGCGCAAGGACTGTGTCGTGGTCGCATATCGTACGGTCATCTGCGAGATGTGAATACATGAAGCCTAGCTTATACGCGAAAGATCCCATCATCTTCAAGGACCTCAAAGCCTTGACCTTAGCAGACTCGCAGCAACAGTCCTTACTCCGCCTCGCGCTCGAGGGCATAAGCGTACGACTACCCCCAAGCTCCTCCACATAACAATGCTGAGATTTCCCTCCAGGTCTACTGCCCCCACACCGCCGTCGATGCCGCTCCCGGCGGCCTGGGCGATTGGCTAGCGGACATCGTGACCGGAACTCTAGGCGACCCCGAGCCTACGACCAAGACCGCAGAGCCCGAACACCAGGCGTCGCCTCAGGTCAAAGAGGATATGAAACCGCCGCGACGTCCCGGAATGGGCTTGCAACGAACATACTCGACTCCGCACTACCCTTCGCCACAGAAGTTGGAGCAAACAGAGCTAGAACCGTAGGGCATCACCCTCTCGCGGCGCCGTTGTAATTCCTGACCGGCATCTGTAGAGCAGCGGCCGACCACACTAGAAGCGTCATCCATCCCATAACCCACGTCGAAGGTAGCCCTCAGTCCCGCTTAATACGCTCCAGCTCTCGTATTGACAAATGGCAGGCTTTGAATCCGCTGGCATGGGCCGCCTCATCACCTTCTCCACCCCACAACCCCTCACCCACCTCATCGAGCGCATAGCGCGCGGCGTCGGCAACCCCGTCGGCTTCCCCGTCGCCATCCCTCAAAACCGGCAAGTCGAAGACATCACCGTGCGCACATGCGCCATCTGTGCCGGGTCCGGGCACTCGATCCTCAAGGACGTGGACGCCGACCTGCTATTCACGGGCGAGCTCTCGCACCACGAAGCGCTGAAAGCGACGGAAAAAGGGCAGAGCGTGGTCACGCTTTTTCACTCGAACACGGAAAGAGGGTTTCTGAGTAGTGTGCTCAAGGAAAAATTGACGGCGACGCTGCAGGGGGAGTGGAAGCGGGTGAGGGAGGAGGTGGAGAAGGAGAGGGAGGAGAAGGGGATTATGACGCCGGAGTGGGAGGACGCGGTCAAGGACGAGGATGTGCTGGTGGAGGTCAGTGAGAGGGATCGCGATCCCTATGGCATTGTCGTGTTGCAGAGTTCGCGGCAGGTGGGGAAACCGCTGAATTGATCCTAGAACAGCGAATGTGCTGGGGTGGTTTTTATTCAATTTTGATTTCGTTGTACATGCTTTTGGCCGAGGAGCGTATTGATACCCTTTAGCAATTCCCCTTCTGTTTAGCTGAGACTACGACCTAGAGAACATTTTCCGCTTTGGAAACTGTATCGATGTTAGCCGTTTATTCTTCGTCAGTAGAAGCAGACTAACCATCGACACCAGTATTGTCTGGTTCCACAGCCATCTTCGTCACCTGCCCATCCTGCGTCAAGAGAGCATACCGCTTGCTACGGTTGTTACCAAAGATGGCTGCGCTGTCGAAGGCGAGGTCAAGTTTCGATGTGAATTCTCCGGCGGGATCGCCGAGGAAGCGGATCTAGATTTGATGTCAGACGGAGCTAGAGTAGAATGATATGGAATGACGCCGGATTTTGGTAGCACGAAATGATTATATTGAGAAGAGAAGCGTAGGACAAGACTGTAAATAACTGGTATTTCTCGGCATGCAAGAAGTCACAAGCGATCAAAGAGGACGGTCTAGAGGTCTTACACCAGAGACACGGGCAGGATCGAGAGACTCGGACCAGGCCTTCATACTACGAGAAGTCAGCAGCAGGACGCGTAGCATTGATAGAGTGGACGGGGCTGCGTTCGGGCTGTACGCACACGAATGGATCATTGACAGACACGACGAATACTCGGTCCATATCCTTTAGCTTTGGGTTGTTGATGTAGCCGGGTAGATGGTTTGCTGAGCATGAGGGACCTGCAGATCCGTGAGCGATGGTGTACGTTGAGCTTTGGACTAGGCTGAATGTAGGGACAATGTGAAATGGATGAATCGTATGGAGCAATCGCAACATCTATTCATTCAAAAAGCAATGAGAGAGCGATCCAACGCTAAATGATGGATACTAGCTTTTGGAGATGCTATAAAGCGTGTCATCAAAGGAAAAAGCCTAGTGAAGAGATGGTTTGCATCCTGTAGGCTTTCACCAGTGCCTTTCTTCAGCTTCGATAGTCAGGCAAATCCCATGCGCTGGGTATGATGGTGCATCCTTCCTGACTGTTTTATCAAAGTAACGTTTTAACGACTTGATGGTGGACTGGCTGACCAGCGCAGACCCACGGCAAAAGCGGGAAAGCGTTGAACAATGCGAGAATGCTCCTGAAATAAACGCGCGTGAGGAGTGATAAGCGGGACATCTTGATCAGCTCTTGTAGAGTGCATTATCTCAGCGCATAGTATGCTTGCCACAATCGAAAAGAAGAAAAGTAAAGAGGTTGTTTGCTATGCTAGCATGCGCAGCGTCATTGGAGCATCCATTAGATACATGCACCTTAGCCTTTTCCAAATCTGGCAAACGCTTTGTGTAGTTCCCATAGAGTTTAAACCACTTACTGAATGCTGCAGGAACTCCAATGATGAGGCCTTTCCCTCGTGCAAGTTCTTTGGAGAGGTTCACCTTGTTGCCGGGCGAATCCTCGACCAGCTGTAAATTCGGAATATGGTCGCCAATATTAACAAACGCAGGTCTTGTGGCATGAAAGGCGCGTGTTCTGGTTGATGGCTGTGGCACGGTGCAAGCCAGTCGACGAGAGAAGCAGCGCATCATGTTGACGTGCGATTAGTACGGGGGTTTCGAACCTCGATCTGTCACCGAGGAAGGTTGCTCATAAAGTATCTGTTGCTAGTAGCATACTAAGTGAGCTGCCGTCCTGCTTTCGGGGTTTGTGGCTTGAGGGTGAGGTGCCCTGTGGCAACTGACAGGTCCTCGTCACAATCCCATTATTGCTTTTCAGAGGGGTTGACTCGGAAGCGTCCGCGCGATAATGTGAAGCTTGATCTCTTCTTACGGTCGTAACGTCATGCATGGGGAGATGGGGGGTGAATACGAGGCCTCGCAGATCTGGCAAGCCGAGAAGTGTACCCCGTCCTCGCGATGCACGCATGCCAAGATGCATATGCGCTTTCCTCGGGATACCAATCACTGTGCGCTGGACCCCTGCCCGCAGCCTTCGGTCGGTCGCTCTAAACAGCGGTGGCTGGAGCATAAAGTGGTGTTTGGAAAGGATGCAGCTGTCTCTGCGGGAAGGCTTGAAGTCAACAAGATCGCTGGGTCCCACCTGAGTCGGGATCGAAGAGAGGCTCGTGTACATGGGGTGCCATTATTGCCATTGCCGGTTGCATTCAGGGGCACGGCATTCCAGTCCAGGGAGCGGATGAACACCAAATCGTAAAGTAGTTCAGTCGATCACGCTCTTGGCTTGATTGTGTTATTTGAAATTGTGAATCAAGACGACAAGGTTGCTGCTGTACGATGTACGTGTGTCGGTTGATAAATGCATGCGACAGATCCCCCAGTGCGCCCCGCACATCCCTTCTACTTCGAGTCTGGTTTGACTTTGTCCTTTCTGCCATCTTCCCCGACTGCCGTGCTCTGGCCTGCCTCGTCGTCAATATCAATCCTTCCTCCAATTCCGATGCGGTACGACGACAACATGCATTCCAGTATGGGCGTCGGCGCCGTGGGTGCCAACAGTTCCAGCGATTTTGTAAGTTCGCTTCCGCACTCTGCCACCCGAGGTTCTCGCTCACCGTGCCCAGGTACGAAAGCTCTACAAGTATGGTTCCGTCACCAGCCTTGCAGGAACCCTACCTAACTTCAGTCGAGAATGCTCGAGGATCCGTCGTATTCGCAGGTGGTCCGATGGGGTGACGAAGGAGACAGTTTCGTCGTTCTCGAAGTAATTCCCCCGGGTAGACTGCAATAGTCGCGAATTTGACCTGGCGCAGAATGAGCGATTCACCAAATCCATCCTGCCCAAGCATTTCAAACACAGCAACTTCGCCAGTTTCGTCCGCCAATTGAACAAGTATGACTTCCACAAGGTCCGGCACAATAATGAGGAAAGCGGGCAGTCGCCTTATGGTCCAGGGGTAGGTTCGGCTCTTCCCTCGCTGGTCCCCTGATAAGACTAACAAGGTGCAGGCGTGGGAGTTTAAGCATCCCGAGTTCAAGGCGAACAACAAGGACTCCCTCGACAATATACGTCGGAAAGCCCCGGCCCCGCGGAAACCTACACAGGTCGTTGACGGCGACGCCGTCCCTGCGCAACAGATGGATCTGGTGAACAGTCAGCTGGTCGCAACGCAACAACAGCTGCAGCAGCTGCAAGAACGGTTCAATGAATTGAACGTGCATCAAACAATGCTATTGCAGGAATTGATAGGGGTACAAAAAACGGTAGTCAACCACGAGCACGTCATCCAGAATGTAATGAGCTTTCTCCATTCCGTGGATGCTAGACAGCGCCGCGACAGTAAAGTTGGGCCTCGATTTTCGATTCCAGAAGACAATGGCGCGCCAGCCCAGATTGTCGATCAGGGCCAGCAGCAGTTGTCGCCGTTGGACGACGAACCTGCCTCTCCGCTACAAAATGCCTCGAAGCTCTTGAACGACCTCAACGCAGACGTGCAGCTGAACTACAAGAATCTGGAGCACATGTCTGACCTTCAAAGTCGGGTGAATGCATCAATTTCAACGCCCCCTCCGGATTCTATCTCGCGAAACGGTCATATTCGGGCTCCAACGTCTGCGGGTTCGAGTTCGTCAATGGCGTACGCCAAGCTGCATAACACAGACCCAGAAGCGATCGTATATCCTGTGGGCCAGAGTAATGGTATCGATCCGATGTACAGTGAGCACATCAACAACATACCATATCCTATGCCACCGAAAGACCGAGAAACATCAGATACTCGAAGACCTGGGTTGGATATAAGGAAGAAAAGCACTCAAATAGATCCTGGCTGGATCAGACCGCCCCAAATTCTGCTTGTTGAGGACGATCCCACCTGCCGAAGGATTGGAGGCAAGTTCTTGTACTCGTTCCACTGTGCCATAGACAGTGCAGTAGGTCTTCGTAGTTGTATTGAATTGATGTATGCTGAAAAGTTGTAGCTCGATGGGCTCGAAGCGGTTAACAAAATGAATGCCGGGTCGAAGTACGACATGGTCTTGATGGATATCATCATGCCGAATCTGGACGGTGTTTCGGCGTGTCATCTGATACGGCAATTTGATCAAACCCCGATCATTGCAATGACCTCCAATATCCGAAGCGATGACATTTCGATGTACTTCCACCATGGTAAGCAATTCCAGGTCTTCCAATTCACTCTTGAGCCTAAACAATTCAGGAATGAACGATGTCCTACCTAAGCCGTTCACCAAGGAAGGTCTCTTGCATATGCTTGAGAAGCATCTGGGTCACCTCAAGAAGCTGCCAGATGGCATGGATCCGATGATGCCCCCTTCAACATCATCATTGGCACAAGGATCTAGCGGTCAATCGTTGAAAGATGAGAGCTCACCAAATCAGTCGCCGTCGACAATCTCGAATTGGCAATCACCTGGACAGTTCCAGGGTATCTCCCCGACTCACATTGCTCCTCCGAATCACTTCATGCAACCCATGCATCAGGCTGCAGCGTATGGCATGGAACAGAGCCCTATACAGTACCAGACTCCGAACATACCAATGGGTGTTCCTGGGCAAGCACAGCTCAGAAGACCAATCTCCGAGGTAGCCGCTGATGAATATCCAAACGATGTCAAGCGGCAACGGATGTACGGACAGCCGAATGCCGTACCAATCGGTCAGATGCAGAGAGGGAGGCCCGGCTGACAGGCTGAATACAATCATCTCATCTCCAATTTTCCTTCCATCTTCGCTCCGTATCCATGTCGACAGCATCAGCGGATATGGGGAAATGCAAACTTAGATTCTCTCTTCACCAATTCGAGCATCCGAGGAGGGTAATTCGTAGGTGACCAACATTTTACCAAACCTTCCTGGAAAGCACCCGGCTCCGTCAAAAGTACAGAGATGTATTTCTCCATAGGACTGCTTCGCGCTCTTCGTCACAAAGGCGGATCTACTCGACTGCAGACCAAGGTTCAGGACCGTCAGGTACTCCGGGCGCAGCTGTCATGGCGAGGCGGTGAGATTATATGTCGTCTGATAAGCGGCGGTTTTGGTGTTGATTCATACTCGAGGAGGAATGATTTATGGTTTCCCATAGTGGCAAGACTCTTCATCCGTGTAAAGAGCAATGAACCGCTTCGTCTTGAATGTGATGACATTTTCAACAAACTGGAAATGAAAGAGGGCGGGGAGCGAGGTTGATATAAGATCTCGTATGTTCTAGACTTGCTCGGATCCCAAATCTAGACCTTTTAGATGTCGCTCCGAATCTGGTTAGCGGCCCGCGTACCTGATCTACCTTACATAGAAAAGTACATCATGTGAGTGAAGAAAGTACATATTCGTCGATCATGCCACCAAAAGGTGCAAAAGGCCCCAAGGCCAAGCAGAAGCCGCAAGAAGAGCAGAGGGAAGATGTTCTGCAAGCTGTCGTACGCGGCCCCAAAGGATCACTTTGCACTATTCTGTCTCTGACTCAAAAAGGTCCTTGCTGATGCTTTCGAAACCCGCTTTGCGCCTTTTACCATTGAAGGTCCAAGAGTATTGTTTCACCACCAAGAATGGGAATTCATAGCCTTACATTATTCTCTAGTGCCTCCTCCCTCTCGCCAATACTCCCCTGATCGAGTATACTCTTGAGTTCCTCTCCCAATCCGGCGTGCAGGAGGTCTTCATCTATTGCGGTCTGCATACAGAGCAAGTAGAAGCCTACTTAAGGTACGTTTGACGGTGCACTACGGATTGCAGTCTTCGTTGCTCACCGTTATCCACTAACAGTACATCGAAATGGAAATCGCCGTCCTCACCTTTCCAAGCTCTCACCATCCTGAAGTCGACCGCAACATCCGTGGGCGACGCAATGCGAGATCTCGACAGTCGGGATCTCATCGCTGGAGATTTCATATTTGTCTCTGGAGACGTAGTGTCAAACATCGCAATCGAGCCGGCTCTGACCAAGCACCGGACGCGACGAGAGAAAGACAAAAATGCTATATTGACCATGGTCCTGAGGGAGGTCGATAAGGGGCACCGAATAAAGAGCAGAGGTCGACAGCCAATGTTCGTTATTGACCCCGATCGCGACCGATGCTTGCACTATGAGGAAGCCGGCTTTAGGAGCGGGAATGGCCACTGCATTGACATTGACCCTGAAATACTCACAAGCCATGATACGGTTGACATAAGAACAGACCTCGTTGACTGCTATATTGACATATGCACTCCGGACATACTTGGATTGTGGAGCGACAATTTCGATTATACCACATTACGACGCAGCTTTCTTTACGGGGTACTGAAGGACTATGAACTAAATGGAAAAACTGTCCATACTCATATAGTTTCAGACCAGTATGCTGCGCGGGTCAAGAACCTGAGAATGTACAGTGCGATTACCAGAGATATCATGGGCCGCTGGACATATCCTCTTTGCCCGGACAGTAACCTCTTGGAGGGTCAGAGCTATCAATATACCAAAGCTAGCATCTTTAAAGAAGACAGGGTATCATTAGCGAGGGCAAGCAAGGTGAGGCGAAAAATCGTACTTGGCGAAGGGACAAAGGTAGGGGAACGAAGTACAGTTACCGATAGCACTCTGGGAAGAGGGTCCTCGATTGGCAGCGATGTCGTGATATCCGGTTCGTATGTATGGGAGAACGTTTCAATCGGCAACGGAAGTAAGGTGAAGCAGGCGATTATAGCAGCCGAAGCAGTGGTTGGACGAGATTGCGTGATTGAGCAAGGCGCCCTCATATCTTTCGGAGTGCGGATTGCGGATAATACTACGGTTCCTAGCTACAGCAAGATCGTTCGGAAAGGATCAGGAGCTCAAGAAAGGGCCACTCAGACAGACAGTGGGTTGGTGAGCATCGGCGGCGAGGGCATGAATTACCAGCCAGACTCCAACGATGAGTCAGATGTGTCCAGTGCTTTTGGAGACCATACCTCCCAAGCTTGGCTCTCGGGATCTTCCATATCGGAATTCAGCGAGACAGAGTCTGAGTTCATGCCATCACCAGCCAGGTCCCGCCGCGGTAGTTATCGGTCTGACGTTTCCGAAGAATCGGCCCCCAACCGTGACTTCCTGTCAGAAGAAACTGCTAGTGTTCTTGACGGGCTGCAAAAAGGAGAGCTACCGGAGAATATCTTCTTAGAGCTTAACGCACGGCGCATGGGCGTCAACGCTTCGCAGCATGAGGTACGGCACGTCGTTGTGGCCGCGTTTCTGAAAAGGATGTCTAGCCTCATCAGTGAAGGAGACGAGCAACAAAACAGTCCTCTTGACGCGGTAACGGAAGTATGCAGTCATTACCAGGAGCTGGTCAGAAGGACGATTTTCGACTTCGACAAAGATCAGAAGCTTGACCAAGTCGACTTTCTGCTCCTTGTACAAAAAGAGTGTGTTGGGCGGACGAAGGGTGACAATCTGCTGTTGTTCATTGCCAAAGAGCTTTATGATCTCGAATTGATCGAGGAAGACGGCGTGCTGCAATGGTGGGAGGATCACAGAAGTAGCAGAGAAGAGATGACCAGAGTGAGAACTCTCACAGAGGAGTTTGTAAACTGGCTGAGACAAGCGGACGAGGAAGAAGAGGAAAGCGAAGCAAGTAGCGAAGAAGATTGAGAGACACTTCTAATTTGACATTAACAGATACCCAACAATAGCATAGTCCCGTATTGAATGCTTCAGCACATTATGCATGCCGTGCCAGCCATAACACCGTTTCGCTAAATGCCCGCAAATACTCCTCTCCAAAGGCCCCTATCTCACCGTATCCACAAACGCATCTATTCCTCCCTCCCTCGCCTTCCCTTCCGGTTCGGCTTCACCAGCAATTCCTTTCTCCCTTCTCTGCTTCCGCCTCTCCAGCTTTGCCGCCCTCTTCGTCGTCTTCATGTCTATCCTCTCCTCGTCACTCAGCACTTTCGGTCTTTCCTCTATAGGCGGCCCCCAAGGCGCTACAATCTCCGTGACTACGTGTTGGATTCGTCGACTCGTACGCAAGCCTTGTGCTATTCGGACGACATCGCCTTGTCGTAGGGAGGAATTGGGGTCGGCGACGAGATGAGATTTGTATTCAAGGAAGTGCTGGCTAGGATTAGCATACGGGGTAAGACGGCCCAAGGCGTTGGTCGAGAGGACATTGAACTATGCATGTAAGATGACATACCTTCTTCAAGAAGTCGTTGTAGGTCTGCCTTGCGCACCGGACTTTGACAGCCTTCATCATCTTGCCGGCAGAAACGACAACGCCGCAGAGGGGTTTCATTTGGGTTGCCATACCGATAGGGATTCAAAGCGGAAACGTCGAAGGATCATTCGTATGGTCTAGAGCACGTTGCTTTCGAGACCGTCGTTCTATATCACATTGAATGCGAGCTTCGTCCCAGTAGTAGAAGGTTGTAGTGTGGTGAAGCACCTATTCGGGCTGCTCGCCGCTATTTCGGCACTTCGGACCGAATAGAGCTCCCAACGCTCCCTCTTGAGGCTTCTGTTTGTAGCGGTTGCCTGCCGAATCTGAAGCTCTTTGAACTTCCAGGCCTAAAACACAGCTCCTTGCTCCCGGCTCTGCGTGTTCAGAATTTCTATCAATATCTCCACAGATGCACCAATATGTTCATGCTACGGAATGGTATGTCTCCCACCTCAAAGTCCTCTTGCAATACTTGTACTGGTTACGTCGCACTTGCTGATCCCGAGCTTAGTGACGAAGTATTTGTTCGGTGATACCTCAAAGGAATCCATAGTCGAAATACCTCAGGGACAGCTCTACCTTGTCCGCCCTCTCTCACCCAAAGGATACTCAGAGCTCATCTTTAAAGATGCCGCGGCCACAATACGGCGGACAGGCCAGGAATTCCAGTATCAGCTGGTGATACAGCGTGCCTACGAAGAAGGCGAGGAAGAGCTTCTTGCCGAAGAGGATGGTGAGGATGGAGTGCCGGAAAGCATAGGAGCAGAGAAGGACGAGAAGACATTCCTACTTGACGAGGGTCTACACTTCAGATCGGAGATAAGAGAAGGAGGCGAGAAGGTTCTTGCTTGGCGAGATTTGAGTGGAGATCCGGGTGATCTCTACGAATTCGTTTGTGACAATTCAGTTCAAGCTGGTGAAGTAGGCACTTTCGAGTTTGTTGCCATGAAATGCCAGTACGAGCGCAAGACGCGGAAACACCAAGAGAATGCTACAGAGAGGGACCTTGAGCAATTCAACTTCACAGAGCAACCAATTCCAAGCGCAAGTCCTGTGGCCAGTCCCACAGTCAAATCCACCATCTCGAAGTCCTCTCCTCAGTCGAAAAAAATGACCAAGGCCGAGAACGCTGAGCTAGCAACGAAGGCAAAGTCAAACCCGAAAATGAAGCCGCCAGTAAGAGAAACGGAGCAAGCTCCAACGGCCGCACCGAAGTCCGCCGTGCATCCTGTGGGGACCGCCGTACTTGCCAAAGAGAGAGCGGAACTCCATCTATTCGACTTCCAATCTGGTACATTCATTCTGCAAGACTCTAACATATACGCCACCGTGTCAGAGGTTGGGACATGGCAATACTGGCTGCAAATCATGAGCAGTGAGAAGGACTGGCTCGGACAGCCTGTGGTTGCGGACATCAACCCCGTCTTCAACTTTGAATACCTTTCGTTCATCTTCAACCACTACACCGAGGATGGCTCGGCGTACTCATGGCTTCTCCGCTTCAAGGACCAGGAGACTGAAGAACGTTTTCAAGAAGGCTTGATGCAGGCGCTCTGGGAGCAACTCAATGAGACGAGGTGGAAGAAGACCGACAAGGATGAGCAACAGTATGTCCTTGATGCCTTCCAGGACCTTACCATGGAGGACGCGCCAGAAGGTGAGGAGGAAGAAGGGGAGGAAGAGACTGAGGACGATGGCCAGAAAAGCGAACATTATGATAGCGACGAGTCGGAAGATGATGTTGTCATTCGAGATGAGGACGGCAATGTCAATTCGCAACTTGCCGTTGGCTACAAACATGACCGGTCTTTCGTCGTACGCGGTTCGAAGATCGGAGTCTTCAAGCATACCCCGAACAATAACCTGGAATTTTCGACGAACATTTCCAAGGTTGAGACTCCAGGAGGGAAGCTATTCAGCCCGTCGAAGGTCATGTTGCATCAAGAAGATACAAATATGATATTACAGAAATCAGACGATCCTCACTCGTTGTATCGCATGGACCTCGAGTATGGTAGAGTTGTAGATGAGTGGAAAGTGCATGATGATGTGCCTGTGAAGACGTTTATGCCAGCCCAGGTAAGATCCTTCCCAGTCTCAGCAACGGAACACGATGCTGACTAGTAGCAGAAATTCTCCCAGATGACCGGCGAGCAAACCTTCCTTGGAATGTCACATAACGCGCTCTACCGTGTCGATCCTCGCCTTTCTGGCAACAAGCTGGTCGACTCCGAATACAAACAGTACACCAGCAAGAATAAATTCTCCACGGCAGCGACCACAGAGAAAGGTTTCATAGCTGTTGCATCCGACAAAGGAGACATTCGCCTCTTTGACAAATTAGGCCTCCGTGCAAAGACCGCAATCCCAGCCCTTGGCGAACCCATCATCGGTCTCGACGTATCGGCAGACGGCTCCTGGGTCCTCGCCACATGCCGGACGTATCTCCTACTCATCGATTCGATGCAACACGAGGGCAAGAACGAAGGCAAAACCGGCTTCGAACGTGGTTTCCCCAAGGATAGCAAACCCCAGCCACGCCGTCTCGCCCTGTCACCTAGCCACGTCGCGCAGTTCCAGTTTGAGACCAAAGCGCCCCTGTCGTTCACTCCGGCACGCTTCAACACTGGAGTCGATGACAAGGAGACTTCCATCATCACCGCTACTGGCCCGTTCATTGTCACTTGGAACATGAAGAAAGTGCTAGCTGGTCGCAAAGATCCTTACACGATCAAGCGGTACGAGGAGGAAGTCAAAGCCGATGACTTTAGGTATGGCAGTGACAAGAATGTCATCGTTGCATTGCCGAACGAAGTCAACATGGTGGCGAAGCAGACTTTCAAGAGACCGACGAGGGAAAGCATTGCTGGTCCAGGTAGATTGAGCGGTGGTGGGAGAGCAAGTGGGACGCGGAGCGGTAGGCTGGCGAGAGTCAGCATCGTCGAGGAGGCCTTCTAAGAGACCAGAGAAGGTGTAATGCCATGATGATGAGCACGCAATGAAGCTATGACGTCTGGCGTATATGGACGGGTCTGGTTTTCGAGATATCCCATCGGCATCATTGGTTCAGACTGTGCTTTGCATACATAGATAATACGACATGATGAAGAGTGCAATCTTGCCGTCAGGTGTGACGCATGAATGAATGACCAGTGGCCGATGATATCAAAGTCTCTACGTCGAAAATGCGCCCTCCTTCCAGCCCCAGGCCTACACTCCTCCGCCCCTGCCCACAACTCCGAGCCTCTAGATAACAAGAAACACAAAAAGCCCTGTCATCACAACAAGTTCAGTCAATACGGTCAGAGACGCGATCCTCCCCACGAAAACCTCCTGGGTAGGGCCAAGCGAGCAGCATTGGCGGCGACCCGCTTTCAAGGCCGAACAGCTAGGGTGTGGGACTATGAGCTTCCCGTGGAAACCGATCTAGACCAAAATCTCGGACAGGGAACGACATTTTGAGAATTGTTGATATATGTGAATTTTGTTTGGGATGAGTAGATATGGGGCGTCTCGGCTGGGAATGGTGGTTTTTTGTAGAAAACGTGGTGTTCGTGGCGAAGGATTCGCGTCTGACAGCTGTTGGGTCTCTTTGGGTGCGGGATGGATGTGGTAGAGCGAGTATAGACACGAGTATGAGAGCAGGGGGGGGGTTCACCTATTTTGATAGTGCTGAGGCGGGGAAGCGTCATCGTGTCACTGTTTACTATTCAAGATACCCTGAAGGTCCCCGAGTGACAAGAAGCTGATTCTTCGCCGTCCGTTTATTCGAAGGTCATCACGTGGGATACCTTTTGGTCAATGGCCGTGCAGGTGGCTGGTTGAGCTCTTGCTCTATGTACTCTTTGTGGACTTGTAATCCATCTTTTGTTTTCCCCAGAGGAGATTCCTAGATTTCAGGAGGCAGTATTTGCGATCAGTGATTCTTGATTTTGGGTAGGCTGAGACGCAACAAACAGCTCTGAACCGACTCTGATGGACCCCCCCTCCTCGTGACCAGATAACACTTTTCGAAGTCTTGCAGTCTTGTTTCCTCAACAAAGAGTTATTTTCGACGAAAACTTATAGTCACAATGTTGTTCGCCTAGATAAGTGTTATAAGTTTATCTGCGAAAGTTTTCTCATAGACCTAATATTCACAAAATTGTTGTTCGCCCACGTTGCCATCTTTTTTGGTCACGAGGAGCCCCCCCTTTAAGGTCATTCTAAGAGAGGCTAGATGATCGGCCGGCTGAGGCGCTGCCAGCCATTCCGGCCCGATGAGCCTCACAGCTCATCGATGATCGAAGGGACACCGTCGTCCGTTCAATGCACACCATCTGTCCCTTTCGTCTCCGATTCTACTTCATGAAAGACCTCAGGATCAATTGCACTTAAGCCAAGCACCAATGCCACCCTGTTAACCCAATGACGTCCACTCCCACTTCACGCGCGTCCTCCACCCACTCCACCTCATCCTACCTCTCCTACCCCGTCACGCACATCGCCTCCAGCCTCTACCGCCGCCTTACCGAACCCACCCCACCCCCCCAACTCTCAACAAACCCCTCCTCCGCCCGCCCTCCCCCTCTCCGGATGCACTCCAACAACGGCATCTACACCCCTTCCCACCGAACCGCCTCGCCCTTCCAACCTCCGCCGCTGACTCCCCTCTCACTAGTCGGCACCCCCGCGGGCACCCTGGAGTCAGCGCAGATTCTGACAAAAGCGCTAGCAGAGGAGATTAGGCTGCTTGTGCCTCCGAGGCTGCAGCTGGCGGAGAGATGGCGGTTGGTGTATAATCTCCAAGAGGATGGCGTGAGTCTGGCGACGCTGTACAACAAGTGTGCGGAGCTGGATGTGCCGAAGATGTGGAGTTTTGTGTTGGTTGTGAGGGATGCTGCTGGCGGTGTAGGTCCTTTCCCCGTCCCGTTTTGCTTCCACAGTCGATATCCCGCTCTTCTGGACGCATCTAATGGTCTTCAATTGGTAGATCTTCGGAGCCTACCTCACCGACGCGCCTCACCCCTCCACCTCCTTCTACGGCACAGGGGAGTGTTTCCTCTGGCGCGCCTCCATCATCCCCCCCTCCGCCATCCTAGCGAATCTCCCCCCACCGCCCTCAGCGTCCGACTCAGATACCCTAGGCCGCAGCACCACTATCGTGTCCCCCACAACAGCGCACCATCTTGCCCCAGCTTCGAGGACCAATGGGCATGAAGCATCACCGATGAGAAGCGGTGCCACCACACCAGACCGAATACGATTCAAAGCGTTCCCATACAGCGGGATCAACGACTATCTGATTTTCTGTGAGCACGGTTTCCTGAGCGTAGGCGGTGGGGATGGGAGGTACGGGTTGTGGCTTGACAAGGTGCTGGAAAGAGGGATCAGCAGTCCGTGTATGACGTTCGGGAACGAGGGGCTGAGCGAGGAGGGCGAGAAGTTCGAGGTCGTGGGGGTGGAGGTGTGGTGTATCGGGCACTGAGCGGGCGTTTGGCGTAAAGGGCAGCTTTTGCGTCTGGATTGGCATATTTTAGAAGATACCCCATATCGGATGAACGTTGGCAATCATCCCATAGCACTCTCGAAAAACGTATTGACGGAATGAACTATGGAACTGATCGATCAGTGACAAGACATCGCTGAAGAGGCAAAATATTAACCGTATTGCGTACCTGGTCACGACACCTCTACAAAGACGTAAGGGCTATCGTGCGGAGCAGGTTTCTGTGCCGCAGCCGGGAAAGTGAAAAACGATTTGGCCTGCGAAACACATCTAAAATTTCGCTTTGCAGGTCTATCACCAACGCAATTGATGGTATCACGATGTCAAAATTCTACTGCTAATACAACTTGATATGCTCTACAACTTGTGCATAATTTTGAGATATGTAGATGTGTGTTGACGCAAGTTGTAAAAATGCTTTTGTTTCGTTCGAGACTTTTTCGAATTTTAGAGTTGTTATTGTGTCAAGCAGGTTTCTGTGCCGCAAGACAGTTTGAGCGAGATTTTAAGAATTTTTAGACTCTCGATTCTACAACGCACGCTTGAAGTTTATGTCTCAAAATTATGCAGAGGTTGTAGAGCATATCAAGTTGTATTAGCAGTAGAATTTTGACATCGTAATACCATCAATTGCGTTGGTGATAGATCTGCAAAGTGAAATTTTAGATGTGTTTCGCAGGCCAAATCGTTTTTCACTTCCCCGGCTGCGGCACAGAAACCTGCTCCGCACGATAAGGAAGGAAGACGACAAGACAGTCGTTCCAGTGACTATCCAAGTCTTGCCACAACCGAGTGCAACCATTCTTGCTGACGTAGGGGGCAATGATACCAATGCAGCCCACGGAACCAAAGCTCGACGAGATCGCTACAGCGCCGTTTTCGAGGAGCGAGTGGTAGTAGGATGACGATGGCAGGACAGGGGAAGAAAGCGCTTCGGGTTCAGTTGTTTTTGGGATGGAGACGACGAATTCATGTCTGCTGCGATCTAGCAGGAAATGCATGCAAAGGACCGGAGCGGCTTGGAAAGCTAAGGTTGATCATGCGGAGCGGGAAACAAGGACCGTAGAACCAGTAGGTCCGGGCCGCAATTGGGTGGAGTGTGGGATACGCTTGGAAGATTATAGCAGAGAGGGGCGTTGCAACTACCCATGATCGCCATCTTGAAGACCATTGGCGATTTGCACCAGAAACGATCGGCTCCAAGAGCAAGAATCTTCATATCAGACATTCGTACCTTACGGGAGTCAAGAGCCCTGTTTGCATTGCTAATTGAGGATCGTAGAGGGGATTAAGGCCCGGAAGGTGATGATGTGGTTTGAGATGGCAAGCATCGTATGGAAGCCAGGGGGAGATACTGTAGGATGGGTAATAGTTTGCTTCATGGGATCAGGTCGCAGGACCGCTCACAAGTGTTGTTACATAACGTGCCAAGCAGGTAATGCCAAGGACATAACGTTTTAGCGTTCTTTGATGATTCGCGAATGCGAGCCTGATCGCGGAAGGCGTGTTAATCCCTGTTAATTCCCACTTTGCTTGCGGCGAACGCAATCATCTCTTTGTTTACATCACGTATGATTTGGGATATGTATGTTTCTCTCAATGTTGTCACTCTATATTGTTAGCAAGGTAAGAGATATCTCCTGATTATTGACTTCTCTCCTACTTGCCTGCTTGCCTGCTTGCCTGCTTGCCTGCTTGCCTGCTTGCCTGCTTGCCTGCTTGCCTGCTTGCCTGCTTGCCTGCTTGCCTGCTTGCCTGCTTGCCTGCTTGCCTGCTTGCCTGCTTGCCTGCTTGCCTGCTTGCTTGCTTGCTTGCCTGTCTGCTTGCCTATCTGCTTGTTTAACTGTTTGCTTGTTTAACTGCTTGCTTGTTTAACTGCCTGCTTGTTTAATTGCCTGCTTGTTTAATTGCTTGCTTGTTTAATTGCTTGCTTGTTTAATTGCTTGCTTGCTAAGTTTCTTGCTTGCTAAGTTTCTTGCTTGCTTGTATAGCGACAACAACATTGTTTTATTTCTATGCAAACATATCTCGTCGCGAGAGAACATTACATTCAGGCGACGAGACATGCTACTTTCTCTCAATGTTGCCATACTAGCTTGTTAGACATGATTGAGAATATCTTTATTCTTCTCTTTGTTAATTATTACACAATTCGTACGTTCTCGCCTAGGTTTCCTTTATACCTCTAACTATAAAGGGTTATCACTAATTATTTAAGATGTCAAAACATTCGTTGAGATCCAATTCATTCAATACTGTACGTCTCAATTTTGTCAACTTTTTTTTGACGTACTGGGCAACCACATTACAAAGTACTTATGTAAATTATCTCTACGTTCGTCGCTAGCTATTATATAGGACTCGCGACGAGATGCAATATATATATACATTGAGTGCGTGGTGTTGCGTAGAAATTTAAAAGGTCGACTTGTTCTAAATGTGCAAGTGAGAATCGAGAGTACTAAAAAAAATATTTAGCGATCAGGCTTTCTATCGCCATGAACCTCTTCTTTACTAGCTATATTGGGTTAGTCGAGCTTAATCTTGGCACGCTAATTAATAGTGTGCTTGGCATGTAATAGTATACGCGGTAGAAAGACTGATCCCATGAAGCAAGGTAATAGTACCAGCTCTCAGAACACTTCTCGGTGGCACGTGAAGTCGCTCTGAAATTTGGATTTCGGAGACGTACCTTTCATCTAGGTAAAGAACTCCCTGTACACGTATACCGCCGTTATCTACCGCCTTGCCTAAAGCTCAAAGCGATTACTAGTCATATTAGCCGACTGATGAGACTGGTAATTCGTGCTGGTGTCGCTGTCATGCTCGAAGTCCTCGTACTGCCCAGATCGATTCCTTGGACGTCTTTCCCTCGGTATTCTACCGAGGCCTGGTGATCTACCGCCATAGGCTTCAGAAGTACAAGCATGGCAGGCATTTAGTCGCTTTCAGGAACAATTTCCGTGCTTTGGCATCTCGATCGGCTGCATGATCGCCTCATTTGTCACGGCTGTCCCAACCTCTTGGGAATCGGCAGCCATCGTAACAATCGCCTTCCCATCAATGACTTCGACACCATCTTCTGATGCCGACTCACTGGCATTGTCCTCAGAGGACTTCATTAGCCCCAACTCCCCCGACCTCTCACGTGCCTTCTTCGCCAGAGCCTCTCCCTCACCGTCCCCATACTCAGCCTTGCGCTTCTCGCCTCTGTCCGTACTCCCGGGCTGCTGTTCGCCGTCCGTGACGCCCTTGTCTTCCTCCGCCTGGTTGCTTTCCCCTTCTCTACTGCTTTTCAGCACTCCGCCCTTTCTCTTGGGCATAGCCTTCAAGAATGCTTCGCCCCAATCCCCACACTCGAGCCACTGGAGCATGATTTCAATTACGTGATTCGTAGCCAGCACAGCTCGGGTGCTCATCTGCATATAGTCACCGATGGGTAATTTCGCCGTTTTGACGTTACGATCCATCGCCTTCTTGTAGCAGATGCCCTTATGACGGTTTTTATCAACAATGCCGCCAACAATGTACGTGCTGTAGGGCGATAGTGAAGATAGAGTATTCGGACTGTCGGATGTAAGATAAACAACTTCGCCAGCTTCTGAATGGTCTGAAGCTGTTGGCGTTGCCTCGTCATAAGCGATGGGAGCCAGAGCGCCAGCTAATCTTCCGCTGTTGGGTTGTCTCATCCGGTCTCCTGCTTGGTTAGCTGCTTCCACGAAGTCCTCTTCGATGAACTTGACTCCTTTCCATGAGCGATGATGACCTTCTAATAAATTATCGAATCTCTCCTTGAGGTCCCCTCCGAATGAGGAAATGACAAGATGAGCCTTATATGGAGCGTGATTGTTATCAGAGTAGCACCTCGTGATTTGAGCACCCAATGATCTGCGCTCAGCGTCTACCATCAGATCATCGAAACCACAGTCAATGACCAGCGTGATGGGAAGCTGGACCGGTTGCGGACGGTGATGTCTTCTTGACTCGCCTTCGTCGTTGTTATTTGCTTCTTGAGTGTCTTCTGTAACAGCAGATGATTGCAATGCAGCGTCTTCACGCGCAGCACGATTCCTGTGCTTCTTTTCCTTCTGCTTTTCTTTTCGGATGGCTTTTCGCTTGTCACGGTTGGCCTCCCAATCGTGGTCGCGCTTTAGCTTCTTGAGCTTGTTCTTCGATAGCGGAAGTTTATCCTCCGCAATCGCATCCATGGCTGGTAAATGATGTGCTATAGGGATACGAAGGTATCTCCCTTCGACAGTTTTGGTTGGTTCTCGAGCGCTTCTTGAAAGTCGACGATAGACGAATGCAAAAAGAGATAGTTGCGTAACAGAGGGAACTTTTAGAGAAATTGTCACTATTGTCAAGAGAAAAGGAGACTTGCGGACGAGACGCATCTACAACGTTAAATGCCCTCCAACTTGGCTGTAAAGGCACTTGCTTGACATAGAAGGGATTTTGTCTGACACAACCATCTTCATATTCTAGTAGAATAGCTGGACATCTTATCGTTTGCCACTTTCATCGGAAAGTCTTGTTTGATGCATATAAATATCGCATCGAAGGTTTAAGGAGGGTTGAGTCAAGAAGCTGAGGTTAGGGCTATACTTGTGTAGAGGACGCTGAAAGCTTATATCAACGACCTATCCACGACCTCAAGCTGAGATCCAGCATCCACCCCGAGCACTCCATCTAGGTAACTCGATCACCCACGGCGCCAATGGGTCAGGATCTCCCCCCAGAAGGCGGCTATGAGCCAGTTCAGTACAAAGTTTGCTCAATACATTCCATGTCTTGTTATCGACCGCTAACCTTGCCCAGCGCAACCTTCCCGCCCGGGGATTCCGCCCAGTCTGGTATCTTGCCGCAATGGGCACGATAATGGCTTATGGCTTCTGGCGCTACGGGAAAGGAGTCAGGGAACATAAGTAGAGCGCCATCTTTTCTCGAGCCGCCTCAAGCGAGGCTTGGGTCGAGCCGGTGCCCTGCATGAGAGAAAGCTGACTTCTGCGATCGCAGTGAACTGGCTCGTGAGAAGATGTGGGCGCGCATTCACTTGATACCTTTACTACAGGCAGAGGCGGACCGAGACTTGGTGCGGCGGCACTGGGCGGAACAGGGGAGGGAGAAGGAGCTGATGGGGGTGGAGACGAAGGTGTATCACAGTGACAGGTGTGTACGACAGCATATATGTTCTTCCCTCAGAAGGCGCTATCCGTGGTTCCCATGTAGAAAAACTCATCGCACATCAGAACGACGGCTTGGATGGTGTGCTGACATGGGGTATAATTACAGATTCGTTCGCCCGACCTTTGCGGTCACACCAACTCATACTACCAAATAAGCTGCATGTCAACGCCTTTCTAAGGTCCAATACCTCGGAGTTAAAGAACATGCACTTGTGCATGCATGGCAGAAGTGATCTTGAACGCCATATGCGCCACGCTTCCCAAGCCCAGTTCCCCCTATTTGAAGATGTCCACGATGCCTTCAAGATCCGGGCTCCGTGGCTCTTTAGCTTCCACATCCATATCGGCAGTCACGTACTTTTGCTGCATCTCTGATCTGAGCTTTCTGGGGTCAGCCTTCGGTATCTTTCCCTGTTCGCTGATGCTAACACTCCGGAGGTCTTCCAGAAGATTCAGAACCAAAGCTCGTTGATGACGGGGATTATTTGCAGCGTTGTAAACCTCCTTGACTGCGCGATCCACTTTCTCTGTAGTCATTGAAGGTAGTGAAAGTAGAATTAGTTGGGGGGTTTGAGTCCTGGGCAGATATGTGAAGATAATACTTCCTATGAGCGAGGCCAAGTCTTTTTGTAGGTCAACAAAGTATGGATCATGCAGCGAGGTTATACACGCTTTGAGGACTTCAATCGAGATGAACTCTCGAACTTCATTCGCCACATCACTAGGGCCAGCAAAGTCGGGTATGATCGACCTTAAAACGCGGATAATGAGGGTGCAGGATCGTGTGTCACGCATACGAAGCGCGTGGGTGCAGAAGAGTATGACAGGCTTCAACACTGACGGGGTGCTCAATACGTAATCGCGCATCGATTCCTGGTCAGCGTAACCATCCTCATTTACGGTTCCGTTCGATGTTGCTTCCGGGCGAGGAGGATCTGTATAATTTCAGCGCTCGATTCTCGAGGGCTGGAGTTTTTAAGTAACTTACGTGGTTTTTGAGGATCTAGAAGACTAACCACCAACATCACTGAGGTACTCGTCAGCTGACGAAGAATGCTCTCATCACGCATTTCGTCGGATAGGTTATCATCAGAGGAAGAGTTGGTCTTGTGTTCTATCCTGTCCCACTCAGCGCTGGCCTTACGGTCTAGTTGTTCGAAAAGTCCCGTAATCACTGGCGGAAGAAAGTGGGCTCGTGACTTTGCTGGGCAAGCCACGATAATTGGCCGTATAATTTCAACTAGGACTGACATCTGGTGAGTCGACAAGGCGCAGGCGTCTGTGAACAGGGCACGTGCAAGTGGCTCCGGTAGGTCTTCGAAGCTATAGAACTGATCCTGAAGAAGGCTCATGTGGGACAAGACTCGATAGCCAGTTTCTCGTATTGCTCTCAACGTTGCCCGGACCGACGAAGCTAGACCCTCCAACGTCGTCCTTGTCTCGCCAACTCTGGCATAGAACTCGTCGCGACTCCCTGAAGAAATACCTACCTGCCAGAATCGATCCGTAAGGAACCGAGCAACAATGCTCTTCATTTCCAGAGGAAGATCAGACCACTTCGCGGGATCGTGGAAAGCATGCGCCTGACTGATGAAACGCAGTAGATTTGGAAGAATCTGAGGAATGCTTCTCCGCCACAAATTACAAGCCATATCGAATGTTCTTGAACCCGGCTCAACCTTTTCTGTAGACACACTCAAGAGTGTCTTTGTAGCTCGTAATGGAAGGCGCTCAAGAGCGTTCTGCATGCGCGTTTGTAAAGTCCTGCCATCTTCGTCCAACGGCTGCGATGACCAGTCTTGAATCCGATGTATCGCTCGGGTTGACGCATACATTTGGATGCCTCCCATGCCCAGTAGCTGACAAAAGCTATCGAAAGTGGACAACGAATGGCTCAACCCACTATCTTGCCATTGCAAAGTGAGTGGCTGGAGGAAGCGCTCGAGCCATCGCTCCCGCGGTTCGAGGTCTACAGTTGTAGCTCTATGCGTGATGATGAAAAGTATGGATGAGTATCGCACCCGCGTCTGCTCATCACTGGCTGTAGCTCGCGAGACCTCGTTGATTCTTCGCTCAATCTCGTCGAAGATCGAGATATAATAATCAGCGAATCGCATCGCAAGGCGTTGTAGTTGGTGAAGGCGGAGGATTTCAAGATCCTTGACAGCATCATCATAGACCCGGGACCCGGGGTCGTCTCGGCATCGTACATTCAGAGTATAATCGAAAACCTTGAATGAGAATTGGGCGTATCGTTTCAGAGGTCCAGTTGCGAACACTACCGCAAGCTCGATGATACGCTGTATTACCAAAGGATCCTCGAAGGTCAATGTCAGGAGGCGCTCGCACCACGTCTGTAGGTTCGAAAGCAGAACGTCTTTTTCATTTTCATTCTGTAGGACATTCGGGTGGGATAGCCATTTTGAACAACCTTTCAGCCCCGCCTCGATGACAGAGAACTGGGCGTCGATCCTCAAAATTGGGATCGAAGTCTTCGAATAGTCCTGGCTTTGGAAAGCCGGTTGGCTGTCATACAGATGATCGAGAATCTGGTCGGCCTGCCCAAGAATGTGGTAGAGAGCGTCAGCTGGCTGCTGTTCGACTATCGACGCTACGATGACATTGCAGAATCTGTTATAATTGCCGAGAAAAGCGTGCTTTTCTGGCATTGTGTCTACGTCCTCTTTCAGGAACATCATGCTTGGATCGTTGGAATCTTCCGGCAACGCCTCGTATCGAATAAGCCGTTGACTTGATATTTCGAGGAGCTGGCCGAAAAGCGCCGTTACAGCGGGCAAATGTCCATACGTCTCTGAGCTCAAGAGCTTCGTCCAAAGGTGTAAAGCTGGTATAGACACATGAAGGCTTTGGCTTCCAGCCACTTTCAACAGGAGACCGAGAAATGCAGCTAAATCGTAGTTTTCAGTTACATATGTAGGTCTTTCTTCAAGGAGCCTGCCGACATCAAACATCATCTGTTCGAGCTATTAGCTGCTGCAGTCAACGAGGAGAACAACGATACCTACTCCCGCAAACTTCTTCAAAAGTAGATAAGTCTCATCATCAACGCTCGTTGGGTCAAGGTTACACCAATCGTACAGCCTTGTAAAAACATCCACGGTCTGCTGTCTGTACATCGGACAGACTAGGTTAGTAAATTCGTTATTCGAAAATCTAGATCGTATGTACAGATTAGTCAAGACCTCGATGGCAGCCTGTCAGGCATCAGCTCTATCATCCTGAAATTGTAATGTACTAGGTCATCTACCAATTGGACAGGGATAGCAGGCACGGAAATACAGCTGCATATCCTATCAAAAGTGTGAGAGGTCATCAAGGCTCCAGGAATGACCCATGACATGACAGATTTGAGAGTAGACAGAGCTGTTATTGCATAAGCTTGCTGGACTTTGGCCATTTGGTCGTCTTGGATGCACCAATTCAGGAAATCCCCAATGCGGGAAAGCCAGCCTTCTTCTCCATACCTGACATTGATGCTTGTCTCGCGATCTGGAAAGTCTTCGAGGAGCACACTCGCTGGCGTGAATATTTCCACGCAAGCTCTGTTCAAGCTCGTACCCCTGAGGCCAGCTGTAGCATCTTCGCGTCCGAAAGTGTCTTCCGATAGTGTTTCCAAAACCGTCAGCACAAGGGCCTTTCGAACGACGGGCCCATTCCACAGGCGAACTAAAAGCTCATCCATGTCCATCCAGTCTAAGGCCCAGCTCCTCTTCGCTATCTCGACCCATATTTCCGCAATTTTATTTCGAAGGTAAAGAGGGTCCTCTTCCGTGACCTCTTGAGCTAAGTTCACCACCCAATTTTGCAGAGCCGCGGTTTGTTCTCCCGTGTATTGTGCCCATCGATGCCGTATAGCATTCTCGAGTAGGGAGAGGCCGTAATGGCGGACGATGGCTGGTTGATTTCGGTTTGAAGCAAGTGAAAAGCCATTATATGGGGCCTCTTCATTATTCTTGACTCCGTCCAGGAATTTCGATGCATCCTGACGAAGACTGTTAAGTGATCTAGGGTTATGTATAACTTCCAAAGCTTGAATGGTGTGGGCGTTGGTATCTGAAGCTTCTTGATGTTCCCAGTCCGCCTGACCGCCGGGTTTTGTAAAGCCGTTCATGTCGGGTGCATGCAATATTCGAGATATCTCACTACTTTAGTATTGTGTACAATACATCAGGCCATATATGCTCTAGACTCCAGAGACAGTCAATGAGCTTGTCAGGGATACTTATACTAGCATATGTGAAGACCAGCAATTACGACTGATAAAAGGTCGAAGCTGACCCCGTCGATGAATCTAGACTTTGTCACTCTCTGGCTTCGCAATAACCGTCACGAGATCAAACAATGAATCAAAGTCTTAAACCTAGATTATATGAGCTCGTGATAAATCAAGGGCTTCACTGGCTGATTCAGCTCATGTCTGCTGTCACGATATACGATGTTAGGCTCGACAGTATTTTGTGATAGAGCAAGTGAGTACTGTACCCTGAGGCTCGGTGCTGCCGCCAGCCCCTACTCTCTGTAGGATCAGGGGGTCACATGATGGACACTATGAATATTGTGGGACTCTTCTAATGACACCCCTTGTAGCTGTTTACACTAGACACGAATGTCTCAATTGAGGACTGATGCCCCGATTTTTGCACAATAGATCAAGCTAGAGATAAGGTGGTAGCACTACGAACCAACGTTAAGATAAGGTCTGCATAGGGATCGATGTACAAGTGTATCAATTAACTCGACCATAGAAGGATTTTTGGTGTGAAAGCTGACAGACCCGATATCTGAATTTTTCAAGCGCATTGTTGATCTCGACAGATGCTCTAGCCCCTTCTTGAAGGGTTAAGCGGGCAGCGTTCAGCTGCAGCCAAACTTGAAGTATGCTGAACAACAGTGCCTAGCTCAACAAGACCCGAATTTCGCCACTGGTGCGCGGAAAGATGGTTCTCAATTGGAAGCGGTCTTCCTCCGCTCTACCTGGGTCGCTTCGGACCATGTCGTCCAGCATCGTCAACTTACCTTCCACGAAGTCGAATTCTTCACAGAACCTTTCTGCTGCTTCTGCTGTGATTTCACTACTAAGATGCTTGTTAACCAAATGCTTGAGGTTATCCATTGCATCCATCAAGGCTGACGGAAGAAAATCATCAAGCCTTTGACTGGCAGCCCGAAGAGCCGTAGGCTGAAATGACGGAAAGTCGGCAATCCTCGATAGCTCTTGAGGAGATTCGTCTGGCAACAGAGCTAAAGCGGCGACTAGAGGATGAAGGCCCGAATGATGTAGAAAGTAGGCGTGCTGATAATCCACCAGCGCGGTTGTGCAAATTAATATTTGGCCTTCGATTTGTGAACCCCTTTTCTGAACGAAGTCTTGACCGGAGAAGGCTGCTCTAGTAGCAAGTAGACAATTTAAGAGGAAAATGCTGTGCGCCGGCTCTTTAGTTCCACTTATTTGCTGTCGGCAGACCTCAAGGAATGGATTTACGGAAAGGCTCATAATACGCTGAAGCTTTTCTTCATGCGTCGTAGTAGTTGCAAGAGAGGAGTCGAAGCTTTTTACCAGCGATTGAAAATGTGTCAAAGCTTCAATTAAGTAATCAGGTACGCGGAGATCTGACGGAAGCTGGTGAGCGTAGTTCTGCGTGGATTTCGCGTGGTCTGCCATGACTGATTCGAATCGTCGGAATGCGGACGCTTCCAACGACGAGAGCGTTTCGCATATGTTACAATCCGATCCGAGAAGCTTTAGAAAGATGACGCGGTAGAAGCTGAAAAGGTTCATGAGCTTGTAGGTCAGCACAGCATCGTCCTGATTATGGATTACTTGCTCCACTCGCTGCCGTAATACTCGCAAAACACCATTGAGATTTCGACTTGCTAACTGCTCGAGCGCTGCTCGTCCATCAAAAGCTTCACCGTCAATGACTGTCCACGGCGCGCTTTCTGTACCTGCTTTGATTCCCTTTGCAATCTCATCGCCGTCAGTCGCGGCAAGACTTTCAAAGGCTTCTCTTTCAGAGACTGCAGCAGAATGGCTCCATGCGAGCATATCCCCAACGTATCGGAGAGCATCATGTGCATTGAAATCGATTGGTTTTGTCGCTTGATCATGGTGAGAATCGTCCGAGGGGCCGGTCAACGCGGTATAGAATGCATCCAACAGGACGTGTTCACGAGATTCGGCAAAGAAATCCAGGCAGCTTTGAAACAAAGCAGGCCGCTCGGCTAAAGCCCTCAGTCCCCGTCGAATGGTGGAGCTAATTTGAGGGTTCTCAAAATTCACGGTCTTGAATTCGCAGAGGATCCATCTATAAAGCTTTTGATAGGCGATGTTTAAATGTCTAGAATTTGACTCCATAAGCTCGAGACCAAGGCGCTGGTTGTCTGCTCCCAAGAGAACCTGGCAGTCATGGTGGATCTGCTTGATCCTGGTCAGGACTCTGAAAAAGTTGTCATCAACGGATTCAGCATTGGTCGTTAGGATGCCAAGATCATTTTCAGAAATAATGAAGTGTCTGTTGAACGCCCTGAGCAATTCGCTCTTGTAAGTCAAGTCCTGCCTTTGTGCCATCAAGGTTGTCGCGTCTTCAAGGATTGGAGCGTTATCATGTCTGGCTGCGGCGACATGCTGCCGCATTTCTGCACAACGTTTATTGAGACTTGCTATGGTAAAATCAATGCGCCGCAAATGCTGATGAGTGCTCAGCAAGGAGCTACAAGCAACGCCGGTAGACGAACCTCCGCTACTGCACCGAAGTCGTCAATAATCCTGGAGTTGCAATCTATAACCTCCTTCTGAACGTCGAATCGTAGGCCTCGTCTCACCTCGGACGTGTTTTGGAAGTGCATGGCATCCAATTGACGCAAGGCTTCTCGAATCCCGGAGTCTGCATATGAGGCAGACAGGACGCTCGTAAGCTTGTTGGATAAATTGTGATTTTTCTGGGTCACCGAGCTTGCCGTCAGTCTATCATCGTAGTTATCAGCAACATCGTTCGTCAACTCGGCGATGCCCGCTTTGACTTCACTGCTGGTCAAAGCGGACCTAGACATGATCAAGAGAGCTGAAGGTCTCAAGTAGTGTACGTTGGAGAACGTACGGAGTACTTACTCGTAGAAGGTACTCTAGGCGAAACAAAGTCGGCCCGGCGGGTGAATTTTCATTAGAGAGGCGGTACGGCGGGCCGACAGGGGTCCAAGAACGGCAGGCTCATTTCGTTACAAAGCGTAGATTCACAGTACTGCATCCACTCAAGCACCTGATTGAACTGTAAGAGGTGGGTGTGTCCGCGGAAGCATGGCCAGTGAGTCAGATGGCAAGTAGTTCCGGTGCGACATGTGTTCTTATTTCACGCGTGTTGCAAGGCAGATGTTTAGAGCAGGCCTCAAGCCTTAACCCTCGTGACTCGACACACTGCACGTTCACGAAACGCTCCGTCAGCGTAGACGTCCAACATGGCGTCGACGATGCTCTCAAGACTGCTGCCATCCGGAGCTGGAGAGCCTTCCATATATGAGACTTTACGGGAGAGCGAGGAGCTGTCTGATCCCTCGGACATCGAAGAACGCGCGGGCATGGCGCTAGATGAAGACAACCTTGGGGGAGGCTTTCAAGACTATGAGCTTGAGGAGGCCCTCGTCAATGAGGTAGCCAGTCCGACCGCTCTCTCGAGAGAGGAAAGCTCGAGCAGGATAGATAGCAGACCAAATATATCAAACCGCGCAACTGCAACAAGGAGTAAACGCTCGTTACGGAAACCTTTAATAGAGGACTTTAATGATGATGTTCCTCAGTCTTTACTATTTGAAGGCGACGAGGATGAAGTGGCGGAGGCAGGAAAAGGTAGAGCGTCTGGGGCACCACCACCCGTACCTGGCCCAGCGACGCCTGATGCGCACGCCAAATGGCAAAAAGCTCGAGAACGGCAGCGTCTACATCCAGTCCAGGAAAGTCGTCCACCGGAGCCTGGAAATATACCACGGAGACCTCGAACATCCGTTATGATTCACCCCAGGGAGCAAGCCATGTGGAGATGGGCAAATGTCGAGAATTTGGATAATTTTCTGAAGGACGTGTACGACTACTTTCTCGGCAACGGCATCAAATGTATCCTGCTGGGCCGAGTGCTGAACCTCCTGTAAGTGCCCTAGAGTGGATGCTTGATGAAGATCATCCACCTAACGCCATACAGCACGTTAGCCTTCGTTGTCGGGTTCAGCACCTTCTTGACGTCCTGTGTTGAATATAGAAAGATACCATCGAGTAAAACTATGTCGCAGATACTGGTGCCCCGATGCACAAAACAAATGTCAAGCTTCGCTAACGTTCTTATCTGGCTATTCGCGTTCCTCTGGATCTGCAAAGGGTTCGAATATGTAAAGGATATCCAGCGACTACGAAACATGCACGACTTCTATCACTACCTGCTGGAGATACCGGACTTAGAGATCCAAACTGTCTCATGGCAAGAGGTCGTCAGACGGCTCATGCTCCTGAGGGACTCCAATCCGTCCACTGCAAACGTTGTCTCAGATCATCATCGTCGCTTCATGGGAAGTCAATCGAAGCAGCGCATGGATGCTCATGATATTGCCAATCGGCTTATGAGGAGAGATAACTACCTTATCGCACTCATCAATAAGGACGTTCTCGACCTGACCCTGCCAATTCCCTTCTTTAGGAACAGGCAGCTCTTCTCCAAGACGCTCCAATGGAATTTGAGCCTGTGCATTTTGGACTTTGTGTTCAATGAGCAAGGCCAGGTGCGACCTCATTTCTTGAAAGACACCCACCGGCGAGCGCTCAGCGATGGTTTGCGTCGCCGGTTCTTGTTTGCTGGCGTCATGAACGTAGTTTGCGCTCCTTTCATTTTTGTCTACTTCATGATGTTATACTTCTTCCGTTACTTCACTGAGTACCAGAAGAATCCATCACAGATTGGATCTCGTCAATACACGCCTTTCGCTGAATGGAAATTTCGAGAGTTCAACGAACTTTGGCATTTGTTCCAACGACGAGTGAATATGTCGTACCCTTTCGCTTCGAGGTACGTTGACCAGTTTCCAAAGGACAAGACTGTTCAGATCTCACGCTTCGTGGCGTTCATTACTGGGGCTCTTGCATCTGTGCTAGCATTGGCATCCGTGATAGATCCAGAGATGTTCTTGGGCTTTGAGATCACACGCGATCGTACAGTGCTATTCTATCTGGGGGTCTTTGGAACTATTTGGGCGGTTGCAAGAGGAGGAGTACCTGAGGAGAATTTGGTGTTTGACCCCGAGTTCGCTCTCAGCAACGTCACCGAGTACACCCATTATTTGCCCAGTCATTGGCGAGGTCGGCTCCACAGCAGCGAAGTACGGAGCGAATTCGCGCTACTGTACCAGATGAAGGTTGTCATATTTCTAGAGGAGATGCTGAGCGTCATCTTTACGCCTTTCGTACTGTGGTTCAGCCTTCCCAAGTGCAGTGACCGACTTGTGGACTTCTTTCGAGAGTTTACTGTTCACGTGGATGGTCTTGGTTATGTCTGCTCGTTCGCCGTTTTCGATTTCAAAAAAGGGGCTAACAACCCAGTCAAAACTGAAGATGGCGTCGCGCGAGACTTACGCGGGGAGTACTACTCTACCAAGGACGGCAAGATGCTCGCATCTTACTATGGCTTTATTGACAACTACGTAACGAATCAACGACCTGGGGCTCCATACCTACATCCAGGGACCAAGCGGGATTTCCACCCACCTCCAGCCTTCCCTGGTCTAATGCCACCGACCTCAGCCGGCGGAACTAGAGCGGATAGCAATAGACTCGAGCATAGGGATCGCCAAGAGCGAGCAACGAGCCATGTTCGGTATACCGGATTGAACAACAATCAATCCCTACATCGCACACCGAAATTCGCACCGACTCGCGGCAGTCATTCGCCAATGGCGTCTATCCTACTGGACCCTCAGCATCAACCGTCGTATTCAGCAGTACGAGGAGGCACGCAAGGTGTTACCCCATCCCGGCTACGGGCATCCCGGAGAGCCTTTGTCGAGCCGATCGATGATGAGGGAATCATGCTGCCAGGAGACACTTCGCAACATCGTCCTTCCGCCAGTGAAGAGAGCGCAGCAGACGAGAGTCATCTAGGTGAATCATGGAAAACCACACGTGCCGGGAACACCGACGACGACGTGAACGATGACCCACGTGCTAGTAATGCGGACAAAGGGCCTGGTGTTCTTGGACTCGTTTATCAATTCTCAAAGGCGCAAACTGAAGGAAGAGGCACAGGCGTCAATATTTAGTCAACATTTAAGCGTGCATAGGGCAGCATTGATACGACTTATACCCACATTGTCTTCAAATAAGCCCAGGTGTTTGGAGTGATTTCGTGATAGATTTATTTGGAACGGAAGCTGGTGCTGTTTTTTAGCTTCAATGTGTATTCAGTCTCTGCGCCAGGGATTTTCCGACTGGCGGATACCTTAATATCTATACCTGGGATACCATAACATCTAAAACCCCATACCATTTTCGTCTCCTAGCATGTCTTTCATTCTCTCGCTGTGTTTGCTTTTCTTGGCACTGCTTTGTAAGCGGACTGCGGCATGCGGAGACAAAGGCGTCCACATAACATTCTCAGTGGTGTCTCTGAATGTCGATATCATGTCAATCGGTCTGTGAAAACGAATTCCAGTATGAAAGTGGCAGACCAGGGATAGCGGAGGTTTTAGCGGACTGCAGCCAAGCTGCCATCTCCTTAGGTAGGAATTGAGCCTCTTAGAGCCTAGAGTCTAGGACCCCCCGGTCAATGATGTCGTCCGTTGCATACATTTTTCTTAAGTACAAACAGCCAAAGCACGCAGATATTCACATTCTATTTGTGCGCCCCACCGCCTGACAATTCCAATACTTCTTCATGGATTGGTTATAGCTCTTATATCCCCACACCCTTCATCTTCGATATCGCGAAGGCTGTCTTGAGCACCGTTCAAAGAGAGCCTGAGTGCTAAATCGATGGAAATGGCCAGCCACGAAGTGCCAATACCGGTGGAGAATCATGAGTATGCGCCTCTGATGTAGACAGTCTGTCATAGACGCCTCACTAATTGTTCGGCGTAGTTACGAAGCTCTGCCGCCCAACTACTCCTTCGGAGCCAATATGCTCGCTGGCGCATTTGCAGGTATTCTCGTGAGTTTAGCTTCGACGCGCCAATGGTTCTACAAGGAAGGCTAGCTGATCGTCAATAAGGAGCACTCTGTCATCTACCCACTCGATCTTCTGAAGGTCTCTTTCCTCTGGTCCGCAGCCGCTGGACGACCCACTGAAGATACCTAGACCCGTCTTCAGATCATCAATCCCGCGCAAGGCGGCGCATATACGAGCATGACCAACGCTTTCAGCAAGATGAAGAGCACCGAAGGGATGCCTGCGATGTGGCGTGGGATCTCGAGCGTTATCCTCGGAGCTGGTATGTCTGCGCTGGGGCACTTAAAACATCAAACTCATAGTCGTGCGCTAGGTCCGGCGCATGCTGCGTATTTCGTCACGTATGAGGTGGTTAAACAAGCATTGGGTGGGAATTCAGACACCAAGCATCATCCATTTGTGGCTGGTCTGTCATCCTAATGAAACCGTGCTGGATCATGCTAACATGGGGACAGCGACAAGTGGTGCTTCCGCCACCATGGTCGGGGATGCTTTGATGAATCCCTTCGATGGTGAGCTAGCAAAAAGCAATGACTTTTCGAATCTAACAGGATGCGTAGTTGTCAAGCAACGGATGCAAATGCATGGCTCGGCGTACCGATCAATTGCGCAGTGTGCCAAAACAGTCTACAAGTCCGAAGGTCTCGCAGCGTTCTACATCTCCTACCCTGCGACTTTGTGTATGTCTGTCCCTTCCGCTGCCTTGTTCCTACCGGCCTATGAAACAACGTCCAAAATTATCAACCCCACGGGAAAGTACGATCCCCTTACTCATTGCGTTGCCGGTAGCTTGGCCGGCGCCTTCGCCGCCGGAGTAACTACACCACTCGATGTCATCAAAACCTTGCTGCAAACACGGGGTAGCGCAATTGATGCAGATGTACGTAACGTGAAAGGCATTATGGACGCGGCGGCCATTATAAAGCGTAATGATGGATTAAAAGGTTTTTTCCGTGGCGCCCGCCCAAGGATTCTCACGATGATGCCAAGCGCGGCCCTCAGCTGGTAGGGAAACCTTACTCTTGTGTTCTCGTGGACTAACACAAGAACGTAGGTTCTGTTACGAAACGGCGAAGGCGTACTTCATTCAACGTTCCGAAGAAGCTCAATCAATATAGATGGACCGCCACCAATCGCCCATATAGGAGCCTACAACTCTTCCCTAGCGACAGTGCTCTTCGCTTCCGCTTTACTAATCCAACCCATTCTTACAATGCCTTTGACGTTACTGCTCGTTGCATAGCGCAGCACACTCAGACTCATCGGTTGGAAAAGTGGTGGAGGTTTTCTCGACTTAGCGATGCATTATGCGCATTTACACGCTTTATGAAGGGCTGGCGTTTCTTGCTGTCTCGCACAAGGGCAGCCGTATGATCGCATTTACGGGACGTTACAAGGAGTTAGCACATTGGCAGCTCACGAGGTAGCGGCTGCAAGAGGTCCATTTAGCCCATCATCTATGTACATACTGGGCTTTTGGCTCGCAACACAGCGAGGAGCCATCAAAGAGTTTCATAACATGTGGGCGAGCTCCTAAAGTAATTGGGGCGTAGTGTTTCTCGCCGAGCTTCATAAATGTACTGAGGTATGGTCGACTTCAATTGACTGGCAGGCAAGGAGCTACAATGGAGTTTGCTTCAACAATAATATTCGAGATCCTCCACGGTAAAATGACTGGCATTCAGCCACCCTCTTTCCGGTCATAGGGCTGAACGGAGATCAGGGTCTTTGTGACTGCGAAGCATCCAACGTCATCCCCGACACATTGACAAGGTATCCGTAGCGTTATCTTAATCGATCGCGGGCCTCATTGTTACTCAAGGCTCTTAGTCCGATTCTCTCATCAAGCTTTGAAGTTCACAAATTTCTGCGTTGTGTTCGCCATCAATTGGAGCTATTCAGCGTCCAGTCCGGCAAGGACGACATCGCATCACAGGCTTTAGCTGCTCCGTATCTACTACCGGCCGATAGCTGATATTTTGTATGGACTATATGGGGCCAGCTCGTCTACGTATCCCATGTGCAGCATCAGGGACTCGGAGTACAACGCCTTGTCATATGGGTTTAGTGAATACCTTGAGGACCCATGATGCGGAACAAGACACCGTCTTCGATGCAGAAGACCTACGATGACTGCTATCTTATCTGTTCGACCGCGGTATACTTCGAGGGTCAGGTGCGTTACTTTTTCCATCTCTTCACCAGTCCTTTCTGCAGGTCCTTGTCGCTGATGAATCTATGCGCTGTATAGAACAATGAAGCCGAAGCCCTACGCTCCTGGCGCTCCGCCCTCGATCAGATCTACTACCATAATGCTTACAGGGTCCCACCAAATTACAGGCCCGCCACCGAGACCGAAAAAGCCCTTCGAGACTCATTACGTGATATGGAGATGCAATGTAAGGAAAGAGTGGATTTGCTGGAAGCTCTGCGGAAAAGCAGAGAGGAAGCCAAGAACGGCACCAATTCATCTGGCACCCAATTGCCAATACGTGGCAGACCGCCGACGACAGTAAGGTCAGACTCTCACGTAGGCCAAGCCGCGCCAGCAACGACCATTGTGCAGGGTGCGATTCCCGCCGTGAATTACCCAGATCTATCGAGGACCGGCCCACCATTACCACAGCGACCTACGATACCGCCTAAAAAGAGCTCTGAACTTTTCGCAGAAAGGTCTTTCAGTAGCTCTTATGTTTCCAGCATTGGCTCGCCTCTACCGTATCCACCACCCGCGCTGCCTGCTCCACCTGCACAACCCAAACCAAAATCAAGGACTCCAAGCCCAGAGAAGAGAAGTCGTATGCTGACTACTTTACGAACAAAGGATGGAAAGAAGCCTTCAAAGTCGCCGAGGTCTTTAGGTGCACGTAGAACAGCTACCCCTGCAGCTTCTTCGAAAGCCGCAGGTCTTGCATGGGATTCGGTATCTAAAAACTCAGCCCAAAGATTGGGACCGCTGTCTGCTGGTCGAAATGGCAGTACAACGACTATTGACTCGTTGCGTCGTGCGAGCCTTGACGAGAATGCTGCTTCTCGATCCATATCCACTGGGGCTACAGACCAGGAAGATGCTGTCCTGGACCAGACTGGTGCCGCAAGACGACGTAGCCCGCCAGATCTACTATCTCGTGACTCATCAAGGACGGAGAACTATCGCAAAACGCCCACGAACCAACATCAGCAGATAGTCAGCGGATCAGCATCCATAGTCACTCGCGCTGAGGGAGACCTTATTTCTGTTGAGCCTCCGACTCCTCCACCGCATGACATTAATTCAATCACAACGCCTTCGGAAACGCCCCGTGCAAGGTCACCGGCGCTGGTAAAACCTCCAGTTGACTATTTATCATACAGAAGCGAATACCCGCCGGCCGGGCCACCAAGCTCGAAGCTGATGGCACAGCTGAATGCTTCAGCAACCCATCGACCCAGTGATGGCTTTCGGACTGCGAGCCTGCCTATCACGCAAATATCGCCACAGCGAAAGGCTCGACCCAGCGCCGCTAGCGGCATTTTACGGCGTCCTGTGGGTGGACTACCTTCGCCTCAACCAGAACGACGCGACGCTCGAGGTTCTGATCATCCGAAATACTCGGATAGTGGCGAGGAAAACACTAGCAGTAGCTTGGACGCCGACGTCAAAGCCCGACAAACGCCGCGTAGGCCCCGCAAGAAGGACGCAGAAGCACCTTCAATCATTTCAGGGAGCGAGACGAAACTATCAGAGCCGACGTCTGCCTCAGCTTGGGAAGAGCGCGTAAAATACGTTAAAAAACATCTACCCAGCGGTGTTGATGAAGGTGCCGCAAAACAGATATTTAACGAAATCGTTGTTCAGGGGGACGAAGTGCACTGGGATGATGTGGCTGGCCTAGATATCGCCAAAAAAGCATTGAAGGAGGCAGTGGTGTACCCCTTCCTGCGACCCGATCTATTCATGGGTCTCCGTGAGCCGGCGAGAGGCATGCTGCTTTTCGGACCTCCAGGGACAGGGAAGACAATGCTCGCGAGAGCAGTTGCGACAGAGTCCCGATCTACCTTTTTCGCAATTTCTGCCAGTAGCCTTACGTCGAAATGGCTCGGCGAATCAGAGAAGCTGGTGCGCGCGCTTTTCTCTCTTGCAAAAGCACTGGCGCCTTCGATCATCTTCGTGGATGAGATAGACTCACTGTTGTCGTCACGAGGTGGTTCAAGCGAGCACGAGTCCACTAGACGTGTCAAGACAGAGTTCTTGATACAGTGGTCGGACCTGCAGCGAGCTGCAGCAGGCAAAGCGCAAACGGACAAAGAGAAGCTAGAAGGCGATGCCAGCAGGGTCCTTGTTCTTGCCGCGACTAACATGCCATGGGCTATCGACGAAGCCGCCAGGCGGAGATTTGTGCGGCGTCAGTATATACCACTCCCAGAGGACCATGTGCGAGCAGCTCAACTCCGAACCCTCCTAGGCCATCAAAAACACAGTCTGAGCAAGGAAGACATTGAAGTCTTGGTTCAATTGACAGATGGTACGTTTGTTTCCACACCATGAACCGACACTGCTAAATAGCGTACAGGGTTTTCAGGGTCTGATATTACAGCACTGGCAAAGGATGCGGCAATGGGTCCTTTACGCAGTCTGGGTGAAGCATTACTGTTCATGTCCACCGACGAGATTCGGCCAATACAATTCCAAGATTTCGAGGCCAGCTTGATCAATATTCGGCCTAGTGTGAGCAAGCAAGGTCTGCAAGAATTCGAAGACTGGGCAAGAGAATTTGGAGAACGTGGCGGCTAATGACGATGGGCCTGGATGCATTACGAGAAATAGCTGCTGCATGATCTTCAACGAATTTTGATGGCAACAAGAGGTTCTATGAAACACCTTCGTGAAGTAGTTGTGATACCCTTTAAGAGAGATTACCTTTTGTCACCCCACCCATTCTGCACCTGGTCAAAGCATCAGTGTACAGAAAGCTTTCTGTTGGACGGTCCGATTCCACAAAGCCAGTATATTCTAGAAGCAGGGGAAAGCGTCAAAGCAGAGACCAAAAGCTTGATAGCCATTGAGTAGAGTATCCTCTCAGTTTTATTCATCAGCGATTCACCGTCAGGAGTCGCTAAGGGGGCAGTGGCGAACAAGCCAATCGCTGCAAGCCTTGGCAGGCCAAAAGCTAGCGGCTCCGGCACGGGAGATCACATGTGCCGGGATGCCGCGATGAGTGCCTGGATGAACCAGATCTTACACATCCAAGTATTGTCTCATACGCGTCACTTCAAGACACACTTTAATCGCTGACGAATTCCCTGGTTCTACGGGCCTTGTGCAGCATTACCGAACCCGCAAACGCTCCTCTCGTCCTCCAGTCCGACCATTTAGACAGCTCCTGCCTTGACCTCATCACGAGGTCAGGCACGAGGCGGTCTCCCTCTCACCACGCCTCCTCAAACTCGCAAACGAAAAGCCGCTGAGAACCTCGACGATAGATCCGCCAACAAGAAACAGAGTCAGTTTGCGGATATTGGGGGTTCATCCCCAGCCAGGCTCAACACCCCACCACTCACCACCATGGACTCTGATGACGAATTCATGAGCGGTATCTCAGATAGCCAAGAAGAAGACTTCGGAGCTCAGCAAGATAGCGACGATGGAAGCTTAGGCGATGGTAAGTGTGCAATCCTCCTGGTGATCTACAGCATCTTTTGCTCACTAATGGCTGTTTCGCGGCCCCAGAGTTCGATGATGAGGACGAGCCGGACATGGGGTTCTCTCTGGACAAAGAAATGATCAAGCCTACCAAGAAATCGTACGAGGTAGACTTCACCGTGTATAATCCCGGCGACATACAAAACCACCAGGACAGCCAAATAGGGGAGGTCACCCAAATTCTCGGTCAGCCCTCCGAGGCTTCTGCTATCCTTCTTCGGCATTTCCGATGGAATAAAGAGCGGCTTATAGAAGCATACATGGAGAGGCCCGAGACGGTACTGGAGAACGCGGGGCTAGGATCTGGGGGTGGTCAGGTACCAACGACTAAAGCGATCAAGAAATTCGTATGCAGCATCTGCTTCGGAGACGAGCCAGGGATAGAAACGTACGCACTAAAGTGCGGGCATCGCTACTGCGTGGATTGTTACAGGCAATACTTGGCCCAGAAGATCAAGAACGAGGGTGAAGCTGCAAGGATACAATGTCCGACCGAAGGCTGTAATCAGATTGTAGATTCGAAATCCATGGATCTACTTGTAGCGTCAGAGCTCAAGGACATGTTTGTGTTGCCTACCATGTGAAAGGTACTTCTGCTAATAGAGACGTTCAGATATGAACTCCTGTTAACGCGCACCTACGTCGAAGACAGGGAAAATCTCAAATGGTGCCCGGCGCCCAACTGCGAATATGCCGTTGATTGCCGGATCAAGAAGCGGGACCTTGATCGCATTGTGCCCACAGTGGCTTGCGCCTGCCATCATCGCTTTTGCTTCGGTTGCATATTGGACGATCATTTACCAGCGCCTTGCTCTCTGGTCAAGCAGTGGCTCAAGAAGTGTGCAGATGACTCGGAAACCGCAAACTGGATATCAGCCAACACGAAAGAGTGCCCGAAGTGCGGATCGACAATCGAGAAGAATGGTGGCTGTAACCACATGACCTGCCGGAAGTGCAAGCATGAATTCTGCTGGATGTGTATGGGCCTATGGTCAGAGCATGGCCAGGCTTGGTACAACTGCAGTCGATTCGAAGAAAAGTCTGGGGTGGACAGCCGGGATGCCCAAGCTAAGTCACGACAGTCTTTGGAGAGGTACCTTCACTACTACAACCGTTACTCGAATCATGAACAGTCTGCGAAGCTCGACAAAGACTTATATCTCAAGACGGAGCGAAAAATGATCAACCTCCAATCCGCTTCAGGCCTATCATGGATCGAGGTGCAATTTCTCGACACGGCATCCAAGGCCCTCCAGGTGTGCCGCACTACCCTCAAATGGACCTATGCTTTTGCGTTTTACCTGGCTCGGAACAACATGACGGAGATATTCGAAGTTAATCAGAAGGATCTCGAGATGGCTGTTGAGAATCTCAGCGAGATGTTCGAGAAACCAACAGCCGAGCTGCGGAACCTCAAGACTGATATCCTGGACAAAACGTCCTACTGCAACAAGAGAAGAGAGATTCTGTTGGACGATACAGCGGATAAACTCAAGACAGGTAATTCTTCTTCGGCTGCTATCTCCGTTCGCTAACAGGTTGTAGGGGAATGGAAATTTAATGTCACGGTCACAGGTTTGTAAGGTAGTCGGAGCTACTTCATTGGACGCAGTGGACGCAGTGGACGGCGGGGTTCAGCAGCATTTTTGGGAGCATGGCTGGTAACATACTACGGCGTTGGGACCTCTGTGGACGACACGGCTCTACGGCGCAAAGTGGGAACCCTGAAACTCTGCACAAGGCATTTCACACGAGTAGCAGCATTAACAGACCCGACAGTGGCGGGCTAGATATGTGTCTATCTAAGCTGCATACTTAGATCTTCCGAATCTGTTCTGTAGAAGTGCGAGACCATGCCCATACCAACATGAAGCAATTACAGAATAATATTTGACGCTTTGGAGGTAATGTGACCCAATGCGGACTTTCGCCGCAAAGTCGCGCTAGTGACATCCCTAAATCTATCTCTTCTTTACTCGCCAGCGATTGTGCCTCGCGAGCAATCGAACCAAGTCCTTACTCACCAGTCTACGTTGGCTTAGAGGTGAAGTGATTTGAGTGCTGGCCGTTTAATGCACCCTTTTTCAGTGGTCACTGTTGTAATCTTTGTTGCTGGCTACATTACCGCTCGTTGGGATCTTGTTACACGGTTTTATGAACTTGCAATATTTGCTGTCGATCGTGGAGTCCTTGTAGGTGCTCCAAGAGTATACAGACTGGTGCTTTTGTTGATTGAAAGTCTAGACTCGTACAGTCAAAGGATTCGCCATCCTCTCAATATTCTTCTTCCTCCTCGTCATACCCATTGAGCGCCTTGCTGCACGCGAAACAAACTTAGTACAGCCTCACACATATGTGTTACAGCGAAACCTGATCAGATTGCAGCACCCTCGTTCTACGCTAGACGGCATCTCCGCCCGCGAACAGTTGAGACGTCGAGGTTCCTTCTGACCTTATCGAAGATGGTATTATGGTCGCGGTCAATGGACTACTCAGAGTCTTCTGGCCCTCTGACATTCCAAGTACGAAGACTCCAGGTACTATAGTGGGATGGAAGAATGCTGAGCTGGACTTGTTCGTGATATCGGTGCTCCAGGATGTGCAGGTAGGCCAGGGATATGCCTAGACTCCGGACGGTCAATGCTGATACATCAGTACAGCCACAGAGAGTTGACAACGCAATCCGTGTAGGAGCACTTTTGAAGAACAGTCCGCATCCTATTGCGCAGATCCTGCAGCTATGTGGAAGCTCGTCGATGCATGTCCTGGGCTCGACTAACCCGGCTACTCATTCGTCAATATCAGACCTTGACTTGGTTGTGGCCTATACTGAGCCCTCATGTAGATTCCCTCGAGTATCATGCCCAAAGAAGGAGTACCTCACGGTTCAGATTATCCTGTTTGACCGGCCTTCTCCAAGACGCATGCAATACATGTCATTGGATCCAATATCATTGGTCCTAGGAGACAATTCCCTGATTGAGGATAGCTCCTACTCGCCGTTTGATGAAGAGAGAACCGAAGCGGAGAGCATGAGGATCAAGAAACAACTGCTGATCGACAAGCTTCGACTACACACCGTGATCAAGCGTCCTCCATCTGGCAAAGAATTGATCCTGCCTGTCATTCTGAACCAGATCAACTGCTCGTCAGAAGTGGCTCAACTCCTAGAGCAAAACAGGGGCCTGCTCGGACCTAGACCGAAGAGAAGTTTGAGTGTCGGCGAAAAAGTTGTTGAATCTGCTGCGACTTTGTGGGACTTTCTTATCGATGGAGTGTGGCATCTCTCTATCGTCTGGTTCTACCCACTACTGATTCGAGCCTTCGTGGTCGGTCTCATTTGTCATCGGATGGTAGCTGAAGTGGTGTTGCGAGTACTCGAATGGCGACCAAGCCCCGACTCCACGGCGTTAAAAGACGTATCCGCTACGGCCCAGCAAGTAGACATCCGTTTGCAGCAGTTCTGTTACTGGCCCCTTCAATATCTAACCCTGCGGAAGCGGAGAAATGACTGGGAAAGTGTCACTGATAGGCATCCGGATTACATACGATTCTACAATAGCTTGTGGCTTGTGGCCAACGACGTTATAATCGGAATAGCACTGGGATCCTATATCATCGACAACGCGGGCTGGGTCGCGTGGCAGATCAATAGCGTACTCAGTGGCTGGACAGTTGCCGGCTTGCGAAACACTATATCTTGGCTTATGGATTGGCCTGCAGGCCTAAAGCTCAACAACGAGCTAGCTCGTTTCCTTGGCGATCTATTCCTTTGGGTCATTGACTACTGGGCTGGTAAGTTGTACTTCGATTCATTCTCTTTCTCAGGCTCTAATCCTCCTAGAATACGTATCAAGCCTCCGCCCATACCTGCCACATGTCATATACTTCATCGGGTTCTCGAGTTTCGCCGGCGCCACGATGCCAATTGCGCTCTTCTCGGATCTTCTGTCACTGCTGACGGTCCATATTTACTGTTTTTATACAGCCTCCGCTCGCATCTTCCACTGGCAATCAACGATTATCGTGTCCCTCTTTCATCTCTTTCGCGGCAAAAAGCATAATGTGCTACGGAATCGTATTGACTCATGCGACTACGACCTTGATCAGCTCCTGTTGGGCACGATACTGTTCACTCTACTATTCTTCCTTCTACCGACCGTGTTGGTCTTCTATATCACTTTCACGTCAGCTCGAATGGCAATCATTTTCCTGAAAGCCTCGTTCGATACGTTGCTGGCGTTTCTTAATCATTTCCCTTTGTTTGCGTTAATGTTGCGCGTCAAGGATTCGAGGCGTCTCCCTGGTCAGTAGATATACAGCTGCTTTGGCTCCTCTATTGGCTCACTAGCTTGTAGGTGGTATCTGTTTCGAGCTTCGAGATACCCCTTCTGTTCTATTGCCAAATTTGGGTTCGGACGCTGTCCCGCCAACTTCATATATAATTCTCAAGGTCAGCCCACTTCGTTACATGCGAAATCTTTTCGGTACATGTACTGAATCAGTCATGCTAGTCCGTACCGCTTTCCCTCCGGGCCATGTTCGATCAGTATTTCCAACTTGCCCACCGCATCCGCAAGCATTACCTCTCACCGGGCGTCTTGCTCTGCCTTGCGACGGGACAATTCCTGCCACCGATACATCGGAAGAGCCTGTATAGCCTACAGTATAGCATGCTACCAGCCCGGCGACCTGGAGTGTGGGATGTCTGGAGTAGGCTCACTGAGGAAGATCCACAGGCGAATGGAAACGGGAGGGTGAAGATGCCTCCCATGGCGAGGAACGGAGGCGGTCAGAAAAGGTAGACGTATCATTCAAGAGGTGCCGTTGTTGGCTGCCGCAGGACATTGATATGCTCCTCTAATTCCATACTCACGCACCAAATACACGAATGCAAGGAACTCAAGCATGCACGCCTATCACTCGAATATCGCAGGCAAGCCTAGTGTCACGGTCTTATACAGACATGCCACAAAGCGACAAGCGGCGAAAGCTTGTTAAGACTTCTGGGGACGATGCTACGGCTGGGCAACATGATCAATGGGTCAGGTACATAACCCGTCTCATTGGTATCCCCTGTCTCCAGCATATAGTTACCTTGAAGTAGGCCGGATTTGATGTAAGTGGTTTGACCCCGCAGCTGCTCTTACGTATGGTTCGAGCTGCTTTAGGCAGTCGGACGCTTTTCCCTTGGGCCTTGGGAGCATAAAACAAATTGACGTGAAGATAAGAAGGTTCCAGCTTATCAGGCCAAAAGCAAGGCCACATGTGCCGAGAAGGTAGATGAGGCCATGGCCTAGAGCTAAGGGAAGCTTGCTGAGGGGTAGCTACCCCAGACTCTCAGACTCTCGGCATGCCCCTCCTTAATCTACCTACTCTCTTCCCACGCATCCTTCTATCGCCTCTGCTCGCCATTGTCATTCCCCATCACCTCTCTTGACGAACACCTGTAGAGCTTGTACATCGAAGCCTCCAGTCTTTCTCCCTCGCTGTTTCCATTACCGCCAGGATGCCTGAAACGGAGATTCGAACGGCCATGACGGTCGACCTGAAAAAGCCCGCCGCAGAGCAGTCCGGTCTTCATGTAACGCTCGACAGCTTGCAGCTTCCGCTCAGGCTTTCAGTTGGCTAACAATGTCATAGAATCGATGGCACCCAGATGGTGATGCCCCTGTTGAGAAACCACTCATCTACGCAATTGACTCTGAGTCGCAGTGCCCTTCAACGGCACCATCAAGAACGGCGAGATCGTCAAGATCGAGTGTGTCGACTGGACGGGCGGGCAGATCAAGAACAACGACAGCGCCGATGACATGAAAAACATTGACTTGACAAAGATCCACTACCTGACCGGTCCCTTTGAGGTCGAGACAGCCGAGCCGGGTGACGTGCTTGTGGTCGAGATCCAGGACGTCCAGCCGTTCCAGGAGCAGCCGTGGGGGTTTACGGGGGTCTTTGATAAGAGCAATGGTGGAGGCTTTCTCGATGAGATATACCCTAATGCGTAAGCATCTTCCTTCCTCTTCATCGTCCGCTCCGATATACCCGATGTGCAGATACTCCAACGGGGTCTCGCCTTTCCCCTTCCTATCCTGATAAGTTAACACCTTTCCCCTTCCTGTCCTGATAAATTAATACCTTCCCCCTTCCTGTCCTGATAAATTAACACCCCATCCCCGGGCCCTTAGCGCAAAAGCCATCTGGGATCTCGAAGGCATCTTCTGCTCCTCCCGTCATATACCGCACGTCCGCTTCCCAGGCCACATCCATCCAGGCATCCTCGGCTGCGCCCCCTCTGCCTCCGTCCTCGCAGAATGGAACCGCCGCGAAGCCGAGCTCGTCTCCTCCTTCGGCGACAACCCCGGCCGCGAGATCGCCCTCCCCCCACAACCCCAGAACGTCCACGCCGGCAGCGCCTCCGAGGAGATCAAGGACAAGGTCGGCCGAGAAGGCGCACGCACGGTGCCCGGCCGTCCCGAACACGGCGGCAACTGCGACATCAAGAACCTCTCGCGCGGCAGCAAGGTGTACCTCCCCATCCACGTCAAGGGCGCCAAGTTCAGCGTCGGGGACCTGCATTTCAGCCAAGGCGACGGCGAGATCTCCTTCTGCGGCGCCATTGAGATTGCAGGCGTCATCACGCTGAAGCTGAGCGTGATGAAGGATGGGATGAAGACGCTGGCGATGAAGAGCCCGCTGTTTCTGCCGGGGCCCGTGGAGCCGCATTTTGGGCCCGGGCGGTATCTGACTTTTGAGGGGTTCAGTGTGGATCACCATGGGAAGCAGCACTATCTGGATGCGACGGTGGCGTATCGGGAGACGACGTTGAGGTGTATTGAGTATTTGAGGCGATATGGTGGGTGTTCTTGCTGCCTTCCACTTTCACCCTTCATACCTAGCCCTTTCTCACCTAAATAATATCTGTACGATAAGAAGCATGTGCTGACCCTCTCTGGTAGGCTACAACGACTACCAGGTCTACCTCCTCCTTAGCTGTGCACCCATCCAGGGGCATGTCGCCGGGCTGGTCGACGTAAGTTGGGCCCTGGTTAAGCTCTCCCTTTCTCTGGAACCCTAAGCTGAAAAACACCCTGTAGATCCCGAACGCATGCATGACGCTCGGGCTGCCGATGGACATCTTCGACTTCGACATCTCGCCCGAAGCGCCGGTCAAGAAGATGGATATGGGCAGTTGTGCGTTCACGAGCAAATAGTCTTTTCACCTCCAGATCCATCAGACCATCGAGACAAACGATCTGGGTGGAATGTGTGAATAAGCTGTTTCAATGATTGCAATGGAGATATCCTGTGGCGGAGAGTGGGACATATTGGCTTGCTCTAAGTAGATTGTAAATTGCAAGACAAAGATTGAAGTTATGAATGCAGAGGAAAGAAATACCTCAGCCAGCCAGGCTTCTCCATCAGAAGGCCACGCTCCCCCCATGCCAGCCCGACCTCCCTGTGATCGTCAATAAGAGGCTACTTCTGCAGATTCAAATTTTCCACCTGTTCGAAGCAACCACGAAGTCGTACGTCCTCACGACAGAAAATCAGCATGCTCAGCTTTCTCTCGCTCCTCTTTTGTAGCGCACGTTCACACCCAGATACGGACCATTCGCCTATCCCTCCAATCGAACCAGCAGAAGACGTTTATGTCGAGCGAGACTATACACACGTCAGGCACAAGACGGCTGTGTCGAGCTCGAAAGCCGTTGCATCGTGGTCGCAGGTCCAAGGTTGGATGGTGGCGTACCTTTCTCGGGTATAGCTACTGGCCTCATTAAACGCGACGGTAAGAAAAAGAGACAGCCAAGGCTCATCACCACCCAGCAAGTAGAAAAACAACAGATAAGAGCAACAGAACATAGCAGTTACCATACTCTTAGCCCGCATCAAGACCATCATTTCTTTCCATAGCCTGCAACGTAAGGGCGTTGTGCAGTATCTCGAAACCATCTGTCGTCGCTCTCGGGGAAGGGATTATGAAATCATTGGGGTAATTGGCTGGAGATATATGTGGTTTTTGCATGCTGGGATATGGTGTAGGGTGTTCGGCAAGTATGCTTGGTAGGCGCGGATACTTTCTGTGCAAGGCATAGGATCGCTCTGTTGCGTAGGTTCCTGGGTGCGATTGCTGCGTGGAACGTCGATGTTCAGAGACTTTGTTGTTGTGTTCTGACGTGCTAGTTAAATCAAAAATTATATTCATCGATATAGTTTTTTGTTTTTGGAATACTGCATTCTGCAATTCGCGACGCGGCGCACCGCAGGCGATGGGAGTTCGAGTATTGGAGTGAGATGAGGGTCCATGACCTTAGGACAGAATACTTTAACTGTAGATCGAGAGTGAATGAGAACATTGTAGAATAAATCGACGAGGGTGACGTGACTATAGCAGACCTTGTCTTACCTCAGAAAATTTTGTAGTGTAGTCGAAACGTCTGGTCGTCGAACGCTCACCTCAAAATTTCTTGGAGCGGGCGCTCAAGGCTCTCGATCGCTTGGAAGTGGTAGAATCGAGGCCAAAATTGCACGGCGGACGGGTATGAGAGTCAGTGAGAGGTTATAGTAAGTTGAGGCCGATGACCAATGACAAGTGCGCCTCAGTATGAAACTTCAGCTGCATCTTCCATTTCAATCGACTTATCTATGAGCCCTTCCCTCATCTCCATCACCGTCCTAGTACTGTGATACAATCGACGTAGCACTGGTACCCCGGGCACATTAACGCGGTACGCCCCGCTCTAAAATTTTATCGGTGGCCATGTTAAATCCAAATAACTCAGTATGCAAAGCGATCGCAAACGCAGCAAGCCTCATATGTGGGCAGAGAGCAAAACACACTAGCTCTGAAGATACTAGCGACTGCACAGCGAAGGTGATTTGTGTGAAGAAAACAATGATCGAAGGTGGGAATACCAGTATGAACAAGAAGCGAACGTGGTGGGTATCCATAAAAATGCCAAATATGATGCCTCGAAGTTCAATTAGCGATTAGTGATGTTTAGGAGCCTGTTTATGTCCAGAATACTAAGGGTGTGTATGGATATGTACACCGTGGAGGATTGTCGTCACGCGTAACCATTCGTTATGACAATAAGAGTCGACAGGGAGGCGGTGCCGAGAGATCATGAATTCTTCCTCTGAATGTTCGACATATTACTTTCATCGTGGGGCTTCGGTATCCGAATGTGAAGCCAGTGTTTCACCTTCCCATATGGACTGTTGATCATCGATCGGGCTGAGCGATCCGGAAGAGATTGAGGACGAGGAACCGATGGCCCATTCATCAGTATCTGCGTGCGGACCGCCGCGCAGATCTGCAAGCGCATAGCCTTTTTCTGAAGGGTCTTCACCAACTTCAACATAGTCATAATCCCATCGAAACATCTTGTCCGGCTGTTGCCGCGGCAGAAACTTTGCTTTGGCAATATAAAAGACGGTTCCAGCAACTGGAAGAAGTAAGCTGCATGAATTCGATGATAATTGCAGTGGTCACTTACGCAGACTACCACCAACCAGATCCACCGCATAGTGGTGCCGCAAGTACATAGTCGCCCACCACAGCCAAAGGATGTACCCAATGAGGAACGGCCTCAGGCGCGGGAAAATGAAAGCCATGAACAGCGCCTCTGTAGTACCGCATCCTGCATGCAAAGATGGGAAGGCGCCAAAGACCATTGGCGACCCAGTAAAGCCTGGCGTGTATATCGGCAGCCCAAAAAGCTTGTCAATGGCAGCCAACCCAGCTGGCGAGCCTGGGATAGAGTAATTGGCTGGGGCAAGGCCATACAGGTTTTCGTACCATGGCGGAGAACATGGGAAAAGTAGTTGTGTTGAAACACCGATTAGATTCATGTATCCGAAACTCCTGGCGAAGACTGGTAGTGTACCGGGCGATGAGAAAATGAATATCACGATTGAGCATACGAATGGCGCTCCAAAATGTATTATGCCGTAAGGAAGCCAACCCATAATGTCGAGGAACGTGTTTGTGTGGGCAGAGAGGATGTTGCTGAGGTTGGCACCGTAGAAAATATTCTCCAACGCGGGTAATACTCGGACCCATATTGGAGGTCGCCAATCGCTGGGTATGAATCTATGGACGTCCACGGTCAGTACAGTATACCGAAACGGCGTTGGTCCTTCACTTCTAACAAGAATACCGAACGGTTGTACCGAGTGCATCTCGACCAGGGGGGCTTACCCGCAAGCATAGAAAAACACCAGCCAAGTGGCTATTGGCGTGAAGGGAAGGAAGAACTGCCGCGTGACCGGAAGTATTAAAGATGTGAGCAACAAGGTGGAAATGGCAGTCTTCCCCAAAGGACCTGGCGAGGGGATTATGGATAGTGAGAAGATGCCGAGGACGACGAGCACTAGATATTGCCCATCATAATATGACCATCGATGTTTCCGTAACGCGCGAAGAGTATCGGAGGGCTGCCACGAGGTCTGAAGGGCGGAGAGCGAGGATGATGGTGACTGTCGACTCCGGACCTTGGACCTTAATCTCCGCCGTATGCGATGAGGAATCAGGGTCGGTATGGAGGAGGGCCATGAGAAAGGTAGCTTGGCTTTTGAGTAGGTGGGCTGGGGATCTGTCCGCGAAGCAAAGGACTTCTTCGTCATCGGAGCGGCGTCTTCTGAAGAAGCGGCCAACACGCCCTTCTCCTCTCCCTCGCAACACACAGCACCGGCGCCTGAATGTTGGCGGTATTGGCTCCTCAGTAGTTTTCCGCGCAATGCAAGAGAAAGATAGCAGATCGTAGGAAGTATGAGTGGTATAGCGTTCAATATGAGAGGGTTGGTAGATTAAGGATCGGTCCGGAAGGCAGCCGCAAACACCGCGAGGTAAGAGCACACGAGCAGCAGGATGTGTCCCAATAATTCTTGATGCGCTGAAGTGTTGATGACTGCGGTGGAGGAATTTTTGGAGAGAGAAAGCGCGCTTCAAGAAAGAGATTATTACTTGGTAGTGGGTGGGATACTGGGATTTCCGAGGAGTGCCAGGCTACTGTAGAGTAATTAACGCTTTCTCAGCCACCCCCGGCGTTGAAACGGCCAATTTCCATGCCGCATCCTCAATCTCGCCTCTTGTTGCCGCTGAGCCACACTGTTCTGACATAAGCAACAACTCGCGTTCCCGCTCACGTGCCCCTTTTCAGAGTCTGGATCGCCGTACTCAACCATAGACAAGCAATCTTTTTGAGCAGAAAAAAGTAAAAATCTATAGAATCTATAGTTGCGAACTTATAAGATCATTATAATCTCGACCACGTCAACCACGTTCTGTTTTGACGCGTCGTCATGCGGGCGGGCGGAGCACAAATCCTGCATGCCTATTGTGAATATATATACTGCAACTCATGCCTTACCCGTGTGAAGCGATTGGTATACGAGTGCCGCCAAGATTGCCATTTGGTTGGCTCCCGATTGCTGCCAAGTGTTACATCAGGTGACCTCCCCATCAAAGTTCTCCTCGCTCTGCAACTGCCACGTTCTAGCATCCACGAACATAATAATCAACTACGCATATTAGACTCTAAGCTCAATTGTGCGCATTCTAACACAGGTTCAATTACTTAATTTGAAGCTTTGTGGCAGACTCTGTGTCGCTTTGACATCTGGGGGTCGCGCAACGACCGCCGTCGCCGGTGAACCCTGCTCCAACCCTACTTGCACAGCTCCTGTGGAGCTGGCGACCCTCCTTGTGTGCAGATACCAGCTTGCATAAAACCGAAGGAAATTCCGGACTCCGATTTTGCGCTAGCTTTCGCTCAGCAGCCAGATCTCTGCTCTACAGACTTTACCGCAACTGAGGCGTTCAAAGTTCTCTAGAACAGCGACGCGCGGGTCTGAACTGAGCTGCTAGCAAGCTTGAAATCTCAGAGGCGCCAAATGATTGTATGCGGTCAGTATATCTCATACATCTGAAAGTAACCGCGCTATGTCTTCCTCACTTCCCCTAAAGTATGTTCCTATCCGTCATTGATGTCCGTATTGTCCTCCATGTGCGCCAATCCCGACCTGTCCCGCCCAGCAGTGTCCCTCCTGTTACAGTCCTGACGCCCCTGCTATGCTATGCAATGTCGAGTCCACAAAGAGTCTCACAGCCCTTCAAGAACCCAGCTCAAATCTTCACGGTTAGGCAGAAGGTCGTCACTTAGCCCGAACGGATTTTCCTCGACGAAGGTAAAGTCAAAGTTGGTTAATAGAGACTGGCGCTTGCTTGTCTGCACGTTGTTGACTTCACTCGGCAATGTTTCCCCTTCAGTACCGAAATCGAGAATCATCTGGTCGAGATCCGTCTCGCCTTGCGTCAGTACGAGCCCGTTCAAGAGATCTCTGCTGATTTGCTCGCTTTCGACTTTCCCTACGTTCTGCGGGCTCTCGGCGATTTCCTCGAAGTCGAAGAATCTTGCAGCAATAGGCGATGATGAAGACATGTCTAGCTCCGGTGGCGTACCATAGTGACTCGACGATGAGTCTCGTGACATAGCAACGCTTGCGTCCGTGTCATAATTCACGAACATTTGCGGAGGACTGGGAAACGCTGCGCTAGCGTCTGTGTCATAATTGTCCGGCATTGGAGGCGGACTCGAAAATGAGCAGACAGATGATCCAGACATTGATGATCCGCTCTTCTTTTCAAGGACCCTCTGTCGAGTTCTGCTTGCTTTGTCCCGTCTCTCCTGTGTGTCTGGTCTGTGCTTCCTAGGCCGACCACGCTTCGTCTCCTTTTTCTCAACACCTTCAGGACCACCGATCCCACCAACGCATGTATTCCGCTGCTTGTGTCTGGTCAACGCATCCATCCTGGCGAAGCTGTGGCCGCATTCGCAAGGATAAGGCTTGATTCCCGTGTGAATCTTCTCGTGCCGTTTCAGGTCGTGCTGCCGCACAAAACGCTTGTTGCAGTGCATGCAGAGAAATTGTCGGTCGCCAAGGTGAGTCTGAACGTGGGACTTGATGTTCTCCTTCCTACCGAACCTCTTTCCGCATTCTGGATACATGCATACCCATTTCTGATCTTCGTGTGGTCCACTGATGAATGCATTGACTTCCTCGGAGGAAACGCCAGTGTCAATAGTAGCGAGACCCGGATCAAGTCCTATCGTGGATTGGGACCTAGAATGCGGAGTTTGCTTGCCTGGCGAGGAAAGACCTTCGAAATCTACCGTACTCTGCGAAGCGTATAACGGAGGCTCTGGAAATAACGCAAAGTCGGCAGCTCTTGCGTGCGAGGACCCAAGATTCGGTAAGAAGTTGAATTCGGGTGACGCCTGGAAAGATGAAGTCGCTGGTGATAGCGCGCTCGACATCGGCGAACAATGTGAGGATGGCTGGTCGAACGGATTGCTGGAAAAGTCCAGGCCCATCGCGGATAAGTCAACGAAGGCCGATGGAGGAAAGTCCGGCAAAGTGAAAGACGTGGGCCGCACAAGCGGCGCGGACCCTGGCGGTGATGGCATTCTTGAAGCGCCAGTGTACACGGATCGATCTACGAGGGCATCTTGACAAGACCAGCCTCGCTGCATGGACTGTGAGGCTTTGATGGTTAGGTTTGGATCTTTCTTGGTCGGCGAGCTATGTGTTGATGCGCTTTGAAATGTCCGCTGAGCCTGTGCATTCTTATACCGTGTAGGATCAGGAGTCATTGAGAAGGACCCTTCAACAGAGTCAGCGGCGACCCTACAAAAGCAATGCATGGGCAGTAATATCTTACAGTTGTTGATTTTGGTAGGGGGTGTATACGGCCGCTCAGGCACCATCGTCGAGTACTGAACCGAACTTCTCCTAGACGATTCTAAACTGTCCGGAACCTCAATCCCGCCTCCTCTTCCACCGTCTTGCGTCGTACCAGCGACTGCGCTATCAGTCAATCCGTTGCCGTCAAGGCTTCCAGCGGACAAGGCTGGCTCCAAAAAATGTTGTCGATCGGCAGCAGGTTTTTGTGTGAGGAGCTCGAAGATCTGATCATCGCTCATATCGCTAATCTGCTGCTCAGAAAGATTGGTTTTGAAGCATCCAGTGCTTGGCTCTAAGGGAAAAGAAAGTTTGGACGATCTCAGAGTACCATCATCGCTATTGTGTCGTTGTTGGCCCGGTCGAGCCATTGGTCGCTGCTGCGTTTCCGATATAATGTGCTGCATTTGTCGTGGGTTAGTATTTGTCGTCGGGTCTTGCTGGTATGGTTCCGGGAGTCCATGGCAATGCATCGTCTCATCGAAGCTGAGCCCTCGATGATGCGTCGCATGTCTAGCAGGAGAGGAAATCTTCAAGTTGTCGAAAGCCGTGGGTATCGACTTTTGTCGTCGATGTTGTCCTTGGGGAAGATTTATTGACTGGTGTGGCAGCATAATGAGATCGGTCGAGTCCGAATGGGCAATTGTCGAAGGGTGTGGAGGGAGACCTTCGCGGTTCGGAACTATTTCATTCGACATCAGCTTTTTGGCTTCTATTAAAGCTCGAGGCATATCTTACCTCACGCAACAAGCGGCGCTCGGCCGGGCAAAATCAAAAGCGTGGAGCTGTGCTCAGATGCTAACTTTCTGCTTTGTAGTAAATTGCAACCAGTCCTCGAGTTGGCCTTTAGCTTTCCTACAGGAATTCAGTGAGCGGATCACGCAGATATTGATATGACCAATGGCCCACCTCTAGATTATTCGTGTAGACTTAGAGGAGCTCGGCTCTTTGTAAGAACAGCTGATATGTTGCAATTGATGACTGGACTGTTCGACTGCGAGGCCAGTTGACTATTTGCGCCGAGTGGTTGCTGAAGCAACGCTTGTCCTGCAGGGATCTCCTTGGGCACATGAGGTGGCGCTTGCCGCGCTCGAGCTAATCCCAAAACTCTCTAGGTCCGGGTCAGCTAAGCGAGAGCCACAAAGATCCTCGTCTCCTGCATTCTCTCCACGACTTGTCGAGTATCTGCTGGAGGTTGAGGAAGACAGCATTGTCTAGGTGAGTAACGACACCAAGCATTGACGCGCCATATACTGACTTCCAACCTGCAAGACCATCATGCAGATCTTTGTCAAGACCCTCACGGGCAAAACCATCACCCTCGAGGTCGAATCCTCCGACACCATCGACAATGTCAAGGCCAAAATCCAAGGTACGTATATAGTATATCCCAACCATCGTCACCACTAACATTCCCTCTTCTTCACAGACAAAGAAGGCATCCCGCCCGACCAACAGCGCCTAATCTTCGCCGGCAAGCAACTCGAAGACGGCCGCACCCTCTCGGACTACAACATCCAGAAGGAGTCCACGCTCCACCTCGTCCTCCGTCTCCGTGGCGGTGGTAAGAAGCGCAAGAAGAAGGTGTACACGACGCCGAAGAAGATCAAGCACAAGCGCAAGAAGACGAAGTTGGCGGTGTTGAAGTACTACAAGGTCGATGGGGATGGCAAGATCGAGCGCTTGAGGAGGGAGTGTCCTACTGCGGAGGTGAGTTTTCAATGATGATGAAGATGTTGGATGATCCGAAGAAGGATGTGTCAGTGCTGACTGTCTGGTTGTAGTGCGGTGCTGGTGTCTTCATGGCCGCTATGCACAATCGCCAGTATTGCGGGCGCTGCCATACCACGTACATCTTCGAGAGCTAGAGGAATAGCGGCACCATATGCGGAGAGGGTGGCTGATGTAGGCATGAGCTTGCAAGAACTTGTCTGCCTAGATCATTTAGGTAGAGAGCTCAATTTGTCCTCAGCTTACTCGTCTGTCTACTTGCAGAATGTCCTTTCGCTTTGACTCAAGGAGCTAGGTCACTGCCCTCTCACGTATGAATCTCCCCCTACATTTTCAGAGGCTTGACTGGCAGTCATCGCCTCGAGGTCGACAGAGAGACTAAGTCGGAAATTGGTGCTTGAGTCAATCTTGACGCGGCTGCTCCAAATTACATGGACATCCAATCAGCAAATTTTTACAGTTTGGTGACAACGTGTGCTCCTGACGTCCATCATCGTATGCTGCATCCTGCGTGCACCCCAAATTACTCATCTGGCATCCCCTTCCGTAAGTTGTCGAACTTTGACTCCGAATACTCCAGCGTATTCTGGCTTCGATCCATGTGTCCCAAACCACGAACAACCTGGCAACCCATCAGCAAAGTCCTGCCTTGAGAAAATGCCAGGAATCAGGAAAATTTGACTCACAGTCCCAATCAGGCTCTCCTCCCCAGCTTTATCAGCGCTGCTCTCCCACCACATCGCCCCTCCTAATCCCTCGCTTTTGATGAAGTCCACCTTCTTCTTCGCCATTTCCAAACTATCATAACTCACCATCACCCTCGCCTCTCTGTCATACGTCCAACTAGCCCCTATCTGGTCATCCAAAAAATCCCTCGCCCCCTCCTTCGGCAAAGCCTTGAAATCCCATATCCCTGCCTCCCAACTCCCTTCCCCCGTACCCGAGAACGGCTTACTGGGACCGTCGGTAGAAGTGAAGGCGCGGCCATAGAGAGGCATACCGAGGATGATCTTGGATGGTTCGATGCCGTGAGAGGTGTAGTACTCCAGCGCATGGGATGTGGAGAAAGGCGTGCTCGCCGGCGTTGAGACAGAGGGATAAAGGTTTGCTTGGTGCCCGGCGACGGAGTCCCAGGAGCCGGCATAGTCGTAGGCCATCAGGTTCCAGAAATCAAGGTGAGTGTCCATGGCTTTGAGGTGGAGCTTCTCGTAGTTTTGAGGGCCGGCGGGGCAGGCGACGGTAAGTAGCATTTTATCGCCGTTGGGACTGTTTTTGAGCTCCTAGATGGTGTTAGGTTTACTGTGGGTCTTTTTCCCACGAGATACGTACATCACGGACTGCTTTGAGTAGGTGGACGAAGTCGGTGGCTTCTACATCGTTCTTTGGGTACTCCCAGTCAATGTCCAAGCCTATGTCACAATAAGCCAAGGAACGGCAAATTCATCAAAGACTTCATTTACCATCGAGTCCCAAGTCCTGAACGAGCCGTACAGCCGAGTTTGCGAAGGTTGCTCGACCTTCCTCCGTTGAAGCCGGTTGAGCAAAGTTCGCGGAATAGGTCCAGCCGCCGATAGATAACAGGACTTTCAATTGCCTGTGCTTCTTCTTGAGCAGGAAAAGTTGCTTGATGCAGCCGTAGACATTATTGCCTTAGTCTCGATCAGTATCTGGACAATAGTGAAAAACCAAGAGACCTCATGCCAGTGTCATTCCAAGAATCCGTGGGATAATGCTTGTCCTTGAAGCCGTAAGACTCACTCCCCTTTGCAGCCCTGGATGATTCTACTCACTGTATCACCTGAGGAGGTTTTGGAGTCAGCATTCCTTTAAGTCATTCTATCGAGCCAGGTAGCGTGCCTTCAAGGCAGTGCTATGGAGAGATGTTTAAAGATTATCGAGAACCTTAGAAAGGGCTAAGAGATGCCCCGAAAACGACTCACTCCATGTATCCGTCAAATAGCTGTATGCAGGATTTAAGCAAAGCTCGAGCAACATGGACAGAAGATGAGGTCGTACACTTCACCACTTTCGGGCTTCACATTGGCGAAAGCGTAGAGGACGTGTGTCAGATTACCAGCAGGCAGATCTTGCGGCTGGTGGTTCCTCCCGTAGATGGCCCTTTTCAGAAGTCAGGGGGATAAAGCTGCTGATGATTGCGCCTTGGAGCATACCAGTTTACGAAGTAAGCTACTGCTTTATAGTCAGATCCACCCAACATATTGAGTTGATGAAAAAGGCTAGGTGCGTGATCTCGAGATAAAGATAGACCGGTTGCAAGATCAATGTGAAAACCGAAGAGAATATATGCCAAAAGAAACGAGAAAAGTAGGAGAAAGCTTAGGGAGTAATATATAGATGAATGTATAGCTCGAGCCAGGATGACGATTCTGGCGCTGTGAAGAAGGTGGGCGTGAGTGTCATAACCGAGGTCTCAAGGTATTCAATCCGGAGTGATAACCAGATCGAAGTCTACGAGTCTACGAGACTTAGTCAAAAAGTACGTCAATATAGAATAGTAACAATCATTCTCGATGCTGGATGCTGGATGCCATCGTCCGCCCGTACTTTAGCACGGTCGCAAGCACTTTGAGGGTAGCGTCGCCGGGCGGATAGAGAGTACTTAAATGATGTACACAAACTCTGGGTAACTGATACGAGATTGTACCTCAGCTGCTGTCACATGTGAATATCGGTTGTGGCATAGGCTGTAAGAAACAGCAGCCGTAAGGTACGTGTATCGAGTACAGCAAGATCACGTGACACTCTGCTATGCCTCCGGTTCTCGTGTCATTTTCGCGACGTCCCACCTGCCTAGTGCATGGTCGTACGATCCATGAGAACTCGGCGATGTATATTTGGTCCGCCAGATGCATACCTCTTCGAGCTAATATTACATAATTGACTGCTCTTCGCCGTTGGATACACCGTCTCGCCGTGTCCTCGAGGGCCGGCTCATATCGTTGACAATGGCCTCTCGTCCAGAGATGAAGGTGACTGGGCAGCCTTTGGCTCGGCCTCCAATTGCTGATTGTGGTACAGGTGGACGATGAGGTGGGTTTTATCAAGTTTTTCCGTGGTCTTCCTGCCAAGGATGAAGAGACGATTCGAATCTTCGACAGAGGGGATTGGTATAGCGCGCACGGCGAGGACGCAGCTTTCATAGCTCGAACTGTGAGTCTTGGAAAGCCACTTGAACCATGTGAAACTCGCTAAATAGTCCCTGCAGATGTACAAAACAACCTCTGTCCTCCGACAACTGGGCAAAGCGGACACTGGCCTACCCTCAGTCACTATGACTATTACTGTATACCGTAACCTTCTACGAGAAGCTCTCTTCCGACTCGGGAGAAGGGTAGAGATATGGGAGACTACGGGACGTATGCAGTGGAAGTTGAAAAAGCAGGCTTCTCCAGGGAATCTGCAGGATGTCGAAGACGAACTCGGGGGACAGGTAGATTCGGCACCGGTAATACTCGCTGTCAAAGTGTCTGCAAAGGCTTCAGAGGCTAGGAATATCGGTGTTTGCTTTGCAGACGCAAGCGTACGAGAGCTTGGAGTCAGCGAATTCGTTGATAACGATGTCTACTCTAATTTCGAATCACTCCTCATCCAATTGGGCGTCAGAGAGCTACTACTGCAGGCAGACAGCCAGAAGAAGGACCCAGAACTTGCCAAACTTCGAACAATCGCTGACAACTGTGGTGTGGCGATCGCCGAGCGAACAATTGGTGACTTCGGCACCAAGGACATCGAGCAAGATCTCACACGACTATTGCGTGACGAACGTGCTGCGGGAACTTTGCCTCAAACTGACCTGAAGCTGGCTATGGGATCAGCAGCCGCTCTTATCAAGTATCTCGGCGTCCTGTCTGACCCGTCGAACTTCGGGCAGTACCAGCTCTACCAGCATGATCTTTCCCAGTACATGAAGCTCGATGCTTCAGCCCTGAAAGCACTCAACCTAATGCCGGGGCCACGAGACGGATCGAAGACAATGAGTCTGTATGGGCTTCTCAATCACTGCAAGACTCCCGTCGGCAGCCGACTTCTCGCACAGTGGCTCAAGCAGCCTCTCATGAGTCTCGAAGAGATTGAGCGCCGGCAGCAGCTTGTGGAAGCCTTCGTGCAAGATACTGAATTACGGCAGACTATGCAAGAGGAGCATCTAAGATCTATTCCCGATCTCTATCGATTAGCAAAGAGATTTCAGAGGAAATTAGCAAACCTCGAGGACGTCGTGCGAGCCTACCAAGTAGTAATTCGCATACCTGGCTTTATAGGCACTCTGGAGGGTGTTATGGACGAGCAGTATAAAGACCCACTCGACGCAGAATATACATCAAAGCTGGTGGACTATTCGAACAGCCTGGCTAAATTACAGGAGATGGTAGAGACAACCGTGGATCTCGATGCCCTGGACCACCACGAATTTATCATCAAGCCTGAATTTGACGAGAGTCTGCGGATAATTCGCAAGAAGCTCGAGAAGCTAAAGTATGATATGAACGTTGAGCATACGAAAGCCGGCAAAGACCTAAATCAGGATACAGAGAAAAAACTGTTCCTTGAGAATCACAGAGTGCATGGCTGGTGCTTTCGCCTTACAAGGAATGAAGCGGGGTGTATACGCAACAAAAAGCCATATCAGGAGATATCAACCCAGAAGAATGGCGTGTACTTCACGACCCCTGAAATGCAGACAATGCGTCGCGAGCACGACCAGCTTTCCGAGAGTTACAATCGGACCCAGAGCGGCCTGGTCAGCGAAGTTGTCAACGTTGCAGCCTCATATTGTCCCGTGATAGAAAAGCTTGCTGGTGTTCTTTCGCACCTTGATGTCATTATCAGTTTTGCTCACGTCTCAGTTCACGCCCCAACATCATATGTACGTCCGAAAATGCATCCAAGAGGCGAGGGAAACACTATCCTTAAGGAAGCACGTCACCCTTGTATGGAGATGCAAGATGACGTCCAGTTCATTACGAATGATGTTTCTCTCATTCGCGGAAGCTCCGAATTCCTCATCATTACTGGTCCTAATATGGGAGGTAAATCTACATACATCAGGCAGATCGGTGTGATTGCCCTTATGGCACAAGTTGGCTGCTTTGTGCCATGTTCAGAGGCGGAGCTTACATTGTTCGACAGTATTTTAGCCAGAGTCGGTGCCAGCGATTCACAGCTGAAAGGCGTCTCAACGTTCATGGCTGAGATGTTGGAAACAGCCAACATCCTGAAGTCAGCAACATCCGAATCTCTGATCATCATTGATGAACTAGGTCGTGGCACTAGCACGTATGATGGCTTCGGACTCGCGTGGGCCATTTCGGAGCATATTATCAAGGAGATCCGATGTTTCGCAATGTTCGCAACGCATTTCCATGAGCTGACAGCATTGGTCGACGATCATTCACAGGTGCAGAATCTACATGTCGTTGCCCATATCGGAGACACGAGTGACAAGGACCGGCGAGAGGTGACATTGCTCTACAAGGTGGAAGAAGGAGTTTGCGACCAAAGCTTTGGAATTCATGTTGCTGAGCTTGTGCGCTTCCCCCAAAAGGTCATCAATATGGCGAAGCGTAAAGCAGATGAGTTAGAAGACTTCTCCACCAAGCACGAGGATGCTTCGATAATACACTCCAAGCAAGACGTTGAAGAGGGAAGTGCACTTCTGAAGGAGATGCTGGTGCAGTGGAAGAAGGCAACCGAGGGTCATGGTTTGAGTAAAGAAGAGCAGGTGGCCAAGATGAAGGAGCTCGTCATGGGCAATCAGAAGCTGCTGGATAATCCATTCTTCCAATCTGTCAAGGTGTTGTAGTGGTGGGTGGTCAAAGTACGATATCCCATTTCACGTTATATGGCTTCAGCGAAAACTCAATATCGCGTTTTACCAAGCTTGATATCAGACTTGATCCTACTGAAGTATCGATATGCCTTTCATAATGGCAGATGTTTCATGGATTGCTTGCGCCAACTACCTATTTAGGACAGTCAACCATGGTTCAAAATCGGAATTGGTTGCTGCAGCTACAGGATCGGTCATCCCTTCATGAATTCACGTCCTCACGCATTCACTCCCCAATCACCAGAACGACACCTTCGAGGCGCGTCAACATGGCGACACATCACATCACATCTTCACACTCATGGCTCACTCGACCATCCTCAAACCGTGGCTTTGCCAAAGACTTTCGTGAAGTTCAGAGCAAGACCGCCGCTGAACGTGCTCGTCAGATGACTACAAACGATCCAACTGCTGGCTCAAATGCTCAGCCTACCTTGGAGTCAGAAACCCCTGCTCCTCACCCAGCGCCAGTTCCAAAGCGTCCTCGCGGCCGCCCTCGTACGCGGTTTCACCCATATGCTGGTCGAGCAAACCATCATCTTCCTGCTCAACCTCATGTCCAACCTCCTGCCAGGCCGTCACCTTTAGTAACAATAACAACAGTAGCAGGCCTTCCGAAAACAACAACGGCTTTGAGTGATATCTCATCGCTATCGCAACAACCTAAACTAGCATCAGCAACACCTTCACTAGCAGGACAATCGATGCTACCAATGGCACCACCTTCCCTGTCATCATCCTCACTTCAAGTTCATCAGCAGCAATCTCAACAGGCAATGGCACCAGCACCGCGTTCTCAGACACCACCAAAACGTATTTACCCACAATCACCCGCCGATCATTCGGAGACAGCACCACGCCTTCGAATACGATATAACCCTGGTCTTCCCTCACAACCAGCCGCTCCACTCATGACAGCGCCATGTCCTCTTACACCGCCAAACCACAGCGATGCCCCATCTCCAGTGCACTCACGCGGAGAAGCCGGCCAACCTCCTCCCCATACCCCACGCCCCCAAGAACAAGACCCATGCGACCTGTCCGACCCCCACCTCTGCGACGAGAACCCCATCTTCTTCAGCGGCACCACCGACCTCCTCGCCGCCGAACAATTCTGCTATTCGCAACCCCCACTCCACACCGCCGACGCCCTCCCCTGCAGCAACACCTCCGCGCACTCCTCGCGCCCCCACCTCGTCTGCACATTCTGCCACCGCCGCGGCGACCAGCACCTCAAGACCAGCAACCACCTCCTCCTGTGCAAGAGCTACGTGGCCCTCTGCCGGGAATGCGCCAAGGGAGCCGTGGACCACAACCGGCGCACGCACGGCTTCTTGGCGGACTGCACGTGTTTCACCGCGCACCCGGATACGTGGCTGTGCTTTGACTGCAGGGAGAGTAGCCTGATGCGGGCGCAGAGCTGCTGGGAGGCGGAGACGTTGGAGGGGCATAGCTTGCCGTTTATGCAGGTGCGGATCTGTCGGTGTGGGAGGGATGTGAGGGATTGGTGGGGTGGGGAGGGGGAGGTGGTGAGGGTTTGGGTGTGTATCACTTGTGAAGGGATACACATGTTTAGTTGACGGAAGGGTGGGAGGGAATGAAGGAGGATGTTGCGAACTGGTTGAGCGTCAATGCTTCGGGGTGGTCGGTATGCAGCGTCTTGACTCGATGTGATGGTTCACGTTCCTAAGTGAGGATAGGAAGGACAGCTCATCATGTTGAGCCAACAATGCCACAAACGTCTTCGATTGCTCAAGATCTGATAGATGGCTGTTAGCCTACGTTATTGCAAAGTCGACTTTCTTTCTCGTAGCCCAGACCTGATCCTATGCACTGACAGGGTGTTGATTCCTTGAGCCAACAAGAAACGATTGCTTCGCACTCTGTAAACAACGTATCGACGAGATAGCCATGGCTGAACGACCACTGACGGCCTTTTCCAAAACGCAAGACGTTCAAGTATATCACAGACATAATCGTGTACTGTAAGAAAGCAGATAGAAAAGAGGTGCGCAAAAGCTTGCCAATCAAACAAAGCACCACTTGTGCTAGTACGTCGAACAAGTCGGGATGCCTGATCTTTGAATCTTGAACTATACTCACTAACGTGCCAGGCGCGTGTGGGTAGGTTCACTCTTCAAGGTAAGCTGCAGCCCTCGCTATATCTGAAGCTCATTCAACCAGCAAACCCTCCTCTAGCCAGTTTCCTTGCTCTTTGATCCCTCCGATTATGGTTAGCCCGCGAGCCTTTGTTGGCGTCTTTCCTCAGTCTTGCAACTTGGGTTTCTCGATCATCTGCCGGCCCAGCCACATTCGCTCCTCTGCCACCTTGTCCTCCACCCCTGCCCCGACCTCTGCCTCTGAAGCCTCCCCTTCCACCTCGAGTCGCAGGCCCAGGATCTCCGTCCGTGTCAGCCTCCTCTCCCGTATCTGTTTCCGAGACGACAGGGCTGTCCTGCCAAGCAGTCCGACCCAGCCCTCGTTGCTGGCCACTACCGGCCATGCTGAACATGGCCTCCAACCTCTTCACCTTCTTGGGATCTCTTTGTAACATGATTGCCCAACCCTCAATGGCCTCATCCGTCATGCCTGTATCGCTTCTTAGAGCTATCCTGGCCTGGCTCCTTCGTGTAGCTTGATTTCGGCCAAATAACCCGCGAGACATTTTCCAGGCCTGCCACAAGGCCTCTTCGTGGACATTCCGCTTCAAGCCTTCGGCATCCGTAGCATCGTCACTGGTCCCCGGCATGGCAGAATCTATTGTACCGCCCACGTCTTCCATGTCGTAGGTGTCGTCGCGTTCGTCGTCATCGGAGTCGAAAGCCGCTAGAGCGGAGATGATGGCGGCTTTGTCTGATTTGGAAGTGGGAACGGCTAGCAACGTATCAGCAGTTCGAGAGTTAGTATGACTACGGCCGCGATGTATCTGCGATGGAGAAACAGCAAGCCGAGAAAAGTCGTCCCCATCGAAGACAGAACGACGGCCTGCCAATGGCTTTGATATAGGGGCCATTGACGACGTTTGCTGAGGCTTGTGATCCACTGGTACTTGAAGCGTTGTTTCCGCCGGCCTACTTCACGTAAGAGTTTGCACACAGCAAAGATTGGGAGAGGAACACGTACTTAGTAGATGTCTTCTCTGGCTGCGCTGCATGAGCACCCAGAGAGCCGTCCAGAATATGAGCCGTTACTCTTTCCATATCTCCGTTGTTCTTGTGCAACAAGTCATTAATGACGTGAGTATCTAATTCGGGGAACAGATCTTTGATCTGTGTCACTAGGGTGATCCGTTCCATTTCTTGAGCAAATCGCTCATCTGACGAAGAAATTCGCCTAGCCTTTCGGTGCTTCGGAACTTTCCTATCTGTTGCTTTTCCTTTCCCTTTTACGTCGATCTTAAAGGTCCTGAGCTCGTCCATTAATGGCTGCGCTCTTGCAGCTTCCGCACCAGACAAGCTATGCCGTAATTTGCGAAGGAATGAAGTAGTTGAGCAAAGGGTCTGGAGCATTGACTTGCCGGCAGGACTGCTTTTCATGGCATACAAGTTATCGATCAACGTAGAGAACATCGGCTTCTTTGGATGTATTAGGCTGGTCAAGCACAGGTGGGCCACGATAACAATCCCTTTTTGCACTCTAGTATTTGATTGGAAGTACCCTGAAAGGGCGTCTAAGAAGTCTGACCCTACGGTAAGATATTGGCCATATTGGTATGATACGCTTAGGACACACGCTGTACGTATGAATAATTCATCGAGTTCTGTAAGAATGTCTTGCTTGCTGGTGTTCAATGCGCGGATTAAGGATGCTCTCTGCTTTGCGAATGACGGAGGCGCATCGTCAGAACTACTGACATCCCAAGCCTTTATGATCATATCTGACAAATTTGGATTATGCCCGTGAAGATTTGGGGCGCCGTATAGGACACTGAGGTTCTCCAGGAAAACGTACTCCAGCAGCTGCGAAGGAATAGCCGCAGATTCCATGAACGTCCTGTGTGTCAATCTGAAAACATTCGACCTCAGCGCCCTGACCTTCGGTGCATTGAGCAAGTACGTATCTACTTGGAGGTTCTCGGACATGTAAGAGACAAGAAATTCGGTTACGGAAGGCTCCTCCGCGACCTTTTTGGAGAACATAACTTGTGGTAGGAGAAGATAGCCATGTGCAAGTAGAGTCCATGCCCCCAGACATGCTTCGAGCTCGTCTGGAAGAAGCTGCTTTAACACGTCTACTGGTGGGAACGGAGCGAAGGATGGAAGTAACATATCGACAAGCAATGAATAAGGGACCACCGATGCCGATGAAGACGTCCGAGATACTGTCTTTCCCTCTTGACGGAAATATGAGAAGGACAGTAATAGAGGAGACTGTGAGAGGACTTACTTTAATTAAGAACCAGAGTCATGACAAACACATTTGAGATCCAGGAAGTCACGATCGAGCCATGTCAGAAGCGGCTAGCTCCCGAGAAGCGAGCACCAAGACTTCGAGATCCACAAAATCTATCTCCATCGAAGTTCACCCACAGTTTCAATATCATCATAGCCTTTCATCACCTTACCGGACCACAGTTGTTCAGGTCTTGATTGGCAATTACATTCAAGATATCTCCCATTGAAAAGTCAAAGTAGTCGGCACCATGTCCTACCAAAAGCCCGAAAAAGATTATGGCGAAGGCCCCGTGAGAATCCCCGCTGCGTACTTGCCTCTCAACATCCGATTGACCGCTGATTGAATGGACAGAAAATCCACAAGATCCGCATCACCCTCACTTCCCGCAAAGTCCAGTCCCTGGAGAAGGTCTGCCAGGAGCTGATCGAACGTGCCAAATCCAAGGACCTGCGTGTCAAGGGCCCTGTCCGCTTGCCTACAAAGAGCTTGAAAGTCACGACGAGGAAGACCCCGTGTGGTGAAGGAAGTAAGACGTGGGACACGTACGAAATGAGGATCCACAAGCGGCTGATTGAGTAAGTATGGTCTCATCCTGGGCAGAGCACAGCAAGGGAGGGGAAAGTGCAGGACTTGTCGGGGGCTCTGAACGCGCAAATCGGGAGGTATCAAAGGGATGCTGACACGATTGCACAGTTTGAATGCGCCAACCGAAGTCGTCAAGCAGATCATCGTTAACATCGAGGCTGGTGTGGAGGTTGAGGTCACGATCGCTGCTTGAGAGCGCAAGTAGCAGTAACAAGTGGGGATGGTGGCAATCCACTGAAAGTATTAGGTACAAGCCTCAATTGTCGATACGACCGTATTACGTTAAAAGTGCACCACCAAGACCAGCAGCTGCGACCATTGACCGCAAACGCGCTAAAGCTTCGCCCAGGCTAGGTTGGGCCCATGACTGCACAAAGTACTGTATATTCGCGAGAGATCCTCTTAAAATCGCCTGTAAGATCTGAATGGACTTGCGTCTAATCTTCAACGTATGATATTTCTCCGGTTACAGAATCCACTCAGAAATCCCAATTGCACCATTCCCTCCTAGGTGGCAAGCTCGGCATCATCCCATCCTTGAATGCTTCGTGCGTCCTCATGAACATGTAGTTCTCCTTGGTACTTTCGTCATATGTCACTTCTGCCAGCTCTTCCGCTTTGGTAAGAGTCGGTGGTCCGTCAGGAAAGCAGACCTTTTCCCAAGCTCCATCCTTGCCTTTGGTGCAAGGCTCATTGTCGACATAGGTCACAGGTTCACCATTCCACGTTTTCAATTTCCCTTGCGCGTCTCGTGTGGCAGGGTCTCGCCTTTTGCTGCTGGCAGCTAGGGTAGCAGTAGGCTGACTAAGCGCGGTACTGGCCGTCGGAGCAGAAACATTGCCAAATCCATTTGAAGGCTGCGTGAGAGTATCCATTGGCGCGTTTGCAGATTGAATCGAGGCATGACCAGAACCACTGCCAGTCGCACTCGGCTGCCGAAAAGCTTGGGTGCTTTGGTTTGCCACTGGCTGACCGAATGGATTTGTCGTGGCTGGGTTGGTCTGTCCAAAGCCTGAAGTTCTTGCTGGCTGGGATGCCTGTTCAAAGGGACTGGCAGATGCGGAAGGCTTTCCGAAGGCGCTTGGCTGGGTAGTTCCCACGGATTGTTGGTTGAAGGCGCTCTGCTGCAAAGTTGACGGTTGGCCAAACGCAGACTGCTGACTGGAGCCCAGTGTCGCTGGTGCACCAAAGACTGAGGTCAACGAATTCTGTCCGAAAGCAGGCGGTGCGGACGGTTGACCGAACGATGGCTGTCCAAACGCGGATTTGGGCGCTACGGACTGACCGAAAGCTGATGTGGGATTGCTTGGCTTGCCGAACGCAGGCGCTGGTACAGAGGGTTGGCCAAAACTTGAAGTCGGCTGTCCAAAGCTTGTACTTGGTCGGCCGAGTTGCGCGGGCTGCCCAAATGCCGACGATTGCCCTGACGCAGTGGCTTGCTGCCCAAAGGGCGATGGTCGCGAGCCAAGAGCAGAAGGTTGACCAAAGCCAGAGGCACCTGTAGGTTGACCGAACGATGTTGCTGGGACTCCGAAGCTTGATTTAGGTGCTGTCGGTTGACCAAAAGCTGAACCGGATGGCCGAGATCCATTGAGATCAGTCCCTCTAGCCTCGCATGTTTCGAAGCGATTCGGGTGCTCCTTTGCTTTATTGTTCAGGTATTTGATCGCACCTTCGACGTCATCAAGAGCGGTACGAATCTGCTGCTCAGCATTGTTGAACAATGTCTGAGCTTCCTGTATAGCCTCTTGGGGGTTACCCGCAGCAGCCAGCTCATAATGATGCAGCCGTAGCTCCTCGCAGCTTTGTTCACGAGGGTATCCGCCAAAGAGCTGGACCGGTAGTTCCTTTACCGGTCCAAAGGCCGAAAGGATCCATTGGGGGCGCTCATTCTTCAGTTCGGTCACAATGGTTGCCGTGTCAAGCTTGTACCTATCGTCGAAATTAGCACGGCGAGTGTGTATCCTGGCATCTGATAGTTATACGGTTGCGAATCTTGACCATGGCCTAGACCGAATTGTCAGCATCTATTCTATATGCGGAATGAACAGTATTAAATCACTCGTTATGCCCGAAGGACGTTCAATATTTTCCTTTCTGGAGTAGTGGCTGCGAAAGTTGGCGTAGGTATAAGCCATGAGGTACTGACTAGCGGCGAAATCGTAACAGCGGGTTTATTCCATGATATACAATGAGAGCAAATATTCAATTACCTTGTGATGGACTCCCAGAGCGCGTACTGTTGCCTCTGTTCTGTACGGCTCCGAAAGGGTTTCGCGAGTTTCCTGACGCGTTCCTCGCTCGTGGGTGCTCAAAGTTGCACCGGTCTGCAAGAATCGTTAGCCTTATCACTAGCATATTCCTGACATAGATTCAAATCGGACCTCCAAATTTGCAGTAGCCCTGCTCAAAGAAACGGCACACCGGCATAACGATGGCTTCGTGGGTGCTTGGACACTTTTAACTCTGTGAGATAGTGGACGCCGAATACTGTCTTTGAATCGAATGGCAAGAATCTCAGCTGACTGACGAGCTCATTGAAAAATGATAGACAAGCTGTCGGTCAGGTTACATGAAAACGAACCTAGACGTCTAAAAAGGGTAATCGTTTGACAAAGAGACCAGGTAACATAGGTCAAGATCACGATGACAAGACAAAGCACCGCGCGTAAATGTCAGAGATTTGTCGATCCCATTTAATCATCGTGGCCACAGATGGTCCATACTATTGGCACCGCTATCCGAAGCAACGGTAGATACTTCACCCGTTCAAAAGGCGAGGCGAAGCAGAGCTCGGTGTCACGTGATCTCGTGATCTCGTGATATCGCCTCTCTTCCGTGTTTTCCCCAACAAACCTTCGCGAAGGAACTTGGTGGTATTAGGAAAATCCACGAGATTAGTAGGAGGGTGATGGCAGACTACAGCGACTATTTGAGTAATCTCATGATACAGTGCCAACGGAGCGTACAGCAAATCCCAGACTGGACATATCCACCGTCACAAGGTCCACGGCAATTCGCCTCATCAAGTCAAAACAGTCTTCAATGGTATCACAGTTATGCTTGGGGCTTGCCGCAACCGCTTTGTCATGATCCACAATGCATCGCCGCTACTGTGTCAACTCGTATGCCGCAACAAACTCTGTACACCGAGTATGTGGATCCTCCCTGGAGGGCACTTTCCGTCACACCTCTCCCGCCGTACCCTTCAATATGGGACTACATTCCGAATCAAGATGTTACAGGGACCTTTATTGAGGGTCAGCAAAATACCATATCTACTCCATCGCTGCGAGAACTCGCAGAGAGAGATGCTTCTGTTAAGGCAGAAGGCTCCGAGGCTCGCGGTCTGGATACACATCTCATTCCATTAGACCCAGCTAGCTCGAACGAATATGTAAATCAGAAACCCCCAATTACCTCGTATGAAGGTCTGAAAGTAACCATATATAATACATCCTCGCCAGCGGTCGCAAAGGGAACCGCTCCAGTCAAGATAGAAGCTTCAGAAACCAGTGGAATCAGTGTGACAGTCCCAGAACTCCCTCCCGTGCCCCCACGTTCTCTAGCATCAACTGATGCTCCCAGTCAGAACAATTCAAGTGCCTTTGTCGAAGGACAGGAAGACGCCACGACGGGTACACTACTGCCAGAGGCCGGGGAGAGAACTACCCTAGTGAAGACAGAAGCTTCAGGAAGCCGAGGTGACAATACGACGGTCCTTGGAGTCCAACCTTCACGGTGGAAACCAAGAAAGCAAGAGCAGAATATCGGTGGATATGATAACGAGGTCCTGTTACGATGCTGTCTCAAAAAAAAGATTTACTACGAGTATAGAGCCTTCGCAAAGTTCTGGACCATCGTGCAGCTGGATTTCCAGCTGGAGACGAGAACGGCGTTGGATAGCGCCCGGGAGACGGTCTTGGACTTACTGAATAAGAGAAGGATGGAGCGGGCGGAAGAACAGCGAACCGGTCGAGCCCCTTATCCACAAGTGCTATCCAAAATCCGGCCATTGCTGGATGAGTTCCAGGAGCTTATGGATAGCGGAGTTGCAGGAGATACCACTAGGGAGCGTCCGACTGGGATTTTTGCTTCAGGATCTGGCACGCATGGTAACAAAGACTGCAGCGCAAACCCAGCTGAAGAACGTTTTACCAAGGTCAATGAAAAGATAGCCCAAAAAAGGAGCTTTGCGGAGATACTTGGCGGGACTGAAGCCGCTAAAGAGATCGCGCAACGACCATTCAAGCGAAGGGCGATGGCAGAGGCTTCGGAAGGCACAGAGGACGATGCAGACAGTGGTCTCTCAGGCTCCCGGACAGAGGATGACGCGAGTAGCGATGCATCGGATCTCCCATCTGACACCGTCAGCGAGACCTCCGAAGACATCGACAGCCTTCTTAGCGCGCTAGACGAGGACGACAGTGATAGTGAAGAGGTCAGCAAAGACTCTAGTCTGGAAAGCAGCGAAGATTCCGATGAGGATAGCAGTGAATGCGGCCAGAGGCGTGCTAGTCCTCCCATGATGATGCGGCACCGGCGAGAACCCGCCGCTGAGCTGGTTGGATTGAAACAATCGGTCATGATGATATTGGACTCGGCCTCTGAGCTTATCGATACAATACACAATCTGAAGGCCGGGCGAAGTATTGCTTGATTTATTGCCAAGCTTGCTACCACTTGGGCAAGCATGAGAGACGGACTCGGCACCAAGCCATGTGAGTGAGATGTATAGGCAGGGATCGAAAGAGGTTGTTTGATGTGGACAAAGCAATTGCGCGGCATCAGGAGTCGACCAGAGAATCAATGGTCATCTGAAGAAAAGTCTTCTCCCCGTCGAGTGCATGAGACGCTTTCGATTCTGCTCGGCTCGAATACTCTAATGTGGACCCTGAGCTGATGCAAGGCCAACAATCATGAAGAGATGATGAGAATTTCATAGCTTAGCCAGCCCTTTCAAGCTCACCGGATGTTTGTCGGCACGTTGTGACACTCAACGTCCTTTCCTATGCGCTCAATCCGCGATAGAGCTCAAGATATGCAAACCTTCACATTTACATCATTTGATATCTGACGTACCAGCGTTCTCCACTAGGCGAGGTATTGCACAGCGCCCATCGGTCACCAAGACCGGTACATGAAGCCAATGACGAGCAGGCGCTGTTTCGAAGAAGACGTTGGCTTGCGCAGCCCATGTGTGCATCCCCCGTGGAAGCTTTCATCGGCAAGGCCGTCAGACACAAAATCCCGTAATATGTCAGGTCAAACGCCCATCCTGATTGGGACCTCGATCCACACGATCTCTCAAGCTCGCCCAACTGAGGTCATTGATTTTACGATCGCGAGCAATCTCACTCTGGTTTTGTATCGATCCGAATTGTCCGGTTGTCATAGCTCTCATGACCAAGGTATCGGTTGCGCCTTGCGATGTCTTCCCGTCACCTTCCTTTAGGTATTCTTCCAGCCAAGATTCTTCGTCTTCGTTGAGGGGTAGTGTGACTAGTTCGGCGCTTCGAGATGCACGCAAGGCCCCCCGCGATCTTGTAAGGACGAAATCGATTAACTGTTCGAAGAGACCCCGCTGGGTCAGCTCTCCTTTTGAGCGCGAAAAGAAGAAGGCTTCTGTCACACTTGTGCGGCAGAGAATTAGGAAGAACGCTTCCAAGACTTTGCTCGAGGTTATAGGCACGGAGAACGTGTGGTAATAGGCCAATGGTAGGGTGCTGTCGTCCTGTGGTGCATGGCAGCACAGGGTGTAGAGTATATCCTCAGAGAAAGTTGGAATCAGTACGGGCTCGGTCAGGAAGTCCAGCGCGGCCTGCTTGGTATTTTGCTTAGCCAGAATTAGTAGGCTCGATCTCAAAGGTGGGGCGTACCTCGAACTCGAATCTGTCTAAGTTCCAGAGCCCGTCTACGAAAATCTTGTATTTGTCCGGTAGAAATGAGACTTTCGCAAACTCGGCCGCGCGATGGTAATGATTGCTTTCGCAATCTTGAAGGAGGTAATAGATCAATGACTGCTTGTAATGATCTGGAGAGCTGCTATCTACAATTCTTTGGTGGAGCTTGCGTAGGTCGCCAGGTGAGCCTGGTGGGTATACTCGCGAAGCTGTGGTGAGAAGTGTCAGTGAAATCACCATTTGCAGATGGACAACCTGCTTGGACTGACGGGTTGAAAGACCAATAGCTCGAAGCATCCGGTCGATGAACAGGTCACCCTCCAAGTCCCTGCGGTTCTCTTTAATCTCATCCCGATAAAATTCGACTTCCTCCAACGAGCCAAAGACGGCCTCGAAATCTTCGAAGTCCTCCATCTCCATCGAGGAGGTATCGTCCAGTTGGCCGCAGCACAGGCTTGGTTTACGGTCTGATTAGTCTAGTTGATTTTTGATGTTCCATTTCCAGGGATAACCGTCTGGGCTAGAACTCGGCTGGATGACATTTGAACACCACAACCATCTGTGTTTAACGGCTAGAACATCGCGAAAGTCATACGCTGCCTTACGAAATGAGGAATATCTGCAGTAGGCGCACGAAGATACATTGAAGTTCGATAAGGGATAAAGTCCGGCGCTAGACCGGATAGGGCAGACGGTAAACATGCAGGTCAATAACGCGCCTTTGGCGAAGCAACCGCATCTTTTCACTCTCGAAAGAGCAGCGCAATGGCCATGATATCGCCTACGAGGCCCTCACGGAGGGCGGCAGCGCGTAAGAAGGTCATTGTTGAGGATTCAGAAGATGAGGATATCGGCGGCGCGATTAAACCCGAACCCATGGATGAGGAGGAGGACTTCACGCCAGCACCCCAACGCAGCCCCCGACGTCAGACTCGACGAAAGACCACTGAAGCGTCCGCAACGCCATACACGGCTGGACGTGCTCGAAGAGCGCGAATGGGGGAAAGTGTGGAACCAACGCAGATATTCGAACCGCAAGAGGGAATTCCCCTAGAACCGGTGTCACCTACCAAGAAGACATCGCCACGGAAGCGCAAGAGTGCGCCGGCGCCTAGGAAAGGCCGTTCTTCTGTATCTGCAGACCCTCCGCCATCTTTGCCAACGCCGAAGCCATCGATAACTCCTGAAGTATCCCACCTACATGGAACGCCATTGGCGGATATCACCCATGCCGCGATCAACGAGCAGGCACCGCCTGCAGACAGTCAGAAAACTCTTGTCCCAGTCAAGGCCACGGACGCAATATTGGAAAAGCCGATGGACATTGTCGTGCGGTCAAGGGCGCTGGCCGTCCCGTCAACACAGGAGGACACTGGCCCAAAATCTCGGACGGTCATCCAATATCTCATACTAACGAATTTCAAGAGCTACGCGGGAAGACAAGAAGTCGGACCGTTTCATGCATCATTCTCGTCTGTTGTGGGTCCAAACGGTTCTGGGAAGTCGAATGTCATCGATTCGCTGCTTTTCGTCTTTGGCTTTCGGGCGAGTAAGATGAGACAGGGCAAGATATCTGCTCTCATTCACAATTCGGCCGCCTTTCCCAGTTTGGAATTTTGCGAAGTAGAAGTGCACTTTCAGGAAGTCATGGATCTTGTATGATTTCTGCTCTACTCTGTTCTACGACTACTAACATCTTCACAGCCAAATGGTAAGCACGAGGTAGTTCCAGAATCGACACTCGTAATATCGAGAAAAGCTTTCAAGAATAATGCCAGTAAATACTACATCAATGCCCATGAGTCTAACTTTACCACGGTCACGACACTTCTCAAAGAGAAGGGCGTTGATCTGGACCACAAGCGCTTCCTAATATTGCAGGGTGAAGTAGAGTCCATCGCGCAGATGAAACCAAAGGCGGCCAACGAGCATGATGACGGTCTGTTGGAGTATTTGGAAGACATTATCGGAACCTCTAAATACAAAACGCCGATCGAGGAGTCTGCGACGGAAGTAGATACTCTCAATGAAGTCTGCACAGAAAAGAGCGCTCGGGTACAGCATGTAGAGAAGGAGAAGAACGGGCTGGAAGATAAGAAGAACAAGGCCCTGGCATACATAAAGGACGAGAACGATCTTACATTTAAGCAATCCGCGTTGTACCAGATCTATGTTGACGAGTGCGGCGACAATCTGAAAGTCACCGAGGAAGCGATTGGCCAAATGCAGGACCAGCTCAACGCCGAGCTAGAAAGGCATCAGGGTAGCGAAGAGGGCATTAGAGAATTGGAGAAACAGTACAAGCGCGGCGCGAAAGAGTACGAAAATCTTCAGAAAGCTACACAAGCAGTGATTAAGGAAATGGCCAAGCATGACAAAGAGCACGTTAAAGTCGAAGAGAAGAAGAAGTTCTTGAAGGGAAAGCAGAACAAGCTAGAGAAGGCGATGCAGGCCAGTAGATTATCGGGCTCAGAGGCCAGTAGCTTGATTCAGAAGCACTCTGATGATATTGAGCGTAACACTGCTGAGATCGCGGCTATGGAGACGAGTATGCGTAACGAGGAGAAAGAATTGGCCGCCATCCGTGATGCGTTGAAAGGCAAGACTCAGGCCTTTTCGGACCAGATTGCGAACAAACAAAAATCGTTGGAACCCTGGAACGAGAAGATAAACGAGAAGCACTCCGCCATCGCCGTTGCGCAGAGCGAGCTCGACATACTTCGGGAGCGAGCATCTGCAGGAGCTGTTGCTATGGAAGAGATTCAAGAGAAGATTGTGTCCATCAAAAAGCAGAGAGAGGCCAAGCAGGCCGAAGTTAGCGACATCAAGCACCAGCATTCACGAGTTGAATCAGAAGCTCAGACAATAGAGAAAGAGTTGGCAAGATTGTCTAAGAAGGAGCCAGAGATGAGGTCTCAATTATCCGGTGCACGTCAGAAAGCTGATGAGGCAAGCGCTAGCCTGTCAAGCACGCAAAGTCAAGGAAATGTATTGAGTGGACTGACACGCTTGAAAGATTCGGGTCGTATTGAGGGCTTCCATGGACGACTGGGCAACCTTGGTACAATCGACCAGAAATATGACGTCGCCATCTCCACCGCCTGCCCCTCGCTCGAAAATTTGGTCGTGGATTCAGTCGCTGTTGGACAACAGTGTATCGAGTACCTACGCAAGAACAATCTTGGGAGAGCAAACTTCATCTGTCTTAGAGAGCTGGCTCGAAGAGATCTGTCGGCAGTAGAAACGCCAGAAGGTGTTCCGCGGTTGTTCGATCTCGTCCAATCCAAGGATGATATTGTCCGGCCTGCCTTCTTCAGCGTCTTGCAGAATACCTTGGTCGCGAAGGACCTCGAACAGGCCAATCGTATCGCTTACGGAGCTCGTAGATGGCGAGTCGTCACCCTTGACGGTCAATTGATCGACGTTTCAGGTACCATGAGTGGCGGTGGGACTCGGGTAGCGAGGGGGGGAATGTCCTCAAAGCTGGTAGCTGAAAGCTCAAAAGAGCAAGTATCGAAGCTCGAATTAGATCGTGATGAGCTGGAAGAGCAGTTCCGAGCGTTCCAACAGCGGCAACAAGAGATTGAGGTGACCCTAAAGCAGCTCAGAAATGAAACGCCTCAGATGGAAACTGCAATGCAAAAGGGCAGCTTGGAGGTCGACAGTCTGAGCCGAAACCTTGCGGATGCCCAACGTCGCATGAGCGAACTGAACACGTCTGAGCAGCCCTCGAAATCCGATGACGCCCGCATTGGTACCCTGGAGAAGCAGATTGCTCAATTTGAGAAGGCCGTTGACGAACTCCGCGCTGAGACTGCTGGTATCGAAGCAGAGATCAAAGACCTACAGGACAAAATCATGGAGGTCGGTGGTGTCAGGCTCAGAGGTCAAAAAGCCAAGGTCGACGGTCTGAAAGAGCAGATCGAAACGCTGACGGAGGAGATCTCGAATGCAGAAGTGACGAGGTCCAAGGCTGAGAAGCAGAAGACCAAGCATGAAAAAGTTTTCGAAGAGGCAGAACGCGAGATTGCTTCAGCTCTTGAAGAATTCGAACAGCTTACGGAGGAGGTCAAGAACCAAGCTTCGGACGCCTCAGGATCAAAAAAGAAGGCCGAGGAGGCGCAAGAGGTACGTACTATGGACCGGCGCTTCCAGTTGGATGGTACTAATCGTCTTTGATTGGTAGGCTTTAGAAGCGAAACAAGAGGAGCTTGCAGCATTAAAGAGCGAACTCGACAGCAAGACGGCGGAAGTAAATGAGATACGTGGCAGCGAGATTGAGATGCGCAACAAACTCGAGGAAAACCAGAAAGTGTTCGCTGAGAATCAGAAACGACTGCGGTATTGGAGCGAAAAGCTAGGCAAACTCGGTATCCAGAGCGTCAGGTACGTTTGGCAAAGCTTACTTGACTCACGCGATGGCTAATGACAAATGCAGTGACCTCGGCGAAGCGCAAGACGCTGAGGAGCTGCCTCAGTACACCAAGGACGAGCTTTTAGACATGAGCAAGGACGCCTTGAAGGGCGAAATAGCCGTGCTCGAAGAGAAAACCCAGAATGTCAATGTGGAGCTAGGAGTACTCGCCGAATACCGTCGCCGAGTCGAGGAGCACAACGCGAGAAGCAGCGACCTCCACACCGCAGTGACTTCTCGGGACACCGCCAAGAAGCGATGCGATGACCTGCGCAGGCTGCGTCTCGAAGGCTTCATGACAGGCTTCAGCCTCATCTCGCTGCGGCTCAAGGAGATGTACCAGATGATCACCATGGGCGGCAACGCCGAGCTGGAGCTTGTCGACTCACTGGATCCATTCTCGGAGGGAATCTTATTCAGTGTCATGCCGCCCAAGAAGTCGTGGAAGAATATTTCGAACCTTTCGGGAGGCGAGAAGACCCTGAGCAGCTTGGCTCTGGTCTTCGCTTTGCATCACTACAAACCGACGCCGCTGTATGTCATGGACGAGATCGATGCCGCCTTGGACTTTCGCAACGTTTCGATTGTCGCAAGCTATATCAAAGAGCGGACGAAGAATGCGCAGTTCATCGTCATCTCCCTTCGGAACAACATGTTTGAGCTGGCATCAAGGCTTGTCGGTGTGTATAAGGTTAATCATATGACAAAGAGCGTAACGGTGGAGAACCGAGACTATATTATTGGGCGCTGACGATGATGCTTTGTTATTCGGCGCCGAAGGTTCGCGATCATATTTGCTTCTTGTATAATTCTATGGATTCAAAGGTCCCTAGCGTACGGTAGTGAACGATACTGAAGATTGTTTCAATAGCATGGACCGGACATGTTTTTACCCGTAGTACAAGGCAATCCACTGTGCGCAAGCTGAAAAATTCCTGCACAATCCGCCGCTCTCGATCTCCTGCTCAGCGCTTATTGTTGTGCGAAACTACTTCAATTCCTCTTCGGAGAGGGTCTTGAGGCCTTTCAGATCCACTTCCCGTCCTCACGATTGTGCTCCATTGGCTCTTCCCGCTCCTGGCCCTGGAACCGGTGAACCCTCTTCACCAATGACTATTCCATCCCTCAACCAAGCATACCCTCTCTTCAGCTTCCCTCACCCTTCCCTTTCTCCTTCTTTTTCGCCTTCTGCCTCTCCTTCTCCTTCCTCTTCCTCCCACTCCTATCCCTCTTCTTCAGCCCACTCATCCCCCCCTTCATCACCTCCGCATACCTCACAAAAAACCCTTCGATCGCATCCGGCTGCACCACTGTAGAGATCTTCACTTTCTCGCCGTTTTGCCGGTGTTCCTTGGATTTGCCGTTTGTGGCGCGGATGAGGATGGGGAGGGGTTGTGGGGGGTGAAGGTCGGGGAAAGGGGTTGTGGGGGTTTCCGTGGAGGGAGAGTTAGTGGATCGGGGGGTTACTGCCGGATGTTAGGGATTGAGGTTCCTTTGAGGAGGGGAACGGTTGTACGGCGTTTTTGGGTGAGGTAGATGGAGCCGTGGGAGGAGGCGCGGCGGGAGTCGAAGAGGGAGGTTAGGCGGGTGAAGAACTGGATTGGGGAAGTCAGCTTGCTGGAAGACTAGTGGGTTAGATAATTTACCTCCTCAATGGTGAGGTGAGGATCTGACATGGCTTGAACAGTTATGTATGCATTATTGGGTTGTTAAAGAAGATGTGAGGCGGATGTTCGCTCTGCTTGACTTTAGGTTGGTTGCCTCGCGCCTGTGGGTCCGGCGGCTCGCCCCGCAACGGGTCGCCAAAGTAGTGCCCCGGCACGCCCGGCATACCCAGGAGTCAACTACTCCTATAACTAAACCGACGCCCGGCTAGCACAAGTGCAGATGCAGTGAGCTGAGATCTTTCTTGTACTGTGTGTGGGAGACCTCATTTATTCCTACTTACTTCGTGTCTTTACGCTGCATCATAGATTCTCTCATATCAGTTGTTTTCTTATCCACCTAGCATGAAGCAGCTCATATAGCACATCGAGCTTTGGGCGCGGCACGTTGTATGTCAGGGTGCACGTCAAGGGGGATCGAGATCACAAGGTTGTAAACTATACCCAACCAACGAACAACCTGGACAAAGCCCGAGTCGGACAAATTGCGAGAGCAAAGTCGAGCGTACTAGCATAGCTCGTCGTGGACTACCTCACTGCTTGGATAACATGGACGACACGATTAATAAAGTAAAGAAAGAAGCAAGAAAAACGATCGGGAACTCTGTACACCATGCAACCGTATCAGAGCTCTAAGCCAAGAGATCGATGGGTGCGCTGTCATAGTCCAACGTGATAACGAGACCCTTAGAGGTGGTTTTGAAGAGATACGCAATACGCCAATGAGGGTGACGCTGTAGGCGATGCCATAATGTCCAAATTGGGGCGCCGAACTGACCACGACATCTACCGGGAGCTGTATGAACCTGAATTCGGGCAAGTACTGGACTATCTGGTGGCCATATTTGAGCATGGTCTCCTAAGCTAATCAGATGCACAGATGCTGCACATGGCGATGACTTGTCATCTTTGGTCCTTGACGCACACGCGACGATGCTCTATAAGAAGAAGCCCATGTCGCAGAGGCTCAAGGTGGCTTTCGAGTCATTACCATCGAAGGTCGAGGAAGCTTGGTTGGAGTCTCTGGCCAAGGACTGAACGCACCTTTATGAAAGGCGTACCAGCATTCAGGAACGACCATTGATCACAGGCGTAGTTGCCTGAAGGCTGTTAAAACCCGTGCGTCCACTGCTTGGCAATCTTTTTGGACAAGGCATAGCTAATTTCCGGCAATGGATAGCCCGCCAACCTCTTCATCTTTCATCTCTGCCATGCAGGAAGTTCTTACCTAGGTAAAAAAGGACTACCAACCCTGACTAGATAACGAAGGAATGGTGATTCGCGGAAGAATGGAGATCCATGGGCGAATTTGATGAAAGTCGATACTCACTCAGCCGAGCACCGAATAGAAAGTCCTAAAATGAAATTGGGGTGGTTCTTAACGCATAAGTTTCAACATCGCATGGAAAGATGGGAAAATTGCTCTGATGAGACGGGCCTGAACGCGTTTAACCAAGAAGCCCATAGCAAGTGGACTGGAGCATTTCAGCGCATGAAGTATTAGCTCAGACGTGGTACGCTTGAGCCTGTGCACACGTGATGTTCTCACCTTCACACAATGACAGCATTCGGATCTTCAGTCTGGGTGCTTAACTTTAGTTGCAACGAACACTAGACTGATAGTTGGGTATGAAGTCCTTGAGCAGCTGTAGCATTAGTGACATTCTTTAGCACCAGTAGTTCCTGTTACCCAGCCTGGCAGATGTTCGGGCTAGTACTCAATGCACATTGCTCCCGAGTCTGGCCGGTATCAACGCGGTTCCCGGGCTCCAGGACTCAAGAAGGGATTATCTCCAACCCCAAGCAAATAGTTCAGTACGTCCTTGACGTCGTCATAATATACAAAGTCCGATGTGTAAAGTTCCGTGAGTATACAAGTCTCCAATTGTACCCCTTTTCGCCGCAATATCGCAAACACTATTGCCCAGTCACTCTCCAGTAGGCCAATGTTGTACAGATGCACATGTACCAGGGTCCTGCGGTGAGATAGAAGAAATTTAACGAGGCCGACATGACCATAGATTTCGAAAGAACCCAAGTAAAAACGGCGGAGACAGGACCAGATGATCTGGTCCAAGACAGAGGAGAATTCGAAGATGACAGGTGCGAAAAAACTTTCATTTCCACAGCCGTGCAGGCCCAGCGAGTCTAAGTGGAGGGCTTTGGCAAGGACATTGCCGAGCACGCCAGACCGCATGGTTTTTTCCATCCAGAGATCCTCCGAGTCGTGACTGAAGATGCACAGTTCGAGATCTCGAAGATTCTTGAAGACGTTGACAAGGTGGGCTGTGTCTTCCGCTGAAGCGTGAAATATTCGGTGTGATATTCCTTCGCGCCCGCCTTCGACAGTAAGGTCACGAATTTCGTGGTCCATCAATGAAAGACCTCGGATGACTGTGATGAAGGTGTGGTACGGTGACACTGCCTGGTCCCATAGAGCGTTTGGTGGTGGATTGGTAGGCCAGATCTCCGGACAGTTTCCGGTCCTCCATGGATGAGAAGACTTGACCGGAGTTGAATGGGAGGGACCTGGTCGATTACACATGTCTGATATCTGGATGCTTCTGAGATTAGGCATGCGTGATAGAGCAGCACAAAATGTTGCAAGGTCCAGTCCTTGTTTGGTAACTTGCAGCTGTTCGCTGTACATCTGCTCATAGAACTCTTGGAGTTCGGTACATCGATGTTTATGAGCAATGAGGTTGTAGCGGTTTATAAGGTCTCTCCATGGGGGTCGGTCTAGTGCCTTTGGTTCGTATCGCGAGTCATCACAGAGTGCATGGACAATCTGCTTGCTGATGATTGGATGCTGGGAGACGTCCTTCAATCTTTCCAGATCGTATGGGTACTTCGAGAAATAGACAGTCGAAGTGAGGTATCTTGCGCCAGCTACAGCGAACTGCGAGCAAGTGAGTCGGAAATTCCGTAGGTCCGTCGCCTTAGGAGGATTGCATGACTCTGGCGTAAGATAACTGGCGATATCAGTAATTAGCTCCGGAGGTAGTTGGAGACCCATCCTGGATCCGTGCACCCTTCAGACTACGTGGGAAATTGGACTACAGGGTTCGCCATCGGCGTGTAGATATGGCCAAGTTGGGCATGAACAGGAGCGAATGAAACTACCTGAACAAATCAAGAAAGCAAACTTTTTGAGCCCTAGCGCATATATTAACCCTGAAGTCATAGCGCGGTAATCGATATGCGATCGATCCAAGAACTTCTCATCCAGGAACTTACAATCGTGATAATAAGATTAACAGTGAGAGAGGCTGCAAGAGGCGGAAGTCTTTGATTATATTCTCAGCTATGAATCAGCGCCATGATGCGACAGCCAAAGCACAAAACTACGCGGCTTCCACATCATCTACTAGATGAGATTGAAGCTCAAGGTACGTGGCACTCGGCAACGAGGTCGTCTTCTGCTCATAAGCTGGTGGGCACAAGTCAAAAGAGTTCACTGCGCTTCAAAGGAACCGACGTGCGGAAGGAACGGAGGAAAGCCGCAAGAGTGCAAAGAAAGACGAAACATGCGCCTAGACGACCCCCACTTGAGCAATCGCACAGCAAAGCAGTTCAGCAGGGTCCCAATAAAGCTCAGATCAAATCCGTGGATGAATGCGCCGCTGATGTCCGACGAGAGCCTCTCAAGTCGATCTTGAAGACTTCGAAAGTCGACCATCCATCAAGCACACTATCCACAACGGGGCAACAGCCAACACCGTCTCTACCTTTACAGCCAAAGCCGTCTAAGGGCGCCCGAGATCGCCTTGCCGCCGATGACGCAGAGATCGCAGCACTGGAAAAGGCGCTTGGAGTCAAAGGGAAGAAGAAGTTGCCCAAGTCATTCGAGGAAGATGGACTCAACGTCATATTGGAAGGCTTGGATGATACCTCGGCGGACGCTACATATGCAAACGGAAAGCATGGAAGGAGCGAGGAAGAGCGATGGCTACAGAGAAAGAGGTTAAAAGCTCAAAGGTCCAATTTCATGCCTGTCGAGAACGCCAAAGAAGTAGTGCCAGAAGTAGAAGTGACCTCCAGTGACGACGATGCGGTTACAGAAGGAAGCTTGCGGGGGATGGACAAGGACCCTGTTGGAGGCCTGGATAGAGAGGAGTGTTTCGAGGACTTCTCAGACACGCCGCCGCTGCTGGAGGCAACGGTCACAAGGTTCAGAGAAAATCCGTACATAGCTCCGGCACCACTATCTGAGATGACAGCTGCTGATAAGTATATTCCACCATCGGCTCGTGAGAAAGGGACGACCGCCTCGAACGAACTTTTGCGTTTACGAAGACTAATGCAGGGCCTTCTCAATCGTCTGTCCGACGCCAACTTATTAGCGGTCCTGAAAGACTTCGAACTGCTTTATCGAGACAATCCTCGGCAGGACGTATCGAGTACGCTTCTCAACTTATTAGTGGACCTACTTGCCGACCCTTCAGCTCTGCAAGATACTTTCGTCATTCTCCATGCGGGGTTTATTGCGGCATTGTACAAGGTGGTGGGTCCGGATTTTGGAGCACAGGTTGTTGTGAGAGTTGATGACGAGTTCAAGAAGCTTTATCACCCGAAGGGCAAGGGAGATGCCTTGAACAAAAAGCTCGTGAATTTGGTGACTCTGTTCGCGCACTTGTACAATTTTAGAGTTATTGGGAGTAATTTGATATATGATCTTGTCAGACTATTCATCGAGAACCTGTCAGAAACAGACACCGAGCTCGTCCTAAAGATTGCAAGGAGTGAGCACCCCTTGCCAATCCAGACTATGTCTAATCTCGATTGCAGGCTCCGGATCTCAGCTGCGGAAGGATGATCCCGCGTCTCTGAAGGCCATCAACCAATCTCTCCAGTCCGCAGTGGCTAAAGTGGGGTCCGCGAGTTTGTCCGTCCGAACTAGCTTCATGGTAGAGACTGTCAACAATCTGGCCAACAAGGGCGTCAAGACAGGCGTAGCCGCTTCATTAGTATCTGCCGAGCATCTAACGCGGATGAGGGGCCTGCTTGGTTCACTGAATGAGCGGAACGTCAGATCAACCGAGCCTTTAGGTATCAGTCTGAGAGATCTTCGAGAGACAGAAAAAAGGGGAAAGTGGTGGCTTGTTGGCGCGAGCTATAGAGATGACGAAGAATCATTGGGGAAACAAAACCCACCTAGAAATAGGGTAGGTTCAACCGAGAATGAAGAAAACAAGATGACTACAGTCAGTGAAGATGCTGATCTCGCACGAGTGGCTCGTCATCTGGGCATGAATACAGACGTAAGACGTTCCATCTTTGTCACTATTATGTCCGCAGATGATTACGAGACCGCGTACAAGCGCATGCAAAAGCTTCGCCTTAATTCAAGCCAAAAAACGGAGATCCCAAGGGTTTTGCTCCGCTGTTCGAGCGCACAGGAGAACTACAATCCTTTCTTTACCCTACTGGCGCGTCGTCTGATATCTGCTGAGCCAAGGCTGGGCAAGATTTTTCAATTCTCACTATGGAATCTTTTCGATAGGATGCGAGAAGCAGAGGGCGACAAGGAAATCGAAGACACAGACGAACCAGAACAGCTCGGGCTAACGAGCATATTGAACCTTGCGCGGATGGTTGGGACGCTCGTAGCGGATGACGGACTCAGTCTTCGTGTGCTCAAGAATCTCAACCTTGCCTACCTACCAGGTAAATTACAGCATTTTGTCGAGCTTCTGTTGATTACAGTGATCTTGAAGTCACAGAGTAAATCAAATGGAAGCAGGGATGAAAAGAGTCTCATACATATCTTTCTAAGACCAAAAGAGATGCCTGATATGGCTCGTGGGATGCAATACTTTCTGAAGAAAGTAGTAAGCAAGACGGACATTGCTGGCAACGAGGAAGACCAACAGACGGTCAAATGGGGATGCAAAGTGGCCAGAGATACTCTGAAAGCGATCTCTGTACCAGCTGTAGCAGCGCCGTAGAAACGTGAATCTAGAATCGATATATTCAAGCCGTCGCTCAATCCATTCTAACATGCAAGGTGTGTTAGGGAGCCCATCTTGGGGGAGGTCGGAGACATCCTGGCCTTGTCGGAGTCTCTGGATCCCTTTAAGGCCAAATCCAGGCCAACGATACTGTTCTGATACGGGATCTAATCAACGTTAATCTGACAAGCAAGCAGGAATTATTGTCTTTCGTGGTCTAGCATACTTTTGGCAACTCGCCGAGCCCTTGCCTCAGTGCTTAGATCTCCTTTGCAGAATTATGTTTGATGTTCGACAAGTTCTAATTCTAGAATGAACTCTACATTCAATTCTAACTATTTATAAACGACGTTACAAGATATAATGCAATAGCTTCGAACAATCGACAAACGCTATAATAGATAGTGTAAACTATTTATAAAGAGTAAGCGTCAATATTAAAACATAATTTTGCTAAAAGATTTAAGAGCAATATTTAATATTTGAGATAAAAATTAATTACGATAATAAATAAGTTTTATTTAAGCAAAAATGTACGACAATATTTATAAATACGTTCAAGAATAGTCTTATAACTTATGTAAGATAAAGCGTTATAATTAGAATAATTGTATTTGCAAATGCTATATACGTATTTGTTATATATATTGTGTTAATAATTACTTATATCTCGTTAATTTTTGTTAATTAAAAATTGTTAAAAGTTGCAAGATTGCTTTACTATAAAATATTACAAATTGCGAAATTATTTTATTGTAAAGTATTAAAATGCGAGTCAAAATTATATAAATGCGACTTTGATTTTAAAAACAACTTTAAGAGAAATAATAATTTTGCTTAATTTGTTAATAAGCTTTCTTTTTAATATTTAATTTTTCGAGAAATTGTAATATGCGTGCGTTATTTAATTAGTTTCAATATAAAGAAATAATAAATAAGAGTTGAATTAAAATGTTTAACAATTAATTTTCTTTATTTAGCGATCGTTTAATATAAGAAATTGTTAAATAGTAAATAATTAAAGATTACGACGTTTTAATTTGTTAAATCAAAAATAACAATATAAATTATAACAAAACTTTATTGTTAATGCAATTCTAAAATATTATCTTGAAATTTTGAACTTAATTGTAATTTTTTTTTTCCAATATATTATTTTACTTTATAAGCATTAATGTTAACAATTAATTATTAATACATTAACAATAGACACAAATTAAGATAGACTACTTAATATAATTTTTTATAACATTGTTAATTTACGTTATGTTTAATAAATTATTTTAAATTAAATAAAATAAAAAGACGAAAAGAAGAATTAATAAAAAGAGATTTTAACAATTCTAAACAAAGCAAAAAATAAAATCAAGATTGTTAATATTATTGTTAACGAAATTCTTGACATTATTTGACAAAACAAATTATAACAAATAAAGTCGAAATAAATATACAAAAAAAATGCGATAAAAGTAATTTGAACAAAAGATATAAAAGTTATTAAAATTATTTACGCGAAACTTCGTAATAAAAAGACGAAAAAAATTAACGAAATTCGCGTTAATTCAAAAGCAAATTTCAAATATCTTTAATTAGATAACAACTTCGAACATTAAGTTAAATAAATAACTTTAACAATAACGTAATTTTCTTTTATCGAAATTAATTTATTTTTTATTCAAAACGTTATAACTTGTTTGCGGAAAAAAAAAGAGAATAAGATTTTATGCGAGATATTTTGTTGTTTGATTAATAATTTGTCGCTCAATTTATGTTATTAAGACAAAAGATTAAGTTTCGCAATACTTTAATATTTTTCGCAAATAAATTGAAAGTGTTTAAGATAATTTGAGAAAATCTAGCAATTAATAATTTTTCGAAGACGTTAATAATTTTAAAAAAGAGAATAAGATATAAATTATTAAGATTATCAAGAATAACAATTGTAACAACAATAAATAGCGACGAGAAAACAAATAATAATAGTGTATTTGACGAAATGCTTGTTAAGTTATTTATTTTTATTAAACATTTAAGAACAAAAGAAATCAAAAAGATAAAAGATTGTAAATGTTATTTTATAAATATTGATTTTCTAAAACAAATTAGTTGCGAATTAAGAAATAAAATTAAAATATATATTAAAATGTTACGCTAATACTTTCGTAAAAGATATTAGAGAGAATTATGTTATTAAAGAGATTTGTAAACATCTTTAGACAATATAGACAATTACTTAATAACAAGAATTGCAACTATAAATAGTCTTATATTTAATAAATCTTTATAGATAATTTAATAAATCAAAGTAACAATAAGTAAAGACTTAAGATAAATTAAACACGATTTATAAGAGAATCGCATTCGAAAACTATATATCTTTTCGTTATTTTAAGATTTAAGATGTTTAAGATGTTTAAGATCTTGATTATCTTAATTATTTTAATTCTAAATTTAAGATGTTCAAGAATCAAGTTATCTTGATTATCTTAATTCTATTGATAGATCTTCTCTTTCTAATTATCTTGTGAAGATAATGCGAAAAACGCACTATAATGAAGAACACAATGTGATAGAAAGAATTAAATTGCTAGCTAGAAGAAGAAAAGTTCTTCAAATCTAAATATAGACTTAATTGCCAAAAATATTCTATCAAGCAAGAAAAGTAAGATTATTGTAACATTTGTTTTTAACCTTCTTGATATATCATTGTTTTTAATAGCGACGAAAGAAATAATCGTAGACGACAAAAATTCTCGTCGTCAAAAAAATAAATTGACGCGTAGTAAGAAAAGAATCTATTTAGAAAAACGATCTTAGTAAGAAAACAAACAATCAAGAGCGAAATTTTCGCTAGTGATACATCTTTGAGAATTTTCGCTAGTAATACGTTTCGATCAAAAAGAAAAATGAATAGCGAAATGTAAAAAAATGTGACAAAGCATAAAGTATTAAAATAGCTAAAAAAATCGCATGCGAAAATAAAATTCGTGACAAAAATTTACAACAAAAAAAGATTAAGTCTATTATAACAAATTAAGTGCAACTTGTTTTAAATGTATTTCTTAAGCAAATGTTACTTTCTTTTCAAGAATTTCTTAAGACTTTTCTTATGTGCGTAAGATTTCACATGCGACAAAGCGTTCTTAATTAAGAAGAAATTTTCAAGACGCGTGAAATTTAAGAAAGCGAACAATAAGTATCGTTTTACGATTTTTATAATAATTTTGTTTGCGAATTTCTTGATCGTATTAAGTAACTTAAAGACGTTCTTCTTGTTCGCCTTAATTAAGTTAGATTTCAAAATAATCTTAATTAAAAATTACATGCGCAATTGATTCTTTCTAGCAACGACAAAAGCTTTCACGAGCATCGTTATTATTCGATTTATCTAAAGTAAAAACGTAATTAATGAAGATTCAAAAGCTTCAACTTCTTTTAAGAAAATCTCAATGTTAAATTTTAATTTTAACATAGTTTTTAATTTCTTGCTCTTTATCTTGATTTTCTTGCCTTTGCTCTTGCGGTTTTTTTTACTTTAAACTTCTTCGTTTCTTCTTCAATCTTATCTTGTTTAAAGAATTTGTCATTTTCGCTCTTGCGTTTCTTTTCTTTCGTCTTTTTTTTCGTCGCTTCTTTGTCAAACTTGTTCTTTGTAAAAGACTCGTTATTTCTTTCTTCGTTGTTACTAGATTTCTACTCTAAGACGAGATTTTCAAAAAATATTGCTAACTTTGTAGATTTTTCGACAATAATTTCATCACTTTTTTTGATAAAAATAATGTGTTTATCTTTGACGCATTTGACATCATCTATAAGTTAGATATTTTTATATATTACGATGTAATAATTCTTTCGAGTTGATAAATTTTTAAAGAAAAACTAAATTTTCATTATTTGACACATTGATTTTTATTGTTCTTTTGTTAATAAAAGTCTTTCGTTAATATAATTTTTGCGTCGCAACTTTAACGTTACGAATTTCGTAAAGTTATTAATCAAATAAAATTGCGCAATTCTTCGAAGAATACTTAATTAAAGAATTATCGAAATTGAGCTTAATTAATATCGACGCGTTATAAAAGAGAAGACGCGACTCGTCTTTAATTAATATATTTAATATCGCAAGATTAAAGTTAATAAGATTTGCGAAATCGAAATCTTGTTACGATAGACACTTTCTACCTAAGAAAGTTCTTGTCTAGGGAAGCCTTTCGTAGACGCGACTTTTTATCGCGTTTGCACTAGTAGTATATAGTCGTCTTTCGTAGCATTAATGCAACTTAGTTTTTTACACATTCTTGCTCTTAGCAAATTAATAACTTCAATCATTAATTTATAACAACATCATTTATCTTGTTGTTACAATCATTAAATTTTGTTCTTCTAATTAGTCTTCTTATGTACGAGTAATTTTTAATCTTTTCATTTATTAATTTCGCAATTCTTTTTTGTCTATAAAAAGATTTCTTACTACTCAAGCACATTTCTTTTACATTGCGAAAGAATTTCTTATCTCGCAATCATTTTTTTCATTTTCGTCAATTCGATTTTACTTGTCGCGAAAGCTTTCTATAGAGCGTTCACTACTTTCGTTGCTTTCGTAAAAATATTTTTGCTCTTATAGCATTCGAAAGTCTTTGACAAATATTTACAAGTTAGCTTCGACAATTGTGTTTATTGTTAATCGTAATATCGCAATCCTTATTTATTAAATCAACGAATTTATTTATATAAGATATTGTTACGAAGAAATCGTTTTTAATTAAGTTAAGAATTACGTTGCTTTCATAGTTAAAGTTATCTTCAAATCTTCTTTCGCAAAGCTCAACAATCGTTCTCGTAATCAATTTATCAAAAATATTCGTTCGTAATTAACAAAATAATCTACTAACAAAGTTATCTTTCAAGCAACAATTCAATAACTTGAGCAAGCTTTTCTCATATTTTTAGTCTTGACAAATTAATCATTTACGAGTAATACGTTTAAGCAATTTCTTAAACGATCAACTTCTTTCAAATTCTTTAACATTATCGAAAAAATATTTATACCAAAAATAATTAACGACGATCGCAATCAATTGCTAGCGTCAATCTTTATTAATGCACAAAAGCGTAAGATAACGACAATAATTGCGAAAGCATTTCGCAATTACGAAAATCAAAATTCTATTTCTTCTTTTAATGATTCGTTTAATTCTAGAAATACGAGCAATGACAACAATAAATAAAAATCTAATGACATAAAGTATTTCGATTCAAAGTATAACAATTTTGCAAATGTTAACTCTTCTATTGTTAACGTTAGCAAACACGTATTTTATCGCGACGTCTATGTCTTCGTAAATTAACTAAAGAATATAACATTTCTTTGCGACGAATTAAAGCTTAGAACGACGTTGTCGCAATGCCTTTGCGACTTAATTTTTAAATAACATTCTATAAAGCTTTTCAATCTTAAAAAACAATTGCTTAGAAATGTTAATCTAAAAAGTTAATACAAAGCATTAATTTATTGCTTTAAGAAACAAATTTTAATTGCTTTGCAACATTCGCAACGCGAGCAATACTCTATAACAAATGTTTAACAACAAAAAAACTCTTATCTTTATGTTTAAAACATTTTTCGTTATGTTAAGGCAACGAAAATGTTTTCTCTCTACAATTAGCTCTTCATTGCATGAAACAACTTAAACTAGAAATTTCGTCGTAATATTTCAAAGTCAACGATCAATATTACTATGAGAGCATTTCTAGATTAATTAAATAGCAAATTTGTAAGATGCGAGTGCGTCTATTACTTGTCGACGCACTAAGATATGAAAGACGTAAGATATAATAGATTTTCATTACTATGCTCCAACTATATAAGATAAATAATGATAAAACTAATCGTTGAAAAACAACGAGAGACGAGCTTTCTTTCTATTTAATACTCGTCATGACGTGCGAGTTTGCTTCTCGCTTTCTAATTCGAAAGAAAAGTTGTGCGATTTAAGACTTTCATAGATAGTTGAGATCACGTATTCTATCATATTTTAAGACGTTAGCGCGTCGATAACGTTATAACATTACAATTATCTTCTCTCTTAAAGCATTAATTTTTAATGATGTAAGAAGCTATACTAGTCTTACACAAGGCGAAGGCGCCTATTAAGCGCCAACGTTACAAGAGCTCGTTAAAAACCTTCTTAAACCTCATTAAGAATTAGAAGAAAAAGAGTCTTCTATTTAATAGAAATTAGTTTATGCTTTAATCTAACACAATCTATAGAACAACGTAATGGCAACAATGGCAATTTATAATAAGTTATCGCTTCGTCGTTGTTATCAAGATTCTAAATAGAGTTTATAGTGAAATTAACGTTGCGTAGACGTTAGATGAATCATAAACACAAGTGTTGTTGTTTCTTCTTTCTTTTCTTTCTTTTCTTCTATATTTTTTTTAATTGCAATTGCTTTTTTGTCGTAAGTAAACTATTGCAAAGACGACAATGCGTAAGACTTATATATATTGTGCAAATATCAAATCAATATATTTTTAACTTTATCTTCATTTTTTGAGAAATCGAAAGAATAAGAGAATAAGCAATTTTAACATCTTATCGTTTGCGAGAATTAACATGTTACAATTTGTAATAATTTTTTATGCATAACTTGCGTAAGCAAATGTGCATACGTTCGCAAGAAAAAAAATGTCTATACTTATTGTAAAATTTTTTATCGTAAATCAAATTGTTGCATTGCGATATATTTTGTTTGCGTTTATGATACGACAATTGTTAATATTTACTAATTCGTTAAACGTTTTCGAAATTAAATAGAAGTTCTTGTTGATAAACATCGTAAAACGTTCGAAGTTAAAGACACAATTATCAAATCGATAAAACGTTTGCGAAAGAGTGTTATTCTTAACATAAAGAGTTAACGACGCGATAAAGAGTTTATTTTATCGACGACAAATCGAACGCAATTTTGTATTCGTTAATTCGAACGTAATTTAATTCGCACTCTAGAGCGTTAAATTAAACTTAAGCAAGAACTCAAGAAAACAAAGAAAAATTAAAATGACGCTCTTATTAAGATGAAGCAATTAATCGATCTTCTTTTAAAGCGTGTGTTAATTATAAGTATTTTCGCTTGCTTTTTGACACATTCTTCTATCTATTTTCTTATCTATTTTGATGTGTCGTGCAATGCACTAACATGCATTTAGAATTCGAAAAAGAATAGAAACAAAAACGAGAACAAGTTGTTAACAAAGACGAAGAAAATAAAGTTAAGACAAATCGTCTTTAGACTTGTTATCGACCTAAATTAAACGAATTTTAAAAACTTTTTCGCGAAGTTTTACAATTTTGCGATAGGATCTCTTTACGACTTCAAGTTGTTAACGAGATCATTAAATAATAATGTAATAAGTTTTTCTTTCACTTTTGTTCGCGCTTCGTTCGCTCACACGTCTATAAAAAATGAAGAATGCGAAAATGCATATAAATAGCGAGATCAAGTTTGCGACAAATATGATAAAAATCAAGTGAAGCAAATTCTTTGCAATTTGACTTTCTTAAGAGAATGCGAATGCTTCGAACAACTTTAAAGACTCGTCTACGAATAACTTTGCGAAGTCTAACGACTTATTTTCGAATAAATTTAATAATTTTCTATAGTTGTTTAAGACGAGTTTAACGAGTTGTTAAAAACTTGCTAAGTCGTTGCAATATATTGTTGATTAAAAGAAAGCAAAGCAAATGCGTTGTGCTTCGCGTATAGATTTTCTTTATTTAATGTTAATGAAATATGACGCACGAAATTCAAGATCATGTTTTAAACATTTATGTTAAGAGAGGCGACCTTATCATTTCTAGCATCTTGTGTGACGAAATGAAAAAATTCTTCATCGTAATTTTAATTAAATACGTCAACAATGCGACGACAATTGCGCGATATTCTATTGAGCAAATCATTGTTAACATAGTCGTCGTTGTCGCAATACGCGTTGCGCTACTTTTTTCGCTTTCGCTTGCTACGCGTTCGCTCTTCAAATTTCTTTCGCAACTTATCGACTTTTTTAAGAGATTCTTTTCTTAATTATTGATTGTACTTCTTGCTTTAATTTATTTACTTAATTTTATATTATATTTGCTTCTTTAACTTAGTCTTGTTTAAAATCTTTTCGATCTTTTATTCGACTTCGTTATTAATAAGTTTCGAAGCTTGCAATATTTGTTTCGTCTATTTGTCGTCGACGCGATACAAATATAATTTCAAGAGTGAAACATAAAAAGTATTATAAATCCAATAGATGTTAAATAAAATAAGACGATAAATTTGCGTTTTACTTTTATTTTTAATTCTAAACGATTTAACATACTTGTGCGACATCTTTTTGCTAAATCTTTTTTGCTTTAGATTTTTAATCGAAAGCATAATTAATTCTTTTATAACAAAGCTCTTTGATTTATGTTTTTCATTATAGTATTTCGTCTATTGCGCGACAACGTTTTCAAGACGCTTCGTTAGAACTTTTCTTAAATTATAAAGCTATTTTACGCGTTTTTGTGTCAATGATATCTTCTCTTCGATAAAGTTGTTCTCAACTTCATAGTGAATCTTTAAGTGATAATTGTACATCAAATAGAACGACGAAGCCTTAACTAAGACGTGATAGCTATTGTTATAGACAAATTCTATTATTGGCAATAAATTAGCTCATTTCGCTCATTTCGCGTCAACGTAAGTGCGAAGATAGTGCTTAAGAGTTTGATTTTGTCGTTCGATTAAATTATCTATCTAAGAATGAAAGACAATACTTAATTGTTTTCTAATTCGTACATAAAAGCATACAACGAATTAGAAGACACTAATGAAGACAAATTCTTTATCGCTTACTATGCTAGCTAACGTTTCGAAACGTAAAACGATTTTATCGAAAAACATTTTCGCTAGTTTTGCGACATCGATTCTAGTAATTACAAATATATACTTGATCATTTTTGTACAACGATTAACTATTACGAAGATTAAATTATATACGATTTCACGACGCTTGTTCGACGACAAGCTCGTTACAAAGTTTATAATAATTTTCTTTTATAACTTCTTTGCAACAAGTAAGAATCGAAGCTTATTATACGACTTATGACGAAAAACTTTGATGCGTTAACAAATATCACATGTTTTAATATACGCTTTTATTTACTTTGCGCAAACGAGTTAGAAATACTTTCTTTAAAGTAGATTTAGAGTTTTCTTAATCTTAAAGTGTCTTGCCAAAAAGTTGTTATAATTTTTGCGAATTAACTTTTTTTTAACAATTGCATCTTCTAAGATATAGAGCAATTTATTATGTTTAACGAGATTCTCTTGATCTATAGCTCATGTCTTTCGTTGACGACGAAACGACTTCTTAATTTCGACACGAATTTTTTTGACTCAAATGTCTTTAGTCTAAAGATTCTTAATTAAGAATTTCATTAATTTTTAAAAATTTTTATACGATTTCTTTGACATGTCTTTAATTACTTTTCTTGAGATAACAATTTGTACATCAATTAGTTAAAATAAAGATGCTAATTCATTAAAAACTTTCTTTTTACTTCATGATTGCGAGATTTTCGCGTCACTAGTAAGTACTTTTGCTAATTGTAATACAAGAGCTAGATTATCTAATGTCTCTTGTTCGCTTTGCGTCAACGACTTTTCGTCAAACAACAACGCTAACTTATTTTGAAATACAAGAGTTAAATTAATTAATGTCTCTTGTCTACTTTGCGTTAACGAATTTTTGTTAAACAACAACGCCAATTTGTTTTGCAACGTTAACAACAATCTTGTGTTTAACGACGAAATCTTTTCATAATTAAGACGTTTCGACGATCTATTCGTCAAATTTTTCTTACTTAAACGATAAAAGATTTCAAAGTTATAGACGACTAACTTGAGCGCTTAGCGAGCTTGCCTTAAGTTTAGCTTCTTTTAACTTATAAATTCTCTAAGATTATTGTAATCTAATCACACTTCAATAGAATAAACATTGCTCTCTAAATAGTGTCTTCACTACTTAAAAGCGATTACAATAGCTAGCAATTCCTAATTATGCGTCTTATAGTTTTGCTTTGTTGAAATCATCTTTCGCAATTAGAACGTTATCGAACGTTAATTTTTATCGTTATTTTGTTAACTTAAGATGCTCGCGATTGCAAAGTTAGACGCGCTAGTCTTTACTTTAATCTTTTTGCCCAAATTGTAGTGACAAAGTAGTGAAGCTAACATAAAAATGTCGCAAAGTTGGCGAAACGTCTACTCTACTTCATTTGATTAAACGAAAAAATCAAATTTCTTGTCATTCTTACTTTCTTTCAATAGACTAGTAAGAAGAACAACTTTTTTCGAATAACGATATATAAAGCGCCTATAAAAGTTTACGAAGTTCAAGAACATCTAGAGCTTACGATAAGTTTTTGATTTAAATTACTTCTTAATCGTTTTGATCTTTTTTAAGTTCATCTATACATCTTTTGGAAACACGATAAAGCTTAAAAATTCAATTTTTGTAGTGTTGAACTTACACTTTTTTAGATTGACGTATAGCGAATATTTGCGAAGACGTTCTAGCATCTTTCTAACATCGCGTCAATGCTTCGTCAAATCATTGCTATACACTAGTATATCATTTATATAAATTACGCAAGTTACATTAATTAGTTCTCGCAACGTTTTATTAATGTAAATCTAGAAAGTTGCGAATGCGTTTGTTAGTTCAAATGACATAACTTAATACTTGAAATGCTTATAGCGCGTGCGAAACGTCGTCTTTTATTTATTATCGCGTTTAATGCGAATGCGATAATAGACGTTCTTTAAATTTAAGACGATAAAGCGCTTTGCTTCGCATAGACGATCTAGCGTTTTCATAATTAGAGATAGTGAATAGCAATTCTTAATAATAATCGCGTTTAAGTCTTTATAGTTGACGCATAAACGTAACTTATTGTTTAATTTTGATACAAATAGAATAGAGGCGTTTGTAGACGAAACTAAATGCTTAATTCAATCTTTAACTAATGCATCATCGAGATATCGCCAAAGTATTGCTAGCTCGTTCTATGAAAGATTATAAAGAGACATAAAAGATAACTCTTTGTCGTTCTAAAGCTCAATAACATGATTTTCTCTTCTTAATTTTAATAGAATTTCGATCAATTTATCGTCATAGATATCTTTCAAGTCTCTTAACTCTTTAGGAACCTTAAACTTCGCTAATTTTTTACTTGACGCCTTCGTAACGCTAGCGCAAACAATAGCATAAATTGTGCTATGTTTGACGAAATCTAAGACAAACTACTTAGAATTAATTATCTTTAATTTTTTATTTGCGATCTTAAATCGTTAGCTTTTTATTTTCGAATTAATCAATATGTTTTACTTGACTAGCATTAATATATCTAATATAAGATTAGGGTTTATATATTTAATTAAGTAAAATAAAATAATGCATTCTTGATGTTAATTTCACGAGTCAATTAGATAATAAATCAACTTATAGACGTCGTAATAATAACGATTATCGCCATCAAGAAAGCTCAATGTTAATAAGATAGCAAATGTGAATTGCAATTCCCATTGCACTACGTAGACATAATTAATAAGATTTAACTTAGCTTCCAAGTTAACTAAATCTATAACTTAGCGTTCGTTATCAAAAAGTCAAGTTCAACCTTTCACTAAAATCGAGTTCATTGTTTTTATTTGTCTTTTTTGCTTCGTTTGCGAGGCGTCGACGAAGCTTAATTTTTTTTCGCATCGATTATAATAATAGCGACAACAATAAACTTGTTTCATTTATATTTATTAAGACACTTCATTTTGTAATGCTTCTTTTCATGACATTTAAAGCATTTTATACGACTTAAATATTTTGCGTTACTAATCTCATAGATTCGCTTGCGCAACGTTGACAAGTCTTTGAAAGTATAAAGCTTCTCGTTTCTAATAAACTTGTCGATCTTATTTGAGCGACAATTCTCGTAAGATTTGCTTAAAAAGACATTAAAATTTTTTGTCATTCGCTAATTGTCGAAGTTATTTAAGTCTACTTTACGAATGCGATTTAACGTTTGTTTTTGCATAATAATTATAGCTAGAAGCTTATCGCGAATGTCTAGTACGTTATCGATGCCTAAAATTTTCACTTTTAAATTCGATTTAAGTTTGATCAAAAACATATAGATTCTATGCTTCTTTAAGAGCGACAATAGATGAATTTTTAGCTCATTCAAATATTTCCTTAAAGACAATTATCTTTTGATTTGACTTTTGTCTAGCGTTTTCTTATCTTTTATAGGCGAGAAGACGACAATTAGTAGAATTAGCTATCAAATTTAGTAAAAACTTTCTAAATTCTTCAAAGATCTCGCTTTTCAATTTAGCGTTATTGTTTGTTCTTGAATATCATTGCGTAGCGACGTCATTTTTCAAGAATAACATGCAATAGAGAATTTTGTTCTTATTCGTAATAAAATACGTTAAGAATCGCATTATATTAATGTCGATCTCGCGAAATTAAATAATATATTCATTTACGCTTAAACTCTTGTATGATTTTAGCTTTTCGAGCTTTAGAAACTTGAATATAATCGACGACGATACAATAGCGATCTAAGAAGCTTGGGAGTTCGTTTCTTCGATCGCTATAACTTGAGTCTATTGAGCGTTTCGTAGATCTTAAATCTTCGTTATTAACGTTTTAATTTGCTAATGTAAAGTTGAAGCTTTAATCGTATTTGAGTTATCATCTTCGTCGACGTCACGTTAGCGACAATTATTTTCGTCAACGTTTCGTAGACGATTGTTGCTTCGAAAAGAATTAAATTCCTCGAACTCTAATTTAGTAGTTAAATAATCGTCATAACTTGAATTGTCTTGATCAATTCTAAGACAATAAGCGATTATTATGTCGTTCGCGATAATTTGAACTACTACAATCTCAAAAAGAACTTTTACGATTTCGAATTCTTAGCGCACATAATTACTTTCTCAAATTCAATCTATTAATGTTGTCGCTACAAAAACGTCTTCGATTTTAACAATTGCTTGCATATTTATTTAAAGAGTTCTTATTAAATTGTGCGCAAAAGAAGATTGCTAAAATCTTTCGCAAACAACAATTCGTACAATTTCGATTTTATTAAAGCATCTTTTATTATTATTAAAGTTTCTCTTTTTGTTGTTAAAGCACGCTTTTCTATTATTGAAACATATAGCATTACAACGACAAGTACAATTAAAAGTTCTAGCATCTTATCGAAGTCTTTCGCAAACAATTGTCTCGTTATTATAACATTTTTGATCGACGTTTCTAGAAAAATCGATACAAAATACGTATATCAAGAGTATTCTTATGTCAAAAAAAATGACGCTTTCTTAGAAATTCAACTCTAATGACGCCTACTACGACATCGATGTTAATATCACTTGTACAAATTAAATTTAATTTAAAATACAAGCTTCTAATACGCAAATGCGCACTATGACAACATTATTATAAGTGCGTAATTTAAATATAACAAAACATCGAAGCTTTAAGTACGCGATAACTAATCTTTACATTTTTGATCAAAAAAACGATTAAAACGTTATTGCTCACATAAGACGCGAAATACATTTAATCGATAATCTTAAGATTAACATGCTTATTGGCAACGATATTATTAAATCAAAAGAAATTATTATAGATGTTAAAAAGCGTAAAGTAATTATTGGCAATTGCGACGTTACTATTATTGTCGAAATTAAATCGTTTAAATCTATTAGTCGTTCAATTTATTTACGAAAGACTATTATTATTTCTTCGCGTACGAAAATGCTTGTCGTCGTACATCACTTTAATATATTAAAAAATTAAGATTTTTTGTTCGAATTAAAAGACAATACTAGTCTAGTCTTCTACGCTAGCATGGCGAATGTCTTCACGAAAACGATAATTGCGCGTAATGATAACGATAAACTAATGCAAATCTCTCGCAATTATCAATTTAATCATTTCGTCAAAATGAATTATCTTAATGCTTTCGTTGTCGACGCAAGCAATGAAAATATTCGCAATCTTGTCGTTCAAAAAATTAAAGCTATCTATTAGAATAACTAATTCAAAAAGCTTCTTTTCACCTGTGCTACTACGTACGTCGCGACGATCGCAATATTATTAATTAAAAATAATTTTTATAACGATTTGCGAAAGACTTTTCTCACTATTAATTCATCACTATTATAGATGTCTTTCATGAAGTCTTTCGCAAACGAGATTATTCTCATTAACGAAATAATTATCTACAATTTATTTTTTACGAACGTTAACATCTTTTTATAGATCGTATACAACTATCTCGCTCTTTAGCGAAACATTAGCTTTGTCAATCTCTTAATAAAAAATTAAATAAAAATTTCTTTAAAATTAGACTAAGAATCTCGCGTTAACGATAAAGTCAAAGTTTACTCATTAGAAGAGCGAAATAAAAAGCTAGTTAACAAAATCTTCAACGAATTTTATGCCAATAACAAAATGTTCTAAATTAACGAATTTACGTCGTTCTTATATCTAGTTTTCTATGTTTGAAGAAATTAAAACGACAAACAAAAAAAACAAGTTGTTGTTAACATTCGTAATTTAAATGCGTTAACACAATTAAATGCGTATTTTTTTCGCTTCAAGTCAATATTATTGCGTTACTTCGAAATTGCTCTTATATTACAATAATCGATTGCTTAGCATTCTTCTACTAGTGATGAATTTATTTATTCGATTAACACAAATTAATCGTAGTTTTTTATTAAAATTAAAAAAGCTTTAACGTTGCTATTATGAAATACAAAAATATATCTACGTATGTTCAAAAATAAATAAATAATCTTCTTTGCGCTTTTTGTCGATTCGCAAGAGTTTACGTCGATGACATCGTAATCTTTTCTTATACGACAAAGAAATACGTTACTTATTTACGTAAGATTTTTGACGTACTTAATAAAAACAACGTATTTATCAAGTCTTTCAAAGTCTTCATTGAATATCTTATTGTCTTCTTACTAAATTAGAAAGTTAACTTATTAAAATTAATCACTATTAAGAAGAAACTTCGCGCAATCTTTATGCTTCAATTTCTCCAAACATTGCGACAACTAGAAATCTTTTTAAAACTAACAAATTAACTAAGAGACTACGTTTCTTATTACGTCGATATTTCTAAATTATTGCAAAAAAGAAAGACAAAGCTCTTGCGAAAAGATTTCACAATTAAGAGTGTTCATTAAAACTATTTTTGCAAAACTAGATTTCAAGACTTTACTAAGCAAAAAATCGCTTTCTTTGCGATTATCAAGTTTATATTGTCAAAGTTTTTTTATCTTGTTTACGTCGATTCTTGTCGTCAACTCTTTGTTGATCTCGACGCCAATAAAAATTTCGACTTCGACGCTATAATATATCACATCAAGAAAGTTTAACTACGAAAGACTTTTCTATCGAAGCAACATTTTATTACGAAAACAATTTTTTCTTAGAGCAAAAGTCTTTCGCAATCGCAAAGAGTTTCTTTTTATTAAAGCAAAACTCTTTCGCAACACAAGTAGAATACTTGTTTTATTATGCTATTGAGTCAATTTTATTTCTTAGTTGTCGAATAAACTTAAACTTTAAAGATCAAGATATGCTTAGTATTCTCTTTATGTCTTAGAAACAAAATGCTCAAAATTAATAAATTCGTCATAATAGTTAATTACTAGCGAGACCAAAATAGTAATTTCGATTCTCAAGTAAATTACTAGAAAGAAAAGAATTTTCGCGACTATTATTATATCGTAAACGATTAACATTAACAATGTAAAAATCAACTTTTTTCTATTTTCGTTATACGCTTTAAGCAATTTTTTCAAAGCTTTAATTTTATTCTTTAGATATTTATCTTATTCTACTAAGTTAAAAATGCGTTAATAATTGTTTATGATTGTCGCAAAATAACAATTCTTAATAATTAAACAATTTTGTCGAGTAAATTTCTTCTTCATTAATAGACTGATCGTCGGGCCAGGTTATGATATCATCCCTCTGGCTCGACCTGGCGCCAAGACCGGGTCGCGACAATTTTTTGAAATCGAATCGCTTAAAGTAGTTTAGCGCACTTTGCGCTAAACTACTTATAGTAATCGACTAAACTACTTTAAGCGATTCGATTCTTCGAATTTTTTTTGACCCGGGTCTTGGCATTTGCACGTGACATTTCCGGGTTAGCGCGGCCAGTCTATTCATTAATAATAATAATTCGAGTCTATACTTATTAAAAATCAAGATAGCAACTAATTTCTTTTTTAATTATAAAGCTAAATTTAACAAATTTAGAATTTGTGAAACTATTTTTTCTATTGTTTCGACAAAGATTTCTTTAAGTTCGTTAAATTGCTAATAATTTATATTAAGCAATTTATTTTTTGACAAATCTTTGTCGTAGTAAGGCAACTAGCAAATTACGATAACTTTTATTAATATAATATTTCATTTTTAAAAAATCTTAAGAGCAATTTTTAGTTTTATGTCTTTAAAGATAACATTGATGTCTATAAGATTTTGCGTCGCATTTTCTACTCTCGTTTTCTATATTGTGCGTTTAATTAATTTGCTACAATATGCGAATTCTATGCGAAGCAAAACTAAATTATCGACTTTTTCTTTCGTTCGCACTATTAATTGTTTCGCACGTTTAAAGAAACAATTTCTTTAAACTTTTATTTTTTAACTATTATTTCGTTTCGCAATTAATATTTTTTCATTAATTCGTTTTTGTCTATTTAATAAATGTTTTTATGCGAAAGCAAAAGCAAAGAAATTTACTACTATTGCGTAAAAAATATTAATGTTAATGCTATGTTTAACTATAAAGCAAAGCTAACGCGTTTTGCGCATCTATAAATTCTAAAAATTTCGAAATTTATTTGCAAATAAAACATATAATAAGCAAGATAGCATTGTAACACAAAGCAAACTCACTTTTATAAAGCAATCTCGTAATAATACGTTTTTAACAAGCAATTAAAGCAAGAATTTTAAGTTTTTGTAAGCAAAACGCACTTTAATAAACTCGTTTATTGTTCTAGTTCAAACAATATTGCTTTACGAGCTTTAATATTTTTGTATTAACTATGCGTCGTAAATGTTTAGATAATTATTAATTAAATTCGACGCCTTCTTTAAGTCGACTTCATCGTATTATACGTTATACGTCAAGTTTTAATCTTTTTATTTAACTAAATATTAGACAATTTTCTTTTTTTTGATTTTTATTATCGCGCGACATTATACGTCTATTAAGCAATTTTTCGAGCTTATATTGATCATCTTTTTCGACATTATTCACAAACGATAATTCGATATTTACGATTTTAAAATACGAATCTTTCTTCTTTGGCGCAAGTTCTAGCATAACAATAAACATTATAAAATAAATTTTTTAATTGAGAGACAAATCTAGTTTAAACGTTAAATGCTTATAGATTTTCAAGATTGTAAAAAACTCTACTCTTTAATTTAAAAGTTTAGAATTTTTTAAATCTAAAATCTTGTATTCGAAATAAAGCTTAAGAAAAATCTTATTATTCTTTCTTAAAATAAACGATTAATAACGATTATTGTATCGAAGTTTCATTTCTACGTTAACAAACGTCATAAATTTCGCGATTTTTTTTTTAATTTTTTTTTTCGCAACGTAATTAATGTTTTCTTTGTAAAAATCAATTAATAATAAAACGTCGCAAACGATTTTTTCACAAATTAGTTCGTTTGAAGATTTTCTCATTGACGCATTCTTTAAGTTGTTTAAAATATTACGTAATTTAATGACAAAACGTTTTTAATTTGCGCTTAAATTCGTTGTAAAATAATGACGTAATACTATTTCAATTGTTTAGTTAAATCTTTTTAATTAATTATCTAATTATAAATAGTAAGCAATAAAATATAATAAATCAATTTTTAACGAATAAAAAATTGCTTTTTATAAAGTAAATAGAAATTTTTTATTTTAATTAAAAATAATGCATAAAAAGAGATTTCAATTCGCGAGAACGTCAATAAGCTTAATGATTTATTTCTTTGTTAAGAAAGTTGTTTTCTTAATTATTGTTATAATTCTTTTGAAGAATTTATTTATTATTAATATGAAAAAATTGTACTTGTTAAGCAACTTTAACAACGCGAAAATAAAATCAATAATAATGATGTAAAATATCTTCGACTTTGTAACGATAAGCTTGAGTTGTTTATACAAACGATGTTTAGTTATGCTATTAAGCTAACATAATAAGCAATGTTTTAGATATTTTTTTAATTGTCTAGTTAAGTTTCTTATGTAATAATCAACTATAATTCTATTATAAATGCGTGAGAATTCTTCGTGCGCCTATGCATTATGCGATAGCTTAAAGATTCTCGCTTTCATAGCTTTAAAAATACACAATTTTAATTGTTCGTTTTTTTCGTCTTAAAAGTAAACGAGTTCTTTCTTTAGTATAAATTGAATGCTCTCTATTTTAGTTTTTTTTAACTTAATTAATTTCTTTAATGTTGTTAACTTTTTCAAGATAACAATTTTCTTAAAATTCTTTAATGTTGTCGAAGTTGTCAAAATTATAACAATAGATTTTTATCTTATCGTTTTCAACTTAATTGACTTTTTTAACGTCGTATCTATTGTATTAAATATTAAGATCACAATTTAAGTTTTTGTCGTTAAAGCTAAAACTTTTGTCAAAATAATAATAACAAATTTTCGTTTTGCCAATATTTATTTTAGATTAACTAAATAGTTTTGACTTTTTCGCTAATTATTATAATTCTTTTCGCATTAACTAAGAAGCATTTCGTAAATTTTAAATTACTTTTTATTAATTTTGTAAATCTTCGTCAATTTTTTCTTAAAAAGTAAAATTATCTTAATTAAGATAACGTAATACGCTAACATTTCGTTTAAAATTTCGTTATTCGTAAGATTCTTTTATAAATAATTCTTTTACAATAATTGTAAAAGAACGTCGAAAATAATGTTGTATTTTCTAGCTTTTCATTTAATGTTAAGAAAAAACTATAAAATATATTGCGAAACGCAAATAAATTATAAATTCATTTAATTAACGAAAAAAAATAATAACTTAATTTGCTTCGCAATGAAAAACAATAATTAATTTTTTCAACTTATAATTTAATATGTGTTGAATTTTCTTTAGTGTCTAGATAAGCGTCGCCACTTTAAACTCTATTAATTAGTATTTCTTTTTAACGTTATTTAATAACTTAAAAGGATACATTATAGTTTAGATATCAATTGCTTAAAAGAAATTTATATTAAGATTATTTTTTACGTGATAAACATAAATTTCGAACTTATATTTCTTGAACTCGTTTATGTCGATATACATTTGTCTTTAAAAATTATAATAATAAAAAATATCTTTTTTCGTCAATTGCTATTAAAGCATTTCAAAGCTTTGTAACTTTATGTCGCTAGAAATAATACTAGTATTTCTACAATATTGTGCGCGAATCTTTTTATTTTTAGTTGAAGATTTTTTTAGCAAATTCGTTTTAAGATTTTAAAGAATTTTTATTATTTACGCATAGTAGACGACTTTTAATCGAAATTAATTTGTGATTCTTAAATAAATCTTTAAGTTCTTTAACGTTTTAGAGAAACTAAATTTCTTGAACGCAACAAACTTTTTTTCGAAAGTCTAAAGATCTAAATTATCGACACGTTATTTTAATAATGTTATAAATAAATATTTGATATACGATTTTTTAAACTTCAAAAAAATTCTAGTTTAAGAAAATAGAGCGAAAATAATCTTAAAATGCGTCAAATGTTTAACAATATTATGCGAAAACTTTACAATATTATTAATATAACATTTGCAAAACTCGCGATAAAACTTAAGAAATTTATTCATTTTATTCTAGCTATACAATATTAATTCTTTGAAACTTATAGAAGTTACGTTCGATCGTTTTTTTTTTGTAAAAGATAATTGTAAAACAATCTTAATGTTTCTTCTTAATTAGAAATTAATAAAATTGATCATTGTTGTTTACGATGATAATATAAGAGCAATTTTGTAATTTAACTATTATATCTTTTTGTAATAACAAAGAATACAAATTTGTAACGTTAATAACGTTTAAACTTTAAATATTAATTATCGCTTTATCTTTTTAAGTGAGCTTTTTATCTAAATTAATATATACGATTTTTCACATTACGAAAACAAAAAATTTAAAAAATGTAGAATTTTCGAATTATTTTAATTTATTTTGTGCATGCATCTTGTCGAACTTTTTATTAATTAAAATTTTTAACTCTTAACTTAATAAATAAACTTTGTGCGCTAATTTCGCATTAACGATGATTTGTCAATTAATTATTATAAAAAATTTCATGTGCTTTTCGAGAAAAAGATCTATTGTATCGTTAATATTCTTTTAAATTCTTAAATAACAATTAATTATTCTAATATATTTTAAAACTTCGTTAAGTAACTCGTAGATAATAATGTTGTTTTTTAACTAAATTTTTATTTTCTTTAAGATGATCTTTTGAAAAAAACGTATTTTAGCAAAGTTTAACTTAAATAAAATTGAATAATTTTTGAAGAAAAAAATTGTCGCAAAAAAGTAATTTTTTTTTTATAATATAATATTTTTTCATTTTTGTATTTTATAATACGTTTAATACGACAACAATTGTTAAGTTTTTGCGAGATTTCTTTATTGTTGCGAAAGTTAATAAATTAAAAGTTCGCATTTACGAAATAAATATACGCTTTTAACATTGTGAGCTTAAAAAAAATTACGTTTAAAGAGCTCATTTTTTCTCTTTAAAGTTATAGCAATCTTTGCTATTAATTTCGCGAAAATTATTTTCTTTTTTGTTGTACAAATAGTTCGACAAATTCGAACATTATCTCAAGTCTTTATTTCACAAAATATTGAAATTTTCTTACAAGATTCGAATCTTAATCTTTGATTTAATATATCTATAATTATTTGTTTTAATTTTAGAATGTTTATGCTTATAAAAAATTTCGTTTTAAAATTATTTATTAAGTGAACTTTGTAATAAATATAAGCAATCATTTTATTATTAACTTTGTTCTCGCTCTTTAAATAGACGTTTATAAAGAATTATTTGTCTAAAATATATTTTGTCGCATTAATGTTTTTTAATGAAATTAGAAAACATTTTTTAATCTTTATGTTAAATATTTTTGTTTTAACAAAAGCGCAATTCATTATAAATATGTTGTAATTAAAATTTACGCAAAAAAGATTTAATAAATTGCTAATGCTATATTTAATTATTGTTATAACGTAATGTTACGCTCTAAATGTTATTTCATTTTCTTTGAAAGATGTTGTCAAAAAAGTTATTATTTTTCGTACAATTATATTTAACAAAGCTAGTTTTAAAAACAAATGTTATCAAATAAAGTTTAAGAACTTTTGTTAATTTTTTTTTGTACGATCGCACGTAAATATAAAGCTTGTTTCTAAATTCAAAAGTATTTTAACATCGTTAACAAATAGATTTTTCGACGATGTTTTTTTATAAAAAGATATAATATGTTACGTTAACAAAGAAACTATTAACATTTTTGTTATTTTTCTTGTTATTGATTTTTTTTTAATTAAAAATCTTGTTACGAGAATGGGTTTCGCAATTTTAAGAATGCGTCGCTTCGATATTTGTTAACGCGTAATCGTAATATACTTTTGCATTTTTTTTATCTTTTTTATCTTAATTTTTGTTTAATTATTAAAGTATAACTTAATTTATTAATGTGTCATTTGCGAATCTAAGACTTAGAAAAAGAAATTTGCGCTATTCGTTTCGTAAAAATACGAAAATCTCTCGCATTCTCTTTTTACGATAAAAACTTTATTTTGATCGTAAAATTTATTTCAATAAAGATTAACATTATTGACAATAATTATTAACGATTGTTTTGTTAAAAATAAAACAATCCTTTAATTTTAAATATTTTAAGCGTTTAATTAATTCGAGTAAGTTTAAGCTAAATTCGACTTAAACATATTTGCGTTTTGCTAATTTATATAAGTTTTTATTTTATTATTAACGTAAAAGAAATTTGAATCTTCTTCTTAATAAGAAAAACTTTATTGCAAAGAAGAAAAACTCAATTAATAAAATAAGAAATTTTGCTAATACGAAGAAAAGTAAGATCGCTAATAATTTAAACGAAAATTATTTCGTTCTTGTTCAAAATAACGATTAAAGAAAGAACGATTTATAAAAGTTCTTTTATCTACTTGTGTTTGCGAACGATTACGACGAGATTTTTCGTTAATTTTAAATTTATTTTTCGACCTTTTTAAAAATTAACTTTTTTATTTATTTTGTTTCTTATTTTTCTCTTAAGATAAAGCGATACATTGTTATATTTTCTTTCGATTTGTTATTAATTTGTCAAATTTTCAAATTAAATTATTCGTTATAAGCGACAATATAATTATTTAAAACTCTAATAACAAGTAATTTTAAACTTAAATCGTTTTAATTAAGTTTTTACTTAAATTTATTTATGTAGCGTACAACTTTACATTTTGCATATATACGTACAACTTCTTTCTATTTTGCGAATTCTTTACGAAAAAGATTTCTTAATTTAGCTTATTTTGAGTCGCTAACATAAAGATTTTGAATCATTTCTTTAAATAACAAAGAATACAATTTAATTCATTAAACAAAGCAATCATTGCATTTTTCTTATTTTAAATAAGATTATTTAATTATAAATACAATGCGTTTTTTTAAAAGTATGTAGATATATAGTTTTTAATTTTCTTTTTTTTAACGATAGTAACATAGTTGTCAATTTTGCGACAAAAAATATATATCTTTTGATAAATGATTTTTTTTTCAATAGTGACAATGTTGTTCTTGTTATAGAATTTCTTAAAATCTAAATAAAAATAGTCTAAATTAAAGATTTAAAACATAACGTTATTTTTTAAGATATTATTATTAATCAATTTAATTAGTCTCGAAGAATCTTGTTGTTTTAAAGAATTTTATTAATTGACAAAATCTATTGAGCTCAAAAGATTATTAGGCGAGAACAATTTACTTAACTAAGCATTGTAGCTTGCTAATGATCTAATTATCGCCTAATTAATTAGCTTCTACATTGCGAGATTGTGCACTAGATTTTTATTTCTTAACATAACTAGTATGTTTACTCGAATGAGCGAGATATTTTTTTCTTAATTGTTTCTTAACGTTTTGTTCGTTTCTCTTTTTTTTTAAGACGTTAATAGTGCGAGCTTCGAAGAAGCTTGATTCGAAAGACGTTTAAGTAACGAAAAATATAAGCTCGTTTTAAAAGTCGAGAAAAGCTTTCTAAACAAATGAAATAAAAAAAATTGATAAAATCGATACAAAAAAATTGAACGATCGTCGATTTCTTTTTAATATAAAAATATCGTTAACTTCTTAAAATCGTATAGCGATATATAAAGTCGAAGACTTCGAACTTTGCAAAATGCTTCTTTTTTAATTAAACTCTTTAGCTTTTTTGTTTGCGAAAAGAAGAAAAAGCTAAAGTAAATTGACGTTTATCAATAGATTTCTATGTTTGTTACGAAAGTCTTCACAACTTTTATAAAAGTCGATCGATTCTAGATTGATCGTCGGGTCGAGTTATGATATCACCCCTCTAGCTCGACCCGGCGCCAAGACCGGGTCGCGACGATTTTTTGGAATCGAATCGCTCAAATTAGTTTAGCGCGCTTCGCGCTAAACTACTTATAGTAATCGACTAAACTACTTTGAGCGATTCGATTCCTCGAATTTTTTTTGACCCGTTTGACCCGGGTCTTGGCATTTGCACGTGACATTTCCGGGTTAGCGCGGCTAGTCTAATCGATTCACAACTTAATTTAATGAATAGTAGAACAACTTAGTAAATCTTAAACGCTCACTAGTTTTAATCGCTATATAGACAATCACTAGCTTAAAAATGTTGTTCGATATATTCTACAAAATAAACAAGAACTTCTCAAGTCGTTTCGACAATAATTTGTTAATCTTTACTAGAAAATCGTTTAGCTTTCACGCAAATTCGATGATCTCATTTGACAATTTTGACAACAACGTCAAAATTGCTAGCGAAAAAATAATGATATTTGTTTATAAAGCAAGCTTCTATCAATACGAAATACTAATAAGATATTCTCTTTTTAGTAGGCAATTTTTGCAATGAAAAAGCAAATTTAACGATGTAATAAAGTAATCTTCTAAGAAGCAAAAATAATAATAAGATAATTTCTCTCTAATAAGATAATTTTCTTTTAATAAGATATTCTTCTTTAATTGCAATTAATGTAGAAATTGATTATTAAACTTCGTTGAAGCTATTAAATGATGCGAAAAACGCACTATAATGAAGAACATAATGTGATGAAAAAAATTAAATTGCTAGCTAGGAGAAGAAAAGTTCTTCAAATCTAAATATAGATTTGATTGCTAAGAAATATCTTGCTAAGCAAGAAATATCATTCTTGCCAAACAAGAAAAGTACAATTATCGTAATAGAAGAGCAATACGCGACGAATAATACTTATTAGCACGCGATTTATAACATAAAAATAAATATCTTTTTACGATTTATCTAATTATAAGATTAATATTAACGAAGAACTTCTTGAAATTATATTATATTTATATTTGCAAAATCGCTAAACATATTAAGCTAAAGTTTAACAATATTAAATACAAGATTATCTTAAAAAGATTAAAAAATTTGTTAATTTAAATGATTAGCGATAAAATTTCTTCTTAATAACGAAAATAAAATCAATTATTTGTTTTAGAAGATTAGCTCGAGATCTTTATATATATACATATCAAATATTTTTTTCTTGAACGACTAATTATTAATGCGTATTAAATTGTAATTAACAAGATTTATAACAATAAAATTTAATTAAGATAATTAATAAAGAACAACATTGTTGTAAAAAATATATTCGATTAATTTTAAAATAAAATATGTTTTAAAAGATAGATTAAGACAAGAATTAATAAACTTATAATTAAGAAGTTTGCAATATATTAAAATTATTAACAAAAACAAAATAACAATATTTTATTTCTTAAGTCAACAAGTTATTTGCATAAATTTAAGATATTAAGTGTTATACGTTTGTTTTCGACTCGATTGCAATTCTTGTTTAATATTGTATTCTTATTATGTTAAGTTTGTCATTAAAAGAGATAACATGAACTTTTATTATATTAACATATGTATACTTAAATACTTGAAGATTAAATACAAGAACGCAATTATTTAAGATTTAGTTTTGTTAAAAAACAAGAATAAACAAATTTGCACAAAGATAATGTTGAATTTTTATCCAATAATTAAGAAGTAATAAAAGAATGTTGTTACGCGTAAAAACAAGCTTAAAAATATAAATATCGCATTTATTTATAATTTAGAGAAATTGTAAAAGTCAAAAGATGCGCAAAAATACAACGACTTTATAAAAATATTTTTGAAAAAAAAAGATATGCGTATTATTAAATCTAAGATTTTGTACAAATTGACGTCGAATATCATTCGCGTCTTTTGACAAATTATTCTCTTATAATATGTTAACGTGCAAAAAGACAAAAAGACTTTAAACAATATCGAGTTTAATTAATAAAACGATCTTATTATTGCGTATATAATTTAAATTGCACTTAAACTTATGTTATCAAATTAATTGCATTAATATGTCGTCTTATTATAAAATTTCTTGTATTAATTTAATTGCATATTGATTTTGTCGTAAATTAAATATTTGTTTATTAAATATTTTAAAATAATTTTGTTGTGCAAATGCAAGCAAATTAACTTTTAAAAAAGAATTAAATAAAGACGACGCAAATAATAGTAATGCATCGAATAAAGATTTTGCAAAAATTCAAGATTATTTTTAAAAAAATAAAAAACGCAAAAATTATCTACTATAACAATAGTAAATATTTTGTAAGTCAAAAAAGAAAAATAATAGAACGTAAAGTCACTTAATAAAAATAAATTAATAATAACAATAAAGTTTAATGCGTGCAATTAATTGAACAATAATAAAGCTTGTCAACTTAATAATAACAATTAAATGTTTATTTTTCTTACTTTGATTACGTAACTTAAATGTCTTTAATATGTTCGAAATTGAAATTTAATGCAAGAGTAACGTTAATCTCTATTTGATTTTATAAAGATAATATAATTACTAATTGCATTTTACGTACGTTAAAAGAAAGAAGCTTAAGATCTATTATTAGCATTTATTGTTAACAATTGCTTATTTTAATTAATGATAAAAATGTAACAAAGTCGACAAGATAAAATCGCGCAAACGCGATTTTGTTTTTTTCAATTACTTCTTCTTGCTTTTTAAATTGAATAAATTATTGTTAAAATTAATCTTCTTTTATCTATACTTCGCATTTGAGTCGAAATTCTTTTTATTATTTAAATTGATATTATCTTTTAATTCAAGTTTCTTCTTATTTAGTTTTCTTTTATTATAATTGTTAGTTTCTTTCTTATTTGTCTCGCTTTTAATTAATCGAACAACAATTTTCTTTTGCTTCTTCTTTATCTTAATTAAAGTTTCGATCGACTTTAGATTGTTTAATTTGCGAACAAAAACATCGCGAAATCGAATCTTGAAAATAAAAGAAAAACTCTTTTTAGCGACGTCAATAGAGCGAATAATCTAATTGCTTATCTTCGACTTTTCTTCTTTAAATTTGAAGATAATAAGTGAGTTCTCTCGCTTAAATATGTTTTCGTTTAATTTCGAAGTTTCTTTTGTAAAATTGCGAGAGTAATTAATTAATATTTAAATAATAATTTTCATTAATTTTCTTTAAAGCAATTTGTTATTGTTAATTATTTAATTTTTATACGAAAGACGAACGAAATATAAATTCTTGTTATATTTTTTCTTTCTTATTAGACAATAAATATTTTTAATTTAGTTGTAATAATATTTTAATTTAACTCGAATAAATAATGTGATTCTTGCAATTCTTTTTGCTTATGCGATAAAAATCTTTCGAGATATAATCGAACGAAATGCGTGTTGCTTTCGAAAAATTATTGCTATTAAAGTTAACAAACTATATATTTTTTTAAGTATTAATATTCAATTGTTTAAACGCAACGCTTACGAGATAATTGTCGAAACAAATTTCAATTTAAGATATGTTAATTGTTTTTCAATTTTCAAGAGTATTAACTTCTAATTTTATAATAAGTTAATAATTTTTAAATATTTCAAACTCGCATTTTGATATCTTTTTTGACTTTTCGCACAAGTTTAACTTTTTAACATTAAATATATAATAAATTTCGGTATGTTATTTCTTTTCTAATTTAGAAGATTTACGATTATAACTAATAATAATGTTACGTTTGTTTTTCTTAATTTTCTTTAAAAAGATGCTTAATTCTTTATTAATTTCGACGCGCTTTTTTCTTTTTGCGTTATTTGATTCTTTCGACAATTAATTTTGCGCATTTACTTTTTCTTTTTGCAATAGATTAGCGTATAAGCTTGCATCTTCTCGATTCAATTTACACAAATTTTATCTTTATATTAGTATTATTACTCTTTATCGAAATCTTATTATTTACAATTTCTTCTTCTTTATTTATTTTGTTGTCGATATTTATATGTTTAGTTTCTTTCTCAATTGTATTGTTTTAATTAATGTGTAAGTTTTTGCTTAACAAGTTTATGTTATTAACGTCTAATCTCTTAATTTTAATTAACAATATTATCGAATATAATAACATTATTTGTTATTCTTAAGATTGAAGAACAAAAGTAAAAAGTAAAAGCAAAAGCGAGAGAAGCAATTAAGTATATAAAGAGAAAAATTGTGCTTAATTGTTGTTTGTGAAATAAATTAATTCACGATTGAGTTTCGCATTTTCGAAAATTATATTGATAAAATTTAAGTATCGCTTTGTTCGTTCGATAAATAAAATAATATTAATGCGTTTATAAATCTTGCTTTATGCTTTTGTTACGACACATAAAAGTAGAAAGATAAACAATTTTGTAAATTTGATTGTAACTTAAATTTATAACAAATAAAATTAAGAAAAACAATAATTTTAATAAATCGAACTTTACTTGACTTTCTATGTTGTGTAAAGTTAAAGAATTGTTTATAAATACTTAATTGAATTTGATTTTTTAATAATTTTAACTTAATCTTGAATAATTTTTTTTAGCATTAAATAAAGATAGCACATAATGTGTTAAAATATTCGAGTTTGTTCTCTTTCTTAATTGTGCGAGAATAACATCTATTTATTTAGTCTTACACGTTATAACTTATTATTGTATAAATGTGCTAAGATATAATACAATTAAACTTGATGTATTATATAATTGCTTTCTTATTGCGCATTATTAAATATTAAGAGAAAGAAAAAAGTTTCTTAAATTAATTGTTTTAACAATTGTTAACAATAACATTGCAATTAAATTTAATACATTTAACAAAATTATTATTAAGTAATTTATCGTTATAAATTAATTATCTTTTTTTAAGAACAATTTTTGCAAGTTAATCTTATTTTTTTCTTGCAACGCTTTTCGATTATTTTAATTGTTTTTACATTATATTAAACGCAAATTAAATAAATCGCAATTTATGTAAATTATCTTAACTTTAATCTTTAATCAATTTCGTTATAATTAACAATACAATTAGTAATTTAATAAATGCTTAAATTCTATGCAATTTAACTTTATTGCTAATATAAATTTTTAAAGTTAATAAAATGTATATATCTTTGAGGCGTTAATTTTACAACGCAATCGAACTCTCGCAAAGACAATTTCGCGTTACGTACATTTGCTTATAATATATTTCGATTATTATTATTTTTATGCACATTCTTGATCGTATTAATCTTTGTTTATTTTATATTTATTAATTGTTTAAATACAAATTCGAATTAAAAAATTTATTTGCGAAAGTCGAATTATTATGTTAATTGTTTGAACACAAGTTCGAATTAAGATTTTTATGCGCGAAAATCGAGTTATTATATTAATTATTTGAACACAAGTTCGAATTAAAGTTTTTATGCGCGAAAGTTAAGTTGTTATGTTAATTGTTTAAACACAAGTTCGAATTAAGATTTTTATACGCAAAAGTAGAGTTATTATGTTGTTTGTCTAAACATAGATTTAAATTAAGATTTTTATTTGCGAAAATCGAATTACTATATTAATTATTTAAACACAAGTAAATTTTAAAACAATTAGAATCGCAATTTATTCTTATATTTCTTTTATTTATTGACAAGATATATTTGTTTTTTCTCGATTTACAAGACACATTAATATTGAACATCTATAATTAATCTTACTTCGAATATATATATTATAAATGTTCTTATATTTTCTTTAATGCATCTTTTTCTCGTTTTTCTCGTTTATATATATAATCGAATTAGAATGCGAATGCGCTTTACGAGATAATTTTGTAAATCTTAAATAAATAAAGAAATTAAACGTTTATAAAATGCTCGAATTGAATTTTCAAGATTTCTAACATAATTTGTTGTGCTCGAATTGAATCTTCAAGATTTCTAACAAAAGAAACAAGATAAAAATCGAAAGCAATAAGATTTATCTCGTCTTGCTTTTTTATTCGATCGAAATAAATTAAGAGAAAAGTATTGTTTAAACGAATTTCGAACATTAATTGCAATTGACAATGTCAATAAATTAACAAAGCATTAAATAGAGTTTAAAAAAAAACAAATGCGAAGTTAATAGTAAATAATATATTCTTAAATTCGAAAACAATTAATTATAAATTCTTAAGCGCACTTAAGAGATATTAAATAAAGTTAGCATTTGTGTTTTGTTATCGAGATATATTAATAATGTTTTACATTAACGATGTTGTAATTAAAATTATGTATAGATTAATTACGAAAGATAATCAAAATGCGCATTGTATAAGTGTTGTCTTTTTGACACAAAATATCTTAATATCGTTTATTTTAAATTATTAAAAAAGTCGCAAAAGCGATAATGCAAGTCGAGATATATTTATTTATAAATACATTAATTTAATGATAACTAATCGTAAATATGTATTTGCTATCGAAAGAATAAAGAGAATTTAAAAAAGAAGTAAATTCTTTATTACAATAGACAACAAATTATTGTTATCTTTACGTTATTAAGAAGAATAAAGAGCAAATAGCAACGCAAAGCAAAAAGAATTGTAGAAATGCTTAAGCGTTTAACGCGAGCTTAAACGTCGTTCTACTTTTTTTTATAAGCAATATATAAAATTACGTTGCATTTATTAACGTCAACTCTTGCTTAATTAGTACTTTAATAATTTATTAATTACAAAGTAAAAAAATAACTCGCGAACAATTCGAAATAACTTAGCGAAAAAAATCTAACAAAAACTTGAGCGTAACAAGTAACGTGCAAATATCAAAAACAAACATAAAACAATTTAATTTTAATTGATTTGTTAAAAAGTCTCGACTTAAGAACGCAAATCACTCGCGATTATTATTAACAATTCGAAATTATATATAATTACGCGAGTTTGTTCTTTTATACAACGCAACGTCGTATAAGATTCGCTTTCTTAATTTTTATATTTTTAATAATTTTAAATTTATCGTTTAAAATAAAAATTTGAAGCTTCGAATATAATCGACTTAAATTGAAAGTTATAAACAATATAAGAATTAATGATTTAAACTCAAGAATATATATTATAATATGCGACTTTTGTTCGAAATAAAAAACGTTAATACTTAATAACAATTGTTTAACAAAAGCAAATTTGAAGATAAGTAAAAACTTATTGTATGCAATAAAGATATAAATTGTATATTAAAACTTAATTTTCTAAATAAGAAAGTTAAAAGCGAATATTTTATAAAGATTTAACAATATCTTTACGCAATAACGCGACAATTTTCTTGATTACAATATTGTTACGCGACATTATTCGAATTTTATAAGATATTTTCGAGATGTTAATTCGAACAAGTTGTATTTGCGATAAATCTTGCATTTAAGAGTAAATTTAACAATTGAATTTTTTTTTATACTTGATTCAACACTCTTGAGAGTCTATGCGAGAACTATATATTTTCACGATTTTTAAATCTAATCAATTACGAATAAACAAACAATATTAGCGTCTACTTGTCTAATTATAATTGACTAGAATTCGCGATTGTTATTTTATTCGTAACAAATAATTATAACGAGACTACGTTTTTGTCTTCTATATCGTAATATTCGTAATACAAAAAAATTCTTTAAACGAGAACTCTATAAATCTAAGAGAAATTCGAACATCATTAATAATGTCGTTGTCTAAAATTGACATAACAATTTAATAATTAAAATTATGCGCATCGTTGCGACGACAAGCCCGATCTTATCTAGCAATTGTCGTAAATTCGTGATATTAATTTCTTATTACATTTGTACTCTTTTTTGTCGTTATCTAGAGCAAATTAACAAAATATACTTAATTTTTATGCGTTCTTAATTGCAATCGCAAGTTCTTGTCGTAATTTTAAATATTTGTTATTTGCACAAAAATTAATTAAAGTTAATTTTATTCATTCTTAGTTGTATTAAAAGTATATTGTGTAATTTAAAACAATTAATATGTAGTTGTATATATTTATGCGTAATTTTAGATGCAAGCTTGCGATACTTTGCATTATTTTTATCTCTTAATTATCTTAATTGTTATTTCTTTCGAATCTTGTGCTAAATAAGCGTCTTTTTGATAACAAGTTCGCTTAGTATCTAATTTGCGAAAGACAAACGCTATTTGTGCGTTTTGTTAACAATTTCCTTTGCAATCTCGTTATCTTTTATGTCTTTATATTCTAGAATTTAATAAAGTTTTAATATAATGTCGCAACGTCGCATTGCATTATATGTTTCTTGCATTCTTTTAAAACATATTTAGTTTAATATTGATCTTATCTCTTTTATAACTTTTAATAAAGTCTAGTTGTTAAAATATATTTTGTAAATTTGTTCTTACAAGTTAGTAAACGCTTCGCAATGCTTTGTTAATTTTTCAATTATTCTTATAAGTCTCTCGAATTCGTTGTAATGCATAAGCGTTATCTTGACGTTCTTTAGTCGCTTTTTTATTCTTTAATTCGTTTTTATTAAGACGACAATAACGTTTTTATTGTAATCGCTCTTGTCAAAGTACGTTTTTCAATGTTAATTAAACTTATTTGCGTCGTACTTTTTTTTAATTATTTTCTTGCTATACGCGATAACTATTTTAAAGAATTTTATTTATAGAGTAACTATATAGAATTATTGTCGCGATGTCGTCGTTAATTCGAGTTTTATTCGCATTTATCTTTTTTTAAATTACAAAAATATTATTTTAAATCTTAATTTTTTTTTAGCATTAAGTTGTTGCGTATGCGCAACATCGTTACGTCTATTATTTTGTTTAACTTTTATACATTTATAATAGCTATTAATTTCTATATTAGCTTTTCGAAATGCATATTAATAAAAAACATGTTAATTTTAATTTGTAAAATTTTCGTAAATGTTGTTTTATAAACATTTGTAATACGTTGAAACGCGCAACCCTATATTAATTACAATTTCGAAATAATTTTTTTTCTTAAATTTTTAATATTTTTAGACGTATATTATGCGACAATATCGTGAACTATTATTAACTTCTTAATAACAATGTACTTGCGCTTATTTGTCTTTAACAAAGTGTTAAATATTAAACTTTCTATTATTGACGCGTCTTTGTATCTAATTATTAACTTGATTTTTACTTAACGCAAGTAAGTTCTTTATCTTAGTTTTAAGTTTAATTAAACTTTCAATATTCTAATATTTGATTTGACAATTATTTCGTATCTTGTTAGCGTTATATTGATGTTTATATCGAATTTCTTTAAAGTTTGTGAAAAATAAATTAATTTATGCTTATTTTTCGCGAACTTGAACTTGTGACTTCGTGTTTATTGCTCGCATTTATTATATATTTAACTTAGTACTTTGCAATTACGTTCGATCGATTTTTTATACATTAATATGTTAACGTTGTTTACGAAACTCGTAACGCTAACTTGCAATTTAATGTTGTTGCATATTTTTAACAAATTCGCATTATAAAACAAATATAAGACTAAAAAGAGAGAAGAATTTTACGATATATTTACGTTCGCATTGCGCTTCTTTATTGTGTAATCGTTTATAATTAAAATAATACAATATTTCTTTAGAAAATTCTCTATTTATTTAAGCAAACAAGTAGAAATTTATCTCTTCTTTATATTGTGAAGCAATTAAATATGCGACATATTGTCGAATGTGTCTAATATATTAAGATTAAATAAAAATGTTACTTTCTTTTTTTGATCGCTTTATATTGTGTAAATCTTTTTCGTAATTAATTGCAACGTTATGTTGATTAAACATTATTTTCCAGCTTTATTTGTGTGCTTAATAAAATGTTATGCGTCTTTACGACGTAGCGAAGACGCTTTAATATTATCGACTCTAGTATCTTATTTAATATATTTAATAATGCGATAAGTCTAAAGAATAACAACTTAAAGTAGGTTTTTTTTCTCGATTTGCGCAACATTATTATAATTGCTTTTTTGAAATAAAACAATTGCACTTCTTTCTTAATACATCTATTAAATAGAAATCTTACTTAAGATAAGACAATACAAATTAATTGTCGTAGTATACGATTAATTACATCGTTAATTCTTGATGTTTTGTTAAGAGTTGTCTCGTATATTACTTTTATTACTTTGCGCTTCGACATTATCTTGTCGTCTTCTATAGAAATCGAATAAGAGAATTCGTTTAAGTTGTTTACTAGAATCGTAAACGAAAAAGAAAAATAAAATCGAAATATTATTTCGATCTTGTTTTTTGTTATTGTCGCGATGTTCGTATTAATTTGTAATAATAATATAGTAAACTTAATTAATATTTTAATTATCGCGTTCTTAATTTACTTTGTTACTTTAAAGAGATTCTTAATAATATTTTTTAAAACTTTTATTTGTTTGTGAAACTTGTCTTGTTTATGTTTCTTTAAAATCTTGCTCTTCTTGTCGCATACTTAAACATACGTTATTTACTCGCTAGAGATGTAATATTATCAACGTAGTTTTCTAATTTCTTTGATTATCTTTATGCACTTCGCTATTTATTTAAATTTGACTTTCTTGTATAATCTTGCTCACAAAATAAAGTCTTCGATAGTTTTTTTCAAAGTATCGAACAACTTTGTTGTGTACTTATTGATGCTATTTCTTTTTATTAAGTCGTTTAATATTTATTTAAGTAATAGATCTCTTAATATGTTATCGAACTTTTTTAAATTTATAGTTTTTCAATTTTATCTAAGACAATGTTAAAGCTTCTCTTGCGTCTAAAGATTTAACATCGTTTTTATCGAAAAATAATCGAATAAATTTTTTATCTTCTCGTTTATATCGCAATATATTAATCGATTTGCTATTCTCTCTATAATAAACAATAAATTGATTGTAATTTGAGCGTCTTAATAATCTCTCGTTATAATTTTTTAGAAGAAAATTAATATTGCGTCAATTGCGCGCATTATATTTAACAAATTCTTCAAAAGCAAATATTATTTAAAATAAAAAGAGCTCGCTCAAAAGAAATAATGCAAATTAAAATCTCTTACAATAATACTTTCGTCTTGCATGCGCAAAGTTAACTTTATCATTAAAAGATTGCTTTTGTTAATTATCTCGTTATAATTATTCGAAAGCGAATTGTGAATATTATAAATGTTAACAAAATTATATCTTGTATTGTTATCGTCAAAACATAGTTATAATGTTATTGTTTTTACATCTTTAAAATATTATATGTTATGTCAACTATTGTTATTAATGCGTTTGTTAACGTAGAAGCATGTTTTTTCGTTATTATTTACGAGCGTAAAGTTTGCGCGTCTTAAGTTTAAACTAATCGTTAAGTTAGAAATTGATATCAACTTTCTAACGATGTATACAATTTATTAATATTTTTAATTAAGAAAGAATCTAGTTTTTTAATGTTGCATAACTTAATCTTAAGTAATTTTTATTTTAATCAATTCGCAAGTCAAGATTTATAAAATATTAATTAATTTTTTTTTAAAAAAAAAACTCTTTAAAAAACAATTGATAAAATTCGTCAAAATAGTTTTCTTTTAAAATTAAGAGAGAACAACAAATACGTTAAGTAAAGTCTTGATATCAATGCTTAATTTTAACAATAATAAATACAAATATCTATTGACGAAAATGTCACAAACAAAATTAAAAAAAAAATATTAAATTTACTTTAAATTAAGAAGATTAAAGCAAATAAATAATTCAATGTTTAAAACATGTTTGTTCAAATAATTTTAATATTAGAAGAATATTCTAAGATAGCATGCAAAAATTGTCTCAAAATTCTAAATTATTTTATAGCTATAAATAACTTTAGTACAATCAATATATTTAAATATCGCAAAACAACTATTTGTAAAAAACAAAAACGATCTAATTCTTTTTTATAGCTCGAGTTAGCTTTTAATCGTATAAATTTAATTTAATAATGCAAATAAATAATGCAAAGTTAACAAATTAATAGAAGAAAAGTTATATTAATTTAGCGTCTTAATTTAATTAACAAAATTAAAAATAAATATTGTGCAAAATCTTTGTTGTCTTAAATCTATTTTTTCGAATTATTAAAAATAAGCATTTTCGACAATTATTGCAAATGCTTCGCTCAAATCTTACTTTTATACATCGCATTAAATTGTTATTTATAATTTTCTTAATATATAATAATATTCGTATTAAGATAAAGCAAGATTTAAAAAAATTACGACGTATATTTATTACGTTAGATGCATAATCTAATTCTTAAAAAATCGTTTATCTAGAATTATTAATGGATTAAATAAATATTGCATTTTAATATTGTGAACATTTTATTAAATTTACGTTTTTTTAAGTTAAATATATTAATCGTTATTTAATGCAAGAGCTTCTTAAAATTTTAAACATATATAATATTAAAAACAAGCTTTTTAATGTTATTACAAACAATGCAAGCAACAATAACACTTTAAAAGAAAAATTTAAAAAGACGTTTAATTAACGCGACACTTTATAAAATAAAGCACAAAATTCGATTTCTTGTATAATTTATATTATTAATCTCGTAATTTAGAAGTTTATCAAAGCTGTTAAATTAAAAACTTTGAATAACAACATTATATTATTATTAAAAAATAATCAAATTAAAAATATAATTATAAGCAATAATTTGTGCATTATTGTTAAAAAAATATTTTTTAAATAAGTAATGCAAAGAGATAATGCACTTGCTAATAAATAAATTAAGTTCGCGTTTTTACAATTGCTATTAATAGTTTTTCTTAATAAAAACTTCGTTTTTAAAAGTTTCAAATTAAAGTTAAAACTAGTGTGATCGTTGGGTCGAGTCGAACACTTTTTTCTCAACCTAACCCATTCTCTTGGGCCTCGTAGGGTTGGGCCAGGGTTAAGGCGCGAACCCGACCCTAGGGTCGGGTTTCGTCGAGCCAATGCCAAGAATTTAAGCTAACTTCGTCGCGTTAGCATTCGCTTATCTTATCTTATCTACGCGCTAGCTCGATTGGACTAGAGCAGGGTCCACGCTAACCATATGCGATTAGCGTAGACCCTGCGCTAACCCAATTGGGCTAGCGCGTCACGTGACGTCACGTGATCGGGTGGGTTGGATTAAACACTTGGCGCGCATTCTTCGCTCGCTCCATCCTATTGGGCTAGGAAATTTGCCTGACCCTAGAGTTAGGGTTGGGCGAGCTAACCCAATCGGGTTGAAACTTGACCCGACGATCACACTAGTTAAAACAAAGTCTCGAACATTAATATAAGACATTCGCATTCGTTGAAACTCTATCTATTTAATGCTTCGACGTACATATTAATTGCACAACATAATCAATATATAAATTAACGAAATCTTAAAAAACTTAAAGATTTAAGCTATTTAATTAAAAAATAACAAATAATTATTAGTATTATTTATTAATAATATGTTATATTTTTTTTATAAATTAATTTTAATTATATCTAGAACAATTAATGTTAATATACATTTAGAATTTAGATTATTTAATGTTTTTTTTAATTATTTTAATATTGTTAAAAAAATTATACGCGACAATGCGTATTTTTTAAAAACACTTATTATTAAAGCTTGCGAATTAATTTTTACAAAACTTGCGAAATACTATTTTAAAACTAAGAATAAAGACGAACTAATATACAATTTTGTTATAATTTTAGATTTTACTTAAAAGTTAAACTTGTATTAAGATTAAGACACAAAGAATGTCAAAAAACAAAACTTCAATAAAATTGATCATTTTTATTACGACAAATACAAAAAAGAGTTTAAAAATTATTTTGATTATTATTATAAAGAAAGAATTACGACTTTAAGAGTCGAAATGCAACGAATTAACGATATTAACAAAATAATGCAAATTGATAATGCAATCGTTTATTTGTTAATAATTATATAGTTTATTGCGATAATTATACGAACTTTTTTTTAATAAAGTTAACGTCGATCTTTATTTTTAAGCGAGAACGATTAATATCTTCGCATTAACGTTATTGTCAAAAAGACTTTAACATAAAAAATTTGAAAAAATAACGTCTTAAACTTTTTAAAATTAGCTTAAATAATTAAAGACGTTTTTTTGTATTTAATATTCTTTATAAGCATCGAAAAAACATTTAGTTTTATTAAAAAAGTTTGTTGATAAAATCGATTACAAATAACTTTAAAATCGATTAAACAAATAATGCTTCTTAGATATTATAATCGTATTATAAACTTAAATTCTAAAGAAATTATTATTGAAGCGTAAGACATTTATCGAAGAGAGAAAAACGATAATTTAATAATTAAAAAATTTAATGATTTTTTTAAGATAGATTTGCAAAATGTTTTGCGTTTAATTAGTATTTAGAGATTTGATATCATTATATTTGTTAAAGATTTTGCATTGTTAATATATGTTTTAAAACAATATAATTAGAAGATAATACAATTTAATAATGCAATTTAGTAATGCATTTAAATTACTTATATTGTATTAAATTAATGTATTTAACTTTTTAAGAATTATGCTAAATATTTAGAAATATTAGATTTTTATATATTTTTAAATATAATATTTTTAAATATTAAAATCTTAATAACTTAATAATAGCGCGTTCAACTTGCAATAATAATGACACATTATTTACGATATAATCTACGAGAGCATTGTTGTGTTATCTAAAATTATATCGTAGATTATGTGTTATTATTATCGCGAATTAAAAAATTAAAAATTCAAATTCTTTTTAAGATATAATGATTTTTTTTTTTGCAATTTTTAATGAGACTATATAGAACAAGATTGTCAAACTCTTTAACTAGAAAAGTCAAATTAATAATTTAATTTTAACTTTCTAAATAATTTAAATGCATTATTATAATGCATTTTTTAATTAATATATTTGATAAAAAAGTGCATAATGTGATTGACATATTTGTTAAAAAAAATGTATAAATAGTGCACTTTTTAATAAATATATTTGATAAAAAAAGTGCACAAATAATGCATATAATAAAACAATGTGTTTAATAAATAATGTAACAAAATAATGCAATTGATAAATTGCATAACTAAATAACTTAAATTCTTACTAATTATTTTTAATTTTGATCATTTTAATTAACTAATTTGAGATCGTTATAATCTTATGTTTAACTTAATTTTTATTGTTATTATCTTCGTCTTTATACTTCGACGACTTATATTTGTTCTCTATTATTTTTGCATTATTTTTGACTTTTTCGTATTTAACTTTAACTTCATTATTATTTATTTTAATCAAATTCTTCAATTCATTATTTATTGAATTAAGAGAATTAAGTATTTTGCGATTTGCAACATTTTTGTCGCTAAAAAATGTGCTCACAAACTTGTTAAATTTATTAATTATGTTTAAATCTTAAGTTGCTTTTAGCTTATTTAGTTCTTTATAATGCAAAATACGTTACTAAATGATTTAAATAATTAATATTATGTATTTCGATATATTAATATTAAATTTAGACTAATCGCGTCGAGTTGAATCATCGAGTTCGAGTTGGGTTCTTGGCTCGCCAAGACTCGATTTAGGTTAGAAATCTTGGCCCAAGTATTTGGGTCGAATCAAAGGGTAGATATGAAGTACTTAGCGTATAACTTGGCTTGGCTCGCCAAGACTCGAAAAATTTAAATTATTTTTGAAAAAGTGCATTAATCAACTTAATCAAGTTGATTAATTTAATTAATTTGTTCATAATATTATATAGTAATGCATTTAGGTAATGCATTTGTACATTATTTGTGCGTTATTATTTTTAAACTATTTTTAGTAATTCAAATAATGCGAATATTTTTAAAAATAGAAAATCTTGGCATTTTGACGTCATTTTCGATTGCTTGACGAGTCGATTGGGCCAAGTCAAGAAATCGTTGACCTAGGGTCGATTTCAAGCTAGGTCAAGAGATTGGTATCGAGTATCTAGGTCGAGCTAGAATGTTGATATCGAAACCTAGCTCGACGATTAATCTAATTAAATTCGTCGTAATTCGTGGTAATTTTATACGTATATTAGTTTTATTTTTTACATTAAACACAATATATATTTGATTAATAAAAGTAGACTTTGTTACGTTTAAATGTTAACTTTTAAATACTATCTTTATAGTTATCGTATTAATGATTGCTTAATTCGCAATATTCTTTTCTTTAATTTTTTTTATTAATTTTTTTTCGAAACATTTAGCTATTATATAATTAGTTTTTTGAACATATACATTACTTAAATGCATTATTATAAAAATTCTTTTTAACTCGCTTATTAATAATTAGGTTCTAAATATTGTTCTTTATATTTATTTGTTTATTTTTGAACGCTTTTTAATAAACATTTGTAACTCTAAATTTTGTTAATCATTTATAAAGAGTTATTCGATTTGTGTTCTATTTAATATACAATAATTTTTAATTTGCGTCTTACATTATAATACAATTTCGATTAACAATTGATTAAAAAAGAATAGAAAGAGTTAATATTTTGCGCTTTTGATTAGTCTTTATAATAATGCATATAGATAATGCAAATTAATATTCTTACTTAATTATATAAATCTATGCAATAAGTAATTAGGAATTGTGTTAACTAATGTATAATTTGTGAAAAAAAAGTGTCGCAATTATAAAGTGAATTTTCGCGCTTAAAATTAAGATTAGAATTAAGAATCTTATTTTTATTTAATATTATTACAATTGAAAATTATCACAATTATCACATTATTGCATTAAGTTATTTTTTTCATTTTATATTGCGACATAATTAAGCACTTATTTTAATTATTTAATTACATTATTGTTCGTTAACTTAATTATCTTTAAGTTGATACAATTTTTTCAAATAATTAACGTAAACAGCTTTTTATTTACGATCTTATAATAACGCATATTAAACAAACAAGTAATGCATTCGAATAATACATTTTTTGTTGCAAATTGCTAACATGCTTAATGCAAAACATAAAAAAATTAAAAAATCAATTTATAATAATATAATATTACGAGATTGCGACGATAAAGAAGTTAACAAAAACAAGAATAAAACTTTACTTAAAAGTACGACGTTTAAAAATTAAAAAATAATGCAAACAAATAATGTAATAAGCTATTATTAGCTAAGTTTTTATAATAGAAAAAGCGTAAATTTAAGTTTAAGATTGTGATTCTAAGAGAAATTCGTTAATATTAAAAGTTTACGAATTTGTTAATTTTTAAGAGATTTTTCGAAAGACTAATGCGAGAAATTCTTCGAAATAAAGCTTTTAGCAACAAATTCAAAAATAAATTAAGTAATAAAGATTACAAAATTTAGACTTTAACATTAAAAACACTTTAGAAGACTATCGAAGCGTTTTTAACTAAATTTTTTTAGTAAGTGCATTATTTATTTGCATTATTATTAATTTTTTACGACATTTACTAATGTTTTACTTTATGTATATAGATAGCAATTTGCTTGTCATTCACGCAAAGCGCAAAATTATTTAGTAAAAAAATATACAATTGATAACGCAATTAATAATTAATCTAAGAATTTATTATAATAATAATAAAAAATAAACATTTGTCGTAATACTTGAAATTCTAAAATCGAGATATTTTCGTTATATTTAAATAATCGAAATTAAGAATAGATAGCAAGAATACAAGTTATTCAATTATATAGTTTATTAATTGCATTATCTTGTTGCATTATTTACTAAACATATTGTTTTACTATATACATTAATTATGCACTTTTTCGAACAAATGTGTCAACGAAATTGTTGTTTAATTATACACTTTTTTTAACAAGTGTGTCAACTAAATTGTTGTTCGAACATGCACTTTTTCTAATAACAATAAAGTTAATCGAGAAATTACAAAAATTTTAAATTATTTATTACATAAACATTAAAGAAATTAAATGCATTATTTAATTGCATTACTATGCAACATTTTAAAAAAAAATATATAACATTTAATACATAATTCATATTTATAAATTCTACTACTAAATCGCTTTATGTCTTGACGAGTCGAATCGAAAATCTAAATTGATATTTGATATTAACATCGTAATTCGATTTAAATACTTGATATTAACATCGCAACTTAAATCGACTTTTCGATATTAAAATCTTGACTTAACTTGAGTTTTAACGAGTTAAAAACTTGATTCGAACTCGATGACTTAACTTAACGCGATTAGTTTACTTAAGTTGTATATTTTCGTCTTAACGTAATGTTGTTACAACTCTTGTATTATTAATATATTGTAATTTTGTATCTTATTCTCTTAAAGCAATACAATTATTATTTTATTTCTTAATTTGTAAACATTATATTATAATATTTTGAGCTTATCTTGTGTCTTTATTAAAGTTGCTTCGCATAATTCTTAATATTAATATTTATTAAATTTTGCATCTCTTGCGTAAAAGACATATTTTATAATAATGCTATTGTTATCTTATTGCAATCTTGTCTTATTAGAGTAAACTAGTTATTTAACAATTTGTTAAAACGTCTTTTCTTAATTAATTGTTAAATTACGTTCTCTTTTGTTGTTATAAGAGTGTTTTGCATGCAACTTGCTTGCGTCGAACAATTAATTGTTGTTGTCTTGCGTTTTGTTTTCTTCTTTCACATTTAATTGAACGTTGTTGCGCTCTTAAGAGTTATTAAAATAATTGTCGTTTTGTTTGCTCTTGTCGCTCTAACAACGTAATACAATAATTTTGTCTTTGTTGTCTCTTTTATTCTTAGTTTTTCGTTCTATTTTTTAGAGCATTTGAAATCGAATACTTTGCAAGCACTTTTGCAAACGTCGTATTTTTATTTTAATAAATTTAATTAATGCGAATAATAATCGAAGCGATAATTTCGCACACAATAAACGCATTGTTGTTTGTTCTTGCATTCGTATATTAAGTAATTATACTTTTAACACTTTATACATTACTTTATTCTATAACTTGTATCGTAATATTTTGCTATCTTGATATTTAATTTATAGATTACGTCAAGTTAAATTAATTTGTTCGTTGTCTTTGCGCAATTTACTTATATTACAATAAAGACATTTTTCTTTTTGTTGTTGTTTTTCGTAAATTAAGTTATTTTATTAATCTTTAATTCTTGATATATAATCTTGCATAATTTTTTTATTGTTTTTACTTTCTTCTTCTTTATATTTTTAAACATACTTTTTATTTTAATATTGTGCATTGTTATTTTTGCCCATTTACGACGCAAAATTGTCGCGATAGATACGTTCTTAACTCAAAAATTATTTGATTTCAAAATTTTCTTGTTACATTCGCTATTAATTTTAAAAATTATTATCTTTTTAAAGCGTCTTATTCTCTACATATTTTTTTGCGCACTTAATATGTTAACGATGTTTAAATTGCATATTAATGCAATTATCTTTGTTGCGCTTATTTTGTGTATTTTTTTCGTCTTTTTTTTTGATTTACGTTATTAACTTTATCTTTCTACTTAATCGTTGTTTCAAAGATGCTTATTTGACGTTTATTTTAATTGTTATTTGTGCAACTAATAACAAGCTCTATATTATGCTCGCTTATATGTTTGCATTTTGTGTGTCTTTTTCGATTCTTTTTACTTTGTCTAGTTAATTTGTCGTCTTCTTTAATCTCTTTAATACGAGAATTATATCAATTTGTCTATTTTTCGCGAAGAATTTGTTAAACTTGCGCGTAAGCTTCTTGACAAGAATGCATTACTTAATTAACGTCGTTATTAAAATTATTTTAAACGTGTTTTTTTTTCTTAGATTTATAGAGTTTTATGATTTTTATTATCTTTGCGATAATCTTTGTCGCAATTTGTGATAAGTCGCGTTGAGATACATTAAAGGCGTCTTAATTACTTGTCAATATTGCGTCGATTACATTTATTTAATTCTAACAATCGAAATAAATCGTAAGCGTTATTGTTAATAAAATCTTCTCTCTTGTCTTTTCTCGTATAATAAGATAGTATAATATCGATTTTCGCAAGCTTTAATATTTTTATATTTATTGAAATACATTAATAAATTTAATTCCTAATTTTATACTTTGTAATTAATGTTCGCATTTAACAAGATTAGATAATGTTAATTTGTTATTCTTGATTTTTTATAATTGACAAAGACTTTTGACAACGAATTAATAGTAAAATAACGCATCAAAAGTCGCAAAATTAAGCGTAAAAAAGAGCGAAAAGTTAATTCGATTATTTGACTTAAATGTTTAACGAAGAAATTACATCTAATAAAGAAGAAAGTAAATTTTATAACAATTATTATGCAACAATCTAAATGCAAAATCGAAAATATTAAAGTTTAATCTAATTTGTTGCATTAATAATGTTATAAATATTAATGTAAATGCTCGCTCGTATTTAAATAAGTAAAATAGCGTTACGCGAAATTAACTTAATTTATTTTCTTTTTTTATTATCTTGTCAATTTAAAAATAAATATAATCTTTATTTAACACATTCGAAAGCATAAAAACTCGAAGTATTTTTCGTTATATTAAAATTCTCGCATTATAATTTTTCTTTTTATCGAGTTTTATCAATTATTAAGAAGCTAATATTAAGTTTCGTTTTATTTTTATTTTTGCAAAATTTTAACAATTAAGATTATCTTTTTGTCGATATTTATTTCGTTCGCTTATTATTTTTAAATATTTTAATTTTTCTCGCGAACGTTTGTCGATCTCGTAAAATTAAATTTAAAAAAGTAAAAAATATTACAAATCTAATATCAAATTATAAATTAACAATTGTCAAGTATTTAACTTTGTTAAAATAGTATCGCGATAAATTCGCAAAACAATATAACAAATTTCTTAATTACGTCTATAAGAATTTAAAAAAAAAAGAGTTCTCTTTTTTGATGAATTTATAAAAGTTTATTATTGCATTTTATTGTAATTAATTCTAAGTAATAAATAAATTGCGATTCGAATTAAATGCGTTAATAAAAAATAAAGTCTTCGAAAAATATTAGAAACTCTTAGAGATTATAAATTAAGAAACTTTGATTAACTTCGAGAAAGTTAAGAAGACAATAATTAAATATGCTTCTTGTTAATTAAAATTTATTATTAACGTTAATTGCTTAAAATATTAAAACAATCGCGATAAAAATATATTTAAAGCTTAATTTTTAACAATGTCGAAGCTATGTTATCTATTTTATTTCGACAAATTAAATAATTTTAATCGATTTTTGCTCTTTATCTTTACAATAACGACGTTTGTTAAAGAATTGTTAATTTTTTATGCTTCGTTAATCTAATTATGTTTTATTGCACAATTTAATGTTATATAAAAAAGTGAACAAATAAGATTAAAAGACAACTTAGATTAATAGAAAAACTTTTAATTACGATCTTAACATATAATAATTTCGATTATGTAAAAGATAAAAGAAATAAAAGAATTAATAAGATAAGACATTTTAAGTTTATTACGACGATTCTTATGTTTAGATTTTACGAATCTAACTTGATTTCGCTAAGAAAGAAAATGTAAAATTCTTAATTTTATTCGTTTTTAATTCGACAACTTGTAATAAAGATTAAGAACGTCGAACTCGACAGAAATATAAGTGATAATCGAATTAATTAGTATTGTTTAACTAATAAAGCAAATTTAATTGTAACATATTAAGATTGTTATATAAAATCTCTTTATAAACTTAAAGTACAAAAAGATAAAAAATAGATTTTTTAATTGACGTTTATATTATTTATTCAATCGCTAAAGTTTTATCGAATCAAGTATTATTTTATAAAGTCAATTTTTAAAAATAAAAGTACAACAATTAATAATATTAATATTATTAACAATTTTTATTTTACGTAGATTGAATTTAAGAGCGACAATTTATAATTCGACAATAACATGCGAATTTGCGTAAGTAATCTAAAGACTTATAAGAAAATAAAGTCAACAATAATTTTGCAAAAATATATGTTCGAATTCTTTTTCGATAACTTTAGCTAATTAATGTTAATAATCGAATTATAATATTTTAGCTTCAACATAATGCAATTAATTTATTATATTTACTTCGATAACGCGCGTTTTAAGAACAAATTAACTCTTTAATATGCAATTAATAAATAATAGCGCAAATGCGTTGTTCAACTTAACGACTTTTAAAATGTTGAAAAATTAATTTTACAAAGTTATAAATTTCGCGCAATCGACATTATAATATGTTTAACTTGTTAAGAGAAGCACAACTTTAAAATTATTAACAACACTTTAACGTAATTTAAATCTCATATTAAGAAATTTATCAAATTCTAAATAAAATTACTTCGACGTATAAAAGATTAACTTTACGAATTATTATTTGCGCAATTAATTATTGCGATTTTATTAATTCTTAATTAAGAATTTCGAAATTATTAAAACTTTTGCAATTATATAAAATTATATATAATACTTCGATATATTATCAAATACGCGAATATCGAATTTTTAAAATATGCTTTTTAAAAGATTGCAATTGTTTTTTAGACAAAAACAACAAATATGTTAAATTATGTTTAAGCATTATTACGCATATTTTACATAATTAATATATTAGCGATATTAAAGAAATTGCAAAATGCGATATTAATTAACAATTTAGTAAATTTTCAAAATCGAAAAGACTTTAATTTTGAAATAGATTAATTGCTAAAGTTATTAAACTTAAATTTAAAGATATTTTAAAGAAAACGCTTAATATTTTTTTAAAATAGTAACGAGCTACTTGAAAATTAAGCACTTACAAGTTTATATTTGTTAAGATTTAATTTATTTGTAAAGAAATTGTTTAAGATTGTCGAATTAAACAAACATTTAAAAAAGAATAATTCGAAAAATATATAAAATATAACGTTGCATCTAGTAAAAACGTTATTAATTAAGAAATTTATCAATTAATATTTCAAAAATTCTATTGTAAATTTGTATATAATAAGCATTGTTAAATTGAGCAAAAACAACGCTAAATATAATTGTTAATATTAAACAAAATTCTTTGTTACAACAAAGAATATAAATAATAATAAAATTCTAAAGATCGAATACGTAGACGACAACGACAAATTTAAATTTGAGAAAACTTTAAATTTAAACAAAAGCTTTTAACTTTTTTTAATTTTCAACGTATTGTTATCGCAAATATCTAATAATAAAACACATACATTCTAGTCTCTCTTACAATCTCTTAGATTTATATTTGCACAACTTTGCTTATTGCAATTGTTGCGCTTATCTTTATTAAAATTTGTCGAATTGTCAAAATTGCATCGCGTGCGTTTAATAATCGAATTAAATTTATAATTGTTTAAATAATTCGATCTCTTTCTTTGTCTCTTAACTTCTTGTTTGTTTCTTAACGATAATAAATTTTTATTAATATTCTTTGAAATCTTTTTTAGCGATTCTTGTTTTCGAATTCTAAATGTTTTTGAGAGCGTTTTTAAGAAACTTTTATTTTGTTTATTTCTTAATGTTTGTTAATCTTTAGTTTTTAACGTCACATTTCTTCTTATTTTTTAATTAACGAAGCTCGCATTTATCGATTTTGCGTTTGTTTCTTGCTTATTTTTCTTCTTTTGTTTTTTATTACTCTTTGTTAAAGATTTGTAATTAATCTTAATTAAATAGAAGATTTGTTATTATTAAAAGATTACAACAACTTTATTTATTAATTCTTCGTTTACTTTGTCTTTGTCGCGCAATCTCGTTGCAATTATTTTATTTGATTTAACGTTTAATTACTAATTTTGTTTCAAAATCTTAAGTATCTTAACATCGTATTACGTTGTGTTACTTTATACATTTTCTATAATTTGCTTAAGAGTTGCTTTATTAATTATATGTTCGCTTTAAATTATTAAATTTTTTAATATCTTGTTAAACATAATTGAAATTAAATAAAATCTAAGATAAAAATTAAGAAATATTGCACAAATCTTTTACGTCTTTTAGCTTTTCAATTGCTTCTTAAAATTAGATTTTCTTTTTTAACACTTAAGTGTTTTAGATATTAATTTTGTTATATAAGACAATAAATGTTTATTTACTTAAATTGCAATTCGAACAATATAATTTAAATTAAATTTCGTTTTACTTTGTAAAACTTATATTATTAATTATTTTATTATTAAAGTATAGCAATTCGATTCTTCGATAACAATTGTTTAAAACATTAATTAATTTTTATATATTTTTCTCAAGATTACAACGATGTATAGCATTTAACTTATTTATTAACTTGATTATATTATTTTTATTAAGATTCTATTCTAATTAAGAAGTGTTTTTATCGAAATTTATTATTCGATTATTAACGTTATTTTCTTCTTTAGATGTTTCGTTATTAGCATTATTACTTCTTCGATAATTGCAACAAAATTAATATTAATATTTTTGCAATCAATTAACGTTTTAAGAGTTTAAGACTTTATACATTACTTTAAATACAATATTATAAAATATGCTTGCTTTTTAATACATCAATTTGTGCACTTAAGACGCTAATATATTTGATTAATGTTTCTAAATACAAGTTATTAAATGACTTGTTTAGTATTTGAATTATTTACTCTTATTTTATAGATTTCGATACAAATTAAAATTCTAAGAAATAAATATAGATGCGATCTTTTCTTAAAAGTACATTAAATACGTTTTTTATTATTTTTAATTATTAACGTTATCAAGAAAAGCATTTATTGAATAACTTTCTTTAAATATTCGAGACTTCTTATTTATTGTTAAAAGAACTTGCAAACTTGAAGCATTAAATTGATACTATTTATATATATTGTTGTTTTTAATATATTAAATGCGCTTTGCAAAATGTTCGATAAAAGAAATTAAAAATTTAACATATTTTTGATTGTTTTTATTATTTCGATAAATTGCAAAAATATCTTAAAACGATTTAATAATATTTATAATACTTTGATTTACTTGTCAAATTTATATTGACTTCGAATTATTTTTTCGATTTTGTTGTTTAAGATAGTAAATACTCTTAATATTAAAATTTCGATCGATAATTATATTCGAAATATATTAAGATTTGTATATTTAATTTTAAATTTTTGTTACTTTTCGATTAAATAAAGCTCGTCAATAATTAGTATGCACAATTTAAAAGAAAAAAATTTGTGTCTTAATATCTTGTTATTAAAGTATTAACTAATAACAATTTTCGAATTAATAAATATTAGAACAAGATTAATTTAATTATTCTTTTGTTATTTAAGCGTTAATAACATAATTAATTGTATATAAAAATACTTAATTTTATCTTGTTTTACATTTTCGAATTATTGTTATTATTGTTTAATATTAACAATTTACATTCTAAAATATTATTCAACTTTTTACATTAATTATTCTTTAAAATTAATAATAATATAATAATTAATATAGTTTTTAAGATATCGTATCTAAATAACGTTGTTCAAAATAACAAACTCTTCTTGAAATTAATCTTTATTATAATAATTAAGTCGTCAATTATTGTCTATATTAATTTATTAATTTGTTTTTGTTTTGTCTTAAAGTTAAAATAATTTTGTACAATTATCTTGATGCACTTTTGATTTATTTGCATTTTTTCGATATTTTTGTTATTCTTAAATGCGTTTATTGTTCTTGCGTCGATTTATAAAGTATCTAATATATAACAACAATAACAATTAAGTAAGTTTAAGTACTTATAAGATTTTCAATTAATCGATCGTTTAAATAATAGAATTGTAAAAAGCTTTAAATATAAAATGTAAAATTTAGTCGAGTTTAAAGATTATATAATAAGTATTAGATTTTTCAATTTTTTCGAGAATTACAATTTAAAAACGACAATAAAAATGCGTCAAATATAACACACATTTAATTCTAACATTATTAAATAGAGCATAAACAAAAGTAGCAAATCAAATAACAATAATATTTACAATAATTATAATCGATATTGTGTTGCGCAATAAAGTTAATTAACAATATTCTTAAATTGTAAGAAAACAACTTTAATGCATTTATCGACAAAAAAGTCGATTTTTTCTTAAATTAAATTATGTTGTTCTTAGATTTGTTGCAAAAAAAATTTAAAAACTCGTTATAATATTCTTTATATCGAATTTGAACGTGCTTAGACACATTAAAATCTAGTTCAAGTTATCGCGCATAAGCTATCGTCTAGCTTTAATCTTAGCGTCGCCCTAACTTAAGCGAGTATTTAGGGTTGACTTTAGGGTTAAAGGTTTTTTTGCAGGCAGGTCTGAGTATTGAGGCAACCAAGCCCGCCACTGCGCGGCCGAAGCTCGGTTTCCGGCGGCCGAGAAAGCTCCTCTTTCAACAACAGCTAATGACATCGAACGGGGGACTTTCTCTCTAATACCGCCCCATCCTCCTGTCTCCCCTCCGTCCCTCCTTTCCTAGCCCATGATGATTCGAAGCTTCGTACCGATAGTGCCGTCAAGGTGCGCCATACGGCCCTCAAATAGCCACCCTTTCAACGCCTCCAACCTTCCACGAATATGCGCGCTGAGCAAATCAATTCGAGGATACGCAACAGAGGCTCGTGAGTGATACCTTCCTCTGTGTTGGTGCTAGGTCTGACATATGGCAGAGGAACATGATCTTGTCATTATTGGAGGAGGCGTTGCAGGTTATGTCGCGGCGATAAAAGCTGGACAAGAAGGTTTGAAGGTACCTTGCCGTCCTTAGTAGCTGCGTCAGCTCGATCCGATTTATATCTCGACAGGTGGCTTGCATAGAGAAGCGGGGAACGCTGGGTGGAACGTGTCTCAATGTCGGCTGTATACCTTCAAAATCGCTTCTCAACAATTCGCACATGTACCACCAGATCCTGCACGACACCAAAAAGCGCGGAATAGAGGTCGGCGACGTCAAGCTTAATTTACAGCAAATGATGGCAGCGAAGAACACCTCTGTGGACGGTCTTACCAAGGGTGTGGAGTTCTTGTTCAAGAAAAATAAGGTCGAGTACATTCGGGGAACGGCGGCTTTATCAGGCGAGCATGAAGTCACGATCAACAAGATTGATGGTGGAGAAGCTACGTTAAGAGCAAAGAATATCCTTATTGCTACAGGCAGTGAGGCGACCCCATTCCCTGGGCTCACAATAGACGAAAAGAGGGTGGTTACAAGTACGGGCGCCATTGCGCTAGACAAGGTGCCAAAGAAAATGGTAGTCATCGGTGGAGGTATCATTGGTCTAGAGATGGTAAAGAACTACTTAATGGACTGTGACACCGGGGCGGAAGCTGATTTGGCGCACTAGGGCTCTGTGTGGTCGAGATTAGGCGCCGACACCACGGTTGTTGAATTCCTCGGTCAAATTGGTGGTCCCGGTATGGACGGCGAGATCTCGAAGATGGCACAGAAGATATTACAAAAGCAAGGCATGATGTTTATGCTTAACACCAAGGTTCTGAGTGGCGACGACAGCGGCGAAAGTGTGAAGCTCGAGGTTGAAGCGGCCAAGGGCGGCAAGAAGCAAACGGCAAGACCTAGTTAGTTCAGTAGCTTCAGCATATGCTGACACTTCTACAGCTCGACGCTGACGTCGTTCTTGTCGCCATCGGTCGCCGACCTTATACCGCGGGATTGGGTCTGGAGAACATCGGTCTTGATGTCGACAACAAGGGCCGGATAATTATAGACGAGCAATACCGGACTAAGCTGCCACACATCCGTGTCATCGGTGACTGCACGTTTGGTCCTATGCTTGCACACAAGGCCGAAGAAGAAGCTGTCGCTGCTGTCGAGTACATCACCAAAGGCCACGGTCACGTCAACTACAACGCCATTCCCTCCGTTATGTATACGCATCCTGAGGTCGCCTGGGTGGGGCAGAACGAATCTGAGGTCAAAGAAGCAGGGGTCAAGCATAAAATAGGTACATTCCCATTTAGCGCCAACAGCAGAGCCAAAACAAATCTGGAAACCGAGGGCATGGTCAAGTTCATTAGCGATGCCGAAACAGATCGGATACTAGGGGTTCACATTGTTGGGCCGAACGCTGGAGAGATGATAGCAGAAGGAGTGCTGGCGGTCGAGTACGGAGCGAGCAGTGAAGATATCGCTAGGACGAGTCATGCACATCCGACATTGTCAGAGGCGTTTAAAGAGGCGGCGATGGCAACGTACTCGAAAGCCATCCATTACTAGGTGTCAAGGTCTGCCAAGGGTAAAGCAATGGTTTGGGTTTAGCGGTTTGTACATACAGCTCTTTTGCAATTCCATAGGAGGTATTCCTCCCTACTCCGGTCCATATCTCGGACTGACGGGACGAGTTTCATTTGGCAGCATTGTGTTTGCAACGAACCGGGTTCGCATCTGTCTTCCTGTTAAACAGCAAAGCGTTATGTTATCTATCTCACTCAACGAGGATCTTGAGATCTTTTACATGGAATTGGTAACGCGACTCTTATCTGACTCTCCCTGAACTGAGTTGACGCGACCTCGACCCTTTCACCTCGACCCCTTCACGCGCCTCGGTGCTATCAGCACCACCACTAGTACCCTAGTGAGCGCGTCCAAGTCCTTCCCAGCACTCATCCTTGATCATCTTTCCATCCGTACCCGAGTCTCTCCCTGCTTTGGCTCGTCTGGCTCCCACGAGAGGAAGCAACCATGCCGGCAAAGCGTACTGCCGCGCATCACAGCTCGGACGACACTTTTCTTCGCAACAAAGCTCGAGCGCTGTCCAAAGCCCGTCCGGCAAGTACCAGCGCGATTCACTCGAGATCGTGGCGGTCTGCCGATACAAAAGAAGGAGCCTTGCGGGTTTTCTGTGCCGGAAAAACTGTGCAGGCGCCACGAGAGTCTATGAAGCAACTGAAGGCCTCTGTTGATGCTGTAGCTGCACGGCATGGTCTTGGCCTGATTTCTGGGACTGGAGGGTTGGAGGGCGAGCAAAGTACGGTTACACGAGAAGTAGGTTCCATGTTCATGTCAACTCTGTATCGGTAGCTCACAAGCATGGCTGACGTTCGCTGTTTAGTCGACACCAGCTATCGCCCCAGACAATCATCACGATGACCCAAATAGCCGAGAGGAACTCAAAATCTCCGACGGGTCAGAAGACAAAGGGTCCGAGACAGAAATCGACGTCTATTCTGATGGTGGCATGGACGAACCCGAGACTGTAATGGAGGACGTCTACCTCGTCGAAAAATCCTGTGGTTATCATCACCGCGACAACTTCGACGAGGAAATGCCAACAACCACCCGCCTCAAGGTCTTCCGCCAACTCAAAGACGCAAACGATTTCGCCAGGGTATACCTCCGGTCCGGTAAATATGCGCGTGTCCCATGGGAGAAATTGGAGGTGGAAACTACGGGCGAGTTGCAAGTCAGCGTACTTGCGGAAACGAAGCACCATTGGTACCGTATCCAAGTCCACAAGGAGCAGCGGCAACGAGTTGAGCCCCCCTTCGTCTACGTGGTCGAGGAGGCGACTCGGACCTGTAAACTCAAGGCGGGCAAGAAGGAGCGTGAGGAATCCGATTTCATCTCACGAATAGCGATATTTCGGGATCGGAGCAGTGCGAATATGTTTGCGAGGGGCTACCATATGTCGTTCACCGAGGAGCGGGTCAAAGAGGGCTATACGCGAGGGGAAGCCATGGTTCGTGGTCTGCTCAACATTACGGATAGGAAAGAAGGGCGAAAGGGCGAGGGTAGATCGATTACTGTGAGCGTGAAGAGGGTGCCTTTGCTGTGAGCTAGGACTGAATGCGCTCTACTTGGTTCCTAGCCATGGCTTAATAATTAGTCCAAACAGTACGTGCTCCTTCTCTCTGGGTCACATCGTGTATTATTATCTTTGCTGGTATTCCTGTACTGCAGCACTAGAGCTTCCAGGTCGTCCGAGAGTAGAATTCCTTCGGGGAGCTTAGTGGTCCTGTACTGCCTTGTAGAAATGTCTCTGTCTTGTGATCTGATTCATCCGCTTCACCGTGGAAACATCGGCTCGAGTCATTCACACGTTCTTGACGAAGATGTATGAGCAGCTCCGCCGACGAATCCTGCTCTCACACGGCTGGGAATGCTTTGCTTGTGATAATAACGCATTAACTTCATGGAGAGACCCAGCCCGGTTAGACAGATCTGGATCTAGCGCGGAGAAGGATACTGCTCCGATTCCTCTAACTGGGAAGTTGAATCCGGCCCGTCACAGACAGCTTTTCGATACCGCGTTCTTTCCAGAGATGATCTACGTCCAAGTGGTTTCCGCTCCGACGCGCCAATTTTCAGACGCGTTGTGCGCGATTTCGACTTCGTCCTTGCCATCCTATCATACCTGTACATAAAGCTTTCACGCTGATACACGTCACGCCATCATGAGGCGCATTCAGCCAAGCGCACAAGCAAACCAGAGGCGCAACCTCCTCGGACCCGTCCGCGACCGCGCAATCACCAAGCCAATCCCAACCAACCGGAGCACTGCGTCTACCGGAGCTGGCATCAGCAGATCAGAGCGCCTGGTCCCTCATCGAAGTCTGCCCATTGATCTCACTAGCGATGCAGAGGATGATGGCGAGCGCTTTTCTGCGGCAGAGGAGGACGAAGAAAACGAGAATGAAGGAGACGAGGACGAAGAAGACGAGTATTATGACGATGAGGACGTACGCCTAGAAAACGCTTCACCTGGGCGCGCCAACATGCTCTCAATTGCGAATCTTTCAAGATTCCACCACATTGTCGAAGAAAGCATCTACACCGTGTGCCACGAGCACAGGTATGATTACGGGCCCACCCAATTCTCGATCCTCGGCTCGTACACTCACATGGCAGACGCCAACGCTGCCGTTTTGGGATATCCCAACAACAAATCTCTTGGAGGCTTCGAATGGGATGATTATCGGGAGCAGTGGTCTATAGACAGGACGGTCTCCATTCACGGTAGCGGTGAGGAGGACAACTACAAGGTTTTGATACGGAAGACGAAGTTGAAGCGAAGGGTACCATTGAGTCGTTAACCTCGTGGGTTTGTGGCCAAGCAAATCTAAAGATAACACGGACTACGCGATTCTGTGATCTCCCCCAACTCCGGAACATGTCCATTCCGTCATGGTCGTACTCTGATATCGGGCAATCCCAAGAGCTTGAACTACGTTGGGGTAAAGGTCGGAGCGAGCACTCGTCGTACGCTTTCAAACCCACGAGATTGATGCTTACAAGCCCGTCTCGACTGTCCGCTCCTTAAGATTCAGGGCTTATCAGATGAAGGTAGGGATAGAGATATGTGCATAGTCATTATCTGCAAGCAGTCTCGTCTGAACCCATTCCAACTCAGACGACAGGCTGCTTCACTAGTCATATGTCTTAAATGGTCGATCAGTCAGTCCATGGTTCCTGAATCGACCTCAATCTTCAAGGAGTGCTAAGGCAACGGGCGGCACTCTCTGTTACTAGGTTACGGTATAGCCAAATCTAATGTCTTTCGGAGCCACTGATTTCGGCTTCCAACGCGTTTTGTAACGGCAAGGTAAAGCAAGATGTCTAAGTCCCATGACAGTCACAGAAGGTCTCACTTCAAGATGGTCGCATGTGTACTCACAGTCAATCGTCAAGCATATCTTTATGTCCATATCTGTTGAGGAGAGACGTTGAAGGTACGATTGGCTCCTAGGAGGCTGTTGGGATTCAAGTATGAGTAAGGATGAGTAGATGCTGTTGCCATCACGGCGGTGCCGTGGGTGTGATGGGAAACTTGCGTCAATTAGTCTAAAAAATGTGGACAATTCTCAATCCTGCATCATCGATCCCCCAAATACCAACAGAAGTCGCTCCACCACCCCGTCCAAACGCCAGTCATAACATCGCTTGCGTGAACCAGTCTATGCAAATAGAGTTTTCCAAAACATAGGTCCTCCATCAATGAATACCCATCTAGATGCTGGCAAAGTGAGTCTGAACACCTGATAATGTGACACGTCGTTCCATTTCCCCAGCCGCGTTAGTGGCCATACCAACCTTGGTGACGCCTTCGACTGCCGTGGTGCGGCTGCTGAATATAGGGTTCCATTCCGTCGTACTCCGGAAAGTACCCTCCACGGACGTGCATGGGCGGCATGCCCATACCATAGTGGCTTGGAGAGAAGTGACCGGACATATATTCGGCGGAGTGACGCCGACTCGTATGACGTCTTCTAGGACTAGCGCGGAAGGTTCAGCTTTACGACTCCACAATATAGTGAAGGGATCATACTAGCTTTCTCTGAATGGAGGACAGTCAAGTGGGTAGCTGCAAGACGGCGGTGACATGTGTGGTCGCCCTGTGCGGTACATTGGGTTCCGTGATCCGTGTCGGTAGTCCTCCATCTCGTGGTGATGGTAGCCTGAAGGTCGATAGCCGCGATGAGCGATGCCAGCTACGACATGGGAATCATAGTCGTCTGGGTACATGTGTCTTCTGTAGGACATGTTGACGCAAGATGGATGGACCTTGCAGGAATATCGAAGTATTGGAGAAGATGAAATGGAAGAAGTGACCGGATCGTAGATCCTGCGAGAGATGCATCGCTTTAAGTCCTGTTGCTGGTTTGGTGCAACCTCACATGATGCGCTCAGGCTGACAGTGGCAAATGTTTGCTCGAGGCTTATCAGCAAACTTGTAGTACAAGCACGCCCCACAGCTGTGGGATGTCATAGGAGCCTGGGCGTAAGAGCGATTGTAGTACCGACATCGTTCCCGGCGCCCATTACGCCATTTCGAGGACAGGCAAATGGGGACGGAGAGGCTCTTGTAAAGTTTTCTAGTCAAGTAGTCGATTGCTCTGCACAGCTGTCCATTGCCGCCCCACAGCACGATAATTCGAACTGAGCTGTACAATTTGCTGAATGTGTCCGAGCTTCTTGATAGTATGCTTTTCATAGATCCGTATACTTATCTTCCATAACCAGGTTTGGATCATTGAACCATGCTTGAGCTACCCACTTGAGGACCTGTGCAGCTCCCTTTCTGGCATTGTTTTGATCGGTGCTGTGGCACTCTAAGTAGACTGCAGCACTAATTAGCATCAGACATTCGTTTACCTGTCCAAAGCAGACTTGATTTCAACTTACTCTTGATTTTTGGTTCGGTCCCTGAGGCTCTGATTGTGAAGCGGATGCCTTGGTCCGAGGAAATCTCGCTGAGCCAGCAAGTAATCATCTCGTCTTTGGACGTTGGCAGCTCAGGTGCGTGATCCGCCGTTGCCGAATCGTACCCAATCGTCAAGTCGCGCCATCGTGAGACCAGTCTGTTCCCCAAAGACTTTGGGTAAGGGATGCCGTGACTGCGAATTATCTTAAATATTTTTTTCGTAAGTGTGACTTCGGCAGCCTTCCAGTAAGTATTCATGGTTTCGAAATACCCATATCTCTCATACAGCTGCTGTAGCATGCTGTACGGACTTCCCCAAGCGCTGACGGCTTTCAGGAAGTTCACTGCGGTGGTAACACCATCCTTGTCCAGTACGACCTCTGGAAACATGTAGCCCAAGGCTTCTTCATAGGCAAAGTGCACTCGCTTGCCAGCTTTTCGTAGATCTAGAGTGCGATTGCCAAGCCATTTGAAACCAGTAAGAGTCTCAGCCACGCTGAAACCTTCTTCTGCTGCAATAAAGGACAGCATCTGCGAGGACACTGTAGAAGTAAGCATGTAATCTACGCCTTCTTCAACCGTGTCCATCCTCTGGAAACAATGATAGCCGAGAAGGACGCCAATCTGATCCCCAGTGAACTGGTGCCACCTCCCAGCGATCTTCTCGGCTACCGCGAACCGATCTGCATCTGGATCATTGGCAAGAATCAAGGGGATTCTGTTCTTGTCTGCGGTAGCGATAGCACGATCAAGTGCACCCTTCTCTTCAGGGTTTGGAAATTTGACCGTGGGAAATTTGGGATCTGGATAGGCCTGATCTAGAACAACAGTCATAGCATTCGTCATACCGGTGCTGTTGAGTGCATCACACATGTATTTGAGCCCTACTCCGTGCATGGGAGTGTACACGAATTCCGGAACATCGTCTGGCTTCCCAGAAAACATGACGGATTTCCCGACCGATTGGATATACTGGTTCTTGATCCGACTTAAGATCGGTTCTTTCAGAGTATTGTCCTCAAGAAAGTTCCAGGTGCTCGGCTTCGTGTTTCGCGCTATGCATGCAGAGATCTCGAGGTCGGCTGGAGTATTGATTTGACAACCATTCGAGGCATAGACCTTATAGCCGTTGTCCTTGGCTGGATTATGGCTTGCAGTAATCATTACCCCCCCAGCTGCTTTGAGCGTTGCAACGGCAAAGGGCACGAGAGGCGTATGTACCGAGGCCTCGTACCACCAGACTTTGATTCCTCTGAAGCTGAATGCTGCTGCAGCGAGTTCCGAAAATTTCCTGGAGTTGTGGCGCGCATCATGACCTATTACTACGCCTGCAACAGCGGCATCAGGGTGCTTTCCCAGCAGATAGTCAGCCAACCCTTGAGAAGTCTGTATGACTGTCAGACTGTTCATGCGGGCGAAGCCAGCACCCATCTCTGCTCTTAGGCCAGCAGTCCCGAATTGTAGATCTACGAGTATCAGCTTTCGCATCTGCGTTGCCTGCGTTTGCTTGGATTCGAGATTGGGCTCACTTACTGCCCCGTAGACGTTTCTCCAATTCGTTACAAGCATAATCAGTATTTGGGTTCGCAAGAAGCGATACAATCTCTTTCCTTGTAGAGGGGTCCTGGGAGTTGTTAACCTCTCACAACTTGAGTTTTTACAAATAAACAGAGATTGCTGACTTCGTCAAGGCTTAACCAAAGATCTACTTTTTCTATCAGGTCGCGGGGAAGCCACACCCTGTTGTCCTCCATGTTCTCCATGGTCATCACCTGATCCGTATACATGGCTGCGCAGTAATGGATACTTATATCCGGTGAAGTGAACAATTGAGGGATGTTCTGAGACTGTCGAAGCCTTCACGGAGATGTATATGGAGCGCTTCAGGTTCAACAGAGGCAATGCAACTAGAATGCCGGTAGGTGAAGATGCATTGCTCGAGAGCGCAGTGTATGGCTGGGCCAGCTGTCAAGAGCACAGGCTCCGTCACTCAGAACGGCCTTCCGACTCATGATCGCCGATGAGGAGAAATACATGGTCATTTGTCGGGCAGTCCGAACGTCGGTGAACCCTCGAGAAAATTTGACCTCGTGCTCACTGGTGCTTCAAAGTATCTTAGTTTCTGTTATTTTCAGGCCCTAGGGTCTAGAAGTACTTCGACTGGCTAAGGTACCTGCCTTGCCTGATCAGGCTAGCATGGGTAGCGACATCGCACTTAGGATCTGAACCTGCAACCAGACCACACGGCTTCGTAGACGCATAGCATTCTTCGCAAGTTGTCCCTCGGGCCTCGAAGGCCATTGAAGGGGTACGACGACATTGCCGCAGAACCAACAAACCAGCCATTGGATACCCACAGCTGCACTCCGACGTGGCAGCTCATCGGACGCAAAAATGCCTCGAATAGATACGGTCTTTACCCGACGGCAGGTCGAGGGTATGATCGCCGATGGCGATAAGATAATCATTGTGGATGGCAAGGTCCTGAAGGTTGATCCATGGATTGAATATCACCCAGGCGGTGACAAAGCCATCATGCACATGGTTGGTAGAGATGCCACGGATGAAGTGAACGCGTGAGGCACTGTATCGACGGCTTCCCTATACAAAGCTGACGTTATTCGATTTCCTAGGCTTCACTCACTCGATGCCCGAACGCGCATGCTCAAGTATCGAATTGGTCGTGTCGGAGGTCGATGGGACAATTTCCTCCCCCCAATCCAGGGTGGCTTGTTCAGGCCTTTCATTGACGCTGCAGAGTCGGACGACGACAGCGAATTTTCATCCAGTCAAGATGCAAGTCCACCTAGATCGCCGATCTTCGAAGCGGCTAATAGGTCGACCCGGTCAAGGCGACCGTGGCACAAGAGTACACCCGGACAAGACGAAATTTCGTCGACCTCATCCGTCTCGTCATTTGACCTTGACAATGATTCGGATAAGCCTAGATTGGGCCATTTCGACGCACGCACGCGGGAGGAGATAGACCTGGACCTCGCAAAGTATCCGTCCCTAGACCCTGCGACACAGGACGCCATAGTCAATCGTTACCGCGCGCTTGATGACCGCATTCGAGCAGAGGGTCTCTACCAGTGCAACTACACAGCCTATCTTTTTGAGATGTGCCGATATGTGTTCCTCTCCGGTATGTGCCTGCTTTGTCTGCATTGGGGCTGGTATGGCACCGCTGGTGCATTGATGGGCATGTTCTGGCACCAATTGGTCTTCACCGGCCATGATGCGGGTCACATGGGCATTACCCACGACTTCGCAATTGACACAGTGGTTGGAATTATCGTCGCAGATTTTCTAGGCGGACTTAGCCTAGGATGGTGGAAGCAGAGTCACAACGTTCATCACATAGTCACAAACTCGCCGGAGCATGATCCAGATATAGAACATATGCCTTTCTTTGTCAGTATATGCCCTCATACCATGTCCTCGGCGCGCATTCGCGAAGATGAAAGGCTAATCATCAACTCATCCAGGCAATCTCACATCGCTTCTTTGATTCTCTGAGAAGTACATACCATGACCGCATAATGACCTACGATCTATTTGCAAGCTTCGCGATACGTTATCAGAACTACCTTTACTATCCAATTCTTACCTTGGGGCGATTTAATCTGTACCGCTTGAGCTGGGAATATCTGTTGCTCGGTCTCGGACCGAGGAAAGGTCCAGCTTGGTGGCACCGATGGCTCGAGATTGCTGGCCAAGTCTTCTTCTGGACGTGGTTCGGCTATGGCATCGTCTACAAAACTATCCCTACAGCCAGCGACCGATGGCTTTTTGTCATGGTCAGTCACATGATCACGGGGATTTTGCACGTTCAGATCACCTTGAGCCATTTCGCTATGAGCACTGCAGATCTGGGAATCCACGAATCCTTCCCTCAGAAGATGTTGAGGACGACCATGGACGTGGATTGCCCCGAGTGGCTGGACTTCTTCCATGGAGGCCTGCAATTTCAGGCTGTCCACCACCTCTATCCGCGCATCCCCAGGCACAACCTGCGAAGGACCCAAAAGCTGGTTCAGGAGTTCTGTAACGACGTAAACATCCCGTATGCTCTTTATGGCTTTGTGGATGGCAATAAGGAGGTAGTCGGTCGATTAGGGGAGGTTGGACGCCAAGCTGCAATGCTGGCGAATTGTAAAGAAAGCATATTTAGCCATTAATTAAACGCAATGTCTCTCGCGTGATCAACTCCTGTTGGTTACATGAGCCACTCTGCGAGAATGTGAAAACGTGACAGCACTTCTTATGGACGCTCAGTTGGTCCAGCATAAGAATGCTTTACCTCAATATTCAGAATGTGGTTCCCCCCGAGCAACTTTTGAAAATCAATTTTTTTTTTTCGACGTCGGATTGCAAATACCACCAATTGCTCAACATCAACGCATCTAAATTGCTACAGATTCTAGTAGAGTATTGATAATAGTTTGTATATTTATCTTGATCAAATTTGAGCATTGTAGATACGATCATGCATATCTATTGCTGTTGAGAGACTCTAATAGAGCGCATTTGGTGGGGCTTGGTGGGGGCTTGATGGGCTTTTGTGAGAGGCACTCAAACTATGTCGAGGCGAAGCTTCAAAATCGCAATTATGCACATAACTTTTGTTTCAAGTTGATTTAAAAGATAAATACTTTGCAAAAGTAATTGCAGATATAGAGTTTATGTTTGAGATTGATTTTATGTAAAACAATAGCGTTGTGGTTGAGGAATTGGTGGTATTTGCAATCCGGTGCCGACAAAAAAACTGATTTTCAAAAGTTGCTCGGGGGGAACCACATTCTGAATATTGAGGTATTGATCTCAGCTGCATGACGTGACCCTAATTACTTGGCATCTTCAAAGCGGTATTCCGTTGGCTGACACCTTGATGAGCCATAGACCTTTCCACCTATGATAAATGCACCCCCTGTCCATGACAGCTCTCGACGAACATAAGATGCTTTAGAAGGCAGTTCCCTTCTGATGAGATATCTTCCCGGATTTTGCACAGCTACATATACTGCCCAATCATGTCGTCAACCCAATGTTGCGTCCTAGAGCGTCTGACCACAATCTCCAAGCTTTGACCTCAGACAAACCAGCACCTCAACAAGACTGGGCGGGAGGCTGCATAGGCCCCTAGACTCAGCTGATGAGTAGTAAAGACCAGGATGATGCCTGGGATTTCACTTCCGTGATTGACCTCATCCATTCATTGTCATCCAAAGCAGACAGGTGTACAACAAGCGACACATCCCTGGGCTTCTTCTCAGAAGAACCCATTACTCCCAGGCAGGAGCACGATGAAGGCGAAAGCGAGCTCGGAAATTTCGACAAGCTCTGGAGGTATCTCGGTCAGCCACTGAACGTACGACCTCCGGCAGTAACTCCGGATCCTGGCATTGCCCTGATTGAAACGCCCAATGCAGAAAATGAGCTCGCTGCGGCAAGCATAGCTTTGAGTGTCTCAAAAGGGGTCAGATGGAGAGACGAGGCGGAAGGCGCCGACCTGGCAGACAACGATGAGAACTATGACCCCAACAGCGTACACAAGCTCTCAAAGGCCAGAAAGAAGAAACTTCGGATGAAGAAAAAGGCCGATTCTGCCAGTTCTAGGTCAGGCTCTACATCTGCCTTGGCCGCAACCAGCAGCGAGAATGAGACGGAGGTAGAACACCAAGACAGGACACCGACCAAGAGTAGGGGTTCAGTGATACGTGATATCCTCTACGGGAGCCGTCCAGAAGCGGAAGAGACAGCCATTCCTTCGACCCCGACCCGAGAGGCTGAGGCTCCTAAATGGCCAATCTCGAACCCACGGTACTTCCTTCGCTCGTCTGTCCGGACTCCGGAGGCTTTGTGCCTGAAACCTCAGACATCGATTATAGAAACAGCTTCGAGGAAGTCAAATTTGATCAAGAAGCTGCAAGCGCAGTTCATCCTCGATAGGTCTCACCTAGACAACATCGGCATCCTATTTGTCAGCGCTATCAGCAGTCTGGGTACAAATGATGGCATCCACGTCTTCGTCGATGCATCCAATGTAGGCTGCAACATTTGGAAGCCTTCCACATGCGCATACGCTGACCGAGGAACAGATAATGATAGGCTTTCAAGACTCCCTGAAGATCGCTCGAGGACTGGGTATCAACGCCCGTGTGCGTCGCCAACCCCTATCCTTCCACAACCTCTCCCTCGTCCTCGAAAGAGGGCGGCCAACCGCAAAGCGCGTCCTTGTTGGCTCGGACAATTTCCCTGCTATACAAGAAGCCAAGACCATTGGTTACGAAACAAACATACTCGACAGAGTACACAAAGCCAAAGAACTTACACCCCGCCAGAAGCGCTACAGCAACGCCAACGGCGCAGCATCCAGCGGCTCTGAAACGACCGCAGTGATGTATGCGCCGGAAAATTGGGTCGAGCAGGCTGTGGACGAAATTCTGCACCTCAAGATCCTGGAGAGTGTTGTTGATGCCAAGGAGCCGTCCACCATCGTGCTGGCTACGGGAGACGCCGCCGAGGCGGAGTACTCTCAAGGCTTCTTGAAGATGGTGGAGAGGGCTATGGCTAAGGGGTGGAAGGTTGAGCTGTGCAGCTTTAGAAGAAATATTAGTGGTGCTTATCGGAAGAAAGACTTTCGAGGGAGGTGGGGCAATCAGTTCACAATCATCGAGATGGATGACTTTGTGGAGGAGCTCCTGGGAGTGGAGTGATGAGGACTCTTGCCAGCTTAGAGATCGTTTCCATCTCGCCTCGGTTAACTTTCTATGACCGGCTGTCAGGAACCCTGCCCAAATACTGGATACTTTCTACACCCTGGTTCGTGTCTTCAAGAATGCCTCAGAGGCTGCTTTCTTTCAGCCCTTCTCTGGTGAAGTACCAGTTTATGGAGTATGGTATCTGACTACTTTACGACTGTTCGACGTCAGAGAACGTCTTTTCTTTTTTGGGGGGGGAGCTATCATGAAGAATCCTCTTTCACGGAGCCGACCGCTACATCATTGTTGGTGCCCTCTCCATGGTCGTGTTTTGGGCCTGTCACGGGTTCATGTCATTTGCACGTCTCTTCCGCTCGGGACCCTCTGGGTCGTAGATAGTTTAGATTTCTAGCCATATATCTAAAGTACCTGTCAACGAAGCCCTGAGCTCCTCAACCTTCTCAGCACAAAAGCACCTGCTGAAGACCCTGCATTGCAGCACCCAGCAACCCCTTCCAAGCATCACCCCACCGACTTCACATCACCCTCACCCCCGCCAAAAAGCCTAACCACCCTTCACTGTCCCCTCCAAACCATCATCGTCATCCCCCTCAACCCCCCCACCTCCTCCACCACCCATCTCCCCCCTCATCATCTCCCCCACAATCTTCCCACAAAGCTTCCTCACCGGATTCATCCCCCTCGCTATCCCCCTCGCAACCTCATTCCCGCACGCCCCACCCCTCTCAAACTCCCCCCGCGCCCACTCCTCCATCCCCTCTTTATCCAACCCCCTCAGCTCCGCGGGCAGCATCGCCCCCGCCGATTCTCCCAAGGACTCATACTTCGCAGCAGCTTTATACACCAGCCACGCGCGCTGCGTATGCGCCGACGCGAGGGTCCTGCGCTGCGATTCTTCTTGCGCCTCGGTGCCTGGGGTTGAGAGGGTGATTGCGGTGGTGAGATCGCTCCAGATGGAGGATGTGTGCACGGGGGGGGAGAAGAGGTCGGAGCCGAGGAGGAGGCGCAGGGCTTGGGCGCGGTTGTTGTAGGCGGGGGCGTGGGTTGGGTGGGTGCTGATTAGGGTTGTTAGGTGGGAGATGGCGGTGGAGATGGTGGTGGGGGAGGGGGAGGGGTGGTTGAGGGGGGAGAGGATCGAGGCTTCGGTTTTGGGGAGATGGGAGGGGAGGAGGGAGGGGGTGGGAGTGGGGTCTGATGTTGTGGTGATCGATGAGGCGGTGGTGTTGTTTGGGGTGGAGGTGGGTGGAGCGGCGTTCGGGAGGGGAGGGTTCGGGAGGGAGAGGAGAGAGAGGATGTGGGTGTCTTTTGTGGAGAGGGGGGTTGCGGATGCCATGGTTGGTAGGCGAGAGGGTTTTTGATCTAGTAGTGTGAGGTAGAGCTGAGGGTTCGCCTTCGAGGGAAGTGCGCAGTAGTTGATCAAGGATGTTGCGAGTGAGTGTAGGGGAGCTGAAGTGGAGAAGGAAAGTTGGGAACGAATGATTGGCAACAGGTCAAGATCGCTCTTGTATAGCAAACAATCGCGAAGTCATGTGAGTTTCTTGGGATGACAACCGCGGGTACCCGCACTTGGCCACATGTACTCTGTGTCAATTGCACGATGAATTGGTCATTCCTGAGAAACGAGTAATTCAGAACCTGTATAACGTGCGGTTTCATTTTCAGAATTTGGAAGAAAGACGCGGCTTTGCTATCACGGAGCAGAAATACAGCCGACGACTTCTCTTGAATCCAACAGAGTTTGTGCAAGATATGAATGGCAGTCTTGTGACATGCAGGCGATGTAATTGCAACATTGGACAAATTTAGATAGGGCAGATACAGGCAAATGATTCTCCGAGGCATTATAGAAGAGAACTTAGAGCCTTCCTCACCCACGTTGCCATCCATTGCGTAACCTTTCGGCATCCACCACCAGGACATAACCGCATCCATGGCTGTTGATGTCGTAGAAGGCGAAGCGCTTGATGTAGGTGGCTCGTGGTAGTGATAACGAGGGTGGCTGCGCCAAGATAGAAAACTAGTGATGAGGTGGAACAGCAGCCACCGTCGCTCAAGCCATAGCAACATTCATTCCCTTACCCGCAAGGCTGCATGCTGTTAACGATCATTCTCGCCATGAATGCGTATGGGTTTTCGCTAGAACCAGAGGACAGACCCGTCACACTGATTTTGCAGCAGATTCTCCAGCAGGCTGAATTGTTCCATGAGCTGTCAGTGAAGAAGCCTCATAATATCGGGTGGATTCTGGTGCATAAAGGTTGTTGCTTACTTTAGCAACATGCGCTTTCTTCACCATCCACACTCAGGGAATCCCATCCGCTGCCAGAATTCCATCCGAGCAGTAGCATGTTGGTGTGGTCGATGCGTGCAATAGAGCGATGAGCGTTGCAGCTACAGACACATGGCTGAAGAAAAGTGGCTTTCCCATTTTACGCTTTGGAATATTTGGCTGTAAAATTGGAGAAGCAAGACGATGAGAAAGTCAACTGTGATACTGTGGATTTTGTTGAGGGCAGAAGAGGGCAGTGACAAGCCTCGAAGTATCTAGGCATGAGGTTGCGGCTCAGCTTTCTAGGCGCTGGTCGCATCCTGCGATACTATGCATATTATGGACGAAGAAGTACCGCCAGGAGTGTGATGCTTTCATGGACACATAGAGGATCTTTTAGGGAAATGAAAGTCTCTACGGAAGAAGAGCGAGGTGGAGAGAAGGTAAACTTTACTTACCAACGATTTTAAGCCTACAAGAATTCCGTCACCAAGAAAACGGTTCGAAAACAAGATATACGGCGATCGAGATTGCAACAGATGTCGATTGAACATGACATGATTACAATTCTGTGAATGCAAGAGCCGTCTGCACATCGAAAAGCAAGGGTCTGCGCTAAACAGACATATCCTGCACTAACCAGAACAAGGTTTCTTGATATGGGGTGACGAGAGTCCGAGTCTGCCAGCCATAAATGGAGGTTCACCATATCGAGGTTTTGCCTTTAGACTGTCGACCTTCCTTGGCTCCCTGCCGTAGAGGAGGTTTCTGCAAGGGTCAGAATACTCGTTGGATCACTTTCTTCATCAAAATTATCCTTATACTTTAGGGTACTTTACATCTGTCTTCAACTCATCAGAAACAGCCCTTTTTACTGCGAGGAAGACGTTTAGTCCGAATACACCTGACATTCATCGTCGACGAATTCGTTGATCGCAGACACGAATCAATCCATTCCCTCCGCGGATCTTTTCAGTGCGTTCTGTAGAACAGTCGAACAACACTACATTAGGCAATCAAAGAAGGCATTGAGGGTCAATTGAAACGCGTGAAAAACCGTCGAGTCCGTAGATCTGGTGCTCAGAACTCATGAATTGTTCTCGATTGGTTTTTTTCCCATTTTGCCGTAGTCCGAAAGTTTTACTCTGATCCCGATTCCCTTGTTTCCTTGGTTTTGTTTTCCCTAGATTCCCCCTTTACACCGTGCCAGTGGTCAGCCTCTCCAAGTTCACTGTTTGTGGAATTCCTCAAGAGACCTTTCGAAGATCAGCTTTCCTAATATCCATATTTCCCTCTGATCGAGCTGACCCACATTAGCACTGGAACTCATTCTCTGAGCTTGGGGCTTTTGCGAAATTGGACGACTTACATCTAGAATGTCCTCAAGGTCCTACATCGATTTCGTCAACGGAATAATATCCCTACATTTATCTGGTCGTTGATTTGCATATTACATACTGTGCCAAAAACCACTTTCTTATTAGAATACCTGTGTTCGCTTCGTTCTCCATAACCCTTCTTTTGAGGAGTCGTTCTCATGCCTCTCTCCCCCTTTGGATGAATCCCAACGCGCCGTGAACCAACCTGTCTATCAATATTCAAAGGGGTAGGAGGCTTTGCATTCGTGTTAGCATGGAATGCATGTTTAGCTCAGAGACACCGTTCCATTTTTGACTCCTTGTAGCTTTGTATTGCTGCAACAATTCGATGCATCCTCTGCATTGCAGCATTGATGTGCTCTAAGTAGCCATGCCGAGGTCACCCATAACGCCTTGAAGGCGCCTCGCCAGAATTTAGTCAAGCTTGCCATTAATCTGCGCTCCGAAACCACCCAACGCCCAAAGATCGTTCAACATCCGAGCAGCATCCAGTATCAAAGCAACAGCCGCCCTCCGAGCATCAGCCAATGCGAAGGTATCAGCCAACATCAGAGCACGTATTCCTGGAGCGTCTACGGAAGATGTCGGAATGCAAGCCAATACATTGCCCACCTGTCAAAGACTGGCCCAAGTCTTTGCGATATGCTTGTTGAAGAGGGACGTAAAGCTGAGGTAGGAACGGCCCTCGACTCGAAAGCCCCACAGTCCGATAGATCTCTTAATCCACTTTTCGTAGACTCTTTACCAGGTCCGCATCAGACGACGCAGTACTATTGAACAGATTAGGGGAAACGTAATATGAAGTCTATCAAGTATAAGATAGCCACACACTTCTGAAACACGAAACCTGAAATAGACCATAAAAGAAAAGAGAGGTGGAGAAATTTCAGCGGAAGGGTTGAGAACATTAATCCTGACGTGAGGAATGACGTTGGCCTAACATGGTGTCTTTGCACTCGACCCGAAGGACCCATGTTTAGTTTTGGAAGGAGTAGATGAGGGGTGCAAGCAAAGAAGCAAGCTCCAGGCCTTCCATAGATGCGCTACATCACTCAATAGAAACTGCCGTCGAGGACAAAAGCCTAGGCACAGCGCGCTCTGCTTGTAGACGTGGCAAGTCTCGAAGATATTATGCAACCCCCACAGCCTGAACAAGCCACTTAGCGGTCAGGCATCTTTGCGTCTTGTTTCGAAGATCACGATATCTATTCTTCGCTAGGGCTGCAACCATATCAGTGGTCACACTGCCTTATCAGGCCCCAATGCGAACCTCTGCAAGAATATTGATACTAGAAGTCAAAGACCCACTGGCTATTCTTCTGGAAGGTAGCCATGCAATTAGGCGCTTAGGAACCCTAGCTGTGGAACAAGCGACCCTGTAAGCTCACGTCGCGTTTTATAAAGTAAATGCAATAGGTCTGTGCGTGATTCTGCACTGCCATCTGGAACTAGTTTAGGTCCATACCCGGAGTATCGGTATCTGCATGTCCCCGTGTTTCACCTATGTCCCTGTCGCTGTCGCTTTCGGCCATCTAGGACTGGATGGACGTTCGTTCTAACTCACAGCCGCAGTTAACCCATTTCATGTCACAGCAAACTTGCAAGTCCACAGCAGCTTGTCATAAGTTCATTGACGACTGTACACTAATAATTACAAGAAGGCAACTCAAAGAGAGAGTAGTTTAGACATGCTCGTACCCGTATGGCCGATCGCGATAAGGCACTACCCAAGCAGATGACGGCCGCTGAACATGTCCGAAGTTGAGATCGGTCTCAGTGCTCATCCGAAGCTCGGTGGTTTTCGTGATATCTCTTTCGTTGAGAAGCATTGTTTTCCGGCTGTTATTGGGAACGTTCATCAGAGACGAGATCTGGACGTGCACGCCTCGCTCGCGGCTTTGCTTTCTTTGCAATGTCCGACCACTTGAGCTCGAACGTGAACTGGCGACACGTTGACTGGCGACTTCAAGGATCTGTTTGAAGAGTGGTCTGAGCAACGGTATCGAAGCAATGATGATGCCGACGATATGTTCGGTTACTGTCCACTGCCCAGGATATGTGATATTCCAGGTATAATCTTTCGCGAAAATCCCCTTCAGCGTGACGGCTTTGGCAATCGCGCAGCCAGCGGTGAAGACGCCGAGGCCCATAAGAATGCATAGCGCCACTTTGGTCCGCACATTCATCTGCAGCCGATAGATTATGAAGATGGGGATGCCTGCGCACACAAGGTCGGTGAAAGCATCGAGTCCAAATCCAATATAGCCCGCAAGATATGTAACATGAGCCGAAAAGCATTGCCCTTCTATCGACTTATCCCAGATGGCGGCCATAGGTCTGCATTGTACGAGAAAGAGAATGACCTTCGAGACTTTAGCAAGCGTAGTAAAGGCGAGGAACTGTTGGTCTCACTTACCTGCGCGAGGTGGCTCGCACTCACAAAGGCAATGACGACCCATAAGAATCTGGAAAGAATCATCCCGACTTTGTCAATCACCCTCAGTACGCATAAGCATACTGAGATCTTAACTAGGCCGATGCCGATTATATTCACAATCTGGGCGTAGATGCTCCACTGGACCGCTGACGGGATTTGGCTCAGTGCCACACAATATATGTGCCTTCCAACGCCGACTTTGACCATTTGTGTCAGGAAGCCAACTCCTACTATGGCATCGATCTATCTATCATTAGCGATTTGGGAGAACAAAGCTTGCTTGCGCACGTGCTCACCAGGCTCGCCACAATGAAGTAGTCATCCCAGCTTATAACGTTACGAAGCCCACGTCTGAACCGAATGCGCAAAGCCACGGTAACGATGGCAACAGCTAGAAGGGTCCAGGCCAGCATCAGAAGAGGGGGCCCTCGATCCTCTTCGCACGAAAGCCGAGCAGATAGTATCTCTGGGGATGCCATTGACGCTTGCATGAAAGAGTATTGTGAACACTAGATTAGCAGGTCTCAAGGGCTGTCAAGCGTACCCTTGCATCACGGCCTCAAAGCGATGGGAGAATAGACAGGTTCTCAAGACCCCAAGATGTAATATACTGTATATAGCTCCTCCCCTTCTTATAGCACGAACGCATAGTCGGTTATCGTAAATCACCATAAACCTTAAGAAGATCCCGGAACCTCCGACAGGGAAGCAGTGCAGGGACAGGGAAAATGCCGTGCGGGGACAATTAAACGCCATGCAGTTACCAAGGGCAGTTTGATAGAAGAATCACGACCAGGGTATGTCGGCAGACTTCACTCCGCCAAGGTTATAGACGAAGGTTGATGCATGTCGGGACTGTGCAAACCCAGAGAGTCCATACCATCTGTTCCCAATACTCGCGGAACATCTGGAAACCAGTCCGAAATGGTGCACTCAATGGTGGAAGATCAAGACTAGTGCTGAGTGACGCCAGTGTGTGGTACGGAAGAGGAAATTGGCTTCTCGAAGCCTGCAGCACGAACGCTGATTTGGGATTTCGGGAACGGCCCGTGGTGCGTTACACAATGCGAGTAACAGGCTGTCTACCCCTTGATGACGTCAAGTAGGCCAGCAACGTTATCGCTTTGGCACCTAGAGTGAAGCAACGATACGGTTGTTGGGTCTCGACCCGACAGCCTCTAGAACCAGAAGCATCTATGACAAGCCACATGAATAATAGCCGAGCCATCCATCAATTTCTGCTTTATACAGCAACGTGCTGATGGTCATTGCTGCTTTGAACTTCGACGGATCCCCACAGACTGTACAATGTTTTACCCCAGACCCTGAAGCACGATCGCACTACTGATGATTCATCGAATGTGGTGCTAAAACCGAGTATTTCGCAAATTCGACTCCGGTCTGACTGACTCGTCGCTTAGCGACGGAGAACAATCGCATCATTTACCAATTCGTAGACCTTGTGCCCTTGGACTCGTGGTGGACTCCCAATTGTTTTGAGTGCTAGGCTTGTTCTCTTGACCAAATGCTCCATGTTGACCTGTTAGGCCAGTTCCCCTGCATTTTGAATTCGTGTTCAGACAATGCCATTGAACCCATGCGAAAGTCTGGAGATCTTCCAGCGATCTCGGAGGAATCCAAGAAGCCTAAAACGCGTGACGCCCGCCTGGCGTTGTGCATGCTTGAAAGGCATGAAGACTGAGCCCACGAATCAACTTCGACACCGGTTCTTCCATCATAACCCTTTCTCGCTGTACAATGAGATCAGGTGGAGGCTTCCCAGCGCCCCCATGAGCCTACTGAAATATTGATCAAAAGATTGTTCTGGCCCATGTATGCCTCGACCTAAGCGTGGGTTCTCGTGTCCCTGCCTATTGATGCAGCCACTTTCTGCACAAGAGGTGGCAAACGCGTATGCGCGAGCGTGGTTGGTTGCGCATATTGCGATAAGATCAAAGCATGACACAGAAAAGATGTACTAATGAAATCGAAAACGCAAAGTCGATTTTCGGCTTCGCTCAACAATCTGAAGCAGAAGAGAGAGAGGAGAGAGGGTGGAGCCCATCGGAAGCCTGCTTTTCGTCTCGGGACAGATTGTTCAGTCACACAAGGGGAGTACCTGCAGCGTAGATCGTGGCGAGCCTTGATAGCAAAAGCAATTCGGCCTTGTCAACCGATTGTCTGGGGACACACAAGACAGGAGGAACAACATGTTGGCTAATAAGCAGAACAAAGGAACGTGAGAGGATCAATAGAGTTGCTCCGGGAAGGTGGCACTCCACCGGGGAAGCGCAGCACGTGGTCACGCGATAAGAAGTGGCGCTGGAAGTCACGTCGACCATTAAGTGATGCAACATTTGATCTCTCTGCCCAGCGTCCAACAATCTTCCATCCCGGCATCCATCGCAACGGGCTACGAAGTGATTGAGACCTGCAGTGTGTACTGTGTCGGTTGATCTCTTAAATGTGAGTTGGTCCATCGCTTTTGCATTGCGCCTACTGAGTGTAAATGCAGGCATAGATCAAAAACCCTAACGCCGTCAGCGGATAAGGAGAATACACCAGTCAGCCAGAAAGAGTCGAGGCTTTACGGAGGAGGCCCACAATCCATCGATCGTCTGGTACGACCGTTCAAATGTCCCGGTACCGCCAAGCCCACTCGTGCGTCCGAGAAGCCTGCCAGGAAGAAACGCAAGGTCAATTACGCTGGTGACGATGGGGACGTCGAAGATGGAGACAAGCCATGGTCGAACGAAGATCGACTGGCATTGGCCAACAGAGATGCGAACAAGTTTCCCGTCTTCAAGGTGAAAGATAAGGAGACTCAGTTCCGTCAACGCTTCGCCGTACCGCTTGTCAACAAAGATGTGGCAAGCTACAATCCCAATCGACCAGCTCCTACGCTCGGTATGAGGACTGGCGCAGTCTTTGTGGCCAAACCTTTGCACGATCCTAGCGGCGAATTCGCTATCGTACTATACGATCCTACCATAGACGACAAACCGAAGAATGCTCAAGAAGTGGAGAAGAAAGCTGAGGAGGAAGACAAGCCGACGCTAGATGTACCAATCATGCATAGGAGTCTGGCCGATATTCTAGGTCTGAAGAAGAAAGTGGACGATCATCCAAAGATTCCAGTGGTCATCGATCCACGACTGGTCAAGGTCCTCAGACCTCATCAGATTGAAGGTGTCAAGTTCTTGTATCGATGTACAACGGGGATGATAGACGAAAAGGCCAATGGCTGCATCATGGCAGATGAGATGGGGCTGGGAAAGACTTTGCAGTGCATTGCTCTAATGTGGACACTCCTCAAACAATCGCCTGAAGCTGGAAAGTCAACGATTCAGAAATGCGTCATTGCCTGTCCATCGAGTCTTGTTCGCAATTGGGCGAACGAGCTGGTCAAGTGGCTTGGAAAAGATGCAGTCACGCCTTTTGCAGTGGATGGGAAAGCTACCAAGGAAGAGCTGACCTCTCAGCTACGGCAATGGGCCATTGCCAGCGGTCGTGCAGTTGTACGGCCCGTGCTGATCGTATCCTATGAAACACTACGGCTCAATGTTGATGAACTCAAAAACACGCCTATCGGACTTTTGCTCTGTGACGAAGGTCATCGTCTAAAGAATGGCGAAAGCCAAACATTCACTGCTCTGAATGGCCTCAATGTTGACCGTAGGGTCATCCTCTCCGGAACTCCAATCCAGAACGACCTCTCCGAGTACTTCTCCTTGCTCAACTTCGCCAACCCGAGTCTCCTGGGAACACGTCTAGATTTCCGCAAGAAATACGAACTTCCTATCCTCCGCGGCCGTGACGCCGCAGGTACAGATGCTGACCGCCAGAAAGGCGATGCGTGTCTTCGCGAGCTTCTCACCCTCGTCAACAAATTCATCATCCGCCGCACCAACGATATCCTGTCCAAATACCTGCCCGTCAAATACGAGCATGTCGTCTTCTGCAATCTTGCTCCCTTCCAAATGGACCTCTACAACTACTTCATCCAAAGCCCCGACATCAAATCCCTCCTCCGCGGCAAAGGCAGCCAGCCCCTGAAAGCCATCGGCATGCTCAAGAAACTCTGCAACCACCCCGACCTCCTCGACCTCTCCACCGACCTCCCCGGCAGCGAGCAATTCTTCCCCGACGACTACGTGCCCAAAGACGCCCGCGGCCGCGACCGCGACGTCAAACCGTGGTACTCCGGCAAGATGCAAGTCCTCGACCGCATGCTTGCCCGCATCCGGCAAGACACCAACGACAAGATCGTCCTCATCAGCAACTACACCCAGACCCTCGACATCTTCGACAAGCTGTGCCGCTCGCGCGGCTACGGCTCCCTCCGCCTCGACGGCACCATGAACGTCAGCAAGCGCCAGAAGCTCGTCGACAAGTTCAACGACCCCGAAGGCCCCGAGTTCGTCTTCCTCCTCAGCTCTAAAGCCGGCGGCTGCGGCCTTAACCTCATCGGCGCGAACCGCCTCGTACTATTCGACCCCGACTGGAACCCTGCCGCCGATCAGCAGGCACTGGCTCGTGTCTGGCGTGACGGCCAGAAGAAGGACTGTTTCGTCTACCGCTTCATCGCCACCGGCACCATCGAGGAGAAAATCTTCCAGCGCCAGTCACACAAGCAGTCACTCTCGTCCTGCGTCGTCGATTCCGCAGAGGATGTGGAGCGCCATTTCACGCTGGATTCCCTGAGAGAGCTGTTTCAGTTCAAGCCCGGCACGACGAGCGATACGCACGACACGTTCAAGTGCAAGCGGTGCAAGCCGGACGGGAAACAATATATCAAGGCGCCGGCGATGTTGTATGGCGATACGAGTAGCTGGAATCATTTCGTGAATGAAGGGGAGGCTGGGGCGTTGGGGAAGATTCAGGATTTGCTGTTGAGGCAGGAGACGGCGGATAAGATTGTTAGTGCGGTGTTTCAGTATATCAGCCATTAGCTGTTGTGATACTGGGACGAGATCATGGGTATGATTCAGCTTAGCGGGCGTTGCTATAGGACTTGTGGGACAATTGTTTTTTGGGGGTGTGAGCATTGCAAGCGCTGTAGCATGAAGTTGGCTGTCTATTAAAATGCTAGCTTACTAGTTTCGCTTTATGATCGCAATATGGATGCATATTCCAGTCCCCAAAGCCGGTGTTGACTCAGAAGCATGAATCTACGATTGTGCAGTTGCTCTTCCTTCCAAACCATCGCACGACCTGAGATTGTAGCGCTTAGCAGGATGCGGTATGAGACATGTCAGCACACTGAAGAAGCTGGGAAGTTATGTGGTATGTAGTGAGGATGTTCTGTTTTGAGAATGGGGATGAATGAGAATGATATCTAACGTATCTAATGAAAGATTCGGGGTTAGGGAAGCACAACCATCTTGGCTTGGAGCCTTGAAAAACCGAGGCTGGCTGGAGGAGACTAAGGTACTTTAGATGGTCATCTGCTTGCTGTGTAACACCGTAGTTGGAGCACAAATATGAAGCGGACTAACCTTTGAGAAAAGGTGAGCTCAATATGTTGGGTTGATGAGAGCCATGTCGATAATCGAACGTGCCATGTGCTAATGTAGCTTGAAGCCGTATGGGACTTCCCAGCTCTCCGAGCAATGATCGATGGTGAGCCGTAGACCACCAACACACACACGCTACTTACTCAACCTGCACAGCTATGCCTAATACACATGGCATAGTGAGAGCAATTGGCCACCAACTAACAGCCTAATTTCCTTCTGATTCGGCGTCGGATTCATACTCCTCCGAGGCTTCCTTCAACAGGCCCATTGGCAAGTCGGACGGCCAGCACTGGCCCTCTTGCATATATCCTTTTAGCTGCCTCCTCTGCTGATATTTTTGTTCACCATGAAAGTACTCCTGGTAGTGGCAGAGACACCCTAAGCGCGAAACATACGCATAGACCTTCTCTTCGAATATCATTGAAGATGCCATACCATGAGCCAATTAAGAGTCGGAAGTCCCGCAGCTTGATTTTCCTGAGGGTCGATGCATGTCGCTTGACGAAGGCGGAAATTGGAATACTTGAAGCTGAGAAGTTGGTAAGTCCTAACTTACGGAGGCGCGGAAAATAGGCATTGGAAAAAAATACGTCGCATTCATGACCATGCCCACAGCTGAGACCTAGATGACCAGACAAGTTCAGAGTCTCGAGATTCGAAGCCGACTCCAGGAGCCTGATCCATGTTTTCATCGATGGCCTGTGATCGATGTCCTTGGTATATTCGTCCAACTCTGGCAATGGAAATTTGAGTATCTTTAGTTTGGCGAACGTGGTTTTGGCTGATAAGACTTCGCTACCCGATAAATTTACGTGACCAAGATCAGGGTTGCGTTTTCGATCGCAAAGCCACAGCAATTCGATGTTTGCATTGCTCAAAGCAATAGCACGCATTATGATCAACGTCTCCTCTGCGAACTCCTCGTCGCCGGGAGAGGTATAGTAAATTGCTTGGCGATCTCCTGACAACAAGAGTAGGGTCCTTCGGTGGAAGTCGAGTAAGGTTGGTGGGAGAGAAGGTCTCTGTTGTTTGATCTTGTACCTCAATTCGTCCCCAAAGCGGCCAGCCTTCACATTCTTCAACGTCGAGAACTTGCCGAAAGCGTCTTGTAGTAGCGCTTGAACGTGCGGTAGGGGTTCTGACTGCTTCCTGCGCATATTCGTGTAGTGCGTGTAGGCAAGGCCAAGCTGTTCACTCGTCCACGGATCTCTGTCCGGATTCTCGGGGTCAGAGTAGATATCGTCAAGCGAGAGTCCAGCAATATGATCTTGGTAATCAGATTCTTCATCAAAAGGGCTTTCGACGGCGAAATGTCTGGGAAAAACGCGGACCTCGCTGACAAAGTGTCGATAGTGCGTATGATTGGCGATTGCGGTCATCCTGGCAAAACTTTCTGTAGTAATGAACACCAGAAGGGTCTTGAAGAGGTATGGGGTCGCTTGTTCAGCAAAGCGTTTGGACCACAATCTCATAGCTTTCAGGTCCGCGTTGGGTTGACCAAGAGTGCAGGCAACCCCGAGTGGCATCATCGGAGAGGCGACCTCACCCAGAATGAGCCTGAAGATTTCTGTAGGGATCCGTTCCATTTCTGTAGGCTTGCTGGTACTGTGATTAGTCACGAACAGTACTTGATCATTTCACCCAAGGGTGAGATCTTCCGAGATGGTAATAGCCTTTTGCTTACGGTGGAACCTTCAAATCCTCATATGCTCCCGCAATCGGAATAGACGCACGACGTGGGCCTAGCCTCGAAGCCCAGCTGCATTGGTGAGTTGCAGTAGGTGAGGCATTCAAGTAGTTTTGGTAATTTGAAAGTAATTGACGAGGATTGGCAAGAGTTATTTGAAAGTGAAGGTGGAGTTAAGCGAGATGGGCGGCTGCCTCACTATCTGTGGTTGTGCAGCGGACATCCAGTCTAGCGGGATTATGAGCGAGCAAGATCGATCTTTTGGCTCCTATCGAGGTGAATGACCTCTAGCACACTGGGAAAGCGTTACGCAAAGCAGCTGGTGAGCTCAAGACAATTACTCATGCAAACCAGGCGATCGGTTATTTCGTCCGAATAATATTCAGCGGATCTGAGGATCAGGTGAGCTCGGTATATTTGACTTGCACAGACCCAATAGCAAGGGAGACCGCGCGTTCACGAGATGGAGAATTATCAATTCACCCTATTTAGAGGTAAGAATGACCCTACTACCAACGAATGCGGAGACGCCGAACGGTATGCTCGCAGCCAACTCTAAGGGACAAAGATATAGAATGCTAATATGAGGTGGAGTGTCAAGACCTGATATACGTTGTAAAAGCTGGAAAAGAAGACAGTCCACCAACTCTCTTTACTATCAATCGGAAGAATCCGAGACCAGTCTGAAGATAAGCTGGGTCTTCTGCATTCGCCGACAGCCCAAGTAGGTTCCACTCTTTCGGCAACGGCGCAAGAGACTGTTAGCCTCGATATACTCGCATTGCGTCAATGCTGCTCCCACAGCTTGCCGTACTGTTCTGCAGTGCTCCGGATGTGATATCAATCTTCTTGGCACGTCGTCACCTGTGTGGACGCCTTGTATAAAACAGGGTGTGAATGCAGCCTCCAGCGCCCAAGGGCTTCGGGCGTTGTGATGTTCAGGGATATGAGACCCAGAACGCTTCATATGCGCACACCCTTGCTCCTCAATCCATTTACCATGCCCATGGCTTGTACACCAAGCCATTCTCCACTATCACGTAGAGCGCTCCCGAGACTGCTTGACTCCTCGAGTCTTCTCTCCAAGAAAGCCTCGGTCTCGACGAAGTCCGGAGACTTGTCCGTAGTCATGAATAGCTCAGTGCTAGCGTAAATGCCGCTAAGTGCAGCTCGCTTGGTATACCACGATGTATTGACACTGGTATCGCGGGCTTGGAAGAGTATCTCGTCGCACAGAAGTGCGAGCTCTCGAAGGGATGTGGAAAGATGGGACGGCATGGCCATGAGAGCAAGTGCCTGATGATAATTAGACCGTGCACGATAAATGTGATTAATAGGGCTTACCTCTTGCCATCGATGAATGATCGCTCTGTTGGCATGCAATCTCTTCAGGGCTAGATTCTTGATGTTCGCAGCAACACCTCGATCGTGATCTACACCTAGTCTGTTGCTTTCGCCTAGGGCTAAGCGTTGAGTGACGAGGTGATATTGTACAAGCGCGAAAGCGCCGGCAGGGAAAAGATTGACGGAGACGTCCCGGTAGCCGACGTCACGAGCACCACAGGCTAGAGCATCAATGGAGAAGCCTTGAGTGGGGACATGGGCGAGGCCGGCGGATAAGATGGCGTTCTCAGTTGGTGGGAAGGGTGGAGCTGTCTCATGCTCGTACGAATGATACTGACGTCCAGTCCATGGCATGCGGGAGCAACGGGACCATACGAATGACTGGCTTAAACCAGTTCGCAGACTTCGAGATACACGAACACTTGCCATCGAGCGAAGGAAGAGTGGCTACCTTAGCATTGGATCTTTGAGTCCGAACTCTCTTGGCGCCAAGGCCCGAGTAGTTATGCGACAAGGGTAAAGTATTTCTACAAGTGCAACGAGGACGGAGAGAACAGGATCACCAGCGAAAAATATGAATCCAGCATTGAGGCTAAAACGTAGTTTCCCAACATTCCCCAAGGTAACTTGGTTCATTGTCCAGGGGCAGACTGTGCAACGTGTTTGCGGTTTAGGGTAAAAGTATTTAGTCTCTCGGGGTTGTGTCTACGGAGTAAGGTATGAGGACGAGAAGCGGCTGAGACGATGCAAGAGCGGAAGGAAGACTGCTGTATGCATGCTTCGTTCAGCCCTACTCCTACCTAGGTCTTTGATAGGAGGCCGACGGATTGAATGGTGATTGGTCATGACGACCTCTCTTCAATCACCGCCAGATGCAAGCCGGAGAGTAGAGTAGATCCAAAGGAATGACCTGCAGCGGCATGCTCGTAACGTGATTGATGGCTCTCCGGCAGCTACCACCTGTTCGGACCTCGATGCGCCCTACGGATCCTTCGAAAAGGCGGTCTCGACATGAAGGGGAGAGTATTGGATATCCGTGACTTTGAGATCCTCGAACTCGTTCACGCCAATAGAGCGGTCACGCCGGCCGTCCTTTCAGCCCTTTCAGCCCTTTCAGGTAGCTAATGGACAGGCTTCCGTGAGTGCAACGAACACATCTTATTGGCTCAATGCCAATTTCCATGAGACGTGGACCTTCGCCATCTGTGCCTGATGTGACAATTTTGCATCTCCGTTAGCTTTGAGGAAGCATAGCTATCGGCGCACACGTTCTCAAGGTTTACGCCGACGTACTCTGCCGCAGGAGGTCATACCGGAGCAGCCATGGTGCGGACATGCAGGCCTCAACCCGCCATTCACAAGCCACATGCACTGACTGGTTTGCAATGTCTAAGCAGAACAGCCAGAGTGATGCAGGTTGTTCTGCATTATCACGAGGAAGGCGGCTATTCCGACGCATGAACGCTGCTCACATGTTGTCCATTTGAGAGATGCCCAAATTATGGATGACAATCATAGCACCGCCAAGTAGAGAGATGAATATAGAATATGGCCATTGGTGGTTGGTGGTTGGAAGTACGAATGGGAAACAAAGGGGGAGGCTCCACCTGCGATTGCCCAGCTGGCCTAACCCGAAAAGTCTAGCGTGTCTTTGGCTGATCGGTTTTTGTCGCGTACTTTAGGCTCGACACTTCAGAACACGAACCGTAGGGCAAGATTCACAACTCCCTCTGCCATCGACTGTTCAGTGCAGCCCAAGTCCTAGATTCCTTCTTGCCTTCATTACCACTTTTTCAGTGAAGCACGTCAGTGATTGGTGGTTGGCAATCTGCACCATCAGCTGGTCCTACCACATCCACCCCAATCCCTCATCTTCCCTCCACCTCTCAGATCGTCGAGGTAAGCTTTCGTCACTCGCGGCATGCTTTGGCTGCAGTAGTGATGGCGGTCTGACCCGTTCTTGCTGCGTGCGACTGCTTCGGACGGATTGAGGCTGACCGAGAACCGCCATCTTTACTAGGAACGAATCTTGCCAACGGCACCGCAAGGCAAAACTAGGCAACTTGGTTGGAGCTGCAGCCCCTCACCCCACACCTCCTCGATTATCCCATCTGCTTGAAACGTCCATCTCCAGCAGACCGCCTTCGCCGGCTATCCTGAGTGGTCGGGTTCTGATTGTACTTGATCCGAAGGGTCTTTTGGGACCAAGTAGTTGCAGATATTGGGACCCTATCGAATTGATCCCTGCTCACGCCTCCGCCAGCTCGTGCTTGTCGTGCACGAACTTTCGGTCAAGTCTTCAGCAAGATTTCGCTCGGCAATCAGACATCAGCAATACTACCATGGGTCGGTCGCTCCTCCCCTTCCCTTCCCTCTGTACTAAATTAGTGACTCCCCGGCGCCTTATGAGTCTTTGAGCTCCACTGCCGCTGCTAAGTCGTAATCTGTCCAAACCGTTGTTATTTAGCTTCCAGATTTGCTAGGAAACTTTTTGAACGCTCACATTCTAACACCAGATTCAGCAGACGTATACCGCCCACACGCAGTAAGTGCAAATTCCCCTTCCATTCTTTACCTTTCGTGTCGATGATGCAATCCTCGCGTCTTCTTGGACCGAGTATTAGTCCCGGCAGTTCTTCCTTCTGTACCCGGCATCAATTTGATCATCTACGGAAATGCCAAGCCAAATACACTTGCCTTTCCTGGTCTACATCTGCGCAGCAGGCTACAAGCATGTCATGCTAAGTAGTTGGATAAGCGGCATTTCTTTTGTTCAAGAATTATGTCTCTCGTGCGATCTCCCATCTAACACTGTGTAGCGGGAGAGATCGCGATCGCCCAGACGCCGTTCTCGAAGCCCACGCCGCAGCCGTCGCTCGTACTCTCCTCGAAGCCGTTCTCGGAGCCGCGAAGACTACCGTAGGAGCGACCGCCGCTCTCGTTCGCCCATGAGTGGCGCAGCTGGAGGCTATTCAGGGTCAGCCTACGGCGGTCGCTCGGCGCCACCTCCACAAAGGACCTTCGAAGAGCGGGCTCAGGCAAAGGAGCAGATGATGGCTTCGGTCCGGGAATCGTCCCAGCAAGAGCGCCGAGTCTATGTCGGCAACCTGTCCTACGATGTGAAATGGCATCATTTGAAAGACTTCATGAGACAAGGTCGGTGGGCATCCAAGATTCGGACGCCAGAAACCAGACTCACAACTCCTATTGCAGCGGGGGAGGTCCTCTTTGCCGATGTGCTGTTGCTTCCGAATGGAATGTCGAAGGTGGGCGCCTGTGTGTAGTTGGCTGGTTTCCTGGTTTATCTTGGTTGTTGGACGTTGGATTGACGGGTGGGGACTTTGTCCGCGGGTTATGTAGGGATGCGGGTAAGCAAGCAGCAGGCTATTCGATTATGCAGGTTGACTGACGGGATCAGTATTGTGGAATACGCGACGAAGGATCAAGCCCAGCAAGCCGTGAACACGCTCAGCAACCAGAATCTGATGGGTCGACTAGTCTACGTCCGAGAGGTGAGCTTCCTCATTGAATTCATCACAATCTTGACCGAGAGCTCTTCTAAGCGAAGGACGACACACTCGCTATCTTGAATGTTGCTGACGTACACACAGGATCGCGAATCCGAACCACGCTTCACAGGCCCACCTGCCGCACGCGGAGGCTACGAAGGAGGCGCTGGCCGAGGCGGCTACGGTGGCGGCGGCGGCGGCGGCGGCGGCGGCGGCGGCTTCGGAGGGCCACCTTCTGGCAATGGACGTCAAATTTTCGTCAATAACGTCTGTCCCTTCTTACATTGCACGATCTTCTGCGAGCGTGGTGTTGACAGTCGGACTAGTTACCTTACACCGTTGGCTGGCAAGATTTGAAGGACCTTTTCCGCCAAGCCAGTAAGTTGTTCTCCCATGGCCACTTTTTCGTACTGTGTTGAGTATTCGCAATGAGAACACTGTTTAACCGCATTCACGCACAGCCCAGCAAGGTGCCGTTATACGTGCAGACGTTCATCTCGGTCATGATGGTCGTCCCAAAGGTTCCGGTATTGTTGCGTTCGAAAGCCCAGACGATGCACGCAATGCCATCGCCCAATTCAACGGCTACGACTGGCAGGGTCGTATGTTGGAGGTTCGCGAAGACCGTTTCGCCGGCCCTCCAGGCGGCGGCTTCGGCCGAGGTGGCTTCGGCGGTTCTTTTGGCGGTCGTGGGGGCTTCGGTGGCAGAGGTGGGTTCAGCCGTGGGGGTTTTGGAGGAGGATTTGGTGGTCGTGGAGGTTTCAGCGGTGGTTACGGTGGTGCTCCGGCTGCAGGTGGCTACGATGCCCCTAGTGCTACTGCTTCTGCTGCACCAAACCCTTTCACCGACTATGCTTCTTCTGGCGGTGAGCGGAGCGAGATCATCTACGTCCGCAACGTAAGTCGAGGCTACCTCATTCTATGGTCGTTGTTGACGTCTTCCAGCTACCCTGGTCTACAAGCAATGAGGATCTAATTGAGCTCTTTACCACCATCGGAAAGGTTGTGCGGGCAGAAATCCAATACGAACCCAATGGCCGCTCTCGTGGTACCGGTGTCGTACAATTCGACACCGCTGAGAATGCCGAGACGGCTATCTGTATGTCACTTCTCGAGTATTGGGTGTCGTACCACGCTAACACGTCGACAGCCAAATTCACTGGTTACCAATACGGCGGACGACCGCTCGGCCTAACGTTTGTCAAATACCAGAGTGCCGGAGACGAGGCAATGGAGGGTGCAGAGGCCACTGGTGGCATTACACAGGACCAAATCATGTGAGCGGACCATTGTCCAGGTACACGGTCCGTGCGCACGTCGACCGGGACTTCCGTACAGCTGCGGTCTGCCTTCCTCTCCTCCTACACCCCTCGAAAAGCAAGCTACTTGCGTTGGCATCTCTAGTTGCATGTGCTGAGCATGATGCCGTCTAGCCGAAGAAGGTCAAGATTGAGATATTTCCTTTGACTGTATTACTAGACTGGTCTTCGTTCCTGCATGTACTCCACCATCTTCAGCTAACTCTGCTTTATTCATATTCTAAAAAAGTTTGAGGTAGATAGAAATGCAAAGCAATTTACTAGATTGACTCATGTGACTATGCAGCCCTTGGACGAGGCTTTCGGTCAACTTTAGCATAGTGACCTGGACAATCAATGCAGCTTGTCAACCAAGGAGCTATACATTCGTGGCTTTAGACCGACCATGTCTGACTAAGGGATGAAGGAAGAGCATCGTGTTGTCGTCGTGATTTACGGCTCAGACACTGCTAACTTTGTGGGACGCTCGAGAAGAACAACTGTATCGACTGGACGCCACATGTCGTCCCCACTCTTGAGCATCACTCTGTCGCCTCTACGCCAAAGTCATACAGAACGCTTCATCGTCTTTCTCGGCCCCGACTACATCCAAAGACACAGCTTCCCACTCGCCGTCCCCGCAGCCACCCAATCGTTCGTCGGATGGAACTGTGCTACAGCCGGCACAGCCGTAATCCCACCCCCACCCAGCTGCGCAAGCTGCTCGCCTTTGGACGTGTAGATATCGACGAAGCGGTTCATGTTCCCGATGCAAAACCGCTGCACGCCATCCGAAGGTAGTAGCTGCCATTGCGCACGGAGTCTGTTCGCATCAGCATCAGCCAAACCAATGAACGGAGAAAGGGGGAGGGAGAACCAACATCGTGACCCATCTCCCCGTCTGGTTATTATGCCTCACAACCGCACTCGGCTCCATCTCCTTCTCCCCAACCTTATGCCCCGCCTTCCACGCCCCCATCCCCTCGAACGTATGGACCTTGATCGTGTCATCATAACTCGCCGTCGCCACCTGCCCCGCGCTGTTGAACGCCGCGTGGCTGACACTCAGCCTGCTCTCGTGCTCGCCCACCAGCGCCGGCGTCTGCACGCCTTTCTTCCCACCCAGTTTCCGCAGGTCCCAGATCCGCATATGTCGATCCAGCGAGGCGGTCGCGACGAAATGCGGGTTCCCCGGGTGCAGGCTGAAGCCGCCGATTTTCTTTTCTGAAAGTTGGAAGATGGAGGTGTCCTTGGAGCGCGTGTCGGTGCGGCCGACGTGCCCGTCGAGGCGGGAGAAGTAGAGCATGTGGGGGTTTTGGGGGTCGACTTCGACGCCGGAGAGGGGCTCGTCGAGGGAGGGGTCTTCGGGGGCGTAGATCTCGGAGGAGGTGGATTTCGAGAGGTCGAGGAGGCGGAGGGAGGAGTCGTAGGAGGAGGTGTAGAGGTGGGAGGGGTTGAGGGGGGAGAATTGAAAGGAGGAGATGGTGCGTGTGTGCAGGTGGAAGGAGGTGATGTTGGGCTCTGCTTCGTCTTCGTCGTCCTCGTCGTCCTCGTCTTCTTGCTTGACTTTGGTTTCGGATTTGGACGGGGGGCTTTGTTGCGAGCCGTCGAAGATCCCGAGGTTGCCGAGTTTGTCGCCGGCGAAGACAAGTGGTTTCGAGGTCTCGGGATGAAAGCCGAGGGAGTAGATTCGCTCCGGGGTGATTTTGATGCGGTTGGGTTCGAAGCCTTCGTAGAGTTCTAGGTTACTCATCTTCTCACGCAGCGAGCGGAGCTCCTTGTCGGTCGTCTCTTTGACTTCTGTCTCGCCGAAGGTGCGGTTGTAGGGTTCTGCTCCCCTTGAGACGACATCGACCAGGAAATTTTCGCTTTTGTCCCAATTCTTGCCTGCAACGACCGCATCGCTCAGATTCAGGTCGCCGGAGAAGCGCTGACGCTTCGCTATCTGTGCTTCCTGTACGGCGACATATTCATCTTCGGCTTTGCGCTTGGCGACCTCGCTGTCGGCGGTTAGGCCTGCGAGTCGAGAGGAGGTTCGTTTTGGAAGGACTTCCTGCTTGAATTTCTTGACGGCAGGCTTCTTCTTGTGCGAAGTAGCGGGTTTGCTTGGGGCTTTGGGCTGCGGACCAAGGCCAGTTTGTCTGGACTCAAGAACGAGTTGCTTGATGAGCTTTTCCCGCTGGGCGATATTAGCTCGACGCTGCTGCTCAACTTCGCTGATTACAGCTGGCTCTTCTTTTGCCATTGTCACAATACCTGCTGCGTCGTTTGGTGAACGTCCGATGTTGAATATCTCTAAGGGGAAGATGGGTGTGATCGTGAACGCAGACACCGGCACGTCATGAGCGCGTTGCACTTCCAGATCCACGCGATGGCGCTAGCAAACCTTAATTCTTGTCTTGGGACAAAGTGCATGATCCCTTCAGTCAAGCAAGCCATGTCGCGAGCAAAGGCATTGCTGAGCCCCGAATGCCTTTTCACTCCGTCAAGCACTTTACTCCCATTTCTATATCAGACTCGGACCTTACAGTACCATAGAGATGGACAGCCTCAGCGCAACACCCAGCCAGGCCGCCGGTCGCAGCGTCGGTTCAGTGTCATTGCCCACAGGAGAGCAGACCATGATGCCATCCCTTTCGAGCGACCTCCAGACTCCACGCTCGACACCGACTCCAGATCCCTCAATCCAGCCCTTCACTCACTTTCCAAGTTCACGAAGTCCCAAGACACCACAATAACCAACTCCGAAAAAGCCGTCTTTGATCGTATTTTCAAAGACATCGCCAGCGCCAGCGCCGTTCAGCGTGATGAGCCCCAAGACGAAGCCGACCTGGAAGTGGGTGCTTACTTTGAGGATCTAGACCAGATATTCGACGATGCCATAAGCAGCCATGAGAGAATGGAAGCTGCAGAGGTACGAGCGTCTGTTGACCAGCCCAGTTACCCGCGGCATCCCTTACTCGAAGGTATGCCTGGGCTTGGCTCATTGAGTCAACAATTACCGCCTCCGAAAGACTGGGGTCGCCCTGGCAGGATCGGCAGTGAGGTGATTTCCGATCTATCCACCGCGCACCAGCAGCACCGCACGAAGGTCTTCGGGATGTTTGAAGCCGCCCAGACAGACGTCGAGGTCTGGCGGGTCCTAGAAACCGAAGTCTTCACGCTCGTTCACGAACTCGACGCGCGCATGAAAGAGCACGAGAAAGCCGTGAAAGGCAAGAAATCCAAACCCACCAAAGCCGGCCTGCCCTCCTCCCAAGCACCCAAAGTCGGGCGGCCGTCAAAGAAGTCTCTTGCGGCTGCAAAATCAGGCGAAGCAAACACCCCAAAAGCCCTGCCCCCCACCGTTCTCCTCTCCATCCTTACAAAGGAATACCCCCTCTACCTTGTCGCCTGCTGCCGCCTCCTCCGGCGCTCCTTCCCCTTGAGCTCCTACCCGCTCGCCATCCTCTCGCACGTAAAGCGCCTAGGCTCACTCTCCTACGTCCTGGGCGCGAGTGCGAATCTCTACAACGAGACGCTGTATCTGCTGTGGGTGACGAAGAACGATCTCCACGGGATGGCGGATCTACTGCAGGAGATGAGGAATCAGGGCGTCGAGAGCAATGATGTGACGGTGGCGTTCCTGAAGGCGGTTCAGAGAAGAAGGAGGTATGAGCTGAGCGGGCAAAACGGGGTTTGGAGGCAGAAATGGTGGGGGATGGGGCCGGTGGAGGAGGGATGGGGTAGGCTATGTGAGGGCATGGAGGTTGTGCTGCAGGAGCAGAGGGAGAGGAATGTTAGAGCTGCGGAAGAGGTGAGGGAGGAGAGGGAAGAGGAGGATGTGGAGCCGGTGGAGCGGCCTGCTGTTCAAATGAGTGCTTGAAGAGGGGGATTATATATAGGGACAGTAACTTGCACATATCCATGCGCCGGCGAGGTGTACTTTACATGATTCTTGCCCGCTTACGGCCCGAGTGTTAGCTTTTTCGACTGACATACTGTGACGGTTTGCCTTTTCAGCTCTGGGTCTTCACTGGTCACTCAACCCGTCGACAATCAGTCAATGCGTTCTTTCATGGTTTCTGAGGAAAGGGTGCATCACTCCTTGCCGGTGCATGAGATACCACATATAGAATACATGGCAAACCATTTGCTGACCCACTGGCCTGGGTATAACAGTAAATTACATGTTCGGAGTCCGACTTTGACAATTCTGAAGTACAAACCGGTCCCGGGTAACCTCGTCAAATGCCAGCGCAAATGCAATGCACAAGCTTTAATCCTCCTCATACACCTGAACTTTCTCCGCGTACTCTATGATGTTTGACTGTATATTCTCCTCAATCTGCTGTCCCTTGCCGCCTGCGACCCTAAGGATCAGGTCATTCAACGAGCTTCGCCCCAAGATATCGACATGGTCACCTTTAACACTTCGATCAGTATTTCTTCTTCAATATAAATTAAGGCAAGTCGGAGGGATATACCAGTATTAGGACCCCCTCTGGGGCTAAACCGATCCGGTTCGTGTGGCATCTCATAAACCCTCACCTTCACACCCGCAGGATTGAATCGCTTGAACTTCCACCCTTTAGCACACATATACCCGTTACTGAGAAGCGGGACGGTCCCGTCGCCTTCGCCCATGATCACGCCGTGGTCGACCATGGTGTCTCCCCCTGCTGGCGTCGTAAAGCCCGTGTCAATGGTCACGTTGATTTTGCTCAGAGGGTCCTGATCCTCGCGGTAAAAATAGCTGCGCTCGGTGGGTTTACCGATACCGTAGAAGCAGTAGATTGTGAGGTTTGGCGCCAGCGGCAGGCGAGTCTCGAGTGGGTTGATCCATTTTCTGTGGTCGTGCTCGTTCTGCTCCACTTCGGCGCTGGTCTTTGCAAGGCCGTGCGAGTAGTTGTCTCGCACCATTTTCTGGTACCATGGATCGCTGTTTTGGAGCAGATACTCGATACTCTCCTCGACAGTGAGGTTGGCAGGGGAACGAGTCGAATTGCTCTCCCGGAAGTTTACGAAGTTTCCATAGCTAAAGTTCTGGCCTGGCGTATCATCGGGTGCTGAAAGTGAATTGCCCCACACCGCATTGCCGCCTTTCGGTAGCATGCTCGATGCACCAGGCATGGCACGGAAGATGTCGCAGCGCTCCTCTCTGGCGAGGAACTTCTCTAGGCCGTAGACGGCGAAGGCGTTCAACTGGGCCGTATCTTTCATTTCGCCAGAAAGAACAGCGGGCAAGCCTTTCAAGGCACCAAGTAGCGAGCCGGAGATGTTGATCCACGAATCAACGTATCTATCTACCCAGTCATGCCCACCATTGCCTCCTTCGGGAGAGGCTACCCAATGGAAGAACCAGAAGAGAACTTGAGAGCCCATACTGTGGGATATGAGGACGGCTTTCTGGCCGGAGGTTTTCAGGGCAACCTCGATATGCATTTTCAAGCGCGTGAAGTAGCCGTCACGGACTTCGAGGTTTGAGCATGAGAGGCGCCAGTCGTAGGCTGCTGTGAACGCATTGGACCTGCAAAAGAATGTTCAGAGTCCGAACTCTGACAAGCGAGGAGCTTTCACCTACGGATCATAGCCAAGCGTTGCCAGATTCTCCAGGATCTTATTCCATATCCAATAGCCGGTAATGAAGCTTGACACATCAGCCTGCACGACTTTCAATGCGGGTATGAACACCTACTTACAAGTCCGCAGCATCGAAGCCTTGAGCAGCGCGCAATTTGATTCCTGGGGGATCCAGTCCCGTATTCTTGTCCAGCATGATATGTCTTTTCCAGCTCGCTTTGTCCAAGATCAGAGCCTTCATCATACTCCAGCTTCCCCATAGTCTCTTCCTGAAATACTGTCTTGATGCCTCCTCCGTGCCCCAACTCTCAAGACCGGTGGATATAACGCCAGGTATCATGATAACCGGATGCATTGCCTTTACCCCTTGCGACTGTAGATGGAGTCCGACAGAGAACGAATCATAGTTGACGGCTTCGCGCTCATTTCGCTATTGTCAGGAGCTGTATCAGCTTCAGCTTCAGCTTGTTGCTCCCTAATCGCTCGAAGTACGCGCAGGCATACCGTAATGTCCTTGGCGTCATTAACAATGCCAGCTGGTATCACGTCGATCAAGGACTCCAGATTCATATCCATCAGCCCCTCCAGATTGATCACATCGTTTCTTTGAGCGAAGAAAGCCGCGATCAGGATGCCAAAAAGCCCTCCTAGACCAAATACAAGCCATTGCCGTCTACTTCTTTTCTTGGTAAGCTTCTGTAGGTGCGATTTTGGTACCAAAGCCACTGGCTCTCCATTGACGGGCGAGGGAGCTCTCAAAGCCTCCGTGGAAGAATGTCCAAGAAATCGCCGTCGCAGTGTCGACATCTCTCGGGCACCGAAGCGCGCAACAACTTGACGCGGTAATCCATACAGAGCATTCTACATGAGGGAGTGCTGATCCACGCTAGTGAGGACTGTCACATGTCAGTGCTTGGCATTAGCTTTACGGCCACTTGCAGCTGGACGCCAGTATCAACATAAAGTACATCTCGATCTTCATCATTCTCCCCAATATGTCAAGCCTCCTTCAGGATGAGCGAGAAGGCTGGCGCGAAGTCTCCTGACCCATTGCCTGGACCACGATATGTTCAATATGATAGTAACAAGGAGTCCATCTATCTTCCTGCTATTCGGCAATTGATATCCAGGGATCTCTCCGAACCCTACAGCATCTATGTCTATCGATACTTCCTCTATCACTGGGGCGATCTATGTTTCATGGTATGTCTGGACTCAGCCGTGACCCTCACAATAAGGCTGACAAATCGAAAGGCTCTGGATGCCAACGAGAACCTTGTCGGCGTGGTGATCTCCAAGTTAGAGCCTCATAGAGGAGGGCCATTGAGGGGTTATATCGCCATGCTAGCGGTAAGAGAGGAGCACCGAGGTTCAGGTATTGCCACCAAGCTCGTCCGAATGTCCATCGACCTCATGATTGAGCGCGAAGCCGATGAGGTACCCACCGATCCACAGCCACTAGATTCCAGATTTGACGCTGAAGCGCACAGATCGCCCTCGAGACCGAAGTCACCAACACTGCAGCAATGAAGCTTTATGAACGACTGGGCTTCCTGCGGAGTAAACGGCTTCATCGCTATTACCTCAACGGCAACTCTGCGTTTCGCTTCGTTCTGTTCATCAAAGAGGGTGCAGCGACCCTCCAATATGAGGACTATGAAGGGCAATTACCTCCTTCCGCGTAAATACATGCCAGGGTATATCCGCATCCAAATTTCCTCCTCGTGCCGCTACTCCAGTAAGTGCAGAGATCTAACAAGCCAAATACGGCCGCTTTTCTTTAAGCAGTGGCCTCGACTAAGCGGAACCCCGCGGAGACCGTCTTCTGGATACCTTCGTTCTTATGCTGCAAAAGCGAGAGCGCGTAGGCGACGTCACTCCATTGCTTCTCCGTTTCACAACGTGCCAGTTTCGCCGCCAGCTTGTCTGCAAGCTGCTTGGCGTGCTTATCCTTCGAAAAGGTCAGTAAACAGCAATGTTCTGTATCTGGATGAGGGTTATACCTTTTCGATGAATGAAGACAGAAATTTTATGATCCGCTTTAGCGCATCCTCTTCAAGATCTTTCTCAGCGCTGAGTAGTGAAAACATATCGATGAAATGGTTATAGACTGCATTGTCCTTGGTCGCGAGCTCCGTAAAGAACATTCTTGATAGGTCTGCGATCCTCTTGTCCGAATCTTCCAAGCACTTCGCCATCTCGCCCAATTGGCCTTTGACCTTCACTTGGCCTGCTAGAATGAGAAACGTCAACGTCATCAAGCAAGTTCGTTTCACTGAGGCATCATTGTCATTGAGTCTCCTATAGAGAAAGTCGGTGTTCTCGTCAATGAGGTGGTTGAAGCAGACGGCCATATCTCCGAGCGCAATAACGACGTTGCTCCTGGTGACTGCGTTCTGTGACTTTTCGAGGATCGTGATCAGGAGTGGAAGGTTTGATTCGCAATATTCAGATGACACACACATCAGCTTGGCCATACATAGGGTTGCCGCAGCCTGGAGGTCTTCATCTTCGTACGTGGTATTGTTCGAGCAAATTTCCGTAACTAGTGGGCCAAAATTGGACAAAAGGGACTGCTCGCCGTAAAGGAGCTCGCGCTCTCGGATATGAGACATGGCTTCAGTAAAGTCGTCTTCAGTCGTGCCGCCAATCAAATCCAGTTCGTCTTGCTCACCATCGGCAGACTTTTTGAGAGATGCGTCGGCAGTCTTGGCCTTCTCTTTTTCCGCTTTTCGTCGTTTGAAGTCAAGTTCGCAAAGCTCGAGATGCACGATCTGCTTTATGGCGATGTGTCCAACGATGAAAAGCAGCTGGGAGAGAGCCAGAGATCCCCTTTGCTTCTTCCCGCGCTCCTCTGGAGGTGGAGACGGTAAGCCGCTTGCACCCTCAATCCCTTCCAGCGGTTCTGCAGTGGCTTCGGGTGTCCGACGCTCGAGAACGTGTCTGGTCTTCCTGCGCAAAAGTTCCGAGCACAGCGTGTCTGGATGTTTTGCGAGCGCATAGATTGCCCCTATGGCCTGCTCCGCAACGCCGAACCTACATAGAGTGAGCCAGGCCTTGATCCTCAAATAGGCTACACTGCTTACCATTCTTTGCTGTCAGAAACGATTTCGGTTATTGCGGCCAGCTTGGTGAGAACAGCATGATGGTTCGGGAGCTTTGCGAACGCGGTAGCTGCGTCTTTTACCTGACGCTTACTAGGATTAATTCGACGCAAACCAATGCAAGTATACTTGGCAAGTACGAAGTCTGAGCGACCTAGATTCCCTAGGCCAATTCGGAGCATGGTACTCATTTCTCGCACGACGATCTCCGGGTTGGCCGCTGCAAGCATACCAAGGACAATGATGGCACCTCGTCTCTGGCTCTTAGAGATCTCTTGCTTTTGGACACCATATACCTGCCAGAGCTTGGTAATGACAACCTCGGAGATATGGTTTTCCTTCATCATTGTGCTAAGGAGTTGCTCCAACGATGTTAGCTCCGCAGGCGTGGCTCCGAAAGTGAGACTAATCATATTGCGAGCGACGTAATTTGCAGCGTCGTTCTCGCTGAATGAATCGGGAGCCCCGAAGAAGAGGCCACGATAGCAGTCAATAAGGTGAGTTTGAACTCCTTTACCCTCGTCACTGTTGCCCTTGGTCCAGATCAAGCGTAACATTCGGCGAATGCCCGTCCTTGCCGCCTCGATTTTGTACGCATCGATGACGACAAAGAAGTCCATGGCTTCAATGACTTCGCTCTTGTTTTTGGAGGAGAGGAGTTGGCAGACGACAGGTGTTGCCTGGTGCAGGACGTCTATGAAACGCATCGCTTCGGCGTAATATTTGCGTGTCAGCTGAAGTCTGGTCATTAATTCAGAAGTAGCGGCTTCTTCTGCCGCGCTTTTGAGCGCCGCCGCTTGCTGCTCCTCTGTCAAAACCGGTGGTTCCCCCGTTTCATCCTCCATCACCGTTGCATCGTCGAGGAGGGCGGGGTCAACAGTGGTGTCCGCCTGACCGTTCTTTTCAAGAAGCCCGGGCGAGCCCACTGGCGGTTTCAACGAATCAAGTTCCGTTTCCACAGCCTGCAAGCGCTGATCCCATTCCTTGTACGAAAGCTGCCCTCCGTGCATCACGCTGAAAGGATGGGTGGAGACTAGCTTACCAAGCAACTTGATGGCGTTCCTTCGTACGTTGCTGCTTTTGTCTTCCAGGCTTCGAGCGGCCAGCTCTGCAGCAGCTTGCCGGCGTTTGGGAAATTTCTGCTCTAAGTCACATAGCTTCATATAAACTTGAATATCTCTGCATCGGCAGTAAGGGTTCGTATCCAGAAAACGTTCCTCCAGAATGTCAAAGAAGCCATTGATCTGAGTCTTGGAATTCTCGTTGCGTTCTTCTTGCTTGCTTAGATCGGCGATTAAATTTCCGCACGCTTCGATGACTGCACATCGAAGAGTATACGCCTAGGCGGATTAAACGTGTTTGATTGCATCCGAGAAACCAAGGACCTACCTCGCTATCCAACTGCTTTACGAGCAATGTCATTTGTTTTATGACCAGCCTCGGCGCAAGCTCCGACAATTTGATTATGAATGCTGATACTGACTTCGGACCCCGTGTATCATTGCTATTGAATTCCTTGTTGCTCAGATCCCTATGGCATATTAGGGCTGACCGTTGCATACACAAGTATGATTCAAGACTACCTCAATATCTCGTCGGCCAGCTGCGGATAGTCATACTGCTCAGACAAAATGTGGAGAAACTCAGCCATAGGCTCTGCGAGATGCTCAAAATACGAAAGATTCTGAATGATAGAGGTTTGCGCTCCTAGAAACTATCAATAGGACTCTTCGCGTCCGTTCAGGCCACTGGATGTTACCAAATGCCTGGCCATGATGCTTCACCGCAATACACAGGACTTTGAAGGCATGCATGCGGAGAGCGGTATTCTTGATTCGTTGCTCATTCTCCAGAATTAGGTATACGGACCTGGTGAACAAGCCCACGAAGGTATCTCTCTCCGAAGTTGTCATGAAGATCTTGCCAAGTTTCAATCGTAGGACCTTGCACATCGTGTCCAGAGCCGTCTGAAGCTGTGCGGTTGAGTCCCAAGAACCATCTTTTGCGCCTGCTTTGGCCTTGCCTCCTTTACCGGCTCCACGGCCTTTCGCTGTCGTGGCACCTGCTGGTTTCTCGGCTGCTTTGACTTCGACTACCGATATCGACCATTGGAGGAGGAATGCATACATCTCGAGAACTTGCTTTTGGTGACGAAGCGCATCCTGTTCCTCGGTCTCGAGATCATTGTGAACAATGTCCGCTTCCGTCGAAAGACCGGAGGTTATGAGATCGAGGATCTTGCTCAACGAGTGTGTAGGTAAGAGAGATGATGATCTGGAAAGTTTGAAGAGTTCAGAAACAGGTTCATTAAGTTGGCTTCGCTGGGATTCAAGGAAGGTTGGGGCACACTTTAGCAGAAATTGCAACGAGTCAAATGTAGTGCTCCCTATCAGCGCATCTGGGTTCTCGGCTATACAGTCCACGATTGGATTTAGAACACCGTTGATGAGACCATTGGTGAGCGCTTCTGGGTCGCTCTCGCAATCGACTAAGGATCCGTCCGCTTCTGGGGTTGAGATAGTTGCGGGGTCGCTGAGGTAATGCTTCAGCGCATCATTGATGTCGAATTCTATCCGATCCTCCATCGTGTCTGGATTCAATGCAGCGCAAAAAGCGGCGGTCAAGGTAGGAATTGCAGAACATTGTTGATGGCAGACGCTTGGCGTTGTTGACGGCGCGTCAAACGCGTCTGCCCCACTAGTGGGGATGTTGGTCTACAATTGCCCAAATTTCTCTTGGAAGGTCGTACCTGCAGGCTGCAGCAGCGCGAAATTTCGTGTCCGTCTGATTCGAGGGATTTTAGTTCGTCAGTGTCATGCGAGTCAATCGCAAGGTTTCGTCACGATGGAGGAGGAGAACCCATTCGTGACCCACCAGCCAAAGCCTGATGGCTGTATTCCTGACTTGACGCCCGATGAAGTCGAAAATGATGAACAGCAAGAATACTACGAAAGTTCTGATGGCTCGGAGAGCTCCTCTGAGAGTCTTGCTGAGATCGAACCTGCAGTCCGGGAGGATATGGACAAACTCGAGGATACATTTCACGATATGGGACTGAAATTTCGGATGATAGATCGTATCGGTGAAGGTATAGGAGATACTTCAGTCAGCCTGGATTGCCAAGCCGCTGATGATCTTCTGTAGGAACCTTTTCGACTGTTTACAAAGCCGAAGACTTGCACTACAACCATTATCAGAACGACTGGGACATTGAGCTCCACTACAGAAAGACATGGTCCTCGCCGCCAACGAAGCGTTCGACGCCTATGAGAAGGCAAGCAGCCAGTACTCAGGGTGACTCCCAGCAGTCCAAACCCCGATTCGTTGCCATTAAGAAGATATATGTAACAAGTAGCCCTTTGAGGATCCAGAACGAGCTAGAGTTGTTGCACTCGTTAAAAAATTGCGACTCGATATGTCCTCTCATCACGGCCTTCCGACATCAAGATCAAGTGGTCGCCATACTACCTCACTTCCGTCATATGGACTTCCGTATGTTCTACCGCCTATGCGCCCCGAGTGATATTCGAATATATTTTCGTTGTTTATTCTCTGGCCTAGCGGCAGTACACAAGCAGGGAATAATCCACCGGGATATCAAGCCCACCAACTTTCTGTACAATGTCCTGGCGAAGCGAGGCGTTCTGGTAGATTTTGGGCTCGCTGAGCGGGAAGAGGCGGATCACTCTCATTGCATATGCCAGGACGCTCCCACCATCCGAAATCAGAAGGTAAAAGCGAGCCGAGCATGGGGCGCGGGCCCTGCAATCGGATATCCTAAAACCGATCAGCGACCCCCAAGAAGAGCGAACAGGGCCGGCACCAGAGGCTTCAGAGCACCAGAGGTCCTGCTAAAATGCACAGCCCAAACGAGCAAGATAGATATATGGTCTGCAGGCGTCATTCTGCTGACGATCTTAGCCAAAAGGTTCCCCTTCTTCAATTCGGCAGATGACATTGAAGCACTGATCGAGATTGCGACAATCTTTGGACAGCGGAAAATGAAAAATTGTGCTTTCATGCATGGTGCTCAGTTCGAATGCACGCTACCTACTGTTGGCGAGAAGGGCTATTCGCTAGAGCACATCATATATTGGTCTATCACGAGTTCGAGGCCTGACGAAGCAGAGGAGCTAGACCCCGAGATGAAGGAGTGTATCAGATTTTTGGAGCGGTGTCTCGAGCTTGATCCAAAGAAAAGGATATCCGCTCGGGCAGCATTGGCGAGTGACTTTCTTTCCGAAAACACGGCTCGTGAGTCGGAGGTTGATGAACTCCAGATGGTGCAATAGGACAGACTGTGAGAGCATTGAAACCCGTTTTGACGCTTTGATATATACCCATCAATGCGTTCTCATATAAGTGTATGATGTGGGATTGGATGTGATGGGTTTGCACGATGTCTGCTTTGCTTTGGCCCCGGGTGATTCGCCGACTTGATCACAGTGAGCAGTCCAGAAACCTTGACTTGATGCAATCGGATGTTTGAATTGAGATATGTTCAGCCTAGCAGTGGCTGGATCAGCTCGTCCCGGTTCCTGCTCCGCTCCTATGCGACTAGTTCCACAACCCCTCCTGCCTCTTTAATCTTCTTCTCTGCCAACGCACTGACATATCGTGCCCTCACCACTAACGGTATCTCCGGGAGCCGTCCTTTGCCCAACACCTTTGCGTAGCCCAGCGGTAACAGATCAAGGACAGGTGCAGTGTCGCTCTTCTTGCCAGCCAGATATTCGTCGCGTGTTTCTTGGGGGACGAGAGACCAGAGCTATAGGAATTATAATCGTTAGCATCTCCCTGCAGCCTTCCAGATTCCCAAGCCCTGCCCACCCGCCCGTGATTCCCCGTCAATGTCCACACATTGAGCTTGAAGCAATTTGCAACTCCCCTAGATTCCCGGCCTCCTCGAACGTACCTTATCCAGATTGATCACCGGCCTCCAGAACTGGTTCTGCAGCTTGTGGAAGTACCTCATGCCGACCTTCCCAAAGTAACCCGGATGGTATTTATCGAGATTTGTGCGGTGATGATGTTGTCCTCCAGCCATACCACGTCCACCGGGATGCTTGCGATGCTTGCCAACACGTCCGTGGCCGGCGGAGACATGGCCGCGGCTGATGGGGATCTTAGCTTGTGCGCTGCTTCAACTTGGAGTATCTTAGGACAGAGTAGATTTGGATAGGTACTACGTACAGTTTGCGGGTCTTTGTTGACCTAGTAGGCATTGTGTCGATCTATTCGTCGAGAGTGGATGATGTCGAGGGAGATCAAGATGCAGTCGAGCATTGGGGTTGAAGTGGGCGCTAAATCTCGCTTAGTACTAGGGCGAAGTTTCGGCTTGGCACGTTCTCTTACTTATATTACAGAATTTGAAAGTGTTGACAGTAAGGTACATTTGTATTTTCCATTATTGTATTACAATCGTACTTCGTGACGGCTTCAGCACACGCCTTTTCCCCGGAAGAAGTCTGCTAAGCTCCCGGTAACACTTGTCCAGGATTCCTCCCCATTGCCTAGGACCAAACCCTGCCGAATCCAGCTTGGAAGCTTGCTCTGGATCCGTGGTGTTCGATACCTCCGATCGAGAAGGACGATACTCGCGTAGTCCTTTTCATGGCGAATAGCTCTTCCGATACTCTGATTCACGGCTCTCATGCAAGCATTCTCGTAGAAGTCTCGAGCAGCCATTTTACCATCGTCACGAGATCCTCTTCGGTCGACCGTGGTCTTCTCGATGTATGCAAGCTTTGCTTTCCATTGTGCGCTCTGAATATTCGGGAAAGGAAGGCCGACGACGACCACACCTCTCCCTAGTTGGTCGGAGAAATTGATGCCTTCTGACATTTTCCCACCTATGACCGATAAGAGTAGGCCCCCTTTGCCTTCCTCGATAGAGCTTGAGTATCCGTGAAAGGAGTCCTCGCCGCCAGCGTTGTCCTTGAATTCTTGGAAGATAGGCTTCTGCTTTGCGACTAGGGACCAGAGAGTCCCTGTGCCTGCTGAATTGTCACGCTTCCACCAATGGATGACTTCGTCCATATAGCGGTAGCTTGGAAAAAATACCACGACACCGTCTGGTATCGAAGCGCACAAATCTGAAAGACAATGTCCAAGCGCGTCGATCATCGTTGGCGAGGTCCGCTTATCATATGTGAAGTCGAAGTTTATGCCACCGCGGGCCTTCGCCACAGGCCAGACGATAAGATTATCCTGCGGCATAATATGCCCACAACTCCATGTTTTAAGACGGTCCGTGTTTAGATAGGGGAAGAGATGACGAATGTAGTCATTCATCTATGTACGAGTCAGACTTCGTGCAATGACCGGGATACTAGCAACTTACTGGAGACATTGTACCTCCTGCCAGTATCACTGCTCGAGCATCTTCGACTAGCTCTTGGAAATGTGGTGACGGGTCGAGGAGCATATACTTCAGACTCAGACCATTACTCTCGGATCTTTCATAGAAAAAACATCCCTCTGACGAAGGGTTCGTCAGCGCCGCCAAGAAAGACTGAACAACGGTCAACGCTGGTGTCGAAGATCCGTGTGACTCTGACGCAACGCTGGAATCTTTCTCATCGATGAATTGTGCATAGTGCTCTGCCTTTCGAGCCAGCTTGCTCTGACTCAGGTAGCGTAGTAGCTTGTAAAGATTGATTTGATCGACGCCTTTACCAGCCATAAGTTCACTGACCTGCGCAATACCATCCGTAACCCGACTGTCGGAAGCTTTCTCATCCAGGTATGCCGTGATCGAATCTAGGACCCGGACGACTTGCACGACATACATCCTGTTTTTGCCCTTCAGTCTGTTGCGAAACTTCTGGAGATAAACGTGGAGCAGGATTCTCGAGCGTCTCAGCTGATGATGGGTCACAGATATTGCGTTGATATTTGCTATAGCGTCCATCAGGTTGTGTGCTTCATCAACAACCAATATATGATCCTTGAGCGAAATGCCAAGAGCTTCTCTGGCTGACTTTTGTAACAAGAGCGGGTAGGGAAGTGTGACGATCTGCGTTTCCATCAGCCCAAATAATATCTGTGAGTGCTGCGGCGCCTACCTCGCTGAGTTTGATGGAAGACCTAGCGGCATAGTAGGGACAGATCCCGATTGACTTGCCTAGAGTCCCTAAGTCCTCTATGTCCCGGATTGAAGCTAGAGTATGGTCTCGAAAATCATTGACGAGCGCCTCGTTCTCCTTGTTAGGCACAAACGGACATCTGTGATCCTTAGGTATCTCAGGTTGCTGCAATTCGAGGCAACGTTCGTTGATTGCTGGCGCATTGCGGAGCTTGGTGACCTTTGGATTGATACAAAGATTTTTCCTTGACGCAAGTGGCAAGTGTTTGATCTCTACTTGGCTAGTTTGGTCCAACGCGTATGTTTCCTCTATATCTCTCCACGGAGCTGGAAAATCTACGCGTCGTAGTTCGTGGACGAACTGGGTAAGCTGCGAATGAGTCCTTGAACAATAAAAGATCTTCACTTCGTCTTCCAGCTGTAGCTCATCTTTGCTAAGGGCAGGAATCATTTCGCCTAACCTGAAAGCCTAAGTCAATCGTGGTCCTCGTCTTTGGTGTGAAATAACTGACCTTTCCATCAATTGCAAGCTCCTAGACGAAAGGCCATCGCCTCTTAGTGCGGTCGAAGCGCCTCTTGTGGGGGGCGTCTCTTCCTCGCTCTCGTAGTCATCGAGTAGAAATCGAGAGTCGTCGTCGGCCTCGGAGCAGCCTGGGCTGTCTGCGATTTTCTAGAACAGTGTTAGCAGATGATGCCGCGCATTCGTTGGTTGTCTATGGCAAAGCACACCCGTCTCTTGGAGCGAGAGTGGTCATTTTCGTAGCGCTGCTTTTGTCGGAGCTCCTTCTCACGAATGTTCTTCAACTTTGTCTCTTGCTCCGCTCTTTGCTCGACTAAAGCCTGTCGCTTCTCTCGCTTGGCGTGCTCTAGCACCCAGCCCGGCTCGTCCCCATCTACAGGCCATAAGCAAGAGCGTTTCCAACTTTCAAGACACTCAACCTTTCTTTCCTGCTGTATCATCATCAATACGCTGGCTCTGGAAGTCTCGGAGCCACGTGAGAGAGCCACATATGATACTTAATGATTTACCCTGTTACGTATCAACGCTGTGCCCTTGCTCTTGATGATTCTAAAAAATTAGGGGGAATAACAAGTGTATTGTAATTTTCTCGCAGCAGCGGCTTCCATCGAATGTGTCAATCAGAAAGCTGAGGACTTGAAAGCTAGGAGACGATTTGGAACAACACATACAGTGCCTAAATGTGAAAGTTAGAAGGAAAAAACTCGACAAATGTCGAGAGCATTCGAGACTGCGGACCTGTAGGAGACTCAAAGATTCCGATTTGACCCTCTGTGATGCAGTCATAGATCGCCTTCATCAGGGCATATTGGATGTCGTACGGTGTGTAAGGATGGTGAAAATCCATTCCAGTGAGGGCCATGTCTCATCGAGTCTGTACCATAACTTTACGATATGAAGCTTTGCAATGAGAATGAAGCCTGAGATCTGGATACTTCTTTTCATGTAGGGTTCTGCGATATCATCTTGATAGCCCGCATCTGGACCATTACCAAGTTCAACACGTTCTACTTCGCGCCTACTTGTACTTAGAAGTCAAGCTTGCGCTAGGCTTTGTTCACATCACCACTCTATATCGGCGATCACGGGGAATATTCAGCCAACGGACTGAAGATCAAGGACTGGATATTGCACACGCAACGAAAGTTCGACGACAAGGCTGTAGTAGAGTAACACCGAGTATTCCTCATGGTTAGGTGTCCAATTCACGTGGAGACATTATCATGGTTTCCCACGTGCTTCCTAAAATAGACTCTCAGGCTAGCCCGTTCCGGAACCAACACACGTTCAGCTGCTCCGTTGGAAATGATGCATACAGGCTTTGAAGGCTCAGGATTAACGTGAGCATGGTTACGACTTTCTTGTACATATATGAGGCTCAGCTATTCGTCTGTCTAGCTCTGTTTGGTGCTTATTCCCTTGCCATAAGTTGACAAACTGCCAGGTCCTCCTTTGTCTCCAAAGGCAGCCTGCTTCGCCTGAATGAACTTACAGACTGCTTTGTAAAGGATTCCAGCTCCGTGTCGCCATTTGGGAGTTGACCCCTAGGGCTCTATATAACATCCGTTTCTCAGCCTGGTGCTTAATTCTGCTCAATTAGCAGGTAAGAGGCCGCTGGTAAGGTCTCTCAGCGCCCGCGACCGAGCTTCAACAATCGCACCCTGACCTTGCTCCGTTCGTTGGCCACAGCTTAATGAATGGCATACAATCAAGCAACCTACATCCCTGGAGGGAATGACGACTTCTACCTCCCAGAGGTGATTTCACCAGCGCCGAAACGGTCAGTACCAGCGTGGACGCGCAAAATTTGCTACATAACAAGCAATCCGCTCGAAGGTACTGGGGCACCTGGGCTAATGGTTTCAACAGTGTAATGCCAGAAGTTCCTGGTAATATACAAGAGAATCTCGCCCATATTGAGCTGGACGCGGGTCCCGTCTGGAATCGGCTTTCCGGATTACAATCGCCTCCTCCCGCTGCCGAAATGCAAGGATCCCCTGCGCCGTCTTTCCCAAGCCGCAACTCGTCGCTCTCTACATTGGCAGATTGGCAAGCCCATAAAGGTGGCCTCACCCAGAATGGCCATGGAGGTAAAGAAAACGATGGTACAATGGACCGGCCCAGGTTCTCCCCTTTCCCTGCGCTCAAAATTCGTTCGCCCAACATACCTCCCTCTGATGAGGACCGAGAAGCTATATTGGAGAAGGCTCGGGAGCCAGTGCTCAATTCCAACGACCCAGAGATGCAATTGACCTGGGCTCAAGACGCGCTGGCCTACGTCGAAATAGCGATGCAAAACGAATTGCGAACTTCTAGTCGCGTTGGCTCACGACCTCAGACTCCGCAAACGGAACATCAGCTGCGAGTTGATGCGGTGAATGTCGTCTCGTTCCTAGCAGATCAACAGCACCCTAAGGCCGTCTTCATAAGAGGCATGTGGCTTGAATTTGGGAAGTTTGACTTTCGTATGGACCGCAAAGAAGCGTATCATTGTTTCTCAAGAGCAGCACAAAAGGGTTACGCAAGAGCAGAATATCGGATAGGCATGCAATTCGAAAATTCTAATGATCCTGAAAAGGCAATCAAACACTACAATCTAGGAGTCCAGGCTCAGGACTCCGCGTCGAGCTATCGGATGGGAATGATGCACCTTCTTGGGCAACACGGGCAGCCCTTAGATTATGAGCGTGGCGTGCAACTCATTAAATTCGCCGCCGAAACCGCCGACGAGAATGCACCGCAAGGTGCATATGTTTATGGCATGCTTCAGGCCCGGGAACTACCCCAAGTTGAACTTCCAGAGACTTGCCTGCCTTTTGACCTCGGTACCGCTCGATATAACATCGAAAAGGCTGCTTACCTCGGCTTCGCAAAAGCACAGACGAAAATGGGCGCTGCGTACGAGCTGTGCCAACTCGGGTGCGATTTTGAACCTGCCCTATCGCTACACTATAATGCATTAGCGGCTAGGCAAGGCGAGCCAGAAGCTGACATGGCCATTAGCAAATGGTTCTTATGTGGGTATGAAGGGTTATTTGAGAAAAGTGAAGAGTTGGCCTTCACATACGCACAGCGAGCAGCTCAGACTGGTCTTGCCACAGCCGAATTTGCAATGGGTTACTTCTTTGAAATTGGCATCTACGGTTCCGCTGATCTGAAAGAGGCAAAGTCATGGTACGAAAAGGCCTCCGAACATGGCAACAGGGATGCTGCAGGACGAATTGACGGCATAGCGCGGGCAAACACCTTGTCAAAGAAAGATCACCATGGCACCGCTATTGCCAAGATCCAGTCTCAATACGGCTCACATAGGGGCAAAAGACCTGATCGCTTCAAAACCCCAATTGCTCCAATGCCCACAATCTCTGACACGGGTGCCGACATGCCTGACTCCAGCCAGTATACGAAACGAACCGGTACTCCTCAGCGAAGGCCTCCTTCGGTGGCTCCGTATCCAGATGACGATGTTGCGCTGCAGCCTCGACCACCGTATGCCCCGACGATTCCCAGCCCAGATGTCAGGCCTAATCCGAATGGTCCATCAAGATCAGGTCTAGATCCGAATTACAAAGTACCCTCTTCTACGTCAATAGGGCCTCCCAGACCGTACTCTCACATGGAAAATGTCGATGCTGGACGAGGGAGAGGTGCGCCAGCAACAATCGTACCAAGTTCATTGGGACCACAGGGTTACAGACAGCCAACTTCTGGGCCAATCGCTCCTCACAAGAGTTTTGCCGGATCTGAAAGTGCGAGGCCGCAGTCAGCTGGCATTTCAATAGGCTATTCTGCTCCCTTAGACCCGACCGGCCCTGACGGAAGAAAGCGAATACAAAAGCGTGGCCCACCAAGCGGAGCTGCCACTTCCAGCAATTTACGTCCGTTGCCAAACCATTCAAACTCCACTGCGCTTCCTGACCGGACTACGGGCCAAAGACTATCGAGTCTTCCGCATTCGCGGACCTTTGCAAACGATGGTCGTACCCCGAACGGAAAGCCCGTCTCGCACGGAACACCATCTTCCAGTGCGCCGGGTCCACGACCAAGCACTGCTGTGCAAACACCTGGAACTCCGTCGGTCCGTCCAAACACTGGACCTTTACCACCACCGAAATTTCCGAGCAATGACCGGCCAACAGCAACCCCGCCGCCTAGTACTGCCGTGTCCAAACCTCCAGGCAAAGGACCGAAGACTTTCGAGGAAATGGGTGTCCCGCAAAGCAAGAAGGAGGGTGATTGTGTAGGTTCCATGCATCACTTGTGACCCTGAATAACGCTGACGGAAGGCTAGGTCATCATGTAACATATGAGGGTCAAGATTTGCATAGCGCACGGCGTTCATACCCAGGAAGTGGGACTGACTCTAGGAACTGCATGATCATCATGTTGGTTTACCTAAAGGGTGGATAGTTTATCATGAAAGTAGAACAACCGTATATGAATACCATTCACTTCGCCCGCTCGGTCAGGGCGCATTGCGCATCGTTGCCAAGACCAGGTGGAAATTTCCACTTCTCGCTTCATGTTCTCATACCACTCAGTCGATATTCCTATCAGCCGCCATACGTACGAGCATCCGTCCTAGAACACCCAAGGTAACCTGTCATTGAGACATGGCTCCACGGAAGGAGAAGACAGAGAAACCATCAGCCGATCTAGGTCCTGCAAACCATGGGCCAGTTACGCGGGTCGAATTACTGATGTACTTTGTGCAGGCTCCGCTTTGATAGTTGATTATCTCAGTCTTTTTCTCCATACCGGTACAATGTGGACTCAAGCTGACGTTCAGTGCAGAGAAGCAAAAGTTCGTTTCGTGCTAGCCCCGTCATCTACGGGCATGGGCTTACAAGAACGCTACTTCACAGCCGCCCTTACTCTGTAGGGCTCTGTTGCACAGTCTAGTGTCTCAGATGACTGACATTATACCGACGTCCAGGCAATAGAGGTCTCATCCAACCTTCACAATAAGGTTACTAAGAGTTTGAACGGTCCTGGTTAGCAAGCAGGCGTTAGCTGATGTATCCACAGCGTATGCCGCGAAGGCCCTAAAAGAGCTCTCTGAGCAGCAAGTCATCGCAAGCAAAGCATCTGGTAAATTTTAAGTCTTCCTAGCCGTTGCGTGGCAACAACTATTACATCCGCTCACTCCTCTGCAGGCAAGCAGTTCGTGTATCATGCCATTCAAGACTGCAAAGACGCCGCAAGTCTCGAAGACTTAGCCAACATGGACAAAGAAATTGCCTCGCTCCGGGACTCGATAGCGCTTTCCAAGTCAAATGAGAAGCTACTGAAAGCGGGTCTCGCCGCCGTCAACGCGACGCTCTCCACGGAAGATCTTCGCGTCAGTATTACAGGCCTCGAGCTTCAGCACACCGAACTTCTCGCCCGACTAGGCCCGCTCAGGTCAGGAAGCGTCAAGCCGGTGCTACCCGAGGATAAGGAAGAGACGGAGAAAACGTGGAGGCAGTGGTCGAGGAAGGCTGTTTCACGCAAGAGAATCTGCACGGACATGTGGAGCTATGCCACCGAGGAGTTGCCAGAGGGGCAAACGAAGCAGGAGCTGTGGGTAAGTGCTGACTGCTGTTCGTGGGGACTCCAGTCTGGGATCTCAGACACTGACCGAAGTCCACTGTAGGAAGAGCTAGGTATGGAAGAAGACGAATGAGCAGGGTCTCACCAACGGGACACGCATAGCTGCTGGAGGATGGCCCGGACAGCGAGTCTCTAGCGCATGGCTTGGAGCATCCACAACGGATCGTCACATAGCACACTCGCTTCATTGAGCTTGGATGGAAGTAATCGACGACCATGGAAGCGAGGGCAGCATGTATGCAATGAGATCAGCTACTGCACCAGCGCTTGAGCCAGGAGTCGTTGTCATGTTGTACTTCGAGCACCGTGTGTCGGAAGCAAGTCATTTGTCGTGGTAATCAAGGTTCGGAAGCGGACTAGATGAAATGTATCATCTGCTGTGGTGGAGGGCGCGTGACCCTTCCTTCCCTCCTTCGCCCTGATGAATAAGTACAGGGGGGGTTCGTTGACACAGCAATACAAGAGTGAATCGTAATGTCATGATCAGCGTCGTGATTGAAGATGCCTATTTCATAGATTTTGAACGGTTGGATCATCGACAAGGAGGACTAAGGAGCTCTGCTACCTTACTGACATGTAGGTACGACGTACCAATTCCGGGGCCCGCGGCTAGAAAGTAGCCTCCCAAGGTCCGCCTTCTAGGGGAGAATTAGGGAGCCAATCGTTCAATTCCGGCCTGCCTGTCACCCCGTTTGCATTGGAAAAGCGGCATTCGTCCCTCTCGTTCACTTCCCCCTTCCCAGCCATCAAAACGCCATTTCGAGGCTCGCACGGACACTTCGTCAAACTTTGCCCTTGCTATCCACTCTCTTCGCAATACGCGACGACATCGCTGGCGACTGGGGACCGCCGTCTACAGCTGCTCGCCCGCAATGGCCACTTTCCTTCCTCGATCCCACATGTCCCAGCCCCGCCAAGATCTACCTCCGGGCTCTCCTCCAGATCAAGCCATGTTCCACATGCATCACGTTCCGCAAGACCCCCCGTCGAATCCCTTTCGACCACAGCATCGCACTACGGCTGACTACAGGGCCAACGGCACCCCGGCCTTTACGAATGGTGATGGCCCTTTACCAATGCCACCGGGACCCCACGCTCGCGTGGCGAACGGAGGCCCGAGACATAGAGCTACTGTCAGTGGCCCGGTGTTTGATGGTCCAAGAAGCCCACCGAACACCAAAAGTACGTTCACACGGTTCTCAGACGACACAAACATTGAGTGCTGACCCGCGCGTGCTCAGACACCTCGCACGTGCCATGCAAGTTCTTTCGATCTGGGCAATGTCAAGCAGGCCAAGCTTGCCCATTCTCCCACTCCACCGACATCTCAACCGTCGACACACCATGCAAATACTTCTCAAAGGTACGAGGCTTTTCAGGACATCACTATTCCTAGTTTCGCGCTGCGACTTGCTGATGGGCGTGCCAGGGCAATTGCAAATTCGGCACCAAGTGCGCCCTGGCCCATGTCCTTCCAAACGGCCGGCGAGTCAACAGGCCCCATGGCGGTGTTGGAGGACATCTCAATCTGGGCGGGAGAGTGGACCCCCAGACCCACCATCACCAAGACTCTGCCCTTGCGAACTCACTTCTAGCTCAGCAAGCGAACGGCCACCCCCAAGCCTTCAATCACCAATTCTCTCAGCTAGGCGACAGTGAATACGGTCCTCATACCACCATACCCAGACCTTACGAGATCCCTTCGATAGACACGGGGTACGCTTCGCATCCCGAATCTGCCTACGGCTCGCCTCGAGATGACACACGTCTACCGCTGTCTCCGGTTGCTCATCTCAGCGCGCTCGACGCACCTATGCCTGCGTCATTCGATAGTCAAGGGATATCTTACATGGCAAGGCACGGCCCAGTCGCAGCTTCCGTCCCCTCGAAATTTGGTCTTGAGTCACCTTCCCATTCCTTACCGAAGAAGGCTGTCATACCCGCCGAACCTGTACGGAACGTATCAGAATATGCCCACGGCAAGGATGCTCGCTCAAGAGCAGCTAACATCGGATCGTCACCACTCACCTCAGGAGATGAAGGGCTCGGCCAGCGAGTAATGCACTCTCAACGGAGGACGAAGCCAAAGATGATGTCTGCAAGCCTGCCGAGGGGACGTGCCAACGACGACTGGGACGAACAGTTCATCTTCGGCGGCGAAGAGGATTTCCTGCCAACCAGCTTACACGACCTTCTTACCCCGCAAGAGAAGATGCGGAGACTCTCCCGGACAGAGCACGAAACAAGCTCTCACCGGGAACAACTCAGCGGCATCGGCATTCCCGCAGATCCATCAGGCAAATTTGGTTCCCCCAGCGGAGCAAGCCCCTCACGGTACGGTGCACTCTTCGCCCGCCAAAAGCAGGAGGAGAGCAACAACGCCGCTCACAACTCAGCATTCGGCCACGTCGGCTCCACGCTACGCAAAACCTCGCTCCAGCCAGGCCCGAGCCCCAGCCTCCGCGCCACCTCCAATCCCAACGTGTCCGGCGATATGTCGCCTTATTTCGCCAGCCCCGCCCGCCATTCCACCATGTCCGGCCTCTCGCAGCAGCTCTCACACACCCGCCTCGCCTCGCGCACCGATCCTCCCTCATCCCATGAGCCCCCGAACGGCCTGCACCCAAGCTCGGCGCGCCACGCTTCATACACCATTGGACGGCCCGAGCTGCGTAACGTCTCGTCGTCGAGTTTCGGCACGGCAAGAATCGACGAGGAGTCGGTGGAAGGCGTCTTCAGCATGGAAGAAGACGAGACGCTCAACAAGCGGTACAGCGGCGGCTGGCAATCTGCCTCATCTGGCGGGAAAGACTCGCCTCGGACGGGCCCTGTGGGAGGGGTAGCCAGGCGGTAAGCCGAGGATGGTGTAGGGCCCCCACAAACGCTGCTCCTATCACGAGCGATTGAGTTCACGAAGACAGTCTCTACAAATAAATTTCTCTCGGACGGATTTGAGCACATGCAGGAAAATCAGCATCCATCAAGTCCGAGCCCAATTTCTAGCGATATTAGCGAAATGATACCGAGGATCCTAGGATGTTTTGTTGGGGAATCTTGCGGATAACGATGCATGGATTCATGGGATGAGAAATACCAAGGTCGAGGGTTTACATATGGCCCTCTAAGATTTCTTCGATATAGACGGAAAGCGACGGCATCAGGTACATAGAAATACTCGACATTCGTGCACATGAAAAATGCAAGATGTTCATGTTGGCAGCTTCTAGCATCTGCAGTATGCTGCTCTATATCTCCTAACATGAACTATGAGGAGGAAACGCTGTTGAGGCTTCACGATTGAGGTGTGATCATACGCTACAAGACGATGTGAAAGGGAAGGTCTGATTTCCGAGCAAAGGGAGCCCATGATGACCGCTTTACTGATGGCTGGGGGGAGGTCAAGAAGTGACTTGAAATGGCACATATGTACTACAGACCTTGAGCGAGGAGCGCGTCGTAAAGGCGCCGCTGTATGGAATAATACATCTCTGATACTCTACATGAATCTACAAGTCTACCCCCAAACCAATAGCGATGCCAAAGTCCACTTCTACAACTACAACTCATCCTTAACATCCCTCCCCGTCTGACGCTGCTCCTCCTCCCCACCCTCCAACTCATCCCCCACACCCTCTCCCAGCTTCGGTCCTCCATCCCCGTCTCCATTTCCCTCCTCCTCCGACTTCGCCTCCTTGGCCTTCCTGAGCACCTCCGCAATCTCCTCATCGTAAACCGTCCACTCAGGAACCTGCCTCCTCGCCCTCTCCAGCTTCGGCTCCTTCGTCTGCGGGTTATTACACAGATCAATCGTCCTTGCCACCCCCAGACTCTCATCACTGCACCACGTCTCGCACCACAGCCACTCCTGCGGCAGGCTATGGATCTTCAGCTGATGCTGCATATGGTTCGGCAGATCCTGGTCCAGATTACTCAAGCTCGCCGGGTCGGCGGACAGCTGGTGGTACTGCTGGCGCAGGCGGTCGCCCGCGGCGATGGCGCGGAAGAGCTTCAGGTCGACGACGTAGAGGGCGCTGATGTGGTAGGGCAGGCCGCGCAGGTAGGTGGCCCAGTAGCCTTGCTTCCAGAAGCGGAAGCCCTCCATCTCGGTGCGGGAGTCGCACATGGGGGTGAAGCCGTAGGGGGCGCCGCGCAGGTCGTGCTGCACGAGGGCGTGCATGTCGGTGCGGACGATCTGGTCGGCGTCGACGAAGATGACCTTGTCGAGGCTGAGGGGGAAGAGCACGTCGAGGAAGAGGATCTTGTAGCCCCAGATCTCGCGCTGTTTTTCTTTTTGGGCGCGCAGCCAGTGCGGCCATTTGTAGGTGACGAGGGCGTAGCGGAAGTGGTAGTGGGCGGCGAGGTGGGGCAGGGAGCGCTTGAAGGAGGGGGAGAGGAATTGCTCGATGAACCAGAATTTGACGGTGCGCGTCGTGTGGCGCATGACGGACAGCATCATGATGTTGAGCATGCGCTCGTAGAGGTGGCCTGAGGCGACGGAGAAGATGTTGATGTCGGCTTGAGACTCCTCGGAGGTGGTGGCGGTGGAGGGGTTGATGCCGACGGAGGAGAGGACAGAGGAGGCGTATTTGGTGGCTTTGGAGAGGTAGGCTTGCGCGGTGGATGGTTTGGTGTCTTCTTCGAGGACGTCTTCATTTTCTTGCCCTGGGTTGCGAGAGAGACGGGGGTAGAGGGTTTTTCCCTGGAAGGAGAGGAGTGCGATGTCGGTACTTGTATCACCAGGTTGTGGGCTGTAGCCTTTCTGGCCAGCGCTGTCGATAGTGAAGATCTGGGTACTGCGGCCGGGCTGAAGGCGGAGGGACCAGTATCCGGGATTCGCTTTGAACTGAAAGTAACCGAGATTCGCCATGATAATGGTGTCGGCGAAGTGAGGGTCTTTCTCTGTGCCGAGCAGCAACTGGACGCCGCGAGGGGGTGGACCATTCGTGGTGTCACGAGAATGGCCCTCGACCAGGATGTGCTCGAGTTCATAGATGGCGTCTACGTCGGATCCGTCTTTGAGTGCACTGAGCTTTATATTGTCGAGATCATGGACAGACTCTTTGGGTGTCACGAGCCAGGCTGGTGGAACATCGAGTCCTAGATTGAGAAGGGCTTCTTTGGGAACACCTTCAAACGTGGCGCGCAGGTTACGTAGTTCCCCATCCTCGGTAAATGATGGCTTTGCGTCGAGTACGTGACGATAGAACCGCTTGATGGGAAGTTCCTGCATTCTCTCTCGAGGATTGAGGAACATCCTCAGGTATACGCCGTCTAGCTCAGAGAGCACCTTGAGCATTGGTATCCATCGTTGCGCAACCTCGCTTGTGGGATCTATTGATCCAACTAGATGGATTGAGGCTGTCTCTACGTCGCCGGAAGAGATCATGGTATGATTCGACTGCCACTCGTTGAATTGATCCATCCTTAAATTAGAGGCAGACTCGAAGATGCCCTCCGGTATGTCGGATTGCATGGAGAGAGCAATCAGCGATGAAAGTATAGCGCCATCGAGAGGCGTTCTTACACGCTCATCGAAGCCAAGCGCTGAGAGAGCGATATTGGCCGGGCTGTGTCGTTTCGCATCCTCATATTTCAGCAGCTGCTCATAGTCGCTAGCCGTAAAAAGGTTTGACTCCGGGATCGGTCCTACAACTCTGCCATTGATCACAATGCCAGATTCGCCAGGCTGGAGACCGAAGGATTCGGTGAGAGGTTGGGTATATTCCCAGAATGCGTCAGCCATGCCTGTCGCCTCTTGACTTTGTTGTTCCTTTTCGGGCTTGAGCACCGTGTTGGATGTCTCTCTGAGCATCTCTGGGGTGACTCCATAGCCCTTCGCCAGTACGTTTTTGTGTAGCGCAGTCGAAAAGTGGGTCGACGACGTCCCCGGATTGTGCAGTAATCTGATTTCGACATTCTCGTGGGTCTCAACGAGATCAAGCGCTCGTAATATCAGTGTCACACCATCATTGGAGTTTAGGTCGGCGACCAGAATTAATTGCACGGGAAGCTGCGTTGAGCTTTGCTCTCTTGCAAGAACGTAAGGCATCCTTTGGTAGATGTTCTCATGTTTCCTAAAGATACTCCCGATGTCGAGAACCTTGACATTGTCCTCATCTTCGGGAATGATCAAGGGGTTTCGATGAGTGGTTGCTGTTTCGAGCAGCTGACCGGCGAGCCAAGTATCCTCGGAAATGCTTTCTTCATATACCAGACGTTGGAGAAAACGCATGTCTGCATCGATTCTTGTACTCATGGCCTGCAGCCAGCCTTCATTTCGAGGCAGCGCAACACCGTTAGCCATATATAACGGAGAGCCATTATCAGCCCCAAGCCTTTTTAGATAATTTCCTGTGGCTTCCACTCGGCTTCTCTGATCTCCTGAATCGAGGACAGATTGATAGTTCATAGCGACTTGGTCTCGGCGAAGCTTTTTGTCTTTAACAGTAGACTCGAAAAGAGACCTGTCGCCTGCCAATGTCTTTTTGCCATCTAATGACTGTGTGCGTAGGTCAGTATCTTCAAGTAGAGACGTCGGAATGGGCGCCTACATGAGCCAAATATGCAAGAACAACAGAGAGACCATATGTGTCTTGTAGATGATAGATAATTGCAGCTTGGTCTTTCCGAGCTTGCGAGCTAACACTAGGAACAACGCCGAAGCGTATAGGCACCGTTCGCTTGACAAAAACCGAGATACTCTCCACAAGCAATTCCACGTCTTTGGGGTCCGTGAAGTCAAGTGGAATTATCACGTTATGGATATCGCGCCGAATCTGGGGCAATTGACCCGGAAAAGTACGTTGCAGGAGGGCGCTGGAGTGAGCGGGCCAATTTTCGTAGCGCTTGTCTTTTTCGATATCGTTGAGCCATATGATGACTTTGCCACCCTCGATCTCATCTCTATAATCATAGCGCTGAGCCTCGCCTTCAACCTTGGCCTTCGTGATTGCAGAGTGTGACAATAATCGGACGACCTCTGAGCCGGAGAGCCCCAAGCCTTGCAAACTTTTCACTAGATAGCGTTCACGCCGCATCGATTCCAGAAGTGCAAAAGCATTCATCTGCCGGGCCTCAATTTGGGCACCGTTCATCCAAACAATGTTGTAACCTGCAGGTAGCAGAAGCTCGCGGTTGCTGCGATGCTCTTCCACAAGACTCGTGGAAATGTTCCTCTTAGTAATTGCTGAAGAATGCTTTGGAAAATCCTGGGAGACCTTCATCAACGTATCGAAAGGATTTTCGCTCGACATGATAAAGCTAGCTGTCTTCAGACCCAAGCCTAATAGCTCTGTTGCCGAAAGGGGCTTCAGGTCTGCTAGCTCCTCATTTTCAAATACAATCTCTTGCGTCTCCGCAGCCGATGCTTCAGTTTCTGTGATTTCGTTCCCCGCGTCCCTGTCATCAATGACAATGTAGTCGGTTCTCTTCAGGGCAAGTTCCACGCCATACCCATTCACCACTAGTGACTTCTCGGATGTTGCGAGCGGTCGCCGATATCGAATTCGATACGAAGTCTGGCCATTGCGCGCAGTTCGACTGATGGTTTGATGGAATTGGGCAAAAAGCGGCGAATTGATGTCTGCATATAGGATCGAAGGAGGTGGCCAAGCGTCCGATGTCTCCCCTAGAATGCGATCGAATGGAAGAACTTCTGGTGGCCTAACCCTCACATTAGTCGGTTTCTGCGCAAATAATGTTTCCTAAATTTACCTTCTGGATCTTATATCTTGCTGTGCTCTGTCTAGAGCCGGCGAACAATATTGCTTCCCATGAAAATGCACCCATACTGGACATAGCGCGTCTTGCGCAACCATCAATGAGGACTCGACGGAAGTGTCATAATATTGGTAGTGGGCTTCTATGCGTGGAGCAGCTGAATGTATAGAAAGTGCGAACTTGAATGATGCTAGAGCATCTGCTTCTATCAGATGACCATCGTCTTGCAGGGTCTTCAGGAATGTGGTGTAGAGTTCTTGGTCCGTGGCGCACTCGGCGAAGTGCCCTCCTGCGATGCGGTCGAGGAGGGGAAAGTACGCTGTAGAGTTCTCTTCTGTCGCAGTCTCTCTGATCGTAATCAGCATCTCAGCTCGCTCAATCAGGGATTATCGGATGGGCATACAAGAGCTCAAGCAGGTAGGGAGGCGACTTGAATGAAGCCTGCAATTCGACGTTGACATTTGGACTGGCAACAACCCGCTGCAGGGCTATATTGGATGTACTCAGCAGGGCTACAGCGAGTAGCTCGCCTGGAAGCTGAAGCAGTCGCATCTTGTTTGTTCTCTCGTCACCGTGACACCCCCCAAAGCTAGTGAAAGCTTAGATTACGAATGCAATCTCGTAGGAAAAAGAATGAAAGACTGGTGTGATCCTCTGTACATGTACAAGCATCGTGTCCATTAAGTCACGAGACAGAGAAGACTATGCTGCTACTCAATGGCTCCAGAGTGGGAAACGTTCTGCATCTTTCCACTTCGACCTCTTTGGTACCTTACCTGAAGAGGCCACATATTGATCGGCTCGCGCCCGACCGCGCCTATCGGCCCGCCCCGCACTTACATTAGGCAGATTTAATCGGATGTGGGGACTCCAGCGGAGTATTCAATATTTGGTGTCGAAAACAGTGATATCTCATTACTATTATGTTTACCAGCACGATGAGCGGTGATGTGACCATGAAGCGAGCGGCTACGTGCTATCCCGCAGCGCACGGCTGATAGCGATGCCAAGCTGGTGTCATTTCTATGCACAAAAACACTAAAGTACTTCATTCAATGCAGCTTTCTAGCCTGGGTCAGAACGTGCCCTTAGACGGATTAGACTTCGAGCCTTGCCCTGCTCTTCACCCGGGTTGGGTTATTTCGAGCACTCGCTTCTGGCGAAGTCGGTGATCAAGTCTGCAATGAAATACAGAATCGGAATGCCACTTTGTCAACGGGCCTGTGCTGGGCGAGATATTCAACGTTTTATCATGATAACGTCAAAGCCTTTGCACTTTGCCCTCCAGCAGTCTCTCGACCTTTCCGCGTGCCACAATTTGCAATCCTCTTCCAAAGTATGTGTTCCGGGAAACCTCCCTAAGTTAGGTATTAACCCTTCCATACAGGACAGCACCGCGTACACCACTCCAAATCGGCTTGCTTACAACCAGATCCAAAATCGGTCGCCTCACCTTCCTAACACAATTTCACGGTCCGTTTGCGAATGACACAGGCCTAGCGTAACAGGGCTATCTCGGAGCTTATTATTGCCGTAATTGCAAGCCACAGAAAGAAAAGCAGAGGGCTTGATCAAGGATCTGAAGGCTATCTCAAAGGGATGCGAGAAATGCAATCGAACTGACCTTCAAGTTAAGGCTTCAAAAGCTCTGCGTGATTTCAAGGCGAGTCATTTTTCTTGGATCTTACCGAGGCAGCAGCCATCACAGTCTCCATCCCGCCGATAGCTTATGTTGGGAGATATCTCTCAGCCTGCGCGGTTGAGAGGATCTTTTGTATCCGATAATCTGCGTGATTTGAGGGACCCCATTATAAGTGGCGCGGTTGTGAAGTCACTGTCACACTCTTCATCCAGCCGATAGCTTATGTTGGGAGATATCTCTCAGCCTGCGCGGTTGAGAGGATCTTTTGTATCCGATAATCTGCGCGATTTGAGGGACCCCATTATAAGTGACAGTGGTGATAGAAGAAGATCTTCTTCGGTGAGATTGAACCTCCTGGCTAGGAGATATCTTTCAGCCTGCGCGGTGAGGGGATCTTTTGTATCCGATAACCTGCGTGGTTTGAGGGACCCTACCAAGTGGTCTCACCAAGACTCTTCTGTGACATTTATCTTCTTCGATGAGATTGAACCTCCTGGCTAGGAGATATCTTTCAGCCTGTGCGGTTGAGAGGATCTTTTGTATCCGATAACCTGCGTGGTTTGAGGGACCCTACCAAGCGGTCTCACCGACAAGACTCTTTTGTGACGTTTATCTCCAGAGGAGACATCTCTCATTCCTGCGTGGTTGAGGGGGTTTTCTACATCCGATAATCTGCGTGATTAAAGGGGCCCTCGGAGATCCCTCTCCGGCTGCTGCTTCTTGCAATGGATACTCACTTCTCTTAGATTTATCGAACTGGATACGGGCCGAAATCTGGAGAGGCGAAGCCATTGCTGTAGCCATCCGCCGAGGTGTAGCCCGACTGCGAGACGGCACAGCCCGGCAGAGTGCTGATCTTGGACACCATCAGCGTGAACTGGCTATTGGTCTCGTTCGCCCACAAGGTGGCGTTCGGATTGTCGCCCTCGTGGTACCACATTGCGGCTGACGAGTTGGCCGCCTGCTCGTTTGAGACGACAGAATCTCCGTAGGTGGCTGCGGACTCAGAAGACCAGAATTGCGCACCGGCGAGGTTTTGCCCGTACATGTCGCCATTGATGCCTATAACGGGTCCGCTCTTTCCCTCCATGACATACTCGCTAAAGAGGGTCGCAGCGTCCTTCTCAAGCTCCATGGACCAGATCATGCTGGGGGCGGAGTGGTTACGCCGGTGGATATTATGGTATTAGAGGAATCAGTCTGCCAGAGAGTCGTCCGCCGGCGTGGCGAGCGGGGCAATGCGGCTGACGGAGAGTTGCACTTTTGTCAACGTGCGTCTGCGTGGTTGTGCTGGGCGCCATAGAGTTGCCTCCAGGACCAACACCGGGCGTCACAGGTAGACCGGTAACGTAGACGGTCACGCCCGAGGGTGGAACGAGGACGGATGAAGCAGATGGGGAAATGGTAACATCGCCCATCGGAAACTGCTCCCCAATGGCCGGAGCCGACGACGTGCCCTTCGAGGTAGCCGATTCTATTGGTGGTGAAGTTACCGTTACTGAAGACATGGAGACGACCGCGCTAGTCACTGGGCTCGATGGCGCTTATTGCGTAGTTGGCACACTCGAGCTGGCTGGAGACTCGGAGGGCACCCTGCTTGAACCACTCGACGAAGCCACGGTCGGCAAGGCACCGGTAGCGGAGTCGCTGATGACTGAGTGGGGGATTAAATTTACGGGTCATCGAGCCAGCGCTATATAGGCCTGCATGGTCAGCCCAGTGGCCACAGTACCATGTTCTAGTCACTGTCTCCGAGTCTGCACACCGCTCGTCGACAGTCACTGTTTGCTGCTGAGCTCGTAAGGGAGGACACGATGGTATGGGTGGGACGTGGAGTACCATCGAGGGAGGATCCATATGCTCAGTGTACTGAGTCCAGCGGCCTGGGATGGAGCATAGTTCGCCACAGTACCCCACGTTCTTGGGATATAATGGGAGGCGATGACTTGCAGAACGAAGACAACAATAAGGGATATCCAGACTGCCAGTGTGGAGACACGCCGCGAAGCGTGGACCACCAGGGGGCAGGCACAGGCGATCGACCCTATGAGAAAGTAATCTGCATTGAAAGGTTTCCGGTTCAATCGAGTGACAAGCAAGCCTATAAGGTGATAGGCCGCAAGCGCGGTACAGCATGTCAGTCGTACCCATTGCTTGGATAGTATTTCTTCAATCGTGGTGAAGAGATCCCGAAAGAGAGTCCAGCTTGAGCGGCTCGCTGCTTGGGGTGATTGAGTGTCGTGGCCTTGCATTAACGGTGCTCGGTTGCTAGAAAGAGATGTGGTATCCAATGAATAATTATCAGTAACAGATGAAGGCATTAGCACAGATGTGTATGGTGGAGGAAGTTCCTTGGGAGAAGACATCTTTGTTTAGGTCAAAACGGGTTTTAGATAATGGTTGGTTTTTGGCAGCTGCGACAGAGATTTTAAGAGCGTGAGTTAAGTTGTGTCACGTTGAGGGTGATTCGGGAAAAGCCGGGAGTGCCCAACAGGAAGGATCCACATGCTCGGTGTACAGAAATTTTTGCGGCATACGAGTAGACACAGTAACGCCGATGCATTGTTAATGGGCCTTTACCTAAATGTGAAGCCAGCGGTCAGCCAGATTCAGAAACGCTCGACAAGACGAGGTGATGTTCGGAATTTGTCACGAATGTATTGAATCCAGAATGCAGATACAATCACAAGCCTTGTCAATCTATGCCCTCTTGACATGCAGCATGAGTTCATCATTTCCATCACGCAGCGTTTTATCGAAATCTCTGCCCTTCGCTCGCTTAGGCCCGATGACAGGATGTTGCCTCTATGCACGCTCTATCAATTTTTCAACCCCTCTTTGAGCGCATCCGTATCAATATACTCGTCACTCTCTCGACTGGATGCGGTCGACCACCTCCCCATCATGCCTGGTACCAAGCTCCTCGCACTCATCGATCTGTACCTCGACATGCTTTTTCTGACAACACCCAAAGCAGTACCTCTTTCGGTTGACATCCCCCCATACGGACAACTCCATGAGGGCATCGTACGCAAAGTCTGGAGTGCGGTACAAGAATTCCTGGAAGCCCTTGATCTTGGCCACGAACTTGATGTAGTCTATCGTGGGGGTTCTCACAAGTTCGCGAAGCCGATCAGTGTCTCGTGTGTTGTTGTAGACGTCTTCGGTCAGGATCAACTGCTCTTCCGGGCTCATTCTTTTGAAGTTCGATACCCTGAACCGGGCCACACACACATCCTTCAGGCCCTGCATGTCGTACTTCTCCGCAAGGACATGCATGGCGATGGTCAACTTGGCTGGGTAGAGGCGGCATTGCTTTGTTTTGTATGAATGCCCCTGATCGTCGTCGTGGTGGTTGCACGTCTTGACAAATGGTGTTTCTTCCCATTGTAGTGTGTACATGTCTATTACACGAGGTCAGCAATACTCCTCTCCGAAAACCTCAAGCCTCTAAGATATATGTCAAGAGCATATGCTCTTGGGACATGTTGAAAACTGTACCATAAATGACGGAAAGAAGGACATAAGAAGCACATTGAACACTTACAGTCCATCATATGCTGTACCAACACCTCGTCTTCCTCCTTGAGCTCAACGACATCTGTTGTTCCCTCCTATTTGAACCGACTTGAGTATCGTGCATATACTCATCTAGAGTCCTCAACATACTTTGAAGTCTCCTTTGCAAGCCAGTTCAAAAAAGCCGGAGTGCGTGCACACAAGTGCCTTCTGGGTTTTCCACGAGCTACCGTTACAGACGATGGTGAGGTCTGTAAGGGCGTCTGAAAGCCTGAGCCTAATAATTATATCAGAGGTAGTTCTCGCTCAAGATGAGGCACTTTTACTTAGAAACCGCATGGAGAAGATCAGTGGTACCGATGTTGATATAGCCATTCTCCTCCATCGTCGCCAACATATGTGCTGTTCTGCCAAGTTCTTCCCTCATCGCTGTGCCCGGAAGCCTTGCGAGCTCTTGTTCCTCGGAGTCGTTCATCTTGGTAGGTATTCAAGGTCGATGGTAGACGGAGGGGACCGATGGGAAATATCGAGCTAGGTGGTCTTCGAGGAGGAGAAGAAATGTGAAGTACGGCGGTATCTTGGAAAGTAGTGGTAAGGAGAAGAGCTAGATTATACATCTTTATAGCTAAATGGTCTATATACCATAATTTATCCAAGACGTTACTCATCGAACACAAATAGGAAATGGCACTGACTCTTAACCCAATTAATCGGAACATGGAGTCAGAGCGTGGAATACATGATATCTGCGTATACTCTGCAGCTGCAAGGATTGAGAATGAGACATCTTACAATACCTATCCGTACCCTATGTTTTATCACGGCACGGTGCTGCTAAGGTGACGGGCCTCGTCAAGACGTTCTCCCACCACACTCGATGGACATCAATAACGAGATGTGCCGTGGCAAGCTTTTACCTTACACGTTACAGACCTTACACCTATTCTGTGCTCTGACATTCACGCCGTAACACATGCTCATTAGCCAGAAATCGTAATGACTGCGTTTCAAGTGAAGAACAAAAGCGTCTTCGAAGAATGACCTGGGAAGGTGGCAGCTTTGGCCGACTGAATGTACCTCGTTATGTAGTCAAAACTTGGCACTGTGAGCTATGCTAACTTCGCAATCAGAAGAGCAATGAGAAAACTTTTCGTAACAAAAATAAAGCCCTCATAGAGACAAGTAAAAACGTTCCATAAAGTTTCTCGATTCGAGTATCATTTGATAAGATACGTTGGTGGTAATGTGTTGAAAATCACGATTTGTTAAGCCCCACAGTGCCAAGTTTTGACTACATAACGAGTGTACCCGACTCATCTAAATTAAGTTTAGTGTCCTTGGCATCGCGAAAATGACACGCTACTGTAGGCGCGTCGTGTGTGACGCGCCTGTAGAGCGAACGCCGGAATAGCTCTTGGACGTTGAGCTCATAAGTACATGCTGAGAGGGAGAATCATGGAGCACGTCATTGTGTCGATGGAAGCGCTTGCCGAAAGAAATGACCGTTCATACCCAGGTCTGAGCGCCGAATGACAGCGAAGGGTGAAAGCCATCATTACCATGCATGAACACAATGTACTGTACTACTCAGGAGACCAGCTCCCCTCCGAGCTCCATGCCGAGACCAGTCTCCTTCCCTAACGAGCCTCGATCAACATTGCTGAGATTTGGACTCCCGCCCGGGGGTAGAAGGGATTCGAAATTCAATCTTCGTCTCGCCTCTCTTGCAGCCAACGGTGTCTTCGCAGGGCCAGGTGTGCGGCCGCCAAAGGCACCTTGAGCTGGACTTGGTGTAACGTTGACAAAGTCAGCGAAATTGAAATTTTGGCCCGGGGTACTGAACCCTGCCATGAAACCGCCCGCCCCAGGCGTTGACATCAAGGACGACGGTAGAGCTTGAGCGTGCGATGGGGGCGTTGACGGGGCAAAGATCCGGGGCTTCGCTCCAGGGTGCGCAGGAGATGGTGAAGTCGCAAGATACATCAGAAGATCCGCGCCCTCTTCCCCAACGGCGTTGCTGCCGCGGTTTTGGGTCGCACGGGAGCGAGACGGGGGAGGAGTGCGCGGCGGTGATGAGTGGAGTTTGGAGTTCATGCTGAAGGAATGCTGAGAGCGGTCATGGTTGTCGATTTCACCGAAGGTTGGTGAATCGGGTATGGTGGTTGTCTCAGACACGAAGGATAGGTTTGGCCCGTGCGAGGTGGAGAATTGGGAGGTTTTACGATTGATGCTCGGAGAAGACTGCGGAAGACCATGTGCTGTCTTCCAAGAGCTACGAGATAGTTCTAACGGCGGTGCCATTGATTGCGTCCGGGCTCGCTTGTGTGTATCAGGACGTGTGCTACTTTGGATCGAGATAGAGTCGAACGGTGTTCGTTTCGGGCGACGCTTGGCGATCTCGGATCGGTAGATGTCATCAGAGAAAAAGGGAGCAGTAATTGGAGACGAGCCTAGGGTGCTCGAGAACAAGCGACGCTCGGACGTCGTTGAGGAAGTATCGGAGGAGGTGGCAGTGCTTGAGCTTGGTCTTTTCCTTTTGATTGAGCTGGCTACATGGGCCTCGACGAGAGTGAAGCTCATGTTCTCGAGATCGTGCTGGGTTTTGTAGCTGGCCAATGCAAGCCGATCCTGCAACTTCCGAGCCATCTGTGAAATATACCTGTTAACTCAGGACGTTAGGGGAGCAATACCCCCTGGGAAGATACAGGGTGTTCTACCTTTGCAACCTCCACTCGGCGGAGCACTTTGTCGACTACATGTTCCGACGTCTCGTGCTGAACAGGAGAAGCAGACATGATGCTCATGATATAGGAAGGGTGCCAATGCTCGCTAATCGGCTTCAGACTCTTGGAAAGCGAATCGGGGAGGGCTGAAGACCGGACGGCGGTAAGACGTAGGATGAGGGGTCTAGTCCCACAGCTGCTTGCTCGACAGGAAAGTCGAGAGTAGCAATTCAGAGGGTCTCGACTGCTTGGAGTAGGAGCATTGTTGGCTATTCTCAGGATCACAGTGTCAAAGGGTGTGTGGAAGAATCTGATCAAATATGCTGAGGGGAATAATGAGTGGGAAGGAGGTTGGATGGGATCCAGATTCACTTAACGCGACTGCATCGCGTTAGCGCCTTCGCAAAGACGGCCTCAATTGGCCGTCGCATAAGGTACTCTGCCTTGGTCGTCGGACGGTTTCACCTCCGCAGACAAGCCAGACTGTCCATCAGTACTCAATTCGCTGCAAGCCTATCTGTGCTAGCAATTAACCGTCGCTGCACGTCATCCAGCAGCTCACAGCCCGCCTGGACCACTCCTTTCTCTACGTAGATACACGACGCAGATAGGGAGGTTTATTTGAGATATCCAGATAATTTTCGTATTCGAGAACTGATTCTCGACCGAGTAGCTTATCATTCTAATGTGAGAAAGTACAGTGTTCTCCGTAGGTGGGCAGTGACTGCTGTTCGGGATAAAGATAGCCTTGCACTAGCCTCGTCACCACCCTTGACAAGGAAAACGTCAAGACATCAAATCCCCAGTCCACTCATTCGACACGTTGCCACAGCTTTGCTTCCCACACTCTGCCTGTCGTTTCAGCAAAGGCTTGTCAGTAATCTGGCACCTGCACAAGTGTACTACTAGGCTACCTTCCAATCCACCGTTGCTCCACGTAGGTTGTTCCTAGTTTTGGCAGCAATGTCACCTTGATGCTTTCACATTCCAAACGGTCTCATTCCGCGGCCATTGTTCCTCGTAAAGGCAAGACATCCTTCGTGGGCACCTCTTGATGCCTTTTTTCAAAGATCTCCGCCGGCGAACGACCAGTTCTAAGCCCAACAGAAGCGGAGTGAACGGATCGCCGCCTGGTTCTGACGGCGACTCCAATGCCACGGTGCCTACAACAAATTCCTCGTCCACATTGAATTCTGCGTACGGCTCTTCGACCCCTCCATCTACAGTCCAACCGCACATGTCCGCGCCCAACCTTCCTCTCAGCAGATCTGCAAGCGCGTTGAACCCTCCTCCACAGAGACCCGTTGCTGTGAGCATGTCAAACAGCAGACTCAGTGCGATGGTATGACAATGAACAAGGGGAGGGCCAGCGATGTGCTGACTCGTCTAGGGTTCAGGCGCTCCGTCAATCAATGGAAGCTCTACACCACGAACTCCAGCTTCCCCGTTCGCGCCCCAAATTGTGTCTATATCAGAGAACTCCTGGGTGAGTCCCACCGACCATTCGACCAGAAGGTTCAAGGAAACTTTGTACTGATCCTGACTCGGTTTTAGGTTCACCAGAAGGTCCTTCTCGTTTACGGACATGTGGGCGAACCTGATAAGCAAGCGCTAGACGGGACCTTGACTGTATTTCACCACCAAGAAAGCTTTCCGCCAACGTTTTGGCCTGTTAGCGACTCCCACTTCAAAGCTTTGATTCATCTAAGTCCAGGCCCTAACCGGTTGCGCTTTGACTTCAATTCTCCCAAATTAGCTAGCAACAATTCCTCGGTGCCTGCACACTCGATATGTTTCAGTCTCAACTTCCTTCCGCTGGTTAATGCACCGCCGTTACAACTTGTTATACTTCTTGGAAAAGATTCTCCAGACACGTTCGATGCGGTACCAGAGCGAGTACAAAGGGAGGGCAACGGCTTGGAAACAGCCATTCGGAAATTCAGGATGGCCGCATATCTATGGCAAGCCTTCACCGGCGAACAAATGTATCGCAACAACTTTGGCAGGAGGTGCTTTAGATTCGAGGAAGAGTGGCAAACAGGCTCACTGTCGTTCCGCGATAAGGACACAGGCCAAATGAGAAATGAGGCCAAGATCCATGTTGTGAGGTCAGACAAGACAGTGAAAGAGCTACGAGACTTGAATCTGGCGCAGCAGTACGATAAAGCGACGCGCAAGAACGACCTCTTCAGCATAGCGATGGAATCGGTAAAGGCACATTTCAAGCCCATGATCGGCCAGAAACAGTACGTTTCAGTATTGTTGCTGGATGCGCATTGGGATTCGCAAGCAAAAACAATCGCCGGTCACGCAGCACTTGGCGGAGGTGGTGGAGATATTGCACTCGCCATCTTTGGTTCCCAGGCACTTCAAAGCTATCCGTCGTGCATTGAGGAGGTTGTGCCGGCTTTCTCAGATTGCACTAGAACAGACACCAATTATGTTGCGAACGACTGTAATGAATCGGGAAGCAATTGGGAGGCAGCAAACATTGGAATAGGGGCCCATCTACACGAAACAGGTCATCTGCTTGGCTGTCCGCATCAAGAGAATGGCGTCATGCTGCGCGACTACGTTCGTTTGAATCGAACGTTTCTGTGCCGGGAGCCCTACTCGACGAGAACGAAATCGCCTGGAGTAAGACTTTGTCTGCCAAAAGACGAATGCACTTGGCACAGACTAGACACTCTACGCTTCAGATACCATCCATGTTTCCGATTGCCATCAGATCAGCCACTGAACGTTGACGATAGCATTCAGGTTTGGCCCGTGGATAACGGGAAAGTTCTGATCACTGCAGCCACGGGAGTGGCCTTCATCGAGATCTTCGCAGAAGGCGACGAATTCTGCCGCACTTGGCTCGAGTATGGAACCAGCGATACTGTACCAGTTGCTCCGCCTCGACAGGTCGTTCTGACAGAGTCGGACCTGAAGGCTCGACTACCGGATGACAAGAAGAACAAAGGAATCAAATTATGTGTGCATTCTGCGGGTGGTGGAGAGCACACTGTAGAGGATTACAGTCGGCTAAAATCTAAGGATTCTCTTGTCAAGCTTCCAAACGGCCAACCAGGGTTTCGAGGCAGTAAGTTGGGGTTCTCTCAGCAGGAGGGAACACAACCACAACAAGTTATACTAGAAAGTGCCGTGAAGCTGAACAAGCTGCTCACTTCAATTAAAGCCTACCACGGCTTTGCGTTGGACGGCATTGAATTTTTCTATGAAGACTCTACAAGTCAGCTGTTTGGTAAAAGAGGAGGTAGAACAGGTGGCAGCGAGTTTCTATTTGGTAAGGAATTTTAATCATTCCTGGGGACAACGTCAAATCTAACTTGGTGGAAGACACGAGGCGAGGCGAGAGCTTGTTCGGATTCTACCTGCGAGCAGGTCTGTGGATAGATGGCGTCGAGATCCTGACCAGCTTGGGAAGACGATCTGGCGTTTTTGGGAATGCGCAAGGCGGGTCCGGGTATTCTTCTCTGCATTGTTTCCTTGCTCGAAACACACTCTAACAGGCAGGACCTAGGCATACATTGATACCACCTCGCGGCTATAGCATTGCAGGCGTTTCGGGAACTTGCGGCCAATGGATCGACGGTTTCTCTCTTATCATTACCCGATAATATCGCGTATGACTCGGCTGCATCTGGCTTTGGCAGAATAATAGGGCTTTGGCAGAATAATAGATTTGCTTTTCGACGGCATTTCCTGCGCGCCTTCAGCATTGTACGATCAGGGTCGGTAGCTGTAACTCGAAAGCATACAGGAGAACATGGGATGAGCATCAAGCGCATATCTTCATGGCATTGGCGTTCTAGAAAGAGGCAGGCAATCGATTTATCGAAGACAGGGTTCTCTCGTACAAAGGGTTCGGGGCTTGACATTGTACATACAGAGCAGGACCGTGAGCTTGGAACACCCTTCTGAGCAGGCCGAGGAACATCAGAGACATCTGATTACGCGGCACCCAGTGATCCTCCGCGAACCGACATAAAATGAGCAATGCTTATTGTGAGTGAAACGGAAGTAAAATGTCACAGCGGATTGATCATTCCTTCGCCGTCATCACATGCACCTGCTTCCTCTCCACAGTACATGCTCCATGCGCTGGGCCTATTGAGTGCTTAATCTATGTGGTAAAATCCTATAGAAACCTCTCTTTTAGTATTACTTACTTCGGGTTTCCCGACAATGTGCCCACCGACTTTGGGTCATCAGCATTTGTTTTGCCCACCGCTGCACATCATGTCAATATGTCTTCCCAAGTCGCAAAGCTATTGGTTCTTGCCTCAGCCAGCCCTTGTGATTAGCACCCTGCCAGCACATGGGATGAAGGTTCTCGCAATCCGGGGTTATGAACTCGAGTCAGTGCTACATGGCCAAAGATCAAGGAGAACAATATCAGGTACATCCATAGGCAGTTGAACATTGGCGATCCCGTCCGATCTCGCATACACAAGCCGTTGACCGGTCCGTCAGTAGTTGGGTGGGTGACCACCAGCGAATCCGGGCTGATGTACTTTCTGAACTTACTGTTTTGCTCTTTTTTTATATTTTCTCCGGGCAATCATGAGTTGAAAAAGGCCTTGAGATTGATGAATTTCATCTATTGTAGGAATGAATAGGCTCGGTCGAGTGCGTACTAGAATATTCAACTTCGCATATGGAGTACCTACAATGCAGTGAGAGGTCAAATTGGTTGTGTCCTGGCTTTGGCATCTGGAGACTGGATTTCAGAGGGTTGACTGGCTTGGACCAATCACAGTACGCGGACGCGATTCGCCACGTCAAAAGGAAACGACAGCCGCCAAAGTCTTTCTCAATCTCCAAACACCTTCACGCCCGAGAAGTAGCCACAAATCTCTTGACTCTGAAACATCGAACTTGATTTCATACTGACCACAGTCACTCGTAACCAGTACTCGAGCAATTGCTATACCCAAACACGTCGCAGCTATCACCGACGAGTTACCTCTCTATCGCGCACATACTTCCTTTCTTTCTTTAGCACCTCGTGCCTCAGCGTTTCAACAATGCTGTGGACGATGCCTATCACCTCCTTATGAGCTCTTTGTCCCCGTCTTTAACGTGCTACAAGGTCTTTGTCTCTCGCGTACTTCACCTTCCCTTTGTTCTCCGACGTAAGGTTCTCTCAGTTCCTCTCCTTCTGTCAATCTCCTTTATTGTTCATCACTCTCACTGCAATCTTTAATTACATATCTCCTTTTTCCTAGTCTCGGTCTAATCTTTCCCAACTTCTACTATTTTCTTGTATCCTACTAAAAATGCGTCTACAACCGCTCGTACTGCTGGCAGTACTATCTAATACCGTCGCAGCTGGCCTGATGCGATACGACGGCCGTCTACAACCACGCTTCCTCAACTCGACTTCACCGGCGGCTCCCACCGCGCCGCCTTCTACTTCGCCTGCCGCACAGCATAATGACGGATCGCCAACCCCGTCTGCTTCCAAACAAATTGGATCGGTGCCGGCCTTTGGCGATGGTCCCGGCGCAGCGACCACAACTTCGGAGAGTACGGAGACCACGTCTAAAGCTCCTGGCGGAGCTCCTACAGCTTCCCCCGCCTCCCCGTCACAGTACGAACATTCTGCTGCTGCACCCTCACCAACTGAGTCAAAACAAGTCGGTTCTGTGCCTGCCTTTGGCAGTGGGCCCGGTGCCGCGACCCAGGAGTCTACCGCTTCCTCGGTCGGCGCCGCAACATCCTCCTCGGGAAAATCCCCCTTGGGGTCAAATCCAGCTGCTGTAGCTAATACAGGGTCGACCGAGCCAGGTCTGCCCACGATTTCTTTGTCGAAGGTATTTACTGGGACGGCAACGCCAGTATCCACAAACTCTGCGAGTACAGCTGCACTTAGCCCGAGCAACACCCAGCAATCGGTCCAGCCTTCACCGGCGGTAGCAAGTCCTTCAATCAGTGCACCGAAACCAGCATCACAGGCTCCCACCAACACAACCGCACAGAATGGGAACATTGCGATGGCACTCGGCTTCAACTCCATCTTTGCTAGTATGAACGCCGACTCTCCTTGTAACGCCAAGAACCCGAACGAAGCAATCGTCTGCGTTAACGGAGAGTATGCACAGTGTGGTAGCAACGGCAAGTACACGTTGGCAGCTTGCCCGCAAGGACAACAGTGCTTTGCACTTCCGCTTCCACAGGGTGTCAAGGGCGTGACCGTCCAGTGTGCCTCGGTGCAAGCAGCAAGTCAGCAATTGGGACAGGGCTCGCAGTCGTCACCGCCTGTTAGTCCGACTCCAGTAGCTTCTCCTCAGCCAAACCCGTCAAAACCAAGCCCAAACCCTGTTGCTCCCAATGGGCCTACTACACCACCGACACCGACTGGTACCCAGACGACAACAGTACAGAGCCCGACTGTATCGGGGACAACGCAGCAAACGAACAAGCCAATTGAACCTCCAGCTGCTTCACCTTCGCAACCGAGTGCGTCCCCGAGTGCCATCACTACAACAATGGAAAGCACTACAACCACGGCGGCAGCGGTGTCGCCTTTACAGCCGACCGTATCACCGGATGCTCCATCCACTACGACTGAAACCACAACTACCACACCTGCGGTGGCTTCGGCTTCCAAACCCTCTACATCGCAGGATGCACCATCCACAACAATAGCGAGCACCACCACTACATCGGCAGTTGCATCACCTTCAAAGCCCTCTGCGTCGCCAGTTGCGCCAACCACCGAGACTAAAGGAACGACTCCCACACCCGCAGCGGCATCACCCACAGATGATCCCATCATCATCTCCATTGTTGACCCTAGACCAACTTCACCTCCTAACAAAATTGCCCCTCAAGCCGTGACGGAACTTTCGAAGCCTTCAGAAAGTATCCCCGACATCACAGCTGCTCCACTGGTCGGCGCTGGGCAAGTCACAGTCACAGATTTCATCACTGTGACGAAGACGGTGCACGACGGGAATTGATATTTGAGGCCGAGGTTTAATAGATTGCAACCACGACTCTCTCTCCATGAGCGCACCATGTCCGTGTATGGGTTACGGCATTTTTCATGTCGTTGTTTGTCTCCAAATTGGGGCTGAACCTTTGGTATGGCCAGATATATGAACTGCATTCTGAATTAGAGCGTTGTAGATAGAATTTAAATGGTATTTTCCTTCTTGATTATTGACCGTGCCCCATCGTCTACCTCAAGTCACGTGACAGAGGCGGCAATGATACCACTTTGGGCAGGCAGTAAGCGCCGCATGATCATTGGCACAACTACTTCACTCATCGCCAACCAACAACGCAGCTCCGTTGAGCAACGGGTATCGCTATAAATTTATGATTGGGCGAATGGGAGCTGGCAATGTCGGTTCTCTTCTACAGAAGAGGCAGTCGAGCCGTGACAGGCAGGTCTCTTGAACGCCTTGGGGCGGACCGACCTTGGTTTCAAATGATCATTCAAAACCTTGACCAGGCACCTGATAGGAGCTGACTACGCGAACAGACCCCTGGTACGCATTACGGAGATCATTTTGGAAAGGGCATGTAGATGTGGTACCTGATGATGCCAGGATACGTGATCATACTTCTATATGTCCGGGTCGTTTCTTCGACTTTTCCTCCGACCGCACCTGTCGCTTACCTTATATGTCAAGTTTCTCCTGAGAATTTCTTTAAACCTGCTTCATAATATATTATATCATACTTCATCATGCACAAATCTACATTCACTGCTTTGGCTTGGCTAGCGGCTTCCTCAGGCGCAAATGCCTGGGGTGTGCTGGGCCACGCCACCGTGGCGGAAATAGCAAGTCACTACCTCACATCGCAAGCAAAGACATATGTCTCGGGTCTCCTAGGGGCTGGTGTCTCGATGGCTTCTGTAGCAAGCTGGGCGGATGAGTATCGAAGCACCAGTGCGGGAAGATTCAGCGCGCCATACCACTTCATCGACGCCGAAGACAACCCTCCTACATCTTGCAGCGTCGACACAACTCGAGACTGTGGTGCCGGCGGATGCGTCGTCTCTGCTATTGCTAATTATGTAAGTCGTTGTTCTAAGCAAACCAAAGCACCCGAGTCGCTCCACACTACTTGAGCTAACATGGCTTTACCACATATAGACTGGACGAGTGAATGATAAAAAATACTCCGCTACGAACAGAAAGCAAGCCCTTGAATTTCTCATCCACTTCATTGGCGACATTACCCAACCTCTCCATGACGAAGCCGAAGCGCTTGGCGGTAACCACATCTCCGTCACATGGGAAGGTGCAAAGACCAATCTTCATTCATGGTAAGGAGACTCCCGAGTCTCTCCTATCTCTGACCGAGGGTATTATGAGGCATATCTTAGAGCGGATGCTGTAAAGATATGTCTCATACGTCCATCCCCTAGCATCAAGAGCAAAGCTGACACCGAGATCTACTTAGCTGGGACACGCAAATGGTCGACAAGGCAGCTGGAGGCGCCAACACTACGACGGTGTTGGAGGCGTTTGCAGCGAAATTGGAGGCACAGATTGACAATGGTTCCTACAGTAGCCAGAAAGCCTCATGGGTCAAATGCGCCAATATCAAAACCGCGGTGAGTCTTGATCCGATCGATCTTAAAAGAAGCCCGTACATACCCCAATTGTGGACTAATATGCAAAGGCTGCTTGCGCTTTATCATGGGCCCAGGACGCCAACGCTTTCAACTGCCAATACGTCCTGAAAGCGGATGAAACCAACCAGGAGCTTGATGGCGCATACTACACTGGCGCTTCCCCTATCATTGAACTCCAGCTTGCCAAAGGAGGCTATAGGCTTGCTGCATGGATCAATGCCCTTGCTGCTGCTGCTGCGTAAGCCCCTGGTGTTATGATAGTACGCTGAAGTGAAGTTGGTATTTGGATAAGAGGTTACGAATGATACACATCTCAGCTAATTAGATAGCCGTAGTTGCTATTGCTTGACGGCTGCTCGCGTCCTCTTACTGAGTAGCCTTTATTAATGTACTTACAGACTTATTACCCACTGCAAGTTTCCGAATCTGTGACATAGGTCAGCTGTTCGCTCTAGCACCTTCCAAAGTCCGGTGGCTCACACGGACATGCTCACGCAGTCACGTTTACCTTGCAATTCGGTTGCTGATTCAGTTCTATGCTTAAGCAGATGAGCACTTGAAACCACCAGTCACCGAAATGGTAATGGTCTGATTGCTCAGACATGACCAGTGCCTGCAAGATGAATCGTTGGCTAATTCCCACAACTACCAGACAGATGAGTCCAGAATCACAAGAAATTCGTCTAGGCGACGAATGAGTACCAGCGATTTCACTACAAGAATGTGTAGCGATATATGGCCTTCATAGTCAGAAGTTCCATTGCACAACAGAGTTTTTCCATTACCGATGTTCATAATACACGACAAAGACTTCTATGTGATAACGTATAAAGCTTCATAGTACTGTAGAGTAAAGTTCCCTCACGTGATAGCGGCCACATTAAGTTAGCGTCAAAAACGCAACACGCTCAGTATCAAAACTTCTTCCATTTAACAGACACTGTAAAGCATATTCTCGATCAGCCATGGCGTCGTATGCGGACGTTGGCTCGATGGCGCAGCAGGCACCTTTTGCAGTGGATCCAAGTGTGCAGTATCCACCCATGCCCATTCAACAACCCAATGTAAATTATTCCGAGAATCCTCCGCCCGGAGTGGTGCCGACCCCAAATCCCCAGCCAGGTCCTACTTCGGCTGTCAGACCGCGTCTCAGGAAGGCTTGCGACGCATGCTCGCTGCGCAAAGTAAAGGTGAAGTATATCCACCCTTTTGAAGCCACAGCTGGTCACTAACACTACCCCAGTGCGACGAGTCGCAACCATGTCGACCCTGCTCCAGCTTGAACCTCCCATGCAAGTTCGAGCGGCCCAGCAGGAGACGCGGGCCTCCCAATCGTCATGCAGAGTCTCTCAAAAGGCAGAAGCTGGATCCCTCTGGCCAGTCTGGTCCGTCTGGTCCATCATCACCCACCCACGCTGCGCAAACCCTGGCCTCCTTTGCTCAACAGCAGGTCCTGTCTATCGAGGCTATAGCTCTTCCCACAGTCGTATCCCCGCTGATCGACGACTACTTCACCTATCTTCACCCCATGAGTACGTACAGTCCATCTATAATCCGTATACTACACGCTGTTGTGTTGAGCGCTAGACTCCATGTGACTGCAGGACCGGATTCCTAATGCGAACGAGGCCTGTGGTTTAATTCTTTTACGAGAAGGAGCCATGCTGACGCCGATTCTCATAGTACCGATACCCCATGAGCCATCATTTAGAGAGTACTTGGGCCGCCGCGATGACCTCAAAGACCCTCGAATCCTCGCTTTGATAGCATCGATGCTCGCATGCGTGGTCGCGGCTTTGCCCCGAAGATCACGGCATTATCTTCGTACACAGAACATGAGCTCAGGTCCCCTTACTCCAGGACTCTTTATCGAGCGTTGCCACAGTATAGCCACTCAAGCTCGAGAAGCCAACTATCTTGATCGAGACATTGTACCTCTTGACGCCATGATAAGCTATCTCATGGGCATGACTGCCGCCTTCACATCCTTTTGGGGCAGAGCAAGAATCTATCTCGAGCAGGCTTTGACAATGTCTAGAATTTGTGGGCTGCACAAGCCGAACGGACCAGAGTACGTTGAAGTCGACGGCTCAGCCTCGCTTGCACATACGGCAGACGGTCATGATTTACCGGACCCTAATGGACAGCAAGACTGCATTCGCCAAGAGCTCGGGAGGCGCACATTCTGGCTCATTTTCATGGCAATCAGGAGACTACAGCAGATTGGAATGCCTGCAGAGGAAATGAATATATTGCCGGCAGGCAGGTCGAGGTCATACCCTCCTCTACCCATGGAAGTCGACGATAGGTATATCATGCAGGATCAGGTCCTTCCGCAACCACAAGGAACCGTGTCTGAGCTCCTGGGCTTCAACGCCAATATCCGTGTGTACCTCAGCTATAACAAGTTGTCTATCGTTGAGATTGCCGATTACGCAAACGAGATGCCAACCGAGCAAATTCGAAAGCGTCTCTTGGAGCAGTCCTTACGCTCCATCAAGCGGGCATTCGAAAACCTCCCTACTGATCTCACTTTTTCATTTGGGCCGCGCATGGAGAAGCCACACACCGAATCCAACTATCCCCCACCCAAGCAGGACGTATTAGAACCTCAGCAGGCCGAGTATCCAAACGGCGAATTGCAGGATCCCTACTCGGAACGACGCCGCGCACAACTCGAAGTGCAACGAGCCGATCTCGCTGCCACGCAGCTCGTGAGCCGCTTCTACATCGTGGACAAGTATTCCTCCATCATCACTACATCAGAGTCTCAGAACCTCGGCGAAGCTCAGGAGGGCTCCGGCGTGGCGGAATTGAACATAGTGACCGAGCAGGAGGACATAACTAGGAGTTTCGTAGCCTTGTTAGGCACCCTCGGCCAGTACAGCATGGAATACTACGGAACTGCCTTCGTACGTTCCTTGCTCCCTTCCTCTCATTCCCAGCTCCCCCTCATCACCCAAACCACTGCTAACCAGCCACATTTTTCTTAGATCCGCAAGCTCCAGGACCTCGCCTCTCTTCTGTTGCACGCCCCTCGAACTCGCAAAGGTACGTTCGGAGTGCAGGCGGATGAATTGCTACACGCATTCCATGAGCTTGTGAGGAATCTCGATTATCTGAACCCCGATGGTCAGGTGGGTGCCAGTATCGAAGACGATGAAGATGCGCAGATGAGGCATTGGGCGGTGTTTGGGAATTATCAGGCTAGGTTCGCAAGAGCGGGCGCACTGGAGACGGATGTGTGAGGCTAGGTAATGACTTGTGAAGTCGCATGCGAATGCGAGTGTTGGCCCATGAGTCACAATGAATGGTCAATGATCGATAGCTTTTCAGAACAAGAACCTTGAGACTGTACAGTCAGCTAGACTTCTTCTTTCCCATAGAATGAACATGAATACCTGTGGCCACATGCATATAGCAAGTGACAAACCTTCTGCATCTATCCAAGGCTTTCCCGGGGGGTCTCAGATAGCATCACGCACTCAACAACAACACATCCATCACACAATCAAAATAGCCTTACAACGAAGCCTGCTTCATTCCTCCATAAGCCTCCCTATATACAACCCCCCCCCCTTCACGGACAAGTCACCACCTCCCACGCCAGCCCATCGACCCCCACCCCCGTCCGCCCATCCGTCTCCCCCCACGGCCCATCAATCTTCGCCTCAAACCCCACACTCTGCAACCCCGTCCACCCCGCCCCCGTAAAGTTAACCGGCACCCCCACCCCCGTCTCCCCGCCCGGCGGCGCCGTATACGCTGTCGTATTCATCGAACCCGCCCCATACTGCTGCTTCCCCATGCCCGCACCCGCACCCGCATTCGAGCCGTCCTTCCCCTTCTCCGCGCCGGGCGGGACCTGGATACTCATCCTCGCTAGCCCACCAGAGGCGGACCCCGAGGCGGAGCGGGCGGGGGCTTTGAGGCCCCAGAGGTCGACGGTGCAGCTGAGGTTTGCGGGCTGAGGGGAACAGGAGACGAGCATGGAGAGGAGGGTAAAGGAGAGGGTGGTGGCGCCGGTTTTGGGGTTGGGCGTGTGGGGGAGTTGGATGTTGTGCAGGGCGGGGAGGGAGGTGTTGGGGGAGAGGATGTATTCGAAGGGGGCGCAGCCGATGGGGGCGAAGGTGGTGAAGTTCATGGAGAGGTAGGGGGTGGGGAGGGGGAGGCTGGTGTTGAGGCCGTCGAACTGTGGGGGTTGAGGGTTAGATGTGGGGAACAGGGGAGGGGAAGGGGGAAGGGGGAAGGGGGCTTACGAAGGCGGTGTTGGTTGTTGTGGAGGGGGAGGTGCAGGTTTTGGGGGGTGGGGTCGTTGTGGTGATGGCGGCTGGGGAAGCGGTGTTTGGTGTTGGGTTGGGGTAGCTGATGATGCCTGTGCTGGTAGGCTGCGGTGAAGAGTTGGTGTATGGCGGGTTGATTGTCTGCGCAGGACTCGATACCGGCGGGTATGGAACGTTTCTTGCGCCGCTCGTTCCGGCTATGGGATAAGGCGTTGGAGAGACCACGCTGCCAGCAGGCACGTACGAAGAACCGCTATTGATTGGATACGGAGGTCGGACAGGAAGTAGTGTGGGCAGGTTTGCATTGGAATTGTAGGGGACAGCAGCGCTCGACTGGCCCGGACTGCCGGTTGGGATAGGCGTGCCAAATGCGTTGCCAGTCCCGTGTAGACTGTAGATCGGTTGGCCACCAGTGTTGTATGGGATACTGGCTCTTGGGATCGACTGACCAACGCTGCCGGTTGGGGAAGGTGTGCCAAATGCATTGCCAGTCCCGGATTGACCGTAGGCCGGTTGGCCACCTGTATTGTATGGAATACTGGCTCCAGGAATCGACTGGCCAACGCTGCCGGTAGGGAAAGGTGTGCCAAATGCGTTGCCGGTCCCGTGTGGACTGTAGATCGGTTGCCCACTTGTTTTGTATGGAATACTGGCTCCTGGAATCGACTGGCCAACGCTGCCTTGGGCAGTATTTGGCCGATTCCCAGTATTGGGATATGAAGCGCCATTGGCTCCGGTAGATATCGGTGCAATACCCGATGTTGGTCCAGAGCCTCCTGAGGCCTGGTTCATCGTAGATGTCACTGTTGCTGTAATGTAGGCCGTGATAGTCGCCGTTGTCGTACTGGTAATCATTTGAGTGCTCGTAACAACCGTCGTCATTGTCTGCGTATCTGTCATAACCGTGGTGACCGTCTGGGTACTTGTCGAACCTTGTGGGCATGCTTGGTTTGATTGTATGGGATATGCTGTAGTCTGTTGTGCAGATCCCAAAGTCTCTAGGGATCCATACTGTGAAGTACTATTATAGAGAGGATACAGGCCAGATTTGGGCATGGAAGCGTCACCCGTGCCGGAAGCCGTTCCTATTAAAGTTGCTCGGTCGTACCCATCGGTCGACGTTGGGTAAGTTTCTAGAGTCGCAGAGCCTGAGGATCCATGTAAGTCCGATGCCTGACTCGTCCTCATGGGTAAGAGTGGCGCGAGTCGATATGATGAATGACTCGTCCCTTGTTCGCTGTGGACATACCCATTCCCCCTATTGTGGTTCGGCGCTGCCAAAGAGTGAAAAGGTAGGCTGATCCCAACGAGCAGCATGCGCAAATTCAGGGGAATCATGACTGATGAGTAGGATTAAGAAAAGAACGAAGGGGTATCCAGAGAGAGACGGAATACGGAAGAGACTGTGGGAGCAAAGGAGAATCAACAGCTCAGGCGGATGGGACACAAGATGTAAAGAGATATCAAAAGCATATGTCGTCAGGATCCACCGCGGCCCCATGATTGTAGATTCTCCCCTGAGACAGGATTAGCAACACTGACTTACGCGATTTGCGCATATATCGTCGAGAAGTATGTTCTCACAAGCTCTTCTCGAAGGCGATGCCCAGAGACTAGGCTTTAGGTGTGGAGGTGCGAGGATTCCGGCCGAGTGGATGCCGGTCCGAGCTGTTGGTGCCGGCGCATGTATCGCTTGGAGCGCATGTACGATCATACGGCGACGGATATGCAAGCACGGCGACTGAAACAACAGCCAATGCGAGAGAGCGGTCTTTTCGAGCGGGGAGGTTTCAAGAACGCATACTTTAAGCGACCATGCGTGCCATGCCGGAAACTACGACGCCACGTTGGTGCCACAACGCCACAGCCAGAACAGCCTCACGTCGCCGAAGCGTAGCAGGTTGAAGCACAGATTTAATCTTGACTTCAGTTTAATAGAAGCTTAGCAGAATTATTAGGTGACTCGCCAATGCCATACAACAAGAAGAGCCACAATGATCGGAATTGACTATTCGGATAACTGACGCTCATTCTTCATGTGGCTAGCGAAAATGCTAGTTGATACTCGCAACTTACTGTTGACTACTCCGCGGACGCGCGCTCAGTCGCTGCCGCGCAGGTGTTGTTGCTCCAGCCCAGCTGAAGGTCGTCCATGTACCAAGTGACTGGTCGATCGTTGACTGCCGCCAGAATCTGGATGCCAGAGAGGTTACGAAAGCCAGCGGAGAACTCTACTAAAGCAAGGGTGCAATTCTTCAATCCGTGGCATGGCGGCTGCGTGACAGTCTGATAGACGGCACGAGTTGAAGAGACGGCGTCATAGCCATTGATAGTGATGGTGCAGTCTCCCGGTCCAGCGTTGCTGCACCCCAGATACGCTGAATATGCATCGATCCAATATGCGCTCTCCGATGATCGAGGACCGGCGCCGAATTCTCCGATTGATTCGGCACCAGCATCAGGAGATCCGTCAACGTTCGTGTTGTTGTCGACACGATATACTGCAAGCTGAGGTGGAGAAATAGGTGGAAATGGATCAGTGGGTGGTGGCACATAGCCAAAATGTTGCTCCCAGTACAGCTTTCGGTATGGATTGAAGATTGGAGGGATATCAACGTTGTTGGGACCGGTCGAGAAGTGTGGTAGATCATCGAACTGCAGCGAGTCAGTATCCTAGTCGAAACAAAGTAGCACGGTGCTACGTACGCCAATGGTGAACCGAGCTACATCAGTGCACGTTGATGTCGGTGCTGGCGTGGTACTTGATGCACTGGATGTGTTCATGAATGGAGTGATCGTGGTGGAAGGTCCATCGGGAACGTGACTCAGAAGAGATGCGACGGATGTTGGCTGCATAATTGGAACACCTGGCTGCGTATCGAAGCTTGGAATGGATGAGCTCGTTGTGGGAATAGGAGTCTTCTCAGTAGATGTTGACGCTGCAGCAGGCTTGGTCGCTACCTGCACTGAACTAGAGAACTCCCAGGAACTAGAGAAGTCCCTGAGTAAGTTACGGAGTCAGCATTCCTCCAATCAGTCAATGCAATGAGCAGAGGTGCGTGCTTTGGAAGCGGATACAGCTCAGACATATTTCACGCTTCTTGAAGACCTCTGAAAGGGGTAATAGATGCTCCGAAAGTTACTTACCAGGAGTAGACTACGACAGTCGTTGATGGAGTCGCTACAGATCTCGATGTCAGAACCGGTGCTTCTATAGGCACTTGGATCGACTTACTAGCTGATATCAGCTCAATCGTGGATGTTGGAGTCTGTCCAACAACCATGGTTGATGCCTCAGACATCGCGGACGCTACTGGTACACCATGCTTGGTTGATTGCACTGGGTTTGAAAAGGTGGATAAGTCCCATGGGTACGCCCCTAGAGTTGTTGTCGGCGTAGCTATCAATGTCAGTATTTGTACCTGGGATATTGCTGACCACTTACTAGGTGCAGTTGCTTCTACGACGGAGGCAGAGCTTTGGGCGACTGGAGTAGGTGTTGTCACAGGCTGGCCATCGTAGCTATTTGTCCAGGACACGACGATGCCTTCGATCGTTGCGACAACGATCGAGCCAACTTGTCTCGCAGCCAAAGATTCTGAAGATCTACCTGTAGCATATGGGCTCGGTCTGCCGTGTTCTGTGCCCACTGGGGATTCTGGAACAAATCCAGTAGGCTGAACGCGACCGCTACCCTTCGCGCCGACTTGAACCTTGAGCAGTGTTGTCAATGTCGAATTCCATCCATAGGTGGCGACGCCAGTGAAGGGCTTGGCAGAGGCTACAGGACTAGAAGACGACTCTGTGACAGTCTCAGTAAAAGTCTCAGATGTCACTGTTGTCAATGACAGGGTGCTGAAGCTCGTGGTTGTGGGGGCTGCTGCACTTGAGAGGACCGGCTCAACGGTAATAGCCTTGGTCATGTAGACGATCGACTCCGAAGTAGGAGGGGTCTTGCTACCGAGCCAGATGGTGGTGCCACTATGCTCAGCGAAAGAGTACGGACCTTGATCTGTCTTGACTGGCGTAGCCATTGCTGTAATGAGGCTCACAACATCGGTGATAGTTTCAAAGCTGGTCGAAGTGGCAGTAGGATCCAGCGAAGTTTCCACAAGCGATTCCATTTTCGGCTCAGCAATGGACGAGGACGCACCAAGGAGCGGAAAGGATGGTGCAGCAGTGGTGGTAAAGACTGTCTTGGTGACTTGGGATGCCATGACCGTCACATAGACAGTGGACGCGCCACCACATGTCGACTCGCTCCTGCTGGTATGTTAGTCTAGGGGACGACCAAACCTGAGTGGATCTTGGAGGCACAAGCTGGTACGTTATGCACGGAGGTGTTTTCGATGCCTGGTTGAGTCTACTTACTCTGCGACTACGGCAGATATTGCCAGACCTCCAAAGACGATCAGCTTGGAAACATGCATCTTGAAAAGTACGTGGTAGGCGTGTTAACGAGTGACTGCAGGTTGACTGAAACGAGTGTATGAGTCTCTACTTCGTAACGAATGATCAGAAGTAGAGATCAAGTAGAGATCAAGAGGAGGTAAAGGAGCGTGGGGGAGGGAAGTGAGGTGAAGAGCTTTGTGATCAATTTGTCAAGGTCCGTTTATACGTAATTGCGGAAGGCACGCTAAGGGGTCGACTTAGGGTTTGAGGACATCATCTCGGCTGCTTGCTCTTTGTACAACACTTGGAGCAAACGGACACACGCATCTTAATCTGTTTCAAGGCTTGTGTCACTGCGATGTGGCAAAACGTTCAAACGTTGAAAGGCTTCCATTTTCAGAGAATCAAATCACATATGTCATAAGTATCAATCCTTGTGCAGGTAAAGCGATTGGTCCACCAGAAGCTGATGCAGGGCGTTGCTAATCTGCAAAATCTACAGTACCTCGACTCTAGTCGTTCTGAAATGGAACTCCCATCCGCTACCGGATTCCGGCTCGGTGTGGGTGTGTAACACGTCAGCAGAAGGCAGTCCTCAAGAGGTTTGTACCCCGACAAGACATGAGCCATATAGACCATGTTATAGTACAACAAAATCTCGCGCTGCTAGCGATCGTACCGGGCTCGAAATGTCCTCCACAGACGCATGAATGTTAGATACAGATCCATGAGATTTTCCCGTCCTCGCTATCTTGTAATGGCCATTTCCTTGAAAGCATGCTCGCTTTCGTGTGCTCTACCCGCTGATCTGGCTTCTTTTTCGATGTTGTTTTCATTCTCATCCACTTCGAACGGCAAGTGCTCCACTTGGTCAGCAAGTTTCACGCTCTGTTGGTTGTTGACATGTGCGCTGTACTGCATGTGGAGACAATCTCAATCAGATCGTACGATGGACCGTCCGAATCAATAGATCTGACATAATCACTGACCTTTCGAGGTGAGAGGCAGGCCGTATCAAATGTGTAAAGACCTTGTCTAAACACCATACAAGCTGGCAAGTGTTTTGAAAGCTTCAGCTGGTGCATTCCACAATGCTATCTACGTCCAGTGAAGGAAAGCAACTTATACCCATTATGTTTCATTGCTCTTCAGCTCTGCCCACCGCTGAGGCTGCTAAGGTCGAGCCGTCGGGAAAAGGATCGCAACAGTGGCTGCTTTTCCCTCAAGCATGGATAATACCGGAGAATGCCTAGAAATCTAAAAATTAGAGACAATTTGCTTGATTACCTATGCGTATACTTATGTGTTTTCATTCGGGCACCTGTAACCGGACAGATACAAAAAGGCTGTCACGGTCACGTGATGCTGGTCTATTTCAACCTAATTAGAGACGGCTTGGCATTTCTCGCTTAGGTCTGCTTCAACATTACTTACTTACCTTGTTGGTCTGCAACCACAGGGCCATCCGCATGCTTCTCGTGGCCTTAGCCAGAAGTTAAATACTGATCCCAGAGCTACGGTGATCAAATTTTAATTGCCCCAATCAATTCTGTGATTGTACCTACACTTCGATGGTGCTCATAAAGTACACCGCGCAATTACTCATTCCATAAAAGGATAGAGGCTACATCTTGTTTTCCTGGGGTCTCATACTTGTCCAGTTCTATCATCAAGCGCAAAGCCTGTGCTGCAAGACTGATATTTTAAATTTGCCAGCCGAAGACGTGGCCACCATGAATGTTGATCCTAAAGAAGCTAACGCTCTGTTGTTGCAGCAGCAAGTGACTGGTTAGTTGTTTTATTTCGCCCGCAGGCAATCCCCTGCTGATCAAATCTATGAGCTGTACAGACATCGAGCAGAAACTTGGCGGGCTAAAAAGAGTGGGGACAACAGAGAATGACCGAGCAGAAGCTTTCAACAATTGCCAAACAGCAATTGCTCGCCTCTCCAACGACGTCAAGGATGCCTTGTCACATCTGCCAGCATACGATCAACGCCACTACTCGAATGTGTGGCAATGTCTCTGTGCTCGCACCACTTTGGCTGATATCTTGGGCACTGTAGGCAATTAAGATTCTGAGCGAAAGCCTCGAGAAGGCTCGATTACTAGTTGCTCCGAAACGAAAGTTTGCATTTAAAGCGAAGCCAAACCCTCCGTCTGCTCACAGTAGAGGAAGCGACGCCAAATCTACCATTGGAGCATATCAGCATACCTCAACGCGGCCACTGTTTGATGACAATTCCATGACCGCGGCTGAACCCAGTGAGAGCCAGAGTAACAAGCGGGTGGACACGCTCATGGGAGAACCCGACTTAGATCGCGTGCCATCAACAAGCAAGTCTCCAAACGCTCACGCTATTGAACTGTCAGCCCGAGGATCGGAATGGTATGTGGAGCCTGCAGCATCCTCCGATGCTAGCTCTCAAGTTCCAGCCTCTATCACCAACATCAAAGCCTGCATCATAGATATCTCTGTGAGGGCTACCAGAGACATTCCTTTGGCTAAGATTCACATTCTCGCAGCACGCCGAAGCCTAATCATTTGCGGTCACATCAGTGGATCTACATTTCTATCAGAGTCTGAAGGCTGCGTCTTAATCGCCACGTCTGGGCAAGTGCGGCTGCACAACTGTATCAATTGTGTGGTCTACTTGCATTGCACCAGCAATCCCGTGATCGAGGGCTGCAGCGGCATCAAATTTACTCCTCTACCTGCTGTCCTTGTAAGTAGCGCTCCAGTTCTCTTCTCGAGAGTTCGTCGTTGGGGCAATCCCGAATAGGACTGATATTCGGGACAGGCACAAAATCATACACATGATGAGCGCCTGAACCAATGGGACCAGGTTGATGACTTCATGTGGTTACGTCCAGAACCAAGCCCAAATTGGAGGAAACTACTTCCTGAGGAAATCATCCCAGACGCTCTATGGCTACAAGTGTTACACGGAGATCTTGAACTTGATGTTCTGGACGGCCTGCTCAAGGCGACCCGTCCTTGATTGGAGGAAATTTCAGCCATATGTCGAGAATTCTATCACCACATGATCAATTCAGCGACAATTTCACGGAAATCCAACTAAGGTTCCGCTCGTCGTCTGAAATTCTGAAGCAGGATCTGCAACAAAAGGAGATAACAAAGCAAGACCACGCTCTGGCCTCGTTCACGCCTTCAAAATTCCCATTGAGTGGCTTAATCCGTAAGGACCTGTTCATCAGCAGCACGCATAGTCGCTTGCCATTTAGGGAAAGTTGCCTCTGTAAGGTAGGTTCTTCAAGACAATATCCTAGGTATGGATAATGACATACACAAAACTTCTTTGTCTCTCCTTGTCCACAACGGCATTGTCATGTCTACATGTCCCGCATCAGACTCGACATCGAACAATGGATTATACGCAATTCCGCTCACCACCCTCAACCCTTATTATATCCTTGCCATGGCTCACTCTTGCCTCCCAACCCGTCCCCAAACCACGAAATGCCGAGCCCCAAAAAAGTCCTCCCCCGCCTTCCTTCCCCCCACAGCAAGACCCAGCTTAGCCCCCTTTACAATCCTCGCTACGCCGCTAGTCGCAATGCAGAACCCACAGCGATCCTGCCTTGCTGCCGTATCGTTGGGAACAAATGTATACTGAGTAGTGTCGAGGATGATGAACCAGTGTATGAATGCCCGCTTTGTGGGGAAGCGCTGATGATGAGCAAGACTGGGAAGTGGGCCAAGCTCACGGAGGCTGGAAAGGGCGTAGAGAGGGGACTTGTATGGGAAGGATTGGGGCATAAGGCAGAGGAAAGGAAGTATCGTCGGTTGAGGGATGAGGGGTTCTGAATGAGAGGAGACGACTTGGGTCACGGTCGGATCATCAGCCATACTTTGGGTAAGGCGAAAGCCACGTCCCCTTGTCGCTTTTTGAAGTCCTTGCTATTTACGCTGCCGGGAGGGCTTCTTTGGAATTGAAGTTGCTCACAGACACATCATCTCTACCGCGGTAATCCAGCAGATTAGCAATTTCTTCAGAGGCAAGTCGCGGCTCCCTGAACCACACAATCACGGCATGGGTGGCATAGGACACCTGAGACAGCCGAGCAGAGTCACAATGCATTCCCAGTTTACACACCGTTGGCTGAAAAGGCGCTTCGTACTTTCGAGAATAAGTCGCATTGAGTAAGGGACCTCGCTAATCTCTACAACTAACAGTCCATGGCCTTAGTACGCTGCAGATATCGTTCGCCAACATCGTGGAGGTGGCAAAACAGCCCTCCTAAAGTGCACCTCGAAACAACGGGACAGTAGATCGAGTTCATTGTCCCAATACTCATCAGTATCGTCCATGGAAACCCGCCCTATCCCGGTGGGATTGATAACTCTGAAATCGCCGAATCTTCGGAGTGGGTTCAGCTGAGACGGAGGCATGGACTCAAGGATCGCTTTTGCGGACGCTCGTGGCATTGTTGTCAGCATCCAGAGCTCGTAATAGAAGTCCGAGAAGTTGCTCCGTTCGTCGGCACACAGCTTCACGCCGTTCGGCGTGAAGTCGCTGGAATCGAATGATAGCCGTGGACCGCAGCAGCATGCAAGGCTGCTTGGTACTCGGTCGTGAGCTGATTCGTACTTCTGCATCTGGAGCGCGGCCGCCCGAGAGAGCCATACGATCATCTTTGCTTTACTGATGGCGGAATCTTCGGAGATCCCTCCAGGGCCTCCACGCCCCATCTTTTGCCGGATGACAGCGACGGCAAGCTCGCTGACTTTTTCGTAAGAGGGAATCATGCGCGGCAAGATAACCTCGCAGATTGTGACGGCATAGAGCTTCCAGATATCGGAAAAGAATTTGGAGGTCTCTGCGAGATGCGTGATATCGGCGATTTCGTTAAGAGATTCAAAAATCTCGGTAATCAGCTCCACAGGAAGTCTGTTGATGGGAGTATGGTTCGCCATTGCAGGACGAGGACGAGAGAAAGCGGAGACACGAAACAGATATATATTTGGGGGAGTGCACATAAGTGACACAGAATTAGCTAGCTAAAGGTGAACATCCTACAAGACAAAGGCAATGTTGATTATACTTGTTCGACACATACTGTGTTCATGCCTCGACACTTTGAACAATCAAATCCTCAAGAGCCCTCCGTCACCAACTTTGATAAGTCGTAGGGGATTCGCTCACCTGCGTTTCAGATGTGTCATAGTCGTCAAGTCGAGCATAATATGCAGGCTGAGGATCGTGCTGAGCTTAAAATCAAAACGGGAAAGACTTGTCCTCAATGATAAGATGTTGCAGTTTCGCCATCCATTCCAAGCTTTGCTAGCCTGCAAGCATTGTTGGGCCCTTCACTCACAGGTAGCCCACTTCAACCGCTCAACGCAGTCGCCGCCACACAAGGATAGTAGGCGTTGGCATTGAAGCCCTCATCTTTTTTTTGACGTTACAGTGTGCCATGATCATGTTCAGAGCGCATTTTGAGGTATTGGTCGGCACATCCATGCCGTGTGCGCCGTATGCTGGGTTCGATGGGTCCAACGTCATCATTGTAAGATATGCCAGCCGACATGAAGACAAACGAGGGTTTGATAAGTTGCGAAGTATTGGCACAAAGGTCTCGGTGAGGTATGCTGCGTTTGCGGCATTGGTGATATCGTTATCTGTTCATATCGCTGTTTCCTCAGCGAAGCCAACGCCGGTATTGTCGATCGATCTGTCGAGGCGGCCGGATATAGAGACTTCAGATGAAATTCCGAGCTCGCTTGGCTCCAAGGAAGGATCTGAGAGGGACGACGCTGCTGCACTAAAATGGAGCAAGCGCTTATCAAGATGCGGTGGTTTTAAAGCCCGTTGCTAGCTTTCTCCCAGTCTCAAAGCCAATGGCAGTATTCGCTCTGAATATGAGGACAGCGGTCATCTGGATAGAATCCACTAAGTTCGCGCTTACCATGTAGTATGCCGTGGTCTTAGATTCCCAACCCTTGGAGTAGGGACAATCTGAGTATCCGAGCTCGTAGTGTTCGCACCAGGGTGTAACGCAGTTAAGTTGTCAGGTGAAGGGCCAAATACCACGGACCTGGAGTCCTCTGCAATACCCGGGTCTTTGATAGCCATCAGCTCAGCTCTTTTGGCTAGCACCTTTTCCCACAACATGCTACTTGTCTCTGTCTGTCTTTTCCCACGCCGGATCGCCCTCACGGCCTCCAAAAGCTCGTTGCAGGTCGCGAGGCTCCGGTCGATGTTGCCTTGCTGCTGGTAGCAATCTACTAGGGTCCATAATGCGTCCCATCTGTCCGGGTGATCGCCGGTAAATGTTGCCGTCTTGTATTTGGCTGGCCTGGAAATATCCAGGAGGACAGATTCTGCTTCGCGATAGCGTTTTTGCTGGATAAGGATTTTGGAGTAATGGTTCTTGTGGCTCAAGACGCCTAGATGGTCATCTCCGAGATGGCGAGCAGCCATCGGCAGAATGGAGCTGAACAGCCTCTCGGCTTCGTCAAGGTCCCCCATCGCAGCTCTGACACGGCCGAGAGTCCCTTGCGCCATCCAAGTGTGCGGCTGCTTGTCGCCCAGCTGCTTTTTGCGCTGCTCGACGACAAAGATTGCGTGCCTGTGGGCAGCCTCCAGATACTTCCGAGCAACCTCTTTGTTGGACTCAATGAGCATAGTACTAAGCTCTTTGTATGTAATCGCTAATTCTTCCACTGCGATGAGGGTCCTCATGTCTTTCTCTCCTACACAGAGCTTCATGCCTGCTACGGCTTGTTCTTGGTACTTCCTGGCATCGTCAAAGCAAAAGCAAACTCGCAGTGTGGTGCCTAGGTGCTCCAGAACATGATATATTGCTGGATCTGTATCCGCGAGCTGTGTTTTCATCCCTTCCATGGCTTTTGTAAGCAGATCTATAGACTCTGCAAATCGACCCTGCTGCCGGCGACTTTCACCAAGTTTATCCATGAGTCTAAGCGTTCGAGGATGATCGGGGCCCAAGACTTTCAGGTCGTCCTGGTATAGCTGCTCCTGGAGATCTGCTGCTTCGTTCACTCGACACTGCTGCCATAGACAATCAGAAACCACAAGCGCAGCTCTTTCTGTTCTTGAGTGACTAGGACCGAGAAATTTCCGATTGAAGACCATCACTTTTCTGATACAATTCTCGGCCTCTGCAAAGTCACCACATTCGGAGTAAACAAGGCCACATTTTGCCAGGAACATTGCCCTCCATGGGCTGATACCTGACTCAAGTGCTGGCCAAGGCCTGTTGCGTTTATACCGTTTGCTCACAAAGTCTTGTTCGATTTTGCGTTGGAGATTGCCTACCGAGATCATATGAGGGAGTAATTTTCTGGCGAGATTTCCTTGAAGATCGACCGATTCATTCAACGGTGGGAGTAAGATACAACGCGAGAGGGTGTGCAGCGCCGATTCACACCAGACCGCTTGAGCTTGGAGAGTCATTTGGGGTCTTTCTCGCACCCAAGTGTGGACCAGAGGATGCATCGAATAACTATCGGAATCCTCATAATAGGTCACCAATGACAACTGGGCGAGAAGATGCAAAGCTTCGCGAAGGCGGACATTGCAGTTATCAGAGGAGGCGGAGAGCTCTGCGTCTCGAAGGAAAGTTGGCAAGATTACTGGATTCTGGTTTTCAAATTGTCTCTTCAGAAATACATCGACCATGCCCCGAAGACGTTTAGGCCATGAGCTAAGCTGCGACACGAGGTGGAGAAAACTCGTCTCTTCTTTGTTGACGTGTTCTGCCCCTTGAGCATCGGCCTCTCGCTGTATCTTCGGATGCTTAACAGCTGCGGTTAACATTTCGAAAGGGATATGTTCATAATGAAGGAAAGAGAAGAGCTTGAGCAGCTGTACTGCGTCGCTGTATTTCTGCAAATTAATAGCTTCTAGGCCCCGGAATACAATCTCATAGCTTGCATAGACCTTCATGTATCCTGCATCATCCTCGGCATGACCCGCCAAGTGTTGGCTTTGACGGATTAATTGCCAGCTTCGTTCATAATATGCGATGTAGTTATTCAGCTCGCAGTATTTCGCTTTGATAGCATTGCCTGCATGAATGAGGGCAAGAGGCAAGGCTCCCAACTTTTCGGTGATCGCTGACGCCATTCGCATTATTTTGGACGTGCGAGGTTCATGGTTGTCAGCTGCTTTCAAAAGTAGTTCACTAGCCTCATCATCCTCGAGCTTGTCGAAGTGATAATAACGTCGGCCTATTGTTCCATGCATCTTGACATATGGATTCCGTGTAGTTATAAGCGTCAAGCCATGTTCGCCATCTGGAAAGTATCTCTCGATCTCTAAATTGGTATCATCGGCATTGTCGATAAGTAGCAGCCAGGGCCGATCACTACTGGACAGCCAGCTTTTGGCAGCACGTTCATTTGGGTCGGTTCCACAAGCTTTGGCAATAGCTATAAAGCTTTGTTGTGCATTTCCTGGCGAACTGGCATCAACGGTGAAAACGGCCCAGAATCTAGACAATTTAGAAACGCCGGTAACTTGTTAGACTTCTAAGGATTACCGTTGCTTGTTGTCCGAAGCGAATTTGCAGCAGAATTGAGTCTTGCCGGATCCACCCAGGCCGTATACGACGAAACGTTTGTGGATCGGAGGGTCCTCGGACAAAGAATGGGAAGAATCATATGCTTGCTTGAGCCCATCTAAGTAGTTCTTTCTGCCGGTGTAGATACTGGAGACTGTCTTTGGTGTATCGAAATGCTTATTTAGACGGAGTGTGGATGCTACCGCTGTGGCAGAGTGAAAGGATCCATACAACTTTATTGGTTAGTCTTTAGCATTCTGACAGAAGTGTTCTTTACTCACAGGATCTGTCTCGATCAGTGGCAGTCTTGATTGCAGAGAAGCTATTTGCCTATGCAGTTGGAATCCTAAGATTTGAGTGTCTTTGGAGCCTCTCTGTGTGTACATCCTATGACACGTTAGAATGTAATTGTTTCTCCAATGGAAAGGGTGTACAAGTTGAGCACTGTCAGCCACACGCTTAGGCTTTCTCGGTGGACTGAGATCTTAACCCGAATCTGGCTGAGCTCGCCATCCTTTGCCTGCTTCCTCAAATGTTTTTTGACACCGTCCCGCCAGCCAGTCACCTTGACCCCGTTCTTTCCAGTTATTGCTTCTAGCACGCGTTGCAAACTCTTCACCGTGTCGGAGCAGTCCTTCAAAGTCTTGGCGGTATTTTGCCAAACCTCTAAATCCTGACGGGGAGGTTCTGGATATCCATGAGTATGAGGACCGATTTCCGTTCGGTGTAAATGCTCTATTGATTTATTCACCGAGTCCAAGTCCTGAATTTCGCGCAACAAGGATCCGATATCCCCCTCGAATGAGGCAGCTGCTTCGTAGACGTCTTTCAAGTACTTTCCAAGCTGAATACTCATCTCAAGCAACGTACCAACACCAACGAGGATGGAAAAAGGATCCATGACTAAGTACAATAATTGCGTAGCCCAAAAGTTGCCGAATGATGCGTTTGACGGTCAGATCCCAGCCAACCTTATTGTCGACTGTCCACTTCAGGTTTTTGCTAAGTAGTAAGTGAAGCCGTACAGTATGTGACGGCCTCGAAGGATCTAGGTTCAGTAGGCGAGCCTACACGACAACTAGTAAAGAGCATCTAGAAGCACTGATCAGTGTCAGTACAATGCAAAGCTGACGGTGGTTACTTACAGCATGGCGCGGGATGCAAGGAAATAAAGAGACATGAGTGTCTGGAGCAAGAAATCCAAAACATTCTTAATATTATTCGAGGCAGAAAATAAAGGCAACAGGAAGGTGAACCCACGAATGGGGCGTAGATAGTATGCACCAGACCTATCGCGAGCACTGAGGTACCAGCGGAGGGACAATAACGTGCGCTGGTGGACACAATCGCGATTTTCTATGCATCTAAAATTGAAGCCAGACTGGGCGATGATAAAGCAAAGACAAGGTAGGAGCGACGCATTTGTTAATAAAGAGATGAATTGCGTCTGTTTGAGAAACTCGGAGGCCCAGACACATCTCCGCAGAGGGGTACGTGGTCCGTTCAACGCTTTGGCATATGGCTAAGCATGCCTGAGGTGGCAACCAACCGACAACAGATCCCGTGCACGACTATCTCCGTCACTATTTGATGTAGCGCTGGAAAATGCACTTTGCCGTTTTGTGAGATGGACTGATGGTGGACCGTGAAGACAGATCGTTGGCTGGTTCAATTTAGTTGAAGTAGGTCAAGGTGTTTTGAAAGCGCCCCAGCGCTTAACGACTGGATGATCGACTTCGGGGGAGCGACCGGGGGCCCGGGACAGTCAGGCGGTGCCCCTATTGGCATATCCTTGACTACCTTATGCATGTGCGACGATCACAGTAAGAGGAACAGGGGTGAAATCCTCCTGGCTACTGCGTCCGCCCGTTACTCGTCAATCTGTAGCGGGATTGCTCTCGATTCAGGTTCGAAATGCTTGCTGCATTCAGACAAGCGGCGTAAGAGCTCCCAGGAGGCGTCTATATAGTAGTTCCAGACTGCCACCCTGGATGTCAGTATGACTTGAGAGAGTCGAGCCTCTGAGGTCTTGCTATTTTTGCGCGTCTCAATGATCGGTATGGCGTCGTCATGGCTCAAGAGTTCTGATACTAGGGCACTGGATCTCTATTCCTCCATTCACCTACCTACATTTTCCAGCCTGGGCCTTATTACTGTTTTGACAATCCTCGTGCTATATATTTTACAGAGTGCGAACACAAAGCGAGCAAGTTATAACCATAAAATTATGTGGTCGTGACTAACACGAACTGAGAAGGCTGAGACACTTTTCGAGTCAAGTCATGGTTGTGGAGCTCCGCGACCGCTGCAGTATAGATGGCCACTAGCGTTGGACTTGGTATTCGACGCGTTTCGCAAAATCGGAGAAAAACAAGCCCTGCAGTGGTTCGTTGAAATCTTCGAACAAACGGGCCCGACTTTCGAGCAACATATCCTTGGTGCTAAAGGCATCGATACCGTCGAACCAGATAACATCGAGTCGATTTTGTCGACTAGATTCTCAGGTAAGAAAATTAGGCTTCCACTCCCCCTAGGCGATTATGGGGACGTAGGGACAACCACTCGACGACCGCCTGACATTCTGTGGCAGAATACGGTCTCGGTGCGCGCCGACCCACCTTCGCTCCCCTTTTAGGATATGGAATTTTCACGCAAGATGCCGCCCCATGGAAGCACTCCCGCGATATGTTGCGGCCCCTATTCTCACTCAATCGTGCAAACATCTTTACACAGGTCGAACAGCATACAGAGCACTTAGTTCATTGCATACCGACGGACCAGTTCATCGACTTACAACCTCTGTTCTTCCAGTTCACGTTCGACACCACCACCTTCCTCCTATTTGGCAAGTCAATGAACTCTTTACAAGCTACTTCCACTTCGGCGCAGAACGCTGCGGATGCTCGAGAAGCTGAGTTTTCAGAGGCCTTTCGAATATCCCAAGATTTTCTATTCCGCCGTGGACGCCTAGGAGATATGTATTGGTTGATCGGTGGGAGTGAATTTCGAAAGCAGTGCTCGATTGTACATCGATTCATCGATGAAGCGGTACAAGAAGCTCTGTCGGTAGAACATCAGGACGGCAAGCTGGGGGATGTACATAGCTTTCTGGATGCTCTCATCCAGGAAACCCGCGATCCTAGAGTCTTACGCGATCAATTGTTGAATGTCATGCTTGCGGGCAGAGATACAACGGCATGCTGTTTGACATGGACATTGTACGTTACAACATGCTTGAGAACATACGTCGAATCTCTTGCTAAATTTGCACAGTCGACTTCTGGCACAACATCCAGATGTTCTTGCAAAACTCCGAGCAGAAATAAGTTCCCTCGTTGGCGTTGGTAAGGAGTCCATGTTGCCAGACAGAAATTCTTTGAAAAGGATGAGATACATGAACCTTGTTTTCAAAGAAGGTATGTCCGTACTTACGGGTATAATGTTGCCCCTTGACCATTTGAGCAAGATTCACTGATAGTCATCGCTAGTGCTTCGACTGTACCCTTCCGTGCCGATCAATTCACGCACTGCCTTGGAGGCTACCACGCTGCCAACAGGAGGTGGTCCTGACGGCACCAAGCCTCTGATGATCAGAAAGGGTGAAGCCGTTGGGTACTCGGTCTATGTAATGCATCGGCTGAAGAAGCTTTATGGTGAAGACGCTGGGTTTTTCCGCCCGGAGCGCTGGGACCCAGATGTGGACAATGCAGTGGATCTCAGAAAGATCGGTTGGGGATACCTGCCATTTAACGGAGGGCCGAGAGTCTGCTTAGGGCGTAAGTCTCTTTTCCTTAGCTCCTTTGCAGTGACTATGTGTGGCGATCAAGTGCGTAACCATGAATGTAATCGTGTGTGGCACTGACTTGTGTGTTCAGAGGAGTTCGCGCTGCTAGAGGCTGGATACGTCGTTGTGCGGATATTACAGAAGTTCCGAAGCTTTGAATTGGACCCGAGGGATAAGGATGTTGCCGTGGGTGCTGAGAAGCAAGAAGTTACCCTGGTGGTTGCCAGCACAAACGGATGTCGGGTAAAGGCGTTTGAGTGAGAGCAGAGACAGCTGGATTGTGCCGAAGGCTCGGGTAAGAGCTTCTCCGGTCTTTTGGCGAGTTGGCGTCCTTGGGCAGCACGATAGATAAACTTCAAGGTCTTCAGAGAAGTCAAAAAGCAGTGAATTGAGCCGCTGACTAGCAACGCGGACCCATCTTGCGCTGACGTTGGTATGCATTCTTTGTACTTGCACCTTCCTGTCAGCCTACAAGAGGACGAGGGACTCTCTCAACTGTCGATGATAGTGAACCATGACTAATTGTAGGGGCATCTCGACCACTGCAGTCATAGCTTTTTCAGATAATGACGTGAGCTACGATCAACCCATTCCCACACTGGCCCATAATTGGCTGACTGTCGTTGGTTTTAGAAGTAAGGAAGGGTACGAGAAGAAGCTCGCCTGAAGCAGCCCGTCTGCCCCGGCCCAGATCACGTTGAAGGGTTAAAGGCACAAAGGTCACTTCATATACGCAGATAATCAAACGACAATCAGTTGCAAGATAATTAAAGCAAGCACAAAGCTCATGCATTGTTTCATGCACCCTCGAGTCACTAAGCTATACATCCTTCTTCTCTATCCCGAGGATCTCCAGCTTCTTCGATTCCACGATCTCTCGCGCTTCGGCGATCCTGCTTGCTTGCACTTCTTCGAAGCCGATCGTAATATGTCCAGTATCATCGTCGCCGAGACGGACAGCCTTCCCCAAGCGCAGTGCCTCAGCGACATCCTCCTCAAGACTACCAACCAGCAGGAGGTCCCAGTACGTGAGCACGAAAAGAGCCACCAGAAGATAGAGTTGGTAGTAGATCCAAGTCCAGCGCATGGCACTGGGTGCAAATGCGAAGGCCACCCAGCTGGTAGGAAAGTAGGCTCCTGCGGCAATGACCAGACCCATCGAGATGCGTTCATTCCGTCGGTCGCTCGAAAGGTTGGATCTCTGCGGGTGGCCAAAGTGGCGGAAAAATTGAGTACCGAGAGCCTCAGGAGCTTGGATGAGCACGAAACCGTGCTTATGGTCGTCAAGCTCGAAGACACAAGGTTCAGTCGGAGACTTGTTGTTGTCGTTACACTTCGGCTCCGTTGCCACCAGCGGTGTACGACGGACACGAAATCGGATAGCAAGCAGCCTCAGCAAAAGCGGCACGAACCAAACCATTGCAAAGGGACTGTGCCAAACCACTGCGGCAGCAGCGCCTGTTAAGACACTGCTTATCTCACTGAAGACGGCTCCAAGCAGCATGATGGGGAGGGTGGCTTTAATGTGAATCTTGTTGACTTCATAGGGCTCATTCGCGGAGGGTCTCAGCTCATCGTAGTTGAGTTCAAGGTGGAAGACTCTCCGGTTTGCAGATTTGCCTTTTCTCGAATGGACCCCTTTCTCATCTGTCCCGGAAGTTGCAAGGCTCTCTTGATGCAAGGAAGCAATGACCGCAGCCCAAAAGTTGTTACGGGCATCTTCAGCGACGGTAGGCTCGACTCGGCCTTCGCGCTTCGCAAAGGCCCTGTATCCAGTCCGGGAATCTTCGAAGAATGCTGTCCCTAGCATATCCCCTTCTTTAGCGCCTTTGAAAAGATTATTATGAAGGAATCGGTCCATGGCCCGTTTGCCAGCAGCTTGGAATGCCCTTGCCGTTGACATCGTGAGTCCCATCACAGAAAGCTTCCAAGGCGATGTAGTATGGTAGTACCGCTCTGGCCAGAGCATTCTCCCAAGGGTGACCTCGGAGGCTAGAACGCCGCCAACATCCCCCACAACAAATCCTAAGACCATAAAGAGGGCCATGTAGAGCATGTTTACATCAGGCGAGACTGGATCTAGCCCTTTCGTGGTTGTACCTATTCCTTTGTATAACAAGAAACTTAGCCCAAAGGCTGTGATGATGTCGGCCATCTCGAAGGACCTTGCCGAAGACTGTCTCCTTTGCCTGAGTTTCGCGACAATGTTCAAGAGTAAGGGGAGATCTGAGTCTTGTCTCTCATTATAAGCGTACCGTTAGTGATTGGTGATGTCTGATTCAGTGTGTGAAGGATTATGACTGACTTCTCGGAATTACTTAGATGTTGGACGACAGTGGTGTAATCAAATGTGTTGATAAGCTTCAAACTTGTCAGTCTGTACTGTAGAAACGTGTTCAGTCGTTCCTGACAACCGTGACAGGGTACTTGTTGTTGGAAGTGTTGACGTTACCGGCATCGAGTATCCTTCCCATAGGCCTGCTACGTCAAGTTTCCGAGAAATTACCGACCAGGCGAGCAGAGGCAGTCATCTCAGCCGTAGGTACAATATCCTAGTACGAGAAACTTCGGACTGAGTCGAATAAAAACATTCTATTTGAACAGTGCCCTCTGCCATCTGTTCGTCAGGTTGCACGAAAGTACTCTTTTTCCTTTTACGGAGGGTATGACTTCAAACTGACCTATTGGAAGGATGCTGCGAGCTTGGGAAAAACAATACTGCACAGCTCATCGCAACGGGATATCAAGCTGCTGGCTTATGATGCCCATCAAATCTCGCAGTATCCCATTGCTTTAGAGACTTCAAAATCAAGGTTCGAAAGAAGGTCTGCGCACACGTATCAAATCATTGTTGGAATATAAGAGGCGATGGAAGTGTTCTTCTCAGGAAGCTCTCTTGCATGGCCCTTGGCGAGAAGACCTCCGACTTTTAGAGCCCCTCGAGTGGCTAAAGGCGTCTGAAGTTGCGGAAGTAATTGTTTTATGCAATGATACGCGGATCAGCTTTCGATTGGGAGGATCTCTTCTTAGATGGCTGCACACTTCCTACCCCTCAAAGCTAAGTTATGTGGTCCGACTTACGAGTCCGAAATATAGTACATCGCAGGACGTTGTAAGCGTAAGTTGATGGATCCCGCCACAGCTATTCGACTCTCGACAGAGTGTACTATGCGGGATCCTGCTAAAGCAAGTGATTTGGTGTTCGGAATAGTGGGAAGGGTTCGGTCATGATGGGGACCATGTTGAAACCTGGCCCCCTGTCTTGTATTGGTGGAAGCAGACGAGGATTGGCTCCTTCTCTGACCTCTTAGTAGTCCATTTTCACACCTTGCTAGTACGAATCCTGCTCAAATCTACTACACAGACGAAAGTTGGACCAACTCCAAGTCTCTTATAGCAAAACTGCAGATTCCAAACTAATTTGCCAATTCTCCAAAACCTGACACGAAAGCTCTAGATATTCAATTGTATGTGGAGTAGTCTCCGTTCTGTGCAGATGCGCTATCGAATTGGTCAACGAACCCAACCCTTGAGTCTCAAGCAGCAAGGAAGGACTTCACCCTCGAAAGCGGCAGCTGCTTGTTCGACCTCATTCGAACACTTACCAAGCCGAAGACTGAGCTCAATCAAAGAACCGACGCTAATGAGGACGGAGACAAGATCCATGGTCGAATACAATAATTTTGTAACTCGGGATTGTAGAGGATTCGCGGACGGTCAGAACCCCTTTTCCTTCGTTGTCTTGCACCTATTATGAGCGTTTGTCAAGCATTAGACGAAGTCATACTGTATGTGGAGGCCATGAAAAGGTTGTGCTCTGTAGTCATATCCACACTACACTTCGTAGAGGACTCTCGTACAGGATTTCAGAGGCGCTGAAATGCAATATTAGCATGGTATTTAGGTGAAGGCTTCTACTGTCTTTTGGCCCCTTAGCGTCCACGAGCCGTACGTCAAATTCAGAAAGGCTTCTACTGTCTTTTGGCCCCTTAGCGTCCACGAGCCGTACGTCAAATTCAGATGGATTCAAACGTGTCGAGCAGAAGTGAAGGGTACTCCCTTTATCAGGTCGGTCCTGCGGTGAAGTTTGAATAAAACAGTTGCCCGGGGTGGCAATCAGCAGATGCTATTGACTTGTTTTTGAGCATTGGATGAGATAGCGATGTAAACGTCGTCAAGGGTGGTCAGGTCGAAAACGCTTCGCTGGCGCATTTGTTGGTGACCGGCTGGCGCAGGTTCCTTGCGTTCGTTGAATGAGAAATTTCCGCAACTTTCGCGTATGACTTCTACCCAAATCCATCGAGACGGAAGGAGTTCCACCTACAGGCCTCCTCTTCTGGCTGGAGAAGTCTCGGCTGTGCTTTGCCAGTACTCATACATTGACTCAAAAGATACGGATGTACGTAGTCATAGTGAAGGTCTCCATTCTATACAAAGAGCCTTCAATCGTTTTACCGTATTCAGGCCTTGAGCTCGTGCAACAAGGATCCTCAATTGTCGATGATAGTAGACCATGACTAGTGCTTCCTGAACCGATTATAGAGTGTTTAGGAAATGAATTTAAGCTGCCATTCGTCCCTTATGATAATGATCCTCTAGACTCAATCCTTGAAATGGAGTCAGAGCAGTCCTAAAGCTTCGCCCAATGATGTCAGGGCTGAGGCGCGGTACGCGAACAGACGCGCAGCGCTAAGCCCTTCCTGGTGTAAATATTGCTTTTTGTGAGGACGTTGCGCACTAGCGATATACATCAGCCGTGGGCCGATTCTCGAGATCAGAAGGGCGTGATTGAAGAATCCCGATGTCTCGCCCGTGATGAACGACCCTCACCACCGCAAAATCGAGCTTCAAGCCCCCGCCGACCTGACCTATCTCCTCAACAACATCCGCGCTTCGGCGCAACAGAAGCTTGACAGCGCTTTCCCTCCTTCCGCGGCCCCGAAAGGCGAAGAAGATGCCTTGAGAGCCAAGGTGGAGGAGCTCGTCCAAGCGGTATTGCACAATTATCTTAACTAAAAAGAACGGGGGATTAACAGGACATTCATACAGTACATCAACGACACCCTCGCCCTCGCCCTCCCCTCCCTCTCAATAAACGGCCTCGATCCCGACTCCTACCCCTCTCTACTGCAACCCCCAAATACCGACCAAGATCCCCCTTCACCCACCTCTCCCGCCGCTGACGACACGAACTACGAGGCGCATGATCCACGGCTAGCGGAGAAGCTGCGGATGCTGTACATGCAGCATGAGCAAGAGACGACGAGAGTCGCGGAAATGAGGCGGGATGCGCCGGGTGCAGCTGCGAGGGCGTACATGGAGAGGCTGAACAAGGAGATGCAGGCGGATAGGGAGGTCAACACAGAGGAAGGGGATGAAATGCAGGGCGTCATAGATTTAGGTGGTTTGGAGCGGAGAGACGAGGTCGAGAGGATGTGGGGAAGAGGCCTGGATGGGTTGGTGGCTCTGGAGGGTATCACAGAGGTTGGGGCCAGGTTAGAAAGGGCGAAGTGGGCGGTGGAAGTCGTGGAAGGCATGTGACTAGCAATGGAAAGCCAATGGAAATACGTCTGCATGTTCCATGATGAAAATTTGTGAGAACGTCTCGGGTATTGGGTATTGCAACGGCTGTATTTACACGGTGACTAAGGTGAAGGTGAGGATGCGAAGAGTGTGCAGACCCAATGATTCGTGAAAGTGTTCCACGATGTTCTCTTTCAAGTGGCAGCCTCTTCTTACAGAAGCTACAGTCAGTGACTGTGTGAGCAAAGCTGTCATGCCGCTCAAGAGCCTTCGAGTGCCGCTGAAATCAAGGCTTTTGCTGTTCTAGATGCAACTGAATGATGACCTGAGGAATAGTGCAAAATCAACCCATTGGCGCCTGTTTAGCTCCAACGCCGGCTTGTTCTGGCTGTGCTGCATTTGATCCCCCTTGCGGCTGATGAGTCGATATGGTGCTTGACCGTTCGTTCTCTATGGTAGTCGATGGCTTGCCTTCACGTTCCCACTTGGGTGCCTTCGCCCATTGTGGATCCTGCCACGGTCCCGCATCACTAAGCGCACAGCTTCCTTCACAAGCGCAACTCCCTCCGAAGATTTTTGGAAGGCTATCTTTAGGTATTTGGGTCAAGAGCTCTTTTTCGTATCCGCTACCTAGTACATGGATCTTCTGAACAGTCACCGGGTCCAAAAAGCCTTTGACGACACTGAAGGCGCCCGAAAATCCCCATGGAGCGTTGATGATGTAAAGTTTGCCGAGCCGCTCTGGGTAGTAGTTTTGTGAAATAGCGGACGCTTGCTTTATGTAGCCATAGACGGAGCCGGCGCTGCTGATGCCTACCCCTTTCATGTCCATGATCGTGCAACACGTCTCGAGGAGAGCGCCCGACTTCCGTGAACAGGCGGGCAAGCGAGGATCTGCGAGCTTTTCGTATTCGACAACGAGGTTCGAGAGCATACGTTCAGCGGTGGTAATCTTGTACATCGCTTTCAAGTCGATCTTGCCCAATTGCTCTATATAAACAGGTCTCCCGTCCTGTGTCTACATCAGTCCCACGCGCACGACAATATGACTCCCACTTTCTCCTACCTTATCGGTTTTGTGGTAATATTGTGGGTAATATTGGAAGACCTGTGGCTTCTCTGTGTATTCGAAATTCCTCACGAGGTTGTCTACCCCGAAATCCTTTCTCCACTTCTCGCAATCCGTGAACCTGCAGACTCTTCAGCAATGGGCGGTAGAAAAAGCTTGATACTGTAGTCTACATTTGCTTTGCAAGGGCCACGTTGAATTTCCTAGCCCGAAGGAAACGCAGCTATCCACCATCAATCAGATGTGCACGAAAACGCGGGCGCATCGACTCGAAAGACCTGCCATGGATAAGGTGTCTAGCCGCTCATTATAGCCAGCCTGCTCTAGCTGCGTCCGCAATTGGAATACATGTGCATCTTGCTCAGGAGTTGTGTGACCGGGGTGCCCACTCTTGACCTCGGGGCTTGTTGTGGGGTAGTCGTAGTCGTCGTATTTCGGGTCGGTCTTTGTCTGACTCGCCATGTTCGAAAGAGGGCAGCAGAGGTTAGAGGAACAATGAGAAATAAAATTAAGAGGAGCAGCGTGCTTTAGGTGAAAAAGTTGGGTACTTTACCACACTAGATGTGGTCCTTGGCCCTTGATAGTGGGGCCAAGCCCTGTACACCGGCTAAACTACATCCGGGTTTCCTTTAGCTTTCTCTGGGTCTGCGACCCTCATGCTAAACGATTTGGTAACATTACCAGACCGCTACAGTGAGACCTTGTTGAGGCGGCTAGATTGATGAGCGTACAATCGCACTAGTTTCACGAAGCATATCATCATGGGCTGCTCTGGGGCCTCGCTGCATAAATCATTGCTAGAACTAATCACGATAGTTACAGTGTCTTCAAACCATGTTAAGGAGGGCAACGAACAAATGCTACCATACACTCCCGAGCAGGCTTCTGCAGTCTGTACATGCTCTCCCTTTTCTGCAGCCCTAGTCACGTTCGGACGGTTCTGCAACTTTTTACACCAGATGTGCTCGCTAGCGTAGCGTAGCTCATGAGTTTGTCTTCGCCATTGTGTTTAGAGCACTGCCATCCTTGAACCATCGCATCTGCGACTCGTTGAATGTGTGCGCGAGCTTCGCCTCCCATGTCTTTCCGTCTTTAGGATGTACTCTTAGAGTCAGAGGCTGTCCGACAGCGAGCTGTGTGCACATCACATCGACCTTGTCATCGGGGTTGATCTTGTCGTAGTCGGCAGGATCAGCAAAGGTTAATGGAAGCATCCCTTGCTTCTTGAGATTCGTTTCATGCTATATGGCTCGTTAGCTGATCAGGCATCTCATTGCTACCCAGCACACAAGGATTACTTACAATACGAGCAAAGCTTCGAGTAATGATGGCTAATCCACCAAGATGTCTTGGTTCGAGTGCAGCGTGTTCTCGAGAACTACCTTCGCCGTAATTCCAATCACCAATCACAATCCACGGAATCCCTTTCTTCTTGTAGTCACGAGCAGTTGCGGGAACAGCGCCTACTTCGCCGGTGGTCAAGTTCTTGACCTTGTTAGCTTCTCCATTTGCGGCGTTGATAGCACCGATCAGCATGTTGTTGGAGATGTTGTCGAGATGACCACGGTACTTCAGCCAAGGCCCGGCCACTATGGAACACGTCAGCGAGCGCTCAGCCAGCTTCATCCTTCAAATACATACTAGAGATGTGATCAGTGGTGGTTTTGCCCTTGGTCTTGATCAGAATCGGTAGGTCCATAGCATCCTTGCCATCCCAAGCCTTGAAGCCCGCCAAGATCTGGAGCCGGTCGCTGTCAGGAGATACAGCTACGGAAACCGATTGTCGATCCTCTGGCGGTGCTTGATAAGTATCGCGGCCAGGGTCATACCCATTCGCAGGTAGGCCTGTGCCTTCCGGCGCGGAGAGTCTGAAATCATTGCCATCCTTATCTTTCAATGTATCTGTGAGAGGATTGAAGTTCAGAGTGCCAGCCATAGTCAATGCCACCACGAGATCTGGAGACGTTACAAAAGAATGAGTGGCAGGATTCGCATCATTTCGTCCAGTGAAGTTGCGGTTATACGAGGAAAGGATGGAGTTAGCCTCGCCTTTCTTGACGTCTCGGCGATCCCATTGACCGATGCAGGGACCGCAAGCATTGGCCAGAACCATACCGCCAAACTCTTCGAGGGTTTCCAGCTGACCATCCCGTTCGATAGTCGCCCGGATCTGCTCCGAACCAGGAGTGACTGTGAACAAGGCCTTGGCTTTTACGCCGTGATTCAATCCATCCCGTGCGATCGACGCGGCCCGAGACATGTCCTCATATGAAGAGTTTGTGCAAGAGCCGATAAGACCAACCTTAAGCTCCTCAGGCCAATTGTTGGCTTTGACAGCATCCTTGAACTGGGATATCGGTGTCGCAAGATCGGGAGTGAATGGTCCGTTGATGTGCGGCTCCAGCTCGGATAGGTTGATTTCAATAAGCTGATCATATTCTGCGCCCTCATCCTCTTTCAATTCTGAAGCGTACGATCTCGCAAAGTCTCCGATCGCTTTTCGCTTCGTTGCCGTAAGATAATCATACATCCGGTCATTGAAAGGGAACACTGATGTTGTCGCACCGATTTCAGCCTAAATAAGTTTCGGAGTCAGTATTCCTCCTTTCAGTCAATGCAATGACCAGAGGTGCATGCTTTGGGAGCGGATACAGCTTGGACATGTTTCACGCTTCTTGAAAAACTCAGAAACGGGTAACAGATGCTCCGAGATTTACTTACCCCCATGTTACATATTGTGCCCATGCCAGTAGAGGACAAGGCAGCGACTCCTGGTCCGTGGTACTCTACAATTGCGCCTGTGCCACCCTTCACGGTCAAGATGCCAGCCACCTTCAAAATAATGTCTACAGCTACAGTTAGCGAACCACTTCCAATATAGCAAAAACCCCATGATATAGAACCCACCTTTGGCGGCCGTCCAGCCGGACATCTCTCCTGTTAGTCGAACGCCGATAATCTTAGGAGCCTTAACTTCCCAAGGCAAGTTTGCCATGACGTCGACTGCGTCAGCACCTCCAACACCTATAGCACACATACCCAGACCGCCGGCATTGGGGGTGTGGGAGTCAGTGCCAATCATCAGACCTCCGGGAAAAGCGTAATTCTCGAGGACGATTTGATGGATGATCCCAGACCCGGGTCTCCAAAATCCGATATTATATTTTGCGCATGAGGTGGATAGGAAATCATAGACCTCCTTGTTAATATCCTGAGCTCTAGCAAGGTCCTTCTCCCCGCCCATTTGAGCCTCAATAAGATGATCGCAATGAACGGTTGTTGGGGTTGCGACTGAAGGCATGTTCGCTGACATGAACTGTAGAATAGCCATCTGAGCTGTCGCATCCTGACAAGCAACTCGATCTGGCCTCAATTTCAGATATGACTTCCCTCGCTCTATCTCTGCTCCATGTGGGTCGTCGAGGTGGGAATATAGAATTTTCTCGGCAAAAGTGAGCGGTCTGTTGAGGCGTGAGCGAACCACGGAGAGGTTCTCAGACATTTTTCTAATCGCAATAGGCATAAGTTATGTTGCACCAAGGTCAACCACGAAGACTACAAGTTGGACGGTATTCTTGCTTGACTCCAAGACTGGAGTGTATTTGACGTACTTGTAGTTGATATAATTGCCCTGCAGCAAATGTAGTCAGCCGTCGGCTATTGCAACAATGCCACGGCAGTGTAGCAAATGGGCTATGGCAACCTACATGTTCCCAATTGGTCATCTCGACCTTCTTGCTAAGCGGGTCATCTGTGACCGTGGCCAGTGTACGAGACCTCAAAAGCTAACAACAACCACCATCAGTAAATTTTCACCACAGGCAGGGCTTCGCCGCTGGGCCGAGAATTTGGTGTGAGGAAGCGAGAAGCTCTTGCGGAAGACCTACGACTCGCACACTGGGCACCTAATACGTGTATGTTAGCATAGATTCTGACTACAGCTAAAGATTCTGCTTTAATGCAAGGCAAGCAAGTGCCCGAGCAGTTCACAGGTCTGGCTGGTTAGGTGCTTTGTTCGGTCCCAGAGAAACAGCAAATGAGGAACGTACCAGCTTGCCAACACGGGCAAAGTGCCTTGTTGCAATCATCCTGGCTACTGGAAAGCACAACGACAAGCTCCTATTGAGTTGAGCACAGGGTGGTGTGGGTGATCAAGTGCAGTCAGGAGACGGGGCAGGAGCGAATGCGGGACGTAATTAGCGCTTTCACAACGGTTGTCGCCCCTTGGCCTTATCTTTAGATCCCCGACCCCAACATCTGACAAGATAAATTTGGTCAACTTTCGCATTTCGCTATTAAAATATATAGAATTAATTACTTATTACTCTAGACACTATGCGCTTTCTAAAATTGCTTTGCTTATAAGTTTTGATCACAGTTTGCTAGAGTTATAGAAACTGCATAGTTCGTTGGCATGTAAGAAGTCGCTGTCGATCTTTGTTTTTGAGACACGCTTCGAAACACAAAAAACTTTGCAATCAAATAACTTTCTCAATGTTGACTTAAACTCTATCAAAGATATGCTGTTAAAAGCGCAAAGTCTACTCTATCAAACGTAAGATTTTGATAGTAATAAATCAAGAAATGCGAAAATTGATCAAAAGCATCTTGCCAGAAGTTGGGGTCGGGGATCTAAAAATAAGGCCAAGGAGCGACAACCGTTGTGAAAGCGCTAAAACATCAACCTCGGTTTGCCCGTTATCAGGCACTTGGCGCGTCAATAAGTGACTTGCAGAAAGTAAATGACCTGCAAGATGAGCATTATAGTACAATCTTTAGACTGAGATGATACTGGGAAGGATGCTTGTTCTCACTCTGGCGCAGGCTTCGACCTCGGCCTTATCAATTGACGTTGCTGGTCGAGCTTGAGCTTCTGTTTCGGCATTGTGGGCCTGGCCAATCAGAATGTTCTTAAAGAACGATTACGGTTTGGGCAGTTTTGCCGAGCTACTTTACTTCGGATCCCCTCAGTTCGACTTTGATGGCAGCTTTGTGACCACAATTCCTATATCATTATTGTCTTTTGAAGGGAGCCATTCATCTGCTGATATTGGGCGTTTAAAAGAAGAATTTTAAAATTTGCGAAACGTGATGGCACCTCAGCGGGTCAAAACCAAGCACAAAACAAGGTAGGGTGTGCACTCTCATACATGCGGAATTATCCTGATCATTTCTTTATCAGAGACCTCGATCAAGTCCATGCAGACCTACGCTCCACAAAACACTTGGCTGAGTACAAGAATCGAAAAGCACCAGAGGACTTACCAGGCCTTGGGAAATTCTATTGCGTAGAGTGTGCTAAGTGGTTCGAAGGCGAAAGTAGCTTGGAACAGCACAGAAAGGGCAAAGTTCACAAAAGGAGGTCTGTTCCCTTCGACCGCCTTACTTGACGTGCTGATGGTCGTAGGCTCCGGGCTTTACACCAAGAGCCATATACACAGAAGGAAGCTGAAGCCGCCATTGGCCTGGTAACCGATAATGGACCCAGAAGGCAGTCAGGCCTTTCCTTGCTGGGAAATCAAAAAGCTGCTTTGGATATCGAAACAAGCGAAACCGGATGAGAGAGATTTGATCCTTGGTTGCTTCAGCATCAAACCCCAGTATCAAATCATACCAAAAAAATAAGAAAAATGCGCAATTGGTGAAGCAACGAGGCGTTTGGCATGCAGAATCTTCAAGATTCTGGTTCAAGACAGCTTGAAGCATTCGTCATTAGGAACTTGCGGGTCACAGACTTTCAGGATCCGGCTAGATGAGTGCGGACCCTGGATGACCCCCTAAACCTAGCTGAGAAGACTCAGCAAGCACCTTAGTGCAAGGAAGCCTGTGAGATTGGGATGCCGATCAGAAGAGTGTATTTAGGCCATCAAGAAGACCGACGAAAACTACCTTACTCGAGCATACCTCGCTCTAGGGTTTAGTCAGGGCTTTTTACTAGCTTCCCACACTTCACTGGCACCGGACAAAGCTTGCGAAAAAGATACTTATCTTTCCAAAACTCAAGCTTCTGTTTCCTATGTATTGCCGCGGTTTGAAGGAATGACTCATTCACACACACTTAGATCTGCTGTGCAATCTGAGTACGTTACAACTAAGAGTGTACCGTTACGATCATGAATTGAGTTGGTGACGCCGTGAATGCCTAACCTGGTGCCTGGCCTGCCTAGAGATGCCTTATAGCATCTTCGAATCGATGACTAAACTTTACTGAACCTGATCTCCTACATAAAGGCCCAACCTCGCTCCATAGGTGACCCAGAGAGAATCAAAAGCAGCTGCATAACATATCAGTGCTCAATCTTGACCGTCAGGGAAATCTGAACCCAGCGTCATGGCATCAGACTTCGCAAGAGCCGATCTCTTCGGTGGTGCCATCACAGCGAACATACCATCTGGATTCGCAGATGTCAGGTAAGAGCGTCTTTCGTATCCAGGAGTATCCGCCTGCTGCTCTATGCACATCGTTCCTGCCTAACATGATATATCAACGAAACTTTTCTTACGCGCTTGTTTCCTATCTATCACTCAATCGAGGAACATTCAATATGATAGTCAATGATTAGTTCTGCCAACCAATCGATGTCCTTCTCTAACGTGTCCGGACTGTTTTCCCCCGTGAGTGGACTCTGACTTTGGCCACACAGCACCATCCGCCAGGTTCCCAATCACCAAGAGGTCTACTTATCAGCAACCGGCTTCTCGTCGATAATCTTTGACATTGCGGAGCGGGTTTCTCATCTACCAAACGATGAAGAGGCGTTAATCTTCCACTTCAATGATATAATCGCACCGGGCGATGCGAGTAAGATATGGCAGTCTTCCGCTGTTCAGCTGGAAAATATACCGTAAGTCACAGCAAGTTCCCGAAAAGAGTTGATGGCAAGGCAGGCTCAGTGATGATTCGCTCACCGCAGGCTCTGCGGTCTGGGCTTACTTTGCGCAAGGTCATCTCTTCGCGACAGAACTAACCTTGATAACACACAGGGCAATGAATCCGGCGCTCACACTCGTCGCCAGTACAACGCCTGCAAATCCTCCGAGCACACCGAATACCCCGACATCAACCACGATATTGATGACCTTAATAAGACTGGTTTCCAAGTCTACGGATTTAGTCATTACGATCAATCTGCCACATATCCCCGCCGAAGAAGGCATAAACGCCGCTTCCGCTGCTTCCGGGAATTCTTCAGGAGACGGAAGTCGAGAGGGGAATGAGCCGGAAAATGGGCCGTCTGGCACACTAGTAGAAGACGGGTTGAAGGTGAGAGACGAAGTGCTCCGGACTTTGACCATACACGATTGGGACCTTTTTGGAGAAGCAGAGGGAGGTAACTGACGGCCTGCGAGGACGATAAAACTTTAGCAAAACGCTTTGCAGAAGCGATATCCACATTTGGTACGAGGCAGGCCATTGCTTCCTCTACGAGTACACAGGTTGCGCAGGAGTCTTATTGATGAACGCATATTGGCGGAAAACGATAGCATCACAGGATAGATTAGCTGATTTAATTATAGAGTAGTGCTTGCACTCAAAATTGCTCCATCATCAAACTGTGGCGCCAGCGGTACTTGGCGCCAGCGGTAGATCAGCCGTGCTCGCCGGGAGCGTAAAGTAAAGTACTCAGTAGCTATTCATTCCATTAACACTCTTCGGAACACTGTCGATTACCGACTTGTAATAAAGCGGCCTCATCAACTCGAAGCCTGGGACCCCACTTACCTGAAGCCTGCCAGAGCGATGGCTATTCGAGGTCAGCGATTTCATATTGATTTGGATTCCGACGAGGAGACTAATGTCCCTAAGCCTACAATACCGGCCGCTCAGGCTTCACCTTTCTTTGGTCTCGTCAGTGACGTGAAAGAGCGGGCCACCTCCTCGGACGTCAAGGCGCCTTCACCACCACGGCTCAAGAGCACCAAGACGGGTTTTCCTGGGCATAATAAAAGAACTGGATTGTCTACCTTCAAGCAACGTCGAGCGCACGAGGCCTCGACCAAGGACAGCCGTACGAAAGCAAACCGACCTGCCCCAACGGCCTTTCTGCGTGAGTCGAGTCGGAATGGCAATGGGCCTTCTACGGCCTTCGGAGTAGAGGGTGACCCTCCAGTCGAGACTGAGCGTCAGAGGATAGATGAAGAAAACAAGCAACGACTGGCGCAAATGTCCCCAGACGATATCGAGGAGGCAAGACAAGAGCTCATGAATGGGCTAAGCCCTTCCTTGATTGAGAGACTATTGAAGAAGGCGAACATCGACGATGGGCGAACAGACCTTGATCAGGAACCGCCGCTCGCTTCGGATGAAGCAGCAAAGACACAGAAGAAGTCACCTTCGAAGCGTGTCACCTTCGAAGAGCCAGAGCCCGCCTCCTTATCGACGTCTCATCTTACACAAACGCACAACCGACCAGGAAGTTCAGGCGCTTCATCGTTGGACACGATTTCACCTCCTGAAGAAGAAGCGCCCCCAGAACTCGACCCTTCGTCGCCAAATTTCCTCTCCGAACTCCACGACAAATATTTTCCAGAGCTTCCCTCAGATCCTTCTAAACTGTCATGGATGCAGCCACTCCCCGAGACATCTTCCTACGACCCCTCGGCCGAATCTCTCCCAATTGCAGCACTCCGCTTTGATTTCAGGGGCCGTCTCCTGCCACCGCGTCTTTCCTCTCAGTTGCCTTCTACGATAGGCCTTCATCATCATGCTCATGCACCCTCTTCCGCGGGGTACACGATCCAGGAACTCGCACATCTGGCCCGCAGCAGCTTTCCCGCCCAGAGATGCATTGCGATGCAGACTCTCGGCCGAATATTGTACAGATTAGGACGCGGCGATTTTGGACGAGAGGGAGAGGATCTATTTGAGGGTCTTTGGAAAGAGATGGGGAAGGGACGAGTGATTGATAATCTGGTTGAGGTGGCTGGAGGTGATGGAACCAAGGGAAATAGGAGTATCTGGGTCACGGCCACGGAGGCTGTATGGCTTTGGAGAAAAGGCGGAGGGAGGAGATGGCAAGCGAGGTGAACTGGAAACTTCTAGGGCGGATAATGGGACATCAATGTTTGACAGTCAACGAGTCCTTCTAAAGTCGTCCTTGTTGATGATGTGAAGCTTTGGTATCGCCGTGCAGATCTGTCCAACGCCATATAACGCCTTACCTCATAGTCATGACCCGCGCCCTCGAAACCCTCCTGACGGTCTTGTGAAATTTGCATTGCCCCCTCTTCCCCCTCCACGGCCTGAGGTAAAGCCACCGCGCCCCCCTCCTCCGCGGCTGCTCCCCCGTCCGCTAAAGCCACCCCGTCCTCTTGGTGCTCCTCTACCAGCGCCTCGGCTGCCACCTCGACCACCGCGCATTGGCCCTCCCCTCGATGCTCCACCTGCTCGTTTGGGTTTCGGCGTGCCTGCATGTATAGTCAGTAGGTCCAGAAGCACTGGATGGTGATGGATTTACCGGGTGGTGGTTTAGGCTTAGGCAGAAATCTGGTTCAAATCAGCATGTACCATCAGTATTGGAGCCATTTTGCCTACTTCTCTAGAGGTAATAATTTATCCCCGCCAATGTAGAATTTGTCCCCTGTCTTGAAAGACGTAGCCACAATTCCTTCTTGAGGCTTTATCGTGAAGAAGAGTTGATTGATAGGTCCCAGAACTTCGTCAACTTTTCCAATTGCAGTCTAACGTATTCGTCAGGTATACCCACCCGTAAATATGTCTTCGATGTCTGTACCTTGTTCTCGAGATATATCGGCGCATTGAAGTATGGTATTTTTGGATTCACGGACTCGCAGACCATTTCTCCTTCGCAAGCATGGACGAACGAGCCCATCTCTGTCCAACTCAGTGATGTCCAGATACAAAGGAGAGGCGAAACAGACCAAGCACTGATGCGGGTGGGCCATATGATGGCTGGAATCCACCTCGACCTGCGCACACTGTCAGTCGGCTCGATTGCGAATCTTTGAATTGGGATTTGTGTACCGCCCCGACCTCCGAAGCTGCTGCCACCTCGACTGCCACCAAAGCTGCCACCGCGACCGCGTGACGCTCCTCTGAATGACATCCTGCTTATCAAAAAGGTTTGGAAATCCCCGGGAAATTATTGCTGTGAACGGCAATGTGCCTGCATAAAGTGCTAAGGCTAAAGTACCTTGGGCAGCCTCGATTACGATACTATAATTGGTGGAATGGGGCGGGAGCTAGCTAAGCGAGTAATGCATAATGCTTATGCAATATAAACAGTCAGAATCAGGACCGTAGCTCTTTGACTGACAACAATAATCTGCAGAGATGGAGACAGAGAAGGAGAGCCTAGCCAATGGGGCCGGTGAATCAGAGAAGAATTTGCCGTTCCGTCCTAGAGGTTTGTCTACAGAAGGCGAAGCTTCGAACAATCCCGGAGATAGCTCATCGCCACAAAGTCCCCAAAGCCCAAAAGCTGTAAAAGCAAGAGATTCTCAGAAGAAAGATAAAAACATGGAGAAGCAAAAGGATCAAAAAGACAAAACTGCTTCAAAGAAGCCAGCATCTGATCCGCACGCGGAGGTTCCCTTACCAGACTTTATCGTCAAGCGCAACAGGCTCTTCGATGAGCTCAAACACAAGCGCGATGCTGAGTTCCTAGAGAGAGATCATCCTGTTATCAACGTCGTTCTGGATTTAGGCATGGATATTCAAGGCAGACCGAGACCTGCAATGTCCGTTGCTGCCAAAGCTTGGGAGTCTACTCCTGGATCCTTCCTTCGCCACGTCGACCGGGATATCAGTAGCGACGTTGTCATCGCGAGAGTCGATGGGAGAGAACTATGGGACCTTGACCGGCCTTTAGAGTATGACTGTCGCGTCAGCTACTTGCCATTTACTTCGGCTGAAGGTAGGAACGTTTTCTGGCATTCTAGTGCACATGTTCTCGGAGAGGCGGCGGAATGCCAATACCAATGCCTTTTGTCTCACGGTCCGCCGGTCGAGCAGGGGTTTTTCTATGACATGGCTCTAAAGGATGGGTATGCTATGGTTTCAGTGTTGATCTGCGACCTTCACTGAGTATATATAGGCAAGTAGTCACGGAGAGCGATTGGTCGCCGTTAGAGGGTAAAGCGTCGAAGTTCTTCAAGGAGAAGCAGCCATTTGAGAGACTGCATGTTTCCTTGCCGGACTTGAAGGAAATGTTCGGCTACAGCAAGTATAAGATGTACTACATCGAAAACCTAGTACCTCCAGAAGGCAGCACGGTTTACAAATGTGGAACGCTCGTGGATCTGTGTCTTGGCCCTCATATACAAAATACAGGCAAGATAAAAGCTTTTCAAATCATGAAGGTTGTTAATGATACTCAGCGCTACTCATTGACAGCTGACAGTGTGCAGAACTCTTCGTGCTACTTTCGAGGCGACAAAGATGATGACTCCCTACAACGTATTTACGGTGTCGCATTCCCAGACAAGAAGCAGTTGACAGAGCATAAGAAGTTCCTTGAAGAGGCTGCGAAGCGAGACCACCGCAGACTTGGCGTCGACCAGGATCTGTTCTTCTTCAACGAATTGTCACCCGGCGCAGTATTCTTACTTCCCAATGGTACTATCATTTTCAACGCGTTGCAAAAGCTCATACGGTCCGAGTACCAGAAGCGTGGGTACCAAGAAGTTCAGTCGCCTAACATGTACGATATTGAATTATGGAAGACATCGGGTCATTGGCAGCATTACCAAGACGACATGTTTAGTTTAGACGTCGAGAAAAGGAAATGGGCTCTAAAACCGATGAATTGCCCGGGGCATTGCGTAATGTTCGGGCATCGAGAACGAAGTTATCGGGAACTTCCGTTACGTATGGCGGAATTTGGCGTACTGCATCGTAACGAAGCATCCGGTGCTCTAAATGGAATGACACGAGTACGAAAATTCCAGCAGGACGATGCGCACATCTTCTGTACCCAAGACCAAGTAAGTCTCTAAAACTTCCGTGTGCCGTCTTTTCTCAATCTGGTATAGATCAAACCCGAGATCGAAGGGTTATTTGATTTCCTTAATTCCATCTACGGACTGATCGGCTTCCCATTTAAATTAAAGCTTTCTACACGACCGGAGAAGTTTCTAGGGAACATTGAAACCTGGGATGTGGCGGAAGCAAAGCTTAAGGCTGCTTTAGATGGATTCACTGCGTCCGGCGGCGGGCAGTGGGAACTCAACGAAGGCGACGGCGCTTTCTACGGGCCCAAGATTGACATCACAATCTCTGATGCTCTGAAACGAGACTGGCAATGCGCGACCATTCAATTGGATTTCCAGCTGCCACAGAATTTCGAGTTGGAGTATATGACTGGCAACATCCCTGCGAAGGCAAAGACAGATCTCCAAGAAGCAAACAAGCCGGACAATACCGCCATATCTTCATCTACACCGAAGCAACCAGGGCCTGGTAGGGCTCGCCCAGTGATGGTGCATCGAGCTATTGTCGGCAGTTTTGAGCGATTCATGGCGATATTGACAGAGCATTTCGCCGGCAAATGGCCTTTCTGGTTGAGCCCTCGACAAGTCCTGGTCATTCCTGTGATGCCAGCAGTGAATGATTACGTCGAAGAGGTGCAGCGGCTCCTGAGGGCTCAAAAAATGCATGCCGACATTGACATTAGTGGCAACACGATGCAGAAAAAGATCCGTACTGGACAGCTGCAACAGTATAACTTCATATTTGGTAACTACTCGTTTCCCCTCGTATCAACTGGCCGGCTAACGTGACGGAGTGGTCGGTGCACAAGAAAAAGAGGCTCGGTCCGTCAACATACGGAACCGGGACGATCAAGAGACACAAGCGAAAGGGGAATTGATCCCCCTGGACGAGGCGATCAGCAAATTGAAGGCACTGAAGAAGGAGCGTAGGCTTGTCAACCAGATCTAGAGCATCTCCAGTCGCTGCACAGGATCACGACGGATTTGGTGTCGAATAGTCTAATGTCATAAAGGTGATGAACTAGAGTACTTATTCATGCAATCACAAGCCATCAATGGAAATGTTAGTTCCCAGGATGACGTTAGTGTGTCTTCTTGGTGTTATCAATAGTGCATAAAGTACTACTAAATGCCGTAGTCTTGGCGACTTTAGGTTCGGGACCCCGGGAGCGAATCGGGACAAACGCGATTCGCGAGGCCAAATGAGGGCCATCGCAACCGACAGCTCCCCCCTTTGACTTCTTGACCCAACTTGCCTGCGACGACAATGGCCTCATCCTGACCATGTGCATCAGAGGCCGTGAACATTCATAAGCTGAACGGAACACGAACGTCTTTCGTATGCGCGCAGGATCAAGTCTAGACATCCAACAGAATTCTCTCCAACAACGCCAAAGCAACCCGAGTCCTCCCCGGGTTATCGCAGTCACGCATACGTGGACGAGAAGCCAGCGCACCCTTCAAGCAAGCATCCTGACCATTGATCCTCGCAAACGTTACTATCTGGCGAGCTTACATGAGCATTATCCTCCGGGGAACTCTTAACCGCTTATTCTACCCCTAAAGCCTCAGTCTGAGCATACTACAATTCATGGAGAACCAGTCGCAGCTTCCTCAAATGGCGAGTGGTACGACCGAAATGACGCACGGCGCTCCTGTCGAGAGCTCGCCGCTTTCCAAATCCCTTGATCACACGCAACGGTCTGAACCCTACGAGGACTTCGAGGGTGACGCTACTCAGCAAGGCTCTTCAACTGTTGGAGGTGGAAACAGCGACGAGTTACGTCGCGATAATTCCACCATGTCTCAATCGCACACCTTGACCCCTTCGCGCGGTGGTACCCTCAAGAAGCGACAGTCTCTGAAGAAGAAGAGTAGCCTCAGACGAAGCGCTAGCGGCAAGAATGGTCGGCCTGACAGTATTCGAAGCTTTGACGGTGAAAAAGAGGTCTACAGTGGGGATCACGCTGAGCTGAACAATGCATTTTTTACCCCCGTACCTACTACGGGAAGCCCAACAGAGATACTAGCAAGCAGATTTCAAGGTATGTCTAACGCTTTGCCCTCCTTGCTCAAGGTCAGCTGATCTAACATACCGTCATGGCCAGCTTGGAGAAAGGTTCTCAAAGACCTGATCACATACTTCCGCGACATCCAGAAATCGTACGAGACGCGTTCGAAGTCGCTCATTACGCTCTCAAATGCAATCAATAATATCAGCGCTCCACCCGGATTCCTTAGTGAAGGTGGCATTGGCGATGCTACCTATATTCTCCGCGACTATCACAAGCAGTCGATCCACGAGGGTAACAAGGCGAAAACATTGGAAGAAGACGTCATAGTACAGCTTACAGGGCTACGGAGCGACCTGGCGCAGAAGATCAAAGAGATTAAGAGCTTGTCAGGCGACTTCAAGAATAATGTAGATAGAGAGACGGAAGGCACGAGAAGAGCTGTGCGCGACCTGCAAGAAGCGTTGGGCGTCGCTGAAACCGACCCGCACGCTTCTTCCGGCAAGGGTGATCCATTCATCGTCAAACTTGGGGTCGACCGGCAAGTTGCAAGGCAGATCGAGGAGGAGAACTACCTGCACCGGGTAAGTCTATCGACGCTTTCTTCGCGGCTTTGGCACTGATTGCTTCTTCAGGCATTCTTGAATCTTGAAAGCTCTGGTAGAGAGCTTGAATCGATCGTTGTTGGTGAGATACAAAAGGCCTACAATGCTTATGCAGGTATCCTTGGCCGGGAAGCAGATGAGGCATACGAGGCCGTGGAGAAGCTTCGCAGTGGCCCTATCGCTATGCCTAGGGATCACGAATGGGATGCCTTCGTAGACAAGAATGAGCATTTCGTTGATCCCAAGCTTCCCGTCCGGAGAGTCGAAAACATCACATACCCTGGCAAGTTCGACCCTGCAGCATCGGAGATCAAGTCTGGTATGCTAGAGCGCAAGGGCAAGTATTTGAAGAGCTACACGCCTGGGTGGTAAGACAATCTTTATCCTCGATTATTCGATGACTCCTGACTTGCATTAGGTACGTCCTTTCGCCCACACATCTGCACGAATTCAAATCACCAGATCATATCGCTTCGCAAACGCCAGTGATGTCACTCTTTTTGCAGGACCAGAAGCTCGGCTCACACTCCGGTGCTGAGTCCTCTTCTCACAAATTCATGCTCAAGGGACGCCAGACCGGTGGCATGCATCGTGGCCATTCATGGGTCTTTCGCGCTGAGTCCTATGATACCATGATGGCTTGGTTTGACGACATCAAGAACCTTACTGAGAAGACGGGCGCCGAGCGTAATGCTTTCGTTCGTCAGCATGCGCGCAGCGTGAGTGCCGGTAGTCAGAAACCTGGCTCTATCAGCAGTGAAGGCATGGATGAAGACGAAGCCGACGCGATTCCGTACTCTGCGACCACTTCGCAGGTGGGCCCTGAAACAGTGCAGCAGGAGAAGCGAGCAGAACGGCCCAACCCAGGTGGGCGTTTTCCAAGTGCACTGAACATCAATCGAGACTCACAAGTACCTCCTCCACCTTCTAGTCCTTCAAGCTCCGGCGAACGAGATGTTGTAGCAGCGGCTGGGTTGCCTGGGTCTGGCGTTCCCTTCGGGGCATCAGGGCAACAGGTTCAGACTGGCGACGACGAAGCTCGCAAAATGGGTGAAGTTGCTGGAGCTGCCGGTCAACCCACCGACTACTATGTCAACTCGCCAGTTCAGAAAACTCAGAACAGATCACCGAGTCGTGAGGCTGCTCGAGCACCGATGCAAGGCGATGAACCCCAAGGCCATGAGCACATATTTGTCACCGACAGACAAGAATACAACAGTCTCCCCGGCCAGAAGGGTCCTGAGCCTATGACTTTCCCAGTCACTCAACATGGTAACACACCAGTACAGTCTCACGGTGTAAGCTCTGACGAGCCAGGCAATGTAGCCTATGCTGCCGCCCCATCCGACCGACCTCTATCTCAGACTAAGAAACAGCTCCATTCCCAAGCGCAGCCTCAACAGCAGCCACCAGCTGCCGTCCCAAGATCGCTACCCCATAGCGTGGAGAGACATGATAGCCAATATGGGGATTGGATGGCTCCGGCTGCTGCTGGACTTGGAGGTACTGCGATCGGAGCTGCAGGTGTTGAAGCTTACCGCAACAATCAACGGAAGGGCGGCGACTTAGAACGCGACATTAGATCACAGCCGCAGCGTGACAAGGTAGAACCAGCCATCTTTCCTAGCACAACTTCGACACACCCTCTGCCCGCTAATGCTGCCTGGGCGGTGGAGCCTACAGTTGCTCCTGTCCTGCCAGCTATTGGCGACTCGCCTGAGGACCCATTTGGCTCTCGACGGCCTTCAGAAACGCCGCAGCGGGTACCTGAAAACGCTGCTTGGGCAAATCAGTCTTATGCTGCGCCAGTCCTAGCATCAGTTGGCACATACAACGATGAGCCCATCGAGGCCAGAGTCCCTGACACAGTGGCCGAAGAGACGCAGACGCCTGGGGGCACCCTTAGCGATCCTCTCGGTCACTTAAGTGATCCTGCAGCACCAATAAGAACATTAGCATCAAGACCGCGGGTTGAGAGTCAAGCGAGCACTACCACTATCAGTGCTTTACATATTCCTGGAGAATATCCCAAGTCTAGCACGGCGTGAAACACGTGGTGGGTCTCAGGGGACGGGCTTAAGCGTTGCCATGTTTGTTTCCACTAGTCTTCTCCCTCCATGTATATTCCTCGGCCTGGGTGTTTGGTTGCCATTGGTTTATGAACATTATCTGTTCCGCAAGACTGTATGCTATCGGCATGGTATTAGCCATCCCTCCAGCTAACGCTATGTACTCTACTCTATTTTCGAATGAAGCCCAGCAATAGCGATGTTTATTCAAGACATAGTGAGGACTCTAATAGACTACAGCACGCAGCGTCATTTGAAAAGAACGCAAACACCGGCAAAGGTACTCATGAAGCGGAGCGGGGCACGTCAATACCATAATTTTGTTTAATCCTCTCTCGCCGTCGCTCCTCATACCCTGGAGCGTATATGCCTGCATTGTCCGTCAGCGCTGACCTCTGTGAGCTCGTGCCAATACAGTCTCACCTCGTCCTTCTCCCAGCTGCTCGATCGTCTCTTGAAGTGGCCGCCTCCTTGTAGTCCGCAACATCTCCTTGTGCTCGTACTCGTCCCTATCAGGGTCTTTGCCGTACCCGAACAATGAACCTCCTGTATAATCGAAGACCCCTTCAGCAACCGCCAGCCCAGCACCGAGGCCTAGTATCGCAGGGAAGGTCCGGACTGAGCATTGATTAGTGAGGTGCAATGCCCAGGTATCAGAGATTCTGACATTTCATTCCCGCAACCGCTCCACCAAAAAAACCCCCTATAGCTGGGTTCCAGCTGTCATCCTTCTCGCGAAGATTCGCTGATGCGATCCGTGTGAACTCGAATGCACCGCCCATTGCAGCTGAATCCACTTAGCTTCTCCGCTTTATCCCCTGGTAACTTTCGATCTTACCAAAAGTCGCCGTTGTGCCACCAAAGCGCGTAACCACACTCCATGCTGTGACATTCTGCTTCGTGAGTGTGTTCTGTACTGACGATACGAACAGCCCGATACCACCCATAAAGGCTGTTGTTCGGATGGTAGCTGAGACGGCATCTTCGAACTGATACTGCTTGGCTTCAGGACGAGGCGCATCTCTATACCGGTCCGCAGGGATGCCGGAAGGAGCGGCCATGGTAGAATACTAGGGGCAAAATTTGGAGACCATTCAATAGGTCCGTCAACTATCTGAGTGGACCAAACAGTCGAAGGACTTGAAGTTGTGCTTGAATTTGGAGTTGGCCTTAGGCGGCTCTGCGGGCTTGGCGTCTTAGCTCCCGCCCAGCCGGACGCTTGAAAGCTTTCATAGTCCAGCTTTCGTAGAAGAAGTCCAGCTATACATAGAATTTGGAGGCCTGCAAAAGGCATTTGTTATCAAACATGTTTCATGATTCTACAAGCTTCGTCGAAGACATCTAGGCTAGCTGGGTAAATTGTCTGATTATGTGACAAGTTTCACTGCTTGGGAATCTTGGCGCCCCATTATGTTATGCTCCTTATCCCTTCGTCGACTACATAATCACGAGCTAAACATCCTATTTGAGATCTCGATTTGTCCTCCTACTTGATCAACATGTCCCCATCTTCTGTTATTTCTCTTCCAGCTGGTTGGACCTCTGCATGAACCCCACCAAACCAGCTCAGTGTTTTCCGTTCAGTGAAGCCTCGTTCATAGCGAAAATACAATGAAACCGACACTTATGGGAGGTCAAACTCCCTCTACTGATATCCTTACAGCCTTTGCTTACTCTTCGTTAACAACAGGCAAGACGGCGCCTCGCCTGATCGAAGATCTGGCCTTTTTTGATCCTCGGCACAAGGCAAGAAATGGCTACAATGTTCTGACCGACATTCCCCAGTGGGAAGATGGTGAGTTCAAGGTAGACCCAGGGCAAGGCAAAGGTAGCTGCCGACATGAGTGGACCCTCGATGAGGATCACAGCCAGCTGCTTGAACAGGGAAAGCTCCCCACGCCGGAGGCTACCTTCAGTGTGGTGGCTCACTGCTCCGTATGTCGCTCTCACCTTGCTGTGATCTTGGACTTTCATGCTCTTGGCGACGATGACAATTTCTTGCCTTGTCCGAATGTGGATGCACCTTTGCACCACTTCGTGCACGAGCCTAGAAATTCACAGAATCTTCCCATCCTCCAGCCAGGAGCTGTACCGGCCATTTGGAACGACAAACAGTCCTTTCGCTGCTCAGCTGGAACCTGCTCGGCCAGGCTCTCAGTCACCTTCCGACCAGCTAGGCTAACGGCAGCCTGGATACACGAGCTTACAAACAAGGACGTGCTCAAAGTGCGCGCAGATCAAGCGATCCAGAGTGATCCCACAAGATTCGAAGGCCATGCACCGCCTTCGGCTGTAGAAGTACTCGCAAATCTGCGTACGTACATTCAGAACGGGATGCAGAGCAAGGAGCAGAGAAAGATTCTAGGAGCCAACAAAAAGTGGAGGCTCTGTTTCAGCGACTCATGCACTGACCTGCTGAAGTATCTTGACTTTCGACGAGATGTGGGTTACAGTGAAATTAGAAACGTATAAAGGAGCTAACATAGTCTCAGGGAAATGATTGGTTGCCGCCATGTCCGGGGCCTTCAACGGATGCTCCTTCCGAAGAAACACCATACAACCGTCTCAACCATGTAGAGAAGGAGCTCTTAATGCTGATTGCAGAAAGACCGAGCGAGGAGAAGCGAGCTGCAAAGCTTTCAGACGAATTTGAAAGCCCGGCGAAGAGTATCAAAACGATGCTTGGAACCCTGAACTGTGAAGAGCAACAACCTAACATTAGTCGCCAACACGGCTGACGTTTTGCAGATCAAGTAGATATCCGCTCGCGGACCATTCCCTCAACGGAGCCTGAACATCCGTAAGTGTTCCACTCCTCTTTGCGCTGTAGTCTAGCCTGACATAGCCAACGAACGTAGCTTCTACGCTGGACTAGGAGCTAGACGAGACTTCCACGATGACTTGATCATCTTTGCGTATCAAAGGCAGATAGATATAGACCCGGCGAACACTGGATTTTATCTTGAGTGTCTTCAGGGCATCGCGAATGGTAGGAAGAGTGAAGACTTAGAAACAAAGGCCGTGATGGAGCAGACTAGCGACAAAGTTAGCAATAGCGATATCAGGAATGCTTACAAGGAACTTGGCATACCTAGGAGGGGTGATGTCGACGAAGATACTATTTTGGGAACGTTCCAAGCAAGACTAGCCGACGCCCCCAAGTATCAGGAAGAACAACTCAGGCGTGCGTTGAAAATTATCGGGGAGGACCTAGATAGCCGGAAACTCCAAGACGCGGCTTCCATGTGTATGAAACATACCCAACAACCCAATTTACTATATAATTTATAGCTAACATGTTTCCAGCTGTAACGACGTACGAGCAGGCTTTAGCCTTTCTCAACGCTACAGACGACATCTCGGACGATGCTGTGCCCGCGGTATACGCGGCGAAGGTATGTGTTGACCCCAGGTGATCCTTTCGTCAGCTGCCTCACCCATCTTGACCCATGTAGCCATCTACTCTGACCACAGTCAATACTAGCCTACTAATCACATCATGTCTATTTAGGTGGCCGATGATAAGTCCGATGAGCCTAGGGCACGACAAGCAGTGTTACTCATCGCGGGCCACCGAAAGAGCAACGCCCTCCACGCTTGGCTCGAAACCGGCGAAATGGGCCAAGTTGAGATGGACATAGGGCATGCCTACAATCGTTTGGAGGTTAGCGATCGAATGATCGACGACGAGACGATCCTGGCGGCCTACAACGCCTACGTTGCTGAAACTCCTTCTCAGCTCGGAGACCTCAAAAATGCTCTGACGGCCATAGCAAAGTCAAGAAACTCCACAACGCTGTTGAACTTCCTAGGTACGGGTCAGGTCTTCGAACAGCACAAACTTTCCGAGTGGCCAGTGGGTCTGGAAAACATCGGCAATACCTGTTATCTCAACAGCTTACTCCAGTCCTACTTTACCATCTTGCCGCTACGGAACCTTGTACTAGAGTTCGACAAGTATCGCATGCCTATCGATGCTGCAGCTCTTGCAGTCAAACAAGTAGGCTCACGAAGGATCTCGCGCAAGGAGATCGAGCGTGCACAGCGATGTGAGTCCACTTCTCGGTTAACAAGGGGTTCACTGATATCCGGTAGTCGTTGTGGAATTGCAGAAGCTTTTCAATGATATGATCTCTGCACCGCGAGCTCAAGTCACGCCGCATCAAGAGCTCGCTCGCTTGACCCTGATTAGCTCGACAAACGAAGAACAGATCCGTCGACGCTCGACGACCCGTGGACAACGTCCTTCCCTCGGAGAAATCAACGGTAGACCTGTGCTCGGACCGACACTTCCCCCACCACCAAGCACTCAGGTCACCCATGCAGATGTTGAGATGACAGAGAACCCTCTTGGCAAGATAGCTGACAAATCTTTTTCCGAAGTCAGAGCAGATGACTCCAGTGACGAGACACTCGTGGATGTTTCGATCCCCAAGTTAGAGCGGAGAGACTCTGTCATGAGCGGCTTGGAAGTCGGTGAGGCACAACAACAGCAAAACATCCTCGATGACAAAGAGAATCTACCACCGAGCAAGGCAACCTCAAACCACCCTGCTTCCACCGAGATGACTCTGGATCTGCTTGGACCCGCTTCGCCGTCTCGTATGAACCGACTGACCCGTCCCCTAAGCCCGGTTAAGGAAGCGGGATCCAGCGCTGAACAGAGCGAGGAACATGGTAGTGTGCCTCCACCAAGTCGTCCGCCTCCGGTGCCTCCGAGGCCTGAGAACGACCCTAAAGAGATGATACAAGAGCAGCTCGAGATTGGTGCTCAACAGGATGTCACCGAAGTCATCGGCAATGTGCTTTTCCAGCTGCAATGTGCGATCAAACCAGAGCGGATTGATGCCAGAGGAGAACAGATTGACATTATGAAGAGAGTCTTTTACGGTAAACAGAAGTCGAATACCATCAATCTCCAAGGCGTGACAAGAACAAAGGAGGAATTCTTCTCTGACATCAAGGTCAATGTCGCTTCCCACCCTCGCGACATGTATGCTGCTTTGGACGGAGCCTTCGATTTACAAGAAGTCGAAGTTGACGGAGCTATTGAGCGTCAATACACGACAATCAGCCAGATCCCACCGGTGCTCCAGGTCCATATAACTAGGGGGGGATTTGACAAGGAGAAGCAGACAACCACCAAGTCCAATCATCACATTGAGATGAAGGCGACACTGTACATAGACAGATATCTTGACTCAACTGATCCTGACCTGTTAAAGAGGCGGCAAGAATGCTGGGCTTGGAAGGAGAGGCTTGTCGAACTGGAAGCGCTCAAGCAGAAGGAAGAGTTGTGGGGATCCGAGGCCCTGCCGAAGCTTATAGAGCTCCTCGCGCAGATCAATAGCCCTGAAGACCCTGACCCGGTATCTGTGCCGTCCGAGTTCATTACCCAGCTTAAGGCAGAGGAGGACAATTGTAACAATCGCCTGGAGGGTGAGTATTTCCTTGGATACGCCCTTCTCAATTACATTACTAATTAGTGCTCAGCCGTGGTGAGCGAGATGAAGGATCTAGAAACGAAGATCGACACCCAGTTTGCAGACCTGCGGAAAATCAAGTATCACCTTCACTCGGTCTTCATGCACCGTGGTGGACCCAGCTCAGGCCACTACTGGGTCTATATCTTCGACTTCTTCCAGGACGAATGGCGCAAGTACAACGACGGCTACGTGACGCTCGTTAGCGACCACAGGGAGGTCTATGACAAGGATCCTTTGGAGTCTCGCCCCGCCACGCCGTATTTCCTTGTTTATATCAGAGGCGACATGGAGGAGCAGCTTGCCGATGCCGTTTGCCGTCGTCCTGTGGAACCGCCACCTTACACGCAGGACACGGTGATGGAAGACGCGGTGCCAAGCGTAGAGTTTGACCACAGGGATCATGCAAACGCAGAGAAACTTACGAATGGTGAGAAGGTTGCGCCCCGCGCAGTCGGTGGATGGGATTCCCATGAGTCGGATCAACTGGTTCGGTGGTAAGAACCTCGAAGTTTCCTTGACGATGTCCGTATTCGCACTTTCCTGAGGTCCTCTACCTCTGCTGAAGGTTTTCAGGCTAAAATATCTTTAGGACGTCTCCAGCCGCTTGAGCTAGGCGGAGAGTGGTCCACTGTCCAAACAAAAATACAGCACATAGATAGGATTTGTTCTCTGAATTGAGTGGGAGTAGATGGCTGCATAGCGCTGGGCATTGGGATGGATTTTATTGAACCCAATGATACCCCGATAGCATTGAACTGTTTTCATGTACAAGCTACTGTTATCGACCTGCATTGCGTCTGATTGTTGTTACGTGTCTGATGCCCAATTGGAAGGGAAAGCTCAGTACAAAATCATCCTACCAGGGGCATTCGCACTACTTTGCAATCCCTTGAGGAACGGCCAGAATCCTACGATCAAAAAGCCCGAAGTCGCCTTCAACAACCCTTTTCGCGAAGTCACCGCAAATGGTAAGCCAATTGTAAATGAGCACGTAGATCAAGCATTGCAGAATCATCCCTTGACACTTTTCTATTTTCAAAAAGCGAATAGCAAACGCCAAATGCTCCATGCAACCCATCAAACCATAACCTTCCGACCGCCTATATACACACCTTCACCTTCATCGATACGGCGCATCCGCCCTCGCAACCGCCGCCAGCTCCGGCTCCCACTTATCCCCATTCGCCAACAGCTTCTCCTTATTATACAACAACTCCTCCCTCGTCTCCATCGCATACTCCGCATTCGGCGCTAATCACCCCACCACCATTAGCCCCCAACTCCCCCCTCCCCTCACTCCCGAAAAGGAAACACAGAGAGGAAACTTACATTCGACAATCGCATCCACCGGACAGCTCTCCTGGCAGAACCCACAGTAGATGCACTTCGTCATGTCGATGTCATAGCGCGTCGTGCGCCGGCTGCCGTCCTCGCGCTCCTCTGCTTCGATGGTGATGGCCGAGGCGGGGCAGATGGCTTCGCACAGCTTGCACGCGATGCAGCGCTCCTCGCCCGTAGGGTAGCGGCGCAGGGCGTGCTCGCCGCGGAAGCGGGGCGAGATGGGGCCTTTTTCGAAGGGGTAATAGATTGTGTATCTTCGCACCACATCAACCATCCGTGCTTTCTGAAATAGCCGCCGTTTGGGTGTCGTTGCTTTTGCAAGAACGGGGTGGGGTTAGGAGAGGACGTACGGTGGTCGGAAGAACTGCTCCAGCACGACGTACATCCCGCGCACCATCTCGGACAGCAGGAAGTATTTGCCCGCCTTGTCGAGCGCGGTCTCTTTGCTTTCGTCCCAGCGCTTGACCCGTGGGAGACGGAAGCCGGAAGGGGGTGGGCCGGCGGGCGTGGCGGCCAGAGGGGCGGATGAGGAGAATGAGGCCGTGGTGGCGCGGGGGCAGGACGTGCGGGCGGAGAGGAGGGCTGTGAGGGCTGTGGTGGTGGGTCGGGTGCTGCGGGAGAGCATTATGAGGGTTCGAGGGGTGGCCATGGTTGTGGGTGAGGAGGTTATGACGGTGGGTGTGGGGAGGAAATAGTGATGATCTGATAGAGGCGAGTGATTGCATGCACTAGTATAATGCTAGGGTTGAGAGGTGCAGCCCTAGAGATTGCATAATTGATTGCACTAAAACATCATAAGGAGTAGCGGCAAACCCTTATGCAGAGACCAAAACTAGCTTCTCCTTCGCAACATTTGCTCAATACCGCAAAGAGCAATACACCGGAGCTCCATCACCAATTTCCAATCATTCTCAACTATGATCCGCTCCGCCCTCCTCCAGTCCGCACGGTGTGCATCCCGATCCACCCTCCGTACCCAGCTCCCAGCCTCCCGAACCATTACTCCATGCCTCTCCACGAGATCCACCCGCTCCACACCCGTAGCACACCTCCAGGCCATACGATGCTACTCTGCGCCCGCCGGGCTCTCGAAGCCGGAGGTCGAGGGGCGGATAATGGATCTATTGAAGAACTTTGACAAGGTGCGTCGAGCACTCCCTTTCCGCAAACAAAAAGCAATATCTAATCAAATGGTTGGGACTAGGTTACGGATGCATCGAAGGTGGGCCCGACTGCTTAAGTAGATATGGGGGTTTGTGTGCAGGGCTGACAAGAGATGCAAGCTTTCGAACACGTCGCATTTCTCAAACGACTTGGGGCTTGATAGCTTGGATACGGTGGAGGTGGTGATGGCGATTGAGGAGGTAGGTTTGACGGGTTGAGGGGCGCTGCGTAGGGGGATACGGGGTCTGACGGGCTTGCAACACAGGAATTCAGCATTGAGATACCGGACAAGGAGGCCGATGCGATTCATAGCAGTAGGTTTCTCAGTGAGTCGGCGGGAATGTTGGGATCTAACTTTGGAGCAGTCGATAAGGCGGTTAGCTATATACTCTCGCAACCTGATGGTAAGCTTTCGAGAGGGCTTGTGGATTCTCTTGATTGCTGACACGTTTGGAAGCTCACTAGGCATTTGTGAAATGGCTAGGGGATGAGGAGGTGGCTGCAGTGGGAGTTGGAAGATCTTCCTCGAGGAGTGGAGGATACTATTTTACTTGGGGTCAATCGGTGTACTTTAGTAGAGCATGGTCCAAATCGCCTCTGCCGTATACATAGCCCCGATGGGCAATTGATAGCGAAGAAGAGACTGCACGATTGTCCGGACTCGTCTCATTGGCATCGCAGTTTGGCCTTGTACACAGCTTTACACTCGTATTCACGGCTTCTTGTCATTTCATTGACCAAATCTGGGCTTAGATGAAAGCGGTTGCAGAGCTATATCCACAAAAGGCTCTCGTTTTCCTATCTTTGCCTAGTTGATGCACAGTGCGATATCTGTAGCTCCCTTCCATCGTCGCTTCCCCAAGCACCACTCCCCTAGCATCCCGCTCGATTTCCTATCTGACATTCATCGCCCTCTTTGCCCGTCGTTCCTCTCGGGCACCCCGACAGCAGCCTCGGAACTATTCTTATAGCAACTTTTAGAGGTCTGGAAGCATGGATGGCTTTCTCGGAAATTGGCACTCCCGCTTCCAGTCCTTCGCAGCGCCGTTGGGTTGATTCAGCCTGCAATTGTGGGCCAGAGCGCTGCCTCAAGATTTTTTACGACCGAGTGTATGGCGCTGAACATGTCGCTGCATTCACCGAGATCGCCAATGTGCTTTGGACGTCTGGTTGACAGGGAGGAAGCCAACGTAGAGAAGCCGGAAATGACTGTGTCGTTCGTTATACAGATCCTTCCTATCAGCCTTGCGCAGCTTACCACAATTGTTCAATGACGTTGGTCTCGCGCTCTTTCCATTCGGCCACAATCGACACCCTATCGTCAATTGCAAAAGACACCACTCGATTCGGTTCTTCTTATTGTCTTCTCGGTAGATTCAAGAGTTTTAGAATAGGTCCCACGATGTGTGCTTCTCAGCGATCACTTAGCCAAGAAGTTTTGAAAAGCCTTTTGGTCGATGGTAATGTTGCCGACAGCTAGAAAAAGTAGGGGTGATCAGTACAGCGGGAGAGATCAAGCGTAGCCAGACAGACCTCTTAGCTTCTTCCTCCCTACTTTCTGTGCTTCTAAGAGCTTCCTCCGTCGGGAGACATCGCTTGCATGAAGTTTGGCCAGCACATCCTTACGGAACGGCTTGATCGTCTCTCTTGCTACAATCCGCCTTCCAGCGGTAGCCTGGATGACGACCTCAAACATCTGGCGCTCGACGTGCTCCTTGAACTTCGTCACCCACTGCTTGCCGAGCCTTTCCGCTTGCGAAACGTGGACGACGCGGGCCACCGCATCTACCGGTGCTTTGTTCACCAGCAATTGCAGCTTTGTGATGTTACTTTTTCGATATTCTGCCTCCTCGTAATCGAGACTCGCGTATCCTTTGGTTAATCCTTTGAGTTTACCGAAGAAGTCATCTACAAGTTGCGCCAAGGGAAGGTCGTATTTTAGGATGATTTGAGTTGCGGTGAAGAATGACAGCTCCTTCTGTTCTCCGCGATTGGCTTCGCAGAGTTCTATGACCTTGCCCAGGTATTCTTGGGGGATTGTGATGGTTACTGTCACGTACGGTTCTTGTAGTTCGGCGACCCGATTGAGCATCTGATCTTTGTCCGGGAATTCTGCTGGGTTCTTGATTATTTCTTCTTTGCCGTCCGTCCAGAGGACCTTGAAAGGCACAGTAGGTGGTGTGATGATGATTGAAGCGCCATGTTCTTGGCGTAGTCGATCTTCGAAGACAGAACAGTGAAGTGTGCCCAGGAAGCCGAGCCGCCAGCCACCACCCAACGCTTCTGAAGACTCTTTCTGAGCCGTGACGCTGCGATCATTTAGCGTGACCTGGTTAATGCTATCTTCGAGGTGCGCATAGTCGCCTTGATCGACTGGAAAGGCTGCCACGAATACCATCGACTTGGGCTCTTCGAAGCCAGGCAGCGGCTTGACGATTCCCTCCGATCCGACCGTCGTGTATGTGTCCCCAAGTTTCGCTTCCTGGCTCCGCTTCATGCCAGGATTGAAATATATATAACCCACCTGCCCAGCTCTTAAGGATGTCTGCGGAGTCTGATCTGGGTACATGATTCCCACTTCGCCAACAGTATACTTCAAGCCTGTTGCAAAAGATACGATCTGATCACCAGCTCTGATTAGGCCATCGAAAACCCTGACCAAGAGTATGACGCCCTTGTAAGTTGAATACCAGGAATCTACGAGCAGAATACGCAATGGCTTGGTATGGTCTCCTACAGGTCTATCTTCTATCAGTGACTGCTTTCGTGATCCCGGGAGCATGACACTTACGCAGGGATCTGATCGATTACAGTTGGCAATATAGCTTCAACATTCAAGCCCGTTTTTGCAGAGACTAATACGGCGTTCTTCGGTTCCAACTCAAAAGTATCTTTCATCTGTTCCAACGCTCTTGGGGCATCGGCAGAGGGCAGATCAATCTTGTTGATGACAGGCACCAAATGAAGACCCAGAGAAAACGCCATATAAAAGTTCGCCACTGTCTGCGCCTGGATACCTTGGCTGGCATCCACCAAGAGCAAAGCTCCACCACAGCTGGCATAGCTCCGCGAAACCTCTGCGCGGAAATCGACATGACCAGGTGTGTCCACAAGGTGCAGGAGGTAATCCTCGCCCTTGTGGTTGTATATCATACTACATGTCTGCGCCTTGACCGTGATGCCCCGCTCGCGTTCGACGTCGAGTTTATCCAAGAACTGCTTGTTGCCTCCCAACGCAATGGTCCCAGTGAGCTCCAGTAAGCGATCCGAGAGCGTGCTCTTGCCATGATCGACATGGGCGACGATGCAGAAGTTCCGGAACCGGTCGAGAGGAATATCGTGGATCCTCTTTTCGAGATCACTGACAGCTCTTGATGCGATTGCTTTCCTGAGCGTCGAGGATGAGAAACTTCGAGCCGAAAGACGAGCCGCTGGTATACGCAAGGATCCAAGGGTAGGCTGAACGGCGAGGAACAAGCGATGCCATGGCCACATCAGGCTCCTAAGACTTCCACTTCCCAAGACCCCAGTCGAAAGAGCCGAGAGGTTGCGGTTGAATAGTTGTGTAAGAACCGTTTCATCGGACCTCGGCCACGAGGCCCGAAAAGGCCGCATGAGGCTGAAATAGAGATGCGGATGATCGTCAGTCCACTAATTCAGTCTTAGGGCTGTTTCTCTAGCAACAACCCTAATCATCTCGTAAACGCGATTTTTGGAGGAACTCCAGCCTACAGTCACTCCATCAATCATGTCGAGCGAGAAGGACAAGTCGAGAGACAAGTCAAAGGTTCATAAGCTTTCACTAAAAGGTAGGCACGACATTTCAGGTTTGCTGCTAATATGCTGACTTAATGAAGGATCTTCGAAGCTGATTGCCGAATTTGTACGTGTTCGGAGAAGAAAGTATTTAATCAAAGCTAGACATGGCTTATTTCACGTAGTTCGAGTATTCAATCAATACGATTCTGTAGGTAATCAGATCTGAATGTCTATTTGTGCAGCTCTAAACCTTTTTCGATAGATTCCAGCGCGGCGTTTACCCAGCAGAGGACTTCACAGCGTATGGATCTCCCTGCGCAGAATGATCGCCTCACCAACTTTCGTTGACCATCCTCTTTGCAGAGTCAAGAAATATGGGCTCAACATGCTCGGTAAGTCCAGCAGGATCATGATCTCTCCCATGTATGCTCATGCTTCCTAGTCACCTCGGATGATCAGGTCAAAGCCTACATCAATAGAATCATGTCCCAACTCAACAAATGGATGACTGGCGGCAAGATCTCGAAGCTCGTAGTCGTGGTTACGAGCAGAGAGACTGGAGAGCATGTTGAAAGATGGCAGTTTGACGTACTTACTGCTTCGACCCTCGAAAGGCCTCCTTTATTAACCAGAATAGGTGCAAATGTACAACAAACCGGCCAAGAAGGGAGCTGCACAGACGAGCACCGATAAGGAGAATGCGTCGCCACAGTAAGTCATGATGATCAGGCAAAGCCATCTTAGACTTGCTTCATATGCCTCGTGAAAGACTTCATAAAGTCTTTGTTGCCACTTCCAGTACTCACTCATTGAATCAGCGACGAAGTCCCGCCCCCAGATAAGACGGAGAAGGAGATCCAGAGCGAGATCCAGGCCATCTTCCGCCAGATCACTGCCTCAGTGACATTTCTTCCACAGCTTGACGGTAACTGCACGTTCAATGTGCTTGTGTACGCGGACGCCGACTCGGATGTTCCGATTGAATGGGGTGATAGCGACGCTAAGGAGATCAAAGACGGGGAAAAGGTACAGCTGAGGAGCTTCAGTACGAGCAATCATAGGGTTGATACGCTTGTGAGCTATAGGTATGTCTTTTGGAGTAAAATATCTGAAGAGCACTCACCTGTATAGGTTGGCCGATTGATAGTCGCCATCAGTAGTCGGTGTTTGGGGGTGATTTCAATCCAAGATATCTTGTAATTCTATCCCAAGCATATTTCCTTGGCGCTCTGTAAAAACCGCATTGGCGACTTTACGATGGGCCGACCACCAATGGAAGCCCATATCTGAAAAGTCAAACCGTCAAGGCGTTTAACTTACTCGATTGAACACTCAACAGAAGGATCCGAGGACGCATGAATGGTTTATTCATGTCGATGAACTCCTAAAAAGTGCACCATATCACCGCATGGAATAAGACATGTGCCACCATGTGCCGTCGCTGCTCTGTAGACCACATGTACAATTGCTTTATCACATCTTCATGCCGCAACAGACATGCAACGTGTCCCAGCTCCAAACGCCATCATCACCCGTCAACTCGTTAACATATCCGTCAAGCTTAAGGTCATGTTCCAAATTTGCCACGTAGCGCATCGACTTCTTTCTGCAATGCGGACAAATCCGCCATTACATTCTTACTTTGAATGCTTGAGGCCCCCGAATCGGCTCTTTGGCGTCCGGTGAACGAAGGCTGGTACTCCCCACTGAGCCGTGTCGGGCTGAAGCTGCTTTGACTGGACCCCCGCCTTCGGGGAGGCGGCGCTGGAGGCATCGCTGTCGAGCTTATCTGCGTAGGTAACGTCGTCTGTCTTTTGATTAAGGAGCTAGAGCGATTGCGCGTAGGTGGTACCGGAGGCTTGGTCTTGGAGGTCAACGAGTCATCCGAGAAGGTACTCGAGCTCGGTGTTGGGACCATTGACACGCCTGAAGTAGTGCTCGAAGCTGAGAGGCCATGAGAAATACCAGGACGCCTTGGGGGAGGTGGCGGTGGCTTGCTTGATGCTTCTGACGGCTGATCACGGTGTTTCGGATCTGAATGCAGCGCTTCGGATGACTTTCCTTGGGACACCGGCATCCCCTCTGGCATCCCCTGTCCAGACTCGCCGAATAAAGACTTGGGTCTAGCCTGGCCCTGCCTTCGAGCGGATGGTGGTGCAGGGGGCTCCTTTTTGAGATTAGGTGAATCGGTTTGTGGGTCACGCTTGGACATGGCGAAAGATCGTAGTGGATTAGGTAGTTCATGATCGGCTGCTTCTACTGTAGGCGGCAGCGGTAGCGGTTTGTTCAAATCAGTCGGCGTTCTGGGGCAGCCAGGCGACAGTTTCCCAGTCCATGCATCGCTGATCTTGGAATTGGAGATGGGCAACCAGGGTCCACTATATCTTATAGGAGTCAGCATTCCGTCTCTGAGCCAGTGCGTTGAGTCAAAGACATATCTCGGGAGCGAATGCTGCTTAGACAATTTTCAGAGCTCTTGATACGTTCAAAAGGGGGCAATGCTCGGGGTCGACAACTCACATTTCCGCTCGCGAGATATCCTCCTCCATCGGTTTTCCATATTGGGACTGAAGAGTCGCTGGCTTCTTTTCAGGGTTTGCAGACCTCAGATCATGCGCTGACTGCTGTCTCTCATCATCCGAAGGATACAGCTCCTGTGAGGTTCTGGGAGTATCCTGACGCGCTTCAGGGGGCGGCTCGAAGATCGATTGTCGAGATATTGAGGAAGAATCAGTATTACTGCTAGTATCACCCGGAGCTTGGACGGTATGTAGCAACGCTGACGATGCTCCGGTTGCCGGAGTCTCCACAGTCGATGTCCTACCCGTCAGAAGGAGGTTTTTAAATTCTTCAACACTGTACTGAGGCCGGGTTTTGGGGTCCGCTGCCGAAGACTTTGTTGCCCGTTCATCCCCCGTCCTTGTCGATGAAACCATGATAGCGGTTCGTCGTTCGAATGGATTAGGCGGTGCCTTCTGCCTTCCCAAGGCCTGTTTGTATGAGGATCCTGCATTTTGAAGGGTGTTTCGTCGGAGATTGACGTCTTCGGCGAACAACCCCCCGTCGTCAGAATCGACACCGAAAGGATCGTCTGGCGACGATGAGTCTTCGGAAATGTCAGTTGTATTCCACTGGCGCTCCAGAGGCTTCCTTTTGTGGGGCGGTGGGCTGAATAGAACGTCTGGTATGCTAGTGCCGTTGTCTGAGGTGGCTGAGTGCGGTGAGACGATTCGGACGGTCTTCTTCGACGTCTTGCGTATATCTACATATCATCGTCACTTTGTGTTTGCGTTCAGAAGTCTTCGGGCGCAGTAGTACTGACCGGTATCTATCGTTGGTATGCGGCCCTCGTTCTCGGCATGCACTTGACGTGGGGCCCCGGGTGCCTCATTGTCAATGTTCTTAGGGCGGAAAGGGTTGGTGCCAGCCATCAGGAGTGGAGACAAGTAGGGTCTTCATGAGGACAATGGGATGTAGTACAGTCCAGATAATTCGTATACATCATGTGTGCCCCATGGACCGCACCAAGGTTGCTTGAAAGCAGTTCGTGGTGAACCCTTGTTCGGAACGTTTGGACCGAATCCGAACTCAGGCCGCTTCCTCCAGAATCCGAATCCAAGACAAGCGAAATCGAATACAAAGGGCCGATGCTTCAGATGCGAAGATTGGAAGACGGAGTGACCGTTTGCCTATGGGTCTACGTTGGTCACGGTGCCCAAGGTGAAGTCGTGTAACCATTGGATCATTCTTATTTTCACATGTTCTTCAAATTCTTCATGGTCACTGATTATCATACCAAGGTGTGGGCCAGCCTGAGCATGCCGTAGCGTTTTCTTTCAATTCCAAGTATCCATCACTCATGAGGTCCATCGATCTGACAGTTTCAGGCAATCTGATGCTCGTAGGTCGTGGTCTGCCACATCTAGATACAGTGGGAGCTTTGATTGCTATGCGCACCAGTTGATATGCGCCATCTCATGGCACACCGAGCATACGTTACCCTGCCTGAGCATCCAGCAAATTCCCAAACCTGCGCTACGTATATCTGCACCAATGGGGTATTATTCATATCCTCGTTGACCATCTAGCAATTACGCAGACCCCTACCTTGACTAATTTTAGTGTCAGAGGCCTTGCATATTGACTGCCAACAAAATGCTCCGACGGTCCGTGTAATGGAAGCGATGCTGATTGCTGCTCTATCTAGTGTACCTAATCCAAGCATACATGCCGACGCTCTGCTACGATGATTCTCATTCTTTGTCCCGATACACATGCCAGCCGGAATGGGCGCCAAACCACTGTCTTGCCAGCTTGCCTCCGCTGTCCGTCGGCTGGCTGAACGCTATGAGATCTTTCGTCACCTCCATGCCGTAAAAGAAATGTCTTCTAGCGCAATCCAGGAGCGTTTCAGCAATACCTTGGCGCCGGTGCGAACGTGAGGTCCATATCCTCGAAACACCGAGCAATGCCACATCCTGTTTATCCGAGACCAGAATCGATGAACTATGGGCGTGTGCAGGATCATTTTTCTCTTCCGCCTGTACGTCGGATGGATCGACGACCCGATTCGCTGAGCTGAGCTTCTCGATCAGACACAATCCGACTGATCTATCGCCGACCAGGTAGACGAAAGCTTTGAAGCGCGCGCTTCCTTTGTCGGCTCCTTCGCTTCTGCTCTTTCGTGTCGATATGACCCGAGAAGTCGGAGCCACGCTTCCCCACAGATGCGCGTCGTCTATCTCTGTCGCAGACAATTCGCTGTTCACGACCTCGAGAATCTTCTTGACTTTATTGCGTGACCCTAACGAGCTTCGTCGATCAACTATGATGATTGCCTCATCGCCTTTGAGTTGCTTCCCCTTCGGCAAAATCAATCTGGTGCCAGCGTCTCTCATCAAGATCTTTCCTACGTCAACACCCTTTTTATTCAAATTGTGGAAGTCCTTGTGAAGCGCAGCGTCCTGGCTCACAGATGGTATGTATTCCATCCCGCAATCTTCGCATGTCTTCCGGATTTCTCCACCCAGATCAATCTGCATCTGCTTCAGGCCTGCTCGCTTCATTGATCCGGGTACTTTGCGCGCATTGTGTTCGATGACTGTCAAAGGTCCATGCTCGCTGGGAACAGATCGCTTGCGCTTAAGGAAGGAGAAGGCTACTTTGTGCGCTGGAAGAGTCGATAACGGTACAGGAACGGGAGGTGATGACGGAGGAGAAGAAAGATCTGAATCAGTGTCTAATAGCGCATTGTCGGAGAAGAGTTGTGCGTCTTTCGGAAGTGGACTTGAGGGAATAGTGGACGAAGACGCTTCTATATCTGGACCATCTGTTTGGGTATAGGAAGCGGTATTTTCGTCCTTGTTAGGAGCGAGGATGTGCTCTACAGCCACTCCGGAGCTGTCCATGCGTATGCGTTTGCAGGGGCGATCATAGTTGTAATCGTCGAAGCCGCCGTTAGGTTGGCGTGAGTAAGTCTTAGAGGTGCCTCTACTGTTAGGTCAGAGTACTTCTTCTGAGACGTACGGAGTGTCACAATCATTACCTTTTGAAAGAGTTCGAGATTCCGTAAGGCATCGCTGCAATGCTGCTTGTCGATATGCTGGCGATGTTATGCGCCGTTGACGATTTGTTGCGCCGACGCGTTGACGCGCCTTGGATGCACGTGACAAGGGTCTCCCCTTCCCGTCAACATTTGCCAAGAACTTTCCATCGTTACCTCCTTCAGCGAGCGTTAATTATAACTCGTTCAACGAGATGTTTCCGCTCCATCCTTCAGCACGACGACCTTTGCCAATCGGAAACGCTATTGCTCCACGGTTTGGTCCCCTCGGCCATGCATCGCTTGCAGATATGGTGGCTCCAAGATTGCTTCTTCGATAATTCTTGGTGCATGGAGGGAACGGCACGGCCATCATCCTAGTGGTCCTTGGACTACTGACTCAACCATTCAACGATGGGGATCACTGGTAAGTTCTACTTCATAATCTTCACCTACACGAGGCTTACCGGCCCAAGGTCTGCTCCCTTTACTCAAGTCAATCCACAAGCCATGCAACCTCAAGATATTTGCTGGCCAGACCATTGGAGTGGATGCATATGGCTGGCTACATAGAGGTACTGTAGCGTGCGCCATCGATCTTGCTTTAGGGAAGCCCACAACGAAGTAAGGATCTCTGCACCCTAGGTCGCTACAGCTCACACGAGTTGTAGGTTTGTTGACTTCTCGCTCAACCGGGTGCGCATGCTCATACATTTTGGGGTTATTCCGTACCTTGTATTCGATGGCGACTACCTTCCGAGCAAAGCGGCTACAGAAGCAGAGAGGGCGGCTAGGCGAGCAGAGAGCAAAAGAATTGGTCTCGAATTGTACAGACTCGGCAAAATCTCCCAAGCCCACAAGGAGCTTCAGAAGGCGGTCGACGTTACTCCAGAGATGGCAGGCCAATTGATTGTGGAACTCAAGAAGCTTGGTGTACAGTATGTAGTGGCGCCCTACGAGGCCGACGCTCAGCTGGCGTACCTGGAACGCAAAGGTCTAATCCACAGCATTCTGTCCGAAGACTCCGACCTCTTGGTATTCGGTGCAAAGTCTCTTCTGACCAAACTCGACCAGTACGGAGAGTGCATAGAGATCAACCGAAATGACTTTACCGCCTGTCGAGACATCAGTTTAGTAGGCTGGTCGGACGCCGAGTTTCGAGTAATGGCCATCCTGAGCGGGTGCGACTATTTACCGAGCATTAATAACATGGGCCTGATGACAGCTTATCGGCTGGTTCGTAAGTACAAAACTGTAGAGAAAATATTGAGGATGCTAGAATTCGATGGCAAATACAATGTCCCGGCAGGGTACCTTGAAGCCTTCCGGCGAGCTGAGGGAACCTTTCTCTGCCAACGCGTTTTCTGTCCAATATCAAAAGATTTATCAATGGCGGCAGGCGATGGAGCTAAAGCTGAAGCCGAGGACATGGCATTCATTGGTGTTCGTATAGAAAAGGAGATTGCGACGAAAGTGGCAAATGGCGATCTTCATCCCATAACGAAGCAGCCACTCCGAATTCCCGGATTATTTGCAACCTCACCTAGAACGCCCTTGGGCAACGCCTCGAGACGAGATGCTGTCAAGTTCACGGATATGAAAGAAAACAAATCCATCGAGTCGTTCTTCAAAGCAAAGAGAACACCTCTCGCAGAACTGGATCCCAACAGCTTCGCCATGTCACCAAGTCAGCAACGACTCCAACATCGGACAAGTGGGACATGGATGTCAAGCCCAGCACCAGCTCGACCACCGTTGCCTGAGTCGAGCGCATCGACGCCTGCCACTGGGTCTCATGTCGTTAATTCGATCAACAACCGCCAGGTGTCAGTATTGACACCGCATCATCAGCCGAAGCGGAAGCGATTGTGCTCTGGTCTAGCGGACGATCAAGACTCACTTCTGCCCTTGGTATCCCTCCAAGGTGGAGGAAGCAGGTTTTTCGTTTCCAACAAGCCCGAGCCCGCCATGAATACCGTGAAGGCGAGGAGAAAGAAGGCCACGGCTACGAAGTTCGACCTGTGGTCTGATGATTCTATCGAAGACGTCATGGCTGGCTTGCCAGACGTCACTGATCATGGGACCATTCCCGTCAAGCAAGAGAAGATGTCTGTTCTTCAAGATGGCGAAAGACCTCAGGTTGAGGATGATTTAGCTTACCCCACCGCTCAACAGCAGATTAAAGGATGCTTATCGACTATCATGCGCGGGGAAAGCAGCGCCCATGACTCTCAAAGCTCAGTCTCATCACGCTTAAATGAATCGTCTGAGGTCTCTATTGTTACAACTGCGACTAGTATTTCGAGCTCAACGCAAGCAGGTCTACGGACCATGGATGACCATGTGGCTGCCGAGCTCACCATGCTGCGGCAGCGATGCAGCTACGCTCCTGAGCCACTGATCATCCCCCACCAACGAAATCCGGACAATCATAAAGTCAAACCTGGTGAGTACCGGAGAGCTCTTAAAGCTTCGGAGAAACCGCGGCTGTTGCGACATGGGAGTTTCACCCCTCTGCAGAGGCTCGGCGCAAGTGCCTTGAATAGAAGTCAATCCTGGAGCGGTTTTACAAGGCATATTCCGAAGCAGGCAGTCGAAACCTCCTACAAGAACACCCCAGATAAGGAGAGTTTTCCAGAGCCGACTCCTCCATCCCAGGCGAAGTGCCATGTTCCACCTGAAGGTATAAATCATGTTTCGGCAACAAAATCTGAATACCCTACAATTAAAGGGAGTGAAGACTTGATCTTACCGGACTCGGAAGAGGAGGCCAGCGATGCGTTCTCTGGCTCTGATATTGAAGAGCCTAGAAAACCCATGATTAATCTTGGAAGGTTTGCATTTAGCGGGTAGCGGGATTCCTTTTGGCAGCGTTCATGGCATATTCAGGTGGGGGTACCCGTACAGCATTTTGCATCTAGCGACAAAGATACGACTGTGACGCATTGGACATTATTGGTAGGCGTGTTCGTGGTAAGTCTCGATATCCCTAGCCTGCCAGGAAGCGGAGCAAATCCACCTTGGTATCAGTCTGAGACGGACAGATTGCCTGATATTACTTTGTCGTCGCTTGCTTGAGATGTGACTTGCACACCTATCCGCTAGCAAAGTGCCTACCTCAAAGCCAGCTATGCAAGTGAGTAGTAAGTGGCGGAGGCTTGTAGAAAACGTGTCGACAAAGTGGCGATGGACTGATCATCTAGTGATGGTTCAATGATAAAGCAGCAAAACGTTAAGGGTCAGTATCAGTGACATCATTAGAGGACTTCTACGAGTCCCCCACAGGATTTGCTACATCGCCACCCACTGGCGCCAGTGGTAGTGATAGTCAAAAACTTACTATTGTGGTATCAGCTGTTCAGACCCCAGAAGCGACACAAGAAGAAAAATGTCCCACTTCGATGCTGTCAGGCGAGATTTGACACCACTAATGGGATCATATTAGCCTGTGCACTTCTCACCCTTGAATACCACTCAGCATCAAGCCGACGCTGATGTTGCAGGCTTCTCCATTTTAAAGCTCGAGAATGATCTTTTAGAGCCGAGTTAATATATTGGATATATAGTCTTGGCTATATGTGATTGTGCCGTTGCATCTGTTGATTTGGTTAGGCATACTGCTTTGCGCAGTTTGTAGAGCTGAGGGTTACAGAGAGCAGATTGGATCTTCCTTGGAATAGACACGAGCGTCACCATTGCGGCAAGAACGGCGATGGCAGCATTGTTAGCGGAGAATGTTTGGACTTCTACCATTCTAAATTCTGAAAGGAAAGTGAAGCCATCTGGAATTTGCATTACTAGGCTGCTGCCAGCAAATGTACAGGATTACAATGACCATGTGATCTTGGCCCCTTTTCTCGATACAAAAAGGTAGCAAAAGAGTGCAGGAACAGAGGATTACACGTTCGAGTCAGCTGCCTCGAAGCAGAGATGTGCGTCACAAGACGTCTAGGAACTTCTTTGGTCGTACGCTGTTGTATTACATGAGTATCGTATAAGAGGGTACCTACCTGTGAGGGCAATCTCAGCAGTCATGAATTCAATTATTGGTAGGAGCGCATGCAGCGGGCGCGATAACAGAATGTCAAAAATCTCTGGGTGCAAATAAAAAAGGAATAAACGAAAACCAAGCTAGTGGTTTAGGGGTTTGTTTTGGTAGTTGGAGCGGGCCCTGCAAATCACGAGCGCCTAACCGAGGGTATAAATAATCAGGGTATCCCCGCCCCCGCGCGTGGTTCCTCCCTCATTATCCTTACCCAGCAGCCTTCAACGTCAATCGCTCTACAGCCACCACGCCCAATAACGACGTATCATACCTCGTTCGAAAGTTCATCAACCAATCTATCAATCCATATCCAACATCAAACATGCCTCCCAAGAAAGCCACCGCCGCTGCCCCGCAGAAGAAGGCCGCCGCCGCTCCGGTCCAACCTTCGTATAGAGGTCAGTCAATGCTCGATATTCTCACCCAACGCTGTCGCGTTGCTTCCGAGACAAGTGCGCTTTGGTCGCGAGTATCCTCTAACATGATTCTGCAGACATGATCAAGGAGGCTATCCTCACTGTGAGTCTAGACCAACGCGCGCGAAATCGAGTTGTTGTTGTTGCTTGGTCGCCTAGCATCACACCACATGACCTCAACAAAATTTACCTCAAATGTCCATCTATCTTTCAACTGAGCATGGCTAATCCGTACTCGCCAATTGAAGCTCAAAGAACGCAACGGAAGCAGGTATGATGGATTCTCTCACTGTAGACTTTGTTTACCGTCACCGGGCGCATTTCTCGTTCAACTCTGGTGCTGACAATCTGTTCTGCTACTAGTCGCTCAGCTCTCAAGAAGTACATTCTTGCTAACCATAAGCCTGCTGCTTCTTCTACTGCTTTCGACAACCAGTTCAACAAAGCAATGCGATTGGGTGTGGAGAAGGGAGAGTTTGCTCAGCCAAAGGGTAAGCTCATCTCCAATGTCTCCCATATCAGCCCCTTGTTTTTCATTCAAGCTACGCTATGTTTAGAATTCCCGATGCGTCGCTTCCTGTTGTGATCGCAATGCGAGGTGCATATACATATCATGCACTCTAGATCTTCTTGCCGTAGAAGAACAGCCCACATCATCCATCCTATCTGTACTACGTTCGGTGCTCACTGTCAACCAGGTCCATCAGGCACCACAAAGCTTGCTAAGAAGGAAGCTGCTACGAAACCAGCTGCCGAGAAGAAGGCCGCTGTCACCAAGGTACGCTTTCTGATGTTCTTTTGCCGCTGCTTTTCCGTGTTGTTTACTGTTGTTCCAGAAGGAGAAGCCTGCCAAGAGTACTCCCGCCGAGAGTTCTACCGCAAAGAAGACGGCTGGCAGACCAAAGGGATCCACCAAGGCTGCTGCATCCAAGAAGGCCGCCGCCCCAAAGAAGGCAGCTGCTCCCAAGACGAAAGCGAACACTGCTAGCAAGCGCAAGACACCAGCAAAGGTTCGTTGACGCAATTTGCACCGAAACCTTGTGTCGCTGATTGAGACTTAGGCCGACGCTGTCGTCGAGGAGGAGAAGGTGCTTGGTAAGACTAAATCAGGACGCGTCACCAAAACAAAAGCCAGCGCGCCCGTCAAACCCAAGAAGGCCGCATCCAAGAAAGCCACACCTAAGAAAACGCCCACCAAGAAGGCAGCAACACCAAAGAAGGCGGCTGAGAGCGCTGCAGCCACCTAGGCTGTCGCGTAGTATCACCATTTCTTCTTGGTTCTTCTGGTACGGTAAAGGCTGGGATAGGGGGTGTGCATGGCGCCTTTCTTCTTGCACATAGGGAAGATATCACGGACGCGCAGCACTATAGCTTTTGCTTGAATAGCTTTGGCTTGAAGTTGTTGCTGCTATTGGCGTTCAGGGTCACGAATGGCTAGGATGCTGTATTTATACCATGGTTACTGTCAAGCCATAAGACGATAAGAACTATCACGATGCTCCTTCTCCTGCTATCCTTGCCACGTGATCAAGGTTCGAGAGAGACACTCAATCCTCATGTAACCGTGTATATAAACATACTGGCGATGCTCCCTGCCTTGGAAGAGCGATTACAAGATCACTAGTGTCGGGACAATCCGACGATTCTTGCCACTACTGGGTAATTGTGGCTACTTACTCCCTACCTCAAGGTATGTTTGAGGTTGAGACGAAAGCACGTGTCAGCGGCAGACGCGGGCGAAGATCCCGCCGCTGCCAAGAACAGACCATTCACCCAAACCCCAGCTGTATCGTGCTGTGATATGGGACAACTATACACTGACTATTGAAGGTTTCCTTGGGCCTGTTGAGTTCTCTTCCTACTGATCTCAGAATTCTTTGATCAGACGTCCTGCTCCTGGAACACTCTACACCTCCTCGCCGTCCTAAATCCCGGTCATCGGGTAGCCGCGTACCTACATTGACAGCACACAAAGCGCAAGTCTTTCAAGATTGCTAGGAGTTCTCTGATCGCTGTTCGAGATCAGGTCATAGTTAGAAGGCCCTCATATATGGTATCGAGACGTCTTGGTCAACGCCAGATGGAAGACAGTATTCCCCAGTAGGCTTTGAGCTGGGATGGTCAACGGCTTCAACGGACTCCGGTCCATTGGGTTTATCAAAGCGAACCCTCCAACCGGCGATTGAGCTCTGGGCAATTACTTATTTGTTCGGCATGCCGTCAATCATTGCGAGCCATTTCTGCAGTGAGCCGGTAACCTTGGTGTCCAGTGATACGTCCCCATACGACCCTCCCCACCGGACCTCGCAGGAGAAATCCTCTCGTCAATCCTCCAGCACTACAGCCACGGTCCTGAATGGCTTTGCGGTTGACGGCTCTGGTGCCAGCAAGAAAATAGATGGTGTGGTGTTTAGAGGACCCAAAGATGCCAGCTCAAGCCTTCAATCGCTACCTAACGGCAGGCTCAGCGATAGTACCGAAGGTCGAAGAAAGACCCACTCGAGAAACGGAAGTGACATTTCTATCGCGAATGGCGTGAACGGCGGTATGGAGAGTGGACGACGTAGCCCTGCCTCTACATACATGATATCGAAGCCGAGTGCGACAGACGAGACCGTTGCCCCTCCGCAGACGAATGGGGTTCCAAAACAGCCTTCGCGGCCAAGATCACCTGAGAAATGTCAGCTTCGAAGCGGCACCGGAGGACTTGCAAGAGGCCATTCGTCGTCTGCCCCTCAGAGTCACACATTGAATCAAGCACATCCGATTCCTACAGAGGCTTCCGCCCAACCATCAAAATCGAACGCTTATAGTCCTGCAACGCCCATGGCCGACAACAGGGATTCTGCCCTCGTACATACTCCTAGATCGGATTCAAATCCTGCTGGAGCTTCAACGTCGTCCTTGCACCCAACCGCACCTCGACTAGTGCACCGCCACACATTGCAAGTCCCCAGGCATGCAACTGGTCGCACTTCGAGAGATTTCTCATCTCCGGTCAAGACGTCTTCAGACTCTGCAGATGCTGATACAGAACGCTTTTCCCCGACTTATGGGACCCGAGGGTCTGGAAGCCTAGGAGGAAGGCGACCGACGCGCTCGATACACTCTGATGTAATGCTCGACGAGATTCCGCAGAACGATGACATGGCACGGTGGACTGAGACGATAAGGCAGAAAAGAGCAAGTCGAAAACAAAAGAAAGAGGCGGAGGAGGAGGATGACAGGGTTATAGTTGGGACGAAGGTTGACATGCACCATGTCAATTGGGTGACCGCCTATAACATGTTGACTGGTATCCGCTTCACTGTTTCGAGGACAAATGCAAAGATAGATCGGGAATTGACTGATGCTGATTTCGATGCGCGGCACAAATTCTCCTTCGACATGTAGGTGATTGGTGGGTTACTCCAAAGGTTAGCGCTGACGGCCTCCCAGCACCGGAAACGAGCTCACACCATCCGCCAAATACGACTTCAAATTCAAAGATTACGCGCCCTGGGTTTTCCGACATTTGAGAGCCAAGTTTAAGCTGGATCCGGCAGACTATTTGATGTCATTAACCAGTAAATACATCCTTTCCGAACTGGGTTCCCCTGGCAAAAGCGGTAGTTTCTTCTACTTCTCTCGAGATTATAAATACATCATCAAGACCATACATCACGCAGAACACAAGCTCCTGAGGAAGATACTCCGCGAATACTACGCGCACATAGAAAAGTACCCAAATACGCTCATCTCCCAGTTCTATGGGCTACACCGAGTCAAGATACCATATGGACGCAAGATCCACTTCGTAATCATGAACAACCTCTTTCCGCCACATCGAGACATACACCAGACTTTTGATCTGAAAGGATCAACAATAGGCCGAGACTTCAAGGAAGAGGATCTTGAGAAGAACCCGAGGGCCACTTTGAAAGACCTGAATTGGCTGCGCAGGAATTATCATTTCGAATTCGGGCCCTACAAGAGAAGTCTATTCATCGAGCAAATGAAGCGGGACGTTGCGTTGCTGCAAAGGCTCAAGATCATGGACTATTCCATGCTTGTCGGTATTCACGATATGAGCAGAGGAAACGAAGAGAATCTGCGTGACAAGACGTTACAGGTGTTCCAACCAGGAGGGGAGCGCGACGGAGAGCCCCAGCCAAACTCGCTGACAAGAACGCCCTCAAAGCTGGAGAACGCACGAAAGGCGAGGGAGCTACGACAAATCATCAAGCGCGAGAAGCCCGTACCGATGGACAAGAGTACGAGTAAAATGCCAGACGAGATGTTGGAGGAGCGTAAACACTTTATCTTCTACAGCGATGATGGGGGTTTCCGAGCCACCCATGAAGACGGTCAACCAGGGGAGGAGATCTACTACCTTGGTATCATTGACTGCTTGACGCATGTAAGTCCCCATGGTATCGTTCTCTCGGCAAGGGAGAATTACTGACATGATTTCAGTATGGTTTCATCAAACGCGCCGAAAACTTCTGGAAAGGCATGGGCGCCCCCAAGACACAGATCTCCCCGATACCCCCAGAATCTTACGGCGAGCGCTTCATCAAGTTCATTTCAGGCCTTGCCATGACAAGGGAAGAACAGGAACGCGCAGCCCACAGCTCCGAACAAATGGACGGCTCTACTTCCCACCATACCAACCAGAGATCAAGCTTCAACCTCTGTCGGAAATCAACCGACAGGGTCATCGAACGAGCGGAAAAGCAAGCCCGCATGAGCGAAGAGCACGGCGCCACAGAGGACGAGCGGAAAGACCGGACCCTCAGCGCCAAGCGTAGCGGCAGCGCTGACCGCACGAACGGGGTTGCCGGTACCACTTTACCGGTTGTGGAAGAAGATCGAGAGGCGAGTAGCCGGGAGGAAAGCCTGCACAACGAGAAACAAGCAACCCTCACTTCGCAGATTGACAGACCCAACGGCGCGCAGGTCGAGAACGCGCTCGAGCGACCGGAAGGTAAAAGAGAGAACAGCGTACACGATGGCCAAGCAGTTGCCATACTCCAATCGCCAATCGCCATCCCTGAGCCAACGCACGAGGACTCCCTGGATGAAATCAAGAGCATCCGCAACAGGGATGGGGACAAGCCGCCCCCTACGCCGGAGAAGGACTTCAAGTACCAGAGCCTACCAACCTTACCCACGTTACCACCGCTCAAGTTCGTGGCGACCCCCCGGGTTGCGAGTCCAGTTCCGTTGGGGTCAGAAGAAGATTGAAGCGCATGGCAGCGTACAGCCGTTGTTTGTAGAGCGAGGGGGGATGGGGGGATAGGGGGGTGGGAAGGCGCGCTTTTTCCGTATTGTTATCCAAGATACCCAACATATCTATCTACTGTGATGTACAACCTGTTTTGCATAGGGGTGTCTTTGAACATGCGCCATGGCGCCAAACAAAACGTTCTAGAGAGCGGGTTCAGGGAGTCCATCGTTTTCTGATACCGTACTTGGTAGGTAGACTATCACAGCTCCTTATTATTACTCGGCAGGAGCTACCTTATCTATTGTGATGTACCTCAACCATTCCTAGACCGCGGGTTCAGGGGGTCCTTTATTCGTTTCCTTATACGCAAGTGGTAGGTAGAGTATCACACCTCCCTTATCAACAGGGAGCCCCTGAGCCGAAACCACATCCATGATACCAAAACTCTTCTTCGAAATAACGAAATTGAGAGAAAAAAGACCGGTTTTGATAGGAAAGCAGATCGTTTCTCACACCTTTCTTTACTTCGAGTTGAATCGCTCAACAACACGTGTAGAATCTTGGATCCATCGATTTTGAATGGAATAAAATGGCTCGTTTGCTTGTTCTTCCACTCCTCTTACATGTTAATCAACATTGGTTTGAGGCTTCTGATTCAAGCTTAGTGAGCCGCTCAACTAAATACAGATATGCAAAACACCCTTGAACCGGACATCCCTCGACTATAGACGATGAAAAGGCCCGTTTCCCCCTTGCCAGAACGTGGATTTTAGATCGTACGAATGGCTGTGGGATGGTAGAAAGAACTGTGGGATAGGGGGAAGAACTGTGGGATAGGGGAAGTAGCTTTGGCCCAGGGGCTCGCTATTGTAATTTTCCACGGGAACTGTGTGCTGGTATTCATTTAATTTGCCCATCTTGATTAATGTAACCCCCTTACTTGTGGGACCAGCCGTGAATGAGTAGAACACCTACATTCTAGGTTTCCTGGTTCGGAGTCGTTCTCTATAGCTCTATGGAGAGGAATCCATAAAAGGTGGGTTCTTGATGAAAATTTTAAAAAGGGGCCAGGAGCATTTCCCTCGGCACCCGGTACAGCAGCTTATCCGGGAGATAGATCAGCTCCATTGCCAGAGCGCAAATTGGAGAAATTGTTGTCTTCAGCTCAAGTCACATGTCATCATCGCAGTAGCATGTGGACAGACATTATTCGCATAGCACACAACCATTGATGGTACCCATGGATGTATACCTCAATCACGATGATACGGGCACACCAGATTGGAAGACTTCCTTGCTATGATAATTGCTATTGATCTCAATCGTCTATCTATCTTCTATTGCTGCAAAGCTCGCCACATCAATTGCTATCCACCAGATAACGCACAAGAGCGTTGACAAGCAATACCTCCTCCCCACCTCCGTACCTTGGTGTACTCGTACAAAGCTCGTGCAAGGCGCACAAGCATTCCTGCATTGCAGCCGCCACATGTGGCGAAGATCTCGTCCCAAGGACCAGGAATCTGGATGCATAGCCCAACAAGATAGCCGAATAAAGGTAAGAGATCCCTTCGGTTATCGATGTCCACCTAGATCGTCGGGTCGCACAATCTTATGTGTATATAATAATAATTTGAACGGGGTAAGAAATGTGATCAGCGTGGATCGACCATCACCAATAGCGCAACCTTGGATCGGGTGGTGTGCGGACCAAGCCTTGATAATCCGCGGTGGCAGACTGTCGGGCAGCGGCACTGGCAGACCCCGTTCATCAAGACACCCTTGCTATGTCGAGCTCTCCTCTGCTCGCGATAAAAAGCCACTCTATCGTGACCAAAGGCCATGAGCGATAGAATGCCATAATATCTGGCATTTTGCGATGGATAGAAAGGCCGTTAGCCAAAGACGCTTCAGGTGGTGGTTTCCGCCCAATTGACGCTGTCGTTGATGAACGCATCCAAATTGAGATCGCCTGGAGTGGCGGTTCCACTGCCGTTAGGGCTGTTATTACTGGCGTACAACTGCCCCTTCGTGAAGTCAAAAGCGCTGGGATCGAAAGACATTTGGTGGGGCGGCGCCGACATGGCACCCGATGGATTCATCGACATAGGCATACCATGGTGAGGTGTCATATCCAGAGCACTAGGCGCCAGCGTTGCGCTCATTCCATCGTAAGAGGGATGGAAATTTCGTGGCTTGAGCAATGAGGGCGCCATAGGGTTGTAGAACGGCTGTGCCATACTCTCGCTCCCAGCCATAAACATTGAAGTCAACGGGTCGTTGAGGTCGAGAGCGGAGCCGAGCAGTTGCTGGGACTCAGCGGGAAGCGATGTAGTCAATGGGCCGAAGTCGGCATAGCGACTCGCATGATGAACGTTCTGAGGCCTCTGCAACAGCTGTGGTGGTGCCTGAATCGAAGTGGACGACTTCCGCTCCTGCTTAACGCTGTACGCCGATGGCGATGGCTGGGATACCGGTCGTGCTTGCACAGGCTGCGGGGTACGCGCTGTGCTACCAGGCGGTGAGGCCGACTTTGAAGGTGGGGAAGTACGTCGACGCTCCACGACTGGGCTGACGACCTGAACTGGACTTGAAGTAGGTACGCTCTGTACGTATCGAGAGACCTCCGGGACGCCTGCGGCCGGCTGTGACCGAGCATGCTGCGGTTGCGGAAATGTTGGGGTGGGTGGCATGCTATATGGTGATTGGATGTATGCCTGGGGAGAGTGCTGTTGAGGCATGTTCGGGTTCATAAAAGGCGACGGATACATGCTTTGGTTGTGGGCAAACTGAGGGGCATTGGGATATTGTTGCGCGTAGGATTGAGTGATAGCCTGATCCAAAGCACTCCTCATCGCGACATGATTTGTGAGGTAAGCTGATAAACGTCTGTTGAAGTCTGCCGAGCCTGTCTGAAGATGCGCAGTGAGTCTCCGGTACTGCATTGGCAGGTCATCATCTTCCTCTTCGTACATCTCTTCGTTGACGACATCTTGCTCTGTCACACGCAACGAGCGACCAGTGCGTCGCTTGTGGATCTCGGAAGCTCTCCGTGCAGACTCCACTCGAGCCTCCAGACTGCGGTCACTCCGACGAGAAGCGGCGATGTACGCTCTATGCCAACGTTAGCAGACGTTGCGCAAGCATTGCATGCAAAGGACATACCGCTCCTGGTTCTCTTCGTGCGTACGCTCTGTTTTGAGCACCTTGGACGGTGGGATAGTTCGTTGGGGAGGCATTGTTGGAGATGTGGTTGGTGGTGGGGAGACCTGGGACCCTGACGGACAACACACTCGCCGAGACTAGGTTCTCTGGTATAATGCTGGTTGATACGGCGCGGGGTCACAATAGCTCTCAGGCTTCAAGCCACACTTCTGTAAAGCTGGAATGGACGAGAGCACGAAGGAGTCAGAAGGAAGACGAGAAGGCGAGACCCAAGACCTTGCTCGATAAAGAATTGGAAGTCGGATTAAGGTGGATGTGGGGAGAACAGGAACCGTGGGAGGATGGAGGTCGATTCGGAGGCAGTCGCGATGGTGAAGGCAGTGGACCCTCGGATCGATCTGAGGCTACTCCCGCTCACTGCCAAGGCTGACAGGGGTCTGCGGCTACGATGAAGCGGCAAGCAATGACGGCTAATGGCAAACGAACAAGTGCTCGTGGCGAGACGTCGATGTGACCTGAAAGTCAATGTGACCTGAAAGTCAATGTGACCTGAAAGTCAATGCCAAGGAGCAACTGGGGAAGAAGGACTGAGAGATGGAAGAAGAGAAGGACGAGGGAAGAGGGGGGCAGGCACGGCTTGATAAGGAGATCAGGAGTGTTCAGTAGCACGTTCATCACGGCATCCGGGTCGAGGAGCAGATCGCGCAGTTCGATTTGGCAGGCTTGTCCGGCCTGCTGCTGAGAGGCGAAAAGAGGGAAAAAGAGGAGATCCGTCCTCGGAATGCTGCCCACCCGAGCAGCGCTGTTCACACCAGCACCAATCACACTCCATACCAGCCCTCCATACTCTCACTAGCTGCAGTAGCGTCGATGCGATCCAGATTGGCGAGCTGGATGCCAGATCGGAAAAGTGGGTCCCCTCGGTCCATCTTGGGACATCCACATCTCTTTTGCGCTGGACGTCCGTGATTGCATCATGCCCCTTTTCCTCGTGCTGCTTCTTTGATAGGCGCCCCAAGTATTCTCGAGCTTTGGCCGAGTATCATACTTCGACTACGACAGGGACCGTGAGACATGACTCGGCCCATGGTGGAGAAACCGTTACGTTCGATTTCAAATTCTCAGGCCGTCAATCCCGTATCCCTGACCTCTTACAAGTCTTAGTCACAACGGGAGCCGATTTGACCAGAGATCCTAGCTTGACCCAAGCTTTGCAAGCCCGTCTCCATCACAACCCTCTGATTTGTCCGTTGCGCACAACCCCAGATGAACGGACCTTTCTCCGCTCAGGGAGGCATACTTCATCAGTATGTGATCGATCTCGCATGAGATCTTCTTCGCCAAGGCAGGCCAGCTAGAAGTACTTGCGCCTGCTACTACCCTACTCACCGTCGCAAGTCACAACCCTGCTTTCAACGGCTCTGTCTGTTTGCAAGGTCTGGTCTTGAAAGATAAAGCCAGAGTTCGTCCCGAAACAGAAGCGCCAGTGTCAACCGTCCCGCTTTGGATGAACCTTGATCCTCAAGCTGGTGCCACGGACCTCTTCTGGCCTGCGTGGATCCTTCTGTGAGCTTTCTTCGATTGGTCACGTAGGTATCTCCGTACCTCGATTCAAAATTGCGGTCCGCCGCCCATGGCAGACTCAAGGACTGCCCCACGCGACGCAAACCTTTGCGTTGTTGTTACGCACAATAATGACGCAAGATGGATGGGTGACAGGTTGAGTCCTAGGACTCCGAGTCACAGGCGTCGTTGAATCATCTGAACAGTGAGCTATTGGCACAGCTTCCTCTGAAGAAAAGCCGTGACGACCCCAGAGACGATTCACTATTTCTGGTGGTGCCCCAGATACCTCCAACTCGCCACCCCGAGTGCCAACCATCCCTTACCCGCAGCCAACGCAATTCCTACCGAGGGCACCAACAACGTTCCCATCGCCATCTGCGACCGTCAAGCCCCATGACATATCACTTATCTGCACATCTCAGCTCCAGAACTTCCATTGGTGACGTTTTTGGTGCCCATCGTGCAGTCCGTGAGTTGCGACTGTGGCTAACGGTGGGCTACCGGTGACAGCTCCGGAGGCACAAATCGCCATCCAGCCGCAACAAGATTGAGTTCGCAAGCGTTGCGGATGTATGCCGTTAGCACTCTCCTTGGCTACCCAATCGGCCGTCGTCCCAGCGTTGTCGTCCCAGCGTTTGACTAAGCTACGATCCAGAGTCTCGCAAATTGGATCTGATGTGAATTTGTCAGATGCCCTGAAGCTTGTAGGGACCCATCGTGGTCGCGTATATCTAAGTAGGAACGTGAGTTGACACGGTCCAACGCCCGTACTAATTTCCGGGAAGATCCGTCTCAGATTGACGAGCGGTAGTTGAGCTTGGTTGAGGTTCCGCGCTGCATCAGACTTGCACGGAATCGTCATCATCGCATAGGAACGTGCGTTTGACAGTGCGAGATCTCTTGGCTTGGTCTCAGATTGGCGAGTCCGGCATTGGGCCTTGGTTAGAGTTCTGCAGGCTCGAATGTCCTCCATCTCAGATCCATCTCAGATCCAGCTCTTATCCACCTCAGATAAGCGAGTCCGGCAATTGAACTTCGCTGGAGCCGGTAACATTCGCAGACACTGTGTGCGATTGGTTTCGTTTGGCCGCACGTTGCAGGCCGTCAGCATAAGATAAGGCAGCTGTTCACTGACAAGCACACAATTGCCAACAAACCACAGGACACATGGAACAGTCCCATTAGAGTTCCCCCGGTTACACGGCCGATTCTGCACAGAGGGCCTAGAATCGCCCGATTGGGAAAACACAGTCAATTGGTCAATGGCAGTAGCAAGGGGCAAGCAAATCGACGTCTGCAAAACGATCGACCTTGCAGACCGGGAAAACAACCTGTGTTTAGCGTGTAAGCCTCGCGATCAGAGGCTTTGGCAGACAGCTCTTCTGGGCCGTTGGAATCGTGAAAGTACGGAGTAAGTATTCATGGGTTACACCGCCAGTTTGGACAACTTCGCCCTTGCTTCGCACTGCTGGAATCTTCTGAGTCAAGGGACGTGGAAGATCTCCGAGTCGTCAGAATCTTCCGCCACAGCTCCACTCAGATCTGAGACCATCCAGAGATCCAGATCTCGGTGCGACCCCGATCATCACGACACGCTGGGCCTGCCGAGTTTGACTGCATGGAAAAGCTCGGGGCACGCTGTTAGCTGTTTTCGGAAATGCAGAAATGCAAAAGAGAAGCAAGTGCCAGCTTGTGTTTCCCCACAGATGCTAGGAATTTGTTGTAGCACCAGAAGGTGGGAATAATTTTCTATTTCGAGGTTCCCAGATTCTCGGGTCACAGATCTGGGTTTGAAAGAAGACGAAAAAGCGCCATGATCTGCGAGATATGAAGATCCCAGATTTATTTCTCTGACCTGCACCGTATCCACCCGGAAACTCCACCCACGAACTATCCGTGCCATTTTCGCCTTGCCTTGGGAGCGACGAGAACACCGCCATTCAAGCACTTTTGTCTCCCTGTGCCTCGAGTGAAATTACCGTCATCAAGCCTTTTGATGCGGTGGTATCCTGACAATGGCCGTGACGTGCGTCGCGGTCTTGTTCGATGAGAGCGGCAGGTTGGAGAAACAAGAATCATAGGAGTGAGTCCAGCCGGGTGAAGACGCTCAAGCATGCTGCAACGACCTGGAGGTAGAAGTTGCAGGTTAGCATTCGTTCTGGACCGCGACAATGTCCAAGCTCCTTTTCGTGCTGCTCAACGGAGAGCCTAGTACGACCTGAAAGATCAACAGCAGAGAAGAGTCGCGCGTACCTCCAATTGCAGCTCCTTATCTTTCGAAGCATTGACTTCCTGCGTAACAACCTGTCCCAGATTCGCCCCTATTCCCTGCGCTCCGCCCGCCCGCTTACCAAACGGCCACTGCGAATACTCGGCCAAAAGCTCATCAACTTGCGAAAAGGCTCGCTCTCGTGATTCATGACCGAGGGATGCTAATGCATTCTCGAGCACGTTCGCCGCGTAGGCGGCGCAGATCATCGAGATTGTCCGTATGTATCGGAATTCCATGTCTTCCGGGAGGAACTGGCTGGGGGGTAGGACGACGGTGCGGTTGGTCAGGACGTTGCGCACTCTTCGGCGGATCTCATCTTTGGCACCGCCGTCGGCGACGGGGTGGGTGGCCATGTCGAAGAGGAGGAAATTTCGTTTCTCGGTTCGTAGGATGCCTTTATCTACGAGACCTTTCGCTAGGCGTTCTCGTACTTGCTTCAGTTGATAACCAATTTTCATCAAGTTCCACGTTTCGCCTTTGAGGAGCACCGTTAGAAGGTTGCCAGCTTACGGCTCTGGAGCCTTACCGCTCATGAGGTCTATCCACGAGCTGACGCTCATCTTCTCGCTCGTCTTCATCATCTTCAAGGCTTCGTCGAGTAGTACCTCGCCAGTAAGCGTGTCGTCAATGACTTCAATGACCCTATCTGCTAGTGGGAAGCGCCGCCGTGATGAATCCTTCTGCATGCTGATGCGACCCCTGAACGCCAATTCGATGACAATGCAACCTCTCAAAGCGTACGATATATTATCATTCCAGAACGACAGGTAGCCCTAACATCCAAATACCATCAGCACAACGACTTTTGTTCGTCCTTGATGCCTCAGCGCCTACCTGCTTATCCTTCAAACCCATCAACAGCACCTCCTCCATCAGCGTTAGCTTGGGCTGCTTATTCCTCTCCTCATTATCTGCCATATCTCGAGGGTCGAAAGCAATCTTGTGTCCGTTCTCTCCGCCCGCATATGATGTTTCTGGTGCTCGTCCATCTCGTGGGCCGCCTGATGGAGTGGCTGTTCTGTTGCCTTCGTTCTCATCGTCGCCAGCAGCGCCTCCACCCCCTCCGCCCCCGCGACGACGGGTTAGTCCACCCGCCGACGACATGGGGTCGTAGATTCCTGTCTCTTGTTTTCGGTGTGTCGCAGCTCAATGCATATATGATATCGATCCAAGAGATTGAGGCACGCTCGTGCTCGAGCGGACAAGTTCCAGCGCTCTCCGGGATTGCAGCGGCTGTGAGAGGTAGGGTGAGGTAGCTTATTGTTGCGCTAGGAGTGGCTTTTCAATGTCAGTCACCGTCTATGCGTGTGGATTCTGTTTTGGCAGGTGGGTAGATAATATTTCTCTTTCGGTGGTAGACCTGGGGGAATATACGACCTCAACCTAATCGCTTGGCGAACACCATTGCAAACCCGCGCTTCTTGAAACGCGCTAGTGCGTTCAGGCTTGCGTACTAAGGTCAGTCAACGTTGTCGGTTTACGCGATTGTGCTATGCGTGAACAAGTTCATATACCAGTGGACTGAAGTACAATTGTGGAAGAAGACAGCTGATGCCTCAAATACCTTATGCTCTGGACTGACTGCCAATGCCCGTCATCGAACCCTAAAATTAACCCTGAACATTAAGTAGCTGAGCACTTCATCGAAGAGGTTGTGGGTCCAACATAAAATTTCTTCCAATTTCTTCCATTATCCATACAAAAACCAGTCAGAATGGCGCATAATCTCTCCAAGGTCCAGAAAAAGATTACTAAGAAGAAAGGCCGCACCACATCCCTCCACGAGAATAGCAGAGATGCGCAAAAATTGCGACGAGCGAGCGCACGCTCTGATAGATTAGGGAAGCTCTCGGCTGCGAGGTCAAAGGCGAACGGACCACTCTGTATGTAGCATTACAGCTCATAGACAAGGCAAAGGCTCTAAATTGATGATCGAGGATCTTTGGTGTACAGTACAGCGGATTTCCTTTTTCCAAGGCGCCGCTCGCGCCACTACTGAACCTATCTCTATCGAACAAACACATACCCTCATTCAAAAGTCCTCCCTCCATCCCTCGATCACCGTCTGTGCACTCATTTATCGCCTCCAGATATCTCCAACGCGATGCTCCCCTTCTCGCCTCACTCCAAGCCTCGCGCCGCATTGGCCGGCCCTCGAGCACTAAGGAGGATCTGCTGCGGCAAAGGATGGAAGCAGAGGAGAACGAGTATCGAGCCGGGTATTGGCTGCCAGATATGCAGGATGCAGGCAATGTGAAGAAATTGAAGGAGTGGAGTGGGGAGTGGGAGAATCTGAACACGGTCCCGTTCGTGAGGGTGGTGAGGGACGGGGGAAGCAAGGGGAGTTGTTGGCCGCCGAAGGGGGAGTCGTGAGGTGAAGACTTGGGTGAGCGGGTTGAACTCGTGAATGCTGGTGCTCTGAGCTGTTGGAGGGTCCCGAATAGTAGGCGACCTTGATGGATTGATGTTGCTCAGCTTGACATGCTCAATCGATTGGAACGCGACACGGATGGTAGAATCCGATTTCAATATCCTCGATCTTTTTTAACAGCCTTACGTCAGTCTCGTCAGTATCATTTAGTCTGTTCATTCGGCTGCTCAAATGGTCGTCTTAAACAAGCTATTCTCGAGACTCGTTGTGAGCTCTGAACCAGGGCGAGATCGTCGGTAAATCAACCTGGCAGTCACCGAAAGTTAGCGGGCCAAGGTGCCAAGAGTTCCGACCCACAGATTCACCACTGGAGACAGAGCAAGACCTCCTACATTTTCCTTTGATTATACCTGGGCAAGATCAGGCGTGTTTAGTTGAAGGTGGTGATTTGTATCGCTCAGCGTATCCAGGGTGGGTTTTCAACTACTGCCTTGACCATGGCAGAAAGCATTGAGGTATGCTCCAGAAAAGTCGACTCCGCAACACAGGCGGGGCGCCGAACATCTACTCATGAGTACCTAGGACCGGTTGAAGAGTCATGCCGAAGCTTTTAATGGCCTTCTTTCACTTATACCCGCTAGATATTACTATGACGAAGACACGAGTGTAAGCCAAGCTACCCCGCCGCCTCATCTTCTCGTAAGGTGCTGATTGTGGAATTTGGGACTGCCAGGATCAATGGAAAAAGACGAAACAAACCAAAGAGGAGGCTCGAAAGGCCAAATTTGCCAAGCTCAACCCTGATAACGTGAAGAGTGCAAAGGATGTCATGGACGAGAATTCGCGAAAGAGGAAACGAGAAGAGGAGGGTGGCTCAGACGTGGAAGGTGTCGAATCTGAAAAGCCGTTCGAGGGCACTAAGCGAGCAACGAAGAAAGCGAAGAAGCAGAAGCCCGGGGGAGAAAAGCTCAACGCTACTAAGCGAACAGAGATGACGGAGGAGGGAACTAATCAGGTGGAGGCGGACGTCAGCGCGGTGCAGAAGGCAACGGCCGAGAGGACGATGCTGAAGCGAGAGCAGAAGAAGAGAAGGCAGGATGCGAAGGCGGCCAAGAAGGAAGCCAAAAAGGCGAAGAAGGAACAGCAAGAGAAGATGGACGTGGCGGATGGAGAATCCAACGATGACGAAGGCGACGACGCGAGCCCGTTTGCGGGTGACATTGATCCTGTAGAATTGGAGGACATCGCTGTGCCATCACACGACTCCGCACCATCAACAGCTACGCCTTCTCCATTCCCCGACTCTCCAGCTTTCGATGCGCCGCCCACGGAATCCGAATCTTCGTCCACATCCTCCATCGTCCCTCCCACCGCCCCTTCAGAACCCCGAACGGATGAAATCAATACTGATGCTTCTTTATCTAAACCATCGAACGGTTCAGAACCTCCAAAAGCTGTACCCGAAGAACTTAGATCACGTTTACAAACCCGTATCGAGGAACTACGCGCAGCCCGCAGGGCAGACGGTCCAAATGGCAAGCCAGCACAGAATCGCCAAGAGCTCCTAGACGCACGCCGTCAGAAGGAAGAGCAGCGCAAGGCACACAAGAAGAGTCTACGCCGACAAGCCAAGGAAGAGGAAGAGCGTCAGAAAGCCGAGACTCTGGCTCGAGGCTCCCCACTCCTTTCGCCCGCTAGCTTCAATGCTCGTGGCTCGCCTCTTATGTCGCCAGGTACTGGCTCGAACGCTACTACACCGGGCGAAGCAATCAACAACTTTTCTTTTGGGCCGGTCGCCTTCGGGAACGGGCAGGACGCATCAGCACAGTTGAATGATATTCTGAGCATCAAAGACCCCAAAGGCCCCTCAGATCCCCGCACCGCGCTGCAAGCTGCCGCGAAAAAAAAAGCCCACCTCGCCTCCCTAGATCCCGCCACTCGTGCCGAGAAAGAAGAAAAAGACATGTGGCTCAACGCTCGTAAGCACGCACACGGAGAGCGTGTGCGGGACGATACCTCGCTTCTCAAAAAAACGCTGAAGCGAAAGGAGAAGCAGAAAGCGAAGAGCACGAAAGAGTGGAGCGAGAGGCTTGAAGGGATCAAAAAGGCGCAGAGCTTGAAGCAGAAAAGGAGGGAGGACAACCTGGCGAAGAGGAAAGAGGAGAAAGGGGTAAAGAAGGGAAAGGGAAAGAAGAAGGCGAAGGCGAAACCAAAGGCTAGGCCGGGTTTCGAGGGAAGCTTTGGAGCGAGAGCACCAAGCAGTGGTGGAAAGAAGAAGTAGTAGATACGTTGAAGATTTGGTGAGTGAGCAGGAACGACAAGAAAGAGATGAACGACGAAACCCTCGATAGCATAGCGTGCGCATGGCATTGAGCTTTGACTTAGCAATGGAATTCGCTTGTGCAAATGACCATATTCTACATAGTACTATCAAGCCAAACCACGATCCCTGCATTGGAACAGTAAGTTCATCCTCTCCTGCCCACGTCGTCCCTACTATGCTTCAACCCAGACTCTCTATAATAACCCGCCGCTCAAAGAACTCCAGTGACCTACGACCTGCTTGCCTGTCCATCTGGAAAGACTTAGTACTTCAAGTGATTGAAACCCTACAATGGAATATAATATAAATGGGCTCACCCAGCCCCTAGAGGTAGCCTTCTAAGCCACCCCGGATCCTCTTCGGTTGGCTTATGATTGCGGGGTTGCCCCACTAAATTAAGCCCCACAATTGCCCCTCAGCGCGCCTAAAGAAACTTTTTCTTTGCCATGACTCAAAAACCTCAAAACCTCAACACATACACCAGGAGAGCTCGGCCCACAAACTACAAAGCAGCGCCCATGCAATTGCTCTTCCACCACAAGGTTTTACAAGCCCTTGAGGGCCGGTGACAGCCACAGGGATGGCATCGGTGGCGCCCACCGTGAAAGAGCAGGTGGTGGACACTGTGCCCAAGCGCATAAAAGCCTTGCAATTTGGTATACTGTGAGTCTTGGCAACCATTTGTATGCTGTCCTGGTAGGCTGATAGCCGCATAGGTCGAGCCAGGACATTGTGAATCAGGGTGTACTCGAAGTCTGTGATCGAAACCTTTTCGATTTGGCTCGGGACCGCGCCGTACAACCCAATGGACCTCTGGATGGCCGCATGGGCATTTCCAGTAAGGATGGGTTCTGTGAGACTTGCGGCGAGACTCTACAACAGTGCAATGGTCACTTTGGACATGTGAAACTGGCACTGCCTGCATTTCACATTGGCTACCTGAAATTGACCATCGCAATATTACAAAATATTTGCAAAGTATAGATCAAGGTGCCGCAGATGTAGAAGAGTACACTGATTGGGTCTAGGCCTGTGGCCGGATCCTGCTTAATGAGGCCGATCGTCGACAATTCCTCAGGAGCTTACGTCGCCTTAACCTTGATAACCTGGGACGAAGTAGGATAATCAAGAAGATCAATGAGCAGTGCCGCAAGACCGATCGATGTTTCTACTGCGGTACGCTTAATGGCCAGGTCAAGAAGGCACCTGGCCAGCATCCATTAAAGATCATCCATGACCAGTTTAGGAAGTACAATGCCTCGAAGGCGGAGAAGAAGGTAGTTCCAGGGGAGAAAATACTCTTCGACCGCTCGTTTGTGGAGGCGCGGAAGAGTCATCAAGAGGTAGAGAAGCATGTTAGGAAGGCCGTGGACGATATGAACCCGCTAAGGGTGCTCAATCTCTTCCGATTGATCACAGCCTTCGACTGCGAACTGCTCGGCATGGATCCTAGCTCTGGGAGACCAGAGATGTTTATTTGGCAATATATCCCAGCGCCTCCCGTATGCATTCGGCCCTCGGTCCAGCAAGACAGCGCTAGTACCGAGGACGATATCACTTCTAAGCTTTCCGATATTGTGCATGTCAACACGCTCATTAGGGAGGGCCTGCAAAGTGGCCAGCCTGTGCAAACTATAATGGAACAGTGGGACTTCTTGCAGATACAGATTGCAATTTACATCAATAGCGACGTTCCAGGTCTCCAGCAGCCGACATACGGGAAACCAATCAGAGGGTTTTGCCAGCGATTGAAGGGAAAGCAAGGCCGGTTCCGAGGTAATCTGTCAGGGAAACGTGTTGACTTTTCTGGAAGGACGGTCATTTCTCCAGATCCCAATCTTTCAATCGATGAGGTTGCTGTGCCAGAATTGGTCGCGAAGAACCTCACTTATCCGGAAAAGGTTTCCCGCTACAATATAGACAAGCTGAGGGCTCGTATCAGGAACGGGGCAAACAAGTGGCCAGGCGCAAATTATGTGACCAAGAAGGAGCAGGGAATCAAACAGTTCTTAAGGTACGGCAGATTGAGTCTACATGCGGAAAATCTACAGACTGGCGATATCGTCGAGCGACATCTCGAAGACGGGGACATTGTGCTGTTCAATCGACAGCCTTCGCTGCACAAGTTGAGTATACTCAGTCACTATGTCAAAGTGAGACCTCATCGCACCTTCAGACTCAACGAATGCGTCTGCAATCCTTACAACGCAGACTTTGATGGTGACGAGATGAACCTGCATATTCCGCAGACGGAGGAAGCGAGGACAGAGGCTATCGAGTTGATGGGGGTAAAGCACAATTTAGTCACGCCGAAGAACGGAGAGCCCATTATCTCGGCTATACAGGACTTCATTACCGCCGCGTACTTGCTAAGTAGTAAAGAGAATTTCTACGATCGCAAGACGTTTACCAACATATGCATGTACATGGCGGGAGCAGAAGTGCAGCTTGATCTACCACCGCCCGCTGTCCTCAAACCTGTGATGCTCTGGACAGGAAAGCAAGTCTTCAATGTGATGATGCGGCCCAACAAAGCCTCCCCAGTCTTGGTCAACCTCGATGCTGCTTGCCGTGAGTATCGAGCTGTTGCGGGTCAGCCTCGCGACCTAGATAAGAACGATGGTTGGCTTTGCATCCGCAATTCCGAGGTAATGTGTGGCGTTATGGATAAGTCGACTATCGGCTCAGGGAAGAAAGACTCAGTCTTCTTTGTGATCCTACGAGATTTCGGCCCAGATGCAGCTGTCGAAGCGATGGGTCGCCTGGCAAAACTCTCTGCTCGATGGCTGACGAACCAAGGGTTCTCCATCGGGATCAGCGATGTATACCCGGGTGCCGTTCTGACTGGTCAGAAGACGAAGCTGATCGAGACCGCTTATGCAAAGTGCGATGCGTTGATCGAGAAGTTCAAGAAGGGGAAACTCGAACGAAGACAAGGGCACACTGAAGAATCGACTTTGGAAGCCGACATCTCTGAAATCCTCAGCAAGGTTCGAAAAGAGGCTGGAGACCTTTGCATTGCAGAGCTTAGTCGTTGGAACTCACCGCTGATAATGGCGACCTCAGGCTCGAAAGGCTCGAACATCAATGTCTCACAGATGGTCGCAGTCGTGGGGCAGCAGATCATTGGAGGCGAGCGAGTCGCAGACGGTTTCCAAGACCGCAGTCTCCCTCATTTCCCAAAGAATGCTCGTCAGCCGCCATCTAAAGGGTTCGTACGCAACAGCTTCTTTACGGGTCTGAACCCAACAGAGTTCTTGTTTCACGCCATATCTGGTCGCGAGGGTCTGGTGGATACTGCTGTCAAGACCGCCGAAACCGGATACATGTCTCGGCGCTTGATGAAGTCGCTTGAGGATCTCTCAGTGCAGTATGACGATACAGTCCGGAACTCTTCGTCCAACATCGTTCAATTCCAGTATGGCGACGACAAGCTTGATCCTGTGGACATGGAGGGTCAGGCGAAGCCAGTGAACTTCGAGCGAACTTTTACACATGCCGAGGCTACAACATGGAGCAACAAAGAGCGAGGCCTTTTGCCATGGGAGATCTTGGAAACTTGCAAGGAGTTGCTAGAAGGAGAGCGTTCCAGATGGATACGCAAGTCTGAACAAGGCAAATTTCTGGATTACTGGGATCAAAGTGACGACGGTATCGATCAGCACGAAAGTGTCAGGGCATTTCTGCAAACAATAGAAGATTTTGTGAAGCGAAAGGCCGATGAGCTGGCTGATGCCCGCGTCAAGCGAGGTATCTCGAAAGGCTTTGCAAAACATGAGGCGGCGAACTGGAAACGAACTGAGGCCCATATTAATGGTAATACCCATATTCTCCAAAGTACAATGCGATACTAAGTATGACCAGTCAAATCAGCTAAAGATGCCATCGACCGCGTAGCCAAGCTCTCCAAGGCGACTTTAACAGCATTCATCGCAGCCTGTCTCAAAAAGCACAAACGTGCACAGACCGAGCCTGGACACGCAGTGGGAGCTGTAGGCGCTCAATCCATCGGTGAGCCCGGCACGCAAATGACACTCAAGACCTTCCACTTTGCCGGTGTGGCCGGTATGAGCTTGACACAAGGTGTACCACGAATCAAGGAAATCATCAATGCCTCAAAGTTGATCAGTACACCACTCATAACCTGCGAGCTTAACAACCCCCAAAGCCAAACAGGCGCGAAAGTCGCCAAAGGCCGCATCGAAAAGACCTACCTTAGAGACATCGTCCATTGGATCGAGGGTTTCTGCTCCGGCGCCCAAATGGTCATCGACCTCTGCGTCGACCTGGAAACCATCAACAAACTCGACCTCGAAATCACACCCATGGACGTCGCAACCGCAATCACCAAGCAAAAGAAACTGAAAATTCTGCCCGAACACATGCGCGTCTTCAAGCAATGGATCCGCATCCAAGTGCACGCCGTTCCCCCCTCGGGCTCCAAAGCCGCCAAAGCAGCCTCCAAAGCCAAAGAAGACACCGAGACCTTCCTGCGCACCCAAGCCATCAAGCGCATCCTCCCCGACATCCCCATCCGCGGCTACCCCCACGCCACCCGCGCCGTCATCAAGACCGACGACGAAACCAAAGCCCACAGGCTCTACGTCGAGGGCTACGGCCTGCAAGCCTGCATGACGACCGACGGCATCGACGGCCTACACACCACCACCAACAGCGTCATGGAAACCGCGGCCGTGCTCGGCATCGAGGCCGCGCGCAGCATCATCATCCGGGAGATCCAGATCGTCATGGGCGACATGGACATCGACCCCCGGCACATGAAGCTGCTGGCCGACGTCATGACGTACAAGGGCGAGGTGCTGGGGATCACGCGCTTCGGGCTCGCGAAGATGAGGGATAGCGTGCTGCAGCTGGCGAGTTTCGAGAAGACGCCGGATCACCTGTTTGAGGCGGCGGCGCGGATGAAGACGGATAAGATCGAGGGGGTCAGTGAGTGTATTATTCTGGGGCAGACTATGGGGGTAGGGACCGGGGGGTTCAGGGTGGTGAGGGGGTTGAATTTGGAGGAGGGGGTGGTGAGGAGGAAGGGGTGTCTGTTTGAGGAGGCGTGGAGTGGGAGATGATGTTGTTGTTGTCTGCTATGGGAAAATGGGATTGGGATTTAGATGCGAGGACTTTTGATACCCCTTAGAGTTTGTTGTGGATGGAATGAAATAGAGGATCTTTTGCAACCTACATTGCGGCTCGATCTCTCCGTACTGCTCTCGTCCGCTTGCAGACCATCTGATCCCTCCAGTTGGTCCACGTCCACCATCGCATGCGCTGCCCCTGTGGGTGCTACCCCGCTTCTCAAGAACTCAAGCTTATTTGAGGAACCTCAGACTGTGTCAGCCGGTGTTAGATATCCCACTGTGACAAGGGGCGATCACTCGCGAGCGCAGTCAATCGCCAACCCGTCACCACGTTGTTTCTGATTGTAAAGTGATGTTTCTCTGCTTCAAACAGCCAGTCCTTCGAAGTAGCACCCTGCCAGCGAGTGCACAGGATAAAATAGCCAAAGGTTAGCCACTCAATCCAACTCCCCGCATCACCGTCTCGTATCAGCACAAAGGCCAAAGAGCAACCCTCATCGCCTCAGCGTGTCGACCTACAGAAGATGACCACGGGTTCAGAATATTGCTGTGGAGTTACCGAAGTCAGGAAGCTCGGTGCAGGAGCCTGGCTGCTGGGGTTGCGCTAGTGTTTTGGCCGGGTCGATAGATACAGGGATTAGTTTGTTGTTCTTGCAGGCTCGTAAAAATGCGAGAAGCTATTGGCTGTGGGAAGTGGGGGGAAGATTTGGGGGGTGTTTGCTGGGGATGTTGTTGTTCGGTAGGGGCTATGAGGAGATCTTGATAGGGGGGTGGAGGGGAAGGGTAAGAGGTCTTGTGTCTAAGACAGAGGGGGTGAGGTGAGAGATACCTATGCTCTTGGACATTCAAGCAGCATTGGGGGAACGGCTGTGTGACAGCACTGAAAGTGAAAGCAGATTATGGAGTCTTTAAGTCGCAGTGCGATTCGTAGCAGATTCTGTGTTCATGTGCATCGCGCCATCGGACGGGGGACAATTAACTTTAGTACAGGTCCTTGGTTATTAGAAATGCAGGAGTTTAGAGGGGAGGTTGCATCGGTGGAGGATAATTGGACTCGAAGGTATGGGATCTCGAGGTAGTGGTCTCCTTATATCATGGGACAGCCATAGCCTGGAAACGTGCATTCCTGTCTAGGCTCTAAGAATAAGTAGCCTTAGATGTAAGCTTATCGCGCAGTACATGATGGGAGAAGACTCAAGGTCACACCTTCAGTTGACCCATGCGTCCACAACGTCCAGCACAAAATCGCCCTCTAGAATACTGGCTTGCAAGAGACTCCTAAACACCTTATTCAGATGCAGCGACTCTTTATGCTTCTTCATCAGGTGTTTCGCACAATTGCGCAAGCCACCATCCGAGGATGGTGTGGTAGAGTATATCTGTGTACACACGCCAGCAAAGGCGTCAGGGTTCCATGTAGGAATTTTAGATCTCATGAAATTTTGGAACTTCTCTTTTGCGAGATCTTGGAGGAGAGGTACGTTGTACTTGTCGGCGATGGCGTAAACCAGGACATTGATGATTGCGTCACCGGAATTGTCGCCGGAGTCGGAATAGTCGCATGTGTAGAAGTATTGGAGATGATCGAGGTGTCCTCATGCAGCAATAACTGAACTGAGTTGTTCCTAAGGCTTTGTCAGCATTGGGGTTGGATCCAAGCTATCACACCTTCCGAAACCTTGGAATCATGTATTCACAATATGTCTTAAGATATCGAGATCGCATACATAGGAAGATCCGGTGAACGTGCCATGTATTCTCGTGACTTTGACGATCAAGTCGGAATAATTTCTGGTTTCGAACGCGCTTGTGGATATGAGCAGCAGTAGGATTTCAAAGCCGCCCCTGTCTCGAGGACTGCTTAAAAGATAAGACTTTTGATCTGATCGAGCTGCAAATCACAGAAAGATATGGATCTTGTTATGTGACGATCTGGATGACGCCAGCGTGCTTGTGCGAGGAAGATGATGTAAAGAAGATGTCGACGCTTCATCTCATGCGAGGGAACATCTCATTTCATGAGCCAAGCACATTCAGCGACTCAACATCATTCACCGAACACACACTGAGAATTAAGGAGAACTATGTTGGCTCGACTGCGGGCCTTGATACGTTACATCTCTAATCCCGCTCGATCTCATTAGTGCCCAATGTTCCCTTCCCCAGGAACCTCGAATCCCAGTGCCAGAGATTATTGGTCATCAAATCCGGTTCGCGCAGGATGGACAATTCGTGATGCTTCTCTGGCAAAACTTGCACTTCCAAGGACCCTGGGTGTAGGTGTTCGACGAGTCCTTCTTCGAGCCACGAAACTCCGTACAGGCATGGATAACGTCCATTGCAAATTCGCCGTCCGACAACTTGTCCTTGATTAGGCCGACGAAACCTTCATGCTCATGCAACTCCTCCTTGTGTTCTAGCAGAACAGGTGTAAGACAATCGCGAAGGTCACGGTCAGTAGCAGGCGTTGTAGTGTACACGGTCTCAATGACCTCGGGAAAGCTAACGACATCCCAACCTGCATTTAAGGCCTCCGAGAACTTGGTCTTCGCAAGCTTCTTCAGGGCTTCGATTCTGTATTTGTCGCCAATAGCGTACATCTTGGCATTCACTAGGAGAGGTCTACCTCCTTCGGCGTCGTCCTGGTAGTCCGAGGTGTACAGAAAGCGAAGCATGTTGTCGACCATTTCGGGATCATCCTCCTGCAGATTGATCTCGCCAGAAATGCCCTCCTTCCCGGCTATAAGCGATGGTTCGGAAAAGTGGGAAGGAATACACACCTCGAAAGTATCTTCACAAGCCTTGCTAAAGTATTCTGAGCTGGCGCAGAGTATGACCCGATGCACTTTCCATTCACGTGATTCGCAGCGCACAACCAAGTCTTGGTATTTCCCGGACACGAGCGCTCTGCGCATCATTTAGTCAATTAGTCATAGTCAAAATGATAGCGATCGGAAAATTTACAATTCAAGCCCCTTTGCCTTCACGGACGTGGCCAGACTGGAATCTGCCATTGTGTAGTGCGAGGAGGCTTGTAATGTTGGGGATGGATGACCGGAGTGAAGGTTCGGACAGGCCAGACGATGACGAGCTGGAGTGGTCAAAGGTTGTAAAATACTTTAGAATTGCGGCTCCGTGGCAAAATCAGGATGAGAATCGCGTCAGGCTCCTGTGAGTTAAATCAAACGGGCGCGTACAGGCAAGACCGCGTCATTAGCCATATACCGATTTCGGAGTGAGCTTGTGGAGTTCTTGGTTGAGGGGCAGCTAAACATCCCCAGCTAGTCAAAGCACTCACCGCCAATGCTTTTACATCTTGGAGCATGCTGGAGCCGAGTTAGAGAATTTGTGTCAGTCCCTTCAGCTCCTCACATGGTGCTAGCTTTGATCATGACCCTTGTGGCATGGCATCTTCGATGAACCCTTCTGCAGATATGGGCGACGTCAGGTCAATCCTGCTCTTCGCAAACCACTCTTTTACTCTAGCCTTCGAGACAGAATGGCCGCCATCGGCCTTCTTACTCCTTTCCAAGAGAGCCATATCTTTCAATGCCACTATTGCATCCTCAGGTAACATCCAACATCGAGTCGCAAGCTCTTCCACCGTCATGGTACTCCTGACCTTCATTCCTAGTATAGCATTCGCAATTCTTGCCTCCCAGAACTTAATATACCCTTTACTGCCCAGCTCACTCAAGGGCTTTTCCGGACCACCAATACGCCCTTCACGCTTGCTTAATTCATAACTCACACCCATCAGAATCTTGCCGAGACCCTGGCGCTGCCATGGAGGGAATATGAGGATGCAGGCGAGGTTATTATTGTCCCAGCTCATCTTTTCCTTGCTAAAGAACCCAACTATCTGCGGCTTCTGAGGGCTTGTGGAGTTGGAGGCTAGATTCGCGCTGCGTGTAAGGAGGTAATAATTGAAGCCGATGACATCGAAGAAGACGGACTTATTATCGAGGAAGAGTTTCGCGAAGAGAGAAAGATTCTGAGTAAACAGCTATAGTACTACATGAGCTTGGTCACAAATTTAGGGGCAGGCCGTGACCACCTGACTCTTTTCGCCATCAACCTCGTAGATAGAATGCGTGCCCTTGGTGTATATCAAGGTCCCGGGAATGGGCAGGGACGTCTCAGAGCATAGCTTCTGTACGGAGTGTCAGATCAATGAGCATGTTATATCCGAGGACCGAAAGAAAAAATTCACACACGACGTGTCCCACGAAGGGGATGATATCATTGGAATACTTGAAGCACCATGGACACACGTAAAGCTTCTCTACCTCTTTGCCGAGTAGCTCTTCAGGATAGTAAGAAGGGTACCAGGACTTGAATAGAAGGTCACCAAGCACGACATGATGCACGTTGCGATTAGCTACCGGTTTCAATGGGAGCGGTTTAGAGGGAGACAAATGTGGGATGATCCGAGTGCTGGCAGGTGTTCCCATGGTTGGGATATATAATCCATGTTTTCACGCGATGTTTTCAAACTTAAGGTACTTCAACGAGGGTCAAGAAGGTCAAGCTTGGCGCCAAGAGATGTTCTAAGATGAAAGCAAATTATCTTTGTGATTTCTGCATTATCATACAACTAAAAGCCGACTCCATTCCCCTAAGCTGCCAAGAAGCATCAATGGAAGGTATGTCTAAAGGTCACTCCTTCGTGGGTATGTAAGGTAATAATCTACGCAACGTAAACTCGGCTCTGGAATCGGGGGCGCTTGCCCTGCTTGCGCTGGCCTTTACCACCTTTCCTGCTGCCCGCCGTAGCTTGCTGATTATTAGCCTGCCCACCGGTCTGCGTGCCGTTCTGGGCACCGCCTATAGCGTTGTTAGCAGCGGGAACAGCAGTGGCAGCAGCAGGCTTGCCACTATCGGTGGTAGCGCCAGAAGCAGCACTACCGCCACCTCCCACTTGGAATTTGGTGCAGTCATCCTGGGCTCCGCGCTGCGCGACAGGCATGAGAACGGCTTGATGTGTGGCAGAAGAGGACATAGTGCAGACACGATAGTTGCCAGCGGGTAACCCGCCGACAACATTGGCCGCCAGGCCGCCTTTGCCATCCCCAGCGTCGTCGATGCCTTTGAAGAAAACGAACAATTTAGGATCTGGGGCTTGCTGAGGAGTCATGTTCGAACCCAAGGTTTGGATGGTCACATGGACGTGGCCAATGATATTCTTGTTGTTTGGATCAAGTGCCTGTGGGGCGCTGTAGTAGGTGACAGTGGGGTTTGTGAAGACTCCAGCATTCATGTTGGCCACCTGCAGCTTGACCGCGAAGTCCTGGTTGGCTGCAAGATTCTGGCCCGGTGTTGGGCTGGTCAGGATAGTGGAGACCATGTTGTCCGTGGATGGGATGTCACCCATCGCTATGGGACAGTTTAGCTAAGATCAATGACTCGCTCTTGAGCATGCTTACGTATGCCGTTACATGATCCACCTTTGACCTGAGCGCCGTTCGTCAATGTCTTTTGCCCTCCTGTACAGACGTTGATAAAGTTGGCAGGATCGCTAGCCAGAACCATAAGTTTTGTGCTCAAATCTAGCTCATCGGGGTACTCACGTATTCGCTTTGGCTTGACCAGCCTTAACGCCAGCAGCACCATTGCCTTGTCCATCTTGGTTGCTTGCAGTTTGCAAAGCACTGGCATCTAGTGTTGCTGGCGTGCTTCCCTGGCTCTGCGCAGCATTAGAGGCGCTCGATGCCTGTGCGTTCTGCCTTGCTGCCAAGGCAATATCAACAAAACCTGTTGAGAAGGCCAACGCAACCAACAGTACATTGTTGTAGTGCATCATGATGGAAAGTCCAGACACAATGGATATTAAAGTAATGCTGATGAATAGGAGACAGAAGGTAACAACTAAAGACAGTAAATTGACACACGATCAACGTATGCAACGTAGATAACAGGAAAGGAATGTAAGGTCCTCCGAGCTGGAGAAAATGGAGTACAGAAAGATTGGCTGGATGGAAAGTAAGAGACTGTGGAAAAAGAGTCCTTTATGATCTTGGCGCGAAGCATAAGCAATGCGATCATACTTGGCGTAGCCGCCAACGGCATTGCTGATCAGAATTTGGCGACAATCTCAATGGAGTAGCATTCGTCTCAAGAAGATTCCTGAGCGGGAAGGTGCACACGGTGACATAATTAGTCGCAAAATATGCACGATTGCGAAAAATATCAATGCGAGTCAGTGGTAAGATGAAGAAGGGAAGGGAATTGGAAGAGATGCGAGGCACAAATGGTTTGAGATATCCATTTCGGGCTTAGTTGGCGCTGAGCAGGCGGCTCCTGGTGGCTCTGAGCTATGGAACTCAATGCGACCCTGACAAGCCGATCGAGAGTTCATTGGATCCATGGTACAGGCTGCGGATTGGAAGCTACTAAGAACTTTCTGTATAATTGGAGGAGGGCTGATGTTGCTTGAAATGCTGTTTATTGCAGGAGTCTGATAATTGCAGTTTCATACCCACAACGTCGCAAAGCAAAGCTTTCAGACCCGAATTCGACTGCCGATGGAGATCTAGGAATTGGATGCGGGTAAGCTCGTCGACGAAAATGGCCTTGTCGGTAATAATTTGTCCCCATTGTCGATAGTCCCACCCCGTCAGTAAGCTGGAGTTTGCCAGTGGGGTAGGCCACGATACTGATTACAACTTAATTGCTCGCTTTTACACCCGCTCGCCGCGTGTAGAGTGAGTATACAACTAGTAAAAGGAATAATGCTTTTGAACAGGAAGAACGGAGTGAAGTGAGATCGAGTACTTAAGGTATTTAGTTGGTCGAGACCAAGCTTGGATGGCGCATCCGCCCCCAACCGTAGATCACCTGTGGAGCTAAACCAACTTGAGGCAGTACCAGATCTAGGTAAGATACTCGTATAAATCCCTGAGTCTTGCATCTTTCGAATCGTCACAGATAACCTTCTTTTCACCATGGCGACTGCATCTACGGGCAGACGACTAGATTTTGCCACCTTCGATGTCTTCACACAAACACGATTGAGAGGCAACCCGCTAGCCATTGTCAAGGTGCCTAAGAATGACGATCTGGAGCAAGATCTCAAGCAAGCCATTGCTCGCGAGTTCAACTTCTCCGAAACAGTATTTCTACATGAAGCTGAGGATGATTCGACCCCTGACAGAAGGATTGATATCTTTACCACGACCGCAGAGCTTCCCTTTGCCGGACATCCAACGATAGGCAGTATCTGCTGCATTGGGGAAAGCGCCACTGCCCATACCGGTCAAGCTTTCAATGTCAGGACCAAGGCTGGCACTATTCAATCGAAGTATGATAGGGAGCATGGCTGGGCAGTTGCAAGTATACCACATAATGTGCACATACACACGAGCCGCTTGACGCATTCCCGGGTTGAGTCCTTGCATCCTTCCATGGAAACAAGACCACAAGATGACTTGATCGACCTTTGGCCTTGTGGAACTAACGACTCATTCCTAGAATTCCCCGTTGTCTCAGTTGTGAAGGGGATGACCTTCATACTTATCACACTTCCCAACGTTGAACACTACCTCCAGAAACTCCAGGTGGGCCGTCAAATGAAATACGCAGAAGCAATTGCCTTGGATGAAGGATGGTCTCCTTCTTTTGCGGCTCCCTACTTTTATTCTTTACTATCTGAGGACAAGGAACATCCCACGAGAATTAGATCTCGGATGATAGAGCCGCAAATAGGCGAGGACCCAGCGACTGGAAGTGCAGCGTGCACCCTTTCAAGTTATCCCGCTCTGCAAAGCGGTGAAGGTGGTCGCACCTACAGATTTGATATCGCACAGGGCATCGAGATGGGACGCGCGAGTGAGATCAGCGTCGAAGTAACACTGGCTGAAAGCCGCAAAGCGGTGGAAAAGGTGCAGCTTTCGGGTACTGCTGTAAAGGTTACAGAAGGGACTCTCTTGCTTTGACACTCCAGATGCGTCCTAGCCATGAATTGCACGTATGGCTGCCTTGTTGAGTCATGAAGCTAAACGTGAAATTTCGGGCTGCACATCATGTTCTCGGCTCGCACCCATGACATTCAATGATCTAAATTTATTGAAACTTTTTAGTATGTGTTTCATGAAATCAAAATGTGGAGAGAAGTAGGTGTGGCCTGTCTCGAATTGAGCCATTAATGGCTCCTTGGACCATTTCGGAAGCGGAGACGACCAGGTAGACTGGTGCAAAGGACGTTCTGCCGATGGAAATACTACGATTCGACAGTTTACCGACCTGATGGGGTGCGCTTCTTCATTTGTGTGACAAAGCTTGTGCTTCAATCGCACAAGCATCAACGTCTGAATGCTTGCTGCGCATGCCAGACCGATTTCTGTACCGTGGTCTGACTTCTATAAAACATAGTGAACATCATAAGCCTGAGATTTCTGACCCAAGCAGTGCGTGCTCGGAGACTTCTGTCCGTGCCTCGTGTCTGTCTCGACTCTCGGACTTTTGCCGACCTTCGAGAACAGGAGACCCCGATAGACTAAGTTTTAAGGTAGCCTTGGTTACTATTAGGTCTATATCGTTAGCACCGTTGAGTATTATTCACTCTGACCTCTCTCCATTCGGCTTGTAGACCCACAAAGGAGTACACTACCTTCCCGTAGAGCATCATACGATTGACGGGGCTGTATCTTCTCGGCTGGCGATAGAAAGTACGAAATAGCAGCACACCAAAGCTATGACACTACTGTGTGGGATTATGCACGATTATAATTAGAGAGCTGCAACATTGTCCGGCAAGGGACAGATGAAAGACGGCAGAGGACGTAATGAACTATTTGTGGTTGGCCACCTCACTCCTAGCACCCCAACAGAGATGCACTTCTACTCGGGTCGCCAGATAATAAGTTAGTTACCAGATCAGGTTAGCCGACAGTAGCTCGTTTGTCAACCAATCAATTCATTGGGGTCATGTGTGCGTTCGTGTCTTCATGGAATGCCGATCCAAAAAATGGCCAGACCATCCGGGCTTGACATAAAGCTCGCTACTTATACATTAGAAGATATACCTCGTGCATTGCAGGCCATGCGGCGTGATCCAGTACTCGTGAATAGCAGGTGGGGAAGGTTTCGTTCTGCGGCGGTGTAGATGCTCATTGAGCATAGCCTAAAGTATTCGGTTCGTCGAGCGAGCACGCAATTCTATTGATGCGGGTGTGCCAGACACACGACGCCCTTGTCGTGTGGCCGATCTGATTCCGTCTTGATGTATAGCCGCAGAGATCCCCCCAAAAGTCTCGATCTCTTCAGATCCAGGGTCAGTAGCAGGTCCTCGATTCTTTGCTCATCCAGCGTATGAAGAGCGCAGGGCAAAGCACGTTCTGAGAAAGATATGGAGGTAAGGAATGATGTGTGACAGTTGAGAGGCACAACAAGACAAGAAGTTCGCCCGCCCACTCTTCAAGCGGCAGGCATTTGGAAACCTTGCTGGGAACTACAACCAAGCCAGGCAACTGACCCGTCCGGGAGATCTGCGTAATGGTAATTACGATGCCGTACAATTGTCGCATATATTCAAGTTAGGGGGACGATGGCAGCAATGACAATGCTGGCCGTTGACCAGATCTGACTTAAGAGCGCTTGTTGCAGAGACATCTAAGGATCGTGATCTCTCCTCGATCGCCGGATTGATCGGAGCACGGACGGCTGCGCGATGCTGATGATAGATGTACTGTCGATGACCGACGTAGTATCATAATACCAGAATTCCGCAGGCGAGCCGTGGTCGTAGAAGCGCTCAAATTTCGGTTCAGGCTTTCGACGGCCTGCGGGCAAGCTGGAACAATCCTCAAACGCGTCTGCTTTTGCCTAAGACTCGAGAAGTTTGAGGGGGATTTTCCCACACGCGATCCGGGGAAATCATTTGACGATCCCGGAGATGCTTGTCAGTTGTGACAGGCCCATCGACGCGGAGGCGGGCTGGAGCCTGGGACTCTAGGAGCCTGGAGAGCAAGGTCCAAGCATGGCAAAGCACGCGAGACGTACGGGTAGAAGCACACCTACTTTAGTAATGCCTGCGTGGTGCAGCGGCGGGACGAGACCCCAGGAAATTGTTCGGGAAATGGCAGCGGAAGGCGTTGTGCTGGCCGTGCGATTTGCAGAAAGTGTTACCTGTAGTCATCAATTCCTTCATGCCCGCCTCCAGCCAGAGAACCATCTGACTTTCATTCCTAGCCTGTCGCGTTTGCAGGAACCAGGCTATGGAGTGATGGCTTTCCAAAAGGGGTCGAGGATCCATCCTTTTGGAAATTTCGGCTTCACTTCCTGTGCCTGTTATCGTACTACTATCTAGGCCGTCTTCTATTGACGAGAACACTTGCCTTTAACCCTCGCCCGGCTTCCTCGACAACGAATACAATCAGGATACGTTGTCGATTCAGCGAAGGTTAGAAAATCGATGCTTTGGATGCCTTCATATGACCTGGTACCGTCGCCTTCAAACACCTCGCCGCACCACCCGCACTCCGTGCCGACCACAAACAGCTAGACAGGCTGCCTCGAAAATTGTGAGGGGTGGCAATCCCATCAGTCAAACAATTTCTGATTGCGAACCCGCTCGTCTTCCCTGACTCCATTTTTCTGACACCCAGAGTCTCGCCGCTCGGGAAGGTTGCCGGAAAGGCTGCAATTGGTCCTGTGTTTGCTACGCGGCATCAATCACACAAAATTGCGCCCACACGTTGCTCGTCGCTGGATCCGCTCGTCAGATCGTAAGCCATTAACATCAAAATCGCAAGGAGTAAGACTCGACCACTGCGGACATCCGCAAGTGTTGAGGATCGATTCCTGCCAGGCAACCAGAAGCGCTCTACCAGCTAAACAAACCACGAACCATAAACAACCTTCATTATTTCACTCAATGCGCGGCCATCCACACTCTCGTACAGTGTCCTCGATATGACGACTCCTTGAGCATTAGACTGGCTTAAGGGCTTGTTCTCGCTATTTTTTCGATATCTGGCTTTGTCACGCTCCAACCCTGCCGCAGCCCAGCCCAACGCCTCCAACCAACTCGCTATCGTCCTGTCGTTAATACGCAAAAGCCACGATTCAGCTATCAAAATGTCGTTACGCAGCAACTCTTCCTCTTCTAACGAGAGGTCCGCTTTCCCTTGGATACTGGAACACCTCCTTGCATATCCAGGCACTTACGAAATACCACTACGAACAATGTACACCCTCAATTCAGCACCTCAGGCACAGAACTACACTCGCCAGTCAATTCGACCAGATACACCCTCGCTTTGTAGCTCCGATGGCTCAAGTCCTGACAGTACCCCCGCGTCTCCCGATTTTCCATCGGAGCAGCAGCAGCAGCAGCAGCTGGTGCCACAGAACGCTACGGACCACTTCAAGTCATGCCTCATGACGCATATCAGCAACTTACCGTCTCAACCTTTCTCCCTCCCACCATCCTTCATCACATCTTTCGTCCGTCGCTGTTTCACCGCCGACCTCTGTCTCGTTGATTTTACCCAAGCACTTACCGCTCTAGACTACCTCAAAGACCTGGAGAACAGGAGGAAGCGGGAGCTGAACCTCGCGCTTCAGCGATTGGGGGTCGATCCTGAGGCAGTATGCCAGACAGGCGAAGAAATTATGAATAAGTATCCTAGGGTAGCGGAATGGATGACGAGCATGCAAGACAAGGAAAGAAAAGTCGAGGCGCTGTATACACAATTGTTTATCGGTCTTCGACGATGGGTAAGAGCGCCGCCATTAGCTATCTGCGATCGACTAATAGAATTGCCAACAGACTTTGATAAACGAAATGCGCCTGGAACCTTTCAATAAATCCAATTGTTACGCCATGCTCAATACCCTTTATCCACCAATACCTGCGCCACCACCAACGCGGCAACTCACATCTACTATTCTCGCCTCTCAGCGCAACGCTTTCTTCAGATATATCACAGGGGTCGAGAAGAACGGCAAAAGCATACTTAAGAATCTGGAACACCAAGGCGAACGACCTGAGGATGCGAATGGCTGGCCGGTTGTGCGAGAAATTGTTGATAAATACCTTCGCACCGCCAATGGCATTGTGGAGGAGTGCCAGGAGATCAGCGGCCATAACAGTCTCGACCCCGCCAGCTCAGAGTATCACCGTGCGGAACGTCGCTCAGATTCAGGCATCAGCTTTGCCACTATCGACCGTCCATCTACAAGCAGTAGCAATGGCAGCCGAAACAACAGCATCCCGGGCAACTGCAGTCGTAACAATAGCGTCAAACCCCTTCCTGCATGTCCTGCTACCGAGCCGCCGCACCTGCCGCCTTCTTCGCCTAAGAAGCGTGGCACAACCCTTGAAAGGATCGCCCGCGAGATCCGTAATCTACGTACCCGGAACGACGTTCGAGAACTCGATCGCGGCCAGCTGAATGATTTGTCTCGTACTCAAGACTTCAGCAAGTCAAAGTCTCTAAAGAAAATGAAGTCGACGAGTTCCATCGGCGCCACGCGTAACAAGCACGCACGGAGCGGAAGCGGAGAATGTTCGACTCCGTCATACGATATCGACGATCTCAAGCGTGAGAGGCTCATCCTGGAGGCAAGAAGGGAGAAGGAGAATAGGGAGCCGCCGACGAAGTCGAGAATGCTAGGAAGAGATCATGAAGGTTAAAGCATCACGACATCTACTTCCACATGCGAAGACGAGCCATGCGGCATCTGATGGGTGCGGTAATGGTGCGTATCGAGCATCCTGTACGATTAACGAATTTCTTTGCTGGCTAGCGAGCGCGTTCATGGCGTTGCATGGTTTCAGGCATATGTGACCATGATGGGTATGGTGGTGGGACTGGTTCTACGGAAAAGTGTGATGGAATACACACGTCGTGTCTCTTTCTCTGTTACTCTACGGAGAGCCATGCTAGATAGTGATGATGCATTTTTCGGGAGCAGATCATCATGTATAAGGGAGGAAACCCGTCAGATGGGAGCATGCGAAACTTCTTTGGTAGGATCCAATGCCAGAAATTCAACCTATATCTACACGTGTATAACATGATGGGAGATCCATATAAGCGCTAAGGAGTGCAGTCTAATGCCAACAGATGGTACGTCGCTCAACCTAGTCCTCGACAGCAGCAGGTTCCACTGATAGGATACAACAAAGGACATCCATAACTATCCCGCCGCTAGAATTCATCAACGGGCCGACGGAATCACGTATTACCTCAATATTCAGAATGTGGTTCCCCCCCACCATAATTTCTGACCTTGTTTTTTTTTAATCGTGCAACCTGCAAATCAGCTTTTTTGCATCAATTAGCTATTATATCTTAGTTATTTAATCAATTGATAATTAAACGATTACTTGTCGATGTCAAACTATTTTATCGTTCGTTTCTTATTCAATCTAAATCTCGTAATAAGTATTAGAAGAAGAACGACAACTCTAGAGATTATTGTAGAGAACGTCGTTGTCGACGCATGCAAGTCTTATAAGTCTTTAAAAAGAAAATCTCGCGCGAAGACGTTGTTGTCGCCTACTAATGTTAGATCGCTATTATCTTTCTCTACTTATACATCTTTTACATTGTTGGCGACAACTCTAAAGTTAGCGACGACGTCTTACACGATACACTAAAACATTTAATACGATGACGCTCTTATTTGACAAATTATAAAGCTCTCAAATATTTTTGTCTATTATTAGATCAACGTTGTTTACATTCAAAAATTAGATTCGAAAATTAATAATTGCAATATCGTTTAACACTCTTGTATTGTTACTAGACTAACCGCTGGGCCAAGTTATGATATCACCCCTCTGGCCCGACCCGGCGCCAAGACCGGGTCGCGACGATTTTTTGGAATCGAATCGCTCAAATTAGTTTAGCGCGCTTCGCGCTAAACTACTTATAGTAATCGACTAAACTACTTTGAGCGATTCGATTCCTCGAATTTTTTTTGACCCGGGTCTTGGCATTTGCACGTGACATTTCCGGGTCAGCGCGGCCAGTCTAATTGTTACGCTTTGATCGAATTTCTTTAAGAAAATTGTAGAGTCTTTAGTTAATAAGTTGAAAGAATTTTAGAAACTTTATAAGATTGTCGTTCAATAAATAAAAGACAAAAGAAAGAGCGTATAAATTAACATTATTATTAGATATAAAAACAAGTCTAATAAGAAGTTATTCTATATGTTGTTAAAGTCTTTTGCTAAATCGATCGATAAAGTTGTAGAATTAAACTTTATTAACAAGAAAATTATGTCGTTGTCGAAGAACGAGCTTTGTAATAGAAAATAAACAAAAAAATGCAAAAGAAAAGCGAAAACGAGATAAAATAGCTATCGCAAAAACTATATTGAAAGCAAAAAAACGAAAGACACTTAATAAAAAAATAGACAAAAACGAATATAATTTAATAAAGCGATAGATATGCGATATAATTTGTTTTGCAAACAATAGATCGCATTATTGCTAAATTTTTTACGAAATTAACAACAAGCATTTCTCGCTTAATACGAATTATATATTGCAATAAAATAAACAAATATTGTTTTGAATTATAATTGAGAAATCTTCTAATACTTTAAAAAATAAACTATACGCAATAGCAATAATAATCGAAAATAAATAGAAGAAATTGCGAAAAAATCTAGATTTTGATCAAAAATTAATTAAGAAAAACTCTTAAAAAATATTTTTCTTAATAACATTTCTAATGTTTACGCAAATATTATTGTTGATTGCGACAACAATTATGCAAGCTTTAAAACTATATAAAGCTTACTAAGCTTTATTGACAATATATAACGCATATTTGCATGCATTGTTTATTTATTAATAAGCAAAACAATCTTTATAAATAATGTAACTATTAGAAGAACTCTATTATAAATACGACAATTATAGTTAAGACTTGTTATCTTTTTACTATTTCTATAATAGTTATTTATTATCTAATTATTATTTTGAACATCTATTGTCTTGTTAGCACTTATTGTATTATTATTAATTAAAATCTTTGTTACTCTCGAAATTAATAACGATTAAAAATCGATTTATAATTGTAGAAGAAAATTTATTGTTAAAATTGCAAAGCAATTTTATACAAGCATTATTAAAGAATATCTTGAAACTTCTTTTAGAATATTTTGAATAACAAATAAGACAAAACTCTTTAGAGATCGTAAATATTAAATACGTGTACAAAAGATTGCATAACGAGTGTCACTCTTTAGAGCAAATAAACAAATTCGAAGCATCTAATTGAAGAAAGTACAAAATATAGAAAGAACTCGAATTTTGTTTAAAGAAATAGATAAATAACTTCTTAATAGAGCGCAAAGATAACAAAGAAGATGCAAATAAAGAAGATGCAAGTAAAGATAATAATGACGATAAATTAAGTATACTTGCAAAGACGACGTTTGCACTTTAGAAGTTCACTTATAATTGATGCATATATATAATTAGAAATACAAGAGAAGCATGCAGTTAAAAAGAATGATATTAGATAGCGTGACCGTTAGGTCGAGTTTCAACCCGATCGGGTTGGCCCGCCCAACCCTGACCCTAGGGTCAGGCAAATTTCCTAGCTCAACAGGGTGGGACGAACGAAGAATGCGCGCCAAGTGTTCAACCCAACCCACCCGACCACGTGACATCACGTGACACACTAACCATATGCGGTTAGCGTGAGCCCTGCGCTAGCCCAATCGAGTTAGCGCATATATAAGATAAGATAAGATAAGCGAATGCTAACGCGACGAAGTTAGCTTGGGTTCTTGGCATTGGCCCGACGAAACCCAACCCTACGGGGCCCAAGAGGGTGGGTCGGGTTGAGAAAAAAGTGTTCGACCCGACCCAACGATCACACTAATATTAGATGCAAATATAGACAAAAATCGATTTAAAGAAGATCTTTCTTGATAATTTTTCTTGCAATATTAAAAAAAGAGAGTTCTTAAGATATAGTTATTATAATAGATACATTCTTGTCAAATGTATAAATCTTTCTAGCTCTTTCTCTATGTTAACAAATAATCTAATAATTGATTTATCGAAGTCGAATTAATTGTCTAATTCGATTTTAAGTTAACTGTTTTATTGTATATTAATTCTTGCATGTCTAAAGTGCTATTTAACGAGAATATTATTATTGTAGACGTTTATCGCTAAGTGTATGAACTTTGCAAAGAATTTCTCGTCTTCGTAAATCTTGTAATGTTGTTTTATCTACTTTTTAAGCACGAAAAAAAACTTCTCGATAAAATTATAATTAAGTAAGTAGAAGAGCAAATAGATAACGCGAACGTCTTGTGTTTTATATTTTTTTTTGATTGTCTATTGCTTGAGCATCTAATTAGTAGATAGATAACAAAGAAGCACTTTAAAGTTTACTAAATAAATATGTATTAGAGCATTGTTTATAATTAGTACAAATTTAGAATCTAAATAAAAATTGCATTGCGAAAGTATCTCGTTTGTTAAAAATTACTTAAAGCGAGAGCTATCCATTGTTTCTTAATATATGTGATAGATTATAATATCGTTTATAGTATAGATTGACAAAACATTATGTCTTTTTAAGCGTTTAATTGACAATATTGCTCGCGACGTAATGTCGTAAAAGAACTATTTTTGCTTGCGATAATATGTGTGCTTATTAACGACAAACTTATCTAAATAGCAAATTTAATTTTAAGAGTTGAAAAGTTTTAATATTTTAAGTATGTAATTGTTGCGAGCTAATTGCGAGCACTTTAACGTCTTCTTTTGAATAATCTTTTGCAATATTTGATGCTTTTTAAAAACTCTAAATCATTGTAGATTGCGAACAAAAAATCTTCTAGTTATCAAATAGATAGAAAATTATTTTATTTTAATAAATTTAGAGACGATGTTCGAGATAGACTTTTAGATCTATTGTTATAGTAATAGTAACAAGAGATTATTAATCTTTCGCGATTAGATTCTTTGACGTCGAGTAATGTTTATAGATATTGATTTTATTCTTGATGTGTTTGATATTTCTAATATTGTTGTCTTCGACAAAATTAATAGTGCTATTGTTGCGATTGTCGATAAGATATTGCGAAATTCGATTTTTTTGAACGAACGAAAGATAAACTTTAGACGAGCTTATAACGTCGACGACGACAATAAGAAAAACAAAGTTAAGAGCAATATGTATAGCTTTAATACTATTTTAATTAGATATTTGCAAGCAGTGATAAAGTTAATGAATGCAGAAAGATCGATTTGCAGGTTGCACGATTTAAAAAAAAGAGATTCGGAAATTTAGGTGGGGGGGAACCACATTCTGAATATTGAGGTAAAGTATTGCTTGGCACACAGAGACACACATGCTAAATTCAGTCATCTGCACGACGAAATTCACAAGCTCTATGGACTTTCCGCAAACAAATCCCTCAACACCCAGTAGTCTTGCGCAAATCTCTCAACACCAAATAGCCTCGAAATTGGAGATGCGAATATTTCAGTCACTTTCGGAACTCTTCGAATTTCGGCATCGAAATCCATTCAAATAGCTGGAGAAAAAAGCGACTTCCCTCGCGGGATATCTATCGTTCATCTAGGATCCCCCTTTTACAAGTCTCGGAGGAGGCATCATCATGCACGACCTGAGAAGACGTGCTCTGGAGAGCAGCAAGACAGTATCGCGCAGGGCGTTATCGAAGCAATCATCACCAGCCACTTCAAGGTCCAACTCAAGAGCACCATCACGCGTCGCCAGCACAGCTGTTAGCAGAGCTGGCTCTGATGATGAAGACACGGGAGGCGAACTGAGCGACGAAACCTCCTTCAGGTATGTTCTCTTTTTGATGTAGTTAGATTGCCTACATCTCCAGAGCTAACATTCCGCTCCGACAAATGCAAGACGCCCAGCTAACACGACTTGCAGTGTGGGTTCCCTTAACGAGATCCTGAACTCTGAGGCTGTCGACACGACGAGCGCATGGCGATCGGACCTGGAAGAGCGTATGGCTGAGATCATCGATCGCAAGCGTAGCAGTGTCCACGGTAGAGAAAAGTGCCTGGCTACCTACATCCACATCCTGACCGCTCAATATGCACACGACGACATCGACGGCAGAGAAGGAGAGCTCTCCACTGCATTCTTAAAGAGCATAAAAGCGGAGGTTTCGGAAAAGGAGACTGTTCTTGCGCTGAAGGCGCTCGGCCTGACCCTTATCACCTCGCCCTCCGACCTGATCTACGACAGCGTCGCATCTCCTCTTAAGCGCATGATTTCGGACTCGGCTTCAATCTCTTGCAAAACGGCCGCGATTCACACCCTTGGCGTTTGCACCTTTTACGGTGGCGCTTCTGACGAGGAAATCCTTGATAATATGGCCTTCCTGCTCGAAATCGCTGCTTCGGACGGAGACTTCATCTCTGCGCAAGATGAAGCTGGGCCTGTGACTGCTGCTCTGGAAGAATGGGGTTTCCTAGCAACGCTCGCTGATGACCTCTCCTCCGAACTCGAAGAAGCCCTCGCCACTTTCACCGACCAACTTTCGAGCTCCTTCCCATCTGTCCAGATCGCTGCTGGCGAAACAATAGCGCTCTTGTACGAGAAGTTTTACATTGCTGAAGATGAAGACGAGAGTCCCAACTCCGATTCGTCGGATGGCGAACCGGATGCTGATGCCATGATCTCGAGGCTGGCCAATGTACACCCGGCGTTCCGTAACACCGACGAGCTTATCTCCCAGCTGTCTGAGCTTGCTTCGCTGAGCACACACCGCTTGTCTAAGAAAGATAAGAAATCCGTCCGTACCAACTTCTCGGATATCCTCAACAGCGTTAGGGATCCTACGAGTGGACCACGTTACAATAATGCCCTGAATCACGACGGTAAGATATTCGGCAGTAGGATGATGGTGAAGATTGGTCAAGATGGCATTATGAGGATCGACAAGTGGTGGAAGCTACACCGCCTGCAGGGATTAAAGAGGGTTCTGCAGGGCGGCTTCGTCAATCACTATGAAAGCAATAGCGTGGTCTTCGAAAGCTTGCCGTAAGTTGAATACATCGAGGCTCAGTAGAGAGCATGACTGACACATCGGCAGAATCATGATCGAGAACAATTACACAGTAGCAAAGGCAGCGACGAAAAAGGCGAAAGCGGACGGGTTCTTGGCCGTCCCAGAAGCTTAAGAGATCGACGCCGATAGACTGGCGTAGGCGTAGACGTACTGGGGTTTGATCCGAATGGAGGTAAAAACATCATCATTTACAAGCTAGCAACGGAGCTTTTTGGAGTTGGAGTAGGAAAATTGGGTGTATCCATGCACGATTTTGATTCATGGCTGATGCGAAGACGAGCTTGGTAGGGAACGTTTTAGGCAATTTGGGCTGCGAATCGGAAAGATACCCATTTAGGCGCGAGTGGCAGAAACTCGAATCACTTGAGGCAATATCTAGCTTTGTTGCACAGAGCTAAAAACGAACACAAGGAATAACCTCATGTGGCTTTTGCACTGAGCCCGAAAGGATGGACTTTTATAATATAAGAGCCAGACCCGTACCAAGTCTTTCTTTCAAACAATCGACATAAACAGAATATCAAAGGTAAACTATCATCGAAGTCTACTGCAAAATGGCTTTCTCCTACATCGCAGGCCTCCTTCTTGCCACGGCTCTAGGACGGCTATCGTATGCTCACCCAGCAGCAATCTCACAGACAGAGCGTGATGGTAAACCTCTCTTTCCCATCCGACCACTCTAGCTAACCATTGCAGTACATAAGAGCCTCTCAATCCTTCCTCGGCGAATCTCATCCGAGGCAGTAAATGCAATAAAGAAGCAAGAAGAATTTGTAACCCGTCCCCGATTTAGCAACACCACAACCCTCGCAACATGCCGCGACCTATGCTACAAGGAAGAGCAGCTAAATTGCTTGGGCGGTTATTACCAACCGATACATGAGGCTGATTGTATGCTAGGCATTATGAAGGAGGAGGTGAAAGGGGCAGAAACGACGGAGCAGTGTCCACTTGGGGTGAATCCAGAGGCTCTCTTCTACGTCGATGATATGCCCCACACTGTGTTTCAGGGACCTTGCCATAAGAGTGATGAGGAGCGCAAGGTGTCACCGCCAATGCTCATCGCAGGAGACAAAGGCCACCCGATCCTCCCAAGGCAGATTGAGGGCTTTGCACTCGAGAGAATGGCAAATCAAGACGATCATTTGACCTATATTGAATTCAGCAACATCACATCCGAAAAAGCATGCCGTGAGCTATGCTACCGGAAAGAGCAGCTGAATTGCTTGGGTGGGGTTTTCAGGCCAGCTGAATGCTCGCTTGGCATCACGAAGGAGAAGGTGAAAGGGGCAGAAACGACAGAACAGTGTCCACTTGGTGTGAACCCAGAGGCTCATTACTATGTGGATGACACCATCTACTTTTCTTTCCAGGGTCCTTGCCATAAGGGTGACGAACATCCAGCACACAACCTCATCGAACGACGATCCGATTCTTTCCCCGCCAACCTCCACTTCGACCACATGGAGTCCAAAGACGAATGCCGCAAGCTCTGCTTCAAGACCCCCAACTGCCTGCGGGCCATCCACCGGCAGAAAACACCCGTCTACGGCGTCGACAAGCAGGCCGGGAAGTGCACCCTCATCATCACCCCCAAACCCATCAAAGGAGCGCCCAAGAGACACAACTGTCCCTTCGGCACGCTGGAGACCCCCGACGAGGTGGCGAAATACGGGTACTACGACCACGACGGCCCCGTGGTCTACACCTACGACGGGCCGTGCCACGCCCGCCGCGCCTGGGGCGTCAACCTGCACTTCAACAACATCTCCTCCGCGGGCGCCTGCCATGACCTGTGCTACAAGAAAGAGCAGCTCAACTGCCTGGGCGGGCGCTGGTCGATGGGCCACCCGCCGCTGGCGCCCGCCAACGGCACCTGCGCGCTCGTCATCAACTACATGACGCAGATCCAGGCGCAGATCATGGACTTCTCCAAGGCGCCCACGTCGGACCAGTGCCCGTGGGGGATGGTGCAGCTGCATTCGACGAGCGTGGTGGATGATTCCAAGGACGGGCCGATGAGCTTCTCGTTCGTTGGGCCGTGCTATGATATCAAGTTGTGGAATATGCCGGACTTGACCAGGGACTCGGTGCCGCTGTGGATGACGTATGGGGATGGGAGGGTGGGCTTGGGGACGCCGACGTCGTGTATAGAGGATGGGATCGATTGCCCGGGGACCCAGTCTATCACTTGAATTCGCTCTCTCGTAGCATTATTGAGGGGTTTGTATATAGTTCTGATGGTCGCGTCGTTGGCGTTGTGATGCTACTAGACAATCTATAATATCTTGTGTGGTTCGTTTATCAGACAATGAATCCCACCCACGGGCTCACAAACACTTTACCGTATGTATTGGTCGGATGGTGATTGTCGAGACCGTTTCCGCTTGTCTTGGACTGGGGGACATAGTTGGAGCTGGGAGCTATCGTGTTGCGGAAACGGGCTTCTAAGACGCTCAGAACCAGCATCCTCAACGGAAACGATGATGAATTGCGCCCAGAGATAGCTGGAGTCCCAAGTAGAGCGTGCTACTGGTTTGCAACTGCAAAAGTATGGTGGGTATGAAGTATTTGAGATCTCTGAAGGACTACCCTGCCCTGATGAGTACATGAAAAGTATATATGAGGCAAGCGGCTCGCTTGCAATGTGCCTTGATGCGAGCCCAAGGACAGAAGAATAAGGGCTGACGTCAATGTAGTCAAGAAAGGAGAAGACTCTCCGCGGACTATGTACACGAGGATGTTAAATGGGAAGACTCAGCTTCAAGCCAGCTGATAACGTATTCCAAAGCCCGTTACATGCAGCACCCGCTATGCAGAAACCTGGACCCATTGAGGATCAATTGTAAATTTCCAGCGGCGCCAGACCATCAATGCTATACAGCCAATTCCCACCTTTCTCTTCTCTAGCAAGCCTATGGGCAACATTATTAGCTCTGGACTCTCATATCACCCGTTGGACAGGACTGACCAATCATAGGGCCAAACAACCAAGTGACCCTGCACCATCCCCATGAGCTCTTCTGCGTCTTGCCTGGAAGTGATATCATCACTAGCATGGAACTCTCGTCTCGAGCTTCTCGTCTTCGCTCTACGCCGTCTTTTCCGCGTGTTGGAAGCTGTGGAAGCGGTTTGGTTCAGCGCATCCGAGTAGGCCACTGTGGGCGTGGCCGAGTCATTCTTGGATAGCGCCGAAGGCTCGATGTCAGGCGTCGGTAGTGGCTTTAAAGGTGCGAAATCTTGCAGTGCGGAGGTTCCATTACTGGTGGCGGTAGGTGGAGCTTGTAGCGAGGCTTTCTCATCAAGAACCGTGTTACTACTCCGTGAGCCCTGCCTATGCGCATCAGCTCTTGTTTTGGCGTCTTGCCTGGCAGCCTGCGCTCGGTTGGCCTCTTCGGCCCAATCCTCTATTTTTCCTAGTGGTTTTTTGTTGTTGTTGTGGTTATGGTCTGTAAGTGGCAGGTGGTGGATCAGCTTCTCGCCCAATGTCGCGACTTTCTCCTCCGTGTTGCCTGCCTTCTCCCCGGCGGTACCTAGTAGCCTCAATTTGTCCGCCAGGGTTCCCTGCCCGGGAGGACCAGAACTACCCGGCGTCTCCTGTTGCACACGGTCCTTGCTTTTGCCACCACCCTGAGCTTGAGCGAATCGTTCGGCATAGGCCGAGTACTCTTTGTATTCTTTCCAGGTCTTGACTTCATTGTCAGGCATACAGCGGAAAACGGTGCGGAAGAGCTTAGTGTTATTTTCGGCGACCGCATGCCAAGTATCGAGGAAGAAACTGTCGTTAAGCGGATCGCGCATGCAATTCTTGTCTACTAGAGGGCGCTCCATGTCTGCGACGAGGGGGTTTGACGGCTGCGCGGCTTTCTGAGAGGGAGTACGGTGAAAAGAGGGACCGCCGATATCAGTGTCGTCAGTAGAGGGGAGGGCAGGGAGCTGAGAAACTTGGGGGAGGTTTAGCTCAGCGGTCGTTCCCCGGAATAAGGGTGGTGGTGGCGGTAGGGCTTCGTTGCCACCGCGGTCATCTGAGCCAGCTGGCGAGGGGCTTTTCTTGCGAGAGGAAGACCTTCGCCTGCGCAAATCACGTGCTGTAGGCGAGAGCAATACCTCTCTGTCTCCTACAAGAGCAGTGTCTCTGGCGCCTGCTCGACCGGCTCGCTCTTCCCGGAGCATCTCGTCTGGACCTTCGCCGTCCACATCCCTTTTATGCTGCGCATTGTCTGTTACCCTTGGGTCTGTTGTCAAGCGCTTATTGGTGTAGAGGTTCGGATTGTTGGCTTGTTCCCAGTCCACGTCATGGTTGAAACTGTGCAATCCCTCTTTATGAAGGGACTTGGCAAGCGTCTCGTCTTTCGACATGTGCTCAGACTGAAGTCCGTCTGGAATTGCTTTCGGGTCGGTGGTAGAGGCACATGGGGTTGACGCTTCACCGTGGAACTTGTCCATATCTTGTTCCCATTGACAAGCTTCCTCATTGTTCTCCAGTCGTTCTTCCTCCATGACCTCATCGACATCAATGCCTATGTGCTCGCGCATAAGACGCATGCGCAAAGTATGGGGAAAGCGACCAACAAGATATGGTTCACCGTTCATTGTAGACCACAGCATATCTGTGTCTCTGACCACAGCAGCACACTCAGAGTCGCGGGATCCCAACATTGAGCGCTCATTGATATTGGCAGAACCAATAATGGCGATCCTATCGTCTACTACCATACATTTGGCATGTATGTAGAGTTGTTCCGTCACAAGCTGTTTGGTGGGCCCGATCATTCCCCATGATCGAAGTGCGTAGAACTGAATGTAGTCTTCCGGTTCGATTCCTTGCGCCCTCAATTTACCAAAGATAGACGATTGACCACGACAAATGCTCCTGAATTGACATTGCATGATGAGCCGGATACTGGTGCCATCTTGACTATCGACGGTATTCTGGAAGCCCGGCATCAGAGGGATAAGGATGACCGCTCGCCAGGCCTCATCTTTCTGAGATGCCCTTATTATACGGTCTACGAGTGCGTTGCCAATCAGATTCTCGATTCTGGTGCCTTCAACTTCACAACTGGTGACGAAGAATTGATTCTCGATATAGATGAAATGCTCCGACTGTTCAATCATCTTGACATAGGCATTCATTATACTATGTTCCGTCGAGTCTGGGGTTCCAATGGACCACCAAGCACACGATCGTAGAATCTGTACTTCGCAGGTGCCTTGGAGTCCAAGAGCCTCAAGGTCTGCCGGCTTATAGTCTGGAGGAGGCAGTAGAAATGGAGTTGGACGAGTAGGCTTACGCTGCCGGAGGATGAAGTTCCACCTCTGTACGAAATGTCTTGCGAGGTCTCGTGCGGGTTGTCCGACCACTTGCATTGAGATGTCATGCCATGGCATACGTGGTACCCGGGATCTTTCGTACATTTCCTCATATGGCTTATCCAACGCATAAAAGTCTTGTACTCGGGGATTGGAATAATCTTTGCCGGGCCAAAGCTGGCAATGGTCAGCGTCTTTTGGTGCATCAGATAATTCGAACCCTGTCAACTTGTCATCCACAACGGTGTGTTGAGGTGTATCCCAACGTCCGAAGCATAGATCGATCCCTCCTACAAAAGCTACAGTGTAGTCGACGATGCATAGTTTCTCGTGATGGGCCCAGAAAAACGTGTTCTGCCTTATCTGGTTTGGTGATCTCTGTACGAAAACGTTCGGGTGCAAGTCGAGCATAGAAAACTTAGTATATGTAGAATCAATTGGGACGGCGGAATTGATGTTGCGGTAGACGATGATAAAGACTTTGACCCCTTCGCGTGCCTTCCTCTGAAGTAATCGATCTAGTCGCCATTTCTGGCTTATGGCAGCTGGCCGCCTCATGTATAGCTCCGGACTTAACCACCAGTCATGTATGTGTATCACGTCTTTGGCCATGCTGATAGCTCGGGATACATTCCACATATAGTCTCGACCATCAACAAGCCATTGAGCGTAAACATTAGATCGGACGGGAGCAAAGCTGTCGAACCGATTAGTCTTTGACCATACAGTGTTCTGGGACATATGACGAATGGAATCTTCGAACTGGTGCAGCTGACGCTCATTCTTGGCCAAGAGCTTCAGCTTCCGCTCGGAGTTGGAGATCCGTAGAGTATGATGCTGTTGTCGAGATGCTGAGTCCTTTGCAGTCTTTGCAATGTCCTTGGGATTCTTTTGATCTCGCATACGTTTGTTTTTAGTGTGTACCTCAAAACTAGAATCGACTAGGAACACATCATAGATGTTCATCTCTTCGGGTGAATCAACGCATACCATATAGCTATGGCGCACAGCGAACCACTTGGGTCCGTGGCGTGACTTAATCAGAGACGGCGTCCAAGCCTTTCTGAAGTCGACCCCTTTCCCAGATTGAATGATTAAAAGACCTTCTTTGCCATGATAGCTTGCTTCTGCGGCAAGTCGCACCCCAAGAGCAGAAAGCTCCAGAAATTTGCAAAGTCTATTACTCTCTGGTCGAAAGATAAGATATCGGATCATCTGCTGCAGATATACCTCAAGCTTTTTGCGCTGTCTCTCTGGATACGTCTCTTTCTTACCAGGTGCGCCAGCTCCGGCTTCTCCAGCAGCATCCCCACCATGTATAGCAACAGTACTTAGTTTCCTCTTTATATGACTCAGCGCAGGACGTGTCTTCTTCTTTTTTGCCGGTTTTTCCGTAGCACTACCGTCTCCACCGCTCGGCCCTGTGCCGTCGGCATCATCATTCTCTTTCTCATCTTCTGATTCGCTCTGGAGCCCGCGTATGCCTCGAAGATAAGGGAATGTGCTCCTGGGAAAATGAGGCAGCCTCGTACGAGCATCGTCGTTCTTCAGCTGGATGTACTTCTGTGCACTGACCTGTAGCTTGTAACGTGCATGGAGGTTCGTGAAGTCCCGAAGGGTACGATGAATAACCCATTTCATCCGTGTGAGCCCACTACCGTATTCCAATTCAATTCGAAAAATCATGTGTCGGTCGCCAGACTTTGAATCGACTTGCTGGCTATCTGTGAGCTTAACCTTGACCTGTTCTAGAAGTATGGGTATCCTTCTATTCCCATGCTCATCTCTTTGGAACATGCTAGCCAGGAGCAGAGCAGCAGGAACTCCAGCTGTTAGCTCTGCAAGCAACTCTGCGGACTTGGCATGATCAACAGTGTTCTCGGCTTTTCGTCTTTGGCCCATCATCCGCAGTCCTGCTTTCAGCTGTCGCCATTTAGCTGCGCTGACAGAAGGAGCTCCTTCGTTACGGCCGGATCTCCACGGTGTGAATGGTGAACCCTCTGGGCCATCTCCGGAGCTTCCCAGACCAGTGAATGCGCGTCGAAAATTGCTTGGACGTCTGTCGTCATTCGAATGCTGATTTTGCTTATGACCTTTGTAGCTCAGTCCGCGAGAGCCCTGCATCCAAGCACTGCCTTTCCGCCAAGGGCTCTCTCGGCTCATTCTGTCCTGGCCTTCATCCTCCGACACGCCTTGTCGACCTTCACCGGGTATGTCCATTGTCGTTGCTCTCCGCGGTAAGAAAGAGGGTCGAAACCTGTCCGAAGCCAGCAAGGAGTTGGAGGATAAGAAGTTAGGTCTGCCATTACCAGAGGCTGGGGACTTGGGCGTTGTTGGTGCTGTGTGTGGTCCATCTTCGAGTGGTCGTCGGCTTTTCCGTTTTGGTTTCTGGTGAGGGAAGACTCGTGGGCTATCTTCGCCGGTACTCTGTTCAGCGTCTGCGTCAAGCTCGCTACCTGCCTCGTCCGACGATTCTTCCACTGCGATCCTATCGCGCTCATTCCCTGCCGGCATTCGAGCTCCTGAAGACCGCTCGTCCGTCGCATCACCGCCGAGTGAGAATCCACTTGTACTTCTCTGGTGTCCTGCTGCACTTGATGGGGCCGTCAGAGCTCCGCGTAGCTTTGACAAAAGATTCCCGCCATGACGATGTGGAGCGACAAGCTCACCGTCCTCGAAGTAATTAGGATCAGAATCTAGTGGGCCATCTGCCCTATACGCATCGGAAGCAGGATTTACGAATTGGATACTTCGGGTGTCTAAGGGTGTTGAAACTTCTGCAACGCTCGCTCTCTTGGGTGAACCGGGCATGTGGTCAGGTGCTGGCATCGTCCTCACGTCGTAAAGGCCTCCAATCAGAGTCTCGTGGAGTGACTTCCAACACTACAAACAATGGTGTCTGTCAAGCTGGGAGCCATAATCGCTCTGTTCAACGCCCTAAATAGTGTGACTTGCGCGCAGCTTCAGCGTGTTGGAGCGACCAGGCCTGGGTACTTTCTTGATCGACTTGGCAGAGAACGGGGCTAATCGCCGGATATAAACCTAAACTTCGTACCTCAACGCCGCATACGGAGTAAGTACCTATTAACACAACAATCGTGGTGACACCGTGACAGTCCGACATACATTGGAAGCGCTCCTGATGAATACGGCCTATCGTTATCTACCATGACCTAATCTGGAGATTGTCATTTGTCGCATAGGATTGCAAAGACTTTTAGGCACTCGAACTGAGACCCGCGGGTTTCCTTTCCGCGATGGCTACAACTAATCCGATGAAAGGTACTTACCCCAACAGCCCGCCAACAGTGTCAAAGAAGACTTTCACGATTTCTGGCATCCTCACGACTGTGCACGGCTTGGAGGATTTGCCAGCAGAAGCCACCAATGTCACTTGCTTGTGGCTTCTTCATCCGAGGCTCCAGACGCAGACTTGCATGGAGCCTGTTGCTGCCTCAGCCATTACCGATTGGAATCATCAGCCCAAAGCGGCGGAAAGTGCAGGGCTCCTAGCCGCTTCCTTTGATCAGAGGAATCATGGATCGAGAGAAGTCAACAAGTTGGCGAATGAGACATGGCGATCGGGCAATGAGTCGCATGCGCAGGATATGCTAGGGATCTACCGTTCGAGTGGCGCCCCAGTCTTCCTTCTCATTTTGCTGACGGCTCGTAGATGGGACCGCAACCGATGTGTCCCAATTGATGACCTATATTTCGTCCTACACTTTCCCTACATCTGATCGTAAAATTGTCGACCATATTGTCCTGGGTGTATCATTGGGTGGGCACGCAGCATGGCAGTGCGTCGTCCATGAGGCTAGAGTCAGCACTGCCATTGTCATCATTGGATGCCCTGACTACGTTGCGCTGATGTCTGATCGTGCGAGGCTCTCGAAGCTACCGTCACGGACCAACTCGAAAATCCCGGGAGCGCAATTCCTAGGCTCCAAAGACTTCCCACTAAGCCTGGTCAAGGCCGTAGAGAAAGTTGACCCAGCCGGGCTCTTTCTTGGTCCACTTCGCACTCATACCTCACAGAAGTATGATGAAATGCCATCACAAGATGAGCAGAAGCGACTGGTGCCGCTCATGAGCAACACGTTACAAGGGAAAAGAATATTGAATATGGCCGGTGGTGCCGATAAGCTCGTTCCTTACAAATGCGCAGAACCATTTTGTCGATGGCTGAAGAAAGCAACGGCTAGCAACGGCTGGTTTGCAGATAGATCTGTGCACTTCGAGAACATCATTTATGATGGTGTCGGGCATGACATGAGTCCGGAAATGGCTAAAGAGGCAAACAGGTTTATCATAGAGACACTGATGCATGCAGACAAGATCCACGGTTCTTCCAAGATATGAGACAGGCGCCACCATCTCTACCAGCTCGTCATGTGTGTACTGAGATACGTTCACAACACAATTGGTCGACTGTTCAGGAACGTTTACGGAGCAGCGGTATAGTCTATGATGGGAGTGGAAATCCAGCGTTTGGAGCTCAGAGCCACGACATTGTCGTATGCCGGAGATCATCCTTGATCTGCCAGAGGCGGGTTCTTGCATAACGTGTCAGATCTTCTAGCGCCGATAATTGAGGCCCGCAAAGCGCCCGTTCGCCGTATGCTTTCCCTAGGGCCATCCGGGAAAGCGTGCTGCTGTGCAGGCAATGGTGATCCTAAGGTATCAGCGAGAACGACAATCAGAGCTTCACTCCATCACCGAAAGTTGCGTATATGGAAGGTGCGTACCTGATCTTGAGACATAGCACCTGTGGGGGCTTTCAGCTTCGCGCCGTTGGCATATCTGGGTTCCACCATCTTTTACGGGTGATCACAAGGAGAAGTTGTTACCCTTTCAAGAGCTGTGGCGTATTTGCTCGACGCGTCGGTGACTCCGCAGGCTTGACGCTACTCCTCTTGGCGTAAGTCATGGTCGTACCGTCGTTGCGTATCAGCCGATATCACTAGGTTGTGATCATCGCTTTGCCACCTCTCTCGTAGGTACAGGAATTCTTGGTTTCTCTCCTACCAACCGCTGGTAAAGCTCAGCCTTCAGCTGGCTTTACAAAGCTTGTCTAAATGTGCTAGAAGTCACCCAGAGCCATAGAAGTTCGACTTTAGCAGTATGATGCAGTAAGTCGACATAGCAAAACAAACGAACCAACATTATTTCACAGCTGTGGATCAGTATCTTCTAAGCATCTTACTTCTGTGAAAGTCACAAATGTGAGACTTTCGAATGCCTCTCCGATCGCTTGGCTCCTGTACTTTCACATTCACCTCCATATGATTGTGATCTTTTCTAGGCCAAGATCCTCTTAATATCCAAATCCTTGGTCCGAGCACTCACACGGAAGGTTCACAACAAAGTTGCGACGAGGTGCCGAGATAATTGTGCCTTTCCAGGATCAGAAGGTACTTTAGCAAAACGCTCTTTCCCTCTGAGGTTCCTGAGATTCGAGCAGGCTTTGTTTAACGCAGATTTTCTACTCTCCAGCCAGGCCTTTCGCGACTCAATCTCACTGAATCAGAATTAGGAGCATTTTGCCAATATTGCATTCGCAATATGTGTTTCGTTGTTTACCTTCTTCTCGCAACTTCACTTGCTCTGCATCAAGCTCAGTGCTTTGCCTTCTCAGATCACCAGGTTCAACCAGGGGTCTATCCTGCGCCGGCGTTACCGCAAAACTTCACCAAGAAGCTAGAGTATTGGCGTTATTCCAAAGCTGCCCACAGAGCACCCGAAAATGCTTCCTTCTACCCCGGCACTTCGTTCAGCAGCCAATTTGGCAAGACTCGCCGGCTCAAGATCCGTCCTCGACAATCCGGAACGGCGTGGAATGGATGGTCGCACATTCACTACATGTTCACATTGTAAGCATCATGCGATGTTAAATGCTGGTCGTAAGCTCACAAGGCGGTAGCGGTGATTCGTACACCAGCACTGGGTTCAATGTTCGTGGCCCACAGCCAAACCCCGGTAATCCCCTTGGTAACCCAGCCTACCCCGGGGCCACCTCTTCGAACGGCCCTAATTACGTCGACTTCCTGAGCTCTACGTACAATCAGAGCTATATCCAAACGTACTGTTTCGGTTACGGTGGAGCCACCATCGATCCTGCATTGCTCCCTTCTCCATATGGCCTGATCGTGCAATCCTTCGAGCAGCAGGTCACCGAGAGCTTTCTACCTTTTTACACTCATGGGGAGGTTCCCTGGTCCGCCGAAGATACGCTATTCACAGTTTTCTTTGGTATCAATGATGTCATCCTATCATACCTACAGCAGAATAGTTCTTTGAATTACGCTTTGATCAAGGATTACGAGCGTCTCGTCAACCAAGTGAGCTGCCTTTGCCTTTGTTCCCAGTACAATTATTTATAACTAATTCCGGCTCTTAGCTATATGCCGCAGGTGCACGCAATTTTGTGTTCATGAATGTACCGCCAGTCGATCGCTCACCTGGGAGTCTCGTCCTGAGCCCAGCCGACAAAGGTTTTCTTGCAAGCTACATAGGCGAGTATAACTTTCGCCTCGGTTTACTCGTTTACTATCTTGGACTCAGACATCCTGACACGACGAGTGTCTTCTATGACACTAATTGGGTCTTCACAAGAGTCATCAATGATCCAACCCAGTTCGTGGAAACATCAGCCTACAAGAATACAACTCACTGTTGTCCCACGTACTTACAGTGAGCGTCGAAAAGCTTGTAGCAGATGATACAGCCGTGCTGATGCTTTGCAGTGGGACTCAAACATTAAGCTACTTAGATCCCACCTGTGGTGTGCCCGTCGATCAATACCTCTGGCTGAATGAACTTCACCCGACTTATCCAGTGCACAACTTGATGGCGTCACAGATTGTGCAACAGTTCACGGGGTAGACAATGTGCTGCTGGTCCTCGGTCATTGGAAAATTTCCGATACGCTGTTGACCGGCTCTGGCCTTGCTTGCACAGCTCTGCCCTGACTCGCTCATTCTGTCATCTTCGAAAGCTTAGCTCAATTTACGCTTCTTGGGGCTATGTGCTTATCATAAGCGACTTTAGCAGGCAATCAGATGATAGACAATGCAATGATACTTGAGCTTCGATTCGTGGTGCCCATATATATGATATAGTCATGGAATTGTGACCTCGTGCTACTTTAGTATGGGCTGTCGCGTCGTAGAACAATGCTTGTTTCGTAAACACCTAAAGTACCTACTTCAGAGCACTAGCTCGGCAACCTATTAGACTAAGGTAGTATTGTGGATTACCTCAAGGCAAAGAGAACCCCGAGTCCGCGAAACAGAGAAGGCACCGCCCTCAGATCATAGTAAAGAACTTCAGTATTTTTACGTGAATGGCCCACGTGCCTCAAAGCCCCGAACGTGGTTTAGCTTTAGGGCTTCTCTGTCTCCGGCTTCGGCTGGAAAATTTCCATTCGAATTCGAATGTTGAGCAGGTCAGTACATGAAATACTTGAGAAGCTGTACATTTTAACGTCTTGTTGGCATTACCACTCAGATCGCAAGGTCCCATCAAATTAGTGATTTTCTCGATCGAATTTGTGCTCGGTAGTATTGGAATGTAAGCTAGACACATTCTCCTTTTCGGTAGCTCAACATGTCGCCCACGACTCTTCACTGTATGTCATATGCCCTTTTGAAAGCTGTTTCAAGATGATTAAGGTTTTGAATAGTAAGAAGCGAGACCAAGCCCCTGGAGCACCGCTCCGCACTCACGCCCTCAACCACCAAATCTCTCATCGACGCCGGCTACACCGTCAACGTCGAGCGCAGCCCTGTCCGCATCTTCCTCGACAAGGAATATTCCGCCGTCGGCGCGACCCTCGTCCCCGAAGGGTCCTGGCCCGATGCCCCCTCCGACCATCTCATCATCGGTATGTCAATTTCTGAGTATCACAGGACCCTTTTTAGCGTTCTAAGAAGCTCGAGACAATTCTCAGTAGCGATTATTTAAAAGATCATGCCCCAACTATCCTTCCCTTACCTTCCAGCAGAAAACCTGACTCCCAAAATTTACCTAGGCCTCAAGGAGCTCCCCGACGCCGAAGACTTCCCCCTGCACCACACGCACATCCAGTTCTCGCACTGCTACAAGCGCCAAACCGGCTGGGAACGCACCCTCTCCCGCTTCCCCCGCGGCGGCGGGACGCTCTATGACCTCGAGTTCCTCCAGGACGCCTCCGGACGCCGCGTTGCCGCGTTCGGGTACCATGCCGGGTATTCGGGCGCGGCGCTCGCTTTGCTGAACTGGGCGAAGCAGATCTGGGACGGTGAGCCGCTGGGATCCATCTCTTATTTCCCCACCGAGGCCAGCCTTGTGAAGCTCGTGAAAGAGGCTGTCGAGGGCGCTGCGCAGAAGAATGGGGGGAGCGCCCCGCGCGTGCTCATTATCGGCGCTCTTGGCCGTTGCGGCAGCGGGGCGGTGGATCTGTGCGAGGCGGCTGGGGTGCCTGCTGCGTCGATCGTCCGCTGGGATATGGAAGAGACGAAAGGTGGGGGGCCGTTCAGGGAGATTGTCGAGTCGGATATCTTCATCAATTGCATCTATCTGACGCAGCCGATACCGCCGTTTGTGACGAAGGAATCGCTGGCGGATCCGGGGAGGAGGCTGAGTGTGGTGTGCGATGTGAGCTGCGATCCGAACAATCCGCATAACCCGGTGCCGATCTACGATGACTGGACGACGTTTGGGAAGCCGACGTTGCCGGTGGAGGTGGAGAGGGAGCCGAAGTTGAGTGTTGTTGCTATTGGTGAGTCTTTTGCCCTTTTTGTTCTGGGAGATTGATGGAGGGTACTGATTGAAAGATGAAAGACCACCTGCCGAGTTTGTTGCCCAGGGAAGCGTCAGGTATGTCTGGATGAGATGGTTCTTGGGGATAAGGAATGCTAATGCGCTCAGATGCATTCTCTAAGGCGCTGCTGCCGAGTCTGCTGCTACTTGATAAGCGGGATGATCCTAAGGAAGCGCCGGTGTGGACTCAAGCCAAGGAGCTCTTTGAGAAGAAGGTCGCGGAGCTGCCTAAGCAATGATGCCGGTGGTTTGGATGGGTGGCAGGCATCCCGTCTTCGTAGGGCTTTAGATGAGCACCGCGGGCGAGGGCCGCTTTGGTTGTATACCAGCTATTGGCAGCGAATGCGATCCAGCAATGCAGATGCTGGTGGAGGCAGTCGACCAGTATCTGATGCTGCGCGCTGTACCCCATGACTCTTGCGAGTATAGCAGTAATTGAGAGAGACCATCCATGCAGTTGAGTAGAACGATGGTCAAATCTTCATGGCAGTATCGCATTAGGAGCGTAACAGAGAACGTGGTTTTTAGGAGAATTGCAAAAGCTTCAATGCTCTATTTCTTCATTAGGGGCGTAAGCGCATCAGTAGTCGCAGCCACCGCTCTAGTAGGACAATGCCATCCATCACATCGGCGCCGCAATCCCCTCCTCCCTCGCCATCCTATTCGCCATCCCCCTATATCTTACCTCCTGCGCCGGCACCAGCCCACTAATCGGCTGCCCTTGCCCCTTCTCACCCCCAGCAACCGGATATCTGATCTTTCCCATCCCAAACGGCTGCATGTTCTCATATATTATCTCCCAATTTCCCTTCGGCGAGAAATATGTCTCGTGATAGATGCCCACATCTCTATGCTCTCTACTATACTGATCCCACCAGGACCAACCCTCGCGGTGGACGGGCGCGTGCGCAAAGGCGTGGAGGTGCTCCATGGATTGCCAGTAGGTAAGAGTGCAGGTAGTGAAGGAACCTGAGGGGTTGACTTCAATGAGGGGATTGGAGCGGCCGAGATCTGATGTCCGCCATCGATTAGACACTGAATGTTCCTATTGGGGTACTGTGACGGGGCAGCGGGGAGGGAAGCTTACAGCCCCATTTGGCCGGGTTGGCTTCAATGTCTTTGAACATGCCCATGAAGTAGTCGGCGGTGGTCCTGAAGCCGTTGGCGAAGGCTCCCATCGGACTGCATTGCTGTTAATACTCCACTGCCTTGGGTTATTCGTACGTTTAACTTACTGATTACTGCTCGCCCCAATTACAAACACCACGACTCCCTTGTCGCCCGCCTTCTTTGGTACCCCATCCTTGTCTGGTACCTGCGCGGTCCATTTATCGACTCTAATGCTGTCTTCGTAATGATTATGCTTGTAGCCGAAGCTAATGAGAGCAGTGTTGGCGATGGGTAGTAGGAGGAGGAAGAAGGCAGGGAGGAAGGCGTAGCGGAAGGGGAGGGCGAGAGATAGGAGAGATTGTAGACAGGCGCCTGTAGCGAGGATGGTAAAAGGAGAGAAGTTGTTCATGAGCAGGGGAATCGGCCTGTCCATACTGGGCCAGGGTTAAAGGATTGCGAGTGAGCGATATCAATAGCAAAGGTAGTTGAAGAATGGCTATGAAATGTAGAGTAGGGAAAAGGTGTAGTAGACAAGGAGAGCAAGGGTTGATTCACGGCATCTCGAGTCACCGCGACAGGGTTTCGGTGACTAACTTGTAGGAAAGATCGTGAAGCCATGTTGGGTGTGGGACTGTGCTTGACGTACGGCCGTGTGATGGCTCCACATCGTAATCACATCATGGTCGCACAGACCATCTGGAAGTACATAAGGTAAAAGGCGGCAGAGGAAGCAGTCCGTAGCCGCGCGGGCTATCAGTTCTGCCGTAAATCTACCACGTGACCGGGCTTCTTCCTACCGTGACTCCGACTTCCTCAGGCTTCACGCTCTGGTCTATGAGCTCAAGCATGGTTCGGCCTCGCTTCGACGTCCTTGAGGTCCCTCGCTTGGATCCGGCATTGGCTCTCTTACGCAGTAGCTCGAGAGTGTGCCTGCAGGAAGCCGCCTCTGTGATGGCAATCTGCACCTCGAGACGCTTTACGCCCGTACTGCGTGGCTCCTACAGGAAAAGTATGAGTGCTGTGGGACTATCGCGGCGAGCAACATCACCTACGGCCGTTGCAATTTGGGATTGAACGAGTCACCATGTTCATCAGTCCAGATCTGAGCAGCAGCTACCGAATGTACGGCGATATGATCGCCATGCTAAAGCTTGCAGCACAAGCTTGTAGGTCTTCATTCAACCGCACAAAGACTCAAATATGTACAGGAAGAAACAAAGGACATTGCTGTTGATCCTTTCTCATGCTATTTTCTCTCAAATATTTCGTTACCAACAGGAGTGCGATTAGTGGCCCCGGTCCACCCAATCAAGTTGGCTCTCCTTAGAAGTTTCCATAGAACTCGCCCAGCGAGGACATGCTGCCATCAGCATTGAGGAACCCCGTTCCAGTAGAGCGATCTGGTGAAAGATATGCATACCGCTCCACGGCATCATTTGACTCCAGCCATGGCAGGACCTGGCTCAACCATTGCTGCTGTTCGTCGTTCGTACCAGAGGCCTGGAAGTTATCGATCCATACCGGCTTGCCATTTGCCATGGCGGTTGCATTATTGACCGTGTCTTTGAAGTCCTGAACGCGTCCGGAGGGTGTTGCACTCCATACCCAATGAATGGCGATGAAGCTGATCTGGCAACCTGCTGTCTCGCAAAGACCTAGGAATTGTTTAAGCCAATTCAGATCTGGGTCCGGCTGTAGCACGGCTGGTGCGCCAACTTTGATACCTTGCTTGGCGTATGGCTGAAGATCCGACATGAAAAGTGTGACGGCGTCCTGAGGATTCATATTCGTGTGCATGGTCGGCGTGTCAGGGCCCTCTGGTTCACCAAAGCCAAGGAAGTGTTTGGCCCCGTTCGCGATGGCTTTCTTGGCGTTCGTGGTCCATTCATATTTGGGAGCAGTATTGGATTCCTTGCCGTAGTCCTGAGGGACAAAGTCGATGTGCGAACCAAGGTTCCCCGGTGGCGCCGAATACCAATTGCAAAGCCAGGTGATTTTGGTCGAGTTGTCGAAAGCCGAGACTAAAGCATCTTGGTCCGCTCCACTCGCGAGAATGCCACGCTTGCTGCCTGCAGCGGGCTTAGAAGATGGGATCGGAATTACCGAAACAGTGCTTGCTACAGTTATGGTGGGCGCGACCGCTGCAGAGCTCTGGGACTGAGAAGACGATGATGTGGTTGTGGCCGTGTTGAGGGCGTCAGCCGAAGAAGTGGTCATAGGCACGATCGACTGCGAGACGACCTTCGGAGAAGCAGGTGCTGTGTCTGACTTGACCGTGGAGGTCTCATGAATCGTCGACGTTGGCGACGAGGGCGCTTGAGTTGCTTCGCTATGGCTGCTAAAGGACACCGACGTTGGCGCAGGGCTAGAAGCCACTGTTGATAGAATCGAAGGTTCACTCTCACGAGACAGGGAGACGGCAGAAGCTCCCTCTGATCCGGACAGGGTGGCAGAAAAGGAGGATACGGCCGGAGCTCCGCCGGTGCTTGCTTGCGATGGAGTATCCGTGACAGTGTAGGTAGGGTTGAATGTTGCAGTGACCGTGCCCGAGTCACAGGTTGCTTCTGTCGCAGCCGCAGCCTCATTTGCAGTGACCGACTCGCTCGCCGACGGGCTGCTCAACACATTCGTGACAGAGCTCTGTCCATTAGCTGACTCGATTACAGATGATGAAGGACCTGGTACGGTGGTAAAGACGGTGTGGTGAATTGTCGTGCTCAAACCCTGGGTGCCGCCAGTAGCAAGTCCAATGCTGCCTGGATCAGTAGTGCTGTTACCAAGCCCATACGGAGCCGTCTCAGTGGCAGATGCTGACGCGTCACCAGTTGAGAGGCCACTACCCGTTGACAAACGAAGACCAGAGGCTCGATGATGCGGTCTATGGTGATAACGGCCATGGTGCACGGATCCGTAGTAGGCTTGGGGAGAGGAACACCATAGGCGCGATGGCAGCGGCGGCGAGTATGATAAGCTGCATGCTGGTCTGTCCGTCTTGCGAAAGATTCGAAGCTCAATGGAAAGTTCTGAGGAGGGAGAAAGTGATGAAATGCTTGCGAAGATGTCTGAGGGCACTGCCTGTAAGGAATGTAGCAGGTCAACTTCGACCAAAAGAAGGTATGGTAAAGAGCGAGCGTTCTGTCAAAGAACGAATGAAGTTGGACGAGAGACTGTTGAAGAACCAAGAGGGGAATCAAAGGTGGTGGGTTTGATATTGGGCATCGAGCTGCAATCGATAGGGGATAAGCCAAGCGACTTGTTGTTAGTGCCGGCAATGTGGGTGCAGGGCCCAGATCCGAAGTCATTTGTTTCAAGGACCAAATGATGCAAAACATCCCTCGAGAACCCTTGAAACCGAAGTCTACATAAGTGGGTCCGTGTTTCAACCTATCATTTCACATTTGATGTACTTTTAAAGGAGTAGGCATCAACACATCATCGGCATGCTGCAGCAGAAGCTCCATCACCACTCTGCAAGATGATTTTCCGGTGGACCGAGGAGGTGTGTGGAGACGGGCAGTACCAGCAATGAGGCAGCCTGCATTGTATAAAAACTTTACCAGGTCCATCACAAAGTCTCTGAGATTTCTATATCATATCGCTCTTATTCTAGCATCCCTTACGTATCCCATTGCTGTCACTTTTTTGCCGTTCTGCATGTATGTGCGCCTCTCATGCGCCTTCTTTGCATCTGGTACCACCGGTCCACCAGAGCTGCGGTAAAAATTTGCAGTTTGGAGTTATTTGAAGTACTCGCCGGTATGCACAAGCCCGTGATACTGGACTATCTCTTGCCTTATCACCACAGGATGTTGAAAGGATCGTCGTGGACCCACTCGACCAATCGACGAGCCACGTTGCATAACTCATTGAGGGGCGTTGACCTCGTACGTTGTTGCTAAGCAGGAACGGAGAGTTTTGGCTAAGGGCTTTGTTTGCAGATGCCATGATATTGGATCCTGACGACTTCTGGTTATGTAATTGAGGATTGCGTTTGATGGCGGCCATACTTGATGTTCGCGTAAAGGCATCCACACTATACGCCCACAGGGCGCTCGTCCACCTGACAAAAGCTGCTCAAGGGAGCACTTACTTCTCAAAGCTGTGAGCACGTGCCGATGAAATGATATACTGGTGTACCCAATGAGATCAGAAATCCGGCTGAGACAATCCTACTAAGCAGTATCTCCAGAAGCGAAGAAGAAGACAAAAACTCGATGACTATCAGCAGCTTGCAAAGCAGATAAGCACACAAACGTAGTGCCACATACGACAGAAGTATTACGCGGTTCAATCACCAGTACGAAGCCAGCCTCTACGCATCCGGTGATGCCCCTAGGAAATCCATAGCGTTCCCAGACCTCTGACGCCTTCGTGCAAAGAAGAGTGCAAGTCACTCCTTGCTCTCGCAAGTCGGCCCTCAACTGACTCAACTGTACCTGCGGTAGATGCAGCCTCCCAGCCTCAGCCAGTATCACGAATCCTAGAAGGTACGAAGAAAAGACCATGAATCATTCCTATAGCTATAAACCCCTGAGAACCGTCTCTGAGTTTGGTACGGCGAATCCCTTCGAATAAGCCAACTATGCATCGTCTAGGAGGATCGTGTGTCCTAGTCCGTGCATGGTCTGTTCGGAGCTCGTCGCTTCTCGGTAGATCTGACAGAGCGTTTCATCGATAGCAAACATCCATTTTATTGTACACCTAGAACTCCGTGATACTTGGCTTGAGTATTCATTGCATTGATTTTGGACACACTCGTGGCGTTCTGATATGCTAACGATGAGTCCTTGATCATCGATATAGGTCTGCGTCACGGAGCCACAACATCCCGATTTACTATGATATCTTCTGCGACTTCACAACCCCAGTTCCTATACGAAGGCTTGAGGAGAACGAGGTTCTGCCGTATTTAAGGTACGTTCAAGATCCTAGCTGACATCCCCCAAGACTTCAGATTACTGGATTTCAGGAAAATGGTCCCACTTCGGAGCGTTCGATAAAGTCGGTCTATCTATCAACAATGGGGACAAGTCACTCCAAGGTGACGGGCAACATTTATCAACAATTTTCCGACCATGCTGCTGCCATCATGCAGGCCCAGCCAGATTGTTATAGGACCCTTGCCCGGTCGCCACAACACGGAAATTCGCGTTCTCCGACGCACGTCCCGCATATCAAACTCTTCACATTCGGCGCCAAAAACTCTGATAAACATGACATCCACCTTCCTGTTCTCTGCGAATTTGATCTCCGCAAATTACGTTGTCCGCCGCGATGGATGACACGTCTCTATACGGGCCTCGACCGGGAGATAATCGATAATTTCTGGTCGCATCCTGAGCACGAACAGAAGTATCAACGTGCTCTTACCATGATCAAGCGCTTGGTCATGGACTTGACGCCGGCTGATCCTTATAACGTTGCCGTGTTAGTCTACTGCGCCGCCGGTACTCACAGAAGCGTTGTCTTCATGACAAGGTTGTTCCGAGACCTCAAGCGGTGGCCGCAAGTGACTGTCAGTGGGCACCATTTCGATCTCAGAGAAGCCTGTGAAAAGCGGCGAGGACGGGGAGGTTATGGGGATGACTAGAGCCTCGAGATGATGACTAGCCAGTACTGAGGTGATGAGTGCTCTCATTGATTTCGGTCTCCAGCGTATATTTGATCTTACTGGACGCCTTTCGATGCGCTTAGGGGAAGTGTCCGAACCGGCAACTAGCCATTGTACTTCGTCAAAAAGTTATTTATTGTGAGATGCGTACCCCTAGTCGGACACTAGAGTCTGAGTCGATCTTCGAACAGTCTACTCAGGCTGGCTTTTCTGGATGCTAAAGGAATTCCAACATCAAGTGCCATGCATTTGAACGACTTTTTGCTCAAAAGCCTGAATTGGTCGGATTGCCTAGAGCAATGTCTTTGCGAACATTGAATCGTTGCATGCTTATATCGTTACTGAAAAACAAGTTGGCCTTTTAACGATGCGTTTCAGAAAAGCCAGCCTCAATAAAGTACATGTAATGTACAATGGAAGTAACAGTCGAGACAGTATAACCTGCAGGTCCCGTGATCGTCCCCCATTATCTGAATGAACCCTAATCTGCATCTTATCTCACTAGCGTGGATCAGCGCCGCCGACTTGTCTCGGACTTCAGGTACTGTACTTTCTCTTCGGTGCACTCTGTCTAGGCCTCCCTCCCACTGGCTACTGGAAGTTTTGCGATGTCCAACTTCGACCCCAATGCCATCCTCAGAGGCGCCCAGCTCACCGTAGTCGGCGGTTTGCCTCTCCAGAATCCTACCCTGCTAACGCAAGCTGAACGATGCGGTAGCACACAGAGCTCTGCAAAACCCAGGTTTATTCAAGTATGAGCACTACCGCCAGGCTGCGCTCGCAGTCTGTGCGGGTATCCTGATTAGGTTCCTGATTGCTGTGCCTGTAAGGAAAAAGACGATCGATACTCTGATGCGTTCGCTGACCCGTGAACCATGCAGATTATTGCTATCAATGCAACGCTATGGTTCCTAGCTTTCTTCGTGAACTTTGACACGGTGACTTGGGACGACCAGCTTGTGGGAGGGATGGACTTCCTGGCCAATTCGGTCCTCCAAGCCCCGTTCTTCTTGATGAGCTTGATGCGGTATATTACACCAACATTGGATCACATGTATGCCGCTTTCAGATATCTCTTAGCTCGAGACTTATCATGTCAGGTTCATGGACTCCCTGCAATGGGTTGACCAGACCTATACCCAGAAGCACAAATCGGAGGACCCGAATACCCTGCGAGCCATGTACTACCCAAATCTCCGACTCTACTCTACCCACGGAGACACGAGCAAGCATCGGCCACCCATGGATGCAGCCCTCGCGTTCCTCATCCGCTTCGGTAGAAGAGCCGGCATCTCGTTAGTCATATACATGCTTTCGTATCTCCCCTATGTCGGCCGATTCGTACTACCAGCCGCGAGTTTCTACACATTCAACAAGGCCGCAGGACCCATACCCGCAGTCGCCATTTTCGGCAGCGGCATCTTCCTCCCGCGCCGCTACCTTGTCATCTTCCTGCAAAGCTACTTCTCCTCTCGAAGCCTAATGCGAGAACTGGTAACCCCTCCGCTCCCTCCTCTCCCCCCTCAATTCCCTCTCTCTGACTCCCGCAATCCACAGCTCGAACCCTACTTCTCTCGCATCCGCATGACCCCTTCTCAAAAACGCCTTTGGTTCCACGACCGTGAAGGCCTCCTCTTCGGCTTCGGCGTCGGCTTCTACATCTTCCTCAAGATCCCGCTCCTCGGGGTTCTGATCTACGGCATCGCGGAAGCGTCGACGGCGTACTTGGTCACGAAGATCACAGATCCACCGCCCAGTCCTGCGTATGCAGATAAGTTCGCCGAGAGCCAGGTGAGGTGGACGAACAAGCATCAATTCTTGAGTCTGCCATTGGCGAATCTGGATGCGCGGAATGAGGAAAAGGAGAGAAGGGAGGAGAACCCGTTCAGGGCGGGGGGCGTGGAGGGCAAGAAGTTCTCGTAGGTAGAGATTAGAAGCTATGACGAGTCCCTCGGACAGAGCGTTTCTCGCCATTGTACATACCATAGACCACGAGCCCCAGAATCGTTCCCTGTTTGCGCTTTTGAAGCTGGTAATTTTCTATCTTTTGTCCCGCTCTGGTCGGACACTCGGTTTGTACTTCCATCGCGGTATTTCTTACCGTCTTTGCCGCTCAAAGCATCTACTGCGTTGAAAGCCCTTGAGCAACATTCACACCGGCAGCAACTAGACTCGGCAGCATTCATCACCATCCGTGTAAAAGAACTCAGCGCACGAAGCAGAATTTATCAATCAGCCTAGTCTTTCAAGCCATACAAGCCCATCCTCTCCTCATTACCACACCCCACTACATCTCTGCACCACTACCCCTTGCTCTCCCTCCCCAACCTCGCCAACTCAATCGTCACAAAATCCTCCGCATTCACAATCTCCGTACTCCCATACACCACCCTCCGCCGCGGTCCCGCCCCCCCACCGCCACCAGCACCCGCACTCGTCCTCTTCGCCCAATCCTGCAGATTCCCATACTCATCCATACTCCCGCCCCCAACCGTAAACACAATCGCCTCGCTAAACCCCTGTCTCCTCTGCCCAAACGTCGCACTGCTCCCGGGCCCCAAACCCCCCAGCGCCCCACCGGACTGCTGCTGCTGCCGCGGCGCCGGCATCGTGCCGCGCGCGTTGGCGGAGCGGGGGTCGAAGTAAAGATAGTCCTCCGTCTTGGCGATGGCGGAGGAGGACGCGGACGTGGGGTCCATGAGGGACTCGGTGATCTTCGTGACGGTGATGTCCTTGTTGACGGGGAGGAAGTTCTTGACGCCCGAGATCAGGTTCTCGAAGTTGGCGCCGAGGGCGCCGTCGCGGAGGCGGTCGGTGAGGCGGTTGCTGATGGAGCTGAAGCCGCGGAGGAGTTCGTTGCTCGTGGATGGGGGGGCTGGTTGCGTGGGCGCGGAGGTCATCATTGTCATGCGGGTGATTTCGCGGACGCTGGGGGGGAAAATGGTTAGTTGGAGTTGTGGGAGGAAGGGTTGATGGGGGTGTCACCTCTTTATGTAGGCTAGGGCGGTTGTGTCGGCATTGGCTTTGGTCAGGGCTTCCTCGAAGCGGTCCATCTCGGCTCTGGAGATGTCTTGTTCTGTGCTGAGGAACCAGATGATGAAGAGGCGCAGCTTGTCGAGGGGCTCTTTGCCTTTTGCTTCGTCATTGAGCAGTTCCATGATTTGGGCTTTGGTCTGTTTGGTGATGTTCTCCTCGAGCTGGAAGAATTCGTCGAGTTTCCGATCTTTGATACCTTTCAGCAATGCGGTAGCGATATTCATGTGCATGTCTAAGATTTTCTTGCGTTCCTGCAGTTCTGGCAGTATCGCGATAGCGGCCTTGAGGTGCAGCGTCGTGGCACTTGATTCGTTCTGCAAGTCCTCGAGAGAGGACGCACCGGTTTTCTTCGTAAGCTCTGTAGATTCCTCCTTCCATTTGGTGAGATCTACATCGATATTCTCTGCCACTTGCGGGAAGGGAACGCCCGCATTCCGTGCCCAGAAGAAATCGCTGGAGTTGAGATCATAAGAACGCTTCGTCCTTCCCTTGGATGGGTTATCCTCGTCAACTAGCGTCTCGATGGTGATTCGATTTAGATGCATTTTCAGCACATCATGAACGAGCGATTGATAAGTCCAAGAATGTGAGAGCATGGGAATCAGGTCAACGTTACGGTCGACGATGATGAGGACAGGTCGTGACGATGGCGTGATGCTCGACGACGACGGCCGTTGGCCTTGCGATGAGAAAAGATTGTCCTTCGAGTTCAGAATGTGATCTCTCAGTTTGCGATCAAGCTTTGCAGCAACGGGCTCCGCAGCGCCACCTCGTGGGCAGCGAATGATCGGTATCGTGCCTGCGCTCCAGTCAGTTATAATTTTCCATACCTTTTGTCGAACGACATACCCATGGTCACCGCGACGCTAAAAAGACCGCTGACAATCTTGTCAATCAAGGTGTCGAGATCTTCATCTTTGGTCTGCGCGCTGTTGAGTATCCCATAGGTCTCCTTTCCCAGCCCCAGAGTAAAGAGATCGGGCTCCGCAACGATGAAGTTGAGATACTGATCGTAGACTTGTGCCACGCTTTCTGAAGTACCGGCCTCCGCTATCTGCACCGCAAAGTCCTCCATGAGAGGCCGCGGGATTGAGGAGGTGAAATTGATGTAGGCATCGGCGTAGAGGTTTCTGGACAGGTCTGCACTTATGAGATTGAGATTGGTGGCCGTGGGCTCGACCAGATACAAGACAGGTACATCGGGAATAGGATGGCGAGCGGAATTGATGTTCCTGATTGCTATAGTCAGCTCCTCGCTCATGTTACTTTCCTCCTCGCCCACATCAACTCACAGGTGTATCGTAACGCCCCACCCCCGCAGGTCGTTGACCCGCAGCACGCTTGAGATCACATCTCTTCCTAGATTGTCGAAAACTAGGACCTTCCAGATTGGATCTCCATCGGAATTCAAGATGGGCGTAGCCTGGGGTATAAGTCCGTTGGCAGCGGAAGGGTCATGTTGAGCGGAAGAAGGCTCGCGCGAGGAATGATTGAGATTCAAGATCCGTTCGAGGGATGCTGGTGTGAAGAAATCAGTACTGATCAGGGTTCAGAACGCTGGGCAATGGAAGGCCTACCTACTTGCCGGTCTCGGAGTGATTGGTGATGGCCAACCATGATTAAAGGTGACCTCGGTTCTTCAAAAAGTGGGGAGGGTTTTCATCATCAACAGAGAGATGGATGTATTACTTGATGGCCTCACGATATCCTGGTCCCTAATAGAAGTATGTTCATCATGGCAGCTGTCGTAGATGTAGTCATGAGAATTCCTTGCGGTAGGTCTCAATGCACCAAGTGCGTACGGATGGTATCATCATGTACATACGAGAAAATGAACATTGCTCATATGTACGATACTGTTCATGTCTACATTGGTTTACGACCTATGGTCACATACCAGCGTATATACATATTCTGCCCACCCCAAAGCTTCTGATTAGCTTCGGATTGAAGCTCTGCGATGCGTTCCTCGCTGTACGACTTTCCCCTCAATAATCTAGCGATCACGCCATTGAACATCGAGGATGTCTTTAGGGAGAGATCGCCAAGCCTTCTTGTTTCTAGGTGCCCTGTGTCCGCTAGCCAGGCACCCCAAGGCCATTTGTACGTCTTGGTGTGAGTAACTTCGAGGCCTGCATTACGCATATATTTCCCCATATTCTTTCCACACTCCAGGTTCATGCCTTCCTTTCTCGCTTCGGCTTTGAGGATGTCGGCCCACTCCCAGTCCTGATCGCATGGTGTCTCGTCAATGTACCACCCCATTGATAGTTCCTGTGTTTCCCTACCGAGAGCTGCGAGTCAGTGTTGTAGATAGTGAACGATAATCCGGGCACCCGGGCATTCAACGTATAGCTTGATATACCATCCACGAATGTGACCCGACAGGTATCGAAGGGCAAGCATGGAGGCAGCCCGATCACTTACACATAGCCGCCAGGCTTGACCAATTTCGCAGCAGTTTTCATATATTCTTGCCAACCACACATGCCGGTAATAAGAAGCCGACTGAAAACAAGGTCAAATGATGCCTCGGCGATAACTCCGGTGTCATCGAAGTATGCCATCCGCGGCATAACTCCTTGAATGAACGATACTTTTTTGGGCTTAGAATTGGCGGCTGGGACTGGGGAGAGATCGACGCCATAAACTTTGGCGGATGGAAACATCTGACTAAAGATACACGACACAACTCCGGTACCGCATCCCACATCAAGGATGCAATGAGGATCTTCAAGAGACGCGTGGAATACGCGACCGTGCATCAGCTCTGTGAAAGCCTCATGCTGTTCATTGAGACGCTCATGCTCAGGTGCACTACTCGGTCGATAAATCACGAGACTCGTACAAGCTTAAGGTAGCCAAAGGCAGTCGAAGTGCTTACTCGTTGGGTAGAAAGTACGGCGCATTGGTCTCGTGATAAGTGTGGGATTCCTTTATGTATGCAGGCGCTTGATCCATCTTCGACAAATTTGTGAAGGAGAGGTTGTAGAAAGGGAGAACCGATGGACCTGAAGCTGATGATTGGAAACGCTTCTATCGTCAAGCGATTTGTTTCTTGAGTATTCGTGACGGTCAAGTCTTTGAACTAGGGCTTCGTGAGGCGCTTTGTGGTGATCCACCTAGAAGCAAGCAGGAACATTATTCCGTGCCATACCCTGAATCACGAGATGCGCTTAGCCAGAGAGCGGCGGTTTAGAGTCACACACAGCGTTGCGAATCGTTGATGCTCTTTTGGTGAAACATGATAGGACCGAGAACTCGATTAGTCATCCATTACTTGGTAGGCGCTCTAAGGTACTAGCGTCAGTCACGAACGAGATCCCGCGCAATTTTCTTTCAACCTCCACGCTTCATCATCCATCAATTTCTACCCAAGAACCTCGTCAGATGCCGCTGCCAGGCACTTAGAACATCTCATGAACCTCATAGCCTTGATAAAGTACTAAGCCTTTGCCATCTCAAGGGATTATAGAGCGACTATAAGGACGACATTGGGTGGGTGGACGCGTGAGTTGCGTCGGTGATCTGGCTCGAATCAAAGTGATCACTCCATGCAGTATTGGTCGCTACAATGCAAGTTGCTTGTCCTTGAAGGCAAGCCATATACACACGATCGGTTCATCGAGACCCTTGTTGAGTTTGTGACCTGTTCGTGCCTCCAGAGTTTTCGAAGCATTGAGTACAGAATCACCTGAGCTCTGGGAGCAGTACGGTCTGGAGGAGCTACTTTTATCATAGCTACGGCCTGGCAATTTCACCTAAGCCACAAAGGCCCAAATCTTGACTGCATATTGCAGAGCACAAAAGCTGGCCCATCACCGAGAGTCTGTCTTATTTGCCGCTGTGCTCCTAACGCTTTTGGGTTTAGTGTCAGCCGTGTGCACGGACCACCAGGCACCTCCGCGGGATTGATTGGGTGCATTACAATGGACTCAAGACATCAAGATCCCAATAATCCTAATGCCCATGCTTTCAGAGGCAACTACTCCTTCAACAGTGCCTCTCAGAACGATCAGTTCGGCAACTTCCTCCAGCCGGATCATGATCCAGCATTCAACAATGCCTGGGATCCGGCATCCTTTACAGACACTCAAGATACCATCAACACTTTTGGCCGAGGAAATCCAAATTGGAATACCAACACATTACAGGATTCCAATTATGCCGCGCCAGACTACGGTATCCAAGACAGACCCTACGATCAGATTTACTCGCGAATTCCATCTTCCTTCGATTACTCCAATTTCCGCTCGCACGCCCAGCAAACCTTGTCAACGCCGGCTTACGATCCAAGGTTGGGGATCCAAGTGCCAGTGACAAGTCAATCACACTATACATTCCCAAATTCACAAAGCTACCAAAATGTCACAGCCCAAAACCAGACAATCTCTCCGCAGGCTCTGCAGCATTATCCCAATCCTTACTCACAGGGTGCATCTTCCAAACCTCGACAGGTAAGCTACGAGTCACGACAAGGCTAAAGATTGTCTCCGACTGTCTAGCGCTGAGCTGATCATATTGTAGCAACAGCCGAACCAGAATACTCCTGCTTTGCCTTCGCGCAGGTTATCTACGAGTGAAAGCGTAGCTTCGCGCCCTTTGGATAGCGAAGCCTGGAAGTCTATTGCAGCGAACCTTCCAAGCAGCGTTCCTCGACGCGGGCTACTTGTCCGGGATGCCGCTGCACTATCTACCTCCTCGAAAGCTAGCAAAATCAAAGGCTCTGCGTTTCTTAACAATAGTCTTGTAGACGTGACCAATGTTAAAGGTAGAGTTTCCAGAAATCACCATAAAGCAAGTCGTGCAAAGTATCGTTGACGATTATTCTAGCCAATCTGCCGAAACACTTAAAACGTAGGTCGAAATCGGAAGTACAAAAATTGCTCCTACAAGGTAATAGCGCGTCTGTACAGCATGTTGGCCACAAGGCTGATATACCGCTATAGAAAAGGGCACTGGTCCCTGGAATTTGGCCCGAGACACAGTCAGAAAAAAGCTTAAAGTGGCTGGAAGTGGAGTAGCTGGTTCACGACCGTCTCCAGTCAGTGCACGTGAAACGCCAACCACTGAATCAGCTTCGTCTGCCGACTCGTCAAGCGACTCTGGCTCCGAGGATGATTCTACTTATGAATCTGCGTCTGAGGAGGAGCCGCAGAACGAAGAGCCATTACCAATTCCTCTTATTCGACCCAACGATCCTGACAAAGCCATTGAATTTGACATTATCAAGGCAGTGTGGGCTAAACGTAGCGTAGTGCTTTCAGGCGCGGTCATCAGAAGTGCTCTTGGCGAGTACTGGGAGATAATCCGAAGCATTCGCGAACAATGGAAATCAGAGACGCAGAAGTTGCAGCAAGCGACCGAGAAAAAAGAGGCGACAAAAGTATCCGACTACCGAAGTCGTGCTGATGAGAAACGCCGTCTCTTGGAGTCCTGTCTCCGCCTCACATTGAGGCATGGGCACAGAGATATTGTTGAGAGGTACGTACAAATTCCATTCGCTTTCAGCGAAATCTTCCCATTCTTTCACAAGCGGCACCGTTGAAGACTGCGTGCCACAACGTCCTATTCACAGTAGAAAGGATTCACACCCTTGAACCACTACCATTGCCAGGTATCGACATGGCGCCCAGCCCACAAGTTTTGCAATTTTTAGACCTTGAAATGGCGTCAAAGCCTGTAATTTAGTGTAGTCAGGTTACCCCCAATCAGTGCGCTCGTGGAATAAGCACTGCCATTGATCGTCTATATCATGGATCTTTGTGACAGTTATAACGATGCGGGCGTCGAATTACAAAGTCATATAATCAAAATGATAGCTATTCTTTCTCGTCGAGCACCTGATATAGCTTCACAAATCACAATAAAGGTCAACCTCGCTGATACGCTGCCTAGGCTTGGGGAGAACCCCGTTATGTGTGCAACGTTCTCCCAATTTCTCCTCAATCGTACGAACGAGAATGAGTACTCGGGACCATTCATTGTCAGCATACTCGAGGTACGTAGAGAACCAAGCTGGCCCTGGAGCAATACAATCAATACTTATATGTTGCAGCTCATGAGTCGTTGGCTTAAGATAGATCAAGAGACGATTGAGAAAACCAAATTGGACAAATTGCTTTCAAGGCTCATAAAGAAAGGAGATGATCAAGTCAAAGTTCTCGCTCAAAAACTTTTGGAAAAGTTCGGCCTGAGCGCGAAGAAAACTGTATCGGATAGTAAATCTGTACAGTCGCAAGCCAGCAAAGACTCGATTACGAATAAGCTTTCAACGGACGGTCCTCGATCATCTGATAGCGCTCCTGGCATCAAACGGCCAAGACCGAATGACACTTCCGGCTCCCCACCGAACAAGAAGCAGGCTGGGCTAGCTAACGGTACTTCAACTTCAAGCAATGCCCCAAAAACCGTTAGCCTACTTGAAAAGCGACGACAGCAGGCTGCCAAGGCTGAATCCAAATCGACGGGAAAGACTCCGTTATCTGCTGCCGTCCCTGAGAGAGTCAAGGCCCATCACATTGCCGCAAAACCTTCCACATTCTTCTCAAGCCTACAGTCAGCATCAAAAAAGCCAGGAACATCAAAATCTGCAACAAATGTCGGGAATAAAGCCAAAGATGGCTCGGAAAGTGGTAAGGGCTCTGACAGCAAACCTTCCGCGACGGCGGGTGGGACATCGAAGCCCGCTTTCTCCTTTGCCGAGACAATGGCGAACCTTAACAAGCAGAAGGATGATGCCCCTTCAAAGTCCGAGGAGTCTCGACCACCCGAATCACTAGAGGAGAAGCGTAAGCGCTTGCGGAAAGAGCAGCGTCGCAAGCTTCGTGTATCTTTCAAAGCTGACGATGATCTGGTCGAAGTGCGTACCTTTGAACACGATCCAGAGGAAGAACTCGGGCACGACGATAGCATGGTCCGCGACGTTGGCGATAGCCGAGGTGAAGGCCAGATGCTCAAGATGCACAAAGACCTCGACCTTTTGGACGAAGAAGACGATTACGAGCCCGCTGAGGAACTCCCAATCTCCTGGTATTCACCGTCAAGTAAGTTCTCTGTAAATTTGACAAACGGCGTCACTGACAGGTCTCAGTGGTTGACTTCAGCGTTATCGACAAGGATCAGCTTGAGCGCAGCTGTTCTAGTCGAGGTGGTAGGAAAGAAGTCGAAAGTCAAGAAAAGGCAGTGCAAGAAGAGCGTGAACGCTCAAAATTGCTAGTGATATACACTTCAATGTCAGACATTCCATCATCCCCTCGAGAACCTGCAGAGCCCTATTCAGGCGAGCAGACAGTCGAGAAAGACTTCGGAGCACCGAACCCTGAATCAGTGTACAATGTAACGTGGTTTTGCATGTATATGCTCAGGATCTGTGCTAACTCATCTTCTAGGAGCGTGGACCTGCTTATTTCAACGGATTACGTACATCCCAATACTACTCGCCAGCTGCCCCTATTCTGGGGCAACCATCAGCTCCAGACGTTTCTGCATTGCTACGAATGTTTAATAAGCAAGCCGCTCCGCAGCAGTATCAACAGCCTAACACACAGACGACACAAGCACCTGCTAGCGGCCTCGAGGCTATATTTGCCCAATTTTCTCACAATCAGCAACCACAACCGCAAATGACGCCAACGCCACATCATTCCGGAGCTCCTGCGTACAATCTTCAAGCAGCACTTGCCGCTATGCAAGTGCCTAGCCAGGCTCAGCCAGCGTACTCTGCACCTCAGACCCAGCAGCCTAATCTCCAAGCAATTCTGGCGCAGATTGGCCAACAACCAGCTGCGCCAATGCAATCTTACGGTTATAATATGTATCAAACAGAGTATGAGCGCAAACGTCAAGCCGATGATGATCAGGCCAACGGCAGCTATGGATTTGGACAAAACAAGCGGCAAAGGGGTCCCGAGAAGAAGGTACGTGGCATTCGTCCTTCATAAAGGGTTTCCCCATGTTGTGTCAGATACTGACGTGGCATTGCCAGTTCGATGGTATACCACGATATCCGTGCAGATTCTGGCAAGAGGGCAAATGCCGGAAAGGAGACACCTGCACTTACCTTCACGAGTAGAGCAGAGGCGTGGGTTATGTATCATTTTATCTCAGCACTATAGCGCGTCTGTTTCAGCGATTGCTCACAAGCATGATCGGCATTCTCGGGTTCCGGAGCCTAAGGCACCTTTAGCGACATTTGCATTGGGCGCCCAGAGCTCCTTCCTAATGCAAGGTCTTGTACCAACTGCAGAAGGCGCTTTCTGTCAACTGCATACTTTACTTTTCTGTCTCTCCGAATGTGGAACTAAGCTAGAACAAAGACATCTGCTTTCTGCTCCTAGCCTCTTTAGATACTTCAATGCAGGCTTACACACTTTGATTTTTCTACTCGCCTAAACGCATAGCTTCTACGCCGAGAGCATCCCCGAGCCTGGCGATATGGAGTTCCGCGAATCTTCGACGACAGCCATGACCCGACTCTACCGACCACTTGAAAAATCTGGTCTGGTCGACCACCTCATTATAGTTTGCTGCCATGCTATCTGTCTAGGTGGTCCGACGAATGGACGAGATCCAGTTGAATGGTGGGTTGTGTGCTTCTCCTTCCAGAATTACTCGTCTGCGGCTGGTGGAGCACATTCCACGGCTTTCGTACTCCATTTAGCTAGTCTCTGCACTTATCCCATGCGCCGGTAGGAGATGGTGCCCTCGATACACGGCAATTATAAAAGAATGGAATAACGGAATGTCGCTAGACTGAATCAAGCGTGGAGATTCATGGCCGAACAGATGAACCTCTGAAAAGTGCACCGTGTCCGCGCATGAAATACACGCCTGTTGCGCAAATGCCTTCTGGTTTCGTTGACACAGCTCAGGCTTATCGAGGACTTCCAACACTGGAGAGAAACGGCGACCTTTATCGAGCACATCCACGCAGGGCTACACCTATTGAACGAGAACGCGGGTTCCCTGCTAGTATTCTCAGGGTATGCACCGACCTTGGAGAATGGATGTAGTAGTTGACATATCCAGAGGTCCAACGAAGCAGAATAGGACTGAAATCAGTGAGGCCAAATCCTATTTTGTACGGTCAACTTTCCTATTCGGACCAACCGGATCTCTCATCTCTCCCAATATGCTGGATGACTTTACCGATCAACCTTGAGATTCAGCCACAGCATACGAGGTCTCAATCAATCTTCAGCCCGAGCTGTCATGACTGACGTCGATCATTTCTAGGACGTTGCTCGAGCCAACAAGTATTTCGATATACTCGAAAACCCTGAATTTGAGACTCGCGTGACCACGAAAGAGGTTGCAGTGGACTCTTACCAAAATCTACTCTTCTCGCTTCTACGATTCTATCTGACTATCCAAAGGTGGCCAAACCACATTAGTCTGGTGTCACACGACTTCAAGAAGCGTCGATTCATAGAGTTGCACTGCCCAGCCATCCGTTGGCCAATAGATAAGTTTACTTTCGTTGGCATCGATCCCTCACACGATGTTGTTTCTAGAGAGCACCTGGACTTAGGGGAATACAACAGGGGCTACGGCTCCTTTGAGAAGGACCCGTACGGCGCTCATACCTACTTGAGAGACAAGCGGGAGGCCAGGGGCTGGACCACAGAGCAACTCCAGAAAGTTTACCAGTCTGGCATACCCAAGACCGTAAAGTGGCTCTTGCTCTGGGAAGGAGGCGACGCTTGGACCGAGGTATTCCACAGGCCTCTGCCGTGGGACCCAGTAAGCCTCCCAGAAGAGGTTTCTCAAAAATCCAGCTCGCCACCTTCACCCTTCAAGACAGCATAAGGTAGAAAACCATAGGATAGCCTGAGCTCAACTTAGATTCTCTCACTAATCCATATGGCTCCCTTACATCCGCTCCTCACTACCCGATTTAGGAAGGTATACCCACTGGCCATCTTCGCATCCTGCCCTACCGCCTCATCCAAATGTTCCAGCTCCTCATCCCTAATCCTCTTCAACGTTCCGACTAGCTCCCTTACCTCCTCACCTACCTCCTCGCCCCTATCCTCCATCTCCTTCATCCACTGCAGCAACACTCTCACCTGGCCGTTGTAATGCCCACCTATCTCCGTCTCCACAGCCTCCGTACACGCCATTGCCGCTTCTCGACCAATGATTGCGGTACCCCAGCCCAGAGCCGTGGCTGCGACGCTCCAGATAGGATACATGGCTGTAGGCCGGATGCGATGTTTAGCGAGGAGAGCTGAGAAGGTGGAGAAGTGCCCAGCTTCTTGGGAATACATATGGTGCATGAGCTCGCGGAGGTGAGGGTAGGCTTTGAGGATAGGAGGCGTTTGAGCAGTGTAGATGAGAGTAGCGGCAAGCTCGCCTGCATGATTCACACGAAGCTGTCGATGAGAATTAGAAGAGACACTCACCTGGGATTGGAGGGGAAGCAATGGATGAAAAGGCAAGCTTACGGCGCTGTCTAGGAAATCCTGTTGTTCTTTTGAAAGCGGTTTCCTTCGCTTAGCTCCAGATGGGCTGTTGAGAGACTCAGGAGTCGGTTCAGATGAGGGAGGAGCTGAGGAGGTGGTGATTGAGGCATGCTGCGTCCTTCGTGCTGGTGAGGAGGCAAAGCTAGGGAGGAGAAAGTCACAAATCGGACTTTTGAGTCGTAAGGCCGGCCTGTAGACCGATCGTAGCGCAGCAGCCATGATTGAGGAGAAGAGCTCTCAAGTCTTCGAGTCAGAACCCAATCAGACGAATTGATGGATCGGAGCTCTACTGCAGCTCCGATAATCTGCCCTGTCACTCTGCGCCAAGAGCGCGGCTACACTAGCGGGGCTTGGCTATCAAAGGCCCCCTGGAGTAGTGAATTATGGGGAATTGGCCACCGTTGTTCATTCACAGCAACACAAGATCAGACAACACTACGCTTCACCTTCCCAGCCCCCCGCTCGAGAGAAAACTCTGATAGCCATCACTGCAGCTCTTACTCTCCAACATCTCACCAATCTCCCACCACTTCCGCACACCTGTACTCGTACCTTACTTCGGACTTCGGACTAATTGGACATACGAAGCCGGCTTCGTATCATTCACTGTATTCTTCAGCATCACAGTCTTGTTTGCCCACGAAGCGCTAGCCTGTCATGGCTGATCTAGACGAGGCGATTCTCGCGCTTGCGGATGGCGACTCCTCCGATGGAGAAGAATCTAAACCCACTTCTCCTGGCAGCGCCAGAAAATCTTCTCCAGTTTCAGACACTGTCACTGAGGTCCACCGCATGAATGAAGCTTCTTCCAGCAAGCTCAACATGTCACACAAGCCCTCAACTAAGGTGAATGGTGGTGCTAGCCGGGGCACCAAGAAGGCTAGAAAGGATGATTCCGAAGAAGAAGGCGAGGCGTAGGTCTCCTTTTCCACACCTGCAAGCCATTACACCGCAGCACAACACAATGCTGACCCTCAAAACCAGCTCTTCGACTGCATCTTCGCCGAATTCCCTTGACTCTGCTCCCATGTCGGAATCGGATTCAGAGACCTCTCCGGCTGGCGAGGTAGACGACGATGGCCCAATGTTCCCTGTCGATGGCAAATTCTATTCCGAGAAGGACAAAAAAGAGATTATGTCCCTGTCCGAGATCCAACGCGAGTCCATCCTTGCCGAACGTGCCCACCAGCAGGAGCGCAAGCAGCAGGATATCCATCTTCGACGTCTTCTCCAAGCTCGTGGAGAGGCTGAATCAAAGAAGAAGCGCAAAGCAGATACGGCCGAGCTAGAAGATAGCCCGAAGCGAAAGAGCACTCGCCAGAAGACCACCCTTGGTGGACGCAAGGTTGGGGATTCATCTACCATTGAATCGTACACTCGTCAGCGCGAAGAGAACAAGGCCCGTAACGAGCAACGCCGTCTCGAAGGCGAAGAGCGACGTAACCGTCGCATGCTGGAATCGTCTCCTATGGCTCGCGGGTCTGAGGTCGATGCCGATGGCGATAGTGAAGTGGAGTGGGATGATCGAGCTGCATCCCATCAGCCTCCGCCTGATGAACAGCCGGCACAGCAGATCGATTTTGAGCATGTCCGCGTTGGCCGTGATAACTTCGCTAAGGTTTGCTTTTACCCTGGGTTCAACGAAGCTATCGTCAATTGCTATGTTCGTGTCAACATCGGCGTCGACAAAGCCAATGGCGAGTCAATCTATAGGGTTGGACGTATATCGGGTAAGCAATTGCCACTCCTGGGAGATGTTCTACCGCTAATAGCTAGCAGGCTTCTCTGAAGGGAGACAATATGCAATGGAGGGGCCCAATGGGAAATCGTTCCCTACTAATCAATATGCCAGAGTAGCTATCGGCAAATCTGAGAAGGACATGCCATTCATAGCATGCTCGAACTCTAAGTTCACTACGGTCGGTCATTCGTGACTTAGTCCTACGTCCCTTACTAACAAAATTAGGCGGAGTTCGAGCGTTACCTTCGACTCTTAGCAGGCGAAGAGCTGAAACATCCCACAAAACCCTTTCTTATCTCCAAAGTCACCGACATCAACAACCTCCTCAACCGCTCCTGGACCGCCGTAGAGATCGAGCAGAAGCTCCAACGCTCCGGGGTACTCCAAAACCGCTTCTCCCACCTCGCGCGCGATGACATCCTCCGCCGTCGCCAGATCGCCGAAAAGCAAGGCGACGAAGCCGCCATCGCAAAGATCGACTCCGAGCTCGCCGCCCTCGAACCCCCTAAACTCGCCTTCGGCACCAAACTGTACAAACCCGCTGCCAGCGCCGCCAAAGAAGGCCAAACGCAGCAAGATCGCCTCGCGGAGCTCAACCGCGCCAACCGCAAAGCCAACACCGAAGATGTGCGCAAAGCCCAGCGCGCAGAGCGAAAAGCCGAGAGACTCGCGCGCGAGCGTTTCGAGCGTGGTGAGGGTCTTCTGGACCCGTTTGCGCGTGTCAAGACGACGGCGAAGACGCACTACGATGTCAATGCTGACAAGCTGGCGGTGCCGAAGCCGAGGCCAGCTGTTGATGACCTCTTTGATGGGAAGAGCGATGGGAGTCGGGCGGGGACGCCGATGAGTAGGGGTGGGACGCCGAAGCCGCTGAGGGCAGCGACGCCGGTCAAGAAGCCGCAGAAGGGGCTGCCGAAAGTGGGGAGGAGCTGCGCGGATGATGACATTATTGGGGCTATGGACTTTGGGATCGAGATCGATATCTAGGGGCCGGTGGTCTTTGGGTGGTTGGAGCAAAAGGAGGATCAGGTCTGGAGGTGGTTCGCGCTGGTAATTCCCGGACAGCAAGGCGCTCTGGCGCTCGTCCTGGTGCGTCTATTTTGATTTTACTGATGTTGGGCATGCGTCCGCGATGTTCTGTATCTGAGAAAGTTCCTCGGAGTCCATTACGAGTTACGTGCATAGCGAGGTGTTAAAGCTCTCTACGGCAGTGGATTGTTGATTTGTATCGGATGCATAGCATACGAGGAGTCTGTATGCCGTCGAACAGAAAATTCGATAGATCAGGTAATAGCAATCACATCTTGAAATCCTTGCTTTCACCAATGCGATGGTTCCTACTGTGACTACCCACCGTCCCCATTGTTTCCGAGGCTTCTGCAGGCTCGCGACAGGTCGTTTCTTTAACTATGACACTTCTAAGCAGTCACACGACTCTTACCTCCTCGACTTCTGAGGAGATCAATGATCTGTATAGTACAACCCCAAGTACAAACCCTCCACAAACGATTCATATCGTACAACCTCTAGTACACACAGCCTACTCGTCAACCACCAATCAAACATCAAACACCCTCTCCACACCCTCCCACTTCCCACCCCTCTCCTCCCAATACCCCTCCTTCCCCCCCTTCAGCCTCCACACCTCCTCCCCGCTCACCACCCCCTCAACTCTCTCAAACCACCTCGGCGCCCTCGCCTCCCCGCTCTCCTCAACCGCCTTCCTCCGCTTGCGCTGCTTCTCCTCGAGCTTCACCTTCAGCCCCTCCGCGGCATCGAAATCCCCCTCCTCGGCCGCGCGCTGGTCCGGTCGCAGGCGGCTGTCCGTCGGCGGGATCTTGCCTTTCTCGTGCGGTGTGATTTCGTTGAGCGAGGCTGCGAAGGTCGTGAAGCCGTAGTGCTTGCCAGTGTCGGGTGCGAGCTTCGCGGCTGTCCAGATCGCTGGCGTGTTGCTTTTCGGCACGCCGTTCTCGGTGATGGAAAGCGAGTGAGTCCATTTGCCGACGAGGCCGAGCGGCAGCTCGTCGCTGTAGGAGTCGAAGAGCTGGACCGCGACGTCTTCGCTGCGGCCGGAGAACATGCCTTTGGCTTTGAAGGTGATGGTTGCGGATTCGCCGGTTGCTTCGTTGGTGATGGTCATGCTGCCGACGGGCTCGATGTATTTCTCGCCGGCGATGATGTTGCGCAGGAAGCATGTCGCTGGTGCCCAGGAGAAGCGATCGCCTGTGGAGTGCAGGATGATACGCACCTGGCCCTCTGTGACGAGCTCGGCGGATTTGCCCCAGAATTTTTGGGTTGGCATGGGGGGTTGGGTGAAGGTCCAGTGCTCGCTCTCGGCTTGGCAGGCCATGCGGACGGGATGGTGCGAGATCTTCTCGGCGAGGAAGCGGAAGCCGCGGTCTTCGCGGACGAGCTCGAAGGTTTCGCCCAGCATGGGGTTGAAGGGTTTGCGGACTGCGCGCTCCTTGACGCGGGAGTTGGAGAGGGTGGAGATGGCGAAGGCGCTGATGTAGAGGAGGCGTTCGGTGCTGGAGTCGGGCGTGGTGGCGGCTGTGTCGAGGAGGTCGGAGTACTCAAGTTGCTCGGAGGCGCGTTGAAGGAGGGAGAGGGGCTCGTTCGCGGTGACGGGCATGGACATGGTGGCGAGGTCTTTTCCGACATTTTTGCGGAAAAAGCCGATCAGGCTTGGAGGTTGAACGGTTGGAGGAGGAACTGTGGTTCCTCGCTTGACCCACTGAGCTGGGAGAGGAGCGAGAGACTTGGGTTTGGATGGGAAGGCTGAGATTAGTTTATCCTCGGACGTGGTGTCCCTATAGGGTGCCTTATCGTCAACGTCGCTGGCCGAAGAAGATGCATCTTCGTCGTTGGCAGATACATCGCTTTTGCCAGCTTCGTTATCGCTGTCATCCTGTATGGCTAGTAACTGCGAGTCATTCCCATCAGGGGCGTCAAAGAATTCTTGAGGCGCCTGAGAATCAATGCTGTAACGCGAAGCAGCGGTGACGATCGGCGGTCTGGGCAGGCGTCGTTGCTTGCTCTCGAGAAGAAGGGTGTTGAAATCGGCTACGACCGAGTCCAATGCTTTAAGTAAGGACATGCAATGATCATGGACGCCCTCCTCGAGATGGCTCTTCGTCGATGAATTCTCTGGAACAATTAACGCTTGTCTTGGAGTAGGTATTGCATTGCTTGCTGCCGAAAGTGTAGGTGTGGCCGAAACGCTGCGTTTGAACATGCCAGGCACCGCCCGTTCACTGGTTTGTCTCCGCTTCCAGAACGGTTTTCGTTTGCCCTCTTGAAAATAACCGCTATTTGAGCCTTGCTCGGAAGGGCTCCCTGATGTACTGGATGCGGTAGAGAGGGGGTTGGAATCTACCTTATCGATCGCTAACTTATAGCTGATCGAAGACAGATACTTGGGATCCGTGTCTTTCGCTAAATTCATTGCCGCGTCGCGAGATTCTTCTATGCTCTTGAGCAAAGCTTCAATCCGTGTCCACTCTCGCTCCTCCTCAGGATTGGTCCTCGTTGCTGGGAACACCCGCGCACGTGCATCGAAGCCTATTGCCGCAGCAGGTGATGTTGGCGTCAGTGCTGTACTTGCAACTTCCAGTGCATCCTTCCAAGCTTCGAAATCTCTTTGGTGATGTGCTTTCAAGTGCCATATTTCTGCACCCGAGTCAATCGATATTTGCCGAGTCGTAGCGTTGGCTCCGATGGCAGCTAACGATAGGGGTATAGCACCTCGCAGTACCAATGTATGTCGATTATGATAGTAGGACAGAGTTGAGGTCGTGAAGTCTAGCGAAAAGAATCTCCGAGCATAACCTTGATGTCGCTTCCGGCGCCTTTTTTGTAAGGCCCCCGTGAAGAAATTTGACGCGAGGCTACTTTCGCTTTGCCCAGAGAGCTGATCTCTGGTTTCATCAGTACCGTTAGGCAGCTTTGACGGTTGCGCCCCTGACTGGGCAACGGATTCGGATGATTCGCGCTGGACAGGCGCTTTTCTTGAAGCTGAAATATCTCTGAGACTATTTGTGCTATCTGGTCCCTGGATATAGCGCATATGATGGGTCTGATTTGGAGGAGAGTCGGTTAGGTATGTCAGAAGGACGAAAGTCACGTTCTTCGAGAATTGTTTGGCGAAGGTGTTATCGAAGACCAGCGCATACATTCCGGCTTCGTCTTTGGGCACATTTTGCTTTCCAGTCGACACCCTTCCCGGCTCGCACGTCCCGTACCATGAAACCGGTATCAATCCTATAGCCTTCAACTTCTCTGTAGCCGATGAAGCCGCGCTTTTCGAGCCGTGACTATCTTGCGGCGCATCCACCGGACGTACACCAGGGGTCGGAGGCGGCTCGAAAGTCGACGAAGGGAGTTTAGGTGTCGGAGCATTTCCCGCACCAGGATGTTTGAAAATGCCAAAGTTGATAGCTTTCTTGTGACCGTGAGGTTGTATGCTCCAGGAAATCGTATGCTCGGCCTTGACATTGACCCAACGGACGAGATAGGACTAGACGTAGACATCAGCTACAAACATGAGATAGGAAAGCTATGCAATCAAGCAGTACCTTGCTGTGGATCTCAAGCTGCTCCATGCCGGCTGTCGCTCGGTTCTACTCTACTGCTGCCTCGACTGAGATTCTAGCTTTCTAACATGTTTTTCCTGGGCCGGGAGATATGTCGTCGACATTATTGATAGTGGACCCAAAGACAGGGACATAAATGCAAGGAAATAACACTTGTATAATACATAGGGCGCCTGATAGAGGACTGCTGATGCCTGTTTGAGGTACCAGTGTCCGGAAGCAACAAACACCTGTTCCGCCGGCGGATCTTCGGTTCGTGCATGGTCGGATCTGTCCGAATGCCGAACCCCTTACCTTCATTTATATTAGCGATTCGATTCATGATTGTGAGAGGACTGTGATACAAGTGAATTATGAACCAGGGCATGTCATTCCCATGACTTATATCTGTTACTGTGCAGGATTTGAACCTAGAGTCTGTCATTGCTGCTGATCGTTGAAGAGGGTAACTTCCAAGGCCTGTTGTCTGGCAATACGGCATTGAGTTGAAAAGTAGACTCGTATAGATGTTAAGAGGTTACCGGAACGAACAGTGAGTATCATCGATTTGCGGGATTCGGATCTTCCAGGGCAGTCCAGGAGGGCCCTACCAGTACCATTCATGATGCGATCCACGGAGTATCGTGAGCGTCCTGTTAATTCAAAAGCTAGAGACCAGCTCGTCACTAGTACTCAATTTCAAGCAACAGGTACATGTAAGTACTCCATTTTCTCATTCATGAGCCTCGGGGTCAGTCCGTTGAAGCCTCCGAGAACGGAAGCTACGATTTTGAGATTGATGGCGTCATTGGTCGTCATCCCCTCATGATCTACTTCCGAGTATAATGCAAACCATTCGTACGGGAGGATACCATCGACAAGTAAATAACTTACCGTCGCCTCAAGCGTTAAATCATCATGCCAGCGAACAACAAAATCCAAGACCTGTTCAACGTCCATGGTCTGGTAGCCGTTGTTACGGGAGGCGGATCTGGCCTTGGCTTGTATGCCGCTCGAGCATTGGATGCCAACGGAGCAAAGGCAGTCTATATTATCGGACGACGTGAGAGTACACTTCGAGAAGCAGCAAAGACCGGTGTAAACGGCTCAATAAAGCCCATCGTTGGCGATGTGAGCGACAAGTCTTCTCTAATCAAGGTTGTGGAGCAAGTCCGCCAGGAGCATTATGCCAAACTCTCGGACACGATGAAAGCCGAGATGTGCGCTGACTTATACTAACCCCTTTAGAGGGTTTATCAACTTATTGTTTGCAAATGCCGGTGTGTCGGGGCCGAAGGATTGGCAAACCCTCAATGACAGAGGCGAGAAGCCTAGCATTAAGGTCTTCCAGGAAGCGCTCTGGTCACCAGAGACTGAGGAATATACAAAGGCCCTCCATATAAACTGCACTGCAGTGTACTACACGACGCTCGCATTCTTGGAATTACTGGACGCCGGAAACAAGAAGCGAAATGTTCCTCAGGATAGCCAAGTCATAGTCACCTCTTCGATAGCGGGATTTAGCCGCCAGTTGGCTGCCAGTTTCGCCTACAGCACATCGAAGGCTGCTGTTAATCACCTCGTGAAGATGATGTCCACATGCTTCGCTCAGAACCGATTTCACATTCGCTCCAATCTGATTGCACCCGGATTGTATCCAAGTGAGATGACGCAGGGTCACACTTCGCAAATGCCAAAATTCGGCGATGTGGAAGGGCATGGTGTTGCATTCGCAGGTGCACGTGCTATGCCGCCAGACCGAAGTCCGGCGGAGCGCACTGGAAGCGAGCAAGATATTGCGGGTATCATCCTATTCATGGCAAGCCAGGCGGGAGCGTATTTAAATGGGGAGATGACGGTGACGGATGGTGGAAGGTTGGCACTGCTTCCTGCTATATACTAGACGTACGACACGTCCCTTAGTCAAATTGAGCAGTCAATGGCGCGCACCACATTACGACCAAGCGTCGATAACAAAGTACCATGATCTGGCACGGGGTTCTGGAAGGCTGTGTGTGTGTGATCTAAGATTTCAACCTCAGTACATAGTACCTTATAATACCGAAGAACGGGCGTTCGCTGACACATCGGTATAGTATTGAGTTACGAATTTGAACACAGATATTGATATTTACGAGAGAGACGCCATGAGCACGGGTAACATATGGATGCTTCATTCATCTCCTAAGGCAGCTGAGGAGGTTCAATCATTACCATTCGTTATGGATCTGTTTTGAGCCTCCAACCGAAATCCTTTGTCGAAGAAATCACTTTTCACTATTTTCACAATCCGTCGTGGACGTCAAGTCTTTCCACTCGTCCAGATGCTTTCGGTTGGTATCCATAACTCCAGCAATGTACTGGACAGCGTCGTTGCCCAGGGCCAGCCTGGGCGGTAAGTGCCTGCCTTGACAGCGCCCACTCTTCGTCAAGGCTTCTACAATGAGCCGAGCTCCCTTGACCGGGTCTCCAGGCTGCTTTTTGTCATAGGCGGACAATGCTGTCATGGAGTCCTTGAGTGCAGATTCATAATCGCTAATTTCATGTGCAGCGCGTGACTTATGGCCATGACTTAGGAAGTTCGTGCGGAAATACCCTGGTTCGATAGCAGTAACCTCGATGCCGAGCTGTTCGACTTCCTTACGGAGTGATTCCGTAAGGACAGTATCAGCCGCTTTGGTCGCGCAATACAGGCCGGCTGCCGGTGTTCCCAGCCAGCCTCCAATCGAGCCCAGATTTGCGATGACGCCAGAGCGTCTCTCGCGCAGATAGGGGAGGACTGCACGAATGACGTTCAGTTGCCCGAAGACATTGGTTTGGAACTGCTCGAGGACCTCCTGTCGACTGTGTTTGATAATTCAACGTCAGCACTGCAAATCTTCCGTATTACTTTTCGATTCTGCAAGATGTCCGTTCAGTGATCAATTGGAGCTCTCTTACCTGCACTCTTCGACGGCCCCAGTCAAAATGTAGCCAGCATTGTTGACCAGCACATCAATATGGCCCATCTTCTCAACGATCCCAGCCACGATTTGCTCAAGCACACTGTCTTCGGCCAGAACATCGAGGGCAACTAAGACCGCCCCACGGGACTCGAGGTCCTTCAGTTTAGTAGGATCACGTGCCGTTGCAACAACGCGCTCGCCATACGCCAGTGCAGCTAAGGCGATCTCCTGTCCGAAGCCTGAGGAGCAGCCGGTTATCAACCAGACTCTGGGTTGTTGAGCAGCCATGGTGAAGCGTCACAGGGGGCGTTGTACTCAGAAGCGTCCTTTTCAAGCAAACCGAATATAAAGTCACGGTGCCTCGTGGCATGAGTGTAAGGAGTTGCTGGACAAAAAACACTTCAGGTCGTAGGGCCCAAGATTGAAAAGAATCTTAGTAAGCGATGGGATTCTTTGACGTCATTGATGATATCGTGCCAAGCAGGTTTCTATGCCGCAGCCGGGAAGGTGCCAAGGTTTTGGTGAGATCATCACACAAATCGTGGTTTTTCGCGCAATTGAATTAAAATCTCTTTTACCTGTTCAATTAGCATACTAATTAGGCAATATTTGAAGTCTTTAGTATAATTGTGTAATTTACATGTTTCGTAATTCTCTTCTTGCTATAGCGTCTATTTTAATTAACGAACAAAGAGTTGCAATAATCGATTGCATTAAAATTGGTAAAAATATTGCTCAAATATTGTATCTAGAGAATATATTTGAGCATTAAATACGCAAGATAAGACGTAATATTAAGTTGTATATCTTTGTTATTGTCTTTTAATATCGAAGTAGACTAATCGCATCGATTTGGGAAATCGAATTTGATTCAAGAAATCGAATCGAATCTTGACGATTCAATTCGAATCGAATCGAAAGTCTTGGCAATTCGATTCCTAAAATTGGAATCGACAATTCGATTCGATTTCAAAAGTTAAATCGAAAATCGAATCGAAAAATCGAATCGAATCGCCAAGACTATTATTTTTAGTAAATTTAATTATTTTTAGTAACAATTAATTAATAATTTAATAAAAATAGTTAATCTATTTAAATTAATTAATAAATATATTAGAAATTTCTTTTTATAAATGCATTACTACTAAGCATTATCTAGTAATTAATAAAAAATATAAATTTAAACTTAATTTATACTATTTTTAGTATTTTTGACATTCTTGACGATTCAATTCGATTTCTAATATTGAAATCGAAAATCGACTCGATTCAATTCGATTCAATTTTAAAATAGTTGAAATTAAATCGATTTTCGATTCGATTTCTAAAGTTGAATCGTCGATTCGATTCGATTTCAAAGTTGAAATCAAATATTAAATCGACGATTAATCTATATCGAAGAAGTTTTGCTAAATTGATCGATAAAACAATAAAGAATAGTTTTCTCAAATATATTAATTTTTGCTCTATTGTTTATCTTGACAAAATGTATCTTTATTTGTATAACAAATTTAATATTATTGTTAATATTTAAATTATTGCGAGAATGCTTCGAAGAAAGAAGTAAATATATAAAAAAATTAAATATATAAATACTTTAGTAATTGCATATTAATAGATGCTTTAGATCTTTTATTGCGCTTTGTAAAGAAATTAGATACAATATAATATCTAACAAGTACAATTATATAAATAAAAGACACGTTAATTGAAATTTCTAGATAAATTTGTTGTCTACAAAAGAATTAGCAATAAAAAATATAAATAATTGTTACAAAATTGCGAAGCAAAGATATATACAATAATTAAATAATTAAAGAAATAATTAATATTGCTAGCATTTACAATTAAAGAATATATTGTTTAGATTATCTATTACAAATCTATTATATAAACAATCTTTAATAACTTTGTTTGCGATTAGACTAATCATTAAACTAGAAATCGATACTAACTTTCTAACTTAACTCGAATACTTAATATTAACATCGTAATTTAACTTAAATTCTCGATATTAATATCGTAATTCAACTTGATATTAATTCGATTTCTAATTCGATTCAAGTTATCGATTCGAATCGTTAAGCAATCGAAAATGTCGTCATAATGTCAAAAATTTCTATTTTTAAATTTATTACGTCACGACTTTCGAAAAATCTATGCGTCAAAAACGAAACAATTTTTTTCTTTATTATTTTCTCGTTATTTGCATTATTTTATTGCATTATTTTATTACATTACTAGTGTTTATTTTTAAATAATTTATTGTTGTTATCAAAACTATTGTTCTTTGCAAAATATATTACAAAATGCCTAATTCTAACGATATATACAATTTATCAATATTTTCGATTAAAAAAGAGTTTAGTTTTTCGATGTTACATAACTTAATTTTAAATAGTCTTCATTTTAATCAATTCGCAAGTCAAAATTTATAAGATATAGTGTGATCGTTAGGTCGAGTCGGACACTTTTTTCTCAACCCGACTCCACCCTCTTGGGCCTCGTAGGGTTGGGCCAGGGTCAAGGCGCGAACCCGACCCCAGGGTCGGGTTTCGTCGGGTCAATGGCAAGAACTCAAGCTAACTTCGTCGCGTTAGCATTCGCTTATCTTATCTTATCTTATCTTATCTTATCTTATCTTATCTTATCTTATCTTATCTTATCTTATCTTATCTTATCTTATCTTATCTTATCTTATCTTATCTTATCTTATCTTATCTTATCTATGTGCTAACTCGATTGGGCTAGCGCAGGATCCACGCTAGCCACATACGGTTAGCGTGTCACGTGACGTCACGTGATCGGGTGGGTCGGGTTAAACACTCGACGCGCATTCTTCGCTCGTCCCACCCTGTTGGGCTAGGAAATTTGCCTGACCTTAGGGTCAGGGTTGGGCGAGTCAACCCGATCGGGTTGAAACTCGACTCGACGATCACACTAGTTTTGTTTACAAAAATTCGACATTCTTGCTTTAATTGTTTGTCGAAAACGTATTATCACGAGATTGTTTTATAAAAATGAATTTGTTTTGTGTTATAATGCTATTCTACTTATTATAAGTTCTATTTGCAAATAAATTTCGAAATTTTTAGAGCTAATAGACGCGCAAAACGCGTCAACTTTGCTTTATAGTTAAACACAACATTAACATCAATATTCTTTACGCAATAGCAATAAATTTCTTTGCTTTTGCTCTCGCATAAGAATATTTATTGAACAAACGAAAACAAATTAATGAAAAGATATTAATTGCGAAACGAAATAGCAATCGAGAAACAAAAGCTCAAAGAAATCGTTTTTTTAAACGTATAAAACGATTAATAGTGCGAACGAAAGAAAGAGTTGATAATTTAGTCTTGCATCGTATAGAATTCGCATATTATAGCAAGTTAACTAAACGCGCAAAATAAGAAACGAGAGTAGAAAACGCGACGCAAAATCTTATAGTTATTAATGTCGTTTTTAAAGACATAAAACTAGAAATTGCTCTTAAGATTTTTCGAAAATAAAATATTACATCAATAAGAGTTATCGTAATTTATTAACTATTTTACTACGACAAAAACTTGTTAAAAAATAAATTGCTTAACATAATTTACTAGCAATTCGACAAACTTAAAGAAATCTTTATCGAAATAATAAAAGAAGTAGCTTCACGAATTTTAAATTTATTAAATTTAGTTTTATACTTAAGAAAGAAATTAATTGCTACTTTGATTTTTAACAAATACAAACTTAAATTATTATCATTAACGAAGAAGAAATTTACTTGACGAAATCGTTTAATTATTAAGAATCGCTACTTTTTAACAATTACGAACGATTGTTAGTGCATTTTTGACTTAATAAAACAAGACAAATATCTAAAGAATAAAGTCAAAACTTCGAAGAAATTGCTTAGAACGTATAACGAGAACAAAAAAAAAACTTGACTTTTGCATTGTTAATATTAATTATTTATGATATAATAACAATCGCGAAAATTCTTTTTTTTCTAGTAATTTATTTGGAAATCGAAATCATTATTTCGATCTTATTAATAATTGACTATCGTAACGAATTTACTAATTTTGCGCATTTTATTCTCAAGACATTAAAAAAATTAAACATATTTTGATTTTTAGAGTTTAAGTTTATCTAAGATTTTCGATTAAAGTAACAATTTTAAAGATTTTGCTTATTTATCATTTTAGATGCATTTAAGAAAGATAAGAATGAAATCTTTTAAAAAAAAACTTATTATCTTGTTAAAAATGAAAGCAATCGCAACATTTCAAAAATACGAAACTAATTTAAAAGCTTTAACAAATTTAGTGTTTTAAGATTCTTTATTTTGTTAATTGATTACACACATATATAATACGAAACTAAAAGCTCGCGAAATATTATACGTTAACAAAGACTTTTATCTACTCGTAAGAGAAACATTCGTCATTAATGTTTTTTAATAGTTTGAAAAACATAATAATTTTAAATTAATTGCGATTTTTTTTTTTTGCACATTACAATGTAAAAGTAACAAGAATTCGTCTACTAAAATCGTTAATAACACGCGCCTTTTTTAGCGCATCTATTAAGATTATTATATTTCTTAATATTACTAGCAATTTAATGTTAACATTCGAAAAAACTCATAATCTCGCAATTGCGATTTTCGACTTTTCTTTATCTTTTCTTTACATTTGCATCATAACATTAGAATTCAATTTTACAATTTTTACAAATTTTGATTTCGCGAATTTCACAAGCTTCGATTTCTTAATATTAAATATATCAACTACGAATAAAAAATCGCGTTCTCTCTTTTATGATGCGTCAATTTTGAATGAACTCAATTTTAATAACTTTTCGATCAAATACTCTTCGAAGAATTTCGCAATTTTGTTCGATTAATAATTTTATAAGATTCGTAACGTCAAGACTACGACGCGAAAACTATATTAATCAAAAACTTTCGTTAACAAAAGAGCAACAAAAGTCAATGTGTCAAATAACGAAAAACTAGTTTTTCTTAAAAATTCATTAATTCGAAAGAATTATTACGTCGTAACATATAAAAATATCTAGCTCACAAATAATTTTTAACGCATTAAAGATAAACATAGTATTTTTGTCAAAAAAAGAAATGAAATCACTATCGATAAATCTACGAAATCGACGATTTTTCTTAAAGATCTCGTCTTAAAACAAGAATCTAATAAAGTCGAAAATAAAAATAACAAGTTTTTCGAAAACAAGTTCAACAAAGTGACAAAAAAAAAACAAAAAACAAGAAACGCAAAAACAAGAATAACGAATTTTCTAAAAACAAGTTCGACAAAGCGACGAAAAAGAAAACAAAAAATAGAAAACGCAAAAACGAAAATGACGAATTCTTTAAACAAGACAACATTAAAAAAGAAATAAAAAAGTCTAAAACAAAAAAAAAGCGCAAAAGCGATGTCAAAAGAATTAAAACGAAGAACAAGAGCAAAGATAAAAAAATCAAAACAATTAAAACAATTAAAAATTTGAAATTAATGTTAAAACTAAAATTAAACATCGAGATTTTCTTGAAAGAAGCTAAAGCTTTTAGATTATTATTGATCACGCTTTTACTATAAACGAATTAAATAATAACAATGCTCATAGAAGCTTTTGTCATTGCTAGAAAAAATCAATTGCGCATGCAATCTTTGATTAAGATTGTTTTAATATTTAATTTAATCAAAGCGAACAAGAAGAACGTCTTTAAGTCATTTAATGCGATTAAGAAATTCGTAGATAAAATTATTATGAAGATCGTAAAACGATATTTATCGTTCGCTTTTCTTAATTTAAAGCGTCTCGAAAATTTCATTTTAATTAAGAACGCTTTGTCGCATGTGAAATCTTACGCATATAAGAAAAATCTTAAGAAATTCTTGAAGAAAAAATCACATTTGCTTAAGGAACACATTTAAAGCTTATATTCTTATTAAGAAATTTCTTAATTTAGCATTATCAAAGGCGTATTACTAGCGAAAATTTCGTCTTTAGTTGTCTATTTTGTCGCGAAGACGAAATTTCTTTTTAAACTTATTTTATTTATCAAGAATTCTTTTTTTCTTAATCGACAATTTTTCAACATTATTAAAGGCGTATCATTAGCGAATTTTTTGCCCCTAATTGTTTGTTTTCTCACTATTACATTAATAATTTTTCTTATACTTCGATCGTTTTTCTAGATAGATTCTTTTCGTTAATTTATCTTTTTGACAACAAAAATTCTTGTTGTCTACAAATTATACGCACGTTTGCGCTCTTACAATTGGAAACGATGTAACGTATCACTACGAAATTTCGATTTTTGCTTTGATTGCTACATAGCACTATTGATCGCTTGTTGTTGTCGTATTACTAGTTTCTTCTCTCGAGTCATAACTTAGTTTTTGCTTTGATCAATAACGTATCACTACGAGATTTTGGTTTTTGCTTTGATTATTACACATCACTACGAAATAGAGTGATCGTTAAAGATTAAAAAAGATTGTCATCAAGAATCGTGACTTATAGAAAAAGCGTAAGACAATTTTTACGATTTTTTGCAAGTTTTTCTTAGTAAAGGTCTTTTTTATCTTAGGTCTTTTCTATCTTAAGCAAGAATTCTAATTAAAACTAGTCTCTTGTATGTAAAGAGAAGATTTCTCTTCTAAATAAAGAATTAATTCTTTCCATCACATTGTGTTCTTCATTATAGTGCGTTTTTCGCATCAATTTAATATAATTGCTACGACTTCACAATTAGAAAAACAAAGCTTATCTCTTTTCTCTTTATTGTCTTATCAATTTGATAATTTTTGTTAGATTAACAACTCTTGTCAATCTAACGAAACTAATCAATCTAACGACAATAGCGAAGATAAACTATCTAGTATTTTCGATCTTACAATTGATGCTTAGCGCGATTTGTTTCGCTTCACGTTTACTATCGATGTCTTTTCGTTATTTTCTTCGTTATGCATTAGATCGAAGATCAAGTTCATTATTTTATTTCACACAATACGTTTAATTATTGAGCGATAAACTAACAAAGATTGTGCTAGTTTGCTTGAAATCGTTCGTAAATGTTGCAATTCTCATTAGTATAACAAGCAACAAATGTCTACGTTATATAATTCTTAATAACATAAATTTTATTAAGAACAACTTTATAAAAGTAAATATAATGCAAAGCTTTACAAATTGTATTTCAAATCTTATCTTATTAACTTAATTTCTTTTTAAACGTTTTCAAGTTCTTAAACGATAAAATTTTAAAATAAAATTTGATAGCTTCGTTATATGTAATTAGCACAATATTCGCTATTTATATTATGTATAACGTTTTAGAATCGATTATCTTTAAGAGAGCATAATATTTAATAACGTTAAAAAAAATATCAAATTTAAGATGTTTCGCGAACTCGTTTATTTATTAATTTACAAACGTCGACATTACGACAATAAAAATAGTCTTAAAGTTAATTTTAGCGCTAAGTCGATTAATTATTATAATTGCGATAATTATCACAATCTTGCTTAATCTTATTTGATTAATTATTATTTTTTTAGTAAGTTTGTCTAGTTTAGTTTCGAGCTTATGCATTATTGCTATATTTATAAGTTAATAATTATATAGATGCGACGTTAGATCTTTTATCTCTTAAGTTTTATTATTATTTCGACGAACAATTCTAAAGTCTAAAATCTTGCTTACTTTAATAATATCGACTCTATCTTGTCTCGCAACAACAATATCGTATTTATTCTTTTATAAAATAAGAAAACAATGCGTTCGAATAACGTATGTAATACTTAATGCAATTAATTTTGCTACAACAATTGCTTTCGATAGACGATCTACTAAGCAAACTAGCAACTAAAGTCGATTTAATGCTTTATTATTTAAAGCTTAACTTTATTAACGTCTTAATCGCTACACTAGATTTCGAAGAACAAAACATGAAAAAACTCTATTAATCGCTAATAAAACAACTAACGTCGAACGAAAATAACTTGAAACGCTTTATAACGATTAATCAAATGCAATATTAATTGTACTTGAACGAGAATATAGCAATCTTATCATTATTATCTTCGTTGTTATTGTTCTTACTTAATAAGTTTTTAACGCAAAGCGCGCGTTTGTAATTTAACTATATCAAGAAATAAAATAAAAAGAGAAGAACAACAAGTTAGCTGTTATTAAATAATCTCATAAACGAAACTTTAGTAAACTCATTAATTTAAGAGAAAGAAAGCAAAATAAAGAGAGAAGAAAATCTAACATGATTCGACTTAATCTAACATAGTTCAACGATCTCTATCTATTAATAAGTGAATGTAAGTTAGAATAATCGAATTCTTTAAAGACTTTATTAATTCTTAATCTTCTAAACGTTTTTATCTATTATTAAGATTAAAGTTTTACGTAAACGCGCAATCATAACGAGATCTAAACAAAACTCAAGAGAATAAAAGTGTAATATTTTAACATAGTTTAACGACGTTCAAACACAATTTATTAATTTCTTTTTTCTTTTAAAGACTTTATCGAAGTTACGATCTTCTAGACGTTTTCTTCTATCACATTTTCTTAACTTATTTTATTCTTTCTCTTAAATTTCTTGCTTTCTTCTCGTTAAAGTTACAATTGACATCAAATATACTAAATATATTGTTAAATTCGTTTTTAAGAAATAAGTCAAGATGAACAAAGCGATAAAAGTCTAGAACATTATCGTTAACTACTTTTTCGTTCTCTATTAACACAATTAGAATCTCGCGTAAACACGCGATCGTAACAAAGAAATAACTCGCAAGAATAAGTATATAATATTCTAACACAATCTAACGACGTTCGAACATAATCTATCGACCTCTTTCTTCTTTTAAAGATTTCGTCGAAGTTACGATTTTCTAGACGTTCTCTTCTATTACATTTTTCTAACTTATCTTATTCTTTTTTTTAGATTTCTTGCTTTCTTCTTGTTAAAGCTACAATCGACATCAAATATGCTAAATATATCGTCGAATTCGTCTTTAAAAAATAAGTTAAGATAAACAAAGCGATAAAAATTTAAAGCATTATTGTTAATTATCTTTTTGTTTTCTATTAATACAATTAGAATCTCGCGTAAATGCGCGATCGTAACAAAGAAATAACTCGCGAGAATAAAAATATAACATTTTAACTTAATTTAATCGCGTTTTAACATTGTCTTACAATTTATCTTTTCTTTTAAAAACGTTATTAAAGTTACGATTTTTTAGACGTTCTCTTCTATTACATTTTTTTAACTCACGCTTTTCTTTTTTTCTTTTAAATTTTTCGTCTTCTTTTTATTAAAATTATAGTCGATATTGAATACGTTAAGTACATCGTTAAATGCAAATTTAAGAAATAAATTACAATAAAGAAAGCGATAAAAGCTAAAATCTTATTGTTAAATATTGTTTTGTTCTCTATTATTAAAATCGAAATCCTACATAAGCGCACAATTGTAACGAAGAATAAAATTGTAATTCGTAATTTATTTACATGCATAAAGAGATGCTATACAACATATCAAATGCATAAAGAAAGTTAAAGTAAATCTATAAATTATATATATAAAATATAAGTAAATACGTGAGAATTATAAGCAAAAGAATGTAAGCGAAAAGTATTATAAGATAATTGATTTGCAAAAACTATAAAATTATTAAAGTAACTATAATTTAACGTTTGTTCAATAAAGAGACAATTTTTATTAAACAATTTTTGTCTTTCGAATTTAATACGTTTATTTTATCGACTTGTTAATTGTTTCGTAAGCAAAGAATTAATAAGAGCAAAATCAAATATATAGTCTTTGCGATTAAAATAACATCGTTAATCAAGTTAATCTCGTCTAGCTTCGACTTATCTTAGATTTGAAAAAAACTTTATTTTTAATAATTTATCGTCTTTTGATACGATTAAAGCAACACATTTTATTATTAAGCTTAAATATCTTAGCGATTCTTTTTACAATTATTAAAAGTTTCTTTGCAAACAAATACAAAAACAATTAAAGAAGATATGTACGAACGCAAATATTTATTCTATTTGTAGAAAATTATATTTCTTGTTCGCATGCAACAATACTAGACTAATCGCTAGATTGAATTTCGATATTAACATTCTAGTTTAACCTAGATACTTAATATCAATCTCTTGACTTAGCTCGAAATTGACCTCGAGTCAACGATTTTTTGATTCGACTTAATCGACTCGCCAAGCAATCGAAAATGACGTTAAAATGTCAAGATTTTCTATTTTTAAAAAAATTCGCATTATTTAAATTACTAAAAATAGTTTAAAAATAATAACGCACAAATAACGTACAAATGCATTATCTAAATGCATTATTATATAATATTATAAACAAATTAATTAAATTAATCAATTTGATTAAGTTGATTAATGCATTTTTTTAAAAATAATTTAAATTTTTCGAGTCTTGGCGAGTCGAGCCAAGTTATACGCTAAGTATTTCATATCTATTCTTTGACTTGATTCAAATACTTGGGCCAAGATTTCTAACTTGAATTAGGTCTTGGCGAGTCGAGAACTTGGCTCGAACTCGATGACCTAGTTCGACGCGATCAATCTAAACAATACTTAAGAGTATATTCTATACTATTAAGCAAACGACTTCGTCGAAGACTTTTAAAAAAAGCACTAAGTAGATTGATCGCCAGGCTAGGTTTCGATATCAACATTCTGGTCCAACCTAAATACTTAATATCAATCTCTTGACTTAGCTCGAAATTGACCTCGAGTCAACGATTTTTTGATTCGACTTAATCGACTCGCCAAGCAATCGAAAATGACGTTAAAATGCCAAGATTTTCTATTTTTAAAAAAATTCGCATTATTTGAATTACTAAAAATAGTTTAAAAATAATAACGCACAAATAACGTACAAATGCATTATCTAAATGCATTACTATATAATATTATAAACAAATTAATTAAATTAATCAATTTAATTAAGTTAATTAATGCACTTTTTTAAAAATAATTTAAATTTTTCGAGTCTTGGCGAGTTGAATCGAGTTATACGCTAAGTACTTCATATCTATTCTTTGATTCGACTTAAATACTTGGATTAAGATTTCTAACCTAAATCGAGTCTTGGCGAGCCAAGAACTTGACTCGAACTTGATAACTCAACTCGACGCGATCAATCTAGCACTAAGTTAAATTAACTCAAACGACGACAACACGAATCTAGAATCTTCTATAAAAGTAAGACAAACGACAACAAATTAACTCGAAATAACAAAATTAATCGATTGATCTTATATGTTCTTAAGAAATATAAAAAACAATTATTTAAAGCTTACGATTCAAATGCTTTCAACTCTTTAAATCAAATAAAAGATGAACGATGTTACATCTTTAATGCGACTTTGTAACACAATAGTTTTATTATCGAAGCGCAACTTTTGTCAATCGCAAGAAAATCTTAAACTCGTTATTAAGAAAAATAATAACGATAACGATTTTAAAGAATTAAAGAAAAATAATATTCGAATAAACAAGAAAAAGACTAAGATTGAAAGTTCGAAAAAGCGACTAAAAACGAAGTTTACAACAACAAGAACAACTATACAAATCGATATTTACAAAAAGATAATTAAGTATTTAGCGAGACGTTTGATTGTTAATATATTTAAATTGTTGCAATCTTCTTTTAACTTAACGAACAAAAAGATATATTAATTGTTTAATAATTATATTAATTATGTTATAACTCATTAATTGTTGCAATCTAAATGCACAACTAACGATATAAATAGATTCTTTAACAATGTCGATCTTAAATTATTGCATAATCTCTTAAGCTTCAAAAACTCAAACAAATAACGAAACAATTTGCATTATATTTTCTATAAAGATCGCAACAACGTCTAGACACATACTTAATTCAAATTAAGTAAAACGATTCGCACGTCGCAAAATCGATTTTATATAATTTAGCATCAAGAGATAACAAAGACAATCGAATTTCTTATTAATTATTCGACGTTCGCAAACAATCTAGTATACTAGTTAATTTGTCAATAAAATATAGTAAAAAAGATTCAAATATATAATAAGTTTTACACAAGAAACTAATAATGAAAAACTTAATCAAGTCTTTCAAATAAAGCAATCGTAATATCTATTATGCTATTTATTAACAAAATTATGTTAACTAAAATGTACGACAACAAATAAACATACTTGATGTACATAACAATCAAGAATCTTGACAACAAGACAAAAAAAATCAAACTCGCTCAAGCTTTGTTCAACTAGATTTTCTTTCAATCATTAAATCAAAGAATACAAATATTAAGATCAATATATATTATTAAGCGATAGAAATAAATTTTAAGCGTAAAAGCAAAAAAAAGTTTACAAAATATTTATTCTAATCGATTATTTGCAATTGTCAAGACTGTTGTTATTAAAGAAATATTTATTTTTTGCGCTAAGAAATACATTCGACATAATTATTTTATATTGATTAACATAAATGTCAATTATAAAGAATAAATTCTAATTATTAACGTTAAAAGCAATTAACATTGCAATATATGCACAATCTTATTTATCTAGCGCGAAAATATATGTATTAATTGATTTAGTCGCACTTATGAAAGCACTTAGACGCAAATTCTTTATTAGATTGAAAATAACGTCTTGAATAAACATTTAAATTAAATGCATTTAATAAAAAACTTTACTTAAAAACATTAATTTGTAAACATTTACGATGCAATAACAATAGATATTTTGCATCAACTTTACAATAACAACATCATAAATTATTTATTTAAGTAAATTCGCAAACTTATCAATTATTATGTTTTATAATTTAAGAGAAATTAGAATAACTTTATTTTTTTAAAGAAAAGTGCAACAAATTAGCTTGAGCGACGCTTTTAACTCGTAACGACGTACGTAAAACTTAAATACTTTAATTATTTTAATAAAATTAAGCAATAAATAAGCAATAAGCAAAAGTCGATTTTGCGTCAATTAATTCTTATAATAGTCTCGCTATTTACTTCAATTTTATCGCATGCGATGCTATGCGTTCGAACGTTTCTAGACTTTGTTATACTAAAATGTTATTAAACTTACGACGATAAAACATTGCGCTATATAAATTATGTCTTGTATCGTATTAATAAATTAAATTTTTTTTTTACAAATTTCAAAAAGAAAAGAGAGATTCAATAGATTATTTCAATTTTCTCAAATATTATATACTAAATTATTAAGTCTCGCACATAAAGAAATATAAAACTTTAATTAAATACAACAATTTAATAAAAGAGACAATGCACAAAGAAATTAAGTCGCAATATAATCGAATTAATAAGCATTTAAACTATTAAAAACAAATCTTGTATTATAATATTCGAAAGATCAAGATGCAAGCAATAAACGATCTATTATTATATAATAATTCGAGAGCGCTCAATTAAATTGACACAACGCTTAATTAAAATAACATCACGATCGATTAAATTAATATAAACGAAAAAATTAAAATTACAAGAGCTTCACAATTATAAGAGTTAAAGTTGTCTTGTTAAGCGATCGATTTAAATATAAAGAACAAACTCAAGATAATTAATATAAAATTTAAGTACTAAAGACGCGTTGCTAATATTATTAAATATCTTTAAATTCTTAATTTTATTGAAGCTCTTAATTCGTTTATTTGTTATTAATAAGTTGTAAGAGATCGAACACAAAAGAAAAGAAAAACAACTTTTAAAAGCGAGAACATCTTTTTCTATTACAAGAAAAATAATTTCTCGTAAGTAAATAATTGTTTTGTTTGCATTTATCTCTTTATTACTTGCTAGAAAGATGTTGTTAAAACGACAAATATCAATAAACAAACTCGCGAAATAGTTCGTTGCTCTTATGTCTAAAGCGACAAGAACGACTCGACTCAATAAGACTAAGTATAAGCTTAGAACTACATGTTTAACGCAAAAAAACAAATAAATAACAAAAGAACAAAAGAACAAAAGAACAAAACGTAAGATCTTAAGTTGTATTGAAGAAATATTAATAAAACAATTATTAATTGTAATAACGATTCAAGATTCTAATAATAAGCGATACGATCGTAAAGAGAAAGCAATATGTTATTAAGAAACTCTAATAGATGCTTTGCAATAACGTAATAATAACTTTTTTTATAGCATTTATAAAATGATTGAAACAAATCGTTTTAGTCAAGAATGTTAATCAAATTAACAAAATCTAAACTCGCGTTAATTTTGAACGTTTTTAATTATTAAACGCAATGCTTATGACGTTTTAACAAACGAAACAAACAAGAGTTTCTATATTAATAATTTTTGCGATTAAAAAATATACAATTTGCTATACGACAACAACTAAGAAAATCTTAACATCAAACAAGCTAACAAAATAACAAAAAATATAACGATAAAGATTGCAAAGCGAAAACAAAATGTTATTGCAACAATTAAAATCGTAACGACAAGAATTGCGAAACAAAAACAAAAGACTCAAAGAGTTGTCAAAAATATAACGACAAAAATCGCAAAATAAAATAAAATAATAATTAAAGAGAATGCGAATCAAAGTAACGCAATTGCTAAATCAACGAATAAGTTTAAAAGCGTCAAATAAACGATAAGACGAAACAATGTATATAAATTTAATTACAATAGATTGTACGTTATTGCTTCGATTGCGCTTTGCGACGCTAATTAAAACAAGTAAAGCAATATTATTATTCAAGACTTCGAATGTAGATTATGCGAGAATTAAATGTCTAGACAAATAATGCGATGTTAATTTGAACAATTAATTAAACTTGTTAAGTAATTAGATTAACGAACAAAATAATGCTCGCTAAAATAATAATAACAATTATTGAATTTAATATTATGTCTAAATTATAATATGAGTTCGCAAGAAACAATGTAATTTTCTATTTGTTTCTAATAAATAGTTCTAGTGTCTAATGTACTTAATTATATAGTTTCGATAATTGTTTAAATCTATGTTCACAAATCTACAAGATCTAAAGAATTTGGAAAATATCTTGACACGCTTAGCTCGATCTGCTTGTCGAAATGCGACTGTTGTCTCAATAATATTACGAAAAAATATTTGATATATAATTTCTTAGACTTCAAAGAAATTCTAATTTGAGAAAACAAAGCAAAGATAATCTTAAGATACGTCAAATGCTCGACAATATTGCGCGAAAAGATCTAGTATAATTATTAAGTCAAATTCAACACTTTTTTCTTAACTTGATTTATTCTCTTGAATTTCGTAGAGTTGAATTAGAATCAAGACGCGAATCTAATTCTAGAATCGAGTTTTGTCGAATCAATGTCAAGAATTCAAGCTAACTTCGTCGCGTTTAAACTAGTCGTCGAGTTAAATTATGATATCACCTCTCTAGTTTGACCTGGCGCCAAGATTGGGTCGCAACGATTTTTTGAAATCGAATCGCTCAAAGTAGTTTAGCGCGCTTCGCGCTAAACTACTTATTGTAATCGACTAAACTACTTTGAGCGATTCGATTCCAAAAAATTCTTTTAACACAAGTCTTGGCATTTGCACGTGACATTTCCGGGTTAGCGCGACTAGTCTAGTCGCGTTAGCATTCGCTTATCTTATCTTATTTTATCTATACGTTAATTCGATTAAACTAGCGCAGAATTCACGCTAATCGCATATAATTAGCGCGTTACGTGACGTCACGTAATCGAGTAAGTTAAATTAAACCCTCGACGCGCATTCTTCGCTCGTCTTATCTTGTTAAACTAGGAAATTTGCCTAACTTTAGAATTAGAATTGAGCGAGTTAATTCAATCGAATTGAAATTCGACCCAACAATTACGCTAAAAAGATTACAATGTTGTCGATATAACATTTGCAAAACTTACAATAAAATCTAAGAAATTTATTTATTTTATTCTAAATATACGATATTAATTCTTTAAAGTTTATAAGAATTACGTTCGATCGTTCTTTTTTTTTATAAAAATAATCGTAAAACAATCTCGATGCTTCTTCTTAACTAGAAATTAATAAAATTAATTGTTGTCGTTTACGATAATAATATAAGATCAATCTTGTAATTTAATTATTACATCTTCTTGTAATAACAAAGAATACAAATTTGTAACGCTAATAGCGTTTAAATTTCGAATATCAATTATTACTTTATCTTTTCAAATAAATCTTTTGTCTAAATTAATATATACGATTTTTTACATTACAAAAATAAAAAATTTGAAAAATGTAAAATTTCGAATTATTTTAGTTTGTCTTGTGCATGTATCTTGTTAAACTTCTTATTAATTAAAATCTTTAACTTCTAATTTAATAAATACGTTTTGTGCGTTAATTTCGCGTTAATTGTAATTTGTCAATTAGTTACTATAGAAAGCTTTATATGCTCTTAAGAAGAAAGATCTATTGTATCGTCGATATTCTCTTAAATTCTTAAATAACGATTAATTATTTTAACATATTTTGCAATTTCGTCGAATAACTTATAGATAATAATGTTGTTTTTCAACTAAATTTTTATTTTCTTTGAAATAATCTTTCGAAAGAAACGTATTTTAGCAAAGTTTAACTTTAATAAAATTGAATAATCTTCGAAGAAAGAAATTGTCGCAAGAGAATAATTCTTTTTTTTATAATATAATATTTTTTATTTTCGTATTTTACAATACATTTAATACGATAACAATTATCGAATTTTTGCAAGATTTCTTTATTATTGCGAAAGTTAATAAATTAAAAGTTTGCGTTTACGAAATAAGTATACGTTTCTAATATTGTAAGCTCAAAAAATATTACGTTTAAAAAATTTACTCTTTTTTTTTAAAGTTACAACAATCTTTGTTGTTAATCTCGCGAAAATTGTCTTCTTCTTTGTCGTGTGAACAATTCGACAAATTCGAACGTTATTTTGAATCTTTATTTCGCAAAATATTGAAATTCTCTTACAAGATTTAAATCTTAGTTTTCGACTTAATATATTTATAATTACTTGTTTCGATTCTAAAATATTTATACTTATAAGAAATTTCGTCTTAAGATTATTTATTAAGTAAACTTTGTAACGAATGTAAGCAATCACTTTGTTATTAACTTTATTCTTGTTCTTCAAATAGACGTTTACAAAGAATTACTAACGTAATCAACGAGTTAAGTTTCAATTTAAACGAATTGACTTGTTTAATTTTAATTCTAGGGCCAAGCAAAAGTTCTAGCTTAATTGGGTAAATCGAACGCATAAGACGCGTCAAGCGTTTAATTCAACTTATTCGATTAGGTGACGTTACGTGACGCGCTAACTCGATTAAGCTAGCGTAAGATCTACGCTAATCGCATATAATTAGCGTAAATCCCTGCGCTAATTTAATCAAGTTAGTGCGTAGATAAGATAAGATAAGATAAGATAAGATAAGATAAGATAAGATAAGCGAATGCTAACGCTACGAAGTTAGCTTGAATTCTTGACATTGACTCGACGAAATTCAATCCTAGAATTGGGTTCGCATCTTGATCTTGACCTAATTCTACAAGACTTAAGAGAATAAGTCGAATTAAGAAAAAAGTGTTTAATTCGACCTAGCGATTACACTAAGAATTACTCGTCTAAAATATATTTTGTCGCGTCGATGTCTCTTAATAAAACTAAAAAAACATTTTTTAATCTTTATGTTAAATATCTTCGTCTTAATAAAAGCGTAATTTATTATAAATATATCGCAATCAAAATTTACACAAAAGAGACTAAATAAATCGCTAACGTTATATTTGATTATTGCTATAACGTAATGTTACGCTCTAAATATTATTTCGTCTTCTTTGAAAGATGTTGTCAAGAAAGTTATTATCTTTCGTTCAATTATATTCGAAAAAGCTAATTTCGAAGACAAATATTATCGAAAATTCTTAGCAATAAACTCTAAGAACTTTTGTTAATTCTTTCTTTTGCATAATCGCACATAAGCATAAAGCTTGTTTCTAAATTCGAAAGTATTTTAACATTGTTAACAAATAGATTTTTCGATAATGTTCTTTTATAAAAAGATATAATATGTTACGTCAATAAAAAAACTATTAACATTCTTGTTATTTTTTTTGTTATTATTTTTTTTTCTATCGAAAATCTTTTTACGAGAATTAATTTTCCAATTTCAAGAATGCGTTGTTTCGATATTTGTTAACGCATAATCGTAATATATCTTTGCATCTTTTTTATTTTTTTGATTTTAATCTTCGTTATAATTATCGAAGTAAAACTAAATCTACTAATATGTTATTTGCAAATCTAAGATTTAAAAAGAGAAATTTGCACTATTTGTTTCGTAAAAATACGAGAATCTCTCGCATTCTCTTTTTATAATAAAAATTCTATCTTGATTGTAAAATTTATTTCGATAGAAATTAACATTATTAACAATAATTATTAGCGATTGTTTTGTCGAAAATAAGACGATTTTTTAATTTTAAATATTTTGAGCGTTTAATTAACTCGAGTAAGTCTAAGTTAAATTCGATTTAAATATATTTGCGTTTTGCTAATTTGTATAAGTTTTTGTTCTATTATTGACGTAAAAAAAATTCGAGTCTTTTTCTTAATAAAAAAAATTCTATTGCAAAGAAGAAAAGCTCAATTAATAAAATAAGAAATTTTGCTAATACGAAGAAAAGTAAGATCGCTAATAATTTGAACAAAAGTTATCTCGATTTTGTTCGAAATAACAATTAAAGAAAAAACACTTTATAAAAGTTCTTTTATTTGTTTGTGTTTGCAAACAATTACGACGAGATTTTTTATTAACTTTAGATTTGTTTTTCAATTTCTTAAAAAATCGACTTTTTTTCTTATTTTGTTTTTTATTCTTTTTTTAAAATAAAGCGATATATTATTACATTTTCTTTTAATTTGTTATCAATTCGTCGAATTTTCGAATTAAAATATTCGCTATAAGCGACAATATAATTACTTGAAACTCTAACGACAAGTAATTTTAAATTTAGATCGTCTTAATTAGATCTTTACTTAAATTAATTTATGTAACGTATAACTTTACATTTTGCATATACATATACGACTTTTTTTCGTTTTGCAAATTCTATACAAAAAAGATTTCTTAATTTAGCTTATTTTAAATTATTAATATAAAGATTTTAAATCATTTCTTTAAACGACGAAGAATACAATTTAATTTATTAAATAAAGCAATTATTACATCTTTCTTATTTTAAATAAAGTTATTAAATTATTAATACAATGCGTTTCTTCAAAAGCATATAAACATATAATTTTTAATTTTCTCTTTCTTAACGATAGTAACATAGTCGTTAACTCTACAATAAAAAACATATATCTCTTAATAAACAATTTTCTTTTTAATAATAATAATGTTGCTCTTGTTATAGAATTTCTTAAGATCTAAATAAAAATAATTTAAATCGAAGATTCGAAATATAACGTTATTTTCTAAGATATTATTATTGATTAATTCGATTAATTTCGAAGAATTCTATTGTTCTAAAGAGTTTTGTTAATTAGTAGAATCTATTAAGTTTGAAAGAACAATAGACAAAAACAATCTATTTAATTGAGCAATATAATTTGCTAATGTTTTAATTATTGTCTAATTAATTAGCTTTTGCATTGCGAAATTGTTTATTAAATCTTCGATTTCTATTATAACTAACGTTATTGCTCGTAATATATTTATTCGAATAAATAAAATACTTTTTTCTTAATTGTTTTTAAATGTCTTACTCGTTTCTCGTCTTTTCTTCTTAGAGACGTCGATAATATAAATTTCGAAAAAACTTAATTCAAAAGACGTTTAAATAACGAAAAATATAAATTTGTTTCAAAAATCGAAAAAAGTCTTCTAAACAAATAAAATAAGAGAAATTGATAAAATTAACACAAAAAAATTGAACAAACGTCGATTTCTTTTTAATATCGAAGTATTGTCGACTTTTTAAAATTGTATAACGATATATAAAACTAAAGACATCGAGCTTTGCAAAATGCTTTCTTTTTTAATTAAATTTTTTGACTTTTTTGTTTGCGAAAAGAAAAAGAAGTCGACGTAAATTAATGTTTATCAATACGCTTCTATATTTGTTACGAAAGTCTTTATAACTCTTGTAAAAATCGATCGATTTACAATTTAATCTAATAAATAGTAGAACGACTTAATAGATCTTGAACGCTTATTATTTCTAATCGTTGTATAGATAGTCGCTAACTTGAAAGTATTGTTTAGTATACTTTGCAAGATAGACAAAAACTTCTTAAATTGTTTCGACAATAATTCGCTAATATTTATTAGAAAATTGTTTAGTTTTTACGCAAATTCGATAATCTTATTTAGTAATTTTGACGACGACGTTAGAATTGCTAACAAGAGAAGTTGTAATATTTGTCTATAAAGCAAACTTCTATCAATACGAAATACTAATAAAATATTCTCTTTTTAATAGACAATTTTTGCAATAAAAAAGCAAACTTTACGATATAATAAAGCAAACTTCTAAGAAGTAGAAATAATAATAAGATAATTTCTTTTTAATAAGATAATTCTTCTTTGATTGCAATTAATATAGAAATTAATTACTAAATAACTTGTTAAAGTTATTAAATAATGCGATTCTCGCATTGCAAGAAGAACACTAATAATAAAAAGAATTGAATTGCTAGCTAGAAGAAGAAAAGTTCTTCGAATCTAAATACGAACTTAATTGTTAAGAAATATTCTATCAAACAAAACAAGAAAAGAAATACTCTATTAAGCAAAGAAAGTACGATTATTGTAATAGCAAGTTACTTTGTTCTTCGCAATCTTTGTCTTAATTATTGTTGCAAAAGAGAATTTTTTAAAATAAGAAAAATCTTTTAAATACAATAAAAGTATATTTAATTCGATTCTATTATATAAGAACAAAATATATATTAGTATCTTTTGTTTCTCAAATTGCAAACAAAAATACTTTTTAATATGCAAAGTTATATTAAATAATTAATCTAAATTGTTTTTAAGTTTTAAGACTAGTCTTTAATTAAATTTCTAATCTTTTTAGATAATTATTGTCTTTAATTCTAGTTTATAGCATAAAATTTTATTGTTTTTAATATATAATTTTGTTCTATCTTGTATACAAATTTAAATTAATATATAGAATTAATTGTTAATATTACAAACAACAATTACTTTATTATCTTATTCAAAGAAAATATTGTTGTCGAAAATAACAATATAGACTAACGTGTAATTCTTTAGAACAAGTAATTTATTCTTTTTTTTCTCTCTTTTTTGTCTCGCTTCTTGTATAGTCTTAAATCTCTTATTTGCAAAATAACATTTGCAATAATTGATAATTTTGCTAGCAATTATTCGATCTTTTTTATTTAAAGAGATCTTTGCTATAGTTGTTGTATTAATAGATATTTTATTGTTTATATTTTTATTATTATCGAATCTATTAATACTTGCAATATCAAAATTTGCGCTAAAATCAAAAGATATTTAATGAATATCGACGTTAAAAGAAAGAGCTTTACTCGCGAACTTCTTCGCGAGCATAGAGAAACTTGTTGTTGATTGTTTCTTAACTTTGAGCTTCAATTTAATAACTTTAGATAGATTGATTGCGTCGAATCGATTTATTAAGTTCGAATCAAGTACTCGATTCGAATCTTGACAATTCGTATTAACTTCACTCGAAAGTCTTAACAATTCGATTTCTAAGATTAAATTAATAATTCGAGTCAATTTCTATATTTGAAATCGAAATTCGACTCGAAAATATCGACTCGAATTGTCAAGACTATTATTTTTAGTAACAATTAATTAATAATTTGATAAAAACAGTTAATCTATTTAAATTAATTAATAAGTATATTAGAAATTTCTCTTTATAGATGTATTACTATTGTGTGTTATCTAGTAATTAATAAAAAATCTAAATTAAAACTTAATTTATATTATTTTTAGTATTCTTAATATTCTTGACGATATTCTTGACATTCTTGACAATTCGATTCGATTCCTAATATTGAAATCAAGAATCGAATTGAATCAATTTCAAAATAATAGAAATCGAATTAAGTTTTGGGTCGATTCCTAATATTGAAATCGTTGGATCGGGTCGGTTCCTAAAATTGGAACCGAAACTCAATCTAACGATCAGTTTAACTTTAGGCTTTGCAAACAACGAGAAGTTATTAAAGACAACAACAACAATCTTCTTGAAGAACTTCTTTGTCTTGATAGGCTTGCTTATAGCGACGACAACGAGAGAAGTCAAAGAGATTATTGACGACGAGGCGAAGATAAAGAAGAACGTCAACTATATAGATATACTAAAGGCTTTACGATTGCATGCTAATTGAATGGATAAAAGAGGTTTTAATTCAATTGCGCGAAAAACCACGATTTGTGTGATGACTCTATTAAAACCTTGGCACCTTCCCGGCTGCGGCATAGAAACCTGCTTGGCACGATAGTGTCTCGTTCTTCGTTTCCCTGGGGATTTGCAAGTGACTGGGATCGGAGTAAGTCAGATACGCAACAGTTCGGAAGTATGTCACTCGGTCGATGCTCTCTAAACACTATTACTCCGGCTCGCTCTCAGGTAGTGATGAGCCAAATACACGCTTCGGAGCACTATCCGGAGCTGACATCTATTTCCATCGTTTGCTAAAGTATTTCTCTCTCAGTTCCTTGGCTCCTATGGTTGTCGCAGAGGACATGTCTCGCAATTTCTTTTCCCTATGTCTTCGTTATCGTTTATCGGTGTTCCAACTTTTATGGGTGCTTTATTTTGCAACAAGCGCTTCGGTGCAGACAGCACGGGGTAGCCACTGTATGGAGATAACGACGCCATTTAAGTTCCAACGAGACAATAGTGATATTGCGCTTACCAATCGGTACGAGTTCAAAGTTCTGTATGAGTTGGCAGACAATGGATCTCGGCAAGCAACTCATACAACCTGTCTGCGCGAATCTGTGTCCCGAATCCGCAGTGTAGCTCGTTTACCCAGTCGGAGTATCCAGCTTCCCCTACCGAGACCGCATCCCCCGCCTGACTAGCTCCCGTTGACCTTGTTATTTTCCAGGCTCAGCTCAGCATCATCATCCACGTCTTGATCTTCGCGGTTGGGCTTAGAAGTTCCGTACGGAACGAACCAGGCTCGATCAAGCCAGTGCCTGATACCCAACCCAGCAGTTTCAGACTCCAAACCCTCGGCGGCCCACCGCATGGTGGCTTTAGGTAACTCGTCGAGATCGCAGCCTGCCACGGGATATCAAGTTGCCATGCTTGCCGACAGTGGCTAAGGCGCCGGAGCTATATCTGCGAAGAGTGCGGGAGAACGGCATGGTGGACAGATGTTCAGCGGGCCGATAGCATTCGCTTGGAATTGCTCCAAAGTCTGTCTTGTTGGGGCTATAAAGAATCCTGCATCGGGCAACAATTGAACGTGTCTGGGCTTTCTGCTGATAGCATCAGCAGCATCAGCGAAACGAAGGGAGGACCATCTGCATCCCTCGAGCATGCCGGTCTGCACGTATGCGGCAGTGTTTACTACGGTGTTGATGGATCCGTAGACCTTCGCGGCTTCGGCGATAGAGGCTTCGATAATGGCGCGTTGTGGTTCAGGTAGAGCAGTGGGCGGCGGTCTTCGCTTTGAGCGGCTCGAGGCGCGCTTGAGGTGGTGGGAGGTCGCGGTGGCCTAAGTAGAGAGTGTTTTAATCATTGGTACTCACTTTCTATTATTGATGCCAGAGCTGGGCCTGGTGAAGGGTCGATAGCTTTGATGACAAAAGACCGGCCTGATTGAGGATTGTGCTGTGTGGATTAGATTGGGCATGTGTTGAACGAGGTGGGAAAGTATTTGATGGGAAGACTATTGACGGGATTTTCTTGGATTTGTATCTAGCTCATACGATCTATAGAACTCTCTCCCGAATATTAGATCCGCTCTTTTTCGCCCAAGCTCGTAACCTGCTAGTGTACTTTTATCATACAAGCAGTACCGCACTCACAATCTGATTAAGGAGTCCGAATCCGCATACTGTCTGCCGTCCAATCCACAACACCAGCTCACAGAAATTGCCACTTACTGCTGTCCACATAAAATGGGCCAGATTCGAGCCGAACAGTAAGTGGCAATTCCCGTGGTCCTTAATTGTAAGATGGGCTCGACCCCTCATTGCTCATTGCTACAGCCATTGCCATTGTCCACATCCATCGGCTCATGGCTCCCTGCGCTGCAGTGCTCCTCCTCCTGAGCACCCTTGGCCAATGTGTCTTCCTCCTCGTCTTCCAGATAGAGCTCTTCAAGCCACCGCTGGAAGCGATTGACCTGTAGATCTCGCGTTTTCCATTGCAGATTCCTGCGCTCCACCCTCGCAGCTGCCCCACAATGCTGCGTGATGACCTCTGTCATCCATGGCTGGACATGCGTCATCTCATGCTCAGCGCACCGTTGCCCGATATCTGAATCCTCCACGATCTCCCGGAAGGCCTCGGACATTGCGAGTTGGATCCGCGCGTTGACTTTGTGCCAGATTCGGGAATGCAAAGCTGCGCGGTCCATGTCTTGCATGCCATTGGCAAGCATGGACACGAGGGGCGCCAGCTTAGTCATGGTTGCTTCTAGGGTTTTGGTTGCGATACTGATGGCATGCGCTTCTTTGCATAAGCAGGGAAGGTGTGTCGCCGCAGGGTTGCCGATGCCTGGGATACTGAAGTGGAAGGCAGGTCGTTCCTGGTTCAGGGTGCTTTCCCGCCTGTCGATCGCGGTGAGAGCTCCGTTGCCTGCTTCGACCAAGGTGCTGTGCACCAAGGCTCGCATCCATGGCTGAAGCCGGCCTAGATAGCCACGACAAGGTCTTCCTCCGTTGTGCATGGGCCAGCCGCCGGGTATGGCTGCCTCGAGACTGCTCTTCATTCTAGCCACTGCAATATTGTAGCCGAGATCCATATTCCTGGCAATGGTTTCCCGCATCCAGGAGCGGACAGTGGGGATTTGTCGACCATCTGGGAACGTGTAGATCTGCGCGTACTTCTTGTAGTGATTGAGAACAGCGACTTTGGCTACTTCACTCATCCTACGTGATTCCACGAAGGGGCAATTGCAAGGTGTGCCGTTTGAGCGCACCTCTGTGTCCTGGCTGCTAGCGTTGGTCTTCGAGCTAGGGGGTGATAATGATCGTTTGCATTCCTCGTCTATTGATACGGTGCGAGAGATCATAGGCGGTGGGGAATGGCAGAGTCTGCCGGTATACTGAGCCAGTGGCAGGTCCTTGCTGGTAAAGGTTCGATGATCCGATCTCGGCGACGGAGGCGATATCTCACATGTCCGTGGCACATCTTGGGGTTTCACTTCCTCCTCGATTGGAGAGGAGTCGTCTTCGTACATGCTGGTGTTGTCGTTGAGGCCTTGGGATTTGAAAGACACAACATCACCGTCTCCGTTGCAACCAAGCAGGATGCGCAACGGAGATTGACCTGAATCTATGCGAGGTCCGGTTTTCGAGGTGTTCTCAACCGTCGGCTGTGGAGCAAAAGAGGTGGCCATCTAGCGTGAACGTCAGACATGCAAGCCGTCGCACGAGCAGTAATGTACCTACAGCGAACTTCGAGAGCGACAGCGCAGGTAGAATAGTGTCGTTTGCCTGGGACAAGTGGACTAATCATTGAAGAAGAGAAATTTGGTGGTCGGATCTGGGGGTCGATTATAAGCTTTGATGGAGTGGAGTTGGCTTGGTATCGTTGAAGCATTGAGTGGGACGCAGCGGCAAAGATATACCTAATCTCACGTTGTACAAAGGGGGCTTGCCACCCTCATTCTCCTCGAACACGAGAAACATTGTAATTACTCAAGACCTGGGAGGAGAGTAGAGGTGCAGAAAATGGCGTGATGAAGCCGAGAGGAATCGTGGGCAATGAAGGAGTTTGGTGAAGTGATATATGTAGGGCTGTGCGCCTTGAAACGACTACGATGGCGGAAGCTGGCAAGAGAAGTCGTGGAAATTGAAACGCAATGGATAGAGAAGTGTTTAAAAAGCATGTTGTCGATGGGAACAGTAAGAGAGAATGATGGTCCAAAAGAGTGCTGGCCTCAAAGAACGAGAGCACTGGCTCTTACAAACTAGCCTTGTAGTGAACAACCTTACAGCATTCGGAGGAGATGCTTGCTTCTGGTTTTCTGTGATGCGGTGTCGAATGATCCGAGTCCACGAATGTGAATAAAGTCTGCCAAGTGCCATCTTCAACTCCTGGAACGCAGTCATTGCTGTAATGCGTTGAGCTGTCTGTAATTCCCCTCGCTCACTGTAAAAGGAATTTCAGGCGACATTCTGCAAGCATGGAATGAATTTCAACGTTCGGCAAAGTGGTGAACGAGTCCTATGTGTCCACTCATCGAGAAATACTGTTAAGTAGGCCGATCGATCAAGCGCAAGGCTTGTTGAGGCTGCGACAAGATCTCGCGATCCAATCTATGTGCAGTTTCTAACTCAAGATCGAAAGGGTGTGGAGTCAGACTCGCTGCCTTACGATATATGAGGGTGTGAAATGTGAAGTAAAGTAGATGTAGGAGCTGGTAGCGAGGGATTGCCTTCGTCGAATAACTTGCTGCTTAGGGGTAGACCAGATTTAGCGCTTTCACAACGATTATCGCCCCTTGACCTTATTTTTAGATCCCCGACCCCAACATCTGGCAAGATAAATTTGGTCAACTTTCGCATTTCGCTATTAAAATATATAGAATTAATTACTTATTACTCTAGACACTATACACTTTCTAAAATTGCTTTGCTTATAAGTTTTGATTACGAATTGCTAAAGTTATAGAAATTGCATAGTTCGTTGACATATAAGAAGTTCAAGTCGATTTTTGTTTTTGAGACACGCTTCAAAACACAAAAACTTTGCAATCAAATAACTTTCTCAATGTTAACTTAAACTCTATCAAAGATGTGCTGTTAAAAGCGCAAAGTCTACTCTATCAAACGTAAGATTTTGATAGTGATAAATCAAGAAATGCGAAAGTTGATCAAAAGCATCTTGCTAGAAGTTGGGGTTGGGAATCTAAAAATAAGGCCAAGGGGCGACAACCGTTGTGAAAGCGCTAAATACGGCGGCAACGAATGACAGGGCCCGCCCACAGCCACCGTTCGACTTGTCCGACGACCACGTCGCCTCCCCTCTTGACCTTGCACAAGATGTGTTTCTGTACTACCGTGACCATCTGCTTGCCAAGGGCTCGGGAGCTATGGTAGCCACGACCAAATCCCTTTAATTGCCAGGAACCAGTAAGCATCTATCAAAAGGCGCCTTCTCGCCTCACGCTCTCAAGACCATGTGATCAGACCTCTTCTCCTTTTGCGCTTTACCACTCATCTCGAATGATTTGCAAGTTCGCCTGCACAGACTGTGACCTTTGACGTGCAATATCCGCTGACTCAGAGCTCCTGGCCTGGGAAGCCTTCAGCTCCGACGCCCTCGTATCAGCCTTGACGCGTTCCTGCCACCTACCTGCGTCGTTCTCCTACTTCTTTACTTTACTGTCGCTCCTTCCAATTCCATCTCGACCTAATCTGCTCATGATAACATGGGTCCTAATTTCGATGCCTGTGGCGCTCGATTCAAAGCTTCCAATTCTTCTTACCCCGACTATAAAGTATCTACAATGGATCGGGTCCAAATCTGTTCGCTAATGCAGGAAGGCCCAAATTGATCACCTACCAAGGTTGCAGGAACCTTTGCGGTTCAGGAGTCCAATACTATCCCTGGGCAAATTCGTCACAAACAATTGCAACATGGGTCCTGCCCATTGTCAGCGTCCTAGTCCAGGCTCCCTACGAGAGCAATGCCTTCCTCAAGACAATCTTTGCGCTCGCTCGCTGGGTCGGCAGTCCTATGGCTACGCTTTCATACACCCTATGGAACGTCCATGTGACGGCAAAATGTGCTACGATGGTAGATATGGCGACGAAATATGGCGATACTCCTCCACAAAACTCGGCATTTGGCCGGATCCGCGACTCCTTCTACATTCTGAGCGTTATCAATCAATGTACGTCCGAAATGCGGTTGCATCTCACTCTGCAGCTTTGGTACGACATATTAAACACGAGGTCCCTACTGCTGACTGGCACTACAGATTCTATCAAGGACCGAATGCCATCGATCGAGGCGGAGAAGTTACTTCGGGTAGCGCTGTTCAGTGATACATTAAGGCTATCTGAAGCACCTCCATCCTTATCATAGACCGGCTTATCTGACCTTGACGAAATGCCCAAGTCGGAGCTTGTAGAACGGCGTAAGTTCCTCGCACAATCACTCCGGGAATACCGAAGAAAAGGCGTTGTCCCCGTCTTCTTCTCCTTCATGTGGTTCTTCTTTGCTCTAGTAGGTTATCTTTTCCGAACCTCCTTTTTCCCCTTTCAGGCGTTTCAAGAGCTTTAAGACATGTCTAGCAAGCATTCACTCGAAAGACATGCCTTATGTCTCCATCCCCTAACTTCAAGAAGGAATGCTGACTCCGAAATCGTATAGGCCATATCAATCGTAAGTACGCTCCCATTCAATGCCGTTGCTCAAGCCTTGCAGGATGTCAAATATTGCCGTGCGATTTGTCGATGCAAATACTGATGACGAGCATGTGTAGCAAGTAGCCTTCGGTCAGTTGGGGGCAAACGAAACAGCGCATGATCTGGCCCTCGGCCTGTTGATGAGCTGGCTGCCTGTTCTAGTCTTGGCGACCATAGTGGACCGTAATCCTATTGCACCAGAAGCAATCCGTCGACGGCTCAACCAGTTCGTGGACGATGTCCGAGCTGCACTCCTCAACCCAAGTCTTCAAACCTCGTACATGACGGAAACCCACAGGCGACCGAGAGATTTTGCATGGACTAAACATCTACAAGACGAGGATTTCTTCCGTGCAAATTTCTTCACTGTGTTTGCGGGTCAAGGCAGATTACGCTGGCACTACGGTGTTGCGCATTCGATACTTGCTGGCATTGAGACCACGTTCGTTGCCAAAGAAGGGAGAAACTGGTTGCGGGACGAGGATAGAGCTTTGACTTACATGGTTGATGGTCCTCGGGACGGTCACTTCAAGGTCTCAGATCTTTCGATTTCAGAATGCTTTGGCAGATAATGAGCTCCGTCGCCATTGTAATGGAAACAGCGACGGGAGCATTCATTGTATCATGTGAGAGATCTCTTCCATGTACGGGAAGTAGCTGACATCTTGCATGTCCTCACTCCGACAGTAAGTCATAGTTTGCGAGCATAGGTAACCCCGTTCGAGTGCATCGGAAGCCATGAGACATCTCTAAGCAGCATCTGCTCCAATGACATATTCCATTACTCGAAAGATCGACCGAACAGAGGAATGCTGACTCAGAAAATTTTGTAGGTGGGTCTTGGTTGCCGGAGCGGAGGGTATATGATCTATATCATCATTGCATCCACCAGCTTCGCGATAGAACTTATTGTGTGGTGGTTGACATCCGTGGACTCGGTTCGCTCCTGGACTACGCGCCATTTTGTAGGGGAACCCTTGTGGAGGGCTTTTAGCTTGCGGATCAGTCGCCAAAACAGTAACAGATGGCCCAAATACGTCAGCATCCTCGAGAAGCTTCGATGGTTCGATGAGGCTAGTGTTCGGGATAAAGTTGAGATCTTGGTACTGAGACCTTTCGATGTGGTGAGCTCGACGTGGTTGGCATACATAGTGTATGTAACCCTCTATACTTTCGAAGCATGCACGAGGCTCACATTTGATAGTTTAGCTCAGACGTTCGGAGCGTATCAGACTTGCAGGTACACGTCTAGTGTTTAGGGTCGGCATGAGCAACATGTGAAGTTGTTCCCTACCACAGCAGCACATGCACTAATTATCTCCTAGGGCTACATGGATTTCGAAACGTTCGTGCTCCCGAGACATCGAGCTGCGTCCCTGATTGTACGTGAAGTGACTCTCATTAGGTACGGTTCCTATCGAGCTCACGGTGCTGCATATAATTGGGGCGTTGGCACAGCCCTCTCCACTGCGATAATGTCGATCGCCTTTGCCTTCATCTTGGTGGAGTGGTGTACCTAGAGCCACCTCAGTACCGAAAACTACGACGATGCGATGCAAGGCCTACGGCGGACTCGCCGATTCAGGAAGTATACAGCTTGGCTAAGAGGCTTGCCCAACCTCATCATCAGACTTACAAAGCGATGGTGGTTCATGATGCTCGGAAGGCGCACGCAAGGGGCACGTGATAGGCACAGCCTGGTATGGACGTGGCAAACAAAGCTTGAAGTGGAAATGGTACCCGTCATTGAGGGCGAGACGACGCATGCTCACATCGATTTGCGAGAGGCATCGACTGAGAACTTGTTGTCGAAAGCGCCGGACATTGCAGACTTTGTAGCGAAACAGTATCCCGTCGGACCAGACCCTGCGTATAGGAGGGGATTCTGAAATCAGCTTGCAGGGTTCCGTGGCTTGAAGCTAAACAGTCGAGTAATTGTCACTCAGTCATTTCATACACTTTCTAGTTTGCACGGACCGATTCAAGTTCAGTGTCGGTACGTTGGCTCAGTCAGTGGTCAGAATATCTCCCACTTCCATGTTTCGAAGTCTTTTCCCCGCCTTGCACGAGGCCATGCTCACCATTTCCTCCACGTTGCAACGAGGCAAAATACGATAATGTGGATGAAGCTTCAGGAGCTGCTAGTGAATCCGCTGTCATTCATTGTGCGTTTTGACATTGACATACATAATCTCATTTCCTATATGAACAGACTTCATGGAGCGATGAACAACCCATCATCCATGGACCCTAGAGGTCTTTACTATATAAAGTCTACCCTGTATCATCTTTGCTCTTTCCTTCCATAGTGTCTCCCAATATTCAGCATTGAAAGACAAGTCAACGTCTTTGCTTCTCCAGACTTTGGTAGCTTCCGGACGCCTTGCTCACAATTTCTTCAAGTCCATGCTCCTTGAGTGCCTCAACCCGGCTTCACCATAATTTGAGAGGTGCATTCTCTGAAGCTTCCTTCCTCTAACAGACGAAGTATCTCTATCCGTTGAGTACGTCTGATCAACTTGTTGTTCGTCCACACCAACTTTAAGCTCAAGCTCCGCATTCTTCAGCAAGTCGAAGGCCCTTTTCAAACCTCGTAGATCCACTTTCTCGGACTCTACGTACTATAGCTCTTTCACACCACTTCCCTGCGATTAATCCCCTTCCATTCTCCCCAACATCTATTCCCCTTTTGCTAACACCCGGGCCCTAACACTTTTCTTGCCCTCAAGCATTCGCGCTTCTCATTCTCGGCCCCCTTCCACCCTTCAACACCCCTGTTCACTCAGTACCTCCTCATCCCTCCTCCAATCCTCAACAGCATGCCATCAAACCCCTGCCCCCACTGCCCCCTGAGATTCCTCAACCGCGCTCTCCTCCACACGCACATCACCTTCGTCCACCACGGCGGCCCCCATCTCAGCGCCGCCTCTCCCACCACCCCCGCCCAAAGCGGTTTCCTCTCCCAAGCGCAGGTCGCAGCAGGTCCCTCAACCACAGCCGCTGCAGGGCCTCCGCCGCAAACCATGCCACCACCACCATCTCAGCCATCCCACCAACCACTACCCTCAGGCTCAACATTCACGATCCTCCTCCCCACCCACACCCTCACCCCCCAAGTCCTAACCCACATCCCCATCACCGAGCCGTTTACGGACTTCATGCATCGTCTAGCTACCCTCTCGGATCAACGGGGCGACGACGGCGCGTGGCGGTATGCCCTCGTACGGCATGATGGCGCGCGGGGGGATGCGCGGCGGCTGGATCGGAATCTCTTCTTTTTGGCGATGGTCAGTGAGTTGAGGCGGATGGGCAGCCCGTATCGGTATGCGGTTGTGTGGGACGATGCGCAGGACACGGCGCTGGGTGAGGGACTGCTGGGCCAGGGAAGCGGGTTTGGGAGAGGGGCGGTGGGAGGGGTGGGTCAGGGTATAGCGACATATCAGACGGCAGCACATCAGGCGGCAACGGCGTATCAACAGCCGCAGCAGCAGCAGCAGCAAGGTCCGGGACAGGCGAGGACGCCGCGGGGGATTCGGCAAAGACGGGAGGAGGGTGGGAGGGTTATGTATTTGGTGGGGTTTTGGGAGGGGGGGCCGGAGAGGTGGATGGTGGGGGAGGAGCTGAGGGGGGGAGGGGGAGGGGCGTTGGTTGAGGAGTGGGAGAGGCGGTTTCTGGTGGAGGGTGAGTGAGGAGGGTGGCGGGGTAGAGGTAGGAGAGGTAAGGGGGGGGTTTTGAGATGGAGGAATAGGGTAGAAGGAATTGAATATGGATCTGGACAGAAAATAAGAAGAGTTTGACCCTAGTGGTATACTTTATATGAAGTACCGCCTTGAGTGGGTCGTTGAAGGGCTGACACGGATGACAAGCACCGAGAGGCTCTCATGTAGTATTTCTAGTGAAGCGAGATACTAGGATTACCATATTCTACAGTCTCCTAGTTTCGGAGCATGAAGCTGATTGATGCTCTCTGATCAATTTCTTGTTGAAGCTATTCTTTTGAAGTTGAAGACGACTTGCGTTCTGCGGCCTTGGAAATTGTGGCCTGCGGCGTAACACAGAGGGCATTTAGCGTTTTCACAACGGTTTTAGCGCTTTCACAACGGTTGTCGCCCCTTGACCTTATTTTTAGATTCTCGATCCCAACTTCTGACAAGATGCTTTTGATCAACTTTCGCATTTCTTAATTTATTACTATCAAAATCTCACGTTTGATAAAGTAAACTTTGCGTTTTTATTAGCATATCTTTGATAAAATTTAAATTAACATTGAAAAAGTTATTTGATTGCAAAGTTTTTGTATTCTAGAGCATATTTCAAAATTAAAGATCGACTTAAACTTCTTAAAGTACTAGTATATGTTAACAAACTTTGCAGTTTCTATAGTTCTAGCAATTCTTGATCAAAACTTATAAGCAAAGCAGTTTTAAAAAGCGCAAAGTCTACTCTATTAAACATAAGATTTTGATAATAATAAATCAAGAAATGCGAAACTTAATCAAAAGCATCTTGCTAGAAGTTAAGATCGAAAATCTAAAAATAAGATCAAGAGACAACAATCGTTGTAAAAGCGCTAATTGTCTATTACGCTAATACTTTCGTAAGAGATATTAGAGAGAGTTATGCTATCGAAGAGATTTGTAAACGTCTTTAGACAATGCAAACAATTATTTAATAATAAGAGATTGCAACTTAGTAATTGTAACAATAAATAAAAACTCAAGATAAATTGAACACAATTTATAAGAAAGTCGCGTTCGAAAGCTACATATCTTTTTATTATTTAAGATTTTAGATATTTAAGATATTTAAGATCTTGATTATCTTAATTATCTTAATTCGAATTCAAGATATTTAAGAGTTAAGTCTTCTTAATTATTTTAATTCTATTAATAGATCTTTTCTTTTTGATTATTTTGTAAAGAGCAATACGCAACAAATAGTATCTATTAGTACGCAACTTGTAATACTATCTTTCTTCTTCAAGAATTTTTGTTTCGAAATTCTTTATTCTTTCTTATTATATTAATCAAGCTAATTATTGAATAACGTCGCAATTTCGTTGCTAATTGTTGCTATAAGTACGCTTTTTTATAATATATTCTTGTCGAGTTTGCGTCTTATTTAACGTATTTTGTCGAATAAATAGAAAATATCTTAAGTATAAGAAATATTATCGAAAGAATCGAAAATATAATTTGACTTCTAATTATTAAAAAATAGATAAAGTTATTTAGAAAACTAAAAAGCTAAATAATAAAATAACAGAATTGCGTTTAAGAATTGCGCAAAAGACAAAATAAAGAAAACACTAACTTTGTTATTTAAAAAATATAATTAATACAAAATCGAAGAATATTTTAAAAATTAAAAAAAATAAAAGAGAGATCAAGTATATTAAAGAGATGCTCGAAGTTTTGTTTAATACTATTATTGATTCTTTATTGTTTGCTCTCTTGTTCTCTAATGCTTTGTCGACTCTTGTAAGTAATTTTGTCGCTAACAAAATTGTTGTAACTTGTCAAAGTACTTCTTCAAATTCTTAAGTAACTCTTATATATTCTCGAAAATAAAATATTCTTTTTATTTAATATGATATTTTTGATATTTTTATTATAGAATTTTCTCAATCTTATATTGTTTCTCTTTTTGTAAATAAAAATAAAATATATTCTATAAAAACGTAATCAAATTTGCTAATTTTAACATTAAAATATAAAATACTAAAAATACTTTGATATTCTTAAGTAAGTCGAGTTTGTAATTAATTGATTTTTTTGTCTTCTTAACAAAAAACGATTCGACTAGATTAATTGTCGAGTCGAGTTTCGATTCCAAAAGTTGGAATCAAAATTCGATCCAAATTTTTAACGTAAAACCAAATTGTCAAGATTGATAAATCAAGTTACTTGATTGACTCGCTTAGAACGAATTCTTTCGCTTAATTGTCAAGAACTCGAATCTAACGTTATGGAATCGAGTCACGTAATAAATTCGGGTTTTCGCGATTAGTCTAGATTCAACTTTGATATAATTCAATTTCTTGCTTAACTTTCTTGTCTTAAGATTTTTTGTAAAAAAATATATTTTATTCTTCTTTTTTAGTTAAGATATTGTTTTTTGTTTATTGTTCTAATACTTAGTGTGATCGTTGGACCGGGTTGAACACTTTTTTTTTGTTTAACCCGAGGATTCGGATAGACTTCTTCGTTCAATCCAAAGTTATATTAATTAATTGCGCTACGTAGACTAGTCCAAGTCAAGTAATTCTTTTTTTGCTTGAAAGCATGCTAAATTCTCTACAAAACGACGTAATTTCTATAAAATACGTATAAAATACAAGAAAGTTATGAATTTTTTAAAATTTAAGGTTTTTTAAAGTTAAGCTTCCCGAGCCCAATTACTTAGCGATTCCCTCGCGAAATCGAGTCCAACGATCAGGCTACTAATACTTGATCGATTTTTTCTGCATTTTTAAGATATTGTTGTGTATCTTTTTCAATATTGCTACTCTCTCGATAGCTAACTAAGCTAATAGATATTTTTGCTCTTTTCTAAAGAGATTAAGTTCTCTATTATAATTAACAAAGAATAGAATTATCTTAGTAATATTCGAAATCTTTGTATTTAGTGTCAATTAGATTATAAATAAAAGTAATACTTAATTGTTATAAGTATTGTTAATATAGTATCTTAGATATTACTTTAAACTTTAATTTGTTTGCTCTATTTAACTATTTGTAATTAAATAATAGACAATAGATATTTTAAGTCTTATTTTTAATATCGATAGAAATATCTTTTAATAATGAAATATAAAGAGCTTGTCTCTATTATTAATTAGTTTTTTAAGTATATTGTAATGTTGTATAAGTCGATTTAATACAATATATTTTAGTTGTTCTATTGTAAACTTCTTCTTGCATACAATAATATATAAATACTTAATAAGTTTATTAATTATTATTAGTATCAAATTATATTTGTTTTTAATTGCTAAATTTGTCAATTAAAACAACTTAATAATAAATTTTATTGTAAATTTATCTTATAACAATTTAGATAATTTTTGATATTAAATTTTGTTATAGCTTGTATATATATTATGTTTGCTCTACTAATAACTAAAATATTGTTTAATATATATCTTGACAACTTGTTTTATCTAAGAAAACTAACAATATTAACGTAAAAACTAAAGAATTTTAATTACTTTCAAGTGCTCTTGCAATAATTTATTATAGTATTCTCTTATATATTTGTTGATTTTGTCGATAAATATCTAAAGTTTTTCTTTCTTTACTAAAAATTCTTTCTTATTGTCTCTAAGTATTTATAAGATAATATTTAGTTTATATTTGTTTGCTAATAATAATTTGTTCTTGTTAATCTTAAGTATATTGTAATTAAATAATTTCTTTGTTTTTATATAATTATTTCTTCTATTAAATATATTTGTTCTATTGTTATTTTTGTCTAATATATACTATATTCTAAACTTGTATTATTCGAGTTACTTTAATTATTGTACTTGTCTTTTGTTAAGCTATTTAATAGTAATAAAGTATAGAAGATTTTTGTAATTTATAAAAATTGTAAATTTTAATAATTTTTCGATATATACTTTTTATAATTTTAAAAAGACTATAATAGCAAGTAGTTTCTTGTCGTAAATATTATAATTCTATTCAATTAACAAAAGTTTTTTCGAGAGATATATTATTAAATATTATATATCTTTATACTCTTAATTAAAGTATATATTAATAACTAGATTTAATACGTCAATTTTAATTCTATTTAATAATTGTAAATTGTATATCTTTAGTACTAATTTCTTTAAATATTTTAACTTAAGATTCTAAAATAATTTCTTTTTTATTAATTTTTATATTTATAATATTTCTTCTTTGTAAGATTTGTTAATAATATTATATTAATAAAGTAATTCTTAATAAATTTCTTGTTGTAATTTATAAAATTTAGAAAGAATTAAACTTTTTTAATATTAATAGATACTTTTTATTCTTTAACTACTTATAGCTTTTCGAAATCTATATATACTCTATATTGTTTAATAACAAATTTAAGAAAATTAACTTCTTTTTAATAAAACTTGCATTTCTTTAATTTGAAATATAAATTTTTTCTATTTAGATATTTTAGTATTTTAAAAATATAATTTATATATTTCTTTAAGATATTTAAGTAAATTATAATATTGTTTAAGTATGTTATAACAAATCGATTCAAATGTTGTTATAATATATTATTAATTATTTTTTAATATATTGTCGAAATATTTGTAAGTTCGAACAATATTATTGTGTATTTATATAATTTATATTGTATACAAAAAGCTATTTTTTATTTCTTTTTTGTCTTTATTCTAATTTAATTGTATGCTTTTTGTAAATTTAATTTGATAAAATACTTTACTTCAAACAATCGATTTTGAAGCTTGCTAATATTAAATAGTAAATATCGATTTTTTATTACAATATTGTTTAGTTTTCAATAATTAATATATAGATAAAAAGTTTCGTTCTTCTTAAATACAAAGAGAATCGAATATTCTATTTATAATTGAGTTTTTTTTATAAATTCTTTTTTTTTTTTTTTTGTTAAATATTCGCGAAGTATTTTTAGCTTCTTTTTAAATAAAATATATATAAGTTTAAATATAAATTGCTTGTCTAATTTAAGTTTAATCTCGTAATTTTACAATTAATATTTAAATAAAATTACGATTGTTTTTTCTTTCTAAAATAGATACTCTTAATTGTTGTATATTTGTAGCACGTACTTTAGCAATTTTCTTGCTATATTAGTGTTACGATAATCGTACTTTTCTTGTCTTGTTTAATAGAATATTTCTTGACAATTAAGTTTGTATTTAGATCTAAAGAACTTTTCTTCTTCTAGCTAGCAATTCAATTCTTTTTATCACATTGTGTTCTCTTTATAGTGCGAGAATCGCATTATTTAATAGTTTCAAAGAGTTTAATAATCAATTTCTACATTAATTGCAATCAAAAAAGAATATCTTATTAAAAAAGAATTATCTTATTAGAGAGAAATTATCTTATTACTATTTTTGCTTCTTAGAAGTTTGCTTTATTACATCGTAAAGTCTGCTTTTCTATTGCAAGAATTATTTATTAAAAAGAGAATATCTTATTAGTATTTCGTATCGATAGAAGCTTGCTTTATAGACAAATATTACAACTTTTCTCGTTAGCAATTTTGACGTCGTTGTTAGAATTGTCGAATAAGATTATTAAGTTTGCGTAAAAGCTAAACGATTTTCTAATAAATATTGACGAATTATTGTCGAAACAATTTAAGAAGTTTTTGTCTATTTTGCAAAGTATACTAAATAATATTTTTAAGTTAGCGACTATCTATATAGCGATTAGAAATAGTAAGCGTTTAAGATTTGCTAAATCGTTCTACTATTTATTAGATTAAATTATAAATCGATCGACTTTTATAAGAGTTGTAAAGACTTTTGTAACAAATATAAAAACGTATCGACAAACGTCAACTTACGTCGACTTCTTCTTTTTCGCAAACAAGAAAGTTAAAGAATTTAATTAAGATAGAAAGTATTTTGCAAAGCTCGAAGTCTTTAGTTTTACACATCGCTACACAATTTTAAGAAGTTAACAATACTTTAATATCAAAAAGAAATTGACGTTCGTTCGATTACGTCTTAAAACGATCAAAGAATTTTTTTTTTACTTATCCGAATAAATATATTACGAACAATAACGTTAGTTATAATAGACATCGAAGATCTAATAAACAATCTCGCAATATAGAAGCTAATTAATTAGACAATAATTAGAGCATTAGCAAGTTACATTGCTCAATTAAGTAGATTGTTTTCGTTTGTTGTTCTTTCGAATTTAGTAAATTTTGCTATTTAGAAAAATTCTTTAAAACAATAAAAATTTTCGAGATTAATCGAATTAATCGATAATAATATCTTAGAAAATAACGTTATGTTTCAAGTCTTCGATTTAAATTATTTTTATTTAGATTTTAAAAAATTCTATAACAAGAACAACATTGTTACTATCGAAAAGAAAATTATTTATTGAGAAATGTATGCTTTTTGTCGCAAAGTTAACGATTATATTACTATTGTTAAAAAAGAGAAAAATAGAAATTATATATCTACATGCTTTCGAAAAAACGCATTATATTAATAATTAAATAATCTTACTTAAAATAAAAAAAATACAATAATTGTTTTGCTTAATAAATTAAATTGTATTTTTTGTTATTTAAAGAAGCGATTCAAAATCTTTATGTTAACGACTCAAGATAAGTTAAATTAAGAAATCTTTTTTGTAAAGAATTTGTAAAACGAAAAGAAGTTGTACGTATATATGCAAAATGTAGAGTTATACGTTACACAAACAAATCTAAGTAAAGATCTAGTCAAGACAATCTAAATTTAAAATTATTTGTCGTTAGAGTTTCAAATAATTATATTGTCGCTTATAGCAAATATTTTAATTTAAAAATTTGACAAATTAATAATAAATCGAAAGAAAATGTAACAACGTATTGCTTTATTTCAAAAGAAAAATAAAAAAGAAAATAAAAAAGAAAGTCGATTTTTCAAAAGATCGAAAAATAGATTTAAAGTTAACAAAAAATCTCGTTGTAATTGTTTGTAAACACGAACAAATAAAAGAACTTTTATAAATTGTTCTTTCTTTAATCGTTATTTCGAACAAAAACAAGATAACTTTTGTTCAAATTATTAGCAATTTTACTTTTTTTCGTATTAACAAAATTTCTTATTTTATTAGTCGAGCTTTTCTTCTTTGCAATAGAATTTTTTTTAATTAAGAAAAAGATTCGAATTTTCTTTACATTAATAATAGAATAAAAATTTATACAAATTAGCAAAACGCAAATATGTTTAAATCGAATTTAATTTAAACTTATTTAAGTTAATTAAACGCTTAAAACATTAAAAATTAAAAGATTGTCTTATTTTTGACAAAACAATCGTTAATAATTATTGTTAATAATGTCAATTTCTATCGAAATAAATTTTACGATTAAGATAGAATTCTTATTGTAAAAAGAGAACGCGAGAGATTCTTATACTCTTACGAAATAAATAACGCGAATTTCTCTTTTTAAGTCTTAGATTCGCAAATAACATATTAATAGATTTAGTTATACTTCGATAATTAAAACGAAAATTAAGATCAATGTGATAAAAAAAATGTAAAAATATATTATAATTATGCGTTTACAAATATCGAGACGACGCATTCTTAAAATTGCGATATTGATTTTTGTAACAAGATTTTCAATAGAAAGAAGAATAATAACAAAAAAAATAACAAGAATGTTAATAGTTTTTTTGTTGACGTAACATATTATATCTCTTTATAGAAAAACATTGTCGAAAAATTTATTTATTAACGATATTAAAATACTTTTAAATATAGAAATAAGCTTTATATTTACGTACAATTATGCAAAAAGAAGAATTAGCAAAAGTTCATAAACTTTATTTGACAATATTTGTTCTCGAAATTAGCTTTTTCAAATATAATTGCACAAAAAATAATAACTTTCTCGATAATGTTTTTTAAAGAAGACGAAATAATATTTAAAGTGTAACATTATATTATAGCAATAATTAAATATAGCGTTAGCAATTTATTAAGTCTCTTTTGCGTAAATTTTAATTACAACATGTTTATAATAAATTGCGTTTTTATTAAAACAAAGATATTTAATATAAAATTTAAAAAATGTCTTTCAATTCTATTAAAAAACATTAATACGATAAAATATATTTTAAATAAATAATTCTTTATAAACGTCTATTTGAAAAGCAAGAATAAAGTTAATAACAAAGTAATTGTTTATATTTGTTATAAAGTTTACTTAATAAATAATTTTAAAACAAATTTTTTTATAAGTATAAATATTTTAAAATTAAAACAAGTAATTATAAATATATTAAGTCGAAGACTAAAATTTGAATTTTATAAAAAAAATTTAATACTTTGCGAAATAAAGACTCGAAACAATGTTCGAATTTGTCGAATTATTTGTACAACAAAAAAAAAATTTCTCGCGAAATTAACAACAAAAATTGTTATATCTTTAAAGAAAAAAAATAAGTTTTTTGAATGTAATTTTTTTTTGAGCTTACAATGTTAAAAACGTATATTTATTTCGTAAATGCGAACTTTTAGTTTATTAACTTTCGTAACAATAAAGAAATCTTGTAAAAATTTAATAATCATTGTCATATTAAACATATTATAGAATACAAGAATAAAGAATGTTATGTTATAAAAAAGAAAAATTACTTACTTGCGACAATTTCTTTTTTCGAAAATTATTTAATTTTATTTAAGTTAAACTTTGCTAAAATACGTCTTTCTCGAAAAATTATCTTAAAGAAAATAAAAATTTAGTTAAAAAACAACATTATTATTTACGAGTTATTCAACGAAGTTTCAAAATATGTTAAGATAATAAATTGTTATTTAAGAATTTGAAAAAATATTAACGATACAATAGATTTTTTTTTTAAAAGAGCATATAAAAAATTTTATAGTAATTGATTAATAAATTATTGTTAACGCGAAATTAGCGCACAAAGTTTATTTATTAAGTTAAGAGTCAAAGATTTTAATTGATAAAAAATTCGACAAGATGCATGCACAAGATAGATTAAAATAATTCGAAAATTTTATATTCTTTGAATTTTTTGTTTTCGTAATTTGAAAAATCGTATATGTTGATTTTGACAAAAAACTTATTCGAAAAGATAAAATAATAATTAATATTTAAAATCTAAACGTTATTAGTATTACAAATTTATATTTTTTGTTATTACAAAAAGATGTAATAATTAAATTACAAGATTGCTCTTATATTATTGTCGTAAACAACAATAATCAATTTTATTAATTTCTAATTAGAAAGAAGTATTAAAATTGTTTTACAATTATCTTTTATAAAAGAAAAGAGCAATCGAACGTAACTCTTATAAGTTTTAAAAAATTAATATCGTATATTTAGAATAAGATAAACAAATTTCTTAAATCTTATTGCAAGTTTGTTACGAGCTTATTTTTGCTATACTAGTAATTTAAATTCTATACGTTACGAACGCATCTATTATTATGTTTGACGTATTTAGGAAGCGAACATTTTAAACATAATGTTCAACATGCTTAATAAACGAACATCGCGAATAATTATGTTCGTTATGCTTAACAAACGAGCAAGACGAACAATTTATATTTTCTTAATATATGAAAATTAGAAACGCGACTTTCTTATAAATCGTATTTAATTTATCTTAAATCTTTACTTATTATTACTCTAATTTATTAAATTACTTGTGAAAATTTATTAAATATAAGATTGTCTATAATTGTAATTCTTGTTATTAAATGATTGCTTACATTGTTTAAAGACGTCTATAAATCTTTTTAATAGCATAATTTTCTTTAATATTTTTTTCGAAAGTACTAGCGTAACACTTTAAACATTTTAAGAATGTTTATATTAAATTAACGCGCTTTTATTTCGAACATTAGCTTAACAATATTACATTAATTCTTTATTAATAAAAACGACAAAACAAAAATTAATAAATCTAACGTCTATTATGAAGATTAAATCGATCTAAAGAACTAGCTTATGCAAGTAAATATTTATTTTATCTTCTATTTTGTTCTAATAAACAAGAAGACAATTTTTACATTTATATTTTTTAAAGAAAGAGCTTAGTATTAATTTAAATTAAATTTACGCAAATATTTGAAAAATTATGACAAAAATTCTTGTGTAATATTTACGAACTTCGATAACTTTAAAAGAGAACTTCGAAGAATCTTCGAAACATTTAACGAAAAACAAATTGCAAAAATAATAATTTAACATTTAATTTAACGAATCTTTGCAACAAATTACGCAACAAAATTTTAAAAATATATTAATTTTATTAAATAAAATGATGTCGCACTTATAACAATGTTTCGACGAAATTTTAAAAACAATCTTAAGAACGAAATTATGCGCGATAACAAATTTACTAACGATATATTCGATTTTATCGAAATAGTTATCGATTTCGACGACAAATTATATGAGAAAACTATAAAAAAGCGATATGATTAATTTCATAAAAGAGCAAGAATTTTCTTTGAATTAACGATTAAATATTAGTAAAGAGAATTTCGTTCTAATTAGAAATACAATAATTCAAACTATCGTAAATCTACATTTATAAAATTAAATTTTATTTAACAACGTAAAGAAAAGAATTTTAGAAAAAAGCAAAATAACAAATTTTAAAAAACGTGCTATTTATATAACAAATTAAATTACTTCGCAAAAGATTATTAATTACGAAACTTAATAAATCGTCGACAAATTAATGTTATGTTAAAAGAGATATTTAATAGTTAAAACGATATTAAAAAGCAAATTGACACAAAGACGAACACTCTTAAGATTAAATCGAACGACAATTATTATTTAATAAAGAACTTAAATCAATTATAGAAAGTTCTAAATAAAATATTATTAAACAAGACATTCGCATTTACGCAAGAAATCTATTAAACACTTTAGAAAACTATTAAATTTTATAATTTAATTATCGACTTAAATGAAAAATATAACTAAAAGAATTTTCACGAATGCATAAAAGACATCACGAATTATTTTAAGACTTTAGTTAACTTATTAAAGATCAAAACAAATGCGAGAAAAAGCTAAAAAACAATGTTATTATAAAAAAAACATATTTGACATTATTATGAAATAACTAAATCTTACAATATATGTAGATCTTAATTAAATAGCTTGTTACGACAACTTATGTTAAATTTATCTAAAAGAAAAAAACGAAATTAATTGATTTTTTAAAAAGTTAAAGTTAACAATTTAACAACAAAAGAAAGCTTAACGCAAATAAATGTTTGAAGCAAAAGTCGCAACACAAGAGCAAAGAAAAGTTTAAATTTCTTAATAAAAAGCATATCAAAGAAATGCAATATGTTAGCTCAATAGCAACAACTAAACTTAATAGCGTACGTATAATGTTTTATCACATTAATTAAAATTAACGATTGTTAATTTATAACAATAATTAATTTTAATGCGATAAATAATTTTATAATTAAAGCTCTTGTAGAGAGAAAAGAGTATTTTACTTAAAAGAAGTTTAACACTTACAATCTAGTAATTGTAAATAAAAACTCATTATTCGCAAAAAATGAAAAAGTAAATAAAAAAACGAAATTATTATCGATAGCTATTTAACAACATTACGAGAAACAAATTTTTAATATAGTAAGAATAATTATTTATGATATTGTTCTAGAAATGTCTTGATTAAAGCAACACAACTTAGAAGTCGACTAAAATATACAAGTATTTAAATTCGTACAATGTGATTATGCAATTTACATTTAATCTACGCATCAATAGCGTTTAATAATAGATAAAAAATTAAATCGAAAATCGATCACAAGTAGCGAATTTGCATTTTTGCAAAAAAACGATTTAATAAAGTTCGACTTAATAGACATTAATAAAGATTAGCTAGATTACAAAGTTAAAATAAGTAAAAAAAATTGCGAATTTTTTAAAAGTTCTAATCTATTTAGTACAACGAGAAAATCGCTAAAGCACGTATTACAAATATATAACAATTAAGAGCATTTATTTTAGAAAGAGAAAACAATTAAGATTTTATCTAAACATTAATTGTAAAATTACGAGATTAAATTTAAATTAAGTAGGCAATTTACGTTTAAACTTATATATGCTTTATTTAAAAAAAAGCTAAAAACACTTCGCGAATATCTAACAAAAAAAATTATTAAAAATTTTTAATTATAAATAGATGTTACGAGCTTATTAAAGCTATACTAGTGGTTTAGATTCTGCGCCCTAAGAGTGAATCTACTATTATGCTAGGCATGTTCGAGGAGCGAGCATTCTAAGTATGATGTTCAATATGTTCGACGAACGAACAAGACGAACAATCGTGTTCGCTATGTTCGACGAACGAGCAAAGCGAGCAATCGTGTTCGCTATGTTTAACGAACGAACAAGACGAGCAATTAGTATTTTCTTTGTATATAAGAACTAAAATAAGACTCTCTTATGAATTGTGTTCAACTTATTTTAAGTCTTAACTTATTGTTACGACTACTAAAGTTGCAAATCCTTGTTATTAAGTAATTGTTTACATTGCCTAAAGATGTCTACAAATCTCTTTAATAACATAACTCTCTTTAATATTTTTTACGAAAGTACTAGCGTAACACTTTGAACACTTTAAGAATATTTGTATTAAATTAACACGTCTCTATCTTAAGCACTAGCTCAACAATATTACGTCGACCCTTTGTTAATAAAGACGACAAGATAAGAATTAATAAGTCTAACGTCTATCATGAAGATTAAATCGACTTGAAGAATTAACTTATGCAAGTAAATATTTATTTCATCTTTTATCTTGTTTTAGCGAACAAAAGAACAATTTTCGCATCTACATTTCTTAGAGAAAGAGTCTAGCATTAACTCAAGTTAAACTTACGCAAATATTTGAAAAATTATAATGAAAATTCTCGTGCGATGTTTACAAACTTCGACAACTTCAAAAGAGAGCTTCGAAGAATCTTTGAAACATTTAACGAAAAACAAATCGCAAAAAGAGTGATTTAACACTTAATTTAACGAATTTTTGCAACGAACTACGTAACAAGATTCTAAAAGTATGTCAATCTTATTAAATGAAACGATGTCGCACTTATAACAATGTTTCGACGAAATCTTAAAAACAATCTTAAGAACGAAATTATGTGCGATAACAAATTTATTAGCGACATATTTAATCTCATCGAAGTAGTCATCGATTTCGACGACAAACTATATAAAAAAATTATGAAAAAACGATACAATTAATTTTACGAAAGGGCAAGAATCTTCTTTGAATCAACGATCAAATATTATTAGAAAGAATCTCGTTCTAATTAGAAATACAACAATCTAGACTATCGTAAATTTGCATCTATAAAATTGAATTTTACTCAACAACGTAAAGAAAAGAACTTTAGAAGAAAGCAAAATAACAAATTCTAAAAAACGTGCTATCTATGTGACAAATTGAATCATTTCGCAAAAGATTGTCAATTACGAAACTTAATAAATCGTCGATAGATTAATGCCATGTTAAGAGAGATATTTAATAGCTAGAACGACATTAGAAAGCAAGTTAACATAGAGGCGAACATTCTTAAAACTAGATTAAACGACAAGTACTATTTGATAAAGAATCTAGATTAATTATAGAAAGTTCTAGATAAAACATCATTAGACAAGGCACTCGCATTTACGCAAAAAGTTAATCAAGCACTTTAGAAGACTATTAAATTTTATAGTTTAGTTATCGACTTAAATAAAGAGTACGATTGAAAGAACTTTTACGAATGCATAAAAAACATTACGAATTATCTCGAAACTTTAGTTAGCTCATCGAAGATTGTGAACGAATGCGAGAAGAAACTAGAAAGCAATGCTACTATAGAAAAGAACATACTTGACATTATTATGAAACAATTGAATCTCATTAAAACAAACGTACGAATGCTAACACTTAAGCGTAAAGATGCTATTATTAGAAAAGCAAACGACTTATACGTAGATTTTAGTTAAATAGCTTGTTACAACGACTTATGCTAAACTTACTTAGAAGAAAAGAACGAAGTTAATTGATTTTTTAAAAAGTTAAAGTTAGTAATCTAGCGACAAGAGAAAACTTAACGCAAACAAGCATTCGAAGCAGAAGTTATAGCACAAAAGTAGAAAAAAGTTCAAATTTCTTAATAAAGAGCATATTGAAGAAATGCAATATATTAGTCTAACAACAACAATTAAACTTAACAACGCACGCACGATGTTTTATTACATTAGTTAAGATCAACGATTGTCGACTTATAGCAATGATCGATTTTGATGCAATAAATAATTTTATGATTAAAGCTTTTGTAGAGAGAAAAGAATATTTTACTTAAAAGAAGTCTAACGCTTACAATTTAATAATTGTAGATAAAAACTCATTACTCGCAAGAAATGAAAGAGTGAACAAAGAAACGAAATTATTATTAATAGCTATTTAACAACATTACGAGAAACTAGTCTTTAATATAGTGAAAATAATTACTCACAATATTGTTTTAGGAATGCCTTAATTAAAGCAACACAATTCAAAAGTTAATTAGAATATACAAGTACTTAGATTTGCGCAATGTGATCACGCAATTCACATTTAATTTACGCATCGATAGCGTTCGATAATAGATAAAAGATTAAGTCGAAATTTGATCGCAAGTAATAAACTTGCATTTTTGCAAAAAAACGATTTAATAAAGTTCGACTTAATAGACATTAACAAAGATTAGCTAAATCACAAAGTTAAAGTAAGTGAAGAAAATTGCGAATCTTTTAAGAGCTTTAGACTATCTAATATAGCGAGAAAATCGCTAAAGTACGTATTACGAATATACAATAGTTGAAAGCATCTATTTTAGAAAAAGAAAACAATTAAGACTTTACCTAAGCATTAATCGTAAAATTACAAAATTAGACTTAAATTAGACAAGCAATTTACGTTTGAATTTATATATACTTTATTCGAAAGAAAGCTAGAAACACTTCGCGAATATCTAGCAAAAAATAAGAAAAAAAAATTTGTTAAAAAATTCCAATCATAGATAAAATACTCGATTCTCTTTGTATTTAAGAAGGACGAAACTTTTCGTCTATGTGTTAATTATTGAAAGCTAAACAATATTACGATAAAAAACCAATATTTATTACTTAATATTAGCGAGCTTTAAGATCGATTATTCGAAGCAAAGTACTTTATTAAACTAGACTTACGAGAAGCGTACAACTAAATTAGAATAAAAACAAGAAAAAAATAAAAGATAGTTTTTTGTACAGGATATAAATTATACGAATACACGATAATGTCATTCGAACTTACGAACGTCTTAACAACGTATTAGAAAATAATTAATGATATACTACGACAATATTTGAATCAATTTGTCATAATATACTTGAACGACATCATAATTTACTCAAATATTTTGAAAAAACATGTTAGTCACATCTTCAAAGTATTAAAATGTCTAAACAAGAAAAACTTACATCTTAGATCAAAGAAATGCGAATTTCATTAAAAAAAGATTAATTTTCTTGAATTTGTTGTTAAACGACATGAAATACGCATAAATTTCAAGAAGCTACGAACGATTAAAGAATGAAAATCATTTATTAATGTTAAAGAAGTTTAATTCTTTCTAGATTTCATAAACTACAACAAAAATTTTATTAAAAACTACTTCGCTAATGCGATATTATTGACGAATCTTACGAAAAAGAAGACGTCATAAGCATAAAAATCAATAGAAGAGAAATCATTTAAGAATCTTAAATTAAAATGTTTAAAAAAACTAGTATTAAAGATGTACGATTTATGATTATTAAGCAAAATTAAAATCGATGCATTGAATTTAGTTATAAATGTATGCTTCAATCAAAAGCATAAAAACATATAACACTTAATAACATATTTTTTGAGAAAACTTTTATTAATCGAACAAAATTATAATATTTACGACAAGAAACTATTCGCTATTGTAGCTTTTCTAAAATTATGAAGAGTATACATCGAGAAATTATTAGAACTTACGATTCTTACAAATCACAAAAATCTTTTGCATTTTACTACTACTAAATAGCTTAATAGAAGACAAGTTCGTTAATTAGAGCGACTTAAATAGTACAAGTTTAGAATACAATATACACTAGATAAAAATAACGACAAAGTAGACGCACTTAATAGAAGAAATAATTATATAGAAACAAAGAAATTATTTAATTATAACATACTTAAAGTTAACAAAGACGAATCACTATTAGTAAACAAGTATAAGCTAAATGCTACTTTACGAATACTTAGAGACAATTAAGAAGAGTTTCCAATAAAGAAAGAAAAACTCTAGATATCTACTAACAAAATCGACGAATATATAAAAGAGCATTATAATAAATCACTACAAGAACATTTGAAAGTGATCAAAATCCTTTAGCTTTTACGCTAGCATTGTTAGTTTCCCTAGATAAGACAAGCTATCGAGACGTATGTTAAACGATGTTTTAGTTGTTAACAAAACAAACATAATACATATGCGAATTATAACGAAATTTAATATTAAAAATTATCTAAATCGTTATAAAATAAAGTTACGATAAACTTTATTATTAAGTTGCTTAAATTAACAAATCTAGCAATTAAAGACAAATATAATTCGATACTAATAATAATTAACAAACTTATTAAGTACTTATATATTATTGCATGCAAAAAGAAGTTTATAGCAAAACAACTAAGATACATTGTATTAAATCAATTTATACAATATTATAATATACTTAAAGAATTAATTAGTAATAGAGACAAGCTCTTCACGTCTAACTATTAAAAAACGCTTTCATCAATGTTAAAGACAAGACTCAAGATATTTATTGTTTAATATTTGATCACAAATAATTAAATAGAGCGAACAAATTAAAGTTTAAAGCAATATCTAAGACGTTACGTCAACAATATTTACAACAATTAAGTATTACTTTTATCTATAATATAACTAACATTAAATGCAAAGATTTTAAATATTACTAAAATAACTTTATTCTTCGTTAACTATAACAAAGAATTTAATCTTTTTAAGAAAGAACAAAAGCATTTATTAACTTAATTAATTATTAAGAGAGTAGCAACACTAAAAAAGATACACGACAACATCTTAAAAATGCAAGAAAAGTCGATCAAATATTAGAATAAAAAACGAAAAACGACATCTTAATTAAAGAAACGAAAAAAAAATATCTTTTTACAAAAAATTTTAAAACAAGAAAGTTAAATAAAAAATTATATTATATTAAAGTCGAATTGTTTCTCGTTAAGAAAACAAAGAAATTAATCAATTACGAACTCGACTTGCTTAAGAACGTTAAAGTATTTTTGATATTTTATATTTTATTGTTGAAATCAACGAATTTAATTACGTTTTTATAGAACATATTTTATTTTTATTTACAGAAAAAGAAACAATATAAAGTTGAAAAAATTTTACAACAAAAATATCAAAAATATTTTATTAAATAAAAAGAATATTTTATTTTAAAAAATACATAAGAGTCAAAGAAAAATCTTAATGATTGTTAAGATCTTTTAAGAGAGTTTTATTAAAATTAAATAAAAAGACAATAGTTCAATTTCCCTTAAATTGAAAGTTAAAATTGTTCGAACGATACATTAAATAACAACTTAAAAGTCTTTGCAACAAGCTTAACAAAAAGCGCTTTATTTATCTCTAAATTATCAATGTTCTTTCACTTTATTATAATCATTTCTTTCTCTTTATTTTCTAGAAAATTTAATTGTCTTTTTAAACGACTTAACTTAGCATACGCTTCGCGCACTTCTTTCTTTAAGCGTAATCTTTTCTTATAGATTGGTTTTATTGAAGCAAACAAAATTGTCAAATTATAATCACGATTTAATTGCACATATTTTATACATTTTTCGAAATTATCGTTTACACAACAAGTTTTATTAAACATTACACAATTGCGACAAGAACGCATCGCTAAACACAAAAAATCTAAAATGTTAAAAAAATCTTTTTTACAAAAAAAAGAATTTTTAGTATTAATTTTTTTTAAAGACATAATAAAGAGACATTGAGTTTTTGAGACAAAAACTTTAAAGAAAAGAAATAATGTTACGAGCTTATTTAAGTTATATTAGTAATTTAGATTCTATACGTTACGAACGCATCTATTATTATGTTTAACATATTTAAGAAGCGAACATCTTGAACATAATGTTTAACATATTTGATAAGCGAACATTGCGAACAATTATGTTCGTTATGCTTAACGAACGAACAAGGCGAGTAATCTATATTTTCTTAATATATAGAAACTAGAAATGCGACTTTCTTATAAATCGTATTTAACTTATCTTAAGTTTTTACTTATTGTTACTCTAATTTATTAAATCACTTGTGAAAATTCATTAAACATAAGATTGCTTATAGTTGTAATTCTTGTTATTAAATGATTGCTAGCATTGTTTAAAGATGTTTACAAATCTCTTTAATAACATAATTTTTTCTAATATTTCTTTCGAACGTATTAGTCTAACAAAGTTTTGCAAATATTATATTAATAATATTGTAATTTTTTTGCGCAATATTATTGAACATTTGACGCATTTTAAGATTATCTTTGTTTTGTTTATTCAAATCAAAATTTCTTTAAAGTTTAAAAAATTGTATGTTAAATATTTATTTATAATGTTATTAAGACAACGTATCGATAATTTAGATTTTTGAATTTTCGAAAAAAAGCTTGTTACGTTAAAGAAATTTAGTTTTTCTAAAACGTTAAAGAACTTGAAGATTTATTTAAAGATAACAAATTAATTTTGATCGAAGATCGTTTACTATGCGCAAATAATAAAAGTTCTTCACAATCTTAAGATAAATTTGTTAAAGAAATCTTTAACTAAGAATAAAAAAATTCGCGCACAATATTGCAAAAATATTAATATTATTTTTAGCGACGTAAAGTTACAAAGCTTTGAAATGCTTTAATAGCAATTAACAAAAAAGAATATTCTTTATTATTATAATTCTTAGAGACAAATATATATCGACTTAAGAAGTATAAATTCGAAATTTATGTCTATTACGTGAAAAATAATTTCGATACAAATTTCTTTTAAGCAATTGACATTTAAACTATAATGTATCTTTCTAAGTTATTAAATAACGTCGAAAAGAAATACTAATTAATAGAGTTCGAAGTAACAATGCTTGTCTAAACACCTAAGAAAATTCGATATATACTAAATTATACGTCGAAAAAATTAATTATTGTTTTTATAAATTATTTTGCGATTGTCAACATTGCGAAACAAATTAAATTATTATTTTCTTTTGTTAATTAAATAAATTTACGACTTATTTACGTCTCGCAATATATTTCACAATTTTCTCTTAACATTAAATAAAAAGTCGAGAAATATAATATTATTCTTAACGTTCTTTTACAATTATTACGAAAAAATTATTTACAAAAGAATCTTACAAGTAACGAAATTCTAAACGAGATATTAACGTACTACGTTATCTCAATTAAGATAATTTTATTTTTCAAGAAAAAACTAAGAAAGATCTACAAGATTAATAAAAAATAATTTGAAATTTACAAAATACTTCTTAGTTAATGCGAAAAAAATTATAAAAATCGACAAGAGAATTAAAACTATTTAGTTAACTTAAAATAAATATTGACGAAATAAAATTTTGCTATTATTATTTTGGCAAAAGTTTTAGCTTTGACGACAAAAATTTAGATCGTAATTTCGATACTTAATACAATAAATACAATATCGAAAAAGTCGATTAAGTTGAAAACAATAGAACGAAAATTTGCTATTATAATTTCGACAACTTCGACGACGTTAAAGAATTTTAAAAAGATTGCCATTTCGAAAGAGTTAACAATATTAAAAAAATCGATTAAGTTAAAAAAAATTAGAGTAAAAGATATTTAATTTATATTAAAGAAAGAACTTGTTTATTTTTAAGACAAAAAAAACAAACAATTAAGATTGTGCATTTTTAAAGTTATAAAAGCGAGAATTTTTAAGCTATTGTATGATGCACAAACGCATAAAAGATTCTTACGCATTTATAATAAAAGAAATTTGATTAGACGATTAAAAAGATATTTAAAGTATTGTTTATTATGTTAGTTTAACAACACAATTAGATATCGTTTGTACAAATAACTAAAATTTATTATTACAAAGTCGAAGATATTTTATATTATTATTATTGATTTTATTCTTGCGCTATCGAAGTTGTCAAACAAGTACGATTTTCTTATATTAATAATAAACAAATTTTTCAAAAGAATTACGACGACAATTGAGAAGACAACTTTTTTAGTCAAAAAATAAATCGTTAAGCTTATTAACGTTCTCGCGAATTAAAATCTTTCTTTATGCATTATTTTTAATTAAGACAAAAAAAATTTATTCGCTTTATAAAAAGCAATTTTTTATTTGCTAAAATTCGATTTATTATATTCTATTGCTTATTATTTATAGTTAAATAATTAATCGAAAAGATTTAATTAAATAATCGAAATAGCATTACGATACTATTTTACAACAAATTCGAATGCGAATTAAAAGCGTTTTGTTATTAGATTGCGTAATATTTTGAACAACTTAAAAAATACATTAACAAAAAAATCTTTAAACAAACTAATTTACAAGAAAATTGTTCGTAACGTTCTATTATTGATTGATTTTTACAAAGAAGATATTAATTATATCGCGAAAAAAAAAGAAATTAAAGAGAAATTGCGAAATTTATAACGTTTGTTAACGTAAAAATAAAAGTTCGATATAACAATCGTTATTAGTCGCTTATCTTAAGAAAAAATGATAAGATTTTTCTTAAACTTTATTTCGAATACAAGATTTCAAATTTAAAAAATTCTAAATTCTCGAATTAAAGAGTAGAGTCTTTTACAATTTTAAAAGTCTATAAACATTTAACGTTTAGACTAGATTTGTCTCTTAATTAAAAAATTTATTCTATAATGTTTATTGTTATATTAAATTTGCGTCAAAGAAGAAAGATTCGTATTTTAGAATTGTGAATATCGAATTATTGCTTATAAATAATGTCGAAAAAGATATTCGATATAAGTTCGAAAGATTGCTTGACAAACGTATAACGTTGCGTGATAGCAAAAATCGAAGAAAAAAAATTGTTTAGTACTTAGTTAAATAAAAAGATTAAAATTCGACGTATAACGTATAATATAATAAAGTTAACTTAAAGAAAACGTTAAATTTGATTAATAATTATTTAAACATTTATGATGCACAATTAGTACAAAAATATCAAAGCTCGTAAAGCAATATCGTCTAAATTAGAACAATAAATAAGTCTATTAAAATGTGTTTTGTTTACAAAATTCGAAATTCTTGCTTTAATTGCTTGTTAAGAGCGTATTATTACGAGATTGTTTTGTAAAAATAAGTTTGCTTTGTGTTATAATATTGTTTTGCTTATTATATGTTTTATTTGCAAATAAACTTCGAAATTCTTAGAGCTAATAGACGCGCAAAACGCGTCAACTTTACTTTATAATTAAATATAATATTAACATCAATATTCTTTACGCAATAGCAATAAATTTCTTTGCTTTTGTTCTCGCATAAGAATATTTATTAGATAGATAAAAACAAATTAATAAAGAGATATTAATTGCGAAACGAAATAACAATCGAAAAACGAAAATTTAAAGAAATTATTTCTTTAAACGTGCGAAACAATTAATAGTGCGAACGAAAAAAAGAGTCGATAATTTAGTCTTACTTTGCATAGAATTCGCATACTATAGTAGATTAACTAATTGCGTAATATAAGAAACGAGAGTAGAAAACGCGAGACAAGATTTTATAGACATTAATGTCGTTTTCGAAAATATAAGACTAGAAATTGCTTTCGAGATTTTTCGAAAATAAAATATTATATTAATAAGAGTTATTGTAATCTATTGATTGTCTTACTATAACAAAGACTTGTTAAAAAATAGATTGTTTAATATAATTTATTAGCAATTCGACGAATTTAAAGAAATTTTTGTCGAAATAATAAAAAAAGTAGTTTTACAAATTTTAAATTTGTTAAATTTAGTTTTATACTCAAGAAAAAAATTAGTTGTTACTTTGATTTTTAGCAAATATAGACTTAAATTATTGTTATTAATAAAGAAGAAGTTTATTTGACAAAATTATTTAATTGTTAAGAATCGCTATTTTGCGACAATTATAAACGATTATTAGCGCATTTTTAACTTAATAGAACAAGATAAATATTTGAAGAATAAAGTTAAAACTTTGAAAAAATTGCTTAAAGCATACAATAAGAACAAAAAAAAGTTAATTTTTGCATTGTTAATATTGATCATTTATAATGTAATAACAATCGCGAAAATTCTTTTCTTTCTAGTAATTTACTTAAGAATTGAAATTATTATTTCGATTTTGTTAGTAATTAACTATCGTAACAAATTTACTAATTTTAAGTATTTTGTTCTTAAGACATAAAGAGAAGATTAAATATATTTTGATTTTTAAAATTCAAGTTTATTCGAGATTTTCGATTAAGATAACAATTTTAAAGATTTTGCTTATTTGTTATTTTAGATGTATTCGAAGAAAATAAAAATAAAAGCTCTCAACTTTTTTTTTATTATTTTGTTAAAAGTAAAAGCAATCGCAATATTTTAGAAACACGAAATTAATTTAAAAGCTTTGACGAAATTAGTGTTTCAAGATTTTTTACTTTGTCGATTAATTATATATACATATAATACGAAATTAAGAACTTGCGAAATATCGAACATAAACAAAGACTTTTATTTATTTGTAAGAAAAGCATTTGTTATTAATGTTCTTTAGCAATTTGAAAAACATAATAATTTTAAATTAGTCGCAATTCTACTTTTTCTTGCATATTACAATATAATAGTAACAAGAATTCATCTACTAAAATCGTCGATAACACGCGTCTTTTTTAGCGCATTTATTAAGATTATTATATTTCTTAATATTATTAACAATTTAATGTTAACATTTTAAAAAACTCACAATATCGCGATTGCGACTTTCGATTTTTTTTTATCTTTTCTTTACATTTGCATTACGATATTAAAATTCAATTTTACAATTTTTATAGATTTCGATCTTGCGAATCTTATAAACTTCGATTTTTTAATAATAAATATGTCGATTACGAATAACGAATTGCGCTCTCTTTTATATGCGTTGATTTCGAATAAGCTTAATCTCGATAACTCTTCGATCAATTATTTTTCGAAAAATTTTGCGATTTTGTTTGATCAATAACTTTGCGAGATTTGTAACGTCAAAATTGCAACGCAAGAACTATGTTGACAAAAAACTTTCGTTAATAAGAGAACAATAAAAGTTAATGTATCGAATAACAAAAAATAATTTTTTTTTAGAAATTTATCGACTCAAAAGAGTTATTACGTTGTAATGTACAAGAATATTTAGCTTATAAATAATTTTCAATGCGTTAAAGATAAATATAGTATTTTTGTTAAAGAGAGAGATAAAATCGTTGTCGATAAATTTGCGAAGTTAGCGATTTTTTTTGAAGATCTTGTCTTAGTGTAAGGCTATGTACGAACGTGTGACAAGACGTCGCTACATCGACGTACTAAAGGCGAGACTACGTAGTATGTAGGATTGCAGTTCATAGAGGCATTAATTCGTGAGAATTCTAGGAGAGAATACTTAGGGAGAAAACTCTGCACGATGCCAAGTCGCCACTACGATAACTTAGCACTAATGACGTGTTCGTTGGTCATTGGGGGCTAACATCACACTTAGAACAAGAATCTAGTAACGACGAAAATAAGAATAACGAGTTTTTTGAAAACAAGTCAAACAAAGAAGCGACGAAGAAGAAGACAAAGAACAAGAAATGCAAAAGCGAAAATAATAAATTCTTTAAGCAAAACAAGATCGAAGAAGAAACGAAGAAGTTTAAGACAAAGAAAAAACGCAAAAGCGACGTCAAAAGAATTAAAACGAAAAACAAGAACAAAGATAAAAAAATCAAAACAAATAAAGACTTGAAAATAACGTTAAAACTAAAATTTAATATTAAGATTTTCTCGAAAGAAGTTGAAGCTTCTAAATCTTTATCAATTACGCTCTTACTTTAGACAAATCGAATAATAACGATGCTTGTAAAAACTTTTGTTGTTATTAAAAAGAATTAATTGCGCATGCAATCTTTAATTAAGATTGTTTTGACATTTAACTTAATTAAGACAAACAAGAAGAACATCTTCAAGTTACTTAATACAATTAAGAAATTCGCAAACAAAATTATTATAAAGATCGTAAAACAATACTTATCGTTTGCTTTTTTTAATCTTACGCGTTTTGAAGATTTCTTTTTAATTAAGAATGCTTTGTCGCATGTGAAATCTTACGTATATAAGAAAAATCTTGAGAAATTCTTGAAGAGAAAGTTACATTTGCTCAAGAAACACATTTAAAGATTGATTACTCTTATACTTTATACTTTATTATTTTTTCTTGATCTTTTTTAATAGTCAATTATTTTAATGCTTTATACTCTATTATTATTTTTCGCATTTGACTATTTATTGTTCTTTTTAATCGACGAACGTATTATTAGCGAATATCTTGTCTTTGATTGTTTTGTCAAGAATTCTTTTCTTTTCGATCGACAATAAATCAAAAACGTATTATTAGCGAAAAACTCGCTTCTAATTGTTTGTTTCTCTCGCTATTTTAGCGTTTCTTATTAGATTCTTTCCTTACTACGCGTTATTGACGACGAGAATTCTTGTCGTTTACAACTATCTCTTTCGTCGTCATCGAGAACAATGGTATATCAAGAAGGTTAAAAACAAATGTTACGATAATCGTACTTTTCTTGTCTTGTTTAACAAGATATTTCTGGACAATTAAGTTTGTATTTAGATTTAAAGAACTTTCCTTCTTCTAGCTAGCAATTTAATTCTTTCTACTATATTGTGTTCTCTTTACAATGCGAGAATTGTATCAATTAAATAGTTCAAAGTTCTCAAAAGATTTGCAATTTTCTTTATTTACTTTAATTTTGTAATTTAACTAATCTTTGTCGATATTTGTTAAATCGAATTTTATTAGATTGTTTTTTTGCAAAAATACAAGCTTGTTACTTGCAATCGAATTTTAACTTAATCTCTTATTTATTATCGAATACTATTAATATATAGATTAAACATAAATTGCGTAATTATATTGCGCAAATCTAAGTACTTGTATATTTTAGTTAACTTCTAAGTTGTGCTATTTTAATTAAGACATTTCTAGAACAATATTATAAGTAATTATTCTTACTATATTAAAGATTAGTTTCTTGTAATATTATTAAATAACTATCAATAGTAATTTTGTTTCTTTGTTTACTCTTTTATTTTTTGCGAATAATAAATTTTTATTTATAACTAGTTAACTACTAGATTGTAAGTATTAGACTTCTTTTAAATAGAATAGTTTTCTCTCTCTACAAAAGCTTTAACTATAAAATTATCTATTGTATTGGAATTAACTATTACTATAAATCGACAATTGTTAACTTTAACTAATATAATAAAATATTGTATATGCGTTGTTAAGTTTAGTTGTTGCTATTAAGCTAATGTATTGTATTTCTTTAATATACTCTTTATTAAGAAATTTAAACTTTTTTTTGCTTCTATGTTGTAACTTCTGCTTTAAATATCTATTTATACTAAACTTTCTTTTGTTGCTAAATTGCTAACTTTAACTTTCTAAAAAATCAATTAACTTTGTTCTTTTCTTCTAGATAAGTTTAGTATAAGTTGTTATAACAAGCTATTTAATTAAAATTTGTATATATTGTAAGATTTAATTATTTTATAGTAATATCGAATATATTCTTTTCTATAATAATATTGCTTTTTAACTTTTTCTTGTATTTGTTTATAATCTTTGATAAGCTAATTAAAGTCTCGAGATAATTTGTAATATCTTATATATATATGTAAAAGTTCTTTTAACTATATTCTTTATTTAAGTCGATAGCTAAACTATAAGATTTAATAGTTTTCTAAAGTATTTAACTAACTTTCTATATAAATGCAAGTATTTTATCTAATAATATTTTATCTAAAACTTTCTATAATTAATTTGAGTTCTCTATCAAATAATAATTGTTATTCGATTTAGTTTTAAGCATATTTGTTTTTGTATCAATTTGCTTTCTAATATTGTTCTAACTATTAAGTATTTCTTTTAATATAATATTAATTTGTCGACAATTTATTAAGTTCTATAATTGACAATCTTTTACAAAGTAACTCGATTTGTTATACAAATAGCATGTTTTTTAAGATTTATTATTTTGCTTTCTTTTAAAGTTCTTTTTTTTGCGTTATTAAATAGAATTTAATTTTATAAATACAAACTTACAATAATTTAAATTATTGTACTTCTAATTAGAACAAAATTCTTTTTGCTAATTTTTGTTTGTGAATTTAAAGAAGATTTCTACTCTTTTATAAAATTAATTGTATTGTTTTTTTATTGTTTTTTTATATAATTTGTTGTTAAGATTAATAACTATTTCAATAAGATTAAATATATCGCTAATAAATTTGTTATTGCGCATAATTTTATTTTTAAGATTGTTTTTAAGATTTTGTCGAAATATTGTTATAAATACAATATTGTTTTATTCGATAAAATTAATATACTTCTAAAATCTTGCAACGTAATTTGTTGCAAAAATTTGTTAAATTAAGTATTAAATTATTATTTTCGTAATTTGTTTTTTGTTAAATATTTCGAAGATTCTTTAAAGCTCTCTCTTAAAGTTGTTGAAATTCGTAAATATTGCACAAAAGTTTTTGTTATAATTTTTTAAATATTTGTGTAAATTTAATTTAAGTTAATGTTAAACTCTTTCTCTAAAAAATATTAATACAAAAATTGTCTTCTAATTTGCTAAAACAAAATAGAAGATAAAATAAAAATTTATTTGCATAAGTTAGTTCTTCAAATCAATACAATCTTTATAGTAGATATTAGACTTGTTAATTCTTGTTTTGTCGTCTTTATTAAATATTAATTGACGTAATACTATTAAGCTAGTACTCGAAATAAAGACGCATTAATCTAATACAAATATTCTTAGAATATTTAAAGTATTATACTAATACTTTTGTAAGAAATATTAGAGAGAATTATATTATTAAAGAGATTTGTAAACGTCTTTAGACAATATAAGCAATTATTTAATAACAAGAGATTGCAACTTAGTAGTTGTAACAATAAGTAAAAATTTAAGATAAGTTAAACAAAATCTATAAGAAAGTTGCGTTCGAAAGTTATATATCTTTTTATTATTTGAAATTTAAGATGTTTAAGATCTTAATTATCTTAATTATCTTAACTCGAATTTAAGATATTTAAGAATCAAGTCTTCTTAATTATCTTGATTCTATTAATAGATCTTCTTTTTCTAATTATCTTGTAAAGAGCAATACGCGACGAATAGTATCTATTAGCACGCAACTTATAACATTGTCGCTTCTTAATCTTATTTTTAGATTTTCGATTTCAACTTCTAACAAGATGCTTTTAATTAACTTTTGCATTTCTTGATTTATTACTATCAAAATTTTACGTTTAATAGAGTAAATTTTGTGCTTTTAACAATATATCTTTGATAGAGTTTAAATTAATATTGAGAAAGTTATTTAATTGCAAAGTTTTTGTATTCGAAGTATATCTCAAAATCAAAGATCGACTTAAACTTCTTAAAGTACTAGTATATATTAACAAACTTTATAGTTTCTATAGCTTTAGCAATTTGTAATTAAAACTTATAAGTAAAGTAGTTTTAGAAAGCGCGTAATATCTAGAGTAATACTTGATTAATTTTATATATTCTAATAGCGAAATGCGAAAGTTGACCAAAATTATCTTGCTAGAAGTTAGGGTTAAGAATCTAAAAATAAGATTAAGAGATCACAATTAGCGCTTTTACAACCATTGTCGCCTCTTAATCTTAGATTGATTGTCGAATCAAATTTCGATTTTAACTTTAGAAATCGATTTAACTTAACAATTTCAATATTAGGAATTAATTCGAAATTCGATTTAGTTTCTATTATTTTGAAATTGATTCGATTCTATTCGACTCGATTTTCGATTTCAATATTAGGAATCGAATCGAATTGTCAAGAAATCGAAAATAACGTTATTATATCAAGATTTTCTATTTTTGAATATACGTTATTATAATTTTGAATTTTTCGTCAAAGTATCAAGTAGTATGCTTCGATATATAAGCTACACTTGTTTATATTATCTTAAAATAGCTTGCTTAAACTAGTTGTTGCTTGTATTATTCTTTTGCATTATTTTTTTATTTTCGAATTACTTTCTCGAATTATTAAAGAATATTATTATATTATATTTATATTTTTGTTTGCAAAATGTCGAACTCTTTAAAAGCTTTAAATCAATTATCGTCTTTAAACAAAAAAAATTCTAGCAAATCTATCTCTTGTAACTTGTTATTTAGTAACTTATATTTTAATTGATTCGCGAGTTAATCTAGTTGAGATTTTCTTACTTTTGCTTTTAATAATAGAAAAAGAATTCTTCGCGAGATAGTAAACAAAATATTTATCAATTATTTATTACTTATTTTGAGAAAGAGAAACAAATATATTGAATAAAGTTTAAATATTAATATTGAATTTTAAATATAATAATTACAAACAACTATTAACGACAATATCTTAAACAAGATTTAATTGAGACTTGTCAATTTATATTGAGCAAAAAAGATTAATATAAAAGTTTAATTCAAGCTTTAAAACAAATATATTTAAATAACTTTAATTGTAAATATTATTTTAAAAATTGTGTACAAAAGTTGTTATAAAATTTTGAATTATTTTATTGCTTACAATTATTCAAGCACATCGAATATAAAGAAATATCTTCTATTTTTCTTGGTTTAAAACGAAAACAATTTCGATTATAAATCGCAATTAATCTAGTCTTTAATTGCGTAAATTACAATTAATAATGCATGTAAATAATACAAAACTAACAATTCTTTAGAAAAAGAGATATATTAATTTATTGTTATTCTTTATTTAAAATAATTAAAAAGATTAGTTATACAAGACTTTTGTAAATTTAAATTTGTCTTTTCAAATTATTGACAATTTTAACTTTCGAAAGTTATTAGGAATGCTTTGCTTAGATTTGATGCTTTTAGATTACACAAAACTATTTAAAATAATTCTCTCGAAATATAATTAAATTTGTAAGAAAATTAAGATAAATCTCAAAAATACTTAATATATTTTTATTGCTTTAAATATATTATTTAGTTCTTAAAGAATTGTCTATTTAAAAATATTAATATATTGAATAAATATTGCATTTCAATTTTGCAAATATCTTATTAAATTTACTTTTTTTTAATATTGAGCATATAGATTGTTAATTAATGTTAAAGCTTATAAAAATTTTAAAGTTTTTTAAGATTAAAGATAAACTTCTTGAAGTTGTTATTGATAACGCAAGTAATAACAATATACTTAAGAATAAACTCGAAAAGATCTTAAATCGACGAGAGTTTCAATAAAACAAACAATAGAACTTTGTGTCTTGTTTAACTTATATTATTAATTTCGTAACTTAAAATTTTATTTCAATTATAAAATCGAAAGCAACAAATAACAATATTGTTGTGCAATTAGAAAATAAAAAATTTTAAGATATTTCAAGAAGCACAAACCTATCTAATATAATTAAAAAGATATTTAAATTTGTAATAATGCAAAGAGATAATATATATATTAATTTTATTAAATTTGCACTTTTATAGTTGTTATTAATAATTTAACTTAATATTTGCTTCGATTTAGAATCTTTTAAGAGAAAATTGATAAAAAGTTATAAAAATTAGTATAGAATATTTGTATTTGTTAAAACTTTATTTATTTTATACTTTGTCGAGCATATTAATTATACGATTACATTAATTTTTAAGTAAAAAAATATTTTTAAGATTTAAAGATTTAACAAATTAAACTTAACAAAAGCGAGTAAAACTTAATTTTGCTTGTTAACAATATAGTAAATTTTTTTTACAAATACACTCTTATAGTTTTGCGAACAATTAACACAAATATTTATTTAGAATTTCGAATACTCAATGCAATATTTATTTATCTTAAATATTTAAAGAAGATAATAAGAATTAATATTTATTCTTCGACAAATATTGTAATTAAGATTGACAATAAAGTTTCGACAAAGCTTGCAAAATACTATTTAAGAATAAAAGAATTAGACAATATATTATACAATTTCGTTAACATTCTAGATTTTATACAAAAAGCTAATCTTTATAAATTGTAAAATAAGAGAGAAAACAACAATGTTATCAATTATAAAAACAAATATAAGATAGAATTTAAGAATTATTTTCGATATTATTACAATTTAATTGCTAATTTAAAAGTAAAAGCGCAAAGAACAAATATTGTTAAAGAGATAATACAATATAATAATACATATAATTTTTTACTAATATTGATATAGTTTATTGTAATTATTACAAGATTCTTATTTTAACAATTTTAATAATCTTGTTCGATACAAGATAAAGATAATCGATATTTTTGCTTCAATATTGTAAAGAATAAATATTTAATCTAAAAATATTAAAGAGACAACGCGTCGAATTTTTCAAAGCTAACGCAAATAACTTGAGATAAACTTTTATATTTAGTGTTATTAATAAATATTGAACAAATTTTTAGTCTTGCTCGAAGAGTATGTTGATAAAATCGATCTTAAATAAGTTCGCAAATTGTTGAACAAATTATAATAATTAAGTACTTTAATTGCATTATAAATTTAAATATAAAAGAGATTATTCTCGAATTGTAAAATATATATTGTAGAGAGAAAAATAACATTTAAGCGATAAATAAAGAAGAAGTTTTTTTATATTAAATTTTAAAATTGTTTTAGATTAGATTTATTAATAAATAAATTAACTTTTGAAGAAAAGACATTTTTAATAATTACAAAAATAATTAGATACTATTAGTAATAATGCAAAAAAATAATGTATTTAATAATTTAAATTGCTAGAAGAAATCTATTAATAATAAAATTACTAAGATTCGATTCTTAGCTAATGCAAAGAATATATTATAATTGTTTAAGAAGAAAAATATATTATATTTGCTTAAAAAGAAGAATATAACATTGTTGTAGAATTTCTAGCTAAGAAGATCGAATTACTTTATTAAATGCTTAATAAAGAGCAAATTCTTTAACTAAATTGTTACGCGTTTAGCGTAAATTGTTGCAAGATTCGAATCTATAATACGTAGACTAATCGCTAGGCCAGATTTCGATATCAACATTCTAGCTCGACCTAGATACTTGATATCAATCTCTTGACTCGACTCGAAATCGACTTGAGTTAACGATTTTTTGACTTGATTCAATCGACTCGCCAAGCAATCGAAAATGACGTCAAAATGTCAAGATTTTCTATTTTTAAAAAAATTCGCATTATTTGAATTACTAAAAATAGTTTAAAAATAATAACGCACAAATAACGTACAAATGCATTATCTAAATGCATTACTATATAATATTATAAACAAATTAATTAAATTAATCAATTTAATTAAGTTAATTAATGCACTTTTTCAAAAATAATCTAAATTTTTCGAGTCTTGGCGAGTCGAACCAAGTTATACGCTAAGTACTTCATATCTATCCTTTGACTCAACTCGAATACTTGGGTTAAGATTTTTGACCCAAATCGAGTCTTGACGAGCCAAGAACCTAGCTCGAACTCGATGACTTAACTCGACGCGACCAATCTAATAATACGCGAAATATTAATTATAATTCTATTATTATAATAATAATGCAAAGAGATAATGCATTTATTAGAAAGAAAGATACATATAAATGTCTTAGTTGTTTTTTGAAATATTGCTAAAACTAAATTTTAAATACAATCATCTTTCTTCTTATAATTAAAATTGCTAATCTTATTATGCAAAATTTTGCAAATTAGACGCTAAAATAAAAGTTAAGAAATAAAAAAGTCGATTTACTTCTAATATTTTCTAATTTTACAAAAAACAACAATATTGAACTTTTACTTTTATGTTCGCTATTGCAAAACATCAATATATTAATTAAAAATATATTATTTGTTTGCATTATTTTAATTATATTAGCACTTCTAATATTCTTTTTTTTAGTACTTGTTTCTTTTCGAGACTTTTCTTTATTTGTGCTTATCTTGTTACAATTAGACTAAGAAATTAGTCTATCGCAAGAAGACTTTAAAATAAATTAATAAATTAACAAATTAAGCATATTAATTTTAGATAAGATGTTTCGCATTATTTGTATGCATTACTTGTTTGCTTTGTGCGAGTTATTAAAGAAGATAATAAATTTAACAATATTAAAAAGAGATTTATATAAATATAATCGAGAGATATTAAGTTTAAGATAAAATTCAAAGAAGTTATAATAAAATAAGCGATAATTTTGATAATCTTTACTAGTGCAAACGCGTTAAAAAATCGCTTAAAAAGAGAAGCTTAAATTAGTAATTAACAATAAGAGTACATAATATAAACAACAAAGCAATTAACAAAAATAAACTTACATAATATATTAACAAAATCAAATATATATTAATATAAAGAAATAATAATCTTGTATTAATAAAAGTCTAAAGTAAGTATTAGTAAATAAATATTAATTCTAACTCTAATATATATATTTCTTACTTTATTTCGATAAAACTATTTATTAATATATTATTTACAATTCTATTAATTTTTTCGAATCTTTTATTCTTTAAATCTTGTCGTATTCTACTAGATATTGTAAGAAACTTCTAAGCTACTATATAATTGCATTATTTCTATATATTACTTGTAAAATAAGCTAAGTATACACACAAATAATAGAAGCGCTATTAACAAATTCGAAAATTATTGCAAGTTAAAATTGCGCAAAAGACTAAAATAATAATTGCAAAAAATTGTACAAAAAACAAAACAATAATCGAAAAGTTATCTTAATATAAATTAAGAAACTTCGTAAAACATCTTTGTAAAAGAAAGTCTCAAAATTAAATTGTAAAATTATAAAAAATAATGTTAAAAAAGGTTAAAAAGCATCGAATTAATAAAAAGATTTATAGTAATATATTTAAGTAATACAATAAAGCACACAATGCTAATAACTTAATAGCAAAATATTTCGAAAATAAATTAAAACAAAAAGCAAAAAAAAAAATTGCAATTAAGAAAGCAAATCGACTTAAGATTGTCGAAAATGCACAAAAGTTATATAAAAATACAAATATAATAATAAGATTTTTTTCTAAGAAGATATATATTATTTAAATGCATTATTTGTGTTTTATATTTAAGCTAATTAATATTACAATTAAACGTTAATAACAAACTTAATATTAATAAAAGTTTTTCAATCTATATAAAATCGATTGTAAAAATTATTTAATAACAAATTATTTATTATAGTAACTTAAATAACTTAAAGAGAGCTAATAATAACAATTTTATAAAATTGTTTAATATCTTTGTTAAAGAATTTGCATTCTTAAACAATACAAAAAAGAAAAAGATTTCAAATTCTATTATTGTTAAGATAAAGAATCTCGATAATATAATTAAAGAGAATAATAATAAGCAAAAAACTTAATATAAGACTTAAGATAATGCGAAAAAATTAAATTATAATTACTATACAACAACAAATAATAATAATAAGAACAACAAATAATAATAATAAGAACAAAAAAAATAAAGACAATAACAATAAGATCGATAACAATAAGATCAATAACAATAATAACAATAAGAATAATAACAAGATAAAAAATAACTTGAATTAAACTATTTAAGATAATAGTAAAGCAAACAAGATTATTAAGATTTCGAATTAATAACTTTACACATATAACTTAGAGAGTCTACTATTATATATTACTATTACAATGCATTATTTTGTTGTATTATTATATTATATTATTAAATTGTAATTGAACAATTTAAGTAAAGTATAAAACTAAGATTTTAAATTTATTAAATATAACTTATATTTAAACTAATATTTTGACAATTCGAGTCGATTTTTCGAATAATATATTTAACTATTTAAGAATTATGCTATTGCTTTAGAATTATTAATTCTCTATATATTTTTAAATAAAGTATGCTCAAATATTAAAGTCTTAATAGCTTAGTAATAGAGCAATTGTACTTCAATAACAATAACACAATATTTGTAAAAAAATCTTAAAAAGCATTACTATGCTCTTCTTAATTTTCTTGTAAATATTGTGTTATTGTTATCGAGAATAAAAAGGTTGAAAATTTAAATTCTTTTCGAAATACAATAATTTTTTTCTTTTTTTAATTTAAAAATAGTAATAAGAAGAACAATAATAAAGATATTAATAAGAGCAACAATAAGAAGAATTAAAAAAACAAGGATAATTTGAACAAGATTATGCAAAACAAGATTGTCGAATTTTTTGACAAAAAAAGTTAAGTCAATAATTTGATTCTAGCTATCTAAATAGTTCGAATATATTATTATAATATATTACTAGATAATCTTATATCGAAAGATTATAAAATAGAATATAATTTTTTACTATTTAGTTTAGAATTTCTTTATACTAATATTAAGTCTTGACAATTTAAACCGATTTTTTCGAGTTAAATTTCGATTTTAAGTATAGAAATCGATTCGAATTGTCGATTTAATTTTAGAAATCGAATTGTCAAGACTTTCGAATCAAGTTAATACAAATCGTCAAGATTCGAATCGAGTATTCGATTCGAACTTGATAACTCGATTCAACGCGATCAATCTACTTAATCTTATTTTTAGATTTTCGATTTAACTTCTAACAAGATGCTTTTAATCAACTTTCGCATTTCTTGATTTATTATTATTAAAATCTTATATTTGATAGAGTAGACTTTGCATTTTTAACAGTATATCTTTGATAAAATTTAAGTTAATATTAAGAAAGTTATTTGATTGTAAAGTTTTTGTATTTCGAAGCGTGTCTTAAAAACAAAGATCGACTTAAACTTATTTTTATATGTTAACAAACTATGGAATTTCTATAACTCTAGCAATTTGTAATCAAAACTTATAAGCAAAGCAATTTTAGAAAGCGCATAGTGTCTAGAGTAATAAGTAATTAATTCTATATATTTTAATAGCGAAATGCGAAAGTTGATCAAATTTATCTTGCTAGATGTTGGGGTCGGGGATCTAAAAATAAGGCCAAGGGGCGACAACCGTTGTGAAAGCGCTAAATGCAGTATGACGTCTTGTGTAGATACATAGCCTTGCCCATGCGGTCGCAATCAATATTGTCCATTGAGGCAGTCAACCATCTGTCTGCATGCAATCTGGACTTGGTCACGTGTTGTGTAAAGTCATGGACATCGGTGGTCCTGCGCCGCTCAGAAACACCCTTCAGCGATGTTCGACTTATCCTAGGATGACCGACGATGTACCCAGGTCATCAAGTCATTGAGTTATCGAATCGTATAACAATCAAGCCTTGTGTTGTTTGCAGAAAAGAATCCTCTCATCAGCTCCAGTTGATTCAGCCTCACTAGTGGCGGCGTGTCAGCTTACTGTAGGACTATCTCTCCGCTCCACCAGAGAAGCCTCTCAATCCTTTCCCAGCCTGTGATAGGCATATACCACATAATTGGGTATGATGGCCATGCACATCCTCAAGTATGTCGGTAGCGTTCTGCTTGCTTGGTCCCTCTGGATGTTCACTTTTCTGGTCAAGAATTATTGGATAGCTCGCAAGATAGGCCTCCCGATGGTTATCAGCCCTGCGACACCACTGAATCCTTTTTGGATCATATGCTACAGAGTCTTCCCTCAAGTGCTCCTGTTAAAACATCTCCCCTTGGGCTTGGGTCGATGGGTTAGATGTACGTTCATGGGCTGGACGTTCAACGACAAATATGCGTTGCACGATGAATTGGGAGACCTCTTCGCAGTCGTCAGCCCCGGCACTATCGAAGTCATTGTCGCGGACCCCCAGGCCGCACACGCCGTGCTTGCAAGAAGAAAAGACTACATCAAGCCAGCGGTTATGTACGAGCAGCTCAACGTCTTTGGCCCAAACCTCAACTCTGTTGAAGGCGAGGACTGGCAGCGTCATAGACGGCTCACTGCTCCTAGCTTCAATGAGAAGACTAGCTCTCTGGTATGGGACGAAGCGTCTCGTCAAGCCCGGGACATGGTAGCATCGTGGTCTCGGAAGGGCTCTGAGGGCACGAAGGACACGGTGGGAGACACTGCAACTCTCGCTTTACATGTATTGACCAGCGCTGGATTTGGTGTCGCGTACTCCTTTGGCCAGGGAGTGCAGTCTCTCTCGCAAGGCCATGCGATGACCTATAAAGACTCTTTGTCTTTGTGCTTGCAAAATATAATCACGTTCAGCATCTTCCCCAAGAGGTTTCTGTCTCTCAAGTTCTTACCGAGTAAATTGCGGACGCTTGGAAAGGCGGCTCATGAGTTCCAGCGGTATATGGAGGAAACGCTGGCACACGAGCGATCTTCGGCTTCAGATCGCCAATCTGGTTCGGGAAACCTTGCGAGCGCTCTGGTACAAGCCTCTGAGGATGCTAAAAAATCCATGGTGGAAGGGAAGAAGATCAAGGTTGGCCTTAGTGATGATGAGATATTCGGCAATATCTTTGCATATAACCTTGCTGGCCACGAGACAACGGCCAACACGGTCGCTACGGCATTGGTACTGCTAGCCGCCCACCCACAGTACCAGGATTGGTTGACCGAAGAAATTGACAGTGTGGTTGGCACATCAAGGGAGGCATGGCAGTACGAGAAGGCCTTTCCTAACTTACATAGATGCCTTGCCGTTATGGTAAGTAATTGTTTTGACGAGATCCCACATGTGAGAAGACCACTTAACTCACAACACTCAGTTCGAAACACTGCGACTCTACGGCTCTATAGTCTTCATCCCCAAGTTCACGGGCTCCCACCATCAGGAAATTATGAGCCGAGGACGCTCATTTTTCTTACCACCAGCGACCTTTGTCAATATCAATGTCCAAGCTCTACATACGAATCCAAAAACCTGGGGTTCAGACTCCCTCACGTGGGACCCTCGTCGCTGGATCACAAGATTGGCGTCTTTCAAAGAAAGCAGCAACATGCCATCAAAGCCAACGGAGGAAGCGCACGTGGAACCTGCAAAAGGTACATTCATCCCTTGGGCCGATGGCCCACGTAATTGCCCAGGACAGAAGTTTGCCCAGGTAGAGTTTGTCAGCGTCATGGCCAATCTATTCTCAACCCATCACGTGAAGCCCATCCTGTCCACGGGACAAAATTCGGAGGATGCAAAGAAGGCATTGCTGGATATGGTTGAGGGTAGCGCAATCTCCGCTATTACGCTGCAAATGCAGGAACCAAGGAAAGTAGCCTTGAAATGGGAACGCAGGGCCTGATAAAATCGACGTTTGAGTAACCATCTTGGCTTGGAGGAAGAGCCTCGCCATGACGTTTCGATAGCCTTAGCCTGCCGCCCGGACATCGTCTGCAGCCGCAAGGAGAGCGACATTCGAAGACTCTCGAAGAGTAGGCCCAAGGGACAGCAGAGGAGCGTAACCGGCAGGCCACAAAACCGGCACTCAGGCCATACCACCCCGTCCCATTATTCAGCGATCTGCGACCTCTGGAGGCCTGCGCAAATTACCTAACACTTCTGAAGCCTCGAAGTCGAAGTGCTCCAGGGGAAACATCGACATACACGGACGCACTGGAGGCTTCTCATTAGTTCACGATGGTTTGTGGTACCAGGCAATAGCCACACCGGCCCCGCGTATGATCATTGCACGATGTATGTCAGTGTTCGATGGTCCAGGCCAAGTCAGTAAGCTATCCGAAGAATTGCAGTCTTTGCTTCCTCTTCACCCTACATTTGGGATGATAGATGTTAGGACTAATCGTGCTGTTCCACCAAGCAAGATCCTGTACTTGATCTGTGCTGAATTCCAGCTGTCACGTGACATTAATGCAACCAAGGACGAATAGCAGCAGCCCGGCTTTGTGAGATACGGTGCAGCTTCTGCAAAGTATTTTCATTGTGGGAGTGTGGAACGGCCATCGGAGTCTGATAAGCATCACCGCACTCGGTGCACGACACCAGCTGGATGCCAAAAACAAAACTACGGCCATGTATCATGCATACATGTAAGGTCCATGCGCCAACAACGTGGGCTGGAGTTTTGTTATCCGAAGGTCCAGACTGCTGGAATGTGGGTTCTTCTAAATTGGTTGCACGATGATTCGTTGCTTGTTTTCGTGATCGGTGCGCATCCCCTATCCCGGTCTATTTTGGCTAAATCCAATCTTATTGAGAGATCTTTGCCGGAATGACGCCACACCATGACCGATTCCGGTCCACTCGATTTCTTCATTCGGACTAGTGCGAGACGCACGGGATGTTGAAGAATCCCGTCGCCTCCTGTGTCGCATGTCCACTAATGTACGTTTCAGCCAGCCTCGGCGACTCATGGCCCCTGATCGATGTCGTATGCAATGGCAGATACTTTGGTATAACGATCGCTGCATCTCCAGCAACGACACTCAGGATAAGACGATCGACATGTGATTGTGTATGACAGCAATCTTGGCATCTCCTGGTGCCTGTAGACCAATCTCCCAATTGGAGTATTGTACTTTATGTGCCACCCGCGCGCTAGGCATCGAAGCTTGGCGCATGAGGATCTAGGTATCTCAACTTCACGTCAATCCTCCTGAAAGCCTCCTGAAAGGCCTGGCCTTCTAATCCCTGAACGTCTTCCTCCTCTTCAGCACCAATCACAACATCGGTATGTGGCGCTTCGGATGGCATGCATTGACCACTGCATGACAATGGTACCTAGCACATCCCTGCTGATATCGGAGAGATCTCATGCTCTTGGCCACTATCCCGGCAGTCATATGCAACCTGCCTGCCTGACATGGTGAACATCGCGCTCTACTCCGCGTTGATACGAGCTCTCTGGTACCAACGATCGAACAGTCAAATCCGCCCACCCCACTCTGCATAGCTCTAGCACCAAGAGGTTTGAAGACTCTAATATATAGTTTTTGCCTTTAGACCGGACTAAATCAATCGACCCAGCCAAGCCCTGACACGCCACAAATTACTCTTACCACCTACTTTAGGCTTTAGGTGGTATCCGGAGCGGAGCGTTTGACCGACAAGCGCTTCCTTACCAGTATAACGCTCTCAGAAGTAGGGACTTTGGTGCTATTTGACCCCCTCAATGATCGAATAACTTGATCAGTCTCGTTGACGATTGGTCAATTTTCTATCGCCCAAGGCAAGTCTTACATATCGGACTTATCGATCTGACTCTCGGGCGATATCGCGGCGTGTCGACGATTCAATGTTCTGGATCTTGCGGCAAATGCCGTCCGACGGCTCAGATTTTCAGGCCTCGCCGGGTTGAGGGCTTGACGACATTAGACCCGCCGAGAGCGGCTGAACGATCGAAAGGACGGCATTAGGCCTTAGGGCCTTTGTCTGAGGTATGACATCCGCATCCGGCTTAGAGGGTCCCGCTTTAACGTTTAGACGAAACCTTGGGCTTCATCGAGTGTCTCGTTTGGGAAGAACCGCGTCTCTTTCTGACTTTCTGGGGCGTAACGCACCCAGCATGTTGATAGCCACGTATCAGATACTGGTGCACCTACACCCGCCCGTGATATCTCTTTCTTCCTACCTCACTAATCCTTTCATTACTCGGTCTCCCGTACGGTGTCGACTGTGGACCTTATTGTCAGACTGAGAGATCTCGTATTTGGCCTGTGTGGGTCTTTCGTTGCCCAGACAGTGCTTTCCTTTCGCTACAATTCTCATCTCCATTTTTCGAGCATTCGCTGCAGTATATACAAATTACTTTGCCGAAGATTGAGCTCCGCCTAGCAAACCAGCAATCATGAATACGCTCAAGTCGTACGTTCGGCCCGCCAAGAAGGCAGACAAGTTATCGCCAGCCGTAGCACCTACTTACAATGAGAAATCCGAGCCGCCTCGAACTCCTCAGACACCCTACTCTGTTCAAAGCCCAGATTACTCAGGAGCTAATACTCCTCGTTCTCGGGCTTCGCTCCACCCTGAGGGCGACTTTCGGAACAATGCGGACGAGCATGTGAATGAGATTAAAAACATGGTCGCGCTTGAATGGGTTTATCAGATGCAACAGGAACATACATGGTCCTCGAATTCTTACGGCGAGGGTGTGGTGATTCGGAAAAGTGTCGGCAAGTTTGCAGCGGCACCCAGAGGGTTAGAGGAAGAACGAGGAGGATTGTTCGATGCAGCAAGAGAGCTCAACGCCCGAGTAAGCAGATTGTACTGGGTACACTTCTATATCTTTTGAGCTGACTCGATGGTTAGGTTCTGATGACAGTCAATACGTCCGTCATCCGAACCATCATGCAGCACGATGAGGTGCAGTTCGTGCCTCTACCTAACGGTCTTCGTCTTCAAGTCTTACCAAGCATTCCTTACCTCACCAATTGTTCGAGGCACCAGAACGCCGCCTTCATACACGATCTTGGTGTTCTAGTCGTATGGGGTGATAATCCAAGGGAATGCGCCCGACGCGCCGAAGACATCGAAAAACAACTGATCGGCGTGTTCTCACATGGTATGAGCGGGTTTGAGGAGAAGACTTCGCCAAAAAATGACGGAAACGTCTTTGTCAACGAAGTGTCATCTGAGGACTTGGACGCAGCGGAAGGTGGCGCTGCTCGTGAGAATGGTATCAATGATCCTCCACGTCGGATTAAACTAAACCAATCAATTCTCTGCGCTGCTACGCTCTTTTTAATTGTCGCCGCTCTCTCTACTGGCTGGCGATCAATGGCAATAGAGCTTTCTATCGACAACAGCTGGATTCGTTTGGCTTTTATTGCTGTAATGCCGCTGCAGGCCTGGCTTGCCTTGGTAAGCATAGCCTTTCTTGCGCTGGCTATGTGTGCTAATTGGAGACTCTAGTTCTTTATGCAGTCTGTCGTTGGCTCCATAGCACAACTGTTTGGCCCCACTGACCAACTGAACCAAAATTCGAAGTATTACTCGGGCAAGGCACCGTGTCGACTTTCGAGGGACAGACTCCCACACATGACTATCCAGTGCCCCGTGTATAAGGAAGGTCTTTACTCCGTCATTGACCCTACCATCAAGTCGCTGAAAGCTGCCATCGCTACATACGAGATGCAAGGAGGGACCGCCAACATCTTCGTCAATGATGATGGAATTCAGCTGATCTCGCCCGAAGACTCTCAATTACGAAAAGAGTACTATGATCAAAACCGGATAGGCTGGGTTGCTCGCCCCAAGCACAATCCAAAGCCAGCCGAAGGCGAGGAGGCTTTTATCCGCGCCGGGAAATTCAAGAAAGCCTCCAACATGAACTACGCAATGGCAATTAGCGCCCGAGTCGAGGACAAGCTTCTTCAATTTGCCAGACCTACCGGCTGGACGCAGAGCGACGAGCAGAACATGTACAACGAATGTTTGGACACAATCAAGGAGGAGGACCAAGGCAGGACGTGGGCAGGTGGTAACATCAGAATGGGTGATTACATCCTCCTTATCGACTCCGATACCCGTGTTCCAGAGGATTGCTTTCTTGATGCCGTCAGTGAGATGGAACAATCACCCCAGGTCGCAATTATCCAGTATTCCTCTGGAGTCATGAACGTCTCCGACACGTTCTTCGAGAAGGGCATTACGTTTTTCACCAACCTCATCTACACCGCCATTCGCTTTGCTGTCGCTAATGGTGACGTGGCTCCTTTCGTAGGCCACAATGCTGTCCTCAGATGGTCTGCCATACAGGACATATCATACGAACAAGATGGAGTTGAAAAGTTTTGGTCCGAAGCAACCGTTTCTGAGGATTTTGACATGGCTCTCCGATTGCAGACGGCAGGCTATCTTGTCCGATTGGCTGCGTATACGAAAGACGGGTTTAAAGAAGGTGTGTCCCTGACAGTCTATGATGAGCTCGCGAGATGGGAAAAGTATGCCTATGGCTGCAACGAGCTGATCTTCCACCCAATGCGATACTGGTTCACGAGGGGTCCCTTCACTCCATTGTTCAGAAAATTTATGGGTTCTTGCATGCCACTAGCGTCCAAGATCACAATCATGGCTTACATTGGAACCTACTATGCCATCGGCTCAGCCTGGATCCTCACAATGGTCAATTACTTCCTCATCGGCTGGTTCAATGGACATATCGACCACTACTACCTCGACTCCTTCAAGGTCTACTTTTCCATCATACTCGTCTTCAATTGTGCTGGCAATATATCTCTTGCCGTTTTGAGGTACCGCGCCGAAGATGCCACTCTCGTCGGGGCCCTGTGGACGAACTTCAAATGGATTCCTCTTCTGACAATCTTCCTGGGCGGTATATCTCTACATGTCAGCCAAGCCCTCCTGTGCCATATGTTCAGCATCGACATGAGCTGGGGCGCCACCGCAAAGGAACTGGTCGACACGACTTTCTTCGAGGAGGTCAACAAGGCGTTGAGGAAATATAAGATTACTTTCATTTGGTGCATTGGCACATCTGCCGTAATGATCTACCTCGCGATGTTCGCACCTCCGTTTTGGCGCATCAATTTCTTCACCGCCATCTGGCCAATGGCCACACTCCTTACCAGCCATTTTCTTCTGCCGATAGTGCTCAATCCCGGATTGATGCTTCTCACGTTTTAATTTGATTTCATCACGATCATTGGGGATATTGGATAGGGGACACAGGGTGGGGCTCAGCAGAGGGCGACTCCAGTCTTCGCAGTCTAACGGTATCTGGCGCTACGGGCCTTACGATTATAGACAAATTTTAGACCATGCATATGGGACGGAGTATAGGGTTGTGAGGCTCCATGGCTCTGGACGCCCTGTTGGCTTATTCCCCTGATATCATATAATCTAGATTACAGCATGGTACTAGATAGTTACTGAATGAATCCAAGATCTCTGAATTTGACTATCACTGCTCCTGAGGTATTTCCAAGGTATTGTCACACGATGTTTTGCATATATCAACGCATCTGATATCGCTAAGTACTGGCTATTGTAGCATAAGTCAGTCTAACACATGCAAAACACCAGTTTTTAAATGCTTAGCATCGATACGTGACGTATTGTTCCTCACAAAGAACAGCGATCAATTCGACCTCAGACAGGATGACCAGGTACTAGTAGGAAAGCCTGATGATAAGATCTATTTGGAGCTTAGGGTTTAGACTGCTAATAAGCGAAGATGCCCCTCAGGCCCCTCAGGAAAAAGCGCGTCTCCAACGCGTCAACAAGAACTTCAATAGCTCTAAACAATGTCCCACCGATGGGCGATGAGAGGAGTCATCGCGTGGACGACGCGCTGTCGACATTGATCGCTCGTTTGGTGCTTCAGAATCCAGATGAAGACGATGCTACAGCGGACGAGAGGCACGAGCACAATTTTGACCTGGCCAAGAATATTATTGAGGGGTACTCCCGAGCTTTGATAACATTAAGAATGAGAACCTCGTTCCGCTGACGGCCATGCAGACACGGCCAAACTTCTAGAGTTGAAGACCTGACCCATGCCTCAGACCTGATCAAGCAAAAGTGTAAGCGCATGCTTCCACTGACACCAACCACCTGGGTCCTAACAGTTCAAAGTACTTCGTGACAACGACACTTCCGACAAAGCCGTGCGCTTCTCTAATCTTTGCTCTCGACTGCTCACTTTACCCGTCCTCACCCAGAAGTGGGCAATACTGTACTTCCTCCACCAGGTCACAGAACCAGATTCGTCCCGCAGTGGAGCCCCGGATTGGATCCTAGGTCATGCGCAGCGGAATGGCAACGGGGAGGCAGGAGTCATCGAGGAAGGCGCCACAGACCCTGCTTTCAACGATGCTTTTGCCCCAGGCGGTCTATCCATATTGCCTACACATGAAAGCCGCCCAAAGACCGGTGTGGAAGATCGCCGCAATGGCGCTCTGAGGAGCCGGGAGAAGAGTAGTACCCTTGCCGAACCACCGGACGAGTCTTTGAAAGATATGGCTGCGCCTAAAGAAGAACCTCCAACCGAGGCCGCCCTTTTACATGATCTGCCTTTCACTCTGCAAGGCCTGTCAACCACGCATCTTCCCTTCTCCGACACATCGATCCTCAAGCTCCCACCAACCCTACCTCTACCGATGATCTCTCTCTTGCACACGCTTGCTGAACCATCTCTACTATATCGAAGTCTTTCTGACTCTGTACCATCTCGTGATGAGGGTCTTGTACGCCAGAGCTTGCGGGCTGCCATAGATATTGAGCTGCGCTCATACCTAGGTTTGATCGCTGCGTTAGAAGGCGAGATCAGACGGGCTCTTACATCTATGAATATTACTGGCGCGGCGACTGGCATTGGTAAGATTGGCGTCACGCTGAAAAGATGCGTGATCTGGACTAGGGAAGCTACGATGGGATTACGACTGATGAGTATCATGGTTGAAGAGGCCCAGAGTAAGTCCGTAAGCACGATACCGGTGTTTGGTAACTAATCATATATTAGGTAAGAAAGGAGGTCAATTGATTTCCATGATTCATAACTTTTCCACCTCTCACGGGGACCCATTTGTAGGTGCTTTTGCAGAACGTATGCTTGTCCACGTAACACGGCCTTTCTACGACATGCTACGGCAATGGATATATGACGGGGAGCTGAGTGACCCTTATCACGAATTCTTTGTCACCGAGCAAAATGCCCAGGATGCTGGCGAGAAGGATACCGACCCTCGGAGGGCCCCTGCAACTAGTGTGTGGGAGGATAAATACAAGCTGGATGAGAGCATGGTCCCCAGCATCATTACAGAAGACTTCGCAAGGAAGGTATTCCTTATTGGGAAAAGCTTGAACTTCATACGCTACGGCTGCGGCGACTCTGCGTGGGTAGAAGCATACTGCAAGGAGGCATCGAGAGAGCTGCGCTACGGGGATACCGCTACGCTTGAGTCCTCAATCGACAAGGCTTATAAAGCTACTATGGCCCGGCTGACGCACCTCATGGACAGCAAATTTCACCTCTTCGAGCATCTCCGGGCGCTAAAGAAATACCTCCTCCTCGGTCAAGGCGACTTCATAGCATTACTCATGGAATCACTCTCTTCCAGCCTGGACAACCCAGCAGGCTCTCAATATCGACACACCTTGACCGCCCAATTGGAACACGCCATCCGTGGCTCCAATGCCCAATACGATTCGCAAGACGTTCTCCGCCGCCTAGACGCCCGCCTTGTCGAGCTCAGTCACGGCGATGTAGGCTGGGACGTCTTCACCCTCGAATACAAAGTCGACGCCCCCGTCGACGTTGTCATCACTCCCTGGGCGAGCAAGCAATACCTGGTAATCTTCAACCTCCTGTGGCGCGTCAAACGTGTCGAATTCGCCCTCGGCAGCACCTGGCGCCGCTGCATGACCGGCGCCCGCGGCGTTCTCGCCACGGTCGACGACGGCAAGCTCAGCCGCGACTGGAAAGTAGCCCGCTGCTGCATTGCAGAAATGATCCACTTCGTCAACCAATTGCAATACTACATCCTCTTCGAGGTCATCGAAGCCAGCTGGGACCAACTGCAAACCGCCATCACGAAGCCCAACTGCACACTCGACGACCTCATCAACGCACACATTAGATATCTCCGCTCCATAACCCACAAAGGCCTTCTGGGCAAGCCCGCCTCCGGCAACCGCGAGGAGAGCTTCACGGTGCAGCTGCATGAAATCCTGAAGATCATGCTCGCCTACAAAGACGTCGTGGACGGGCTCTACTCCTTCTCCGTCGCCGAGTTCACCCGCCGCCAGGAACTCGCCGCCAAGATCGAAACCCGCACCGCCCGCGGCCAATGGGGCCTCACCGACGCCGACGCCGACGACCGCAACTCCCCAACCCCACCGCCCTCGCGTCATAACCTCCCCAGCCGCGGCACTAACTCCCCCTTCGCGCCCAACCCCTCAGCGGGCATCCCGGGCCTCCCGAATCCCTCGGCTGGAGGTGAGGATCAGATGCTGCCTGCTCTGCGAACGAGGCTGGGGGACCTGGCGCGAGAGTTCAAGGCGAGGGTGAATGTGATGCTGGGGGATTTGGCGGTGCAGAGTGATGTGGATATGAAGTTCTTGGGGGTGGTGATGAACTTCAATGATGTTTATGCGCCGAGGAAGAGAAGGCGGGAGGGGCACAAGGGGAGGACGCCGGGGGTGGGGATAGGGGCGGGGACGGGGACGGTGAGGAGGGAGGAGAAGTGATGGGGGGAGGAGAGGTGATGGGGGGAGCAAAGGTGGTTATACCCTGTTTTGTTTCGAGGGTCAAGGGCGATGATTTGAGGATCTGGCGTTTCTAAGGTAGCAGTATGGGGTCGTGGATAGTAATCCATATGAGCATCGAGGAAGCGATTTGGTGTCCTGTTGTTATTCCAATGACTGCTCTCTAAGCAAGTATCACGTGAAGCATCGAAAAAGGCAAAGCACACATTTTCTCGTCCATGTCTGCAGCAACCCATCGTCTGGTCACCGTAATGCTTCCTTGACACTGCGTTGTCCAAGCCCTTTGCTCAACCAGAGTTCATTCACTATCGTCGCTGCTCCCACTACTTGAACTCCCGCTGCTCGAATCACTATCCTCGCCACTTGACGTCCCGTCCTGCTCCAAAGCCATCTGGCTGCCAAGTTTCCCCTTCGCAAAACCCTCACCATTCGTCTTATCCCCCTCATCACCACTAGACTCCGAGCTGCTACTGCTACTGCTGCTGCTACTACTACTCTCATCATCCGGCACCCCCGTCGTCCTCCTCTTCCTCACCCTCTTCCTCTTCCCATTCACCCCGCCACCCCGCGGCTTCCCTTTCACACCTTCCCAACCCGCCGCCGCACCCGCTCCACTCGTCGTCCCACTCGCCGCATAGCCCGTAATACCCGGTAACAAAGCCTCCACATCCCCCTCCCCCACCGCCCAAATCAGCTCCTCCGCCCTCCTCCTCTTCGCCACATTCCGCTCCCAATCACTCATCCCCACGCCCTTATACACCCACCTTTTCTCCTCCTCCTTCCTCTCGACCCTCGCGTCCTCTGCGTCTTCCACCCTCTCCCCCTCCCGGCGCCAGGCCTCCTCGTAGGCTTCTCTCCTGCGCTTCTTCTCCGTGTCGGTGTCCGCGGCGAGGAGATCGCTGAACCACATCTCTTCTTCGGCGCGGATGGCCAGTGCTCGTTCGCGGATTCGCTGGCGCGCGGCGGGGCCTTTGAGGCCGGAGAGGTAGGTTTTTAGAGGGGCGTTGTAAGGGGGGGGGATGGTGGCAAGGTCGAAGAGGTGTTTGAGGAGGTAGGTTTGGTGGTTCTTGGAGAATTTCCAGGTGTGGGGGGAGGTGGTGAAGGCGGTGAGGTATTCGAGCGCGGGGTGGATGGCGGGAGGGTCTTGCTTCGAGGCGGGACTTGTGTTGGCTGGGTGGTGCTCGGCGGTTTTCTTCTTCTTCTTTGACTTGGCTTTCTTGGGTTTCTTGACTGACTTGCTGGAAGTGAGGGGATCGCTCTCAGGGAGAGCGGCTGATGATGGAGTGATGGATCGGAGCGCGGCTTGTGCCTTGGGGGGCTCGAAGGCGGGGTCTTCGGCTTTTTGGGTGGCTAGCCACTGGGCGTATAAGTCTTTGCTGCTTTGACCGTCGGAGGCTTTCGTTTCGGGAGTGAAAGATACGGATTTCCGCTTCGTGGGTGCGGGCGTTGAGGGTGGTGGTGAGGATTTCGAAGGGAGGGCTTCAGATGATGGCGCTGCTTTCAGGGCTGCCACATCGTGGGACGGGTCACCATTCTGGGTATTGGAAGGGGCGGTTGATTTCAGATGTGATGTCTTGGTCTTCTTTGAGGATTTGGTGGTCGCTAGGTTGGGGGTGGTGGAGGTTGCTTCAGTGACTGTGTCACTTGTATGCTTGGGCTTCTTCTCATTGAATGTATCGGTCTTGGGAAGGGGTTGGAAAGCGGGACTTGGGCCGTCTTTTGGGCATTTGAGCTTCAGGCCGAGTTTCTTCCAGGCTGGTATATGAGGTTGAGGGGTTGCGGAAAGAGAAGCCATTAGGTCAAAACTAGCCTTTGGTCTGTCAGGACATTACCAGGAGGAGCATACGATCGGCGGAGAGAAATCTATGGAGCTCCAGTGCCCTTTTCGATGGAATCTTGAGGAGGTTGGGAGCCTTCTGGTCGGGTACAAATTATGCCAAGAGTTCTGCCCTACTTCCGAGCCCTGAATCGACGAAAAGAGATGGGCGAGTCCGAAGTAATGGAGAAATGTAAAGTCAATTGAGATCACTTGAGCTCATGACCTGTTCGAACTGTATATTTTTCAAGCGTCTTGTATAGCGGTATATTGGGTTTTGCTATGTGGTCTATCAAGACTTTTGATCTCTCTTGGCTCTTGAAAACATTCTAAAGCCCATGCACCATAGTTGTAAAGCGAGTAAAGTCGCTCGTCCGAGGAAACCCATCGTACCAAACTTACAGCCACCAGCTTCGGACGCCGCAATAGTCAAGTTCAAGGCTTCATCAGCAGAGTCTGCGCGTCCTGCCGAAGCCTCCCGGCCCTGAGGTGGCTCTTGTTTCTCTAGCTCTCTCCACCACATCTTACATCTCCCTGAACCATGCCTCCCAGTCCTATCAATTTCTTCACCTAAACTTTCTGAAACCCAGCTGGATTTCAAATTGCTTTATGAAATTCGGTATCTTCGTCGCAGAGTCACCATTGGATCCCAAAGCTGGAAGTCCTGAAGCGAGAGTCTAGACAGACCGTCGCCATTGAAAGAGACATAAATTGTCAGCTCTGCGTGCTCCGGAGTCGAGATTGGGGACACAAGCGCAGATTGAGTGGTGTCGTTGCCCAGAAAGTCTTCTGCTACGGCATCGCCGTAGCATGTAGGTCGTACAGTGGTGGGATCATCTTCCGAAAATCATGGACCGAATGAGGCGAAAATCAAATCTTGCTCGCTGACTTGGTTGCTGATGCCTGCGATGCAAATGGACATGCATGCAATAGAGGTGGGCATCGAGATTTTAGACCGCCGCCCCTAGGCTGCTTATGCTTCACTTTGTTGCTGGTTCCATTGTTTCTTCCGGGTGGCAGTCCGCTGTAGAACAAAAGGGATGGGCTTAGAAGCATTGCAGAGCGCGCGGTCTCCAGATGAAAGGTACTAGGCGTATGATCCTTATACCCAAAGAAATAGAGTCAAGCCATACGTACCGGTTCCTGGTATGCGAAAGAAGGCATTGGTGCCGGAGCAGCTGGCAATCGTGGAGTCTAGATTACCGAAGAAAGCTTTCGAATAAGACTTGTTTCTAGATAAGATAGAGGATCGATCGATGAACATACGCAACGAAAAGTATCGACGCAACGATGATGGACTGATTGATCGATCAACCACAATTAAATGTTACTGAGGCGAACCGTTGAAGCATATTGCATACTCGATTTGAGCAAGCGTAGAAGGATTTGAAGAAGGAAACCAGAGAAAGAGAAGAGATCTAATGGCCCTCAGGAAGTTGGCAAGCGAACAACCAAACAATTTGGATTGATGTCATAGATACTAGGCAACGAAGAGACGATTATGTTGCATCTACGAGATCATAACATGACTCTGTATACGATATTAGCCCGTGGTGATGGGGGATTGAGCCTCTCTGTGTGAGAGATCCGTTGGTAGTGAGCGGTAGATTTGAGGGTCAATTGACTGTCTTTGTCGAAGTTCGAATGAGATATGAGGCTACTTAAGCTGATGCGGCGTACTGGCATAGCTGGACAGCTGAGATTCCTGCTCACTTCAGACCTCATGGCTTAAGGAGATCTCACGGGTGTCGCTCAGAGTAAAGGTCGTTCCGCGATCTCATCAACAAGCCGACTGCTGCTCGCTTGCTACCTACCTTACTTTGATTGAACCTCGAGATTTGCGCCGCTCAATGAATGGCTAGCAGTCGAGCAACAAGCTCGCCAAGTGGTGAAACGTTCTTTTTCTGGGACATTCGAGTAAGGTAATGAGGCTGGTAGAAGCATTTGCGCAATGGCTTCTGGCACAGCCTCCCATGGCCGAGAGAGCAATATAAGTACATCTCATGATCCAGCTGCATGCGGAGACAGGCTTGAGATGACCCTGTGGGCGTCTGGACTCATGGTCGATAGTTCCAGTGTGGCTCGCTCTCTGTCGGTCGCACTGTCATTTCAGCTCTATCTAGTACAGGCCATTTCGTGCTTTAGCGAAGCTCCCGAGGTTCTGTATCGGTTCCCTTAGAGCACCAATGAGGGAATAGCAAATATCGTTTTGTCGTATGTCGTCTATCGAATGTCACCCTCTCTATGTTGCCGTTCTAAAGCATTTTGATGCCAAGATCCACACCATGTAAATGCTTCGCTCGAACGCCATAATCCACGCTGAAATATGCAGTAGACACCCTGGCACGCAGCACCCTTATTTTGTGACTCGCTCGTAACCCTGGCCCTTCACTGAGCCTCCCGCCATGGAGGTTTTGACATTTCTCTTGAAGCCCTCGCGGTTAGATCTCAGATCTTCCGCGGCTTCTTTATTTAAGGGGTCAGAAGCGTTCGGCTCGAGGAACAGGAACTGTATACGGAAACAGTCAGCAGGAATCTCCCATATAGCCTGTGAAACCATATGCATCGTCTGTCCAGTCCTATTCCATGAAGAACCCAATCTCCTGCTTCCTGACCTGCTTGACTCACCTGTAACCCTACGATTACCGCGTTGAGATTCAGCACAGGCTTCCAATCCTCCCTCAATATATTTAAGCACACGTTCCCCTCTAGATCGATATTGGGATGGTAGATCTTCTGCGTACACTTGACCTTCGGGGGATCATGGGGAAAGTTCTGATTGATGGCAAAGTTGAAGTTGAATATGCCTCCTTTATACATTCCTTCATCCGGCTCGATTGTGAGAGTGAAGTTTAGGATGTCGTCAGGGTTGGGAAAATGTGTCCGCATAGTACTGCCTAGGGAAAGCTCTGAAAGGTCTGCGGTGCCGATTATGTCTTAGTTAAGGAGCTGCCACAGATCGCGGAGAGGTATATGGCACTTGTCGCACCTTTTTGTACCCGTAGCTGAGCGGCCGTGACCTTTTTTTTTTTCTGACCGCTCTCGGCGTTGGCAGCTGCTTGTTCTTTCTTCTACGAGAGGCTGTCAGAACATGGATTGATGCAGATTCGTATTATAGTCCGGGGCAAAACAAGATTAAGGTAACACACCATGGACCATATTTTCATCATCCTGCCGGGTCGGTTGGTCACGCGACGAGTGAAATTTGGGAGGACGCAGGGAAAGTGTAGGGGCGAAAGGCTGGTAGCTGTGGTGGGTGGCAAAGCGCATGCGATAAGGACGGTTCTAGGATTGTTTGCTGATACCGGGTATGGAGCAAGCTTGGGTGTTTACTTTAGGTGTCGTTCTGTGGTTAGAAGTCTAGGGTGCAACAAATGATGGAGTGTAAGGTAAGTGCTTAGTGAGTCTTCTTGAAGGTGGTGGAGGGTGAACCAATAGCAAGCCGTCGATGGAGTCACAACAGTTAAAGGCAGCACTTTGACGCAGTAGTAGTCTTTCGACCGCATTCAATACAGCAGTATTTTCACGAAGAAGAATAACAGAACTTTTTCACATTCGAGCTCCAATCGTTGGCGCTTCTGACGGGCCCGAACGTGAAACGGATAAGGTAACCTACATAAGGTAAGATTTCGAGTACGAGTGGCTTCTGGCCAACTGCTCCATGCCCAGCTCTGCAAGCATGATCCAAAGACGCCTCCAATCATCGCGCCACTAATGCATTCGGCATCTATCCACCCCTACCTCCGAGCAAAGCAGCACAAGAGGCCAGATTTACCCAGGAACCAGCAGCATCCCGTGAACCGTACAAGAGCCAGGAAGGCGGTAGACCACAGTAGCAGCTGGAAAAATCGCGCCGTCCTTGAAACTGCACTAGACTATAGAGATGTCAGTTCCATGCAGTCAAAGTTGTCCTTGGAAACATACACTAAGACCAAATTTGTCGAAATTTTCATTCGTGATCACCACAGCCAGCAGCGCGTTCGAAAATATCCAGAACGTCACCAGGCGTGTTCTGAAACTTCTGTATGAATCTTCCAAGGTTTTCTTCTCGACGACTACCGGCGGTTTGTACTCTGCCAACGCCCGTTTGACTGTCACTTCGAACTGCTGATCAATGTCTGCCTGCGGCTTATCGGGCTCTTCAATGATAGCTGCTTTGCCATCTTTTTCTTTGGTCGTCTTCGCCGACGGCAGAGCTTCGGCTTTATCGGATCCTTTCGTTCCCCATGATACATCATGCCAATTGCTGAAGGCGTAAACCATCAGAATGTTGATGAAGGATGACATAATCAGCAGGTACTGTGGGAAAGAGGTAAACATGTGCCAGGGGTCGAGGTACAAAAACGAGGCGACGAAGTAAAGCCCGAAGGTAGCCGCGAGAGCGATGATGATAATACCAGCGCTCTCTGAAGAGAAGAAAGTCTTGAAGAACTTATTCGCTCCATCCTTCGTGTCGATTCCTATTCCATGTCTGAAGGCATTGACGACAAGAAAAAGCGATAGGACTACGAGATACGCCTGAATAAAGCCAAAGACGATGAAGGACATGATGTAACTCCATCTCGAGCTGGTAAGATGTTAGTGCTTTCATCGTATCAATTGAGTGCGTCGAACCACATACCCTTTGGGTCTATTACCCAACGCAAGTACGAACTGAAGGAGGATGAAGGCCAGATAGATGTATTTCAGGATTGTGTTGATAATCGGAGTTACCGTGTTGCCAAAAGGGAATGCTCTACCCTTATTCGCGTCCCCAGGATTGCCGACGAGATCCATGATGACGCTAGTGGTAAGCCAGAATGCCGCTGTTGTGTCAAATCAGTATGTCAGATGGCGCTTTTTCAGACAGCTGCCTTACCTAAGGAAAACCAAGTGAGGAGGACCGAGAACATGTTGTAAATCAATTGTATGTGAAAGAAGAACATTCGTAGAAGGTTGTGGCTGCTCTTATACATTCGACCGAAGTGCATCAGAGAATAGATGGTAGCGGCAAAAGAGCCATTGAGCCATCTCCGACGCTGTCCGATGAACTCAGGAGCACCTTCTGGGACATCTGTCTCACCCTTGGAGGCTTTGACGTAGGTGAGATGCCATTTGGATCCGGCTTTGGCGACTAATTCGAAACACAAGATCCGATCTTCGGCCAAGAACATGTTCTTCTTGAAAATATTCATGGTCTCAATACCCTTGCCCTTGTTGATCGCAGACGCTGTATGGTCGCCATGGAAATACTGCTCCAATGGCCGTCCCATGATCGCACGAAATCTGTAGGCCGAAAACGCTCCAGGCAGGACACTGACATACCCGAAAGAGCTCTCCAATGGCTTGTCGAGGATGTTGCTTATCTTGTACTCGAAATTCTGGGCAGCAACTAACGGATTGAGCAAGTTCCTCCACCCTCGTCCTAACATAGCGTGAATTTCACCACAAGCTCCACCGAGGTCCTTGTCGTTATAGAAAGCCTCCCATAGTGCAAGTAGGGACCTCACGCCGGGCTTTGTGCCGGCATCAAGCAAAATGCAGACTTCGGGGTTAAGTATCCTACCGAAAGCGTTGAATAGCCATCTATGTGAATTGATCTTCTTGCTGTTTTTCTGTTTGAGACAAAAGATCATTTGGGTTGGAGGGAGAGTAACATTAGGAGGATCATTATCGTGGGGTCGAATCAGCTGCTGACTGGCCGTAACGGAAAGCTGGGTGGTGTATTCGAACTTTTCTTTTTTAGCTAGAGTATCAATCACAAGGGACGCAGGGTACTGACGATGTGAGCTACTGTCTCTTTGCCATCTACGTCCTTCTTCATAACCCCATCCTGATAGATACCAATGGTAGCCAATACGTCGAGTGTCTCCTTGTCGCAAGGGTCGATGCCGTCGAAGACTAAACACACCACGATTTTTTGCCATGCAGGCCCACCTTTGTTCCAGAACTCGGTTTTTTTAAGGTTGACTATGTCTCGCACGTTCTGCATGACACCATGTAATGTGCGCGCAGTCAGCACTTTATCTTCGTTGTAGTACGTGATTGCAATGCAGAGCTCAGTATGGCGATTGTACATGGCAGGTCGAAGGTTGTAGCCATTCTTAAGGGTGAACTCATTGGGATCACACGTTGCGGCCGTATCTTGTCATGGTCAGCTATCATCAACCAGTAGCCCAATATATTACTTACACCTCATGTGTGTGAATTCCTCACTACCTCCTTCCAGGTCACTCCGGTACTTGGCTTGTACGGAGTTCTGAATGGCACTTGGTACTGGATAATCCACACTCAAGACTGAGCCTTGCACAAGCTTGACCTTTCGCGTAGCATATCGCTTTAAGTTGTTGGAATTCAAAGTCGGCCCTTGCCTCTGTCGCCATGCTTCCGTCGAGCTGCTGTCGCTCCTCTCATATGGAGAAGGTGCCCGGCCAGGAACTCCATATGCCGTTGTCGGGTCTTCAAGGGTTGTGCCAGAGTAGTGCTCATCAGGTCGATACTGGCCGCCGTATGCTGTGGATGCCCCATGATCTCCAGCGTAGGATTCCGTTAGGGTATAGGTTGAAGCGGGTCTATGTGGCGGGTCATGGCCTGCATGATGCTCGTCAAAGGGGCCACTGTAGGGAGCGCCCCGGTTCTGGTGCAATAGTGATTTCTCCGCCTCCTCATCATCTGATCCATCGCCGTTATACGGTGGAAGGTGATACTGCTTGGCCGATGTTAGAAATGGCCTAGAGTTGGTGAATGTCAAGGAGGCACAAACGCTGCTGGCCGGTGCATTCTGCAGCCGGCGATCATCATTATTGAAGCCACCTGCTCCGCTGCCGGAGCCTTGATAAGCCATGTTAGGAGTCGTATAGAGGGAAGGTGCAAGGCGAGGGGCTGCCGGATGAGACCGGGTTTGCTTAGGGAAACAAAGAATCGACAGTCACGCCACCAGGGCTGGATCAGGTTTAGTATGTAGAAGCCTCTTGAGAGAAAGAGCAGGATTGAGTAGCACTCCAAGCGGAAGGGTGAGTAAGGATAGTAGTGAGGGGTGTAGAGAAGCGAGCTGTGGTCTTCTCCAGACGGGTGTTATTATCTATGTGGATTAAAAGGGATCCAGGGGCTTTTGGAACATCAAAATTCGGGCAGGGGTTTCAAGCCTCAGCCTTGCGATCGCTCTGCACTGGGCCTTGACGACGCGTACTTCAGATCGAGCAGCACCACAATCGACAGCTGAAGCAAAGATTAAGTAGGCTACTGATGTTTGTTGGGGTCGGCAAGATCCAATACTTCTTGTCGGATTCATAGCCCATTCAAAGATCGCATTCCATGTAAGACAATGGAATCTTATTGGTTGCAGCTGTGGCTTCCCAAGTTCCCTCACACCATAAATCTTCTAAAATAGATTTTGTCTAGCAGCTACCTCGATCGTGACAAGCGTATTCACACAGTACGGAGTACTTCTACACTGCGCATGCCCGTACGTTATACGAGACTGTCGGAAGTAACAATTCGGGCGTTGATATCGTAAAGGTCTTAATACTGATGGGTAAATGCGCTTCATCGCTCAGCAGATCTATCTCTATACCTAAGCTAGAAAAGAGATGGTAAGCAAGCTCTAGAATCCAGAGGCTGTCCTTCATGAATTCGTCACTGCAACAGCATCTTCATTGATTCCTTGAATAGTGCGGGTATGTTTCGCTTGCATTCCACCACGCTGCCCAGCGCTTCATAGGACACGCAGAAAGCGAGCAGTGATTACTGCTCTCCTTCCCCTACGCCGTCCTCAAGTACTAATCGTGCTTCACTGAGTCTATCGATAAAACCTACAGTAAGCTGACGTGCACCCAGCTCAACAACTGTGTTCGAAAGGCAAGTCAGCTCTTGATTGCTTTCGCATTGTCTCCTGCGGCGTCAATGTCTCCATTGCTCTGATCATTTTTTTCTTCGGTTGCCATGGATCGCCCTTGGTCGATCAGTCTATCGTCCATTCACTGAAATATTTTCCAACAAGTGTCAACAGTCGAGTGTCCCACATTTGGTCGGCCTCTGGCACAGACCCGTCAATTCGTCATCCGTTGATCGCGTTCTTAGTTCTCAGCATCCGCTTCTCCAGGACTGGCCGTTCTTGCCACAACCGGAGAGCGTACAGAACACATCTAGCTTGATGGAAAGGAGGAAATAGAGGTCCCGAAAACGTGAGAAGTTAACAATGTCGACAATTCGGTCTCAGCCTTCGACGGGCACAAAGTCACAATTACTGGAGAGTCTGTGAACGCGGGGTACTTAAGGTATCCAGATCTATGCAATTCGATTTTCAGAGCAGAGATCTGACCTTTGGCGCTTGTGCCATGATCCGATTCGCAAAGAAGTGCGACCATGCAGCGCGGACGGCAACGAAGCGCGCCACAAGGAAACGGGCTTAAGTTGCAGAAGGAGAAGCTGCGAGCTGCCTACAAGTTGATAACTCAAACTGTCTCTACAAGACGAATAATCTGAAGACCGTGAAAGCGTGGTGATGGTACGTCAACGATGGGTGTCCTAGGCCAACGATGATATGTAGATTTTCCGTGCCATAAAGACTGCTTTGTATCGATGCCGAAAACTGCGATGCGATGACTGAACGATAGCATGTATCAATCTATCAGAAACAATTTCTCTTGATACTAGCCCTGTGATCGACGGTCACCGAAGAAACGTTGTTAATAGTACTTCAATTGGCATGAAGATGTTCATTGTCTACTTTGTCTAGAAGTAGTCCTCATATCCCGTAATCATCTTGCCGTCCCAAGCGCCAAGACAAAGAGACCATCTTCCCTAGCGTCAGTGTTCTTAGTCTACTTTCGTAGCTCCGCCCTGTCCACCTTGCCAAATCTCCCACCCGAACTCGACTGTGCACCACCTGCTGATTCCGATCGAAGGCTTCAATCACACAATACTTCACTTCACACTCGTTCCCTCCATCGTGTGCCAGCGTCCAAAGAGCATCTGTCAACGCTCGTTTATACAACGCTGTGGTGAGTATCCGGCCAACTCTGCACTACAAAGCACCTCCCGTTTTTGCGACCGAGCCGACCAAATCAGTCTTACCACGATACAAGAACATTGGACGACTCAGCCCAAGCGCAATCCACATTGTGTCCATTGGTGATGTCACCGTAGTACGCTCCACCGGTCGCTCCTTTGGAACCTTCATCACCGTCGCTCTTTATTCCCTTATCACCACGCATTGTTCGCCTGGACCCAAACTCCTCTACCGACCCTTCACCTTATCACAACGCTGCTCCGCTCACGGACGCACTGCTGCCACCTTTTCTTCCACCACAACTCCTACCACTGATCAAGTATTTCTGGGAGGCCAACTCTGCAACTTGTTCAACGCGTTGACCTTGGTGGCTGCTACTGGGTGAATATGGATTCCTGGGCTCTCGGTACGCTCGTGACTGTTCCCCCTTTCGTTGGCTAACAACGGCAGGTCTGACTGGAGAAACGCGAGGGCTTTTTCGAAGATGTCTATCTTGCGATCCCAATGCAAATCCGACATGTCCAGTTTGTGCCGCCGACGAAACATGCACCCTGATCAGTCCATCCTGCAACGCCTGTGCATCGACGCAATGCTCCAAGATCGGTGCCAGTAGCAATTCAGACACGCAGAGCATTGCCAAATCACATCCAAAGTCTGCGGCTGGTCCTATCGCAGGGGGTGTTGTTGGAGGCATCGCATTGATAGTCCTGGTAACGTTCTTTGTATGGAGGTTCTGTATAAAGAAGAGACGCGAGGAATGGCATCAAAAGTACTGGCAGGATCCGGCAGCAAATACGGAGAAAGAGAACGAGGACTTCGGGGCACAAAGAGACGCTAGAGCGTCTACGCACACTGTGGGGTCGATAGCCTCCACTGTCCTAACCAGGGCTTCCAATATTATCCAAATCGCCTATATACCTGGAGTCACCAATCGTTCGGTCGATACTTCGCCGGAGCTGATCCCGCCTGTGCCCCCGATCCCAGCGGCTTCACCGTCACATGCGACTGTTGGGACGCCCCGTGCTCAACAACAGAACGATCACTATTTCATGCCCACCGATATAAGGGATTCGACATTCTCGGGCTATACCAATGATGATCGAACTTCCTACGCTAGATCTAGCATGGCTCCGAGTCATCTGAGAAGCAGCACGGCGACGTATCGTGGCAATGTTAATCCCACGCCGGCTCAAATGGTCATGCGCGGCAAAGCTACTCCCATCAGTCTGAAGTCGACAACCCCCGGCAACAACTCTCCTACTGACACCCCTAGAACCGCAACACCGCCTGTTCCAGCGATCAACTTACAGCGAAATGGTTCTAATAATTTACAACGGAACGGTTCTAATCACAGTCCAATCGTAGCCCGATTAGGCGTGCCTCGAGCGGTTACCGTCACCCGAAGTGCTTCAAACAACAACATGAGCAGCACCGTTAGCCCTCTTTCTCGTGAGAACCCAAGTCCCAGCAACAGTGAAGCCTCCCAAGTCCCGCTGGCGCAGCCGCCTCGGCGTGTCTCCGTCGCCGACTCGATTCGCCATGATGGCAACTCGTCGACTTTCGACGATGCTTCCAGCAGTGATGAAGATTCGCCAGCAGAGGCAAGTCTGATGGGGTGGGATAACGAGAAGCAACACGCGGCTTCCAAACTTGGCCACTCCCCCTTCAAAACGCCAGCCTCGGCGCCCGATCTTCGACGCGGTGTTACACCGTCTTCGTCGCCTGATAGTCGGGGCTATGCAAGTGAAAGCCGGCAAAAGAGACATAAACGGTCGGGCAGCTTGAACCAAATCATCGAGGAAGCTACCAGGCGAGCAAGCCGTGAACCCAGACACGGCGGATTGGGCAGCATTGGAAGCTTGGCCGGGTGGGAAAGGGCGGAAACAGCAGGACCGTTCTCAGACGCCCACGCTGCAGGAACGCCATGATGAGACACCTTCAGTGGATTTTCAATGGATCATGCTGGCGTTTCGTGACAACGGTGTTCGGGGGGTATGCTCTTGAAAAGAGCCATTGAGGGGGGATACTCTGGGCCAACGCTTTCTTGTTTGTGATCTGGTTCTACTTCTCTTCTGGGGCTGCGGACCCTTCTTCAATTTTGATTTACACTTCGACCCACCTACCTTTGGTGGTACCTTACCTCAATCGAAACATGATATGGGTAAATTTAGCCATGCTCTCAATAGCTAGCTGACTCTGCAAGTCATGACTTGGATTTCGAGGAGATGATATCGAAGCTCAAGTGATATACTGCACAAGCTACCGTCCGTGTACCACGTTCAATGAAGAACTCCTATGTACCTTGCTTACATGTACCTTGAAGGAACCTAGTAGGCATGACTGTTCCTGACGCTAGCGGCACTACTTTAGATCCAAGGGCTGCCGCTGCCTTCGTCTCTCTGACATGCCCCGCTTAGGAGTAGGAATACCCCTCTACCAGCTCTGTAGCACACGATCCTTTTCACGCTCACCATTCTTCAACCCTCCTCTCCTCTACACAAGTAGCCAGTTGGAGCGAGCATCACCCACCCGAAGAGCTCAAGCAAACCAGCCGCCCTTTCGGTTTCTATCTCGGTCCCGCACACTCGCCGTCTCTCCAACCATGGCACCCCAACTAGAAAGCTATTTCAAGCAGTAAGTGCAGGCCTTGAACAGATATCCCAGATGTACCAGAAACAAGCAGCTAACCCTGGCCCACAGAGTAGATGCTCTCTCCGAGTCCTTCATCGAGCGTAAGCCGCCTTTTCCCCTTCCTCAATAGCCATTGCCAAAACCCACTCAGGCCTGCGCCGCGCTGTCGCCATCCCTTCCGTATCTGCAGACGAAGACCACCGCCCCGATGTCGTCAAGGTTCGTCGCCCCGGCTCCCAGCAGCAAACTCCAACCCCTCACTAACTCTCTCTCCCAGATGTCCAAATTCCTTGTTTCCGAACTCACCGCCCTAGGGGCGCACGTCGAAGCCCGTCCCCTAGGGCCCCAACCCGGAAAACCGTATCTCCAACTCCCTCCCGTCATCGTTGCCCGCTACGGCTCCTCGGCCTCGAAACGCACAATCCTCGTCTACGGACACTACGACGTGCAACCCGCTCTACGCGAAGATGGCTGGGCTACCGAGCCCTTCACCCTATCCGTCGACGACAAGGGCAGGATGTACGGGCGTGGCAGCACCGACGACAAGGGCCCCGTCCTGGGCTGGCTGAACGCCATTCAAGCGCACAAGGAAGCCGGGGTGGAGTTCCCCGTCAATCTGTTGATGTGTTTCGAAGGCATGGAGGAATACGGTTCCGAAGGCCTCGACGAGTTCATCGAGCAAGAAGCTAAGAAGGGTGGGTTCTTCGAGGATGCGGATGCGGTGTGTATCAGTGATAACTATTGGCTGGGAACCGAAAAACCTTGTCTGACCTACGGCCTCCGCGGCTGCAACTACTACAGCGTGACCGTCTCCGGCCCAGGGCAGGATCTCCACAGCGGTGTTTTCGGCGGCACGGCGCAGGAGCCGATGACGGACCTGGTCCGCGTGCTGGGGAGCCTGGTCGATACAGACGGGAAGATCCAGATCCCGGGCATCAACGAGATGGTGGCGCCGTTGTCGGAGGAGGAGAAGAGCCTCTACGGTAACATCTCCTTCACAATGGACAACCTGCACGAATCCCTCGGCTCCTCGACCTCCATCCACGCCACCAAGGAGCCCACCCTCATGGCGCGCTGGCGCTACCCCTCCCTCAGCATCCACGGCGTCGAAGGCGCCTTCTCCGCCCCCGGCGCCAAGACCGTCATCCCCGCCAAAGTTACCGGCAAACTCTCCATCCGCACGGTGCCGGACATGCAGAGCGCGCAAGTCGACGCCTGCGTCTTCGCGCACATCGACGCCGCGTTCCGCAAGCTGGGCAGCAAGAACAAGTGCGCGGCCACGCTGCAGCACGCCGGCAACTGGTGGGTGGCGAGCCCGAAGCACTGGAACTTCAGCGCCGCGGGCAAGGCGGTGGAGCGCGTGTTTGGCGTGAAGCCGGATCTGACGAGGGAGGGGGGGAGTATCCCTGTGACGCTGACGTTCGAGCAGGCGACGGGGAAGAACGTGCTGTTGCTGCCGATGGGCAGCTCGACGGATGCGGCGCATAGTGTTAATGAGAAGCTGGATCGGAGGAACTATATTGAGGGGACGAAGCTGCTGGGGGCGTATCTGCATTATGTGGCGGAGGAGCCGATGCGGGATGGTGGTGCTTGAGGGAGGCGGGTGATAGCAAAAGAGGAGCTTAGACAGCTACTTCATAGACAGAGAAGCACGTTTGCTTGCATGAAGGTATGACGGCATGTGATCCAGAGCTTGAGTAGTCCGGCAAGCGGAATGCTTGAAGGAGTTCCGAGGAAGATGGGAATGGATCTGGTAGATGGAAGAAGTGGGAACAGCTGAATCGTGGAAATCCTCAAGGATGTCCTCTACGTTTGACCACAGAATTCTATCTACAAGGCGAAGTATGCAGTACTTCCTGCCGGTCTAGCAACAAGACCCCAGATGTCAAAATGGCCAACACCACCCCCTAAAACACCGTCCTCATGCATCGTCCCAAATGATGAAACTCAGACCCCCCCTCATATATGCCCAGAACTGCCAAACCGCCAGAAATACGCTAAAGATCTCATGCCTTCCCATATACCATCCTTCCCAAAGCTCATCGTTCCCATACCCTCAACACCGTTCCCTCTCCTTGGCCTTCTTCCGAAAAACGCTCCCCAAATCCGCAAACAAAAACCCCTTCTCCTTCCCATCCCGACTACTCGCGCTCCTCGGCGTAACCACATCCGCCGTCTGACTACTCGAATTCTGGTTCGGCAGGCGGTACAAGCTCTTCTGCCTTGGCTCGTGCCCACGCCGTCGATGCGAAGATTGCTCATGCCCCACGCCGTCCCTACTGCCTGGCTTGGAACGCGAGGAAGACTTGTTCTTCTGCGGTTGTGGGGTGGATGTTAGGCTGTAGAGGCTTTTCCCTGTAGCGGGGGGCTCGTTGTCGGAGCCGCTGCCGAGGAGGGGGGAGATGGGCTCGGTGGAGCCGGCGTGGGCGCGGTCGGTGGAGGCGTCGAGGCTGAGGGTCGAGGAGGTGAGGGAGGGGTTGTGCTCGTAGTCGCGATTGTTGTTGTGCGGGCTGGGCTTGGCAGGGGTGGTTTTGATGGCGGAGGGGCGGCGGTGCGTGACTCCTGGGTCCCAGACGGCGGAAGAGGAGACGGGGGGTGAGGTAGGGGTGTCGGTGTCTTCGCTGCTGATGCTCTTGTCAACTGCATCGCGCGAGCGGATTACGTTTTGCGTGGACTTCGTGGGGGCGGTGCGTTCGTATGCGGGACTGCGTTTGGGAGGGACGGCGTGGCGGGAGAAGTAGCTGTCCCCGAAGCTGGAGGTACTGCTGTTGACGGTGTTGGAGGTTTTCTGGAGAAATGGCGTGTCTGGTGAACTGTTTACGGACTGTTCTCCGATCCTGGCTCGGCGCTCCATCTGATCTACTAGCTCTTCCCACTTTGGCGCCATTGTTCCGCTCGGTCGCTCTGCCTGTTCCGCCTGGCTCAAAGCGTCCTTAGTCCTCTGGCGTAATTTCCCGCACAAGGCATCAAAGCTCTTCAACTCGTCACTCCATGCAAAGCTGCTGTCGACCTCGTGGCGGAAATTCAACCAGATTTCCACCAGACCTGCGCATTCCCGCGCTTGATCAATGAGGTAGGGTAAGCTTGGGAACCCTTCGCGGCTAGTAGCGGGTAAGCGACCTAATGTCGTTATGGGAGTGGCATAGGACGCTGGAATGGCAGAAGTCGCACGATCAGGGCTAATTCCGCAGATTTTGTCGACGAAATCTTTGAACTCTTGACGGCGGCCGGCCAAGAACGTGTTCATGGGCTCCATCCATGGCTCTTTGCTGCCGAATTGTGATAGGTTTGCAAGCGTCTGGAGGGCTTTGGCTATCAACGTCAAAGTACGTTGAGCGCGCGAATGAGGATGAGCTGAATCCAGATTAACATGTCTATCATTAGGAAGGATGGAGGATAACGTACCTTTCAGTAAACCAAACAACTTCGGGTTCAGGACAGCGGGCACGAAGAAACGAAGGAACAGGAAGCCTGATACGCTACTGTAGGTGACAGTTCTGTGAAAGGCTCCGTAACGATCATCAGCGCATGCACGGATATGACGAAAGATCATCCGGAGCTCTGGCGGGCAGCGGTGCGCTGACAAGAAAATCGACCTCCAGATGTTCTCTGTCAGCGCAATGAGATTGCGCCAATTGCGATCTAGGTCGTGTGAGTTGTCCACCCTGTTGGGATCAACTTCGCAATCGGGATCGCTCTCACAAATATCCCGTATCTTCTCGCTCAAAGTATCTTCGAGGTATTCTTTCCCTAGACGCTGCATATGCAGGTCGAGCGCCTTGGTGAGTAAAGTATTGCCCCTGAACAGTAAGTTCGCTTCAGACGTCGCTGACTTGCCAAGATCACGTAGAAAAGCCTCGCGGTCGACCGCGGACTCGTAGGAATCATTAGAGGCAATACGCCGTCCATATCTATATTTAGTGACCGGTGTGTCCTTGTGGATGTCGTCAATCTCGTCTTCGATGAGCGACATGATCCAGTCACTAGCTTGAGCGGAGACTTGGAAGATATTGAGCAAGATCTCCGACAGCCGCTTGAGCTCGGAATGGATAGCTTGGGCAATTTGGTTTGTCAAGCCTGTGGAGAAGGCATGAAGAAGCTCTGACAGGGGCTGATAGTCTCTACCCATGAGCACCACGAGCTCTTCAATCCGTACTTTCATCAGTAGTTCTCCGACAACCTCCCCGTATTCATTCTTGATTGGCCACCACTTCTCGGTGTCTGTGGATCTTGCTAGATCGTCGAAGTTGAAATCTACCTTTCCATACACCAGATCCAGCGGCGATACCTCAATATCGCCAACGACGGACAGAGGGTTGATGTTCTCATGCTCGATGTTGTAAGGACTGTGTGCAACCAGCGTCCAATCTCTCTGAGATGGATTACGGGTCTTGAGCGTTACCGAGGCACTTGACAAGAGCGTCGGTAAATCCATAAGCTTGAAGTCCTCTCGCCAGAAGGGGTTGCTTGTATCTTGCTTCACTTGAGTCTTCCCTCTCACGTCTCCCTCGATTTGTATCTCAGCATAGTAGCTCCCAGAGATCGAGTCGTCTTTACTTGCAGGACGCGAGCGAGATTGTCCAGAAATTCCTCGGGAAGTGCCCTTTAGACTCGAATGCATCTTGCCTTCGATAACACGTACAGAGAGCAGCCTCTCAACCCGGAACATGTCAGCAACATGAGTTTTACCCACGGCACTAGCGGATTCTAAGGGGCCAAGGCGAGGATCTGCTGCTATTGGCTCCGGCCCATATAATTCTGGTATGGTAAAGGCTCGCAGTAGAACGAACCAAACCTCCAAGAGGACGCGTGTTTCCATTGACAAGTAGATGGTTTGCGCCTTTGGCGTAGTAGTAGCCGAAGGAGTACAATGAGGGTAAACGGCAAGGGAGAACTCATCGTCCAAAACGGAAGGATCCAAGCGTTGTATCGCGCATCTGGAGAGCTCTGACAACGGGACAATATCCAAAAGTGTTACATCATGCTCTGTGTAAAGCTTGAAATGCCCGTTCTCTTGCAGGGTGCACGAGACTTTACGCCACGAACTCGACATTGACTTCTGTTGACCATAGGTTGGCGCAGCCTGAGGACCAGGGGGTTCAGGCTTCGCGATCTTAATACCCTTATCCCACATCAGCATCTTACCGACCTTGATGATGGCGGCATCTTTGTTCTGGACAATGATCTCAGAATTCCGCCGACGATCTCCCAGGCGGCGCTCAGAGACAGAAGACTGCCTGGGTCCAGAAACCAATGGTTGAGGTTTTGTCATCTTGTTCTGCAAACCTTTGGGGCGAATTGGCTGCCAGCAAAGAAGTGCCGCCAACCACTGGTCAAAGGTCTCCGGAACGTGTGGGCGTAGATGGACTCCTGTGCTGGACGATCGCGTGGCAACATCAAGAAAACTTGAACGCGAATCCCCATCATATAGCGTTCGTACCTGGCAGCCTCGAAGATCGTGTATCAAGGCTTTGGCCTGCGCAACGTCCCCTTGCTTTTGATAGATAAGACTTCCAGAGGAGACGTTGATAGCACAGTATCCGGTTTGCCAGTGGCCTAATGCTAAGGTCCGGAAAGAAAGAATCCCATGCATTCGTCCGCAGGTTATCTTCATCAATTGCAGAATCTTCCCAGCATCCGTATGAGATGGCTGAGATGTACTGCGTTTTGCGGCAGACGGGTTCCTGATTGGGGACAATTGTCGGGAATGAGGTTTGACAAGCCGCCGCCGATCTCCGTGCATCTGCGACTCGAGAGGCGGCGAAGGGAGCACAGAAGGGTAGCCTATATAAGGGACAGTTTCCAGCTGCGGAGACGAATGCAGGGAACCGATACGCTGCCGCGTCTTAGACATCAATGAGGGTGTGGATCTTTCTTCCTCGAGCGTACGGGTCCTAGGCCTTGAGTGAGAGCTTCTGTCATTGCTAGGCACATGGCCGTTGAATCGGGTTTGTGGGTTCCCATCCCGAGAGCGTGGGTGAGGGCTGCGACGCCCAGCTGATTGTGGGGTTCCAATCCTTGGTGGGGGTAACAATTCAATGCCAGATAGTCGCCGTTCCGCAATTGTCTTTGGCGTAGGGTCAGGCGTCACAGCTCTGACCGTGATCTCATCCGGGTAAACCTGCCCATGCCTATCTTGTGAAGATGTCTTCTTGCTGGTGCGACGCTGTACAGGCTGACTGCCGCTGCGTTCTGGTACACCGGAATGGCGCCTGTGGCCGTTGCGCTGCCTGCTTTCTGTCCTTGACTCCATACCGAAGTTCCACTCCTGCTCTTCTGCCCCGCAGCGAGATAGCTCCGGAACGCTCCTGTAGCCGAGGACTAGGAGGACACATTGAGTCTGTTGAGGTGAGAGCGCATGAATATATCTGGGTTTCGGACCAATTTGTTGTTCAGAACGGCTGAACAATCGTTTGGTAGTCGGAGATTCAGATATGGCAAGCGAATGATTGCGTAGGCTGCTGGACCACTAAGACTCTTGATTCCTAATCGCGCACGGGCAGGATGTTTCGGTTTCTGCGAAGACTCAGACGAGGACTGGAAAATAGAAGAATGATCTGTAGGAACACAATGTAAACTCACTCTCTCCCCCGCGTTATACAAGACTGCAAGGCATCGTCAAATCTCCGGATGCTGTGGTACTCCAGACAGCCGGACTTTTTGCAGCGTATCTGCACAAGGCAAGTGCACTTAGCGAAAGCACAACAATGGGGAGAAAACAATCGCAAAGGGCTTGGATGCTCGGATTATGGTCTTCTTTAAGGGTCTTCAGCGAAAGCAAGCCCAGCAAGGATTACCTTACTCCCAGGACTGCTCTCTGAGAGGAGCAAGCACAAGCGACTGCGGAGTAACCGGCACTAAGACGCGATTGGGGAAGGTCCCGGATGCTCTGCGTTTTCTCTTTACCGGCAAGCTTCTGAAACGCGTTGGGTACCAGTGGTGCCAGTGTGACCAGGAGGTTGCAAATTAGATAGTTTTAGGACTAGTATGCCTAGTGGCTCGGAGGACTATTTAGGTCCTCCTGCGACTTCTACAATCAATCATCCTTTCTACCCACTAGAACCTGCACCTAATAGTCGTCTGTTTTCTGCCAGTACCTTTGGCAAAAGCCAAAGCCTCCAGGGACCAGAGCTGCCGGTGGCTTGGTACAATACCTATGACAAGCAACATCCGCCAGAACAAAACCACCGTCCCCCGCGATTATACCTACCTTAGTTTTTCACTAAACAACAGCTCGCCTGCCGAAAGACACTAGAAGTACTCTACTCCTGCTGAAAGTTTCAATATGGACTACATAATCTCTAACAGAAGCTATCTTCAAACATTATTGCCGCAGCGGCTCTCACATAGGACCGAATTGGAAGAATGTTGGCCCAAAGACCATTGTCGATAATGTGGAACGATCACTTGTGGGAAAGCGTCGACCACCGACTTGATACTTTAGACTGATGATGATCCAAATCCACTACCTTAGGTTGTGATAGCCACAAAACGTTCTGTCGGGTATAGAATACATATACAACTGCGTTAAACCACATGCTGTAACACCTTCACGGGACGTGCGTATGTCTCTCGAAATAGAAAAGGACTGTACGTTGAGATTCGCAATATCCGCAATATCACAAAAGGCATAGAAGCCGAAACCTTAGCCTTGACGCCTGGGCCTCATCGTCTCGTCACGCACGTATTCTCCTTGTCCGAGCTTCTCGTCTTGTAAAACTACTTGAACGGCTGCTCCACAATCCCATCATCCCCGCCAACCGCGCTAATCGGCTGGCTTCTCGCGCTGCTAAGATCGCCACTGCCGGTCTTCCTCAAGGCTTGCCGCATGGTCTCAATAGTCAGCTCTCCTCCGGTGGGTGGACCGTGGCCGGTGAACTGATTCCCGAGGCCGCCAATGTATCCTCGGCCCGGAGAGCTTTCAATCCCCTTGAAGGACGGCGATCCACTCGTTGGCGGTGTTCCCTCCATCCCATGAGAAGACGCTGGAGAAAGTACAGGTGACGGCGATCGGTTGAGTGCTGCCATTGGGGTTATCGACGAGGTTCCGGACAGATGATCGTTTTCTCGTGCGCCTGCGTGATCAACGTGCTCTGCGTGCATCACGTCCGCGAACGAGATGAAGCTGAGTCGCCGGACGTCGTTGGTATCCAAAGCCGCGTAGCTAGCGGCGGGCTCATCTGCATCTGGACGACCGAGAAGATCGTCTTCTGAAGGAGGCCCGTGACTTTCGCTGAGGCCGGTCCCAGTCACAGTGACGGCAGCCGGCTGGTGCGATGTATGGGTTACTATTTCCACGTGATCGGGATCCAGGCGATCATTTGTGATAGCTTCTGTAGACGCATCCAGTGCTGGCGGTATATGGTTCTCCGTGGTGATATGTCCGGGTATTGCAGGCGAGGTCGTCACTAGAGATCCCTCTTCCTGTACATTTCTCTCGAATATCTGCGAGGAAGCAGGAGAGGGTATATGGGGCGAGGAACTGGGCAGATTTCGACCTGGAGAAGACGGCGAACCGTAAGGATGGGTTGTGGTTGAACCAATATAAGCGACTCCGGGGGGGTGTATAGGGGAGATTGGCCGTATAGCAGGAATAGAAGGACTCATTGTTTGGGCCGTATTGACGAGGGCAGTCTCGCGTTTCTTCTTGGCCTTCTCGTCTCCCTTTTGTTTGCCTAAACCCCAAAATCTGCGCCTACCAGTCTTGGAATCCAGCTCTGTACCTTCACCAGTTGCTTGCTCGCCATTACCATCGCGAGCCGAAGGAGCATTGGGTGGTTCCGAGAATCCTTCCCCGAGTAGAGGTACGGAGGATGTCACCGAGCCAGACTCAACGCCTACTGTCGTGGCTTGTTCATTCGTACGCGGGGCCATACTAAGAGGTATGGAGAGTCTTGGGTTATCGTTTCTGCGAGGTGTTAAGTGTGGGCAGCGCAACTTGCAGACCTTCACTAAAGTCAGCTCGCACATTGCTTTACGAGTATCTGGAAGACACAGAAGCCGCTGTCAAGAGCCGCGAGGTGCACTCGGAACATTTTATGAAAATCCAGCTTACCTATAACATGAACCCTTCTGCAGCTCCAGCAAGTAACTGATGGGTCGGTTCTGTATCATATGAGATCGGTAGAGGACAGATGTGTAGACATGAAGACCATCCGTTCAAAATCGTCGCAAACAGAATATCCGGAAAGAAGTATAATTGCGCAAGTGGTAAGGAGGTGTTGGTGCTACGTATCGATGATCTGGACTCGCTGGAGCAGTGGACTGTGACGGTGAACAGCCAGGCTTGGCATGCCGACCCTCGCTTGTTGTTAGCGGCATATGGAACTTTGATCAGCGACAGAGCAACTCATGAACATCTGCTGTCTACTTACCGTTCGAGTTGGGCGATCATCACATACCGCTTGTTTGTGTTCTTATCGAAGGGCAATCGGTGCGGTATGAACACCATTGTTCCTCGACGGCCACTCACCAATTTCCCCTTTTTATTGCCATCAGCCTTCGCTCCCCTGTCTCAAGCTCCCCGAAGGCACGAATCCTCCTCCCGTCGAACTACGAAAAAGCTACGAGTAAAGCCCGATCCCTCCTTTACAGCATCTATCTCTCCGTCACAAATTCATGACCACATCGTCTTCAACCCACCTTCCTCGGCTCCTTCGCCATACCAGACACCGGCCGCGTTCCTACCGCGAAGTGACCCCCGTCGCGAACTCCTTTTCGAGTCACACCAGCATGCAAATCCTTATAGCGATCCCAGCAGGAAGCTTCCGCCAGCAGTCATGCAACGTCCCGAGAAGAAGTACCATCTGCGAGAGAAGGAGATAGAAGAGATACGGAGGTTAAGGACCGAAGACCCCAATAAATGGACGATGAACAAGCTGGCCGATAGGTTCCAGTGTTCACAATTCTTTATAGGGATGGTTGCCAAGGCACCAAAGGGGAGGATAGAGCTTGCCAAGAAAGATTTAGAGGCGGTCAAGCAGAAATGGGGCCAAAGGAGAACACGGGCAAGGGAAGATAGGCAGAAGAGGAGGGAGCTTTGGGGAAGGGACGAGTAGTCCTAGCGATTACAGCACTTTTGGCATCTGCTGCTTGATTGTGGAGAATGTTCGTGGGCAGCGGCGGCTTGATACGCCCAAGATCGCGGACTCTTGTACATATATGGAAATCTGCATAGCAAGGATTATGGACTCATTGAGACTTCGCGCCTTGGTCTTACTCGGCGACGGTTTCATGGGCGATTATTCGGCAATTGCGGCAATGGGCCACCTTGGTTCACATTTTTCGTTCGAGAAGATATTTCGAACAGTGACTGCACCCACTTTGGCTTAGGCTATCAAAGGTGAGGTAACTCCACGCTGTGCCAAAGCACTTTTTGCTCCGATTCATGCTCTGGTCTACTCGAAGAACTTCTTGTACGCGGCCTTCTCTTTCTTGGCTTGTTCAGCAGCTTTCTTCTTTACCGCCGTAAGCTGCTTCGTAATGGCTGGATCACTTGGCGCCAGCTTAGAAGCTTCCTCATAATCCTTGATGGCTTGGTCTTCGTTCTTCAAGCCTTCGTTTGCAAGACCTTTGCGGTAATAGGCTTTGGCTTTGTCGGCTGCTGGGATTTTGGAAAGCTCTATAGCATTACTCGCACTCTTGTGGGCGTCATCGAAAGCTTTGAGTTTGATCTGAAGCAGTGCGGAGTTCGAATGCAGGCTAAATCGAAGGCTAGTCATCTTCTCGGCAAGTTCTGGAGGGTCTTGGTCGGTAGCTTCGGGATGCTCGTTGAGGTAGCGAAGGCCTTTCTGATACTTGTCGAGACTAAGGTTCAAGTCATTGGACTTGAACGCTTTGTTGCCAAAGTCTTTACAATCGCTAGCGATCTTCAGGACGTCGGGACCCTTCAACTCCTCTCCATGATCCTCAGGGAAATCCTCATATGGATCGCCAGTACCATTTGGCACTTTCTCCGCAGCCTTCGAGGCCGCACCACCGGACAATTGTCCACAGTCTACACAATTGTTAGCTAGGTGGTTCATGAATCGTAAGAGCAGCCTGCGCTCACCAGCGATTTTCACATCTTTCACTGGCTTATCGCTCTGGGTGGGCAGATTTTCGATCTTCCGAACCAGGCCCTTGCCATCCAACACCTCGCCGAAGACGACATGTTTACCATCCAGATGCGGAGTCGGGACAGTAGTGATGAAGAATTGAGATCCATTTGTCCCTGCACGCTGGTTAAGCTGTTGTAACGTAGCAGAACTGCTTGGGAGACCCACCAGGTCCAGCATTGGCCATCGAAAGTAGGAATGGCTTCTCATGCTTGATCTGGAAGTTCTCATCTTCAAACTTCTCCCCATAGATGGATTCGCCCCCTGTGCCGTTGCCAGCAGTGAAATCTCCACCCTGAAGCATAAATTGTTTGATGATTCGATGGAAGGTCGATCCTTAACCGAGAATCTCAGCATTGTAGTTCCTGCAAAGTCCTATTGCAATGCACATTTCCAACCTTTGTAGCTCAATAGATTCCCTGACTTGCCCGTACCCTTTTCGCCCGTGCACAACGCACGAAAGTTCTCGGTGGTCTTTGGGACGACTAATCAATGGAAAACGTCAAGCTCAGTGTCCTTCGTGACAAAACATCAGATTTTCTCACCATCGTCATACTGCAGACTTCTTAGAAATGCTTTTCATTGTTGCAACAACCATAATATAAAGGGAGAACAGAAATCACAACGCAGTCTGGCTCCGAAATCTCTATCATATGGGTGTAGCTTACCAGCTCGAAAGTAATACGACCCTCCTTGTGGTCCTGGATCTCTATGTCAAAAAACACGCGAGGCCGACCTAACGTCAATGAGGTGAGCTGCGGGTCATGCAATTGAAACCGACAACAGTAGGCTTGCCTTTCTGTTCAGTGGCCATCTTGATACGCTTCTTGGGCTCTATGATTGTAGACTCAGATAATCCAAGCTAGGTTTGCGAGTAACGCTTTCAACGTTTTTGCATTTGTGAGGAAATTGAAGCTGTTGGTGTCCAGAATCTCGCATAAGGCGCATAGAAAGCCCTGGAAAAGGGTCAAGTCACGTGATCGTCTACTGGAGGCTTGATGCAATGTGAATTCGATATCAAGTTGCATTCATGGTAATTATATACATCGATGCCATCTTTAGCTGAATCATCCAATCATATCGCTATAGTCTGTATTCCTTTATTCTAGTAGAGATGCAGGCATTGTGAAACTTTGTTGAACAGCTTTGCTATCCTCATTATGTATACTGGATGGTTCCGGAATCTCGGACCTTTCTTGAGGTTTTACTGGGTTTGTTTGGATCTCAAGAGTGACCTACCATAGTAAGCGTTCAATAGACATCGCGGAATGATGTGGCAGATGAGGTACTTCAGCATCCGTGCTGTGGTATTCAACACTTACCGGACCTGCTAACCTGTTAGTACAATCATTCTTTCGAACAGTAGCAACACGAACCATCGTTTATCAGCCCAACTTTCATCATAGCTTGGAAAACGCCGTTCTTGACCTTCTCTGACTTGTAAAGTTCCTGCACCTTGAGAAAGAATCGGTCGTAGAGCTCGCGAGCCTTCTCACTGCCAGCGGCGCCGTGGAAATCAGGCTTATTGCCCTTCTTTGTGGATGCCAGTAAAGTAAATTGAGAAACTGTGAAGCCTGGTCAGTGCATTGTGTTCTATGCTAATCAACTATACTTGGAAAACTAGGTACCGCAGAGCACCTCGCCCTCAATATCTTGTACGCTATGTTTCCACCAAGATCTTTTATCAGAGACGATGACCTTTCCAGAGAGAAGCTGCATACCGCTCCACCGTTATCATCTGGCCACATCTTCATCTTCAGCACCTTTGCCGCCATAGACTCGACTTCTTTTGCACTATCATCCCGATCCACAGCGGCAAATACTAAGACACCTTTGCCGATGGAAGAAACCAGATGTGAGTCAATGGTTACCGAAGCCGATGCCACGCGCTGTAGAATGGCTGGCAGGGATCAGATTCAGTGGTGCAAAAGTGTAGAGACTGGGCCTTTACCTTTCATGATACTTGAACGAGAGATGTAGTAATACCGACTCAAAAAACAATTTTACAGGATCTCTCAGCGCGCATAAAGCAAGTGACATAGATGTCAGATAAGGTCCAGCTGGACTGTTGGACAAATCTGTATGAGAAGGAAACCCTTGTTGCTCAATCTCAGCACAAGAAGCTCAATTCAGAAATTGTACCCGCACTCGATAGATCCGAGAACCTGAAGCCGATGATATCTTAGTGTGAGACCTGATGGATGACCTTTATCTGTCTACTGGCCGCAAGTAAAGTAAGTGAATCAACAGCCTTCAAGAACTGTCTGCCTGAAAGACAAGGCTCCAGGACAACATCGATACACGACCGTGACCATATATGCGTACCGGCTCATCCAGTCTTCTCACTATGTTTATGTTCGTGCAGTGTGCTTCTGTACATTTCTTATCATCTCGTTCATGAAGCGTCGTATCAATTCGAGTTTGACCCTAAGATCTCTTGGCGGTGATCGCCACGCCTCAACACGCTAGACGAAGCTTGGCGTACTTTCGCGACAGAGTGGCTCTCCAAAGCTCAGGAAGCGCCTGGCAAACTTCTTGATGCAAGCTGCCACTGCGCGAGCAATTTTCATCATTACGATTAACACCCAAAGGCAAAGATCCTACAGCCTCACCGAGACCTACAAGCCGATATCGTCGGATGTGTATGATAAGATCGAGAGCACCAAATCATAGCAGCCATGGCAGCTCGGAAGGTCCAGCAAGAGATCGATAAATGCTTCAAGAAAGTCGCGGAGGGCATTCAAGCCTTCGAGACTATCTACGATAAGATCCAGCAATCTACCAATGCGTCGCAGAAGGAGAAGCTGGAAGACGCCCTGAAGCGGGAGATCAAGAAGCTTCAGCGCCATCGAGATCAAATCAAGAGTTGGGCTGCTGGTAACGAGGTCAAAGACAAGAAACCTCTGATGGAGCAGAGGAAGGCAATTGAGAACGTTTGTTCTGCCTCTCTGTCAGTCGGAGCATAGTGGGTACTGATGTCGTGAGCGCAGCAAATGGAAAAGTTCAAGGCTGTCGAGAAGGAGATGAAAACCAAGGCTTTCTCCAAAGAAGGTCTCTCAGCTGCAGCAAAATTAGACCCGAAAGAGCAGGAGAAGGCAGAAGCCTGTCAATTTCTGGCAAACATGGTTGAAGAGCTAGAGCACCAGATCGAGGCCCTAGAAGCCGAAGAGGAAGCTTTGCAGGCCACAGTTAAGAAGGGCAAGAAGGACAACGCGAAAGCGGACCGTCTTGGCGAGATCACCAGGATGGTGGAACGACATAAATGGCACCAGTCGAAACTAGAGTTACTATTGCGATATCTCAAGAATGGCAATGTCGAGACCGAGCAAGTGCAAGAAATCGAGGAGGGCATCAAATATTACGTTGAGCAAAACCAGGACGTCGATTTCAATGAAGATGACGCTTTATACGACGACCTGAATCTTGAAGAGGATGAGGGAGCGTTCGGAATGGTCAACGACGGAGATCGACTTTCTTCACAAGATGCACAATCGATACAAGATGACCAGGTGGACTCAACAGACGGTCGAGGAACAAGTATCAGTAGTGGGAAGCCGAAATCAAGTTCGGTTTCAGAGCCAAATGGAGCCGCTACGCGAAGACCCTCAAACCAACTTAAGTCCCCATTACCTGCACTCGCTACCCTACATACACCGCTTGCGAATATTGCCAACACCGCTACGAGTAACAATGCCATGAAGCCAGCTCCTCTTCCTACAAGACCACCAGGCGAGACTCTGAAGTACGCTTCCGCCGCCGCAGCAGCAGCGACGAGTGACAAATCTGCCGTGGGCATCGCACCATTGCCGCCTCCTCCAAGCTCAGCAGCAGCGCCATCGTCACAATCAAGTGCCGGACCGAACGCACTTCCACCACCTTCTGCCCCTAAGAGCAGTGCTACAACTTCGCCTAGTGTAGCTGCGTCGCAACCAACAAGTGTTGGACATACTCCTGCCCAGAAACCTGCATTACCTGCGGCGGTGAGCACCGAATATACGACTCCTGTTCAGGCATCAGTCAAATCTCCGACATTACAACATTCGAAAGCACCGAGTGTGAGCACTGCAGACCGTGCTGCAGCGCCAACGCCACCGTCTGCAGCTGTTGAGGAGCTAGCGGCATCTCCTGCATCGAATGCTTCGCCTAAGCCCTACCATCCAGTCCGAAGACCGTCTGTATCTAGACCTTCAGAGACACACCCCCTCTCATTACCTCCTCCGCAACAAGAGGCAGAACAGAGCAATGGTGAACCGCAAGCTAAGCCTGAGGACGACGAATCCATCTATCATCTGCCTCCAGGGTTGCAGGATCTCATTCAATCTTTTGAGGCTACCAAGAGTCGTGCAACGTCTACACCTTCGCCAGCAATTCAACGACTTCTTGGAGCTTCCCACGTCACCTGCCCTGACTTCTTGGACGCTGAGAAACCACGGCACTATAGGCCGCAAACAAAGTACAGCACGCCAAGGTACTATCCTCAAGAGCCTTTCATGATGATTGACGATCCTTCATTATATTCGAAGATCGACACCGATACTTTATTCTACATATTTTACTACCGACAGAATACATATCAGCAGTACATGGCTGCCAAATCATTGAAGAGTCAGAGTTGGCGCTTCCACAAGCAGTACCAAACTTGGTTCCAGCGGCACGAGGAGCCGAAGACCATCACGGAGGAGTTCGAGCAGGGAACGTACAGGTTCTTTGACTACGAGAGTACATGGTCAGTAGACGACAAGAGCGTTTGGAATAAAATTATTCCAAAGGAGTGGGCCAGGAGACATCGATGGTGTGATTAATCTACCTGAATCTAAACTGACTATTATTTTCCCTTCACAGGATGAATCGGCGGAAAGCAGACTTTAAGTTTGCTTATAAGTTCCTCGAAGACGACCTCTGACTTTAGTTTTATGGGTGCGCCGAGTCCGCCCAAGGTGCAAATATCGCACTTCAAAATCAAAGCAAGAATCCACAACATGCACTTCTTGTGTCATAAACTGGTTTGACCTGTGGATGAAGCGTGTGGCTCATGGTTTCTAGATTTTCACCATTTCTGTCTGTCTCGAATGATAATCTGTGTCTATCGCGATGATCGATCTCACAAGCTCGTGTAGCTTGCGTAATTCAGTCTGCTTGACGAGCAAATGGATTGTTGCTACGCCTTTCAATTGCCAGAAAACTGGCACTTTTCATCGAGTCGTTGAAGGTGGAAATGAAGGTATGGAGACTTATCGATACTATACGGCCGATTTCATGGGCAAGTCCGTCTTAGATACTCTGGCAGCTGATGTAGGTCGACTATCCGCGAGGGCTCAAAGATGCTTTAAAAGGGGCTGCCTACCTCCCGGCGAACACCGTTACACATTCTACGGAGGCTTCTCGGTGCAAATCTTTCCAAGCGTGCTAGGTTTCATTCTCGTTCACTAGTCCATGACATTTGTGGCACATTCTGTCTAGACTTGAGACTGTGCCCCTCGACTTACCAACCCATACACCTTGCGGGAGAAGAATCTGACTCTGCTAATCAACAACCAATCTATGACGTTGTCGCAAGGCTTCGAAGAAGAGAACAAGATCAAATATTTAGAGGCTCCGCATAGGGAGAAAGAGTAAGGTAGTTGAGAGCATGAAGTTGGGTGTGTCGCATTCGGTCACGCAACAGAACTGCATTCGGCTTCCCGCTCTCTCTATCAGATCCGCTACTGACTGTCGTCTCGCAGGAGCATGCAATTAACTGCTGGTATGTCCAGATTTCCCTCAAGTCAGAAAGTGAGCGAATTTCCCGAGTGCATTATACCAGCAGGTCATGAAGAAGACGAGCTCATCCATCTGCGAGCCCAGCATGCACCGCATGCTAGCCTCACGCATCCGGCCTCATCACCGTTCGTACCTACGAGGCTTAGATGATGACCTTGGTTTTGACCGATGGTAGCCTACAGCCTCGTCGGTCCGAGCCAGGCCCACTACGCCTCACTTAGGGCCATCCGGATCTGACCAAAAAGGGTCAGTACAGTCAAACGCCTCCGCTGGCTCACGAGCTCGTCGAGTTCTTGAATGGAGCGGCTGTGCTCGTCCTTGTTCGCCATCCTCACCTTGGCCTGTCCAAAGATGGGTTGATGCGGCTTTCTCACCAACACCGCCCGGCTCCCCAAAAATCGGGCAATGTCAAAGCTTTCGAGAAGTCAAACACGCATAGGCCTTCGATTCTGATTGTGTAAAAATTCACGCCGATAACCTCCATTTAGCACTAGCAGAGACATCATAATCGCAGAAAGCCGTTACCCCATGCTGGCCCTTGCGCCAGCAGCCCACGCTGCGCTCTAGAGCCAGCTTGCGCTGGTTTGAAGAAGAAGATTTGAAGAGATTAAAAACAGAGGCTGCTCGTGGATACAGCAGAGGTAATCGTTTGCCCTCCATGGAATGCCTTGTCAAGATCCCCGATTCCAGGCTGCAATCCCGGGCCCCCGTCAGCCTTGTTGGTAGTCAGTGGCGCAGTTCAAGATACCGACTCACTCCAAACCGAAGAGCATCTCTTCAGGGATGCTGCTCAGCTTTGACAGCAAGCCCTACATCGTCATTGATCCTGTCAACAGATTGAGACCTAGATCAATTCGGCTCTTGGCGCAAGGCTTAGCGATGCTACGATGGGTGTGCACGCTCTCCAAAATCCATATGTTTGCATCAATCCAAGCCTCGTTCAGTGTTTACCAAATCCTTCGGAAGCCAATCAACGAACGAGAGCGGGTTGCCACCACCACGACCATGGGTACCGCTCTGCTTGGACGCTCCTAAGCCCTGGAGTAGTGATCTCTTCGGAAGAGCACAATACGGTACGGATAAGCTCCCGTTCCTTCCGCATGGGGCGACGAATCAATAGGACTCGACACCAGGGCCATGTCTCAAGCGATTCGCCAAAAAGACTCGTGCGGCCCTCGAAGCCCTAGAATATTCCAGGCAGGGCTGGTCACGGCATCTTGTGCCTGCGGATCATACGATTGGCATGCCTCCATCTTCGCAAAAGACAACTAGCAATATAATTCAGATTGTAATGATATCTTATGAGCCGGCCCTGCCCCGTTACCTGGCGGCTCAAGCCCTGATGTGCCCCAGTGAGGGTTTTTGTGGTGTTGGTAACACTCGCACCTGACCATCCCGTGGTCTCCTTGTTTGCCTTCAAATCCGGTCAGTGAGGGCACTGCGTACCTCCTCATGCTGCCATGGCGAGATGAGCCTTCGCTCCGCGACCATAAGAACATGGCTGTCGGCCACTAGACCTGGTTCCTTATACCATACTTCTACTTCTTATTAATTCAAGCATCGCGAGATAGCATTTCTGAAACCTTGTCTACCGTATATACCTCTCAACACCACTCGAATCTTTCATTAACCCGGTTTTGAACTTCATTCTTCGTATACACACATTGCATATCTTGCCATTTCCGCCTTCAATATCACACTTTACTCTGCATACGCAAACCTCCAACAGCGTCTGAGCCGGCCAACCCACGTCCCTTGGAACTGCATCATCATCATCATCATCAGCAGCACCACAATGTCCCACCACGCTCAACCCTACCCAGTGAGCTCTTATCCCTTTGGTCTTTGGTCCCTCCCTGCCAAACTCAAAACTCACCACCTACCCCATAGTATTACCGAAGCTACCAAACCCCTCTCCAACCCCCCATCACCACCCACCACAGCGGGCCCTACACCATGAGGCAGACCGGCTCCCAGGAGAGCAACTCCTCCAGCAGCTCCAACCACACCTACCGTTCGCAATCCTCTCACAGCCCCGCCTCCCCACCCTCTCCCTCGCCAACCCGCAGCTACCGCCAACACGCCAATCCTTACGGCAGCCCCACCTCACGCGGTGCTACCGGTGGCAGCTCACCCACGTCCTCCCCCCGCCACCCTTGCCTCTACCCAGGCTGCCTGCACACCTCCGCGCGCCCCTACGATCTCGACCGCCATATGAAAACGCATTTCCCGGAGGCGGTCTCCAGGCTGGATTGTCCGTATGCGAGGGGTGGGTTTTGTAGGAGGGAGGGGGAGAGGGGGTTTACGAGGGAGGATCATAGGAAGGAGCATGTGAGGAAGGTGCATCCGGTGAGGAGGTGAGGAGAAGGGGTGAGGTGGTGAGGGCTGCGGTGAGGAGTTCGGTGAGGCGGTGGGTCGGCGTTGGGCGTTCGGGTTGGCTGGCCGCGGGATATGATTGGCGACGCTGGACTCGTTTTGATATGTACTCGTATGTTGTGGGCGGCTTCTGGCGTTGGTTAGAAGGTCTTCTGGTTCATTTTGTGATACCCATGGGTGGGTAGGTTCTAGCGATGGTGGGATTTTCAAGTTCAGAGGGCTGGTTTGCAGAGTTTGGAGTCATTCTGTATTCTTTGGGTATTTCATTTGTGCGATACAATTGTCTATGTACATTATGTCCAGTCCGCGCTTAACTCTCATCTTTGGCTTCGGGAAAGTAGGAGTTCGTATCGGCCTTCTCCGGAGGTAGGAATCTTGCGGGAAGTGTGTGCTTTAATTCGACACGGATCGAATTCTCCACAAACCAGTCCAAGGACTTATGCTGCCATGCACGTTCATGGGCCCACTGCCTGTCCATAACCAGAGCTTCGGTCAAAAGATCGGGCAAGCTTCGGTCCACACGGTGGTGATGCGCTAATTCGAGATCTTGCTCCAAAAGAGTCTTTGCCGCATCTGCGACTCCATCGAACGACGGCGTCCCTCCTAGGGTCGGTATGGTTCTATACGTAGCATGATCCTGAGGATATCCTTGGTCGACTCCCACGATGATAATCCCCGCAAGGCAATTCCACACATCGCTCCTACGGGGTAGGAGGGGAGTCAGAGGCGGGCCGTGGAGCTGGCGCATTATGCTCCGCCCAACGAGATTGCGCAGTGCAGATGACGCTTGGCCTTCCACACAGGCATACCTCCAGGCGACCTTGGCACAGTTGTACAAGCGACTCCTGCAGAATTGTCGGAAGATCGATTCATACGCCACTTTGCCAGGGTAGATCTTGTGTCGGCCGAGACGACGAAGGATGTCTATGGCAAGTTCGTGGTTCCTAATTGGTAAACACTGGTGAAGCAGAGTGTTCAAGGTCACTTTGTCGGGTTTCATGCCCCGGGGCTCAAGTTGGTCGAGCAAATCTATCGCTTCCTTGACTGAACCACGTTTGCCGACTTCGTCGAGGAGGATGTTCCCTATTGACGTAGAGAGCCATTTGAATTGATCCAGCTTGTCCATGTAATCGAGAAACCATGTGACTGTACGACCTTTGTCAAGTTGACTAGAGAATGTTTCCCGAATGTTCAAGGTAAGGAAATTGTGCATGGTGTGGAGGTCATCTAGCAAACCTTTGTCTCGCATGCTTTGGAAGACCGTATACCGGAAGTGGTGCGACTTATTGACGAGGAAAAACGCTTCCCAAGTTTGAGCGTTCGGCTTCAGGCTTCTATTCACCATCGCCTCTAGCAGGTATTGGAACTGCGCTACGTTCTTCCGAGAAGCCGAATCTCGCAACATGATATTGAAGGTTTCCGTTGAGGTGAGGTACCTGTGGTCTTCCATCTGGGAATAGAGTGTACGGGCATAATCCAGCATTGAATGCCTGTAATAGAATTCCAGCGCAATATTGCATGCTCTAACGCTCCAATAGCGTTCCAAGCGGATGTTTCCAAAGACTTGGACAAGCTGATCTGCTACGGCTAAAATATGGGACTCTTTGCCCCTATACAATTGGCGATGGCGTAGGGGAGACACGGACGAGTTTGCCAGGTCTTCTACATAGTCTCTGAAACCGCTGACGGACCATTCTGAGGGCCGTGCGATGCTGTCCGCTCGGTGCTGGCTTACTGGCCGTCTCCCTGAACCGATCCACAGCCGGTCCGCAGCCCAAATTGTGCTTGACGAGATCGTCGACTTCTTTAAGATTTTATAGCTATCGCGCCAATCTGCCGGTATAAGACTCATAGCGTTGAGCTCATCCCGTCTTCTGACCTTGTCTTCCTTATGTATTTGAGATCTTTCTACGGCAGCCTTCCAGTGTCTGTATTGACTCTTGGACAATCCAGCCTGATTTGGATCACCTGGTACTACGTGCTCAGAGACTTTCCGTATTGGGACTGCCGTTTCTGTGCACGGCGAGTCTGAACGGTCGATTGGGTCTGCATTTCCCTGCGCGACCACAGCGATGCTCGCGGCCTCCAGTGACTCGTACAAGGCATGCGCGGATTGCGCCTCGTGGACCCCATGGTCGCGAAATACTCGTCTGTCAGAGCTTTCGACATACACTTGGCCCTCTAGATGTTGAGTGAGCTCAGCAGATTTGTCCAAAATACAGGGTCTGCTTCGCGGCTGCGGAGGGAAAGAAGGTATGGTTGAATAGGAGGCAGACAGTAACCGTGACCGAAGTGTGTCCCTGGGGGGCGCGAGCCAACGCCGTGCGGTCCAGCTCGTGCTCTTTGTATACAAACAATTCCCCAGGGACATATGCTATGGAAGCCGCATGTTGCAATCGAGATTATCTTTTCTGAACCTGAACGAGAAACTGGTCTCCACTTGAAGCACAACCGGCCCCTTTTCGGCAAAATTGAATGTCTTGGCGTTATACGTCGGAGCAGCTTTGCCGGCTCCCAGCTGGCTCTAGGTAGCTTCCTACGCGTCAAGAGCATTTTGATTCCATTTTCCAAGATACTTCCTCCACATCAGCTCTTGGGTGACAAAATAAACTGTCTTTGACAAGCGTATACCACAGCGTTATTGAGGCCGTGCAGCTCAGGGTGGCATACACTTGTGTTGACTAATCTGCAAGCATGTCCGGTTTGTTAACCACACAGCTTACCTTTGCCGAACTCACACTGATCCATCCTCCCTGTAGGTAGCGCCGGTGCCGACAGGCACATCACCATCTTCTCAGACACCGGAAGGTTATACCAAGTTGGTCAGTAAAGTACTACCGAGCAGTTGCCTCTTGCACGGCTGGATAGTGGTCCACCGTCGAAGCCCCAAACGCTCAATGTTCATCGCCTACCGAGAGGCTTGCTAATCCATTTGGAGGATAGAATATGCTTTCAAAGCAATCACAGCTGCCAACATTACTTCTGTGGGAGTGAGGGGAAAGAGCTGCGCTGTGGTACTCTCGCAAAAGAAAGTTCCCGTACGTCGAGCTCAGCAGTCTTGGTTTATGTCGATCAATACTGACCTCAAGGCCACCCAGGACAAATTGATCGACCCTTCATCAGTATCCTATGTCTTTAAAGTCTCACCATCCGTGGGCTGCGTCATCACAGGGTCAATAGCAGACGCTCGAGCATCTGTTACAAGAGCTAGGAGTGAAGCAGCTGAGTTTAGGTATAAGAATGGATACGAAATGCCGTGCGATGTGTTAGCGAAGCGGCTAGCAAACATCAATCAAGTCTACACCCAGAGAGTAAGGCGTCCGTCTAAGCCTCTGCCAGACTGCTGTTGATCTTGATAGGCGAATATGCGCCCCCTCGGGGTGGCCAACACTCTGATTTCAGTCGATTCCGAGTTCGGTCCTCAGCTGTATAAGTGTGACCCTGCTGGGTACTACGTCGGTTACAAGGCAACCGCATCGGGCCCTAAGCAGCAAGAAGCGCTGAACCATTTGGAGAAGAAGCTGAAGAACAAAGATTGCGCTGAGGGAACGTGGGAGGATGTGGTCGAATTGGGAATATCAACACTGAGCACGGTATTGAGCGTTGATTTCAAGAAGAGCGAATTGGAGGTCGGTATTGTTGGTGGACCCAGATTTGACGGAAAGGAAGGCTCGGATCCTGGCTTCAGAGCAATGACCGAGGAAGAGATCGATGAGCGGTTACAGGCAATCGCTGAAAAGGACTGAAATGGCGGTGGTGAAAATGGAGGCAAGTGATTTGCAGTCTGCGTGTCCGAACATGTCCCTATCTGACAGGCGGCATACTGACAGGAGCCATCAGCCACTATCATGGTATTATAGCCATTGAGCAGCGATGATTAATTATCGGACGGCTTCAGCTCCTCCAATATGCGGAAATCATCGGTTCGGTTCGCAAAGGAAGAACCGTGAAATCGTGAACTCGCATTTCTGTTGGCTTGCCAGGTGATTGCAAGGGGCGCATTTATTGTGGCTTGACGCAGCACAACAGCAGCCACAAGTATTTTCTAGGGCGTGTTGAAGGGCATTTCCCATGGTTTAGGTAGTACGAGGAATCGTGGATACGGTAAGCGATCGCAGTTCCTCTTATAGCGCTAATTTTGACCGTGGCTACGAACATGCGGCTGGAGCAGTGGAGCACCCAATAAGACTGATTCTTCAGTCTTCAGACCTGCCTTCAGCTTGCATGTGTATACCAGGAATTAAAGTTGCGGTAGCGGTGTTGCCGGCATGCTACTTGCCTTTAACTTTCGCGGCTCTGTTTTCTGTCGCTAAACGCTTTCTGGCAGCGATCTCACTAATGAGGAAGTGCAACTTTACGCTTGTGGCGCTTCGTCATGTAGCTGAACACGCTTCAAGATCGCCGGCTGAATATAATCTTCTCCTGTCTTGTCAGTTGTCACTGTACCGTGCTTCTTCACTCGCCAGCCCTCACAGGTCGCGGCTTCATTTGAGCTTTAGCATCGTCTCTCCATAGACGATGCCATGGCATCTTGTCTTCTTTCCTGGCTATTAATTGGCCATAGCCAATCGATGCACTCTTTCCACGGGCATGACCGCTCAGTGGCCCTTGCGTTTCCCGTCTAGCACTACTCCCCTCTGTTCTTGAGCAGCTGTCATGTCGGATTTCTTCCTCAAAAGGACGAGTTGGGCCGTTGAGATGACGGACAACTTACCCAAAGGAAACACAGATGCCTTGCAAAACAGGCAGAAGAGCCATTCCCGCCACGGCCCCGAGCTACACAAAGTCAATGGCAGACGGGCGCAAGTATCCACCATGGTACGTGCTCGCCGTAGTCACTGATTAGCATCCAGTCAACGAAGCTCGCGCAATGAGGGTCGCCGAAGTCATGAACGACTACCGTACGATCCAACGTCGGATTGCCCAAATCCAGGTGGTCGCGCCCCAACATGATTACTACGAAGAAGGCTACCAGATCCTACGCCAATGCCAGGCAGAGGCACAAGCCGTGCTCGCCGCTCCCTACGAGAACGAGCTTCTGCAACCGCCTCGAGGTCTAGGTGAGGCGGAGAAGCGTCAGTTGCAGAGGTAAATCCCACTTGCGCCTGTCTACATTTGCCCTCAAGTTCGATGGCTAATCTGGAGTAGGATCATACTAGACGCGAGCGCTCGGCGGTTCCAAGCGCAGAAGATCTACCTCCGAGCAATGGCCGCCGTCCGATGGGTGAACGTAAGAAACGCCATCCTACGCGGCCAAGAACCGTCCAACGGCAACATATTCGCAGTGCAGCAAGTTGACATTAACCTACGAACAGTACTATACCCTTTGTCTTTCGAGCATGCGGACGCTTGAAACTGACTTCTGTGTAGGAGCTCGCTGCCATTACCGATCAGAGTATCCTGAATGAGTTTCGGCGAGTAGATACACTTGCGGGTCACTACCTCTCCGAAGACCCATCGCTTGCGGCCATACTCGGCTGGATCCAGTCTCACTAAAAAGATGCGATTCCCCTCTCCGTATCGCATCGCCCACACGCCGACTACCTCCCAAATTCTCCAGCCCAACAGAGAACACAAATCTCCTCTTTCGGCATCACCAACGGTCTCGGAACGCTCGTCCAACTCTTCTAGTCCCGAAAGTCCACTCTTTTTCGACGATACCATCTTCCATGACGTGGACAACCCTCTTTATATCGATACCCAGCAGTTGACGGGGCGTTCGGTTATTGATCACGTCAGCCATATCTTCGGATCTGTCTTTTTCGCTGCGGTTGATAGACCTCCGGTAGGTCTTTGGCGCGTCTTTATCCTGCGATTAGACTTCTATGTAAATGCTTCATTCACTGCACATTACGTTTGTATTAAAACTATGATACTCCATTGAGAATTTCTCTGATTATCTCATGCTTCCGGTTTGAGTCTCTTCTCCGATGTCAAGGACACTCTGTATCCTTACAGAATCTCTGCTCTTGTTGTTTCTCCTGCGTCACCGCGACCTTTTTCTCATTCGGGTTTCCACCCCCCCTATAATCAATCGATCATTCGTCATACGGATCGCATAGTAAGAGACATCCCTCATACTCCTCCGTCTCCCAATTAGATGGGTCTTCCTCGTCGAACCGCCCCAATCTGCGAAAAGCCTTCACCTCTCCTTCTCCATCCCCAGCGATTGCAGCCTAGCTGCGAACATTGAATACTCCTCCCAAACACAAAAACCAAGTCCAAAGCACAGGTCACCGCGCCAAACCCTACCAATTCCTATATACGCTCAAAGCGTAGCGAAACCTTCCCTCCAGCTCACCCGATCCACTCCTACCCCAGACGAAAACTCAGCGTATCGCAGGTATTCTCGCATCATATCACGAACTAGCTCAGAAACCCTGCGCTTTTCATCGCCGTCTCTGAGCCCCTCTGTTCACGATCAGTCATTCGGGTAAATTCTGCGAACATCGATCAAATGGGGAGAGACGAGGTGCATGGATGCAGCACTGGCATTGCGACATGACAGCTCTTTACAGATCTAAGTCGAGGCTGACATCAGAGACTTGGTGGGGAAGGGTACTCATGTTGCTTGGTGGCTAGTGGACTGCTGACCGTGGTCTGAGGGGTTGGATATGAGCGCTCCAAATGCTTGGTTCGAAAGCGTGGTGGAGTGGAGAAGGTGGATGGGGATTTGGGGGGGGGATGCTAGAGCGTGGAGGGGAGTGATGGGTGGGTGCTCATTTGAGGGTTGGTTAGGGTGGATAGTGCTTTGTTGTGGTTGGGGTAAGGAGTAAGGACACAGCTGGCGTAGCTGCAGGTTTTGTGGTGTGGGGTATACAGGGCGGGGTGGTCCATTCATGACGCTGTGGACGAGGAGAAGGGTTACTGCGGACTTGTGGCGATTGGGGAGGGGCGATGGATTCCCATCAAGAGCCGTGGGTCTGGATGCGAGATGACCGAGGAAATACTATGGATGCCATGTGCTGTATATTGCCCAACCTCATTTGTCGCTGGGGAATTCCACTACGACTAGAAGCTTAAAATGTTCTGGGAATCATCTATATCGCGATTCAACCATCTCGTGTTGGAGCGCTGCCCTCCCGACGATCTGCCACTTCGTCTTATCTTCACTCTGCTTGACCTTTCCCTCCTGCCGCAGCTTTTCCAAGATCTGGAGGACGCCCTTCGCCGCCGCCTCAAATAGATTTTCAGGATAGCCCTGATACACGACCGTCACTATCTCCATTGGGCTTAACGGCTTAGGACTCGCGTCTTCCAGCGCCTTCAGTACCTCCCCATCCCTCTTCTGGCGATGCGCAATATACTCCTTGATCTTGGAATTACCGTCTTCAACAACCGCGCCGTGACCTGGGTATGCTCGACCTTGGAACTGCGCTTGCATATGCTCCAGGCTGTGAAGGTAGGTAGCAAGATCTTCGAAGACGGCGGTGCCGTGCCCGAGCACGTTGTCCCCGGTGAACATGGCGGACTCTTCTGAGAGAACGAAGGCTGTGTGGTCGACTGTGTGTCCGGGGCAATGGAAGGCTCGTAATGTAGCGCCTTCGGTCTTGAAATCTTGCCCATTTTCAATGTTCAGCTGCGTCCCTGTGGGGCGGTGCTTCAAGACCTTCACGTCAGGGCAGAGTTTGACAAGGTCTTGTACGCCGTCGACGTGATCGGGGTGCCAGTGGGTCAGAAGCGCTTCTGATACTGTTGTACATTCTGACTTGAGTACGGAAGAGAGACGGCTTGACCATGAAGGCTTGCCCTCGCCTGTGTCAATGAGAAGCCTTTGGGGGCCTTTGCCGATGAGGTATGTGTTGGTCCCTTAGCAGGATTAGGCCGACGACATGGCAGGTGCGAAGCTCATCACCTTGTAAAGTAAACTTTACGTCCTATCGATCAGTCATGAGAACATTGAGGTGTATCGCATGTTCACAAACTTTGCCTGGGTTTCCTCCGAGAACCCGAACTACAAGAGGGCTCAAACGCTCAACTTCTGGTAGTGGGGGGACTAGTGTAGCCATGGATCCAGCGATAGTGTGAGATCGTCGACTTTTCAAGAATGCGGGTCTCTGCGACACCAACATCCCATGGCGAAAAGACAAGACGACAAAGTGCTCCTTCGGCTGCTGTCGTTCAGAAAGACCTCGGCATAAAAGGCTTGGCATCTTCACAGGTAGAATGTTACACTCAATCCTTGACGTATCGAAAGGCTAAGGTAGGCAACCCTTCAGTGTGGATCGGGCGGAGGAAGAAGTCGCCGAGAATTATCTTCGAGCGGAGTCGGGATGCCTGCCTGTTCTCGAGTCTTGAGAAAACTCTCAACCCGTCTGTCCAGATTGCCAAAGCCTTGCGCTTGTTCCTTGCGCCTCTGAGCGTCTTGGCTACAGTCCGCATGTGTGCTCTCCAATGTCTTTAGGTACGAGACACTATGATCGCCCATCCGTGTTGCTTGGCCAATACCTCCCAGGCAGGCGAGGATAGCTATAAGCGATAGGAATCCCCCATTGGAAAAGTATACGGGTTCTTGAGGCTGCTTTTTTCCTTTGTCATTCCTCTGATACCACTTCTCCCAATCTTCCCACGTAGCATTTCTGAATGGTGATGTGTTGTTGTCTTCGAAGCCCGTCCAGTGACCGTCCGAGTCGTAGCTCCACTGATCCCTACGGAATCGAGCCTCAGGTCGACCATCCCATCCAGAACCACATTCATCGTAGGCCTTTCGCTTGCCTGGATGTGAAAGTATGTCGTTCGCCGCAACGACCAGCCGATACCGGTCTATCATAATGGCCTGCGGTAGCGGCGGTTTTCCGGGGCTATGATTGTCATGACCATGTCGATCAGGATGATACTGCTTTACTAGCTCGTAGAAGCGGCGCTTGGAGTAGGGGTCGGTTTTCCTTTGTTGGAAGATTTGATATGGTGTGGGCACCGCCATCCTCGAGGCCATTCGAGGCCATTGGATCTCTTCGGCTTTCGGCTTGTCTTCTCGTACAGTGGCATAAGATCGTTTTGAATGCAAGGGATTGTTCGACCAGCAACGATCTAGTCTTTGAACATTACGAGGATTGACATACGACAGAAACAGTGAGTGCTGCTGTAAAGAGTGGCAACAGTGTGCTTTGCCGTAAGAGCTTAGAATCATGCTTGGGCTTTTTAGCATCTCTCTCTAGACCTGAATGAAGAAAACGAAATCTACAATATGTACAAAGTCAATGCAGTCGTGACCTGACACCATGGATAAAAGAGAGAATACAATGACGTGCAAGAACAAGCGGAATTAGCCTATTAACTAGCACGATCTACTCTATCGATAAGCGAGACACGTGAAATCGGGATTGGGGAGCGACGCGCTCGAGGAACGATTTATTTGGGGGCTGGAGTCACTAGCAACACTTGGAGAAATTGCAAAGATGGAATCTCTGCCACTCTCAATCGCTTCAATGCTTCTTCCCGATCTTTGGCTTTCGTGCTTCAAACATACCCCAATATCGCAAGATGTCCGGCCTTCTCAAGCGGAGGCCCCGTCTGCAACCCGAAATCCGATCAAGTAAAAAGACATTCGACGAAGAGTCCGGACTAGTTTACTCGCAGACAAGCTGCAAGGCAGGGCCAATGACTGCAGACTGGGTATGGAAGACCACAGGCAGTACCAGAGAGCATCGCCACTTTCGGAGTAGCGGCCCGGGATGCTCTTCCCTGAAGAACATGGCCATTCGCGGCGTCCTGCTCCATAGCTTTAGCCTCACCGCCGAGGGCTTGAGAGCTTTACCCTGGAGCATTGGGCAGGTTCTCTGGCAGAGGATCTTGGCTAGGCAAGGCTGCTCTCTTATCTAAGTTTGGTTCGACGTGTTGCTAAAATGGTGATAGTCAACTGGATAGCCTCCGCGTCTGGCAAGCCTTTGCTTCAGCGTACCCAGATGAGCTCGATGCTTCGCTCAAGCGCAAACACTATGCTATGCTGGAGCCTACCATGGGCTTCAACGACTACATGACTCCATTGAACTCGCCTGCCTTTCAGTGGCTAACCTTCTTGACGCTTTCCAACATCACCTGTCTCCGGAACGATCTGATCGCCCTAAGCCGAATGGCCAATCTCGGCGCTCTCACGATTGGCCAAGGCGTCTTGACCCCCGACGTTGGTCTAGAAGATGGTATAGTCAGAGCTTGGTCCAGCGCTGCCGCCGAAGCAGATGCTTTCAGCATGCTCCGCGTTCTTAACCTTCGAGAGCAGAAGCACGTTACCCAGAGGATCTTCACTCATCTACAGCACTTCCCCTCTCTCGCGCTATTCAATCTCGAGGCCTGCAGTATCGGCATCAAAAACAAGGAAACAGCGTTAGCGAGTGGGTGGAGATACAAAACCGGCCGGATGCTGAACGAACACCTTTCTGAAATCGGTAAGTTTGACAAAACCTGGGATTCTGCCGTTCATGCCTGCTTCCGCGCAGCAGGTGCATATGGTATTGAGAAGATGACCACGGAAGGCGTCGACACCATCAATTCGCTGCCTGTGCTGCATTTCTCGCTCGGTGCGATGCCGCTCGATGCTGGCTTCAACGCCAGCGGAAATTACAAGTTGCAATGCTTCGAACGCGTCAAAGGTTGGGCTCCTCCAGTCGAGACTCAGAAGTCCTTGAAGCGGTCGGTATCAGAGATAGTTCAACCGAATGGAGGACCTCGAAAAAAGCCAGTCATTCGGGCGTCGAAACAGCAAAGTGCGGGTGACTTCTTCCTAGGACTGTTTTGATGAAAAGGCATAGCTTGTAAAGCTTACTCTCATTCACCAAGAGGAGTGCACCATAATCTCTCTCCCTTCATACCTCACTAGGAAAAGCTTGCAATCGGTGTCTTTGTCAAGTGTCAGAGTTGAAGTACTCAATATAGGACCAGAACCTTGAGCATTACCAGACGGAGAACGTGGTCCAAGATTTCGGTTATGTCTTCGAATCTCAATTGCCTTTCAGCCATAACGCGTTCGGAAAGTCTCGCAGATCTAAGGCCGCGTCGGAACTTTGAGCTATCCATGTTCTGCCATGCCAAAACATAACTGGTATGGGTAGAAACAGTGTTGACGCAACCGGCAATGTATTGAAGCGTGGAACAGGGTCAAGCGTGTTAACTAATTAGGCTGCGAGCTGTTCAAGCCACTTTGGAAGACAAAGAAGGTCTACTTTTTGGACGGGGAATTGCTATGCAGTGGAGATAGATCCCTGAAGCAGAACTTGATCGCTGTCAACACAGACGCCGAGCACACACTCCGCGATGTACGATAGGCGATGCTCTCGGCCCTTCCGTCACGGCTGATGGCGTAGATCACTAGGTGCCAGAGGATGGTACATACTCGATGATTGCTCCTTCCTCGTGCATCGATTCGAGGTATTGGTCTCAGCTCATGAAAAGGAAGTTGCTTGGACTCTTGGTCATTCCCCGGCCATGGCATATTCCGGTACAAGGATTGATTCATGATACCACTTAGGATATCACTCTATTACAAGGGCAAAAGCAACTATACAGTAGCGGTGTGAGTTACAAAGTCGTTCAAAAGGAGCCTTTTGTTATGCAATGTTCGTGATACATGCTTCGGTTATCGTGTCTTATCATAAGGTCTAATTAAATCCGTAAAATTTTCCCCGAGGTACACAGCCATGCATTCCCACCTCTGTTTATGATTCGATCCCGCGGGCTAGAAATCCGCTTGGATATCTATTCGTCCCGTTCGTTGTCCACCCCTTTCCATCCTGCTTCCAAAGCAAAATCATCCTACCTCATCTCAGGCAGCCGTAGCTGGGGGCCACGTATACGAACATGATGAAGCCGGCAATGAAAAGGTGCCACAAGGCTTCCCAGGCAAGGACGGCTCTGAAAGGATCCGCTCGAAAGGCATTACCCGCAGAATTAGTCCAGCGGACGAGCATGGAGATGAGATACTGCAACACCAGAGCTTCGAGGAAGACATCGAGGATAACGAAGATCATGATGCTGGTTGGCTAAGCTGCAGTGCGATCTGGTGGGGTCGTTGCCGCTGTGGGTTTTGTTGTTTAGCCTGCCAGGGTGGTTGACGGTGTTGGCAGCCACAAGCTGGAATAGCTGACAATCAGAGGCGATATGGCGAAGTCAGCCGGTGCATATGATGGTTTCTGCGCTTCGATGTAGCGTACGAGATGTTGCAAAGGGTCGTGGCTGCTGAAATTGGGGTTGGTCGAGGAAAGAGTGATTCTTGATCTAGTATGTGTCAGAGAACTGCTGATCGAGTTTAGAAGAAAGGAATACATGTATGGTCAAGCTCGATGTATTGGGAATCCCAGGTTGCTATTGTATGAAGAGTGTTGGGCTAGTACGCGCTCGAGGAAGTGGATACCCTGGTGAAGTGTGATTTAATTCGGCCAGACCTTGGATTTGCGCAAAGCTGAGTATTTGGGGAGGATAGCCCTAGACGGATATCGGCTCTGTATGTTTATAAACTGTTATGTATATAGCGGTGTACCCGGTATGGCAAGTCAAAGCCGGCAGAGAGGAGGTAGCTGGGTTATAAGTTGTAACACTATACTTCAACAGCGCCCAGTCGAGTGTTGTGCATTTCTCCTGTCAGAGCCAGAGGTAGGAATGGTAGGTGCGATCGAAGCAAAATTTTGCTTTGGGGAATGCCGGGCGTGGAAGAGTAGTGGGCGCGTTGAGAAGTCCAGCCGGTAGTGAATTGAAATAGTTCTGATTTCTTAATATGTGCTAGCGGAGGCATGACTGCCAGTGATGAAGCTTTGCCAACCAACAGAACAGCCCGAAAGTGCAAAAACGGTTTCACGAGTTCTCGAGGTGGCGAGCTTGGTGATCTGGCCCGTACTCAGGTGGTGCTTTGGCCGAACCACTGCTTTCGAAATTCTGAAACGCTGAAATCTAGGAGCCCAGGCCCACATCTTTCCAACGGTGGCCAGAGATGCCGGTTTTGTCGATGTAGCCAGATGTCTAGCTCAATGCTGCTTCTTCCAACTTCAAGCGCTCGATCAACTTTTCCCTCAAGAACGGACTTAGGCCAAGACTGGTATCATATTTGTTAGCAGAAGCAGGTCAAGCTGTTTGACTTTGTGTGCTCACAGGCCCTGGTTCGTGAGTGCCCTGTAGCTCCCACTGTCTTGAAATCTTCCGTTACCGTCTACAAACTTACCTTCTCCATCGACTTCCAGACTTCCGAAAATATCTTCTGGCGCTGGGATCCGACCATAGTCTGGAGGATTCCTAAGATCATACACATGGATGTAGCCCCCTCGTCCGGCACCACCAGCGCCACCCTGGCTGCTAGCCCCGCCAGCACCATCACCCCCTGTTCCACCTCCTCCGCCATAGCCAGAACCTCTTCGCCTACTACGCTGTTGGTGGGGAAAGAAGGCGCCTCCAGACCCGAGACTCGAGCCCCCGCTGGATGCCATAGCTTGCGCTTGACTGATGACATAGGCGTCTTCGTACGAATGCTCTGCGAGCACTGATTGTAATATGTTCAAAAATTGGGGGTTCTCAGTGAAGGAATCAGGTGTAGGGGGAAGTTTGCTCGTAGTTCCAATGGCTAATTGGGGCTTCGGTGGTGAAGTCGGGAGGAGAGAGAGGATATGGCTGTTGATGGAGCGATCATCTGGATGCGAATACTTGCAAGAAATCAGTACACTCCGGTCAAGTCAGAGCAAACTTGCATACAACATGAGGACTTCCTTCGAGCGTCGCTACGGTTCTCCGACAGATCTGAGTGGCTAGTGGGCGAGCCGTCCTTTGCAACGTCCTCGCGAACATGGTCGACACAACGGCTGGAGAGAGGGAAAGTTGCGCCTGCGCATTAACGAGGAGAGATTTTTCGAGTGTCAGAGAAGGGCGCAATTGCTACGAATGAGCGGTTGATAAGTCAATGATATGACGTCTGAAAGACCTCGATCTTAGATTTAGCCGAGCCTTGGCGCAACGTCGCAGTCGTCGCTCGCTCCCTCACCCTTTCCACCAAAAAGCTCATAGGACTCTACGAACACTGTCTCGGTCGTTGGCCGCGGCTATCTGGAGGTGCAGCACGGTGCAGCATGGTGCAGCAGCACAGCGAATCAAACCTTTCTTCTGCTCTTGTGCATCCCCAGCGTACAGAAGCACCCCCACTAGTTCAAACTTTCGTCTAAAGTATCTAGTCTCTCGACCGGACCCCACACCATTCCCAACCGATGCTGCAACCATGGGTTCAATAGAAAAGCTTCCTTTGGTAAAAGTGCATACACTTCTCCGCAGGGCCGCAGGGTGGGCTTGGAGAATACTTATCTCCAAGCGTTCGCCATGCTGAAGAATTCTACCAGCTCTCCTTAATTTTAATTTCCTATGTAAATCTGCTCCTTCCTCGCTACCCAACTTAGCGTCATGGACAAAGGTATCGCTGTGGAACAAGACATATCGCATGCGCCAATGGATGCTCAGAAGAATGGCCTTTCCGTCGATCCAGAGACTGGTACGGATACAGTTGACATCCAGAAAATCGAGAGAGTCTACACGTATGAATCGAATAAAACAATTCTCTAGCTCAATTTACACTGAACAACCTCATCTAGCAAGCTCGACCGCCGCATCATACCAGCATTCTGGACCCTCTACTTCCTCTGTTCGGCCATTCGGTCCAATGTCGGTCTCTCCCAAACGATGAACCTCAAGCAGAAGCATGACCTAGGTTCAGAGCTCCATCTGAAGCCCAAGCAAATCTCCACAGGGCTAGCTTTGTTCTATGTCTGCTATGTGATATTTGATCTCCCTTCGAATCTTGTCATGACAAGACTCAGCCCACGCGTATGGATGAGCCGTATTGTCATCGGCGTCGGCATCATTGGGAGCTGTATGGCCGCCATGAGAGCTGCGTGGAGTCTTTAGTATCACACCGAAAGCTACTCGAGTCTAGACTCCCGCTGACAGGATCACAGCCTTCTCCGCCTACTCCTTGGAATAGTAATAGCTGGTATGTGGCCCGGCATGGCCTACTACCTGACGCTCTTCTACCCTCCCTCCCGCACCGGCAAGCGTATAGGCCAGTATTTCACAGCAGCACAAGTATCCGCCGCTGTCGTCGGCCTCGTCTCGGCAGGCTTCCAGAAAATGGACGGTCTAGGCGGCCTCGTTGGCTTCCAATGGATGTTCCTTCTCTACGGCCTTGTTGGCATCATCGTAGGCTTCAGCCTGTTATGGTGGCTCCCTGATCGGCCTCTGCCGCCCGGCGAAGTACCAATCCGCAGCGCATGGCACAAGTGGATTCCGCAAAGCAAACCTGCCTTGACGGGCGAGGACGCTCTGATACACTACCAAGATCTGACGCGAGTCTATCACCGCCGCAGTTGGAATCTGAGAGATCTCCTAGCCGTCTTTACAGACTGGCGCTTGTGGCCACTGATAGTGATGTACTTTGGCGTCGTAGGCGTCGGCATCGGCGTGCAGAGCTACGCTACGGTCATCATCCGCGCCACAAACGAGAAGCTGAATGGGGTGCAGCTCAGTCTCCTGTCGGCGCCTATATGGATCATGGACCTGATTGCGATCCTACTGGTCACCCCGTTCTCGGACCGCTTTCACCACCACCGTGCACTATTCTTCAGTGTGCCCGTCTGCATACAGATCGTAGGGCTGCTGATGACGACCTACGCCGGCAGCGCAGCCAACCCGTGGCCCCGCTACGGTGGGCTCCTGTTGGTAGGGTTCGGTCTCGGGCCAACGGTCCCCATCACCATGACGTGGACGAACGAGATCTTCCAGCCCCGGCATGGGGAGGTAGGCGTTGCTGCGGCGTCGGCGCTGGTATCTGGAATGGGCAATCTTGGCAGTATCTTGACTACCTACGCGCTATTCGCGGGTTGGCCGAGCGACGCGAAGCCTGGAAGAAAGCAGTATCGGAAGAGCACCCTGGTGATGGTGGGGATATTGTGTTCTTCCATCTTGAGTGCTGTGGTCATGACGCTGTTGTTGAGGTTTGTAGGGAATGGGCCGAGGGCCAAACAGATCAGTAGCGGAAGCTCGACTAGTGAGGGCGAGGGTGTCATCGTCGATGGAGCAGCAAGGCGAGAATTGCAGGAAAGAGGACTGGGAAGGCTGTGGTGGAGGCGGTGATGAAGCGGAATTTGTGTTGATGGAGATAGTTGTGTCCTTACGGCTTGATGAATGTGCAAGAAGCAATTCAACTTGCTTTGTACCATCTGGTACTCTGAAAAGTTCCCAGTGACCTCTATCAAGACCAGGAAGCTCGACCGTATCTTACTATGTCTCCCAATTCGCGCCTCATCGCATGGTTCGGCGCCTGATATCCAGAGGGAGGAGAAACCAGGACTTGGTATCCTCTTCTCACTTAGTTTCCCTCCTCATTCGTCGCCGGCGTTCCACTGCCCCTATCCTTCTCCCCACTTGCCCTTTTCTTCCTCTTACTCGGCCTACTACTCCCTCCCTTCGGCCTATACGCCTCGTCGCCCTGCCTCTTCCTCTTCCCCTTCCCCGCACTCGGCAAAGGCAGATCATCAAACCCAGGTCCACCGATCACATAGCCGTCATCATCGTACACCACCTCCACCTCCTCCTTCTCCTTCTTCACCGCACTCCTCCTTGGCCCCTTGGGCTTCGGACTCGCTTTCGGCTTCACATCCTTAGGCACCCCACTCTGCACTGTAGGCTTCTCTGCGCCCTCGTGATCCTGCAGGAACACCTGCGGCTGGTTCTTGCGCAGCCAGTTGTACGCCGAAACCGGATTGTTCAGCTCGTGCTGCTTCTGGCGTTCCTTGTCCTTGTCGGCGATCTTGGGACCTACGAGGATGGGTTTGGGGAGGTCGCTGCTCGAGCTGATGCCGAGGGAGTGGTCGAGGGCGGCGAGGTGGGAGGCTTCGTGGGAGGGGGAGTAGTAGCCTGTTGGTTCGTCGGAGTCGAGGTCCGAGGGGAGGAGGTTTTCGGAAGAAACGGTTGCGAGGGTGGTGTGTGGGAGGTGAGTGGTTAGGGTAGCTAGGGATTTAGGTGCTGATGAGAGGGCTGTGGCGTCAGGTGGTATGTCTAGTTCGGCTTTGACCGAGGGTCGGTGTTGGGGCGAGCGATCGGGCTCGAGGCCTGGGACTGAGTCCTCGTCGGGTGGGGGAGAGCGGATGTCGTAACGCAGCTCAGCGGGTATATTGGGAGAGTCGTTCTTGTGGAGGAGGAGATCAAGCAATTGGCTATGGGTTTGGACTTTAGCGCCTTGTATGCTGAGAGTAGTGGTATACGTACTCGTTCGATTCGCGTAGCCTTTTCGCGGTCCTGAACAGTTTTTGCTCGTCTTCGTAGGATGTAGTGCTGTCGACCATTGCTCTTTCGAAGCGACGTTTCAGCTTCAGGAACTTCTTCCTACCAACAATGTCAGCTATGTACCCCATCGTCTGGCTGGCTGTTCGAACTGACTTGTAGGATCTGTACTGGGGTTTCGCTTCGCTCTCCTCATTTTTGGGCAAGATGTTGTGAGGCGGTGGCGGAACAGGATCGTTGACAGCTGCGAATGACATCGTGGACGTTCTGTGACGAAAGTAGTCAAAGAGCTACGCTTGAGTTACTCGCAAACCTGAGGCAGAGGTAGCACGGATTCGGATGATAAGATGGCTGTGGCTATGATGCCGGATATAGAGTAGCATGGGGAGATACAGCCTTTGATGTGACGTGAGTATCGCTTCGTGTCAACGGTATAACTTCGTGTCGACGACGGAGAGCTTCCTAGTTGCCTCAGGACCTCAGACCTAATGCTTATTCTGCGATACCACTATACCACATACACTAGTGCTAAATGCAGTAAGGTGCCACTTTTGATGCACTTTTGGTGAGATCATCTTTTTTTTGCATTAGGTCTGAGGGCGAAACCCCAAAAACCTGTCAAAACAAATAATGTGTTTTCAACGTTATGTTTGCCATACAATAGAATTTCAATCATCACATTTTACATCAATTAGACTACGTTCGTCGCTAGATTTTGATATGCTTTATTGACTTGTAATCAAATTATATACTAACAGTGTGTTGTATATGTGTGCTGGCATCAAAGCAAATAAGTCTTTCGTCACAATGTTGTTTTTGACAGGTTTTCGAGGTTTCGCCCTCAGACCCTATGAAAAGGTTATTGTAGGAGTGCGCTAGCTTTTAGCGCGTCGTCAAATTCCCATGTCGTCAGATCCTAATTCTCGCACTTCTACAATTACTTGTGTCGTCACACTTCGCACTCCTACAATAATCTTTCCATAGGGTCTGAGTACTGAGGCAACTTCCTAGCGTGATTATGGAAATCTAGTCGTACATTCCAAGTCCCTAGCGTGATCCTATTTTCACCTTGCGCTACCCGGGTCCCGTCCTCAAGTACAAGTATCTGGTTGCCTCCACGCCTAGAGCTCCCTGTGCTTGTATATAGTTCCAGGCACTGTGTCACTGGCCTTGCACTGCCGCCGGTTGACGCGAATACTCAGCTTTTTCATCATCGGCTTCAGCTTGTCTGGGCTTATGGAGAAGAAACTCGGAGACTGGAGTCAAGGGCTCCCTTTCTAGGGAGCTGCGGAACTTTCGTACTTTGTTCAAGCTGTTTATACCACATCTGTATGAGTTGGCTCAGTTGGCTCTGGCGACGTATTCGATAGCATTAATTCAGCACTAGAAACTCAACGCATCGTAGGCCCAAATCACACCTCTGATGATCGTCAACCCTGGGTCACTAACACAACCAGTCACGTATTCCATCTGCCTCATGCAGGCCAAATTATCCTGGGTTTACGTCGGGCCTCTGCTTCTTCAACACGGAAGCCAGGAATTGGGTTGCCACCAAGGGTGGGTACCCTTAACGAGCGGAAACCCGACCAGACCGTTGATCAGAGCCGACCGAGCTGCTTCAGTGGTCAGAGATAGAGCCCAGATGAGCTAATTGTACTCGTAGCATTCGATTGACGCTTACAACGACAGGCTGGGAGCAAACGCGCCTAGAATCTCACGACCGCATCGCGAGCCGCTTCCACTTACAAGTAGTTGTCGGCTGCTAATGTCATTTTCTCTCCAGCAAAACGCGCAGCCGCAAGTGCAAGCGTAATAGTAAATAATGGCACAACCCACGGACTGTTGATCAACGGCTGTGGGATCACAAGAATCATCTCTTCCTTCAATTCTGCCACAGGTCACCGAGTATGACGTGGCCATTACTTCTCCTATGCTCTCTAAGTCTTTGCACCTTCACAGCGACAGCACTGGTACCTGCAGAGAAAAACAGCGTTCGCATACCCGCCTCCGCTTCCAACATAACCAACTCCTCTCAAGAGATCAACGCTACCCCAAGTCCTTCAGCACCCTACCCAATCCCTGTTTGGCCCGACGAGCCCTACACCTGCCTCAAGAAACCCAGACTCTACCACATCACCCCCTCTATATGCTCCTCCGTCTTCGGTGCTCTACTCAATGCTCCGGTACTTCTACCCTCTCTTGAGCAACTCAAGAGCCCTAAAAAAAGGTCTCATGAGCGAATGTTCGCGAGACATGCCTTATTTCTCTATTTCTTAAGTTCAAGAAGTAATGCTGATCCCAAATTCATTAGACTGCCAGTCTTCCTAAGCAATACAGCAAAGGAACCACGAACTTTGGATGGAATCCATGCCATATTCAGTTAAAGAAGGCTAGCGGGACTTTAGCAATTCAGATGTCAATCGAGGAGATTGTGACTGTTGCTAATTCCGTCGTTGTACAATGTGAAAAGGAGCAGGGGGCAGGGTGGATGAAGATTTTCCACGGCCTCCCATGGTATGTGCTAGTGTATGGAAGCGTACGATTGGAATCGCCGATATCCTTGTCCAATACTACGGAGTCATCGGGCGAAGTAGGTACAGCTTGATGAATGGACTGCAGGTTTATTAAGGGATCAGCGGTGTGGAAGAAGAGCTATAGATGGAATCGGGCTCCTGTGCAAGAAAAATGGGACGACAGAACTACTTGGATCCTTCCATGCGCTCCAAAGTCAACACCTACTTGAGCAATGAGCGACATGTTCTGAGCCTATGATGGAAAAGCAAGAAACGCGGTGGAAAGAGGAAGGGTCCCTTCGCATGTTCTCTAGACCATTCATGACACTCTCCATGTCCCGTCGGATCTTGAACGAAAGGACTGGGAAATGCATATGCGGGAAAGTCCGATTCAACCCGGTCACGAAAACCGCTATAGCCGCACAAATGGTTTCCTACATTACCTAAAAGGAGAGCTGATCCTCCAAGCCACCTGTTGGATTTTGCGGGGTCTGCAGCAGTTTTTCCAGACAGAAGAACGAATATGATGCAAGGCAGAGTAGTACATCTGTGCTATTCATCACCATGCGTACGCTCAAGCCTTTTTTGACGCTCGTGGTATGGTAATGAAATTCTCAATGGACAAGAATGAGAAATTCCATGCAGTATGCCGTCATGAAGGCTTTCGTCTTAACGCACGTCCTCGGTTCATCGAAGGTGAAGACGGTTTCATATACCTTAGGATGGAATGAGCTCTCCAGTTCTATTCCATTGTTTCTAAGCATCTTTCAATTTTACTCAAGAGCAAGAGAGTAAGTCTTGTCAGGTTCTACTCAATCATTATGCATTTCTCACTACTATCGATCCTCGGTCTACTCACTGCCTGTATCCTTCCCATTATTACTACCGCACAAAACAGCTCCTCGAATGCTGAAGGCACATCCCCTATCTTTACGAATGTCGCCCCTGTTCTGACAGGTGACACCGATGCAATTACTGCCATCACCCAAGGCCTCTCACTTTACGGCATCGCCATCGACACCAAGAACTTTACTGCCCTGTCCGGAGCGTTCACTAGCGACGTTGTAGCCGTAGTCGCTCCAGGCGGCCCCATTGTCGGCCTCGCAGCATACAAGGCCTTCCTGGCTTCCAATCAGTCGCCCTACAAGACGCAGCATATCTCTACCACGGTCTTTGCATACGACATTGGAAATGGTGCGGCGCAGTCAATCAGCTACCAACAAGCCATCTACTTTGGATCAGGTAACCTGCTGGGTCAGATCGTGACGTTCTATGAGAGGTTTGACGACACCTGGAGGAAGAGTGAGGCGGACGGGAGCTATAAGATTGCAAAGAGATCACTCAATATTTTCGTAAGTCGCCCCCTCTCGAGATCATGTTCCATGCGATACCCAAGGTCCCGTGACCATCTTGGTTGTACAGTATTTCCCAAACCATGTCTTCTTCGCGCCTACCTATAGATACGAAGCTAAGTGTTATCATTGTGCAGGCTGTCAATGGTAACCTCAACGTTCTAACAAAAGCGACTCAAGCAGCTTTGGTATCTGCTGGCCTTTTACCACCCAGTAAATGAACAGATTGCTGCCGGGGCGGATGAGCGGTTGTTTGGAGAACTTTTGGCGGACTTGAGACATTCTCATCCGACAGTCTTTAAAAGCATATCGTAATTAAAAGTCCTGTTTTGATCAAGTATCTTGAGTAGCCAATGTGTCGACTCCATGGTGCGCACAAGGAGTCGTGAGAAATCCCGATTTTTCGATAGCATAGTATGCGTTGATAGTAGAATGGTGACATAGTCTCAACACTGAGAGGGTGGACTCCTCGTTTGGCAATTGGAGGAACAGGTAACGTTCGAGCAGCCCAGTCGAGTCGTGCAAGGCTTCCCCAAGCCAGCGTTCACAAGAGCCCTGCGTGTCCAGCATCTTCCTGGCTGCAATAGCGTGTATCATGCTGCATACGTGTGGAATTGCTGCAGTTTTCACATATGAGATGTAACATGGATTTGACATAACCCCCAGCTAAAAGGGATCGTCCCCAGGGCCCAGCCCCCCCTAAGACTAGCTTCCCCTGCTTAGGGACGGCCCGGCGAAGTACGCAAATCATTCAAGCCAGGTTTCAGAGGCTGTTCGAACGACATGCGTCATGAATAGTCTCCAGAACGTACTCCGTCTACAGTGAACCTTTTCTATAAGCAGTCAGTATTTACGAACAATTTGACTGCTTGTAACGCGATACTGCTTATATCGAGGGTCTTGGCACTTATAACGCTAAGCTCAATTCGGCTAGCGCTTACCCCTTGATTAGGCGAGATCACGTGTCTGCGAAATGCAATAGAATGAGAAGGAGAGAATACATTGAATCATCACCTGTTCATCGCGAAATCTAATGTATCGTCTTATGAATCTCTCGAACGTGTTTAAAATCTAAAACATATCTTTTGGTGTAGGGAATAGGCAGTTCGTTGTCGCTTCGACGACGACGATATCATAGTCAAAAGCGATCGCGAAGAGTCTATTTCATGCTCAATTAAGGTGAATGCACGCGATGAAGTAGTAGGAGAAGGCATATTAAGACTATACGAGGCACGAATGCAAAAAATGTGAAAAATTTGATCAAAGTTTGGTCGATGAAGCCTGCATACAGAGTACGGTGGCCGATACCCTACTTAAGGTCAAAATAGAAAATTTTCGAAAAATCGAAAACCAAAAATCGAACATTAAAATTTAAAAATCCACATTGAATATTGCGACGATCAACATAATCGCACTACAAACACTTAAAAAGTTGTAAAACAACATTAATTTCGCGCATATTATTAAATGTTGCCAAGCTATTTAATTACTTTAATACTTTTTATGCTATCGTTCATTGTTGCATCAACTCATGTTGTTCGCATCGAATTACTTACTATTTGTTAAAACATCTTTAGCGAGCTTTTTGTAATATCTCGTTATAGACTTGTGCATTCTATAAATCTTTTTGTACAAATTAGTGTTACTTTTTCTTTTTATTTCGTTTATACTTATTAGTCTCGAATCGTTTCTTTTGTTTTTACAAACGATATTTATCTTTTTAAATATTGCTATATAATATTAGTATAAAAATACAATAAAGAAGCGATAGCACGCATTACTAAATGTAGTTGAATCTTTATTATCTTTATTTTCTATAAACTTTTTTGTTAAGCGCTTAGCTTAATGCTTGTTATACTTTGCACAAAATTAATATTAATTATTATTATAATACGTGAAACAATGTTTACTCGAAACAAACTTATATTTAAAGACTTCATTCTTATAATTCTTATAGTCTTTGCTCGAATAAATAGCGTTGAATCAAGTTTGTAAAACAACAAACTTGTTCGTAATTTTACGATTTTAATTTTATACAAATTAGTTAAATTTAATGTGATAATAACATATTATAAAATTCTTTTAATTATAGACTTGAGTTTCACTAGAAGTTTTAAACAAATGTTGTCGAATTTAAATTCGATCAAAATTGTATTATTTTTAATTAATCTTTCACAAGTTTGCTCAAATTTTATATCGAAATTAATCGAATCATTCGAGTAATTATCTCGCAATTCGATTTTAAATTTCTCTCATTATTTGATACTAAACTCTACGAAATTTGTAAAGTTATTAATTAACATTCTTAATGTGCGATAGAAAGTCGTAAAAGATTTGTAGAAAACTTTATATTATTGTACATAATATATTTGATCGCAAGCTATTAATACATAAATTAATTAACAAAAATTGTTAATAAATGCACAAAAACTTGCTCTAAATAAAATATGTTCATAAATTTATAAAGAAGAGTACGAAGATATTTAAATAATACAATAAGCTCAAGACATCTTTCGTAAGTACATCGTATTATTAGACACTAATAAATATACATTAATTGTACAAGTTTACATTAACAATTACATAAAAGTACTTAAGACTACTAAACAACAAGTTACAAAAATTGTTTACTATAAAGAGTATAAAACAATATAACTATTAATATAAATAAATACAAATATAAGAATATTACAACAAGGTTTGCACACAATTGAACAAACAATTTGTACAAAATGCAAGTAATGTTTGTACAAAATCTTTGTATAAAATAGAACAACTTATCTAACGTAAATAATTAATAAAAAGAGTCTTTAACAACAAATTAAACTTATAAGCTTAAATTTAAAAATTTCAAGATTATTAATGTTATAGCGTTTAAACAAATTTATTATCTATAAAGCTAACAAGTTTATATAGATTTATACTAGTTTATACAAAGTTTTTATACAAATTTATATATTAGAATAAAACTAAAGTAATAAGACTTGTCTATCTTGCTAGTCTAACACAAATAAACACAATTTCTAATATACTTTAAAGTTTGAATTTAAGTAATAATATAATAATATATACTAATAATCAAGTAGATATTAATAATATTTTAATAAATCTTTTTTTTTTAAATATTATTATTATTATTATTATAATAGAGAAACTACAATATCTAATTATATTTATAGTTATATTAATAGTTTTACTATATATATAAGCAATTTTATATATAAAGTTTTTCATATATGTATATTTCTAAAATATCAATAATATAATATATAATTAAATAAATAATTTGGAAAAAAATTATATAAATCTTATTTAATATTTTACTTATATATTATTTCTTTAAACATTATATAATTAAATTAATATTAAATTTTTGTAGTATTATAACTTAAATAATTGTTATTATTGTTATTAGA